>Ga0265297_10000001_pt1 | contig 1358875 bp, 1318 predicted proteins | sample Munlanlwell13791_FD_192502 | JGI IMG/M metagenome (GOLD analysis project Ga0265297, IMG submission 192502) | Leachate microbial communities from a municipal landfill in Southern Ontario, Canada - Leachate well 137-91 | ecosystem: Engineered > Solid waste > Landfill > Unclassified | place... | reverse complement strand
TCATCGTGGGTTATGCCCTGGAATCACACCAGACACCTGACCAAGGCACCATCTCGGTCTTCATCCAGCCCGGTTGGCATGGCGGAGCCATCTCCACGAACGGTACGTTCACCACCCAGACCGGTTCAAGCACCACCCAGACCATCCAGCCCACGGCCAGACGTTCAGGCCTGGCCAAAATCTATGCCGGCAGCAACGAGGTCACGGTCAACTTCGAGAGCGTCGGGGGGTATCCTATCGTGAATGTCCGTCCGTACGGGAAAGTCACCAAACATTTCTGGGTGAGTTCTGTGAATGACAGGTCGTTCACCATAATCATCGGAGAACCAACTGCCGCTGACCTCATCTTCTCCTGGACCGCTGAAGCCTCGGCCAACGGCAACACCATGTCGTTCTCCGACAACACCCAGCTGCCGTATGACCCGACATCGGGGAATGTCTATGGGCCGGTGTTGCCGCCAGTCCAACTGCCTTTAGATGCGGTTTCTTCGGCAACTTCCACGAATTAGCCTAAAAACCCCTTAATAAAGGGGTTTTTTGGTTTTGAAACGTTCGCTAACACGGCCAAGTATGATGTGCTATACTTTCGTTCAGCCAAGATATTTTTATTATTACTCCTATGGATATACGAAATCTCAACGAAACGATCACCACGCTGCGGACAGGTAAGCCTTCAGAATCCGTGATTTCACGCATCTTAGGTCGCGTGATAGACGTCTGCCTTTACCTGGCCGTAATACTGATCCCGGTCTGGTATCTGCCATCGACGCTGGATGTGCTGGAACTCAACAAGCAGACGCTGTTCGTGGTCATCACCATGGTCGCGCTCATCGCTTGGCTGGGCAAATCCATCCTGGACAAGCGTTTTGCCATGACCAGGTCGTGGATCCATCTGGTAGTCGCGATATTCGCGGTCGGTTACCTGGTGACGAGCTTGTTCTCGGTCGACCGTTACATGTCGTTGGTGGGCAACTTCGGGCAGATGCAGTGGGCATTCACCACAATCGCGGCTTTCGTAGTGTTCTATTTCCTGGCGGCCAATACAGTCAGGGATACGGCCAAACTTTATCATCTCATCCTGGCCTTCTTGGCTTCTTCGTTTCTGGTCGCGGTTTATGGGATCCTGCAGATTTTGGGTGTCTACCCCCTGGGTTGGCTCGCGGCGGTAACAACCAGCAAGAATTTCAACACAATCGGCACGATCAATTCTTTGGGCGTGTTCCTGACCTTGCCGCTGGTCCTCTCGGCTTCGCTCATGGTGTTGGGTTGCAAGGATGACAGGTGCGTATTGGGTCGGAAGAGCAAAGGTAGCGTGGCGGCCGTCATCATGGTCTGGGCTACGCTCTTGGCTTCCCTCGTGTTCATCATCCTGACGGATTTTTGGGTGAATTGGGCTGCCATCCTGTTCGGCAACGCGGTTTTGGTCGGTATCACTATCGCCCGGTCGCGCAACATCAAGCATCCGACCAAAATCATCGTGCCCGGCATCCTGTGTTTGATCTCGATCGCGCTGCTCATCTGGGCCACGCCGATCAAAGTGGAACTGCCGGCCGAAGTCTCACCGTCTTTCACACATTCATGGAACATCGCAAAGTCAGTGTTGCAGGACAAGCCGTTCTTCGGATCAGGTCCGGGCACGTGGATTTATGACTATTCCAAGTACCGCTCGCCGTCGGTGAACACCTCGCCGTTCTGGACTATCCGTTTCGAGCGCGGTATCTCGTCGTTCTTCTCGCTCCTGGCAATGGTGGGCATCATCGGCACCTCGCTCTGGCTCATGCTCGTGATTTCCGCGATCGTGAAGAGCGCACTGCATCTGATCAAGGAAAAAGATGATGACCAGTGGCAGGCGTACCTGACTGTCTTCACCGGCTGGGCGACCGTCACGTTCGTGGGTTTCCTGTACAATTATAATTTCTCGCACCATTTCGTGTTCTGGTTTTTGCTGGCGCTTCTGGCTTCGTTGGTCGCCAAGAACACATTCGTGCTGGACGGCAAACAGAAGCCCGCGATCACGACCATCCTGTCCATCCTGTTCATCATCTTGTCGGTCTGCGCCATCTCCATCACCTGGCTGGCCGGACAGCGGCTCGTGGCTGACGCCAAGTACTCATCGGCGGTCATGGCTTTCCGCAACGGCAAACCGGTGCAGGAAGCCATCGACTACCTGAACTCGGCCGTAGCCTTGAACAAGCTGAATGACTCATATTACAGAAATTTGTCGCAGGCCTACCTCATCAAAGTGAGCCAGGAACTGCAGGGCAACCCGGATGCGGAGAAGGTCAAGCTGGTCAATTCGCTCATTGCGGCATCAATCGACACAGGCAAGAAAGCCACGGAAATCGCGCCGGAAAACGTGGATAACTGGGCCAATTTGGCCATCGTCTACCAGGCCATCGCATCGTTCACCCGGGGTGCGGACGAATTCGCCATCAAGAATTTCCAGGAAGCGTTGACGCGCGAGCCGAACAATCCGGTGTTCTACAATGAGATCGGAAAACTTTACATCCTGCGCAGCGACGCTTACCGCACGCTCCTGAACAGCACGGATGAGAAAGCGAAAGCCGAAGCCCAGGCTAACGTGAAGACTGAATTGGACAAAGCAGCCGAGCAGTTGAACCAGGCCATCCAGGCCAAGCCGGATTTCGCTTCGGCCCACTACAACCTGGCCATCATGTATGAACGCGAAGGTCGCCTCAAGGATGCCATCTCCAAGATGGAGCAGGTCCTGACCGTGAACAACAAGGACATCGGCGTGGGCTTCCAGCTGGCCATCCTGTACTACCGCGATAACCAGAAAGACAAGGCGCGCGACCTGTTCGAACAGATTGTGGCCATGCAGCCGAACTACTCCAACGCCCGTTGGTACTTGTCCGTCATTTACGAAGAAGCCGGACGCATTGACGACGCCATCGCCCAAACGCAGGCCGTGAAACAGCTCAATCCGGGCAACCAGATCGTGGAACAGCGGCTGACGCAGCTGATCAAACAGCGCGGTTCCGGGTCCAAGCCAGCGACGTCCACTCTGCCTGAACCGGTGAAGGAGACTATTTCGGGTCCGAAACAATTGAACGAGGTGCAGACGCCGTAATCCGGACTGGACGGCGGCCAATCGACAGGCACCGGAAAGACAGTCCGACGAACTTTCATGTCTTGGATCAGCCAGTTCATTTCGTGGATAGCCCCCACGCCCAAGAAAGCCGAATCCGGCGGTCGGATTAAGGTTACCGGAACGGGCAGACAGGCGAACTCGCTGAAGTCGTCATTGGCCGCGGAACAAGCCGAATTATCGCGTGAAATCGAAAGACTGTTCCTGGCTTACGACGAGCGAGTCCAGGATTTAGCTATGCGCGTCAGGGATTTGCCGCAGGATGCATCAGAAGAAGAGGCCCGCAGGCTGCGCGACATCCAGACCGACCTACAGCTCGTGGTCAGGCGTTTGGACGCGGCCATAAAATCCAGGCAGGATCTGGAGCGCGAGCTATCTAACTGGCGCAGCCGGGGGAACGGTGAAGAGGGGAAGCGCCGGGCAGAGATAATCAAATCCGAACTGGCCATCCGCGGAGGTGATTTGCCGGAAAGCGAGGAGAGTTACGAACCGATAATCATCGAAGATCTGGTCAAAGACAGACCGAAGACGAATATCCTGGCAGGAGCAGAAGATGAGATAGAGGAAATCCCTGTGCAAGACATCGAAGAAGAGGAAGAAGAGCTGGAACCGCTGCGCGTTCCGGATGTCGAACATCTGCTGGCCGCCATCCGCGAAGCCACTCGGGAGGCTGAACGCTGGCACGCCATCCCGGTCGAAGACCATGACGAGGATGCACTGCTTCAGGTGAAGCACGTCAAAGAACTGAATGGATTGCTGAAAAGATTGGACCGGGAACAGGGGATAGAACGAGATAGGATGGAAATGGCGATTTGTCCGAGGGAATACAGATAAAATAAGAAAACACCCCGGTGACCTCCGAGGTGTTTTTGAAACTGTAGTTTTAGGTCGTGCTTGGCGGCGGCGAATCACTTTTTTTGCCGAAGAGTTCGTTGGTCGGGACTTTGGCCACTAGGAATATGTAGATTATCTCCAGGATGCCGGCTGTGTTGAAGAACAGCATGATGATAAACCAGATGCCCTCGTTGCGCCGCGCCGAATGCCAGAGAGCCAGCCCCTTCCAAAAGATTGACCAGAGCATCAGGATGATGAAAAAGCCGGGAACCAGGAAGAATAGCCAAAGACCGCCACCACTCATGAAGTTCTGCAGGGTGTTATCCATATACGCCGACAGTATACCAAAAACCCTCGGAATGCGAGGGTTTAACATGGCAGACCTTTTGGGATTCGAATCCTTGACCTCCCCGGTGTCCACCGGGGCGCTCTTTCTTTTCGATTGTATATGACAAGACCCGCTTTTGTGCGGGTTTCGTCATGGTGGACCGTAACGGGATCGAACCGTTGACCTCTTCCATGCCATGGAAGCGCTCTACCAGCTGAGCTAACGGCCCTGACTTTGTGGCAGTAGATTGCCATATTTCAATAACCCCGTCAATCATTGACAAAAGCGCCAAAACATGGTATAAATCATGGTCAAGAAAATAGGAGGACGAAAATGAAGAAGCCGTTCTTTTTGCCATTGTTGGTTTTGACCGTGCTTGTGTCCTTGGCGCTCGTGACCATCATCAAGAAGCGCGACAATAATTGGCGCGGACTGTTTCTTGTCCATCAGGACGAAACCGGACCGATTCGCCAAGCCGATACCCCACCATTGACGGTGGACCACCTGACACTCACCTGGAACCCGCAAGACGGTAAGAGTCATGAGTCGGTGAAGATCGTAGGCACCATGTCTGACAGTCCAATGTGGGGTAACATCTGCGATATGCATCCAGTGCGATCGACAGGTGAATACGCCTGCGAGGTGTCGGTGGTCAGTGGAACTCGGGTCAACAGGATGGACGTCAAAGTCCCCGATCCGTCTTCCCCGGACGGTTATCGGTGGGTTTACGGAAATCCCATACCATATTAGGCGATTCAGACTTCTGCTCGAACCGGCTTGCGACATCCTGTCGCGGCCGGTTTTCTCGTTTTGGGCGTTGACGCAATGGTTGTTTACAGGTAGTCTCATCTTACTTTATGCCTCTCCAAATAGGGATTGTCGGGCTGCCGAACGTGGGTAAATCCACGCTTTTTTCGGCCATAACCAAAAAAGCGGTGGATTGCGCCAACTTTCCGTTCTGCACCATCGATCCGAACGTGGGCGTGGTGGAAGTCCCGGACGAGAGGCTGGAACCGCTGGCCAAGATGTCCAAATCAGGGCGTATCGTGCCGACCGTGATCGAATTCGTGGATATCGCCGGGCTGGTCAAAGGCGCTTCAGAAGGCCAGGGTTTGGGCAATAAGTTCTTGGCCAACATCCGCGAGTGCGACGCTATCGCTCAGGTCCTGCGCGCTTTCGACGATGAGAACGTCATCCATGTGGACGGCACTATCAACCCGGAGCGTGACGCCGAGACCATCGGCATCGAGTTGGCTTTGGCTGACATGGAGACTGTTGGCAAAAGGATCAAAAGCGTGGCGAGCCAGATGAAATCCGGCAGGACCAAGGAACTCGAGATTTTGCAGGCGGCTTTGGAGAAAGCTCAGGCCGAGTTGGAGAAGGGGACGCAGCTGCGCGATTTGGAATGGAATGAGGATGAAACCAAAGAACTGAAACAGCTCCAGCTTTTGACGCTCAAACCCATGCTTTATGTGGTGAACGTGAGCGAATCACAAATCCAGGACGGTTCATGGAAAGAGCGGATTGGTAAATTGGCCGCGACTGCGACCTGCCGCATCATACCGGTATGCGTGAAGATGGAGGCTGAATTGGCGTCAATGAATCCGGAAGAGAAGAAGGAATATTTGGAAGCCATGGGACAGACGGAATCGGGTTTGGATAAAGTCATCAAAGAAGCTTATGACGTGCTTGGGCTCATCACGTTTTTGACCACAGGCGAGATGGAGACGCGGGCTTGGACCACAAAAAAGGGCGCAAAGGCGCCGCAGGCTGCGGGTGTTATCCATACTGATTTCGAGAAGACGTTCATCCGGGCGGAAATAACGAATTGGAAGGATCTTCTAGATAACGGGGGAGAGGTCGGGTGCAGGGAAAAAGGGCTGACGCGGATCGAGGGAAAGGATTACATCATGAAAGATGGGGATACGTGTTTTTTCAGGGTTGGGGCGTGAAGTTTTCTAAATCTACTTTCATAACTGAAAGTAGCAAAGGTTTTGGGGGTCCGCTATGCGCTCTCGGTGTCGCGGGCTTTTTCTTTTTTGCAACCACGCTACGCGGCCGCCCCAAACCCCCAGGTCACTTGCGAAACGGGCTTAGCCATTGACCAAAGTGGAAATTTTTGATACTTAGAGGTCAGAACTTTCTAAGCGAGGTGATACATGGAGGGTGTATACGATTGGCAGAAGCCGTTGGAAATCCCGCGTCATGATGAGCCGGAGGCTGAGAAGAAGCTCCAGACGGCCATGGAACAGGCTGTCAGGAAGTTCGGGATGCCGGTAGCCGTGAAAGCTCTCAGCTTTAAGCTGATGAATACGGTCCAGCATCCTGATACTGACGCCATGATCTTCGGGTTCCTTTCGGAGGGACGAAGTCAGGGGACCTACGGCGTGCCGCTGCGCGTCGAGGTGTTTCCCCAGGATTCGATCCGGCGTCGGCGACGCGTCTATATATTCTGGCTTGATGGCCGCGTCATCGTCGAGGCGGAATGCGACGAGTATCATGCGTTATCGTCAGGACCGGATCTCGTCGAGGTCGAACGTGTCCAGGGCTGGCCCGAGGCAGTGCGCCACATGTTCACCTATATCGCCCAGATCTTGCGCGCTTCAGCCGCCTGGGAACTTAAGCTGGCTGAGGACTTGGAGGTCTTGGCGCCACGCGGGAAGCGGCTCGGAACCATCGGACCAGACAAGAGCGCATTCGCCCGCGGCAAGCTCGCAGGCGAAGCGGGCCTGGAAGCGGTCGAGACCGACGAGGCCTATTTGCGCGGCCACAAGGAAGGTCGGACGATCTTCGTCATGAACCACCCGGCCATGCGCTGAACTCAACGGCCCGTGCAACGAATGCACGGGCCGTTTTTCATACCTGACGGAACGGGTATAATGATTTTCATATGCAAAAAGTCCGCAAAGCAGTCATCCCGGTGGCGGGGTTCGGGACGCGATTCCTTCCGGCCACTAAAGCCATGCCTAAGGAAATGCTGCCGGTCATCGACAAGCCGGTCATCCAATACGTGGTAGAAGAGGCGGTGGCCTCTGGCATCACGGACATCATCCTGGTCACTAATATCTCGAAACGTGCGGTCGAGGATCATTTCGACGACAACCAGACGCTTGAGGCCTGGCTCAAGGCATCAGGCAAAAAAGAACAATTGGAAGAAATCAGGCAAATCGGACGCATGGCGAATTTCATCTATATCCGGCAGAAAGGGCCGTATGGCAACGCCACGCCGGTATTGAATGCGCGACAGGTCATCGGCGACGAACCGTTCGCCGTGCTGTTCGGCGATGATTTCATGGTGAGCAAGAAACCGAGGCTCAAGCAGATGATCGAAACGTACGAGAAATACCGCGACCCGGTGCTGTGTTCCATCAAGGTCGGGGATGAGGAGACCAAGCGCTATGGCATCATCGATCCGGCGGCCGAAGTCGAAAAAGGCGTCTTCCAGCTCAAAGGCATGGTGGAGAAACCGGGACCGGACAAAGCGCCTTCGCGGTTGGCATCCATCGGAGCGTATGTCCTGACGCCGGACATCTTCGACGCCATTGAGAAGACCAAGAAGGGGCATGGCGGGGAGTTGGTGCTGTTGGACGCCATATTCGGGCTGATGAAGAAGCGGCCGGTGTACGCCAAGCTAATCGAAGGGACGTATTACGACACGGGTTCCAAGATCGGCTGGCTCAAGGCTAACCTGGAAATCGCGTTGAACAGGCCGGATATGCGGGACGAAGCGCGGGCACTCGTTAAAAAGCTGTCGAAAGTGTAAAATAGCCGGGTATGCATCCATCGAACAAGAAATCGTTGTTTTTCAAGCTCATGTGGGGGTTGGTGGCTCTGGCTACTTTGGGCCAAGGCTGCGTCAAAGGGCCGGACGCCGCGACGCAAGCGGCTTCAAAGAAAATCGAACTCCAGATATGGGGAGTGGTGGATGATGTGGACGCCTACCAGGCGATTTTGAGCGATTACAGAAAACTGCATCCGAACGTGACGCTGACCTTCAGGCGTTTCCGGCTGGAAGAATACGAAAATGAGCTGTTGAATGCTTTGGCCGAGGACCGTGGGCCGGATGTCTTCATGATCCACAATACCTGGGTCGGCAAATACATGCCCAAGCTCGTGCCTATGCCGCTCCAGACCAAAACGGCCCTGCAGAGTATCCAGGGCACGCTCAAAAAAGAACTGGTTTGGACCATGATGACCGAACCGTCTGTTTCGATACGGCAGTTCAAAGTCGATTATCCGGACGTGGTGGCTGCTGATATGCTACGCACCGTTAATATTTCGACCATCCCAGATAAACGGGATTTTCAGCAGCGCGTAGTGGCTTTGCCGCTTTCGGTGGATACGTTGGCCATGTATGCGAACAAGGATTTGCTGAATGCAGCCGGCATCTCGACCATGCCGGAGAATTGGGATGATTTCCAGACCGCGGTCAAGAAACTGACCAAGCTTGATGACCAGGGTGAGATACTCCAGTCCGGTGCGGCTTTGGGCACAGGAGCCAACATCGAACGGTCGCCGGATATCATCGCCGCGCTCATGATGCAGAACGGCGCCGAGATGAGCGCTGCGGACGGCACGCCGACATTCGGGACGATACCGGAAAAACTTTCGGGCCAGCGGGATTATCCTCCGGCTTTCCAGGCCTTGAGTTTCTTTACTGATTTCGCCAACCCGGGCAAAGACGTCTACACTTGGAACAACAAGATGCCGAATTCATTGGATGCGTTCATCCAGGGCAAGACCGCGTTTTTCTTCGGCTATGGCTACCATTTGCCGGTCATCAAGGCTGGTGCGCCCAAGCTCAACCTGGGCATCGCCAAGCTGCCGCAGATCACGGGCAATCCGGTTGTGAACTATGCAAACTACTGGGCCTGGACCGTGTCCAAGAAAACTAAGAGCATAGATATCTCCTGGAACCTGCTGAATTTCATGCGCAAACCTGAGGAATCCAAGAAGTACCTGGATTATGCCAAACGTCCGGCGGCTCTCCGTTCGCAATTGGGAGCGCAGATGGAAGATGAGGATGTGGGCGTGTTCGCTTCGCAGGTGCTGACATCACAGGCCTGGTACCGGGGTAATGACCCGACGGCTATGGAGAACGCCATGATAACCATGATCGAGGACGCGCAGGGGGTCGACCCGGAAAAGATCGGCGCCGTAGTGGGCGCGGCCGTGGATAAGGTGTCACAGACGATTCCCTACAATTTCTGATGCATATGCCCAAATCCTATCGTCGGTTACTGGCATTGCCGGTGGCACTCGGTGCGCTGGCTTTACCGATCGTCGTCCACGCCCAAAAGCTGAATATAGTCTGCACCGGAAAAGGAGGGATCCAAGAAGGGAATTGCTCTGTAGATGATATCGTCACAACGGGTGCGGCATTCGCCAACATGCTGGTCGAGATTTCGGCTGCCTTGTTCTTCGCTACCTTCATTTACGGCGGGTTCATGTATCTGATATCCGGCGGCCGTCAGGACTGGGTCAAGAAAGGCACGGATGCCATGAGCAAAAGCGCCATCGGTATGCTCATCGTCTTGAGCGCCTGGACGATCGTCCGGTACGTCGTGATGGGACTGACCGGTGCTTCGAAATAGCCGTAAGCCAAGAGACATATATGAAAACCAGCCTGCAATTCCTCAGTAATAGAAAGATATGGATGTTGGGTCTATTTACCTCGTTTTTGATCCTTGCTCCGGGATTGCCGGTCTTTGCTTACACGGAAGCCGAGTGCCTATCCTCAGGCGTGGCCGGTACTTGCCGTACAAGCTGTGATTCAGGCGAGAGCGAGGTCGGGACGTGTAGCGATAACTGGGTATATGTCACTTGTTGCAGCAAGAAGCCTATCCCTCAAGGCGGAAGTCTGAACCCGACGCCAACGGGTGGAAGCAACAGTACTCCGACGGCAGGAGGCGCAAGCACTCCAGGCTCACCCACGACTTTGATTGACCCGTTGGGAGGCGTGACCATAAACGGACTCATCGGACGGTTCATCAACGTATTTTTGGGATTTGTCGGCGCTATTGCGCTTCTGGTTTTTGTCTATGCCGGTATCATGTACATGACCGGAGGATCGAGCGACCGGATAAAGAAGGCGATTGAGACCATGAAGTATGCGGTGCTGGGCCTCATGATCATCATGTTCGCTTACGCCATCACGACCTTCTACTTCAAAGCCCTGACTTCGGACGCGGTGCCCCAGGCGGCTGCGCCTAAAAATGTGGCCAAACCGACGTTTTAGACATCGTTTCCCAAAATATGCAACAAAACTCCATACGGGCAATCGTTTCAAATGGCTTCATGGGCTTGATTTTGGCGCTGACATTCCTGCCGGCTGCGGTTTCTGCTGCGTCAACACCGGTTGCCGGCCAGTCTTTGGATACAATCGCCGCGAAGTATAAGTTTGAGGACCAGATGGGCGGAAAAGATATTCCCCAAATCGTGGCGCGCATCATCAGTTGGGTGCTGCCGGTGACCGGCTCGCTCCTCTTGCTCATGTTCCTGTACGGCGGTTTCCTGTGGTTTACGGCCGGTGGAAGCGCGGAACAGGTGAAAAAAGCCACCCAAACAATGACAAATGCGGTCATCGGCATGGCCATCATCGTCGGGGCATATGCCATCGTCAATACGCTGATAATGAAGTTCGGGGCGGCTATAGGCGGTACACCTTGAACGGACCTCAGGCAAGCGCTCCGCATTCGACCTGCGGAAGCTTATTTGCTATCATTCTGCCTAACACGCAAGCCGTGTTAATCCTTGCATCGGAAAGGAGGTGACACATGACATGACGCAACGTTTAAAGAAAATCGCAGCTTTCGCCACGACCCTGGGTCTGGCCGGAGCCTTGGCGCTGCCCGCGGTAGCTTTGGCTGCCGACGAGCTTAACGCCAACGATTTAGGAGTTAACGCAATCCAATCGACCATCAAGCTCGGTTCCGGCGACATCCGCCAGACCGCAGCCCGGATCATCAACGTAGCCCTGGGTTTCCTGGGTATCGTAGCAGTCGTAATCGTCCTCTTGGGCGGTTTCAAATGGATGATCGCAGGAGGCAGTGAAGAGAAGACGGGAGAAGCCAAGAAATTGATCGTCTCAGGCATCATCGGTCTGGCCATCATCTTGTCAGCCTGGGCCATCACCAGCTTCGTCATTTCACGTCTAGTCACCGCGACCCAGGACGTGTAATCCAGTCGCGGCCGAAAGCCGCCACTAGTTATGCAAATCACGCGAAAATTGATCGCATTCAGCCTGACGACATCAACCGGCATCGCAACCGCGGTGAATTCGGTTCTCGCGGCGGGTGAGACCCCTGCGACCGGCAGCGGCGTGTCAGGCAGGATAGGTGTCGGCCTTAACTTGGCCGCAAAAAATTCGGGTTACATGGAAGGACAGACCGATTTACCGACATTGGTCGGCAATCTGATAAACCAGGGTTTCAGCATCCTGGGCGTATTGCTCCTGGGATTGCTGCTCTACGGCGGGATCTTGTGGATGACGGCGGCCGGAGAACAAGACAGGGTCAAGAAAGCGATTTCTGTCATCCGGAACGCCATCATCGGCCTGGTCATAATCGTAGTCGCTTATGCCCTGGCGAATTTCATCGTCAGCGCCTTGGGCACAGCGACGCAAGGTACGCCGACTCAGTAGTCCTTCAGATTCGAAGCTTAACCAAATTATGAAGCAAATTAAACCACTCATCGCCAGCGCAGCTGCAGCCATGGCTCTCGTGCCATACCAGGTGTTGGCGGCCACCAACCCATTCACGACTGCGCAGAAATTGACTGGGGAGGTCGGCACGAACGCCGGCATCAACACCGGAGGCGGGCTGACCCAGATGATCGGCAACCTCATCAACGTCGGTTTGGGATTCTTGGGGATCGTGTTCCTGGTGCTCATGTTGTACGCAGGTTTCCTGTGGATGACGGCCCAGGGTGACGACACCAAGGTCAAGAAGGCCAAGGACATGATTTTTCAGGCCATCATCGGCATAATCATCATCGTCGCGGCCTACGCCATCTCCAACTTCGTGCTCGGTTCGCTCTTGAACGCTACCTCGCAGGGATAGTAGTTCGTTGCGCAACGAACAATCACAAAACCCCGCCAGTCGGGGTTTTGTGTTTGGAGTAAAATCCCTGTCTCGTCGTCCTGAGCGAAGTCCGACGGAGTCGAAGGACCTTTGATGAAGAGCATTCTCATAAAGGTCCTTCAGCTTCGGCCGTCGAACGGCCCTCGTTCAGGACGACGGAGCGCTCCCTGCTTCGCACATGAAGACAGAGCATGTATCCTTTTCGCATGAAGATCGCCGGTGCCCTCCGTCCAACCCTGGTATTCTCGTTTGCGGCTGTTTTTTGCGCGATTTTCATGCCCTGGAACGGTTTCGTCGACCCGGATGGTTTTTATCATGCGAAAATCTCTAGCCTGTTGTGGCAATCAGGCCCGATAAGACATTTCCCGTGGCTTGACCTGACTTCGCTCGGCCAGCACTTCGCGGATTTGCATTTCTTGTTCCATGTTTTCGTCGCACCGTTCACCGCAACCTTCGGGGTGTCGCTTGGTTTGCGTATAGCGAGCATCATCTTGGCGGCATTGTTCTTTACGGTATTCGAATGCTGCCTGCGTAAGCTTAAGCTGTCCTTTTCGTTGTTTTGGACTTTATTGCTTCTGGCTACACAGCCGTTGCTTTTCAGGCTGCTCATGTCCAAAGCCTCGCCGTTGGCGCTGACGTTTTTCATCGCCGGCCTGACTGCTGCCTGGCTGCGCAAACCATGGATCGTATTTTTGATTGCTGCGCTCTTTGCTTTGTCGCATGGCGGCTGGCTGTATCTTGCGGGTTCGATCGTGCTTTTGGCATGCGGTGAAATGGTTTTTTCGAAGTTCGTGGAAGATAAGCCCTTGCGTTCGGTCGTGAAAGAATCGATGTGGCGTGAAGTCGCTATGGGTTTCCTTGGCGGTTTAGCCGGCATGCTCGTGCATCCGAATTTTCCGCAGAACATAATCTTGAGCTGGACCCAGGTGTTCGTCATCGGTTTGGGCACGCCGTTCCAACATGTGATGCTCGGTACGGAATGGCAGCCGGCCAGCATCAAGTCGCTGTTCACGGCATATTCTCCGTGGTTAATAGCTGGAGGCGTGGGTTTGTTCGGGATGTTCGCCGCTTCGCGGAAACCGTTCGACCGCAAACAGGCGCGGCTGACCGCGAGTTTCGGTTGGATCGTGGCAGTGCTGTTGGCTTTGACCCTTAAGAGCCGGCGCAACACCGAGTACCTGGCACCGGCTGTCGCGTTGTGGTGCGCGATGTTGTGGACGCATGTGGATGTGAAGAGACTCGTTTCAGATTTCAAGGACAGTTTGAGAAGTTACGGTCCATGGACATACAAAGCCCTTGGCGGCTTGATGGTCGTTCTGTCCGTAGCTTTAATGTCACGTGAACTCTTCGGGGCTTGGGACATCCTGCATCGTAACAGTTACCCTGACGATATTTTCCGGGGCTCAATGGCTGCGATTTCAAGGCAGGCGGAACCAGGGGATAGGGTTTTCCATTCAAGCTGGGACGAGTACCCGATGCTTTTCATGGCAGATGATAGATTGCGCTATGTCGCGGGTCTGGATCCGACATTCTTGTACGTCGCATCTTCGACTTTGTCTGATGATGTCAAAAACCTGACTTGGGGGCTGACCAGCTCGACCAAAGAGCAGGCTTGGGAACTGATCCACGACAGGCTGGACTCCAAATTCGTGTTTATCGGCAAGAAAAACCACGAACAATTCTTGCAACTCATCCAATCCGACAAAAGGTATGTCAACCTAGCGGATTTTCCGGATAGCGCGGCGTTTCAAGTCAAACCGTGAAGTCAATGGTTTAAGACCAGTAAGTCAAGGCATTAAATATCGCTAGGTTAAGCTAAAATAATTTGGCTCAATTTAGCGACATTTTTGTTAATCGTAGTCTTGACAAAATGGCTATAATGTGTTATATTTGTTTGTTCTTTGAGGAGTGTCCCAATCCAGGGATAAGCCAGAAGAACGCAACTTTTGACAACAAAAGAACCCCTGACAAAATCGGGGGATTCAGATTCCGGAGGATAAGATGGCATTTGGCGATGATGACGATGACGAGGATGATTTCGACGATGACGAGGATGAGAAGGAGCCTGACGAAGAAGACGAGGAGAGCGACGATGATGAGTCGTCCCGGAGTCGTTCGTCTGGTGGCCGCGGCAGCTCCGTGGTCAATCGATTGCTTGAGGGCGTGCTCTCGGTCCCGGCTTTGACGCTGGGGCAGAGGATCGGTACGGATTCGGAATCGGTCGTCGCTTTGCTCGACAAGGTCGAGGCGGTGATCGGTCCGATGATGACCGGCATGCTCATCACGACAGTCGGAAGCATGTCACGCATGCCGAAGGGTTTCCGGAACGCTTTGATCTCAAAAGGCGTGCCGAGGCCTGTCGTCAACGTCCTGAACACGCTTTTCGAAGATGTGTTCGAGGGCATCTGGGCTGCTCGGCGGATCCGTCGGGCTAAGAAGGACGAACCGCTGACCAAGGAAGATGTCAGCGAGGGATTCAAGAACAGTAAGAAGAAGCTGGAGGAAAAGGCCCAGCGGGAAAGGACAAGCCTCATGAGCGCGATGAGTAAGGCGGATCCGGCCAAGCGTGCGGAGTTCATCCGCAAGATCGGCACCATGTCGCCGGAGGACCGGAAGAAGATGGACTACTACCGGCCGCTCATCAAGGAAGCCTGGCTCATCGAGCAGCTCTCTGAGATGGACACTAGCGAGTGGTTCCGCGTGCTCGAAGTCTCGCTCGGCGCGCCGCCCAAGGAAAAGGGCGAGAACAAGCTCGCCGGCGTCGTGGGAAAGCTCACGGGCCGGGCAGCCGACGCGCTGTCCAAGGGTCTCACCGAGATCGTGGACAAGCCCACCGAGACCATGACTGAAATGGCTAAGGGGGTGGATCAGGTAACAGAACGCATCAATAGCTTCAACGACAGGCTCAAGGCCCGTCGTGCATTGGCGCGCAAAAAGTGGTGAACAACAATTGAAATCGACCCAGGCCGTCGAACGGCCTGGGTCAAGGAGAATTCCAAATGCAGCTCGTAGTCGTTGGTCTGGTTTCCATCGTCGTCCTCATCGCATTCGTCGCGCTGGCCCGCCATTTCGGCGGTGCGGTGCTTCTGGACGCCATCGGCGATGCCTTCACGGCCGCTGGTGCGACGTTCGAGACGCTGTGCAGCAGGGTGTATGAAGAACACATCGCGCCGGCGTTTCGCAAGCTCGGCTGGTACGTCTTGGGCGTCATGCTCATTGGCGTCATCGGCGCTTTGCTCCTGGCGCTTGGCACGACCGTGACGTGGTGGGTATGGCCGGTTGGCCTGGTCATCACGCTCATCACGGCCGCCGTACTGGTTTGGAATGGGGTATTCCGGTATGACACGGCTCCCCAGTCCGCGCTGGATGCGGCATACGAAGCTGCAAGAACGGCAGCCCTCGCCGCCGGAGCAACATCCGCAGCAGCTGAAGCCGCGGGTGCAGCAGCAGCCATGGCCGCGATTGGCCCACGCACGTGGCGTTGGACCGACACCAGTGACTTTTCGGTCGGGACCGTGATGTCCGCGATCGTGGTCGGCATGCTGTCGCTTGGGACGTGGTTCTTCGCCGCGGCGCATATCTGCACGGGGCAGGCGACCACGGCCAACCTGCCGGCCAATCTGGCGCCGGTGATGGATGCGCGTTCGCTCGCCATCATGGGAGCGGTATTCATCGCGTTGGCCATCGAAGTCCTGTTCCTCATCGTTGAGCTCATGGCCCATCTTGCGAAGCTGGGCGTGGACTTCGCCGAAGGCACAAGTAGCTTGGTGATCAGCATCGCCAAGTCGCTCATCGCCAACGGGACCAAGGGTCTGGCCGGCGTAGGCATCAACATCGCCGACCAGGAAGGCTTCAAGCCTGCGGTCGCGAGGGCCAAGGCCAAGGTCAAGACGGCGATCATGCCGATCCTGGCCGTCGGTTGCCTCATGCCCTACCCCGCGGTCCTCGGTTTCCTGATGGTGTCCGGCGCGTTCACCTACTTCCTCTTCGAGAGAATGGAAGCGGTGGGCATCAGCACCCTCGAGCGCAAGCAGAAGGCTTCGAAGCTCATCGAGACCATCGGCTACGTGGTGCTCGCTGGACTGGCTCTGGTCGTGTTCGTCCCGCCGCTGCAGGCAGAGTTCGACACGCTGATCCTCAAGATCGGCGACCTCTTGGTCAACTTGGTGCAGGCGGTGGTCGCGGCCATCGGTTGGGTCATCGGCATCAAGACTCACACGTTCACGGGTTTCCCGTGGTATGCGGCGATGCTCGGTGCACTCTTCACGGGTTCGATCGCTTACGCCATCTGGCCTAAGAACGAGTGCGGATCGGCCGTGGTACGTCGGGTCCGCCAGGCGGTGGCGCTGCCTCTCGTGGTCATGACTATGGCAGGCGTCGCGAGCCTGACGGTCACGATCTTCTCGTGGGGCAATGCGGATCAGGTCGGGATCGACAACGGAATCACGCTGTCGAAGATGGTGGCGCCCAAGGCCACGCTGGTCTCCGGAACGTCTCCGGCGGTCAGGCTCTCGTACCCCGAGATTTCGCGCGCTGCAGGCGGCTACGCTTACGAGCGCAGGTTGACCACGGATACGGGGTGGACTGCCCTGGCAGTGGTGAAAGCCGGCGTAGCACACTTCGACGACACGACCGTGACGGCAGGCAATACGTACGCCTACCGCGTGGCGGCTTCCTTCCCCAGCGGCCTGAAGGAGTTCAGCAAGGAAACGCTGTTGACAGTCCCTGCGCCGGCGCCTGTGAGTAGCGGCTCAGGCGGTTCCGGAGGCAGCGGAGGTTCGGGCGGCGGTTCGGGAGCGCGCACAGCTTGTGCCGGCCCGAGCTGCGGCAATCCCGGGCTTTCGGCTTACTGCCAGCGCCATCCCACGATCCAGGGATGCGCGCCGTACGTGAAGTAGCGGATCTCCGGCGCAAGTCGGATTGCAGTACCTTTGAGGCGGACTGGTTTCGCCTCTGACTCTCTTACTTAACCACCCTGTCTGACGTCTCGTCAGGCAGGGTGGTTTTATTTTTGTCACTTTCGTCGCCGAACATTTTTAAGTGATAGGTTTTAGAGCTTCTTGGGGTCTGGGGCTGAGAGCTGAGCGGGCCGTATTGAAGTGACCAAGTCACATACAAGAAGCGAATTCGAAGCCCCAGCGCCTTTGGTTACTTTCGGCGACGAAAGTGACAAGTACTATTGACAAAACCCCCGTAAAATGGTATACAAATACGTTCCTTTCGCAATCCGACGGTGCCTGGAAAAGCGCCGTTTTCACCTTCTACGAGGTAGATCATGAAGAGATTGATGGTTTTGATCGCGCTCGCCTCATCCCTGTTTGGTTGTGCATACAACGACTACAAGGATACGACACCGACGAGCAAGCACTCGAGTGACCTGACGAGGACGCTTGCCGGCCAGTCGGTCAGCAACAGCACTGAACGCACGAAATCGGACTACGACGAGTGTATGGCCAAGAACGCCGGCTACGACGGTGCCAAGGCTCAGTGTGACGCCTGGATCGCCGCCGCCCAGCCCGGAACCATGCCCAAATACCAGGGCTGGGGCTGGTATCCGAACTACATCGGCGGCTATGGGCAGCGTTCGCCCTACGTCACGCCCGGCATGGTCAGTCGCGGGTACTGACTCCCTCCAAATAAGCCTTCGGAATATCGCTTAATCTAGCGAAATTTCCGGAGGCTTTTCACGTTTTAAAGGTATTTTGACTTAGCTTAAGACGACGAAAGTTAGTCGTCCTGAGCTTGTCGAAGGGTTGTTTTTAGCGGCTCAACTTAGCCAAATTTATTGTATGTCAATACTTGACAAGATTGGCTATTTATGCTATATTTGTTTGTTCCAGATGGGAGTGTGCGTAAGCATGAACCCTGACGGACGGCTTGATAATTGAGACTGAAAACACCAAAGTCTTTGCCAAGGCGGAGACGACAAGGAGAGATTTCATGTTGAACAGAATGGGCAAGCTGGTTGTAGGGTCCGCGATGTTGATTCTCGGTGCATGCGCACCGATGAAGAGTTCGCAGACAGCGGAGAGCGCGACCAGAGGACATACGAACTGCGTGCAGACGAGTCGCGGTCTCGAGTGCAACAAGGACACAGTCAAGGCATTCGACGACTGCATGAGGATCAACACCCAGACCATGGGTTCCACCGGCGCTTACGCTTTGTGCGCCTGTGTGGCAGATGGTGGTTCGATTGTCCCTTCGCAGAATGCGGCGATTCCTCCCACGTGCGTTCCGACGAACGGCGCAGGAATGGTCGGCGGCGGAATGATGCCTGGGATGATGGGCGGCGGCTACGGAATGACCATGATGCCCGGCCGCTACGCTGGCTACCCAGGATCAGCGGTTGTGATGTATCCGGATCCGACTCCCATTGGCGTCATCGCCATGGAGAATGCGGGTTTCGGAGGCAGAACGCTTCCGTTGCCTAGTTCCGGCGCACAGCCCGCGAGCTCGGGACCGACCCAGCAGGACTTGGACGACTTGGCACGCAGCCAGGCGGCACAGCAGGCCGCCATCTGCCGCGCCCGTCCCCAGGATCCCATCTGTTGCACGAGTTGTAAGAAATGACTCGGGGCAACATCATGACGACCATCAAGGGTGTAGTCATGCACAACTAACTCAAAACACGGTGACGCGGCTTCGTTTATGACGGGACTGCGAGCCAAACCCACCCACGATTCTTTCCCGAAGCCCCCGTGGGGCAACAGAAGACGACAACGACAGATACATCCCCATGGGACAAGGAGTTCAGTCATGAAGAGCGCGATGCGAATCGTTTCACTGCTCATCGTATCACTGGTTCTCGGTTGTGCTGCCTCGGCGCAAGTCGGCGGCAGCAAGTCGGCGGTCGACTGGAAGACAGCGATGGTCTGCCCCAGCGATTCTCCCTGCTACTGCGACAGGAACAAGTCAGGGGAAGGACCTTACTTCGCATGTCTCGAAGAGATGGATCGGCGGCGGATGCTCGGAGGCGATGTCGCCAAGCAGCCCGCGCCCGTTCCCACTGTCACAGCCACGGCCACGACAACTCTCCCGGTACCGCCTCAGCCCAGCGCCACGGCTCCGGTCCAGCAGATGCCTCCGGCAGTGGTCGGTGGCAATCCGATGCCGCAGCAGAACGTGTACATCCCGGGTGCGGTCGGTCCGATCTGTGAGACCAACAAGGCGCTTCAGTTGGTGGTCGACAATCAGACGGACTACCTGCTCGGGGTTCGCGGTGGGATGTCTCTCGCTCCGCTCGGGTGCGACGCGCAGAACACACTGGTCTTGGCCACGGTCCTGAATCGCGACGGACGTCCGGAACAACTCTGGATCATCCCACCCCATACGAATGCCATCTTCGTCTTCCTTCCGCTCAACGGCGGGCTCGGACAGCCGAAGGTGGTCTACACGGCCTACATGCCCCTGGCATGTCAGGGCGGCGTCTGTCCTCCGTCACCGTTCGTGGGACAGTATATCCATCAGTACACGGTGCCCAGGCAGAACGGCCAGGAGATTCCGCAGTTTATCCAAGCGGGTATGCTGCGGAGGTAACTTAGGCCACTCAGCCCCTACCTCACTCGCTCCCCGGTGCGCAACGCTTGCGTATCGGGGAGCTTCTTTTTATAACGAAAACTCCCCAGGCGAACCTAGGGAGTTTCCTCCTGATGCTGCGTCGCCGCCAAGCATGGGAACGGCGACACGTGCATCTTTTGGCCGGGAGTCATCGTGAACGATGAGAAGGGATTCGCCGCAAAGGCTCATGCCCTGCTCGCCGGGCCGCGTCCAGGAAAAAATATTTTTCCCAAGCGCGGTGCGGTGAACAAAAAACCCTCCAGTTATCTTTCGAGGGAGAGTTCAACTCCTCGTTCCGCGGAAGAAGCGGAACGGATTTCGTTTTTGGATACGCGGGAGCATCCGACTTTCATGGCTAATTCTTCTCATGCCGCATGATTGGAGTCAAGTGATCGGCGGTGGATAAGTGTCATGAGCGAGGTCGTCCTGAAACAAGATATCAAGCGCGCTCCATCATTGGAGCGCGTCGGGAGTTTCATCTATAGGTTTGGCATCGGGCCAGAATCCGGATTGGTTCAATGTCTGTTCAGCCAAATCTTCGGCTTCATCTATGTCCAAGCTCTCCTCCAATATCAAATGGTTGATGATGGTGGCGCGGCAATCGTTCTTGGGCCGGGGTTGGCCTTTGTCATCCAGGCACAGGGCTCGGAGGGAATCGGGGGTGTTCATACGCCTATAGATTAAAAGATAAACCGGCAGCGCACAATGCCCCGGGTTGACCGTCAAGGTTTGGGCGGATAGCATGTAGCAAGGGGTAAATATCCACTGATTGTTCAAGGAGGCACCGATGGAGGAAGAGAATCGGAAAAGGGTCGAAGATGAGTTTGAGCGCATCAGGGCCGAGTTGGACTCGCCTGAAGGTCAGGCCAAAGCAGAGGTCAGAGTCAGGGCAGAGCTCCGGAAAGCCGCCGAAGAACATCGAGCCTTCCTCGCCCGCTCCAGGGCCAATGCCCGCAATCGCGTCATCTACCGATGATGCTCCGCGATCAGCATTTTCCCGCCCCACTTCTCGCGCGCTCCAGCATCTCGTGCCGGAGCGCTTTCGTTCATAAGAAGAACAATGCCCCGGGTTGACCGTCAAGCCTTTATCGGTTACGCTGTGCCGCGCAAGGAGAGGTGTCAGAGTGGTCGAATGAGCCAGACTCGAAATCTGGTGTAGCCGCAAGGTTACCGAGGGTTCGAATCCCTCCCTCTCCGCCAGATAAATACCGTCGTACACCGACGGTTTTTATATTATCGACTTCCTTGCCAGCGATAGTGTCCGATGATGGGCGTGACGCGTTGAGGCCAATACAGCAGACCGTCATCTTCACGGGTGTCACCAGCGTTATGCATGAGGAGAGGGACGCCGTCGTCGTTTCGACGATCGGATACGATGCCGACATGGAACTTCGGTCCACCGAACAGGACGAGGTCACCGCCCTGCCATTCTTTCAGGTTCGCCGCGTCGCCGGGCAAGATATCCAGAGTGAGCGAGACCGCACGGGTCTTGAAGAAAGCGTCGAGGTTGGGGACGCGCCGGAAATCGATGTTCGGGTCAGGACTCCCTGATACCCGTGCGTATGCGGCGGTGTTGGCGGCGATGTCGGCATCGACCATTTTTTTCAGGTCATAACCCGCGTCCCGGAATGCGCGCCAAACGAGATCGGTACATACCCCCTCGGCATCAGGAGGGTAGCCTCCTTGGTAGTAGGCGCTGCGATAATTCGGTTGGCGTCCGACTTCAGCCCGAGCCCCGTCGATGAGGTCCTGCGTATCATCTATCCCATCGCCATCCTCGTCGTGTCCGGAATGGATCTGCTGGAACTGCAGTCGTGGTTTTTGCCACAGCACCCTTGGAGCTGAGGTGGGTAAAGGGTAAGACGTAATGACGGCAAAGATGACGGCTGATGCAGCGCAGACCGCAAAGAGTATCGTGATATCGAACCGTATCTTGCCCATAGGCTCCGTCGAGTTATACGGCCGTCAGCGCTTGCTTTTCACTTTCGGCGGGGCTTGGAATTCCGCTGGTGAGAGTTGTTTGTCTTTGGCGTAGTAGTACCAGGCACGGCTGGTGGCGTCGCCGAAGACGATCCCTTTTTTGCCGAACATGACGGTGTCGAAAGTCTTGAGGTCAGGCTTCTGGGCGGCGGGCATGTAAGCGAAGAGTTTGATGATGTCGGTGTCGCTTCCGTCTTTGGGGTCGAAGACATGGATTTCGGTCGGGATTTTCCAGCCGTTCTCATGCGTACCTTCGCGTCGAGCCACGGTAAGGCTGGAGGTAGCGTCCTGCGCAATGAGGTCGAAAGTCAGGTTGAAGACCCTGACTTTGTCTTCGGCATCGATGAGTTGGATCCTGGATCCGCGCGAGCTGCTCAGGGCTATGCTCATGCCGCCGTTCTTGGCCTGCTTCACGGTCTGCCAAGCGAAAGGTTTTTCAGGCTTAACGGTTTTGATCGCGGTCGCCCCGCTATCCCAGCGTTTGGCTTGTTCGGTCCTGAACTGTTTGAGCGCCACAGCTTCCGCTTTCTTTGAGAAAATGCCGAGCGCCGAAACCACGTTGCGCTCGGTCGTGTTGCCGCTTTCCCCGGAACCGACGAGGATCCTCTTGTCCGCGTAGAGCGAGCTTGAACCGCCGCCGTCATACATCATGGCGTCGCTGATGTCAGGGTATTTGCTTTTCAGGAACGCACCGAGCGTGCTGCCGCCGCGGCCGAAGGCAGGATAGGACTTTCCGGCGACCACGATGAGGTATGCGGTCTTATGGTCGGCGGAAACGGCCACGGCGGTGCGGGCGTTGGAGCCGACGCGGCGTTCCCACTGGGTGTATTCATCGAATCCTTCTTTGGTGCTTTGCGTCAGGATCGCGCCTTTGGCCATGAATAAAGGTCCGGCACCGAGGGCTTGTTTGGGCGTGCACTTTTCGGCGGCCAGTTTTTTTACGTCGTATCCGCTGACGAACATCTTGCCGTTGGTGCAGACGATGAATGTGGAGCGGTCGGTGCGCGAGAGGATGGTTTGTCCGTCCACGATAGCCACGTCCTCAAGCGCGCCCCACGGCCATTGGACATTGAAGTATGAGCCGTTGACTGCGGCTAAAGCGCCGGATTGTTTGGCCAAAGCGGATACCGGTTCATAGACGTATTCATCACGCACGGAGTTGTCGGCTGTTTTGGCCGGGTTGAACGAACGTCGCGGAAGGATCGGACGGATTTCCGTATCGCCGCCGCTTGTCATCCGGATGACATAGATATCGCTATCCAAATCGCGCCAATGGTTGAGGACCGCTTCTTTGCTCACGGATATTTCGTCTTTGGTTTCCGTGTCCACGCCGCCTTGTTTTTCCCAATCGACGAAGCGTGTGGCGGACAGGGCAGCGTCCTCGCGCAAAAGCGGGGAGGCGGGGAGGATTTTTTTGCCGGTGCGGAAGAGGAGCTTGAGACGATCAGCGGCGATCATGGCGCCTTGTTTGCCGGTTTGGATGTCAGCCAGATCCAGCGGATCGACGTAACCGGCTGGCTTGGCCTGCAATTGTTGGAAAGCGAAGGACTGGCGGCGCAGGGCAAATATCTGCTGCATGGCCTCATCGCGGCGGATGCGGGTTTGGCTTGCAGTGGCTACCGGCACCCCGACGCCGGATAAGCAGTTGCGGATGTTGTCGGCGGTCCAATAGGCATTGGGTATTTTCCCAAGTTCGGGGCAGGCGTCGCTCGTGCGCAGGTGCATGAGCATGAACAGCCAGTCTTGGGGCGTGATGGACGTGCCATATCCGAAAGTCGCGGCGGTCAGAGGCTTCATCCAACCGTCCTTTGTGACCTGGTTGATGGCGCTTAGTTCATAAGCTGTTTTGGCCACGTCCGAAAAAGCTGCGGCTTGGGCGGAAGACGCGGAGGTGCCGCAGAAGGCCAGAACAAAAAACAGGATAATCCGCCAAGATTTCATATGTTTTCATCATAACATAGAACGGGTTTCGCGGCTCCAATCAGGCGTCTTTGCGCTTTTTTTGAGGGATAAGTATGATGAATGCGGGAAAAATATGACTGTCACTATCCACGAAAAGAATGGCTTGAGGGTCGCTGAGATGAATTCCGATTCTGTGGTCTTGGATAAGGTCCAAGATGCGTTGGACCTCATGGTGAATCCAGGCGTCCCGTCCCCGAAGGCGATTATCCTGCATGAACGCAACATCAACCCGGAGTTTTTCGATTTGAGCACGCGTTTGGCCGGGGAAATCCTGCAGAAATTCGTCAATTACCAGGTCAGGCTAGCCATCGTCGGCGGTTTTTCCGACGTCAAGAGCGAAAGCCTGAGGGATTTCATCCGCGAATGCAACCGCGGCAACCATTTTTATTTCATGGAGACCGTCGAAGACGCGGTGGATGCGCTCGTTGGCGACCGGGGTTGATCCTGAATATTTCGGGAAGATGCAATCCACAGATGTAACGCAGGACAGGCGTCGGTGTATCTGTTATCGTAACGACTGACGGATTATGAACAAAAAAATTCTCTTGGGTGGGGGAATGGCGCTCTTGGCGGCGGCTTTTTGCATGTCGGCGACAGCCTACGCCGAAGAGGCCCCGGCCACGAAGTGCGTCACAGCCGCGACCAAGGCGACGAACGCCAGCAAGGTGGCTTTGATGGAAAAAGATATCGCACCGTATGTTTCTGAGCCTCGTGCCGCGGAAGCAATCAAAAAATATAAAGAGAGCACGGCGATAAATTGGGCGGCAATGGAAGAACCGTATTGCGGATTCGGAAAATACGGTATCGCTTCGTCTATCCACTCATATGCCAAGGGCGCCGACAGGGCGCGTCTCGCTTTCCTGAGCGCGGTCAAGGCGATTCCCAAGGGCAAATCGATCGCAGTCACCAAAACACCGACTGTCCAGGCCACGTCCGCCGTCTTGACGGAAGAGAAGGTCCAAATCCCATCCGGCTTGCGTCGGGGGCAGCGTTCCGAAACGGTGAGAGCCCTGCAGAAGCTGCTGGCGAAACATTTCAACCAATCCGCGGAAAGTGAATGGATAACGGGTTATTTCGGTCCGGTGACCTATTCTTACGTGGTCAAATTCCAGCTTGAGAAGAAGCTCATCCCGTCAGACGATTCCTCGGCGGCGGGCCTGGTCGGACCGAGGACCTCAGCAGCCTTGAATTCTTTGTAGAATTGGTGTATAAGGCGTCCATGCCATCCGGAGCTGTTTGGCGGACGGAACGCATTTGGTTACCGGCCGTCTTGGTAGCGCTATTCGTAGCGCAGAATTTTTTGTTTAACGAATGGTTAAGTATCTATCCGGGAGCCTTCACCGGAAGGCTTGTCCCGGTCGCGTTTTCGCTGGGCGTCATCGCTTTCGGTCCGGCGGTCATGTTAGGAAGGAAGTCGCGTTTCGGCTATCTGACAGCGGTCTCATCGATCCTCGCCCTGTTGTTCGTTTCCCAATACCTGTATTACTCCTATTACGGTGGTTTCCTCCAAGCTTCGGCGCTTTTGTATGCCGATGAGGCAGGAGCCGTGGCAGGCACGATAAAGAAGTTGTTGGCTCCGGAATTGGTGTTTTTCATCATCGGCCCTTTCCTGGTCGCCGTGGCGGCTTTTTTGTCGAGACTTTCGAAACAGGACGATCCGGTATTCCCACGGGCCGCGAAGGCAAGGTTGTCTTTGGTCATGTTGGTCATAGCGTTTTCCGGTTATGCGATTTTGTTCAACAAAGAGAAAGCGGCTGCCGCAGGTTCCGCGTCACTTTTCGAGTATTCCAAGTTGTATGACGTGAATATGATGGTGGCCAAGACCGGGGTGGTGAATTATTTCCTGGTGGATGCCTATAACTTCATCTCCAAGACCCACACGGCCACGCCGGCAGACCTGCAAGCCATCGCGGACTGGAAGTCGAGCCGAAGGCAGGAACCTTCGGCGGAAAAAAGTTTCGGGATCGCCAAAGGCAGGAACCTGATACTCATCCAGGTCGAATCGCTCGACAATTCGCTCATCGGAAAGAAGGTCGGGGATAACGAGATAACGCCGAACCTCAACCGCCTGGCCAAGGAAGGGCTATACTTCGACAACTATTACGCCCAGGTCGGTCCGGGCAATACGGCGGACGCCGAGTTCACGACATTGAACTCGTTATATCCATTGTCAGACGAAGTCGCATTCGTCGGATATGCGAACAACAGCTACCAGGCGCTTCCCGCATTGCTGAAGCAGAACGGTTACCAGACCTATGCCCTGCACGGAGACGTGGCCAGCTTCTGGAACCGTGCCAACATCTACCCGAATCTCGGTTACGGTGAGTGGCTCAGCCGCCAGGATTTTTCGGTGCCACGTCCTGTCTGCTTTGCGGAATTGTGCGACGGCGATTTCCTTGAACAGTCGCTCGATAAGATGGCGACATTCAAGAAACCGTTCATGGCCACAGTCATCACCTTGAGCTCGCACACGGCATTCCCTTTGCCGCCGGACATGCAGACGCTGAAAGTCCCGGATGACCACAGGATGGATGAGTACCAGTGGGGTTATCTCCAAAGCATCCATTATGCGGATGCATCGATCGGGAAGTTCATCGAGGGACTCAAACAGAAGGGATTGTATGACGATTCGGTCATCGTCATCTTCGGCGACCATGGAAGTTTGACGGGCATGGAGGAGGTACTCGGCGTAAATAGCCGTTTGCCCAAAAGCCTGACCAAGAACCAGGTGCCTTTGATGATTTTGGTTCCAGGCACCAAGCTCACAACCGGAACAGACCATGATCCGGCCAGCCATCTGGACCTGTATCCGACGCTCAGTTCCTTGCTCGGCATCCAAGCACCGGCGAGCGTATTGGGGCAGGACCTTTTGGCCACGGAAAATCCGGTCATGGTGCGCCGCAGCTCAGTCACCGGAACGGTCCAGGAGGTTTTGGCCAGGAATACGCTCTACCAGAGTTCATCGGATGGGATTTTCGGCAACGGTTCATGCACCAAGCCAGATACATCGGCAAAATTACCGTCAGAGGAATGCAAAGCCTCGTTCGCTGAGGCGACGGCGACGACGAAGGTTTCGGATATAGTCGTCAGGGACAATATTTTGGGCAGCTTATCGGACAGCGAGAAGCGGATAGGCGACGCCGACCTGACGGTGCGTTGAGGTCGAGACGGGCATTAAACAAAAAATCCGGACATACGCCTGATTTTTTGTTTGGCAGGAAATCATTCCAGGCAACAGTCGATGGCTTTCTTGACGAGTTCTCCGAGTTTGCCGAACAGGCCGGCCTTTTTCGTGTCGTGCTTGTCCAAGGCGCCGTCGTCGATTCTCTTGATTTCGCCTGGGTCTATGGCTTTGAGGTTCAGGCCCCAGAAAAGGGAGTATAGGTCGTAGGCTTTCTGGAACAGGTCGCGGGCTTCGTCTTTGCGGCCCTGGCCAAGCGCCTTAGTGCCGACTTCCATGAGACGCATAGAGGCGGCCAGCAGATGTTTTGAGATGCACCAGACTTCACCCTCCGGTTCCTTCACGAGCTTCTTCAGCAAGTCCTTGCGCATCTCCCGCGCCGTGCTGAGCAGGTCGAAATACTCAGGCTTTCCTAATTTGGCGCCGGTGAAGAAGAAGTGTTCCTCGATGCTGACCAAGTTCATGACCGCGATCGAAAGATCCTGGTCGGACGAGAGGTCCATCTTGTCCTGTTTTTTCATGTCATCCACCTTGCGGATGAATTCGTCGAGCTGGCCGATTTCGGTTGGCATAGTTTTCAGCGGGTTATGAAGTAGAAGATGACGCTAAGGACGGCGATAGCGGACACGGGCAGCACGACTTTCTCCAACTTGAAGTGGGCGTGACCGCCGTTTTTCTTTTTCAGGAATTCGTAGAGTTTGGCGCTGGCGTAGAAGATGACGCAACCGAAAGCGGAACCGAGGATGAGCTTGTCTGCGCCCCAAAGCGTGTTGTAAGGATGGCCGATGATTTTGCCGAGCCACAGGGGGACGAAGGTCAATGCCACATAGACCAGGAAAAAGACGAGGGTGGCTCCTGGAAAGACGATTTTTTTCTTGGCCAGCCAGTCTTTGGTCCAAATCGAGATGGAGACGAGGAGCGCGCCGACCCAGGTGCCGCTGACCGTGTCATCGACCCCGAGCCAGCGGGAAAGGCCGAGTCCGGCGCCCACGGCGATGGTGCAGACCGGGCAGACGGCTTTGGCCGGGAAAGCCAGCAGCAAGCCGAAAGCGCTAACGGGAAGTAGATGTCGAAGTTTCATATTTTTTTGAAAGTCCTGTCAGGTAGCCGGATATCTGTTCCTGGCCCATCAGGCAGCGCTGGCCGTCCCAGAGGAATGGTACCTGGATGTTGTCTTGCGGCAAGCGGCAGACGGCCGCGTGTTCCATCACGAGCTGTTGGTTGGTCCGGTCGTTGTCCAGTTGTTTTATGGTTAGAGGTAGAGTTTTATCCCAGCCTTTGTCTGCGATCTCCTTTTTGACGGCCACACAGTGCGGGCAGGTTTTGCTGGTGAAGATTTCGATGGATGCATTCTTTTGGTTGGTCGGCGCGGGCATCGAGTTTTCGGGGATCTTCAAAGCCGGAGGGTTGCAGGCGGCGCCAAAAAAAGAGAGGCTGAACGCCAAACCCAATAGCGGGAACCATGATTTGTTTGTCATGTGGAGATTATACTTCTTTTTCCTGGAATGTTGAGGGCGAGGAAGCCAGACAGGCGAAAACCCAGAACAGGATGGCCAGATCGTTCTTGAAATATGGCACATCAACCAAGCCTTGGACCAGGATGGCGATAAGGGGAAGCAGGTAGACGGCTGTGCCAGATTTTTTCTTCAAGTCCAGACGGATCCAGGTCGCGACGATCAAGAGGAGGGCGGTGATGCCCAGGAGACCGGTTTCGCTCCAGAGGTTGAGCAGGATATTGTGCGGATATTGGAAAATCTCGATGAATGTTTTTTTATGGTACGGCTTGAAAACCTCCGGATATGCGCCAAGACCTGCACCGAGGATGGGACGGTCTTTGAGCATGTCCCATGATTCCTGCCACATCCAGACGCGGACGCGGCCGGACCAATCCTGGAAGCTGAGGTTTTTGATGACTGGAGCGCGGACTTGCGGGACAGAAAAGATGATGGTGAGTCCGAGGATGATGGCGCCGATGGCTGGAAGGCGCGTTTTCTTGTTCCAGATGAGGAGGAATGCGACTGCGGATAAAATAGCCAGCGAACCACCCACGCTTTTGGCGAGGAGGGTCGAAAGAACCGCAGCGAAGAAACCAAGCCAAAGTAAATATTGTCGTCCTGAGCTTGTCGAAGGACCCTTAGAAAGATCCTTCAGCTCCGCTGCGCTTCGTTCAGGACGACGATCGTTAATCGCCAGTCCGAAGAACAAAGCGGCGAGCGGGGCGCAGAAAAGGGAAAGTGCATTCGGGTAGGGAAAAGGGCCGGTGGCGCGGCGCGTCAGGAAAGAAGTATCCCAGGGATGCGGGATGCCGAGACCGGTGGCGTATTGGAAAATCGCCCACAGGGTCACGAAAAACGTTACGGTCAGGAGTGAAGAGATGAGCAGGCGGCGGTCGCGATTTTCTTTCAGGCAAGCGGACAGCAGGATGAAGTAAACGACCGGTTCAAGGATGTAGGCGCGCCACAAACCGAGAGCCGCTATGTGGTCAGGGGCGACAGCGACGGCTATGGCCGTGGCCAAGCTCCATAAAACCAGCGCCCAGCGCCAGGGTCTGGCATTCTCGAATCCTTTGAGCCAGATGTCTTTGCCGAGTCTGGCGGTCGCGCCAATGAGCGTCGAGATCCAAACAAGCTCCAAAAGCGTCGTGGGCAAAGGTCCGATTTTCGTGCGTAAAAGATATGCCGGAAGAAGGGCAGGAAGAACCAAGACCGCGAATTTGGGTTTGCGCCAGGCCAGGATGCCCCAGGCCAAGGCAAGCAGGATGAGGATGGGCAGCATATCAGACTGCGTCAGCAGGCGGCGTACCGCGACGGAAGGACAGCAGGTCCTTCAGCGTGTCCTTGGAGACGGTACCGAACGCCAAGACCAGGAATATGTAGATGGCAGCGCCGGATAGGATGGGGATGGGGAGCCAGAGTCCTTTGAGCGGTTGGATCGCGATAGCCATGAGCAGGGCGGCGACCATGCATTTGAGCAAAGAAGTCCAGGGCAAGCTTGAGCCGGATAGGCGGAGTGAGATGATGGTCGTGCCAACGGCTACTGTGACCTCGGACAGGACGGTCAGCCAGGCGGCGGCGTACATCCCATAAGTCGGTATCAATAGGATGTAGGCGGCGAAAGTGGCGAGGGCAACGGCGATATATAGCGGCATGGTCTTGCGCTGGGCATCCAAGGCAACGATGGCGTGGGAAGAGACCGTGCCCAGGAAAATGATGCCCACGGCGATGACCAGGATCTTCAAAATCGGACCTGAGGAGGCGAAGTCATTACCGGCGACGAGCGTCATGAGCGGCGTGCCGACCACGAAGGTGCCGACCACGAGGGGCGCGGCCAAAAGCATCATGGCCAAGTAGGAGTTACGCATCAAACGGTCGAAGCGCGGTTTGTCTTTGGTGGCCCAGGAGTGCGCCAAGAGCGGCAACAGGACGCCGGCGTACATGAACGGGAAAGTGATCAAAATCTCGAGGACGCGATAGGAGGCACCGTAGATGCCGACTTCGGACATGGGGCGTACGAACGACAGGATGAGCGTGTCGGCGCGGTAATAGATGAGGTTGAAGATGATGGAGATACCGATGGGCCAGGCGCGATGCAGGAGTTTCTTCCAGAAGATCGGATCCCAGTTCCAGCCAAAACAGGCCAGTCGGCGCGCGAGCCAGAAATTCACCGCGAAGTTGGCGAAACCGCCGACCGAGATTAGAGCTACGATGGGAACCAGACCCCAGCCCATGAAGACGGCAAAGGCGACGCCCGCGACCATGACGATGCGGCCGATGATTTCTGATGCCGCGACGACGTGCATCTTGAGGTGGCGCTGTTGGACGCCGATGACGATTTGGTTCAAGGCCGTGGACAAGAATGAGCCCCAGATGGCGAAGAGCGTAAGTTTGAGCTCCCAGGGATAGTTCAGGGCAAGGCCGACAAGCGGGACGGCGGTGAGCAGGACAAGCGAGCTGACCACGCGCAAGGTGAAGGTGGCACTGACGATGCGGTCCTCGGCGGCCTTGTCGCCTCGATTTTCACCCAGGAGCTGGACCAGCATGACATTGATGCCGAGATCCAGGAGCAGGGCGAATATTTGGTAAAAGGTGATGGCCGTGGTGTACATGCCGAAGCCATCCTGGCCAAGGCTCCGGGTCATGAGGGCGATCATGACTACACCCAAGGCCGTGGAGGCTAGTTTTCCGAAGGCTTGGACGGCAGTGTTCCATGCCAAAATTTTGGTTTCGCTCATGTGAGCCATTTTTACACGTTTCGGCTTAGGTTGAAAGAGATGAGGGGTTTTTACTATTTTGGCCTAACGAACCACAAAATTGTTCATGGAAAAATTTGCCTGGGTTGCGCTGATTTGGGGGTTTTTATTGACAACTGAGCCAAAAAATGCTATTCTATGTTTAGCCCAGCCAAGTAACGTTATTTGGCTCAACACAGTACCAGTAGTAGGGCAATTAAAAATATGGAGAAAAATTGCGCTAATTTTGGGCTCAGTTCAGCCAAAATTGCACAACGTAATCAGCGACATCAGGGAATCCGTAGCCGGATTGTTGGTTGGCATAGGCTCGGGGTATATCTGATGTCATTTTTAATTATTTCGAGTCTGGCTCCGGCTCCGGCTTTGGCGGCGACTTATACGGCCACAACCTCGAATGCCAAGATCTCCTTATCGCCCGGAGAGAAGAAGCAGGTAACTTTGAGTTTCAAAAATACAGGGACCGGAACCTGGACTGCCGGTAAGGACAAGACCGCAATCTACATCTTGGGTAAATCTTCGATTTTCGGACACCCGGCCTGGCTCAGGGATGATGAACCGGGGTTGATTAAGCAAAGTACGGTCAAGTCCGGCCAGACGGCTACGGCCACCTTTTGGGTCCAGGCTCCATATGAGCCAGGGGTCTACCATCAAAAATTCCTTTTGTCGTATGGTCCCAATGCCTGGGTGAAGGGTTCGACGGCTGACGTCGAGTTTACGGTCAAAGGACAGACGACAGTGGCGACACAGACTACCCAAGCCAAACCGGCGACAGTTGCGCCCGTGACTCAGACGCTTAGTGACTCAAGCGCTTGGAAGGCCGAGCTGGTCGACCGTGGAGGGCTTGAATGGCAGTTAGGGCCGCAAGACCATGCGACGATCACTTTGGCGTTCAAGAATATAGGCACGACTACGTGGACGTCATCGGGCAAGAATTATGTTTCGTTATATACGGGCAAAGACAACCGCAAAAGCGGATTCAAGGATTTTTCCTGGAAAAGCGATGTCCAGACAGTGACCCTGAAAGAAGCTTCGGTCAGGCCGAATGAAATCGGCCATTTCGTGCTCGAATTGCGCGCACCGGAAGTCCCAGGGAGCTACCAGGAGTCGTTCCAGCTGGCGGCGGAAGACGCGGCTTGGATCGGCGGCGGCACCGTGAGCCTTCCCATCAAGGTCTCGATGCCGAACGATTACATCGCTAAGGGCATACCATCCGGCTTGGATTCAAAGCTGGTCCAGCCGTCGCAAGCCGGAAATTACAAAGGCCTGTTGATGCTGAGTTCGGCGAAAGACGTGACGCTCTTGGGTAACGGTCGCATCAACCTGACCTACGGCATCAAGAATACGGGTACAGCCACCTGGAACAGCATTTCCCTGCGTTTGGCGAACGTGAGCCAGCTGGCCACGACGAATCTTTCGAGCAAGCTCCTGTCGGTCAGGGATGAATCATGGATCGCCGGCAACGAGCCGGTGCGTTCCACGAACATCACCGCGCCGGGCCAGATCGGCTTCGTGGGATTTACGCTTAAAGCGCCTCCGAAAAAGGGAAAATACACGGCACGCTTCAGCTTGTATGTCGACAACCAACCGGTCACGGATGCGGACATAAATATTCCGATTACGGTTACGGCAGACGGTTACATCGAACCTGATCCGGTCCCGACGCCGGTTCCTGTGACGACCAATCCTCCGGCATCCCAAAATACCCAGACGACGACGATGAATCCGCCGACGACCGCGATACCCCTGGGAGGCGATGTATCGTCGTTGCCCAACGAACCGTTAATCCGCGTCGGCCTATTCAAGACCACGGATGACCAGATGGTGGTGCGGGCAGTGACCGGGGGATTCAGCCTGTTGCAGAACGGAACCACCGTATGCTCATTCAATTTCGGTGATAGTGTCGCGGTCAATTACGACCGGACTAATAAAGTTTACAAGGCAGCTGGTCCGGGATGTAACGTGCAGTCCACGGGCATCTATGTGGCGGTTGCGCCGGATGGGCTGACGCCGCTCGAGATGACGGATTTCTACCGTCCCGTCTCCTGGTTGCCTGGCGCCAACGACAACAAGTTCCGCGGCAAGCTGGAACTGCGCTACACGCCGGCCACGGATGCGGTCTGGGTAATCAACGAACTGCCGGTCGAGTGGTACCTGAAAGGCATGGCCGAGACTTCCAACTCTAGCCCGCAGGAATACCAGCGCGCTTTGATGACCGCTGCGCGCACTTATGCCATGTATCACGTCCAGCGCGGCACCAAGCATGCGAATGAGAACTATATCGTGGATGCGACGTATGACCAGGTGTACCGCGGCTATGGCGCTGAAATCCGTGACGGCAATGTGGTCACGGCCATCGACGCAACCCGCGGGCAAATCGTGACGTATCAGGGGAAATTAGCCATCACGCCTTATTATTCAAGGTCAGACGGACGGACGCGTTCCTGGAGCGAAGTTTGGGGAGGTTCGTACCCGTGGTTGATCGGAGTCCCCGTTCCCTGGGACCAGGGCAAGACTTTGTGGGGTCATGGCGTGGGCATGTCGGCGACGGGCGCGTTGGGCATGGCGGCTGACGGCTGGACTTATGAGAGGATGCTGAAATATTTCTACACCGGTATCGAATTGAGGCAGATCTACAAATAATGACCATCAGCACGTTATGAAGGAAAAATTTCTCAAGCATTTGGCCGAATCGCCCTTCGCCAGAGCGGCGTTGGTGGCTGGAGCCATGCTGGTACCCGAACACAACGGCGAAGCGGCACAGGCTGCTCACGAAATAACGGTGCCATCGGTCGAAATGAGACAAGATGGCAGGCCTGTTACCGTCCAAGAACTCCAAAAACAATGGAAAGAGCTCCGTGGCATGATTTCTCCGGACGACGGACGGAGCTTGGATTCCGAAGATTTAGCCGTGCTTAAGGCATTCACCGAAACTCACAATGTCTCGGAAATCGCCGTCAGCCCCGATAATATCGGAGATGGCCAGATGTTGGTCGAGCTATTGCATCTGCGCAGCAGTAAGGTCATCTGTTCTTTCCCTGACGTGCGCTTTGATGAAGTCCTGGACAAGATCCATGTGGCTGGGGAGCATCTGGAAAAAGAGATCCGCGATAAATCATATGAGGGCCAGTATGCGCCATTTGAGATTCAGCTTCCGGGAATGCTGGATGGACAGATGTCGAGTCTGTTGCATGAAGCGCGAGCCATACCGGAATTGCATATTTGGCATAAGTATCCGATTACGTTCAGCCAAGTCAGGGAAATAATCGATAATGGCAAGGACGCGCCGAAAAATTTGGAAATATTCACTGATGGCTATGAAGATGACGAAAAAGGTCTGGTGTTGTTTTGGGGTTATGCCGAAAATAACCAATTCGAATTGATGCGTCATGATGAGAAGAATGTTGAATCCATAACCGCCGAAGAAAGCAGCAGATTCTTTTCCCGATTGTCCAGCATGTTGCAGGAGCATGACCGTGACCGCAACTTATCTTTCGCCGGCGATTTGTATACCGAGCTGGTGCGGCACGATCCGGGACTTAAGGGGCGAAATGACATCGGACCAGCGGATTTATAGAAACCAATCCCACAAAAATAAGGCTTGACCGTTTTTCCAGCGTATGGGAAATTTCGGTCAGGCCTTTTTTGGAGGAAAAAATGGATGCGAGGACGTCCTGGAAAATATTGTCCGGCAACCGGCGCAATGCCAACAAGCTGCGCTATCTTAGGCGGGAGTTTTTCGAGGAACCGCTCCGGGAGGTCAGGCGGTTGTTGGCTGACTATGTCGCCGAACGTCCGCGGAAAGCCGATGATTTCATGGTCATCCATTGGCGGAACGAGATCAGGAAATACCTGGATTTCTTGCGCCGGATTGATGAAGGCATCCTTGCCTGCGAAGAACGCGTCTCTGCTGCCCAGCGCGAACTGCGCTGAATCTGAAAGCCCTCCGATGGACATCGGAGGGCTTTAGCATTCACTTCTTTATCCTACATTTCACGGCTCAATTTTGCGCGCTACTTTTTCGTGTTCGTCCGGGTTGGGCATGCCGAAATCTTCCACAGCTTCTTCCAGATGTTCTTTGCGGTCCGCCTCGGACAGTTCGAGGATGAGTTTGGCGACGTGGTTAGGATGTGGGATGTCCTCGAAGTGGAAACGTTCGATTTCACCGGCGGTCTGGATGTAGACATTGCCGTAATCCAGGATGGTGTGGAGCATGCCTTTGATTTCGGCAGTCACGTCTTGCGTGCGGTACAGCCGGAGCTCGGAAACCGTGCGGCTGAACAGCCCTTTCTGGTCGATATCCAGGATGCGCCGTTCGGTCAGGATGAAGACGTCCAGCCAATATTCGACGAATAGCTGGAAAGCGAAGAGCGCGCCGAAAAGCAGGAAGGCGCTGCCGCCCAGGACGAAAAGCGTGAAGAATCCCGGTTCTTCGAAGAATTCAGGACGGAAAATGTTGGTCAGGAAATAGGCAGCCGGCGGGATGGCGAGGACGAAAATGATTATCGAAATCAACGGTATGAGAGTGATCGGGTGGCGCCGGAAGTAGAGGACTTTGAGTTCCTTGAGGTCGGATCCGGGAAGATGGTGGAGATCCAGCATATTTTAGAGCGGTGTCGCGTTAAATATCGGGGAGTTCATCAGCCCGCCGAAGATGTCAGCGGTCTGGTTCCAATCCACGCCCGCAAAGTAGACGGCGCTGCCCAGCACGATGACCACGGAAAAAGCCATGAAAATGAAAGTCGAAGCATAGGTGCCGAGGCCGGCCAGGCCGAAACGCAGCATCTGCATCATGGTCAGGAGAGACATGACGGTGAAGATGGCCAAAAAAACGACCCAGGCGATCAGGAAATAAATGAGGGGAATCATATGTCCAGCCTATTATACCGAAAGAGAGCCCAGGTTGTCGCGTTTGGGAATTTCGAAGCCGAGATGGGCGTAAGCCATGTCCGTGGCCATGCGTCCCCGGGGCGTGCGGTTGAGGAAGCCTTCCTGCAGTAAAAACGGCTCGATGACGTCTTCGAGCGTGGCGACTTCTTCATTCAAAGCCGCGGCTAAAGTGTTGAGACCGATGGGGCCGCCGTTGAATTTTTCGATCAAGTGACGCAGGACGCGGCGGTCGGTTTCATCCAAGCCGCGGGGATCTATTTCCAAAGCCTCGAGCGCGAGATTGACGGTAGCCTCGTCGAGGATGCCGTTACCTTTGACCTGGGCGTAGTCGCGGACGCGTTTGAGCAGGCGGTTGGCGATGCGCGGCGTGCGTCGGGAACGCGTGGCGATGAAACGGGCCGGACCTTCCTCGATCGGCACCTCGAGCAGGTTGGCGGTGCGGCGCACGATGGCTGTCATCTCGTCATTACCGTAAAAATCAAGGTGAAAAACCGAACCGAAACGGTCGCGCAGGGGGCCGGAGATGAGGCTGATGCGTGTGGTGGCTCCGATGAGCGTGAAACGTTTGAGGTCCAGGCGGAGCGTGCGCGCGGTTGGTCCTTTGCCGATGACGATATCGAGCGCGTAATCCTCCATGGCAGGATAGAGCACTTCTTCGATGTTGCGGTTCATGCGGTGGATCTCGTCGATGAACAAGATGTCGCCGTCCTCAAGGTTGGTCAGGATAGCGGCCAGGTCGCCGACGCGTTCCAGTGCCGGACCGCTCGTTATCTTGATGTGCGCATCCATCTCGTGGGCGATGACGTGAGCCAAAGTCGTCTTGCCGAGCCCTGGAGGGCCATAGAGCATGACGTGTTCGCAAGGTTCCCCGCGCTGTTTGGCGGCCTGCAGGAAGACGCTCAGATTTTCCTTGATTTTCGGCTGGCCGATGAATTCGGGCAGGGTTTTCGGCCGCAAAGACACGTCGAAACCGGTTTCGGCAGCCTGGACTTCGGGAGTGATGATGCGCGCTTCCTCTTCCATATTGCCTAGAGCTTAATGGTTTAGGCAGGAAATGGCCAGTTAGCCGAGCTTGATGCCTAAGCCGCGTAGAAGTGAAACGGCTTCGGGCAGCGAAAATTTGGCGCCAGCCACTTGGTTGGTGCCTGGGTTGATGGTGTAGTTGCGGGCGCCGGTGAAATCGGCTTTTTCGAGATTGCAGTGGTGGAACGCGGTTTTTTCCAGGTCACTGCCATTGAAGTCCGCTGACTCCAAATTGGTTTCCTGGAAAACTGAGTCCCGGATGGCGCAGCGGAGGAAAGGGGCGCGCTTCAGGTTCCGGCCGGCGAAGTTGCAGGTGTCGAGGAGGCAATCCTCGAATTTGAGCGCGAAAAAGTTTACCGTACAGCGGGTAAAATCCACGCCCACGAGTTTGCAGTCCTGGAAAGTGATTTCGCGTAAGCCGCAGTTGATGAATTTCGTGAGGACGAGCTCGCAATGGATGAACTTTGAGTCCGCGAAGATCGAACTCGTGAAATCAGCAGCAGGGAAAAGGCATTTTTCGAATATGCAGGACGTAAAGATGCGGTTATGGAAAATCCCAGCGGTACAATCCAGGTCCTTGAAGGCTTGATTGAGATATTCATTGTCCGGGAAGCTTCCCATAGCGCTTTCGATTTCACCTCAGGTTACCCGGCTTGCTGATTTTTGGGAATGAAAACCGCCCGTTCCGGAGTTCCGGAGCGGGCGGTTGCGTGAGGCGATCATTTTTGGCCGAGCGACATGGCCAGTTCGAAGATCTTCTGTCTCTCTTCCTCGGTCATGGGCCGGGGTGCGGCTGAAGGAGAGTCTTTGACCCTGGTCCCGATACCCATCTGCTCGTTCATGCAGAAGTAGATGGCTGCATCGTGGATGTTGTGCCAGTCGCTCCTGCCGTCAACCCGCATCTCGTAGAGCGGTGCGGCGGAGGGAACCGTGGCCGTGGCTTGGAGCTGCTCGTCCTGAAGCGGCGGCGGTTCGCAGACGGCGACCGCGGAAAGGTACTTGGCGCGCAGTTCGGATTTGGGAGGCTTGTTCATCCGGACCCTTTCGTTGATGTGGTCTGAAGGATGGGTAAAAATAGCCCATTTCCCTCAGAATGTCAAGGCCAGAGCCCGGCATCAGTCAAAAAATAGAAACCCCACCGGCTGGTTGCAGGTGGGGTGATGATCAATGGGCGTAGGCCTCGCGGAAGGCTTGGAAAGCCGAGACCGCGGTGGCGAGCAAGCTTTCCTTGAGGCACATCTCGTCGCACAGGAGCATGCGGCGATAGCCGATGTCGTAGAGCCAGGCCAGTTCGGAGAAGTCGGCGCATGAGGGCACCGGTTCTTGGACGACGGAGAGGAGGATGCGTGAACCGACCGTGGCTTCCGGGTCCTTGGCCAGGATGAGTTTGGTCGCAGCCAGGATGTCATGCGGGAGGGGCACCTCGACGTACAGGTCGCCGCGTGCCGCGACCAGGCTCAGGCCGTCACGTTTCCTGAATTCACGTTCGATGAATTCGAGTCCGGGGACGGATTCGATCTTGAGCCGGATTTCGGCGTGCTTACCGATAAGCTCCTCGAATTCCTCGATGTCGCTCGTGCGTTCCACGTAGGACAGGAACCAGCGCGTGCATCCGGCTTCCCGGAATTTTTCGATCTTCATCTTCTCTTGGTCCGTGAAGATAGGGCCCAGGATGCGGAGCGACGGGTCGCGGATGTGCAGGGACTCGCCGGGTTGGACCATGAATCGCGGTCCGCCCTGGAAGACCAGCCGCTTTCCGCCATCCTCGACCCGTTCGAGCAAAGCGCTGTCCGCACCGGCTTTGAACAGGACCGGTACGGGCGTCCGGACCTCGATGGCGTGGTTCAGCGTCAGGTCGAGACACCGTTTGTTGTCCAAGTCGACATCTACGACGCGCATCTGGCGCCCTTTGACGTCGAAAAAGAACGGGACTTCCGGTCGGGCGGTGCGGAGGAGCGCTAGCTCGCGGTCGATGTCGGTCGGGGCGAGCATGGCGCTGTTCAAGCGGATGCCGCCGCTGAGCCGATTGTCCTGGCAGAAGCGCCGGAAGTGGGGAAAGCTCGGCCAGAGCGTGGCCATGAGCTCGAGAGGTCGGCCGTTCACAGCAGGTCTCCGGACTTCTTGCCGCCTGTGGGGCGGTGCAGCGTCGATTTGCCGTTGGCGGATAAGCGCTTGGACAGACTGGCTATGGCTTCGCTATGTCCCACTTCGTGCGCATGGACGGTCCGGAGAGCGGTGTACACGGTCTGGACTTGTTCCAGTGTCTGCCGGCCCTCGATTTCGTCACGGAAGTATCCGACACGGCCGGCTTCGTGAGCCAGGATGCCGAAGATGACGTCGACCACGCGTCCGGCGTCGGACAGGTGGGCGATGCGTTCAGCACCTAGAAGCCTTTCCCAGCGGGCATGGACCTGCTTGGTGACGCCAGTCAGCCTGTCGCCCGTGCTCACTTCATCTCCGTATGGCTTCTGGATGAAGTAGACCGAGTGCTTCTGCATGAGATCGCCGAAGATTTGATCAGCGTTCATCCTGGCCTGGATCCGGACGCGGGCGAAGTTGTCCGCATCGGACGGCGTGATGAGGTCGTAGGGCATCTCGTCACCGATGATGATGCAGATCGGTTTGATGACTGAATTGGGCATATCGATGTTGTGCAGGGCATAGAGCGCCGCGATGGCGTAAGCCTCGCAATAGTCGCCAGGTCCGCTGCCGCCGTTGGTGATGACGAGCTTCTTGAGCGCCTCCTTCATGGCGACGCCTTTGGCGAATGGCTGGATCTGGAATGGATATCTGTCGCCCGTGTCGCTGATGGCGCTGAAACAGATTTCGGCATCTTCGCCCATATATTCGGTCCGCATCTCGTGGTCGAGGTAGGGGAACTTGGAGATTATCGGTCCGGGCCATCCTCCCATAGAACCGGAAACATCCAGCTTGATGATGAGGGGATGGGTGCTCTGGGTCACGATCCTTTGCGGCACGAGGTCCAGAGCCGAAACATTCCTTGCGGTGGCTTCGGCGTAGCTCCTCTGGGCATGTTGGTCGTAATGGGCGCGGGCTTGCTGGAAGTCGTGTCCTTGCCAGGGGCCTGGACTGTAATCGCTGCCTTCACTCATGGCTTCCTCCTCAGATGTCGAGTTCTTTCATGTTTGAGTGCACGTATCCGAATGACTTCTCACGGACTTTCGCGATTTCGTCGCACAGGTCCATCGTGTTCCAGTTGGGCCGCGAGAGCGTGTTGTGCGCAACGAGACAACTCAGGAAATCGCGCATCGGTCCGGGCACGGTCGTCGGTAGCTCGCGGCGGCGCAGACGGTCTTCCGATGCGGTCAAGGCATAGATGGCCGTCATGCCCAGGCTGTAGAAGTCGGTCTCGGGGATGAGCGGTTCGCCGCGCTCCTGTTCGGGCGGGGAGAAAAGCTCCGTGTATCCCAGGTTCTGGTCGTTGCTTTTGGGCTTGACCATCGCAAGGCCGAAGTCCACGAGCACAGCCATATGTTTCTTGGGCTGCACGATTATGTTCTGCGGTTTGATGTCGCCGTGGATCACGCCGTTGAAGTGGAGGTATTGTAGGGCATTCAGCACGCGCCACATTATCCAAGCCACATGATCGGCGGCGATCTTGCCTTTCTTCTCCACGATTTGGGCGAGCGTCGGACCTTCGATGTAGCTCATGACCAGGGCGGAACTGCCGTCGTCGAGTTTGAGTAAGTCGTGGACAGCGGGGATGGCGTAATGACGCAAACCCCACATGACGAGCGCCTCATGTTCGAGGAGGGCATCGCTTTCCGGAGAGATGGCGGAGCAGTGCTTGATGCAGACCGGAGCGCGGAGGCGGACGTGTTCGCCGCGGTATGTCTTGCCGAAGCCGCCTTCGGCGATGAACTTCAGCACGCGATAGGCGCCGATGACCTTGCCGTCGATCGCGTTGCGTTCCTTGTCGTAGGCCGTCCGCTTGTCGGGGTCGCCCAGGATTTCGATGGCTTCCTTGAGGCGGGCGAAACCCGCGGAATCACCTTCTTGGTCCGGTTGGCTGTTTGGCGCAAGGGCGCGGAATGCGGCGTGGATGACTTCGGGACGGGCACGCGGGTTCACTTCGAGCCGAGCGTACAGGTCGTCGTTGGGGAGCCCTTTTTTGGTACGCATGGTTCCTCTATTGGGTTGTGAAAGTCCGGTCTCGTGTTACTAAAAAAACGGCATCGCGTCAAGGTTAAGCGATGCCGTTTCGGGCTTACAGGACGAAGAGCATGATCACCGCAGCCGAGGTCGCAAGGAGTGTCGCTAGGCCGAAGATGTTGGAGATTTTTCCGTTCCGCCACTTGCCCATGATTTTTTTGTTGTTGGCCACGAGCAGGATTATCAAGACTAATGGCGGAGTGATGACACCGTTCAGGACAGCAGTCCAGTACAGGGCTTTGATCGGGTTGAGGCCGCTGAAGTTGATGAGTAGGCCGACAAGGGTCGCAAGGGTGATAGCGCCGTAGAAGCCATGGGCTTGCCTGAGCTTCTTGTAGAGCCCGCCTCTCCAGCCCAGGGCTTCGGATAGAGCATAGGATGCCGATGCCGAAAGGACAGGGACGGCCAAGAGGCCGGTGCCGATGATACCCAGAGCGAAGATTTCTGCGGCAAAGCGTCCGGCCAACGGTTCGAGCGCTTGGGCAGCCTGGGCAGTGGTTTGGATGTCGTTCAGGCCGTGACGGAAAAAAGTGCCGGCTGCAGTCACGATGATTGAGAAGGTGATGATTTGCGAAAAAGTCATGCCCAAGTAGGTGTCGCGGCGCATGCTTTTGATTTCCTCGACCGCGGCACCGCGGCGTTTGGCGACGGTGTTGCGGCCTTGGGAGATTTCCTCCTCGATTTCTTCGTCTGCTTGCCAGATGAAAAGATAAGGCGAGATGGTCGTGCCGAGCAATGCCACGATGCCAGTGATGAAGGCGTTGTTGAACTGGAAAGTCGGGATGACGGCGTGTCTGAAGACGTCGACCCAATCCGTGGTCACGATCAAAGCGGTGATCAGATAACTAAACAGGCTGAAGGCGAACCATTTGAGGATGTTGGCGTAGGTTTTGTAAGTGATGAATATCTCCAAGGACAGGATCAGAATCGTGAAGGCTATGAGCAGGACGGGAAAAGGGATGGCCGGGACGAGCAGGCGCGTGGAATCGGCCATGGCGCCGAGATCCGCGCCGATGTTCACCGTGTTGGCCGCGAACACCAGGATGACGACGCACCAGAGGATGGGTTTGGGATAATTTTTTCGCAGGACGGCGGTCAGCCCTTGGCCTGTGACCATGCCGATGCGCCCCACCATTTCCTGGATGCAAATCATGAGCGGCAGGTTCAAAAAAGTAGTCCAGAGCATGCCGAAGCCGAACTGGGCGCCGACCTGGGTGTAGGTCGCGATACCGGACGGATCATCATCAGAAGATCCGGTGATGAATCCTGGACCGAGCTTAGCCAGCCATTTGGAGAAAGGTGAATGCATAACGGAGAGAGTTTACCATCAATGCCGACAGCCTGCCGAAACGGATTGCGATGTTTTGTTTTTTTTCTGATTTTGGGTTAGGCTGTACGCGCGTTATGCAACATAACCTACAAGTCAGGAAAATCGCCGCGGTGACGCAGACGCACCGCCAACAGACGCTCAACGCCATCTCGGAGAAGGCCCATTCGATCGATTCGCGCATCGAGTACCTCAACATCCAGGGCGATAAGGCGCGCAAGTTGTTGGAGGACGTGCCGGACGATACGGCGTCGCGTTTGAATTGGATAAACCAGCAATTAAACGGTTAAAACAAATATGGGGGAAATGAAAACGCCAAGGATAGAGGCTGGGCATGTCGAGGAGATGCTGAAGGGGGATTTCGAGGCCAAGGTCGAAACATTGCGTGAAAAAAACGAACGCTCCCTCGAACAGTTGGAGGCGACCGAGACTTTGTGGATCGCTAACCTCGAGACGCTGGAGAGCAAAGTCCCGCACGATGACGTCCTGGTGGATGACCGGACATATTCCTTCGACGTTTTGCGAAACGCCTGGCGGGCTAAGCTGATGGAGTTGGAAGGGCTGCGCGAGGAACTCGAACAGGCGCGCGAACAGATCGACTTCGTGGCGGCTGAGAACGCGAATTGAGGTACAGGCCCGGGTGGCGGAATGGTATACGCAGCGGACTTAAAATCCGTAGCCGCAAGGCATGAGGGTTCGATTCCCTCCCCGGGCACCAAATAATCTTATGAAACGCGTGTTCATCATCCATGGTTGGGATGGATTTCCGGAAGAGGGATGGTTTCCCTGGCTGAAGAAAGAACTGGAAGCTAAGGGTTTCGGGGTCAGCGTCCCTCAGCTCCCCGAACCAAGCGAACCGAGAATCGAAAGATGGGTACCGAAGTTGAGCGAAGTCGTAGGGCAACCTGATGAACAGACATATTTCGTAGGGCACAGCATGGGCTGCCAAACGATTGTACGTTACCTTGAATCATTATCCGCTGGGGAGTATGTCGGCGGAGCAGTATTTGTCGCTGGTTTTTTCAAGAGACTGACCGGACTTGAGGACGACGAGGTAGTTCGGAGCGTCTCAGATGAATGGCTAAAGACACCAGTCGACCTAGGTGTCGCAAGGACCCATCTAAGAAAGAGTATCGCGATTTTTTCCGACGATGATCCATATGTCCCAATGGACAATAAGGACGAATTCGCCGATAAACTGGGGTCAAAGATAATTACGGAACACGCCAAGGGCCATTTCAGCGGCAGTACGGGCATCTTGGAATTGCCGATTGTCCTAGAATCTGTCCTGGATGTAACTAAAGATGATTAATTATTGAATCCCAATAATTCCAAAATATGTCACACACCTGCAAATCACTCCTCATGCACTGCATGGATTTCCGTTTCGGCAAGGCCATGAAAGGTTTCATGGAAGAACATTCGATGATGGACGATGCGGACCTAGTATCAATCGCCGGGGCGGCTAAGAATATCGTGAACCCGGAGACGCGCGAGTTCGCGTTGCGGCAGATCGAGATCTCGAAGACTCTGCATGAGATGAAGGAAGTAGTATTCGTCGCGCACACGGATTGCGGAGCTTACGGAGGACGGAAGTCTTTCGAGACGGATGAAGTAGAATACAATAAATTGACGGGCGATATGAAGGAAGCTCGCGAGATCGTCAAAGCAAAATGGCCGGAACTTTCGGTAAAGCTCTGGCTGGCGCGCATCGAAGAGACGGAGCATGAAAAGAAGATTACTTTCGAGGAAATCGCGTAAGGAAGCAGAAAAAAACATAAAACGGCCTGCGGGCCGTTTTTGGTTTGTCATCAGACAAAGGGGGTTGCGTTTCAAGGGGTAATGAACTCATAACTAACGCTATGAACCATATGAATATCGCTAAATTTACTCGGTTCCTCACGGTTTTTGGCCTATTGGCCATGCTTCCAGCTTCGGCCATGGCCGCCGGTTGGCCCGTATTGACCCCGCCGCCATCCGCGCCTGTGGCAGTGCCTTCCTTGGACATAATGACGCTCTTGCGGAGCGCCCCTAACACGGGCGCTTACCAGCGCTTCAGCTATAACGGCTACTCGTTCGAGATTCCGCGAAACTGGAAGCCGGAGATCGTCACGACCGGGGGCGAGGGTGACAGGAACGAGGTCGTATTCAAGAATCAGCAAGGCCATAAGGCGGCAAACCTGCAATGCCCGGCATTGGGGTTCGGTCTGGAGTTCACGGACACGGACGTTTGGGAAAAGAAGATCAACAAAAATGGTTTCTTATACAACATCGAATTGACCGTCGGGAGGCCTGAGGGACAGAAGACGCCGACATTCGCCTTCATCATCATGTCGCACATCGGTTACATGACCCAAACCGGTTCTGATTCGGATCCAGGCTCCGGCTGTATCCTGAATGTCGAAAAAACCAGCAACCTTACGGGCGTGGCCAAGCGGATTTATCGCAGTGTCAATGTCGAAGACTGGAAGATGGGTCTCGGTGCCGGTCTACGTTTCCGCTATCCGGCGGCCTGGACCTTGAAGACCGCGGACATCAGCCCGACTTGGAAACATGGCATCTTTACGGATGTGAACGGTCGCGAGGTGGCGAACTTCGATTGCCCAATCCCGGGACAAGGCTTCATCGGGTATGACCTTATGATAAATCAACGGTCATTGTCTAAGCCGAACGGCAACTACACCATCAAGCGGATGTCTGGCACATCAAGCGATGAACAGGATGGCCCGACTCGGTTCATAGACTTCATCGGATGGACCAAGCCCGAATCACCAAGCCTGGACAGCGCGGATCTTTACAGATATTCCTGCCAGATAATCAGCAATAAAGACGGGCAGAAAGGATTCTTCCGCGAAATCTATAAGAGCCTGAAATAAAAAATCCCCCCGATGGACATCGGGGGGATTTTTTATGCCGTAAGGTAGGACAAGGCGATGACGCCGATGAGGGTCAAGGCAATGCCGGCGTATTGGTGCCAGCGCAAGCGTTCGCGGTTCACGATGATGCCGAGTAGTGTCCCGAGCGCCAAGTAACCCTCGCTGATGGTAGTGGCGATGCCGATCGGGATAATCGTCGTGGCATAGGCAAAACTTATCCAGGCCAGGTTATCGAGGAAACTTTGGGCCATGATGACGTTGAAATGGCGTTTGAAATCATTCCGGATGCAGGACAGGTGGCTGCGTTTCAGCATTATGAAGAGGGTGCAGATAGCGCAAGCCGTATGGGTCAGCCAGATGGTCAAAAGCGGCGAGAATTCGATGCTGGTTATGCCGATAGTGAAGTTGCTGATACCCAGGCCGACGGCTCCGGCCAAGGCAATGGCCACGCCTTTTTCCCATTTTATCTTCTTTATCAGATTGAGAGATCGGACGCTGGTCAATACGAGCCCGGTGGCGACAATTAACATATGGCCATAGATCACAAAGCTGTAGCTTTCGTGGCCGGCGGCAACGGCCAACAGGACGGCGATGACCAGCTCGATGCCGTTCATGGGAAGGACTACGGAAAGCTTGCCGAGTTTCAGACCCTGGAAGTTAACCAAGGCCGTGACGGCAACAAGGACGCAGGCAAAGCCTATCAGTGGCCAGTTCGCGATATCCGACAAAGCGGGGACGATTTCGTTCCAGACGAAAGGCAGTATGCCGATGGCGCCGAGGGCCCCGATGTAAAAGAGCGCACGGACGTTGCCTACGGCCCGGACCGCGCGCTGGATCGAGAAGTCGCCGAGCGCCCAACCGATGAGCGCGCCGAGGGCGAAGAGGATGCCGGTGGTGGATGTCATGTCGTTTTTTTCTTTGCCTGATAAGACAAGAATTGTCTGAGAGTTTTTGTGTTCAAGACGTCTTTTTTGGCGGCCCAACCGCGGCGGGCGATGGCTTCACCGAGCTTGATGAAACGGAAATGTTCCGGTGCATGGGCGTCGGTATCGATGACAAGCGGGACGCCGGCTTTGACCGCGGCGCGGACGTGGATATCATTCAAGTCAGAGCGGTCAGGATAGCAATCTATCTCGAGCGCGACGCGGAATTTTTTGGCGGCCGCGAGCACCTCGTCAAAGTCGAAGTCGATGGGTTCGCGTTTGCCGATGAGACGGCAGGTCGGATGGAAGAAACAGTCCACGTTCGGATTGGAAAGCGCTTTGACGATGCGCTTCGTCTGTTCGGCGCGCGGCAGATTGAAGGCAGAGTGGATTGAGACGCCGACCCAGTCAAGTTTCGAGAGAGCGGCATCTGACAAATCGAGCGAGCCGTCCCTGCGGATATCGCATTCCGTGCCTTTGAGGACGGTGAAACCGCGGATTTTCCTGTTCAAGGCATCGATTTCCGAGCCTTGTTTGGCCAAGCGTTTTTCGTCTAAGCCGTTGATGAAACCGAGCGCTTTGGTGTGATCGGTCACGGCCAGATATTCGAGTCCGGCGGCTTTGGCGGCCTTTGCCATATCTTCGACGGATGATGAACCATCGGTCCATTCGGTCTGGACTTGGAGGTCGCCGCGGACGGAACCGTAGGGGATGAGGTCAGGAAGTCTGTGTTTTTGTGCAGCTTCGATCTCATCGCCGCCGACGCGGATTTCCGGCGGGGGAACATCCATGCCCAGGGACCGATAGATTTCTTCTTCTGTTTTGCAAACGACCAGTTTTGGTTTTGCGCTTCGGGCGCCATGCGAACGCCGGAACAAGCCGTATTCGCTCAAGGTGAAACCTTTTGACAGCGCGAATTCGCGCAACAGGACGTTGTGGCGCTTGTCACCCGTGAAATATTGGAGCGTGGCGCCGTAGACGTTATCCGGGACTACGCGCAAGTCGGCATCGATGCCGATTTTGAGGCGGACTGAGGAGCGGGTCTTGCCGCGTTCATGCACGGATTCGACCAACGGATGCTTGGTGAACGTCTCCATGACCCGAACCGGGTCGTTCGAAGTGGCCAAAAGGTCGATGTCGCCCACGGTGTCCTGCATGCGGCGGATGGAGCCGGCGACCGCGACCCGTTTCACGCCTTTGGTCGCTTCGAGGGCGGCGATGATTCCTTCGGCGACGGGCAGGATCTCACCGAGCAGGCGGCGGCCCGAGGCATGTTCCATTAAGGCTAAGCCGCGGGCCAGCTTGGCTTCGCTTTTTTCGCCCCAGTGCGGGATAGTGCGGACTTTGTGCTTTTCGAGAGCCCATTGCAGGCCTTCCAGGTTTTTGACCTTGAGATATCTATACAGGTCAGCGATATGCTTCGGGCCCAAACCTTCGATACGCGATAATCCCCATATGTCGACCGGAAATTCCTTATGCATCTTCTCGTATTCCTTGATTTTACCGGTGCGGAAAAATTCGTCGATTTTTTCCGCGATGCTTTGGCCGATGCCGGGCAGGTCCTTCAGCGCTTTGATGCCGCCTTTGCTCCAGGCGGTTTCGACTTCGTCCTTCAGCGCGCCAACGGATTCAGAAGCCAGCTGATAAGCGCGTGGCTTGAACGGAATGCCAAGCATCTCGTCCCGGTAGCTGAATTCGAACAGGATTTTGGCGAGCTCCTCGTATTTGGTCATGGTGACATGGTAGCACCGACGTCCGAGGCTTAAAAACCGGGTCTAAACGTAAACCCGCCTGTATGGGGCGGGTTGGGCGAGGAGGACAGTGCGAGATGATTGGTTCAGATCCTCGGGTCACATGCGATCGAGGCGCCTCGATCACGGCGGGGAATCTCTTCGACAAGCTCGTCCGGCCTGGAGTAAAAGTACCAGACCTGATCGGATTGTTTTTCCATTTCGTCGATTTGGGCATCGAGCAAACGTTCTTGGCGTCCGCCCTGTACGACGATTTTGCCGGGTGCGCCAGCGACGAGGACCCAGGCTACGCTGGGATCAGCGAAGGCCCGGCGTGTGATATTTCGATTGGCTTTGAACGCCAGGGCATGGACCAATAAGATTCGGTCCGTGTCGAGTTCGGCGTATTCCGATGACGTGAGGGTCGAAAGGTCGGGGATGGCGCGGTCTGAGGGGGAGTGAGACATGTCGAGTCCTCCGGGTTCAGGTCACTAGCCGGGAGGTTAGGCGGTTTCAACCTGAAGGTCAAGCCGTGGATTGACTCAGCCGGAGGTTGTGTTAACCTGCGGCTAGGCCTTTACATTAGGCATGTTTTCCAACCGGAACCGCGACTGGTGCGGCAGAGCATCCGGCGCAACATCATAGATGAGAGAGGTGTACAGATGGGTACGATCAACAGAATGCGGTTGAGTCTTGGAGCGCTGGTCGGAGTCATCGTGGCACTCGCGGCTTGTAGCAGTCCGTCCTCTGACCAGCCCGGTGGGACTGGAGGCGTAGGCGGGACGGGAGGTTCGGGCGGCGGTTCGGGCGGCACCGGAGGCGGCCAATGCGCCGGGAGCTGCGATGACGGGTTCAGCTGCACGATCGACACTTGCGTCGGCGGCAAATGCACGCACAGCATCGGGCCGAATACCGGTTCGACCGCTTGCCCCACGGGCCAGTACTGCGCGGCGGACAAGGGCTGTATCGCGAGTCCGGCTTGCGCGAGCTCGGCGGACTGCACCAAGATTTGGTCAGGCGATGCCTGCAAATCCAACATCGAGTGCGACGCCGCGAGCTCGGTCTGCACTTTCGATGTCCTGGACAAGGATGGCGACAAACATCCCCCGCAGATCTGCGGAGGCGATGACTGTGACGACTCGGCCTCAGCCGTCCATCCCGGGTCATCCGAGGGATGCAACGGCAAGGACGATGATTGTGACGGAGTCGTAGACAACGGCGCGACCTGCATGGACGCGCTCCAGTCCTGCCAGGCCGGGGCATGCGCATGCAAGCCCGAGAACCTTTGCGGCACGGCTTGCGTGGACGTGGCTACCGACAGGAAACACTGCGGAAGCTGCAACAACGCGTGCGATCCCCTCGAGGACTGCACGGCTGGCCAGTGCGCGTGCCGACCCGAGAATCTCTGCAGCGGCAAGTGCGTTTCGCTGGGTGATGTCGAAAATTGCGGCTCCTGCGGCAACAAATGTCCGACCCCCCAGGGGTGCACTGCCGTGTGCAACAACGGCATCTGCGGCGGAAAATGCCCGTAGAAGTGAGACCGCCGTAAGAGCCAGGACTCTTTGCCCCGTACCGCTTTTGGTGCGGGGCTTTCGTGTTTCAGGGGACCCCTTGCGCATCGGCTAAACGTTTGGTAATCTCTCCGCACAATTCAAGCGGGTATCGTATAGTGGCTATTATGCGTCCTTGCCAAGGACGAGAGACGGGTCCGATTCCCGTTACCCGCTCCAAACAGAAAAGCGCCTGAAGGGGCGCTTTTCTGTTTGGAGTATCTGGCGAGGAATCATCAATCCCGGCAAAGTCTGGCCAACTAGAGGAGTTGGCCTTCAAAACCAAAAGGGTTTGTTGAATAAAAAGCGCGGGACACCTTTGGTGTCCCGCGACGAGTCATTTCAGACCCCTTGATGTGAGGGTATCAGGGGCAGTTCGCGACAAGCTGGGGGGCGTGGTACTCGGTGTTGTTGCCGCTGCCGAGCTGGCCGAAATAGTTCCAGCCCCAGGCAAAGAGCTGTTGGCCACTGTTCCTGGCCGCGATTGTGTGGGCACCGCCGCCGGCGATGACGCCGTCGGCGACGAACGGTTGGCCGTTGTAGTAGATGAGCTGCGGGCTGTAGTGGGTAGCGGTGTCGCCCAAGCCGAGCTGACCATTCGCGTTCGAGCCCCAGGAGTAGATCCTGAAGGAGGCACTCTGCTGCGCCAGGGCATGGGGACCATTGGAGTTGAAGATGCCCATGAAGCTCTGGTTGTTGTAGAGGTTGGCTAAGCTCGTTTCGTACGCCGAACTGAAGTTGCGTCCGAGTTGGCCGTTGGCGTTGGTCCCGGTCATCTGGGTGTACCCCGACGGCGAGACCCAGAGAGAGCGTGCGGCGCTGACGTGCGACATGCCGCGCATGCCTGTGTTGCTGATTTGGCGCGCGGTGCCGTACGTCGGGTTGGTCGTCGTGCCGTCGCCGTAGGCCCCGTTGGAATTGTTGCCCCAGCAGTTCTGGAGCGAGGTAGTGGTCATGCCGACAGTCCGTTCGCAATAGCCGCAGATGGCATAGAACGGGATGGAAGCTTGGACCAGACCGTTTTGCGTAGCGCAGGCGCTGAAGCCGTTGTCCGGGCTGGTGGCGGGAACGGCGGTGGGGGTGGCGACGTTCGTGCCGAGTCCGGCGGCGCCCACCTGACCGTAATAGTTATTGCCCCAGCACTTGAGGTTGGTGCCTGATCCCCAGGCGCAGGCGTTCATGCTTCCGCCCCAGAGGTAAATCGCAGTCAAGCCGCTGATCGTCACCGGGGTCGTGCTGTACGAAGGGGTCGTGGCGCCGAGGATGTAGTTGGCGTTGTTGCCCCAGCACTTGACTGCACCGGTGGTGAGGAGGGCGCAGGTCCAATCCGTGCCGCTGACTACTTTGGACGCGTTGTTGATGCCGCTGACGGTCTGCCAGGTGTTGCTATTGGTGGTGTTCCCATTGCCGAGCTGGCCGTAGTTGTTGCGCCCGGCGCACTTCACGGTGCCGTTGCTCAAGGCGTAGCAGGAGTGGAACTGGCCGGCGCTGACGCTGTTGAAGGTCGCTGTGCAGATGGCCTGCTCCACCTGACCGACGTTTTCGTCATTGCCCTCGGATGGCATGCCGGAACTGCAGCCGAACTGTGAGAGCGCAAGAGTCGCAACCGCACAAAACGTAAACCGCATCATCATGGTCATAGCCTCCTATGGTGTCGTCAAAGAACGTTGAAATAGGGATTGATTTCCCTATTTCGAAACGAAGTCTACAACGACCTTATGAATTTTGGCAAGTGAGCGGAAGCAGAAGACGGGTTTCGGACTAGAGCATTTCCGTCGTTATCAGTTGCTTAAGTTTATTCTCAAGCAGTTTTTGTTTGCGCCGACGGTGGAGCTGTTTAGCGCCTTCGGTCACGGCTACTGCGCCGGCAGCGGCACCGATCGGCGTCCATCCGGGTACATCCATGCCAGTGGGAGATTTTGCGGCTGCGGCGGAAATGGTTTTTGCGTGTTCGACCAGGACAATGTCATCCGCGCTCCGCGGCAAAAGAATCGCCGGTTCGCGGGTCGTGTCCAACAGCCCCGAGACCCGCACCACGTCACCAATCAGCAGGCGCTGGGGGCGGTATTTGACGCTTTGGCGGATTGTGACGCTCAGTTCGGCGTCACCCAGGTCGAGTAGGACGGTCCTGCCTTTCACGGATTTGACCGTCCCGGTCACGGACATGAACGCCCAAGCGTCTTCGATTGATGGCGCGGTCAGGTCGACTAACCGCGGGACGGCTGTGGTCGAGCTGCCTTGGGTCTCGAGCGGATCCTTAGCCGCCATTTTTACGTAGGGAACCCCTTTGTCGTCGACGTAGAGTTTTCCGACCACGGAGATTTCATTGCCGAATCCTGGCAGACGGCGGCTGGTCGGGACTTTGATGAGCAGGCCGCGGCCTTCCGGAGATTGCAGCACGAATGAGTGGTTGGGCAAGAGACCGGGAGTGGAACCGACGGCACCAGCCAGCCTGACGCGCAACGGTGAGTCTTCGATTTGGTTGAGCATAGCGAAAGTGAAAGGGATTATGGGTTCGACTTTGGCGGTGGAGGTTTTTGTTTTTTTGACGGTTGTCTTTTTGGCTGTGGTTTTCACTGCCTTGGAGACGGGTTCGGCCGTCTGGAGAGCTTCATTGTCGGTCGAAAGCGAAGCGATCAAATCTGACATGGATTGGCCGGAATCGTCCTCGCCCTTCAATCCGCTTATCCAGTCTTGGTCGTTTGTTCCCTCAGCGGTCGAGGTCGTCGTGATAGCCAATCCCGGGTTTGGGGTTTCGGTTTCGGTCGAAATTTGTGGCGAGTTCGTCGCGACGGCGGCATCTGTAATTTGGGCCGTGGAAGAGGCGGTCGTCTGGCTCTGGATATTGCTTGCGCTCGGCGAAGAAATGTCGGTTTTTTCCCAACCGCCGGACATGTCCGGATAACGGATCCAGGTCTGGCCCTTTTTCAAAACGGGAAATGAAACCGTGTCGAGTAATTGTCCATTGGGGCTATAGAGCGAAATTGAATCGCCGGAATTGTTGAGTCGGGCGGTGGAAAGTTCGACCTTCAGGTAACGGTTAGAGGTTGGATCAATGGTGCGGCTGCCGAATGTCATGATCCTTCCCTGCGCGTCGTGAAGTTCGCAGCCCGAAAGGGAGATTTTATTGGCGGCGTCGAGAGTCACGATCTCCACCCACTCTTTGCCGGACGCGGGATACGACATGATTTCGTTCAGGCGCAGCATGGCGTAGTTTGGTTTGGGCGGCGGAGTAGGGGATTGGGGAGATGAAGTTGAGGGCGGAATCGATGAAGCGGATATTTGAACTTCTGAATCCGAAGCCTGAGTTGGAACAATAACTGTTTCGGGTGTGCTCGAGGCTTGTTGTGCGGTCGTCGTTGCGTCAGAAGCCGTCATGGCATCGGTTTCGGGCGCGACCGTGCCGGCAGTCGAAGTCGAGACTAAACCGGTTGAAGTCGTAACCTCTTGCCCAATCAGGTCAGGGTCGTCTTCGGCTGATGCCATGGACTCGTCGGTTGAGGTCGCCACCATGTCTGATGACGTCGACGCAGTATCGGGTTCGATGATGTCCGGCGTCTCAGGCTCAGGGATGAGTGCCGCGCAAACGTCGCAGAAACCGGGCGTGGCCAAGTCGGCCGTGGATGGTTTCAGGTTCTGTCTTTCTGTCGAACTTTTCCAGGAGGAAACAAGCGCTCCATCCAGCATCGGGTCTTGGCGGAGCATGGAGGTTTTTATCGGCTGGCTCGCTCCGGCGAGAGGAGCAGAGCCGGTGCCTGCGACGTCGACCAGCAAACCGAGATTGTCGTAGAGCTCGATCTTCAGGGTCGAATTGGAGAGGGAAACGGTCGTGGTCACGGTTTGGGACGTAGTATCCAAAGCGCTTTTGGCGTAGGTCGAATCGTAGTTCGAAAGGAGGAATGAGCCGTAGGCGGGAATTGTGGAACCAGGCGGCAGGTAGATCGTCTTGCTGCTTTCGCCGGCGCCGCGGAGCGACCAGCCGCCGATGTCGACGGTTGCATCGGATAGGTTCCAAAGTTCGATCCATTCATCCGCATCGGAGAGGGAAGACCCGGCCCAGGCGACTTCGCCGATGAGGATCGGTGAAGCGGGATAAGCCGCTTGGGCAATGAGTGAGTTGAGCGGACTGGCGGACAGAATCGCTGCAGCAAGGGTGCACGAAACCAGCCGCATGAGAGACGCGAACCTTTTGGGCATAGGTTGTCTGGGTTAAAAAATAGACTTATCTATACCGCTGCCAAAAACCGGCAAGTGTGTCAAGAAGCCGTAAGCCTTAAGGCATAAAAACCACGAAAATGCCCTAAAATGTTGGGACTTGACGAGATTATGGGTTTGTATTAATATATAGACAAACATCTATGGATACCGTATTTAAAGCCTTGGCTGACCCTAGCCGGCGTAAGATCCTGGACCTTCTCAAGAAGAAGGATATGTCCGTGACCGACTTGCAGGAGCACTTCGGTTTCACCCAGGCGTCGCTGTCGCACCATCTCGATATCCTCAAACGCGCCGATCTGGTCGTGACCGAACGCCGGGGACAGTTCATCCATTATTCATTGAACACTTCGGTTTTCGACGAAGTGGCGAACATGATTCTTAATTACTTCAACTATGACAAACAAGATTCTTAAGTCCATCGGCGTCCAGGGTTGGGTACGCATCATTCTCGTCGTTGCCATGTTCGTGGCGGGTTTTGTCCTTTATCCGTATTTGCCGGCCATGGTGCCGACGCATTGGGGATTCGAAGGCGAGCCGAATGCCTGGAGCCCGAAGGTTTGGGGAGCGTGGATCATCCCTCTCATGTCCTTGGCTTTCCTGATTTTTTTCCCGATCCTGCCCAAGCTTGACCCGAAGCGCGAGAATTACGAGCACTTCAAGAAGTCCTGGGGCGTCATCCAGACGTCGCTCGTCGGCTTCATGGCTTATATGTACGCCGTGACCATGTATGTGACGTTTTATCCGCAATACAACTCATACGTCGGGCAGGCGGTCGTGTTCGGCATCGGCGTCTTGTTCATCTTGATGGGCAATGTGATGGGCAAGGTGCGCCAGAATTATTTCGTGGGGCTCAGGACGCCGTGGACGTTGAGTGATCCGGAGGTCTGGCAAAAGAGCCAGCGTTTCGCAGGCTGGATGTTCGTTTTGGCCGGCCTGGCGTTCATCATCGAATCGATCGTTTGGATCGCCATCCTCCCGGTTTTCATCGTGTTCATGTTCGTCATGGTCGTCTTGCCCATGGCGTACTCGTACATGTTATCGCGGAAATAGAAACGACGACATAAAACCGGCCGAAAGCCGGTTTTATGGTCAAGTCTTGACCGAACCGATATCCAATGGTTGTATGGCGTATCGGAGGTGCACCTTGACCAAGAGACGCAAGGCCGCGAAAGAGAATTCCCGGACCGAAATCATCGGGCATCAGAAACCAATCGGCGTCGGCCATCGCGCTGTCGCCGCTGATGACACCGGTACCAGAGGGCAGTTCGAACAATTGGATGAACCGGCGGTCAGCTGGGAGGGAGACGTGGCGTCCCTCGAAAAATATCTTTTGGCGCCTTCCGCGAAGCGCCGTCGCGAGAAGATTTTGGGGAGAATCCTCACAAGCCCTGAACACAAGGCGTCGGCCGTGGCTCAATTGCGGGTCGGGCTCAGCCTGGTCATGGGTTGGGAAAAAGATCCGACAAGCTTCCTGGATAAGCGGAAGCTGTTCCGCATCGAACGGGTCCTGGCCCAGCTGGAACTCACGGCTAGGCTTATTGCGCCGGGTACCTGGCCCGAGTACTTCGAGGTCGTGGCTGAGTATCGGCGTCTCAAAAACCGAACCGCGGCCATGCGCTTCGGCGTCATGAGGAGCGTCATGGCGCAATAAACAGACGACGTCTCTCAAAAGAGCGGCCCAACTCGGACCGCTCTTTATCTTTCCAATGGCTGCACGGCTTGGACGCGGCCGACTTCTCCCGTATCGAGCCTGACCTTGATGCCGCGCGGATGGACCGGCGCGTTGGTCAAAATGTCCTGCACGATGCCTTCGGTCAGCTTGCCAGTGCCTTGGTCCTGTTTCAGGACGATAAAGACGTGCAGGCCGGGCCTGATATCGGAGCGTCGTGTGCCGTCGTTGTATTCGGTCATTTCTTTATCCACTCGCGGGTTATCCATTTCTTGACCAGGGCTTCTTCGAGGTCGATCTTGAGCGTCTTCGAGAGAACGAAGGCTAGGCCGACTACGTCCGAAAGTTCTTTGGACATCTCGCGTTTTGAATCTTTCGGGTCCAAAAATTTCACCGGCCGGCAGCGTTTCTTGTGGACCAGGTAGGACTGCACGAATTCGCCGAGTTCCTCGCTAATTTTCATGACCAGATAATCCTCGTCCACTTTGAGGCTGTCGCGCTTGGCGTTATTCAGGAATATCTTTGTGATGTCCGTTTGGAGTCGGTTGAGTTCCATATAAGTATGGTTATTTTTCTGTCCTGTCTAAAATTATCCGTGACTTGAAGGCGCCACGTTCTTCGGCTTTCTTTATCCGTATCGGCTCAATCGAGGTTTTGTCGATGCCAAGTTCGTCGCAGATGGCATGGATGACTTCAAGGATATCCGCGGCTTCTTCCGCGCTCGGCTGTTGCCTGAATTCGTCGACTTCTTCCTGGAGTTTCTTCAGCAGAGCCGCTTTGTATTCTACCTCTTCCGCGACATGCGTCACGGGAGTCTCGCCTTTGCCTTTGATGATTTCCGGTATCCTGTCGCGGACCAGTTTGTTGTATTCCATAAAGAGTTTTCGGCCGGTGAGCGGTTATTTTTTTTCTTTAGGAGATTCTTGGATGTATTTGGCTTTGTGGAATTCCTGTTCGTAAGCCTTGTCGCTGACTTTTTTGATGCCGGGGATTTTTTCGGCGGCTTTTATCGATGCGGTGTTATCGAGGTCGATGGTCAGGGTCAGGAAAGGGAGACCAAGTTCATCCATCAAACGTTCCTTGAATTTCATGGCCAAACCGCGGCCGCGGTATTTGGGGTCGACCACGGTATGGGAGATGTTTTCTTCGTCGTCCGTATCATACACGCCGACGATGCCAAGTTTTTCCCCGGCGTCGCTCAGGACCGTGAAGTAGTTTTGGTTTCGGCAGTTGCCCTGGCCAATGGCGATCCACCCGTCCTTGCCCTCCAGCTGTCGGAAATAGGCCATGTCCAAATCGACTAACCCGCCTATCAGGACCTCCTTTTTTTCATGCTTCACCTCGTTAGTTGTCGGTTGGTTCGGGTTATTCATGTTGGTCATATTTTACGGCTGTCGTAAGCCCAATGTAGCAAAGCTTGGCGTTGTTTGCGACGGCAGTCGGTATCGCCGGGGCGGCAGTTCTTTTTGATCTGCATGGCGTGGCGGCGCATGGCTTTCCAGCGTTTGATTTGGCGTTCGTCCTCTCCCGGGATGCGGCGTCCCATCCAATACCGGCAATACCACTGGAACCAGCCGCGCGGGTCATCTTTGGATATCCAACCTTTGGCTCGCCAGACCGAGAGTGGCTGGCTGGCGTTGACTTTGAAGTAGTTGATCTTGGCGTCATGCTTCTCGGCGCAGAGCTTGGCTTTCTTGAACCACGAAGCCGGGAACTCCTTGGCGCAGTCGGTCATGTATTTGCCGCCGAACACGCCGAGCTCGAGCATGTCTTTGGGCGAGAGTGCGGGTTTGAAGTCAGGATGGAAATTCCGGCCGGTCGGTTCGGATAAAAAATAGACGTACCGTTTCTGCATCTTGTCGTTGACCGTGACTTTCTTTTTCATGCGTCAGGTTGATTTTTTCGGCGTTGATAAGCTGATCAGCCAGGCGAAGATCATGATGGCCACTAAATCCATGAGCGGCGAGTTCAGAAGATAAAGGACGGTCCCCAGGGGTGCAGTCTCGAGGGATCTTGGGTTGAGGACGTTGATGACGAAGAGCGGTGCTAAGCAGGCGATTTCGATTGCTTCGGACACGAAGTAACCGGCCAAGGAAAAGTTTATCAGCCTGGACCAGGAAAAATCGCGCTTCATGAGAGTGACGGCCAATTTGCCGAACAGGGCGACGGTCAGCACATACAAACTTTGGACGCAGAACATCACTGCCAGCAGTAAGGCCTGGACGTGCAGAACGCCGATGATTGATCGGTCCGCGGGCCGTGTAGAATCCATGGCGTCATACAGCAGGATCCATAGCAGCACTTCCACGACGTAAGCGGCGAGAAGGCAGACCGCTAAGCGCCAGTCTATCTTGGTGTCGGGCAGGTTTTTCACGAAACGTTTTAGGTCCATATCAGGCGTTTAGGCTCGGTTACCGCCAGTCCGACGCTTTTTACGCCAGCCGACGAAGAAGAGCCAGGCGATCAGGAAGGCAGGGCCGGCGATGGTAAGGGACCAAGAAATCATGTAAGGCTGGAAGTCGCCTTTCATGCCGACCACCAAGGTAGCTATATAGGCCAGGCCGGCTAAGGTATAGAAGATGGCGCCCACGATTTCGTGCTTCCAGGCGATGGCCAGGACGATTGCCAGGACGAACACCGGGATGTTGTGCATGAATAAGCCGACAAGCGTGCCCCAGAAATCCAGGTTCATGTCGAATATATCCAGAGAGAACATTGCCAGGAAAAGCAGGAACAGGATGGAGAGGATGCGGGGCGTCCAAAAGATGATTTTGTCTTTGGAGAGTTTCATAACTAACTTGATTTTAGCAGGTTGTGGAAAAAGGGCGAGAAGCCTTCGAAATAAGGGATTTGACAAGCTTTTGCAAGTGTTCTATTTTTGTTCTAGCGAACAAATAACAAACACATATGTTGCCTTTAACCCCAAAACAAAAAGAAGTCCTGGACTATATCGTCAATTTCATCAGCGACAAGGGTTATCCGCCGTCATTCCGTGAGATCGCTGACGGGTTGGATCTGGCTTCGCCTTCGACCGTGCATGTGCATATCCAGGCGCTCAAGGAACGCGGGTTTTTGAGGGGCGGGGGAGCTTCGGGTCCGGGTGCGAGGAATCTTGAGCCCACGGATAAGGCTGTGATGTGGGGGAAAAGCGTTTTGCTTCCATTGAAGGGTTTAATTGCGGCTGGTGCGCCGATTGAGGCCGTGGAAGAGCGCGAGACCTTCGCCGTACCGGTTGACCTCGCGCCAGACTCGGCTAATTCTTACGTCCTGCGGGTCAAAGGCGATTCCATGATTGAGGACGGCATCTTTGACGGCGATTATGTGGTGGTGGAAAGGAATCCGAGTCCGAAAAATGGCGACGTGGTTGTGGCTCTGCTCGACAATGAATACGCCACGCTCAAGAGGTTCTACCGCGAACGCGATCGCATCAGATTGCAACCAGCGAATTCCACGATGAAACCGATTTACTGTTTTGACCCGTTGATTCAGGGAGTGGTGAGGGCAGTGATAAGGAAGTTCGAGTTCAGATAGGTAGAGTGTGACGTCAGATTAATTGTCATCTCGACTGAAACGGAGAGATCTCTGAATCGAAGAGACAGGTTTAGGTTTCAAAATCGGAGATTTCTCGATTACGCTCGAAATGACGAACCAAGCATATGTACGAAAAAATCGCGCAGACAATCGATGTCCTGGTTGCCTTCCGGAAAGGCCGGGTCGAGCCCATGACTTTCAAGTGGGATGGCCATTATTACCAGGTAAAAAAGGTGAACCTGGTGCACAACGAACGTCGTGGACGGGAAAAAGTCGTCATCTTTTCGGTCTCGGACGAGGCGAATGCGTATAGATTGTCGTTCTCGACGGATAATTTACAATGGACTCTCGAAGAGTCCGCATCTATCTAAAAATGTCATCTCGACCGCAGTGGAGAGATCTTCAAATTGAAATGTATATCGGGTGTCGGTTCCTTGAAAAATTTTCAAATTTGTGGCAGCAGTAAGTAATGGGTTGGAATGATTTATCTGATGATTTCCAATAAGAAGATTTCTTGACTCCGCTCGAAATGACATTTCTATATATGCCTCTGCGATTCTCCTCCTCCCTCATCGCCCACGTGGACATGAATTCTTACTTCGCGTCCGTGGAGCAGCAGGCGAACCCCACGCTGCGCGGGCGGCCTTTGGGCGTGTGCGCTTATCTGCACAAGAAAGGTTGCGTCATCGCGGCGTCCATCGAGGCCAAGCGGTTGGGCATGAAGGTCGGGATGTCGGTCGAGGAAGCGAAATTGAAAGTCCCGAGCGCAGTGTTCGTGCAGAATGATCCGCCCAAGTACCGGGCCGTGACGTCGCGGGTATTCTCGATTTTGCATGAACTCACGGATTGCGTGGAGCATTATTCCATCGATGAAGCATTCCTGGACCTGACCGGCTGGTATCGCGATCCGGCCGAGGCAGCTTGGGCTTTGTGTAAAGTTCGAAAGCGCATCCGCGATGAGGTCGGGGATTGGCTGCGCTGTTCCATCGGCATCGCCCCGACGAGATTCTTGGCAAAAACTGCGTCCGACCTCGAGAAGCCGAATGGTTTAGTGGTCATCGACAAGGATAACCTGGACGAAATTCTCTCGAGGCTCGATTTGGAGGATGTGTGCGGCATCGGGCCGCGCATCCGCAAGCGGCTGGAGAAGATCGGCATCCGGACGCTCCTTGAGCTCAAGAGATATCCGGTCGGTAACCTGATGCGCGCTTTCGGCAAGAACGGGTTCTACCTTTGGTCCAAGGTCAACGGTTTCGAAGTCGAGAACGTGACGCCTTTTGACGGGGCGCCAGCGCCCAAGTCGGTCGGACATTCGTACTGCGTCCCGGACCGCGTGAATAAGGAGGGGAAAGTCCTGGCCACGCTCATCAAATTGACCGAACGGGCCGGGAGAAGGTTGCGGGCGTTGGATCTCATGGCTGGAAGCATCTATGTGTCGGTCGGATTCAGGCCGGATCCTTACGGCATCCAGAGAAATCATGCGTCAGCGCAACCGGATCCGGTCCACGACGCTTTTTGGCGGCCGGGAGCTGGTGAGGGCGGGACTTTGTATACGCTGTTTGACGAACCGGCATCGGATTCATTCTCTTTGGTTGGTGCGGCGACGGAACTACTGCGTGAGCTTTGGCATGGCGAGCGCGTGAATTTTTTGGCCGTGACGCTGACCAATTTGGGACCGCCATCGGGCCAAACCAATCTTGTTTTGGAGATGAAGAGGATAAAGGGGAGTTATGAGATAGACCGCAAGCGGCTGGCGTCCACGGCCGCGGACAAGATTCGTGACCGCTACGGCGACGAAGCCATCATGTTTGGCCAAATGATGGGACTGGGCGACGAGGCGCCGGACAGGATCGGGTTCAGGAAAGTTGAGGGCGTAGAAATCCAATAACAAAAGCCCCGGTTATGGACCGGGGCTCGTTTTTATCGGCTCGTTATGGACTGCAGGTTCACGAACGGAGTGGCGCCGCCGGTAACGGTCGGCAGACGGCCGTCCCATTTCTCGATGGCCCGGAGCTCCAGCACTTGCGGGTTGGATTTGAGGGCTTCGGACTCGACGCGCATGGCCTCGGCCTTGCCGCGGGCTTCGGCGATCTTCTGGTCAGCCTCGAATTTTATCTGTTCGAGCTTGTTTTTGGCCGCGAGAGCTGATTGTTCAGCCGTAACTTTTGCTTCGATGGCCTGGTTGAAGGATTCCGAGAAGCTGAAGTCCACGATGTTGAAGTCGTCGACTTCGATGCCGCGTGAGGCCAGCTTGTCCTTGACGTGGTTGCGGATTTCTTCGCGGACTTGTTCACGCTTGGTGATGAGCTCTTCGGCCGTGTATTTGGCGGTCGAGGCTTTGACTGATTCCTGCAGTGCCGGATCGATCAACCGCGTCTTGTATTCGACGCCGACATCCTGGTAGATGTTGGCGACTTTGTCGGGGCTGATGTGGAAATTCAGGGCAACTATGCTGGTTACGCTCTGCAGGTCCTTGGAAGCGGCTGTGGCCTCGATTTGTTCCTTCTGGACTTTGACGTCCATGACTATGATGCGGTCAGAGATCGGGATGCGGACGAATAGACCTTCGCCGTAGACATGTCCGGTTACCGCGTCCCAACGCAACAAAACGCCACGTTCGCCGGCACCGATGGTGCCGAATGGCCAAAAAATGGAGAGAAGGATCAGACCGAAGAAGATTCCGAGTCCGATAAATATGGTCTTTTTCATAGTTTTGCCTATAGTAGACTGGGAACAGCGATTTATGTCAATATGGCCCAATATGAAAGCCGCAATCATTTCACCGTCAGCGCCTTCGACGCATACGCCGGAACGCAAAGCTCAGTTCGAGGCAGGGTTGAAGAATCTTGAGATGCTTGGTTTCGACTGTGCCGTCGGAATGCATGCCAAGAACGCGTTAAGCTTCGTGTCTGATACGGCTGAGAACCGTCTGGCGGATTTGGTCGCGGCTTATGGCGATAAGTCTGTCGAAATCATCATCGCAGCAAATGGGGGATGGAATGGTGGCGACTTGCTTTCGGAAATTGATTGGGAGTTGATAAGGAATAACCCAAGGCCACTCGTCGGATTCTCGGACACTACGGTTTTGTTAAATGCGACATTCGCGGCTACGCACTCAATCCAGATCCATGGGCCGATGGTGACGTGGGGATTTTCAGAAAATGACGAGACGACGAACGAGTATTTCAAGCAAGCAATCGACAACCGGAAATCTGAATTGCCCACGGATGAGTTCGGAAAATTTTTGCGTGGCGGTTCCCTCGAAGGAATCGGTGTGGGCGGCAACCTCATCAGCCTTGAGACTTTGCTCGGCACGCCGTACGAACCGGATTGGCGCGGCAAGATTTTGTTCTGGGAAGAGACGGAAGAAACGTTGTACCGCGTCTTGCGTTCACTCTCTCATTTCAAGAATGCCGGAGTCTGGGACAAGATCAGCGGCATGATCATCGGGCATCTGGACCGGATTGACGGCAAGTTCGCGGATACGGAAACCGACCCTCTCCAAGCCATCCTCGAACATCTCAAACCGTACGGTTTCCCCATCATCAAGACCGAACTTTTCGGGCATGGGACTAAGACGCAACTGTGTTTGCCGGTGGGCGGGAAAATCAAGGCGGATGACGAAAGCATAATCTTCGGATTCTAAGTTATGGCCGCGATTCTATTGGCTACAACGAATGCGAAGAAGATAGAGCGTATACGAAAGTTGCTCAACGCCTCGGGGTCGGGTATCGAGGCGAAAATCCCGACTGACTTGGGCATCGAACCGATCGAGACCGAAGAGGGCAGCGACCTTCTGGCGAATGCGCGGGACAAGGCTCGGGCGTACATCGGCAAGACATCTTTACCGGTCTTGGGGACGGACACAGGTTTCTTTTTGGAGGGCGAGATTTTGGATCCGGCCATGGTGAAAAGGAATGCGCTCGGAGGCGCAGACGAGAAGTCGCTGACGCAAAAAGAAATCGGCGCGAAGATTTTAGAATTCTACAGAGGCCTAGCCCGGAAGCACGGAGGCAAGGCCGAGGCATACTGGAAAGACGTGTTCGTCATGGTGATGCCCGACGGTTCGGAGAGGTCGGCGGAAGACACCCGCGAGGTCGTGCTGACAGACGAGGTCCACGGCGAAGTTAACGAATATTTTCCCATGCGCAGCCTCTACTATTCGAAAGTCACGGGAAAGTTCACGGCCGATTCGACGGATGAGGATGAACTGCGCGAAATGGCGCCGGTGACGGAAGCACTGATGGAAATAACTCGGGGCTTGCGTGAGAACAAGGAGTTGAAATTGAGATAAAGTGAATTGACGGAGTCAGATACCCGTGTTAGTTTCTGACTGAAACGTGTCCTTTCAATGAGGAGGTCTGGCCATGACAAGAAGGACGAAAGTGCTCACTGTCATATACACTGCGCTCGGCGTGAGCATGGCGATCATCAGCTACTTCGGGATATCCTATGGCAGTCAGAGCCATCGACTCGCCGAGATCGCCGAACAAGAGGCTTGCCGTTCGCAAGGGATGGCCGATCCCATTTGGCTGAAAGTCAGCAAACGCGACGCATTGCCTAGGGGATTGTTGTCGGAGGAAGAGAAGGACCAGGGAAACGGGTCGGACCAGTTCGATATCTTCTTTTGCACAGACTCGCAAGGCCGCTTGCAACATATCTCTCCGCCAAAGTGCAACACCACGCATTACAACCATCGGTGCGAGTGATGGTTCCCTTCTGTGACACAGGGGCGTACCAAACGAAGGTACGCTCTTTTCTTTTTGTGGCATATTGAACAAATCCCGCTGAATTGGTAGCGTAAGCCAATATTATGGCTACGAATTATCCATTCCAAGATATCGAGGGCAAGTGGCAGGCGGACTGGGACAAGAACCAGACGTATAGGGCTGAAGACATGCCGGCCAAGGAGAAATCAAAGAAATTCTACGGGCTCATCGAATTCCCGTACCCGTCGGGCGAGGGTCTGCATGTGGGACATCCGCGGTCGTATGTGGCGCTTGATGCCATGACACGCAAGAAGCGGATGGAAGGCAAGGACGTCCTGTATCCTATCGGCTGGGATGCTTTCGGGTTGCCGACAGAGAATTTCGCCATCAAGAACAAGATTAAGCCGGCGGACGCCACCAAGAAGAACATCGCGAATTTCACGCGGCAAATCAAATCTCTCGGCATCGGATTCGACTGGTCGCGTGAAATCGACACGACCGACCCGAAGTATTATCGCTGGACGCAATGGATGTTCCTGAAGTTTTTCAATTCGTATTTCGACGATGTCGAAGGCCGGGCTAAGCCCATCGAGGAGCTGGCCATACCGGAAGCTATCATGGCAAAGGGCGAAGAGGCGGTCCGTGAATATAAGGATGGTAACCGAATGGCGTTCAAGGCTACGACCAAAATAAACTGGTGTCCGCGCTGCAAGATCGGTTTGGCCAACGAAGAAGCCCAGGGCGGCGCGTGCGAGCGCTGCGGCGAAGGCGTGGAGCAGAAACGTAAGGCTCAATGGATGATCCGCATCACCAAATACGCGGAACGGTTGATTCGTGACTTGGATACGGTCGACTATCTGGAGAAAATAAAAGCCCAACAGATAAATTGGATCGGACGGAGCGAAGGCGCATTCGTTGATTTCAAGATCAGAGCTGAGAAGGGCTTATTGCCGGATAAGGTGACGGTTTTCACCACGCGGCCAGACACGTTGTTCGGCGCGACATATATGGTTTTGGCGCCGGAACATCCGTTGGTCGAGACCTGGCTTAAGGAAGGGGATGTGACGAACGCCGCAGAAGCCAAAGAATATCAGGAAGGCGCCAGGCTCAAGAGCGAACTGCAGCGCCAGGAGAATAAGGAGAAGACCGGCGTTGAGCTCAAAGGCGTGCGTGCCATTAACCCTTCGAATAACCAGGAAATTCCGGTGTGGATCGCGGATTACGTGCTGGCCGGTTACGGCACGGGCGCAATCATGGCCGTGCCGGCGCACGACGAACGCGACTTCGAGTTCGCAAAGCAATTCAATCTGCCTATCGTGCAGGTCGTGGCTGCCGCGGAGGGGAGTGACGAGCGCGGCTTGCCATTCATCGCCGAGGGCGTGGCTTTCGCTTCCGGTATCTTGGATGGACTTAAGACTGCAGACGCCAAAGAGAAGATGGGCGACTGGCTGGAGCAGAATGGAGTCGGCGCACGGACCATCAATTACAAACTTCGCGATTGGGTGTTTTCGCGCCAGCGCTATTGGGGTGAACCGATACCGATAATCCATTGCGAAAAGTGCGGACATGTCCCGGTGCCGGATGAACAACTGCCCGTGACGCTTCCTGAAGTGGAGAAATACGAGCCGACCGACACCGGCGAATCTCCGTTAGCCGCGATCCGAAGCTGGGTCGAAGTGAAATGCCCGAATTGCGGCGATGCGGCTGAACGCGAGACCGACACCATGCCGAACTGGGCCGGGTCTTCGTGGTATTTCATGCGGTATTGCGATCCGCATAACGATAAAGCCTTTGCCGACCCGGAGAAGCTCAAATTCTGGATGCCGGTGGACCTGTATAACGGCGGCATGGAACACACGACGCTCCATCTACTGTATTCCCGTTTCTGGTACAAGTTCATGTGGGATTTGGGACTGGTGCCCAAAGAATGCGGTTCAGAACCTTACGCCAAACGCCGCTCTCACGCCCTCATCCTGGGCGAAGGCGGGGTTAAGATGTCCAAGTCAAAAGGCAACGTGGTGAATCCGGACGATGTGGTCGGCCAATACGGCGCCGACGTGTTCCGTCTATACCAGATGTTCATCGGTCCGTTCGACGCGGACGCGCCGTGGGATACGCATGGGATAGAAGGAGTGAAGCGGTTTCTTGAAAAGGTTTGGAGACTGTTTGAGGTTTCGACGGGTCCTGCTCCGGCAACTGCGTCTCGAACGGATCAGCTTGGGGCTGACCGCGAGGACGCAGCCGCCGGATCACCCGTCGAAACACTTCTTAACCAAACCATCAAGAAAGTCGGGGAGGATATCGATGGGATGCACTTCAACACCGCGATCTCGGCCATGATGATTTTGGTGAACGGATTGGGCGAGGGGCCGCTGGACAAGCACACCGCGGAATCGCTTCTTAAACTACTTGCGCCGTTCGCGCCGCATTTGTCAGAAGAATTGTGGCACAGGCTCGGGAACAAGACCTCAATCCACCGCGAGCCGTGGCCGACGTATGATCCTGCCAAGTGTGTGGCCGCGACGTTCGAGTTGGTAGTCCAGGTGAACGGGAAGGTACGCGACAAGATGACGGTGGCGACGGATATTTCCGAAGACGAAGCAAAGAAATTCGCGCTCGCATCTGAAAAAGTGAAGCAATATCTTGAAGGCAAGGAGCCGCAGAAGGTGGTGTATGTGAAAGGGAGACTGGTCAGCATTTCGGTCTAAGGTCGATTTGAATTCGGTAAACACCCCGTGCGTCCGATCGGATGCGCGGGGTGTTTTGATTTCTGAGATCATCCCATTCAGCGGTATATTCGTTGACCTTTCGGGGTTTCTGTGGTCAGATTCGGACGTACTTTCACAGAGAGGTGAGCATGAGAGTCACTATCATCGGCACCGGATACGTGGGGCTGCCTTCCGGAGCCTGTCTGGCCAAGATCGGCCACCAAGTCACCTGCCTGGACACCAGACAGGATGTCATCGACGGCTTGAATGCCGGGAAAATCCATATCCACGAGCTCAAGCTCGAAGAGTTGGTCAAGATCGGCGTGCAAACCGGTCGGTTGAGTTTCACGTCCAGTTACGCCGAGGCCATTCCTGGCGCGGACGTCATCTCCATAGCGGTCGGCACTCCATCAGCGGACGACGGGTCCGTGGATATGCAGTACATGTGGGCTGCGGCCGAGGCCATCGGCGCCCACCTAGCCGGTTACGCGGTCATCGCGGACAAGAGTACGGTGCCGGTGGGTACGGGCGAACGGGTGGAACGCATAATCCGCGAGCGGTCGGGCATCGAGGCGGATGTGGTGTCCAATCCCGAATTCCTCCGCGAGGGCACGGCGGTGGATGACTTCCAGAAACCGCACCGCATCATCGTGGGCGCGGAGACCGAGCGCGCCGCCGAGACCATGCGGCGGCTATACCGGAAGATCAAAACACCCGTCGTCATGGACCGTCGGAGCGCCGAGCTGGTGAAGTACGCATCCAACGCCTTCCTGGCAACCAAGATAAGCTTCGCCAACGAGATGGCCAAGCTGTGCGAACTGGTCGGCGCTGACATCACGAAGGTGACGCATGGCATGGGGTTGGACGAACGCATCGGAGAGCTGTTCCTGAAGGCCGGATTGGGGTATGGCGGCAGCTGTTTTCCCAAAGACGTGAAGGCTATTTGCCACCTCGCTGCCGAGCATGAGGCGCGGTTGCCGATTGTCGAAGCCGCGTCCGCATCCAACCTCGAAGCCCGGACGCGCATCATCACGCGGATGGAGCGTGCACTGGGCACTTTCGCCGGGAAGACGATCTGCGTGCTTGGTATAGCCTTCAAGGGTGATACTGACGACACGCGGGAGTCTCCGGCCGTGGATCTCATCAAAGCGCTACTCGAAAGAGGCGCGACGGTCCGGGCCTTCGATCCGGTTGCGGAGCTGCCTGTAGGCATCGAAGCGGTCGTCTGCGCATCGGAAATGGAGGCGGCGCAAGGAGCTGATGTGGTCCTGGTCGCAACCAAGTGGGACCAGTTTTCGTCACTCGACCTGGCGGCGCTCAAATCCGCGGCAAAGGGCGACCTGCTCGTGGACGCACGCAATATCTTCGAAACCGAAGAGGTGAAGCGTGCCGGCTGGCGGCACCTCAGCGTAGGTCGCACCTTCACTTTCTGAATGTCTTGCCCCGTCCCGAATGCTTTCGGGACGGGGCATTTTCTATTGACGTGCACAGTATTTTGGCGAAAGATACCGACGTACAAACACGGCTTCATGATAACGCGTTCGATTTTCAACCCACCCAAGCAGTCTCCGTGACGGAGCAGCTTTGTTATAAATTAGCCTCCGTCAATAAAAAGACCGTTTATCCGACGGTTTTTTCAATATTCAAGCATATGAAAATCGAACCATGGCAAACCGAACTCCAAAACTGCATCAGGACCGTCGAGCAACTCGAAGAGTTTTTTCCAATCGTGGATAAGGAAATAATCCGCGAGGTCATTTCAAATATGCGGCTATCCATCACGCCGCATGCCTTGAAGCTCATCGACTTCGAAAATCCGCGCGACCCACTATTGCTCATGTCCGTACCGCAAATCAGCGAGTTGGACGTTAGCGTCCAAGAATTGGCCGACCCAATCGGCGACGAGGAGAAATCGCCCGTTCCTTTTCTGGTCCATCGCTATCCGGACCGCGCCATCATCCAGATGACTTTCTTTTGCGCACATTCATGCCGTTTCTGCTTCCGCCGGAGCAAGACAGGGAGTGCGAATCCGGGGCCGACGAAGAAGGAAGTCGACGCTATCGTCAAATATCTAGCACAATACCCGGAAGTCGAGGAGGCGATACTGACCGGCGGCGATCCGCTGACGCTGTCGGATGAGCAAATCGAGGATTGGCTCCGTCGATTGCGTCAGATTCCATCCATTAGAAGAATCCGGATCCATACGCGAGTTGTGGTGAATTTGCCGTCCAGGATAACAGACAGTCTCGTCGCGATTTTTCGTCGATACATGGACGCGACGCATCCGATTTTCATCGTTACCCATTTCAACCATCCGAGGGAAATTGCAGAAGAGAACGTCGCGGCAGTCGCCAAACTCGTCGATGCCGGAATCGTGGTCAGGAACCAGAGCGTCCTGCTCAAAAGCGTGAACGACAGCGCCGAAGTCCTGGAAGAATTGTTCAAGAAACTCACGGATATCCGCATCGTTCCGTATTATCTGCATCAGCTGGATTTAGCCAAAGGCACGAACCACTTCCGCGTGCCCATCGAACGTGGGATCGAGATAATGAAACAACTTCAAGGCAAGGTCACGGGAATAGCTTTGCCGAGATATATGCTTGATTTGCCGGGGGGGAAGGGGAAGGTGCCGCTGGGGCATCGGTATGCGGAGAAGAAAGGGGAGAGATGGACAGTCGAATCGCCGTTCGGAGAAAAGGTGGAATATCGGGAACCATGAGTTGACATGAAGTGCCGGTTCACGGTATTTTTGTGTTGATGAACAACGCCGTCTGATTCGCGTCGCAGCCTGACGCGCAACGAAATCCCTGACAGGGAGTTGTTGCGGTGAGCGGATGCTTCGCGGATGAATGACGGTGTTTTTTATTTATGTTGAATATATCCCATCTGACGATAAAAGCCGGCGGTATCGAGTTGATCCGTGACGCGACTTTCAAACTGGGCCGTGGCGAAAGGGCCGGGTTGATAAGCCGGAACGGTTTAGGTAAATCAACTTTGCTGCGGGTAATTGCTGCCGCCGCAGAAGGATGCGAGCCGCCTGAATACGCCTCTGTTTGCGGTGACGTGAGGCTTGAGTTTGGGGCAAGCGTCAGGTTGGTGCCGCAGGAATGGCGGGAGATCCCGGATATGACCGTCGAAGAGTATCTGGGGGAAGGTTATCGTGGAATTTCTTTGGAGCTTAGCGGGAAGAAGCTCGCGGAATTGAGCTTGGGCTGGCTTAAGGTGGCGCAACTTACAAAAGCTTTTTCCGAAAATCCAGATTTGCTCCTGTTGGACGAACCGACGAATAACATGGATTCCGAACATGTCACGGAGTTTTTGCGGATGATGAAACAATGTAACTCGGCGGTGCTCATGGTATCGCATGACCGTGAGGTTTTGGACGAAACAGTGTCGATAATATTCGAAATCGATACGCTGGCGCACACCGTGTCACGCTATGGAGGTAATTATTCATCTTATAGGAAGGTGAAGGATCAGAAACTGCTTTCCGATGAGCGTGATTTTGAAAATCAACTGAAGCGGCGCGATAAATTGGCGAAGTCAATCGGCGATCTGACCGCCAAAGCCAACCGGATCGAGGCCGAGACTACGCATTTCTATTACCGGGCTAGGGCCGCCAACCTGTCGCGCCGCGCGGCCCACCAAAAGACGCGCTTGTCCGAAGAGCTGGAACGCGTCGCGCATCCGCAATTCGAAAAATCACTTAGGTTCTTGGTGCGCAACGGGAACCGGGGAGCGTCGGGGAGTTCAGCTGTCAGTGTGAAGGGCATTTCGTTTTCTTATGGTGACGAACGTACCATTCGCGATATCTCGATGAACGTGCTTCGTGGCGAACGTGTCAGGATCACGGGTCCGAACGGCAGCGGAAAGAGCACGTTGTTGCGGTTGCTTGCGGGCAGGACAGTGCCTGACTCAGGTTTGATAGAAAGGTCTGGGAACACCGGTTATTTACCGCAAATCATGCCGACATATGCCGCGGACTTGAGCGTGGCGGACTATCTTGAGAAGGAAGTCGGCCCAATGACATATGAATCAGGCTCAATCGCCGGCAGCATACTGGGCAAGAATCCATTCGCGGTGCGTTTGGCGAGCTTGAGCGAAGGCGAGGCGAAGAAAGTCCATATAGCCGTCCTGTTTGCCCAGGGTTGCGACGTCCTGGTTTTGGACGAACCGACGAACCACCTTGATGTATTTGCGATTGAAGCTTTGGAACGCGCGTTGAAGGAATTTTCCGGCGCAGTCATCTTCGCATCGCACGACCAGCGGTTCGCGGAGAACCTTGCACCGTCCCGGGAATTGAAGCTCGACGAATCACGATGATCGATTGTGGACGGCGTCCGCGGCGTGTACCATGGAACCAGTCACAACAGAAAACTTCGCTTGAGGCCTAAGGAAGCTGATTGGCGAAGGGGTTTATTCAACTCCCTTACCGATCAGCTTTATGTGTTTTTGCGCCAGCGGAAGTTTCGCGGCGAGCGGCGTTTTGGCCGTAGTCGGGGCAGCTACAATCGCCATTTCACAGAAAGAGGACCGGCTGATCGCCGCCATCCCGTTGGTTTTTGCCGTGCAGCAGGCGATTGAGGGTTTCCAGTGGCTGGCGCCTCACCCAGGCACAAGCAGCCTTTTATTGGGTTACGGTTTCCTGATTTTCGCCTTCATCTTCTGGCCGGCTTATCTGCCGCTGGCGACATACCGCGTCGAGCTTGATAGGCGGAGACGAAGCATCCTGCGTTGGTTCATTTTTGTCGGGGCGCTGACTTCGACGTACCTGCTTTGGGCATTGTTGGCGCAACCGCTCCGGATTTTCGTGCATCCGTTCGGCATCGAGTACCTGATCAATCTGCCGTTGGGGCTGCTCGGGGCATCGTGGTACCTGCTCGCGACATGCGGCAGCCTGATGGCCTCCAGCCGCCGTTCATTGCAGTGGTTCGGCGCGGCTGCGATGTTCGCCGCCTTGTCCTCGCAAGCCGTGTTCCAAAGCGCTTTCATCTCGGTCTGGTGTTTTTTCGGGGCGCTCTTGAGCGCTTTTGTGTTCTTCATGGTGAAGAGGAAGAAACGGCATCTTTAACGGCTTCTGGCCTGGCTGGAAAACAGGATTCGTGCCATGATTCTCTTAGGTTTTGAATAAATAACGAAACATATGGGAGACAATTGCTGCAACCGTTCGCAGGGCGGAAACGCCGTCTATGGATTGGGGATGATCGGCGCTGCCGTGTATTACATCGGCCAAGCCGGCTCTTTTTGGGTGGGTGTCGTCGGTTTCTTGAAGGCCTTAGTCTGGCCGGCTTTTCTGGTTTACGATGTTCTGAAGTTTTTGGGGCACTGAGGATCCAGATACCGGTTCGAGTCGACAATTTTCCTGGATGTGGTAGCTCTGAAATATGGAGCTGTCACGTTTTTTTGAACGCGGTGAATTCTGCGGTGGGGTGTTGGGGGCGTTCATCCTCGGTATCGCGGCGCATTCAATCGTGCCGTTCGTCCATGCCGATGAGGTTTGGATCACGTCGGCGCTTTTGGTTTGTGTCTTCGCGGCAATGGCCTTTCGCGAACAGAGAATTCCGTTCGCCGTGGCGGTTTTGGTTGTATCTGCGGTTTTGGGATTTTGGCGGTTCAACGTGAGCGTGCCGGAGAGGAACGACGGAGTTTTGCCGTGGATGGGGCAACGAGCCGAATATCGGGGAGTAGTCCAGGCTTTGAGCGGAACGGATGCACGACCGACGGCCACGGTGAGAGTAGGGAATGTCGGTGCCGACAAAATCAAAGTGCCTGGAAACTCAGTGGTCATACGGCTGAAACAAACGGTCGAAATTGGATCTGAAGTTTCGTTTATCTGCACGGCCAGGACGCCGGGTACATTTCCGGCAAATCTGGAACGGCGGCGGTCTCTGGCGAAGAAAGGGGTTTGGGCCGAATGCACGACGGTTGAAAATCTTGAGGTAATAGGCAAACCGAATCCATTCAATCCACTGATTTGGTTGGCGCGTTGGCGTGAATGGCTGACGCGGCGCATCGCCGTGGTTTTGCCGCGGGATGAGGCGACGTTGCTCTCCGGCATCCTGTATGGCGACCAAGATTTGACCACGGAACAACGTGATTTGTTCCAGCGCTCCGGTTTGATGCATATAGTCGCCGTGTCCGGATCCAATGTGACGATCGTGGTCAGCGTCTTGTTGGCGCTGGTTTTGGGAATGGGTTTTTCGCGGCGCCGCGCATTCTGGATCGTATCTTCGGGTTTGCTGGTTTTCATCGGTTTCGTTGGGTTTGGCGCCTCTGTTCTCCGCGCCGCGGCCATGGGTTGGCTGGCGATTTTGGCGCGGCAAATCGGACGGCCGATCCAAACGGACAGGCTGTTGGTGGTCGCAGCCGCGGTCTTGAACATCTTCAATCCGTGGCTTCTGGCATATGACCCTGGGTTTGCCTTGTCGTTCCTCGCGACTTGGGGCTTGCTGGCATGGACCCCGATTTTCCAGGAGCGCCTAACAATCCTGCCGAATGTTTTTTCCATGCGGGAAACGCTGGCTACGACTTCGGGCGCAACGCTCATGACCGTGCCGTATATGGCTTGGGCGTTCGGGCGCATGTCATTAGCCGGACTGCTGACCAACGCTTTAGCTTTGCCACTCGTGCCGTGGGCCATGTTGTGGGGTGCGGGCGCAGCGGCATGGGGAAGTTGGCCGGGCTTTCAGCTCGTGTGTTGGCCGACACTGGGATTATTGCGTCTGATCATCTGGATTGCGCATTTAGCAGACTATGTCCCGTGGCTGAACATGCAGGTGAAACAAATGGAGTGGGCCGTGATGGGAGGGTGCTACATCCTGATTTGGCAGTTGTGGAGGATTATGAGGTGCGAAGAAAGTCGGAAAAAAGATGACAGGGTTGTGGATAGCGTTGTCGGAGTCTGAAAAATGTCAGGAGCAACTGACATCAATATTTCTTTCAAAGTCGGTTGGCGAAAGGGGTCGGCGGGAGGGGATGGATGTTTGTCAGCGGTGACGGACAGATTCTTTGACCCCCATGCCTGGTAGCCATAACCTTTAAACATGGATCATCTGATCCTGCACCAATAAAACCGAAGAGGCTGGAAGCGGCGAGGCCTGGCATGCCGGGCGCGGCTAGGGAGAGTAAAGCGGCCCTAGTCCGTTCCCCGATCCGGTACGGTGACTGGATCGGAGATGGCAGAGCGGGGAAACAGGTCTCAAAGAGGAGAGAGAAAACGTATGCCGAACGCGCACCGGCGGTTCCGAAAGAGCGGTCTGAACAACCGCGGGCGAAAGCCCATCCGTCGCGCGATACCGGGTCAGGCCTGTGTGGCCACCGTACCCGGGTCCAAGTGCGGTCAGTCTGCGCTCCCAGCCTTTGTCGGTTTGACTTAGCCAGCCGAATTTCAATCAGGTAGAATGAAAAGACTATGAAGAAAATCCAATTGAGCAATACCCATATCCTTTATCTCGTCGCGGTTCTCGCGGTCATAGCGACAGCAGTCGCCCTCAGGTTCATGATGGTCGCAAAACCGGAACGGATAGCCGTGTCACCGACGCCGATCAGCACCACCCAACCAAGTCCTGCGACGACGGTGCCTGCAGGATTGCCTTTGCCGACCAGCGCCAAGTTCGCTGAAGGCGATGCCCTGAAAGCCCTCGGACCGAATTGGACTTTCCTGAAGCAGCAAGACCAGAAAATGATGAGTATGAGTTTCATCGACGGCACGGCGCCGAACCGCGAATCCGTGGTCCAGCTCATCAATGACCCTAAAGTCAGCTTGGATCTCCAAGAGTCGAGTATCGCGAGCCAGGATATGCTGGACAGCGCTTTGGCCGACAAGGACGTCAAGAAAACCAAAGTCGCCGGACGTGAAGGATACATCGTGCCCATGGGAAGCTTGGGCGGCGGCACGGGTCTGGTCCTGACCGGTTCATCAACCATTTTGATAATCCAAGACGCGAATACCGAGGTTTGGCCAGACAATCTGGACCCGGAAGTCGCGGCTTACATCGCAGCGGTCCGTGTGCCTTGAACGTTCCTTGCTCCCGCCCAGGATGCATAGTGGGCGGAATTCGGGAACGAAGTACCTTTGAAAACCGAAGGTCAACAAGGAGAGTGGTCCATCATGAGAAGAGTGAGCTTTTTCTTGGCCGTGGGTTTGGCTTGGGCAATCGGCTGTTCATCCCCGCCGGATCAGAATGACGGGGATCGGGAATCGTCGCAGGACAGCCTGCAGACCGATCCGCAGACCGGCGTGCCCTACGCCACGACCTACCAGTTCCCCATTTTGGGGATCAACGCTTCCGATTTCGGATTCGGGTTCGGGAGCATGAATACGCTCATCTGCATGGCCCGCGACAAGCAGGGTTCGTGCACGGCTTACGGCTACCATCTTGGGCATGATACCCAGGTAGGCAAGACGCCGTACGGCACTGAGGTCGTGGCACCCGGCGACGGCATCGTGCGCATCACGACTGACATCACGTTCCAGGGCTACGGTTCCACGAACCGAGCCAACCCGGATTACTACGGTTGCGTCATCGTGCTGGAGCATGAATTCGCGGACGGCAAGCCGTTCACATCCCTCTTGGGCCATGTGCAGTGCGAATCGGGCACGGCCTACAACCCGACTGCCCGGACCGGCAACCCAAAGCGCGGAGCAATCGTCCGCCGCGGACAGTATGTGGGCCATATCGGTCATTACTGGTACGGAGCGGGCAAGTCCACGGACTGGCACCATATCCATTTCGGGAACAAGCGCGGCAAGTTCGATGCCGCAAGCTATACCCGGACAGGACTTCGCCCTTGGGTCCGCGGTTATGCGGCGCGCGGCGAGTTCGCTAAGAGCGCGCAGACCGGGAAGCTTGTGCATGCCGAATGGATGGATCCGATCGATACGGTCAAAGCCTACGGCGACCCGGCGCTCACGCCTGACGTGGGCGTGCGCCACCATCCGCCAGGAGCGCTGCTCGAAAGCGCATCCGGCGAACACTATGTCGTGACCGGCGACGTGTCGGTTTCGCGCATCCCGTCCGCTGTATTCATCAGCGACCGCTATGATGTTTCGCTGGCCGCGCGCGTTTCGCAATCCGAGTTGGATTGTTATGCCCGCGGCCCGGAAGTCGCATCGCTTGGCCATGTCACGCCTTACCAGCGACCGGGTTCCAAGACTGTGGTCATGGCCTATGACGATCGGCATGAACGCTACGACGTCATCCGCCAGGAAGCTTTGTCATCATGGGGTTACAGCAACTCGGACTTGGTCACGAATGCGGCCAAGATCAGCTCTTCGGAGCAATACGCCGCGCACGGCTACCGCAGGTTGCGTGCCGGCACGCTGGTCAAGGCCAGCGACCAGTCCGAAGTCTCGGTCGTCACGCCGTGGCAGACGCGGCGGCCCATCGGCACGGGCGAAATCTTCGAGAAGCTCGGTTTCGCCTGGGAGCGTGTCGTGTCCTTGCCGCCGGACGTCATCGACGCGGTGGCCGGATATCGTGAATCCGCGATGGTGGATTACGATTCCATTTTCGATTGCGCCCTGCCTGCGCCTTGTCCGTCAGACGGAAGCTGCGGAGGCGGCGATGATCCGGAAGACTACGGTGATGACGATGATGCCGTACCGCCAGACGACGGAAACGGAGGAGCAGGGGGAACGTCATCGTCCACCGGAGGTTCAGGAGGAAGCCCGCCTGCGTCCACCGGCGGTTCGGGCGGCCAGGCTCCGTCAGGCACCGAAGTCTGCAATGGCTTGGATGATGATGGCAACGGTCTGGTCGATGAGGTCTTCCAGTGCAAGCTGGGAGCGACCGATGGACCGCCGTGCACCTCGTCATGCGGTACATCCGGCCAACGCGTCTGCGAGGGACCTGAATGCGTCTGGGGTTCGTGCAAACCGTTTGTCGAAGGCTGCGGTAACACCATCGACGACGATTGCGACGGCCTGACAGACTGTGAAGATCCGGCGTGCCAGGGCGCGACCGAGTGCCAGCCAAAATCTGACGCGGGAACACCCGGGTCTGGTGGGTCGGGGACCGGGAACGGCATGACCCAACTTCATCTCGTCTATTCCGGACCGGCAAGTCCAGGTTCCATCAAGCTTATGGCATGGTGGCAGCCGCCAAGCGGTCCGGCGCGGCCTTGGGCTGACGTCGCGGAATGCGTCGACTCCCAACCCGGCGACGGCAAGCTCGACTGCACGTTCAACGTCCAATCCAGCAGTTCACCCTTCGAGTTCCAAGTTTACCTGCCTGATGGCAGGTTCTGGGGGGATGAGAATTGCTCAAGCGGCGGCTGCGGTTCGACTGTCGGTACGGTCAGTCTTTCAGGGCCGAACGGTCAGCTCATGATCACGCTGGTCCCGAACAACCCGAATAACCTGCCTTATTTCAACGGGCACGTGCAGAATATTCCGTGATTCCTTTTGACCCCGCCGTCCATCTTGGCTGCGGGGTCATTGCCTTGAAAAAAATATCCACATGCGTTGGCTTGCATGATAAGGTGGGTTGTGGGAAAGTAGAACAAAATTAGAACAGTCTAAATATCCATTTCCAAACATTATGGCGAAAAAAGTCACTGATGAACGGGATGAGCGCCGCTTGGCCGCTCAAGAAGCGATCGACCAAATCAAAGAACGGTTCGGCGAGGGGAGCATCATGCGCCTTGGTGAAGCCAAGAAGATGATCGTGGACACGGTGCCGACCGGCTGCCTTTCCCTCGACCTGGCCCTGGGCGTTTTGGGCGTACCGCGCGGACGCGTCATCGAGATTTTTGGCCCTGAAGCTTCGGGCAAGACGACTTTGGCCCAGCATATCATCGCTGAGGTACAGAAACTGGGAGGCATCGCGGCTTTCGTGGACGCGGAACATGCCCTGGATCCGGATTATGCGCGCAAGATTGGCGTGAACGTGGATGAGCTCCTGATATCCCAGCCGGATACGGGCGAACAGGCTTTGGATATCGTGGAGACGCTCGTCCGTTCCAACGCCGTGGACGTAGTGGTCATCGATTCCGTGGCTGCACTGACGCCGAAGGCCGAAATCGAAGGCGAGATGGGCGAGTCGCACATGGGCTTGCAGGCTAGGTTGATGAGTCAGGCGCTGCGTAAACTCACGAGCATCGTGTCCAAGACCAAGACGGTCGTCATTTTCATCAACCAGATCCGCCAGAAGATTGGCGTCGTGTTCGGCAACCCGGAGACCACGACCGGTGGCGTGGCGCTCAAATTCTATTCCTCGGTGCGCATCGAAGTCCGCCGCTCGGCGCAGATCAAGATGGGGGAGAGGATTTTGGGCAACCGGACTAAGGTCAAGATCGTGAAGAACAAGATGGCGGCTCCGTTCCGCACCTGCGAATTCGACATCATGTACAACGAAGGCATCTCCATCCCGGGAGACCTGCTCGACCTGGCGTCCGAATACGAGGTCATCAAGAAAAACGGGAATTCCTACACTTACGGCACCGAGAAGCTGGGCATCGGCCGCGAGAACGCCAAGCTAGGCTTGCGCGAACGGCCGCAGTTCCATAAGGAGATCCGCGACAGGGTCATTGCCCTGTGGCGCGAGAAGGAGCTGGCCGAGAACGGCGGTCCGGCGAAGGCGCCGGCTGCACCCGAAGGGCCGGATGACGAACTGCCGCCACCTGAAGAAGTATAAGACTTGAGACTGTGAGGAAACCGGCAAGAATGCCGGTTTTCTTACAATCAGGGGTAGTGTGACATTTATAGGATAATCCGTTAAGATAGCCACGAAAACATGTCACGAAGACGCAGAGGCTTCAAATTCCCGGACTTAAGACTGGATCCGGAGACGGCACATGGCATCCTGACCGTGGTCATTTTTGCGGTCGGTGCTTTCGTCCTGCTCTCTGAGTTCGACTTGGCGGGTTCGGTCGGAATTTCGGTTGACCAGGCATTGGCCCATGTCCTGGGATGGGACAGGATAGTCCTGCCGTTCTTCCTGTTCGCCATCGGCATCAACCAAGTGACGCCGGAGAAGTTCCCGCTCAAAGGCACGAACTATATAGGATTCATCCTGTTCTTCCTGTCGTTGAATCCGTTCATCCAGATAGCGAATCCGCCGGAGGCGACGGCCTTGCCCGAGAAGTTGGCGTCGTTAGGCGGCAAGCTCGGATCGATGCTCGGCGAACCGATGGTCGGTTTGTTGGGGAGATTCGGCGCCGGGATCTTGTTCTTCGCGTTATTCGTCATTGCGCTCCTGCTGATTTTCAACACTACCTTGAAGCGCGTGGTGCAGATCGCGAACCTGATATTGAGTTACCTGAAGCGTCTTGTCGTGATGCTGCTCGTGCCGTTCCGCTGGCTTTCGGCCAAGAGGACTAACCTGAAGGACGAGAAAATTCGGGCGGAGATGGTGCGGTCAGAGGAGCCGAGACCGGCCGTGCAACAGCCGATACCGGTCGCAGCGAAGAAATCGGAAGATGAGGAAGAAGATGACCAGGAAGACGAAGAGGAGGCTCCGGCGCCCAAACCGCATAAGCGGCAGCCGAAAGTCGAGGTCCCATTCGAACTCCTGACCAAGCGTGACCAGAAGCCGACTTCGGGCGACATCCAACGCAACCAGTACGTCATCCAGCGCACGCTCGAGACTTTCGGCATACCGGTCGAGATGGGTGATGTGGCCGTGGGACCGACCGTGACGCAATTCACGCTCAAACCATCGGAAGGCATCAAACTGTCGCGCATCACGGCGCTGCATAATGACCTGGCTTTGGCTTTGGCCGCCCATCCGATCCGCATCGAGGCGCCTATCCCGGGCAAATCGCTGGTCGGCCTCGAGGTGCCTAACCAGAGCGTGGCCACCGTCGGCATGCGCGAGATGTTCGAATCCAAGGAGTGGCGCGAACGGCGCGACCATCTGGCTTTCGCCCTGGGGCGCGACGTGACTGGAAAGCCGTGGATGCCGGAGGTCGGCAAGATGCCTCACTTGCTCGTTGCCGGTGCTACCGGCTCGGGCAAATCCGTGTGCCTGAATACGATCATCGTTTCGTTCCTGTTCTCATATGGCCCGGATGACCTAAAGTTCATCATGGTCGATCCGAAGCGCGTGGAACTCCAGGTCTATAACGGCATCCCGCATCTGGTGACTCCGGTCATCACGGACGTGGACAAGACGGTGAACTCGCTCAAATGGGCGCTGCGCGAGATGGACCGGCGCTTCGATGTGCTGTCCAAGTTCGGGGCGCGCGATATCGGTTCGTATAACTCCAGGTCTCAGGAAAAGCTGCCGTACCTCGTGATCATCGTCGATGAGTTGGCTGACTTGATGGTCACGGCCATGGCCGAAGTCGAAGGACCGATCGTGCGTTTGGCGCAGATGGCCCGCGCCGTGGGTATCCACCTCATCCTCGCGACCCAGAGGCCGTCGGTGGACGTCCTGACTGGACTCATCAAAGCCAATATCCCGGCACGCATCGCGTTCGCGGTCGCATCTTCGACCGATTCACGGACCATCCTGGATTCCATGGGCGCGGAAAAACTCATCGGGCGCGGCGACATGCTGTTCCAGACATCAGACATGGCAAGTCCGAGGCGCATCCAGGGCTGCTTCATCGCCGACGATGAGATCGGACGCGTGGTCGAATACCTGAAGACGAAATACGAACCGGCAGACTACGACCCGAGCGTGGTCGAAGGCCGGCCGAGCAACGGCGGCACGTCGTTCCACAACGGCATCGACGAAGGCGATTCGGATCCGCTTTTACCGGAAGCCAAAGAAGAAATCATCCGCGCCGGAAAAGCATCAGCTTCGCTGCTCCAGCGCAGGTTGAAAGTCGGTTATGCCCGTGCGGCGCGCATCCTGGACCTGCTCGAACAGGACGGCTTCATCGGTCCGGGCGATGGCGCCAAGCCGCGCGAGATACTCAAAGTAGAATTCACCAAGGGGATGGACCAGGTCCCGGCGGCTCCCAACAACCATCCGGCTTTGGAGCAGGTTAACCGCGAGATTCCGGAAATCGACGAAGAAGAGTAAGGTGCGGATATGCCTTTCATCAAGAAAAAGCTGACCAACGCCAAGCTCGGCTTCGGCGCTGATCTGCAGGAGCTGCGCGAATTGCGCGGCTTTTCGCGCGAGGCATTGGCGCGGTTGACCGGCATCCATGCCCTGACCATCGCAGCTTTGGAGCAGGAACGGCTGGAAGACCTGACTGACCCGGCCTATGCCGAAAGGCATGTGGCGATGCTGGTGAAGACCTTGGAAGGGAGCACGAATTTCTACCTCGAAAAGTACCGGGCCCTGCTCCAGGGGCGCGGCATACATGGCGACCATCGCGCAGAGCTGCATCCCAGGGTGAGCAGCATGGATTTTTTGGTCACCTCGCGACTCGTCATATTGGCGGGCTTCATCCTTCTCATACTGCTCATCGGCGGATATGTGGCATGGCAGGCGAAACAGATGACCTCGTTGCCGGTTTTGACCGTCGAGAGCCCGGCCGAGGGAATGCATTTGGACAGGCCATCCATCCAAGTCACGGGGCGTACAGACAATACGGCCAAGCTGACGATCAATGGCACGTCGGTCATCGTGGCTGACGACGGGAGTTTTTCCATCGAAGTCGACGTGCCGCCGGGGCTTTCCGTGATAGATGTCAGGGCCAACCGCAGGTACAGTGCTCCTGTCATCATCGAGAGACATGTGTTCCTCGAAAGGCCTTTGCCGCCCGACGTCAGGGCTGCCACGTCAACGGAGCCGTTGACTGCGACTTCGACAAGCGGGACCGTACAGTGAAGATTTTCCTAGAAAGGTCCTTCAATACGTCGGACTCCGTTCAGGGCACGTCGCTCGCGAGCGACGTGCCAGGACGACAGAGAATCGAATACAAAAAACGCCCCTCGTGGGGGTTTTATGTTTTCCGGGACCGGAGCTGCAAAGCGCTGCCACGTCTAGGCGATGGCGGAAACCGTGGGAGGAGAGAGATTCTCTCAAGGAACGAGAGATCCACGGAAACTTCCATCAAGCGACGTGCATCGCTTCGCAGTCCCCGTACCGGGAATATGCAACAGCGTATGAGCGCTACAGGTCTGTGTCAAGGTGGGGACATCGCCGGATCAAATTTTTTTCTGACGCTCGGCTCCGTTGCTCCATTCGATGAAGCGTTCAGAGGAAGCGCCCGACCGGATTTGGTTTTCCGGTCGGGGAAGAGTCAGCGGGAAAGGGGATCGGAGACGAAACGCAGGTCGCCGTACGTCCGGACCTTCACCACATCGAGATTGTCGGCGTCCAGGCGGTCCATGCCGTTCTGGAAGACCGTGTAAGGATCGGTATGCATGTCGATCACGCCGGGCAAACCGGGGCGTTCGGGGCTCTGGAGCAAGGCCTTCCAACCGCGGAGCAGGTACGGCGAGAGGTAGCTCCTATCGTCGTCCTCATCCAGCGGAGCCGGGATGACCGTGAAGAGCAGACAGCGTTTGCCGTCCGTGTCGTCCAGGCCGTCGCGGATAAGGATGAAGGCCATCCTGTAATCCATGACCACGCGGCTCTTTAGCGGCTTGATGGTCAAGGGTGGTCGCGAAGCGACGGTTTTCAAATGAGCCTGCGGACCGGAGGAATCCGGAACGGGCAGAGGATTTGCGGCTTGTGCCAGGTTTTGGACGCGTCTCTGGGCGAAACGCGCACTTGCATCGATGACGACATTCCCGTCGTCGTGCAATTTTTCCAGCCTGGGTCGCTTGATCGTCTGTCGCTGTGCTCCGGATTTCATGGCATTACTCCTGATGAAATGTGCAGGTCTGGATCGCGTTGAACTAAAGATCCCTTAATATCTTCATACACCGTTTTGGCGTTTTTGGCAAGATGCAGACATTAAGGGATCCGCGAAGCCGAGAGATTGGCTTCGCGGGATAGCAGGCGGTCAGGAAAGGAGGAAGTCCTTGACGTCCGGCTGGGACTGGACGACGGGGGCGGGGATGGGAGCAGCTTCCGGTTCGGCCTTGGCTTCGCCCTGCGCTTCCGCGGGGACGGCTTCGGCTTCCTCAGCCTTGGGTGCTTCAGCAGCGCCTTCGGCCTTGGGGATCAGCTCGTCATCGCCGACGGGCATGGTTTCGCGAGGCTTGTCCGTAGCGGCATCGGGAGCGCCTTCGGCCTTGGCCGGTTCGGCCGTAGCTTCACCCTGCGTTACCGCGGGGCTGGCTTCGGCTTCTGCGACTTTGGGCTCGGCTACCGGTTCAGCCTCGGACGCTTCAGCAGCGCCTTCGGCCTTGTCCGGTTCAGTTTTTTCGGCTTGAGCGGCAGCTGCGGCGGCCTCTTTTGCATCGGCTTCCGCGATCTCCTTCTTGAGGAACACGATTGCAGGGTGTTCTTCCCAAACCGGATGGTCTTGGAGCCACGTCATGTGCATCGTCCGGTACACGACGCCGTCGGCAGCCGCCTTGGGTACCAGATGCTGCTGGTACGTGTAGTTGGCTTGCTTCACGTCGTCGAGCTTGAGCACCAGGATCCATCCGCGGCGCGGTTGGCCGCGTTTGCCTTGGCCCAGCTTGCCGCCTGGACGGTAGTCCGAGCGTCGGGGTCGCGCACCCTCGTCGGGCATGCGGCCTACGATGACGTGGGTCGGGCAGACTCCGGATTGGCCAAATCCCTGGTTGGAAGTGCCGGTGAGCAGGAAGAACCTGCTGCCGTATCCTCCCAAGCGTTCGGGGATGGATGCAGGCACCGTGTTTTTGGCAACGATGCGCCGCAAATCCCAGAGGTTCAGGGTGTAGGTGTGGGGTCGGTTGACCTTGGCCGGCTTGCGTTCGCCGCGGCTGTCGACACGGTCGGTGTCGGCGATGAGCACATCCATCAGGCCTTGCTTGATCAACCGTTCGATCTCCGGGCCGACGCAGAGGAGCTCAGGCGCATCAAGCGCCTCGTCCGAGGTGATGAAGTCTTCCTTGCCATACGAGACCTCGATAGACGCGGAGTATTCGAGAATCCTCAGCGATTCGAAGTACTCGAGGTAGGAGAGTTCGTCAGGCGTCAATCTGGATGCCCGGCGATTGCCACTGAGCTCACGGCGCTCCTTGTTGAGCTGGATTCGAACGAGCTCGTCTTGGTTCAGGATACATAGCTTGACCGGAACACTGTTCCGGTCGTCGCCTTGGTGGCGGTCGTTCTGGCAATCCACGACGGGGGTGTTGGTCATCCGGAGCCGCAGGTTGGTCGGCGGCTGGAAATAGGCTCCCATGCCGTCGGTGCTTTCCTGCTCGATGTTCGTGAACGAAGTCGTGTAATATTCCTCGACTCCATAGACGGCTGAAACGGTCTGGGCCAACAGGTTCAGGGCGATGTCTTTCCTCATGCTCATTCTCCTTGTAAATCCTCACAAGCGGTGATGACCGCCTGCTAATTGCTCCATTTCGTCCGAGTCCGCGTCAGCGGGTGGACTGATGGAGGTCAGTTCAATTGTCGAAATAGCGAGATGTTTTTTCGGGGACGACCACGTTATTGGTTAAGGGTTACCTGACTGCCGTAAGGCAAATGCGGTCAGACACCATATCGGACCGGTAGGAACCACTTTAATGTGCGTGGACATCAGACCTTGCGGCCTGCCCCAAGCTGGCGACGATGGTTGCATCGGCAACTTGCGGCAGATCGAATAGTTCTCGGGAAAAGTTCCGCATCAAATTTCGTCTTGCAAGGAACGAAGGCTGGTGCAGAAGGCCATCCATGAGACGGGCTGGCCTGGTGAGAGCGGAGATCGCGGTTCAATTGCGGTACCGGCGGCGTTCCTTTTCATCCTCGCGCATCTCATGCTGGAGGCGGTTCCAGGAGTCGATTTTGGACTGGAACTTACCGTATACCGGCGGATTCTCGGCAAAACCTTTGGCCGAACGACCGAGCTGTATGCCGATCATCAGCCAGAAGAGGATGATCTCGAAGAAAACGACGGGATTGGTCCTGGATTGTCCGAGCAGGAAGATGCAAAAGGCGGACCAGATGATTTCAATGGTCACGACTGACGCATAAACCGCGAATCTGCGCATGGAAAGAGCTTCTCCTGTGGGTTCGGGCCCTCAAGTCCGGTGAAGTCCGGCATGGCGCGGACCGTAACAATTAGGTCCATTTGGGGCCGGACAGGCACCGGGCTTGAAGACCAGGTTTCCCGCAAGGAGATGGAGGCGACTCACGGGTCTGCAAAAGCTTACCGCGAGTCGAGAGAGGGTTCGGGTTTCAGCACATGGCTTAGCTCGAATCCGGAAGACAGGTTGCCGTATGGCGGGTCCAGATTAACCGGAGCCGTTAGCGGCGAGAATGCCTCCATTTCCTTACCGGAAAACCGGCTTAATGACTTGGTTTCCAAGGTTCTGGCAATGGGATAACTTAGCAGAAAATTATGAAATTGTCAAGCGTGCCCGGACGCTTGATTTTATGGGCTTGGAGAACGGCGCTGGGTTGAGCGATCATGAAAGTGAACCGTCGGGGGAACAAAATACGGGCTCTGCCCGTGTTTTTGATATCCGCCTCAAATCCCGATGATTTCGGGGTTTAGGGTGGGTGGCTGAAGCGAGGCGCTTCAGCCGGTAGGTCAGCGCTCGACGGCGTCGAGCGGGGAGTCCAGGAGTTTGAAGTACTCCTGGTTTTTCTTGGTCGCGTCCGCAACCTGAGGATTCGAGGAAAGGATTTCCTGGATCCAGGTGACCAGGCTCAGGGTGAACTGATCGCGGGGCTCGTCCTTCACATTCTTCTGTCCCATGGAATTCTCCTGGCGGAACTTGTCCGCGTATTTGTTCCAATAACACCAAAGCGGATCTCGCGACCCTCCCCGGCGTGATTTTTGTTTTTCCTCCATCTGAGAGCGCGACTTCTGTCGTACGCTCAGATCGATGGTGGAGTTTTAGCTGGTCTCCACCGTTTTTTGAGACACCCGGCCGCGTCCGGGTTTAGCGTTTCGCCATGCGCTTCCTTTCCGTTCTTCAGGTTGACTTCAATATGGTTTAAAGAACAATGTCATCGGAAATCAATTCCGCGCTCCTTTCCTTTCATTTCATTTTCGAACTTGGCTTCTGCTGCGGTCGTCAGGCGGCGACGAGATGTCGGGCCTTCTTGGCGTTCTTGCGTTCCGCAGCGATCTCGGAAAACAGCTTGTCGAGTCGGTGGGCGTCGAGGGAGTCGCGTTCCGCGAGCTCCGCGCAGCGCATTGTCTGACGGTTGTCGTGGATGCGGCGAGGCTTGCTGTTGCCGCCGCGGGCGCGTTCGTCGCGGTTGTAGCTGCGGACGGTCGCCTCGTTGGCTTCCACCTTGGATTGCCGGTGAAGCGCCTTCTCCTCGGGGTCGATGGGCTCGAGCGACGGGCGGACGGGGACAAGCTTGGTGATCAAGTTGAACCTGCGATTGCGCTTGTTCCTCTCCTTGGCACGGGCGGTCGCCAGCGCCATGAGCGAGCTCGCTTCCGGCATCGGAAGGCAAGCACCGGGGCTCGGCCAGATCTTCCTGAGCTCGGCCATGACCTCCTCGTGAGTCGGGATGACCGGCACCTTGCGCGTCACTTCGCGCATCGGGTGGAGCTCTTCGCAGTTCACTTGCTCCGCGTCGCAGGTCACATCGTCATCGTCCGTGTCAGCGAACGCGCAGATGATGTGCTCCTCGAGGCCTTCATCGGCATCATCGAAGAGATCGTCGTCATCGTAGCGGTCCTCGTACTCCTGCCGCGACTCGGCGGAGTAGAGGTACGTGAGGTCGTCATCGGAGCCGAAGTACCTCTGCGCCTCGTCCGTGTCCGGGTTCGAGCGATAGCTCTCCCGGACTTCAGGCTTCCTGCAGTACGACGGCAGGAGGTCTCGGTCTGCGAAACACAACTCTGCGGTCGACTGCATGAACCTGTTGGCCATCTCTATTCTCCTGGTTGTGAAATTTCACCTGGTCCGGCTGCGCGATCTTGCGATCTCGCGTCCGGGAAGGGTGCCGAATCGAAGACTCGGCGGAGAGGAAATTGGAAGGTGCTAGCGCTTGCTGAGCTTGGTTCCGAACCCGATGGTTCGGGCAGAGGTGCCGATGACCGGGTCGGGGGGGCGACGGACCTCACGCGGGTCCAGGATGGTGATGCTGTCGCTCAGGACGAAGCGCGGGTGCGAGTGGATCTTGCTGTCCACGGTCAGCACGGGCAATTCCGCCCTCTCGACCTGACGGCGACGGACGACACCATTGGCGACCTTCTCGTACACGTCGACCATCTGCTTCATGAGCTTTCTCCTGGTTGGAAGTTGCGTTGGGGTTTTTGAAGCCCCGGTTGGTGGCACGAAGGGGAGTTGAACCCCCAGGTTCCTCTGTTTTGCAGAGGTTTCGGCCCATGGTTAGGGCCCCGGCGACCTCGCTCGGTCGTGCCATGATCGTCAGGATTTCTCCGGACGGACGCAGAGGGGACGAAGCGACGCCGAAGCGTGCCCAGTCCGATGGAGCTTTACTCTCATGGAGACCCAGTCGAAACCGGTTCTCATGATTTCTGCTGCCAACCGCCCCGGAACTCTTACGAGCCCGGAACAAGTTCTCTCCTCCACGTCTGTCAGGGGAAATTGATTTTGAATGTATCCGTTCGATCCTGGCTGAAACCGCGAGCTAGTCGTGGCTTCAGGTTGGATGCCGATGTTGTCTCGGCGGAGAAGGGGGCGATTATTGAGGCGGGAGCGAAGAGGTGGTTGTCGTTGCGTCGTTGACGCAGCAACAGCAGGCGGAGTTGATGCTGGTGGATGGATGCGTAGGCTGGGGGTGACTTCGATGTTGAATGAAGAAATGTAGCCCAACCACTACTCCTACTGCTGCCATCGCCATGAGGCAGTAGCTACCGGGTCGCGGTCCGTCTACCATCATTCCCATCTCAGGAAAGAAATCCCGAGTCGGGGTCCAAAGATATTTCCACAACCTTTTCATGAATCCTCCGTCAGAAGTTCGTTTTCAGAGTCACGAAGGGGATAGCGCGAGGCCGAAGCCTGCGATATCCATGATCGCGTACACCCAGCTGTGTCAGTGGCCCCGAGGGGTACCAACGTGGCTGGTTTCCGCGACCATCTGCGACGGGTGACTCTAGGAGGCCCGCCGCAAGATCTCTCTCCTCCGCGACTATGGAAACGAAACTAGACGTTCTTTGACGTCTCTTAGGTAAGCGGAACTTAAACCTGCCCTCCTATCTGCTGCGCTTGTGTCCCGCTCTCCTTCGAGACATTTGCGTTGTAAGGTTTTGTTCGTCAGGCACGATTAGCCATTTCAGAACTAGCCACTATAACACATATCCACAGTCTTGTCAAGGGGTTCTATGCAGAAATATGCATATTAAAATTAAGCTATATTAAGCTAAAAATATGCGATAATTAGATTTTGGCTATATTGACTTTGTTTATGGGTAAGCTTACGGTCTTGTGAGGCAAAATGCCTGTATTTATAGCGATTTGGGACAGGGTGAGCTCTTGCCAAAGCCAAAATTGAGTGATATGTATAGATATCGCTCTTTTGGCGGTGAAGTATCCGATAGGAGTCAGACCAATGAGAGTCGGACCCAAGCCTTTAGAAGAAAAGCGGCAAAACAACAGGGGAAAACGATCGAGATACGAGAGATACACGGATGAACTTGGACGAAGCAAGGAAAAAATGGCCATGGTGGCCTTATCAAAAGGTCCGTTGCCGGCCTGGATAAAGTCCTATCGCAGGGCTAATCACCAGGAAGACTTGCAGGGCAAGGACATTGTCGTCATGACTGACCTCGGGGAGGTCTATCTCCAGATCAAAAGCTCTGCCGAAGGCTGCAACCAGTTCATGAGAGAACATCCCGAAGGCGATATCGTGGCCATCATGATCAAGGCCACGGACGCCCTCGATTTCATACGTAACAACCTGGTCTGGGCTGCAGAACGGCTCAGGCGGAAGCTCATGCGCCAGAGAGGCATCCGCAGGTCAGCTTAAACTCAAGGCCCCGGCTTAAGAAAAGACCGGGGTTTTCCTATATTTAAGCGGAATTTTTGGGTTCAACAGCCTTGTCAACCCAGCTCTTGACGGAGGTTGAATATTTTGGCATAATCCGCACACATAGATGCGGCTTGCCAGATGAGGGTATTCCTGCAGATTCCTCACTTGTCCGGCCGTACCCATCTTTGAGGTAAGGTTACTCACACCCAATCCATACGATGGTTACGTCCCACGCCTAGTTACCAGACTCCTCCGGAAACCGTTCCGGGGAGTTTTCGTGTCTAAGCCAGGGCCAGCATCCGTACATTTTCCGTGAAATAATTAAGACGATGCTTTCTGCACCTCGCCGGCGCCTTGTCGCACCGCCGGATCTGTCCGTTAGACCCAGGCCCGCGCGGGATCGGAAACAGCATCTTATAGACATTTTCATGCCTAAGACGGTATTCAGGCGCCAAAAGCCCATCGAGGCCGAGCGCCGTTATTTCACGGCGTCCCGCGACGCCATGGCCCTGCCGGACCTCATCGAGATCCAAAAGCAGAGCTACCGCTGGTTCCTTGAGACAGGTATCCGAGACCTGCTCAAAGAGATCTCGCCGATAAAAGACTTCATCGGACGCGACCTTGAGTTGTCGTTCGTGGATTATTTTTTGGACGAGCCTAAGTTCGACGAAAAGACGTCAAAGGCCAAGAACATCACGTTCGACGCCCCGCTGCGCGTCAAGACCAAGCTGGTCAACAAGCGCACCGGAGAATCAAAGGAACAGGAAGTGTATCTGGGAGATTTGCCGGTCATGACCGAACGCGGCACGTTCATCGTGAACGGCATCGAGCGTACGGTCGTGTCGCAGCTCGTGCGTTCCGCTGGTGCGTTCTTCACTGCCGAGATGCTGCGCAACCGCCGCTACTACGGAGCCAAGGTCATCCCGAACCGCGGAGCCTGGTTGGAGTTCGAGACCGACGGCAACAACGTCATTTGGGTGAAGATCGACCGCAAACGCAAAGTGGCAGCCACGTCGCTTTTGCGCGCTTTCGGTTACAGCCTGAACGAAGAGATCCAGACGCTTTTCACGTCAGTGGATATCCATCCGTTGAACCATTATATAGAAGCCACGTTGGCCAAGGATGCAGCCGCCAACGAGGATGAAGGTCTGATCGAAGTCTATAAGCGCATCCGTCCGGGAGACCTGGCCACGGCAGACAACGCCAAGTCGCTCATCCATTCGATGTTCTTCAAGTTCGAGCGCTATGACCTGGGCGCCGTGGGCCGCTACAAATTCAACCAGCGCTTCGGCTTGCCGGTCGTGGTGGAAGAAGTGGCGAACGAACTGAACCGCATTTTGAGCAAGGAAGACCTGGTCATGATCCTCAAGGAGATCATCCGCCTGAATAACATGCAGGAAGAACCGGATGACGTGGACCACCTGGGCAACCGCCGCGTGCGGGCCATCGGCGAATTGGCGCAGAGCCGGTTCCGCATCGGTTTGGCGCGCATGGAGCGCATCGTCAAAGACCGCATGAGCACCCAGGACATCACGCAGCTCACGCCGGCCAAGCTCATCAACGCCCGCCCGGTCATCGGCGCGGTGCGCGAGTTCTTCATGAGTTCGCAGCTGTCGCAGTTCATGGACCAGACCAACCCGCTGGCTGAGCTGGAACATCGCCGCCGCCTGTCGGCCATGGGCCCTGGAGGCTTGTCGCGCGAACGCGCCGGCTTCGACGTCCGCGACGTGCATCGCACCCACTACGGCCGCATCTGTCCGATCGCTTCATCTGAAGGCCCGAACATCGGTCTGGTCGGCCATTTGTCGTGCTACGCCCGCATCAATGATTTCGGCTTCATCGAGACCCCGTACCGCAAAGTCATGAACTGGGCCAAGAACGACGGCAAAGAAGCCGTCGGCGAGACCCTGCGCGTGGACGTGCGCGACGGCGAAGGCAAGGTCGTGGCCAAGGCTGATACGGAAGTCGACAAGGCGCTGGCCCAAAAATTGACCAAACTCCCGATCGACAAAGTCCCGGTCGTGCCGCATGTGACGAACGAGATCGCGTTCCTGAACGCATTCGCCGAAGAGCGCGGCACCACGGCTCCGGCCACCACCCCGCTCACCCGCGACGGCCATTTCCTGACCGAGCGCACCAGCGGCCGCAAGAACGGAGAGCCGATGATCGTGGACGTCAATGAGATCGATTACGTGGACGTGTCGTCCAAGCAGATTTTGTCCATCGCGACTTCGCTCATCCCGTTCGTCGAACATGACGACGGCCAGCGCGCGCTCATGGGCACCAACATGCAACGCCAGGCCGTGCCCTGCATCAAACCGGACGCGCCGATCGTGGGCACTGGAGTCGAACGCCGTGCGGCTGTCGATGCCGGCCATGCTTTCCTGTCGCCTGAAGACGGCATCATCTCGTCAGTTTCGGCTAACCACGTGGAGCTCAAGACCGAGGACGGCAATGTGCGCCGCTATGATTTGATCAAGTTCATGCGCACCAACGCCTCGACCTGCAACAACCAACGCCCGCGCGTCAACAAAGGACAGAAAGTCTACGCCGGAGAAGTGCTGGCTGACGGCGCCTCATGCGACCAGGGCGAACTGGCCCTGGGCCAGAACCTGTTGTGCACTTTCCTTTCATGGGACGGGTACAACTACGAAGACGCCATCATCCTGTCCGAACGGCTGGTGCACCATGACCGGTTCACCTCGATACATATCGAACACCATGCCATGGACGTGCGCGACACCAAGCTCGGCCCGGAAGTCGTGACCTCAGACATCCCGAACGTTTCGGAAGAGAAACTCAAGAACCTGGATGAGAACGGCATCGTGCGCATCGGCGCCGAGGTTAAATCCGGCGACATCCTGGTCGGCAAGATCACGCCCAAGGGCGAGACCGACCTGTCAGCCGAAGAAAAACTGTTGCGCGCCATCTTCGGCGAGAAAGCCCGCGACGTGCGCGACACTTCCCTGTATCTCGAACATGGCGAACACGGCAAAGTCGTGGGCGTGACCATCTTCTCGCGCGAGGACGGCGACAAGCTGCAGCCCGGCGTCATCAAGCAGATCGTGGTCTCCGTGGCCGACTTGCGCAAAGTCCAGGTGGGCGACAAGCTCGCCGGCCGCCATGGCAACAAGGGCGTCATCTCCAAGGTCGTGCCGGTTGCCGACATGCCGTTCCTTGAGGACGGAACCCCGGTGGACGTCATCCTGTCTCCGCTCGGCGTCGTGTCCCGTATGAACCTCGGACAGATCCTCGAGACGCACATGGGTTTGGCCGCCAACTCGCTGGGTTATCGCGTGGCGACTCCGGTGTTCGACGGCGTTCCGGAAAACACCATCCGCGAACAGCTCGTGGCCGCAGGCTTCCCGGAAGACGGCAAGATCGAACTGTATGACGGCCGCACCGGCGAACGCTATGCCCACAACCCGACCGTCGGCTATGTCTACATGCTCAAGCTGAACCACATGGTCGAAGACAAGATCCACCAGCGTTCCATCGGCCCGTACTCGCTCATCACCCAGCAGCCGTTGGGCGGCAAGGCGCAGTCCGGTGGCCAGCGTTTCGGAGAAATGGAAGTCTGGGCGCTCGAAGCTTATGGCGCAGCGCATACCCTGCAGGAGATCCTGACCATCAAATCCGACGACGTCCCGGGCCGCTCCAAAGCCTACGAATCCATCATCAAGGGCGAGCCCATCAAGAAGGTCAACGTCCCGGAATCGTTCAACGTGCTCATCCGCGAACTGAAAGGCCTGTGCCTGGATGTCGAACTGCTCAAGGACGGCACCCGCATCGAAGAATCCTCGCCCAAGCCCGAACAGTTCCGCCCGCGGCCGGCCCTTACGAACTCATTCGCCGAATCCGATTGGGGACCGGCGCCTGACGCCTAAACGACCACGCCTATGTCATTCTTCCAATCAGAAAACATCAAGACGACGGACTTCGACGCGATGCGGCTCAAGCTGGCGTCGCCCGAAACCATCCGTGGCTGGTCGTACGGCGAGGTCACCAAGCCTGAGACCATCAACTACCGCACCCAGAAACCGGAAAAATCCGGCCTGTTCGCCGAGGAAATCTTCGGCCCATCCAAGGACTGGGAATGTTATTGCGGAAAGTATAAAAAGATACGTTATAAAGGAATCATCTGCGACAAGTGCGGCGTGGAAGTCACGCATTCACTCGTCCGCCGCGAGCGCATGGGCCACATCGAACTGGCCGCGCCCGTAGCCCACATCTGGTTTTTGCGCAGCGTGCCGTCAAAGATCGGTACGGTGCTCGACCTGTCAGTCCAAGGCCTGGAGAAGATCATCTACTTCGCGGCCTTCATCGTCACTGACGTCAACGACGAACTCAAGACCCAGACGCTCGAACAGCTGCGCGCCGAATACAAAGGCAAGCGCAAGTCGCTCGAGGCCGATTACGAACGCGACGTGAAGCGCGTCAACGACACGGGAGAACAGAAGAAGCAGGATCCGGATGCCGTGACCGCGGAGCTGGACAAGGTCCAGGGCAACAAGGACCGCAAGATCAAGGAGCTCGAGGGAGACTTCAGCGCGGCCGAGAAGGAACTCAAGGACCTGAAGCCGCTGAAGATCCTGTCGGAGAACGAATACCATGAGCTGTCGCTCAAGTTTGGTCATGTGTTCGAAGCCAAGATCGGCGCCGAGGCCATCGATGAGCTGCTCAAGAAGATCGATGTCGACGCCACCATCAAGGCTCTGCAGAAGGAAATGGTCGGCGCTTCGGAAGTCAAACGCGACCGCATCATCCGCCGCCTCAAGCTGCTCAAATCGTTCGCCAACCAGATAATCCAGCCGCATTGGATGGTGTTGAAGGCGCTGCCTATCGTCCCGCCGGATTTGCGTCCGATGGTGGCCCTCGACGGCGGCCGTTTCGCGACATCCGACTTGAACGACCTGTACCGCCGCGTCATCAACCGCAACAACCGCCTCAAGCGCCTGGTCGAGCTGAACGCCCCGGAAGTCATCACGCGCAACGAAAAGCGCATGTTGCAGGAAGCCGTGGACTCGCTCGTGGACAACAGCGCCCGGCACTCCAAGACGGTCATCGCGGCCACCGGCAAGAAACGCCAGCTCAAATCATTGGCCGACATCCTGAAAGGCAAGCAGGGCCGCTTCCGCCAGAACCTGCTGGGCAAACGCGTGGACTATTCCGGCCGCTCGGTCATCGTCATCGGCCCGAACCTCCGTTTGGACCAGTGCGGTCTGCCGAAGATCATGGCCTTGGAGCTCTTCAAGCCGTTCATCATCGCCGAGCTCATCAAGCGCGAGATCGTGCATAACATCCGTTCGGCCAACCGCTTCATCGAGGCTGATAATCCGGAGGTGTGGGACATCCTGGAGAACATCGCGACCAATTCGGTGGTGCTCCTGAACCGCGCCCCGACTTTGCACCGCCTGGGCATCCAGGGCTTCTTCCCCAAACTCATCGAAGGCAAAGCCATCCAGATCCATCCGATGGTCTGCCCGGCGTTCAATGCCGACTTCGACGGAGACCAAATGGCCGTGCACGTCCCCTTGACCGAGGAAGCGCGCGCCGAGGCGTTCAACGTCATGTTGGCCACGCGCAACCTGCTCAAGCCGTCGACCGGCATGCCGGTCGTGAACCCGGATAAAGACATCGTCTGGGGTACGTTCTACATGACGACCATGCAGGATCCGGCTGAAGGCCAGAAGGTCAAGACGTTCGCCACGCCGGTCGAAGCCGAATACGTTTACCAGTTGGGCCGCATCGACATCCGCGAGAAGATCAAGACGCGCTTGGTCGCCGGCGGTCCGGTCATCGAAACCAACGTGGGACGCATCATCCTGAACAAGCTCGTCCCGGCGCACGTAGGCTACAAGAACGAAGTCATGGGCAAGAAACAGCTGGCCGAAATCACGCGCCAGATCCTGGCCCTGGACGGCTTCGAAGTCGCAGCCAAATTCCTGGATGACATCAAGGACCTGGGCTTCAAATACATCACAAAATCCGGCTTCTCGTACGGCATCGGCGACCTGCCGTATGTGCCGGGCAAGAAGGAACTGGTGGAGGAAGGCGATGGCAAGGTCGAACAGGTCGAAGAGCAGTACAAGGAAGGTCTGTTGACCAAGAAGGAGCGCTACACGCTCATCGTCAAGACCTGGATGGACGTCAAAGACCGCGTGCAGAAACTGTGCGGCGAAGCGCTCGACAAGCGCGGTTCGGTCAAAGCCATGATCGATTCCGGCGCCCGCGGTTCGCTCGGACAGCTGACGCAGGTCATCGGCATGAAAGGCCCGGTGGCTAACCCGCGCGGCGACATCATCGAGCTGCCCATCAAATCGTCATTCCGCGAAGGTCTGTCGGTGCTGGAATACTTCATCTCATCCCACGGTACGCGCAAAGGTCTGACCGATACGGCCCTCAAAACGGCTAACGCCGGTTACCTGACGCGCCGTCTCGTGGATGTGGCGCAGGACGTGGTCATCACGGGCGAGGATTGCGGCGACACGGAAGGCGCGGTCATCACGCACAAGGAGTGCGAAGACATCGGCGAACCGCTGCTCACGCGCCTCTTGGGACGGACGACCATGAAGGACATCAAGGACCCGGAGACCAAAAAGGTCGTGATCAAGAAGGGGGCGCTCATCACCGAAGACCACATCAAGATCATCCAGGCTTTCAAGGAGCCTTTGCAGGAAGCGCATCTGCGCTCGGTCTTGACCTGCCGTATGCGCCGCGGCCTCTGCCAGCAGTGCTACGGCCTGGATCTGGCATACAGCAAGATGGTCAACCAGGGCACGGCGGTCGGCACGATCGCGGCCCAATCCATCGGCGAACCTGGAACCCAGCTGACCATGCGGACCTTCCACATGGGCGGCGTGGCCGGAGCCGACATCACCCAGGGTCTGCCGCGCGTCGAAGAACTTTTCGAAGCCCGTCCGCCGAAGTACCGCGCCATCATCGCGGAAGCGGCCGGCAAGGTGAAGATCATCCAGGGCGAACGCCGCATCATCGAGACACCGACCGGCGAGAAGGTCATGGACGTGGCGTCAGGCGGCAAGGTCATCAACCTGGAACACATGGCAGTCGAGGAAGAGAAACATGGCGTGGGCGAGAACGACAAGGTGAAGGTGAAAGACGGCGCCAAGGTCTCGGCCGGCGACGTGCTGTTCCACTCAGGCAAATCCGAGATCCTGTCAGAGCATGACGGCGTGGCCAAGGTCACGGACACACAGATCACGGTCATCCACCAGGTGCCGTCGGTCATCGAATATCAGGTCCCGACCGGCTTCCAGGTGTTGGTCAAAGACAACCAGGAAGTCCAGCCCGGCGACCAGCTGACCGAAGGTCACCTGGATCTGCTCCAGCTCTTCCGGCTCAAGGGACGCGGCGCGGTCATGCGCTACCTCCTCAAGGAAGTCCTGGCCATCTACGCCTCGCAAGGCCAGAAGATCAACGCCAAACACATCGAAATCATCATCCGCCAGATGTTCTCCCGCGTGTACGTCAAAGACCCGGGGGACACGGATCTCTTGCCCGGCGAAGTCGTGGACAAGATGCGTTCCGAAGCCGAGAACGCCAAGGTCGTGGCGGCCGGCGGCAAGGGCGCCGAGCTCGAGGAACTGTTCCTGGGCGTGACCAAGGTCTCGCTCTCGACCGAATCGTTCCTGTCGGCTGCATCCTTCCAAGAGACGGCGCGCGTGCTCATCAACGCAGCCGTGACCGGAAAGATCGACCGCCTCGAAGGCCTGAAAGAAAACGTCATCATCGGCCGTCTCATCCCGGCAGGCACCGGCTTCGGAGCCTACCTGGGCGGAGACGAGCAGGCGGTGCCGGAGGTCGAAGAGGAGAAGGTCTAGAAAATAAAATCGGAAAAAGAAAAAGAGGCGCGAGCCTCTTTTTCGGTATAAGAAACACCCCCGGGCGATGGTGAATCGCGCGGGGGCGGAGCGGTTTGCCTGACTTTATCCTTCGAGGATTGTCAGCAGGCCGTAGTGGTCGGAGGGGGTTACGTTCTGGCCGGTCGGAATCGGGATCGTGTGCTCGTGGGCGACGATGCGTGACGACTTGATGTGCAGCTTCTTCAGCGAACGCTCGTGCAGCATGACATGGTCGATGCGCTGCGGCGGGCACATGCGGTGCGGGCTATCCACGTTCAGCGGATTCCTGGGGTCCCAGGTCACTTCAGGTTCCCCATCGGCGTGGTCGGTCACCGCGTAGGTGTCGACGAAGCCGCGATGGAGCAACGAGGCGTAGTTGGACGGGGAGACCTGGGGGCCGGTGTTGAAATCGCCCAACAGGATCAAATGGCTGCCGCCGGCAGTCCCGCATGACTCGGTGAGCTGGTCCAGCTGGAGTTGCCTCACGGCATCGATGTTCGGGCGCTCGGGGTGGCGGAAGAGTCCGCCGGCTGCCGTATACACGTTGAAGGCGGTGATTTCGCCCAACGGCGTATCGATCCGGCAGCGAGTGAAACCCTTGCGCGTGAACAAGCTGTCATCGATGAGCGACGCCTTAAATGCCACGAATTCCGGATCCGCAATCGGGAACTTGGACAGGAGCATGAGCCCGTCGTTCACGCCGAGCAGCGACTGGATGTCGAAGGTCGAAGTGAATGGATAGAGGTCAGCGAGCGCTTGGGCCAGCTGGCTTCGGTGTCCGTGTTCATAGATTTCCTGCAGCGCCACGATGTCTGCATTGAGCGACATCAGGGTTTGCGGCAGGCAGCGTGAGCGCGCCTCGACATGCGGCATGGGCTCGTAGCTCCGGCCGAACAGGACGGCACGGGCCAGACCGACGTTGTATGTCAGGAGCTTCAGCTCGGACTTTTTCAATTCTCCTCCGTGGGTTTAAGGGACTGGTCAACATACACGATTTAGGCCGGATTGTCAAGGAATGAGGGTAAATAATTCCCCCTCGCGAGAAGTGGGTGCGAGGGGGATCTTGAGACTAGGCGGCCGGCTTTGGACCCTCGGTCGTCTCTTTGGGCTTCTCGGGTTCGAGATAGTAGTGGCCGTGGCCGCGGCAGATGGTGCAGGTTTCTTGGCCGCGGTAGCACTGACCGCATCGGTGCTCGATCCCTTCGGGCTCGGAATCACAGTACCTGCAGATCGAGCCTTGAGCGGCATCATCGTCGAATCGTTGGGTGAAAGGTCCGACCTCGCCCGTACCGTGGCAGTTGCGACAGGTTTCGTAGATGGGAATTTGTCCCTTACCTTTGCAGGTTGAGCAGACGATCTCTTCAAGGTTCGCGGGAATCCGACGCTTTTCGATTCTCTGCTTCTTCATGAAGCACCTCCTGCGCAGGACCTTGCCAAAACCAGGTAACCTGGTCAAGACCTCTAAAAAAGAAACGCCCCCGGGCGATGGAGAATCGCGCGGGGGAATCTGAGAGTGGACGGGTTCACTTGAACCCGGATGCCTTGGCCAGGGCGGCGATGGGCGGCATCGAGTCCGATACGTTGGGTTTGCGTTCGGATGCGGGCGGGTCGGCACCGAATATGTGGTAGTGCTCGAGGATCATGGCGGCGCTGCAGTCGCATTCCGCATGACGCTTGTTGCAGATGTCGCATCTACAGATGCAACTGTCGTTCCTGCACGTGGGGCAGACGCGTCCGAGTTTGACGTAGGGCCGCAGGAAGTCGATTTGCGTGCCTTGCATGTGGCCGTTCTGGATGGAGCGTTGCCTGACCAGCAGGTTCAGGCATGAAGGGCAAAGTTTGTCGCTTCCTTGATTGTAGGGGAGCCGGCAGAGAGAGCAGTTACACATGTTTCTCCAATGGCGTGGGCTGAAAAGAGCTTTGCGAGTCTAGCATATGTGCCAAGCCTGTCAATGTGCAGACCGGCATTGACGGGATAAAAAAATCCCCCGCAAACTTCGCTGGTACGAGCGGGGGATGCATCCGTCACCTTTGGGACGAATGACCTGCGAAAGTGAGGCCGCAGGATTTTTAGTGGGGGATCGCTGTCCCCGGTCCGACCGCTCAGCTTCCTAAGAAGCTGGCCAGAACGGAGGTTTTTTCCAGTCACGTAGGACCTGGTAACCCTGCCTGCATGGAAGCAGGCGGCGGCGCGCAGCGACGCGATCCGCTCTTCAGTTGTGGGCTGGTCTGTCGCGCAGTCCTGTATTAATCCCAGCCGTTGCGTTTCCGGATATTGCTGTTCGGTGACAGATTCCCGAACTATCCGGGGCGTGAGCGGACAAGTCCGCATCACGATAGTTCCCAAGCTACCAGAAAACCGGAAATTTGTCAAGAGGGGTGGGGCGGGGCTAAGATGGGGCGTATGTCACGACACTCCAAATGGTCCAAGGTCAAACAATTCAAGGGCGCCATCGACGCCAAGCGCTCGGCGTCGTTCACCAAACTGGCCCGCGAAATAACGGTGGCGGTGCGCGAAAAAGGCGGAGACCCGAACATGAATGTCAGGCTGCGGGTGGCTATCGACAGGTCGCGGAAGGCTTCCATGCCCAAAGACGCCATCGAAAGGGCGATAGCGCGCGGAGCCGGGACCGGAACTGATGCGGCGGCAATCGTGTCTCCGGTGTATGAAGCGTATGCCCCGGGCGGGACGGCGCTCATCATCGAGTGCCTGACCGACAACAGCAATCGTTCGGCCAATGACGTCAAACTGGCCCTGTCGCAAAATGGCGCGACCCTGGCGACCCAAGGGTCTGTCACCTATCTGTTCCAACGTCTGGGAGTCGTCCGCATCCCGGGCGGGTTGCCGGCCGACCGGCGTGAAGAAGTCGAACTGGAACTGATAGACGCCGGGGCATCAGATATCGTGGATCTGGAAGATTCGGCTGAAATCAGATGCGCGACTAACGATTTGTCCAAGGTCGCGGAAGCGGCGCAGAAATTGGGTTTGAATGTCGAGTCCGCGGAGTTCGAGTGGCTGCCGCAGAATTTGGTGGAGACGGATGAAGAGAAAGGGACGAAGGCTGCTGAGCTCATCGAAGAATTGGAAGCGCTGGATGATGTGGCGCATGTTTATTCGAATTTGGCATAAGAGGCAGTTATTTCGAGCTTGTCGAGAAATCTTCTAATTAGAAGGTCTCTCGGCTCCGCTCGAGACGACAATTTTTTCATCAATGTCTTCCACGCTACGAGTTCTCGGCATCGATCCCGGCTTTGACCGGACGGGTTTCGGCGTCATCGAGCAGCAGGGGAGTGAGGTTAAGTGGATCGCGCATGGTTGCATTCAGACGAGCGCTAAAGACGAATACGTCGTCCGTCTCCAAGCTATGCGCGACGAACTCAAAGCCGTGGTCGAGAAATTCAAACCGGGTTGCGTGGCCATGGAGGATCTTTTTTTCCAGACCAATGCCAAGACAGCCATCAAGGTCGGCATGGCGCGGGGCGTGGCGCTCATCACGCTGGCTGATTCAGGCTTGGACGTGATCGATATCACCCCTAGCCAGGTGAAACAAGGTATTGCGGGCTGGGGCAAAGCGGACAAGAAACAGGTGCAGGAGATGGTGATGAGGTTTTTGAAATTGAAAGAGTGTCCCAAACCGGATGATGCGGCAGATGCGTTGGCAATAGCTATCGTAGGCGGTACGATGTTCCGGCAACCAAGGGAAAGATAATCAAAAATCAATGAATAAAATCCTGATATTGCTCGGGCTTTGCGCTTTGTTCGGAGCCGGATGCAAGATTACGCGCCAGGGCTACCAATTCATAATCACGTCGGGGGACGGAGGCCAGATCGTCGAAGGTACGCAGCTGAATACCGGTCTGCAATCGAATCTGGTGCCGTCGCTTTCTATCACGCCTGACAGCGGCTTCCCGTCCGGAAGTTTCGTTTTGCCAACACCTTAAAAAATATGCAATCAGATGTATCTCGGCTCTTGTGCGATCCATTGACCGGCGATTTGGTGATCTTGGCGCCGGCACGCCGTTTCCGGCCGGACGCGACGGGCAAAACGAAAAGCAAGTCGAAAGTAAAACCCGGAGATCCTTTTTCGCCAAGCGCCTTGAAGAAGCACGAAAAAGTCCTGGCAGTTTATGGCAGGGGAAATTTCAAGTGCACGACAGTCCAAAATATTTTTCCGGTTTTCCATGAAGACCGCGAGTTGGTCGGACACCAGGAGATTCTGGTCGAGGGCGCCAGGCTGCAGCCGTTCTCGGTATTTTCCGTGGGGCAGATGGAGGCCGTGCTCAAAGCTATGGCAGAAAGGTCAAAAATCCTGCGGCGCAACCCGAAGCTAAAATACATGGTCGTGTTCAAGAACGAGGGGCGGGAGGCCGGAGCGTCGCAAATCCATCCGCATTCGCAGATTTTCGGCGTTTCTTTCGTGCCTCAACGCCTGAAACAGCTCCAGGCCAGGCGGCGCAGGCAGAAGGATGCCTTCACCAAACTACTGAAGGAAGCGACGGCCGAGAGGATTGTCTATGCGGATAAGCTCATCCTGGCATATGCCGATCCTGTATCGCGTTTCGGCTACGGCGTGCGCATTTTATTGCGCCGGAGGATCGATAACATCACCCTAGCAAAGCCGACGGAACTCCTGTCCATGGCCAAGGCGCTCCATTCGCTCATGCCGCTCATCCGCAAACGAGAACTGGCTTATAATTTTTATTTCCACGACATATTCGCGGACAAGAATGAGATTTTCGAGATTCGATTTGCTCCACGTCCAAACATCTGGGGAGGTTTCGAAATGGATTCTGGGATAAACGTAAATCCGGTCCCAGCCGAAGACGCGGCCAGGGAGTATCGGGAAGCGTTATCCAGAGCTTCTCGTTAGCTGGTTGTGTGGGGTCTGAAAATCAACCACAAAAATGGCCAAAAATCGGCCATTTTTTGGACTTGTTGAGGGTTGTTTTCCGAGATATGGCATGTTAAGATTAGCAAGTAAAACACGTGATTTTCTATTCCAGAATATGCAGATTTATTGGCATGGTTATTCCGCGGTTCGCATCGAAGCGAAAACCGGCGACAAAGAAGTGACGATCCTGACGGATCCGTTCCAGAACGAGGCGAGTTTGCGCATGCCGCGCACGGTCGAAGCAGATATCCTGCTCCTGTCCCACCAGGACAGTAAGCGTTTCAGTTTGGAGAACGTCCAGGGAACGCCGTACACCATCAGCGACCCAGGTGAATATGAAATCAAGGATGCCCTGGTGCAAGGCATCCAGGATCGGGCGCTGGATGTCGGGGAGAAAGAACGGCCGATCATCTACCGTATCACGGTCGAAGGTTTGTCCTTGGCGTTCCTGGGACAGCTTAAGCGCAAATTGACCGATTACGAGGTCGAAGAACTCGGGCAGATAGACATCCTGCTCCTGCCGGTCGGCGGCGGCGAAGTCATGGATTCAAAAATGGCCAGCGAAACCATCTCGACCGTCGAGCCGCGTATGGTAGTGCCTCTCCATTACGATCTGCCGGGCATAAAGACGAAGTTGGCGCACGTGGACACTTTTTGCAAAGCGCTGGGTGTGTGCAAGCGGCAGGACGCCAACAAACTCAAGATAACCAAGAAGGAATTGCCGACTGAAGATATGATCGTCACCGTCCTGGAACGGGCGTGAGCGCTCTTGATTTAAAATATGGCCATCAAAAGGCAAAGTCCAAGCCCAAGACGCGGTGCGGTAAAGGCGGAAATTCCGTCAGAGGTTAGTGCGTCCGTCCAAGCATCGGCAAAACCGGCGCCTCGCGTCCGACGCGCACCCGCGAAACCTCGCCCAATCCGCGCACAAGCATCGCCGCCGCCAGAGACCTACCAATCCGGCACGTTCCTCAGCCGCGAAGAAAAACGGCAGATCATCCTGGCCCATGCGAACATGCGCAAGCCGCACGACCCGGTCCAGATGATGAGTATGTGGGCTGGCGTGCTGGCCTGCCTCTTGGTCGTGGCCGTCGGTTGGTGGTGGACAGTCAAACCCGAGATAAGCAAGCAATTCAGCGGCGCGGTCAAACCGGCATTCGCCCAGGGGACCGAGGACCTCAAGAGCGCAGGACAGATGTTGAAAAACCTCTCGCAGAACAACCTGTTCAATTCGAACGATCCGAAGATGAAGGAGCTGACCCAGAAAGCGAATGAGCAGAAAGCGGCACTTCTGCATCTGGCGCCTGCTGATGAAGGAACCGCTTCGGGAACCGAGGCTGAACAGGGCCGGAACATCTTCATACCGTCCGGCAGGGCGAGTTCCACGGCGGCCGAGACGGTGCCGTTGGAACAACCGACAGAAAACAACTAACAACGAGAAACAATAGAATCGAATATGGCTGAAAAACAACAACCGCAGCAGCCGCTCCAATTCATCGGCAACATCGAGCAGCAGGGTATCGTCCAGGAGATGCGCAAGTCGTTCCTCGACTACGCCATGAGCGTGATCGTGGACCGGGCATTGCCTGACGTGCGCGACGGCATGAAGCCGGTTCACCGCCGCATTTTGTACTCCATGTGGATGAGCGGCTTGCGCTCGTCAGCCAAGTTCAAGAAATGCGCCACGGTCGTCGGCGACGTGCTTGGCAAATACCATCCCCACGGCGATTCGGCGGTCTATGATTCGTTGGTGCGCATGGCCCAGGATTTTTCGCTGCGTTATCCGCTCATCCGCGGCCAGGGTAACTTCGGTTCCATCGACGGAGATCCGGCCGCCGCTTACCGCTACACCGAATCCAAGCTCGAGACCATCGCCGAGGACGTGTTGTTCGACATCGAAAAAGACACGGTCGACTTCCGGCCCAACTACGACGGTTCGACCAAGGAGCCGAGCGTGTTGCCGGCCAGGCTGCCGAACCTGCTCCTGAACGGCACGCTGGGCATCGCGGTCGGCATGGCCACCAATATCCCGCCGCACAACCTTAAGGAGATTTGCGGCGCCATCTGCGCGCTGATCGATGATCCGGAGATAACCGTCGACGGGCTCATGGAGCATGTAACGGGACCGGATTTCCCGACCGGCGGCATCATTTACGACATCAACGAGATCAAACAGGCGTATGCCACGGGTAAAGGCGGCATCGTGATGCGGGCCAAGACGGAAATCGTCGAGGACAAAGCCGGACAATACAGGATCATCGTCAACGAAATCCCGTACCAGGTCAACAAGACCACGCTCATCGAGCGCATCGCCGAGCTGGTGACGGAGAAGAAGATTGAAGGCATCCGCGACTTGCGCGACGAATCGAATAAGGACGGAATCCGCATCGTGGTCGAACTCAAGAAGGACGCTTATCCGCGCAAGGTCCTGAACCAGCTGTTCAAGATGTCCCAATTGCAGGAGACGTTCCACGTGAACATGCTGGCGCTGGTCGATGGCATCCTGCCGCGCGTGTTGACGCTCAAGAATTTCCTCGAAGAATACCTGAAACACCGCCAGTCAGTGGTGAAACGCCGGACCGAGTATGATCTGGCCCGGGCGCAGGAACGGGCGCATATCCTGGAAGGTTTGCGAATCGCCTTGCTCAAGATCGACGAGATAATCGCGACCATCAAGAAGTCCAAGGACAAGGACGAGGCCAGGGTCAACCTGATCAAGAAGTTCAAGCTGTCTGAGATCCAGGCCGGAGCCATCCTCGAGATGCGCCTGCAACAGCTGGCCAACCTCGAGCGGCTTAAGGTGGAACAGGAATACGAGGAGAAGATGAAAATCATCAAGGAACTGGAGTCCATCCTGAAATCTCCCAAGAAGATGTTGGGCATCATCCGTGACGAAGTATCCGGCCTGTCCGAGAAGTATGGCGACGAGCGCCGGACCCAGGTGGTCAAATCGCCGGTCGGCGAATTCGCCAACGAAGACCTTATCCCTGACGAACCGACGCTGGTCATGCTTACGGGCGACGGGTACATCAAGCGCGTGCCGCCGGATACTTTCCGCACCCAGGGACGGGGCGGCAAGGGCGTGGCCGGGCTGACGACCAAGGAAGAGGACCAGGTTGAACATCTTTTCTCGACCAACACGCATGCTGACGTCATGTTCTTCACGACCCGCGGCCGCGTGTTCAGGCTCAAGGCGTACGACGTGCCGCAAGGCAGCCGCACGGCCAAGGGTCAGGCCATCGTGAACTTCCTGCAGCTGGCGCCGGGCGAGAAAGTCGCGACCATGCTGCCCATGGGCGACGTGGAAGGTTCCAAGCACCTGGTCATGGTGACGAACCAAGGGACAATCAAGAAGACGGAACTCAAGGAATTCGAGAACGTCCGCCGTTCAGGGCTTATCGCCATCAACCTGCACGAAGGCGACGACCTGAAGTGGGTCAAACCATCCTCCGGATCCGATGACATCATGCTCGTGACGCGCAACGGCCAGTCTATCCGCTTCAAGGAGACGGACGTGCGGGCCATGGGACGGAACGCCTCGGGCGTGCGCGGCATCACCCTCAAGAAGAAAGAGGATGCGGTGATCGGCATGGACATCGTGCTCCCATCTCTGGTCAAGAAAGGCCATCTAGAACTGTTCACGGCGGCCGAGAATGGTTTGGGCAAACGCACCAACCTGAACGAATACAAGGTCCAACATCGCGGCGGCTCGGGCATCCGGACCATGAAAGTGACGCCCAAGACCGGTCTCGTGGTCGCGGCATATGTGACTTCGACGGACGAGGAACGCGACCTGCTGTGCATGAGCAAGAAGGGCATCGCCATCCGTCTGCCGTTCAAGAGCGTGCCGAATCTGGGCCGCGATACGCAGGGAGTGCGCATCATGCGCTTCAAGGAAACAGGTGATTCGCTCTCGAGCGTAGCCTTCATCGGCGGGGATGCGAGGGTGGAATGACGAAGAAAACGATCATAAGAAAACACGGCCCAGCGGGCCGTGTTTTTGGACTGGGTGGTCGGAATCGCGTAACATGCAGGCATGAAAATGAGCCTGCCGATATCGGCCGCTTTCGTCAGCGGTTTCGCGGTCATGAGCCTGGAGCTTTTGGAAGCGCGGCTCGTGGCCCCATATTTCGGCTCCTCGGTTCTGGTCTGGACCAACATCATCGGCGTCATCCTCGTAGCTCTGGCCTTGGGCGCCTGGGCCGGGGGAGTCGTGGCTGACCGCTGGCCAAGACCCAGGACCGTGGCGTTATTCCTGCTCGGCGCCGGGCTGTGGTCCATCCTTTTGGCTGTCGGTGGGCGTCTGGTCCTGATGCTTCTGCTTAATCTGCCTTTGGACATCGCGACGCCGCTTGCGTCCCTTGTGCTATTCGCGCCGCCGGCATTCCTGCTCGGCACCGTCGCACCCGCGGTTTTGCGGCTGACGGTCGGCGATGTCCAGCACAGCGGCCATACAGCCGGGCTGTTGTCGGCCGTGGGAACCATCGGCAGTCTGTTCGGGACGTATGTCACCGGCTATCTACTGTTGCCGCGATATGCGGTAGGGGAACTGCTCGTCGGCGTTGGCGCGGTCCTGGTATTGAGTGCCATCTCTTTATCCAGAAGGAAAATCTCGTTGAAGTCATCGGCACTGGTCGTCATGACCGGATTGGTTTCGATCCCGAGCGCGGTCGTGGGCGATAGGCTGTTGCCTGGCCAGTCCGTGCCGTCGGCTTATGGCCATGTCGCCATACTCGATTTCGTTTACCGGGAGAAGCCGGCCAAGGCGCTGATCATGAATTCGAGTTTCCAATCGGCAGCGAGGCCTGAGACGCCGCTAGAATCGGTTTTCGACTATGTTAAGACCATGCGCATCATGGATGAAGCCGTGGTTGATCCGAAACGCCTGCTGTTGGTGGGCGGAGGCGGCATGCACATAGCCGATGAATTCGTAGAGCGTCATGCAGACGGCCAAGTAGATGCCATCGAAATCGACCCGGCAATCGCCGAAGCGGCGACCAAAGCTTACGGTCTCCGCGATCCGTCCAGGATCCATATCCTGCTGCAGGATGCGCGTCCGGCCTTGGCCAAACTCAGCACTGACTACGACGTGGTGGCGGTCGATGCTTTCAGCGGAGACTTGTGCGTACCCTGGCAACTGCTGACGCGCGAAGCCGTGGCTCAGTACCGGCGGGTGCTCAGGCCAGGAGGTGTTTTGGTGGCCAATGTGATAATGCCGGCCCAGCCTGAAGGCCCGGCCAGCAAAAAGTTCGAGTCGCGGCTCGACGCCACCCTGAGGACATCGTTCGACTGGACATTGGGCATATCGAACATGAATACCGGGAACGCGCAGGCGACGTCTAATGTCATCATCCTGGCAGGGAACGGACCGAAGCCGGACGGAGAAAGATTGCTCAAGGTCGTCCAGGAAAAATATGGGATATCGCAGTCGCGCTTAGCAACTATGCCGACCGGAGGTGAACCTTGGACTGATGACGCAGGCACGGCGGATTACGAGAGCCTGGCCATGTATCGGGAAGCGAGGAAATAAACATATGATATATCTCATCGGAGGCGCGCCTCGAGTCGGCAAGAGCATTGTCGCCAAAAGGATGGCGGAAAAGTTAGGGATAAGATTTGTTTCGACGGATGAACTGTGTGAGAAATATTCCCAAGCCATCCCGGAAGCGGAGCGCAAGGGAAAATTCCCATTTCCTGGTTTTTCAGGTGATCCCACGGAGAATACGTCCGCATCCGAAGAGCTGGTTGGTTTTCAGCTAGCAGAAGCTAAGTCGTTTGAACCCGAAGTTCGTCGAATGATTTCGGAGGCATTATCGAAGAACGAACCTCTCGTCATCGAAGGCGTGCATCTGCTCCCGGAGTCAGTCAAAAACATCATGGACGAATCCGGAGCAGGGCAGATGTGCACGATTTTCGTAGGTTCAAAGTCTGCGGAACGTATTGCCGAAGGGATTGCCAAAAATTCGAGTCCTGACAACTGGATGAGAAACAGTAATCCAGCCGTCATCAAACAAGTGGCTATTTTTTCTGCTGCTTTCAGCGAATGGATTGACAAGGAGTGCCGAAAATTTGGTTTGCCCTATGTCGAACGGACGGATGATTTTGAAGCGGACATGGAAAGAATCGTCGGCATGGTTTCACGATAAAATATAAAAATCCCCAGGAAACACCGGGGGATTTTTTCTAGGCTTATTTGTTCAAAATTTTGTCGATCAATCCGTAGTCCACGGCTTGTTTGGGGTCCATGAAGTTATCGCGGTCCGTGTCGAGTTCGATTTTCTTGATGGGTTGGCCCGTGTGTTTGGCCAGGATCTTGTTCAACTGGTCTTTGACGCGGAGCATACGTTCGGCGCGGATCTTGATGTCAGTGGCCTGGCCTTCGATGCCTCCCAGCGGCTGGTGGATCATGATCTCGGCATTGGGCAAGGCGAAGCGTTTGCCTTTGGCGCCGCCGGCCAAGAGGACCGCGGCCATGGAAGCCGACATGCCGACACAGACGGTCGAGACGTCGCAAGCCACGTGCTGCATGGTGTCGTAGATGGCTAGGCCGGCCGTGACGCTGCCGCCCGGTGAGTTCAAAAAGATTTTGATGTCCTTGGTCTTGTCCTGGCTTTCCAAAAACAGGATTTGGGCGATTGTGATATTGGCCACGTCGTCGTCGATGGGGGAACCGAGCATGATGATGCGGTCCTTCAAAAGACGCGAGTAGATGTCATAGGCGCGTTCGCCGTTGGATGATTTTTCGATGACGGTCGGCACGAGCCAGGAGTCGGAAACCTGCGAATTAATTTGGTAGGGATTCATATGGAAAACACTATAACCTAAACACCTTTAGCAGTCAAAATTGTCGAGTGCTAAAAGGAAGCAGGCGCAAAAAAGCCCATCGATGATGGGCTTTTGTCTTGATTTTGGGTTTTATCTCCCTTCGCGGATTTTCTTTTGCAGTTTCTGTGCGCGACTCAATGCATTTTGGCCCTCGTTATATGATTGTTCATCATAGAACTGATCTGAGTTCTGGCCTACCAGCCTTGGTTGGTCAGCCTGAATCATGCAGGCGTTGAATTTTTGCGCCGCGAACTGGCCTAATTGCGCTATCTCCTGGTTGCGCGAGCCGGCGAGCTCCTTGGACTCGAACATTTTGGCTCGGCAAGTATTCCGGAAAGCCAGCATCTCTTCCGGCGATTTGCCGGCCTCGGATGCGCTCGGGGTCAGGTTCACTTGGCTCATGGGAACGAAACATCCCTGCAAAAAGTTGAGGGCGACGATGGCTGCCGCGGCCCTGGGGAGATTACGGAGCGCCTCCATGGCGGTTTTTTTCTTTTTCTCGATGTCTGTTCCGCTCTCGGGTTTGAAGGGTTGGGGCATTGATTCTCGCGGCATAGTGATTGGATGTTAGCACGACCAGAATAGCTTGAGAATATCGGGTAAGCCATTAAGAATCGAGCCCGAATCTTGGTTCGGGCTCGTCGTAGAATTTCAGACGCATTGTTTCAGTGCCGTTTCGGCGTAATGGCGGACCAGCGGCAGTAAGTCGAGGGATGGGTCGCGGAGACCATCGGCATCGAACCAGCGGATGTCGTCGTGTTCGAGTTTGGCTAAAGCGACTTGGTCGGTCGCGGCGCGGGCCAGATATACCAACCCTATGTGCCGATGCGTCGGCGTGATGTCGTGGATGTCCATGAACATCGGGGGAATCAAGCTGCGGCCATTGGGTGTCGGGACGTCGGACCGTTGGCCGAGGAGTTGGATTTCGAGTCCGCTTTCCTCGCGGACCTCGCGCAGGATCGCGGTCTCGGGGTCTTCGTCGAGTTCGACGTGTCCGCCCACGGGCAGCCAGATGCCCAGGGCCTTGTGCTTGATGAGCAGGACTTTGCCCGCATGGACGATGTAGGCTGTCACGGCGAAGTCAATCTTTTCATGAATGTGCGGCATGGACTTACCTTAGCCAACCCTTGGTGCAACGTCAACGATCCTCGGCCCTTCTGGCGTCACCTCAATCTTTCCTGACACGGTGAAACCCGCGGCTTTCTTGTGGCCGCCGCCGCCCAAAAGCTTGGCGATTTTTGAGATGTCGCGTTTCACGCTGCGGAACGAGCCTTTTACCTGGTTGCCGGGGAGTTCGCGCAGGGTCAGGATGGTGTCGCAGTCGCCGACCACGCTGTTGAGGAAATTAGCCGCGCCGTCCACGGCTTCGTTGGGCAGGCCCGCGACGTCGGAGTTCAGGATATAGGTGCTGACAACGTCGAAATGTTGGTTGTAGCTCAAGCGCGACAGGAGTAAGCCCCAGATGTGGAGCAGCTCAACGGATTTGTCGTGCAGGAGGTGCTTCAGGATCTCCTGATGGCGCGCGCCGTTGGCGACCAGGTTGGCTGCGGCTTCGATGCTGGTCGGAGTGGTAGCGGAGTTCGAGAAATTGAAGGTGTCAGTATACAAGCCGGTCAAGAGAGAAGTCGCCAGCTTTTCGTCCAGAGCGACGTTGTTGGACTGAAACATGCGCCAGACGATTTCGCAGGCCGAGGTGGCTTCGGGCAAAACTATGTTCAGGTGGCCGTAGCGCTCGTTGGTCACGTGGTGGTCGATGTTGATGAGCAGGTGGCCCGGCTGGAGGCGCGGCATGTGCTCATGTACGCCGGCATAGCGCAGGTCGCCGGAATCGAAAACCACGACCACGTCGTATTTTCCGTCGAACACCACGGGGTCGCAGCGGTAAAGATGGATGTTATCGATGAAGCGGAAGATCTTGGAAGGGGAGTCGGCGCAGAACATGGTCACGTCCTTATCCAGCCCCAGGAGCCAGTTCATGACAGCCGAGCTCGCGCCGAGCGTATCGCCATCCGGTTTCTTGTGGGCAACCAAAAGCACGCGCTCCGCCTGGCGGAGAGCTTCACAAGCGCGGCCGAATTGGTGCGTAACGGCATCCATAAGCGATTGGCTAGCTTAGTCCAGGACGGCCGGGTGGTCAAGGGCAGGTCCGCAAGGCTCGGCTCAAAAAAATACACCCGCCGTTTTCGAGACAACGGCGGGTGGTGGATCAGTCATGGTGATTGACGACCCAGCGGACGATGGTTGAATCCTTCAGCCAGAGCCGAATGATGCAGCACATCAGAATCGGCCAGACAGCTAGGGCTAGGCTGATCCAGAGGACGGAGTTCAGATTAGCTAAGCCAGCCAAGGATCCATCGCCCTTGAGGCGAGCGACTGATACAGGATCCTGCAGTCGGGCGAGGCGGACGTCCTGGAGGATGGCGAGGTACAGGCAGATGAATCCGCTAACGAAATAGAAAACGAGATTTTCCATGATCGGCCGTCTCCGTTCGGGTCAGGGGATTTCTGCGATGGGCTAAGTTAACAGACTTTTCGCGCCTTGTCAATCCATCGGATCAAGAGATGTCCAGAAGGATGACGGAGTTCAGGTTGCGGCAGTTGTCTGGATGTAGGCCTCGACGGTGCGACGGGCGTTCGGCTCGAGCGGCAGGTCGCGCAGGGCGATGGCGGCGGGCAGCCAGACCGATCCCTCGGCTTCTTCGTTGAGGCGGACGCGGCGGGTTTGGACACGGGCCACATAGTCGACGAACACGTGATGGGTCTCGGGCCGGTAATAGCCAGAACCCCGCAGTTGATCGAAAGTGCAGAGGTGCCGTCCGACGCTTGCTTCGAGGCCGGTCTCCTCGCGGATTTCGCGGCGCAAAGCCTGGCGCAGGGTTTCATCAGGCTTCACCTTGCCGCCCACGACCGAAAAGCGGTCATGCCATTTGTGGGTCCGCACCAACAGGATGGTCCGCCGGCCGCGCCGGTCCGTATGCTCGATGATGCCGCCGGCAGCGATGCTCGTCTTTTCGGCGACGAGCCGTCGCCAACTGCGGAAGATTTCCATGACGGAACGTCCAGGACGCGGTTGGGGAAGTCCATGGCGGACGATACGGCGTCCCAGACTAGCTGCGTCGATGACCATGTTCGACGGCACGAAAGCTGGGTGTCCGACGAGTTCGGCGGAAAAATAGCATGGGATGCCGTAGGCCAGTGCAAGTCCCAGCTCATAAGCCGCGCTCGGTCCGAGGTAGCCGTCCGGGCAGACGAAATAGCTGAAGCCGTCGCGGTCCAGGCTCTTCAGTTTTTCGAGGAAACGGATCTCCACGAGCCGCGGGTCGAGCCCTTGCTCGCCCGGGAAGAAGACGAATCCTGCATCTTCGCCGACGGCGATTTCAGACGGCGGCGACAGGACTTGGATGCCATTGGCCTCGAAACAGCGTTTGGCTTCGAGGATTTCGGCCAGGTGTTTACGCAAAGAACCGTGGATCAGGCAACGGTATGTCTTCATGCCATCCTCCGGCATGAACTTGTCTTATTCTTTGGAGATGGTCAAGAGCGGCTTTATATCTCGCCTTCCTTCTTCAATTCATTCAAAGTCTTCTCGATGACGGCGGCGCGGGCTTCGGTGGTATCGAATTCCCAGAAGAAATCGGGGATGCGGCGCATCTGGAGTTCGTGGGCCAGGCCGTCCTTGATGTCGCGGCGGTACATTTCCAGGGCATCTTTGACGTCATCTATCCGGTCCTCGGGCATGACCGACAGCACGGCTTTGGCATGCAGCATATCGCGGGTCAGCTTGGCTTCCATGACGGTCACGAAGACGCCGCGGGGGAATTCGACGCGTTCGGCCAAGACCGCAGCGAGCGCGTTGCGGAAGTGTTCCATGCCTTGTTCCATGCGTAATGACATATTCGATTCCAACGTTAGCAATAATATCCTTATTTGAAAAGTTGAAGCCCGGACGGTCTCTGGCACGTCGTTCGAGAACGACGTGCCGAGATGACGGTCCGGGCTTGAGGGGCTTAGTGCGACGACGGAGGAGCGGGGGTGGAAGGGACGCTGCAGCCCATCATGGTGATGTGGGTGCGCTGCGTGACGCCTGCCATGGTGCGGTGCATGGCTTCTTCGGAGCCCTCGATCTGGACCGCGTCCTGCGGCGGAAAACCCATGGCCCGGGCAATCGCCTTGGCCGGATGGCCGATACCGATCAGTTCGAGCTTGGCTTGCGCCTCGAGCGCCAGGCCGGAGGTCTGGACCAGCTCGTCGATGATTGATCGGATGTTGTAGGAGTCCTCGCCGTCCGTGAAGACCGTGAGGATCAGGTTGACCTTCACGCCCTGCGCCAGGAACTTGCCCTTGAGCGCCATGAGCTCCCTGAGGGCCTTCAACACGGTCTCATACAGCTTCGTGTTGCCCTCGGCTTGGTAACTGGACATGAGCGGCATGGCCGCAAGCGGTTGCGGCGGGATGTCCCACCGCGAGTCGTCCGCGAAGGTCACGACGAAGCCCAGGGCGCCGTCGGCGTTGGCGTCCAGCTGGAGCTTGCCGATGTGCCCGTTGATGACTGCGCGTGGCGTGTCACCGTAGCGCTGCATGGAACCGGAACGGTCCATGAGCAGGCCGAAGATGGTGATTTCGCCCCGGGCCAGCATTTCGGGATGGGCCCTGAGGATCGCTTCTGCATCTGTTCGTTCCATGGAAGGTGCCTCGTTTCTTCTGTCTCCTGTGCACTTGAAGAATATCCTATTCAAGCATCGTTTTCGGTTTTTGTCAAGGGCTGAGGCAATAGGTTACCCCCTTCCAAAAGCTTGTTTTTATAGGTAATCTATTGGCCATGTATTTAAGCCGATTGGAACTCCAAGGGTTCAAGACCTTCGCCCAGCGCACGGTGCTGGAATTCATGTCCGCCGAGGCCGGAAAACGCGGCGTGACGGGCATCGTGGGGCCGAACGGGTCGGGCAAGTCCAATGTCGCCGATTCGCTGCGCTGGGTCATGGGCGAGCAGAGCATGAAGCTTTTGCGGAGCAAGAAATCCGAGGACGTCATCTTTTCCGGCTCGGCCAAGAAATCACGCGCCGGCTTCGCGGAAGTGACGATGACCATCGTCAACGACAATAACCCTGAGATAGACCTACCCGAAATCGTCATCACGCGGCGGCTGTACCGCGACGGCCAGTCTGAATACGAGATCAACAAACAGTCGGCGCGCATGTCCGACGTGGTCATGCTGTTGGCGCAATGCGGCATCGGCCAGCGCACTTACAGCGTCATCGGCCAGGGCATGGTGGATGCGGTGCTCACGGCCAGCCCGGGCGAACGCAAAGAGTTCTTCGACGAAGCATCCGGCTTACGGCCGTTCCAGCTCAAACGCCAGTCGGCCATGAACAAGCTGGATGGCGCGCGTGACAACCTGCGCCAGGCCGAGATATTGATGCGCGAAATCGAACCGCGGCTGACCTCGCTCGAACGCCAGGTTAAACGGCTGAAACAACGCGAAGCCCTGGAACAGGAGCTCAAACAGCTGGAACGCCAGTATTTCGGCAGCGGTTGGGCGGAACTCAAGGCCCAACTCGCGGCAGCGAATGCCGGGGCGGACAAGCTCAAAGTGGTTTTTGCGGAACAGAGCAAAGAGGTCGAGAAGCTCGAGAGCGAACTCGGGCAGATGGAAAAGGCGACGCCGGTATCCAGCGAATTGCGCGAATTGCGATCCGCCATCGATGCCATGAAGGAAGAGCGTTCCAAGCTGCGCGAGAAGCAGATCAGGCTGGAATCAAAGCGCGAAGTGCGTCAGGTCGAACAGCGCAAACCGTGGGCGCCGTTGCCTCTTTCCAAGATAATCGAACGTATCGAGAGCTTGTCAAAAATTCAGGATGAATTGCTGGCGGCTTTGGAATCCAAGACGCCGGATTGGGACAAGCTGAAAGGGCTGGCCCAGAGCGTCAAACAGGAGAACGAGAAGCTTTTGACCCAATTGCAGCAGCCCGCACCGGAACCGACCAAAGAAGAGAAGGCGGATCCCGAACTCGAGAAGGAATTCGCGGCTTTGGCAAAGGAAACGAGCGAAATCACGGGTAAAATCTCTGAATTGGAGGGCAAACTCCAGGCGTTGAACAAGAAGGAGGATGAAAGCCGGGCGCATCTTTTCGAACTGCAGCGTCGTCTGACATCGAAGCGGCACGAAGCGCAGCAGGCCGAACAAAGGGTCTCGTCCTCAGCAATCGAATTGGCGCGGCTCGAGACGCGGCGCGACGGGTTTTTGACCGAGCTCCGCCAGCAGGCTGCGGACCTGGAAAAAGATTTGGAGAATATCGCCGGTTCGGTTGAAGGCGGCGACCTGCAGGGTGAGTCGCTCCGTTCACGTATCCAAAAACTACGGTCGCAACTCGAGTGGATCGGGGGCATAGACCCGGAGACGGTCAAGGAATACGAGACCACGAGCGTCAGGTTCGAGCAGTTGTCGTCCCAATCTTCGGATTTACGGCAGGCCATCACGTCACTTGAGACGGTCATTGCCGAACTGGATCGGACCATCAAAGAAAAGGGGGATGTGGCGTTCCGCGAACTGAACCGTGAGTTCGGGATTTTCTTCAAGAAACTTTTCGCGGGCGGCGAGGCTGAGCTCATCAAAATCGAACCGGAACCGGCGGCTGAGCCGGAAGGGGAGGGAGCAGAGGGCCAGGCGGCCGCCGAGAATGAGGATGGCGAAACTGTGACGGCAGGCATCGAAATCCAAGCCACGCCTCCGGGCAAGCGCCTTAAGGCCATCGCGCTTTTGTCTGGCGGTGAAAAGGCGCTGACATCCATTGCGTTGATTTGCGCCATTATGGCCATAAATCCGTCGCCGTTCGTGGTCCTGGATGAGGTGGATGCGGCTTTGGATGAGGCGAATTCACGGAAATTCGCTGAGATCGTGGATTCGCTGGCTGACCGGACGCAATTCATCGTGGTGACCCATAACCGTGCCACCATGAATAAGGCGAATGTGCTGTATGGCGTGACTATGGGAGATGACGGCGTTTCCCAGCTTTTATCGGTCAAATTGGACCAGTCCACAGGCTCCACCATCAAGACTTAACAAAAAAACCCATAAAATTGATGAAATCTAAGTTTTTGTGGCTTGATTGAGCTATTTTTTTCAGGCTTGACAGTCAGGATTCCATCTGGTTTACTCTTAACAGATCCTTGAAACGGCCTTCCGCGAGACCGTTTTTTCGTCCTCGGTTTGGTCCCACGGTTGACAGGAAAACCAGAACGTGATATAAATACAAATTCACTTTGGAGGATTTACAACAGAAGCAGCCGGATTGCACGAGGTCTGTGGCAATCCGCGTCCACGACAAGCATGGAACCTCTTCGTAGGGTGCCGCAGGTTTTCGAACTTGCACTCCCCTATAAATAGGTTTCTTGGATGCGGATTACCAGAGCCCTCGTTTTTTGTTTCCAAAAACGTTTGATTCAAATCGAAACTACCCGATGAAACCGTTGACAAACAGGCAGTTTTTGGCTACGGTCGGGTACTGTCTTAAACCGTCCATCATCCGTCATGAATCATCCAGATCCATAGCGGACGTGTGCCGGGTTTTGCCCGCCAGCGACCGCACTTTCACATCAAGCAAGAGGAGACCCAAAGATCATGAATACCTGCAAGATCAACGGCGTCGAAATCCCGCTGACCCATCAGGAAGAAGTCGTCATCGACCAGTCGACCGACATCGCCATCGCCGTGGACATCCAGGGTGCGTTCCTGCTCGGCGGGGGACTGCCGGTGCCGGACGGCGAAAGCATCGTAGGCCCGGCCGCCAAGCTGCTCAAGAAGTTCGAGCGGCGCGCCGCGACCATCGACGTCCACATCCCGGGCAGCGTCTCGCTCTGCAGTTCGTACCGTAACGTCGCGCCGAATACGCTGCTCACCGAGGAACTCATTGCCGACTGGACCGAAGAGAACCTTGCGCCACACGCGCTCTTCGACGTCGTCAACCTCAAGAACCTGCTGAGTTCCGGTAAAACGCAAGTCGCGTGGAATGACCATGCGCTCATCGGGACACCGCAGACCAACTTGGCCATGCGGTTTAGACAGATTCGTTTCGACGTGAAGCTGTATAAGGGCGCGGTCCGGTTCCCTGATTCATATTCGGGTTTCTGCGACAACGCCGGAAAACCGACCGGACTGGCTAAAGCCCTTTACCGTATGGGCGTGAAGCGCGTCTTCATCTTCGGACTAGCCTTCGATTTCTGTGTAGGTGCGACGGCTCTCGGTGCGGTCGATTACGAGACCTATGTCGTCGTCGACCTAACTAGGGCAATCAATATCCCGAACTTCATCGAAGGCCGAACTTCCGCGGAGGAGATGACCAGGAAGTTGAGGGCGACGACCGTCCGCCTCATCTCGAGCCAACAGCTCGCGTTCCCCAAAGGAGGTAAGTGATGAGATTCAAGCCACGTCGGAACGATCCGCTCTACGGCAGCTTGCTCGAGACCGACTTCTACCAGTTCACGGTCGGCCAGCTCGCTTTCCTGCGCCATCCGGATGTACAGACCTCGTTTGAGTTCATCAATCGCACGAGCGGGGAACGCCTCGCTGACATCATTCCCATCGGAGCCCTGCGCGATGAACTCGATGCGCTCCGCGACCTCAAGTTCACTCCAGCGGAGCTGCACTACCTGAATGGGACGTACGAATACAACTCCCGGATGTTCGATCCACGCTACATCAAGTACCTCGAAGGTTTCCGTCTGCCGGCATACCAGCTGCTTGTCCGAGACGGACAGTTTGCCTTGTATTTTGATGGCCCATGGCCGGAAGCCATGATGTGGGAGACGTTCGCGCTCGGCGCCGTGAATGCGTTGCGCAACGAAGTCCTGACAAAGGACCTTTCGCTGACGGCCCGCAAGGAACTGGAAGCGCGCGCCCGCATCAAGTTGTGCGACAAGCTGCGCACTATCGCCGGCAGTGACGAGAGTTTGACCCTGTCGGATTTCGGCACGCGCCGAGCCTATAGCCCCAAGTGGCAGTATGAGGCGGATGAGATGTGTCTCGAGATCCTGGGTAAACGCTTCCGCGGAACATCCAACGTCCACAATGCCATGCGGCTCGGCGTGACTCCCATGGGCACGAGCTCGCATCAGGCGCCCATGATCTATTCCGCTGTCTTCTGGGACGGGACCAAGGAAGGTCTCATCAAGTCGCATCGCGCCTTCCTCGACGACTGGTACGAACTGTACGACCAAGGCTTGTCCATTTTCCTGCCCGACACCTTCGGCAGCAAGTTCTTCTACGACCACGTAGTGGATGAAGAGCGCTTAAGGCAGTGGAAGGGATCGCGCCAGGATTCGGGAAGCCCGTTCGAGTACGCGATTGAGATACTCGCCAGATACAGGCGATACGGCATCGATCCGCACGACAAACTCCTGGTCTTCAGCGACGGACTGACGCACGAAGATATCGTGAAGCTCTATGCTGATTTCGGTCAGCATATCCAGGTGTCGTTCGGTTGGGGCACGCACCTCACCAACGACTTCCCGGGTTTGAAGCCCATCTCGATCGTGGTCAAGCCGGTGGCTGCCAACGGTCGGCCGGTGTGCAAGTTGTCCGACAACATCCAGAAAGCCACGGGCACGCCGGAAACGGTCCAAATCTACCGCGAACTCGTCGAGTACGATGCAGCCCATATGCTCTCGAAACCCGCTGAAGTCTGAAATCTACCTCTTCTACCGCGAAGGACGGAACTCTCCGTCCTTCGCCGCTCCCTCAAGCTCTGCTGCATCTGCAGGACGGCTTGAGACGAACGTTGCACTTTTCAAAAATATAGAGATCCCGGGTCGTGGCCCGGGATGACAGAGCAGAAAGGAATCGCCTGATGAGATTGATCAAAATCGGATTGGCCCGGATCGACACGACTGTCGGCGCTTTCACGTCCAATACCAACAAGGCGATTGGAGCCGCACTCGAGATGGCAGCGAAAGATTGTGCCATCGGCTGTTTGCCCGAACAAGTCATCTCCGGTTATCCGCCGGAAGATCTCGTGCAATGGAAGGATTTCGTCGAGTGCCAGTGGAAGTGTCTCAAAGATTTTGCCCGCATCGCGGATCCTCGCACGGTGTACGTGCTCGGTGTGACCGTGGCGCGCAACGGCCAGCTCTATAACGTGGCTGCCGTCGTCTACGCCGGCAAAGTCGTGGCGCTTGTCCCCAAAGAGAAGCTGCCGACCTATGGCGTTTTTTACGAGGATCGGACTTTCTCCCGCGGCGTGCCTGGTGAAGTCGACGAGATAAATGGAGTGCCGTTCGGCGACTTGATTCTCAAATTCCCGTTCGGCACGGTCGCGTTCGAGGTCTGCGAAGACGGTTGGTCGCCTGACGGTCCGGCACGGCGCCGCGCTTATAGCGGAGCCGAACTGATCATCAACATCTCGGCTTCGCCTTTCCGTTCCGGCATCCAGCAGACGCGCCGCGAGATGGTTTCGACCCGTGCGGCCGATAACCTTGCGACCTACGCTTATGTGAGCCAGGTCGGCGGCAACGACTCGTTGGTTTTCGATGGCGCAAGCTTCGTGAACCAGGGCGGCCGCATGCTCTACGAAGGCCGGCGCTGGCAGGAGGGGATCGATTGCGTGGTCGTGGATCTTGACCGCACGGACCGCCAACGCAAGGAGAATACGACTTGGCGCAAGGATTGCGCTGAGTATCTGGCGCAGCACGGGAGCACCGAGTGTCTTGTGTGCGACGGTCCGGACGCGAGCAGGGACCTTCCTTATCCCGCGCCACCTGACAAGAGCTACTTCATGCCGTCATCGACGAATCACGTCGACGCCGGCGATGCTTATCTGGATGATCTGGTCGAAGGCTGTGTCATGGGCATGGCCGGTTATTTCGAGAAAGGCCATGCCTTCAAACGCATCGGCGTGGCGCTCTCGGGCGGCCGGGACTCAGCTTTGGTCGCGGCATTGGCCAGGATCTACGCGGAGCGCAGGTTCGCGAACGCGGAGAACATGGCGGAACGCATTCGGGATTTCCTGCACTTCGTCTCCATGCCCTCGGTCCACAACTCAAGCGAGACGCAGGGCATGGCAGAGGAGATCGCGCGAGAGTTCGGCGCGACTTTCACGATCGTCCCGATCCAGGAGGCGGTGGAACGCGAAATCGCGGCGGTCCGATGCGTGAACGGGGGAGCGCAACCTGCCCGGAATACGCTCCAGAACATCCAGGCTCGCATCCGCGGCATGCGTATGTGGAACTGGGCCAACGAAAACCACGGCTTGTGGCTGCAGACGTCGAACATGTCTGAAGTCGCCGTGGGTTACACCACGATCGGCGGGGACATGATGGGCGGCTACAGTCCCATTTCCAATGTCCCCAAGACCGTGGTCATCGCGCTCTTGCGCTACATCGCGCGGCGCTACGGCTCCCCTTGCCTGACCAGGCAGGCGGAGATCGCATCCTCGGCCGAACTTGAAGCTGACCAGAAGGACGAGGACGACCTCATGCCGTTCCCGGTGCTCGATGCCTGCTACGCGCTCTTCGTGGGCGAGAAACTTTCCGCGGTCGAGCTCTATCAAGCGCTGCGCGCCATGTGGACGGATAAAGACCTGCTCGACATGGATCACAGCTACGCCCCGGGCAAACTCAAGACGTGGGTCAAGCGTTTCATCTACTTGTTTTTCGCCTCGATCTTCAAGTGGGTGCAGAAGCCGCAAGGCGTGCATCTGGGCTCGCTGGACCTGGACCGCGAACGCGCGCTCCAGCTTCCGGTGATCCAGCGCCAAGAATGGCTGAACCTGGACGCGCTGGACGCCTTTCCCGACTGAATCGTGACCGACAGGTGCTACTTGGTGCCTGTCGGTCTTTCGTATCCGACGGATGTAAATTTCATGTCACTTTCGGCGTCGAAAGTAACCAAAGGAGGGGGTGGGCCGCTCAACTCTCAACCCCAGACCCCGGGATCTTCTACAGCATTTTGTGAAACAAGGACGGTACCAATCCTTTACTAGATTCGGGATTTCGGCTAGGATGGCGCATCAATATGGTCAAAGCAAAAATCGTGAAAATCGAGGGGGAGAATGTGGTCATCGGGTTGGCTGACGGCCAGACTTTGGCGCTGCCTAAGGACGCGGTCGAGGGGGAGTGCAAGGCGGGCCAGGAGGTCGTTTTGGTGGCGGTCGTCCCGGGGAGCGAGGATGCCGGACGGCAAAAGATAGCGCAGCATCTCCTCAATGAGCTGCTAAAGATGTAGAATACCCCCATGTCCGAAAAGAAGAATCGCGTGCAAACGCTCAAGATATTTTTGGTCTGGGCCAACGTCACCGTCGGGCTTTTAGGTTTGGGCTGCATCGTGGCCGCCGGTTCGATGGCGGCATACGGCCGAATGTATGACGGCAAGTTCTTCCCCGGGACGCGCGTCTTGGGCGTCCGGCTAGACGGCTTGGACAAGACCGAAGCGCAAAAGGAACTGCAGGATAAAGTCGACGCGGCTTTGGCGAAAGGACTGCACTTCAAGTATCGCGGCCAGGACGTGGCGCTCGACGCGGCAACCGCATCGACAGATCCGGACGTGTCGCGCGACCTGGTCAGGTTCGATTTCAGCCAGGCTTTGGACCAGGCATATGGTTTAGGGAGGGACGGTGGCTGGCAGAAGGATATCTCCGAACAGATCAGGATGAAGGTCTATCCCATCGACACGCCATCGCTCGTCACGATCGACCGCGCGGCCATCACCGATGCCCTCAAATCCAGCCTCAAGGACCAGCTTAAGGATTTCAGGAACGCCACTTTGGCGATCAATGCCTCATCGACCCATCCGGACGTGACGATCATATCTGAGCAGGACGGCCGCGAGTTGGTGGCTGATTCGGCGTTGGACCAGCTCCAGAAACAGGCGGAACGGCTGGATTTCAAGCCTATCGAATTGAGCGACAGGGCGCTGAAGCCCACGGTCACTTCCGGCGACCTGGAGCCGGCCATGACCCAAGTCTTCGAATGGCTCAGCCGCCCGAGTTTGGCATTCACTTTCGAAAAACGTAATTTCGCGGTCCCGACTTCGACGCTGGCATCGTGGCTGAGCGTGACCGGGACAAAGGATAAGGTTCAGCTCACGTTCGATACGGACCGGTTCGCGGCGGGCCTCAGGTCGCTCGCGCCGGATATCGAGAAGGAGAACGTCAAAGGGGCGCTGACCTTCAAGGACGGCAAAGTCTCATCGTTCGTGCCCGGGACCGAAGGGGTGTCCTTCGATGCGTCCGGTATGCTGAATCAGATCCTGGCCGAGTGGCCGGCGACCTCCACATTCCCCATCCTGACGAAAATCACGCCTGCGACCTTGGCTGGCGAGGATCCAGAGAAGCTCGGTATCCGCGATTTGCTGGGCGTCGGTTATTCCAAGTTCAGCGGTTCGCCGAGCAATCGCCGCAAGAACATCGCGCGCGGCACCGAGATCATGAACGGCCAGATCATCCAGCCGGATGAGGAGTTCTCGGTGGTCAAAGCCGTGGAGCCGGTGGACGGCGCGCACGGCTGGTTCGCGGAGATGGTCATCAAGGGCGACCGTACCTTGCCGGAATTCGGCGGGGGATTGTGCCAGATCGGGACCACGATTTTTCGCGGAGCCATGAAATCCGGATTGCCCATCACCGAACGGCAGAACCATTCTTACCGCGTAGGTTATTACGAACCGGCCGGCACGGACGCTACGATCTACGGCCCGCATCCGGATTTGCGCTTCAAGAACGACACTGGCCACCCGATTTACATCAATGCCTACGGCAAAGGGGATGAGTTGTTCTATGAGTTCTGGGGCATTTCCGATGGACGCAAGGGGGAAATCGGGAAGTCGAACATCTACAACATCGTGCCGGCGCCGCCCAAGAAGCTGATCGAGACGACAGATTTGGCTCCGGGCAAGACCAAGCGCATCGAGACGGCCCATGCCGGGGCTGACGCGGATTTCACCTACACCGTGACTTACGCCAACGGCGAGGTGAAGAAGCAGGTGTTCAAGAGCCATTACCGGCCGTGGGGCGAGGTCTGGAAAGTCGGAGTGGAGAAATTGTCGAGTGCGACCGGAACGGCGGGTGGCGACAGCTCTCCTTAGGCCTACTAGCCCAACCCCCTCCTGAAACAGGAGGGGGTTTTGTTTTATGCAGTTTCAATTCCCATCCTAGTTCAGGAGGGGCGCGCTACGCTGCCCGCGAGCGACGTAGCAGGGGGTGGTGTTTCAGAGGATGATTCAAGAATGCTATACTCACCCCGTTATGCAAATCTTTTCACCTGCCGAATGGGCAAGCACGGGGAATGAGGGACAGCTGTCCGTGGATGTGTTCCGCGACGGCGATGCTTTGGTGGTCAGGTCCACCGTGGCCGGAGTCAGGCCAGAGGACCTGGATATCTCCATCCATGGCGACCTGCTGACTATCCGAGGCAAGCGGTCCATGGTCAAGGAGGTACCGGAGGATGATTGGTACTACCGTGAATGTTTTTGGGGCGCCTTCAGCCGATCACTGGTCCTGCCGTACGAAGTCGCGACCGACTTGGCCCAAGCCTCGCTCAAGAACGGCGTGCTCGAAATCCGCGTGCCGGTCAGGGAGCATGGCAAGAAGGTGGATATCGCCTGGGAGGAATAGGCAAAGATTGGACTCATTGAATCCAAAAAATGAAAAGACGCTGAAATCAGCGTCTTTTTGGTACTTCGGATATGAAATACAAGACCTACGGTGTCATACTTTTGGCAGCAAAAGTATGCAAAACTGCTGGGGTTTCGAATCCGCTTCTTGTATGGGGCGTGTCGCTTCAATCCGGTCCGCTCAACTCTCAACCCCAGACCCCAGGGGATTCTACAAACGTATTCCCCTCCTAGTTTAGGAGGGGTCAGAGGCGGTGGTTTAAGGCGTGGCCGGGAGGTCGTTTTGGGATAAGTGCAGTTGTTCCCGATTTTATGCCGGTCGTGGTATACTTTTGACGCTAGATAGACAGCAATGTTGCAAACCGTTGTTGAGCGTTGGCAGTCCCTGACCAAGGAGCAGAGGATATCCATGGTCGTTCTTGGTTTATGTGGAATTTTGGCCATGGGCCTGTCGGTATACAACATCAAGAACAGGATCAATTCGCCGTTCATGGCCGACAGATCAATCATCGAAAGGGACAGACTGTTGATCGGCGAAACGGAAGGAGAAAAAATCGCCAGGCAGAAACGCATGGATACGGACGGGGACGGCTTGTCTGACTGGGAGGAATCGAACGTCTACAAGACCAACCCCAACTTGCGTGACAGTTGCGGAGACGGCATCCCGGACAATGTCAGGGTGCGGACCGGCAGGAACCTCGGCTGCGTGAATTCTCCGAATGCCGGCGGTGCCTTGGATTATTCGCAGGTCCAATCGACGAGCACGGATTTTTTCAATACCCCGACAGCGGCCAGCCTGATAGACCAGACGCAGATGATGCTGGGCAGCAACACTACGGTGCAGGCGGAATTTAACGCTGCCCAGGCAAGTATCCCTCAGCGCGATCCGGCTTCAATCAGGCAGATGCTGCTCGAGAGCGGCCAAGTCAACATGGACGAGGTCAATAAGCTGACTGACCAGGAGCTGCTGAACATCTACGATCAAGCGGTCCAGGCTGATACGCAAGGACTGAGCCCGAACAGCGCAGACCAGGCGCCAGCCGCGGTAAACACAAACAGTAATTCCTTCCTTGGGACTCCGCCAGCCGCAACCACCACAAAAAAATAGTATGTCCGAACACCGCAAACTGTATCGCCGGATAGCCAAAGCCTCCATGGCCGTGAGCATGTTCCTGCTCCTGGTCATGACTTCGGGCTTGGCTGCGCCAGAAGCGAAAGCGCAAGATGATGCCGGAGGCTACGGCGAAGCGGCGCTTGGGGCATCAAATTTGCAGTGCTTGATGGGGTGGCAGGCTACCGTTGCTGGTGTATACATAGGGCCGATGCAAGCCATGACACGAGAATGTTATTTCTTCGACATTGCCAAGGCGCGTATCGCCGAAGCTCGCGGTTCATTGCAATTTTTGATCGTCAAAGCGCTTTTGAGCGTGATGCATAACACGGTCATCAAGCTCAGTACGGACATGGCCCAATGGGCGGTTGCGGGCTTCCACGGCAAGCCGGCTTTCTACGAACAGGGCTGGAAGGACTTTATGGGCAACATCGCCATGGACACGATCAACCGCTTCATTGATGAGGCGGACAAGAGCTGGGGATTGGGTCTGTGCCAAAAACCGTCATTTGCCCTGAAGCTGTCGCTGGGTTTGGGCGGACCCGTGCCCGTGAAGCCTCCGGATTGTACCTTGCAGACCATCGCCAAGAACTACGAAGCCGTCTATCGTTCGCTTTCCCCGAGGGAAGTGGCCACCACCTTGCTCAAAAGCATTGACCTGAAAGGCAATGACATCGACATCGGTCTGCGCGTAAACAGCCTGTTGGCAGAGCGTATCCGACAAGAGACCACGGGTGCGGCCTATGACCGGAACGAAACGAACGGTTTGAAGTACGTGAAGAAAGGTCCGTTGAGCAGCCTGATAAAGACGCCAGCCAAGGTCGTGAACGACACCTTGGCCGCATCCAACGTGGCCAAGACCCAGAGCGAAGTCACGGTCGCGGAGATGAACACTCTGGCCCTTTCCGCCATGTGGACCGGCATCAAACAGTTGCCGCTCGTGGCCGGCATGACGGTCTTGGGTATCGTGGCCCAGGCATTGCTGGACAAGGCGCTCAACGCATTGATGGAACCGAATAGCGGCGACAGCGTGGATATTACGGCCGTGGATCTGACCAACCCATACGCCGAAACGCAAAACGAACCCCGAAAAACAGGTTCGCTCCAAAAAGCGTTCACCGATATTATTGCGCCGAACCTGATCAGCGCGGATAGGATCGACCTGATCAGCGAAATGTCGGTCTGCAACGATCCGCGGTCATATTGGGGCTGCACCATGGATGAAGGTCTCGGAACGGCACTGCGCAACTCCAACGAGAATGGCGCTTATACCGTCCTTCGGGCGACGGGCGTGGGCGGCGGGACGCAGTATCTGCATCCGGATTGGGAGCTGATCCCGGTCACCGAGGCTAAGGACGACCAAGACTCGGGTTGTTACCAGCGGGCTTACTGCTCGTCAAACCTGGCCAAGATGCGTTTTGCCCGCATCCTACCCATCGGTTGGGAATTGGCTGCCAATTCACCGTTCAACGTCAAAACCAACGGCAAATACGTGACTTTGGGCGAGGTCATGGCCGGTTTCAATGATTGCAACAAAGATAATTCAGTGGATGCCCAGCATAAATGGTGCCACCTGATAGACCCGTCCTGGGTGTTGACTTCGCCGCCGTTCATGTGCCAGGAAAAAGGTTATGGCGATACACTGCAGGCGCCGGATATGGGCATGCGCATCCAGGAATGCACGGATTTAGTGTCGTGCCTGAAACGCGACGACAAGGGAATATGTACCGGCGGTTACGGTTATTGCTTGTCGGACAAGACGGTCTGGCGTTTCGGTGCGGATTCGTGCGATGAGAAATTCGTGAGCTGCCGGACCTACACGAGCCGGGACGAGGGCTACCAGAAAGGCAAGGACGTTTCGCTCGTCCGCAACACCATCGATTACGGAGCCTGCAACCAGGACAATATCGGTTGCATGTATTACGCGACGATCCATGATACGAGCACGACCACCACGGGCAAGTGGGTGAACAACGTAGAGCAGATAAAGAAGAGCGGATTGACCGCCGGCATCAACCTGGACAAGGCAAACACGGCCGGGACGCCGCGCGTCTATTTCGATTCCACGGTCCAGCCGTGCGACGCTTCGGGCGACGGCTGCACCAAAGTCTTGAAGACTCTCAAGGGCAAGACGGCCGTGAATTTGGTGCGGGATGGCTCGTTTGAGGATACGTTGGATATCCAGCCCGCAAGTTACGACGGTTGGTTCGACGCGGGGACCAAGACGCCGGCCGTCGTCAATACGCTTGATACGGTTGACGGTGATTTGACGTTCGACGGGGCGATAAGCCAGGCTTGGACCGGAATCAAGAAAATCGACCAGACCGTCAAAGTCGAACCGAGCCGGAACTACGTGCTTTCCTATTATGCGAGGAGTAACGGCGCAGGGGCAAAGACGTCGGTAACCGCAGTCCTGTTGAAGTCCAATAACGCAAAGGTTGCTTCAGGCACGGAATATTACCGCAGCACGAACTGCAACGGCATCTATGTCGGAGCGGCGGATGCGGATAAGTTCACGGGCGCCAACGTGGGCGTCGACAACCTGACTTCGACCTGGCAGCGCTACACCTGCGAATTCGTGACCAACCAGGATGCGGTTTCGGCCAGGATTGTCGTGTCGGGTTCGAACGCGGCCGTCGACGCCATCCAGCTCGAGGAGGCGGACGCGGCCACGGATTTCGTTGATGGCGTGGCGGTCCTCAATACTGATTACCTGAAATTGGCTCCAGAAGAGTTCAAATGTACGGGTGACGAGAAGGTCGACCGAAAGGAATGTGCGAACTTCGCCCAAGTCTGCCGCCAGACCGATGCCGGATGCCAGGGCTATACCGAGGTCGGCGGAGGAGACAGGACCGAAATCCCGGCTATCCTTTCGACCAACGACGCCTGTCCCAACTCCTGCGTGGGCTACGCCGAATACCGAAAATTGCCGTCGGCTTTCGACCTGGTGAATACAGGAGCAGCCAACCCGGCTCTGGATCCTTTGGATGACCCGGCCGATAACGCCACCTCGACGACTTTCGTGCCCAAGTACGCCCAAGCATGCACCGCGGCTCAGGCCGGATGCGAGGAATTCACCAACCTTGAAGCATCGGCGGCCGGCGGCGAAGATAAAATCTACCTGAATTACGCCCGGGCCTGCCAAAAGCCGAGCGACAAATCGCAAACCTATTTCACCTGGGAAGGTTCGGACACCACAGGTTATCAGCTGCGGACGTGGAGTTTGATAAAGGATACGAACGCCGTACCTTTGCCACCGGATAATGCCATGCACAATCCGCCGCAATTGCTGCGCAAGGCCGGACCGGACGGCGTCCTCAAGAATCCGGCCGACTGCAATGCGGTTTCCTGGAAGAGCGGCACGGATTCGGATTGCCGCCAGTTCTACGACGAGAAAGGCGGGGCGTTCTATGCCTTCTTCTCGCAGACCATCGTATCTTCGGTGGATTGCACGGATTACCGCAAGAACGATTCCACGGCCGATGATTGTGGCAAGACCGGCGGCGATTACAAGCAGGAGACGAGCGATTGCGTCTACCACATCCTGCAGAGCGAGAGCGGCACGTGCGATGCGGTCAATGCCGGATGCCGCGGCTATATTGGGACGACCGGCCGCAACACGGCAACGGTTTTGGATGAGATGTTCGCCACCACGACCAGTGCCTTCTATGGATCCGGTGGCACAATCCTCAAAATCTCGACCGAAGCGCTTTTGGTCGGCGACCATTCGCTCCAAGTGAGCGGCGGCGGCGTCCTGTCGGCGAATGTGGATTTCGCGGCCACGACCAATACCCTATATACGGTCAGCTTCTGGCTCAAGTCATTGCCGCAGAACATAAACGACAAGAACAAGACGGTGAACATCAAACTGGACGGCGTCTTGGCCGGCACCTTCACGGCATCCAACGATTGGCGGAGGTTCGAGATCGGGCCGTTCCGCGCCACGGGCACCAAGAATTCCAAGCTGACCTGGGAAGGTCTGCCCAATGTATCGTATCTGGATAACGTCACCATCCTTCGCCAGCAAGACGTGGTGTTCGTCAAAAAAGGCAGCTGGACCATCCCGGCCGAGTGCGACCAGACCACCGAAGGCATACCCCAGCCGCAAGCCATGCTTGGTTGCCGCGAGTTCCGCGACCGCTTGGGCAAGGTCTTTGACGTACGCCAGTTCTCGCGTCTTTGCCGCTATCAGGACGTGGGCTGCACGTCGTACGTGGATACCCGCAACTCGGACAGCGCATACGGACAGGACTTCCCGCTCAAGGGGCTGGATGTCCCGGGAGCGAACGGCAAGACTTGGGATACGCTGTATTCCGGGACAGTCACGGTCACCCGGCCGGCGGATCGCTTCATCTATGTCATCGACGAACCGTCCGCCCATTGTTCGGCTGACCAGATGTCATGCCGCGCTTTCGGCAAACCCAAGTTCGATGTCTTCGGTTCTCCGAGCTCGACTCATGAGACCGTGTACTTCAAGGATGACGTGACCAAATATACGGACGGCGGGGGAGAGCCGAACATGCTGTGCCGGCCGAGCGAATTGTTCTGCGACAAGTTCACGAGCGGACCCCTTGTCTCGTATTTCCGCGATCCGATCGACCATTTGGTCGAATGGAAAGAAAAAGTCACGACTTCTTCCACTGTCCCCAGCCTGCCCGAAGCCGAATATTCCGGTTGGTTCGTCAAAGGTTATGAGCCGCCCACAGCCGGTTATCCCTCAAAAGTGTCGGCCGGCAATACTTTCCTGATGGAGTTCGCGGGCGCGCCAGGATATCGCGGCTGGACCGCCGAATGTCCGGCCGAGCAATCGGAGTGCACCGAGTATCGCGACCCGGCGGATGACACTGACCAGGCCCATCCTTCTGGCAAACCGTATTTCTTCATCGCCAATGACATGCTGGACAAGGGCTCTTGCAAAGGAAAAGTCGACCTTTTGTCCGGGTGCGTCCTGTTCCGCGACATGAATGACAGCTCGTTGCCGTTCAGCACTGCGGCGACCTACGCCAAGGCCAAGGCTCAGGGTAATGCGGCCGTCAGCCCGGTGAACTGCACGACTGATCCAAATAATTCCTATTGCGCAGGCAAAGCCAACGACGCCAACCTCATCATCAAGGTGAAACTGGACCGCGATTGCCAGACTTGGCTCGGATGTTCTTCGGCTGAGACGGTGTATGACCCGGCTCAGCAGAAATATGTGGATTTGTGCACCAACCTGGCCGTGTGCGATCAGGTGGGCGGTACGTCAAGCAAGAATTTCTGCGGGCATTACGTGGACCGCGTGGGCGGAGCTGACCAGGTCCTGGCCAAGGGACGTTTCCTGGATATCGGCAACTACATGTCACGTCCTACGGGTTACGGCAAACCGGATTATTCAGGCTTCTCCATCCCTAACCATTTCCAAGTGGCGGACTTGGGCATGCGGCGCATGGGTTATGAGCTGCTGGCCACCCGTCCGAACTACGTCAAAGACAAGTTCTATAACGACTTCCGCCTGACGGCCAACGTGCCCATGGGAAGCCTGCCTTGGAATGCGGTGGACTTCACGGATAAGAATTACCCTTACTTGAAACTGTGTCGTCAGCCTCAGACCGGACTCATCGGCTATAAAGTGGAGAATGAGACGCCGTCAATGTGCCACTTGTCCATCGACAAGCCTTATACGACTTTGCTCATCGAGGTCCTGGGACAGGGGACGACCAATCCGAACAATGCGCAGCAGGTCGCGACCACCTTGGAGCAATCGGGTAACTTGTCTTCGAACAAGACGCTCAACAGGAGCTTCCCGCCCGTGGATTGCCGCGCCCATCCGGACAGCGCCGCACCGTTCGGCAATGAGTTCATCAAGGAATGGAGCATGACTTCGGATCCGCCGGTGCCCAAGACTTATGTGGATGGCTACAATGGCGTGAATTACTGCGAGTATGGTGAAGATTGCGATTGCAGCTACCGCAAAGTGGCCTATCAGGGCAGGAACAAATACTACGCGGCTTTCAGCGGCGGCGCGCCGGCCGGCATCTGCGTCGGCGGACAGGATGACGGCAAAGCGTGCGATCCGGGGATAGTGGTGTCGGCGCCAACGACGAGTAATGCGCCGGCAGCGACTAATGAGGATCTAAAGGGAAATACAGCTGCAGTTCCTGGAAGCGGAGGAGGCGAAAATAAATCGAGTATAAATACCTGCAGAGGAGGTGGCTGTTTCGCTTATACCTCAGACACCCTGGTCCGCGGCGTTCCGGGACAGTGCTTGTTGCGTGATTATGGACGCAAGTTGGGCGGGTCGCAGGACTTGAATCCTTGTCTGATCTGGAATCCGTCGCCGGTTCTGGTGGGCCAGGATGACAGGTACCATTACCAGCCGAGCGCTGGATACCTGCCGCCGGCAAACTCAGGCGAGTACTATTGCATGTCCAGCGCCAAGGAGCCGAGGAAACTCTCCATAAAAGCCACGAACTGCGTTCCGGATTATAATTTTTCAGCACCCAACGGTCCGTTCCATTTTGCCGACCCCTACTACCACTGTGCGAAGTATTACGACGGCACGGATGAAACCAAGTTGCTCAACAATACGGCTGAACCAGGCAGTATCGTGGCCCAACCGCCGGGCAAGATGGCCATCTTCCATTATGACGAATGTAATGTAATTGACCGTAACGTAGAGAGGGACTTTTCGACGCCTTGGCCTTTCGATTCACCGGGAACGGACGACGATTGGTATGAGATGCTCTGTGGTACTTCACTCGGTACCTTGGATGGTGTCGAGGCCGTCGGAGGCGATGGTGCTGCAGCCTGCGCCAGCATCCGTAATGCTTACGGCGGAGGTGCCATGGCGGAAGACCAGACATCGGGCCGTTGGGTCACGACCGGCCGCGGCGCTTCGCGTAATTACGCCGAGTATTTCATCAGGTTCAACCCGGATGCCTGGGCCAAGTGGTTGTTGGGTGTTGCTACACCGTCTGCCGAGCAGGTCAAGCGAGCTTCCCTCGAGACCAACTTCACGTATTTCAGGTTCAAGCCCATGTACAAGACCGGCGTCGGCGGATCTTGGGCCTGCGGCATGAGCGGCTGGTGGACCGACGAATTCCCGGTGACCGGCAGTGGCGATGGCTGGAACCAGGCGGCCAACACCATGATCACCGCCTTGCTCAAGGAAATGAATGATTTGACGCCGCAGAGCTTCGGTTATCTAAAGAATGAAAAGGGTACTAAGCTGGAAAAGCTGCCCTGTGCTTTTGCGGACAGTCATAGCGATAAGCTTGTGGACTCCAAAGGCAATCCAATTCCGGACGAAGGTTTGTGCTATTACAAATATTGGGAGATGGGTTACCGCGCGGATTCACAGAAGAAATTCCGCATGTTCTACGATTCGTTCGGCGGCCCGCAAAAGCTCGATCCGACGAACGTCATGTTCTCCGAGTCTGACGCCAGCAAACCATTCTTCGCCATCCGCGCCATGTTCGAGGATACGCTGCCCGGCGATAACGTGGTGCCGCCTTCACAGCTTGACCCTAGCGGTCTGCAATTGGGCGGACCGTTCCGATTCGTGGGCTGGTGGGTGACGGCGTCTTTCCCCGGAGCCACGAGCGAGCGATATATCTACATGGGATTGGATGTGGGCAACGCCGATGTGTGCCGCGAAGTGGCGCGCGTCAAATCGCCAGATACCAAACAGACTGCGGCATTCACGGATCGCGTCTGGGATGGCGGAAGCTTCAGCCTGCCGGTATTGGGCTTCATCTTCAGCCAGGGGAGCGCACCGTTCGGGGCTGCACTCAACACGCGCGACATCGGCCAGGAACCGCTTTACCAGCTCGGACCGCAGACTACCGAGCAGACGGTCAAGGCGGGCGCGAACAAGCCCACCTGGTTGGCTTCGGGTGCGAGCTATTCCAAGACCCTGGCTATGCCGACCGCCAACTGGGGCTACCTGACCAACTTATTCGCCAAGGTCTACCAGGTTTACCGTTACCAGGACCAGGCTGTCGGTCCGACCTCTTGGGCGTGTACGGACGGGCCGCGTTTCGGTTCAGCCTGTCCGGACATGAGCACAGAGGTCGCTCCGGGATATGTGATAGATCCAAACACGAATAAGCCGAAATTAGATTCAAATGGTAATCCAATACCGGACGGCACGACCCATTACAAAGACAAGGCCGAGTGCTTAGCTACGGGTTGTTCTTTTCCGCTCAATAAAGATGGCGGTACTTCGGCTCCGGACATCTCAGTCAAGTATTGCGGCTGGGCCGGGACATGTAACTCAAATGCAGTTGATCCTTCGCAAGGCCAGGCGCTGTGCAACTCCATGTCTGGCGTGAACGCAGGTTTGGCCTGTTCCGGCAGTCTTGGCGGAGCGCAGAGCTATCACATCTGCCATTTGGCGCCGGTCAAGAGCGTTGGAGGCCAGATGACCCCGCAATATACGAGCTGCGGAATCGCGAGCGGCTGGGAGCAGGTCAAGGACAGCGAAGGTAATTTGTCGGAACTGTATCGCAAAGCGGGAACAGCAACTTGTACGGCTGGTTCGGACTGCTGGACCCGGAAATCCGCCGCTCAACGTGGCGCATTCCAGTGCGCGAGCGGCGCTGTCACTATGCCGGACGGAAAGTTAGCCTGGTGCCGGGCAAACAGTGGCGGTCAGCCTTCTCCGGATTGTCCGATTGAGGTGGTTGGCGGAGGGAATGGCCCGAATGACTCCAAGTGCGACTGCCCTCTTGGTACGACTGCAGGCGGCAACTGTAAAGATTCTAACGGAAATTCAGGCGGGCCAGCAGGAAAATGCACTAATGGATACGAACAGACAGAATGCAATAAAAATTCAGATTGCGAGTTCGGTTGGTTGGAATGGTGGGGCGTGGACTTCACGAAAAATTCGGGTCCTCCGGATAAACCGCAGTGGTACTACCAGGACGGGATTTGGGGAGGTACGGCCTATAAATGGATGGGCTTAGCCGAAAACAACAATGATCCAAAATTGGTGTTCACTTCGAACTTAGCGAACGAATGGGATACGCCCGGAATTATTTGGTGGGTAAATGACGGTACATCTCAAGCTTGGAACGGCACAGATGGTCAAAGTGCCGCACTGGATATCGCCCGCAAAGACCTTTCCAACGGCAGAATAGTTTGGTACGGAGGCGCTAACAGCGGTTCGCCATACGATGCTGGCGGAAAGATGGGTTTGATAAACTCAAAAACACGTTTCCCCGGGGTGTACCAAGCCGGAAGTTTCAACAACGGTACTCAAATATTCATTCCTGCACATTGCGAAAGACCTCCGATTAAACCAGATTTAGCAGATTCGGCATATCTAGCAGTATGTAAGAAGATATCGGGAGATAAAGGTTGGGGTGACTTGAGCGGAGCTCCAGCGGATAAATATAATTGTAGCGTCGGCAACACACCAGACGTCCCATATTTCAGCCAAACAACCGGATTCTATAATGGTGGTGCTACGGGTAGATATATCGGTGGTGTCACTCCATGGAAGACGGGAACGTGCGAGTTCGGTGTATATGAGAATCGGGGGTGCAGTCGCGATTCGGATTGCGCGCCGGCCTTGATGGCGAAGATAGACCAGAATGCATCGAGCTTCTTCTGCAATGCGGTGAGCAAAAAGGAAGGCGGCAAATTGGTGCCGAATACGGGTGGATTCACGTACTTTGAGGGTGACATGGGCGGTCAGTCGGCGGATGTGTGGTGCAAAGCGAATCCGGACAAGTGCTCGAGTGTCAGTACGAATTGCCTTGCGACTACAGGTGATGCAGGTTCCAAGGACCTGGATAAGGACAACAACATGTGCACGCACTACTCCGGTTATTATCCGCGGCCGGATATCTGTGGCGGCGACATAAGTAAGCAGCAGTGCCTGACCGGTATCCTGCAGATGGACCCGGACGTCAGGAAATCCTTCGACTTGCGCAAATCCACGCCGCCGACCGATGTCTCATCCGGCCTGCATCTGCCGCCGTACATCGCGTCCAAGAATCCTGATCCGAATAATGCCGGTAAGTACCTGAATTCGACTGACTACTCGGCGGACTACACCTACCTGGCGTTCTATACACCTCGTCCTCCCATGGTCGCGGCCCCGGATACGAGCAAGCAATGCCCGTCCCCGGGACAGTGCCCGATTTCGCAGGTCGGGGCGTTCAGCCTGGAGGGTTCGTCTGAGGGCAAGGTGGCGTACGTCGGCGGTCAGGTCCAGACCAACATCCGTTTCTATGGCTGGGCCGCTGACAACCAGATGGGTCTCAAGGACTTGTGGCTGGATTGGGGCGATGGCGTGACCCAGGAATACCATGACGCCAGGATGAAGAACAAGAAGCCGATCTGCGGCACGACCAAGCAATGTGAGTTCGTCCCGGGATTGGGCTGCAACACGGATAATGATTGCCCGCCGGCCGGCGGCAAGTGCTCGCCCGTGGGTTCGTGCGCGGCCAAACCGCAGACCACGTGCATCAGCGACCTGGACTGCTACGAAGGCGGGCTGGACGTGGGCGACAAGTGCCAGAGCCGTTTGACCTTCGGCAACAGCGACGGCGCCTGCGAACAGAACTTCTTCGAGTTCACCCACGTGTACACGTGTCCCAAGGAGGCCGTCAACCCGAGTGTCATGCCGGCTTGCGGCACGACCAGGTACTGCTCGCGCGACAACACTCGGGATTGCTCAAATTCTAAACCGTGCGCAATCGGCGATACATGCTTGACCACGACCGACATGGCGCCTCCGGGAGGCTGCTATGACGCCACGAACAGCGCCTGCCGCTTCACGCCGCGCCTGCTGCTCAAGGATAACTGGGGCTGGTGCGCCGGCGAGTGCCGCGTCGAAAACCTGGGCGGCGGCAAATTGGGCCCGGGGTTCAATTGGAGCAATATGCTGGTTAATAAGCCGACCAGTAACAATATCCTTTTGCCTAACGGTGGCTGTTATGACGCCACGGGTGTAACCCTGAACAAGGACCCGTCGCAATCTTTGGTCGTCGGATACCTGAATGCCGGAGGTTCTCCCAAGAGCGTCTATAATATGTGCGATCCGTATGCGACCAAGGGTACGGATTATCGCCCATGGATAGTGTTCAAGGGCGCGATGCAACTGGGCATATCTCCGTAACAAGCCACAAGGTAAAAAAAGAGGCGCGGAAATCGCGCCTCTTTGCATAAAATAAATCCCCTCCGGTGAAGCGGGAGGGGAAAGGTAAGGAAGGGGCGGAAAGCTCAGCGGACGACGGAAATCGGAGGGAATTCCTTTCGTCCAAGCAGGATGCGGGCGGCCCTGAGGGCGGTGAAGTGGCGGAATTCCAGCGAGCCGGCGGAACAAGCCTGGATGTAGCGGTTGAGCGCTCCTTTGATGGCGCGCTCCACGCTTTGGGTTCCGTCGAAGGGCGTGGACTTGAGGTAATCCACCGCCATCCCGTCGAATTCCGGTACGGGCACACCGGACGGCATGGAGAGCCTGTCGCGGATGAGCGAGATGATCCGGTCGTGGTCTGCACCGCGTTCCTCCCAGGTCGGCCAGGAGAGCGGTAGGGGCGCACAGGCGTCGTGGAACTCCTCGAGCCAGCCGGTCCCCTGGGTGATCTGTTCGCTACCCGGTCTGACTGCGATCATGACGACCGGGAAGTTGTGGCGGTAGTTCAGGATGGTCCTTTGGTGGCGTTTCGGAAGATCTTCGCCGTTCAAGACCAGGAGCGAGGTTTCATCGTCGCGTTCGAGCTCGATGACGCTGGGCAGTTCATTGCCGATCACACGTTCGCTTTCAGAGCTGCCGTGGGCAGCCACGATATGGCGGAAGAAACCGTAGAGCTCCAACCGATTGTCGGGAGATACCACGACGGGTATCAACCAGGAATGCTCGGCGTTCGCCAGGGCAAGACCGACGAGCCGCTGCATGGGCGTGCTCAAATCGACCAATGGGAACATCTTGTTCTGTCCATTCTGCTTCATGAGGTCTTTCCGGTAGAAGGTGCACCCGGTTGCGCCGGGACGCCGTCTTGTGACGAGGCTGGGGCAGGATATGGGAGATTTCGCAATTTGTCAAGTAGGTGCGGGTTAAAATCCGCGTCTACAGCATGTCTTGACGCCGATGCCCGAAGGGTGTATCTTGCTTGCATACTCGTTCTGGATGAACGAGTTTCTTTTTTGCCTAACCACTAACCATCAGTAATCAAAAACTTTCCGAACTATGGCATCAGCCATCTCCCAAGCCATCCGTCAGGTGTGCGAAGAGAAGAACCTGACTTACGAATCCGTGCTGGAAACGGTCGAAGCGGCATTGGCCGCGGCTTTCCGCAAGGACTTCGGCAACAAGAACCAGAACATCAAGGTCCAATTCGACCCTGAAGCTTACGACGGAGCCACAGCCGGCATCCGCGTCTTCGACGTGAAGACCGTGGTGGCGGACATGGAATTGCCCGAGGACTACTTCGAGCGTTTCGAGGCCGCCAGCGCAGCCAAGCGGGCCGAGACCAAGAGGAGCTTCGGCATGATGGAGACCAGGGAACCTGTCGCGCCACCGGTCCAGGCAGAAGGCGAGACCAAAGCCGATGATGAATTCGCGTTCAACCAGAAGACCATGATCATGTTATCCGATGCCCGCGACCTCAAACCGGATGCGCAGCTGGAAGACGAGATCAAAGTCGAACTGAGCGTGCCAGCCGCCTTCGGACGCATGGCTGCGCAGACAGCCAAACAGGTCATCATGCAGAAGCTGCGCGAAGCCGAACGCAACGTCATCTTCAACGACTTCAAGGACCGCGAAGGCGAACTCATGAACGTGACCATCCAGCGCCGCGAAGGCCGGGTGGTGCTCATCGATTTGGGACGCGCCACGGGCGTGCTCCTTCCGGAAGACCAGATCGAGACCGAACGCTACTTCCCGGGGACGCGCATCAAGGCAATCCTGCGCGAAGTCAGCATGACGCCGAAAGGCCCGGAAATCCGCCTGTCCCGTTCTTCCCCGGGTCTCGTGGCCGCCATCTTCGCCCAGGAAATCCCGGAAGTGGCCAATGGCATGGTGGAGATCAAGAACATCGCCCGCGAAGCCGGATCGCGCACCAAGGTCGCGGTCACGGCGCATGACGATGCCATCGACCCCATCGGTTCGTGCATCGGACAACGCGGCACGCGCATCCAGACCATCATCCGCGAGCTCGGCGGCGAGAAAGTGGACGTGATCCAATGGTCGGCCGAAGAGACGGAATACATCTCCGCGGCTTTGAGCCCGGCCAAGGTCCTGTCCGTGAACCTCAAACACGACGACCACCTGGCCATCGTGAAAGTCCCGGCGGACCAGCTGAGTTTAGCCATCGGTAAGGGCGGCCAAAACGTGCGGCTCGGAGCCAAGCTGACCAATTGGAAAATCACCATCGCCGAGGAGAGCGGCAAGACCGTGGCCGATTCAGAAGTCGGCGAATTCGCCGAGAAACCGGCTGTCGAATCCGCTTCATCCGAAGCTCCGGAATCGGCGCGCGACGCGGACATCAAGGAAGTTGAGGCTGACATGAAGGACGAACCGCTCGAGGGAGCGCAAGCCAAGGCTAAAGCAGAGGCTGAGTCGGCTGAGAAATAACCAATTGCCGCCATAAACGGCCCGTATGACATCAATCTTCAACGCGATCATTTTCCAGCCAATCCTGAACCTGCTCATCTGGCTGTATAACATTATCCCAGGCAGCGACTTTGGTTTCGCCATCATCGCCCTGACCGTCATCGTCAAAGCCATCCTGTATCCGCTGACGGTCCAGCAGATAAAACAGCAGCGCGCCTTGCAGGAGCTCCAGCCCAAGATCGACGAGATCCGCCTGCGGCTCAAGGACGATAAGGATGGGCAGGCCAAGGAGCTGATGGATCTGTACAAACGGGAGAAGGTCAATCCGGCTTCATCCTGCCTGCCGCTCCTGATCCAGCTGCCGGTGTTCATCGGCCTGTTCCAGGCACTGCGTGACGGTTTGGCTTCGCGCAGCCTGAACATGCTGTATCCGTTCATCGCCAACCCGGGGACCATCAACAACATGTTCCTGGGCATCGTGGACCTGTCGAAACCGAATTACACCCTGGCCGTGCTGTCGGGCCTGATCCAGTTCTGGCAATCCTGGCAGATGTTCAAGAAACCGAGCGCGGCCACGCCGCCGCCACCCGAGGTCGAAGGCTCGAAGGGCGCCAAGGACGAGTCCATGGCTTCCATGATGAACAAGCAGATGATGTACATCATGCCCATCATGACCGTGTTCATCGGCATTTCGCTGCCCGGCGGCCTGACCTTGTACTGGCTGGTCATGAGCTTGCTCACCGTGGCGCAACAGGCCATCTTCCTGCGTAAACCGCAGCCCCCGAAAGCTGAACCGCAGCTGTCGAAATAACCTGAATACATAAGGATAGAGGCGTCCCGGTGACCACCAGGGCGCCTCTATTCGTTTTCCGGCCAGCGCGCTAACCTTGAACCGTATGAGCCTCAATTCCAAAGCCCTGATCGGCGTGCCGGTCAGGACGAAAATCGGCCAGGCAATCGGGAAACTGGCCAGCCTGGAGATCGATCCGGACACGGGACGGATATCGGCCCTGCGTGTCCGCGTCCGGGGTTTCGTGCCTGGCCTTTTGGATGACGAGACGTTCGTGGGCTGGTCACAGGTCGTATCCATGGACGAAAAGGAGATTGTGGTGGTGGACGCGTTCGTCCCGGTCGGTGCGACGCTGGCCAAGAATGATTTCGTTTCGCCTCCAGCCCATCTCAAAGAGCAATCTTCGTGATATGGATGACGTCCGGAACGCCATCGTCAGGACGCTGTGCTTCCAAGCGGCATGGAATTACGCGCCGACTTTGCCGGAGCTGATTTTGATGATAGATCCCTCTGTCGTCCTGAGCGAAGGGCCGTCAGAAGGACCGGAGTCGAAGGACCTTTTTAAGCAAAATATTTTTCATGAGGTCTCGAAATTGAAAAACGAAGGTTTCATCAACGAGAGTGATGGTCGTATCGGCTTGACCGAGGAACTTCCTAAAATCCTTTCCGATATCCGCGAACGCGACATGTTCCAGGCGCGCAAACGCCGTCGGGCCGTGAAGGTCGCGAAATGGCTGGTGTCTTTGGGCGGCGTCAGGTTTGTGGCTTTGGCCAATACGACCGCTTTGGGCAGCGCACGCGACCAGGGTGACTTGGATTTTTTCGTCATCGCTAAAGCCGGGACCATCTGGACCACCCGTCTGCTGGGTGCCGGGCCGTTCAAGCTGGCGGGTTTGCTGCCGACAGAAAATAAAACGCGCGACGCTATTTGCCTATCGTATTTCGTGGCTGACGACTCCCTGGATTTGTCATCGCACATGCTGGAAGGGGATGATCCATATTTCCGGTATTGGTTCTTGTCGCTTTTGCCGCTGTATGACGATGGCGTAGGCAAGGAGCTCTGGGAGAAAAACGGCGTCATCAAGCGGCGCCATCCTTTGGCGCGGCGTTGGATGGTTCCGCCGGATTTCGCGTTCCACCCCAGGTTTCGGATGCCGACTTTCGTCAGCCGCATGACAGAATCCGTCGCCCGCATTTTCCAGAAAAGGTGGTTCCCGAAGGCCATAAAGGAAATGATGAACCGGGATTCCCGCGTCATGGTCAGTGATAGGGCGCTTAAATTCCACGTTGACGACAGGCGGGCGGAATTCTGCGAGAAATATCTAGAGTTATGTCGGAAATACCAAATAAAGGGATGAAATATCTCAAAGATGCGATATGGAGAATCAGGAGTCTCGGCTGGTTCGGGCTTGTTTGGCGATTGGCGGTCTTGTCTTTGCCCTGGCAGACGCGTTGGTTCCACGAGGCGAAACTGGCTGGCTGGCCTTGGGAGCAGGGAAGTTCGGCGTTTTATGTTTCTTGGATTCCGTTGATCTTCGCCGTCGTGCTGGGCTTCATTGGTCTGAAGGAAGACCCGCCAAAAGATGAGAAGAAGAAAAAATGGATACCGTGGCTTTGGGTCTCCTCGGCGGTCTTGCTTTGTCTGTCGGTCATGAGGTCGGTATCGTTCGAGGCCTCGGCGCAATGGTGCATCCAGGCGGGCGTGCTCTGCGTCTTCGTGTACGTTTTGCACAAAAGGAATATCGCAGCAAAAACTTTGGCGACATGGCTCAGCATCGCGATTCTGCCGCATGCACTGTTGGCTTATATGCAATTCGCGGTGCAAAGAGTGGATTCCTGGTCCTGGCTGGGCATCGCGTTCCAAAGCCCGAAACAACTGGGCGTCTCGGTCGTCGAATTCGCGGACATGCGCTACCTCCGGGCATACGGAGGGATGCCGCATCCGAACATCCTTGGAGGATGGCTGGCCATGGGGACGATAGTCGCGGTCTGGTCAGCCTGGCGTTCGGCCACGAAACGCCGCGCCCTGGCATTCGCGGCAGCAGCAGCGGTTTTTTCCGGCGCACTCGTCCTGACTTTTAGCCGTTCGGCTTTCCTGGCCACGGCCGTCGGATGTGCCGCGCTCATGATTCTTTTCTTCGTTAAACGCAGGGAAAAGAAGACGGAGCTCCAGTTCGGTCTGATGGCCTTGGTCTGCGCCGCTGTTTTCGCGGCCATCCTCGGTTTTTCCCAGCGCGAGGTGCTGCTGGCGCGGACCCAAGACCAAAGCAGGTTGGAAGTGAAATCTTCGGTTTCCAGGACGCAAAGCCTCAAGGACGGTTGGGAAGTTTTCAAACGACGCTGGATCTTGGGCAGTGGCCCGAATGCCGAGTTGAAGGATTTGGCGATGATCAAGTTCGGGAACGAAGGAAAGCAATCCAGCGAGCCCTTGGAATCGCCGCATAATTCATTTTTCCTTCTGGTCGTGGATTTCGGCGTCGTCGGAGGACTGATTGTTTTGTGGGCGGTCTTCCTGGCCAGGCGCAAACTTTTGCGTCGGTGGTATTTCATCCTGCCCTTGTCGGTCTTGGCGTGGTTTGACCATTATCTTTGGTCTTATTGGAGCGGTATGGTCCTGCTGGCAGTCATCCTGTCCCTCGCGGCAGTACCTGATACGGATTGACAAATCCGGGGATTATGGTTAGCTTTCGATAGGTCCTTTATTGCGGGGGATGAGAAATGCCGAATACGATCCCGCCTGATGGCAAGAGTTCGACGATCAGGGAAGATTCACAGGCGCCGATGCTGAGTTTGGCGGACTTCCCGGTGGTCATCGTGTGGCAGATAGAATATGCCGATGGCGTCCACAGCCACGGCGTCAACCTGGTGCATTCGCAAAGCGCGCTGAACAGGCTGCACCACCTTCTACGCCAGGAACACCTGGCCTTCAAAGCGGCGACCAGCCTCAAGCTCATGCGCAGCGACGACTTGTCGGTCGAACCTCGGGCTGTCCGCATGTGCGGCAACCCTGGCCACAATGGGCGAGGCATACCGCACGACCACTTCTGCTATGAGTGCGGAAAGCCGACCCACGTCGTGATGATCGTGGAAGGCGAATGAATCTGTATGCGTCCCGGTATCCACTTTGGAAGTGGAACCACCGGGACGTTATTTTTTTATGCAGGTGAAGACGAAAGCTGGCGGCACGTTCAACGGCGTGAAATCGACTTTGGAGTTGCCGAAAAGATCCTTGATTTCCTTGAGCGTGGTGGTCGAATACTGGAACATGACGTAGGAGCCGTCCGGATTCAGGTGCTCCTTGATTTGGGAAAAGACGCGGCGGCGTTTTTCTTTGTCCATGGCCGCGAACGGGATGCCGGAGATGATGAAGTCGAATTTGTCGCCGCGGTCGCGCAGGAAATCCTCGACATCACCGTGGTGGACCGCGACGCCGGGGAATTTAGAACTGCAGATATCGCCCAGGTCGTGGTCCGCTTCGATCAGCTCGAGCTGGGAAGGGGAAGCGAGTTTTTTCAGGATTTCGGAAGTGATGGCGCCATCACCTGGACCCAACTCCAGGACGCGGGCTTGGGGCGTCAAGCTGCTCGTCATGAGCTTGGCCAAAGCCGGCGCGCTGGGCGCAATCGAGCCGATGCCGGCCGGATTCTTGAAGAGTTTTTTGAGCCACCACAACATAATGCTGGGAGGATAGGGTAATTGGAGGGAAAAGACAAAGAAACGCGGTTTTCGGCATATGCGCGCGCTCTTGACGGATAAGCCGGGGCGTCGCTATAGTTAAGGCCGAACCGTAGATAGCATTCATTAGGTCGGAGTGCTAAATATGGTCAATTTTTATCAATAATCAGCATAAAAAACTAATCAACACTATGCAGCTACGTCCTCTTGGTGATCGGGTCATCGTCAAACCCGCAGCTAAAGAAGAAATGACAAAAACCGGAATCCTTTTGCCGGATACGGCAGACAAGGAACGGCCGGAACAGGGCGAGGTCATCGCCGTGGGTCCGGGCAAACTTTTGGACAACGGCAACCGCGCCGCCATGTCGGTCAAGGTCGGCGACAAGGTCGTGTTCAAGAAGTATTCGCCGGATGAAGTGAAGATCGAAGACGTGGAATATCTTGTCATCGCCGAAACAGACGTGATGGCGGTAATCGAATAATTCAACTGACGAAAAATATGGCAAAGCAAATAATGTTCGACGAGAAGGCGCGGCAGGCCATGAAGCGGGGAGTGGACCAGCTGGCTGACGCAGTGAAGGTGACGCTCGGCCCCAAGGGCCGCAACGTGGTCATCGACCGCGGCTATGGATCACCGACCATCACCAAAGACGGCGTGACCGTGGCCAAGGAAATTGATTTGGAAGATAAGTTTGAGAACATCGGTGCGGAATTGGTCAAAGAAGTCGCGTCCAAGACGAATGACGTAGCCGGCGACGGCACCACGACTGCCACGGTTTTGGCGCAAGCCATGATCGCTGAAGGTTTGAAGAACATCACGGCCGGAGCCAATCCGTTGGCCGTGAAACGCGGCATGGAAAAGGGCGTGGAGGCAGTCGTCGCGGAGCTGAAGAAAATCTCCAAGCCGGTGCAGGGCAATGAAATCGAGCAGGTCGCATCCATCTCGGCTAATGACCCGGAGATCGGCAAGAAGATCGCGGACGCCATGAAGGAAATCGGCGCTGACGGCGTGATCACGGTCGAGGAAGGCCAGACGTTCGGCATCGAGACCGAGGTGGTCAAAGGCATGCGCATCGACAAAGGCTATGCCTCGCCGTACATGGTGACCAACGCAGAACGCATGGAAGCCGAATATTCGGACCCGTTCATCCTGGTCACGGACAAGAAAATCAGCTCCATCCAGGAAATTTTACCCATCCTCGAGAAAGTCGTGCAGACCGGCAAGAAGGAGATCGTGATCGTGTGCGACGAAATCGACGGCGAAGCGCTCACGACTTTGATCCTGAACAAGATCCGCGGCACGTTCAGCGCCTTGGCCGTCAAAGCCCCGGGCTTCGGCGACAGGCGCAAGGATATGCTCCAGGACATCGCCATCGTGACCGGCGCCAGCGTCATCACCGAGGATTTGGGACGCAAGTTGGACACGGTGACACTCGAAGATTTGGGACATGCGCATAAGGTCATCGCCACCAAGGATTCGACCACGTTCGTGGGCGGAGCCGGCGAAGAAGCCAAGATCCAGGCCCGCGTAGCGGTCATCCGGAAGACGCTTGAAGGTACGGATTCGGAATTCGACCGCGAGAACCTGCAGAAGCGCCTGGCCAAGCTGGCCGGCGGCGTGTGCGTCATCAAAGTCGGTGCGGCCACGGAAGTCGAGATGAAGGAAAAGAAGCATCGCATCGAGGATGCCGTGTCAGCGACGAAAGCCGCGGTCGAAGAAGGTATCGTGCCGGGCGGCGGCGTGGCGCTCATCCGGACTTTGGCGGCGTTGGATGCGGCCAAGGTCGAGGGCGAGGAAGCCATCGGCATCTCCATCCTCAAGAAATCAATGGAAGAACCGATCCGGGCCATCGCCGAGAATGCGGGCAAGGAAGGTTCGGTCGTGGCCGAAGAGGTCAAGAAGCGCCAGGGCTCTGAAGGCTATAACGCGCAGACTGACGTCTACGAAGATTTGCTCAAAGCCGGGATCGTGGACCCGACCAAGGTGACGCGCTCCGCTTTGCAGAACGCGGCATCTGTCGCGGCCATGTTCCTGACCACCGAATGCGTCATCACCGACCTGCCCAAGAAGGAAGAACCGGCCGGACACGGCGGTATGGGCGGCGGAATGGGGATGGATTACTAAAAGAGGCAGTTGGATGCAGAAAGAATGTAAGGGCGCGATTCATCGCGCCCTTTCGGTTAGCGATTCAGTCCGTTGACCCTGAAGGCTTTTTATGCTAATTGATATACGGAGGAAGTCATGCTCGTTATCCTCGAATGCATCCTGATTGTTTTCCTCACAGTTGGAATGATAGTTCTGGGCGGCACTGGTCTTGCCACCCAAGAACAGTACAAAGGGAAAAAGAACCTGGCTTGGAAGGTTGTTTGGGGATTGCGGCTCGGGTTGGGGAATCTGATGACCCTGTTAGTGCTCTTTATTACCAGCGCACTCTGCGGACCCCTCACTTTTTCCGTCTTCTGCATCAGCCTCATCGCCGGGATGCTGATTGCGTCATTCGTGTACATCATGTTGGGGAAATTGCGGATTCCCAAGGAACCGTCACCAAATATCGGCCCTTACCGCTCACTAGTGAAGGCCCCGCCTCGCGCATTCCCCGGGACTCTCCCGCGAAAGATCCACGTCTTCCTGCTGAACTACTTCAGACCAGGTTGGGACGATACCGCACCTTCAACGGAGAAAGTCTGACCTTGGACGGCGCGCTCGCGCCGTCTTTCGATATGGGGCGTATCCCCTTTGGGACATGACAAAATGGACGTTTATGCTATCGTTTAGCCGCTAGGAATTATTAACGCTTTATTCAGCTTATTAATATGCCGGAGAATGAATCGCCAGTAGCGCCAGTCAGGGTCGTGAGCAAGAGGAATAAGACCATCGGGATGTTTTTCATAATCGGGCCTTGGATTGGCTTGGCTTTGATTCTGACTGCTTGGGCCGTGACGAGTTTTGTGATGAGCCAGCAGGTCGCGGTCATGAATTCCTATGAAATGAACGCCGCCGGACAAATGATTCCAGCTGTAGGGGATTCTCGGACGGCCATACTTAGGATCGTGAACGTAGGTTTGGGCTTCCTCGGCATCCTGTGCGTCATCGGCATACTGATAGGTGTCCCATTGGGTCTGGTGTTCATGCGCAAGCGTGATTTGGCGGATGGTTCCGTCTACGACCAACGTTCCGGCAAGGGAGTGGCTTCGGTCGTGCCTGAAGAGATAAAAGGATGGAGTTGGGGAGCGGCTGGGTTGACCTGGATTTGGGGCATCTACCACAACGTCTGGATTTCTTTGCTGTCTTTCATCCCGCTCGTCAACTTGGTCATGATCGTCTACCTCGGCTTGAAGGGAAATGAGCTCGCCTGGCGCAGCAATAAGTGGACATCAGTCGAAGAATTCAAGACGGCCCAAGGAAAGTGGCAGACCTGGGGTATAATCTTCTTCATTTTGGGCGTCTTGTCGTTCCTGTCCAGATTGTCGTCCAATAGCAGCGGTTATTAGGCAAACCAGGCGCGATAAGGCCGTATAACGTGACATTTCTGGACTTGCATGCTATCCTTTGCCCAGAATTATTAATAAAACACTATGACCGAAGAACACAAAGCGTCAGTCATGCCCACGTTCGACAAGAAGGACATCGAGGATAACAAGCTCATTGCTGCCTCGGCCTACATCATATTCTTCATCCCGCTCCTGGCCGCCAAGGATTCCAAGTTCGCCAAGGAGCATGCCAAGCAGGGTTTGGTCCTGCTCATCCTCTCGGTCATCATTATGATCGTCGGTTCCGTGGTGCCGATCATCGGCTGGTTCATCATCGGCCCGTTGGGTTCGATCCTGGTCCTGGTCATCGCCTTGATCGCCATCATCAAGACCTTGCAGGGCGAATTCTGGGAGATTCCCATGGTCGGCAAGTACCGCAGCAACTTCAAGTTCTAAGCAGTCCAATAAATTGCCAGAAACCAGCACCCCGGGGTAACATCGGGGTGCTGTTGTTACCCATATGATCCAAGACCAGCTCAACCGCATCGCGGAATTGCGCGCCAAGACCGAAGAGGCTTGGAAAGTTTTGGAATTGGACGCGGTGCGCGAGGAGATTGCGGCTCTGGAAGTCGAGTCGTCGGCCCCGGATTTTTGGAGCGACCAGGAAAGGGCGCGGCGCGAGTCGCAGAAACTCTCTGACCTGAAGAAAGACGTGGACATGTGGTCCGGGCTTCGGGCTGATTTGATGGACCTGCAGGAGATGGCTGAATTGGCCAAGAGCGAAAGCGACGAGTCCCTCGAAAAAGATATCGAAAAACGGCTGAAGGAACTCGAAGAACGCTATTCGAAGCAGGAATTCTCCATGCTGCTCGGTGGGGCACATGATGCCTCGAGCTGCGTCCTGTCCATCCATGCCGGAGCCGGCGGGACTGATGCCCAGGATTGGGCCGAGATGCTGATGCGCATGTATTTCCGCTATGCCGAACGCAAAGGCTTCAAGGTCCGATTGGTCGACGAAAGCCGTGGCACCGAGGCGGGCATAAAGTCCGCGACATTCTTCATGGAAGGGCGTTATGCCTACGGATATCTGAAAGGCGAAGCCGGCGTACACCGGCTTGTGCGCCTGTCGCCGTTCAACGCGGACAGCTTGCGCCAGACGTCATTTGCTTTGGTCGAGGTCATTCCGGAGGTGGATGAAGATGTGAGTATCGATATCAAACCTGAAGATTTGCGCATCGACACCTTCACGTCCGGCGGCAAAGGCGGGCAGTCGGTGAACACGACATATTCAGCCGTTCGCATCGTACACTTGCCGACCGGCATCATCGTATCGTGCCAGAACGAACGATCGCAGACCCAGAACCGCGAGAACGCCATGAAGGTCTTGAAGTCGCGATTACTTCTGTTGAAGGAAGAAGCTTTGCAGAAAGAAAAGAAGGAACTCCGCGGCGAATACCATAGTGCGGAATGGGGGAGCCAGATCCGCTCATACGTTTTACATCCGTACCACATGGTGAAAGATTTGCGTACCGGGCACGAAACTTCGGATACGGACGCGGTCTTGGACGGCGATTTGGATGCGTTCGTGGAAGCCGAATTACGGCAGGGCATTAAGCCGGGGGATTTCAGGGCAGAGCTGAATAAGGAATAAATGATGAAGCGCTCCGGTGGACACCGGAGCGCTTTTGAGATTGAGGATGGGTGCAGAAGGTCAGCGCTGGAGGCGGATGAAGATTCCAAAGGGCTGAACCCATCTACATTCCTGTTCACGTGTTCCGCTGATGAATAGATGAAGGCCTTCATCCTGGCAGAAGTCGAAGAGCATCAGGGCGGCGCCTGTAAGCTCGTCGCGCGTAGGAAAGAAGTTGCCTTTCCCGGCCGGCCACTCAATACACCGGAAGTCTCCGAGCTCGATTACCGACCATCCGCGATCGGCGGCATTTTCGATGTAAGCCGGTATTTTGGCTATCATTTTTTCGGCCCAGGCCCGTCTTTCGGCATCGAGCCCCTCGGTTCGATCCACCAGTTTTTCGGGGTGCCGTTCCCCGAGCTTTTTTCTCCATTCGCTTGCAAGGGACATGGCTGACGTTCCTTTCTCACCAAGGTTTACCAAGCCTCGCCGTACCGGTCAATCCCTTGACTTTTTCCATGATTTGGGGTACATCGAGTATGGTCTCTGATGATTGTGGGAAAGGAAAATATGGGAGATTGCGGACCATGGGAAAGTTCTTTGAAAAACTGGTTTGGGCCTTGTGCCTCGTCTTTTTCGTGGGGGTAACAGCGGGCGGTTGTGTGATGTGCTGGGACGGCAACCTGCAGCCTTTCCGCCTCAGCGATTACGTCTATAGCGCCTATGGCTTTGACGACAGCTCCTTCGGTGCGGCATTCCTGGTGAACACGACAGGATTCCTGGAGTCTTGGCTCGGGTTCGTGCTGTTCTGCCTGGGGATCATCCTCATCGCGGGAATGTTCACCAAGGAGAAAATGAACGATCCGAAATACCGGCTCAGGGATGACCGGGAACAGCTCAAGATGATCTTGGGAGGAGTCGCCACGCTGATCGCGTCCACGGGGTTGGCGGTACTGGCCTGGCAGAGGGAGTGCCACTTGGGTTGGGGCGCGCACATGCCGCAAGGGGACTTCATGGGTCTGTTGCTGGTCATGGTCGGCCTGTTCCTTGGAATCCCCGCGGTTTTCTGCGCCGTCGGCGTGCTGGCCATGGCGTTCGATGGGTATGAAGAGATACCAGACGTGGAACCTGGAAAGACTGTGCAACGTATCCAGGGTCAGTGCTGAGTCCTACAAACGTACCTTGGAGGTGAATATGGAAACAAGAAGAGCAATCGGAGCGATTTTGATGTTTACGGGCGCCGTGCTGATTATCGCCCATTTGGCCGCGGCTCGAGACCTCATCCAGTCGGGCGTGTATCTCGACGAGTCGGGCGAGGATGGGGAGAGCGCCGTGGCCTCGCATCTCGCGGTGCCGATGGGGTCTGGTGCCATCGGTATCGGCGTTGTCCTTCTCATCAGTGCGCTTGGCCGGAAGGACGATAAAGAGACGGCCGCCGGAAACAGCACGACGTCGGTGAGGAAGTATGCGCCTGCGGCGGTCATGCTGAGCGGCCTCTTGTGCGTCGCGTGGCATGTCGCCATGCTCAGGTCATTGACCCTGAGCGTTGAGGCATTCGAGCATCAACCAGGATTCGTCCCCTCGGGACCGGAGTTCGAGGCCGAGAAGGCCAGGACCCACCTGGAGCTCGAAAAAATCAATGTCATCTTCTTCCTCGGGATGGCGATCGCCTTCGCCGGGCTGGTCTCGAGCCTGGACAGTCCTTCGAAACGCGAAACCCAGCCTACCGAGTGAACGGCCGGCGAACGCATCCCACCTGTCTACGACGGAAGGCCTCACCTTCCGTCGTTTTCTTTATAAGGAAGAACCGTTGACAAAAAGACCATTTTTTGATAAAAGGATACTTCGCCCTTTTGACATAAGGAGGTGGCGATGGATAAGGATTTGGAGCAGATACTCGAAAATCTGCCGGATGAGGAGAAGATTGGGCTGTGGCAGGTATTGAAGAGCTTGCCATGGGCCTGGAGGCGCGCCTATCAGACGGACCGGACCGCGGCTTGCGTAATGACGGTCTTGCCGATGGTCGAAATCCCGAGATCCATGGCCGTGGTCTTGATCCCGGGCATGATCGTGAGCGCGGCGCAGAAGTTCATCGTCGGCGATCAGACTGTCCAGGACAGGATTATCCAACTGCTCGCGGTTTTCGTGGCTTTCCAGTTCTTGCAGCTCTTGAGCCGATACCTGAACCGCAAGTACGCCCAACGTTTGAGCCTCGTGTACGGTTATGCCATGCGGCGCCAAGTCATGGAGCAGCACGCGGCCCTGCCTTACCAGATATTGGAACGCAAAGAGTTCCGTGAGTTCATGGATAAGCTGGATCGTAAGACGTACGTCCCCCAGCAGCTTGTGTGGCAGTCGAATCGAATGCTGTTCAACCTAGCGGCAATCATAGGGTCCATCTCGGCGTTCTATTATATGCCGGTCTGGACCTGGGTGTGCGTCTGCATTTCGGTGCTGATCAACGTCGTAGGCGGGTCGTGGACGGCCAAAAAGCACCGCAAACGTATGAAGGCCGAGACACATGAAGGCAAGCGGAACAGATATTACGAAAGCACGCTCCGTAACCCGGAGGCGCTTCTGCCCGTGGTCTTGAACCAGGGCGTGCCGGAGTTCCTCAGCCAGTGGGACAAGAACGCCGGGATCATCAAGGACAAGAACAACGAGGAGAACCTGGCGGGCCTGAAGACCGGCGCTTTGGCAAGTCTGCTCGAGATGGTCGGCTACACCGGCGGCTTCATCTACATCCTGCGCAAGATATTGGCTGGCGGTGCCGACCTGGGCCTGTTCGTCATGTTCTCGTCATCTTACGGCCGTTTGTCGGGCAGCTTGCAGGACCTCGTCGAACAGCTGTTCTGGCTCCAGATGGAGGGCCCGTACATCCCGCTCCTGGAAAAGTTCTTCGACTTGCCGCGAGAGAAGCAGTCGGGGCACGCGGTGCCGGCTGAGCAACTGGTCATGGAATTCCACGATGTCTGGTTCCGCTACCCTGGCACCGACAAATGGATCCTGCAAGGCGCGAGCTTCAAGATCCGCGAGGGCGAACACCTGGCCCTGGTCGGCGAGAACGCCGAAGGTAAGTCCACGATCCTGAAGCTCATTGCGGGACTCTACCGGCCGACATCAGGCAGTATCACGGTCAACGGCATAGACCTGGCGGACATCAAACCCGTGGAATGGCGGACCGCGATTTCGTATCTGCGCCAGAACATGCCGGACTACTACGACCGCGTGGAGGAGCTGATTCGCTACGGCAACCCGAACGCGCCAAAAGACCCGGTGCGGTTCGGGATGGCGCTAGAAGTGAGTACTTTGTCCAAGATGCTCAACAAATTTGGGGCGGCGCTGGACAAGGTCTGGGTGGGCAAGCAGTACGCCATGGTTGATTCAAAGGACGAGGTGGCCATAGACCTGTCGGGCGGCATGAAGAATGCGGTGGACTTGGCGCGGGCCGTCTATAAGTTCGCGCGGCTGTACATCTTCGACGAGCCGACGTCCAACCTCGATCCACAGCGCAATAAGGAGTTCTTTCGAGAGTTCCGGAGCCAGTTCAAGGGACGGACGACTATTTACGTCAGCCATCGTTTCAGTACGAATTGCCATGCCAATCGGATCGTCCTCTTGAAGGACGGGAAGGTTGTTGAGGAAGGGTCGCATGACGAGCTGATGGAGCACGGCCGATTCTATCCCGCCCTGTTCCTAGCCGAAGCCGGGGATTATCTGGAGGCCGTCAAGCAAGTCAGTCGAGCACGTTATATCGAACTGACCGGCCGACCCATCGGCCAAGCCTGAATCTCACCCCCACACCAGTTCGCTGAGGCGAATGGTGTGGGGGTTTTCTAATACCCTGGCACTCGGTTACAATGCCTGCATATGAAAACAGCCATCGTCACCGGCGGCGCCGGGTTCATCGGTTCGCATTTGGTGGATGCTTTGATAAAGAAGGGATACAAGACAATCGTGGTCGATGATCTGTCCACCGGTTCCAAAGACAATCTAAACCCGAAAGCGGAGTTCAAGAAAATGGATATCCGCGAACCGGCGGCAGCCGCGCTCGTCAAGAGACTCAAGCCTGACGTCATCTTCCACTTGGCGGCGCAGGCGAGCGTGCCGGTGTCGGTCAAAGATCCGGTCATGGATGCCGAGACTAATGTCATGGCGACATTGCGGCTCATGGAAGCAGCGGCGGAAGTTAAGGTCGGGAAATTCATTTTCGCCGGTACAGGCGGTGCACTGTCTTCCGAGAAAGTGAAGCTGCCGACCGACGAAAAGAACGCGGCGGCGCCCCAATCGCCATATGCCATCGCCAAAGTCGCGAGCGAATATTACGGCGCATTCTTCCGTGCGGCCCGCGGATTGCCGTTCACGTCATTCCGTTTCGCTAATGTCTACGGACCGCGCCAAAATCCGCACGGTGAGGCCGGAGTCATCGCAATCTTCTGCAAGCGCATGCTGGCCAAGGAACCGGTACGCATCAACGGAACAGGATTGCAGACCCGAGATTATGTCTATGTCACCGACGTCGTGGACGCTTTGCTGAAAGGTTTGGATAGGACGAAGACGGCGGGGCCGTATCATGTCGGGACCGGGAAGGAGGCTTCGGTCAAAGAGCTTTTCGAAAGACTGTCCAGGCTGAACGGTTATGGCGAGAAGCCCGTGAAAGGGCCGGCGGATATCGGCGCGCCGAAACGAAGCGCATTGGATTCCCGGAAATTGCGTCGGGAAACAGGATGGAAACCAAAGACTTCGCTCGAACAAGGATTGCGGACCACGGCGGTTTGGTTCAAGAAGCGGGCGTGAGGCTGGGGGATTGCCAGACAGGGCATTTTCGATTAATGTTTCTGTTCATGATGGAGCAAATCGACGCAAGAAGCGATCCCAAACAAGCCCTCGAAGCAGCGGAAAAGATCCTGAGGGCGGGCGGCGTCATCGCATTCCCGACTGAGACCATCTACGGTTTCGGTTGCGATCCGCGTAACGTCGCGGCGTTGTCCAGAGTCTACCGGATGAAAGGACGCGACAAAGCCAAAGCCATGCCGCTGGTCGCATGTTCGTTCGGACAGGTCGAAAAATTTTTCAAGATTCCGGAACAAGCCAGGGAATATGCTGACAAATATTGGCCAGGACCTTTGACCATGCTGCTCGAACCGGCGGAATTGGCGTTGCGCAAGTCCATGCCTGTGTTCAAGGATGGCCTGGCTGCGGTGCGCGTGACGTCGCATCCGTTCGTCCGCGATTTGGCCTGCGGTTTTGGGTTTCCGCTAGTCGCGACTTCGGCGAACCTGAGCGGCGACCCGGCGTGCCTATCGGCTGAACAGGTCATGGTCGCATTCATGTCGAGTGAACCTGAGAACCAGCCTGATCTGATCATCAACGGTGGTGAACTCGAACCGAGCGAACCATCGACCATCATCAAGTTCGATGACGATGGTGCCGTGATGATCGTGCGCCAAGGGGTGGTCAGGTTGTGAAACCGGCGCTGCATGAAGAAAGCCGGAGAGACCGGTTTTTTATGTAATCAAGCGGTTCCGCTTGACGGTCTGCGATATGCGGCGTAAAAATTAGGCGCACATTTTTTCATAGGGAGGCGACCTTGGGTAAAGTCATCATCTCGGACCATCCGTTGGTCAGGTCCAAGCTGACCCAGCTGCGCGAGAAGACCACCTCGACCAAGAAGTTCAGCGAGCTGGTGAGGGAGCTCTCCATGTTGCTGGCTTATGAGGCGTGCATGAATATCGAGGTGTCGCGCCGTACGATCGAGACGCCGCTCGCGGCCATGCTCGGCTGGGACCTGAAGGGCACGATCGGGCTGGTACCGATCCTGCGCGCCGGTCTCGGCATGGTGGAAGGCATCAGGGCCATCATGCCCAACGTCCAGGTCTGGCATATCTGGCTGCGCCGCGATGAAGAGACGCTGCAGCCCATCGTGTGCCACAGCAAGCTTCCTGACTCGTCGACGACGGAGGCCTGCTTCGTCCTTGACCCCATGTTGGCGACCGGAGGGTCGGCGGTGGCCGCGATTGCCATGCTCAAGGAGCACGGGGTCCAGCGCATCAAGTTCATCGGGCTCATCGGGGCGCCTGAAGGAGTAGATAACCTGAAAACCAGGCATCCGGACGTACTCATCCATCTTGCCTCGCTCGACGAGAAGCTCGACGAAAGGGGATTAATAGTCCCCGGCCTCGGCGATGCCGGAGACCGACAGTTCGGGACCGAGTGAATCTCACCCCCACACCAGTTCGCTGACGCGAATGGTGTGGGGGTTTCTCTTTATGCCGGCTTCATGATTTAATGTCAGCTATGAACATCGCGGAAATCAAACAGGCGTTGGAAATGGTCGGAGGACGGGCGAACAAAGGCCTGGGTCAGAATTTCTTGATCGACAAAAAGACGCTTGAGGTCATCGTCGAGACGGCCGACATCAAGCCGGGTAATTTTGTCCTTGAAGTGGGACCGGGATTGGGCGTACTGACCAGGGCGTTGCTGGAAAAAGGCGCGGAGGTCGCGGCCATCGAACAGGACCGGAGATTCGTGGAATATCTGAATTCCAAAAATTCGAAGAATGGTGCCGGGAATTTGAATATCGTTTACGGCGATGCGGCCATTGTCCACTGGCATGAGCTCATCGGAGAGCGGTCGTGGAAGTTCGTGTCCAATTTGCCATATTCGATAACGTCGCTAGCGCTGCGCAAAGCATTGTGGGCACCCAAACCTCCGGATAACCTGGTCGTGCTTGTCCAGCGCGAGGTCGGGGAGAGGGCTACGGAAGTCGCGAAGTCGGGCGCAAAGAAGAGCAAGACATCGCTTTTGTCGCTCATGGTGGCGTTGTCGTCCGAGTCTTCGAGAGTCGTGCGGCGCGTGCCGGCCGGGTGCTTTTTTCCGCCGCCCAAAGTCGAATCGGCTGTCATGCAGATAATTCCGATGCCGTGGAAAGAGCGGGAAAAGAAGTGGGGAATCCATCCGGATAAGATAATGGAGGTCGCAAAGCTGGGTTTTGCCCATCCGCGGAAGCTGCTGGCGTCGAATCTGTCGTTGCAGACGAAAGGGATGAAATTGACTGATGTGGGCTTGGAGGAAAAAGCGCGGGCCGAGGACTTGTCGCCTGAGGATTGGGCGAACCTGGCTATCGCGTTGAATTCGTGAAATTTTGCATAAAAGAAAACTGACCGATACAGGATGTACCGGTCAGTTGGGAGAGGGTGGGGACGAGGGCCAGTCGTCCCCGGGGGATGGCGTCAGCTGTTGGCAGCCTTGCCGCCGAAGCCTGCTTTTTGCAGAGCGAGTCCCATGATCGTTCCCGACCCGGTCTCGTTTGCAGGCTTGGCCTCGGTCCGCTTGTCCTGGCTCGGAACGGAGGTCTTCGCTGCGGCAGGCGCGCTCTGCATGGGCGCGTTACCCTGCCGCCTTGCGAAGCCTTCCGCACGGGCGAGCCAGTTCGCGGCTTCGCGCTCGGCCTCGGGCAGCTTGCCTGACTCGGCGAAGTACACGTTCTGCACGAAGGTCTTGACCTCGCTCTTGAGGAGCGCGATCTCGTCATCCGTATAGGACGCGTCCTTGGCCGCGGTCAGGATGGGCTTGCTGATGACGAAGCGCGCGGCTGACAGCTTGGCTTCCGAACTGGTTTGGCCGTCCTGCTCACGCTTCTGCGTCTCGGAGGCCAGGAGCCTACGGATGCTGTCACAGGTCAGACGGCGATTGCGCGGTCGCGGGTTGCGCTCGGCCGGGGCTTCGGCGTTGGCGGCTGCTGCCTCCTCGAGGGCGCGGCGGGCGGCCTTGCGGGCTTCGTGGGCCTTGCGGGCCTCCTCGGTCTCACGCTGGCGGCGCGCCTCATCGGCAGCTCTCTGGCGGTTGGTCTCGGCCCGTTCCATCTCTTGGGTGCGTTCGAGCTCGGCGGTGAATGCCCTCCCGAGGTCCTTCAGCACCCGTTCGAAATGGTCGGCCCGCCTTTCGGCGGTCTGATCACCGGCCTGCCCTTTTTCGCGCAGTTTCTTCAGGTCGAGCTGATGGGCCTCGAGGTTGATGAGTGCACGCGAGTAGTGGGGCCAGGTACCGGGCTGGGCGCGGACGCCATCCATCACGAGCCGCTTTGAGGGCATCGCGATGAACGGCACGGGGGCCAGGCTGATGGCCGCCCCAATGGGTGCCAAGGCGTCGTTCGTCACACGACCGACCCTGAGGCACTCCACGACTGTTTCGACTGCGGACTTGAGGATCTCAATCTTTGCTGTGTGTTGCGACATGGAAATACCTCCGATGGTGTTGGCGTGTAAAAGCACAGACTGGCACCCTTGCCAGCCTGCACCGCTGTGAAGGAACGACTCTTTATATCATAAAATGGCTTAAATGTCAAGGGATGGATTGACATAAAGCCTATAGAACTTAGAGATTCTTGATTTTTCCGCTCATTTTTAGGCTTATCTGGGCGTTGACAAAATGCTCATTTTATGTTATCTTTTCTGGTCAAAATGCGCGTGGTGCGCCAAGTGACCGGTGGCTTTTTGAGCCCCGCGGCTCTTTCACAAGGAGATTATTAATGAAGAACGAGATGAGTCTGTTTGGTGTTGCGGTGCTCGTAGTCAGCATGTGGGTGATCGGGACGTGGCTTGGAGGGTGTGGCGGCAATGTCGAAGCGAGGTCTGAACAAGCGTCGCCGATGCCGTCCGCAACGGTCCAGCCGGCTGAAGATGCTGGTCCCGAGGCTGCAATCGAGCAGGATGCTGGCCAAGACAGCGCCAAGCCTGAGGCTGCGCCGGAAACCGGAGCTGACTCGGGATGCACGCCGGTCCTGACCGAGAGGTATACCGGACCGGCAGATGGCACGGCGGCGGCTGGAACCCAGGGTCTGGACATCATGGACATGGAATATGAAGCCAGCGACTGCGCGGACATCCCCATCGGAGGTTTCGCCATGTTCCTGGACAGTCCGGACGCGACGGTGTTCTGCAAGGAACCGTGCCAGGCGGCCGAGGACTGGAATCTTCGGAATGCGCGGATCATGAACGGCGATGTTTCCGTGTGGGGAACGAGCCAGTTCGCCATGGAAGGCAATCCCGCGAGTCCGCTGGTGCGCTTCCAGGATCCGAACCTGCCGGAGTTGACCATCAAGGCAGGTACGAAGGTGAAGTTGCGGCTGGTGGTTGATGTGGCGCCGAATGAGGTCGTTCCGGGAAGCCTGTACGGCAAGCGCTTCCGTGGCTATCCCTTCACCTTCGGTTTCGACTTCGGGGTGGAATTCAAGCCGGATACCCCGGACAAGATCGGGTTCCAGACCATCGAGCAGCCGCCTGCGCAGGCAGGCTATTGCAGCCCCGTGACCACCCAGGCAGAAGAGGAGTTCGGCTATTGGGGATGCTGCGGCACATTCAAGCAGCAGTTCGCCCCGTCGGTCGGCTACCTGTTCAAGGGTTCCGAGAAAGCCGTGTACTACATGGCCTACGACGGGAAGCGCTATGTGTTCCCGACGAGCGTCATCCTGGACTCCTGGTATAGCCAGAAGTTCGTGGACGGCGTGCCGCAAAGGGACGACTCGATCTGCAACCAGGTCGTGGAGATTCCGGACGATGCGGTGGCTGCCATCCTTATCGGCGGCAACGTCACGCTGCGGCCCGGCGCGTATGTCACGGGGATCACGACCGATCCCAAGCGGTACGTCATCAGCAAGGGCCACGTCCTGCATTGGCTGGAGAGCGATGCCATCGGCGAGCAGATTTATCCGGGGACTTACCAAGCCCGGATCCGACGCGTGCCGGACGCCTTCTTCGTCAACTTCGTGGTCGGCATGTCGTATCCCTACGGCGGCCAGTATGACTTGGCTGCCGCACTTGCGGTCACGCTCGAGCAGGATCTGGGCATTGCGCCTTGATTCTTTCGATCATCACGCTCCAAGGTTATCGGCTCCGATAACCTAAGCCCCGGCGGGTTCTCTGCCGGGGCTTTAAAATTGGGGCAAAACGGGCTTTTTTTGGTTTTTGGGAGGTCTCTTGACAGGCTCGCCGGGATTAGGTAATCTGCTCGCACGTCCAAACCGCAGCAATGCGGAGCTTCAAAAGGGGAGACACATCCACGCCACAAGCGTGGTTTAGACATCCCTGGACGAGTTGAACTTCGACAACAGAAGAGTGACCATGAACCTCGCCGCTTAAATGCGGTGAGGACACAAAATTGAATCGGGTCCAAATCCTTCCGGGCACTGCTCGGAAGGTAAAAATTGATTGATCCCTCCGATACCAACCAGGGTCGGAGAGGGTTGTAAAATGTATCTTCGGATCGCAAGATCCTTGGGACATTTTTCTGAGAGTTTGATCCTGGCTCAGGATGAATGCTGGCGGCGTGTCTAAGGCATGCAAGTCGAGCGGATTATCTTCGGTAGCAATACTGGAGATGGTCAGCGGCAAACGGGTGCGTAACACATTGGTAACTTACCTCGAAGTCGGGCATAACTCCGCGAAAGCGGAGCTAATTCCACGATGGCCATGGGGGGACAAATGTCATTCCCATGTAAAGCGCAAAACGTGCTTCGAGAGAGACCTATGGCCTATCAGCTAGTTGGCGGGGTAAAAGCCCACCAAGGCTATGACGGGTAGGGGATGTGAGAGCATGATCCCCCTCACTGGGACTGAGACACTGCCCAGACACCTACGGGTGGCTGCAGTCGAGAATATTCCTCAATGGACGAAAGTCTGAAGGAGCGACGCCGCGTGCAGGATGAAGGGCTTCGGCTCGTAAACTGCTTTTATTTGGGAAGAACTAATGACGGTACCAAATGAATAAGAGGTTGCTAACTCTGTGCCAGCAGCAGCGGTAATACAGAGACCTCAAGCATTATCCGGATTTATTGGGCGTAAAGGGTCCGCAGGCGGTCACGCGCGTCAATGGTTAAATCCTCGGGCTCAACTCGGGGACTGCCGTTGAAACGGCGTGACTAGAGGCCGGGAGAGGTGAGCGGAATTGCCGGTGTAGTAGTAATATGCGTTGATATCGGCAAGAACACCAAATGCGAAGGCAGCTCACTAGAACGGTTCTGACGCTCAGGGACGAAAGCGTGGGGAGCGAAAGGGATTAGATACCCCTGTAGTCCACGCCCTAAACGATGGATGCTAGATATTGGGAGTATCGACCCTCCCAGTGTCGGTCAAAAAAGTTAACGCATTAAGCATCCCGCCTGGGGAGTACGGCCGCAAGGCTAAAACTCAAAGGAATAGACGGGGACCCGCACAAGCAGAGGAACATGTGGTTTAATTCGACGGTAAGCGAAGAACCTTACCCAGGCTTGACATGTAGCTGCAAGCCGCTGGAAACAGTGGCCGCCTTCGAGGGTGCTACACAGGTGCTGCATGGTTGCCGTCAGCTCGTGTCGTGAGATGTACCGTTAAGTCGGATAACGAGCGCAACCCCTATCCCGTGTTGAATGTTCACGGGACACTGCCTCGGATAACGGGGAGGAAGGCGGGGACGACGTCAAATCAGCATGGCTCTTACGCCTGGGGCCACACACGTGTTACAATGGCGCGGACAATGGGTTGCCAAATCGCAAGATGGAGCTAATCCCACCAAACCGCGCCCCAGTTCGGATTGAGGGCTGAAATTCGCCCTCATGAAGCCGGATTTGCTAGTAACGGCGGATCAGCCACGCCGCCGTGAATACGTTCTCGGGTCTTGTACTCACCGCCCGTCACGTCAAGAGAGTTGGAAACGCCCGAAGGCCCTGTTGAGGGGACTAAGGCGGAGCCAGCGATAGGGACGAAGTCGTAACAAGGCATCCGTAGCGGAAGCTGCGGATGGATCACCTCCTTTCTAGGGAGATATATAACTTTCACCGCTACATGCGATGAGAGCATCATTTCGACGAAAGTCGGGATAAGATTCCCAGGTCGTACCCGTTCAGTTTTCATGGTCACTTTTCTGGATTCGAAGGCAGATGCACCCTTAAGGGGTGTTTTTGTTTATTAGCCTCACTTTCGCCATTCCCGTGCATACGGGAATGACAGACGGAAGGGGTTGACGTTTTCGTTGAAAAATGGTAAGAAAATTCATCGTTCGTTCCCCAAGAAAGAGGTGAAATCATGGAATTGGCACTATTGCTCCATCTCAAGGGCAAGCCGCTTGTTCGTTCGCTGGACGGTGGCTCCGGAGATGAGTTTATTGCTGATGTCGTAAATGCAGCAAGACTTCACGGGCATGCGCAGCTGGTGACTAGAACGGGTTGTGAGAGCGGTGGGACGAAGGATGAAGCCGAAGAAGCCAAAAAAAAGATTCTTGGAATGGCGGTTTCGGAAGGTGAATTCGAGATCGCCATCAAGACAATTCGCGCCTCCGATGATCTCATCAGCTGTCTCCTCGACATCTACTGCAAAAAGTAACCTCGGCCGACTGGCCGTATCTAAGCATCGCGCAACTTCAGCGCGATGCTTTTCGTTTGCCCCAACCTGCCCTCGATGCTAATTTGTGTGCATTATGGATACGGAATTGCGCCAATCGATTTTAGATGCAAATACGGACCTGCACCGCGAAGAAGCGGAGCTGTATGACCGGATCCATCCGGAGCTGAATAATCCGGATGAGCGGGCGCGGTTAGATCGGATGTTGGGGGCTGCCTTCAAAGGACTGCCATCGGATGCGCCGAAATCGGCTTTGGATGTCGGCGCGGGCACAGGTTTTGTGACCGGACACCTGCTCAAACTTGGTTTCAAGGTCCAGGCCGTGGATATTTCGGCCGAGATGCTGGGGATGTTGATGTCCAAATTCGCGGCCGATGCCAAAGCCGGGAAAGTCTCGGCCACGGCAAAAGACGTCGATTCATTCTTGGACGATAACGCCGAAGGATATTCCATCATCACCATCAGCTCGGTGCTCCATCATCTGCCGGATTATGCGGCGACCTTGGAGCGTTTGGCGCAAAGGCTGGTTCCGGGCGGGGCAGTCGTCATTTTCCACGAACCGGCTGGCGGGGAACTCTCAGGACTTGAGAAGTTGCTCCAGAATTTGGATTGGAAGATCTCGTGGAGATTCCAGACGTCCGATAGCGATCGCGAACTGATTAAATCGAAGAGGCTCGAATACGGGATGGCTGATTTTCATGTGACGCATGGTTTCGATGAAATCAAGGTCCAAGAAGCTTTGGCCGCGGCTGGCCTGAAGATCGAAACGTCTGAACGGTATGCCACGGCGAAATCCGGGATCATCAGGAGCGTGCTGGGGTTTTTCGGGAAGAATCGGACGTGGTGCATGGTGGCGAGGAAGTCCGAATAGACGATGCCTTCTTCAAGGTAGAAAGCCGGAGTTTCCTCATCGGTCGGATTAGGCTATGATTGAGCCGTATGAACCTGGAATATGCCTTCAACAAGACCGTAGCCAAAGCAAAAAATATTTCGCGGACTAGGCCGAAGAGCGTTAAGTCGGAAGTCTACGATGAGTTGCAGGACTTGATGCCTGACGAACACCTGCCGTACCTGATGGCCCAGGGCGGGGAGCATTTCGTGTTCGGGTTCGATGATCCGAAGCATCCGGATTTGATCTATAAGATCAACGTGCCGGAGACTTTGCCTGTGGTCAAGGCCCAGCTGTCGGGCAATCCCGAGAGGCTCGAGAAAGCCAAGGAGGAAATGAAGAGGATGATAAACAAAAAGCGCGAACAACTGGCTGAGATGCGCCAGTATTTCGGCGCGGAAGCTGTCCCGGCCCAGCAATACATGGTCAGGGAGGTGCCGGTTTCCAAGAAACTGGTCGAGGTCCTCTTGAAGGATCCGGAAGGACAGGTCGAGGAAATAGAGAGCGTCCCAGCCTTAGTCGTGGTCCAACGAAGGGTTGATATGCCGAGCGACTGGACGATTTCGCTGAACGGTTTTTATCCGGAATCGCCGAAAAGCGCTTTAGCCTTCACGAAGGACAGGGTCGGTGAGACCATTGAAGCCGGGAATGAAATCCTCCTCGGGGGCATGATGAGTGAGTTGGACCGCGAAAGTCAGCTGCGTTGGGTCGTGAAGATGTACCCCGAATTGGATACGGTGGCCTGGCGCGCCGAGAGAGACCCTGAGTTCAAGGCCAAGTTGGAGGACTTGGCTTACCGCCTCGTCGAATTCACCCAAGATACGAATATCCCTTTGGAATTGGCTGGCAGGGATAATATGGTGATGACAAAGGGCCCCAAAGGATGGACCGTCAAGCTTATGGATGTGTTGCCCATGGACCGCTATTCCATGAACGACTTCAAACGGATCCTGGCTAAGCTGTCGGTCGGCGGAAAGTTGAACGGGAACGAAGCCGGCGTTGCCTTGAATATCCTGAACACGATCCGCATGGTCAATGCCATCGCGCTCATCGCGGACATACCGGAAAGGTTCAAGGTCATCGGCTTGGAACGGGTCACGACCGAAACGTGGTGCAAAGAGTTCGAACAGTTATTCAAGGATTAAAGGCCATGAGACAAAACCGAGCAGAAATCCTTGGTCCGCAGGAGTGGAAGGAAGAACGCGAAACTCGCATACCGCCGTCCACGGTCAATGAGCCTCTGTATCAGGCAGTCGATAAATTATTGGGACCGAAATACCAGCCGCAGCTGGTGGCCAGGGGAGGCGAGCATCTTGTGTTCGAATTACGGGACCAGGTGTGGCCCCGAAACGTGGTGGTCAAAGTCAATTTCAATGAAACGCTGCCGGTCTACAAGGCTTACGACAAGGGCGATAAGGTCAAGATAGAGATGGAAAAGATTAGGCTGGACGAGAAGATCAAAAGCTATAACCGGAGGAAGGCGAAGCTTAAGGAATATTTCGGGAGTTCGGCAGTGCCGGCCCAGCTGACCATGGTGCGCGAAATCCCGATGAACCCTGAGATCGCGGGGAAGCTGAGGTCAGCCGTCTTCACCGATTCACGGACGATCAAAGCCCCGGCGTGGATATCGGTCCAAAGGCGGATTGAGCTTGACCCTGAAAAAACATTTTCTTTGACCGGATATTATCTGGAGGCTATTTCAAACGCAATCGAACCAGAGTTGTACGACAAAGCGCATTCTGTCCTGTCCCAGGGCGACAATAACGGCTATAGCCCCGAAGAAGAGCTGGATATCGCGCTAGAGGCAATGGAGGACCTCGATGAACTTCCGGCGCAGATGGAGTTAGACCCGGAATTCAAGAGCAAGCTCCAAGAAACGGCCAGGGACCTCATCAAGTTCGAAGGAGAGACGGGGATTATCCTGGATTTGGCCGGCAACAACAACATGGTCTTGGTCCAGGAAAAAGGAGGATGGCATTTAAAGATGCCCGATGTCTTATTCACTGACGACAGTATAGCGATGCACTCGTTGAAAAGCGCCGCAGAAAGGATCAGGCGAGGAGAGGAATTGGATTTCGGATTAGCCTTGAAGTGTTATTACATCCTGAATACGGTCAGGGTCATCAACGCCTTGGCCGTCATCTCTGGCATCCCGGAAAGGTTGAGGATCAAGGAATTGCAGGATATCGATCCAGAGACGTGGCGAAAAAATTTCAAACAAGTCAGGTTTTAGGGGCGCCGAAAACAAAACACCCTCTTTCGAGGGTGTTTTGCGTGGTGGACGGCAGAGGAGTCGAACCTCTGACCTTCACAATGTCAATGTGACGCTCTAACCAACTGAGCTAGCCGTCCCTGATTTTGCCCGGATTCCGCCAAAAGCGCAGACCGAAATGTAATCCATCGGCACTGGTTTGTCAATCCGAAAGCTCGCCTGGTTTATGGCGGGAATCAGGGTCGCCTTGACCTTGCGGAATGTGGTATACTGGGAGCCAGCTAACAATTCATCGTTAATTTGCTTCCATATGGAAGACAAAACACCAAAACAAAAAAAGCCGGTCCGTAAGCTGAAGTCAGCGTCCGCCCCCATCCCCGAAGGGCCGACCGGCGGTCTGCTGAGCGAGATGGAAAGCACTTGCGGCCATACGGCCTGCACCGGCGGGAAGTGCGCCGTGCGTTATGTCGGTCCGACCACACCGGTCCGCGACCACCATATCGTGCATGCGGCAAGACACGCTTCGCATATTTGGTCCGCGGCCATCGTTTCCGGTTTGGCGGTAGTGCTGACCGGAGCTATCGGCTATGCCGCGTTCGGCGCCGAGACCACCAACCCCGGCGGAACTTTGTACGGCGAATTCCAGCAGATCAACCAACGCTTGGATAAGATCGAGACCATGGTGAAGACGCTCGTCGATCGTGGAGAGAACCAGCAGCCAGCTCCCACGAATGAACAGGCTAAACCGGCCCAGCAGGCCAACGAGTGTGTCACCAAGTGCAATCGTGATTATCCGGATAGCCCGGAAAAGGCGGCCCAATGCGCCAAGGAAATGTGCGCTGCGCCGACCGGTGAGCAGCCTGCGCCTGAACAGTGCAAGACCAAGTGCCAAAAAGAATACGGCGACAATATCGAAAAGCTGAATGCCTGCTATAAGGAAAATTGCACGCAGCAGACCCAGCAACAACCGCCCATCGACCAGTGCACCCTGAACTGCAAGGATAAGTACGGGTCTGACGCCAGCGCCGTCAATTCCTGTCTGGCCGAGAATAAGTGCCCGGGTTACCAACCGGCAGCCCCGACCGCCGACCAGTGCACCCTTAATTGTAAGACGAAATATAAGGACGACCAGAAAGCTATAAATTCCTGTCTGGCCGAGAATAAGTGCCCGGGCTACCAGGCACCGGCCACCTCTGATGCCACCAAGACCACATGCCTGAATAAGTGCACCGCCAACAGGCAGATTTGCGCCAAGGAGGCCGGCACCAGCTCCACGTCACTGCGGGCTTGCTACAGCAAGGAGTCGGAATGCAGGAGCGCTTGCAGCAAATAGCAGATACGAAAAATCAGAACGCCCCGGTTTGTACCGGGGCGTTTTTGTTGGCTTAGCTTTTTATCGCTTTCAAGGTTTGGTGCAGGCGGTCGACAACCATGCGGGTGCCTTCGAAAAGGGAGGTCTCGGGAGGAAGATCGAACTCCACGGTTTCGCGTGAACCGGAAACCCCGAACAGACGTCCCAGCTCGTTGGCCGAGTGAGGCGGCTGGGCGTGGATGGTTATCCGGACACATGATTTGCCAGTCCCTTGTCGTTCGTGGGCCAGGATTATGACCTTCGCGTCAGGTGCATAAGAAACCAGTTCACGGACTATACCGTCGAGTGAGTGTTCGTCAGCTCCGGCTTCGATGAAGTCTTGGCGGGCGAGTGAAGTCCAGACCAGACCTGAGTCGCGGTCCTGTTCCAGGCGCGACAAAGCGCGTCCCCAGAGCCGGAGCGTGGGCACGGTGCGGGTGCGCCACAAGCCGTGGACGATGTCTTCGCGTTTGGCTCCCATGGCGACGAGTTCCGAAGCGGTCTGCAGGGTCTGCGGCGTGACGTTCGACGTCCGGAAAGACTGGGTCTTGGAGATCATACCGGCCAGGAGGGCAGTGGCGATGTCTTCGTCTATCAGATTTCGGTTCCAGTCGGCGAAAAGCCGGTACAGGATTTCGGTGGTCGAGACGGCCGTCAGGTCGACCAGGTTTATCTGGCCCCAATATTCGTTGCCCGGGTCGCGATCGATGTTCAGGATGGGCGTGCGATACAGGAAGTCGGCATGGTCGGCGAACAGGCTGCCCAGGGCGTGGACATCCGGACAATCCAGGGCGATGACCAAATCATAGCGGTCCTGGCCATGCCTGAAAGTCACGTCTTTGGGCGACCATTCGCCGCTCTTGGGCACGATGTCGATGAGTAAGCGTCCGTCTTTAACGTCGTAGTGGAGTTGGTCCAGGGGATTGGCGCTGACATCGACCGAAATTTCGAAAGCCCGGACCGCACCCAGGTCAGGTTTGACGCCGTCAGCTTTCAGGAAGGCCGGGGCCCGGCTGGAGTCGAACCCGGGTATGACCGCATCAGCTGTCTTTTGGAGTTTGTTCAGGTATAGCGAAACAGCCACGCAGGCCGCTAGGGCGTCCATGGTTTCGGGTTGTCTGGTGACGATGAGGATGCGTTTGGAACGCTGGATCAGCTCAGTCGCTTGTTGTACCTGAGTCAGTGCCATGTTGAGGCAAATTATCCGCGAACCAAGCATGGTTATTTCGCGATTGGCTAGCTTACTACCAGCCTTTACAGCGGTCAAGGGTTTTTTGGCTCAATTCAGCCATTTTTTGTTAACTTATTCATTTACAGAATTAGATGAACAAATATGAGGTCAGCAGTCGATTTGCCTCAACCCAGTCAACAAAGTACTATCATCTGCATGCCAAACAACACGGAACTGCCTAAAGCCTACGATGCTTCAACCGTCGAAAACGGGATTTTTAAAGCTTGGGAAGAGTCGGGCTATTTCGATCCGGACAAGCTGCCGGAACGGAACCAGAAGGGGGAGCCGTACTGCATTGTCCTGCCGCCGCCTAACCGGACCGGTACCCTGCATCTAGGCCATGCCAAGATGTTGGCTGTTGAAGACCTGCTTATCCGTTTCAACCGCATGGCAGGGAAGAAGACGTATTGGATACCAGGTACAGACCACGCGGCCATCTCGACGCAGGTCAAAGTCGAACAACTTTTGATAAAAGAGGGCATCGCGCATCCGCGGCACGATTTGGGGCGTGAAGAGTTTTTGAAACGCGTGAGGGACTTTGCCCAGCAATCGCGCGACACGATCGTCGAGCAGTGCAAGAAGATGGGTTCGTCCATGGATTGGAAGCGGGAAAAATATACTTTGGACGAAGAGCGCAATACGGCGGTCAATGCCATGTTCAAGATGATGCATGAGGACGGCCTCATCGATCGCGGCAATCGCGTGGTCAACTGGGATCCGCAATTCAAGACCACTCTCTCGGACGATGAAGTGTTGCACAAGGAGACGCAGGCCGAGCTGGTGACTTTCAAATACGACAAGGATTTCCCGATTGCCATCTCGACCACGCGCGCCGAGACGAAGTTCGGCGATACGGCCGTGGCGGTCCATCCGGACGACGAGAGATACGCGAAGTTCGTGGGACAGACGCTGAAGGCGAATTATTGCGGCAAGGAAATCACGGTCAAAGTCATCGCGGACAAGGAAGTGGATCCGGCTTTCGGCACGGGCGCTTTGGGCGTGACGCCAGCGCATTCCATGATCGACGCGGAAATGGCCGAACGCCACGATTTGCCCATGGTCCAAGTCATCGGTCCGGATGCCTGCATGACCGAGGAAGCGGGAAAGGATTTTGCAGGACTGACGACAATCGAGGCGCGCAAGAAAGCGGTTGCGATGTTGGAAGCCGCGGGTTGCGTCTCAAAGAAGGAAGTCGTGGCGCAGAACCTGATGGTCGCGGAACGTGGCGGCGGGACTGTCGAGCAACTGCCCATGCTGCAATGGTGGGTTAGGGTGAATAAGCCATTCAAGCTCCGGCAGAACACGCTCGGTAACTGGAAGAAGGGCGACGTGACCACGCTGAAGGATTTGATGCGCCATGCGGTCTCGTCCGGGCAGACTCGTATCCTGCCTGAATCATTCGAAAAGATTTATTTCCATTGGATCGATAACCTGCGTGACTGGTGTATCTCGCGCCAGATTTGGTTTGGGCACCAGATGCCGGTGTGGTACAAGGGAGGCGAAATCAAGATCGGGAACGAATCGCCTGGCGAGAATTGGGAACGCGATCCGGACACGCTCGATACCTGGTTTTCGTCAGGTATGTGGACGTTTTCCACGCTCGGATGGCCGGGAAATGCAACGATTGATGCCGAAGGCAACCTGGTGAAAACCGGTGAACTGAAGACATACCATCCCACGGCTGTGCTCGAGACGGGCTATGACATCCTGTTCTTTTGGGTCGCGCGCATGATTTTGATGTCGACTTATGCCCTCGGCGAAGTGCCGTTCAAAGATGTCTATCTCCACGGCCTGGTACGCGACGACAAGGGGCAGAAGATGTCCAAGTCGCTGGGCAACGTATTGGATCCGCTCGAGTTAATCCCGAAATTCGGGACCGATGCGGTGCGCTTGTCGCTTGTGATGGGCACAGCGCCGGGCATGGACCAGAGATTATCAGAAGAGAAGATCAAAGACTTCCGGAATTTCACCAACAAGCTTTGGAACATCAGCCGGTTCATCCTGATGCAGATTGCGGAAGCCGATAAGAACGCAACTGCGGAACCGAAAACACTTGCTGACCGCTGGATTTTGGCGCGGCTTTCAGAGACCCAGGCTCGCGTGACCAAGCTCATAAACGATTACCAATTTTCGCAGGCTGGTGAGATGTTGCGTGATTTCACCTGGGGCGACTTGGCGGATTGGTATCTCGAAATCGCGAAGATCGAAAAAGGCAAAGAGGCGATACTGCGCCACGTCCTAGAGACTGTGATCAAGATGTGGCATCCATTCATGCCGTTCGTGACCGAATATATCTGGGGACTGATGGGTAACAAGGAGCTGATTGTCTCGGAATGGCCGCAATCCGTCGTCTCGAGCGAGAACCGAGATATCTCTGATTTCGAGAATGTCCGTGTTCTGATTACCGATATCCGCCGTCTACGCGCCGAACAGGGTGTCGAAGCCGCGGCGTTCGTCGAAGCGGCTGTCATCGCGCCGAGCCAAGTCATTGTCGAGAATATCGCCATCATCAAACAATTGGCGCGACTTTCGGATCTGAAGACCGTCGAAGCCGTGCCTGAAGGCTGGGCGACCGCGGTCAGCGGCACCCTGTCTTTCGGCATCAATGCCGCAGGGACGGTGGACAAGGAAAAAGAGAAGGCGAAAATCGAAAAAGAACTCCATGAACTCCGTCCATATATCGCCATGACCACGGCCAAACTGGCGGACACGGAATTCACGTCCAAAGCACCGGCAAAAGTCGTGGAGGGGATGAAGGCGAAGCTGGCCGAGGCGGAAGCGAAGCTGAAAGCGCTGGAAGAAAGGGTTTGATCGGTTGCGACCTTAAGAATTCGAGGCGTGGCTTGAGTCACGCCTCTTGACAAAGAAAGCGGTCTTTGTTAGCTTTTAAGTACAACTGAAGACTGACGTATCCAGAGAGTGGAGATGCCAAGGGAACTGACCCGATGCTCCGCCCGCAACCATCCGCAAGGAAAGGTGCGAAATTCAGCCCCATGAGGGGAAAGATATCGAGTCCAGGGATACGTCGCCGCAGAGGCGATTTTTCAATACGAAAAACGCCATTCTACAGGCGACGAACAATATCCCGAACCCCCGTCTTTCCCTGCGAAGACGGGGGTTTTCTGTCCCGGGGAGGACGGGATGGAGCAGGAAAACTGGAGTTCGCCGTGTTCAGTTATGACTTCGGCACTTTCGACAATCCATATAATCAGGCAGACAACAAAGATTCTCGAAAAGGAGAACGGTCATGTTTTGTACAGGATGCGGATGCCATATCACTTGGGGCGGGAGATGCCACAGCTGCTTTAACGCGCCGTTGACGCTCGACATCGATGAGTGGCGCGCGCGGCAAAGGTTCAGCCGTTTGATGGACGAAATTCCGACTATGCAGTCGTGCGATAAGCTGCGGAAGATCGTACTCGAAACGGGCAATGACCATATTCGAAAAGCTGCGCTCAAGCGGTTGGAACAGTTGTCGAAATAAACGGTGAGTCATGACCAACAAAGCGCAAATTATCCTCGACCTTCTGCTCAACAACGTCGAACGCGACGAGACGTGGTCGCCGAGCCTGGCGTGCTGGCGGGAAAAGGCCCAGCGCCATTTCGATTCGCGATGCGGCGGACTGCCGCCGCCGGGATTCCGCGAGGCATGCCTCGAAGCGGCGCGGGAATTGGCCAATCTCGGCATCGAGGTCGGGGAAAAGGAAATCCGGGCGGCTTTGTCCGAAGGACGCAGTCGACGGACGCGCCTTTTCGATGATTTCGGCCGGCCCAAGCGCTTGCCGCCGTCACTCGATCCGGATTCGAGCTTGCGCCGCGCGGCGTTCGGCACCGGCTTCACTTCCATCCATTGGTTCGGACCATGTTCGGCCAGGGGATGACGCATCTTCAAAACTCGCACCATGGAGGCGATCATGTCACGAATGAACGGCGATGAGAGCATGACTAAAATGGCGATAGAGTCGTGGGCTCTGTTCGAGGAAATCCTCTGGAAATCGGCGGACTTCGAGCTTCTGCGCGGTGAGTTCCGGCAACAGCTCGAAATTTTCCGCCTGGAATTGGGCAGGTGGCGCGTTTTCCGCAAAGATCTTCTGGCCAACACCCAAGTCCGGGTCCTGGATTGCCGCCATCGCGATGAGGATGACTGGCGCGACTCGGAAAACTGGATCGAGGGATTCGACCCGGCCAAACACGCGTCCCGCGTCCATCTGTTCCAGTTCTGGAACGCCCAGCCGCGTCCCGCGATATTTACCGAACACTTCAGCGGTCCGGGGAATACCGGACATCCCGTCCTGCTGCTTGGGACCAGGAGGTTCAAGAGCCGCGAAGCCATGGCCCACGCCGTGATGGTCGGCGGGGATTTCGAACGGCCGGAAGGTCCGGAACAGCGGTGGGGCACGGTGTCTTGCCGAGACGGCGCCTGGAATCTCATGACCTTTATACCGACCGGGGAGAAGGAGGGTATCCGGGATCGCATCTTCAATCAGTGTATGGAGAAACTGTTGACCGATGCCTGCGCGGCGGAAAAAACCGCACAGTCCACGAAACGGAGGAAGCCATGCGGAACAACGACGCGGAATTGCTAGTCGCCGGTCTGTTGCATGCGCGCTTGGGCCAGGGCGCCTTGGTCCGCGCCGGAAAATTCACTTGCTTGGATGACGCGGCCTTCCGCCAAGTCGAACGGGCGCTCGATGCAATCTGGAAAGACGGGCAAGAGTTGTCCATCCTTTTCAGCTCCGATGGGGAAGGGCATCTCCTGGCGGACGGCGAACCTGTCGGCCAACGCGTCGGACAGGCGCCGGAACTGGTCATCCGCGACGTCCTGAAAGACGATCCGGATTTCTGGCGCAGCTGTCTGCGCCACCTGAACCGTCTGGACTGGGGCTTGCTGGACTGGGCATTGAAAATGTTCCGAAAAGCTCAGCGGACGGCCGCGGCCGCCTGATTGTCAGGGCGTATCCTGACGTGTTTTTCTTCTTCAGCCCCGCGCGGATTCTGTGCGGGGCTTTATTATTGACAGGACGAGGAATACGGCCTAAATTCTGGGTCTCTGCATGTTGCGGAGATGTACCTTCGACGGAACCGGAACAGGAGCATCAAATGGGACGAAAATATTATTCCGGGGACGGCGGTTATCCCAGCGGGTGGAAAGGCCTCAAGACGGTACGCCAGCAGGTCATCGAATACGAGATCTTTGTCGTTGCCTATGACGAATACGATGAGGAGATCCCGAGGTATTTTGATGGTTCGCAGGTAGAAAAACTTGCCGCCAACATCGTCGTGCCGCCGGGGTGGGATGGCATAGCCGTGGTCCCGAAACCGCGCAAACTCTCCAACCTGTACCGCGGCAAGACGAAGGGCTATGAGTACAACAAGGCTTACGCCCACATCTTGCAGGTTCTGGTCCATGCGCGCGGCCTATCCAGCAATCCGGGATTGGCCTTCGGCACCGAGTCCAGGGTCATGACCAACATGTTTTACCAGAGGCTCATGTCGCAGCCGGGCGACTTCCTGGTGTTCGCTGTCCAGCTCGGACGGGCCCATCATCACCAGAGGATGTCTTACGAGATGACGACGCTCGCGGACTACGAAGTCCCGCTCGACGGTTATCTTGCGGCTTGCATCCTGCTGGCGCATCCCGAACGCCTGGCCACCGTGGACACGAGCGGCGTGTATTGCCCCGGAGCCTATCTGCGCGACGATCCGGAACGCATCCCGAATTTCCGCAGGGCCGGAATCCCACAGGGCGACGGTTCGATCGAGGACGAGCGCCTCCAAGTCAAACACGTCCTCACGTCCGACTCAGGTTGGATCGCCACGGCGCGGATCCCCGGGCTGTAAAAAATACCGACTTCACGGGCGGACGCTCCGGTCCGCCCCTACGACCCCCGACTGACCATCGGGGTCGTTTTCTATGTATGAAAACACCGCGCGTAGCTCTACGGGCGGTGTGGATCGAGATGGCCGCAGTGGATTAGGGTTTTGGCCCGGATTGTTCATCGAAGAGTTCCTCGATTTCGGAAGAGTCGATTTCGGGCACGCTGCCGCGTTTATCCTTTGTGCCCATGACATCCTGGAATCGCGGAGCGACATTCCAGACTTTGGTGATGGCGTCATCTTCGGCGTTTTGGGTCCAGGCCGGACGCTCGCTCTCGAAATAGAGATCCCGGCACCTGTTCAATTCTGCATTCGCGTCCAGGAACGGGATCGGCGGAATGGTGGAGTTGCGTTTTATCTGCAGGGCTTCGAGCTTGAGTTTGCCAGGCAGGCTCTCGTACAGCTCGAACGGCTGGAGGGTCAAGGGATCCTCGGTGATGAGGCGCAACCTCGAGAAGCTGGAGCGGAGGCTGGCCTCGAAGACCACGTCGGAGCGGTTATCGTCTTCGACGGTCAGGCAGAGGATGTTCGAGTCATGACCCGTGGTTTGGACCTCCAGGTGGAGGCATCCGCGGAGCCAGACGCGCATGGCGATCCTGGCGATGAACAGCAGGATCGGCTCTTCGCCGTCATAGGGTTGGCACGTGGCCGCAAGCCTTTCGAGGAGCTTCAGCGAACCTTCTCGCGTCAGCGATGCTTGGGCGAACAATCTTTCATCCAACTCTGCGGTTTGAAGGTGCGAAAAATCCATTATTTATCTCCGGTGCCCGAGTGTAACATGCGGAACGGTAAAAATTTAGGGTCGAATGTGAAGAAGTTCTGGATAAGTCGTTCCAGGAGGCAGACCAACGGGCAGGAAAAATGATGTCCGGGGTCGACGGCGGATTTATTGCCATTTTACGCCGTTTCCGATAGTCTTGGTGCGTATGCAAAACGTGAATACAGACAAAAACGCAGTTGAGGCTTTCGTCAGCCGGGCCGTGGAGAACATATACCCGACGCCGGATGCGCTGTCAGGACATTTGAAGTCCGGCAAACGCATCACCGTATATCTTGGCGTTGACCCGAGCGGGCCTTCGTTGCATATCGGGCATGCCATCGAAATGCGCAAGCTGGCTGAACTCCAGAAGCTCGGGCACCGCTGCATCCTGCTCATCGGGGATTTCACGGCCATGATCGGCGACCCCACGGACAAGGCCGCGGCGCGGGTCAAGCTCACCCACGAGCAGGTCCTGGAGAACTGCAAGAACTACAAGGAACAAGCGTCCAAGATCCTGGATTTCGGCGGGGAGAATCCGGTGGAACTCAAATTCAATAACGACTGGCTGGGCAAGATGACGTTCGCCGACGTGGTGGAGCTAGCCTCGCACTTCACGGTGCAGCAGATGGCGGAGCGCGATATGTTCCGGCGCAGGATGTCGTGGCGCACGACCTGTCCGCATTGCGGCAACGAGAACTACATGGGTTCGGAGACGCAGGAGACCTCGACCGACGAAAAAGGCAACCACATCCTGGTTTCCACATATGACGAGAGCCGGGTTTGGAAGTGCAAGAAATGCCGCAAGGAATATTCCCCGGAAACGGCCGGTGAGGTCCATTCGCCTCGGCCGGTGTATCTCCATGAGTTCCTGTACCCGCTCATGCAGGGCTATGATTCGGTGGCCATGGACGTGGATTTGGAAATCGGCGGCAATGACCAGACGTTCAACATGCTGGCTGGCCGGACTTTGATGCGCGAAATCAAGAACAAGGAGAAGCTGGTCCTGACCTGCAAGCTTTTGACCGACCCGACGGGCAAGAAGATGGGCAAGAGCGAAGGCAACATGATCACGCTCGTGGATTCGCCGGAGGACATGTACGGCAAAGTCATGAGCTGGACCGACGGCATGATCATACCGGGTTATGAGTTGGTCACGGACGTATCGTCTGACGAAATCGAAAAGATGAAAGAGGCAATGGAAGAAGGGGAGAATCCCATGGAGTTCAAACGTCGGTTGGCCAAGGAAGTCGTGAGGGCATTCGTGTCCGACGAAGCGGCGGAAAAGGCGGCCGAGCATTTCACGACCGTGCACCAGAAGCATGAGAAGCCGGAAGAGATGCCCGAGTTCAAGATGAAGGAGCCGAAAGCCAAGCTGGTGGACCTGCTGGTCGAGACGGGCCTCGTGCCATCAAAGAGCGAGGCGCGGCGTCAGATAGAGCAGGGCGCGGTGAAGGTCGATGATGCTGTTGTCGAAGATGCGGACATGGAGACCAAAGCCGGTTCGGTGATACAGAAGGGCAAGAGGTTTTTCGTGAAACTGGTATGAACTACACCTGGGAAGCTATCCTCGAACATGTAGCGCGGAAAATCGGCGAAGCGGCGGAAGCCGAAGTCAAAGCCGCGGATTTGGTGACGCCGCCGGATTTGGATTTGGGCGATATCGCTTTCGGTTGTTTCAAGGTCGCGAAAATGAAAGGCAGGAATCCGGCAGAGATGGCCAAAGAGCTGGAAGAAAAACTCAAGAAAGGCGACCATACGATCGAGACCGTGAAAGCGGCCGGACCGTACTTGAATATCGTCCTGCACGGCGGCGACCTGGTCTCGCGCGTCATCCAGGAGGTCGAACACTACAAGGCCAAATACGGAAGCACGGAAGACGGCAAGGGGCGCCAGGTCATGGTCGAATATGCCCAGCCGAATACGCACAAGGAGATGCATATCGGCCATCTGCGCAATTTGGTTTTGGGCTCATCCTTGGCCAAGCTGCTCCAAGCCGATGGCTGGAAGGTCATCACGGCCAGCTACCACGGTGATGTCGGGGCGCACGTCTCCAAGTGTCTGTGGCTTCTGGTGCGCGAAAATTCCGCGGCCGTGGCCCAGCCTAAACCGGCCAAACCCAAGAAAGGGGAGACGGCGCCTGAGCCGCTCAGTACTGACGAGTGGACTGACCAGGTGCTGAAGGATTTGGATGATAAGATGGCGGATAAAATCATCGAATCCATCCCTAAAGAAAAACGCAGCGGTGAGTACCTCGGCAAAGTTTACGCTGAAGCTTCGAAATTGCTGGAAGAGAACCCGCTATGGAAGGAACAGGTCTCCGAAGTCCAGCGCAAGCTTGAATCTAAGGCGGCAGGTTGGCTGAAGCTGTGGCAGGAGACGCGCCGTTGGTCCATCGCCGAGATGGCCGAGACTTTCCGGGAGCTCGGCGTCACCTTGGACCGCCAGTACTTCGAGAGCGAGGTCGTGGACAAGGGGCAGAAGATCGTGGACGAACTTCTCAAATCCGGGATCGCGAAACCCAGCCAGGGCGCGATGGTCGTTGACCTCGAGGCCGAGAAACTCGGCGTGTTCCTGATCCGCAAATCAGACGGTACGTCACTCTACGCCACCAAGGATTTGGCTTTGGCCCTGCTGAAGTTCGCGGAATATCCGAAACTCGAACGGAGCCTGCATGTCGTTGATTATCGCCAGTCTTTGTACTTCAAACAGCTGTTCCGGACGCTGCAACTCATGGGCGTCAAACAGCCGTTGGAATATGTCGGCTACGAATTCTTGACCCTCAAGAGCGGCGCCATGTCGAGCCGCGAGGGGAATGTCGTGACCTACGAATCGTTCCGCGATGAGGTGTTGGCCTATGCCCGGAAAGAGACGATTACGCGGCATGAAGACTGGCCTCAGGGGCGCGTCGAACACACGGCCTGGTGCTTGGCCATGGGCGGCATCAAGTACGGCATGCTCAAGCAGGACAGCGAGAAGATCATCACGTTCGAATTGGAGAAGGCTTTGGCGTTCGAAGGCGATACGGGACCGTACATCCAATATGCCGTGACGCGGCTCAATTCCATACTCAAAAAAGCGAATTGGGATCCGACCAAAGGTTTCGAAGCCGGGGACCGGTTGGAACTTAACGAAAAGGCCGAGAAAAAATTGGCTTTGAAGCTCGCCGTCTTCCCCGAGGTTTGCGCCAGGGCAGGCAAGGAGCTCAAGCCTTCGGTAATCGCGCAGTGGTGTTTTTCCGCTGCCCAAGCGTCGAACGAATTCTATCGCGACGTGCCAGTGCTCGAAGCGCCATTCGGGAAAAAGCAGGCGCGCCTCCAGCTGGTGGCCGCCGCGGCCTCGGTCATGATAATCGGCTTGAACCTGCTCGGCATCCCGGTGCCGGACGAGATGTAGCTTAACGGGAAAGGGCTACCAGACGAAGGGGCGGGCCGATGTGTCCGCCCTGATTAGTCTCAGGCGGGAAAATAAGTTAAAATAGCGGAATGGATCTCCTTCCGCTTGAATTGACGGTGACTGTCGGCGTAGGCAGCGCGACGCTTTTTTTGGGTTTCATGGCTTGGTGGCGCAATAAATGGGTGACCGGCAATGTTTTGTATGCGCTGATCGCGTTCTGCCTTTCCATCTGGACCCTGGCTGACTGGCTGTTGTCCCTCCAATCAACGGCGTTGCCATTCCAGATGTTTTTTTGGAGGCTGACTTTTTATGCGACGGTCTGTTTTGGTCCGGCATTGATAATCCATGCGACAACGCATCTCGCCAACCTGCCGTTCAAACGCGAGAATGCCCTGGCTTACCTGGCCGGGATTCTGGCTTTTTCCAGCATGGTCATGGGAACGGTTTTGAGGGATGTACCCCAGAGCTTCATGCCACACCAGGTTTGCCTGCAGGCGGCGGCCGGGTTAGGGCTCCTGCTGTACGTCACAGCTGTTTTGTATGTCGCATTCCACCTGTATCCGCTGACCATATCGCACGCGATTTCGACCATGGAGCGGCGGCGCGCAACCTATGGCATCGTCATCCTGACGTTATTCGCTTTGGCCGGCATCCTGCAGCTCATCATAGGCCCGTTGCCGGTCAGCCTGATAATGCCGGCCATCGCTTTGGTCTTCCTGACCTTGTCGCTCATGTCGTTCGTCAGGGCATCTTTCCTCGAAGTCGAGCTCGGACCATTGGAGGCCTTCTTCATCCTGCTGGCGGCATATGCGGTCGTCATCCTGTTCCGCTCCCATGGCGCAAGCGAAGCTGCGGTCGCGTTGCTCGGCTCGATCATCGTCGGATTGTTCGGCGCATTGGCCATCTACACGGTGAAAGGCGAGCGTTCGAAAAGGAAATTCCTGGAGGATGCCAACCGCCAGTTGCGCATGCTGGAAGCGGCGAAATCGGATTTCGTGGACATGGTCGCCCACCAGTTGCGCGGGCCTTTGGGCAGCATCCGGGCGGCTTCATCCATGATCGCGGCCGGGGATTACGGCGAGGTTTCGGAGAAAGCCGCCAGGACGGCCGGGCAGATCCAGGACACGGCGACGCGCTTGGTTTCGCTTTCCGACACTTTCCTCAACGCCTCGCGGTTGGAGATGGGCGTATACCAGAGCCAGAAACTCCGGACCGACGTTAAGACCGAGATCGAACACATCGTCAACGAGATGAGGACGGCCGCCGAGACCAGGAACATCGAGCTCAGGACATCCATCGACGACGACATCCCCAAGAATCTCGACCTGGATCGCGACGTGCTGGAGAACGTGCTGTTCAACCTGGTGGATAACGCGGTCAAGTACACGCCGCGGGGATCGGTCACCGTGACGTGCCGAAGGGACGGAAACACGCTCCTCATCGCGGTCTCGGACACCGGACCGGGGATGACGCCGGATGAGTGCCGTGACTTGTTCAAGAAATTCCATCGCGGACGCGTCGGACACATGTACCAGGTTTCCGGTTCAGGTTTGGGTCTGTATGTCGTAAAAAAATTGATTGAAGCAGCCGGCGGTACGATCTCCGTGACTTGCCCCGGACCAGAAAAGGGATCTACATTCACCGCGCGATTGCCGTTTGATGAAGCTAACGTCTAGCGAACGGAAGCCGGCCGCCGGAGTTCCCGTTGTTTTGACTTTTCATGCCTTTCTGGTACGGTACTGCCGTATGTTTTCATCAAATAGACAGCCGGAAAGGCCGGAAAGCTACGCGGGCAACGGACAGACATCCAATGCCACGGTCATTGCGCGCGGCGTCAAAGTCGAGGGCGAATTCATGAGCCAGGGCGACGTGATCATCGAAGGCGAGGTCAACGGACGGGTCTCGACCAGCGGTTTGCTGACGATCGGGACCGAAGCGAAGCTCAAAGCCGAGGTCAACGCCGACGATGCGGTCGTGGCCGGCACCATCGAGGGCACGGTCACGGTCAAGAAACGGCTTGAGCTCAAGTCAACGGCCAAGATAATGGGCGATGTGGCTTGTGAGACTGCGATGGTCGAGGCCGGTGCGGTGTTGCACGGCAAGTGTTCCATCGGCCAGGGTAAACCGGCCAAGGAGACGTCCAAGGCGCAGACGGCCGCGGCCGATAAGCAAGGACAATAGGAAGCTGAAACCCAAATCCCAGGCTTGGGGATTCGGGCTTCGGATTCCAGGTATGCGGCGTGATTCTTACGCATTCATCTACGACGATTTTTTGAACGATCGCAAATACGAGCGTAGTTTATCCGACCTCGATGCGCGGTTGGCGTCTTTGGACCTGAACGGCCGGACCGCAAGGTTGGCCATGTTCCGCAACGCCAAGGACATGCTTGAAAGCCTGGTCGGCCAGGGTTGCACGACTATCGTCATGGTGGGCAATGACCAGACGCTGGACAAAGTGATGTGGTTCTTGCCGGATATGGACGTGACTTTGGGCTATCTGCCGGTCGCGGACCCGTCGAACGTGGCACGCATCCTGGGTATCCCTAACGGACCGGAGGCGTGCGATGTACTGGCCGCAAGGCTCATAGAGACGATCGACGTCGGGAAATTGGATGACAGGTATTTTTTGACCGAGGTCGCATTGGAACACACGCTGGCCGCGGTGGACGTGGAAGGCCAGTACCGGATCTCTCCGGCGCGCGGCGGCTCCATCTACATCCGCAACCTGGGGAGCATGCAGGATGCGGGTATCCCGTCAGCCGATGCCCGGGACGGGATGCTGGAAGTCGTCATCCAGCCGGAAGAGGAGAAATCATCGGGCTTTTTCAAGAAGATAAAGCAACCTGACACGCGGATTTTGATGAAAACCGGCGAGATCGTGGCCTCCCAGCCGGTGGATGCCAAGGTGGACAGTCATATGATGAACAGCATGCGCTTCAAGCTCGGGATAGTCCCGAATAAACTCAAGATCGTGACCGGCCGCAGGCGCCGTTTGACGCCCGCTTCCGAAGGGTTGCCAGCCTCGGCTAAAGCTGTTAATCTTCCGTTCACGACAGGTCAAGCCGATAAAACAGGCACAGGTGGCGGAATTGGTATACGCACTAGCTTGAGGGGCTAGCGGGAGCAATCCCATGGAGGTTCAAATCCTCTCCTGTGCACCACGTAAAAGCCGCGCTTCAAAGGCGCGGTTTTTGCTTTGATGCGGCAAGCGTAAGGTTAAATTTATTGGTTCTTGCTTCCGACCGTCATGGTGCCACCGTAATTGAAATTTGTTCCGTCACAGGCCGTGATGCCTGGGCTTATGGCGCCTGTCATATTTTCGAGCCGGTAGACGAACATGTACCATTTTTGCGGACAACCGTAGCTCAAAGAGTAATAGGCGTAACTATAAGCGACTCCATCTGCTGGCCAACCCGTGCCGGAGTTCACGGGATCGGTCGGAAGGTTTATGTACGGCGCCATAGCGGTTTTGAATGCCGTCCAGCTGCCGTCGTTGCTGTTGGTCCAACCTCCGTTGGGTGAGGTTGCTCCGCCAGATGCAGGATAGGTGCCGTTAACGGCGTAATACATCTCCAGGGCTTTTTGGATATTATTGGCGTCCGCTTGGCGTCTGGCATCGCGTGCTTTGGTGCGGGCGGATCCAAATGCGACAACGGCAAGCGTCGCTAGCAGACCGATGATGGCTATGACCACCAGGAGCTCTATCAATGTGAAACCTCGGCTATGGCGCGGCATATGGGGAAGTATAACCTGAAATCGCGCCACAACCTATCCTGAAGCGGGTTTTTGCGTCGTGCACCCATTTATGCCAGACTGAAAATGATGCATTGACGGTCATCCCGACGCTTGCTACGTTGAATCCGTCAAAAGAAGGAGGTTTAGGCCATGAATCGAACGTCCCTTTCCTTTCTGGGATCGATTGCCATCCTGTCAGTCGGCATCAGCGCCTGCGACAAGGATGACGAGATCGTCTGTCCGCCTTGCGATGCACCTTTGTCATGGGATACGTCAAGTAAGTCCCATTCGGCGCTTGGTGAGTTGAGTTTGGAGGGTGGCCAGGACGATTCATACGCCCGGCAAATGCTCGATAAATGTCCAGGCTGGAGCATCCATGACGGCCACAATGGTGGGATTGGTGATACCCTGGAGATTGCATCCTGCGACAATGGAATCGTGCTCACCTGGGCATACAACAGGTTTTTTTCCATAGCCCTTTCGTCGGGATGGGCTGGGAAGACGAGCTCAGGGGTGGTTAACGGCTCGGGTTACCTAGATTTCATCCAGGCGTACCCGGGCTATCAGGCTAGCTCGACCCAACTTACGAGCTGGGGCTTCGCTGCGTTGGACTACGATGGTGGGCATGCGTACTTCGAAGACAGCGTGCTTGCTAGACTCATAGTGTACTGAATCGTCCAAATTTTACGCTTGGCGCCGTGTGACTCACGGCGCCAATATTATTTCTGGAAGCGCTCTTTCAAAAAACCTTCCGTTTACTGTATTATCCCAGCATGTCCGACCACAAATCACTCCTCCGTTCCATCGGGTTGAACGAAAGCGAAGTCGACGTTTATCTTTCGGCGCTCGAGACCGGGCCTTCGCAGGCGCAGTCTTTGGTCAAGAAATCCGGATTCTCGCGGCCGGCGACGTATCAGGCTATCGAGCAGCTGGTCAAGAAGGGACTCATGACTTCGGTCCAGCAGGGGAAGCGGTTTTTGTATGCAGCCGAGCCGCCGGAGAGGCTGGTGAACTACGGGAAATCGCAGGTGAATAATTTGGCCGTGAAGGTCGGGGAGATCGAGCAGTCTTTGGACGATCTGCGTCTGATGCAGCACGGCGAAAGGCCGGCGGTGAAGTTCTACGAAGGCATCCAGGGCTTGAAGGCGATATTGCAGGATTTGGCCGATACCAAGCCGGACAGCACTTTGGAGATCGCCAACATGGATTCGGTACGAGACGTCTTTTCGTCCGAGGAACTACAGTCGGTGCAGCGCGTCTTGGTCAAATTCAAGGCGAAAGGCCGGGCGCTCATGTCCGGCAAGGTCACGACCATCCGTCCCGGCGTTGAGGCGCGGTTGTTGCCGAAAGGGGAGTTCAACTTCCATGGAGACATTCTCGTCTATGGGAATAAGGTCGCCATGGTTTCATTCAAAGGCAAGATGGTCGGCGTGGTCATCGAAAATCCGGTTTTGGCCGAAACCTATCGTGCGTTGTTCGAATTGGCTTGGAAAGGATCGAGGGATTATCCGGAGTTCGGGAAACCATAAGTAAAAAAAACAGCCAGAACGACAAAGCCCACCGTTGAACTACAGGTGGGCGTTTTGTCTCAGCTTCCGCTTCCCATGGTGCCTCCTTTCCTTGGCGACTTGATTTCGGCTGGATGCATTTTGCTTTGCCGTATCAGGTGTCGTTGCTACTTACGTAGCCGCCAGGGAGAAGGTTTGTAATGGGTAGAATCTGAGACTCGAGAAAGGTGGGTGAAGGGTGCGTCGTAGGCTGGTTTTTTCGCTTAACACAGCGGTGCCGTATCAGCGACTTTATCAGCTTACAAAATTTAATATAGCACGTATTTCGGCTTTTGTCAAGGGGTAGAGTGACAAAAAGACATAAAAATTTGTTAAATTTAAGTAGATATGGAATATACATAAATAATGCTAGAATTAGACAAAATAAGCTCAATATTAAATAAAGTGCAATGGGGGACTTGACAAATATTTCGAACTGTGCTAGAGTGCTGGTGTTGGATGATGAAAAGCAAGAGGCGAACATTAAAATCAAGAATAAAGAGATAGCAGGGGCCAGGTACTTCATCCCGAAAGCTGTGGAATGCAAACGGCTAACGAGATGAGGTGCTTGGCAGCGTAGGAGAGGGCTACTTCGTACAAAACATTGCCGATCGGCCTTCGGGCTAATAGCTCTGTCCGGCTTTTCTCCAAGCGTCTCAAGTGCTGTCAGGGCGGTGTGGGTGTACGGATACTTCGAATATCCAAATCCAAATCGCTGATTAGGAGGCCGAAACCGTTTCACGACGGAATCGACCGTAAACCATCCAGCCTCCGTATGGGGTGTGGGTGGGACAAGGGACTCAAGCCAGGGCCGCGAAAAAAGGTTCCTGGCGCCCAAGTCGAATGCAGGAGCGAGAGCTCCAGCTCTAAGCGGTCTGAAAGGACTGTGCGGAGGCCGAGGGTGTACGGACCCGAGGCAAGAGCCGTCACCGGTTCTTCCCCCTGACAGGCACATTCGTGGATGTGCGGGGTCGAGGTCCTGCATATCCAACGGAGTTTGGCTTGCACGTCGCTAAGCCATGCTTCGTGGGGTGGATACCCCAAGGGCACTCAAGAGCGATCGTCGGCCCGTGAACGGGTCCGCGATGCTCTGAAGGTGCCTAAACTCCGGATGCGGCTGATGAGGCTGGCAACCGGGGACCGGATGTGAGCGTCGCGAACTCACGATCGGAAGGACTTCGCCAATGCGACAAAGAGCGGAAACCAAGGTCCACACGGCGTGGCGATCCTCACGGCACATGACTGTGTAGAGTGACGCTCACGCCGGGACCGGCCCGCGACCATGCTCCTGGGACGATGGGGTTGGCGGTTTGCCCGCCATGAGTCGGAAGCTGTTCCTGACTGGAACCGCTTCCGACAGCAATACGCCGAGGCGCAACGACAAGCCTTGGCGTCGGACCAAAGAGTCCGTGGCGTAGTATCGCGACCAGAACCCGCAGAAGGGTGGACGTCGAGAAACTATGCGAAGTCTGAGTCATGAAGCGGTCTGCCGAATCGGCAAGAGCGACATGCCTCGGCGCGGTTCCGAAGAATCCGGAACTTCGGCGCGCGCAGCCCTAGGGGAATCTCAAGAAAAACCCAATGGGAAGGTCAAAAGTCCATCGTACTCGCTCGACGCGGATGAGTGGTTAACTCCATTCTCCGCGCCTCCTCTCCCGCGACTGACTCGAGGTCGGTAACGGAAGAGGAGAGAGTCGGGTCCCTGATCCAACCCCGTCCCAAGCGTCACACTTTCTACGGAGAGTCTGACCAAGCGGCATGTCACGTCGGTCTCGACCGACGTGACGGGGTGAAACGAGGGACTCGGCAGCGTAGATTGGGGATACTTCGAACATCAATCAAGACAAGCGACGTTCGGCAAAACCCTTCGGGGCAGAGTCGGATGAAAATGTCTCCAATCGTTACTTCTCCGAGCTCTTCGAAAATGTGCTGTCAGGGCGGTGTGGGTGAACGGATACTTCGAACATCCAAATCGCGGTTGGCATTCTTCTTCGGACGATGCCGGCTAAATTCCAGCAAGTCCCCGCATGGGCAGGCTGGGGCATCAGAAGCGAGGGTCGTGATGAACGACCAAGGCGCCTGATGTCGACTGAATGGAGCGAGAGCTCCAGCTCGAGGTGGTTCGAAAGGACCATCAAGAGGCCGAGGGAGTACGGTCCCGAGGCAAGAGCCGTCACCGGTTCTTCCCCCAGACAGCGCCAGGCGTCCGCAGCCTTCCCGTCGATGCACGGGTAAATCGAGCGGTGGTGTTAGGGCGGGTACGACCGCCAGACTCCATGGGCCATCCCAAAAGCGAACGAGCGTTCGCACCCGAAAGACTTTCAGGCGTTCCTGGCATTTCCATACCGAGCTGGAAAGCTGACGGAGCCTGAAGGTCTTGCGCCGATGTCTCGGACAGCATCGAAAAAATCGGCAGACGCCCTGAACGGCAACTGTCGGTTCTGCGCCCGGGGGTGAAAGAGGGAAGCCTCGAGTAGCCAAAAGGATCCGCCATCGTACGACACCGCGCGGGTGAGTGGTTAACTCCATTCCCCGCGCCTCCTCTCCCGCGACTGACGTCAGAGCCGGTAACGGAAGAGGAGAATCTGCAGAAACCAAAAACTGATTTACGAATCGGCTGGTTTAGTGCGGCTCCGGACGGACTTTACAACCCAGTAATCCGCGGCTCGTGCGTCATCTTCGGGAAGCTGAAAGCGGCGTGCGAGCTGCGGATTACGCAGTCAACCCTCCCGACATTTCGTCGGGACCCTTCTCCCCAGGGCATGGGGCAGCGTTGGCACGTCGCTCGCGAGCGACGTGCCGTGGAGTTGATCATGGCTAAGTCGAATGTCGTCCGTTCAGTGTCCGAGCAGTTGGTGTCCCGCAGCGACGCGACCGTGAACCACGAGGGCGGCCTCGCGTTCACGCTCGACCCGCGATCCCGCCTGTACACGCGCGCAGTGGCGAGCTTGGTCCGCGAGGACAAGTTCTACACGGACGCGGCCCAGGCCGACGCGGAGCTCGTGGCTGACATCCGCGCCGCGGCCGACATCGATCCGGAGTTCGTCCTTCGCCTCGCGGCTTACACCCGCCAGGTGATGAACATCCGTTCGACGCCGGTCGTGATGCTGGTCGAAGCCGCGGCCCTGCCGGCCTGCAAGCCATTCGTGCGGCGCTGGACGCCGGCCATCGTGCAGCGGGTGGACGAGCTCACGGAAGTCCTGGCCTACTGGGTCGTCCGCCATGGCGCGATCGGTTCGTCCGGCGCCAAGGGCGGGGAACATGCGTTCCCGAACAGCCTGACGCGCGGTCTGCAAGACGCGCTCGGCCAGTTCGACGAGTACCAGTTCGCCAAGTATGACCGTGACGGCTCCGTCACCCTGCGCGATGCGCTGCGCATCCTGCGGCCCACGCCGGCCAGCGAGGTCCAGTCGTCCTTGTTCCGGTATCTCGTGAAGGGGACCGTGGATGCCGCGCATCTGCCCAAGCTCGCCGCCAAGGCCGCCCTCCTCCGCAAGGAGACGCTGGATGCCGAAGCGCTGGAGCTGGCCGATGCCGCCCACGTGACCCACGAGGTACTGACGAGCAAGTTCGGCTCGAGCGCCGAGACGTGGAACGCCATCCGCTTCCTGCCGTTCATGGCCGGGCTGCGCAACCTCTCGAACATCATGCGGACCGGCGCCTCGCAAGCGCTGGATCGCGTGGTGACGATGTTGCGGACTCCGGAGCATGTGCGGCGGTCGAGGCAGTTGCCGTTCCGCTTCTACTCGGCCTATCGCGCCATCGAGTCCGGCATGCGCTATGATAGGCGTGCCGAGACCATGGTCGAAGACCGGGGCATCCTGAGCCATCCGCGCCGGGCGGAAGTCTTGGAGGCACTCGTTTCCGCCCTGGAGTCGTCGCTGGTGAACCTGCCCCGCTTGCCCGGGCGCACGTTCATCACGTCCGATAACTCCGGGTCGATGGACGGGACGCTCTCCGAGAAGTCCACCGTGGCGCGGCGGGATGTGGCCAGCCTGCTGGCGGCGATGAGCCATACGCTGTGCGACGAGGCGATCTGCTCGGTGTTCGGGGAACGCCATGCTGTGGTGCCGGTCATCCGCAAGGATTCGATCTTCACCAACATGGCCAAGTTCCGGAACACCGATGTGGGCCACTCGACGAACGCGTTCCTGGCGCTCCGCTACTTGCGCGAGAATAGGGTCCGGGTCGACCGGATCGTGCTGTTCTCCGACGAGCAGTGCTACGACTCGACGGGCAGGAGCTCCCGCTTTTGGGGAGGCTACTCGGAAGGTTCGCTTGCCGAGGAACTGCGGAAGTACCGGTCCAGCGTGAACCCGAATGTGTTTCTGCATTCGGTGGATCTCGCCGGCTACGGGACTTCGCAGTTTCCGCAAGATGAACGCCGCGTGGCGCTCCTGGCGGGTTGGTCCGAAAGGCTGATTGAGTTCCTGCCGTTGTATGAGGCAGACGGTACTCAAGCGGTCGATCGCATCAGCTCCTGGGAGCCGAGGATCCAGCGTCGTGAGATGCAGGACAGCCCGGAAGTCGTGACCGAAGCATCGGAGTAGTGCGTGATCCGTCGGACGGCGAGCAGGCTCCCCGCAAGGGTCGAACCGCTCGCCGTCCGGCCGGGGTCCGTTCCTCCGAACCGGTCGTTCGTTCCTTCCTCCTAAAACAGCGGATTAGCACCCCGCTGTTTTTCTTTTGCCGGAACCACCACCCCTGGCCCCTCCTAAACCAGGAGGGGAGTTTTCTGGTATGATTGATTTAAATATGTTCAACCCAGAAAAATCCGCCCAAAGCCCGCGCGAGCACTATCAACGCATGTTAGCCATGGCTGAAGCCAAACTGGCGACGTTGAAAGATAATCCGTTCGGGACCGACGAGAAGATCGTGGCTGGCTGGCAAAAGGAACGGAACGACAGCCTGGCGCGGGCCGCCCAATACATCGTCCAACTTGTCGGGAAATCAGGTACGCAAGAATTGCGGGATGCGGTGGCGCCAGAATCTTTGAAGGATGTGTTGCTGCGCGGCGGAGCCGGATATCCGGCCCTGATGATGATCGGTGAGGGCCAGGAGGAGTTGGGGGTTTTGGTGAAACAGCGCGAACGCGAAATGGAGGAAGTCGGGAAGTTGGTCGAAGGATTCACTGACAGCAATGTGATTTCGGTCCTGGAGCGGTTATGGAAAAAGACGCAGGAAGCGGAAGCGGCGCTCCTGCCTTTTGAGAAGAAAGATATCTGGACCAAGCTGGATGCCGGATATTATTCCTCGGCAGAGACCAAGTTCCTCGAGGCGTTGGTCAATGCTCGGGCCGCCTGCAAAAACTACGGGGAGATGCTGAAAAAGAAAAAGTGATTTTTATAAAAAGAAACGCCCCGTCGAAGAAGATCGATCGGGGCATGAAGGGACGGAGGTCAGCAGTTATTCATCCCGTCCGACATCCAAGTCTATACGCGGGGTGAACGCCAGCCCTTTGAAGACGCTGCCGACGTTTCGGCGAACCTTGGTGTGGATTTCCCTGGGCACTGGAATCCAGCTGTCCTCCAGGGAGAGCAGGCATTCGGCCGAAATGTTCAATCGTTTGGCCAGCTCTTCCGCGCTGAGTCGGATGGCTTTGCGGCAATACGCCAGGCCGCGGCCCGTCATTGGTCTGCCATCGACCAATCGCTTGGCGATGCCGACCATGTACGCCGCGTGCTCATTGGGGTCGATTTTCGATCCGATGCATTTGCCGCAGGATTTGCCTTGCACATACGTCGAATAGGTCAGACCGTGCAACCTGACGGTAACTTCGATGTCTTGGGCGATGTCATTGGTGCCACAAAACGTGCAATTTTTCCGCATCCGAACTACTCCTTTGAAGGAACGATTTTTGAGACAAGATGTCGAGTATGCCGTCATTTTCGCATTTTGTCAATGCTGGTCAGACGGGAAAAAAGAAGCGCCCCGGCGAGAGTGTCTCGGCGGGGCAATGGAGGTTGTCTACTTCACTTCAGGATATTGTCGTTGAAGTAGAATGGAGGATTTGCGGGTGGAATGTTCTGGTAGGGTGCTTTTTGCACGGTGGGAGGCGGGAGCTGTTCCTGCGACGGAGCGGCGGGGAGCTGACGTTCGCTGTACCGCATGCCGATGGTGTTGAGCACCATGAAGCACACAGCCATGAAGCCGATGTCGTCCAGGAAGGCGACGAACGTCACTGCGAATGCCAGCACATCGGGGATGAGGTCGAGGGGCGAGATCACGTAGATCGCCGTGAAGACGACCATGGCGATGACGCCGCGCTTGTGCCACTTGCCGACCGTCTCGTCGTGCAAGTAGGCCCAGATCCCCTTGGCGTTGCGGTAGAAACGGAACCAACCGGCGATGTTCATTCTTCAGCCTTTCCGCGGTTTTTCAGGCCGCGATGTTCGGGTTGAGAGGTGCGAACTAACGCAATAAAATAGCATAAAACCGTGAAAATGTCAACCCTCGACAAAACAAGCCAGACCGCATAAACTAGGCAAAAATCCAGATTGGACGCTTAGCTCAGCTGGTTAGAGCACTTCGTTTACACCGAAGGGGTCGCAGGTTCAAATCCTGCAGCGTCCACCATGCAAAAACTGCGCTTAATGGCGCGGTTTTTGTTTTTTAAAGGTTCATAATGCACTGTCGTGTATGCTCAACAAAGCTAAAATAATTTTGCTAAATTAAGCTATTTTTTGTGTACATGTAATCTTGACAAAATGGTCACTTTATGATATCTTTGTTCGTTAGTCGAAGTCTGAAAATTGATGGATACGAAGGGCGGATAGCCTAGAGGTCCAGCCAGTACGGTCGCACTTTCCAAGGAGCAAGCCATGAAGATCCTGTTCGCAGTCACATACGTCAGCAGCACGGTCAGCACGGTTCCCTATGTCTCCGAGGACGGCGAGAACTTCAAGGCTACGACCGAACATTGGGCCAAGGTGTCGGAGCCCAAGCGGTTCGTCAAAGGCGGCCAGGTCGGCACGCAGCAGGGTAAGGTCGACGGCTGTCTCGACGAGTGGTTCCTGGCTAAGGGCGTGTACGAATTCTGGACCGAGTCCAGAGAAGTCGCCAACGCTGTGGCCGCAACCATTAACCTGGCACGCGACCTCTTCGCCAGCCGCCGCTTCGACGGCGACCTTCCCCTGTAGCAGCTCCTTCCATCTTGCCTAAGTGCGTCCTGCATTTGGGCTCCTGACCGAACCGAGGACGCAGGTGTCCGGAGTTCTGAGGGAATTGCACATTTCCAAGGAAAATAAAAAATGAACAACTTGTTCGTAGTTGCGTTGATGCATGGCGACTGCCACATAGTCGAGTTCGAGCTCATGCAGCGAGCATGTGACGGCAGATCGATTTTCGACCCGCGGTCCCTGCGCGAAGGTGGGTACCTGCTGGCAGGACAGCGAAGCCTCGATGGAGACATCCTCACCCCGATGATGAACAGTCTGGTCGGCGACGCGAAAGTCGGCGAGTGGAGCAAGGTCAGCGTCGACTGCTACGAGTTCTGGACCGAGTCGAAAGAAACCGCCGAATCCGTGGCCGAGAACGTGATGAAGACTAGGCAAGTCCGCGTGCCCTGCCGCTGCTGCTGTTCGCATGTCGTCCAGATTTGATCCCTACCATTTCCCAAGTGCATCCTGCATTTGGGAACCCAACTGAACCGAGGACATGGTGTCCGGAGTTCTGAGGGTATCGTCCTTTCCAAGGAGTCAGAGAAGATGACGAATCATTACGTCGCGTTTGTCGCTGAAGCCGCTTCCCGTCTGGCTGAGCTCGGTTCGTGGCCGTCGTACATCAATGCGGTTGAGAGCCTGACCTCGCGTGTCCCTGCCGAAGGGAACAAGAACGCCCCGGGGTTCGACGCCGGCATCGCCTGTGCGCTGAACCTCATCCCGCCCGGCAAGCAGCGTCTCAGTGCCATCCTCCATGCGGCGTACACCGAAGAGGCCGTGGAGCAGGTGAAGCGCGAGGCCGTCGACATGGATCCGGATTCGGAGACCTGCTGGTGGCTGGCGGCGTGCAGCATCTGCCGTGAAGGCGGAGTCGACTGGGACGCGTTCGTCAACCAGACGATGGCCTTCACTGCGCTGGGCCTTTCCGCGGAGAAACGCGTCGCGGCGGCCAAGGCGGAGTTCGAGAAGATGACGCATCTGTTCCAGATGGTCGACGGCGTGCCGTTCGGCTGCGTGGACGGTTGCGCTCAGGGTGCGTACATCGCCGGCCATCGGCTGGCGGTGCAGTACAACCCGGCCTACGGCATCTTCTTCATCAGCACCTACCTCCCGTCCCTTGGCCTCGATAAATTCCCGTTCTCGGAACGCAAGGACGAGAAGGGGCGGCCCATGAGCGGTCCGGTATGGGGATCGAAGCAGTTCGTGAAGGCTTCGTCCCTCGGCGAGCTCGCCCGGATCGTCGAACATGTCGAGCAGTACTTCGACACGCTCGATTCCCTCTACTGACAGCACCTTCCAACCAACGTCGAGGACAGAAACCTTCTGTCCTCGCCTCAACCTCGCGGTCGACCAAAGTCGACAACGGAGTCGAGGTGATGAATCCCGGGTGACACCGGGAAGAAGCCGTGTACATTCAAATGAGGGGATCATGAAGAAGCTTTCTGAAATGACGGCGCGCGAGCTGATTGGTGAGCGGGCCCGAAACCGGACACAGATAGAGCGTTTCGAGGGGTTGATGTCGAAGCCGAGCCGGGTCATGGATTATTCCGGCAACATCGCGGAACACGAAACCAAGATCCGGGAAATCAATTCCGAACTGGTCCGGCGCGCGATGGTATACGAGAATCAGGCTGTGACATTGCCTCGGTGTATGGTTGAGTCGATTACAGCCGGATGCAGAGGAGGTGACTTCCGGGCGATGACTGTGACCGAGTTGATGGCAATCCGCAACGACGCTGTCGTACGGAGCGGCAAGTGCGACAGGCGCGGTCCGGAGAGCGTCTGCTTCTGGGAATACTTCGAGTCCCAAATCCGGCTTGTCGATAACGAAATCGAGCGGCGCGTGTGTGAGGCTGAGGAATTCAACGAGAAAGCACGCCGCGGTTTCATGGACCGCATCCATGCGTCCTGAATTAGATCCACCCTTTCCAAACTCAAGGTCGAGGACCTACATCACGGTCCTCCCCTCAACTTTTCGGCCGAATCTTTCGGCCGCGGAGTCGAGGCGATGAATCCTGGGTGATACCGGGATGAAGCCGTGGACCTTCACAGGAGGTAAAGATGGGACAGGTTTTCGCAGTCAGCAGCTTCCAGGACAGGAACCGCATCGACGAAACGTCCGATGACGGTCGAGGATTGGATGCCTGGATCTGGCGCGACGGACGGTACGAGTACCGGACGGCGAGCCTGGAGGAAGCGATCAGGGTCGCCCTTGGGAGCTGCCACGCTGTCCGTCAGGAGTACGCCGACCACACGGTCGAGCAACTCCTGGAGCTTCAGCGGTCGTTCTCGGCGGAGCTAGAACGCCACACCTTCCGTCTGATGCGGCAGCCTTGGGTCGAGCGCATCCTGGTAGTCCAGGAAGAACTCGAAGCCCGACTGGAGAGCTGTCCGGACGGTTTGGAGCTCGAGTCGTATCGTCCGTCGTTCGGGTGGGATTTCCGCGGCGGTGCCTGGCGCGTCATCCTCGCGAAGTACGCGTACTCCAAGAAGGAGTTGGCGGCCACGGGCAACAACCCGAACGATATCCTGTTCATCAAGCAGTTGAAGCTCGTCGCCTAGGCAGCTTCCAACCAACATGGAGAACCGGTTCTCGGTTCTCCCTTCAACTTTCCGGCCGAGGATTCGGACGGAGTGAGAAGGACTTTTACAAGGAGATCTGCATGTTCAAGATGTTCTGCGTGTTCGCCATGGAGTCCGGCCCGCGATGCTTCCAGTTCGTTTCGGACGACTGCGCGGATTTCCGCAGAGTCGGGACTGACCTGATGTACGTGGCGCCGGGAGCGATCAAGCTCGCGGATGAAGACCTGGTCATGACCGTGACCGGACATCCCATCGGCCGGCTCGATACGTGGGTCGAATACCTCGGTATTCGGGCTTACTTCACCGACGACTTGCCGAACGCCGTTGTCGCGGCCAAGGAAATCAGCGACGCGCTTGCCAACAAGGCGGCGTGAAAGGAGCTGTCCGTGAACATCCTCAAACAGATGTGGTACGGCGCGTTGGAGAAGATATTCGACTTCGCGTTCGGCCTGATGCTCCGCAGCAGGCGCACGCTCTTGCCGCCGAAACCCATCGTGTGGCATGACCCGCGGCCTTACCGGTTCTGGACCGTCGAAGTCCTGAGGGATAAATTCGCGGACTCCCAAAGCCGCGATGTCCATCCTGACGACCGTGAGGAGCGAGTCGTGCAATGCGCGCTCATGCTCGAAGAGATCTTGGACAGGCACGGCGTCAAATCGCGCATGCCGCAATCCAATGTCCATAACTAGCCAAAAGCCCCGTCGGTTCTCGATGGGGCTTTTCGAAATCCGGACGATTGACTGGAATGCCGGCCGGTGCTTAGGTTTAAGCAGTACCTCGAAAGGAGTTCGTACCATGAAAACCGGTCTATTCCGCTTCCAACCATGGGTCGGGCCGGTATTGGCCATCCTGGCGGTCCAGGCCTTCGCGCTCACTGCTTTTGCGCAGGAAGCCGACAAACCCACCGAGATCCATTTCTCGGCTGCCTATCTCCTCGGCACACTCGCCGCCATCGTATACAAGATGGCCGTGGGGAGCGCCAAGCACCTGGCGGAAAAGGACTTCCGCTTCAGGGCACTCATCGTGCCCATCATCGGATCCGTGTTCCTTTCGTTCCCGCTGGTGTTCATCGTCATGCCCAAGTTCGGCAAGCCCACGGGACTGTTCTTCACGGATTTCATCTACACCTACCTCACGACCTACGCGCTCATCGACATGACGGCCGATTACTTCAGCATCAACGACATCGTGAAGAATCGGTTGCTCAAGGCCGCGGACAAGGATGCACGGAGAAGCCATCCTCCCGATGAACCCACGGAAGAGAATTCTTGAACCAAAACCCCGGAGTCCTTCCGGGGTTTAACTGTGCCGCGATTGCCACGCGCGCGGTCGTCGGCTACCGTGTGTCCCATATGCAAGCCATCTTAGTCCACGGATTGGCCGGGAGCCCGAATAACCACTTTTTCCCTTGGTTGCGGAAGGAATTGAAAAAACGCGGCATACCGAGCAAGGCGCCGAAATTGCCGCATCCTTTCCTCCCGGTGCGGAACGAGTGGGTGGATACGTTGGCGGCTGCGGTCGAGGATCCGACACAGACCATCCTTATCGGCCACTCGCTAGGTTGCCCGACCATCCTGGAATATCTGGAAAAGCACCGCGGCCGCAAGAAGTTCCAGCTGGTCATTTTGGTCGCCGGGTTCGGACGGCATTTTTTGAACCCGGACGTGGAGAAGTTCCAGTCGCGCCTTCTGCATTGGCACGAAAGCTCCGCGGATTTCGAAAAGATCCGTTCCAAGAGCAAGAAGTTCGTATGCATCAACTCCACGGATGACCCGCTGGTGCCGTATGCCGAAGGCAAATGGCTGGCCAAACAGCTCAAGGCAGAACTCGTCACCGAGAAGAAGCAGCACTTCCTCGCCGTCGCCGGACATGGTGTCACGGAATTGCCGAGTGCGTTGGATGCGGTCGTGTGCAACGTGAAAATCCCAAACCCTCGAAAATCCTGATGAAGCTCACCACGCTCTGCTATGTCATAAAAGACGGCCAAGTGCTCCTGGCCATGAAGAAGCGCGGGTTCGCGGCCGGAAAACTAAACGGCCCTGGCGGAAAGTTCGAGCCAGGCGAAACGCCGGAGCAGGCGTGCCGCCGCGAAGTCAGGGAAGAGGTAGGAGTGGAGCTTATCGACTTGGAACCGCGCGGCATCATCCGATTCATGTTCGAAGGCAAGCCGGATTGGGACCAGGACTGCCATATTTTCGTGGCGCAGGGCATCGAAGGCGAATTGCAGGAGACGGAAGAGATGAAGCCGGAGTGGTTTCCGGTCTTGGATTTGCCGTTTTCCCGCATGTGGGAAAGCGATACGGTGTGGCTGCCGGGATTGCTGGCGGGCGGGAAGGTCAACATGAGATTCCATTTCGACGGAGAAGCGAAGATGTTGGGTTACGAGGAGGTTTGAATAAGTCGGTGAAACGGTTGACAAAAAGCGAAGAATCGCCTAGTTTTTTTTATATCGCAATATTGCGAGGCGGGTACCTTCAAATCCGAAAGGGATATCCATGGAAACGTCGAGCCGCGTGGACCAAAGCCTGGAACGCGCCAGCCGCGTCCTGGAATTGACCAATGTCGAAGCGATTGCGCAATCCGAGAGGCAACACCTGACGGCCCATCTCCAATCTAGGCGCCTGCCGAATTTCCTCATGCGATGGCATAAGGGTGCGGATAATTTGGGGTTCGCCGGTTACTATGAGGCCGCAAAGGCGATCCTGCTCGTCTTGGTGATGATGGCCCTCAAACTTCCGGCCTGGCAAGTGGCGGTGTGGTCGCTTGGCCTCTGTGCCGCAATCGCCCTTCAGGCCGGACTCCATCTAGCTGCAGTGAAACTGTCTTGCGGAATCACGTGGCGAGAAAGAATCGTGAAAATCTTTCTTTTGCCATCAAGACTTCTCCTGCCGGGTTACTTCGTCGCCGACCTGATCACGAAAATGGTCGTGGATAGGCGGATCGCAAAGTTGAATAAGGGCGACCCATTACCCGATGACCAATTCAAGAAACTGTCCTGTTTCATACAAAGACAGCCGACTTCTGAATTGGTGCGCGTGCACGCCGTGGCCGAAATCGACAAGATCAAAGCCGAGATAGTTGGGTCGGATTCCATGCTGGCCAAGGTTGAGGATGAACTTCAAGACGGACTCGACTTGGCCGAAGCTATGCGCCTCCAGGTGCTGCATCGTCTGACGAGGTCTGAAGGCCCACGCAAAGCAGCCCTGGAGCAGGGTATGGAGCTGGCCAAGAAGCGCGTCGCCAATCTCCGCAAAGCCCTGTCCAAACACCGTGACGTCATGGCGCGCGCCCGGGCCATCCTTGACGAGTGCCGGGTGTCGGCCGAAGGCTTAGGCGAGGCCGTCGAAGACTCCGAGCTGCTCGGCAAGCTGGAAGCCGGGGAAATCGAAGACGAAAGGAAAATCGCCTTGTCCGAACTCGTCATGGACCAGGCGGTCGGACAGCTGCGTAATCGCGTCATGTCGCTCGAAGGCGTGCTGGCCCAACTCGAAGCACCGCGTTGCAGAGTCGCCGATGCGCCACAAGTCGAAGCTGATGATGCGTACCTCGGCCGCATCGAACACGTGGCCGAACAGCTGGCCGCAATCTGAACCTTCTCGAATGAGCCGTCTGGGCAACCAGGCGGCTTTGTTTTTGGCATCCCAACACGTACAATGCCGGCATATGGGATTGAAAGTCGTGGCTTTGGGGACCGGCATCTGCGTGAACGGGACGGATTATTGTCCGCACCGCCAGCCGCCGGCGTATCTTGTGGATGTCGACGGTTTTTTCGTCCTGTTCGACTGCAGCGAGGGCGTGCGTTTCCGGATCCAGGCGGCGGGCGTGGACTATGGTTTGATTTCGCACGTGGCCGTGTCGCATGCCCATCCTGACCATGCCGCATTGCCGCAATTCATCCAGGCCAAACTCTGTCGGCACATGTGGGGCAAGCGTGATCCGCGGACGTCGCAACTCAAAGTCTATCTGCCGCATATCCTGGCGCGTGATTTTCCCCAAGTCTGGAATTGGCACCAGCCGGAGAACGACGGGGGATACTGGAACGAGTTCGTGCCCGAGCTCATTGGGATGGAAGACGGGTACAAGCAGGAGATCGCGCCGGGCATCACGCTCAAGGCATTCAGCGTCTACCATGGATACGGAAAACATCCGGCCATGGGTTTCAGGCTTGAGACGAAATACGGAGTCATCGCATATACCGGCGATTCCGGAGTCTGCGAAGGAGTGCGCGTCCTGGCGCAGAGCGCGGACCTCCTGATCTCCGACTGCCAGGTGCGGGTCGGGCAGGAATACACCGGAGGTTACGGCCATATGGGTCCGCGGCAATGCGGCGACGTGGCGCTCAAGAGCGGAGTGAAGCGATTGTGGCTGGTGCATTATCCTGAAGTCGACGAACCGGAAGCCATGCTGGCTGAGGTCAGGGCAGCTGGATATTTCGGCGAAGCGTTCCTGGCGCATGACGGGGAACGGTTCGAATTGAAATAGGGTTATCCGGAGCGGCGTTGATTTGCTATACTGTCGCCATATGATTACCCGTATCTTGATAGGCATCGTGTTGGTCGCGGTCGGTTTCGTCATCGTCTGGAAAACCAGGAAATTCATCGAGGCATTCGGACCCATCGCCTGGGCTGACGCCAAACTGGGCGGCGGCGGCACGAGCCTGATGTACAAGACCATCGGCATCATCCTGATTTTCGTCGGGTTCATGTACGCCACCAACCTATGGACGGCTTTCCTCGAAGCCACGGTCGGCGCGGCGCTTTTTCCCAAGGCCCCGACCGAATAATTATTTGATATGAAAATCCAAAGCGGCACGGAGCTCATAAACCCTTTCAAGATGCTGGAACGCGTCGGCATCCGCCAGGACCAGCGCGTGGCTGATTTGGGCTGCGGGGCGCTCGGGCACTTCGTGTTCCCGGCTGCCCAGCTGGTCGGCGCCAACGGAATCGTGTTCGCCGTGGATGTCCAGCGGAGCGTGCTGGAGCAAATCGAGAAACGGGCCAAGGACGGCCAATACTACAACGTCTATCCGGTCTGGTCGGATATCGACGTCTACCGGGCCACACGCATCGATGACGCCTCGCTTGATTTGACCCTGCTCATCAACAACCTGTATCTGTCGCAGAACCGGGAGGCGCTGATCCGCGAGATGTCGCGCATCACCCGTCCCGGCGGCCGCATCGTCATGGTCGAATGGAAACCCACGGCCAGCCCGCTCGGTCCGCCGGTGGGCCAGCGCTTGAGCAAGGAAGAATCCAAAAAAATCCTGAAAAGCCAGCTCATCGAGTTCCACGACGAGTTCGAGGCCGGACCTTACCATTACGGCCTCATCTATAACCGGACGGATAAGCCGGTCGAATAATTAAAAAAGGAGGCGGACGTAGCGGTCCGCCTCTACTTGCTATAAATGATTTTTTCTGGCAGGATTTCCGCGATATGAACATACCTCCATTGCTGACTCCGGGTTATTGGTTCAACCCGACGCCGCCGCCTTTCATGCCTGCCGTCGAATGGGTATTACTGGCTTTTTTCGCGTTGGTCACCCTGGCCGGCATCGCCGCCCATGTCTACGTCAAACGTTCGGGCTGGGAAAAGCTCAAGCGCCGGGCCTTGGCGCGGGCCGGGACCGCAGCCATCACCATGGGCCTTACGGGATTGCTGTTGTACGCCTTCTATTACGAGCATGTGGTGGCTTTGAGCATGCGCGTCCTGTATATCGTTTGGCTTCTCGGCGCGGGTTACTGGGCTTGGACAATCTACCGTTACGCGACGGTCACTATCCCGGAGCTCCACAAGAAACGGACCGAGCGCGAGCAGTTCGAGAAGTGGCTGCCCAAGAAGAAATAGGGAAGGGTTTATGGACCAAAGACGGGAATTCGGAAACCGCGGCGAGGATTTAGCCGCGGTTTTTTTTGAGCTGCGCGGATTCCGGGTCGTCGCGCGCAACTGGAACTGCCGTTTGGGCGAGATCGACCTGATCGTGGAGCGTGCCGGTGTGACGCACTTCGTGGAGGTCAAGACGCGGCGCGGCGTGACCTACGGAAACCCCGAAGAGGCCATCACGCAGACAAAACTCCAACATCTGGCCAAAGCTATCGAGCTGTATCTTCGGGCGTGTCCAGAACCTCCTGCGGATTATCGGGTTGATGCCCTTGCGATATTGGCCATACCCGGCCAGAAACCTGAATTCCATTACATCGAAAATATCCTTTGAACAGTGGCAGGGCTTGATTCGTTTTACATTTCGTGTTTAGATGGGCCATCGTTCTTTCAACGAGAAAGGAAGTCAGGATGGGCAAGACAAAATGTTTCGCCTGCGACGTGAACAACGAGAAAATCCATGTTCCCGGCAAACTGATTCATCGTGACGAATTGTGGGTCGTGGACCACGCCATCGGTCGCAGACCGGACGACCCGATACCCCTCATGGGGTTCCTCATCATCTGTCCGGTCCGCCATGTCGAGCAGATCCACATGTTGACCGACGAGGAATTGCTGAACTTCGGTCTGTTGCTGAAGGACGTGGCCAACGCCTTGAACAAGGTATTGGCGCCCGAGAAGATCCATGTCTGTTCGTTCGGCGAGTCGGTCAGGCACGTCCATTGGTACGTCATCCCGCGTTCGGCCGGCATGCCGCAAAACGGATATGACGTCCTACGCGGGATCTTCAGGGACAAGAAGTGGGCCTGCTCCGTGAAGGACGCGGCAGCGACGGCGCTGAAGGTAAAATCCGAACTGGAACAGTTGTTCGCCACGCGTGGCGGTTCGCGGTCCACGCCGTATTCGCATTTATTCTGATGAAAGGCGAAAGAAGGGAAAAATGCCCTACCGAATGCTGATTATCGACGATGACATGCTGCCGGCCAAGGGATATGGGTTGATCCACAAGTGGTTCCCTGGCGCCTTCGAGATAGACGAAGCCCGTGTGTTCATCCCATGCGGACGGTTCAGGGACCCATCCGCCTGCGCCTCGGCTTTGCTCGCCAGACACACCTACGGGGTCATTTTGGTCGATTTCAACCTCGAACCGGATGACCTCTCTGGAGTTGAGGCCGTGGCGGCAATCCGCCAAGGCATGTCTGACCGCTGTCCTGGCATCAACTGGGATGGAGCAAGCCGTGATGCCCACATCATCGGCGTTTCCGACGGTTGGTCTGATGTGGGGCAGCGGTCATTGCAACGATTCCTGAAGAAAAGGAAGCTGAACCGCGGTATGGATGGAAGCGCCAGTCTGGTGGGGCGTATCGTGCACCAACTGCACGAGGAACTGGCGAAGTTTCTGGCGTCGCGATGACTACATCAGCCTGACGACGGAACAGTCTAGGCGGAAAAAAATGACCCCATACCGGTGCTCGGTGTGGGGTCTTGACATATCCGGGGTTCTGTGCTTAAATCGTAAGCATCAACGTTCCTTTCGTGTAGCCCATTCGGGTCCCGCGGCATGAGCCCCGGGAAAGACCAAGGAGAGTGCCGTCATGAAGAAGGTGAGCGGATATGGGTAGGCTCAGCGTGATCATTCATATATTCGAAAACGCGATGCTGAGCTTCCCCGAGACGACCAGGCGATCGAGCGACAACCAGCGACGAACCGGGACTCCGGCAACACCTGCCGCCGGCGCGCACAACTCACCGACAGCACGCTGCGCGCTGCGGTGACGAGGTGATGGAGGGCCAGATGGCCAAGATCGAGGACTTCTACTAGCTGGACAGAATGACCAGCGACAGAACGACGTGATCTCGGCATGCTACTCCTGCCGCCGCGCCATACGAACAGCGACGGCCCCACCGAACCTTCCGACATGCTACGACGACCAGCCTCAAGCCCCGGCCCGCACAACCAAGTGCCGCCGGGGTTTTCCATATCAAAAGAAATTGTTCAGACAATCAGCATCGCGTCGCCGAATGAGTAGAAGCGGTAACCATTCGAAATGGCTTCTGAATAGGCTTCCAAAACAGTGCGGCGGCCCCAGTCCGCATCAACATGGTGTTCACCGACGAAGGCGGAGACGAGTACGACGAGAGTCGATTTGGGCAGGTGGAAATTCGTGATGAGGCCGTCGATGATCTTGAATTTGTAACCCGGAGTGATGAAGATTTTCGTGAAGCCGCGGTCCACGCCGGATTCAAGCGCGCGGACCGTGGTGGTGCCGACGGCGATGACGCGACCGCCGGCTTTTTTCGTTTCGGAGATGGCCGTCAACGTCTCGGGCGGGATTTCGACCCACTCTTCGTGCATCTCATGTTCCTCAAGCGTCTCAGTCTTGACCGGGCGGAATGTTCCGAGTCCGACATGGAGAATTACTTCGGCGAACTTGATGCCTTGGGCTTTCAGTTTATCGATCAGCTCTGGCGTAAAATGGAAGCCCGCAGTCGGCGCCGCGACCGAACCGACTTCTTTGGCGTACACGGTTTGGTAATCGTTCGCATCCGTGACCTGTTTGCCGACATACGGGGGAGTAGGGACTTGGCCGATGCGCTCGGTCATCTCCAAAACTTCTTCAGTTGGGCGTCCGAAATCCAAGGCGACGGTGCCGTCATTTTCTTTGCCCACGACGCGACAAACGGTTTTGTCTGAAAAAGAGATTTCTGTGCCGATCTTGAGTTTCCTGCCCGGTTTGGCCAAGGCCAGCCAGTTTCCGTTTTCAGGCCGCAACAGGAAGATTTCGATGCCGTCCGTGGACATCAATCGCGCCTTGAAGACCTTGCTGCGGTTGACTATGAGCAGGTCTCCGGGGCGCAAATAGTCCGGGATATCGAAGAAATGCCGGTGTTCGGAGCTGCCGGTCCCACGGTCAAGGACCAGGAGTTTTGAGCTGTCACGGGGTCTGGCCGGCTCTTGGGCAATGCTCTCCGGGGGCAGAAAATAGTCGAAATCAGAGGTTTTCATGGGCCTCTAGAGTAGCAGGACTTGCCAGATTATCAAGTAATTGATAAGCTCCTGCCACGAATATGAAAGCGGAAATCCATCCAAAGTACTACCCGGAAGCCAAATTGGTTTGTGCTTGCGGCAACGTAATCACGGCCGGTTCGACCATCCCTGAGATCCACGTGGAACTGTGTTCCAAGTGCCATCCTTTCTATACCGGCAAGCAGATGCTGATCGACACGGCTGGCCGCGTCGAGAAGTTCGCGGAACGCAAGAAGGCCAAGGCCGACAAGGCCGGGACCACATTGGGCAAGAAGGCCAAGGCGGAAAAACGCGCTGCACACAAGGTGGCCAAGAAGGCGCAGAAGAAGCCGACCCAGCTCAACGAAGCTTAGCTATCAAGCAAAACCGCCGGATCACTAGGCGGTTTTGTTATAGTCCGAAGCCGAGTACGTGGTACGATGTGCGGAGCCAAAAACGTTATGCCAGAACTCAACAAAGCCGCGGCTGAAGCCCGCGAAAAACTGAAGATGATGGAAGGGCAGCTTGCCGAACCAGACGCTGCGGCGGATTTGAACAAGTTCCGCGACCTTTCGCGCGCCTACGAAAACCAACGGAAGATCGTGGAAGTCGGGGATGAGTTCATCGCCGCCGCGCGGACCATGGAGGACCTTGGGGCGGCGCTGAACTCGGATGAGGCTGAACTGAAGCTCATGGCCCAGGCAGAGTTCCCAGAGGCGGAAGCCCGGTTTCTGAAAGCCCAGGAAGCGTTCGAATTGGCCCTGATTCCGCCGGATCCGCACGACCAGAATGATGTCATCGTGGAAATCCGGGCTGGCACAGGCGGCGACGAAGCGGCGCTTTTCGCATCCGATCTCTTCCGGTTGTACTCGCGGTTCGCCGAGCGCCAGGGCTGGAAGACATCGCTCGTCTCGGAGTCGCGCGCCGAACTCGGAGGCTTCAAGGAAGTGATTTTTTCGATCGACGGACGGGGTGCATACGGCAACCTGAAATTTGAATCCGGCGTGCATCGCGTGCAGCGCGTGCCCACGACCGAGAAGCAGGGCCGCATCCATACCTCGACCGCGACCGTGGCCGTGTTGCCGGAGATCGAGGAGACCGAAATCGTCATCAACCCGAAAGACCTGCGCATCGATACGTTCTGCGCCGGCGGCAAAGGCGGGCAGTCCGTGAACACGACTTATTCCGCGGTGCGCATCACGCATATCCCGACCAACACGGTCGTGAATTGCCAAGATGAACGGTCGCAGCTCCAGAACCGCGAACGTGCCATGACCATCCTGCGCGCTCGGTTGTGGGACCTCGAAGAAGAGAAGAAACGCAGCCAGCTGGACGCCGAACGGCGCGCCCAGATCGGGCACGGCGAAAGGTCGGAAAAAATCCGCACCTACAACTATCCGCAGGACCGGATCACCGACCACCGCATCAAACATTCCTGGCACAACATCCCGACCATCATGGACGGAGATTTCTCCGGCATCATCATGGCGCTCAAGACCGGCAAGCGCGGAAACGACGAGGAAGAGGATTGATCCGGAAGCAGAATATCAAGCTAAAGAGCCGTGAAAACGGCTCTTTTCGGTATCCGGGGGATTTGACAAAAAGGCAAAAATGTGGTTGGATAATCAATTCCCTGGATACGCCGGGGAAAATGGCTTAACTCGGCACTTTCACAGTAAAACAACCTCCCAAACAAGGAGAGCGGTCGATGAGATTTGCGTCAAAATACATCCTTTTCGCGGCTATTGCGGCTCTCGCTGCTTGCAGCGACCGGTCACTGGAAGACGGCCCTCAGCCCCCGGCGCCGCAGCCTGATGCGGCCATCGCCGATGTCGAAATCGACACCGAGGCAGGCGACGCGCCGGACGTGGACAAGGATTTGGCCGACATGTGCCACTTCGGCGACATGCATGCCGTTGTCGCGTTCAAAGCGCCTCAGCCTCGCGGCGAAGGACATCTGGCCTACTCGGCCTCCGTGGACTACCCGGACATGGCGAACAAGCCGGACCTCGTGCCCGGACTGAATCCGTTCCCGGGTTGCGTGGCGGCTTTCGCCGCGGACCAGGAGCTGGGTTGCGACTTCGGTGCCGCTTTCCAGGGCACAGTCGTCAAGTTCAACATCGGCCTGAACGATGGTTCGTTCACCGAGCCGGCCAGCAACTACTTCTCGACCAGCGACGGCAAGGACTTGAAGACCCTCGGGACGTACGCGGCGTGCATCGGAACCAAGCTTGTCGGATCCTGCAAGGACGGCAAGTGCGAAAGGGCACTCACCCAGGACAAGGTCACCGGGAATCTGGTGTACACATTCCCGCAACCCTGATGGTTGGAACTCTCGGTACCCCTGTGGTGTAAGATTACAGGGGTACTTTCATAAGAAGGGGAAAGACATGAAAACAAAGCAGTTGGCGATCATCATGCTGTCCGTTTCCGTCATCGCCGCCTGCGGCGGTGCTGAATTCTCGACATCTCCAGGCATCGATCAGGACGCGGCCGAGGCAGCCGAATCCGGCAAGGACTCCAAGCCCGAGGCCGAGGCAGAAGATGCGGGTCACGATGCGAAGTCGGAGGACCCGATGCCGGACGCGACGGCAGAAGAAGCCGATGCTCCGATTCCGGAAGCGGCGATCGAAGCCGGCCCGGATACGGTGGAACCTGACGTCATCGAACCCGACGTGGTCGGACCTGACGTCGTCCAGCCTGATGCGGATCCCTGCCCCGACGGCGGGATTCTGGCCGCAGGTCCTGACGATTGCGGTCAGGCTCCGTCCAGCGGCCTCTGGGTCTGCATCATCGTTCCGCACACCAAGGCTTGCGGCACGGTCGGTGCAGCTGGAGCTAATCCTCCTCTGGGCTTGCTCGTGGATACCTACTGGAACGATCCAATGATCGTGACCGGCGGGCCGTGCATCGCACCCACGAACTCGGAGGATGCCATCCTGTGCAAGCTGCAGGCTCCGTCCTTGACCACGGTCCAGTTCGCACCTGGGTTGCACAACGGTTCTGGGCCGACCATTCCGGGTCGGTTCGCCTGCGACGACCAAGGTTGCCGCGGTCGCGTCCGCGTCTACAAGGACGGGACGGAAGTCGGCGGCATGGAGAATTCCACGACCTCGGGCATCCTGACCATGGTCCCGCACCAGGGCCGAAAGGATCTCGCCTTCACCGCTCCCTGAGTTGAAACGCAGAACACCCCCGATATGTATAAGTACGGAGGTCCCCTGAAAGAATAGAGGTGGCAAGTGGTCAGAAGAATTTGGGCGGTCAGCGTAGCGACGACTCTTCTGCTGGTGGGTTGCTCATTGGACACCATGGGAGAGAACCTGTTTCCGCCCGGCAATCTACCTGACAGCGGTCTGCTGGATCAGGGGATAGGCGGCGCGGATGCTCAAACGGAAAGCGTTCCGGATGGTCCGCACGAAGCCGACGGCAAGGCTGGATCAGCCGGGTCGGGTGGCTTCGGCGGACACGCCGGTAACGGCCAAGGCGGAACCGCCGGTGTCGGCGGAACGTCTGGCCAAGGCGGCACGTCGGGTAACGGCGGATCAGCCGGTACGGGCGGTATCATCGTCGATGCGGGCGAGGAAGATGCTTTGCCGGATGTGACTCCGGAAGCCTCCCCTGAGCCTTCACCTGAAGCTTCTCCCGAAGCTGCGCCGGACGCTGTCGAGGAACCTGCGGTTCCAGAGACGGGTCCGGATACGGTGGTGCCGGACGTCATCGAGCCTGTGGACGTGCTCCAGCCCGATGCGGATCCCTGCCCCAATGGCGGAATCCTGAATGCGGGTCCCGATGATTGCGGCCAGGCACCGATTGACGGCCTCTGGATCTGCGTCATTGTGCCGCACATAAAGGTCTGCGGTACGGTCGGGGTAGCGGGCGCCAATCCACCCCAGGGACAAGCGGTCGATACATACTGGAACGATCCCATGATCGTTACAGGCGGGCCATGCGTGGCGACATCCAGCACAGAGGATTTCGTCCTGTGCAAACTGCCGGCGCCGCCCACGACCAAGGTCCAGTTCGCTCCCGGCCTGCATGATGCTTCCGGGCCGACCACGCCAGACCGGTTCGCCTGCGACAGCCAGAACTGCCGCGGCCGAGTCCATGTCTACAAGAACGGCGGCGAAGTCGGCGGTATGCAGAACTCTGCAGCCTCAGGCATCGTGACCCTGGTTCCGCACCAAGGTCGGCTGGACATCGAATTCATCGCTCCTTGAATCCCTCCTCCCAGCCCCCGGCTAAACCACATCATGTGGCGCAACCGGGGGCTTTCGTTTGCATGATTAGCGTTGATTCAGTACGGTTGACTTGTTGCGGAGGCGATTGTGATGAGTCCTGAACATTTGAAAAAAGCCGCATTCATCGATCGGGACGGAGTCCTGAATTATCTCGTGGACCGAGGCGAATGTTTCCTCCTCGGAGGGAAACCATTTCGCTGGACGGCGCCTTTCACATTGCGGGAACTTCGTCTCAAGTCGAACGTCCGGAAAGCGCTCGAAGTCATAGGACAGAAAGGCTATCTGCGGATACTCGTGACAAATCAGCCAGATGTCGCCACCGGACATATCCTGCCGGATGAATTCGAACGGATGATGATGGCGTTCCGCGAACTTCCGTTAAACGACCTGTATGTGTGCAAACATCGTCCGGATGATGGCTGCATGTGCCGCAAACCAGCTCCCGGGATGCTGCTCGCTGCACAAACGAGCCACGGAATCGACATGGCTCGTTCATTCATGATTGGCGACATGGAGACCGATGTCCTGGCCGGCAAAGCCGCGGGTGTCAGGACCATGCGAGTAACGGACGGCCTGGAGGTCGAAACCTCTGCCGACCATCGCGTCCGGGACATCCTGGAGGCTGCGCTCCTTCTGCCGTAGATCGGCACTATCTCGCCCCGCTGGCAATCATGTCAGCGGGGCAATTCGTTTTCCAGGACCTTCGGCTGCCAATCCTTGCCAAAATAGCGGGTTTTTGATACATTGCACGCGCCCCAAAAGGGCGTTATTAAATCCCTCATCCGTCCAACAAAAAGGCGGGCAACGCCTTCTCGATTTTCATCGGGATTTGCCCACCGGCCGGAGAGCTAAAAGGCGGCATTTATGAGCAAAATACCTTCGCTTGTAGACCTTCTGCAAGCCGGCGCCCATTTTGGGCACCAGACGTCCAAGTGGCATCCTAAGATGAAGAAATTCATTTTCGGCAGCCGCCAGGGCATCCATATCATTAACTTAGAGGAAACGCAGAAAGCGCTGGAGTCGGCGCTCGGTTTCGCCAAATCGGTGAGTCAGCGTGGCGGCATCGTGCTGTTCGTGGGCACCAAGAAGCAGGCCGTGGACATCGTCCGTTCGGCGGCTTTGGCTTGCGGCATGCCTTTCGTCAACAAACGCTGGTTGGGCGGCACGCTGACCAACTTCTCGGCCATCTCGCAGCAGCTGCGCACGTTCAAGGACCTGAAGCGCAAGCAGGAACGCGGCGAGCTTTCGAAGTTCACCAAGCTCGAACAGTTGCGCCTGGGCGAGAAGATCAAGAAGCTGGAAGACAACATCGGCGGCATCCAGGACTTGGTCCGCATCCCGGAAGCCATCTTCATCATGGACATCCGCAAGGACAAGACGGCTTTCGAGGAAGCCAAGCGCCGCGGCGTCAAGATCATCGCCTTGTGCGACTCCAACGTGAACCCGAACGACGTCGACTATCCGATCCCGGCCAACGACGACGCCGTCAAATCCATCGAATTGTTCGCCAACCTGGTGGCTGCGGCTTGCCAGGAAGGACGCCAGGAGTGGGAAACCGCCCGGGCGCGCCTCGGCGGGGCCTTGGTCCAGAAGGGCGAGGTCAGGCAGAACTAAATAACCCTAAAAGCAAAACCAAAAAATATGGCAGACGCTAAACAAGTCATGGAGCTCCGCAACCTGACCGGCGCCGGCATGGTGGACTGCAAGCAGGCGCTCGATGAGGCGGGCGGGGACATGGAGAAGGCCGTCGAAGTGCTGCGCAAGAAAGGCGCGGCCAAGGCAGCCAAGAAATCAGCCGAACGCACGGCATCCGAAGGCATCATCGCCAGCTACCTGCACCACACCAAAAAATTGGCGGCCCTGGTCGAGGTCCAGTGCGAGACGGATTTCGTGGGACGTGGCGAGGACTTCCAGAATTTCGCCAATGACGTGGCCATGCAGGTCGCGGCCATGAACCCGGAGTTCGTGTCACCCGAGACCATCCCGGCGGCTGATGTCGAGAAACAGCGCCGACTCTTCACCGAAGAGATGGCCAGCGAGAACAAACCTGAAGACATCAAAGCCAAAATCGTGGAAGGCAAGCTCAACAAGTGGTACGCCGACGCCTGCCTGACCAAACAGCAGTTCTTCAAGGACGAAACCAAGACCATCGAGCAGATAATGACCGAACTTTCGGCCAAGACCGGCGAGAAGATCGCGATATCGCGCTTCGTCCGGTACGAGATGGTGAACAAAGGCGGAGTCTGCTGAAGACGAAACGAAAACGAACAAAAGCCCCCGGTGGCCACCGGGGGCTTTTTGGTTGACAATTATTGAGATAACCGTTTTACTGGCAGTCACGTCCTTTTCAATAGGGAGTCAGAAGATGCCACAGGTGAATGTCGCTGAGATGATCCGCGTGCGGAAAGAGCGGCTACTTTCCAAAATCGGTGCCGGTTCGGTCGAAGAGCCGGAGAGCCGGCAGACCGAGAACCGGATCGCTGGCGCCAAGCCGGTCGTGACCTCTTTGGCCAGATACAGGGCGTTCCGCGAGAGGGAGGAGCACAGGCGGGAACCGGGGCTGATCATCGGGCCGGTGGAGACACTCAGCCCATACGTCAAAGAACATGCCGAAGAGGCGCTTGAGCTGACGGCCAGGTACTGCAAAGCCCTGGACCGAGATGTCTGCCTGCATGTCCATCCGGTGCCCTTCTCCGAAGACGAGTTGCGGAAGTTCGAGTATGAAGCCAGGAAAGCGGGCTACCGGGGCCGGTCAGTGTTGCGCTATGTGCCGAACGCCATCAGCTGGGCCGACATCAAACGGCTGCCGGTAGATGTCCGCTTCCCCAAGGATTTCCAGATACCGCAGTTGCAGACGCACGCGCCCATGGACGACGATTTGGGCGTGCTGAACGGCTGTTGGTATCTCCACATACCTCGAGCCCTGTACTTGTCCCAAGGCTGGACCTGCCAGGAGCAGGAGTCGTTGTTGCCGTATATCGCTCGTCAGTTCGGCGCCCATCCGTCGCTCATCACGATGGGTGACGCTACCGATATGGTTTTCCTCTTTGCCCTGGCAGTCTTCAATGGGGAGGTCGAGAACGGTGAGCCTGAAGCCATCAGGACCATGACCGGAGCCGCGGAAAAGGCCCATGCCTGTGTCATCTTCTCCTCCAAGGCCATCGAACTCGATTGGTGGGAAGACTCGGTTAGGGCGCCATTTTTAGGCCTGGCGCCGCCATTGGTCTAAGGGCCAAAAACCTCGAATATGCACCCCGGAACTCCTGGGTGCATTTTTCATCTAAAAATAGCCGATTTTTGGTCATCTGCCACCCTTGACAAAAGGCCGAAAATAGGCTATATTGACTGATTCCAAATTATTGGAAGCACATCGAACCTTTCAACTGGAGGTACAGTTATGAACGCCGCACTGAAGACAGTATTCGGCGTCGATGTCAGCGTGAACGCCATCGAGCAGCGGTTGCGTGCCGAAAACGCAGATCGCGATGACGTGAACATGGTCCTGTCGCTGCGGAGCATCGCTGAGGAAATCATCAGGGACGAGATTGCAGGGGCAGTTGAGATGTCGCCCGAAGCCCGGCGGATCTTCATCCATCCTGGCAGGGAAGCCTGCCTCGGGATGATCAAGCCGGCGGTCCACTTCGACCGCGTCGGTCGAAGGACCCAGGCCATGCCGCACCGGCGGAACGACAGCGGATATTTCTGGTCAGGCGACGTGGTCTACATCCTGGATCACAACGTCGTGGTGACATGCATCATCCCGGACGCCAACCAGGTCGACTCGCTGTTCCGGGTGATGCCGGAGACGGGGCGCCATGAGGCGCCGCGTCGTTCTATCGTCAAGGCGGTCCAAGAGGCCGCGAGCCTGAAAGAGCCCGTTTCCCAGGTTATCGCCATCCGCCCGACGGGGAGCGCGAAACCGAAGAAGGAGGAGGAGAAACATTTCAAGCGGGAAGCTCCGCCGACAGCCAAGTGGCTGGGTAAGGAAGACGCGAAGTGGCTGGTGCTGGTGGTGGACGACTTGGAGGATTCGCTGGACCAGATCCGGCGCGCCATAGCGCTCATCAGGAAGGAAGCCGGCGATTCGAGCCTGGCTGTGCATGTCGAAAGATCCGACTGCCGGACGACCAAGGCAATCCACAAGAAGCTGGGGTTCGCCAAGGACTTCCGGGTCAAGGACCTGCCGGCAATGCCGGCGATCGACTGGAGAAAGTGTAGAGAAGATCTGCCGAACACGGCCCGCAAGTGGTGGGCCGAGATGCTGGACGCGGGCCAGTCGCTGGGCAAGCTCGTGTGCGTGGTGACGCCCGAGACGGCGCGCTCCATCCTGGAGATCGCGGCCGGATCGAGCGACGCGAGCTGGCGCAGGGATCGCGAGGTGACCAAGGCCGGCACGCTGCTCAAGATCAAGTGCCTGTCGGTCGCGACGCGAGTGGAAAGGGACAGTTTCTGAAGTGCTTCTGAAAGGATACTTGCCGGCTCTTCCGACGTGGGGGAGCCGGTTTTCTTTTTATGCACAGCGCGCGATTGTCGGGGCGTTGCGTTGGCGGTATAAATCTGGCGTCCTTTCATCGTATGGGAGACAAACCAATGCAAAAAGGAGCGCTCGAGGCAATCGTCGGCTGCATGTCATGCGGCAAGAGCGAAGAGCTCATACGGCGTGTGAAGCGCGCCGTCATCGCCAAGCAGTCCGTCATCGTGTTCAAGCCTTCCTTGGACGACCGGACGGACGACGTGACTATCGCTTCGCGCGACGGCAAGCGCTGCGACGCCATCGCCATCGATAAGCCGAGTGAAGTCTTGGAGCGCCTCAACGGAGGCCATCAGGTGGTCGGCTTCGACGAAGTCCAGTTTTTCGGTCCGGAACTCGTGCCGGTAGTCAACGTACTGCTCGAGCGAGGGACGCGCGTCATCGTGTCGGGACTCGACACGGACTTCCGCGGAGAGCCTTTCGGCATCGTGCCGGAGCTGCTCGCGTTGGCCGACAGCGTGACCAAGCTTACGGCCGTGTGCATGCGTTGCGGCGGCCAGGCCACCCGTTCCCAGCGCCTCATCAACGGCCAACCCGCCCCGTTCGTCGCGCCGACGATCCTGGTCGGTGGCGACGAATCGTATGAAGCGCGCTGCCGCGACTGCCACGTCGTACCGAGATAGCGTTTTGCGTCTCCCATCCTCACCAGGCTCCGCACAAGCGGGGCCTTTCGATAATTTGGTATACTTCGCCATATGCAGACCCCAGCCGAAAGACAACTGATCGAGAAGGTCGCCCAAGCTTTGGAGACGAAGGACCGAGTATTCCGCGTCCTGAATTTGGGCGCGGCCAAAAGTACGGTCATCGAAAACGCTTTGCGGGAGGATGGCGTAGATTTTTCTTGTGACCGGACAGACGTCCAGGATTGCCGTGTGCAGGGGAAAAACGTGGGCAGATGTTTCGTGTGCCCGGCCGAGGATATGCGCGAGATCGAGGACGCGGAATATGATCTGGTTTTCGCCAACTATGTCATGGAGCACATCCCGGATGTGTCGAAGGCTGCTGGGGAGATTGCCCGCGTGCTCAAGCCAGGCGGTGTGTTCGTCGCGACACTGGCCAACCCGAGCGCTCCGGAGTTCCGCTTGTCGGGGCATACGCCGACCTGGTTCCACCAGTGGGTCAAGGGCGAAGGCGCCGGCAAGGAGGCTTACGATGTCCACTACGATTACCGTAGCGTCGCCGACCTGGAGAAAAAGTTTGCGGCCCACGGGTTTGAGATGATCGAATCGAAATATTATCCATTCACTTACGGTTATCTGTATCGTTTTCCGATTTTGAAATATTTCAGCCTGGCATATGACGCTTTCATCGGTGTCTTAGGCATCGGTAGCCTGATGGGGCAGGTGTGCGTGGTTTGGAAAAAGAAATAGCAGGAAACCGGCTGTATTCGGCCGGTTTTTTTGTCGTTGAACCAAAGTCCGGACTTGGCGCGTATCAACTAATGCAACCCAAGCATGGGTTCCCGCATTTCGTCCTGCCGGCACTGACCGTGCATATCAGAGGCAGGCGGGACGGAGTCGGGCATGGCAAACGTACGCAAGCCACGCTTTATTCATCTAAGAAGAAAATGACATATGAAGTGGACCCAATCACTCGCCATAACAGCCATCGCTTTGAGCGGTGTCGCAGCCGTCGGCACCGGAGTCTATGCCGCCCAGAAGACTCCCGGTGTCCAGGACCGCATGAACGGAATCGTCCAGGCGATCGCTGCTAAGTTCAACCTTAGCCAGTCTGATGTGCAGAAGGTTTTTGACGAACAGCACGCCAAACAGCAGGCCGAAATGCAAGCTAAGCAGGAGCAGAACTTTAAGGACAGGCTGACCCAGGCGGTCGCGGACGGGAAGCTGACGCAAGCCCAAGCCGACTTGGTTACGGCCAAACATGCCGAAGTCCAGGCATTCATGAAAGGCCTTGAAGGCAAGACCGCGGAAGAGCGCCAAGCGGCCATGAAAACAGAATCAGAAGCTTTGAAGCAATGGGCGACCGATAATAAGATCCCGGAGAATTATTTCATAATGGGTTCAGGGATGGGTCCGGGACGCGGAGGCCAAATGGGACGCGGTATGGGCAAGCCGGAAGAGCACCGAAAAGAGATTTTGGCCCAAGCGGTCAAGGACGGGAAGCTGACCCAAGCGCAGGCCGACGCCGTCACGGCAAAGTTGGCCGAGGTCCAGACTTTCGTGAAGGGGTTGGAAGGCAAGACAGCCGCCGAGCGCCAAGCGGCCATGAAGACCGAGACCGATTCGCTGAAGCAGTGGGCGACCGACAACAAGATCCCGGAGAATTTCGTCTCAATGGGATTCGGTAAAGGACGCGGTCCCGGCGGCATGATGGGACGGGGGATGGGCGGACGTGGCGGCCAGGAATTCGATGCAGGCCAGCCCGAAGCCCAGAATTAATCCTACAGTGCAAACGGTTTACAAGATAAGTAGACGGCCCGGTAACCACGGGCCGTTTGTTTTTTTGACATTCGGATATGGCAACGCCCCGAATCCAGGTTGGATCGGGGCGTTCGTGTAGCATTAGGCGAGGGCCAGCTTGGTCAGCTGGATTACTCCATCGCGGCTTTGGGCCGTTACGATGTGGCGCTGGGCGTGGCAGAAAAGCGCATCCGCCACACCGCTTGTGGCGGCAAGCTCCTGGTCGTGTTTGCCAGCCCACTCCTGCGGGAATGGAAACTTCGGTTTGAGTGAACGCGGTATAACCGGGACGCTTCGGGCTGACCAGTATCTCCCTTCGTCATAGACCACGTAGCGGACGTCATGCATATTCCCGCAGACGGTTCCTTGCCAAGGAAGCTTGCGGTCCAGGACAAGGATGCGCTTGTCTTCGGCTTCAGCTTCGGCCTTATATAACAGTGCGACGCTTTTTGCTTCGGCTGTGCAGACGGCGATGGCGCGTTTAAGGATTTTGCCGGCCAGACGCACAGCCTTCCTGAAATACGCAGGCTCCAGGCCGTGGCATTCCTGCCAGGTTGGATTCAGGGTCTCGATCATGTAGGCGACCGTGAACGGCTCGGGGCCACGGTCAGCGCGCTGCGTGTCGCCATTGTCAGCGGCATCGTTCGGCTCGACGATCAGGCTTTCGACCTTTTGGGCGATAGCCGCTTCGCCGCAGATCCGTTCGCCGAATTCGCGCCAGACCAGGCCGAAAGCCGCATACCTTGGTCCGTAGGCGCGGGAAGGCGCATCGGGCTGGTGGTGGTCGAAGTCGCCTGTCGCGGGGTCGTACTTGAATCCGACGTCGACCCGCATGTCGGCTGAACCCAGGACGGTAACGTCGCGAGTCCTGATGACTCTAACCTTGAAGAGCAGCTTGAGGACGGCGAGCGCAAAGCATTCGTCGGCATGGAAAGTGCCGTCATGCACGGCCACAGTGATGATTTTTTTTGGGCCCATCGGTTCACCTCAGGGTGTGGAAAGTGCAGGCGAAACTTAGCAGAAATGGCCGGAGAGTCAAGAAAGGATTGACAGAAGCGGCAAAATTGTGTATATAGGAACATCGTCAGCCGCAACCATGCGGCCCTTTGAAAGAGGAGGCCTGGTGATGGGCTACAGAATTATCGAAGGAAAAGGATTCCTGGTCCAGCCGAAAGACATCAATACTGAACAGCATTTTTGGGATGCGTTCGGCAACAGCGAAACCGAAGTTTCGGCTAGGTACATCGTCCGTTTGTGCCAGCGCAAATGCGCATGGCTTCCGTTCCACAGAGCCGAAATCGAGGCCCTTTACCAAGAGGGTGGATACAGGGGTTTCGAGTTCAACTGGCTGGTCGAACCGGGGCTGAGCTTCAGTATCGTGCACGGCAACACGAGGGTCGGCGGAGGCTGGATCGTCCTCGGTGAGGACGGCCTGTACCGCGTCACGGACGACTTCATCCTGCGCTGCTACAAATCCAGCCCTATGCCCTTTCCGAACGATTATATTTCTCCACCCGCCACTTGACCGCCAGCGCCGACTTCCGTCGAAGATCGCCTGGCGGTCTTCGCATATTCAGGCAAGCCTGACGGTGTGCTATAAATGACAGCACATTTATGAGCGATAAATTCTTGATGTGCCGCCCTGATTATTTCGACGTAGTGTATGAGATAAATCCATGGATGCATGTCTCCGATCGGCCGGATAAGGATTTGGCAGTCAGGCAATGGGAAAGCCTGCGTGAGACATACCTGAATTTGGGTGCAACCATCGAACTCGTGGAGCCGCTGCCAGGCCTGCCAGACATGGTGTTCACGGCCAACGCCGGATTGGTCTATGGCAAGAAATTCGTCCCGTCCAAATTTAAATTCAAGGAGAGGCAGGGGGAGGAACCTGCTTTCACCAAATGGTTCGCGGACCGCGGTTATGAAATATTGGGACTACCGCCAGGCATGACTTTCGAAGGCGAGGCAGACAGGATCTTGCGCCACGGTAAAATCCTGGTGGCCAACGGATTCCGGACAGACCCGGATGTGGCCTATGAAGTCGGACGGATGCTTGGCGTCGATATCTTGAGGCTTAAGCTCATCAACCCGAAGTTCTACCACCTGGATACGTGCCTAGCGTACTTCGAGGAAGGTGACACGGTCCTTTACTATCCCGGGGCATTCGACGAAGAGTCGCGCGAAAAGATCAGGAAGGAATTCCCGCGCGTCATCGAAGCGACTGATGCGGAAGCGGAAAAGTACGTATGCAATTCCATCAACGTCGGATCGACGATTGTCTTGAACAAAGATTGTCCCGTAGCCCAGGCGGAGTTGGGGAAATGCGGATATGCAACCGCCGCGTTGGACATGTCCGAATACCTGAAATCAGGCGGCAGCATCAAATGCCTGACGTTGCGGTTGGAGTGATCCGGCGCGGATTCAGGTTCAGCTTAGCCCTAAGCCGTCTTGCAGGTTTTTGATTTTTTCGGCAGCTGCGGCGAGCAACAATTTTTCGTTATCGGTCAGTTCGAGCTCCACGATTTTTTCCACGCCATTGCGCGAGAGGATGGCCGGTACGCCGATGAAGATGCTGTCCAAGCCGAATTCGCCTTGGACCAGGCAGGAGCAGGGTAGCAAACGCTTGCGGTCGTTCAGGATGGAATCGGCCATCTCGGCGATCGAGAGTCCGGGTGCATAGTAGGCACTGCCGGTCTTGAGCAGGCCGACGATTTCAGCTCCGCCCTGGCGGGTGCGTTCGACCAGAGCGTCAATTTTTTCTGATGAGAGCAGGGTTGCCAGCGGTACACCGCCGACGCGAGCCGCGGAAATGACGGGGACCATCTCGTCGCCGTGGCTGCCCAGGACCAGGGCTTCGACGTCTTGCGCCGAGACCCCGATTTCCTGTGCGGCGAAAAAGCGGAAGCGGGAAGTATCAAGGACACCCGCCATGCCGAGCACGCGCTCTTTGGGGAAACCGGATTTTTTCCAGGCCACGAAACACATGGCGTCCAAGGGATTTGTGACGACGAGGATTATCGCGTCCGGCGAGGTCTTGGCGACCTGTTCGGCAGCCTGGCTAACGATGCCCGAGTTCACGGACATGACGTCTTCGCGGGTCATGCCGGGTTTGCGCGGGATGCCGGCAGTGATGATTACGAGATCGGAACCGGCCGTGTCCGCATAGTCGTTCGTGCCCGAGATCTTCACGTCGAAACCGGCGAGCGCCGAAGACTGGCTCAAGTCCAAAGCCACGCCCTGCGGCCGGCCTTCGACTACATCGAACAATACGATGTCGCCGAGTCCTTTTTGGGCGATGTGCAGGGCGGCGGTGGCGCCGACGTTGCCGGCGCCGATGATGCTGATTTTGTCGCGGTTCATAGTTTCTTGAATTCTTCCAGGCCTTTCAGTAGATGATGCAAGGCTTTCTCGAGTTTGGCGGCTTCGAGTACGAAGGCGATGCGGGCTTGGGTCTGGCCTTGGCCGGGGGTGCGGTAGAAACTCGCGGCCGGCGTGACCATGGCTGTCTCCTTATCGAGCTCGATGCCCGAATAAGCGGTCAGCATGTAGTGGGTAAAAGCATCGGCATCTACGCCAAGGTCCACCATCAGATACAGGGCGCCTTGCGGATAACCGCACTTGAGACCGGCATCGGCCAAGATGTGATGGGCGGTCTGGCGGCGTGAATCGTATTCGTCCTTGGCGCGTTGGATGTCTTCCTGGCCGTTGCGGATGAGCTCGGCGGCGGCGAGCTGCTCCATGGTCGCGATGCACAAGCGGGCTTGGGCATATTTCAAAGCCGCGGCCATGATCTCCGGATTGCGGCTGACGAGCCAGCCGACGCGCGCGCCGCAGACCGAATAGCGTTTGGATACGCTGTCAGCCACGATGCCGAGTTGTTCCATGCCTTCCATCGACAAGATGCTGGTGGCCTGCTTGCCGTCGTATACGAATTCACGATAGACCTCGTCGGAGATGACGAACAGGTTATGTTTTTTGGCGAAACCGCAGATGCGTTCCATTTCGTCGCGGGACAGCACGGCACCGGTCGGGTTGTTGGGACTGCAGATGAGGATGGCTTTGGTGCGCGGCGTAATCAGCGCTTCGAGCGTGTCCAGATCCGGTAAGGCGAAATTATCCTCCAACCGCGTCGGGAAGGGGACGAGCGTAGCCTGGTTCTGGAGCGCGAAGGTGTTGTAGTTGGTGTAGAAAGGTTCGGGAACGATGATCTCGTCGCCCGGGTCGCAGACGAGCGACATGGCCATGGACAACGCCTCGCTGCCGCCGGAAGTCACGAGGCAATCATGCGGCGCGACGTCGAAACCGTATTTCGCATAATATTCCGATATGGCCAGCTTGAGCGTCGGTTCGCCGGCGCTGTTGGCGTATTCGACCACCGGCGCCGCGAATTTGCGGACGGCATCGAAAAAAAGATGGGGCGTGGCCACATCAGGCTGTCCGATGTTCAAGTGGAAGACTTTGATCCCGGATTTTTTCAAAGCATCTGACAGCGGGACGTATTTACGGATGGCGGAAGCAGGCAGGTTTTGGGCGCGGTGTGAGATTTCCATTTATTTGTATGATTTCAGCAGAAAGAGTGGCTCTGGAAGAGAGCCTAGAATAGCTGAATTCGTGGTTTTCAACAAGACCTCCGGAATCGGAAAAAAGTTTCAATCCTAAACTTTTTTCCGTAAGCGCAAGATGGTTAAGATGGAACAGCAGAATATGATGGCGAAGTAGAATACGGGATAGAGCCATGACGGGGCGTCGAAGGTCGCAGGCGAAACGCGGAGATGATAATTGAGCCAGCGGAAGGACGAGAACAGGATCAGGAACACTAAGATAGCCAGTCCGTCCGGGAGCTTCCTTTTTATGATGGCAAAAGAGATTGCGGAACAGATGAGGGCGGCGGCCAGTTCGTAGAGTTCGGTCGGGTGGACTGGGTGGACCGTGAACATGTCGGCTGTGCTCTGCGAGAGTTGATAGCGGTGAGCCGGACTCAAGACCGGGAAGATTGCGCCCCAGGGCAAGTCCGTCTCACGGCCGAAACAGCAGCCGTTCAAAAAGCAACCGACACGCATAGCCGCGATGCCGAGTCCGATGAACGGCGCGAACGTGTCGCCAAGTTTCCAGGCGTTGAGCTTCAATTTTCGGCACACGGCTATTCCGACAAGTGTGGCCAGGACGATTCCGCCGAACAGGGAGAAGCCGACTGTGTCCATGGCCCAGATTCTCCACGGATGGGCGACGTAGAAGCTCCAATTGATGAGCATATGGAGGAGCCGCGCGCCGACCAAGGCCGAGACCGATACGGCTGCCAGGGCAATCTTCGTGGAACGTTTTCCAAAACCTCTTTTCACGGCAAACGAATAGCCGCCGAAGATGCCGATGGCTGCGGCCAGGGCCAGGAAAAACGCGTAGGAGCTTAACGAGAGGCCGTATGCTTTGAAGAGTGTCGGAAACATCCGTTATTTTTTCTTGTCCGCGGGTTTGGCTGGTGCAGGAACGGCTGGCTTGATGGGTTTGCTCGTCGACATGTCGGCGTTGATCTTCACTTTGCCCTCGGCGTAGGTCATGTTCATGGAACCGATAGCCGTGTAATTGTCTTTTTCCTCCGCGACGTTAAGCGCGATGGTCGCGACTGCGCCTTTTTCGCTGAAGGCCATCTTGATGACGCCGTCTTCGTAGGTGAAGGGCAGGGTTTTCGGCTCGCTGTCTTTTGAGCCGAAGTCGATGTTGCCGCCCGTGTCGCTCGTGGGTTTGACGTTCAAAGTCACGGGTTGGGTCTTGCCGATGAGCTGGCTCAAGTCCATGTTGAAGTCGCAGCCATTTTCATCCTCTTTACCCTTGTTTTGGTTCTTCAATTCCTCGGGGATGTCGATGCTCTTGATGGTGAACGATCCGGACCATTTGCCGGCCAGATCCTTGAGCTCAGGATACAGACTGATGTTGAAGCGGTCCTTTAGGAACTGTTTGTATTTTTTGACGCCGTCAGGTCCGGAGAACCAGAACTTGGCGCCTTGCGCGATATCGTCGACGGAAATTGCTTTGTCCATGATCAGGCCGTTCTTGTCCGAGAGTTCGAAGCGCTTGGTGTCGGCCATGATCTTTTCGGAGAAGTGGTAAAGAACGTCAAGCTTATTCTCGTAGTCCAGGCCCTTGTCCAAACCCACGGGCCCCAGGGTCTCGTCGAAGATGCCGGCTTTGGTGTAGGCGTCCACGAGCATCTTCAGCTTCTTTTCTTCAGCCGCGAAATCTTCGTCACGCTTGGCGCGTTCCTCAAACTGCTTGGCATACGAATTCTTGACCTGGTCGCGCAAGGCGTCCATCTGCTTTTCGTCCAGCGCCGGGAGTCCGGCATCGACCCGGGCTTCGTTTTCTTTCTTGATGGCCTCGATCTCCAGTTGGCGCCGGATGCCGCGCATCTGGTCCCAGATGGTATCGAAGTCTCCCTTGTCCGCGTTATAGCCGTAGAACACGCCGTTGGCGCCGTTCTTGTAGGCGATGTAGGCGGCTTCGACTTCGGAATCTTTCCAGCTGGCAATTTGCCACTTCACGGCTTCGACGCCGATTTTGCCGGCTAGGCCGATGGCCGTCTTGTCCAAGATCCGGTCCGCGATGACTTTGGCCGCATCCTTGTATTGGCCTTCGGCTGCGTAACCGGCTGCCGTGCCGAGCGCCCCGGCATCGCCTACGCCTTTTTCATCCGCGAAGTGCTTCAAACCTGCCTGCAGGGTGGATTCAGGCACGATTTGAGCGATCTTCTTGGCGGCCAGGATGGCAATCTGCTGGTCCAAATCGACCATGTCGCCTTTGCCATAAGCATCGTATATCTTCTTGTAGCCATCTTCCTTCAAGACGTCAGCCAAGACTTTTGACGCAAGATTCTTGTCCTTGATGCCCATCTTCTCGAGCGCGAGGTCGATGATTTTTCCGCTGACTTTGTCCGTGGCTTTGTTGATCTTGTAGCGCAGTTCATTGTCCAGCGTCTTGGAGTGGATCCAGTGCTCGGTGATGACCGTCTGCTTCTTTATTTTGGTCAGGCCGAAGAGGGAGAAGTGGAATGTCCGGAAAGTTACGATGCCGGAATCCATGTCGATGGACACGGGCTTCAGATATTCCCAAGACGAACCGTCGTAATAGGCGATGCGCAGGGTCGACGTGCTGCCGTCGGCCGGCAATGAGCTTTTTTCGACTTTGAAACTGACGAGCGCCGCTTCATCCAGGCGCGTGGGCTGGCCAGCCGAAATCTCGACCGGTGCACCGATCATGTCGACTTCCTCGCCGGCATAATTCGGCACGCTGTCCGGCGTGTCGAGTTTGATTTCAGTCTCGTTGGCCAAAGCGCCCTTAAAGATCTTCACCGAGGATTTGTCTTTCTCCACATCGCCCAGGGTCGCGTCGGTGTCGGTCGCGACTTTTTGCGTGATTGGAGAGGCGATGGCTTTGTTGTATTTCCAGGCAGTGCCGGCTGGGGCTGAGCTGGCCATGGGATTATTGCTTCCCGGAGCTTTTGCGAAACGCGTATAAACAAAAAAACCGGCGGTACCCAAGACGATGACCGCCAACAAACCGATGAGGAGTTTCTTCATATTTTTCTTGGCCAGAGTGTAGCCAAAGGGGCGGGGGAGGGCAACCGGCGCTATGGGGATGTCGGCATAAACAAAGAGCGCATCCGACGGCGGCGTGAGCGAGTGTGCTCTTTGCCGCGTCGGATGCGCGATTTCAGTGGTCGTCGGTGATGGTCACGATCTCGGATTTGACCGGGAATTCGCCGACGACGGGTTCGGAGGTGGCGATGCTGCCGAAGGTGACGTCCTTGGGGCTTTCGATCGCGAACTGGAACTGGCCGCCGACAGGCAAGGAACTCGGGAAGGATGCGATGAAGACCGCAAGCTCCTCGGTCGAGACGGCGCCGACCGTGATCGGGATGTCGACGCAGATTTTTTGGTCTGCAGGCCACGGCGGCTGCAGGACCGTTGGCTGCGTGTAAGAGAGCACGGAGACGAAGTTGATTTGGGTCACCGTATCCAGCGTGGTCGGGCCGACGTTCTTGACACATATCCGGGTGATGGAATTCACCCAGGACGTCCGGTAGTTCACGAACTGGAAGCTACCGACTTGGACGAACGCGTACTTGTTCATCTCCTTGAAGGGCAGAACGCCGGGGCAGATGTAGAGGGCTTCGTCGCCCCAGTGGTAGGGCGAAGACTCGCAGCCCGTAGGGGCCACGACCGCGTCGGGAGATGCGTCCGTCTTCCCTGCGTCCGAGTCCAGGGAGCAGACGCCGGCATCGCATTCGCAATCGTCGTTGGCGTTGACGCTTCCGCCGCAGCCGATGATGGTAGCCGCCAGAGCCAGCCATGTCAGGAATGGAATGAGCTTTTTGGCCACTTTGGCCTCCTTTTGTGGTATCAGACAGTCTTTCGGCGAACCGTGCCGATCGGGTCATGTTGACCGAGCAACTTAGTATAAAATTGGGTTTTTGTCAAGAGATATGGGGCCTCGAGTTTCAGGCGGAGGTCGTCGTGGGTCGCGGCCAGTTGGCGCAGGTTGACGAAGGTCCGCATGATTTTAGATGTTGAAGCTCGTCTAAGCCTAATTCGAACATGTGAAATTTTCGACCGATGAATCGCGAGACTTCCCGGTGACGCCGAAATTAGAAACGTCCCGACTTGAGGTCGGGACGCGAGTCAGTAGATCGGGCACTCGAACACCCGGACTTTCACGGGGCTGCGTGCCAACGCCTGCATGATGGCGAAGCGATTGGCCGTCGGGATGGCTAGGCCGTTGAACAGGAAGGAGTAGGTTCGGACAACGTTGGTGGACAGCATGCCAAAGGCGTCGGAAACGGCAGCGGCCGACCTGGAATAATCCTCCGGGTCATAACTAACGATGCCGAAGCAGTCGTGTCCGCTGGCATAGGATGTGAGTATACTGCCGAACGGCAAGTCGCCATTGTTCGCGCCGAAGAAGATGTTCAACAGCTCGTCTTTCAGGCACTGTCTCTTTGTCGGCAACATGAAGACGAACCGATCGTCGTTTTCCAGGTCCGCGATGCTGCATATCGCACCCATGTCGATGATCATGGCTTCTCCTTGTAACGGGTCGCTTGTCCGTCGCAATCTATTCAAATTCAGGTTTTTTGTCAACCCTGGTGAGACCGTCGGAACGAATTGAAATTCACCCGTTGTAGGTGGATTTTTTAGTTCATCTGAGCCTAATTCCAAAATGAAACTAGCGGAAAACGCTCGATGTTGCATTTGACCGCCTGTTCAAGACTTTTGTTTACCTGTATCGAATCCCTGAAGCGCTATTTCACCAGGTAATTCTTGAATTTCGAGATTTGTTCGATGAGCAGCGTGTTGGCGGCCAGGATGATGACGAAGATCAGGATCAGCGAGTTGCTGCCCAAGAAAATGCCGCCCATGATGGCGACTATCGACGCTCCGAGGATGGTGACGATGTTGTCCATCCCGACGCCGACGATGGCGTCGCCGACCCGGCCTTTCGGGTTGACCGAGAAATTGTGGACCACAATCATCTCGCCCATGCATCCGATCAGGCCGGCGAGGATACCGGTGACGACGAACGGGATGTGGGTCAGGTGGGAAAATGTCTCCATGGATTTGACCATGCTCTCGGCGGCGAACAATATCGCGACACCGGAAAGGACCAGGTCGGTCCAGATGCGGAAGGACGAACGCTTCGCGTAATACCGTTCGTCGTTCTTGATCTCTTCGATCGGCGATTCGGGCCGTTCGCTCTGGCGGAAGTAGTACAAGGTGAAGACGGCCAGGAGGAACAGGGCGATGCCGACCGGCAGGATCAGCTGGTACAAGTCGCCTCCATATTGTTGAGTCGAATCTTTGACCCGGCCGAACAGGACCATGCTGACCGCGACGAAAGCCGTCAATAAGGTCAGGGCCGTCAAAACACGGATTGCGCCGTCCATCTCCTTTATGCTGGGTTTGACCTGATGGCTGTGTATCGGCTTGAGCGAACCTCCGGCCTTGAAGGGCGGGAACATCATGACGGATTTTTTTCTGGCATTCGCCAAGTTTTGGCGATAGATGCACCAGACCGCATGCAGGATGTTGTAGATGTTCGAGCCGAATGTGGTCGATGCGGCGATGATGGCCAAATTGACTGCCCGTATGTAATCGGTATCCCGAACCTGCAAGGAGATGATGGCCGCCATGACGCCGATGACCATGTCCGGAAAAGCTGTGCCGAACGCCTGGAGGAACCCGCCGGCCAACTGGGTGCGGTCTTTGAGGACGTCGGTCGTCTCTTCGATGACTTTCGCGGTCCCACGGAAAACATAACCTATGCCGACACCAAAGATTACAAGGATGGCTAGCGACTGCATCCACCATTCCTCACTTCCTTCGAGCCAGAGATCGACGACGATGAAACGCAGGGACACGGCTAATGCGATAAAAGTGAAAATCTTCAGCAATTGGTTTTTGACGAGCATATAGATGGATATTTTAGCACATTACCAAATTGAAAACCTCCCTTGCGGGAGGTCTTCAATTTGGTAGCCCCTAGGGGAGTCGCCGCTCGCTCCGACTCGCGGACCGGGGCAGCTGCGCACCAGGCCTGCGCTTGCTCGGCCTTCTCGCCGCCCGTTCGACTTACTTTTATCTTATATTGAAAACCTCCCTTGCGGGAGGTCTTCAATTTGGTAGCCCCTAGGGGAGTCGAACCCCTCTTAACGGCTTGAAAAGCCGCTGTCCTAACCGATAGACGAAGGGGCCCCGATGCTCGCTTCAGCTCGATACGGGGCGGGCTATTCGTGCGCAGAGGATATGCAAAAATCATCGAATCGTCAAGGCCTCGAGAGGTTGGCCGTTCGGCTTCGGCCGAAATCATCTGAACCTGTTCTCGAACGGGGGATTGTGACCCGGTATCTCCTGTCTTGCTTCTTTGTTTTGGGCTTTTGCTTGCAGTCCGTCCAATTCCTCGAGGGTCGTGCCGAGGAGCTCGGGGGAGTAGCCGGCTTCCTTCATTTCGCGTCGAAGGACGGCGAGGCGTTCAGGGATTGGATCCAGGCGTAAACGTTCGATATGTTGGCTGGCATCTTCGATCAGCTGCAACTCCAAATCGTCGAGCTCTTCCTGGCTTATGCCGATATCACCGGGGCTGGCGTTGGCCAGGGTCAGGTTCTTCTTGATCAGGGCCGCGATAGCGAAAGACTCGTGGCCGCGGCGGTATGCCCGGAGCAGCTCTTCGGCTTTATCCCGGTGCATTTTTCGCTCGTAGGCCATCTGGTCGGCGGCAAATTTGACCCGTCTCTCCACATTGGCCCTTTCAGCTGTCTTTTGTTCTTTGCGGCTGTCTTTCATATCGTCTGAGCGAAAAATATCATGGCTGGAGGGCAGAGTAAAACATTGCGGATACAGAAAACACCCACCTTCGCATAAGCTCGGGTGGGCGTTGAGTCAGTGCAGGGACGGCTGGATGCCGCTGGCGTCGTCTTGTTCAGGCAGGACGCAGATGCGGTTGCGGCCGCCTTCTTTGGCCCGGCGTTTGGCTTCTTGGGCAAAGAACAGGAGCTCGCCGATGCGCGGATCAGATCCCTTCAGGACCGACATGCCGATTGAGGCAGTGAGCCGGAAACGCTCTTGCGGCTTGCGCGGTGACCGGATGTCGAGTTCGGCCATGGATTCCAGGATGCGTTCGGCGATGAGCTGGACCTTATCGGGGCCGATGCCCTGCATGGGCAGGACGAATTCGTCGCCACCCAGGCGGACCAACGGGTCGCTGGGCCGAAGTACGGTGCGGATGGTATTGGCGGCAAGCTGGATGAGCTCGTCGCCCAGCATGTAGTCCTCATCATTGAACCGTTTGAAGTGGTCCAAGTCCACGAACAGCAGGCCGAGCCAATCTTCGGAGGTCCGCGCCCATTCCTCGAGTCTGGGGTACTTGTCATTGAACCAACGGCGGTTGAGGCATCCCGTCAGCTCATCGGTTTGGGCCTGCACGATCAGCTGGCGCTGATGCTCGAGATCGTGCCGCAGGTCGCGGCAGTTCACCTGGATACGCACGGCCACGTCTTGGATGCGGAGCTCGGACATATGGAGTTCCACCGGGATGAGTGTCCCGTCGGTATGGCGCAGGAAGGTCAGGCTGCAGTGCAACTCCGACTCGATGCGGAGTTGACCCTTGAACTCCTGGCCAACCTGCTCGCCGTCCACCGAACGGAAGAGATGCAGAAGGTCCTTGCCTTCAAGTTCTTCGTTCATCTTTCCCAGGAGCTTCTCGGCCGCCGGGTTGACGTACGTCGTCTCACCGCCTGGCGTCATGAACATGACTGCGTCGGCGCTGCGTTTCAAGGCCAGCAGGAGCAGACTGTTTTGGTCTTCCAGCCACTGGCGGTATTTTGCGCCATAGCGCCGTTCCGGCGGTTTGACCGGGAATCGTTCGCGTATTGCTTTTGCCTTCGTCACGCATTACCCTCCCTCAGTTGAAAGAACGAGGGCCAACCTTAACCCGCATCTAAGGTTTTGTCAAGGCATGCCTTACATCCTTCCTGGGTTGACAAAAAATCCGGGTTGAAGTACTTTGTGCAAGCCGTTAATGCTCTAACTTTCGGCATAAGACAGCGTCAAATCTAACTACCAACCCCAATGGTCACCATCAGACTGTCCCGTGTAGGCAAGACAAAACAACCGTCCTACCGCCTCATCGTATCCGAGAAATCAAAGGATCCGTGGGGTAAGTATATCGAGAACCTGGGCCTGTACAACCCGCTGGCTAAACCCCCGGTCATCGATTTCAAGGCTGACCGCGTAAAGTATTGGATCAGCAAGGGCGCCCAGGCTTCAGAAACCGTCTGGAACCTGCTCGTGGACCAGAAGATCGTCGAAGGCGCCAAGCGCCTCAAGGTCAAGGTCTCGAAGAAGCGCAAAGAAAAATTGGCCAAAAAGAAAACAGCGTAATCCACGCTGTTTTTTCTTTGTCCGCCGTGTCGTTCCCGAGCGGTATGATTTGGTGTAGACTTGACCCATATGAAAAGAAACATCTTCGTTTCACTCGCTCTGGGCGTTGTTTTTTTGTTCGGCTCCTCAGTCCCGGCATCGGCTCTCGAACCGGTCAGGCTGCCGACCGTGGGGGCGATCAGCCCGACGATAGTGACCGCCGATGCACCCATGGTTTACTCCGCCCAATACAGCAATAGCGGATCCGGTGGAGTGACCCAATGCCGCCTGAACGAAAACGGGAGCATCATTTGGACAAGTGCGGTGTTCGCCCCGAACACCATGAATGGCGTCGTGTCGGTGACTGAATCGTTTGCGGCCGGCGCGCACAATCTCCAATTCCAGTGCGTGGATAACGCCAACAATTGGGGCAGTGGCCCGCAGACGACGGTCATGGCTTATGCCGACACCGTACCTCCGACGGTAGGCGCAGTCAGCCCGACGACTGCCGGAGTCGGCGCATCGGTCAGCTACTCCACGACATATGCGGATAGCGGGACAGGCGTGAAGCAGTGCCGTCTGAACATCAACGGGAACATAGCCTGGACAAGTGCGGTGTTTGCCCCGGACACTTATTCGGACACGGTTTCCGTCGCTCAATCGCTTGCCGCCGGAAAGAATATCCTACAGTTCCAGTGCTTGGATAACGCCGGCAACTGGGGTTATGGCCAGCAGACGACGGTGAACGTCTCCAGCTCGTCCCAGCCCACAAATGGCATCCCATACGGCACGCTCGTCAAGCTCGCGTGTCCGGCGAAGGCTGCGGCCGACCATCCGTGCAAAGCGGTGTATTACTTCGGCGCGGACGGCAAACGTCACGCCTTCCCGAACTCGAAAGTCTATTTCACCTGGTATTCGAATTTCAACTCCGTGCAGGAGGTCAGCGACACGCAAATGGCTTCAATCCCGCTCGGCAGCAATGTCAGGTACCGTCCGGGGGTCCGCATGGTCAAATTCACGACCTTGCCCAAGGTGTATGCCGTCGGAGGGAATGGCACGCTGCATTGGGTCACGACCGAGGTGTTGGCCAGCGCCTTTTACACCGCGGATTGGAACAAACACGTCGATGATATCCCGGATACTTTTTACTCGGACTACAGGATCGTTAGCGACATCACAGACGTCAGCCAATTCAATCCGACGGGGGAGGCGAACATGGCGCTGAGCATCGATTCTGACCTCTAGAACCAGGAAGAACTAATACGGAAAAAGCCACCGCATAAATGACGGTGGCTTTTTAGGTGTGGAGCGGGAGCCAATCGGCTCCCGTTTTTTGGAGGCAGGTCACATGCCGAGACAGGGCCGGAGAAGCTGCTGCTGGAGTTTTCCTTTCTCCTCGACACACCACTCGATGTCGGACACGAGCTTCGCCGTTTCGAGCCGGTATTGCTTCGTGACGTGGGTCAGCTGCTGCTCACAGGCGGTCAGCGACTGCAGGGAGTGGATGGTCTCTCGGGTCGTATCAGTGGAGTCTTTCATCTCAGCGATGCAACCGTCGAGCAGGCCTTGTAGCTTCTCGGCCGTCTGGTCAATCTTTTGGAGATTGTACAAGCAGCTGTCCCTTTGGGTGATACAGCTGGCATTCTGGCTCAACAGCTTCTCGCTGCTGGCCTGCAGCTTACCGCAGCTGTCATTCAGGCGTTCGCTGGAGTTGAGCGTCCGGTTGAGCAAGACGGCGGAGAAGATAGTGGTCGCCAACAGGACGTAGAAGCCGAATTTGTAGATGAAGTCTACGACTTCGTTTTTTTTCTTAGGTGCTTCGGTCGGCTTGTCGGCTGCACGGCTGGCTTTATCTGGGGTTTTTTCGGTATTTCCCATGGAACTCTCCAGGGTTGAAGGTACGGCACCATTTATGCCAATTTTGGCCGAAATGTCAAGCCTTGGTTGATATAAAACGCCCGGTTTGCTATGCTTCGGGTCGAGAAACGGGTTTCCGTATCTCGCTTGATAACTTAATTTTTTCCCTGCTTCAGGCGGGGAAGTAATTCGTCGATATGGCAGAAACATTTCGCGACCAGCAGTTTATCGAGTTCGTCGTGAAGTCCCTGGTGAACCACCCGGAGGACGTCAAGACGGATCGCACCGTTGATGAACGGGGCGTCCTAATCACCCTCCACGTCAATCAGGAGGATATGGGTTACGTCATCGGCCGCTCGGGCCAGACGGCGCGCGCCTTGCGCATCCTGCTCAAGATAGTCGGGGCCAAAGAGAATGCCCGCGTCAACCTCAAGATCTACGAGCCAGAGGATATGCGCCGCGAGCACCAGGAGCGCCGGGCCTCCACTGTCGGAGCCGCCGCCCCAACCGGACCGCAGACCCACGGCGATGCCGGATTGGTCACGGACAAGGACCTGGAAGACTTGGGAATATAATTTAGACAACAAAACGAAGTCCCCCGCGCAAGCGGGGGATTTTGTTATGCTAAAAATATTTTCTAGATATATCAGGTATGTCACTTTCGTCGCCGAAAGTAACCAAAGGCGCTGGGGTTTCGAATTCGCTACTTGTATGTGGCGTGTCATTTCAATCCGGTCCGCTCAACTCTCAACCCCAGACCCCGGGGGATTCTAAGTACCAAGGGACTGATAGGAAAAACAGAAGCCCCGACGGGTTGGGTCGGGGCGGGGAGGGTCAGGGTCGGGCGAGAAGCTTCTCGATGCGGTCCTTGACCTCGAGTTGTTTCTCCAGCGGATTCGACAGCTCGATGGCTACATATTTGGCGAAGTAGCGCCGCGGGAAACCGGAAAGATAGTCGAAGTCCGAAGGCAGGGTGGTGAAATGCCGGTCGCGGCGGTTGTCCCTGGGAGTCGCGAGCGTGAAGGCGCTGACATGGTTGGCGCCGATGGGGAACTTCTCAAGCAACATCTCGAGCGCCGGATACTCAGCCTCATCTTCGTACATGATGGCTTCCATGTGCGAAAAGTCCAGGCAGATGCCGGCGAAACCGTCGAGGTCAGAGGCCTCGATGCGCCAGGCGTTCTCGATATAGATCCGAGAGCGCAGGTCGTCGGAAAGTTGATGCTCGTGCCGCTGCAGGCTCCTCTTGTGCAAGTTGAAGCGCTCGGCCCCGAACTCACCCATGAGGAGGTGATATTCATCCGGGTGCATGTCGCCTCGGGCGTGCACGAACGGAATCGTGATTTCGTGGCGCAGACGGTGCGAAAGCAGGGTGTAATAGAGAGTTTTCCGTTGGATGGGGTCCAGCCCGGTCAGGAACAGGGCGAAGCGGTTTATGCCGAGCCGCGCCGTGTCCTGGATGGCGTTGCGCCAATCCATGGGCGGGTCGCCGAAGGTGGCGGCCGTGGTGATGGAACAGAGGACTTCGGATTCTTCCGGGTTTGAAGGAACTACCATGCGACCGACCCTAGCTGATTTCTCTTGGACCGTCAATGGTTGGCTAAGGTCAAGATTCGTGCTATGAATGATGCATGAAAAAGACCAAGCAACAGAAGATGCTGCGCGCCGATGTCCTGACGCTTTTCCCCGAGATGTTCCCGGGTTACCTGGAAGCTTCGATTTTGGGTCGGGCGAAGGCTAAGAGACTTCTTGACGTCAAAGTCCACCAGCTGCGCGAGTGGACGCATGATCCGCGAAAGACCGTAGACGACAAGCCGTACGGCGGGGGACCGGGCATGGTCATGCAGGTCAGGCCGTTCCATGAAGCACTCATGAGCCTCAAGCTGCGGACCAAGAAAGGCGGCAAGACTGCAGCTGCCAAAAAGACGCGTGTCATCCTGACCAGCGCCAAAGGCAAGCTCTTCACCCAGGCCGATGCCCAACGGCTGTCCAAATATGACCGGTTGGTTTTTTTGTGTGGGAGGTATGAAGGCGTTGATGAACGAGTCGCGAAGAAACTTGCGGACGAAGAGCTGTCCATCGGCCCCTATGTCATGACCGGCGGAGAACTCGCTGCTCTGGTTATGTTGGATGCTGTCACGCGGTTGCGTTCTGGTGTTCTCGGAAAAGAAGCATCCTTGGAGCAGGAATCCTGGTCAGACGGGACAACGCGGGAATATCCGCAATACACCCGGCCGGAAAATTATCTGGGCTGGAAAGTGCCCAAAGAGTTATTGTCCGGCGACCATGCGAAGATCGCGGAGTGGAGGAAGAAACAATCGGAAAGCTAAGTCCGTGTCCGCCGGTTCATGTAGAACTTTCCGAGCTCGACGCCCAGGACGTTCAATAATCCGATGAAGATAACCGCAGCCAACCAGGGGGCGGGGAGCGGGACCGTATCAAGGACAGCCTGTAGCGGCGGGAAATAGATGGCCAGGAGCATGAGTCCCAGGCCGATACCGACGCCAGCCGTCAGCTTCAGGTTCGAGAACGGATTGTACCGGAAAATGCTCGTGCTGAAGCTGCGCAAGCTGAATGCCACCAATAAAGTGTAGGAACCGAAGGCGGTGAAAACAAAGGTCCGGACAAGGCCGGCATCGTAACCTAAGCGGTCCAGGACGACATAGAGCACGAACAGGAGGAGACTGCCGGATGTACCGACCACCAGGACCAAGAAGCGCATCTCGCGGTCCATCAGGTTGTTGGCCAGGGGCAGAGGACGGCGTCGGGAGCGATGTCCGTCTTCGAAGGCGAACGCGACGGCCGGGAAGCTGTCAGAGAAGAGATTGACGTACAGGATCTGCAAAGCGCTCAGGGGAAGCGGAGACCCGACGAGCAGCGACCCGCCTATCAGGATGAGCGATGATAAGGAATCGGATAGAAGGTAGACGATCACCTTGCGGATATTGTTCAGGATGGTACGCCCTTGTTCGATGGCGGCCACGATCGTACCGAAGTCGTCCTTGAGCAGGATCAGGTCCGACGCGGCTTTGGCGACCTCGGTGCCTGAACCGACGGCTATGCCGATATCGGCTTCATGCAGGGCTGGAGCGTCATTCACGCCGTCCCCGGTGACGGCCACCACTTCGCCGATTTCGCGGTAATAACCGACGAGCATCAGTTTTTGTTCCGGGGTCACGCGAGCGAAGACTCGGACTTTTTTCAGGCAGCGCAAGAGTTCTTCCTTGGACAGGTTCGCCAGTTCGTTCCCTCCGAGCACGATGGAGTCCGGTTCGAGGATGCCGATTTGGCTGGCGATGGATCTGGCCGTGCCGATATGATCACCGGTCACGATGACCGTCCTGACGCCCGCCGCCTGGATGCGCTCGATCTGTTCGGCGATGCCTGGACGCAGGGGATCGCGGAAGGCGATCAATCCTTGGAAAGCAAAATTCCTGAAACCGGAAGGCGTGATTTCCGGACGGGTCGCCGAATCCTTCGCGATGACGCCGAGTATCCGTTCGCCCGAAGAAGCGCGTTCCTCTATGACGGTGCGGACGGTCTGCTCCATGTCGGCAGGCAGGTCGCACAGCTTGAGTAGGATTTCGGGTGCGCCCAGTATCGAAAGACGGAATCCGGAATCGGTCTTCGTGACAGCTGCCGAAAATTTCTTTTCCGAATCGAAAGGCAGGCGTTCGATCGCCATGTCCTCGGGCCTCAGGGTGGGCAATGAGACGCCATGCTTGGCGGCGTCGCGCACCAACGCGGCTTCCATGGCGCGGCCGGCCATCTTCCAGTTTTCCGGTTTGTCGCTCGGGTTCTCTATGATGACGTCAGTGTTCAGGATGGCATCGCGTAGCACCCCGCTTTTTGCCTTGGGGTCATGGGTGTCGAGAGGCAAGATGCCAGAAATCTCCATTCTTGCCTGGGTCAATGTGCCGGTCTTGTCGGTCAGGATGACGCTGGTCGAGCCTAAAGTCTCGGCGGCCAGAAGTTTGCGGATGACCCCGTGACGTTTAGCCAACCGTTCGACACCGATGGCCATGATGACGGTCAGCGCGACCGGCAGGCCTTCGGGCACGGCCGCTATGCCGATGGCCACGGCGATAAGGAACATCTCAAGGATGCCGTAGCCCGAAACCAGGCCGATGGCGAAGGTGGCCAGCGTGAATACGCCGAGCACAAGGCTGGCGCGCAAGGCGAAGCGGTTGACCGCGTTTTGGAGCGGAGTGCGTTCGCGTTCCGTGGCCGTGGCCATGGCCGCGATCCGGCCGAACTCGGTGCGGGTGCCGGTCTCGACGACCAGGGCCTCAGCTACGCCTTGGACGGCCAGAGTACCGCTCCAGAGCATGCAGGTCCGTTCAGATAATGGGGTCGCAGCCGTTTTAGGTTCGGCGTTTTTGTACACGGGTAGAGATTCGCCGGTCAGGATCGATTCATCGATTTCCAGTGAATTCGCATACACCAAGCGGCAATCAGCTGGGATACGGTCGCCGCCTGATATATGGATTACATCGCCAGGAACCAATTCGGAGGCATCAATCTCGAATTCACGGTTTTGGCGCCTAACGCGCGTGCGCATGCGGGTATAACTTTTGAGGCTTTCGAGCACGCTTTCGGCTTTGTATTCCTGCCAATAGCCCATGCCGGCGTTCACGGCCAGGGCGCATAAGATGACGATGAAATCCAGCCACTCGCCCAAGACTGCGGTCAGCGCTCCGGCGACAGCCAAGATTATGAACAACGGGCTTTTGAATTGGCGAACCAGGATGCGCGTCCGGGATAAGGTTGTTTTTTCGGCCAATGAGTTAGGCCCGAATTCATCCAGTCGCCGCTTGGCTTCGGTCTCGCTTAAGCCTCGAGGCGATGAATCGAGGATCTTGAGGGCGCTTTGGACTGTCAGCGACCAGGCTGGTTCTCTCTGGACATTGCTTTTGGTGTCGGAGGGCTTTGGCATAGGTGTGGCGTACAGGCCGATTGTAGCATGGTGACCGGAGGTTTTTCAGGCGAAAGAGGGTATTGCTGACCGGATTGTGATATACTTGATGATGAAGAGTAAGAAAAACATTTATATATGCCGACACGTACATTGCGCCCTGCGCCAAAAACACCTTCCTTGTCCAAGGATTATACGCGCGCCATCGCCTACCATAGTTCGTCCATCACCATCTTCTGGGTGCTGTTCTTGTTCTTGACCTTGGGGTTCGGATTGATGACCCTTGGTTATTACGACAAGCTGAACCAACAGGAACGGAACATCGCGGCGCTGAACGATGAATTGATAAAGACCCAGAAGAGTCTGATTTCCATGCAGCAGAAAGCCGTCATCACCAAGTCCAAACCGGTCGAGGTTTCGGTGACGGTCGTGCCGGAAACGGGTAGCGACATGCTGCCGGCAGCCAACGTGAAAAATCTCTATGCCCCTTTGGAACGCGGCGCGTTATCACCAGACGGGACCAAGTACGCTGGCTATGATGATACGACCGCCGGGAAGTTGGGCATCGGCGTCATGACTCTAGCTGACAAGAGGGTCAGGCACATTGTGCTGTTCAACCCCAAGACCGAAAATTCAGGCGCTATGATTTCGTCATCGATGTACGGCGTGCGCTGGTTGGACAAGAACACGATCCAATACGATGTGCTGGTGACCAGCGGTGCAAAGACAGGCAAAGAGACCAGGACGGTGGATATCGGGTTTTAAGCATCGTCTAAAAAGGTCCTTCGACAAGCTCAGGACGACAGAACGATAAAAAAGTCTCGCCAATGGCGGGGCTTTTGGTTTTCTTGCGCCGGAAGTATCATATCCAGCATCTAAATGACTAATATCCGTAATCCATTCAAAACGATTATGCCCAAGATCGCCATCAACGGGTTCGGCCGTATCGGCCGGAATACCTTCAAGGCCGGTTTCGACAAGCCGGGTTTCAATGTCGTGGCCGTGAACGACCTGACCGATTCCAAGACCCTGGCCCATCTGCTCAAGCATGATTCCACCTATCGCGCCTGGAACAAGCAGGTCTCTTACGACGCCAAGAACATCATCGTGGACGGCAAAAAAATCCCGGTCATCGCGGAGAAGGATCCAACCAAATTGCCGTGGAAAGACATGGGTGTGGACGTGGTGCTCGAATGCACCGGACGGTTCACGGACGAAAAAGGCGCGAGCCAGCATCTGACTGCCGGCGCCAAACGCGTCATCATCTCGGCCCCGGCTAAGGGCGGAAACGTGCCGACGCATGTCATCGGCGTGAACGAGAAGGGCGCAGGCAAGACGGCCAAAATAATCAACAACGCGAGCTGCACCACAAACTGCATCGCCCCGGTGGCGGCCATCATGCATGAGGCTTTCGGCGTGAAGAAAGCCATGATGACCACAGTCCATTCATACACGGCAGACCAGGTCCTGCAGGACGGGCCGCATAAGGATTTGCGCCGCGCCCGTTCGGCGGGCCAGAACATCATCCCGACTACGACCGGCGCGGCCATCGCCACGACCGAAGTCATCCCGGAACTCAAAGGTCTGTTCGACGGCATCTCGATCCGCGTGCCCACGCCGTGCGTCTCGTGCGCCGATTTCACCTTTTTGCTCAAGCGAAAGACGACCAAGGAAGAGATCAACTCTGTCCTCAAGAAGGCGGCCAAGCTGGCGCGCTGGAAAGGTGTACTTGAGGTCACGGAGGAAGAACTCGTCTCGTCTGATTTCATCGCCAATCCGGCGTCATCCATAGTGGATTTGCCGTTCACCCAGGTGGTGGATGGGGATATGGTCAAGGTCCTGGCCTGGTACGACAATGAATGGGGCTACTCGCATCGTTTGGCTGAGATCGCGATCATGGTCGGCAAGACAGCTGGAGGAAAATAGTGATGGATCTAAGGAAGACACATAGCAGGGCGTTTTGGATCGATATCTTCCTGGTCACGGTCGCACTTTTCGGTGCGGCCGTGGCTTGGATTTCCTTTAGCTTCGGAGGAGCATGGATGATATTAGGGACTGCGGCCATGGTCGGCGAAGCGCTTCTCATTTGGGGTTCGTTCGTCGAGCCGCATCGCATCACGGTCGTCCATTACCGGGAGAAACTTAAGTCTGACGCCCAGGTTTGGGTCAGGATAGTCTTCCTGTCGGATTTCCACGCCGGCGAATTCCATCCGCGCAGTTGTTATGAAAAAATCGCGAATGAAGTCCGGGCTTTGCATCCGCAGCTCATTTTTTTGGGCGGGGATTACGTGTCGTATAGGTCTGAACCCGTGGCTGATTTGGAGGGCCTCAAGGATATCCAGGCGCCGTCAGGCAAATTCTTCGTGCTCGGGAACCATGACTTGGTGGATAAGCCGCAGGAAGTGCGCAAAGCGCTGCAGTCTTTCGGTTACCGCGACCTGACAAACGAGACGGTCGAGGTTTCCGTGTTAGGGCGGAAGTTGGAGGTCAGGGGGGTGGATGACAACTGGAATGGACGGCCCGAGAAATTCAAGCGCTTTTCACCGGATGTCCCGCATGTGACATTGGTCCACGAACCAGATCTCCTTTTGGACCTGAAAGAAGGCGAGACGGACTTGGTTCTTGTCGGACATACGCATAGCGGACAAGTAAGGCTGCCATTCGTGGGCGCGCTCGTCCCTATCCCGGCGGTTTTGGGACGGGCCGTTGACCGCGGACGCAAGGTCATAAATGGCGTGCCGTGCATCATATCGAACGGCCTGGGGGAAAGCGACGGACGGATGCGCCTCTTTTCGCCGCCGCAAATCGTGGTGGTGGAAGTGGGGATATAGCGCTTTTCGTGCTATCCTATGGGCATGAAACTGCCCGTTTTATCGTCTTCGAAAAATCTGAAAGGCAAGCGCGTGTTTTTGCGCGTGGATTGGAATGTGCCGCTCAAAGGCGCGTTCGCGGCCGAGGATTCGCTAAAGGTCACGCGGACCGTCTCGACGGCCAAAAATCTGGCAAAGCGCGGCGCCATCGTCCTCATCGCCACGCATCTGGGCCGGCCCAAAGGACGTGATGCGGAATTGAGCACCTCCAAGCTCCTGCCCAAGCTGAAGGATTCGGGATTGGAGATTGTTTTTCTCGGCGACAGTCTGGACGAAAAAGCCGGGTTGAAGTCTGCGACGGATAAGGTCAATGCCGCCAAACCCGGAACTATTTTCTTGCTCGAAAATGTCCGATTTTACGCCGGAGAGGAGAAGAATGATTTGAAGATTTCCAAAGCCTACGCGTCGCTGGCAGACATGTTCGTGAATGACGCTTTCGCCTCGTGCCACCGCAAACATTCGTCGGTAGTCGGCGTGGCCAAGCTCCTGCCGCATTTCGCGGGGCCGACCTTGGTCGAGGAAGTTTCGGCGTTAAGCAAACTCCTGGAAAAACCGAAGCATCCTTACCTGGCCATCATCGGCGGAGCCAAGCTCACGACCAAGCTGCCGGTCATCGAGGCATTGCTCAAAGTCGCGGACAAAGTTCTGATCGGCGGTGCCATGGCGCATGCATTTTTCGCGGCCAAGAAACTTGAAATCGGGAAATCGTATGTGGAGAAAGAGGGGATTGCCGCGGCGCGCAAGATGCTGAAGAACCCGAAAATCGTTTTGCCCGTCGATGCGGTCGTGGCCAAGAAAGTCGAGCCCGGCGCCAAAGCGACTACGGCAAATGTACTTAAGCTCAAGAAAACCGACGCAATCGGCGACATCGGTCCTGTGACCATGCGCGAGTGGTCGGATGAAATCCGCAAGGCCAAGACGATCGTGTGGAACGGGCCGCTGGGCGTGGCCGACATCCCGGCGTTTTCGCACGGCTCCATGGTCATCTGCCGCGCCATGGCCGCGAGGAGCAGGGGTAAGGCTTACGGCGTGGCCGGCGGCGGCGATACTTTGCCGGTAGTCCTGTCATCCGGCATGGAGGAATGGTTCGACCACGTTTCGACCGGCGGCGGGGCCATGCTCGAATTCATTGTGGAGAAGGGGAAGTTGCCGGGATTGATGGCGTTGAACACGAAATAAGTCCATAGAGTCCAAAAAAATACCTATGCCCCAAGAAGAAGTGAAAAAAACAGGCGAGACCCAGGAGCAGTTCAACCTGCGTCTGTCCGTGTTGCAGAAGACCATGGAGCTCATGACTGGGGCCTTTTCCCTGGTCGCGGCCTTGGCCTGGAATGACGCCATCCAAACATTGTTCGTCAAACTCCTGGGTCCGCAAAGCGGTATCTTCGCCAAGTTCCTGTATGCCTTGTTCGTCACCGGAATCGTGGTCTGGATAGGTTTCCGCCTGTCCAAGGTCCAGAAGGCGCTCGATAAAAAATCCAAATGCCCATAAATTAAAAAAAAATTTATGCCAACTAACACTAAACCTATGCAAGGCAACAAGTATCTCCAGGGCGTCATCGGCCTGCTGGCCATCGCGCTCATCGTTTTCGTCGGGTTCAAGGCGCGTAACGCCTGGGAAGAATATAATTACATCGGCAAAGCGGTGCGCGACCGCGACATGATCACCGTGTCCGGCGAAGGCAAGGTCACAGTCACGCCGGATTTGGCGCAGATTTCCCTCGGCGTGCAGACGGACGGCCTGACAGTCAAACAGGCGCAGACCACGAATACCCAAAAGATGAACGCCATAATCGCCGCGGTCAAAAGCCTGGGCGTGGCGGACAAGGATATCCAGACAAATAATTACTCAATCAACCCCAAGATCGACTGGTCAAACGGCAGGCAGAACATCACGGGTTATAGCGTATCGCAGAACGTGACGGTCAAGGTCCGCGCCTTGGACAAGGCAGGCGACGTGCTGGCCAGGGCTGGGGAATTGGGCGCCAACCAGGTCGGGGGCATCAACTTCACCATCGACGACCCGAAGGCTCTGCAGGATGAAGCGCGCATCAAGGCCATCAAGGACGCCCGGACAAAAGCCCAACAGCTGGCTGACGAGATTGGCTTGAAGATCGTCAAAGTCGTGACTTTCTCCGAATCCAACGGCTATATTCCTCCGGTCTATCCTATGATGAACAAGTCGATGGACATGGCCGCCGAAGCCGCTCCGGCGCCTTCAATCGAAGCTGGTTCGCTGGATGTGACAAGCGATGTCAGCGTGACGTTCGAAGTCAGATGAAAAATCGCGTATAGACGAAAAATCCGGCCTGAGCCGGATTTTTCTTCGTTAATTCTGTTTCATTTTCTTTTCATCAACGGCATGTGGATGTGGAGGAATTCGTCCAGACCCTCTCGCAGGGTACGCTTGTCCAGTTTTTTGGCACTCCCGTAATCACCAGGTTCGTATTCGAAGATGGGTTTGCCCATGAAAAGGATGCGTTTTCCTTCTTCGTCGTCGGTCACCGTTTCGTCAAGCGCTTCAGCCATAGCTTCTTCGTCAAAGGTATCGATTGCGGCACTCTCAGGGTTAGCGCTGACGAGTTCGGCCAAGGCGGTGCGAATACGTTCAGCTACACTGTAGCCCGTGTAATAGTCCCTCGCATTGGAATTGATCCGTTCGATCATTTTTTCCAGCGAGGCGGACAATAGATCGAAGTCCTGGGTGCTTTCGACCTCTTGTTTGCCTTTGGCGGCAGCGAAGAGGTCGGCGAAATCTTTGGGTTTCCATCCGGGATAGTGCCGGTCGGCGATTTGCCGCAAGGTCTCTTCGGATGTGTTCGATGCCTTATCCCACCGATCCTCGCCCTCGCCTAATTCCCGCAGGTCATCCAGCATCCGGTCGCTGCCGAAAGGTACCTCCAGGCCTTGCTTGACTCTTCTGGCCATGGCCTCGAAATTTGGCGGGCGGTCGCTGTAGAATTTCGGGCCGATTTCTGTTTTGACTTCCCAATCAAAAGGGAACTTCAACGGCTGGGCGAAACCGGGGAAACCGGCCTCGTCCTGGTTCTCGATGGCTGTCGTGAGTTCCGATTCTTTGGCATTCAGTTTCCGCTGGAGCAGGTCCAGTTGGGTTTTGAGCTCATCGCGTTCTTGTCGGATTTTGGCGATATCATCCGGCGTGAACTTCCGGCTTTCGGGGGAATTTCCCCCGGGTTTGTTCCTGTCTGGAATAAGCATAAATATGTAGTTTTCTTGCCTGCATGGTAACATATGCCGGAAATATGCAAAATTCTTCAAAGATCACATCTATCATAGCCCGCGAGATCCTTGATTCGCGCGGCAATCCGACCGTGGCCTGCAGGGTCACGCTCGCTTCCGGCGCTTCGGCCGAAGCCAAAGTACCGTCCGGCGCATCGACCGGTTCGCATGAAGCTTTGGAGCTCCGCGACGGCGGAAAACGTTACGGCGGCAAGGGTGTGCTGAAAGCGGTCAATAACGTCAACAAGAAAATCGCCCCTGTGCTGAAAGGCGTGGATGCTGTGCGCCAAGCGGATATCGACCATGTGATGATCCAATTGGATGGGACAAAGAACAAGACCAAGCTGGGTGCCAATGCCATCCTATCCGTGTCTTTGGCCGTGGCCGAGGCTTTGGCCAAACACCGCAAGATGCCGCTGTGGCAGTCGCTGCGCAAGACGTATAGCTTCAAGAAGAAAGCGTCACTTCCGGTTCCGATGATGAACGTCTTGAATGGGGGAGCGCACGCGGATTGGTCGCTGGATGTGCAGGAATGCATGTTGCTTCCGCTTCAGAAAAAATTCTCGGAACGTCTGCGCGCCGGTACAGAGACTTTCCATGTACTGGCCAAACTCCTGAAAGAGAATGGCTATGTCACGACCGTAGGCGACGAAGGCGGGTTTGCGCCCAAGCTCCAGAAAGTCGAGAATGCGTTCGAGCTTTTGATGCGGGCCATCAAGGAAGCCGGATATAAACCGGGCAAGGACGTCGCGCTGGCCACGGACGTGGCATCCAGTGAGTTCTATGACGCCAAGCGCCAGGTCTATGTTTTCAAGGCCGAGGGCGGAACCGAATACTCGTCTGAGGAACTCCTGAAGAGATATCAGGAGTGGCAGAAGAAGTTTCCGCTCATGTCCATCGAGGATCCATTCGCCGAAGACGATTGGGCGGCGTGGAAAAAGGCAGTGCCGGCGCTCAGGAAGAAATCCCTGTTGGTCGGCGATGATTTCTTCGTGACCAATATCGAAAGGCTGAAGAAGGGGATAGACGAGAAAGCGGCGACGGCGATACTCATCAAACTCAACCAGATCGGTTCGCTGACCGAGACGGTCGATGCCATCAAGATGGCCCAGGCCGCAGGGTTTGCAGTCATCGTCTCGCACCGCTCGGGTGAAACGGACGACACGTTCATCGCCGACCTGTGTGTGGCCTGTGGCGCCGAACATATCAAGACCGGATCGCTCTCGCGGTCCGAACGCGTGGAGAAATATAACCGGCTGTTGGCGATTGAAGCTGAGTTGAAGGCTTGAGACTGGCTAAAATCAAACCGCCCCGATGGATATCGGGGCGGTTTTGTTTCGTGCAGCCTCAGGCTCAAGCCGACTCGATCATCTTTTTTATCTTCTCCGTCTTTTGCTTATCCAAATCCTCGACGGCTTTGATGACTTCCTTTTTATGTTTGGTCACGATAGTCCTTACCTCGCGCTTGTAACGGGACAGGATCTTCTTGATTTTCGTCTTTTGTTCGGAGGTGAGCGGCATAACGCAGATACTATAACAAAAGCGTGACCAGGCGTAAAAAGAATGCCGCCTCCGGGAGAAGAAGGAGGCGGTCATGAGGGGAATCATTTGCGACCGGTACCGGTCGGGATGTCGTCGGCCTCTTCCTCGTCAAAGAGCGAGTAAGTGCCGCTTTGGGCTGGAGGAGCGACGGAATGCTCCTCTATTTTGGGGGCGATCGGAGGCTTGAGCCGTCCGTGTTCGACCAGCGAATAGACCGTAGCCTCGGCAGGATAGAGCGAAGCCTTGCAGAACGGACAGAACTTGAACCGTTCAGCCACCGGTTTGCGGCAGGCAGGACAAATCGTATCCTTCGAGTCGGGTCCGGACGTGAGGCACTGCCGGATTGGCTTGAGGGAACGTGGACGAAAGGTAGGACGATTAGTCTTGCAATCAGCCCGACAGCATGTCCCTAACGGGCTTAAAGGCGCGCCACATCGCGGGCATTTCCGCACCGGGGGCACAGGCATCTGGTCTCTCCTTTCCAAAGAGCGAATACTCGGCGAACTCGGCGAAAAGCATATCACATTATCTTGATGCACGCCTGTTGAATAAACTGTTGATGCATGGTAGGTTGCGCGCATGAAATACCTCATCACCACCTTTGGGTGTCAGATGAACAAAAACGACTCGGAACGCGTGGCCGCGATCCTGGAATCTTTGGGTTTTTCGGCTACGGAGAACGAGGACGATGCCGATTTCATCATCACCAATACCTGCTCGGTCCGTCAAAGCGCCGAAGAACGCATCTACGGCAAGCAGTTGGATTGGAAAAAGATGAAGGAAAAGAAACCGGAATTGATCGTGGCCATCACGGGTTGCATGGCCGGTCGCGACAAGGACGGCGCCATGCGCCGGAAGCTGCCGTTTGTGGATCTGTTTTTTCCGACCAAAGACATGGTGAACCTGCCCAGGTGGATCGCTGAGCTCAGGCCGCAATGGTCTGTCGCGGGCGATGCCGCAGCGGATTACCTCAAGATCAGGCCATTGAATTCATCCGGGTTCCAGGCTTATGTGACCGTCCAGACGGGTTGCAACCAGTTCTGTGCCTATTGCGTGGTACCGCATGCCCGCGGGCTGGAACGCAACCGGCCGGTGGCCGACATCTTGGACGAGGTGCGCGGTTTGGCCGAAAAGGGCGTCATCGAAATCACTTTGTTGGGCCAGGCCGTCAATGCTTTTCGGGCCCCGGATCCGGAGAATTTTTCGGATGAGAATCCGTACCACGACCATTTCGCCAAGCTGCTTTGGGAAGTGGACCGGATCCCCGGGATAAAACGTCTTTTTTGGACAGCGCCTCACCCGAACCACATGACCGATGAAGTGATCGATGCCTTGTCCCTGCCGAGCCAGCTCAATTTCCTGCATCTTCCGGTGCAGGCGGGGAACGACGAGGTGTTGAAGCGCATGAACCGGAAATATTCGCGTGAGAATTTTTTGGATACCATCAAAAAAATAAAAGCCAAGCGTCCGGATATGGCTTTGGGCACGGATATCATCGTGGGTTTCTGCGGCGAGACGGATGAACAATTCGCGGACACGGTTTCGTTGTATGAGGCGTGCGATTTCGATATCTCGTACACGGCGCAATACAGCCAGCGCACGCATACTTTGGCGGCGAAACTCTATGCTGACGATGTCGCGCCGGAAGAAAAACGCCGCCGCTGGGACGTCCTGCAGCAGCTCATGGAGGCCACGGTCCTGCGCAAGAACCAGGCATTTGTGGATAAGGTTGTTAATGTGTTGGTTGAAAGAATCGAAGGCGGCAAGGCCTGGGGCAACTCGCGTGAGATGAAATTGACTTGTTTCCCGTCATCGGACCAGTCGCTGGTTGGAAAGGAAGTCCCGGTCAAAATTTCAGTCGCCATGACGTGGCAGCTGCAGGGCGAACTGGTAAGATGAAGCTGAAGGGGGAACCAGCCTATGGCCGATCAGACTAAACCGAAAAAGACAGATAAGACATTGCCGCGCGTCGTGTTCGTGGTGGGTCCGACATCGTCAGGCAAGACGGCTTTGGGTTTGAGGCTGGCCAAGTACCATGCCGGAGAAATCATCAACGCCGATTCGCGCCAGATCTACAAAGGTTTCGACATCGGGACAGGCAAACCAAAAGGGGTGCGCGGCAAATGCCATGGGCATAAAGCCTTTTTGGTTGACGGCATCCCGCATTACCTGATGGATTTCTTGGAGCCGACTGAGACGTTCACGGTGGCCGAATGGCGCGAGAAGGCCCTGGTCGCGATCCGGGGGATTGCGAGCCGGGGGCATTTGCCGATTGTGGTCGGCGGCACCGGCTTGTACATCAAATCGTTGGTCGACAATCTGCAGTTCCCACGCATCGAACCGCAGATAGCTTTGCGCGCCGCATTCGAGAAAAAACCGCTGGCCGAGCTGGTGAAGTTATTGCTCGGTCTGGATCCGGACGCGGCACAGGCGGTTGACCTCAAGAATCCGCGGCGTGTCATCCGCGCGCTGGAAGTCGCGACTTTCACGGGCAAGCCGTTCACCAAACAGAAAAAAGTCGGCAAAAAATTGTTCGACGCCGTCCAGGTCGGCATCGTATTTCCGCGCAGCCAGCTTTACCAAAGGATCGATGATTCCATCGACCGCATGATGGAAGAAGGCTGGCCTGAGGAGATTCGCGAAGCCGTGCGCAAGAAAATCCCGGAAACCGCGCCGGCCATGACCTCCATCGGTTACCGCGAACTGCACAAGTACATCAAAGGCGAGGAGTCGCTGGAGAACTCGCTCCTCCAGACCAAACAGGCCGTGCACCGCTATGCCAAGCGCCAGGAGACCTGGTTCAAGCGCGACAAGCGCATCAAATGGTGCAAAGACGAAGACGAAGCAGCATCAATCGTGAATGGATGGCTGGGCGCGGGTGGATTGATGGGATAAAAAAATGTCACTTTCATAACTGAAAGTAACCAAAGGTTTTGGGGGTCCGCTATGCGCTCTCGGTATCGCAAACGCGGACTCTTTTGTGTCCACGCTACGCGGCCCCCCAAGCCCCCACGTCACTTACGAATCGGGCTATTAAACTCCGATTTGTTTTTTTACTTCTTCTTCGGCCTGGGTCGGGTTGGCTTTGCCTTCTGTGGATTTCATGATGGCGCCGACGAACCATTTGATGACGCCGATTTTTCCGGCTTTGATTTGGGCGACTTGGTCCGGATTTTCCTCGATTAGGCGTTTGACGGTCGCAATGAGTACACCTTCGTCCAGATTTTGGCCAAGATTGTGTTCTTCCATGAGATGCGAGGGGTCGGTGCCGGTTTCGACCATCATGGCCAGGAGTTTCTGGGCGTTGGAGCTGTTGATTTCGCCTTTGTAAATCAGGTTCAGGAACTCGGCGAAGTCTTCGGCTTGGATCTTCAGGCCCGCCATGTCCAGGTTGGTTTCGGCCATGATGCCGGCAAGCTTCGACGTCAGCCAGCCGCCGGCCAGCTTGGCCAGTTTCTTTTTGTTCTCAGCCAGGACTTCGCCGGCCGATTCGTGCGACTTGTCGGTGTCCGCGATCCAGTTGCCGAGTTCGCCCATTACGTTCTCTGCATAGTCGGCCCAACCGTCATTGCCGACCAGGAAAGCGGCGTCAGCCGGCGAGAACCACCATTCCTCCATCAGGCGAACACGTTTTTGGGCAGGAAGTTCGGGCAAACGCGACTTCAATTGTTCGCGGAGTTCGGTCAGGTCTTGCGGTGGCAGGTCAGGCTCGGGGAAGTAGCGGTAATCGGCCGAAGATTCTTTGGTGCGCTGTTCGAACGTCGCGCCCTTGTCCTCGTCCCAACCGCGGGTCGCGCCCTGGACCACGTCTCCGGCTTCCATGAGTTTGGTCTGGCGTTCGATTTCGTAAGCCAAAGCACGTTCAACCGAACGGAACGAATTCAGGTTCTTGACCTCGACTTTGGGGTTGAGGTTGCTCTGGAGCGGCATGTTGTTTTCGTCCACGGGCAGGAGCGAGATGTTGGCATCGCAGCGCATCTGGCCTTTCTCCATGTCCGCGTCCGAGGCGCGGATGGTGCGCAGGATGGCACGGAGTTCCTGGAGGAAGGTCTTGGCTTCGGCCGGGGAGCGCAGGTCAGGTTCGGTCACAATCTCGATGAGAGGCGTGCTGGAGCGGTTGTAGTCAACAAGCGTAGACGAGTCCTCGCCGCCGGAGTGGAAATTCTTGGCCGCGTCTTCTTCCAGATGGGCGCGGGTGATGCCGATGGTGACATGGTCGCGAGGGGATTTGCCTCCGGGTACATCCATCTCGAGCTTTCCCTTCAGGGCAACGGGCAGATGGAATTGTGAAATCTGGTAGCCTTTGGGCAGGTCAGGGTAGAAATAATTCTTGCGGTCGAAGACGGAACGCGCCGGGATGTCGCAGCCCAAAGCCAGGCCGGTCAGAACGCCGAGTTCCAGGGCTTTCTGGTTCAAAGTCGGCAGGGCTCCAGGTTGGCCGGTGCAGACCGGGCAAATCGAGGTGTTAGGGGCAGTGGCTGCTTCGCCGACGTTGGCGCAGGAGCAGAACATCTTGGACTCGGTTTTGAGCTGGGCGTGGATTTCCAGGCCGATGATGGGGAGAAGACGCATATGATTACGGATAGCTTATAGAATGGGACGAAAAACGTCGAGTTTCAGCTCGACGTTCGTTTTTAGGGTTCTGGCTGCCTTCACTCGCTTTTCTGCAGTGCCCGATAGAGCTTGACCTGGTAGCCGAAGATGAGCGGCAGGGTGGCGGCCTGGAGGATCGAGTTGAGCAAGCTGATGGTGCCGCTGAAAAGCGGATCCGGATTTTCGGATTGCATCAACGTCATGAAATTCGAGGGTCCGACAAGGATGGCGAAGATGGCCATGACCGCGATTTGGGCAACGAGGACAAGCAGGCCAAAAGCGATTGACCCGAACATCAAGCGCCAGAGGACTGACCACCAGCGGCCCCTGACCAGGTCGCGCGAAGCGCCCAGGGCTGACAGGCCGCGGCGTCCGCGGTCAATCAAGGAGATTTGGCTGAAAGACAGTGCTATCGAGAGGAAGATGCCGGGGATGATGAGAAGGAAGAGACCGCCCATGATGACCAGGAACTGCAAGATGCCGACCCAGATCGTGGGCAGGAAGAGGTCCCAAGCTTTGTCCATGTCGGCTTTCTGGTCACCGATGGACTTGCCGTCCGCAAGCTTCAGGGTGGCGAGCATGAGCCGCAGGCTGATCCAGATGCTGACAACGGTCAGGGCCAAAGCCGTGGGAATCAGCAACAAACCGATTTCCGGCACGAACTTGGAAAACAGATAGATGATGAATTCAGCCAGGCCGAAATACAGGATCCAGATGGAGATTTTGGTGGTTTGCTGCCAATTTTTGACGTAGAGCTTCCAAGAATCGACGACCAGGTCCATGGCACCGGCGAGTTGTTTGGGCATAATTGGGTTTGTGGGATGTGTCTAACTTGGGCAGGATACCAAAAATGCAGCCAGATGGCGAAAAAACACTAGGCGGTCAGTTTGTTTATCGGGTATAATATAGTCCCAAAATGGGAGCGAACAATAAATCCTTCGAAGCCATCAGCAAAGCTTCGTTCCGCGACAAGCTTAGGGCGTATAAGTTCTTCTTGCGCATCACCTGGCAGGCGAATCCTGGCCTGGCGGTTTTCCGTTTTTGCCTGCTGATCGCCGGCGCTTTCCTGCAGCCGATAGAAATCTACACTTTCTCGCTCCTCATTACGGCTATCGCCACGGGCCAGACCGAAAAAGCGATGCCGCTGATCATCGTCGTCATCGTGGCCTATGGCTTGCGCCAGCTGGTCACGGACGCGACGTATTCGAAAGTCAACGATTGGTTCGGGAGGAGCACGAGCTTCGCGACCCAATTGGCGCTGTTCGAGCACATGTCAGGTCTTGATCCAGAACAATTGATAAAAGACGATGTCCGGAGGAACCTTGATTTCGTACGCGAAGAACTGTGGCGCCTGAACCGCCTATCCGATCAGACGGAGTGGTTCATCCGTTCGGCGCTTAAGCTTCTTGGTTCGTTGGGTCTGGCTTTGGCCGCACCGTGGTGGGTCGCAGCACTTGTCCTGGTTGACGCCACGATCCAGGCCGTCAATTTTTGGTCGGAGTCCAATATGGACTTATGGGTCGCATCTTGGAATTCCCTTGAAGGACGCCGTTTCGAATATGCTCGGTACGTCTTCCTGATGGGGAATGAGTTCCGCGAGATGAAGCTTTTGGGGGCCGCGAAGCTGTTCTTGGGCAAGGTTAAGCGTGCCTGCGACGGCATCGTGAAGAAGTTCAGGCAGGTCGCCCTCGCCAGCTTGCGCAACCGCTTCTTCATCGGGCTCCTGCATATCGCGGCCTATGCCGTGGTGATCGTGATCCTGGGCAAGGAAGCGTTCTCTGGGGCCCAGGCCTTGGCGACGTTATATGTGGCCGTCAACCTGTTCGGCCTGATGGGCGATGCTTTGAGCGGCTTGTCCGGTTCGGCCAGCCAGTTGTCGGCCGACCTCGGGATCCTGACCCGGGTCCATGCCTTGTTCAAGCTGCCGTTGGAGTCTGGCCTAGGGTTACCGATCCCTGGCGGGCCTCTGACCATCGAGTTCAAGGATGTGTCTTTCCGTTATCCAGAATCTTCGCATCCGGCACTGAATCGCGTCAACGTGATCATCCGCGAAAACGAGCATCTGGCCATGGTGGGCGAGAACGGAGCCGGCAAGACGACTTTCATGCGTTTGCTTTCGGGTTTGGACAAGCCGACTTCGGGCATCATACTGCTGAACGGCAAGCCTTTGGACGCATACCGCAAGAACGACTGGCGGCGGGCTTTCCATCTCCTGCCGCAGGATGCGACCCTGTTCCAGGATTTCGCCAAAGATAACCTGCTTTATGGCGAACCGCCGAAAAATTCGCGTCAGTCGTCTTTCGGCCTGGTCCAGAGCATGCGGATATCGGGCGCTGACAGCGTCATCCGCGACCTTAAATCTGGTTATGGAACGTTCCTCGGCACTTGGGCTGCGCCGCCGAACGTTTCGCCGCATCAGGTTTCGGGTGGGCAGCAGCAAAAACTCTTGATCGCCAGGACGCTTATCCATGGCGGGCGCATCATCGCTTTCGATGAACCGACTTCTTCGATCGATGCCTTGTCTGAAACGTCATTTTTCGAACGGCTGAAGAAGGCCATGGGCAAACGCGGGCTTATCTATATTTCGCACCGTTTCTCCACAGTCCGCCGAGCCGGCCGCATCTTGGTTTTCCATGAGGGCAAGCTCCAGGAACAGGGGAGTCATGAGGAGTTGATGGCTAACGGCGGCAAATACGCAGAAATGTACGGTGAACAGGCTAAGTGGTACGCCTGAAGGACGAAGTGCTATCATCTTTGCATATGTTGAGCGAATACCACCAAAAATACGCGGCTTACAGCGATGCCGAGATAATGAGCAGGGTCCAGGTGAAGGATATCGGTTTGCGCCAGGTCATGGCTTCTATCGGCGCCCAGGTGCCGGTCGCGCCGGAGGTCAGGGTCATGGTTTTGGGCTGCGCGGATAAGCGTTTCATCGAGCAGTTAAAGCGGATTTTTTCTTCGATTTTCGGAAAGCCCGTCAGGCTCACGACGAGCGACGTCACGACTGAGCACCTGGCCGGCGCCGAAGGGGTCATCCAACACGATGCGACCATGCCCTTGCCCGGAGGCCCGTATGACGTTATCTACGGCGACGTGCTTGTGCGCTTCATCGAACCGGCCAAGCAGTTCGCGGCACTCAAGAATTCATACGATGCGCTGGCGCCGGGCGGCATCGCCATCCATATCTTCGCCCAGGAGGATTTCGACCCGCCGGAGGGATATCAGCCCATGTCCGGGACGCATAAAGTGGACTTGAATGCCCTGCAACTTGAGATGACCAAAGCCGGGATTTTTTTCCTGGAAGTGCCGTTGCGTTATGATGTATTGAAACCAGGTTCGGACACCGAGAAGATGCTCATCGACGAGCAGGCGATAGTACTGAGGAAAAGCTGAAAATTGAAAGGCGGTCCGTGGGGACCGCCTTTTGTTTCAGAGCAGGGGAGAAACAAGCGACCAGACGCGTTCATGGATGGCGTCGATGGGCAGGAGCTTGCCGTCTTCGACGCATTCAACGACTTTCCAGTTCTCAGCCGTGTCGATTTCCGGCAGGCGGAGGTAGGCGCGTTCGGCGGCGCGGAGATGTTCGATATCCTTCTGGTGGATGTCGGTCCTTTCGCCGTCGCGAGAGCGCGAGAGTTCAAAGCCGATATCTGCCGGGACGTGAAGGAGGAGGGTCAAGTCCGGTTTGGGGATTCCCATGAGGCCGTATTCGAGGTCGTTCAGCCAGTCGAGGAACTCGATTTGGGCTTGCGGATCCTCGATTTTACCTGTCTGGTGTCCCTTATTGGCCGAGACGTAGCGGTTGGAGACCAGGACGCTGCCTTGGGCCAGCGCTTCGCGGATTTGCGGCGCGGCATCGTAGCGGTCTAGGGCGAAGAACATGGAAGCCCGCTTAGGTCCGACTTCGGCGGCGCTACCGTAATCTCCCTTCAGGTATTTTTCCACGAACCAGGCCGAAGGTTTGCCGTAGCGCGGGAAGTCCTGGAGCTGGGAGTTCCGGCCCTCGGCGCGGAGACGTTCGATAAGCCGGTTGGCCTGGACCGTCTTGCCCGAGCCGTCCGTGCCGTCGATGACGATGAATTTTCCTTGTGCCATGTGTCTATCCTATCAGATTCCCTTGGGCTTGGCACCCAGAGTCGAAAGGGTGTTGCCCGACAGGTCCACGCGGATGTGCCTGGCCAGGTCGGGATGCGTCTCGTCGAGCGTGCGCCAGGTTTCCTGGGCGATGCGGCGGTAGGACGGATGGCCTTTGGGTCCGCTGCGGAGTTCGATGAAGTGGAACATCTCGCGCAGGTTCCAGCTCACGGTCAGGCGGCGGCGGAAAGCCATGGGCACCACGTATTCGGCTTCATCCTCGAAACCGGATTGGCACATGCGGCCGTGGAACTCGACGGTTTTCTGCATGAGGCTGCGGAATTCATTTTCCAGGCCGATGTCGGCGATTTCGAACGGCATCTCGTAACCCAGGTCCACGCCCAGCGGCTGGTTGAGCGGCGTGCAGATGCGATGGCGCTGGATGTCGCGCCAGGCGCCGTAGTCCAGGACGATTTCGTGCATGAAGTCGGCGTGTTCTAGTTCGCGCGGCGGGGTGTCGTGCGAGCCGCGTTTGGCCATGGCTTTGGCGATGACCTCGGATGCGGTACCGGCCGGGGCGTGCTTGCGCAGATATTCCATGTAGAAGGCGACCGGCTGACGCGAGTACTTGGCCAACAGTGCGGCGGCGATGCGGTTCTCGGCTTCGGAATCATCCTTGAGCATGATGACCGGAGTCCGCGGAGTGGCTTGCGCCGTGGCGGACAGACCGCTGGCTTGGCGCGTGATGGATGCGGCCAGTTCGCCCATGTCGTTGGCCAGCGATACCTGGTAATCGTTGCGTCCCACGTATTTGAGCAGGGTGTGGATGGGCTTGCGTTTGATGGCCAGCTCAACTTCCATCTCCGGTCCGCCGTGGAGCACTTCGATGAGTTCGTTCCCGACCGCCTGGGCTTCGGACAACGGGCTGGAAAGGAGTTTGGTGATGGCGACGCCCCAGTTGCGGGCATTGGCCGTCATGCCGAACATGGCTTTGGCCGCAGCCGGCAGGAGGTAGCGGGCGACATCGCACGAACGGGCTTTGATGACGGATTTGTAGACCGTATCTTTGAGCTCCGTATCGTTGGGGAACCTTTCCCGCATGTAGGGATCGAGCCGCTCCAGGGCTTCGGCGTACAAGCCAAAGAGCGCAGTCATGTGTTCGCGGTAGCTTGCGGCCAACGGACTGTTGGCTATATTGGTCGGGACTTCGCAGCGCTGGGCCGAGAAGATCTGGTAGCGCGAGCTGACCTCGGTGAACGAGCATAGACGCGAATCCTCGAGGATCTTGATGATCACCTGGGACACGCCTTCGAGCGCCACGCTGGGTACGGCATGCTCGGCGACCGAGCCGTGGCCGAAACCCACGACCCATTTTTCATGGAAAGATGCGGCCGATTCCTCGGTGGCTTCGTAGACGTTCTGGTCGAATGGCGTGTCGGAACGCGAGCATTTGGCGATGGCCACGGCCAGGACTTCGGGGGTGGGGGTGAGCACGACTTTCGTGCCGTCCTCAAGCTCCCGTTCCATACGGTTAAGCCAGTAGATGCGCCGTGCGGTCCGGTCCGCAGGCAGTTTGATTTTTGGCCGCGAGGGCTTGTTTTCGGTGCTCATAAGATGTTCTCCTTGGTGTGGATATTCAATGAACGCGCCCCAACCTTAGTGGGCGCGACAGTCAGAGTCAAAATAAAAGTGTCAAGCGTAGCCGCCGGTGGAGCCGATGCCGCCGCGGTCAGGGGATTCGGCCGGGCCTTCTTCGAATTCGGCGCGCAGGATGGGCAGGATGGTGCCTTGGACGAGACGCTCTCCCTTCTCAACGCGGACAGCTTGGGCGCCGGGGTTCATGAGGACGAGCTTTATTTCATCAGATGGCCCGCAATAGTCGCTGTCGATGATGCCGATGCCGTTGGCCAGCACCAGGCCTTTTTTCTTGAACAGGCTGGAGCGCGGCGTGAGGTAGAGGACGTGGCCGGGCGGGGTAGCGATGACCAGTCCGGTCGGGGCCAGGGCGAGCCCGCCGGGCGCAATCTCCAAATCTTCGGTGCTGGCCAAATCGAAAGCAGCCGAACCAGGGGTCTTGTAGGCCGGGATCTCTACATCGGGGCGAAGCCGGGTGAAGCGGACTTTCATGCTTTTGGGGAGATGCCGAAGCGCGACATCATTTCGTCCAGCGTGGTCTGGAATTCTTCGAGCGACCCGGAATTGTCCAGGGTCTCAGACGCACGGCTCATGACCATGGGGATGGCGAGTTCGGCCTCGCCTGATTCCTGAACCAGGAATTTTTCCCACGTCATGTCGGATTCGCCGGATTTTTCGCCGCGCTGTTTCATGCGTTCGAACCGGAGTTCGGGCGAAACGTCGATGGCGACAAGCTTGAAGTACGGCAAAGGTTCCAAGGCCACGATGTCGCCGGGCCGACGGATACCCTCGATGACGACCAGATCGGAAGTGGCCGTGACGGCGTCTCTCTCGATGGCGAAAGCCAACACATCCTCACCGAATGCTTGGCGCAGATGCGTGGAGAGCACCTGGAGGTTCGGACGGGATTTTTCGAGGGCTAGACGTTTGAGGACATCGGCCAGGATGCCTCCGAAACTGAATTGTTCGGCACCATATTTCGTCTCAAGATATTTCGCGGCCGTGCCTTTTCCGCCGCCTGGCATGCTGGTCAAACCGATGATTATTTTTGGCATATCGAAGCAACGTTATCGGCTCGGCAAAGAGGTGGCAAACGGACCATGTCAAGGCTCGGTAAAACCAAAAGAAGCGCCGAAGCGCTTCTTTGATGTTTTCCGTTTTTTTACAGGCTCGAAGTGTCGACGTTGATGCCCGGGCCCATGGTCGATGTCAGGACAACTGTCTTGAGGTAGGTGCCCTTGGCGCTGGCCGGCTTGTTCTTTTTGATGGCGGTCAGGACGGCGGAGAAGTTCTCGAGCAGGACTTTGTTGTCCATGGAGGTCTTGCCGATGGCCTGGTGCACGTTGCCGGTGGCGTCGTTCTTGAGCGTGACCTTGCCGCGCTTGAGCTCCTCGACCATCTTCTTGACGTTGGTGCCCACGGTCTCGGTCTTGGGGTTAGGCATGATGCCCTTGGGACCCAGGATTTTCGCGACCTTAGCCAGTTTAGGCATCATGTCGGGGGTGGCCACGGCGACGTCGAAGTCGACTTTGCCGGTCTTGGCGATTTCTTCGATCAGGTCCTCGGCGCCCACGATCTCGGCACCGGCTTCCTTGGCGTCCTTTTCCTTGTCGGCAGGCACGAAAGCGGCGACGCGCTTGGTCTTGCCCGTGGAGTGCGGCAGGACGATGGTGGCGCGGAGCTGCTGGTCGCTCTTCTTGAGGTCGATGCCCAAGCGGACATGGGCTTCAAGCGAGCCTTCGAATTTGGTCGTCGACGTCTTTTTGGCCAGTTCAATGGCTTCTGACGGCGTGTACGACTTCTTGGGGTCCACGAGCTTCTTGAGCTCGGAATAGCGTTTGCTGTGCGGCATAACTTAGTGGTTCGGTCGGCCTTTTCGGCCTCCCACGTTAGGTTTATTTAGTGCCGCCATTCTAAATGAAAACCGCCCCGGAGTCAAGGGACTCGGGGCGGCGGGGGTCAGGAGGCGGTGCGGAGGTATTCACGCACCTCGTCGCGTTTCCGGTGGGTGAGCAGGCAGGCCGCGACGTAGAAGTCGAGGAGCTCGCTCAGGGTGAAGACGGCGTGGAGGTTGTAGCCACGGCGGGCCAGTTCTTCGCGACCGCCCTGCTCCCGGTCGACCAGGACCAGGACATCGGTGACCTTGAGCTCGTTTTGTTCGAGGACGCGGATGGCCTCGAATGCGGGGTCAGCGTGGATGATGGAATCGTCGATGAGGAGCGCCCGATCCTTCTTTGAGTATGCTCCCATTCGGACGCTGGTCACTCTGCGCTGGCCGTCTGCGGCTTCCTCTTTCTGGAGTATCAGGAAACCGATGGAGTGGCGGCGTCCGCGGTCAGCGGCCGCCACGCGGCAGAACGCTTCGGCGAACGGGTCACCGGCATTGGGCACGCCGGAGGCCAGTTCGAACCCAAGGCCTTGGCTGCGCGCCAGGGCATACATCTCCTGCGCCACATCCATGACTTCGGCGTCGCCCAGCGGACCCGGTTTGGGATTGCTGGGCGTGCGCAGGTTCAGGTAGATGGGAGAGAGCGGCGCATCCGGATGGGTCTCGTGGAGCTTGAGCCGGAAGGCCCCGAACTTGACGGCACCGAGATCGAACAGACGCTTGGCCAGATGGCCGTGGAGTTCGGTGAAAGGCATGGACTTCTCCTGGTCACTTGGTTGCTTCTTCGATTTCCTTGGCGATGGCATCGGCGGCGTTGACCGGATCCTGGGCATCCGTGATGGGTCGGCCGATGACGAGGTAGTCGGCTCCGGCCTTGATGGCTTCCCCGGGCGTCATGACGCGCTTTTGGTCGCCTACATCGGCTCCGGCAGGACGGACGCCGGGGGTGACCTTGATGAGGCTCTTGAGCTCCGGCCGCTTGGCCAGAAGTTCGAGCTCCTTGGGCGAACAGACTATGCCGTCGCAGCCGGCAAGCATGGCATCGCGGGCGTACTGCAGGACCTTGGCCTTGCTCGGCGAACCGAAGTCGAGATGGGCTTCGTTCTCCTCGATCGAGGTCAGGACCGTCACGGCCAGGACCTTGGACTCGCCTTTGTTCGCGACTGCGGCCATCATCCCGTCGATGGTGGCGGAAGCATGGACCGTGAAGAACATGGGATTGATGGGGGCGAGCCCTTTTGCTGCGCCAGCCATGGTCTTGGGGATGTCGTCGAACTTGCCGTCGTACATGAGCCTGCCTTCGAACTTATCGAATAGTTGGGCGAGCCCGTACCACAGCGCATTCAAGCTGGTCGCGTCGGTCGTGACCAGCTTGGCGAAAGAGGAGGTGTTGAATTCCAGGCCAATCTTGAAGGCGCCGACGTGGTCGCGGAGCAAATCAACGAGCTCCATGGCTTTGCGCACATCGTCCACGTCCAAAGCCACGATGATGCGGTTTTTGGATTCGAGGGCTTGCTTCGGGGCGCGGCGCAGGACGATATACGGCTCTCTCTTCTCTTCCATGATGGCTAATCTCCTGTGTAAAGACCTGGCCGGACTTTACAGGATGAATGGAATAAATCAAGACCGCAGCCTTCGGCTGTTACTTTCATGACTGAAAGTAACCAAAGGTCCTGGGGGTCCGCTATGCGCTCTCGGTGTCGCAGACGTTGGTTATCTTGCGACCACGCTACGCGGCCGCCCCAGACCCCCACGTTATTTCAAACCAAACTTTTCTTTTCGCAATAGTTGGATTTTCTTATCCTTGCCACGATTGTAACCACCAGGTTTTCCGTCGGAGCGGATGACGCGGTGGCAGGGGATGGTTGGATCGTAGTTTTTATTGAGGATGTTCCCGACAGCGCGAAAAGCGCGCGGTCGGCCGGCGAGCGCGGCGACCTGCTTGTAGGTCAGGGTCTTGCCTTTGGGTATCCGTTTTACGACGGCGTGGATGCGCTGCGTGAAATCTGTTTTAGTCGAATTTGACCCGGGCATAAGGTCCGCCTTTCTCGTCGTTGATCTCGATGAGCGTCCCAGTAAGCCCCATGATGTCCAAAGTCTTGGCCGTGACCGTGCCGAGCTTCATGTCTTCTTTCTTGTCGTTCAACAGGTTGGTTATTTCCAGTCGGACGCCACGTTCGCCGGCCCAGATGCACTGCACGCCTTCGGGGCAGCGAGAATCCGTGAATTCAATGGCTTTGACGCGGTAGGATCGGGTCGCATCCCCGAGGGTGACTTCATCGCCCGCGAAAAGCTGGACAGTCTGGCCGAATGCGATGTTGCCGGGCGGGAGCTCCACGGGGGTCGAGGTGGCGACGGGTTCGGTCGATGTCGCGACTTCAGCCGGGGTTGAGGTTGCTTCAGGGGCGGTGATGACCGGTGGCGTCGGTTCGACGGGCAGGTTGATTTGCGGAGTCGGCGCTTGGGGAGTCTTTTTGGTCGCGGTCAGGCGAGGCAAATAGTAGATGGCGGCTCCCAGCAGGCCGGCTATAAGCAATATGCCGACGGCGATTATGGCTTTTTTCAGGGCTGTGCTTGATGGCGGTGCAGGTTGCATCGATGGCGGTGCGGCCGGAATTGTCGGTTGGCTGGGAGTCTGCGGATTTTGGACATCGGTCATAGTCTCCAAAGTCTAGCACCAGACGGGGAAATCGGGAAACAGGAATCGTCACCAAACCAAAAACCCGATTGCTCGGGTTTCTGAATTTTTTGTTTCGCTTAGACGACCGTCAGACCCATGTTGCGGGCCGTGCCTTCGACCTGGCGCATGGCGGCTTCCACCGTGTGGCAGTTCAGGTCAGGCATTTTCTTCTCGGCGATCTCGCGGACCTGGGCTTTGGTCACTTTGCCGACCTTGTCGGTCAGCGGTTTGGCCGAGCCCTTGGTGATGCCGGCGGCTTTCTTGAGCAGTTCCGGGACCGGCGGGGTCTTGAGGATGAAATCGTAGGTGCGGTCTTCGTAGACCGTGATGACGCACGGGACGACTTCGCCGCGGCGCTGGGCCGTGGCATCGTTGAACCGTTTGCAGAATTCGGCGATGTTCAAGCCTTGGGGGCCGAGCGCCGTGCCTACCGGAGGCGCCGGGTTGGCCGCGCCGCCCATGATCTGCAGTTTGATGAGGGTCTTTACTTTCTTAGCCATAAATTTGGTTGGGATTCGTTAGAGCATTCCGGTCCGGCGAGAAGCGCGTCGTACCGGGAACCCCAGCGAAGATCGCGGAGTTTATACCTTCTTGACCTGGGTGAAGTCAAGCTCGAGCGGGGTCTCGCGGCCGAACATGGAGACCAGGACTTTGACCTTGCCGCGGGCGCCGTCGACTTCGATGACCTTGCCTTCGAAGCCCTTGAACGGGCCGTCGCCGATCTTGACCGGCATGCCTTCCTGCAGATCGATGGAGAAGCTCGTTTCCTCTTCGGTGTTCATGCGCTTCAGGATGTCCTGGATCTTGGCGTCATCGATGGGGGAGGGGGTGGTGCCGGTGCCGATGAAACCGGTGACGTTCGGCGTGTTGCGCACCACGTACCAGGAGTCGTCGGTCACGGTCATCTCGACCAGGACGTAACCGGGATATATCTTCTCTTCGATGAGCTTGCGTTTGCCGTTCTTGATCTTGATTTTCTTCTCGGTCGGCACGAGCACGTTGAAGATTTTGTCGCCCATGCTCATGGTCGCGACGCGGCGTTTGAGGTTGTCGGCTACGTTTTCCTCATAGCCAGAATAGGTATGGATGGCATACCAGCGGCGGCCGAGTTGCAGGGTTTGTTTAGGCATAACGAAGGATGATTTGTTTTATTTTTTCGGGGTTTCGATCGGTTTTGCGTCTTGGAGATTGATATCCTGGGTCGTCGGGGTCTGGGGAGCGGTCTGGTCCGTGGTCGGGTTGACCGGGACGACCGGCACCTGGGTTTCGGATTGGACCTGGACAGCCGCGTTGTTGCGGGGGGCGTGCGTCACGGCCCAGTCGAACAGGTTGGTGAAGCCGTAATCCAAGGATGCAAAAAAGATGGCGACCACGACGCTGATGCCGATGATCAGGGCGCTGTAGCGCAAGGTGTCGCGGCGTGAAGGCCAGGAGACCTTGAACATCTCGGACTTGGCGGAGCGGAAATAATCGACGGTCTTCTCGATGAAGTTCATATGATAAGTATAATCCTTTTCTTCTTAAAAAGCCCCTTCCCAGGGCTAATGACCGCATATTAGCAGGAAATGCGGTTTTTGGCAAGATGACCGTCAAACAATAAAACGCAGATTCCCCCAGCCGAGAAGAGGCTGGGGGAATGAACTCAGACTGTGAGCTTGGAACGATACTCGTCCAGCTGATTTTTCCAGCATCGGAACAACCGCGGTTGGGCCACTTTCGCCACGAAGCGGCGGGCGCTCGGCGGAGCGTTAGGCTCATTGAACGGCGCCGGGTCGAAGACTTTTTGGTAGCGCGCCAGGTCCTTGATTATATGTTTGCCGTGACAGAATTCATGGAACAGGTCCTTGATTTCGCATAGGCCTGCCAACCCGAGTTTGGTCCAGGGGATGGTAATCCATCCTTCGCTCGCCGCGATCTCACGGGCGACATCCGGCATGCCGCCGGCGATCTCGACCAATGCCTTGAACATGCGGAAGTTGGGCAGGGCATCGGTGGGAGACACTGAGGCGCCGTAAGCCAGAGGGACGCAGACGATGTTGCGTTCCGTCTGGTTGAGGCGCAGTTCGACATGCAGATCGATGTGCAGGTCATAGACGAGCGTCCGCGTGGCTTCAGTCCTTGGCCCCTTGTCGCCGTTTTCCACCGGCGTGAAGGTCCAGCCGCAGCTATTGGCCCAACCCATGATCGCAGGCTCTTGGGGATTTTCGTCCATCAGGGTGAAGTTGTAGCCCGGTTGTTCATGACGCTTGATGCCGAGCTCGGCCAGCTTGCGCAGCATTATTTCAGTGAGCTTGATCGTTGCCAAAGGTTCGCAGACGGCTGGCGAACGGCCTGCCTTGAGCGTGAGACCCTTATGTTTGGCGGCCAGCATGCAGAGTTCTTCCTGGGTGAAGATGTCCTCGCTGGGAATGAATTCAGATTTCTGTTCGGCCATGCCGTCCTCCGTTTGGTTGTTGGAAAGTCCTGGCGTAATCTAAATACCCAAAGAGGAAACGGTCAAATACCAAAAAGGACGGACACGAGGCCCGTCCTTTTCAAATGCAATATTTTATATATCCACTTCCGCGCTCTTGGCGTGGGTCTGGATGAATTTTTTGCGCGACGCGACCTCGCTGCCCATCAGGGTGTCGAAAGTCTGGTCAGCTTCCTCGGCGTCGTCGATGTTCACGACCTTCATGACGCGGTGCTGGGGGTTCATGGTGGTCTCCCACAATTGTTCGGGGTTCATTTCACCCAGACCTTTGTAGCGCTGGATGGAGATGCCGGCGATCTTAATGACGCCTTCCTCGGCTTCGCCCTCTGCCTCAGGCGCGGTTTCGCCTTCCGGAGTTTCTTCTTCGACGGCTTCGCCCTTTTTGCCTTTAGCCTTGGCCCGTTCTTCCTTCATCTTCTTCAGGTCGTCGACCCATTTGTCGCGTTCTTCCTCGGAGAAAGCATAATGGATCTCTTTGCCCATCTGGACGCGGTAGAGCGGAGGTTGGGCGACGTAGATATGCTTCTCGGTGATGAGCTGGGGGAAATAGCGGTAGAAGAGCGTCAGAAGCAGGGTGCGGATGTGGGCGCCGTCGACGTCGGCATCGGTCATGATGACGATGCGGTTGTAGCGGAGCTTGGAGATGTCGAACATCTCGCCGATGTTCGTGCCCATGGCGATGACGAGATTCTTGACTTCGGCGTTGGCCAGCATCTTGTCGAGGCGGGCGCGTTCCACGTTCAAAATCTTGCCGCGTAAGGGGAGGATGGCCTGGGTCTCGCGGTCGCGTCCCTGCTTGGCCGAACCGCCGGCAGATTCACCCTCGACGATGTAGAGCTCGGAGACGGATGGATCGCGCGATGAGCAATCGGCGAGTTTGCCGGGCAGCATCAGGCCTTCGAGCGCGCCTTTGCGCAGCACGGTGTCGCGGGCGGCGCGGGCGGCGGCGCGGGCACGCTGGGCCAGGACGCATTTGCCGATGATGGCTTCGCCGTCGCGCGGATGCTCTTCCAAAAAAGTCGCGAAGGCCTCACTGAAGACCGTCTCGACCGCGCCGCGCGCTTCCGGGTTGCCGAGCTTGGCCTTGGTCTGGCCTTCGAACTGCGGTTCCGGAAGTTTCACGGAAATGACGCAAGCCAAGCCTTCGCGCACATCGTCGCCGGAAAGGTTATCGTCCTTTTCCTTGAGGTAGCCCTTGGATCGTGAGTAGTTGTTGAGGACGCGGGTCAGGGCGGAGCGGAAACCCATGACGTGCGTGCCGCCATCGGGGTTGTACTCGTTGTTGGCGAACGCCATGAGCGTCTCCTTATAGTCATCCACGTACTGCAGGCCGACTTCGACCTGGATGTCGCCGTCCTTCTTTTCGACGTAAAAAATATTTTCGTTTTTCGGCGTCTTGGTGTGGTTCAGATGGCGGACGTACGAAGCCACGCCGCCTTCGAAGTAGAAAGTGTAGACGTCGTTCTGGCCTTTGGTGCGCCGGTCGATGACCGTGACCTGGATCTTCTTGGTCAGGTAACACTGCTGGCGCAGGTGGTCGAGGATTGTCTTGAGGTCGAATTCGTTGGCCGTGAAGATGGTGGTGTCGGGCTTGAAGGTGATGGTCGTGCCGTGGTTCTTGCTCTTGCCGACCTGTTTGACCTTGCCCTGCGGTTTGCCGAATTTGTATTCCTGGACGAACTCGCCGCCGTCGCGTTCGACGCGCGCCTCGAGATATTCGGACAAAGCGTTCACGACCGAGACGCCGACGCCATGCAGACCGCCGGAAATCTTGTAGCCGGATCCTTCGCCGCCGAACTTGCCGCCTGCGTGGAGTTTGGTCAGCACGAGCTCCAAAGCCGAGACCTTGTACTGCTTGTGCATGTCGACCGGGATGCCGCGACCGTTGTCTTTGACCGAGACCGTGCCGTCGCCGTTCAGAATGACGGTGATATTGTCGGCGTGGCCGGCCATGGCCTCATCGAAACAGTTGTCCACGACTTCCCAAATCAAATGATGCAAGCCCTCGGGACCGGTGGAACCGATGTACATGCCGGGGCGCTTGCGCACCGGCTCGAGGCCTTCCAGGACCGAGATCTGTTCGGCGCCATAAGCGCCTGATTTCTTTTTCGCTTCTTCTTTTGCCATAGGTGTTTTTGACCCGTTGATATTACCTCATGCAACTCATCTAGCCAAGGGGAAAATGCGCAGATGAGATGTTTTGTCCAGGGTCGGTTATTACGAACCGAGGCAAGCGCAAAGCATCATCCCACACAGAGAAGGGAAGTCGCGGGCATATTGTGTTTCGTGCTAAACTGTACGCAATATGCCAGACGAGAGTTCAATCGGCGGAATGACCGCCGGCGAGTTGCAGATGGCTTCTTGGTGGGTGCGGAATGGAGCCATGGTGCGCAAGGCCGGATACGGTTCATTGATCGCGTTTTGCGCGATCCTCTGGGGCTATGCGCTCTGGGGGCTTTTGGATGCATATGCCATCTCGTATCCCCGCGAATCACGGTTGACGCGCGACATCGCCTTGAACCAGCAATATCTGTCAGCATTGGAGAGCGACCGGCCCCAGTCAGTGGGCATTTCTGACGTTTCCGTCTATTCCGGGACCGAGAACCGGCTCGATATGGGAGTGACCATCACTAACCCGAACGCGCAGTGGTGGGCCGAGTTCAACTATCGGTTCAACGTGTCGGGCGAAGATACGCCGCTCCGGTCAGGTTACGTCCTGCCGCAAAGCGAACAACAAGTACTTGAGCTGGGCTACAAACCGCAGGAAAAGGGAGGGCGCAGCGCGACTTTCTCGGTCGAGAACGTACGCTGGCACAGGCTGGATCCGAACGTCGTCGGACCGAGCTATATGGATTTCGCGGCCAAGCGTTTCAACCTGGAATTCCTGGATACGACTTACGATTCCAACCTGACCGTAGGCAATAAGAAGGTGGGGCAGACGTCCTTCACGCTCGTGAATAACGCCGCGTATGGTTTTTGGGGAGTGGATCTGGTGATCCGGTTGACGCGTGCCGGCAACACCATCGCCATCCAGCAGGTGAAAGTCACGAATCTCCAGCCCGGCGAAAAACGGCCGATGCAGATTGTCTGGCCCGATAACCCGGCCGGCGCTACCCAGACCGAAATCACTCCGCAAGTGAACCTGCTTGACTCAAGTTCTTATCTGACGACGCAGTATTTCAAGTAGGCATAAACCGGAACTGGCTACCCGTTGTTTTCTGTGGCAAGCTTCTTTCCATGTCCCATTGGTTCAACCGCTACCTGCGTCTCGATTGGCCGCTCATGTTCGCGGTCCTGTCTTTGACGTCAATCAGCCTGCTCGCCATCTACGGCATCAACATCTCGCGCGGCGATGATTTTTTCCAGTTCAAGAAACAACTCTTGGCCGTGGCTCTGGGTTCAGTGCTCGTGCTTGGCTTGGCCTGGCTAGATTATCGCCAGATACGCAGCTTGTCGTTGCCGATATACGTCGCCGGGCTCGTGCTGCTGGTGGCTTCGTTGTTCCTGGGCACGACCAGCCATGGCGGCGGCCGCTGGTTCATCATCGGCGCGTTGTCTTTCCAGCCGGTGGAAATCGCAAAAATAACTTTAGCCATATTCTTGGCCGCATATCTGGGGAGGCAATCGCACAATCGATTGAGTTGGGCGACCTTTTTGGGCAGCGGCTTGGCGGCCGGGGTTTATGTGGCGTTGACTTTGGCCCAGCCTGATTTCGGTTCGGGCATGGTTTTGGTGGCCATCTGGTTGGCCTGCGTCCTGTTCTGCGGTTTGCCGCGCCATGCCTGGTGGATACTCATCCTGTCCGTATCCGCGGTTGCGCTCCTGACCTGGAACTTCGGCCTGCGTCCGTACCAGCGCGACCGCATCATGTCGTTCGTCAACCCGACTTTGGATCCATACGGAGCTTCGTACAACGTGGCTCAGGCGCGCATTGCGGTCGGTTCCGGCGGACTGTGGGGCAAAGGCATCGGGGAAGGTTCGCAAGCCCGCCTGCGTTTCCTGCCGGAAGCTTCGACCGATTTCATGTTCGCCGTTCTGGGCGAAGAGCTGGGTTTCATCGGCCTCGGATTGGTTTTGGCATTCTTCGGCCTGCTTTTGTCGCGCTTCGTGGTGATTGGCCAGGAGGCTGGCGATGCTTTCGCCGGCATCCTGCTCATCGGTTTGGGTGCCATGATCGCTTTCCATCTGCTCATCAACGCCGGCATGAACCTGGGCATCATGCCCGTGACCGGCATCCCGCTGCCCTTCCTTTCGGCCGCGGCTTCGTCCGTGGTCGCGATGTTTTTGGCCGTGGGCCTGGCGCAGTCAGTGGCTGTCCACGGGGGAAAGAGGAGTTAGGCCATTGCCACGCTTTTTCGTAAACGGTAGGATTGGAATATGGAGAATCCGAACCCGCAAAAGATCTTGGGGCACTGCCCGCTGTGCCAGGCGGCTTACGGCACGGCCGGCGTCAAATTGGTCGGGGAGAAGGGGCAGACCCGGTTGTTCCATTGCACCTGTGCCGGCTGCGGCCAGGCTATCTTGGCCGTGGTCGTGGAGTCCCAGGGCGGAGTCAGTTCGGTGGGCTTGGTCACGGACCTGGAAATCCAGGATGCATTGCGTTTTGCCACCCGTCCGCCGGTCACTTCTGACGAATGCCTGGCTATCCACCGTATATTGGAAGAGGATAGTCGCGGTTTGACGGCCTGTCTGCTTGACAGGAAAGGCTGAATGTCTTATATTTCCGGCCACATATAACGACCCAGTCACCACTATGAATTACGCACTCAAGGCAGTATCCCGGACCTCCCTCGGCAACCGCGCAAAGACGGTCATGGAAGACGGCGCCATCCCGGCGGTCATCTACGGACACGGCGTCGAACCCCGTTCGGTCCAGGTCACGGCAACCGATTTTCGCAAGGTCTTCAAAGCAGCAGGCTCTTCCTCGCTGGTCGATTTGGATGTGGACGGCGGCCAGGCCTTCAAGGTCGTCATCAAGGAAGTCCAGGTCAATCCGGTCACCATGATCCCGACGCACATCGATTTCCACCAGATGCGCATGGATGAGGAAATGACGGCTGAGGTGCCTCTGACGTTCACGGGCGAATCCGCAGCGGTCAAACAGTCTGCCGGCACGCTCATCGAGAGCATGGATTCGGTCACGGTCCGCTGTCTGCCTGGCGATTTGCCGCACGAGATCATCGTGGACATCTCGGTGCTCAAGACATTCGATGATTCCATCTCCGTTTCCGATCTGGCCGTGCCCAAGGGCGTGACCATCGAGGACGACGGCAACCAGACGGTAGCCACGGTCGCGGCGCCGCTCACCGAGGAGCAGCTCAAGAAACTTGAAGAGGGCGAAGCCCATGACGTGACAGCCATCAAGACGGAAGCCGAAGAGAAGAAGGCTGCAGAGGACGCCAAGGCGGCTGAGGAAGCCAAAGCCGCGGAATCCAAATAACCATGGAGCAAGGCAAGCGCAACGTCACAATTTCATTCGAGACATTTATAAAACGGTCCTGGCCCCTGTTGGGGTTCGGGGCCGTTTTATTGATTGGGGCGATAATCGGACTGTCTTGGTTCGCGGTCTCGGGCAAGGGACGGAAGCAGACGGCTGAACCTCAGACGCAATCCGCGACCTCGACCGCTGAAGTCGCGACCAGCACCGGCGACTTTGTGTCGCGCGCCCTAGATGGAGTCCTGGTCACGCCAGCCGAAGCGCGTCTGCAATCGTATGCCGTGATGGTGGAGAACCATACGGATGCGCGGCCGCTTTCCGGACCGGCCTCCGCGAACCTCGTTTTTGAAGTTCCTGTCGAAGGCGGCATCACGCGCTACATGCTGGTGTTCGATGCCACGACCACGGTCGATTCGATCGGGCCGGTCAGGAGCGCACGGGCCTATTATGTCGATTTGGCCGACGGCTTGAACGCGGTCTATGCCCACGTGGGCGGCAGCCCTGAGGCCCTGGACAACATCAAGAAGATGTCAGGCTTCCGCGACCTGAACGAGTTCTCAAACGGGAAATATTTTTGGCGTTCAAGCAAGCGGTACGCACCACACAACACCTACACCCGGACGGATTTGTTGCATGATGCGGCGGATACGAAGAAATTCAAGGAAGGTCATTTCAACGGTTGGCATTATAAAGAAGACGATGCCATGGAGAGCACGACGAGCAGCGTGCGCGGGACGGATAATGGGCCGAAAATCCCGTACGGCGGGTCGTATAATGCCAGCTGGAAATACGACCGCGCTTCGAACATGTATGAACGGCACGAGTCCGGAGAGCTCCAAAAGGATGCTGACGGGACGGTGGTCAAAGCCAAGAATATCGTAGTCCTGGATACGGACGGGGAGACGTACGACAACTACGGCCGGTTGAAGATCCGCACCACGGGCAGAGGCAAGGCCATCCTGTACCGCGACGGCAAGTCGCATGAGATCGTTTGGCGCAGGAATGCCGGGGAGAACTTCCGGTTCGAAGGGCTGGACGGGACTGATGCCATGTTCAACCGCGGCACGACCTGGGTCGAGGTGACGATTGACCAGGATGTTTTCAGTGCGGCTTCTCCGACTACCACAACCTCTTCGACGACGTCGACGCACTGAGGCCCGGTTTCGGCTGCCTGCTGAGATTTACATCTTATATCACATCTGATATATTTTTTTTATGCCACAAAAAACAAACAAAGCCGCCGACGAGCGCCGGGCCATGGGCGCGTTCGTCCGCCGCATCCGCGAACAGAGGGGGATGACGCAAGCCGACCTGTCCAAGGAGCTCGGTACCTCGCAGAGCGCCTTGGCCCGGATCGAGAAAGGGGACCAGAACATGGGTTTCGACCTGTTGATGAAGATCGGTGACGCCCTGGACCGCAAGATCCTGACCGTGAGCGACTCGGTGGACTTCGAGATCCGCGGCGGGCGCAAACTCCAGGGCGAGGTTGCGACCAACGCCAGCAAGAATGGGGCGTTAGGCCTGTTGTTCGCGTCGCTCCTGAACCGCAACGTCACGGTCCTGCATGATATCCCGCGCATCGAGGAGGTTAACCGCATCCTGGAAGTCCTGCAGAGCATCGGTGTCCAGGCTTCGTGGAAGCAGGGGAATACGCTTGAGATCCGACCGCCAGAGAAGTTCCGGCTTGATGCCCTGGACCGCAAAGCCGGCGGCCGGACGCGGTCAGTCATTATGCTCTTGGGTTCCATGATCCACCGGTTCAAGGACTTCGAAATCCCGTCGGCCGGCGGCTGCCGTATGGGCATGCGGACGATCGCGGCACACCGCTACGGGCTCGAGGAGCTGGGTGTGCGCATCGCCCAAGGGAAAACTTGCGATTCTTACCGCATCAGCGTCGGCAAACTCAAGCCCGCGGATATCGTGCTCTATGAATCCAGCGACACGGCGGCCGAGAACCTGCTCATGGCCGCAGCGCTTATCCCGGGCAAGACAGTCATCCGCTATGCGCCGCCCAACTACCAGGTGCAGGAAGTATGCTTTTTCCTAGAGGCCCTGGGCGTGAAGATCGAAGGCATCGGGACGACTGTATTGACGGTCCATGGCATCGAGAAGATCGACAAGCCCATGGAGTGGTGGAATAGCGAGGATCCGATCGAATCCATGATGTTCGTGAGCGCGGCCGTCACCACTGCCTCCGAACTCACTGTCCGTCGCTGTCCCATCCGCTTCCTGGAGCTCGAACTGCTCAAGCTCAAACACATGGGCCTGCGGCTCAAGATCTCCAAACCTTATCCGGCCAGGAACGGACGCACTGAACTCGTGGATGTGACCGTCTATCCGTCGAAACTCCACGCGCCGCACGACAAGATCCATGCCCTGCCGTATCCGGGCATCAACACCGACAACCTTCCGTTCTTCGTGCCGATCGCCACGCAAGCCAAGGGCACGACGCTCATCCACGACTGGATGTGGGAGAATCGTGCTATCTATTTCACGGAACTTAATCGGCTCGGCGCGGATATCACGCTGGCCGACCCGCATCGCGTCTTCGTCCATGGCGCGACGCCGCTCAAAGGTGCGCAGGTCGTATGCCCTCCGGCATTGCGTCCGGCCATGATCATCCTCATCGCCATGCTGGCGGCTGAGGGAAAATCGGTCCTGCGCAACGTCTATTCCATCGCCCGCGGGTATGAAGAAATCGCCGAACGTCTGAATAAGATCGGCGCTGACATCAAAGTCATAAAAGGATTGGGCTAGCTATCGTTCTTGCGGATCGGGCGTTTTTTGAGGCGTTCGCTCATGAGCTTGCCGCGCTCGGATGTGACGTTTTGGTCCAGGTCTAGCAAATCCAGGAATTCGTTGTCGTGGCTGATGATGACGAACGTGGTTTCGGGGTGTTTGGCTTTCTCTTCGTTCAGGATGCGCGCGATGTCGAGCTTGGTTTTGGGGTCGACCGAGGCCGTGGGTTCATCCAAGAAGACGACACGTGATTTTTCGGCGCGGATTTTGAGCAGGGTGCGCGCCAGGCCGATGCGCGACGTCTCGCCTCCCGAAGTTCCGCTCTGGTCGCCGCGGCCGCCGGTCAGTTTTTCCTGCAGATTAGGGAAGCGTTTGGTCAGGCCGACCTGCTTGAGAATTTCCTGGATTTCTTTTTCGTCCACTTCACTGTTGACGCCGAACATCAGGTTGTCGCGGATGGTGCCCTCGAAGATGTAGGGGAACTGCGAGAGGTATGCCATTTTGCGGTAGATGGCCTGGGGACCGGCCTTTTTGATGTCTTTGACCGGCACTGGTTCGAGTGACTTTTCGCCGTCCTTGCCCGTCCTTTCCGTGGCGCCGAAGTACGCCTGGCCGCTGGTCGGGGTGAAATAGCCGGACATGATCTTGAGCAAGGTCGATTTACCACCGCCGGATTCGCCGCGGATGCTGCAGAAAGATCCGCCCTGGATGCGCGCCGAGGCGCCGTCCAGTATTTTGCGGTCCTTGTAGCGGATGGTGATGCGGTCGAGCACGATGTCATTGCCTTGTACCTGATCCATACCGATGCGCTCGGTCTCCAACCTCTTTTCTTCCTCGGCATGGCCGTTGAACATCAATTCCATCTCCATTATGTCTTGGATTGAGGTCAGGAGCTCGCGTTTGGTCTCGAGCATGGTCCGCATGCCTTCGTTGAAGTTGCCGGAATAGACCATGGCCGCCACGAAGCCGCTCGATCCGCCGTTGGTCAGGAAGGTGACGACGGCGGCGACGATGGCGTTCAGTGCGCCGAAGAAGCGGTAGGTGTTCTGTTCGACGACGCGCAGCAGCGTTTCTTCGGATTTGGCCGCTCGCGCCTCGCCCATGAGGACCTGCAGGCGTTCTTGGAGTTTGTCTTTTTCGCCGGATAGCACGGTCTCTAGATGGGCGCTCATCTGTTCGCTCAATGCCTGGGCAAGGTCGTCGGCCCGTTTTTTTGAGGCCTCGCGTTTTTCCCAAAATTTTCCGCGCTTCTTCATTTGTTTATCCAGAACCAGCATGAGTCCGGCGCCAGCCATGGTTCCGGCGGCGAGCGCCGGGCTCTTGTAGCCCAGGACAGCGACGCTTGTCACGAGCGTGGTGATAGTCGGAAGAAGGTTGTAGCTCACGGTCCGCATGACTTGTTCGTAACCGTACTGTGCGTTGCCTGCTTTGCGGCGGATGGTGTCCATGCCGTGTTCCCGTATGTCGCTGCCCGGGAAGTGCGTAAAGTTTTCGGCCAGACGCTCGTTGAATCCGCCGGGCTTGGTCAAGTTGCCCTTCATGAACTTCTCGAACCAGGCATTGATGCCGATGGTCGTGGCGCCGCCGGCGACTTGGGCCAGGCCGAACAAGCCGATTTGGGTGATATCGACTTCGCCATCTTTGAAGGCATTGGCCAGGAGCGACGGGGCCACGCCCTGGATGAGTGCGGGCACCATCAAAGCCACGGACAGGGCCAGGAATTTACCTTTCTCACCTTTGAGGTAGCGCTCGAACAGGCTGTTGGTGTACTTGATGGTCTGGACCTCATGGATCGGCAAGGCGTGCAGGTCTTGGATATCGCAAAGCCTGACAAGTTCCTTGATTTCTTCCGGGGTGAAGCCGGCTTTGGAATATTTTTCCTCAAGGCGTTTGAGCAGGATATCTTCCGGGAATTCTTTCTCGGCGAACGCTTGGCGCGCTTCTTCAGTATAGAAAACACGTTTACCGATCCCTACCTCGCGGACGACCTCGGCCTTCTCGGTGCGCACTGTGTTGCGGAAGGAGCGTGCGTTCTCAGCTTCGCGGAAAGCGTCGAAATATTGTTCCAAAGTCGCGCCAAGGGATTCTTCTTCAGGAGTCAGCGACCGGTCTTCGTCCGCGTCATTGTCCTTGAACCGCGCGATGCGCAACGTCAGCTTGCGGATTTCCTCGAGAGTCCCCGGCGAGAGGGCCTCGACGTAGCTTTCGGCTTCTGTGTGCCGCGTGATGGACCGACGGATGTCCAGGGTTTCTTCGAGGAGCTCTTTCGGCAGCTTGTCGGTCCCGAACCACTCTTTGAGTAAAACCTTGGCCTCCTCGAGTAAATTCTGGCGTTCTTGGGCCGAAAGGCGTCTGTCTTTGGTCAGTTCGGCGGTTCTGGGTCTGGTTTCGGCGGGATTCACGACCGCGAATGGATTGCCTGGTTGTTCGGGCATATTCAGCGCAAGGATAACACGAATACGCGGTTCCTTTTGGCCAGGTCTTTGTGGATTTTGGTTTTGGCTTTGGGGAAGAGTTTTTTCGCCAACTCCTTCAGTGCCGCGGCTTGCGGCGGATCGAATTCAAGATAGACTTCCACGGATTCGAAACCTAATGAGTCACGTTGGTGCGCCAATTGCGTCAAGAATTTGTTTATCAGCGCCAAGCCGTCGCGGCCGGCGAAGAGCGCGGTTTGGGGTTCGTACATCACGACGTCGGGATCAAGGATTTTCTTGTCGCTGTCCGGGAGATAGGGGAGGTTGGCGGCGATGATGAGCGTCGGGAATTCGGAGGATGCGGAACGGAGGTAATTTTTAGTCTTTGCGTCCAACAGGTCGGCTCGTCCAAAGCGGATACGGTCGGTAACCGCGAGTTGTTTTGCGTTTTGCCTGGCGACAGTGAGGGCTTTGGCGCTGACGTCGGTGGCGAGGATGGCGGCGTCGCGGATTTCCTTGGCGAGCGTAATGGCGAGAGCGCCACTTCCAGTTCCTAAATCCCAAATGAAAAGGGGAGATGCAGGATGTGGGATGCAGGATGTAGAAATCAGATCCACCATCAACTCCGTTTCCGGTCTTGGGATCAAAACGTCGCGGGTGACTTTGAAATTGCGGCCATAGAATTCTTTGTATCCTAGGATGTAGGCGACCGGTTCGTTTTTCGTGCGGCGTTGGACGAAGGCCTGGAATTTATTTTCGAAAATCGGGCGCAACAGCTCTTCACCGTGGGCGATGATCCAGGCGCGATCTTTGCCCAAGACGTGGGCCAAAAGGATTTCGGCTTCGAGCCGGCCGATGTCCCGGTCTAGGGCGCAAGTGATCCGCTTGGGCTGGAGTTTTTTGGCGGCTTCCTGCAAGGCGACGGAGATGGTCATGCCCATAGGTTACCACGGACGAAAGCGGCTTACATGTATTGACCGCATCTCCTGCGGGTGTTTAAGTTCGGGGCGAAGGAGGTTGAGGATGATCGTAGATTTCGTCAGCTGCATTCGTTCCGCCCTGCTCGAGAAGAGGCCGGTTAAAGTCACCATCGCAGGACACGAGTTCCTTGTTGATGCGAATGACTTGCGCATCGTGGTCGTCAAAGAACTGTGCGAACATGCTGTCGCATGGGCCATCATTACGGAAGCCGGCAAGCTCCCGCAGAACATCCCGCTCTTTCCCGGCGTCATAATCGACAATGTGTTTTTCAACTTCATTTCGTGCAGTTTTCTCCTCAACAACGACCTGAGAAGCTGCCACGTCAGGATTGGGGATTTCGACGTCAGGATTTCCCAGGGGAACGGCGCCGTGTTCCATGGCAAGGTCGGTTATCTGTTGCGCCGCACCAAGGAAGAGGCGGATGAGTTCACCAAGGCTTACTCGAACTCCTGCTGGTAAGCGTTCCGTCAGCGGCTCCACACGCGCCGCCCATCGCTTGATGGGCGGCTTCTTCGAATAAAACAAAAACGCCGCTTGCGCGGCGTTTTCGTCTGGTGGACGTTGCAGGATTCGAACCTGCGACCTTTCGAATGTGAATCGAACGCTCTAACCAACTGAGCTAAACGTCCTGAACGTGCGGAGAATATAGCGGAAAGATGGGGGATTGGCAAGAGATGAAAAATGCGGTCGGATATTGCTTTTTGGCGGCTTTAGCGGTTTCATCTAGGCATGATCAAACACGCCATCATCCTCGCCGGAGGTCAGGGGACGCGGCTCCGTCCTGTGACTTTGGAGACGCCAAAGCCGCTCGTGACCGTGCAAGGTACGCCGATAGCGACCTGGCTCGTGAGACTCTTCGCGCGACATGGGGTCGAAGAAGTCACGGTAATTTATCCTACGAAATGGAAAGAAAGGTTCGAAGCATGGTCAGACGAAGTCCGTAATTCGAACGTCAAGATGCCGGACATCAGGCTCCACGAAGAAAAAGAGGCCATGGGCACGATGGGCGCTCTAGTCCATGACGTCGAATTAGGTGAGGGACCAATGTTCGTGACAAACGGCGATGAGCTTAAGGGTCTCGATCTTTCTCGTCTCGTCGAGTTCCACGAGGCGCGGAAGGCCGAGGATATCCGCCATGCGGTGACCATAGCCCTTGTTCGCGTGCCGAATCCCTCCGAATACGGGGTGGCTGAGATGGACGGCGAACGCATCGCGCGGTTCCACGAAAAACCGGCCATCCCGCCGTCCACGTTGATTTCTTCCGGGTTGTACGTCATCGAGCCAGACGCTTTGGATGAGGTCTCGAAAGAGAATAGATTTTTGATGTTCGAGAAAGACCTGTTTCCGCGGTTGGCGCAAGAGAAGCGTCTAGGCGGATGTCAGCTCGACGGGCAGTGGTATGACTGCGGCACGATGGAAAGATGGGAGAGGGCCATCAATGAATGGAATGGATTGGATTAGCTGTTTCGACAATTTTTCCCACTGTCATTTCGACCGAAGCGGAGAAATCTCTGAAACGAGAGATCTCTCGACTGCGCTCGAGATGACAGAGTAACTTAAGCCTGGCATCGGTTGATACGACACGCTATTATCCTGTCATGTCGAGCATCGACTCTATTTGGAAAAAATTACTGCCTTTAAAACGCGTATCACCCGTGGACCGTTACCAGATAAAAGTCGTCACCTCCACGGCTGAATTATCCGTGCAGGAATATTTGCCGGCCGAGATCAGGTTCGTGTTGGCGGTGAGGCCTTCGCGGTTCGAGACGTTCCGGAAACTGTTGGAAGACGGTTACGGCATCGGCGTCAGGACAGTGGAGAAGACTCCGGACAAGGTGTTGAAGGCCGTGGACCGGATTTCGCGCGAGACGCAGGCGAACACCGTCATACCATGGCTGCCGAACCTTTTGCGTAACGAAGAGCTGCCGGTGTTCAGCGAGGTCGAGTTGCGTTCGGCAGAGGCGCGCGGCGTCAATTTGTACGAAGAAGCGCGGACGATCCTGGCCGAAAGGCATGAGTTCCGGAAAATTGTGGTCGTGGACCTGCATAACCGCGCAGTCGGGACGGACATCCAGCGCCTGATGACCGAGGTCAACGAAGACCTGTATCCGCTATCCATCGACGCCATCGTGCATCGTGTCGTATTCGACAACGCCCATACGCGCACCGAGATCGCGCAATCCATCATCAAGGCGCTCATCCTCATCGGTCCGATCGCCCACGTCTTGGAGCACTTCCTTTCCGGATTGGGCAAGATCTTCGCAGCCAGCGTGGACGACCTTTTGTCAGAGACTGCCGAATTGTTCGCGTTGCGCGGTTCGGGTTTCACCTGGCGCCAGCTCCTGAAGCGGTCGCGCATCCTGATTCCGATTTTCATCTTGGCGACATACGGCGCCTTCCAGGTCGAGCCATTGATCCGCGAAGGGCGCGTGGCCCTGGCTGGCGCGGTGTTCGGCTTATCGGCCGTGGCTTTGTCGCTGACTACCGCCATCCAATCCATCTTCATGTACCGGAAGTCATATCTGACGTTGGTCAATGAAGGCAAATTGAAACTCGCGACCGGCCAATCGCTCGTGGGCTTTGCTTTGCGCCAGGATTTCACCAACCCGGCGCGGCTCGGCCTGTTCGTCGGCGCTTTCTGTTCGCCGTTCGCCGCCGCAGCCGTTTTCCTTTTCAAACCCGAGTTGGCCGATAACGGCTGGATTTTGGCGCTTTTAGGTTCGACCGAATCCATCGTGGCAGGGATAACGGTCGTCGGTTCGGCGCGTATCGAACGTTGGCTGTTCAGGAGCAAAATCAACCGTGTCCTGCGGAATATGGTATTCAACCAGGCCTCTCCGGAGGCCAGGTAACCGACCCTCGACAAGAGGCATAAAACACGATAACCTAAGGATTACATGACATTCCCATTTTCCCGTAAATCATTCACCGAAGAGTCCCAATCCAAGAAGACGGCGGTCGGTTCGGCTTTGTCATTGGTGCTGGAATTGGTCCAGGTTTTGGCCATCTCGCTCGCCATCATCATCCCAGTCAGGTATTTCCTGATCCAACCGTTCTACGTCAAAGGCGCTTCGATGGAGCCGAGCTTTTGGGACCATGAATACCTGATCATCGACGAACTGAGCTACCGCTTCACCCAGCCAGAGCGCGGCGACATCGTGGTCTTCCGCTACCCGGCCGACCCCAAGCAGTTCTTCATCAAGCGCGTCATCGGCTTGCCGGGGGAGACGGTCGAAGTCGCGGGCGGGCAGATCAAGATCTACAACGACAAGAACCCGAACGGCGTGGTGCTGGACGAGACGGCTTATCTGGACCAGACGTACACCTCGATGACCCGGACGGTCACGCTCAAGAACAGCGAGTATTACGTGATGGGCGACAATCGCGTCGCGAGTCTCGATTCGCGCATCTTCGGACCCATTGACCGGAGCAGCATCGTGGGGCGCGTTTGGCTCCGCGGATGGCCGCTGGACAGCTGGAAGATATTCAACGAGCAGAAATACAAGTCGCTGTAGGGTTTTCTCGTTCGGCAGACTGCTGCGTTGCCGGCTGCGGTAACCCATGACAGCGTATTCCGAATACGCTTTACTCCGTTCTTCGCCGGCGCCTCGCATTCCATCCAGACGAGAAAGTTCTAACCTGCCTCAAACAACCAAAGCCAATATGCCAAACTCGAAAAAACCGCCAGTCAAACCCAAGGAGACCAAGCCGGCGTCCGCCGCTCCGGCCAAGAAAGGACCGTCACCGCTCAACCTGGTGCGCGGCATGAAAGATCTGTTGCCGGCCGACCAGCCGTACTGGGACATGATGCGCCGCAAGGCCGAGGAATTGTCAAAAGCTTACGGCTTCGAACGCATCGATACGCCGGTTCTTGAAGAGACGGCTTTGTTCGTGCGCGGCGTGGGCAAACTCACGGACATCGTCGAGAAGGAACTCTATACTTTCGATACTTCAGGCGGCGAGCATGTGTGTCTGCGGCCAGAGAACACGGCTTCGATCGTCCGCGCCTTCATCCAGCACGGCATGCTGAACCTACCGCAACCGGTCAAACTCTGGTATTTGGCTCCCATGTTCCGTCATGACCGTCCGCAGCACGGACGCTACCGCCAATTCTGGCAGTACGGCTGCGAGATCCTCGGGGACTCGGCGGCAGTCGTGGACGCGCAGCTGATTTTCGTCGCTTACCTCTTCCTGAAAGAGCTCGGCATCGAATCCACGGTCCAGATAAACTCCATCGGTACGCCGGAATCGCGAGCTAACTACAAGAACGCCTTGGTCTCATTCTTCCGCGCGCGCCGGAACAAGCTTTCCGAAGACGATAAGCGCCGGTTGCTCAAGAATCCGTTACGCGTCCTCGACTCGAAAGATCCGGCCGTGATGGAGATGAAAGCCGAAGCGCCGCAGATCGTGGACTGGCTGGACGAGGAATCCAAAGCGCACTTCATGCGCGTCCTGGAATTCCTGGATGAGATGAAGGTGCCTTATGAATTGAACCCGTATCTGGTCCGCGGCCTGGATTACTACACGCGGACTGTGTTCGAACTTTACGCCAATTCGAGCAACCAGGATCTGGCCCAGGCGGCTGTGTGCGGCGGCGGGCGTTACGACGGTCTGTCTGAAGTCTTGGGTGGTCGTCCGACACCGGCAGCCGGTTTCGCCATGGGACTGGACCGCGTCTTCAGCCTGCTCAAGGAGGCTAACCTGGCTTTGCCCCAGGACGAAGCTGACGTGTTCGTGGCCCAGCTGGGGGACCAGGGTCGGAAGCGCGCCCTGGCTGTGTATGAGGAGTTGCGCAAAGCCGGCATCCCGGCGGGTGAGGCATTCTCCAAGGACTCGATTAAGGCGCAGATGGAGCTGGCCAACAAGAAAAAGGTCAAATTGGTGGTGATAATCGGCCAAAAAGAGGTGCTGGACGGGACGGCCGTGATCCGCGATATGGACTCAGGGACGCAGGAAATCGTGGATGTGCGTAAAATCGTCCACGAAATCCAGAAAAAGCTAGGCACGATACAAGCCCATTGACGAATCCGCATATTTGGCCTAATATTGCCACACGTCGAATAGGACAGAATAACTAACCAAAGAAAGGAAGGTGGGTCGCATGGGAGAAGTCAAACGCCGAAAAGGAGAGACCTTTGACGCCTTGCTCCGCCGCTTCCAGCGGCATGTGCAGATGAGCGGCAAATTGCTCCAGGCCAAGAAAATCAGGTTCAAGAACAAAACCATGAACCGCAACAAGAGACGCACGAGCGCGCTCTACCGCGTAACCAAGCGGGAAACTTACGCGTACCAATTGAAGACCGGGCAGCTCAAGGACGAACCGCAGCGAGGGCGCCGTTAGGCCTTCAGGTCCGCATAACAAAAACAGAAACGAAAACGTCGAGCCTTGGGCTCGACGTTTTGGTAATAACGATGTAATTTATTGCCAGGAAAGAACGACCATAAACAAACAGCCTAACACCAGCTATGCCTACCATATCCCAAAACATCGAAGGAGACCTGAAGGAAGCCATGAAGGCCAAGAACGAATCGGCGCTGTCCACCTTGCGCATGGTCCGCGCGGCTTTCAAGAACAAGCAAATCGACGTCGGGCACGATCTCACGGATGATGAAGCCACGGCCGTGATGCGCACCATGGTCAAACAGTATAAGGACGCCTTGAACGATTTCCGCAACGCTGGCCGAACCGACTTGGCGGACAAGCAGGCGAAAGAGATTGAATTGATCGAGCACTATTTGCCGGCCATGATGTCCGAGGCACAGGTCGAGGAATTGGCTAAGGCCGTGATATCCGAGATGAATGCGACTTTGTCCGACACGGGCAAGGTCATGGGCGCGGTCATGAAGAAAGCGGCTGGACAGGCGGATGGGACCGTGGTCAGGAATGTAGTCGAAAAGCTGCTGAAGGGATAAGCCCTAGGATCCAAATATAAAACCCGAGCCACTCGGGTTTTATTGTTGTGATTAACCGGAAGCAGTGACGGGAAAAATTATGCACAACTCACGGAATAAATTGGAGGAAGTGTGATATAATTTTGTAAAATTATGCCCCAACAAAAAAATCAGGTCGCACCCATGACTGTGCTCGGCGTCCTGTTCACTCTCATCGCGGTAGTGGCGCTCGTCGCGTTGGTCCAATTAAGGTCCAAAGCCGATACGTCCGTCCAAACCGCCAGCGTCGGTCAAGAGGAGCCGTCTGTCGATTCGATTACGGCAGTCGATCAATCAGCGGTCGACATTATCAACGGAACGCTTGTCCCGATTGAGGCGCAGACGAATACGGTCACGGTCACGGCTAACGTGAGCGACCCGAACGGCTGCGAAGACCTATCTGGCGTTAGTCTTGCCATATCTTTGGACGAGATAGCGGGCGACTGTATGGACGGTGGTTTTGATGCGCAGGTAGAATGTTATTCGTCTTCGCTCACCAAGGCGGAGCTGACTGGCTGTACCGGAGCTGGGGATACGACGGCAATCGCGACTTTCACGGTACCGGTGGCTAACTTCGCCCATCCGACGGATGCCGGAAGTCCGCAGGGCGATTTAGGGTATCACTGGATGATTGGGATCATGCTGGCGGATGCGGCAGATAATAGGGTTTTTGACACGAGGACTTTTGATGTAGCGAGCCTGGCCGCGTTTAGTACCGAAAGCGTCATCAACTACGGTACGGTCGGGTTGGCCCAAGTCTCCGATGCGCAGACCCTGACATTCTCCAACACGGGCAACCGCTCTGAGGATGCGGATGTGGTTGCGTTGCATACCGACGCGCCGTGGGATCCCCCATATCCACCGATTGATGGCGATATGCATTCTGACCAGGGCGCTAACTTTGCCATCATCCCGGCGGCCAATGTCCATTATTCCCTGACTTCCGATTTCACCTATAACGAAACGCCGGACACTGGTGAGGCGGCGGTCTCCAAGACGGATGCCGAGACTTTCGCCATCCAGTTACCCCAACAGCTGCTTGATGGTGCGGGCAATATCCCTATGGTCGACACCTTCTGGAGGCTGAAGATTCCGGATACGGGCGTGAATGGTGAATATCAGAACACGTTGGTGTTCACGGCGGTTCCAACGACAATAGCCGCAGGTGGCGGTGCGACGCCTATCAGCTATAACTGGTCCGAGACCAGGCCGGCAGGCGACACGGCGAATTCCTGGTACGCTGTAGATTCTGATTCATCGGGTCTAAAATTGATTGCCGCGGTCAACGCCGGTTATGGCGGCGGTACCGGTCGGCTGTATGTGACTACGGATGGCGGGACGAACTGGTCAGAGACGCAGCCAGTGGGGAACGTCAGCAGGAGTTGGGAAACCGTGGCTACCGACGCTTCCGGCCAAGATCTTTATGCCGCGATTTACTCGAATTTTGTTTATGCCTCGCATAATGGCGGTACATCTTGGAGCCAGATAACCCCGCCTGGATTCGGCGGTGCAGGTTGGATTTCCATCGATACCGATTCTATCGGAGATAAGGTGATCTTAGCTGCAACATACGGTCGGCTGTTCGTCTCTGATGATGGCGGCGCGACTTGGACGCAGAGGACGCCTGCCGGCGCAGCAAACAGAGCTTGGACGGATGTCGCCGTGAGCGCGGACGGTTCTGTATTGATGGCGGCATATAATGGCGGGGATGTGTATGTTTCGACTGACGGTGGTATCAATTGGTCGGACAAAACTTTGAGCCTGGGAACGAAATATTGGAAGAGCTTGGCTTTGGATGGAGACGGCATCAATATGCTGGCTTCTGTTTATGCAGGGCGCGTCTACAAGTCCGCGGATACGGGGACGAGCTGGGAGGAAGTCCAGCCGGCAGGGGATGCGAACAAAAATTGGTACTCGGTTTCGGTCAACAGCAACGGCCAGCGCATGGTGGCCGTGTCGAACTATAATGATGTTGGCAACGATGGCCGGGTTTATACATCATATGACGGCGGCACGAATTGGACGGTGCACACCCCGCCGGGCGCCGTGGCCCAGTGGTGGCTGACTAGTGCCATCAACGAAGTCGGCGATAGAATCATCGTCGGTTCCGATACTCCTCTCGGGCGGTTGTATGTCGCTACGGGTACCTCGGGTCAATAATCACTGAACTGCTGATAGATAAGACTGTTTAAGGACAGGCCCCAAACGGGGTCTGTCCTTTCGATATCAAATCAGAACCCCGGATTTTCATGCATTCTGGGTCTCGATGGAAGATTGAGATAGGCGATTGATCCAGGTGCAGTGGCTAGTTTTTCCGGGGTTCGTCTGATCCGGCCAAAGCGATTGTGCGTTGGTTGCTTATTTTGTATACTTGCAAGGATATATTTTCCACAACATGCCTAAGAAAAATACGGCTGTGCATATTTTGTTAAAACGGGGGATGAACCGCGCGCTCTTGGGCGCTGGGCTTCTATCCCTGGCTGTGTTCCTGCTGCCCGTCCCGACATCGGCCCAGACGCCAGAAGCACTCCAGAATACCCAGCTGACGGCCGAAGCGGCGGGCGTCTCCGGAGGCGCGACCGACCTCGTGACCATCATCGGGCGAATCATCAACATCGCCCTGGGGTTCGTGGGCATCGTGTTCCTGGTGCTAATGCTTTACGCCGGCTACATGTACATGACCGCGGCCGGCGACCCGGAAAAGATCAAGAAGGCAGTCGCGACCATCCGCAACTCGGTCATCGGCATCATCATAATCGCCTCAGCCTGGGCAATCACTTCGTTCATCCTGGGGATGTTCGCCGACAGTACCGGAGGGACGATCGGCGGAGGGACGACTGGTCCGGCGTCGGGCTTCACGGTCTCGCCGGGAGCGTCATGTCTGGGCCGCGGCATCATCGACATGCAGTTGCCGGACAGGAATGCGACTGACGTACCGCGCAATTCACCGATCATCGTGACGTTCAAGCAGGCCATCAAGCCTGAATCCATGATGTCCGATTGGACCGCTGCAGCCAGCACGACCAAGACCGAATGGGCGTTGAACGAAAAATTGATAAGGATTTACAAGACTAAAGAAGGCGAGGACACCGCTTTGAGCGGCGACAAGGTCAAGGTGCGCTATACCAAAGATCTCAAGACGTTCGTGTTCAAGCCTGTGGATTACCTGGGCAGCCAGGCCGTACCGACGGGTTATACGGTCATCCTGATGGGCGGTAAGACGGGTATCCTGAAACTCGACGGCACGCCGGCCATCACCTGTTCATCCAATAACCAGTACGCCTGGCAATTCGAGGTCTCCACGGCTTTGGATTTGACGCCGCCGAACGTGACTGCCGTCATACCGCCGGCCGGGGGATTATATGCCCGCAACATCGTTATCCAGCTGAACTTCAACAAAGCCATGGATCCGACTGCGGCACAGGGCAAGACCAGCGACGGATTCAGCAGCATCGAAACACTGGCGACACCGAATGGCGGGACACTGGCGACACCGGTTGCGGGCGAATATCGCGTCACCAACCAGTATCGGACGGTCGAGTTCGTGACCGATTCCAAATGCGGCACCAATTCATGCAACCGCGACATCTACTGCCTGCCGGGCCTGAGCAATATCCAGGTCACGGCCAAAGCCGCGACGCTCGATGGACCTGGACCGCAGGCCGTGTACACCGATAACGGTTATGACGGCTTGGTCAGCGTGGTCGGAAACTCGCTTGACGGCAACCAGATGGGCGGTGACGGCAAGGCTGCAGGCCCGCCAACGGACAATTTCATTTGGTCGTTCGGTACCACGAATGACATCAAGATAACGCCGCCGGCAATCACGCTGACTGTCCCGGACGTGACCGATGCGTCCAAGAATTCGAACGTCCCGCTCGACCAGCCGATTTGGGCCGTGTTCGATTCGTTCCTGCAATCTTCGACCTTGAATTCCGATAACGTGACGGTCGACGCCCATGGCGTGACGGAGCAACCTGATTCGTTCTGGTGGATGATCGGCATGAAGCTGGTCAAGAACGACGGAACCGAAATCGACACCAACAAGTTACCGCCGGAAATCCCGGAGGCGGCAGCCATCGTGATCAGCCACCGGGCATTCATGCCGTCCGGGACTTATCCCAAGCTGAACTACTACGATCCGTACATCAGCTCCGAGGTCCAGGACGCGTACCAGAATTGCTTCAATCCGGCGCGGAAATGCGGCACCGGGACCGGCTTCAACTGCTGCAAATACACTCCGACATCGGAAGAATGTAAGAAACAACTACACCCATGAACCTCCGCCGCACCATCTTCGCTTTGGGAATGCTGGGCACCGCCTTGTTGACGGGTGCCGCCCTTTTCTTGGCTAGCCCGGTATCGGCCCAGGTTGATACGGGGTTGCAGGAGGTGGGGCAGACGGTGAAACTCTCAAGCACCGATCCGAGGGTCATCGCCACCAATATCATCAACTGGGCGCTTGGCCTGATCGGCATCGTACTGGTCGTGCTCATCCTATACGCAGGCTTCCTGTGGATGACTTCGGGCGGCGAAGCCGACAAAATCGAGAAAGCCAAGAAGATCATCACGAACGCCATCATCGGCCTGGTGATAATCCTTTCGGCTTGGGGCATAACGCGCTACGTAATCAACGCGCTGCTCCAGGCGACACAGGAGGGCGGGGGAGTCGGCGGGACCGGGGGCAGCGGTTATGTCAGCGGTTTTGGCGGGGGCGCAGGCACTTCTTTCCGCGTCACTTCCATCACGCCCCAGGGCGATACCCCAGCGAAACCGCGCAACAGCGTGGTCAAGATCGTATTCACCAAATCGGTGGATGAGGCCAGCGCCGCAGCCATCGCGGTCATCAAGGACGGCGGCACCACGGTCGGCGGGACCATCGAAGTCAGCGGATCGCTCGTGACCTTCACCCCGACCCAGGCCTGTCCGGCGCCGAATGACACGCGTAAATGTTTCGACGGCCTGTCCGGCTTCCAGATAAAGATCGCGAATACGGTCAAATCAGCCACCGGCCAAACCATCACCTGCGGAGGATTCGCTCCGGCTTGTACGGCCCATTTCACGACCAGCAACCTGGTGGACACGGCTCCACCGTCGATCAGCCTGACTTATCCGACTGACGGCATGCCGGTCAAGGTGAACTCTTTGGTCGATGTCCTGGGTACGGCTTCGGACGACAGTGGCGTGGCCACAGTTGAATTTTTCGACGGCGCGACCTCTATCGGGACTGACGGACCGAATGCCTCGAACACCCCGTTGACTTTCGATGCAAAAGTCCTTTGGGACACGATGGGCGCGGCTTTGGGGGCGCATAGCCTGTCGGCCTCAGCCTCGGATTTGGACACCAACGCCTCAAAGAGCCCGACGATTTCGGTCGTGGTCAGGGCTGAGCATTGTTTCAACGGGACGCAAGACGCGGGCGAGACCGGAGTCGATTGCGGTGGCGACCTGAACAGCCCGGAATATTGCGGCGCCTGCTCGGGCGGCACATGCACCAAGAATGCGGATTGCCAATCAGGCTTTTGCCAGGGCGGGAAATGCGTGGACAATCCGGTGATCAAGGCTGTCGCGCCTTTGAACGGCAAAGCCGGGACCTTCGTCACCATCTCAGGTGCCAATTTCGGCATCTTGCCGGGCACCGTGACATTTTTGGGCAACCCTAATGACCCGAATGACGACAAAGTGGCATTGGCGCCTCAAGCCTGCGTGAACTTAGGTTCCAAGGTATGGGCCAACAGCCAGGCAGTCGTCTCAGTCCCGGACGGGGCAGCTTCGGGTCCGATTTCCATCAAGAACTCAAGCAGCAACCTGACGGACCGCACAGACCAGGACCCGGGTCCGAATATCCCGAATTATCTCGTGGACAATTCAGTCCATCCGGGATTGTGCGCCATCAACCCCTCGGCAGAGACGGTCGGCAAGGAAGTTGACGCCATCGGGCAAGGTTTCGGCAACACCCAGGGAAAAATCTGGTTCGGTTCGGATGATTACCAACTCAGCGCCTCGCCTTGGGCGGACGGCAAGGCCCATTTCAAGATTCCGGTAGTGAACACCGGACCGTACCAGGTCAAGGTTTTGGCTGCCGCCGGAGAGAGTAACTCCGTAGAATTCGAAGTCCAGGAAAAAGACCTGGGCCAGGCGCCGCAATTGGTGGCCATGGACCCAGGCACGGGTCCGCAACAGGAATACATCACCCTGTCAGGCAAATATTTCGGATTCAACGTGGGCACGGTCATCTTCCAAGGGCAGGGTCTGGAGGCGGTCGGGGATACGTCATTTCCGCCGGCGTGCTCCTCAGGTTTCTGGCGCGACGACAATATCGTGATCAAAGTCCCGTCCGTGTTCAAGAATAACCAGGCCACGACTGACGGCACCTATCAGGTAAAGATCAAACGGGCCGACGGCAAAGAATCGAACTCATTGGATTTCACGTTGGATACAAAGCTCCAGCCCAAACCCGGGATTTGCGCCATCGAACCGGCAGTCGGACCCGAAGGTACGCCGGTCCAGGTCTTCGGTGACCGTTTCGGTTTCGACAAGCCGGTCGTGACTTTTACGGCCAACAAGAACGCGGCCGTGGATTCGAACACCAACCAATCGGTGATGACGAGCGTGCCCAAGAATTCGGGCACCGGACCTGTCACCGTACTGGCCCAAGCGCAAAAATCCAACGGCATCAATTTCCAGGTCAGGAACTGTAACGAGGCGCCTGAAATCTGCGGACCGGCGGACAAGTTCCAATGCTGCGCCAGCGGCCAATGCAAGAAAGCCAGCGACACCTGCGAACTCGTCTCGACCAAAGCCGAATTCGCGTGGCAGATGTCCACCGGCCTTATCCCGGTCGCGCCGTATGTCATCGAACAATGCGTTCCGGACCAGAAGCCTGCTCCGGTGCCGTCGCCTTCGCCGTGGATGAACCGGGCCGGTGGCGACCAAGCGCCGATCGACGCGCAAGTCATGATGCGGTTTTCGCAGAAACTGGATCCGGCGACCGTCAAGAATAAATCTTTCCACATCCTGAAATGCACGGATACGGGATCCGAGCCTTGCGCCAAGACCACGGACACGCCTTTCACCCTGAATCCGCTGACCGAGGAGAATAATCAGCAGATCGCCACACTCCAACCTTTGACCAAGCTGGACACAAGTTCGACATATCTGGTCACGGTCGCCTCGGATATCAAGGGCTTGGGCGAGACCGGCGCTTTCATGCTCGAAGTGCCGAGCTGCGGCAAAGGTCCGAACGGTGAGAAATTAGGCTATTGCTTCAGGTTCAAAACCCGGGCGACGAGCGAACCGTCGCAGATCGGCTCAGTGGCCGTGAACCCGAACATCTTCTATTTCCACGAGACCGGTGTCCCGGCCAACTACGAAGCCGTGCCCATGGACGCGAACGACAAGTGCATCGTCCTGAATTGCAGTTTGTTCAACTGGGACTGGTCGGCAGGCGATACGCGTGGTTCCATCAGCAACGACAAGGGCAGCAACGGCTATGGCAATTGCACGCAGAAAGGCATGGGCAATTCCGAGACCGGTGACGTGCCGGTGGATATCAATGCGGCTTTGGTCCAGTCTTCCCTCAAGGGTGTGGGCAAGATGTTCGTGAATTTCCTGCCGCCTCAGGTCACGGCCCACGGACCGGACTGCAGCATCGCTTGCAACAACGCTTTGGTCTGGGCCAAGTTCTCGACAAAATTGGATCCTAAGAGCATCTCCGGCAATGTCGTGATAAGCAAATGCAAGAACGAGAATTGCTATGAATCGGAGCTGGATGCCCCAATAACACCGACCATCGATTTGGGTGACGGGACGGAAATCCAGGTCAGCCATGACGTGTTCGAGAAAGGCGCATTCTATTTCGTGCTGTTGCGCGGCGGACCGAATACGGTCGACCCGCAGACAAAAGAGAACACGGGCATCAAAGGATTGAACGGCGTGCCCATGACCGGGGCCAATAACCCGCAGGGTTATGCCTGGAAGTTCAGGGTCAAGCAAGGTGATGATGCCTTCTGCAAAGCCGAAAGGGTCGAAGTCCTGCCGGTCCTGAAATATGAATCGAGCGTGGACGGGCGCCAGCTGTTCCAGGCGACGCCGTTCGGCAAAGCTGACGAATGCGACCCTAACGGGCAGAAACTGGTTGCTTCCGGAGGCGTGGTTTGGGATTCGGGGGACAAGCTGGTCGCTGATTTCTTCAAGATAAAGAATGATTTCGTCAAGACCAACAAGAACAAGCTTCCGCTCGGTTGTTCATCCAATTGCCTGGCGACTGGCTCGGGCGGACTGTTCGGCAAAGTCGCAGTCTGCGGCAACAAAACGATCGAGACGACGGATTCGCATTTCTGCGACGTGCCGAACGGCCAGGTCACGGGCAAGACGCCTAAAGGCGATAGCTGTTTGCTGCTCGCGCCGGGCGCTAAAGCCGGTGAGGAATGCGAACCGGATATCGACGGCGTCAGCATGTGCGATCCCAATACCTGTCTGTTCCTGTCCGTGAAAATGCCGCCTGCCGGGACCTGCGGTGACGGTAAAGTCCAACCTGAAAACGGCGAAGCCTGCGATTTCGGACCGACCTGCGTGGGCGGAAGTTCGGCCACGAATACCACACCAATCGCGGAATACTCTTTGTGTCCGGACGCTAACTCCAAAGCGGCCTGCGAGAACGCCGGGGGAGTCTGCAACATGCATGATTACCGCGGCTGCTCCGCCAGCTGCCGCCATCTTGGGGCCCAGGTCGGCAAAACCACCTGCGGCAACGGGGATAACTTGGGTGACGGCAAGGATTGCGACGACGGTAACAAGACCGACGGCGACGGCTGTAGTTCAGACTGTCTGCATGAAGGTTCAAAATCAAGCAACGAATTAGTAGCAGTCTGCGGCAATGAGGTCGTCGAGCCGGGCGAGACCTGCGAAGCCACTTTGGTCAACGGAGTCCCGATTTTCCCGCTCGGCTGTAATCCGACCACCTGTCTGCATACCGGCGTCATGGCCTGTACGGCCGGCGAAACCCAGAACTGCTGCGGCGACGGACTGATGGAAATCGGCAAGGATTGCGACGACGGTCCGCTCAACGGCAACACCGGTTGCAGCAAGATTTGTCTGTTTGACGGTTCGTCGGCGTATTATTCGTCAGTGAATAAATCGCGGGATCCCAGCTTCTGCGGCAATGGAATCCTGGAACCGGGTGAGCAGTGCGAGGTCGGGGCGTCATCGGACAAGGTGGCGACTGAGATCGGTTATCCCGCCGCCTATGCCATGAATCCGCCGGCTTTGAGTTCAGACGTCCTGAAGTCGGTCATGAAAAAGACTTACGGTACAGTGTCTGACGTGGTGGACCGCATGCAGTTGGCGTACATCGTGGGCCAAAAAGAGCCTGATCCGGATACCGGACTTTCAAGCGCGACATTGACCGCGATGATGATGGACCAGACCGGCATGGCCGTTTATGGCTTGCAGTGCGGCCACATCGCCGAATCGGAGTGCGAAGCGGATAGTCAGAACTTCCCGCGCGGGCTGGATAACTTCGGCTGTTGCCGCAAACGACCGTATCTGACCAAGAATTTCCCGACGTTCCCGCCGGCTGTGTGCCGCAATGTCCAGATCAACATGGAATTTTCGGACGTGATGGACACGGCGACCGTAGTCAATAACTTCCAAGTCGACCTCAAGACCAGTAATTCGAAATGTCCGGACGGGACCAAAGAGATCGCGTCCGGCGCCGCGCAAAAACCGGGAGTCTGGAATTGGGTCAAGTTCCAGTGGCAAAAGATAGTCGCCTGGTTCACGGGCAAGCCGGTGGAAGCCGAAAAATATTGTTCCGGGTCAGTGACAGGCCAGCTTACGGCTACCGGAAATCCGCTCGGCACCAAGACTTTCGCTTTCAACCTTGACCATGCGTTGGATCCCAACACTAGCTACCGTGTCCGTTTGACCGGAGACGGTGATTTGGCGGATAACGACGACAAGGCCAAGAAATCAGGTTTCAAGACCAAGGCCGGAGTGGTCCATGACAAGGATTTGGTCTGGGAATTCACGACCAACGACAAGATCTGCTCCATCAACGTCATCACCATCTCGGACACAACGGGTCTGCACCAGCCGCCCGAGGTCGAGGGCCAGGAGCATCCCTTCCTGTTCAATAACCCGGGGAATACGCCTGAAGAACGTTGGTTCGAGGCCCAGCCGCAAGCCTTGGTGAACGGCGTCGTCATCCCGCTCAGCACGACCGCCGAATATGAGTTCGGGTGGGAACCGTGGACTTCGAGCCAGACCGGCCTGGTGAATTATTGCAGCGGCTTTGTCCTGCCGAAATCACAGAAGGCGTGTTTCGTCACCCAGCAGGACAATACGACCAAGACCCAGGTCAACGGCACTTCCATCCTCACGGCGGGCATCAAGATCACCAAAGACACGATTAATGTCCCGAGCTCCACGGACTCGTCAGTTTGGGGCACGGCACCGGTGACCGTCCTGGTGTGCGAGAATCCTTGGCCGTCACTCAGCGATGCTCCGTTCCGCGATGATTTGGACTGGACGAATAACGCCCTGCTCCACGGCGCGGTCAGTAACCTGAAGAACGACACGTTCGCCAAGCTCGATCCGTTCAGCAACACCAAACCGTTCTATAATTTCGCGACCATGTATTGCCGCGATGCCGGCGTGGAGCACAAGCAGGCTGATGATCTGCCGGCTTTGGCCATCAATCCGGTGCCGCGCACCGCAGTGGATGTGGCCAACGGCATCTTGCGCCAGTACCTGTTCACTTTCGGAGATGACCGGCCTGACATGAAGACCGACGGCATCGGCATCCGTATCGCCGAAAACCCCCAGCATCTTTCGCCGGAAGAGTGGTATGCCTCGAAGGGTTTCATGGGCAACCCGAAATCCATCAAAGTCGACGGTTACCCGGCTGTGCAGGACGAAAACACGACGTACGTCGCCGGCGCAAACCAGCCGAACATCCAAGGATCCATCTACTCGAACATCTACGTCATATCGCATAACCCGGGAGCCAAGCCTGAGACCATGGCCATATTCGACCAGATGGTCAAATACCTGGCGTTCAACATCAACATCCAGGGCCAGAGCAATACTTGCCATGAGGTCGCCGGCGACCAATACGGGATCAGTTCGGTCTTCCTGACCGAAGCGACGGCCGATAAACCGTCGGTGCCCGTGGTCTGCTCGGCGGATTACGAATGCGTGGCGCTTGATCCCACCAAGAAGCTGTTCTGCGACTCGAACAAGGCTAAGATGGCGCGCGACACCCAGCGCATGGCGGATTTCCAGTCCATCATCAAGAAGTTGGGCGCCAACCCCGGGGCTTATCCGCAGCTGACGGCCGGGACTTACCTCAAGGGCATGTCCAATTCGGTTTGGACTTCTTGGAAGAACGAACTGAGCCAGGGTACGAATGTCTGGCCGGCGGATCCGATCAACCGTTTCGTGACATGCGGCAGGTGCGGCGAGAGCGGTAAGCCGTGCATGACCAACTCCGAGTGCGCGGGTCAGACCACCAGTACCTGCATGGGCGGTTCGCTGGTCGAGAAGCCGAAGAACTCAGGGAACTGGGCTTGGGAGAATAACTCCAACATTGATCCCGCGACCTGCTGGAATTCCAAGGACTTCCAATATTCCTGTCCGATGTACGATAAAGCGAACCAATTCTCGGTTTCGAGGCTGTACCAATACTCGTCGATAGCTGGCGGGACGCAGTATGAGCTGGCTTCGGAGTTCGAAGTCAAACCGCAGACCGCGCAGCAGACTGATTGGTGGTATCCGAAATTGCCGGAGCTCATGTACAAGTGCGCCAACAACGGTCGGTATTGCATGGACGACCAGGGCAAGCCGCAGGACTACCTGTGCCGCGCCTGCAGCAACCCAAAGAACTGCAAAGTCTGCAAGACGAGCGGATTGGATTGTTCGGCTGATGCCACGGTCTGCAAAACGCCGGATGTCTGCCAGGATGTGCCTTCGGTAGCCGGAACTTGCCGGCCCATCGGTGGGGCGTTCAAATACGCGGATATCTGCAAAGGCCAGCTGCTGGCTGAGAAGGGCATCTGCGGCGACGGCGTGAAGAATTCGAATGAATTGTGCGAGTTGGGTGAGACACAATCACATACCTGCACGACCAGCAAGAACGAGCCGGGCCATCAGCAATATTCGTGCACGGCCTGCACTAAATTCGACATCGATCCCCAGCATCCGCAGTGCATCGTTGACGTGAAATGCGGCAATGGGCGCATCGACAAGCATTGTTCCAATAATGCGCCTCAGGGCTGTCTGACCGATTCGGAGTGCAACGGAGGACAATGCGTCGCTGCAGAGCTGTGTGACGACGGAACGTTGAACGGCGTGTACGGACATTGCTCGACCAATTGCCAGAGCTATGGCGGATACTGCGGCAACGGCATGATGGACGCGGGCGAGACCTGCGATAAGGGATCGGATAACGGCACATGGAGTCCGCAGCAGAACCCATTGACCTGCAGTTTCGACTGCAAAGGCATCGGCCCGTATTGCGGCGACCAGGTGGTCAATGGCTCGGAAGAGTGCGATAGCCAAACCCAGACTTCGCCAGCAGCCATCTGCGTCGGCACATCCATCCTGTGCGATACCGATGCGGATTGTCCGTCCAACGTGAAGTGCGGGAGCACGACAGTATCCATGAAAGGAAAGGGTCCTGAATGGTTGAGCTCTTTGGCTTTCGTCGGTCGTGAAATCGCGAGCGCCGCTTTGGACCAGTTGGTCATCAAGAGCGTATCGGCCGCCCCATTGCCTTTGACGAAATTGAAAGGAAATCTGATCCTGAAGACGAACACGAAGCTCCAGATAGGATCAAAAGTAATCACCCCCGGGAAGACGGCGACGCCTGCTCCGTTGATACAGAAAAACGGCGTGATAATCGATAACGGCGTAGTGAACCTCCAGACCCAGCCGGTGGTTGATTTCCAGAAGTTCGGCGGAACGCAGATATTGGGGAACCAATCCAATATATTCCAGGGGTCGGGCAGCCAAATTATCCCGGTCCAGATCCCGAAGCCCAATACGACTTGCGGTGGCGCGAATACGATGAGCGCGTTGATATATGATGACGGCAAACACCACTCGGTGTTCGCGTCATGCGCCGGTTTGACCTATACCGGTTCGGACAAGATCAAGCGCGAGACCCAGCATGTCAGGGATTGCAAGGCTCCAGGCTCTGTGGATGCGTGCAAATGGGATTGTTGGAGCGAGTGCATGCCTATCGGAACGTGCGGTGACGGCATCGTGGACGGAAACGAAGCGTGCGATGATGGAGCCAACAACGGAGATACCAAGCCCTGCCTCACGACTTGCCAAAAGAACGTCTGCGGCGACGGCAAGCTGAACGCCAAGGTGGAGGAATGCGATAACGGAGCGCAGAACGGCCAGTCCACATGCAACGCGGATTACAATTCGAGCTGCTTGTCCTGCACCCAGTCGTGTAAATGGGTGGCTTCGGCCGGCGGTTACTGCGGCGACGGCATCAAGAACGGACCGGAACAGTGCGACGGCACGGATGGCCTGAAGGACGCCAATAATAACTCCATAACCTGCAAGCAGCTGGGTTACGATTACGGCGGGACTGGCGGGAAAGCGACGTGCGCCAACTCATGCCAATTCGGTGGCTGCAAGAAGTGTTCGGATGAACTCGGTACCGGCGTGGTCAGCGGCAGGATTTGGGACGCCGTGTTCCTGAGGGTCGTACCAAATGCCCGCGTCTCATTGATGTACAAGGGTGTCAAAGTCGGAGAAGCATACTCTGATAATGACGGAGGCTTCACCTTCAACATCCTGAACGACAATGCGTCGTGTGATTCCTACAAGGTCGTGGTTGACATGTACAGCGACAACATCTGCACGGGCAACACCACGGCGCCGGTCGGAGGTTGCTATGACGGCCATGGACCGCCGTGGAATTTACCCTACGATCTGGATGAGGGCGCTTTGGGTGGGTATCATCCGTTCACGAGCGATGCGTTTTCTAAGACGACATTCGGGACGGTCATACCCAGCGGCAATATCTATGTCTATCCGAGACCCGAGAAAGGCAAGGCATATGTCGCGATCAACTGGAATTCGTACGGTCCGATAGGCGGTAAGTACCTGAATACGATCCTGCCCACAGGCTTCACGGTTCCGAATGGTGGCGAGACTGATTGGCCGCCTTGCGATTGGGCCAGCCGTCCGACGGCGGATGGCCATGCCTGTACAAGGGACATCAACCCCTTCAGGCTTTTGGGCAACTGGGATCTCCAGAGTCCACCGTTCAACCGCGCCATCTGTCTCCATAAGGCCGGTGAGAAACTACCCGGCTGGAGCTATGATCCGGCGACCCATAATAACGGCAACAATTGTCCGGTAGAAGGTAAGACGCAGTGTTTGGCCAATGTGAGCAAAGCGAAGAACAAGAACCTAACGGCTGCAAGCTGTCTGACTAAGACGAGCCAGGACGCGAGTCTCATGAACTGCGCTTCCTTGACCGATGGGGGCGCCGTCAACTCCTGTCTAAGCGCGATTTTGAACGATCCGAATGCCAATGCAGACGTTAAGGACTGCATAGACTGCGGCGCGGATTTTGTCCATGCAGACCCGAATAAGGTCGTGGATAGCAAACCGACCGGTTGTTCAGATGGCCCGAACTGGGAATCGTGCGGCGGCATCCAATTCGGTCCGATCACGTCTTTCGTCAACTACGTTCCGTTCAACACTGGAAAGATTGGATTTTATTTCATGAGCTGGAATGATATCACCAGTGAAATGAATGATTCGTCCAAGGCATTCAAGGCCTATCTGCTTGTTGGAGACAGTTTGGAAATCCTGGAAAAGCCGACCAGCAACGGAAACTATTGGTTCATCGCAGAGCTGGATCCGGCCAAGGGGGTTTTTGATAAGAAAAACGTGCTCGGTGCAACTTCCGTGTCCTCGCCTCCGGCCGACACATCCAAGCCAATACCCGTATCAAGCCTAAATCGTCCAGAAGGCATGGCGTTCTGGAGTTACCTGTACCAAGGCGGCGGATCGTGGTGTTTCGCCGGCAATCAGGAACGTCGTCTGGATGATAACGGCAAATGTACGGAACCCGGCGAGTCATTGACGCCTGCTGATGCGACAAAAATCTTGCCGAGCCGAGAGATTGACTGGCACCGTAAGGTTTACTAAAGATTATGGAGAAAAAGCAAATAATCATTTATTCGGGGATACTTGTCCTTGGGCTGGGCGCCATGGTCGGGACGGTCTTGTATCTGCGTTCAAAGAATGCACCGGCGCCGGATTCCGGGGTGTTGGTCAACCAGCCGACGGCCAAACCCGCGGGTTCGGCAAACGTTACGCCAAGTATAACGAATACGGCTGACAAGACAGGCGTGAGGCCATACAAGAAAATCGAAAGCTATCCCGTGCAAAGAGGGTGGCAGCAGGGCGATCCGCCGATAGTCATACCGAATTGGCCGACCGCAGAACAAATGGATAATGGCGCGAAGCAACCGCAATAAATCCCTAAACCAAAATACCACTATGTTCGACTCCGTACCCCCAAATTTGCCGGTTGAACCGACGCCGGGCGCTCCGCTCATGCCGCCGGTAGTCCCGCCTGCGCCGAATGCACCAGCTCCCATGCCCCAAGTCGTGGGACAAGCCAGGAAAGAACCTGAAGATATCTTCAAGGGTTTGGAGATGGGCGGCGAGACGTTGGACAAAAGCATCATGCCGGATATCGTCGAAGCCGGGCCGAAGCGGAACTGGCTGATGATCGCCGGCATCATACTCGCCGGTTTGGTGGTTTTGGGCGGAATCGGATTCGGGATTTGGTATTTCATCCAGGTCAAAAATACGGCTGTGCCGGTAGCGACCGCACCAGAGACGGATACTCCGACGCAGCCGACGCAGCAAGTCGAACAGCCGCCGATCGTGCCTGAACAGCCGGTCACGACTCCGCCGGCCGGAACGAATGTCCCGACCCCGGAAGTGCCGGCCCAGCCTGAAGCCCAACCGCCGGAAACGGCGGCGACACCGACGGCGCCGGTCGTGGCCGCCGCGCCTACCGAAGGCGTGGATATGGATGCGGATATGTTGGCTGATGCGGAAGAAGCGTTGTTCGGCACCAATCCTGCCGCCAAAGACACCAACAGCAATGGTTATGACGACGGTGCGGAAGTCAGGAATTTGTACGATCCTTTGGTCAAGGGTTCATTGCTGGAAAAATCCCCGAAGGTCGCATGGGGAGGCTTCGAGAGTTTCAGGTTCCTAGTACCAGCCGGTTGGAAGGTCACGTTGGATTCCATAGCACCGCAAAATGCGCTGGTCGATTCGGGGACTCCGACCAAGTTCCGTTTGATGGTTCGCCCGAACCCGGGCCGGCAATCGCTGGCCGCATGGTTGGGAACGCCGGCAGGGGACACGAATATGCAGCCGTTGAAGCTCAAGAGCGGCATCGAAGCTTACCAATCGGCTGACGGACTGACGACGTATTTGGGCATTGATGGTACAATCCTGAATGTGAATTACGAACTGGACGGGGCGGCGAGTTATGATTATCGGACCGTCTACGCCATGCTAATCAATTCTTTCCAAAAAGCCCCGGTTAAATAGCCGATTTATGCCAGAGGTCCAGACCACGTCGAATGCCCTTAACCAAACCGTGAGCGAGCCGGAGATCACCGTGATCCCCGACAAGTTTTACGGTGCCGCGCTCAAAGCGCGTATCCCTGATGCGGTACCTCCGGCGGGCCAGCTGGAACAGCCAAAAAAAAGCCATACCTTGCCCATCGTGCTGGCTGTCGTGGTCCTGCTGGTCGGAGCCGGCGGGGTATTCGTATACCTAAACCGCAACCTGCTTTTCCCGGCGCCGCAAGTCCAGCAGCCTCCGGCGCAGATTGTGACGCCTGAGCCGCCTACGCCTGAACCGCTTCCGACGGCACCGGGTGACCTGAGCGCCACTTCGACCAATCCGCAAAGCGTTTCGATAGCTTGGACCGATACCTCGGCGAATGAGAACGGTTTCCGTCTCGAGCGGGCCGATGACCCGGGTACTTTCCAGGGTTTGACCAGCCTGCCGCCGAACAGTTCGTCATATGTGGATAGTTCAGTCCAACCAGGTAAAGCTTATCGTTACCGCATTTTCGCGCTGAACCAGACAGGCGATTCGCCGGCCTCGAACGAAACATCGGCCACTGTCCCGAACCTGCCCCCGCCTGCACCGGAGCAGCCTAAACTGCCGCCCGCAGGACTGGATTCAGATTCGGACGGAACGACCGACCTGGAAGAGGCTCTTTTCGGGACTGATTCGCATAATCCGGATACAGACGGCGACGGATTCCTGGACGGCAACGAAGTCTACAACCTCTACAATCCAGCCGGAAAAGCGCCGGCCAAGCTCGAGGGTTCGGAATTGGTGCAGACGATTTCCGGAGCCATCGGCTGGAACATGTCCGTACCGAAGAGTTGGACCGTTTCGGATTTGTCCGCCGACGGTGCTCGGGCAACCATCGTGACCGGGCATGGCGAGACCTTCAAGTTGACGATAGAGGACAATCCGAATAACCAGAAAGTCCTGGACTGGTATATGGCGCATCATGAAGGAGTCAATCCGAGCATGATCCTGAAATACAGGTCCAAACACGGTTATGAGGGCATCATCGGAGTGGACATGCTGACGACCTATATACCATGGGGCAATAAGATTTTCTCTTTCACCTACGATTTGGATGGCCAGACCTTCATCAACTACCGGACCACGTATTACATGATGCTGAATTCGCTGGTCTTGAGCGGCCTGCCGGTAATCAACGTCCCGGCCGGAAGCGCATCCCTACCTTTCGAACCATCGGCGACTTCGACCGGCCAGGTCAACCTGCCGCAAGCGGTTTTCCCGGAAGCTACGTCGACTAATCCGGCCACTTCGACCGGCCAGGCAAATCCATGACGGAAATCAGCGTCATTGGCCGACTTCCGGCCGTCTTGACCCCAGCCTTGGCGAACAAGGCGGTGAGGGAGGCACTTAAGGTCGCGCACCGGAAATATGCTGGTAGTTTGAGTTTGGTTTTCGTGGACGAGAAAAGGATGAAGGCACTGAATAAAGAGCATCGCGGCTGTCCGGAATCGACTGATGTCTTGTCTTTTTCTCCAGCGGATTTTCCTGTCAAAAATGCAGCCAAACCCGGATTGGGCGATATCATCATAAGTCCGGCTTACGTCAGGCGGGATGCAGGCAAGAGCGGCGTAGCTTATCCACAACAGCTGGTCAGGGTGCTTGTCCATGGCGTCCTGCACTTGTCAGGTTATGATCATGCGACGGTTAAGGAAGAAACAAAGATGTTTGCGTTACAGGAAAAGGCCATAAAAGCATGCGGATTATGAACTGGCTAACGAGCGTCGGATCAAGTTTCAGCCATGCCTGGCGCGGCCTGCGGTTGGCTTTTTCGACTGAACGGAGTTTCCGGATTCAGGTCGCGGTTGCCCTGGTCGTGATACTCCTCGTGAGCCTGATGCCGTTCAGCCCGTGGGAACGGGTAATCCTGCTGGTGGCGACAAGTGCGGTCCTTGTGCTAGAATTACTGAACAGCACGGTCGAGAGGCTGGTTGATCTGTTCAAGCCGCGTCTGCATCCGTATGTCAGAGACGTCAAGGATTTGATGGCGGGTGCTGTTTTGGTGGCGTCGATTTTCGCTTTGATTGTCGGTTTGATGGTCATGTGGCCATATTTAGGCATGGTGCTCGGTACTCTATGAAAGAACGCCTCATCGTCGGACTTGATTTGGGATCATCCCGCATACGATTGGCCGTCGGGCAGGTCGGTTTTTCGCAAGACAAGCATCCGAGCCTGAATTTCATCGGAGCAGTCGAGGTCCAATCACAAGGCATATCCAAGGGAAGCGTCAGTTCGTTGGAAGATGCGGTGAGCGCCATATCCGCCTGCTTAGAACAGGCTGAGCGCATGGTGGGTATGCCGTTCAACGAAGCGACGGTGGGCATCGGAGGCGTGGCCGTGAGCTCGCAGGAAGCCAGGGGAGTAATCGGGGTATCGCGATCGGACGGCGAAATCCGACCTGAAGACGTGGCCAGGGCCATCGAAGCCGCGAAATCTTTCGTAAACCCGGCAAACCAGGAAATTTTGCATATCTTACCGCGGAGCTTTTCGGTCGATGGGCAATTGGGCATCAAGGATCCCATCGGCATGCAGGGGATACGTCTGGAAGTCGATGCGCTTATCGTCCAGGGCCTGTCTTCGCACGTGAAGAACCTGACTAAAGCCGTCTTCCGTACGGGTTTGGATATTTCCTATCTGGTTTCCGCGCCTTTGGCTGCAGCTGATGCGGTCACCACGCCACGCCAACGCGAACTCGGTGTCTGCGTCCTGAATATCGGGGCCTCGACCACAGGCGTGGCCATATACGAGAACGGAGAGCTGCTGCGGAACGCCACTCTGCCTATCGGGGCCGACCATATCACTTCCGATATCGCCATCGGTCTCCGGGTGTCGTTTGAGGCGGCGGAGAAAATCAAAGTACTGCACGGGACGGCTAACGCCGAGGCGTTGCCCAAGAGAGGGGCGGAAATCGATTTGGTGGATTATGGGGTGGACCAGAACGAAACCGTGCCGTTGCGCTATATCGCAGAGATAATCGAAGCAAGGGTCGAGGAAATATTCGAGAAGGTGGACATCGAGCTCAAAAAGATCGGGCGCGAAGGCATGCTGCCGGCCGGAATCGTATTGACCGGAGGCGGTGCTAAGCTGCCGGGTATGGTCGAGGTCGGGAAGAGGGTTTTGAGGTTGCCTTGCGCTTATGGCGCCACATCCGCCCCCAGTTCGATGCCCGAGCTTATCCAAGACCCGTGTTACAGCACGGCTGTCGGGTTAGTCCTCTGGACCTATGAGAATGAAAGGCGCGAAGGAGGCGCAGGTAAAATCAACATGTCTGGCATGGGAATGAAAGGCGGAGAACTGTTGGGTAAGATCGGGAACCCAATCAAGAAGATTTTCAAATCATTCATACCGTAAAAGGGGATGATGAGGTGTTTTTTTCTCGGCCGTCTGGCAGCAGTTGGAAAATCGGATGACCGATTTTTTATTTGTTTAATCCGTAAAAGATTGCCCATCGGCACACGAATGCAGCGCGCCTATCCAAGGAGTTGACAAACCTGCTTGACGGTATGAGTCAGGTTAAGTATGCTCGATTAAAGATACATTTATTGGCTCAACGAAGCCACTTCTGGGTACAAGATGTACTCAATAACATATGGCTGAAATCAAACCTGATATCGAAACATTCGCCAAAATCAAAGTGGTTGGCGTTGGCGGTTCCGGCGGTTCCGCAATCAACCGTATGATCGCCTCAAAGATCCGGGGGGTTGAGTTCATCGTCATGAATACGGATGTCCAGGCGCTCCACCATTCTCTGGCGCAGTTCAAATTGCATATCGGCAAGACCGTTACCCGTGGCCTGGGCGCAGGCATGGATCCGGAGATTGGCGCGCGGGCTGCCGAAGAGAGCCAGAATGAGATCAAAGAGATGCTCAAGGGTGCAGACATGGTGTTCATCACCTGCGGCTTGGGCGGAGGCACGGGTTCTGGGGCGGCACCCAAGATCGCCGAGATGGCGAAAGAGATGGGCGCCTTGACCGTAGCCGTGGTCACCCGGCCGTTCGCTTTCGAAGGTGCCCAGCGACGGGCGATTGCCGATGCGGCGCATGAACAGCTGGCTGAGGTCGTTGACACCATCATCACCATCCCGAACGACCGCGTGCTCCAGATCATCGACCGGAAGACTTCGCTCCTCGACGCATTCGAAATTGTCGACGACGTGTTGCGCCAAGGCGTCCAAGGCATATCCGAACTCATCACTGTGCCAGGCCTAATCAACGTCGACTTCGCCGACGTCCGCGCCATCATGTCCAACCGCGGTTCGGCTTTGATGGGCATCGGCCGGGGGAGCGGCGAGAACCGTTCGGCTGAAGCGGCCAAGAGCGCCATCGCTTCGCCTTTGCTGGAAGTCTCCATCGACGGCGCCAAAGGCATCCTGTTCACGATCACCGGTGGTTCGAACCTGGCTATGTTCGAGGTTTCGGAAGCGGCCAAGGTCATCACCCAATCCGCCGACCCGAGCGCCAAGGTCATCTTCGGCGCGATCATCGATGAGGGGCTCAAGGACGAGGTCAAGGTGACGGTTATCGCCACGGGTTTTGACATGCGCCAGAATTTGCCCAAAAAATCCGCTTTCGTCTCCGGGACTTTCACGCCGAGGCCGGCTGAGCCGCTTGAACATATGTCATTCGCCGGACGCCATGCTGCGCCTGCATCGCAACCGATGTCGGTCCAACGCGCGGCCGAACCGCGCCAGCCGGAAGTCCAGGCTCCGCCCCCCCAAACCCAACAGAACACTCCTGAACCCAGAGAGATACCGCCCGTGCGCCAGCCGGACGCTGTGCCTGCCGCCGTCCAACCGCATGTCCAGGCGCCGAACTATTCGCCGGTCCAGCCCGTCAGACCGCCGGCCCCGCCGGCCGCGACCCGCGTGCCTCAAGCCAAAACCGAAGACGAAGAATTGGAGATTCCCGCTTTCATCCGGAAGAAGATGATGTAACAAGCTTGGCCTAAGGCGAAGCGCGGAGTACGATATACCGGGTACGCTTTTATATTTATGAATTGCCCAGTCTGCAACCACTCCGAGACCAAGGTCGTGGACACGCGTTTGGCGGCCGAGGGTACGGCCATCCGGCGGCGCCGCGAATGCGAAAAGTGCGGTTACCGTTTCTCGACCGGGGAAGAGGTCGAACTTTTGGATTTGACGGTGGTCAAGCGGGATGGAAGCCACGAGGCATATTCGCGCGATAAGCTCTCCCAAGGCATCCGTCGTTCCCTGCAGAAGAGGCCTTACACGGACGCTGCTTTCAGGACTTTGCTTAACGGGGTGGAACGGGATATCCAGCGGAAAAAGACGGATGAGCTCACCAGCCGCGAAATCGGGGAAATCGTCATGGATCGGTTGAAGAATTTCGATGAAATCGCCTATATCCGGTTCGCTTCGGTCTACCGGCAATTCGCGGATGTCGAATCCTTCACCCGCGAGCTGGAGTCTTTGAGCACACGGACGCGGAAGAAAGGAACCAAAAAAGAGAAGTCCGGCGTAGATGAGGGTAATAGGCTTAAAATCTAAACTTAGCGCCATTAATATTAAGGGCAAACCAAAAAAATATGCCTGACAAAAAAGATTTTTTGGCGATGATCGTCACTTCGGCCGTGACTGCAGCTGTGGTCACTTCGGCCGTGCTTGTCGCCCAACCTTATTTCTCATCGTTTTCGCGCAAAACGCCGTCTCCCGTCGTCTCCAAGGCACTGGAAGCGAAACCGCAGAACCTGAGCGAGTCCGACGGAACAATTGATGTGGTGAAGAAGGCCCAGACGGCCGTGGTGGCCATCGCGGTTTCCGCCAATATCCCCAAGCAGGCGAGGAATCCGACCATGATGCAGTTCGACCCTTTCGACGGTTTTTTCGGCCCAATGCCGAGCCAGCCGACGCCAGATGATTCACCGAGCAGCCCGGTCCAGATATCAGGCGGTTCGGGTTTTTTCGTCACGGCAGACGGCCTGATCGCGACCAACCGGCACGTGGTGCAAAATTCGCAATATAGCGATGACAAGCTGACCTTCGCGGTCAGGACATTCACGGGCAAGACCTATCCGGCCAAGGTGGTGGCTGTGGACCCGGTGCTGGATTTGGCGTTCCTGAAGGTCGAGGGCAAGGATTTCCCGTTCCTGTCGGTCGGCGATTCGGATGGCTTGGAAGCGGGGCAGACGGTCATCGCCATCGGCAACGCCCTGGACCAGTTCAACAACACAGTGACGCGCGGCGTGGTTTCCGGCTTGAACCGGCGCATCGTGGCAGGCACGGGTTTCGGTTCCGAGGTCATCGATGAGGCGATCCAGACGGATGCGGCCATCAATCCAGGCAATTCCGGCGGTCCGTTGCTTGATCTGCGGGGCAAGGTCGTGGGCATCAATACGGCGGTTTCTGAACGCGGTCAGGCGCTCGGCTTCGCAATACCTGCCTCTGCCGTCAAACGCGATCTGGACAGCGTCATAAAGACCGGCCGCATCGTACGGCCGTACATGGGCGTCAGGTATGCCATGATCACGCCTGAATACATCAAGAACAACCAGCTCAAGGTCGACCACGGGGCGCTCGTGTTGCGGGGAAACCAAAAGAGCGAATTGGCCGTGGCCCCGGGCAGTCCGGCCGACAAAGCCGGTATAAAGGAGAATGATATCATCCTCCAGGTCGACGGCGTCGATGTCGGCGACGGGCATTCATTGTCTTCATTGATCGGGAAACATGTGGTCGGAGACGAAATCAAGCTCAAAATCTATCACGCCGGGGAGGAAAAGGAAGTGACGCTCAAGCTCGAGGAATCAAAGGGGCAGTGAGAGCGTTTTTGCCCTGCCCGCGCCGCACGGGTACAATGTTCGCCATATGCCTAAACCGCTTAAACGAACGAAAATCGTGTGCACGCTCGGGCCGGCGTCAGGGACCGAGGAAAAGATAACCGAACTGGTCAAAGCCGGCATGAACGTGGCGCGCCTGAATTTTTCGCACGGGACGCACGAGGACCACGCCCGGATGATCAAACTGATCCGGTCCATCGCCGAAGAGACAGGCGAACCGATTGCCATCCTTCAGGACCTGCAAGGCCCTAAAATTCGCGTCGGGGAATTGCCGAAAGAAGGCGTAGAGTTGAAGACCGGCGACAAGGTCGTGTTCACCACGGGCGAGGCCGACATCCCGCGCAAACTTCCGGTCACCTACGAAAAATTGCATGAAGACGTCAAACCAGGCGAGCGGCTTCTGTTTGATGACGGTCTCCTTTCCGGACGCGTCATATCCGTGGCCGGACGCGACGTGACATGTGAAATCATCGACGGCGGCGTTTTGTTCTCGCACAAAGGCATGAACATGCCGGAGACAGCGGTTTCCGCCTCATCATTGTCGGAAAAAGATAAAGACGACGTGAAGTTCGGCGTGGAGCAGGGGGTGGACTGGGTAGCTCTGTCTTTCGTGCGCGAAGCCAAGGCTATCTATGATTTGCGTTTCCTCATGAAACAGTATGAATCCGAACTGGGCATCACGCGGAGCGTGGCGCATCCGATTCGCATCATCGCCAAAATCGAAAAGGGCGAAGCCGTGAAGCATATAGACGAGATCATGGAAGCGGTCGACGGAATCATGGTGGCGCGCGGCGATTTGGGCATCGAGATGCGGGCCGAGGAGGTACCGCTCATCCAAAAACGGCTCATCGATAAGTGCCTGGCTGCAGCCAAGCCAGTCATCGTGGCGACCCAGATGCTGGATTCCATGATCCGCAACCCGCGGCCGACACGCGCCGAAGTTTCGGATATCGCCAACGCGGTCATCGACCACACGGATGCGGTCATGCTTTCGGGCGAGACGGCGAGCGGAAAATATCCGGTCGATTCGGTCAAGACCATGGCCAAGGTCATCCGCGAGACCGAATCCTCAATTTATGACAACCTGGACGACAAACCAGCCGTGAAGCTCAAGAAAACTACCGACGAAGCCGTGTCGCAGGTGGCTAAGATCCTGGCTAAGGATGTTGATGCCAAAGGAATCCTGGTAGCCTCGATGTCTGGCGACACCGGACGCATGGTCAGCCGCCATCGGCCAGAGCTTCCGATTTACGTATCCACCGACGACGACCGCGTCCAGCGCCAGCTGAACCTGTCATGGGGTGTGGTGCCGTTCATACTGCCCAAGTGCCGTTCCGTCGAGGAATTGGTGGAGCGGTCGCTGGGCTACCTCAAAGACCAGAAAGACATCAAAAAAGGCGAACTGCTCATCGTGGTTGCCGGCGAACCGGTCGGCGTCTCGGGGAGGGTGAATCTGGTGGAAATCAGGGAGGTGCAATAAGGATATGGAATCGGGATTCAAACAGTCGCTCGCAGAGATCCGACGCCAAGTAGTAAGGAAGCCGGAGGACGGTGACCTCGAAGAAGCGCGTCAACGTCTTTTTGATGAGTTGGGTTTGGATAAGATTGCCAACGAACGAGGTTTGCGGCCCGAGAGCGTCCGCCAAATCCTTGCCTTGCAGAAAGAAAAACAACGCATCATGGAATGGCTGGATTCACGGCTCAAGAATATTGATGCTAAAGAGAAAGAGTTCGAGCCTGGCGCCAGGCGCATCATGTTCGATGGCAAGGGATATGTTTGGGAAAAATCGGACGGGACGCGCGAGTCAGTCACTTTGGGCGCACTCCTGACCGATGGCGTCTGGGACGTGAACTATATCCTCGATCCAGAAAGCGTCCCGCGGAATACGCGCAAGCATTTTTTCATAGAGAAGGCCCGACGGCTTCTGCAGCGCGAGCTCGATAAGCAGATCGCAGTCGACCAGCAACAAAGCAGCACTTCAAACCCGAGGAACAGACAGGGTTATCCCGGTTTGGTCAAAGACAGGGAGTTCTTGGGGACCGAAGGGCATCTGGCGGAACGCATGGTTTTTTCCTACCTGAACAAATTGTCGATCGATGAACAAGTCCCTTTCACCATTGAGGCTTCGAATGTCTATGAAGACATTGAGCTGAAGATCGATTTCATAATAAAAGTGAAAGCCCGCAAGCGCGGTGTGGCGGTCGAAGGGCTTGAGGAAGAGGAGGAAGGACGGACCGTGGGCGTCCAGTTCACGATTGCCAGCCGACGATCAAGGAAATTGGGCAGGCTCCAAAAGGCCAAGGAAAAGGCCAAGGAGTCCGGAAGCAAAGTCGAAGACATAATATTGGTCAAAGTGCCTTTGAAAAGACTGAACAGCCTGTTCGCACGCTGGTCGGTCAATAAACCGCCGGGCGGACCAGACAGGCTGTGGGACGTCGCAATCAAACACAAAATCTTGAAAGGCGTCCTTAAAGGGCTTCTCGGCCAGGAAGAAGTCGAAGAGATTTGCGCCAGGTTGGCGCCGGAGAATCCGTTCGAAGAAAAAAACATTTAAAAGATATGAAGAAAAAAACAAATCCATTCAGGGCTGCATCATCGGTCCTTGTTTTGCCGTTTTCCCGTCTGCGTTTGAAGGATGTCCCGTCTGTCGGCGGCAAGAACGCTTCGCTCGGCGAGATGTTCCGCAAGCTCAAGACCAAGAAAATCCCGGTACCGGACGGGTTCTCAGTAACGACGGCGGCGTATTGGGCGCTCATCGACCAAGCCAAGCTTCGGCCGTTCATCAAGCAGACTTTGCGCGGTTTGGATAAAGAGGATACGGCGGATGTGGCGCGGCGCGGGGAGCTTATCCGCGGCGCCATCCTCAAAGCCGAGATGCCGATGAAAGTCAGGAAAGCCGTCGTCAAAGCATATGCCGACCTTTCCCGTCGTCTGCATGTGCCCATGGCTGACGTCGCGGTCCGGTCCTCGGCTACGGCTGAAGATTTGCCGTCTGCATCGTTCGCAGGCCAGCAGGATTCATATCTCCACATCCAGGGCGACGATAACCTTATCCTGGCGGTCCAGAAATGCATGGCGTCACTGTTCAACGACCGGGCTATCGTGTACCGAGAGAACAACCGTTTTGACCATCTGAAAGTCGCTTTGTCCGTGGGCGTGCAGCAGATGGTGCGTTCGGATATCGGTTCGGCCGGTGTCATGTTCACTTTGCATACCGAAACCGGATTCCAGGATGCTGTCTTGGTCAATGCGGCGTACGGCCTGGGCGAGAGCGTGGTGCAGGGAATCGTGAATCCGGATCAGTTCCTGGTCCACAAACCGACGCTGGCGCTAGGCTTTAAGTCAGTTATCGAACATCGCTTGGGCAACAAGCTCACGAAAATTATCTATCGCGGAGGAACGACCGAGCAGGTCAAAGTCCCGGACGATGCGCGGAAGAAATGGGTGCTGGACGATGCCGAAGTGCTGCAGCTGGCGAAGTGGGGAGTGGAAATCGAGAAATATTTTTCGCATGAAGCCAAACACCACAAGCCCATGGATATCGAATGGGCCAAGGACGGCAAGACCGGGAAGTTGTACATCGTCCAGGCGCGGCCGGAGACCGTGGCTTCGTCGAAGGATAAGAATGTCCTGATTACGTATCGGCTCAAAGCGTCGGCTAAACCGATTTTGAGCGGCGTGGCTGTAGGGCAGAAGATCGGCGCCGGAAAAGTCCGAAATTTGAAGTCAGCGAAAGAGATGGCGAGTTTCAAGCCGGGCGAAGTGCTGGTCGCGCACATGACGGATCCGGATTGGGTGCCGGTCATGCAGCAGGCGGCGGCCATCGTGACCGAGGCAGGCGGAAGGACGTGCCACGCGGCGATCGTGAGCCGCGAACTCGGCGTGCCATGCGTGGTCGGAGTCGAAGGCGCGACAAAGGTCCTGAAGGACGGGATGCCAGTCACGGTCAGCGCTGAGAATGGGGAGGAAGGCTTCATCTACCACGGCATTTTGCCTTACGACATAAAGACCCAGGAACTCAAGCGTCCAAAACGATTGCGGACCAAGGTCATGTTGAACATCGGGAATCCGGACACGGCTCTGGAATATTCTTCGCTGCCCGTGGATGGCGTGGGTTTGGCGCGCATGGAGTTCATCCTGAACCAGCATGTGAAAGTCCATCCGTTGGCCACGTTGAACCCGTCCAAATTGTCCGCGACCGAAAAAGCGCAGATGAACAAGTTGTCCACCGGCTATCCGGATGCACGGGAATATTTCGTGTCCGTGCTCTCCGAAGGCATGGCCAAGATTGCGGCTGCGTTCTATCCCAAGCCGGTCATTGTGCGCACTTCGGATTTCAAGACCAACGAATACGCCAACCTTCTCGGCGGAAAGCACTTCGAACCCTTGGAGAGCAACCCTATGATCGGCTGGCGCGGTGCGTCCAGATATTACGATCCGAAATATTCGCCGGCGTTCGCTTTGGAGTGCGAGGCCATCCGGCGCGTGAGGGAAAAAATGGGACTCAAGAACATGGTGGTCATGATCCCATTCTGCCGCACGGTCCAAGAGGCGAAAGATGTCCAAGCCGAGATGCGCAAGAACGGATTGGTGCGAGGCAAGAACGGGCTTGAGCTGTACATGATGGTGGAGATCCCGAGTAACGTCATCCTGGCCGAGGAGTTCGCGAATTATTTCGACGGATTTTCCATCGGTTCGAACGACCTGACGCAATTGACGCTCGGCGTGGACCGCGACTCGGCGCTCGTGCGCCATTTGTATGACGAAAGGAACCAGGCGGTGAAGACGCTGGTCGCGTCAGTCATCCGGTCGGCCAAGAAGACCAGGACTAAAATCGGCATCTGCGGACAGGCGCCGTCGGACTATCCCGAGTTCGCCGCATTCCTGGTCAAGGAGGGGATAGACAGCATGTCGCTGAATCCGGATAGCGTGATGGGGATAATGAAAAAGTTGAAAAGATAGGCAGATGAAGAACGGAAAAACGACAAAGCTTTAGCATGTGGAAAACTTCGCGTCTTGAATTGGGTCCGGATCGGATGATTGGACATTAGCTGAATATCCATGGGTATATCCGCACGAAGATGATTGGTTTACCCGGTTAATGTCAGGGGCTTGACCCCTATGTCTCTGGGCTTGCAAGGCTTTTGAGACTATGGCATCATGGACCCACTTCGGATAAAACCGAACGTGCAAACGAGGGAAAGACTCCGCGCTGTAACCAGGGGCGGAGTTTTTCTATCCGGCAGGATTTAGCGGGGTTGACGGAATCATCCGTTTGGGGCAATATACAGCGGCGAAAACCCAAGGGTCGGTGGTGTAGCCCGGTTAACACGTCTCCCTGTCACGGAGAAGATCGAGGGTTCGAATCCCTTCCGACCCGCCAGAAAAGTGCCCCCAGAAATGGGGGTATTTTTTATTTAAAGGAGATAAGGGATTCGAAGGGCGCGAGAGGGCCGAGCTGGCGCAGGCCCGGTGCGCAGCGCCCAGCTGCCGAGTCGTAGCGAGGCGAATCCCTTCCGACCCGCCACGCAAAAACGCCTTAAAAAGGCGTTTTTGTTTTGCGGGTGAGTCGAGTCTGGAAAACCGTCGGGTAAGGCAGTAGTTTTTGTTGGTTCATGTGCCACGAGCATCCAAAGCAGCGCCCGGGTAAGGCTTGTTTCCATCGGTTTGTCACGGATGCTATGATATTGGCGAGTTTTGAATGATAATCGTATTTTGACTGAGACGATATATATGAGAAATCCCAGGATATTTTTTGTTTCAGTTTTCAGCGCACTATCTTTTTTGGTCGGTTCGCCGCTACATGCTGCAGCTCCCACTTTCGCTTCTGCCGTGAATTATACCGTCGGGACCACGCCGTATTCCGTGACTACCGGCGACTTCAATGCCGACGGCAACAGGGATATTGCGATTGCAAATAACGGCACCAACAATGTCTCTGTTTTGTTGGGTACGGGAACGGGCATATTCGGCGCGAAGACGGACTTTACCGTGGGTACTGGCCCACGTTCCGTGACTACAGGCGACTTCAATGCCGACGGCAAGACGGACTTGGCCGCGGCGAATTATGGAGGCAATACAGTCTCAATACTGTTGGGAACCGGAACCGGATCATTCGGCGCGAAGACTGACTTCGCAGCCGGTGCTTTACCGACTTCAGTGACCACCGGCGACTTCAACGCCGACGGCAAGATCGATTTAGCAGTCACGAATGTAGTCGGCCCTAAAGTCGCTATCCTGTTGGGCGTGGGAAACGGGACTTTCAATGCCCCTGTTACCTACACTGTTGGCGCTATCCCGAATTCAGTGACTACAGGTGACTTCAACGCCGACGGCAAGATCGATTTAGCAGTCACGAACCAAACTCCGGGCACTATTTCGGTCTTATTGGGCGTTGGGAACGGGACGTTCGGCGCGAAGACGGACTTCACGGTAGGGACCAACCCTTATTCAGTGACTACGGGCGACTTCAACGCCGACGGCAAGATTGACTTGGCTGCGGCTAATAATATCGGTTCTACCGCAGGCATCAGTGTTTTAATCGGCGCGGGGAACGGGACGTTCGGCGCGAAAACGGATTACCCCGGTGGATCAAGCCCGCAATCGATAACAACCGCTGATTTCAATAACGATGGTTACTCTGACCTGGCTGTGGCGAATTCCGTTGGCGCGGGAATCTTGCCGGGAGTGGGGAACGGGACATTCGGAGCAAGGATCGACTTTGGCTTTGCAGGAAGCGCATCACGATCGGTGGCTAACGGTGATTTCAACGGGGACGGCAAACCTGATTTGGCGGTCACGAATCAATCCAACGCCAATGTCTCTATCCTGCTCAACACCACTCCCAGCTCCGTCAAAGCGATCACGGCCTTCACGGTCCCCAGCCAGGTCGGCTTGACCGTGATCAACGAAGCGGCCCATACGATTACCCTGAAGATGCCGTATGGTACTAATGTCACGGCTTTGACGCCGACGATAGTGTCCACTGGCTCTTCGGTCAGCCCGGCGAATGGCGTCGCTAATAATTTCACGAACCCGGCGACATATACGGTTACTGCCGCCGATTCATCGACGCAAATATACACGGTCACGATAATCTATACTCCCGCCATCACCGCATTCACAATATCCGGCCAGGTCGGCTTGACCACGATTAACGAAGCGGCCCATACGATTATGCTTAACATGCCGAATGGCACGGATGTGACGGCACTGGTCCCTACTGTCACGATATACGGAGCCTCGGTCAGCCCGGTAAGCGGCGCGGCGAACAATTTCACAAGCCCTGCGACTTACACCGTAACAGCGGCTGATGCCACGACTCAGGACTATGTCGTGACGGTCGTTGTCTTGAGCGCGGATCAGACAGCTGCTAATCCGGTAATTGCCCAAATCGCCGCTTTACCGGCGGTAGGCAACCTGGTCCTGGCCGATAAACCGGCGGTAACTGCAGCAAGAGCGTCATACGAGGCTTTAACAGCGCCACAAAAAACGCTCGTCACGAATTATGCGACGCTGACGGCGGCCGAAACCAGGATTTCCGTCCTTGAATCGTCCAAAGCCATCACCGCCTTCACAGTCCCGAATCAGGTCGGCTTGACCACGATCGACGAGGTCGCCCATACGATCACGGTGAAGATGCCGTACGGTACGGATGTCACGGCTTTGATTCCGACGGTCACGATTTCCGGTGCTTCGGTCAATCCATCGAGCGGTGCGACCAGGAACTTCACGAGTCCGGTTACCTACACCGTCACGGCAGCCGATTCCACTTCCCAGGCTTACTCGGTCACGATCGTTTTCACTCCAGCTATCACAGCTTTCACTGTCCCGAACCAGGTCGGCTTGACCACGATCAACGAAGTCGCCCATACGATCACGTTGAAGATGCCGTATGGCACGAATGTCACGGCATTAGTGCCCACGGTGACGATCGCAGGAGCTTCGGTCAGCCCGGCCAGCGGAGCGGCAAGGAACTTCACGAACCCGGTTACCTACACCGTCACGGCAGCCGATGCAACGACACAGTCCTATGTAGTCACGGTAGCTTTCGTTGGCGACCCGTCTTTTTCCGCAGCGGTCAACTACGCCGTCGGAGCCACTCCATATTCAATCGCATCCAGCGACTTCAATGCCGATGGCCGTAAGGATCTAGCTGTGGCGAATTATGGAAGCAGTACGGTTTCGATCCTGCTCGGGACGGGAACAGGGGCTTTCGGTGCGAAGACAGACTATGCCGCCGGATCAGGTCCGAGCTCAGTCGCCACGGGAGATTTCAACGCCGACGGCAAGACTGATTTGGCGGTTGCGAATTATACCGGTAACTCGGTTTCGATCCTGCTCGGGACGGGAACAGGGGCTTTCGGTGCGAAGACAGACTATGCCGCCGGGTCGATACTCACTTCAGTGGCTACTGGTGACTTCAACGCTGACGGAAAGTTGGATTTGGCGGTCACGAATGTAGTCGGGCCGTTTGTCTCAATCTTGCTGGGTGTAGGCAATGGGACTTTCCTTGCCAAGACGAGTTATCCGGTGGGAGCCATCCCGAATTCTGTGGCCACCGGTGACTTCAACGCCGACGGAAAGTTGGATTTGGCGGTCGCGAACCAGACACCGAGCACTGTTTCAATCTTATTGGGAGCGGGGAATGGCACCTTCGGCGCCAAGTCGGATTTCGCTGTCGGATTAGGCCCGTATTCCGTGACCATCGGTGATTTCAATTCAGACGGCAAGAAAGACTTGGCGGTTGCGAACAGTATCAACTCTACGGCCGGCGTTAGTGTCTTATTGGGCGTTGGAAACGGAACCTTCTTGGCAAAAACCGATTATGCCGCCGGAGACAGCCCGCAATCGATAACCGCAGGCGATTACAATGCGGATGGCTTCGTGGATTTAGCGGTGTCGAATTGGGACGGCGTCAGTATATTGTTGGGAGTGGGGGATGGATTGTTCGGAGTCCGGAAAAATTTCCTTTTTCCGACAAACGGCATCCGTTCAATAGTTACTGATGACTTCAACGGTGACCTTAAAGCCGATTTGGCTATTGCGAACCAGGCGAGCAATAACGTCTCGATCCTGCTGAATTCGACCCCTAGCTCAGTCAGAGCCATCACAGCTTTCTCTGTTCCCGGACAAGTGGGACAGACAATCATAAATGAAGTCACCCATACGGTCGCATTCGTGATGCCTTATGGCACGAATGTCACGGCGTTGGCACCGACGATAGTCACCACGGGGTCTACGGTCAGTCCGGCCAGCGGCGTGGCGAATGACTTTTCGGCTCCGACCGCATACGTGGTTACGGCGGCGAATTCAATTATCCAATCATACATGGTGACGGTTTCTTTTTCCGCACAGACTATCCCGGGCGGCGGCGGTTCGGGCGGAAGTCCGGGAGCGCCGGCGCATGGTTATTCGACGCAAGGATCCTCCATCGATCCTTTGCTGGTCGCGGCCATGCAGTCGCTCGGATTCGCCATCCATGATCTGGTCAAACTGCCGAACGACGGCAATCCGGCTACGCAGACGGATTCCACGGTGTATTACCTTGGAGTGGATGGCCGACGGCATGCGTTCGTGAATAGCTCAGTCTATTTTTCCTGGTACTGTGGATTCACGGGCATAAGGACCATTTCTGGAAATGATTTGGCCAAGATCCCACTGGGCAGGAACGTGGGGTACCGTCCCGGCCTCCGTCTGGTGAAGTTCCCCAGCGTACCGAAAGTCTACCTTGTGCAGACCGGCGGCGTCCTGCGTCCGATTCCGGATGAAGCGACGGCCGCACAGCTGATCGGATCGGACTGGAACATACATATTGCGGATATCTCAGAAGCGTTTTTCACCGATTACGTGGTTGACGGGGAGGTTGTGGCGCCGTTCGACCTCCGTTCCCTGGACCAGTCGCCCTCGACCATCAGCGGCAACCTGAACTTCAACGGATATTCCGAACCGCCGCTTACTAATGCGCAAACGTGCAGTTGATTGCGTGGTGTAGATATTAAGGCCTGGTTTTCGACAGGCCTCATGCAAAGTGATGTGGTTGGCAGATTAAACAGAACGTCCGCCGGGAGGGCGGACGTTTGAGGGAGAGGGTCAAACCTTTTAGGTCGTTTCGGCTGCGATCTCCACGACCGTGAAAGTACCGAAGGGACCGCCATGAGCCGGCCGGTATGCGCCGAGACCGCACGAAAGCCCGGCGAGGTTGAACAAAACCCGGACGGCCTGCAGAGTCGCTTCGTCCGGGGATGCAACGTAGCAGAAGGCGGTGAATCCCCAGGTTGGGAATTTGGCGCGGCAAGCCATTCCGTCACGAGACTTCCTCAGATCAGCCGTCCAGCCATTGCGGATGTTCTTCTTGGGCTCCTTCGGGTGATCCCGATCTGCATGCAACGTTCCCTGATCGAACGGGATGAATTCACGGAATGGCATTCCGAGAATGGCCGGCGTCACCCCTTGTTTTTCCTGCTGTTTGATGGCGTCGGATATTGCCGCATTGAGCATCTCGAACGTGAACCCCAGTTCATTATGGGGACCGCGATATAGCTTATATTCCGCGCGTTCTCGGCGGGGTAGTTTGCTGATCGCAGTTTGCAGTGCGAGCTGATAGGCGTTGATCGTACAGGGTTCGCTATAATCCTGCAGCATGGGCGAGAGGCTCTTGCAGACCACTCGCACTATCGGGTGAGGCGGGGTCGGTTCCGTCATTTTCTTTCTCCTTGAAAGGTCTTTGGCAAGCCTAAAGGAGCCATGTTATGCTGTCAATGACCCATTTCGTGCCGTGACCTGACGTGCCGGGCAGGAACTCGCAGTCAACGAGGGAATGCCGTTAACGGGTTTCAGGCTTCGAGGTGGATCATGCACACTCGCTTCGCTACGCCCGTAGCGGCACAACCAATCGCCCTCCGCCGCTGGTTCTTGCGACCGACGGCCCACTGCCCCGCAGGCGCGATGTTCGCGTTCCGCTGATCCTCTGTTTCAAACTCTCCTCAATCCGCCCTCAGTGTGGCGGATTTCTCGTATTTTAGGGTTGGTTTATTTTTCGACTTTATCCGCGAAAACCACGAGCCGTTTCGAATAACTTCTGGTTACCTTATTCCAAATCCCGGAGCAGGTGACGAGATTCAAATGCGCTTTGCCGTCGTAAGAACGGAAGACGCTGGTGGCGTCAGCTTTTTCCCCGATGGCGCGGGTCGTGCTGACGGCGAAGTCCATGGTCAGCCCTTTGTCGTCCTGGACGGTGATGATGTCGCCGGGTTTAAGAGTATTGATGCGCTCAAAAACGCCTTTAGCGCCGCTATACCAGTTCACGTGGCCCGCGATGACCGCACTGCCTTTCTCACCCGGTTTGGGGCCGTACATATACCAGACTGTTTCGCTGGGAAGTTTGGGGATGCCCATCGCACCGTTCGCCGTAAGCCCCACGCTGCGGACAATGGTGTTGACTTTGAGTTTGGGAATCTGCAGGCGTACAGGCGGACCGATTTTCGTTTGATGACCGGCAATCAACTGGGCAACTTGGGCCAGAAGGCTCGTCTTGGTCTTTATCGGAACGGCCGTTTCCTGAGGCGCAGGTCCAGCATAAAAACCAAGGACTATCTGGACGGCGAAAAATTGGAACAGGATTAGTACGGCAAGGATGTAGGCCGCTGGTGCAAGATAATGGGGGATACGGGAAAACCTGGATCGCGAAACTGGGGATTCAACGGTCAAGCGCTTACGCGAAAGAGCCGGACGAGCTTTCGTCCGGCTCTTGGCCTTAGTCTTCTTGCTTTTGGTCGTCGTTACTTTGATAGGCTTTTGCGTTTGCTTAAGGCGAACAGGAGCGTCCCGGCCACGAAGATGCCGGCGGCGGCCACGATCCAAGCGGCTTTAGCATCGCCCGGATCGAAACCCGTGTTGGGGAGTTTTGGCGCAGGCGGGATTAGGGCTGGGGCGACGGCGACGTTGGCGATGGCCAAGTCGGAGACGGTCAGGCCGTTGGCGCTGCCCTGGGCCGTGGCGGTGTTCAACGTCGTATAGGAGATGTACTTGCGGCAGGAATAGGTCCAAGTTTCGTTGACGTCCAGCAAAGCGTTGCCGTTGTTATCACCAGTAAGGCGGGTCACGCCGGTGCATTTATCGTCCACCAAGGTGACGCTGTTGAGCGGAACCGTTCCGGGGTTAGTCACGGAATAGGTGTAGTCCACCCAGCCTCCTGCGGCCGGCAGGATGATTGGATTGGCCTTCTTGATGACGTGGATGAGCGGCGGGACGACAGGGGTGGCTGCGGAGACGACCACCGTGGCCAGAGCCGTATCGATTGCCGTCAGGCCGTTGGCGTGGCCGGTGGCGACCGCGGTGTTAACCGTGGTCAGCGGCACGTTGGTGGTGCAGGTGTATCTCCAGGTTTCGGTCGACTGGAGCTTGGAGTCGCTATTAGTGTCGCCGGAAACGCGGGTCACGTTGCTGCATTTATCGTCGGTGACCGTCACGTCGGTCAAAGCTACCGTGCCTGGATTGGTGACCGCATAACTGTATGTCACGTTGCCGCCGTTGAAAGGCAGGGTCAACGGGTCAGGGGTCTTCACGATATGGATGAGCGGCGGGATGACCGGAACGCCGACGATGACCTGGGCGATGGCCGTGTCCACGGCTGCCATGTCGTTGGCCAAACCGCGCGCCGTGGCGTAGTTGACCGTGGTCTGCGAGAGCGTGGTGGCGCAGGAATATAACCAGGTCTCGTTGATATCCAATTGCGAATCACCGTTGGTGTCGCCGGAAAGATAAGTCACTGCGCTGCACTGGTCGTCAACGAGGGTGACGGAATGCATCGGGACCCTGCCCGGGTTGGTGACCGTGTAGTTATATGTGACTGGACCGGGACCTGCCGGTAATCCAAGCGGGCTAGGGACTTTCCTGACGTTGATCAGCGGTGGGATCGGTGACGTCGTCCCAGGAGGAACCACGGTGGCTGCGCAACCAGTAGGTATTGAGATGACGACGTTGGAATCAGGGGTCGTGACAGTATGTCCGAAAGTCAGTGCCCTTCCGACCCAGTTTGTCGTACTCAAGACTGTGATGTCTTGCGACACGGGGATGACCGTTCCGACGAAGGTGCTGTTCGCGTTCAAGGTCGTGGCGCCGTTCGGTGTCCAGAATACGTCGCAAGCTGATGCGCCAAGGGCCAGGTTGACCGTTGCGCCGGCTACCATGTTTAGGGCGCCGCCGCTACGGAAGATGTAGGTTCCAGCGCCTGACAGCGTGATACCGCCTGCCGTACCGACGGACATCGCACCAGTGCTGCAATAGACGCCAGGCGTATACGTCGGAAGATGTTCAACGGTGGTGTCGAGGACTACCGCCGGAGCAACGAAAGTGAAAGTACAGGGTTGGTTGTTCAAATTGACCAAAGCTGCAGCCTGGTCAGTGCCCGCTTGGGCGTATGGCGCGCCGGATCCGACGTTCGTGTGCACGCCCGCGGCCGGTACGACTGGACCGGTGGTATAGCCGACATCTCCGGTGACCGTGGTCGGGCCGGTCGGGTTCGTGAATGTATTAGACAAAATGCCGTATGAAGCTGCCGCCCCGAGCGTCGGCGTCGTGGCTGCATGTGCGGCCGGCGCAATTAGGAATACGAGCAGCAGAGCTGGAACGTATCTCATTTTAAAGAGTATTTTCATACACTTTCGCTTTTACTTTTTTATCTATCCCAAACGGAAGTCGGGATATTTTAGTAAATATATAGTTTATGGAATTAATTATACCATAAATAAAGGAGTTTTTTATTTTTTATCTATAAGTTATCCACAGGAGATGGCTATCAGTGGAGAATGCGTGTCTGCACTAACAGAACATCCGCCGAGGGGCGGATGTGGGGGAGGGATTACTGCTTGTGACGCGGCTTGGTGACGCGGATTTGGGTTGGCTGGCGGAATTCGGTCACCTTGCGCAGGCGTTTTTCGACGTAGTTGATGACCGTCTTCCACTGATCAGAAGTGAGATCTGCATTGCCGTCGAGCACCACGAACAGGTCTTCGCGCTTCATCCTGAGCACTGTGGCAAGGTCGATGTTTTGGAGGCCGAGGACATCCCTGCTTGATGCAAGGACCTCGGGCGTGCGGATGCCGCGTTTCAGGATCTCGGAGACCGCGATGAGTTCGATTGGATCGAGGTCGCGGGCCCCAACCCTGATGTCACCGCAGACACTACAGCGTTTGGAGGGGATTGTGGCAGAAATGGTGTACCCGGCGAGGCGGACTTGGACGGAGGAGTGGTCGCGGAGACAGGTCTTCCTGCCGCAATCGTCGCACTTGGAGCTCGTGTCTGCCTCGTTGATGATGGTGTAGCAACTTCTTTGACCGACGGTTGTTCGCATGAGCAAGTTCCTTGGGTTGAAGGTTCTGGGAATTCCTTATCGGATTTTGACCGGATTGTCAATATCAGCCGCTTGAATCCTTTGTGCTCCATGTCTGGGTAAGGTAGTATGTGGCTATATGCGTCGAACGTACGTCATAGGTTTGATTGCTGTCGCCACGTTTGGTTTGACCGGATTGGCGGCTTTCCGTTTTTTGGATCCGCGTATCCGATTGCCGAGCGAGGAGGCTTCGGCGGCCAAGTACGCGCAAGTCGTCACCTCGACTGCCGCCAAGAAACCGTCGACGGCAGTCAAGAGCGCGGTCTTGCCGAAAAATGCACCTAAGATGATTAAGCTCGACGTGCCATTCATCCCCGAAGCGCCGGGCGGCAATTGGACCGGGCCGTGGAAGAACGCCTGCGAGGAGGCGAGCATGCTCATGGTCGATAAATTCTACAAGGGCGTAAATAAGGTGACGGATGCAGATGCCAAGAAAGAAATGACCCTGCTGTTCCAATACCAGGACAAGATGTGGGGATCGAACGCCAATTCGGATTCGGCGCGGACCGTGGAGATCATCCGCAGCCAATTGTCGTATGACGCTGACATCTCGGCCACGCCCACGGTCGAGAGCATCAAAGCCGAAATCGCGGCCGGTCATCCGGTCATCATGCCGGTCAATGGCAAAGAGCTCGGCAATCCGAACATCCCGTTCTTGGCATCAGGCACGTTCTACCACATGTTGGTCGTCATCGGTTACGACGACACGACCGGAGAATTCATAACCAACGACGACGGCGACAACAAGGAAGGGGCCGGGCGGCGCTATAAATACGCGCCGTTCCTGGCGAGCGTCCATGACTACGTGGCCAAGACCAGGAAGACGAACGGCCCGATGCTGGCGATCATAACTTCACCAAGGACATCGGTGGTAAAATGAAAAGACTATGGAAGAACGAAATCCGTTGACTGATTTTTGGCCGGCTATCGCCATCGCGGCGGTCGTGACCGTCTCCATCCTGGTCACGGTCTTGTGGATGCAGAGGGAGGAGATGAAACTCACGAAGCAGGAACTGATGGCTACGAAAGTGGAACTATTGGATGTCTTGTCCAAGAAAGTCGAGATGCAAGTCGCGACATCGACTGTTGTTAAAGTCCCGACGGCACCGACGAGCACACAGCCGGAGGTCTGGAACGGTGAGTGGATGATAAGGAATAAACAATACGAAATCGCGATGCCGACCTATAAGCTGGAGTGTTTGGGGAAGCAGGAGCGCGGAGAGGTGACCAGGACAAGGCTCGTCAAAATGGGTAAAGATGGTTCGAGCGAGACGGTCATCGAAGACATCAAAAAGGCTGGAATGGATGCGACGTGTGATGACGTGTTCCTGATCCTAGAACCGAAAGGCAGCTCCAAAGTTTATTTCGTGGTTTATGAACCGCCGAGCGTCGGGCCGACGTATGGATTCGATCCGGCCACGAAGAAATTCACTCAGGCCAAGACAGAATTTTTCGCAGGACGGAGGTTGGATTACGTGATTTCACCTGACCAAAGATATATCGCCCAGATCGGCACGACGGATGAGAAGCTCGAGGCAAGAACAATCGCCGTCTACGATGTGGTTAAGGATTCGATTGCGCAGACAGGAAAGCTTAAGGCAGGTTCCTCGTACACCAAGAGCCTGTGGCTCTTCAATTCCATGGCCAGCGGCGAACCGGTTGCCGATCTGAGTTGGGCTCCGGATGCGGATCTGAAAGCCCGCGTGTATTCATCGAAAGTCCCGTTGTTGGAAAATGGGACATGTGGCGTAGAAGGCAATCCGGAATATAAATGTTTCGAAAGGAAGCCAACCACTAGCGTCGAGCCGATGAAATAGATAAAAAATTCCCCCGATGTCCATCGGGGGAATTTTCAAATCGCTTCAACCCTGGCTTCGGCCGGCGGTTCGTATTTCATTTCGCAGAAGTTGTCCATGAGCAATTCCTCGCCGAGCGGACGGCCGGTGGATGTCTCGCGGCGTTCGCGGAAAATTCGGTTGGCGCGGAAGTGTTTGCCGTCCGCGGTGCGGCGCAGGTAGCGGTGATCGCGTTCGATGATGTGATAGCGCTCCGGGATATCGCGGTCCGAACGGATTTCGCCTTTCAGGTGCTCGTCAGTCACCCAGACTGTGATCTGGAAAGTCTGGTCAGTCGGATTATGGCATTGTAGGTCCACGTAGTTGTAGAACAGCGTGGCGCCGGTGCCGAAGGGGACCGTCCTTCCGGAATCCGGGAAAGCGTCGAAGCCGTGATGGAATTTTTCGGTCACGGTGAGCGGCGTGTGCAGGAACATCCAATGCAGGAGGTTGGCCATCTGGCACAGGCCGCCGCCGATGCCGGAGGTGACTTCGCCGTTGGCCAGGAGTAGGCCTTCGACATAACCTTTGCGGGCCGTCGGACGGCCGATCAGTTTCCACAACGAAAAAGTCTCACCCGGGCGGATGGTCACGGTGTTGATCCTGCGCGCCGCGAGCCTGAGGTTCACGACTTTGTTCTGTTGGAGCCGCAGATCAGTGGAACCGAGTTTGCGGATCAAGAGAGATTGGTGGCGGAAGACCGTGACGGGCAATGCCTCCGGAGTACGGCGTTTGGCGTATTTTTTGGAATCCAAATGCCAGGCCAGACGGCGTTTGGCTTGCAGGCCCAGGGCACAGACCGGGGCGATTTGGGGGTAGCGTTTGGCGAGGCTCATATTCAGACGAAGAGTCAATTTAGCATAAATTTGGGGTTTTGTCAATGGTTTGGAGTCGCGCTTCTTTTAACGAGAGAGTTGGGTGGATATTTCAGCTTCTGTTACTTTTGGCGCCAAAAGTAACCAAAAAGAGGGAGGGTAGGTCCGCTCAGCTCTCGGCCCCAGACCCCGGGGGGATTCTAAGACGTCAACGCATGTGCCGTTTCGGGTTATTCGTGGTAAATTTTAGGCATGCAAAGCAAAATCAGTTTGCCTCGCGATGAAGGGCCGCAGAAGGATCCTGTGGAGTGGTGGTATTGGAACGGGAGGCTGGACGACGGGATGGGCGGGGAATATGCCTACATGCTGGCTTTGTTCAAAGCCGGGTTGATCGGGATTAAGGATGTATATTTCATGCACTGGCAGGTGTCTGATTTGACGAACAAGACTTTCAGATCGCACTTCAAGACGTTCTGGCTAGGTTTGGATAAAGGCAGCTTCGCGAAAAGAGAGCTTAAGGCCAGCGCCGAAAAAGAATTCTCAATCCGGAAAACCGGAAAAAACGATTTCCATATCGTGACCCCGCAATTCGACCTGATGCTTTCTTCCGGGAAAAAACCGCTGCTGGCCGGCGGGACAGGGTCTGTGGATCTTGTGACGTCCACGACAAAATGCTATTCGCTGACGCGATTGCTGACTTCAGGAAAATTCAAAGTGAAAGGGAAACCCATCCCGGTCACGGGGCTTTCGTGGATGGACCATCAGTGGAGCCCGCTGACGTTCAACGATGAGCATGCCTGGACTTGGTTCTGTTTCCAACTGAAAGACGGGACGGACATCATGTGTTTCGAATACGGCAAGAAAATCAAATCGCGGCTGGCCACGGTTTCGCGCCCGGACGGCAGCCTGGAGGTTTTTCCGGACGTGAGATTCAAGCACGTCGGGAAGCCATGGATAAGCCCGAAGTCCGAGGCGGCGTATCCGACCGCGTGGCAAATCGATATTCCGGCGGCGAAGATCCACCTGGCCTGCAGGACGCTCATCAACGAACAAGAGATGGTCCATGGTCCATTCAGGTATTGGGAAGGGGCGGTCGATGCGACGGGTACGATCGACGGAAAAGAAACCTCGGGTCAGGGATTCCTGGAATTGAATGGCGTGCCGGGCAAGACATTCACTTTGCTGCTGGAACAGGCTTTGGCCAGGATCAGAGCAAGTGTGTGATTTTCGCGGCCATGACGAAATCGTTCTTGGACAAGCCTTTGACTTCGGGCGAGGACAGGGCGATGGTGATTTTTGAGTCTTCGAGCGCGATCGCCGGATAATATTTTTGGGCCATGGCCAGGCTGCCGATGATGTTGATGAAGTTCATGGCCGCCTGGAAACTTTCCAGCCTGAAATCCTTGGTGATGGTCGCGGTGTCCGGTGAAACCATCCAACCTCCGGCTTCGATGGCTAACTGGATAGCCTGTTTGCGGGGCAGGCATTCGGTGCCGGGAGGCAATGGCTGGATTGTGTCGAAATGCAGGGATGACATGGGGATATGGTAGTGGAAAAGGTCGATTAATGCTATCTTTTTAGTAAGCATAGCCGGAAGGGCTATCCACCAAAGATATGGCCTATTGGATCATAAAATCAGAACCCTCGGATTACAGCTGGGAAAAGCTGGAAGCTGAGAGGAAAACGGCTTGGGAAGGGATAAGGAATTACCAGGCACGAAACAACATCCGGGCCATGAAACCAGGGGATTTTGTGTTTTTCTATAATGCCGGCGAAGAGCGGAACGTGGTGGGTTTGGCACAGGTCGTGAATGAGGCTTACCCGGATCCGACTGCCGCCAGCGGGGACTGGTCAGCCATCGATATCCAGGCGCATAAGCCCCTGAATCGCGTTATCAGCCTGGAAGAAATCAGGAACACCTACATGTTATCCGTCATGTCCTTGGTTAACCAGGCGAGATTGGCGGTGCATCCGGTGACCGAAACCCAGGCAGCCATGCTGCTCAAGATCGCGAAGACTGAACCGTAGTTTTTGATGGCGAGGTTTTCCGATGTTTATTATTGCCAAAACGTCGTTTTTGAGCTTAAATGTGGCGTATGGAAAAGCGCATAAAATTGATTGCCGGCGGACTCTTTGCGGTCCTTGTTTTGGCTTTCGGGATTTGGTTCTGGTCCTTGGGGGCGGTCGCGTCTGAGGACGTGCCGGCCATCCGCGTCGAGACCACAAAACAGTCGGTCGAATTCAAACAGAAGGATTCGGCGGACTGGAAGAAGGTCGAAACGGCGCAAGAAGTCGGCGTCGGAGACATGGTCCGTACGGACAAGGACGGCGCGGCGCAGATACGCTGGGGCGACAGGGGAGTGACGCGTCTTGATCCGGATACGACTTTGACGATCGAGGAAGTCCCGGCCGATCCGTCATCCGTGACCCATGCGGCCATCAAGCTGAGGCTTGAGACCGGACGCGTCTGGTCGCGTGTCCTTAAATTGTTCGGGCCGGAAAGCGCCTTCGAGGTCAAGACGAACTCGGTGGTGGCGACAGTCCGCGGCACGGCGTACGGAACCTCGATCACCGGTTCGAGTACTGCAATCACCGTTAACGAAGGTGTGGTCGAAGCGGCTCCGTCGAAAGGCGGCAACGGTACTTTTGTTCGGCAGGGCAAGCTCGGGGAATTCGGAGGGGATGGTTCGCTCCGCAGCCTGCGCGACTTGGGTCCTCAGGACGAATGGGCCGGGGCTAATCGGAATCTCGATAAGATATTCGATGAGGATTTGGCCAACGAAACAGCGATGCGTTTCGCCAGGCTGCAGAAACCGGCGCCGGAATGGCTGACCGAATTGTCCGAGGACATGCGCTTGCGTTTTGCCGGAGGGTCGAAGGACCTGTCCGGATATTATGCGCGGCGGAGGATCGCGGCTTTGGCGCTGGGCAGGAATGTGTCCATGGAAAGCATCAGCAGGTTGGTGCCGACGATGGTCGGCAAAAGCCGTGAACTCACGCTGGGAAATGTCCGGCTCGCGCTCCAAATGGTGAGGACGCCGGCGGTCGGGAAGAGGTTCGGCGATCCAGGGGTACATAAGCTGGATGCCTTGGAGACATTACGGACAGCTTTGTTGACGGACGGAATGCCCGGGGAAATCGACGCGCGGCTCGTTTATTTGAGCGAGTCGATTGTAAGGGCTTGGTCAGATAACGACGGCAAGAACGTCGGGTCTCTCCAGCGCGACGTGTCTGATTTGCGCCTGCAGATCTCCAATTCGCCGGATTTGTCCGGTGGAGCGCGGAATAAAATGGACCGCGACGCTTTGGCCTTGTTGGATTTTGGCGGCGTTCCGGTTGCGGAAACTTCAAGCACTACCGAAGGGACTGCAGCTTCGACGTCGACGCCTGAGACACAGGGCCAGGATTCAACGCAGACGCCTTCGGGATCGCAGCCTCCGAACCAAGTCACTAATCCGAAGTCGCCGGCTGGGAGCGTCGTCAAACCCGAAACATCTTGCGAATACCGTCTCCTGACGCTCATGGCCAAACCGGACAGGGGAATCAAAGTCGGGGATGCGGTGTCGCTCGCGCTTTACGGAAATTGCCCGGACGGACGGACCGATGATTTGACCGGGCAGGCGAGTTTCAACCCTGGATTGACGACTGACGGAAAGATCGACGGGCGCGTCTTTTATCCGGCCAAGGATGGGACGATCAGGATTTACGCTACGCTGCAGCTCAATGGCAGGATGAGATCCGCGGATACATCCATAACCGTAGACAAGACCCCGAAGAGATTGACCGGCGTGAAAGTCTTAGCGCTCGGGCCGACGACCATAACCACGGGGCAGAGCGTCCCTCTCCAGGCTACGGCGGCGTATTCCGACGGTTCGACGACTGACGTCACGTATCAGTGCCAGTGGATGACTTCGAACGCGCGGCTGGCCATGGTCTCGAACCAGCGTCTGCAATCCTTGTCGGGCACAGGCGACGTATCGGCGACCTGCAACTATTCGGAAAACGGCGTCAATGTCTTCGGCAGCATCATGGTGACTATCCAGCTCGACCCGGCTCTGCAACCCAGGACGACGAATCCGACAGGCTCGAAATTACCTGGGTTCACCCTGTATTGACCGAAAGTTTATGGACAACAAAAAATTCTACATCACCACGCCGATTTATTACGTGAACGACAGGCCTCACGTAGGTTCGGCGTATACGACCATCGCAGCTGATGCGTTGGCCCGGGCCCACCGCCTGCGCCAGGTACCGACGTTTTTTTTGACCGGTACTGACGAAAACAGCCAGAAGAACCTGGAAGCCGCGGCCAAGGCCGGAGTCAGCGACTTGCAAGCGTACCTGGATACCATGGCCGAAATCTGGAAACGGACTTGGCGCGAGCTCGGCATCACTTTCGATGATTTCATCCGCACCACGGAAGAACGCCACCATAAGGGTGTGGAAAGATTCTGGAAAGCAGTGGAAAAGACTGGCGATATCCGCAAAGCAAAATATGAGCGGGAATATTGCGGAGGTTGTGAAGAGTTCAAGACGCCGACCGATCTGGTGGACGGGAAATGCCCGCTGCATCCGAACCGTCCCTTGGAGAAGATCAGCGAGGAGAACTATTTCTTCAGTGCCTCGAAATACAAACCGCAGCTTCTCGACCTGTACGCCAACCGTCCGGAATTCGTGCAGCCGCAGAGCCGGCAGAACGAGATCAGGAGCTATGTCGAAAAAGCTTTTGACGATATTTCCATCTCGCGCGAAGCAAAGAAGCTTTCCTGCGGGATCCCTGTCCCGGGCGACGACAGCCAGCGCATCTACGTCTGGTTCGACGCGTTGATCAACTACATGACCGCCGTCGGTTACGGCACTGACGATGAGCTGTTCAAGAAGTGGTGGCCCGCGTCGTTGCATCTTGTGGGGAAGGACATCATCAAATTCCACTGTGCCCTGTGGCCGGCCATGATCATGAGCGCGGCAAAGTCCGATCCGCTCCTGCAGGATGCCGAAGGCAAGCCGCTTTTGCCGGAGCGCGTCTATGCCCACGGATTCTTCACGGTTGAAGGCCAGAAGATGAGCAAGTCGCTGGGCAACGCCGTTGATCCGTTGGAACTTGCCAAGCAATATCCGTTCGACGCGGTGCGGTACTTTCTCCTGCGCGAAATACCCTTTGGCGAAGATGGGGATTTTTCAGCCAAGCGTTTGTCGGAAAGGTATGGCAGCGATTTGGGCAACCGCTTGGGGAATCTGGTGAACCGCGTGATCGCCATGAGCGCGAAATATTTCGACGGTAAAGTCCCGGCCACCGAGGTCTGGTCTGCAGGCAAGGCAATCGCCGACACGGATTGGAAAGGCTCTGGGGGATTGGATTTGTTATGGCAAGAAGTGGAAAAACAGATCGCGGATGCGCGACTCGACCTGCTGCTCGACCAAGTCTGGAATTCGGACGGTGCATCGTTGTCTTCCGCGAACAAACTCGTGGAGCAGACCCAGCCGTTTAAGCTCTTCAAAGAAAATCCGGCCAAGACGGCAGTCGTTTTGTATGCGTTGCTCGAGGCGTGCCGACAATATGCCTGGATGATCGAACCCGTCATGCCGAATGTTGCAGAAGGGATCATCCGGCAACTGGGACAGGACTTCGAAATCGAGAAAGCCAAGGGTCTGATTGAATTGAAAAAGTGGGGAGGTCTTGTCCCGGGCACAGAACTCCATCCGGGAGAAGTATTGTTCCCTAGGCTGGCAGCGTAATCAGGCTAAGCTCATGAAAAAATTCACGCGGGTCGTCGAAGATTTCGTTTGCGAACACTGCGGTTTTAAGGTCAAAGGCACGGGTTATACGAACCATTGTCCGAAGTGTTTGTGGAGCAAACATGTGGACGTCAATCCAGGGGATAGGGCGGCGGAGTGCGGCGGGTTGATGAAGCCGACCGGCATTGAGGTCGTGAAAGACGGATACATCATAACGCATCGCTGCGTGGTTTGCGGGCATGAAAAGAAGAATAAGTCTTCTGATGACGATAGCTACGAGGAAATTTTAAAGTTATCAGTTGGAAAATTTTAGCGTTTGTCACTTTCGGCGTCGAAAGTAACTAAAGATGCTGGGGTTTCGAATTCGCTTCTTGTATCACCTTCGCACTTCAATCAGGGCCGCTCAGCTCTCAGCCCCAGGCCCCAAATGGATTCTAAGGAGTAAGAGTTTTTTAAAGAAAACAGAAACCCCCGGACGCAACGTGTGACGTTGGCCGGGGGTTGAGAGGTGGGACTAGCGGGAGTAGCAGATGTCGCAGGGCTGGACGTTGAACAAGCCGGTTGAGGGGTTCTTGTAGATCGTCTTGCCCTTGCAGTCCATCCGAACGCCCGTTTTCTTTTCGAAGCGGAATGCCGAGGGGTCACCTTGTCCGTAGTGCTGCTGGAGCAGGGCGGGGGTGACCTTGGCGCAGGTCTCGGTCGTCGAAGGGGCGAGCGCGGCCGGGGCGGACGTGACCGTCGGAGCTGCGGCTTGGACGGCCGGGGCGACAGGCGGGCTATCCTGGACCACGAAGCGATAGATGACCATGCCGAGCATGAAGACCAGGGCCATGAGGATGAACTGCTTCATGGTGATCCCGGACTGCTTGGTTTCCTTGACCGGTTCCGGATTGGCCGCGGGTGCGGGTGCAGGTGCAGGGGCTTCGGCCGGAGGGTACGAACCCTCGCCTTCTCCGGACGGATACGTACGCGCCTCATAGGTCGGAGCTCCGTGCCTGAACGTATCAGACCACGCCTTGGGTTCGAATTTGGGTAGGGCCGCCGGCGGGTCCGTCGAAGCCAGTTCTGCGAGCTGTCGTTGTACGACGGCTTTGGCTTCCGGATGGACTGGAGTGACCAGTCCGGACATGGGCGGTGCTTGGATGCTGGCAGAGACTTCGTCCGTGATCTTCGCGGCCACCTCGGCCAGCTTGGCCTGGTCTTCCGGGGTGATGGTGGTCCGGCCGCCGCTTCCGCCCGTACCCGTGGTGACATGGGATGGACCGGGCATAGGCGTTCCGATTTCGGTTGCCGCCGTCGGATCCGTAATCTGCTTGGCAGGCGGAGGAGGGTTGGAGGGCTTGCACGCTCGTTCCTTCATCGGGTTTTTGGCCGCAATGGGTTCGGCGGGCTTGCTTTCCACCTTCTCAGCCTTGGCAGGCGGGTTGGCGAGCGGAGCGACCGAGAGTTCGGCTTTCTTGGTCGGGGCAGGCTTGACTTCCTCGAAAGCGCTGAGAGCTTCCACTCTCGTGCTTACGAACCGGGCGAGGACCTTGATTTTCTTCGCGGTCTGCTCGTCGCACTTCCCGTCCCTCAGCCACGCGTCAGCCGTGTCTTCGAGCTTGCGCACAGCAGCCTGCCAACCGTCGACGGGCGGGACGTTGGTCTCGATAGCTTCCGCAACCCACTTCTGGACCATGACCACCAGACCCGCGAACTTGATCTTCGCGTAGTCGGCAATCTGGTACGCCCCTTCGGACTTGAGGAAGGCGGCGAACATGTCCTCGGTGAATCCGAGTTCGGCCTTGGCCAGATTGGCCGTGACCGGAGGTGCGGCAGGTTCGACAGGCGGCGGGGGGACCGCAGCCTGGGTCGTCGGCTTGGCCGACGGCTGGGGTTTTGCGGCTTGGGCTGCGGGGCGGGTGCCCAGCAGACCCATGGGAGCACGCCTGGCTGGCGGCGCCTTGGGGGCGGGCTTGTTTTCGGTATTCACTTTGTTGCTTTCGGACATTCGGGTATCCTCCACGGCTGAATTGTTGTCACCGGTCAGGCCGGCGTCATCGCCTTCGTCATAGACCTCATCGCCGTCGGACTCGTCGTCCTCGTCGGTGAAATCGTCGTCCTCGTCGTCGCGTGACATCTTAAAGCTCCTTGTTAATCCTTTTGCAAGGATTTTTTGTCCAATGATCTTGGCCGGAAATCGGCCATCCTTCGGGCATGGAAACGCCAAAAGGAATAAGTGAATATACACTAAAAAGGCCTTTTTGTCAAGGCTTGCCCTACAATTTGGCCAGATTGAGCCTTTGGCTGTATTAAGCGCTTGTCCGGCGGTCGCAAGGGGGTTATCCTGATATAACGTATGGCACAAAAGAAAGCTCCGGTCCGGCGGACCAAAGGTCCTTTGACGGTCTTGGTTTGGGATGGTTTCGGTTTGACCGATGACACGCTCGGGAACGCCATAGACCAGGCAAAAATGCCTGTCTGGAAAAAGCTCTGCGCAACCTATCCGCTGGCCAAACTCCAGGCGGACGGCGTGAGCGTAGGTTTGCCTCCGGGCCAACCCGGAAATTCGGAAGCCGGGCATGCGACCATCGGCGCCGGCCGTCCAGTCGAATCCGACCAGGTCGTGATTGACCGCGATATCCAGACCCACAAATTCGAGGACAACCCGGCGCTCCTGCAGGCCGCAGCGCACTGCATCCGACACAAGAGCACGCTCCATCTGATCGGGCTTCTGACCAATGGCCGCAGCGGACATGCTTCGCCTAACCACGTCAAAGCGCTGATCCGATATGCCTCGGGCATGCGGTTGCCGCGCGTCGCGCTCCACCTGTTCACTGATGGCCGCGATACGCCGCCATTCCATGCGGCGCATTTGATAGCGGAGCTCGAGAAGCAGCTTCCCAAGAATTTTACGATTGCGACCATCATGGGCAGGTTCTACGCCATGGACCGCAACAAATTCTGGGAGCGGACCGCGCTGGCTTACGACGCCTTGACTGCGGGCCGTGGCATCCTGGCCGAATCTCCGCTGCAAGCCGTCACCCAGGCGTACAACCGCGGCGAGAGCGACGAATTCATCACGCCGACCGTGATTTGCCATAACAAAACCTGTATCGCGCCCATAGCCGACCATGATGCGGTCATCTTCTGGAACTTGCGGACGGATCGTGCACGCCAGCTGACCAAGCCGTTCGTGATGCGCGACTTCGAGCTGAACGAACCCCATTCGTTCAGGCGCTCAGTCATACGGCGCGACCTGGTGTTCGTCACTCTGACCGAATTCGGCAAAGACCTGGACAGCGTCATCGCGGCCTATCCGCACCGCGAAGTGCTCGGCACCATCGTAGAAGCCTTGCGCTACAATAAACAGCTGTATGCGGCGGAATCGGAAAAATTCTCGCAAGTCACATATTTCCTGAACGGAGGATTCGACCGGCCGCGGTTCGGCGAGGGCCGCATCCGCGTGCCTTCCCCCAGGGTGGCGCGTTACGACCATGCTCCGCGCATGCATTCCGACGAGCTGGCCCGGCGTCTGGTTGCTGCTTTGGATGGGGATTATGAATTCATCCTGGCCAATTTCGCCAACGCCGACATGATCGGGCATACAGGGAACCTGCAGGCCGGCATCAAAGCCTGCGAAGCGCTGGACGATGCCTTGGGTGTCATCTGGGAAAAACTTCAAGCCAAACAAGGGACGCTCATTGTGACCGCGGACCATGGGAATGTCGAACGCATGCTGTCGCAACACGGAGGAGCCGATACCGAACATAACATGGATCCAGTGCCTTTCTTGGCGGCTGGCCGCGCCGTAAAAGGTTTGAAACATCGTCTTTCTGGCACTTTGGCTGATGTGGCGCCAACCGCGCTGTGGCTCCTGGGTGTGGATAGGCCGCACGAAATGACCGGCAAAAGCCTATTGAGCTAGTCTCCTGATTTTCTTATGCCTCGTCCCAAACCCATCGTACTCATAGTCCTCGACGGCTACGGCGTCGCGCCTCCGGCTGACGGCAATGCCATCACCGAGGCCAAGATGCCTAACATCAAGAAGTATATCGAGAGCTACCCGGCCATGACCGTCCTGGCTTCCGGTTCGGCCGTGGGCCTGTCATGGGGCGAGATGGGTAACTCTGAGGTGGGCCACCTGACCATCGGCGCCGGGCGCATTTTTTTCCAAAGCCTGCCGCGCATCAGCTTCTCCATCGAGAACGGCGAATTCTTTTCCAACAAGGCTTTCCTGGACGCAATCGAGCATTGCCGTAAGACAAAAGGCAGCCTGCATCTGATGGGATTGGTCAGCCCGGGCAATGTCCATGCTTCGGATGCGCATCTGCATGCTTTCCTGGATCTGTGCGCACGCCAGAAGTTCGATCGGGTATTCGTCCATGCTTTCCTGGACGGTCGCGACACCATCTACAACAGCGGTATCGGATTCATCCGCGAGCTCGAGCAGAAGATGAAGGAATGCAAAGTGGGGAAAATCGCGAGCCTGGCCGGACGTTATTGGGCCATGGATCGCGACAACCGTTGGGATCGCGTCCAGAAAGCATATGACGCTATGACCTCGGGCAAGGCCGACGTGTTGGCACCGTCAGCCGAAGAGGCGATACAGCATTTTTACGACCAGAAAATTTACGACGAACAGATCCCGCCGACCGTCATCGAGAAAGGCGGAAAACCCGTGGCGACGATCAAAGACGGAGACTCGGTGATTTTCTTCAACTATCGTCCTGACCGCGCCCGCGAAATCACCAAAGCCTTCGTGTTGCCGACTTTCGAGAAATTCCCGCACGTCGATTACAAAGACCTGACGTTCGTGACCATGACCGAATTCGAGAAAGATTTGCCGGTGATGGTGGCCTATCCGCCGCAGCTCATCGAGAATTGCCTGGCGAAAGTCGTGTCCGACGCAGGCATGAAACAGTTGCACATCGCCGAGACCGAGAAGTATGCGCACGTGACTTTCTTCATGAATGGCATGGTGGAATTAGAGTATCCTGGCGAGGACCGCGTCATCATCCCGAGTCCGCGGGTTTCGACTTATGACAAAGCGCCGGAGATGTCGGCCATGCAGATCGCGGAACGAGTAGTGGAGGAGGTCGCCAAAAGCACTTACGACCTGATCATCCTGAATTTCGCCAATCCGGACATGGTCGGACATACGGGCGACGAGAAGGCGACGATCGCGGCATGCGAAGCCACGGACAAAGCCGTGGGCATGATCGTGGACGCGACCCTGGCGGTCGGCGGCGTGTCATTGATCACGGCCGACCACGGCAATGCCGAAGAGGTGAAGAATCTGATGACCGGCGACATGGATAAGGAACATTCGACGAATCCGGTGCCGTTGCTCATCATCGGCAAACAATTCGAAGGCATGCGCGCGCCCATCGGCGACGTCATCGGCGGTGACCTGTCCATGACCACGCCAGTCGGCATGTTGGGCGATGTGGCGCCGACCATTCTCAAACTGATGGAGCTCGTCCAACCGATCGAAATGACGGGGAAGTCGTTAATCTGATATCGCGCATTCCGCAGCGAGGACTGTCTGAGCCCGCAGTAGCGGGCGAGTTCCGCAGCAAGGAATGTGCGATATCAGATTAACTTGTAAGAAAAGAAGATATGCCTGAACTTCCGGAAGTTGAAACCATACGGCGGCAACTTGATACTAAGCTGCGCGGAAAGACCGTGACGAAAGTCACGCTTTTTCGGTCAGGCAGGGAGATGCCAAATGGCAAGAAGTTCGTGACAATCCTCGAAGGAAAAAAAATCAAAGAGATATCACGACGCGCTAAATTGTTGGTCTGGAATTTCACGGACGGCACGGCCATGCTGGCGCATCTCAAGATGACCGGCAGGTTCGTGTTCGTGGACGGGAAATACGAGCCGAAAAAGCACGACAGCGCGATGTTCGAGTTCGGGAGCATCAAGCTTGTCTGGTCCGACGTGCGGAAATTCGGATTCGTGAAATACGTCCAAGCCCCGGAACTGAAGTCCGTGTTGTCGTGTTACGGGCCGGAGCCGCTGGAGGCGCGGGCCGAAGAATTGGCGGACAGGCTCAAGAATCCGAAAACTCGGATGGTGAAAGTCGCGCTTTTGAACCAGGAAGTCATCGCCGGCGTGGGGAATATCTATGCAGACGAAGCTTTGCACCGCGCCAAGATCCGGCCGACAAGACGATTGGGTTCGTTGACCGGTGAAGAGCGTCTGAAGCTCGGAAAAGAAATCCAAAAAGTTTTGTGCGAGTCCATCGAGCTCGGTGGGACGAGCGCAAACGATTATGTTGATGCGAGCGGCCGCAAGGGGAGGTTCTTGGAGTTCTTGCGTGTCTACGGCCGCAAGGATGAAGCCTGTCGCGACTGCGGGACGCCGATCAAGCGCATCGTCATAGGGCAGAGGAGCACGCATTATTGCCCGAAGTGCCAGTAATAGAATCCAGTCTTAAGCGGCGCCCCTTGACAGGGGACGATATTCGTGATACAAGTTTTCGCGCAAGGTTGGAAGGAGGACCGACTTTCGCATGTCACTCACACATACACACGCACCTCTCTCTACTAGTGGCACCCGTCGTCACCGATAGGTCCACACCGGGCTAAGGCCCGTGTCAGTGAGTTCGGGTAGTGCAGTAACGCCAGTCCGAGCAAAGGCGTGAACCAACGATGATGGGTTCTCGGAAATGGACGGAAGGTATTATCGACAGGAGCAGAACTCCTGTGCCGACCCTCCAAGGTCCCGTGAAAACGGTGGCCAAAAAAAGCCAGGTCTACAAATCTGGCATGCCCCACAAGGTTATCCTCCAGCTGATGTTACGGGCCCTTATGACCGCTCGTGGCTTGACCGCCACACTACAGCAGGAACACTCGTTCCTGCTGTAATGCTATCTAAGGGATTTTTTTATTGATGCATTTCATTGTCCGGCGGGTCACAGATTAGATATAGGGCTTGACAATTGTTCCAAAACAAAGTAATTTGGAACATTCTTTCAAATCGAATCCCATGCCAGAAAGGTGGTTTAGACATGAAGGAAATCCAAGAAAGCAACGGTTCACAGGAGATGGTCTTCAAAGCCTCGTTCCATGAGGAGGGTCGAGTCGACCTGTTCATCGACGGTTCGGGAGATATGGTGGGCTCGATCAAGGTGAACGAGTTCCGGAATGCGCCGCGCCATGAATTACTTGATCGCGCGCTCCATAGCTGGATACGCCATGGCGACCTGCTGTCGGTCATCAAGGATCCCCAGCACCTCGCGGCACTGGAATTGAGCCGGACCGAGCGAGCCGCTGGCGTCCCGTGGTATAGGCTGACCCACCGCTTCCTCATGGTTCCGGGTTCGTCCTGGGAGGATCCGCGTTTCCGTTTCACGACGGATAAGAGCGACCTGGGAGAACGAACGCGTCGAATCCTGTTGGTCGGCGAAGAGGCGGTGTTGCGTGAGGAGCGGGAGAAAGCTGAGGCGGATGCCCGCGAGCAGGAGGCTCGGCGTGTGGAGCTGGAGCGGCTCCGTCGTGAGCACGCTGCGACGCTCACGACCGTCACCCGTGCGGCCTTGAAAGGCGAACCTGTACCGACCGATTTGGTCAAGGACATGCAAACGGCGGGCCTGCTTGAGCACACGACTACTTTTCGCAGCTGCGTGCGATATCCCGGAGAACACTGGATCTTCAGATACGATTTCCAGGAAGACGGCGTGCGGCATAGTGGTTTCCTGGGTTTCGGCCAAGATCTGAGTCTCGTATCGGTGGATGCCCGTTTGCCTGAACCCTCAGGGCAATGATGGGCAATCCTTACACATCACATAACGCATCCGCGGGGTCCTCCCGAACCGGATGCGTTTTCGTTTACGCTTTGATGATATACCATGGCCATCATGGTAAAAATATCCGAGGCGACCAAAGTCATCGAAGCGCTAAAGAAACGCTATCCCCAAAAGGCGGACATGGATTTGGGGAATCCGGACGACTCTTTGCTGGCCACGATTTTTTCCGCGCGCACGACCGATGTCCAAGTCCTGAAGATGTTCCCGGCGTTCAGGAAGAAATTTCCGGATTGGAAAAAGTTGGCGACCGCCGACGTCCGCGATATCGAGAAGTCGATCAATACGATCGGGCTTTACCGTAATAAGGCCAAGTCAGCGAAAGCTCTGGCGCAGAAAATCCTGAAAGATTTCGGCGGCAAAGTTCCTCGTACCATGGAAGAACTCGTGACTTTGCCTGGCGTGGGGCGCAAGACTGCGAGTTGCATCTTAGCCGTTTGCTTCAGCGTCCCGGCGGTGGCTGTCGATACGCATGTCTTCCGTGTCGCATACCGGCTCGGCTGGTCCAAGGGAAAAACTCCGGAGAAAGTCGAAGAAGATATCAAAAGGATAGTTCCGGAAAAACTTTGGGGAGACGTGAACCGGACCATGGTGCGGTTCGGGCGCGAGATCTGCGTGGGCGGAAAGAAGCCTAAATGTTGGATGTGTCCTGTGGCAAAATGGTGCGCGTTCAAACCTAAAACACGGGAACCTGGGATATAAAAAACGCCCCGCTGCAGCGGGGCGTTTTTGGTTCTTAGATCAATAGACGCAGTTTATCTGGGGCTGACAAGAGCTTGCTACGGATTTGCACTGCTCGCTCTGATCGGTTGGATTCATGGTGCAACCCAGGGTGGAACCGTCGCTGATTTTTTTGAAGCCCAGGGAACCGGTAGGCAGAGCCGATATGATTTGGATGTAGTCTCCGCATTTGGCGACGGCTGCCACATTCTCGGTGCAGTATTCGCCGACGTCAATTTGTTTTTCGCAGGCGGCGCTTTCGGCGTTGCCTTGATCGATCAGTTTTTGGGGCACTTTGTATACCGTCGTGCCTTTCCATGGCGAGCGCATGTCGAGGGCGTAATGCGCCATGCTGGAATCATCTTTCCAGAAGTTCGTGCAGGGCCCAGGGCTGTTATCCCAGCCGAGTTCACCGATGACGAGTTTGTTGCCGTCGAATCCGGAAAGGCCGAAGTTCGTCATTTCGTTGCCAGCCCCGAACTGACGGTAAATGCGCTGGAGCTGACCGGTCGAGAGGCTGTAGCGGAAAATCTTGTGGGTGGCGGAGCCGGGCGTCTGGGTGTCAGCGGCGTGATCCGGGTTGTATACGGTCACGCTGAAGACCAGCCAGTTGCGGTCCTGCGGATAGGACAACGCCGGACTGATGCTCATGATGCCTTCGTCATTACCCTGCAGATCCTTCATGCGCAAACCCTTGATGGGCAAGGCGACGAAGGAAGAATCCTCATTGATCGTCTCGCCCGGCTGGTACATGTTGAAGGCGCTTGGGTTAAAGATGGAGCCGGCGGGGTCGGGCATGGCGGCTTGCATGGCGAACGGGACGCAGAGCAGGACAGCGGTCCCGCTGATGGCGGCGACCGACAAATAGGCGAAAAGTTTGTTCATATTTCGGTTTGCGGAAGTTAGTGCATCGATTATACCACCAAAGCGACGGCTGGACCGATGAACGACACATCACCGCGAGGTTATGCTATCCTGTCCGCATGATCGAAGCCGATATCGTGCGGGGCATCCAGCAAGCCATGCTGGCGACTTTCGAGACCCAGGAGTTGGCTGTTTTCTTGGCGCGTTGGGCCATTTACCTGAATGCCATACCTGCCGCCATCCTGATCACCTCCAGGCACAGGAAGGAATCGCACAGCGTGGTGGAGGCGGCATGGTCCGCAGTGCTGGCCTTGGCCTTGACCACCTGCATTTCTCTGCTCGTGGGCCGCTTGCGTCCGTATATGACGCTGCCCGACGTGTGGCTCCTGATCCCGCCGCCGCTCAACCTGTCGTTCCCTTCAGGCCATACGGCCACGGCCGTGGCCATGGCTTGCGCGTTCTTCACGGTCCGGCGTGATTTGGGATACATCTCATTCGCCGTAGCCGCCCTGGTCGCGTTCGGACGGATTGCGGCCGGAGCGCATTATCCGACCGATATCCTGGGCGGCATTCTGGTCGGATATCTGAGTTTCGCCATCGTGAGGCTCATCCACCAACAATTGAACCGGCGCGACCTTAAAGTCCATCGCCAAAAGACATGAAAAAAATCCTGTTCCTCCTCGGCGTTATCCTGATCGGCGCCGGCGCTTTTCTGGCATGGTTCGTGCCGCGGGCTTGGTTAGCGACGCCGAACGAACCGTATGCGACGAAAAAAGTCACGATTGGAGAGAAATGGGATGCGACGCGGGCAGCCCAAGAGCTGCGGAAAGAAGGAGTGATCGGCTCGGAGTTCGGTTATCGCATATATGCCATCATCGACAAGTCAGCTGATAAGCCGCGGGCAGGTTCGTATGATTTGTTCCTGAACGATAGCTATAGGAGCATCGCCCGTTCGATTTTCCGCGGACCTCAGCGCGATGAGGTCGAAGTCCGGGTCATCGAAGGCCTAAGCCTGATGCAGGAAGCCGAAATCCTGGCCGGATACAAAGTCAAAGCCGAGGATTTTTATGCGTTAACCGGAGATGCAAAAAAACCTCTGGCCAATGAGTTCCGTGACAGCTATCCGTTCCTGTCCAAATTACCGGCCGACGCCACGCTTGAGGGTTATCTGTTCCCGAATACTTTCCGCGTGTGGCGCGACCAATTGCCGCTCTCGTTGATCGAGAAACAATTGGCGGAATTCAAGGATAAGACATCCGGTATGGTTGAGGAAACGGCCAAACAAGATAGGGATTTTCGCGACGTGATAATCTTGGCTTCCATCGTCGAAAAAGAAGCGGCTGGAGCGGATGATAGGAAGGTGGTCGCCGGCATTTACCTTAACCGCCTGAAGAAGGGGATGCTGCTGCAATCCGACGCGACCGTGAATTACATCACGGGTGCAGGAAGGGCGCGTCCGGTGCTCAAAGATTTGGACGTGGAGTCGCCGTATAACACCTACAAGCACAAAGGCCTGCCGCCAGGGCCGATTTGCAACCCGAGCCTGGAATCCATCCAAGCGGCATTGAATCCGACGGCGTCAGACTATCTCTATTATCTCCACGACGACAAAGGCAGGAGTTATTACGCCAGGACCCTAGAAGAACATAAACAGAACCGGTTCAAGGCGTACGGTGAGTGATTGTTAAAACACGTCAATCAAGGGATTTTTCATAAAAAGCCCATTTTAACATAAATTACTTGACTTTTTGGCTGTTTTAGTTTAGATTCAGTCGTTCCTTCCCAAACAAACAAACCAAGTCCCAACCCCTTGAGGAGCTGGACTGATGATTGAATTCAAAGTTCAGAAGGTCACGATCTGGAACGGCGGAGGCGAGCTCACGTGCGAAATGGGCGAACTGCCCTGGCACGACTTCTTGATGCTCACGAAACAGTCCATGGTCCGTCCGCGGCGGAAGACGCAAGATACCAAGATCAAATCTGGATCATTCTGGCGTCCCAATGCCGAGCTCAAGAAGCGGACTCACGGCGACTCGTCCCACGCCTACTACGACGACGCCTATCTGCTGCAAGCGGCGGGCGAACACACCAAGATCACCGAAGAGGTGGAAATCGCGGAGATGCCCCAGCGCATCGCCGCGGCTACGGATTTTTCGCTGATCATGCTCGACTACCGGGCCTGCACGGCCGAGGAATTGACCACCGCTTTCGAAATCCAGACGGCGAATTTCCTTTCGCTTTCGAAGGTCAGGAACGAGGACAAGGTCGAGGCGCGCGAGCAAATTGCCGAGACACTGGATGTGGTCGACTCCCTGGACCGGATAAACCCGATGGCCAAAGCCATGCGGAGCGGAGCTGCAAATGCGCGTTTCCGCCGGCGCCGCCAAGGAGCCATGAACATCCGCAACAACGAGATCGTGCGCACCAAATGCGTGTCGGACATGATCAAGGAACACCTGGACCTGTACCTTCGCCTCTGGAAGGCACTCTCGATGCACATCCTGGCGCCGAATGCGCCGGCCGAACCGGAACAGGTCTTCGGGCAGAGCGCCGGTCTCGAGAGCGACACGGGCAGCTTGCTGTCCGAGATCCGCGGTAAAGCCGGTTTGCAGGCGGCGGAAAGACGTATGCAGTTCATGCGTGACGAATTCGCAGCCGTAAAGATCCGTCCGTTCTGCAAGAACGCTGCGTACGTGGTCCGTGGACTGGGCGAGGCCATCAAGTTCTGCCAGGAAGGCGACCGCGCGAACCTGAATACGAGGCTGCGCAAGCTCAGGCGCGGCATCCGCTGGATTTTCGCCTTGGACGAACTGCAGATGAAGGTCATCCTGCCGTTCTCGATCCTGCTCGACAAGCTGCGCCGCATCATCAAGCGTGAGCGCAGCGAGAACGGGACGTTCGTCAAAGGGCCGATCGTCATTCCGCGGAAAGCAGCTCCGGACCTGTTCAAGGTCCTGGAATCAGAGCTTCTGCTTGTCCGGACCAAAATCCGCGATAAGTGCCGCGATGGCGATTTCCAAGAACGTCACATCAAGGAAGACGTCGAGTTGTACCTTGGTACGGCCCAGGACGCCATGGCGGCCGACGACTGGCAATTGGCCAAGAATTGCCTGCTCCGCGCCGCACGTTGTCTGTGATTTCTCCCAAGCCCCGGTTTCGCCGCATTTCTCGCGACGACTTCCGGGGCTTTCTCATTTAAAAACCCCGGCCAGCTGGCCGGGGTTTTCGTGTCTGGATTATTTCTTCATTTTTTTGATGATCCATCTGACCAAGCGGTAGGCGAGCCAGACAAGCAGTACGAGCGGCAGGATGAAGCCGATGCCGTAGATAGCCAGGCCGATGAGGAAGTCGACCAAGGCCTGCAGGCTTACGATCAATCCTTGGAAGGCAATTCGGATGGTCTCGAGCGGTTTCCAGAGCTTGGTCGGCGCCTGGATTTTCGTCTCTTCGGTCAGACTGATGGTCAAGGTCGAGTAATCGGTCCGGTCACCGAGATAGCGGAGCTGGCCCTGCAGTTGTTCGATAGTGGTCCTGACTTGGCTTAAAGCTTGCGTGACTTTAAGCGTGTCCTCGACCGTCTTGGCTTGTTTCAGGATGTCGAGGTATTGCGCTTCTTCGGCCTGGGCGGATTTTAGGCGGGCGCTCAGATCGACGTACTGCGCGGTCACATCTTCTGAATTCGAATTCTCGGACAGAACGAGCACAGCCATCTTCTTGGCAGCGCTGATCAACTCGTCGTATTTGTCGGACGGGACGCGGACCGTGATGTAGCCGGTCTTGACGCCGCCGTTGTCCACGAGGTTTGAATTATCCACGAAGCCGCCGAACTGTTTGGCCAGGGCTTTGGCTTCGGTCATCCGCTTATCCGCATCATCCACGCGCAGGTTCAAGTTGCCTGTGCGGATGATTTTGTCGCCGACCTTTTGGCGGTCCGCGATAGTGGCGCCGCCATTGTCGATGGGCGGCATGGGCGAAGGATAATATTCGGAAGACGGGGACATCATGCCGACGGACGGCGCCGCGACTTCGCTTGCGACTCCGTAATCCATCATGGATTTACCGGTCAGGGGACTGCGGCTTGGGTTAATGTCGGTGATGGTGAGGGTGTTGCTGCCCGAACGCCAGGCCATGATGACGATAAGGACGAAAAGAATCACGACGGTCGCGATGACCGAAAGGACAACGGTCCGAACCGTATGTGAACGGGCCGGATTAGAGGGGTTTGTAGGCATATGGCTTAAGTATAGCTGTTTATGATGATTTATGCAGTACTTCTTAGATAACGTCAGTAGTTTGGCCGGGATGACACGTTTGGGCTAAGATGGCGCCATGGCGGAATTCATATTGAGCGGCGGCGGACATGGGTCTCACCGGAAAATCGAATATCAGGCGGAATTGAACCAGGAACAGCTGGAGCCGGTATTGCACAGCGACGGGCCGTGTTTGGTATTGGCCGGGGCTGGGTCGGGCAAGACGCGGGTCGTGACGTACCGCGTGGCTTATCTTTTGGAACAGGGTGTGGATCCTTCGTCGATTTTGCTTTTGACCTTTACCAACAAAGCGGCGCGCGAGATGCTCCAGCGCGTGGCTCTGCTCATCGGGCAAGAGGCGCGCGGCATCTGGGGCGGTACGTTCCATTCCACGGCCAACCGCATCCTGCGTTCGTACGCCGGGACGCTCGGTTACACTCCGGGCTTCAGCATCTTGGACCAGGAAGATGCCGGGAGCCTGATCAAAGCCGTGATGAAGGAGATGAAGATAGACCCCAAGGCGCGGCGTTTCCCGACGGCCAACGTGGTGCAGAACGTTTTGTCTTTTTGCCGCAATACATTGACGCAAGTCGGCGACGCTTTGGAATTCAAGCATCCCAACTTCGTGCAGTTCGCGGATGAGATCAAAGAAATCGGAAGCGAATATACGCGGCGCAAGAAAGAAGCGAATGCCATGGACTTCGATGACTTGCTCGCGAACTGGCTCGCGCTTGTCGACGACCCGGATATCGGACGCAGGCTGGCGGCGCAGTTCAAATATATTTTGGTGGATGAGTACCAGGATACGAACGCCATCCAAGCGGCACTGGTCCACGGGCTGGGGCACGGCCATGGCAATGTGATGGTGGTGGGGGATGACGCGCAGTCTATCTATGCTTTCCGCGGAGCCGATGTGCGCAACATCTTGAGCTTCCCGACCGAGTGGCCGGGATGCAAAATCTATAAACTTTTGACCAACTATCGGTCCGCTCCGGAGATTCTTGATTTGGCGAATGATTCGCTGTCGCACAACGCCGGGCAATACCAAAAGGATTTGGTGGCCGTGCGGGCCAAAGGACAGAAGCCGATGTTGATTTCTGCGGCTTCGGCGCGGCAGGAAGCACAGTTCGTAGCCGAACAGGTCTTGGATTTGAGGTCCAAAGGCACGGCGCTGGGGAACATGGCCGTTTTGTTCCGCTCGTCCGCGCATTCGCAGGCTCTGGAATTCGAGCTCATGAAACGCGACGTGCCGTACGAGTACCGCGGCGGCATGAAGTTCTTCGAACGCGCCCACATCAAAGATGCTTTGGCGTATCTGCGAGTGGCGCATAATCCGCAGGACGAAGCGGCGTGGTTGCGCGTCCTGAACCTGCAGACCGGCATCGGCGCGACCACGGCTTCAAAAATAATCTCCAAAGTCAAAGGTGCGGATGATCTTAAAAAGATTTTGGATGCCGACGTGGCTGGACTGCTCTCGACCAAAGCAGCCATAGGCTGGAACGACTTCGAGCAGGTGGAACGCGACGTACTGCAGCATGCGCCGACACCTTCGCTGATGCTGAAAGCCATCCTCGATTCTTCCTACCACGATTATCTGGAACGCGAATATCCGGATTGGCGCGATCGGCTCGAAGACGTGGAACAGCTTGTGCTGTTTGCCGAGAATTACCATGACGCCACGACGTTCCTTTCCGATATCGCGCTGTATGACGAAGTGGTGGCCGGAAGGGAAAAGACCGGAAAGCATGACGATGAGCGGCTTATCCTCTCGACCATCCACCAGGCCAAAGGATTGGAATGGGATACGGTGTTCATCATCCATCTGGCCGATTCCGCATTCCCGAACCGGCGCGCCATGTCCGAAGAAGGCGGGTTAGAGGAGGAGCGCCGACTTTTCTACGTCGCGGTGACGCGTGCCCGTCATCGTCTGTTCCTCGCATATCCGCTGACATCAGGTTTCGATACTTTGACCTTGAACCAGCCATCGCTGTTCATCGAAGAACTTTCTCCGCGATTGATGGAACATATGGAACTTCGCGAAGCAGTCCACTCGCAGTATCAGGGACGGAACAAGAAGGGCGATGGGGACGGTTGGAGCTGGGACGAGGGATATGACGAACCGTCGATAGAGATCGGCCATGACGGGAATTTCAAACCAAGCGGAAGCCAGACTGTCTGGAAATCAAATTCGACCAACGACAAACCGAAACCGACTTCATTTCTGCGCGACATCGACGAACTGTAGGTCCTTGACCTTTTTCCCTTTTTGGGCTAGCTTCGGTTAGTACATTAACCGAGAGGTCAAAGATGAAAGAGCCTTCCAAGCGATTCGAGGGGATGACCAGCGAAGAAATCAAGAAGATGCTCGAACTCGAGCAGGAGATGTCCAGCAGGTCATACGGACCGACGGAACATTTCACGACCTGGTTCAAGGGGGAGGGCGCGGGGCTTTCGCTCGAGTGGCTGCGTTACTGCGCCAATACCGAACTCCCGAGGATGAACCGGTTCCACGCTTTGCTCGCCTATGCGGAAAGGACCGGGGATCGCGAGCCGATGTTCCGGTATCTGGACGGCAAACACTGGATCGAGGCGATTCGGGACCATTTCCCCGAACGCATCACTCCGACGCTGCTCCGGCGTTACGCCAACTACTTCCTCGAGAAAGCGCGCCAAAGCCCTGAAGGAGAAAGCCTGACGTGCAACGCGTACGCTGCCTACAGCGCTTTGAGCGATGCAAAGGGCATGTCTGAGGTGCGCAAGCTGGTCATCAAGTTCGGCCATCTTTACACCGTGGAGAAGTGCAATCTGGCGCTTTTCGAGGATGAGGAAATCCAACTGGCCCGCGCCATGTTGAAACGGCCACGTGATGTAGAGAGCGCCGGGAGATTCATCCATGAGCATGCGCTCAAGACCCTCTATCGGCCATACCTCGAAAAGCGGGCCTTGAGACTGGGCTATGACGCTTGGATCGAGGAGGGCTCGAAGTTCGGGACCATCCCGACGACCAAACATCTTCTCGTGCTGTTGAAAAAAGCATGCACAGCGCAAGAGAAGCTGCGTATCTTCAAGGCTCTCTGGGCGTATGACCCCAAGTGGCAGGCCAAGGTTTATGAAACTGCGGAAGAGTTGCGCGCCATGTATCTGCAGAACGGGGATGTCGACAAAGCCAAGACGGCCGGTGAGATTTGCGGCAAGCCGCTCAAGGCCGAAGAAATGGTTGCTCTGTACCGGAGTCTCCAGAACAACCGTGAGGGTTCCCAGAAAGCCCTCGAGCTGGCGGCAACGCTTATCGCCAAGAAGAACGGCGGCAAAGGCAAAGCCGCCGCGTAAGACCATCAAGCGGTCCGTGAACTCCACGGACCGCTTTTCAGTCTGTCATCCCGGCCCCGGAGCCGGGATCCAGTTCCCGGGTCTAAGCCCGGGATGACAGACCGTATTAATGACGCTAGAATGCGGCTGGATATGTCTTGGATCTACGAATCGTTCGAGGTGGAATCGGATTTCAACGGCACCATCAAATGCCGCCGGTATTTCGGCGCGTGGGAAATCTGGGCCGGGCAGATAATGCAGAGCGGGGAGTACATAACGAAGATGTGGGCCAAGGCCATCAAGCGCGTCCCGGCTGACGAGGTGAAGTCCGTTTTGGTTTTGGGACTGGGCACTGGCGGATGTTTGGGGCCGATTCAAAAGAGATTCAAGAAATGCAAAATCACGGTCATCGAGATCGATCCGGTCATGGTCAATTTAGCCGAGAGGTTGAAGATGTACAGCCCAGACAATGGCGTGGAGATCATCCTCGAAGAAGCGTCGGACGCGTTGCCGAAGTTGGAGAAGAAGTTCGATTTGATCATCTGGGATCTGTTCGTCGCCGGTCGCACCGCGGAGATAATCCATGAATCCGGGTTCATGGATAAGATTTCCGCGAAGCTGGCGCGCAACGGATATTTCATCCTGAATTATTACCGCGAGCCCGAAGAGATGGAGCTGTTCGACAAAGCCATGGCGCGCCATAAGATGTGGCGTTTCCGATATAACGGTTTGGCGCTGTACCGGCATTTCGGACGCGGCCATGTCGGAGATCCTCTGCCGGATGGTTATGCGCCGTACCGCAGCGTGAGACCGTACCTGGAACGCGAAAGCTCTACGAGCAAAAGCATGGAGCTCGTGGGCAAGGATGGCCGCATCGGTTCGCGCTGGCATCATGGGCCGTTGTGGTTCGAGGGTTACACTGGTGACGAAGAGCCGAAGATAGAACCGTTCGGCAAACGGCGCATGGTCATCTGGCAGCCGATCACGCGGACGGATAATCCTGGCGGTTGGCGCAGATCTTGGGTGCAGATGAATCCGAACCTGACCGGTTTCGCGGATCTGAAGGAGACTGAGCCGTATTGGTCAGCGTGGACGCCGCATGCCCAACGCCATCGACAGCGCTGGCTGAAGAAGCTTCCGTATGAAATCCGCGAGATCACTTCCGAGCAATTCCTCGAAGCGTATGCCGACCGGTCCGTCAGGTTGCGGGAGAAGTTCATGCATCTTTGGCTGATACGCAACAAGATAAGACGCCATGGAAATTTGAACGTGTTCTTCGGAGCTGTCGATGGCGAGGGGAAAATCATCGCGGGTTTCGCGGCCGTGGATATCCCCGAAGCATCACAATCCATGCACGTGGCTTCGTTCATCATGCCGATTGCGAAAAAGACATCGGTCGGAACGGGGCTGGTCGATGCGTGGTTTCAACGCTGTCTGTCGAAAGGCCTGCGTTTCGCAGATTTCGATTTGTTTTGGGCCTGGGGAGACCCCTGGTCATGGCGCGGATTTAGCCGGTTCAAAAGCCAGTTCGGCGTGACTTTCATCCGATATCCCAGGCCTCTGATACGCTTCGTGGGGAGATCTAAGCCTTGAAAATCAGGCTGCACTCTGTTAGGGTAGGGAAATGAGATCAGCCAGGACAAAACTACCGGGACACCCGGACAAAGCCTGCGATTTGGTGGCTGAAGCCATCGTGGACGAATACCTGAAGCGAGACCCCGAGACGCGCATCCAGGTCCATGTGACCGGCGGTCGCGGTGCGATTTTCGTATGCGGCGATGTGCGCAGCCAGGCGGATTTTGACGTGGCGGCGTTGGTCCACCGCACCCTCGGGAGCCTGGGTTTGGTCGCCGAGATGGAACCGTTCGTGGCGCTTGAAGCGGTCTCGCCGCAACAGACGGAGCGCATGCTCAACGGTTTGGATTTGCCGGTCACGGTCACGGGATATGCGACTGATGAGACGCCTGAACTACTTCCGAAGACACTGGCCGCTTCACTCCGCGCGGCGAAAGCGATTGAAGACAAACGACAAGGTGATGAGAATTGGTTTTGGGTCGGGGCGGACGGAGAGGTCGAGGTTTCTGCTTCGGGTTCGGAACCTGATTCAATGCATATCGTGATGGAGCATGGGACTTTCTCGTTGGCCGATGCGCGGGAACAAGTCGTCTCGCTCATGGGCGGTATTCTCCCGGAGTTGAAAGTCCGCATCAACGAGCTGGGACCGCAGGAGGCCAGGAGCCTGGTCCACAGCTGTGGCGCATCAGGAAAACATTTCGCGGCCTATGGACATCCGTTGCCTCCGGTCGATGCCGGTATCGGGCGTGACATCCATCATCCGACGAAAGCCGGAGCGTGGCTGGCGAGGGCCGCGGCGCGCAAGCTCGTCGCATCCGGATCCAAAGCGGCTTTGGTCAGCGCGGTTTATATGCCGGGCGAGAAGGTACCGTCCAAGATCACGGCACGCGACGGGCAGGGCAAAGACCTGTCTTCACAGATTAATCCGCATGAATTGAACCTGACCCGCGTGGCCAAGGAATGGTGGCGTCCGGGTTTGAATTTCGACGCCGCTCGCTGGGGATTCGCGGGGCAGACGGGATTGCCGTGGGAAGTTTGAAGAGGTTTGTGTTTTGTTGATTTTGTTTTTATACTCAAACAATCAAATAATTTGATGTCTTATGGATAAAGAAAAATTCGTGGTCGCGAATGAGATGAAGCCAAGCAAAAGCGTGGATAAGACCCCTGAAGATGTGGAAAAGAATAAAGCAGGGAAAGAAGGGGCGGAAATGTCCGAGACGGACCAGGAGTTGGCCGAAATAAATAAAGCGTTAGCGTTCGGGAAACAGACGGAAGCTTTCCTCAAGAAGCATCCCGGTATCTTGTCTAAGGCAGGTGAGATCGCCGAGAACGTCCTGCCGACGAATACCGTGCGTAAAATCTGGGACAAGTTCCCGAAGGAAGCCCAGATGGCTCTTATCTATGCGGACCTTGGGACAAACGCCAACATCGTGACTTCGCCTATCGCCGTGCCGCTGCGCTTCCTGCGCAAACTCGGCATGCTCGATTACAAGGGCGATGAGAATGAATCGGAGGTAGACAAGAAGACTTCAATCCAGAAGGGCATCGAGTGGTTGGCTAAGCATTATCCAGAGACGGCTGCGATCGCGACACCGCTCATCGAACTTAAGGATAGTTTCGCCGAATTGGGCAAGGATGTGCGTCAAGGCGTAAAGGAGGCTCGGCGGAAGGACAGGGAGAAGCGCGCCAGCGAGGCGTTGGCTTCCGACAAAAAGAAAATCGGAGAAGTCAAAGAAAGGATCCAAAGAATCTAAACATATGCGAAACAACATCATCTTGCCTGCTATCGGCTGCGCGTTGTGCGTGGCGGCCCTGGGCGCCGGATGCGGATCTTCGGACTCACCCGTATCGCTCGACAAATATCAGAACCAACAAAGCACCGCCCCTGCGGAAAGCGGACTGACTCCGTCGCAAGCGGCGCCGGAACAGGCTGCGACCCAGCCTGAATCCCAGCCGCAAGCTGCAGCAACTACCCCAAACCAAAAAACTATGGAACAAACAACAAGCACGCCCGCGCCACAGGCGCCTGAGAAGTTGGCTTTCCCCGGGATTTTGCCGGCAGCCCAGATCAACAACAAGTTCGTACATCTCAACACCACCAAAGGCGAGATCGTGTTCGAACTCCTGGGCAAAGAAGGCCCGCTCGCCGCGTCCAATTTCGCGTATCTCGTGGGCCATAAGTTCTATGACGGCATAGTCTTCCACCGCGTCGAGCCGGGCTTCGTGGTCCAAGCGGGCGATCCACAGACCAAGGACCCGAGCGTGCCGCAGCAATATTGGGGTACGGGCGGTCCGGGATACATGTTCGCCGACGACCCAGTGAACATCGATTATTACAAACAGGGGACGGTGGCCATGGCCAACACCATGCAGCCGGGCACCAACGGTTCGCAGTTCTTCATAATGAAGGAAGACAGCCAGACATTACCCAAACAGTTTTCGGTCTTCGGCCGGGTCATTAAAGGCATGGATATCGTGAACAAAATCGTGGTCGGGGACAAGATCATCACGGCGACGATTGAGAATTCCAAATAAACTAAATGTCACATAAAAACAGCCCCAGATGGGGGCTGTTTTTATGTGACATCAGGGACTACCAAAATCGGGCGTTTTAGGCTATCCTGATTACATGAAGAGCTGGAAAATTTTTCTGTTTGCCGCAATCGCCGTAGTTTTACTGGCCGTTGGCGGAGTTTGGTTCGGTTGGAAACCGGAAGCGCGTCATTCGGATGGCCTTGGGACGTTGAAGCCTGTCGAAGTGCCTCAACAACAAAATCCGGGCATTGCGGGTGACGATACTTTTTCGGTCGAAGGAGGAGTGGCGACGTCCGAGAATTACATGCTCATAAGTTCGCCGCCGAACAAAAAATAATATGCACCAACGTCTTACTCCGATACTTCTGTTCCTCGCCGTGATCGGTATCGCGGTGAGCTTGGCGATATTCGTGAACCTGCGCAACCAGTGGATGTGGAGCAAGGCACCGGTGGTCGTGACGCTCGGAAAGAACACCTCTGTCCAGGTGACGCAAACGGTGGATATCGGAGACGCTTCGTCATCTCCATCCGAATTGACGGCAACAAAGTGTTCACAAGCTGGTGGCAAGTGGAACGAGTGTGGTTCATTGTGCCGCGGCAAGCCAGCCGGTACGGTCTGCGCAGAAATTTGCGTGCCGCAGTGCGAATGTACAGTCGGTGAGAAACAGTGCCCGGCGGGATATGGCTGTTGGTCTGAGCTTCCAGCCGGAGACGGAGTGTGTCGGGTCGGTGACATGGGCGGCACAATTCCCCCTATTCCTGCTCCGAAAATTTACGAATATAAAAGTTCAGACAGCGTGACCAGCGTGGTTTTGCCGAAGCTTCAATTAGGCAATCCCTTTTCTTTCCATGGGACTTCGACGGCATTCGAGAATGCAATGTCTTGGAAACTCGTGCAAGCCGATGGCAAGGCAGTGGCTAATGGCTTCATGATGGTCGACAGTCCGGATATGGGAATCCCAGGCGCCTTCCAGGTCAAAGGTTTCTACGAAAAAATTCCGACCACGGATTCGGGCACGCTCATCGTGTACGAGGCTTCGGCTAAAGACGGTTCGCCGATCCATGAAGTCAAGATACCGGTTGATCTCGCGACGCGGGTGGCCGGAGTATATGTCTATTGGAGCAATGCAAAAAAAACTCCTGGAATGCCTGATTGCTCCGTAGTCTTTCCGGTCAGGCATGAGGTCGTGGCTCTGCCTGGGGACGAACTCCGCCTCGCCATGCACGAATTGATGAAAGGACCGACCCAATGGGAATTGTCGCAGGGTTATTCGACGAATATGCCGGCCGGGACAGCGGATCCGGAACCGACTTTGTATGGGCTAGAGTTCGGTGAAGATCTGCAGCAAGGGGTGGGCGGTTCCTGCAGGGTCTCGGCTATCCGGGCGCAAATCAACGAGACATATAAACGCAACACTGAGGAGAAGAACAATCCGATCATCTCCATCAACGGACGGACCGAAGATATTCTTCAGCCGTGACGCTGAAAAATTTCTAATTTCTAATGTCTAAAATATGTACTTGATGGGTTTGGCGGCAGGGGCGATTGCGGGGACGATAATGCTTTTCCTGTCGCACATCGCGCCGTATTTCGGGGCCGGGAATTTCGTGCGCGATTTGGACGTGCCTTACGTATTCGGCAAAGAAATTACGCGGCGCGAGGCACATGTGCTGGGCGTTTTGGTGCATGTCCTTCTCACCGCGGCTTTTGGAGGGATTTTCGTCTATCTTTACGGGATGGGCATTTTTCCTGACGATGGCATCATCTCGGTTTTGGAGTGGGGTTTGATCGTGACGATCTTCATGGGCGGCGTGGTCATGCCTATCGAAGGACACGGTCTGTTCGGGACGAAAGAGGATGCGTGGTTCCCACTTGATTTGTTGATGACGAATATCGCGTGGGCCGTCTTGTTTTGGTGGATAATCAGATTATGGCCAGGCGCCGTTTAAAAAAAAGAAAAACCACATCCCGCGCTCCGGAGCGCGTAATTTTGGTTGCCGAAAAGAAAGCTCCACTATTTTTTAGATTCCCCTTGGCTGGCGCTATTTCCGTCGTGATGATGCTTCTGATAGGTGTAAGTTTGGGTGGGCTGATATTGGCTTATCCGCAAAAAGCATCAGTCAGTTCCGAACTGACGACTTCAGATGAAGGCATGACCGTGCCGACCGCACAGCATCCAGGCAAGATCAGTTTTTCGGGCAGCCTGCCTCAGTCCGGGACGCGCAGCGATGCCGAAAGTCCCACGACGACCATCTTGTTCGTCGGCGACATGATGTTCGACCGGAATGTCGCTACGCGATTGAAGGCGGGAGGCGGGTCGGATTATCCGTTCCGGCGTATCGGCAATCTCAAGAACGGCGTCTTTGGGGATTATGATTTGCTTGTCGGCAATCTGGAGGGGCCGGTCAACACCAAGAAACATTCTTCGACCAAGTCGATCGTCTTCTCTTTCAATCCTTCGATCCTTCCGGTACTGAAACAGGAAGGCTTTGATGCGGTATCACAGGCCAATAACCATACGCTGGACCAGGGCCGGGATGGAGCGGAAGAATCCTTGCGCCATCTGGCTGCGGCTGACATCTCCGCGTTCGGTGACCAGACACGGCAGGATGCGACTTCGTCAATGGCTATCTTGGAAAGCCGCGGACGAAAATTCGCGTTGCTCGGATTCAACAATACGGATGTGCGGTTGGATAAGCCGACCGTCGAGAAAGTTTTGGATAAGGCCCTTAAGCAAGCCGATTTCGTCATCGTGTGCATGCATTGGGGGAATGAATATAAAGATAAGCCGACCGCCGACCAGGTCGCGCTCGGACATTGGTTCATCGAGCGCGGCGCCTCTGCAGTGATCGGCGGACATCCGCATTGGATGGAGTCGGTGGAGATATATCGTGGCCGTCCGATCGTCTACTCATTGGGCAATTTCATCTTCGACCAGGATTGGTCCAAAGAGACGAACTACGGACTGGCCGTGGGGCTGGGCTTGTCCGAGAAAGCAAGCGAACTCAAATTGTTCCCGATAAAAATCGAAAAGAGCCAGCCATTCCTGTTGACGGGCGAAGAACGGCAGGCTCGTTTAGACAGGTTAGCTTCGGTTTCGAATGCAGCATTATCTGAAAGGATAAAAAGAGGGAAGATTTTTTCCCCATAAAACAATGCCCCTGACGAGTTCGCAGGGGCAGTTGATCAGTCGGCGGCCAGGAGGCGCGCGGCTTTGTTGAGGAATTCGGCGACGGCCTTCATATCCAGCCGGTCTTCTTCGTCGCGGAGACTGAAGTCGGCGTCAAGACATAGGTCGGGCGATTCCCGGAGGAGCGACTTGAGCGGCGAGAGGGTGTAGACACCCAGTCCACCGCCTATCCCCAGGCGCAGCGGGACTTCTGCCTGTTTGAGCCCGTACAGCAGGCTGCGCAGGAGGTCTGGGCTGCAAGGCACGCCATTGCCGTTGGTGAAGTCCACGAAAGCGTAGTCGATGAGGTCCGAGACCTCTTTCACGGCGTTCGCGAGCACATCCGGCCGATGGCCTGACCGGCGGAACATCTCGCGGTTGATGCGGAGCGAGAATTTCGCCTGCGGCCAGTCCTGTCGGATGCGGTCCATCACGAGGATGGGCGGTTCGGGCAGGTCGAGCTGGAATCCGTGGAGGCGGGATCCGGTCCGTTCACGAATTTCGCACAGCTGGTCGTACAGGCTATCCGGAGCCTTCGTCTGGTAGCAGACCAGGTTCAGCGCGCGCGGATGACCGATGAATATTTCGTTCAACCGGCTGATGTCAGGATAGCGTTTGGGATGCTGGACCGGTTTGCCGGCCAGTATGTCCTCATTCATGAGGATACCGACCATCACGGCGTGTCGCATGTCCGGAGCGGAGCTCAGGATGCTTTCGACTTCGGTCTGAGACGTGACTCCCTTTATCCCGACGTACGGTTGTGCCATCTCCACCTCACTAAAAAAGAGCAACACGGAATATAAGACAGAACTTTCGTGACGTCAAGAGCTTGACGCCTTGGACCGGTTGGTCTTGGTATCGGAATGCCTCGGCTGGAATCCGCAACGCAATCCGGATACCATATGGCCGATGAAAATCATCCAAGTCAGCGAGTTCATCGAGATTGTCAACGGCATACTCCGCGAGACCCTGTCGGGCGAAATGTTCGCCGTGGAAGGAGAGGTCTCGAGTTTCAAGATCAGCCAGGGCCAATGGGTGACTTTTGACCTGAAAGACGATAAATCCCTGGTCAGCATCTTCATGCCCATCCGGAACCTGAACGTCCCGGTCGAGGACGGGATGAAGGTCCGGGTGTTCGGTTTGCCGCGCATTTACCCGAAATTCGGCAAATTCTCAATATCAGCGGAACGCATCGAGCTAGCTGGGGAAGGCGCGCTTAGGAAGGCCTTGGCGCTTCTGCGGCAGCGTCTCGAAGCCGAAGGCCTGTTCGACCCGGCGCGCAAACGGCCGCTGCCGCGTTTCCCCAAGCGCATCGCACTGGTCGCTTCCCGTGAGAGTGCGGCTTACGGCGATTTCATCCGCATCGTGAACGAAAGGTGGGGAGGGCTGGAGATTGATTTGTACCACGTACTTGTCCAAGGGGAAAAAGCACCGAATGAGATCGTGAATGCCATCGCTCAAGCGCAGGAGGGGACGTACGACGTCCTGGTCATGACTCGCGGTGGCGGGTCGTTCGAGGAACTCATGGCGTTCAACGACGAAAGGGTCGTCCGCGCCATCCATGCTTCGCGCATCCCGACCATGGTGGCCATCGGCCATGAACGCGACATCACTTTGGCGGAAGAAGCGGCCGATGTAAGAGGCTCGACGCCGACCGATTGCGCGCGGCGTTTGGTCCCTGATCGACGCGACATCGCATACGAACTCGCGACACTCGTCCAAAACATCGACAATTCGTTGATGCAGGAGCTCGAACAACACCAAATCGTTTTGGAGCGGGCTTTCACTACTCCCGGGATGTGGATCGCGGGGCGCAAAGCCGAACTCGAAGCGGCTTCATCGAACATCGCGTCGGCCGTCGACGTCTGGCTTAAGGATTTGGCCGGTGAACTCGTCAACCAAACACGATTATTGCAGTCTTTGGACCCGAAAGGCGTGCTCAAGCGGGGATATGCTATCCTAAAGGACGACCGGGGCAAAAGCCTGGTCTCGGCCGCCAAGCTCGCGGTCGGGCAGGAAGTCTCCATCGTCCTGCATGACGGGGAGGCGGGAGCGGAAATCACGCGGACCGGGGAGAAAATACAGCAGCCGAAATTATTATGAAAATCATTGTCGTCTCGACCGGAGCGGAGAGACCTTCCAATTGGAAGATGTCTCGACTATGCTCGACATGACAATTTATATATGGCAACAAAATCATCATCCAAAGACATAGACGTCGGGAAAGGTTTCAAGGAGCTTGAGGAGATTTCGGCTTGGTTTGAGAGAGGAGAGACGGATTTGGATCAGGGTTTGCAGAAATTCGAGCGCGCCATGGAGATTGCTGATGCGCTGAAGAAGCGACTGTCAGTCGCCGAGAATAAAGTCAAAGAGATAAAAAAGAAATTTAACGTCGAATGACGCCAAATATATGAACCTAATCCTCCGTTGGTTAATCAGTGCCTTGTCAGTCGTCGCGACCGCCTACGTCGTGCCCGGCGTGCGCGTCGCGAATTTTTGGAGCGCGCTCATCGCCGCTCTCGTCATCGGGCTCGTGAATGCGCTCATCAGGCCGCTTATCATCATCCTGACCTTGCCGGTCAATATCCTGACGCTCGGGTTGTTCACGCTAGTCATCAACGCATTCATGTTCTGGCTGGCGTCGTCCGTGGTCAAAGGTTTTGACGTGGCGAATTTCACGGCTGCGTTCTGGGGCGCGCTTGTGTTCTGGCTCGTATCGTGGCTGGTGAACGGATTGTTCGGGACGAAACAATAATCTTGGGCGGCCTAAAGGCCGCCCTCGGCATATGCGACAAACACCCATTGTCATCTCAATCGGCGGATCCATCGTGGTGCCAAAATCGGGCATCGATGTGCCGTATCTCGAGGCTTTGCGCGGGATGATCCTCAAAGAAACCAAGACAGGCAAGAGGTTCATCATCGTGGTCGGCGGCGGACATACGGCGCGGCTCTACCAGCAGGCGGCGAGCGCGGTCATCAAGCTCGACCCTGAAGACGTGGACTGGATCGGCATCCATGCCACGCGGTTGAACGGGCATCTGCTGCGCGCCATCTTCCGCGACCACGCTTTGCACCGCGTAGTCAAAGACCCGACCAAGAAGGTCGTCTGGAAGCAGCCGATAATGGTGGCGGCCGGGTGGAAGCCGGGATGGAGTACGGATTACGTGGCGGTCAGACTAGCGCGTCGGCATGGCGCCAAACGCATCATCAACCTGACGAATATCGACGCGGTTTACGACAAGGATCCCTCGCGCTTCGATGACGCCGAACCCATCGAGCGCATCGCCTGGAAGGATTTCCGAAAAATTGTCGGGGATAAATGGTCACCGGGAGCCAATGCACCGTTCGATCCCATCGCGTCCAAGTTGGCGCAGAAGTGGGGGATGGAGGCGGTCATCGCCGCGGGACATGACCTCAAGAACGTCAAGGCCATAATCGACTACAAGAAGTTCAAGGGTACTCTGATCGACGGAGAATAATATGAAAGACAAAATCATCTACGTAATTTTCGCGATAATCGGCGTTGGTTTGCTCCTGGGTACGGGTTATTGGATTAACCAGGAACGGGAATTCGTCAGCCGGGCGCAGAAGTCAAAAGGTACGGTTATCGAGTTGGTCAAACATACGTCTTCGGGGAAGAGCCGTTCGGTAACGTATGCGCCGAAAGTCAGGTTCACCCTGCCGGACGGATCGGTCCACGAGTTCGTCTCCACGATGTCCTCGAGCAAGTCGAGTTACGCGGTCGGTCAGCCAGTTAAAGTCCTGTTCGATCCCGCGAAACCGGATACGGCAGAGATCGACAGCATGTTTGTGATTTGGTTCGGTCCCGGCATCCTGGGTTTCCTTGGTTTGGTTTTTTCGGGCATCGGTATCGGATCGTTGGCGATGATCTTGAAAAGAAGGAGCTATTGTAAGTACCTCCTGCAGAGCGGAATAAAAATTCCGGCGACCGGCGGCAAGGTAGAGCGCGACTGTTCGATGCGCATCAACGGACAATGCGCTTGGCGCATCGTGTGCGAGGCGGATTACAACGGCGAGCGGAGGACTTTCAAGAGCGACAGAATCTGGAAGGACCCGACGGAGAAAGTCAGAGACAAACAGGTGACCATCGCAATCGATCCGGCGAATCCGCAGAAGTACTGCGTGGATACGTCTTTCATGGAATGAAATAAAATCGACCCGCCGTAGATAGGCGGGTCATTCAGTCTGACGGAGCATGCTTGCCTCCTAGTTTTGGGGCGGCGCGGAGCCGTCATTTTTTTGCTCGCGGAACAAGTTGCAGAACAGCTTGCGGTCGATGAGATTGCCGTCGATGTCGCCGGAGCCGTTGAGGATGGCCAGCTTCAGGCCGCCGTGGACCAGACGGAAGACCCAGAGATAGAAACCCACGGCGCGAGTGAAGAGCTCACTCATGTTTTTGACGCTTGCCTCGTCCATCAGGATCTGGAATTCAGGCACCATCTTGTCGGGGATGTCGATTGTGACTTTCATTGTCCACCTCCAAGTTAAAGGGCAGGCTAAAGCATCATATATCCGCTGACTTAAGTAAAGCCTTGACGGTTTTGGCTCGATAGTCTAATATTTGCGCCAACACTTCAGGTCCTGAGACAGCAGGTGCCCCACCTAAAAAGGGGCTTAATTGCCTGCCGAGGAGCCAATCCAGTCGATTTTTTCGGCCGGAATTGCCCCACAGGATGCCTGTGGGTGTTTATTTAAAGGTCGAAAGAAGAAACACGGCGGTCCGGTGCGATACTGGACCGCAAAACTGAAAAACTATGCCAAAAACCCGTAAGGAAAAGGAAGTCGCGAAAGCCAAGCTGGTCGATGCCTTCAAGGCGGCCAAGTCCGTGGTGTTCGCAGATTACCAGGGCCTCAAGGTGGCGCAAGCGGACAAACTCCGCAAAGCGGCCCGTGAAGCCAATGTCGATTACCTGGTGGCCAAGAAGACGCTCTTCACCCTGGCAGCCAAAGAGGCCGGTTATGACCTCGATGCGCGCAAGTTCCCGGGCATGATGGGCGGCGCCTTCGGCCTCGAGGACGAAGTGGCTCCGGCCAAGGTGCTGGGCGACATGACCAAGGTCACGTCCATCAAGCTGGTCGGCGGTCTGTTCGAGGGCAAGATGGTCGATGCCGAAAAGGTCATCGCCTTGTCCAAGCTCCCGTCCAGGCAGCAATTGCTGGGTCAGGTGGTCGGCACGATCTACGCGCCGGTCTCCGCCTTCGTCCGCGTCTTGAACGCCATCCGCGAATCCATGGATGGTGGATCCAAAGCCCCGGAAGTGCCTGCCGCTCCGGTCGAAGAACCCAAAGTCGAGGAAAAGCCCGTCGAATCAGCGCCTGAAGCTCCGGTGGCACCTGCCGCAGAAGCTCCGGCTGCAGCGTAATAACCAACCATTAACAATCATCCTATGTCAGACGAAAAGAAAGACGTCGTTGTGCCTGAGAAATTCAAGGCCATCGTCGAAACCATCGAGAAGTTGTCGGTGCTGGACTTGGCCGAGCTGGTCAAGGTCCTGGAAGATAAATTCGGCGTGTCCGCAGCCGCCCCGGTCATGATGGCCGCCGCTGGTGGAGCGGGTGCCGCCGCCGCGGAAGAGAAGACCTCATTCAACGTCGAGCTGACCGAAGCCGGCGGCAACAAGATCGGTGTGATCAAGGTCGTGCGCGAAGTCACGGGCCTCGGGCTCAAGGAAGCCAAGGACCTGGTGGACGGCGCCCCGAAGATGGTCAAGGAAGGCGCCGACAAGGCGACTGCCGAGGACATCAAGAAGAAGATCGAGGAAGCTGGCGGCAAAGCGGCCCTCAAATAAGCCAGAACCCGAAAATCGGAAAAAAAGACGCCCTGCGGGGCGTCTTTTCTGTCTAAGCCCGGATATTGACTAAAACGTCGAAAAATGGTGGTGTTATGACTGTACTTTGGGGTATCGTAAGAGCGTACATTCACAAGACAGACATGTGCGGAAACGCGCCTAACCGGAGGTCGTGCCATCATGATCCATAGCGTCAGGAGACGGTTATCGGGCGCGCTCGGCGCGCTCATCATCTTCATGCTGCTGCTCATCGCCAAGACGGCGTCGGCCAACAGCCCCTGCGATTGCATCTGCGACCGCGGGGAGTCTGAAAAAGGCTGGCGCGTCGTCATGAGCAACAAGCCTGGCTGCAAGATCTACGAAGCGATCAAGAAGCATCCCCAGATCGACCCGTCGACCAAGCTGCCGTATCCGCAGCAGGTCCAGATGCGCAGCATCTATGCGGCCAACCTCGAGCGCAAGCTTGACGGCAGCTACCAACACAACGGTGTGCTGCGCAGCTGCACGCCGGACGGCAAGCCATCGCCGGATGCGGACAACGAAGAGAAGCGAAGGTGCAGCCATCTGGCTTTCTACTACACCCTCGACGGGATCGAAATCACGATCCCGAAGATGCGGACCTATACGCCGGCCGAACAGGCTGAGCTCGATGCCTCCGCGGCTGCCGAAAAGCAGAAGCAGGAAAAGGCGGCTGAGCAGAAGAAGGATGAGGATCGCCGGGAACTGGCTGCCGAGAAGAAGGTACGAGAGCTGGAGAAACAGCTCGAAGCGCAGACGGCAGAGACCAAGTCCAGGGACGACGTCATCGCGGCCAACCAGGAGATCGTCTGGCGCGCCAAGTTCTTCACCACGGCCATCGCCATCATCATCCTGGCCGGCGTTTGGTCGGCTCTCATGACTTTCGCGGCCTCGAGGTTCCGTTTCAGGCTCAGGTCCATCACGGCGGACGGATACCAGTATCCGGATCCGCGGGAAGCTGTCAGGGACTTGGAGATCAAGCTGAGCGGCGCGAAGACAAAGGCGCAAAGCGAGACGGCAAAACTGGCAGAGGAGCTCGCCGGCACCAGAGGCCGCATCGCGGAGCTCGATAGCCAAGTGGCAAAGCAGGCGGACAGCGTGTCGACGTCGGCCAGACTGGTCGAGAGCTTCAGGAAAGAGCGGGACCAATACAAGTCGAGCCTCGAGTTGCTGCAGCAGGATCGCGGTCAGGGTGTCGAGGGACTCAAGGCCGAAATCAAGCGGCTCCAGGAGCAGAACGAAGAGTACCTGTATCATTGGAACCTTGCCGATGAAGCCCGACGGGAGCTCGACACGTGGCGCGTCAAGCAGAAGGAACTGATGCACGAAAAGACGGCCGAGATCATCAGCTTGAGGCAGAAGCTGGAAGCATCCGAGGCCGCCAGGATAAAGTCGGAGAATGACTTTGAGGCGCTGCGTTTCATCCATGGGACGCCGTCCACGAACGAGAATGACCGTCTCTCGGCCAGACCGGAAGCGTTGCATTCGCTTGTGGATGAGGCTGATGAAGCTGTGACCCAAATCCGGCAGCCATCAGTGCCACCGGCGCCGAAGCCGCCCATACGCCGGCGCGAGACTGCGCCCTATTCGTTGAGCGGCTTCTCCTCAAGCAGGCCTGCTGGCAGGCCTTCCTCCACTGAGACTCCACAGCCAGCCGGTCCGGAGACCGAATTGGCGCTTTACCAGCAAGGTTTCGAAACGATCTGCGGCTACTTGTTCAAAGGTTACGGTTCAATGCCGACCGATGAAAAGCTCGAAGACCGCATCAGGCGCACGGTCGACGCCGTGAGTGACGTCTGCAGTTGCGCGACTACGGCCCGGACGCAAACCAGCCGTCCGACCGCATCAACCGATGGGACCATGCCGTCGCTCTCCAATTCCGACATCGTCAGGGTGGCCAAGCTCATGGGAGTGACGGACAACTTCGACCTGTCGGGATTCCAGAGGGACGTGATCAGTGCTTCGAATGCGCATGTGGCTGAATGCCTCAAGACCTGCATCCATGAGTGGGCGCGGCGCGGAGAGCGTAGCGGCGATCTGGTTTATGCCATCGATCTGCCTTACGAGATCTACGACCTGCACGCGTTTCTGGATTCGCAGCTCTTGTGCGGATCGGACATCATAACAATGGTGCCGGACAGGTTCAATGACGCGCTGGACCAGGTGAAACATGCCGGATCAGCCATCTTCAACCGTCGTCCGCGGATGTCCTCGTTTCCGCCCGCAGCCATGCCCCAAACCTCGGGCTAATGAGGTAAAAAATTAAAACACCCCGCAGTCACTTGGCTGCGGGGTGGATTTTTTTTCATTCAGTCTACGGCAGCGGCATTGAGATTAAGCGGTTGCCGTCGATGGCGTAGATGCGTTTACCTGCCTCGTCAACGGACAGGTCGCGGAGTTCGTTGAATTTGGAGGAGGTGATCTGGGCCTTGAGCGAACCGTTCTTTTCGTACACCAGGATGCGTTTGTCGGCCGGGTCGGTTATCACGAAGATATTGGAATCAGACGTTGTCCAAAGCGACGAGGCGGCGCGGAGCATTGGGTCGATATTCGACAGGCCGAAACTGACTTGCGCGCCGGACAGGAATTGGAGCAGCTGGCCGTCGTTCTTCAGGACGTAGACATTGCTGTCGATGGCCAGGGAGACGGCGCCGCCAAGCGAAACATCAGCCGCTTTGATGTAGGAGGATTCGCTGCCGAAAGCGCCGCCGGAATTGGTTGAGCGCCAGATTTGGTTATTCCCCGGGTCGAGCCGGTAGAGCTTGCCGCCGTATAGCGCCACATCCTGGGTCGATGACGATTTGACGTGCGACCAGGCCATGGGTTTGGCCAAATCGGTGGATTTGTTCAGGGCCAGGAGCTTGCCGTCGGCAGTGGAGAACAGGATGGAGTCCTTGCCTTCGTCAGCCGAAATCACGCCGGCGATTGATGTCGGCAAGGAGATGCGTTTGGTTTCGCGGGTGGTCGGGGAGATCTTGATTATCTCATGCGAAGCATGATCGACGACGTAGATCTGGTCCTTGGTCACAAGCACGCCGCCAAGACTGCCTGGTTCGGCGCCGGCCGCCGCCGAATACAAGTCGGTCACGTCTTCGGTCTTGACCACCTTCTTGAGGCGTTCGCGCAGGTCCTTGATGTCCGCGGCGAGTTTCTGGAGTTTTGCTTTGCGGTCGGGGAGGGGAGACTGGATGCCGGTGGCTATCTTTTCAGCTTGTTCGATCTCGGACCTTGCCCGGAGTTCGTTGCCGTACACTAAATCCGATTCGGCGCGGTTCCGGTTGTCCACAGCGCTTTCGTAGGTCGTATTCCAGGCTGCGATCTCGGCCGCCACCTTCTTGGAGTGGTTCCACCAAACTATGCCTCCGGCCAGGATAGCGATTGCGACCACGACCAGGATGACGATAGTCTTGTGCTTTTTGGTGAAGCCCGTCCGGTATCCGGCATTCATGCTGCGCAGGCTGGCCAGGGCTACCGGGTCGTTTATCTGTTCGTGTTTTTTGCCCTTGCCAAGTTTCTTGATGAAGCCGGCTGCGCCGCTGCCGAGTTTCAAGGCCGTGGATTTCAGTTTTTCTCCCGTGTCCTGGAGTCGGTTCACCGGTGAGATGACTGGCGACAGGTGCTGGTTCGCTTCGTCCTCGGCGTCGCGCAGTTTTTCGATTGAGGCGGTGGGCGCATCGGTCTTTTCAGCCTCAGCTTCAAGATGGAGCGGCAGTTGGACGGTCGAGGATTTGATTTCGCAGCTGGCCACGACCACGGCCACGAAATCATCCGGTATGCCGCGTTTTTCCAGGTCCTGTTTTATCTCCATGGCGGCCGTGACCGGGGGCAAGGTGGTCAGGCGTTCATTGATGCGGAGGTCGGCGCGGAGCCGCTCGAGGTTAGAGGTGCCGGCGATAAGGATATCGCCGACGCTGATGTCGCCGCAGATGATGGAAGAGAAAGGTTTTTCCGAATCTATGTGTTCCGGTTGTTCCAGTGAACCCAGGAGATCGAAGGGCCGGAAGCTGCCGTCTGCCTGTTTTTGCAGGAACGTATTCATCAGGCGGCCTGTGCCGGTGAAGCACAGGTGACCTTCGGACATCTCAAGGATGAAGATGTTGACCCGGCTCCATTGGATAGGGGTCGCTTCGTCCCGGGCGAAGACAGCTACGGATTCGTTCAGGCGCTGGACGAGTTTCTCGAAACGACCAAGAGGATCCTGGTCGACTTGTGAGACCAGGTGGCGCGTCTGTTCGGCCGTGGAATTGATGACGTCAAGCAGGCGCTCGTAGGCGTAGAGCGTGGAGTGGATATCAGCCAAAACCAACAAGGTAGGACCTTGGCGCGGCCGTCCCTGGTTATCGAAGCGGAAGATGCCGACAATCGTCTCGTCGCTCATGCTTTTGGCGACTTCGATCTCAGCTATGCGGAATTGTTGCGTTTCGTCTGACATTTTGCGGTTTTGTTCTCTAGCGGAGTATACTGGAAATGCCCTTAACACGTCTATCCTAGACCGTCGGAACCGCAAAGTGCACCCCCCTTGTCAAGGGGCGTAAAGGCAGGCAGGATATGGAAGGGATTTATGCTTGAACACCTATTTGGCTCACGGACAAGACTAAAGTTGCTCATGCTCTTCCTGCAGCGTCCGGATGACGTTTTTTACGTCAGGGAGCTTACGCGGCTTATCGACACCCAAATCAACGCCGTACGGCGCGAACTCAAGAATCTGGTGGATATCGGGCTACTCATCGAAGGCGCGGCCAAAGAAGATGACCACGGCCTCAAGCGTCCGGGCTTGAAGCGCCGCTACTATGTCGCCAATGTCGATTTCCCCTTGATGCAGGAAGTCAGGGCACTGCTCCTGAAAGCCTACACGCTGATGGAATGGAAGCTGGATGAGCAGATTACCCGGCTCGGAGACATCAGGTACCTGGCTTTCATGGGCGTGTTCATCGGCCAGCGCAACCAGCCTTTGGATGTGTTCGTGATCGGCGAACTGGACAGGAACGGGCTCAAGGATCTGATGAAAACCGCGGAGGAACGTATGGGAGCGGAAATAAACTACACCGTGATGTCCCCGCAGGATTACATCTATCGCCGCGACATGGCCGACCGCTTTTTGGACGGCATCCTGAAATCACCCAAGTCGGTGCTCATCAACCGGCTGGATGAGAAGCGATGATGTTCATCGCCTACGATATTTGAACCATGAACTGGCTCTTCATAGATACCTCGAAGTCCGGGGAATTCCGTGTCGGTCTCATCGGCCCGGGAAAACCGCGGATATCCCAAGGCCAAGGCAGGTCGAACAAGTTCCTGCCGATTTTGGCATTACGCCTGAAATCCGTTGATCTGGAAAAAATCAGTGGCGTTTGTGTCGTGGCCGGACCCGGTTCTTTCACTGCGGTCAGGACAGGGGTATTGGTAGCGAACATCCTGGCAAGGCATTCGGGCAAACCGCTCTATGGCATTACGACGGAACGGGCCCAGGATTTGGTGAGGCTCAAATCGGATCTCGAAACCGGGAAACTAGAGCCTGTGGGCTATGTTGCTCCGGTCTACGATTCCGAACCTAATATCACGCTGAAAAAGGACACGGGAATCCGCTGCTATGTCTAAGACGAATTATTCACGACGCTTGTTGGAGATCCTGCCGGGCTCCCTGGTTTGGATAACACTGATACTGTCCGTAGTCCTGTCTTTCGTCAGACCGTTATGGGTGATCTATTTCGTGATCGTATTCGATCTGTACTGGCTTTTCCGCGTGACCTATTACATCCCGTTCGTGCTGATTTCCTGGTGGCGCTATCGCCGCGATATCAAGACGGACTGGCAGGAGAAGGCCGAGTCCAGGCCGGGATATGACCGCATCCGGCATTTGGTCTTCCTGCCGACCTATAAAGAAGAAGTGGGCGTCATCCGCGACACGCTGCGCCGCATCGCGAACGCAGCCATACCATCGGACAAGGTGATGGTCATAATCGGCGGCGAGGAGAGGGATAGAGAGCGGTTCGAAAAGAACATGGCTGAGATCGAACCCGAATTCAAGGACGAGTTCCTGAAGCTGTTCGTGACAGTGCATCCTAAGGGCTTGCCGGATGAAATCCCCGGTAAGGGATCGAACCTGAATTGGATGGGCCACCAGACACTGCAGCAAGTGCTGGACATGGGCTTCAACCCGGACGACGTGATCGTCTCGTCCTTCGACATAGATACGGTCATCCATCCTCAATATTTCTCAAACCTGACATATCTTTACCTGACCGTCCCGCAACCGACCAAGAGTTCCTATCAGCCGATCGCTTTATACAACAACAACCTTTGGGAATCGCCGGCTGCGGTGCGCGTAGCCATGTTCGGCACCACTTTCTGGCTCATGACCGAACTTTCGCGGCCCGAAGGCATGATGACGTTCTCGTCGCACTCCATGAGCCTGCGCATGCTCACCGACGTGGATTTTTGGCAGAAGGACATGGTGAGCGAGGATTCGCGGATTTTCCTCCAAGGCTTGATCAAGTACCACGGCAATTACCGGGTCACTCCCATTTATGTCCCGGTCTCCATGGATACGGTCATGACCGGGGATTATTGGAAAGCGCTGATCGCTTTGTACAAACAGTTGCGGCGCTGGGCGTGGGGCGTGGAGAATTTCCCGTTCATGGCCGAGAAGTTCGCATCCGACAAGGAGATGCCGTTCTCGACCAAAGCCATGTTCATCTTCAAGCAGATCGAAGGCATGTACACCTGGGCCACGGCACCGCTCCTCATCTTCATCCTGGGCCGTTTGCCGTTTTGGGTGGCGCCCGACGTTTTCCGCGAGTTCGCCATCTTCCAAAATACGCCGTTTATCCTTGAATGGCTGATGCGTCTGGCCATGATAGGCGTCTTCGTTTCGGCCGGGATGTCTTTCCTGCTCCTGCCGCCGCGGCCGTCGCACATCCCACGCCACCAGACTTTCGTCGTGACCATCCTGCAATGGATCCTCTTGCCTGTGACCTTCGTCTTATTCGGTGCTTTTCCGGCCATCGACGCCCAAACGCGTCACATGCTTGGCGGCCGCTTCCGTCTGGGGTTTAATGTGAGTCCGAAACGGAAAGCGTGACCTTATGCATGAAGCCAAAAAAACCATCATCAATGTCGTGACCTGGAATGGGCTGGCCTACCTGCCCAATTTTTTCGCGTCGCTGGATGAACAGACGGATAAGGATTTCACGGTCACGGTGGTGGACAATGCTTCGGACGACGGGACGCTCAAATGGCTGGAACTCGAACGGCCGGATACGGCGCTTTTGAGGAACTTCAAGAACCAGGGTTTCGCCAGGGCGCATAACCAAGCGATTACGCTGGCTTTGTCGCGGTGGCCTGAGGAAGTCTGGCACGAGAGATACGTCCTGGTCGCAAACCAGGATCTTGAGCTTGCTCCGGATTGTTTGGCGCAGCTCGTGGCCGCTTTGGATGCGGATCCGGGGCTGGCTGGCGTCCAACCCAAGCTCCTGTCGGCCAGCGTCAAATCGGATATCGACGGCCGACGCGAGACGGAGCGTGGCATCATCATCGATTCCGCAGGCATAACCATCACCAAAGCGAGACGCGCCTTCGAACGCGGGGCAGGGGAGATTGACCGCGGGCAGTATGACGTGGCGTGCGAACTGTTCGCGCTGACCGGCGCATTGGCGCTGTTCCGGGCGTCAGCGCTGGTCCAGGCCAAATTGGCCGGTGAGTTCTACGATGAGGATTTCGGGTCTTACAAAGAGGATGTGGATTTAGGCTGGCGCATGCAGCGGTTGGGCATGCGGGTAAGACTCGTGCCCACGGCCATAGCCTGGCATCATCGGAGCGCGGCTTCGGGCAAACAGGGCCTTTTGTGGCTCAAGGCCTTCAGCCGCAGGTTCAGGAAACCGGGGAGGATCAATTTCAATTCCACGCGCAACCATGTCTGGCTTGCCTGGAAAAACGACGAATTCGGCAACCGCTTGATCCATGCGGTCTGGATCGTCCCGTATGAAATCGGTAAGTTTTTGGTCGCATTTTTTTCGTGGGCTTCGCTCCGCGGATATGTGGCGGCCCTTGCTGGATTCGGCAAAATGTGTAAAAAGAGACGTGAGCTGGCCAAGCGAGCCAAGGTCAAAGGCAAGGAGATGAGGAAGTGGTACGTCTAGCCTTAAGCTTTGAACTTGAACCGTAGGGCATCGGGCCCGACATTTTGCGCTCCATGTTTCAAGACACATGCCTAAAGTCACTTTCATCACCGTCTGCTACCGCACTCCGAATATGATTCGGATGCTTTTGCGTGGCTTCGAGAAAGCAGGGCTGTCTTTTCCGTTTGAATACATCCTGGTCAACAACGCCAAGGGCGACGGCACGAGCGAGATGGTCCGCGAGACATTCCCTTGGGTAAAGGTGATCGATTCGCCGGGCAACATCGGCTACGGTGCGGGCAACAACATCGCTTTGGCCCAAGCGCAGGGTGAATACATCATGACCGTGAACCCTGATATCCTGGTGTTTCCAGGCCAGCTCGAAAAACTCGTTGCCGAAGCCGACCGACGTCCAGATGTTGGGATTTTCGGTCCCAAACTCCTGAACCCGGACCGGACCATACAGCGTTCATTCTACCGTTTCCATACTCTGCTTATCCCGGTCTATCGCCGTACGCCATTGGGCAGCACTCCGTGGGGGCGTAAAGCCGTGGCATGGTTCCTGATGCTTGGGCACGAACCGACGGATTTAATGGAAGTCGATTGGGTGCTTGGCGGAGCGCAATTGATCCGGCGCAGGGTCCTTGACGAAGTCGGCCGATTCGATGAACGGTTTTTCATGTATTTCGATGATGTAGATTTGTGCCGCAGCGCTTGGGCAAAAGGCTGGCGGGTGGCTTATGTGCCGCAGGCTTGGCTGGTGCATTTTCATGCTAGGGAGAGCGACACGGGGAGCGTGTTCGGGGCATTCTTCAACCGGACCACTCGCGTCCATATCGCAAGCGCGGTAAAATACTTTTTGAAGTACCGCGGGGTCCCATTGCCGAGGTGACTTCCTGTTTACATGAAACCCGAAAAACAATCGCCGAATTTTTTGACGTGCCCGGCATTCCCGGACAATAAGCTCCCCGAAATGAAATCGGCCGGGGAGGTTAAGCCTGCGGCAAACCCGGATCAGAAACGGCCGGAACACCCTTCGCCTCTGACGGAAGCGCTTTCGCATAAGGAGTTAAGCGGACCCGCGCCGGTGAAAAAAAAGAAATCGACCGCGCGCAGACTGATCCTGTGGTTTGCGGCCCTGTTTGTGATCGTGGCCATCGCCGCCACGGCGCCGGCGATTTACTCCCTGGCCCAAGCCGGGTTGGCGGCACAGGAAGCCAAGTCAGCGTTGAACCGGGCTAAAGATAAGATGCAGAAGATGGATGCGGCGGGTGCGCTGGACGAGGTCACGACGGCGCGTGAACAGCTGAGTGATGCCCACGATGCTTTGCGTGGAGTAGGTTTTTGGCGGGATGTCCCGGGCATCGGAGTCCAGATCAGGAGCTTAGAGGATGCAGCTACGGCCGGAGACCAAGTCCTGAACGGCGTCCAAGACCTGTTGTCCATCGTGCAGACATTGGTCGAGGCGTTCCAGGGCGGAGTTTCGTCTTCCGGTGAGCTGACAACGGGTATCGCGCCGACCAAGCCATTCAAGGATCTATCAAAAGAAGAGAAGAGGGATTTGCTGCAGAAATTCTCGAACGCGTTGCCCAAGCTCCGCGTGGCGCGCGACAAGATCGACCTGGCGCTGGATTTGTGGTCACGCGTGCCGCAGGCAGAGCTGTATGCGCCCCTGCGCACGGCACTCCAGCCGCTGGCTGACAACTTGCCGACGCTCAAGCAGGCCCTGGATGAATCAGTCCCGCTGGTCGAGGTGCTGGTGCCTTTGGCCGGTTATCCCGAAAAAGCGAATTATCTGTTCTTGCTCCTGAATTCGGATGAGATGCGTCCGGGCGGCGGGTTCGTGGGCAATATCGGGACCGTAAGCCTGGATGCCGGGGATATCTCGGAACTCAAATTCACGGATGTGTATAACATTGACAGGCCGGCTGAGCTCAAAGGCTGGAAAGAGACGCCGCCACAACCCATCATCGACAGGTTGGCCATGAGGAACTGGTTTTTGCGTGACGCCAACTGGTCGCCGGATTTTCCGACGTCGGCCGACAAGATGTTGGACTTCTTCAATCGCGAGACGACTCTGGCTTTAGGCCGGCCGCTGCCGGACCAGCCGAATGCCGTCCTGGCTTTGGAACCTGGATTGTTCAAATCGTTATTGCGCCTGACCGGTCCCATTACCGTGGACGGCCAGACTTTCACGGAAAATGATTTTTGGGACAAGATCCAATACCAGGTCGAGAAAGGTTATTTCGTCGAAGGCATACCCGAGTCCCAGCGCAAAGACATCGTGGGCAAGATCGGCAATGTGATGCTGGATAAGCTCAAGGCTTTGCCGGCGTCGCGCTGGCCGGAGATTTTGGATATCGTCACGCAGGCTCTTGAGCGGAAGCAAATCATGGCCTATTCAAAAAATGCGGACGTGATGAAAGTGCTGGACCAGCGCGGCTGGACGGCGCGGGCCAAACCGACGAATGGGGATTTCCTGTGGGTCGTGGATGCAAACCTCGCGGCCTACAAGACCGACGGCGTGATGGACAAGAAGGTTAAATACCAGATCGACATGACTGACCCGCAGGGTCCGACGGCTACGGTGACACTGACATACAAGAACACGAATAAGGTCATCGATTGGCGTTACACCCGCTACAGAAGTTATACCCGCGTTTATGTCCCGGAAGGCAGGACGTTGATTTCGTCCAGCGGCGCCATGAAGGATGACCGTTACCGGACCGGCGGCGTGGCCGTGCCCGGAAAGGTGGATGTCATGAAGGAATTGGGCAAAACTGTCTTCGGCGCATTCTGGTCAATCGAGCCTGGCCAGACCGGCACGCTCATGTTCAAATACCGCATGCTGCCGAAAGATGCTGATTTCATTCCAGCCGACAGTTACCATTTGGACTGGCAGAAACAGCCTGGGGCAGATAAGACGGAATTGACTCTTGACCTCAAATTCGGTAAGAACATCAAGTCGGCCGTGCCGGCAGAGCCCCAGGAGCGGTGGGGGGATGCCAGGTATGAATACAGCACGGATTCAATGGTAGACAGGGTATTCGACATCAAATTCTGATTCCGTAGGGGCGCGGTTGCCGCGCCCAGGGCGAGAGAACCTCGCCCCTACAATTTTTAGTTCTGAAATTATGTTCGCAAAAAAAATCGGCATCGACCTCGGGACCACGACGGTCCTGGTCTACATCCCCAAGAAAGGCATCGTGCTGAACGAGCCTTCGGTCGTTGCCGTATCGCTGGCCGACAAGCGCGTCTTGGCCGTGGGCAAGGAAGCCAAGGAGATGCTTGGGCGCACGCCTGACACCATCGTGGCGCGGCGTCCGCTTAAAGATGGCGTCATCGCCGACTACCGGACGACCGAGGCCATGCTGCGTTACTTCATCAACAAAGCCGTGGGCGGCATGCGTCTGTTCCGTCCCGAGGTCATGGTTGCCGTCCCCGGAGGCATCACGTCCACGGAACGGCGCGCGGTCATTGACGCCACCATCTCGGCTGGCGCCCGCGCCGCTTACATCATCAAAGAACCGGTGGTCGCGGCTATCGGAGCAGATATCCCGATCGGTTCGCCATCAGGCCATATGATCATCGATATCGGCGGCGGTACGTCGGAAATCGCGGTCATCTCGCTCGGCGGCATCGTGTCGTCCGCATCAGTCCGCATCGGCGGCAACAAAATCGACATGGCTATCCAGGAACACGTGCGGCGTAAGTACGGTTTGGCCGTGGGCGAACGGACGTCCGAAGACATCAAGATCCGCATCGGCTCCGCGCTTTACCTCGAAGAAAAACTCGAGATGCAGGCCAAGGGACGCGACATGATCACCGGCTTGCCGCGCATCATCAGCATCACAAGCGACGACGTGACCGACGCCATCCAACACGAACTCCAGGGCATCATCGACGCGGTCAAGGATGTTCTGCACAACACGCCGCCGGAACTTTCCGCCGACGTTATGGAAAAGGGGATGGTCTTGTCCGGCGGCACATCTCAATTACGAAACCTCGACAAACTTCTCGCCGAAGCCACGGGCGTCCCGGCTTTCACGGCGGACAATCCGCAGTTGTGCGTGGCCAAAGGAACGGGTATCGCGCTCGAGAACCTGGATTCTTACAAGAAGAGTATTTTTTCGTCATAAAGGCAGGATACGTCCGTTGAAAGGAATATCATGGGCGCTCATTTACGTGCGACCCCTAACATGTAAATATTCCTGATATATGATCCCCAAAAAGCTGATACCGGCCATCGCCATGCTTATGCTGTGCGGTGCCGGTTGTTTTTCGAAAGGCGTAGAGAATGCGGTGAATCCGTCGGGCACAGGGACGGAAACCGAGAAAACGACCTCGACCGCGAACGTCGGCGTCGAAGGGAACATGTCAGGCGATGCATTGTCGACACTGGTCGCAATCGACGATACCTGGAAGACGTATCAGAGCGCTGCTGGCGGATATTCGTTCCGTTATCCGACGAAGGGCGTCTATGCACCGCAGTGGGAAGTGAAGTACTACGACGAGAAGGACCTGTCGCCTGGGCAGAGTCGTCTACTTATGAAAGATGGTTGCGTCGAAGACAGCAGCTACCTTTCGAAATCGACATTTAATGAGTTTTGCCATTCTTGGTCTGTGATTGAGATGGGGGATACCAAAAGGATCGATTATTATGCGGTGAAGAAAGGCGATAAGTATCTGGCCTTCGTGTTCACCAAAAAAACTTACTCTGATAATACATGTCCGGAACCTTCCTTAAGCAAAAGCTCTTGCATCAGCCAAGATAGTGAAGAATACCAAGCGGTCCTGAATACGAGCATGTCGACATTCAAGTTCGACGAATGATTTTATGGAACTCAAGCCACTGACTCCCGAGGAAGAGGCGGTGATCGTGGACAAAGGCACAGAGCCGCCGGGTTCTGGTGAGTACGACCAGTTTTTCCAGCCCGGAATCTTCACCTGCCGTCGCTGCGGCGCCGAACTCTACCGGAGCGAAGATAAATTCGATGCGCATTGCGGTTGGCCGAGCTTCGACCAGGAAATCCCTGGTGCGGTCATCCGGACGCCGGATGCGGACGGGATGCGCACTGAGTTAACCTGCGCCAAGTGCGGCGCGCATCTGGGGCACGTCTTCGTGGGCGAGAAGATGACGCCAAAAGATACGCGGCATTGCGTGAATTCGATATCGCTCAAGTTCGTTCCCAAGATTTGAAATATATGGCGACCAAATCTGCAGTCTTCGGCGGGGGATGCTTCTGGTGTACCGAAGCAGTCTTCAAGAATTTGAAAGGCGTGATGGCAGTCAGCCCGGGTTATGCGGGCGGCTATGTCGCCAATCCGACTTACGAACAAGTGTCAACCGGCGAGACCGGGCACGCCGAAGTCATTAAGATAGATTACGATCCGGCCGTCGTTTCTTTCGAGAAGCTTCTCGACGTGTTTTTCCATACGCACGACCCGACGCAGTTGAATATGCAGGGCCACGACGTCGGCACGCAATACCGCTCGTTGGTGCTGTGTGCGGACGAGGAACAAAAACGTGATGCGGAAAAGTATATTGCGGACCTGACCACGGAGAGGGAATTCGGCAAACCCATCGTGACAGACGTCGAAAAACTCGAAGTCTTTTATCCGGCCGAGGATTACCATAAGGATTATTTCGAAAACCACAAGGAGAACCCGTATTGTGAGCTGGTAATTTCGCCAAAACTCGCTGAATTCTGGAAAAGGTACAAGGATTGGGCCAAAACAGAAAAAGAATAAGCCCTGCACGTGACATTTGTGTAGGGCTCATGGATGGGCTCTGCAGCGGCAGTTACTTCAAACTGATGAAGAAGGCAAAGAGGATGAGTGCGATGATCTGAAAGAAGCTTCTTTCGGCTGCCGCCAGCCAATCCTTTTTTCGCGATGTCGCTTGGTAAAGGAAATTGCCGGCTGTCAGGCAAATACCCAGCATTAGGGCGGTGAGAAAAATGTGCAACATGCTGACACTCCGTTGTTCTTGGCGACTAGATGGTTTAGGCTTAGCATAGCCTCAGTCGCGTTGTCAATCCATCGGTCATGCCAAGCGACCATTGACAGAAACGGGCAAACATGGTATAAAATAGGCCTTGTTATGTTAGGAGCGCAGTTTCCGCTTTACGCGGACCAGCGGCCGTCATACAGGACGGGCAAATGCCACGGCTAGTCGGCCGCAGGACAGTAGCCTGAACTTATTCAGTAGACAGTGTATTTATATGGCTAAGAAGCTATATGTCGGTAACATGTCATGGAACACGACCGAAGAGTCGCTCCGTGACGCTTTTTCACAGTGTGGCGAGGTCGTCTCGGCACAGGTAATCACGGATCGCATGAGCGGCCGCTCCAAGGGCTTCGGCTTCGTGGAGATGGGCACTCAGGAAGAGGCTGATGCCGCAATCGCCAAGTTCAATGGCGCCGATCTCGATGGCCGTGCCCTCACGGTCAACGAAGCTCGCCCCATGGAAGATCGTCCTCGCCAGGACCGCGGTGGTGCTGGTGGTGGTCGTGGTGGTGCTGGTGGTGGTCGCTGGTAATAACCGAACCAACATTCAACGGACAGCGCGCAAGCGCTGTCTTTTGATGTCCAAAAAGACAGGGTTGTAGCGTTTGCGGTATACTGTCTGCATGCAGTTCCGTTTCAATAAAACGATTTCCGGTTTGGCTCTTGCCTTCATTTTTTTGCTTTTGCCGGCCGTGGCTTTGGCGCATTCACCGCGGTTCGTGCGCGAACAAAAAGTCATCGAGGTAACCAATCCGGACATCTCGCAGGCGTTTTACGGCTGGCTGGACGGCCAGGCCGTTCTGTACAAGATCAAGACCGATGTCCCGCAACAGCTATATATCCAACTCTTGGTACCGGACGTCAAAGGCGTGAAGACGGATTTGAAGGCGGAGCTCAAGGCCCATGAGGGCGTAGGCATGAAGTCTTTCGTGCTTGAAGACAAGACGGCGTGGCCGAGATGGTACGAGGATTTCGGCGGCGAGTGGTATCTGGAAGGACCGGAGCTGAGGCAGGATGTCGGCACGGGAACGCAATCGGTCTTCGTCTCCAACGCCGACCTCTACGGACCGTATGTGTTCGTGGTGGGGGAGAAGGAATCTTTTACGCCGGACGAGATGTTGGCGACGCTGAAAATGCTGCCGCAGTTGCACCAGGAGTTCTTCCTGAGACCCTGGTACTCGTCATACTTCAACCGGGTGGGTCTGTTCATGGCGATCCCTTTTGCGGTCTTGGCGATCATCGTCTTTGCCATGGCTATGCTTTATCGCCACAGCCAGCGGTTGTTGCGGCGCGTCATCTTAGCCTGTTTCGGAACAGCATTGTTGGCGCTGACAGTCCTGGCGGTTTGGGATTTGTTCAACGGCAGCATGTTCGGCATGGCGACCGACTTCGCGGTACTTTTCGCCTGCCTGGCCGGATACGCAGGGATCGTCTGGATCTGGAGTAAAGACAAGGCTGGAATCCAGGAAGTCAAAGTCAATCCGCCGAGCGGAAAGTAAGTCAAGACAATGAGGACACCGAGGATTGACAAAGGCGTCAAGTCTGTTAGGGTGCGCAGCGGAGGAAAAGATGGCTCTTTATACACCGAATCAGAAGGAACCGTTCCCGTTCAGCCGGAGCAAGATCGCCCTGTTCATCGAATGCCCGCGCTGCCTGTACCTCGAGGTGAGGCTGGGCGTGCGGCGTCCGGAAGGCCCGGGTTTCGCCATCAATGCGGCCGTGGACACGCTGCTCAAGCGCGAGTTCGATCGCTATCGCGAAGCCGGCAAGCCGCATCCGTACATGACCAAGGCCGGCATCAATGCCGTGCCGGCGCAGCACCGCAAGCTGAACGAATGGCGAAGCACGCGCCAGGGCGTGAGTTACGTGCATCCGGAATCCAACTTCCGGGTGTACGGCGCGATTGACGACCTGTGGGAAGATGAGGGCGGCCGCTTCCTGGTGCCGGACTACAAAGCCACGGCCAAGAAGGATCCGGTCATCTCGCTCGACCAACCGTGGCATGCGGCCTACAAGCGACAGCTCGAAGTCTACCAGTGGCTGCTGCGCCAGAACGAGGAGCTGGTCTCGGACACGGGGTACTTCGTGTACTGCCGCGGACGTTCCGAACTCGACAAATTCAATAGCCGCGTCGAGTTCGAGGTCACGATCATCCCGCACGAGGGGAATGACGACTGGGTCGACTTCGCCCTGATAGCCGCGCGTAGCTGCCTGGACGCCGACCGGTTGCCCAAGGCAGGCGAGGACTGCAAGTATTGCGGTTACCGCGAGGCAGCCAATAAGGCTTCGCGCGGAAAAATCGCAGCCAAGAAGTGAGCGAGGGAGTCTGCAATGCCTCGAACAGAAGACTATGTGGACAGGGGCTACAACGGGATCGTCCTCCTGAAGACCGACGAACACGAAAGTCGGTCGGGCATGCAGGAGGAGGTCACGCGCCAGCGCATCGCTTGCCGCGACGCCAAGCGCAACTACCTCGAACTCGTTTTTGTCTGGGTTGACCATCCGCTCAAGCCGACAAGCTGCCGGATCGACGAACAACGGACGATCACTAAAGAGCGCTATCTCGAGCTGGCCGAAAAGGCAGGCGGAGTCCTGGATACGGAGTCCTTTTACCAGGATCGTGAACGCCGCCGCCAGGCAGCCGTGGCCGCCCGGGAAGAGCTCGAACGCATGACGCCGTTGTGCCCGAGCTGCGGCGAGCGCATGCAGATCCGGGTGAACCGCCGGAAGCAGACCTTTTTCTGGGGGTGCCCGACTTACAAATGGAAGGGATGCAAAGGCACCCGCGACATCTCGGAAGCGGTCTCACGCCGCATCCACCAGTTGAACGCCATCATCAATGGCGCACGCTGACTTATGCTGCCCCGGACTGGTTCCGGGGCGGCAATTCTTTTTAATACAAAACCACCCGGTGTACACCGGGTGGTTCGAATCTTTCCGTGACAAACTACGGAAACCGTTGCGGGGCGAAATTCTATCTAGGCTAGACTATGTTGTTTTATCCTGTGGAATCTCTGAACTGTGCTTCCTTTCCTTGTCGGAAGCCCCGCGACTGAAATGTGATCACTAGCACATGAATACCAGGCTACCATGGAATGTCTTTTCCGTCAAGCGTTCAGGTTGACGAATCGTATTATTTTGGCTAGGTTCAGCCATTTATCAAAAACAGAAACGAGCGGCAGGTGCCGCTCGTCGAGGTTCAGATGGCGAAGTGGGCGACCACCAGACGGTCGCCTTGGTTGATAGGGTAGTAGGTGCAGACCCCGACTTTTTGCTGCTCGGCGACGAAGCCTGAATGTTGGCCGAGTTTCTTGGCCAGGTGCTGGTAAATCACCTGATTCATTTCCTGCGTGGCGAAGCAGGCTTTATGCGAGCAGCTTGGGTGACCGAGCTCGGAAAGGAAGCCGCAAAGGCCTTTGGCGGTCAGGTCCTCCGGCAGCCGCAGATTGCAGTTCAGGAGCAGGATCGGCCTGGCACCAGGGAACGATCCGCGGCGGATGCGCTTATCCAACCTACGGCACTCCCTGGTCTCCAGCGAGTCCAGGAGCTGGATGCTCCACGGTTCGCGAACCGGTTCGCCGTAGTAAAGGGTGAAGAACTTGGTTTTACCCAAAACACGGTTAATGAGTTCGGTGGGTGGTCTCATGGTTTTCTCCCCGTCTTGAAGGTGCGCAGTCATTTAACCTGAATCACAACTGGCGTCAAGGGACGAGGATAAAAAAGACCGACGGGCAGAGCTTGCCCGTCGGAACGATCACTTGCCCTCAATCCGGATGTCGGGGCAATGATCCATGTCGAAGAGGAAGAGACGCGGTTGGTCGCCGGTCTCCATGGGGAAAAAGAGCGTGATGCCGTCATGGTCTTCGTCCGCGATCCGGATATAACCGCTTCGTTGGCCGAGCAGTTCCCTGACGATTTCGGGATAGGTGTCCGAATGTACTCCGCACAGGTTGTGCCTGAATGGGTTTTGGACACATTGGCGCATGAACCTGCTGGCGCCGGTGGCGCTCAACGGGCAGGGCAGTGGCGTCTCATAGACCACGTGCAGGATCTGGACGCGGGGATGGACGTTTTTCGAGCCTTTGCCGATGAGGACTTTATTAGCCCGGTCGCAAAGGATATCCAGGATGAGGTTGCTGTCGGGCGGTTCGCCCCAACAGATGCCCAGCGTCGGATGGCCGCCGAATGCGTTGGACCGCAAAACGGCGAGCTGGTCCGGATAACAAACGGCTTTGCCCGGTGACGAGCGTCTTTCAAGGTGCATGGGATGGAATGGTATGCCTGACCGTTTGGGGCGTCAATACCGACGGACAGGTTGACCCGCAGGCCTTGATTTATCCTGGGTTTGGTGTAAAGTGGCGAATCGCATCATTGGACAACCTATTGGAGCTGAATCATGAGTGAGCCAGAGGACAAGGAAGAAGAGGGCGCGGAATCGGACGAAAAGCAAGACGAAGCCAAGAAGACGGTGGATACGTTCTCCTTGACGCTCATCGCGCTCGGCACGAGCGGGACTCTCTTTTATGCCATGAACCTGGCGTACGGCCGATGGAACTTCGACCCGGGACACGAATTGCTGATGGTGTTCTGTTGGATCGCAATCAACCCTCTGCTGTGCCTGCTGGTCATAGACCGCTATCCGAAGTCCGTCTTCATCGAGCGGGCGTTCAAGGCCAGCGCATATGTCTGCCTTGCGACCGCGGTCCTGGGTGTCGTCGGTCTACAGGTGGCACATGTGACGCGGCATGGTTTGTCCCACTGGTATTGTCTGGGTGCGAGCCAGGCGTGGCAGGACAAACATCCGGATATCCATGGCACGGTCGTAGCTTTCCGTTGTGGCGCCGATGATTGCACCCGGGATCAGGCGGCAATCCATTCCTCGCCGAAGATGGTGGTGGAATTCGACCAGAGGGCCTGGTATGAAGTTTATCCCGGACCGGCAGATGCGGAATGCCGTTCGATCACGTTCAGCCTGAAGCAAGGTGCTTGGCTGCCCAACTTCGGCAGTCGAGTCGCTGCCGCTTCCGATATCTGCAGCTCCATCATGCCGCGGACCGATTCCGCTTGGCATCCGATACATTGATACGACTTACCGGCGTCGACTGTTTGCTCCCAGTCACGCCGGTTTTTTGTTGGACTTGCGCGTTCGGCGAATAGCTTCGTTGGATGCTGCGGTGCTCGACACCGTATGCAACATACGGCTTACTCCGCTCCTCGCGTCCGCCCCGCTCTTCATCCAAACGCGCAAGTCCACTTTGATATGGAAAAGGCCCGGCTCTGGAGAAGAGTCGGGCCTTAGTGTCATGCCGCGGACATGGCATAGATGCGCATGACGGCATCGGTCAGGTCAGAGCAGGGGATGAGCGAGGGGTTCTTGCGCAGCCGCCTGTTCTGCAGGATGAATTCGGCTACCGGGCCGTAGCCGCGGACGATGAGCGTGGGCTTGCCGGCGTCGAGCGCCAGCAGCACCTCACGGAGCGTGCCTTCGCGGCCGCCCAGGGCGAGGACCGCTTGGGAATCGGCCACCATCTGTTGGCGCATGGCGTCCTTGTCGCCGCCGGCGAACTTCACGGGCACGCCGCCGAAGTTCCCGTCGGTTCGGCCTTGCTGGTAGCCTGGCTGGTAGAGCCGGACTTCCGGCACCGGCACCTTGGGGTTAGCAAGCGTGGCCTTGAGCACGGCGCCGGGGTTGCCGTTGGGCGTGCCGGCCAGGAGTGAGCAATGCGGGCCGAGGTTGTCAGCCACGAACTGGGCGCGGTCCTGCGGCAGGTCCTGCTGCCCGCTGCCGACCACCAGGATGTTCATGTGCTGGTGTCGCTGGCCATTGGGCACGGTTTCCGGCAGGGCCTCTGGCGGGTATTGGCCGTCATCGGCTGACAATGTCCGTCGCCAGGTCTTGGAGGAAGTGATGCGCATGAGCTCGCGTTCGACGCGGTCGGCTTTCCGCGCCACAGCCTGTTCGGCTTTTGCCTGACGGCGGGCTTCCGTTACCTCGGCGCGGAACTTCTCGACCTCATCCCTGTGGGCTTGCCTGCCGGCTGCAGTCTCACGCCGGTGTTCGGCGCGGCGTTGGATTTGGCGTTTCTTCCACTCCTTGAGCTGGCGGACCGTCTCTTCCGCGATATCTTCGGCTTCGTAGTACCAGCCGTCGGGAACGGACATGAGGCATTCGCGGATGGCGATCGACGCCTCGGTTGGGCACTCCCTGACCTTGGTGTGGCAACCGTCGTAGTCGATTCCCATGAGCTGGGGATTGTCCTCGAACGTCTCGTCAGGATTGACGCCCCAGTTGATGTCGCTGTGGCGTCCGTCCAGGCTGCGTCCGTATTCATTCGAGCCGACGATGCTCCAGTCAAGGAATCCGAGTTCCGCTTTGTGCGGTTCGAAGAACCTCCTGATGGCGTTGATCTGGCGGCCGGAGTCGACCGTCGAATCCACGAACAACACGTGCTTGCCGCGAAGGACGCCGCGCTTGATGAAGTCCTCGATCTTGTCATCGTCGATTCCGTCGCCGTGGCCGCCCTGGTCGACCTTGAGCGATTCCATGGTCGGCAGATTCAGTGCGCGCTGCAAGATGATGCAAGGCAGACGGCCGCCGCGGTCCACGGACACGAGCACGACCTGGTCGAGCTTGGCGCCGCGCTTCTTCAGATGCTTCTGCACGGACTTGTAGAGTCCGAAGTAGGGGACGGTGTGCGCGATGCGCTCCATCTGGCCCACGGCCTTGAGCAGGCCTGTAGCCAGGTAGAACTCGGCGGCGCTGATGCGGATCTTGATCTTGTCGATGTCGGCGTTGAAGTCGCGCATGAGCGGGATCTTGAAGTAGCCCTTCTTGTCTCCGCTCTCCGAGTCCTCACCTTGGGTGTAGGCGAAACGGTAGACCGCGTTGACCTCGTCGACGCGCCTCATTTTGGCGACGTGGTCGAGCTGGTCGAATCCCGCGATCTTGCGTCGGGCGGTCTTGAAGACCGGCGTGAACTCTTCTTCCTCGAAGGTCGGCGGGACGTACGGCGGTGGACCCATCTGGCCGCTTTGGTAAGCGGTCAGCAGGCTCCACTGGATGACCGGCATCTGGATGAGGATTTCGTGCTTGAGAGATTGGCGAAGGCTGAATCCCATGGACATGGTCATGCTCTGACTCCTGTTCGGCTGTAAGGTACCTTGCGCCAAAAGCGGCGCAATGGGCTGTTTTAGCAGATTCCGGCCGTTTGGTCAATCATGCTATACTTGGCCCAAAATATGCTCATCGGAATCGAAGCGACAAGGGCGAATAAGACCGTGAAAACCGGGGTCGAGTGGTATGCCTGGCATGTCATCCAGGAACTAAAGAACCTGACGCTGAATGACGGCAATTCGTGGATTTTGTATTCTAATGCGCCGTTGGCCGGCGGGCTCGAGAAGCTGCCGGAGAACTGGTACGAGATGCGCCTCAAGTGGCCGCTGCCTTACGGTTGGACGCAAATGCGGCTGTCATGGGATTTGCGCAAGCATCCGATCGACGTGCTGTGGATGCCGGGCAGCACTTTGCCGCGCATCATGCCCAAGAAGACAGTGGTCACGGTTCACGACGTGGGTTTCCACCATTTACCTAAAGTCTATAAACCGCGCCAGGTGCATATCCATGAGCAGGCGATGCGGGAAATCAAAAAGAAGGCGGCACGCATCATGACGGTTTCGGAATTTTCGGGTCGCGACCTAGCTGAATCATATGGCATAGACCCCAAGAATATCGCCATCACATATCCGGGCGTGGATTTGGAGACATATCGTCCGATTACGGATGCGGCCGAAATCGAAGAACGTCTGCGCCGCTACCGCCTGTCCCAGCCGTATTACATTTACGTCGGGCGGTTGGAAGCGAAAAAGAACATCCTGACGCTCATCAAGGCGTTCAACCAGTTCAAGACGCAGCGCGGCGTGGGCGATCCGTTCAAGTTGGCGCTGGCCGGCGCTCCGGGATTCGGGTATGAACTCATCAAACAGGCGATAAATAATTCGCCGGTCAAGTCCGACATCCTCGAACTGGGATATGTGCCGGAGACGGATAAACCGTATCTGATGGCCGGAGCTGAAGCGTTGGTCCACCCGTCGTACTACGAAGGTTTCGGCATACCGCCGGTCGAAGCCATGGCCTGCGGATGTCCGGTGATTTCATCCAATGCCGCTTCGCTGCCCGAAATCCTGGGTGACGCGGCATTGTTTTTCTCGCCCGACGAACCGGAACAGTTGACCTCGCTGTTGGATAAGCTGGCGCAGGATTGGGAGACGAAAAAACGGCTGAAGGAAGCGGGGATCGAGCGGGCCAAGAGATATACTTGGAAATCCACAGCCCAGAGAACCCTTCCGGTATTGACGCAATGGGAGAACGGCGCCACGCTTAAATAAAGACTATGCATGAAGCGACCGCGAGGCTGCTTGAACTCGGCTTGAGCGACAAGGAGGCCGGCGTCTACCTGGCCATGCTCGAATTGGGGCCGTCCAGCGTGCAGGAGATCGCGCATAAATCCGGAGTCAATCGTTCGACCACGTATTTGACGTTGGAGGATCTCAAGAAACGCGGCTTGGCTTCGACGGCCATGCGCGGCAAGAAGACTTTGTTCACGGCCGAATCGCCGAGCCGACTTACCTCAGTGCTGAATAAAGAACGCCACGAACTGGACGAAAAAAAGAAAAAGCTCGAGGAATCAATCCCGTATTTCATGGCCCTGTACAACGCGGTGGAGGACAAGCCGCAGGTCAGGTTTTTCGAAGGGGATGAAGGCATGGTCGCGGTGCGTGAAATCATGCAGCGGTCGCGCGGCGAATATCTGAGCTTCACGGCCATAGACGAAGGCACACTCCGCGTCTCAAAGATCGACCAGCCGCAGCGCCACAAGATGTCGAGACGCGTCCACGGACGTTTCATTTTTTCGCTCAAACCTGGCATCCAATTGCCCAAGATGGACCTGACGACCTGGGAGGTACGCGAATTGCCCTATGGCTCATCGCCGTTCACGGGCGAAATCAACATTGTGGACGATAAGGTTGCGGCATATGTGGTCAAGGCAAAGCCAGTGGCTTTCGTCGTGGAGAACAAAGAGATGGCTGAATTGTTCCGGGCTTTATTCAATGCGGCCTGGAGGGTGGCAAAAGAGGTAGATAAGAGAAAGATGTAAGAATCAGGAAAATCAGGCGAAAATGAGCGAATATTTGGTCTAAGCCGAAACGATACTGTTAATTAAGCTTATTTAAGGCAAAAATTAACAGTTTTTTGTTTATCAAAAAATATGGCTTATTTTAGCCATATTTTTAGAATAAAAGCCGACACTCGATGCTTGACAAAATTACCAGTTTGTGGTATCTTAATTCGTTCTTTGGACAAGTCTGCCTGTGCCATCCTGAACAGAAAGAAGAATCTATAGCGTAAAAAGATCCTTCTTTGCGTTCAGGGTGGTCATTCGGCGGACAACATTTTTTCCGACTTTGTCGGAGAAAGAGGATTCTCAATGAGTTCGATCAAGTCAGTTCTCGGTTTCTTCGTGATTGCGGGTTTTCTCGTCGCTTGCAGCGACGCCAGCCAGGCCGACTTCCCGAATGACGGGACGGCAGGCGAGGCGGGTTCGGCAGGTTCGGCGGGCAACAGCAGCATCGTGCCTCCGGACAGCGGTTGCGGCGGCTCGGGCGGTTCAGTCGCCCCTTCGACCGGCGGCAGCGCTGGCGAGGCGGGCAGCAGTTCCGTGACTCCGCCCGATGCAGGCGCGGCAGGTTCCAATCCTTCAACGGATGCGGGAACGATCTGCGCCGGCGTGACGTGCGAGTTCGGCCATGCGTCGGCCTGCGTGCAGAACGACACCGTGTACGAGTGCAGCTGCCTGGGCATTTACTTGCCCCAGGGAGTGAATATCCCGTGCGGTGACTCTGGAACGGCGGGCTCGGGCGGATCGGATTCGGACGCAGGAAGCGTCGTGATTCCGCCTGAAGCTGGTGCGGCTGGTGCAGGTGGATCGTCCAGCACGGGCGGCAGCGGCGGATCGAGCTCGACCGGTGGGTCAGGCGGTTCGGCAACTGGCGGAAGCGGCGGTTCGACTTCGACGGGAGGCAGCGGCGGGACGGCGGGGACTGGCGGAACGGGTGGAAACACCGCGGTCGCCGGGACCATGGTCGTCACGATCGTGGCGCCGACGACTGGGTCGCACACTTACACGGTGCATGCCCAGACGCTGAGCTTCATGCCTGGAGAGCCGGATTGGAACTCACCGAAGACGGTGACGGGCACGCGCGCGGTGGTCAGCTACACGGCGTATCCGAATTCTGTCTTCAAGCTCGGCGGGTACTACGATCCGCCAAGCTCAGACCCCACGACCCTGTTTACACACCAGTTCTGCAGCCCGGCGAGCCTCAAGCTCACGGCAACCGTGTTCGCCACGCTCGACGGCAAGGCCCTGCCTGCGCCGATCGTGAAGAGCAACGGGCAGAACGGTTGCGACCTGTGGATCACTGCCACGCCGCTCACTCCGAAGGCTGACGACGTGGACGGCGACGGATTCCTGGCCAACTCCAGCGATCCAAACGTCAAAGACTGCGACGACGCAGCCGCAGAAGTCCACCCGGGACAGATCGAGACGCCGGACGACAGCGTGGACATGGATTGCGACAAGAAGGTCAATCCGGCGAGCGTCGTCTACAAGCTGATGGTAGGACAGCAGTCGTTCATTCCGGTCCTGCAAGACTTGAGTCCGGGTCACGTTGGAACCCACGACATGTCTTGGAACGTGTACGGCTACTACGAGCTGTTCATGCCCAAGCCGGCCGCGGCAACTGAGTTCGTGATCCAGTACGGACCGGGGCAGTGGAGCGTGGGATGGAACATCCAGAGCCCGGACAAGTGCACTGACTATGCAACTGTCAACGTCGGACAAGAGGGCAACATTCCGCTCACCACAGGCCACATGGCCTATCCCAACAACAACCCGCCAACCTGTCACACGGTTGTATACGGTCTCTGATCCAGTGTGACATCTCAACCGCCAGGCAGCTCTTCCGAAATCTTCGGAATTGAGCTCCTGGCGGTCTTCTTTTTGCTCAATTTACGTATTTCAGCCAATTTTAGATGTTTATTCGTAACCTCTTGACAGTTTAGCCGTATTTTGTTAGGGTCACATATTCCCTCAGAGTGTGACTTAGTCTTATTGAGCGAGGGGAGCCGGCTCACAAGGCCGGATGATCTTTGACAACGGAGAGTAGCAAGACTCCGAAATTACTCGGAGTCAGGTCTTAGGAGGACCGCTAGCCATGAAGAAGAAGATCGTGAATCGCATCAGTCTCTTCGTGGGCCTTTTGGCAGTATCCTTCGTCGCGTGTACGGCAAGTACGCCGACCGACGAGGGTGTGAGCCAGAAGTCCCAGCACATCGACCAGGACAACGATGGTATCCCGGATTGCACGGACCCGCTCATCGCGGCCGTGGATTCCAACGGGAACCCGTTGCCTGAGTGCGTCCCGGTCGACAACTGCCCGACGCGCGCGAACAACGACCAGAAGAATGTCGACAACGACAAGCTGGGCGATGTCTGCGACAGCGACTTGGACGGCGACGGTGTCGACAACTGCGCGGACCACGGCGTGGTCCCGTGCAACGACACTTCGCCTTCGGCCAAGCGCGCGACGCCGAGCACCCCGCTCGACTCGTGCCTGTACGTGGCCAACCCCAGGCCGATCTGCACCGTCAACGCGGATTGCGCGTTGGCAGGCGGGACGTGCCTGATCGAAGCTGACGCCGGCACCGGGATCTGTTCCGGCCAGTCGGATTCGGACAGCGATGGGATCGGCGACGAGTGCGACGGCGACAAGGACAACGACGGCATCCTCGACGGCGCAGACAACTGCCCGACCGCGCCCAACCCGACCCAGTCCGACAAGGACGTGGACGGCCAGGGGGACGAGTGCGATTTCGACTCGGACAACGATGGGATCTGTGATCCCACCGCCCCGAAGGTCGGATGCACGGGTACGGACAACTGCCCGCTGGTCGCCAACAACAACCAGCTGGACAACGACAAGGACGGCCAGGGCGACGCGTGCGACCCGGACGACGACAACGACGGCGTCCTCGACGGTGCAGACAACTGCCCGCTGGTGTCGAACCCGACGCAGGCCAAGACCAACGCGCAGAGCAAGTTCGGCGACGCGTGCGTCAATGACTACGACGGCGACGGACTGGTGAACGGCAACGACAATTGCCCGTACGTCTCGAACGTCGGCCAGGCTGACACGGACCACGACGGCGTGGGCGATGCCTGCGAAGGCGACACGGACGGTGACGGCGTGACGGATTGCGTCAACGCCAAGCTCCAGTACACGGACCCTGCGTGCGTGGTCAAGGACAACTGTCCGACCACGGCCAACAACAACCAGCAGGACATCGATGCGGATAAGATCGGCGACCTGTGCGATCCGGACATCGACGGCGACACGATCCTGAACGCGGCCGACAATTGCCCGACGATCCCGAACACGGATCAGGCGAACATGGACGGCGATGCGTTCGGCGATGTCTGCGACATGGACACGGACGGCGACGGCATCCCGAATGCCACCGACAATTGCCCGCTCATCGTGAACGCCAACCAGGCGAACGGCGACGGCGACCAGTTCGGCGACGTCTGCGACTACGATCGCGACAACGACGGGAAGTGCAACGACGCAGAAGCGCCGGCCAACAACGGCCAGTGCACCGGCGTCGACAACTGCCCGAATGTGTACAACCCGACGCAGAGCGATATCGACGGCGACCTGCTCGGCGACGCGTGCGATGACGACGCGGACGGCGACGGGGTCACGACGGCGGCAGGCGACTGCTGCGACAAGGGTATCGAGCCGAGCCTCATCCGCATCTGCAATGCGTCCACGGCCAAGCTCATCAATCCCTCGGCCCCCGAGAAGTGCAATACGCAGGACGACGACTGCGACGGCGTGGTCGACGACGGAATCGATACCGATCGTGACGGATACTCGGTTGCCGGCGCTGCTGTGGAGCTCGCTTGCCCGGTTACCCCCAACGGCGGTTCGGGCGACTGCGACGACAACGACCCCAAGGTCCATCCCGGCGACGGGACGTGCGGCGCTGATGCCGGCACGGGCGGCGCAGGTGGTGCCGGTGGAACCGGCGGCTCCGGTGGAGTCGGTGGTGCCGGTGGAACCGGCGGTACGGCTGGCACGGGCGGCTCCGGTGGAGTCGGCGGTGCCGGTGGTGCGGGAGGTTCCGGCGGTTCGGGCGTCATGCACACCCTGACCTTCACTTGGACCAACCCGGCCGACCACGTGCCCACGACGCCGACGACGGTGTCGCTCATGGGTTGGTACAAGGATTCCAACCAGGTCATTCATCCCTGGGGCACCCTGTGCGACAACATGGGTCTCGTGAGCGGTTCGTACGTCTGCTCGGTCGACATCCCGAGCGGTAGCGTCCTGGTGTACAACGTCAAGTACACCTACAACCTTGCGTATCTCGGGTTCTGCTGGATCTTCGACCACTCGGCAGACGTCCCGTGCGGCGGCAACGGTGCTGACGTGGGCACCCTGGTGGTGACCTACAACGGCACGCCGGTGACAGGAACCTGGGTCTGGAACGGCACGGGCGCACCGCCGCCCAATGCTGTTTACGGAAACAGGCAGATCCTCCTCACCCCGTAACGCAACCGCTACTTCTCTCCTACCTCAACTCAAGGCCGGCCTTGCTCACTCGAGCAGGCCGGCCTTTTCCATATCAAAGAATCTGTCATCCCGGGCCAAGACCCGGGATCTGATAAAAGAGTTCCCGGCTCCAGGGCCGGGATGACGGAAGACATGCTACACTATGGACATGGAAAGGATGCCCGAAGCGGGCCGGGATTTGACTACGCTGACGTGGGGAGTTTTTTTGCTGTTGGTCCTGGCCGTGGTCGGTGTATCGATCGGCCCGCCCATGCCTTTGGTCCTGGTGGCCGGTTTCATTTTCGCTTTGCTGTTCGCGTTCCGCTACATCTACTTCTCCTTTTATGTGGCCGTGGCGTTGGTGCCGTTTTTGGGCGCTATGGTCGCGGTTCCGACCGGCGGTCTGCTCATCGGGCAGCCGGCATTCGGCGGTTCGGTGGATGTGTTCCTGGTCGAAATCGCGATGTTCGTGGTCATCGCGGCTTGGGCATTGCGCTTGATCTTGTACTGGTGGGGGAGGCATGACACGAATTGGCGTCCGAACCTTCCGTTGTTCAAGCAATATCTGGTCCTGTTTTTCGCGCATGTCATCTCAATGTTCTCCGGGGCATTGCCTGACAAGACGTTCACCCTGCAATACAGCCTGCGGCCGGTCCTCTTCGATTATGTCGCTTTCGTGGCCTTGCCCGTGAATCTCATCAGGTCGCGGCGCAGGTTGATGGCGACCTTGGGCGTGACCGTGTCTGTCGGGATGGCTGCCGCGTTGAGCGGTTTCGTGGCCGTGCTCATGCCGCCCGATTCTTCGCTCATCTTCGGCCGGGCATATCCGTTGCCGATTTTCGGCGTGAGCCTGTTGGGCCAGAATTTCAATGAGTTAGCCGAGGTCATGGTCTATTCAACGCTTTTCGCCTGGGCGCTGGCGGTGCTGGCAAAAAATCCGCGCCTGAAACGCATCTTCGCGGCGGTCGCGATTTTCCAGTTCGCCATCGGCATCCTGACTTTCACCCGGACGTTCTGGATCGTGTCTATCCTGCAATTCGCGTTCCTGTGCCTGACGGATTGGCGCCGCACGTTCAAGCGTTACGTGCCGCGGTTCATGCTGGCCGGCATCCTGCTCTTGCCGTTCGTCATCGGCGTGCTCATCTACGCCGGTTCGCATACGGCCCAAAGTTCGAACGATGCGCGCCTGATGCTTTCCGAGATTTCCTGGCTGTATTTCAAGGACAACCCGATCGTAGGTTCGGGCGCCGGCAGCTTCATCAGCCGTGTCGGAGCGACCGAGGTATTTTCTCGCGAGTTCGGTTCGCCTCTCGATTCGCACGGCTTCATGCAGAAACTCGCATTCGAAACCGGTCTGGTCGGTTTGCTGGCATTTTTCATCCTTGCTGCAAGCTATGTCATGAAGATCCGTGAAGCGGGAAGATGGATGGAACAGAACCAGGCGGCAAAAGCTTTTTGGCTGATCGTGGCCGGCGCGGGCGGTGCTTTCACGTACCAGTTGTTCAACACGGATTATTGGACCGGAAAAATGTGGCTGCCGATAGGCATCGCACTGGCTGCGAGCTATGTTTTACGCAGTGATAGCAAGGCGAGGACGGTTGAGGCAGGGCGCACCGCACAAGCGACCTCGTCCGACGAGGTCGCGCATGATATTCTAGGGGAGTGAAACCAGTCCAGCCGTACCAAAAGTCCACGGCTCTGCACCGCGAACCCGGAGGTTTGCGGATTTTGGGTTTTTTCGTCGACCGGTTGGACGGAATCCGCGGCGAACGCAAGCCGCGTGAAGTCAGGATTTTGGTCGCAGGCTGCGGTTCCGGGAACGTAGCCATACCTTTGGCGTATCTGGGCTATGACGTCACGGGCGTGGATAAAGATGCGGCCGCGATCAAACGCGCCAAAACCGCGGCAGAAGATTTTTCCTTGTCTTTGGATTTCGTGGTCGGCACCGCCACCGATGCCACGGGAAAATTCGACGCGATCATTTTGGCGAACGCGTTGCAGAACCAGAATGACCCGGCTTCGTTCCTCGAGAGCCTGAAGGCCAAGACCAAGGCAGAAGGAGTCCTGCTTGTGGCCGCAGACAGGGCATACGGATATTCAAACCGTTCGCTGCCGCGCTTGTTGAGAGCCACGGGTTGGAAGCCGAGGACCAGCGTCGCCATCTCGTCGTGGTTCAAACAGTTTTTCCATCTTTTAGGCCGCAGGTTCATGAAGCGGGGGAGCGGAGTGTTCCATGATTTGGATGCGATCGACGATTGGTGCGCAAATCTGACTCCGAGTTCCATGGCCGATGGCTGGCTGGTGGAGGCGCGACCGTATGACCAAAGCAAGATTTCGGTGATCCAAATCGTGGATTCGCTGAATGCCGGCGGTGCGGAAAGGCTGGTTCTGGAGTTGGCGAAAAGGCTGCCGAGCGAAGGTTTTGATGTCCAGGTCCTGGCGCTTTTGCGCGGCGGACCGATGGAGCCTGAATTCCACGAAGCCGGGATCAAATCCACGGTCCTCGGATATTCCTGGCCGTACGGACTGGACACGTTGTGGAAAACTGTCCGATTCCTGCGCGACGAACGACCGGAAATCGTCCACACACATCTTTTCGCGGCCGATGTGTGGGGCAGATTGGCGGCTAAGTTCGCCGGGGTTCCGGCCATCATCTCGACCGAACATAATTTGAACCAGGATTTCGGCTGGATACGTCGGACGTGCAAAAAACTGTCCAACCGACTGGCTTCCCGCGAGATAGCGATTTCGCAAAGCGTGAAGACCGGAATGATCGAACGCGAAGGAGCGAGCCAAGGGAAAATAATCTTGGTCCCGAACGGCATAGACCTCGAACGGGTGGTGGAACGTCCGGCGCGGCATTTCCGCGACGTGCCAAGGATTTTGACTTTGAGCCGGCTGAACAAGCAGAAAGATTTGGCGACTTTGCTCAAGGCGCTGGCGTTGGTTAAGACTAGCTGGATCTTGCAGATCGCAGGGACAGGCGAAGAAGAGAATGAGCTCAAGGCGCTGGCGCGTAGGTTGAATCTCGAATCACGCGTCGAGTTCCTGGGCTACCGCGATGATGCACCGACTCTTCTGTCGCAGGCTGATATCTTTTGCTTGCCGTCGCGTTGGGAAGGACAAGGCTTGGCGGTCTTGGAAGCGGCGGCGGCCGGGGTGCCGATGGTCTTGTCGGATTTGCCGGTCTTGCGCGAGACCCTCAGGGAGAATGAAGCGTCATTCGTCGCGGCAGGCGATGTGCCGGCCTGGGCCCAAGCCATCAACTCGATGCTGATCGAGCCTGACGCGTTTGTGGCCAAGGCACAATCCGCCAAGGCGCGCATCAGGGAGAAATTTTCGATCAAGAGCATGGTCGGTTCTTACGCGCAGGTATACCGCGAGTCCGCACCGGGCAGGAGCGCAGAAAAACCTTTGGTTTACCAGGTGGTGACGTCGTTTTATCCGGCCGGAGCCGAGAGGCTGGTCTTGGAACTGGCTAAACGTTTGCCGGAACATGGATATCAGACAAAGACCGTCGCGATCGGCGGAGGCGGTGCACTGCAGGACGAGTTCAAGCGCGCCGGGGTCGATTTCCTGGTCTGGGAAAAATCCAGCCCGTTCAATATCGCAGCATTGCCGAAGCTTTATCGTGAATTCCGCAAGACGCGACCGTTCATCGTGCACACGAACCTTTTCGGTGCAGACCTGTGGGGGCGTTCGGCGGCATGGCTGGCACGCGTTCCGCTCATCGTGACGACCGAACATAACGCCTATCTTGACCATGGCGCGATCAAACGTTGGGTCAAACGCCGCTTGGCTGTTGTCACCGACGGATGCGTGGCGGTGTCGGATATGGTCAGGAACCACATGACGGACGTCGAACGCATGCCGGAAAAAAAGATTACGGTCATAAAGAATGCGGTCGATGTTAATAGTTTCGGCAGGAGATCCGGTGAAGGATCGCATGACCCGGTGCGGTTGATCAATGTCGGCCGACTGACGCGGCAAAAGGACCAAGCGACTTTACTCAAAGCGCTGGCGGGTATCACCCGTCCCTGGAATCTCAGGTTGGTCGGAACAGGCGAGCTCCAAGCCGAGCTCCAAAGCCTGGCCGAAGAGCTCGGTATCGCAGACCATGTCGAGTTCCTGGGGCATCGACACGACATCGGGCGACTGCTGGCTGAAGCCGATCTGTTCGTCTCGACCTCGCGCTGGGAAGGCTTGGCGCTGACCGTCATCGAAGCTGCGGCAACGGGCGTGCCCATGGTCCTGCCGGACATCCTGGCGTCGCATGAGGTCGCGGAGGACGGAGAGGCGAAGTTCGCTGAACCAGGAGACGTCGAGGCTTTCCGCGAAGCCATCGAAATTTCGATCAGGGATTATCCCATGCTTTTGGAACGCGCGTCGCAAACCGCTGAAAGGGTGAAGCGTGATTTCGCGATCGAACGCCTGGTCGACGACTACGCCAAATATTACCGGGATCTAGAACTGTTGCATCTCTGAGCTATGCGCATCCTCCATGTCAACAAATTTTTCGACCAGCGGGACGGCGTAGACATCTACGTCAAGAGCCTGATGCAGCGGCAGACTCTCTCCGGGCATGAGACGCATGTGCTGGCGACCCGGTCTCCGCTGAACGTGCCGACGACGGATGCGCGTCTGTTCATGGCGCGGAACGATTTTTCGAAAAGCGAAGGCTTGTCCCGCGATGCGCGCAAAGCCGCGTCATTTTTGTGGAACCGCGAAGCACGGCGGGCCATGCGCCAAGCCATTGCGGAATACAAACCGGATGTCATCCACCTGCACAATATCTACCATCATCTCACGACGTCTGTCCTGGCCGAAATCCGGGCGGCGCGCGTGCCTTGTGTCCAGACGTTGCATGATTACAAGCTGGCTTGCCCCAACTACCGGATGTTCACTGAAGGTTCGGTCTGTGAAAGGTGTAAAGGCGGACGATACCTGGAGACCATAAAACACCATTGCATGTGGCCGACTTTTTCGGCTAACGCATTAGGCGCGTTGGAGATGGGTTTCTCGAAAGCGACGCAAGCCTACGAGCGTACGGTCCGTACATTCATCTGCCCGTCGCGTTTCATGGCCGAGAAGATGATCGAATGGGGAGAGCCGTCGTCCAAGATGGCGGTCGTACCGAATGCCACCGACATCCCGGAACGCGCGGCTACGCGCGACGGCGGATATATCCTGAATGCCGGACGCTTGTCGGCCGAGAAAGGCGTGGAGTTCCTGATCCGCGCCGCGGCCAGGATTCCGACGTTGAATCTGCGGATCGCCGGCACAGGTCCTGAAGAGAATCGGTTGCGCAGGCTGGCGGAAGAACTGAATGCCAGGAACATCGTATTCCTCGGTTTCGTCAGACGGGCGGAAAACATGGAACTATGGGAACGCGCCCAGGCTTTGGTCGTGCCGTCCATCTGGTACGAGAACGCATCCATCGCCGTATTGGAAGCCATGGGTCAGGGATTGCCAGTCATCGCATCACGGATCGGAGGTTTGCCGGAACAAGTGGCTGATGGGGAAAACGGAATGTTGATTGAACCGCGGAATGTCGAGGCTTGGGAGGCGGGTCTGAGGAAGTTTCTGGATTTAGACGGCAACGCAAAGGGTTCGATGGCAGAAGCCTCACGTAAAAGGGCAAAAGATTTGTTTGCCTGGGAAGAACATTCGGATAAGCTGGAAAAGGCGTATACTGCTGCTATGGGGCGCTAGGTTGACTTTTTGGCTTATTTCTGCTAGATTTACCGATTATGCCGCGGCGACTCAGGTCCTGGACGGCCTTGGTCTTGGCAATCGGCTTGTGCCAACCATGGCCAGTCCTGGCTGCCAAAGGGATATCCGGATCCCCGGCGATTTTGAATCTCTATCTCAATTGGCAAATCAGGGAAGAAGATCTTCCGAGCCTGGCGCGGTGGGACGTCCTTGTTTTGGATGCCAACCAGCAGGCCAGATATCCGGATCGGCTGCGCAAGCTGCGTCAGCTTAATCCATCGATAAAGATTTTGGCCTACGTTCCTTCTGAGGAATATGCGACCGTGCATCTGACCGAACCGTCGGAATATCCGTTCGCCAAGCTCGGCAGGCGCATCAAAGATGAATGGTGGGCGCATGACCCGCAGGGGAACCGGGTATATTTTTGGCCGGGCCAACCGCTGTTGGACGTCACATCCAATGGCAGGATAGCGGAAGATTGGAACGAATTCCTGCCGCGCTTCATCCATGACGAGATTTTTTCCACCGGGATGTGGGACGGTGTGTTCCTGGACAACACTTTCGATAAATTGTCTGACCATGTGAAGACTCCGGTGGATCTGGATCGCGACGGCAGGGCCGATCCCAAGGACGCGGTCGACAAGGCATGGAGACTTGGCATGCAATCGATGCTGAGGAGTTTGCGTCAGCAGAACCCCAACAAGATCATCATGGGCAACGGCGGCAGTTCGTACGCCGACCAGCTGAATGGCGTGCTATACGAAAGTTTCCCGAGCTGGAGCTGGGCGCCGAATTGGAAAGAGCTGCGCGACGCGATATCCAAGAACCAGCCGCCGGCCATGACCAGCATCAACGTCAACACCAACAATGCCGACAAGCAGAATGACTTCAGGCTGATGCGGTTCGGTTTGGGCAGCGCGCTCACCGCAGGTTCGTTGTATTCTTTCGACAAAGGGGCGTGGAGCCATGATGAATTGTGGTGGTATGAGGAATATGAAGTCGCATTAGGCGCACCGCAAGCGGCGCCGCGCATCATGGCCGGGGCAACCGGATCCAATATCGTTCCTGCGGTTTGGGGCAGATCTTTCCAGCAGGGTTTGGCATTGGTGAACAGCACGAACGCGACCCAGCGCGTGCAGCTGCCTGGCGTATTCGAGAAACTTCGCGGAGTGCAAGACCAGAAGACGAACGACGGTTCGTTGGTGACGGTCGTGGATGTGCCGGCCAAGGACGGCCTGTTGTTGCTGCGTAGGTCAGAGCCGACCGAAGTCAGGGGCACGTCATTCCAGAACGGGACATTCGTCCGCGTTTATGACGCAACCGGCAAACAGAAACAGAACGGGTTTTTTGCCCAACGCACAGACGCACCGAGCGGCGCTACGGTTTTGGCGACGGACGTAGATGCTGATGGCGTCGAAGATCTTCTGGTCGGGAATAAAGGGAATGTCGAAATCCGCTGGGGCACGGGCAAGACGACGTCCTTCAAGCCTTTCGGAAAGGCATATGTTGGACGTCTGTTTTTGGCGGTCGGCCATGCCAACCGCGACAAGCAAAAAGAAATCATCGTGAGCCGCGAAGGCGCACCTCCGGAAGCCAAAGTGTTTTCGTCGAACGGGACCCAACTCGCGCGGTGGTTCGCGTACAATGCCTCGTTCAGCGGCGGGGTCCGTGTGGCGATAGGCGACCTGGAAGGCAAGGGGATGCGCCAGATCGTGACGGGTGCTGGGCCTGGCGGCGGACCGCATGTGAAAATCTGGAAAACCGACGGCAAGATATATTCCGGAGGATTCTTCGCATTCGATGCCAGTGAAACCGGAGGCATCAGCCTGGCGGCAGGGGATGTGGACGGCGACGGCCGGGATGAAATCGTCGCGGCATCCGGCAACGGATCGATCCCGCGCGTGCGGATTTTCGACGGAAAAGGTAAGCTAGAAGCAAGTTTCACGCTCGGAGACAAGCCGTTGGCCGGAGGGTTGGAAGTCGGAGCATCGGATGTGGATGGCGACGGAAAGGCAGAGATAGTCATCGGCGGTTTGCCGGCCTTCTAACCATATGCCGCAGGAAAGACAAGACCATAAACGCAAAGGACTGACCGGTTTGGCCAAACATGGCACGACCGTTTCGCTGGCTCCTGCCAGGGCCGTGTCTTCGCATGCGCGGAAAATCTACCATGAGCGTTACCATGGCCGTTACCGGTTTGCACAGCTGGTTTTCATCTTCGATTTATCCTTGCTGGGCATCGTGGCGATACTCCTGGCTTTCAACCTGACGCTGTTCATCCAATCCTATAAGAGCGCATCGCCTGGCTTGGGATTGGAATTCAATGCCCCGCCCTTGGTCGCTGCGGATGAGACCCCGTTGGCGTTAAAGGTCCGGGTGCTGGACGGCAAGGTCCATGACGGCGTGAATATCGGATGGCACCTGCCTCCTTGGATCGAGGTAATCCAATCCAATCCGCAGATCGCCTCTGACGGTACGGTTTACATCGGAACTTTGGAACCCGGACAAGACAGGGTTTCCCAATTATTGGTCAGGATAAGGACGCGAGCCGGATCCAAGGTACCGATCGGATTCAGCGTGACCCAATATGATCCGTTGATGTTGTATCTGGAATATTTCGGTTCTGAGACGCGCACTGTTGAGCGGAGCGCGTTATCCATCGAGCCGGTGTTCAAGGCGGCATCCTACGTGTCAGGAGCCTCAGTTCCGTTCGTCGTGGCGAATGACGGCCGGTTGACTGCCCATGCAGTCTCATTGAGGCTGACTGGGCATGAGGGCGCGCCGGAAGCGGGCTTCGGCTCTGCGGATTCTTTCACCGTGGGCGAAATGGCGCCGGGGGAACGGCGGCTGGTTTTTGTGGACTTGGGGAAGACGACTGCCGCCGCGATCAACTTAAAGCTTGAGCTTCAAGATGCTGCGCAAACCGTCGCCAAAAAAGAATTGGATTTGCCGGTAACAGTTTCGGGCAACGTGGAGATTGCTGACGCCGTGATCACCGCGGATGGAAGATTGGTGTTCGACTATACCGCGTCAGGAGCGTCTTCCGTTCTGGTCAGCTGTACCGCGACCTCGACCAAAAAAGATCCGTACCAAATAATCGATTTATCGGCGGAGCGAAAAGAAACGGAATTGTCCCCGGTGGACGGACAGCCGTTCCGCAGCTGCAGCATAATCCCGATCGACCGTTCAAGCGGGTCCATGGTTTTGGTTTCGAAGACCGAAGCCGTAGCCAAAGGTGCGCTTCCGTTTGCGGCGGCTGCACGTTACTACAGTAACCTGGGGGATCAGCTTGGGGTTGGTCCGCTGCCGCCACGTGTCGGCGAAGCGACGACCTACTGGGTCACGTGGACGGTCGGCCCTTTCGATTCAGATTTGCGGGATGTAGAACTGACTACGGATCTGCCGGAAGAGGTCCGGGCTACCGGAAAGTTTGCTTCATCCATCCCGGGCACTTTCGAGACTGATGGGAAAAAAATCACCTGGTCGCTTCCTTCGCTCCGCATGGTCGGCCAGGAGAAGAGCGTCTTCGCATTCGAGATAGAATTCATGCCAACGGAAAAAGACTTGGGCCAGGCGGTCAGGCTTTTGGATGGCAGCGTACTTACCGCGTTGACGCTGAAGGATGGGATGCCGGTCAGGACCGAAGCTGTCGGCGATGATACGAAAATACTGACAGACGAAAAAGCTGGGGGCAGGGGAATGATCGAAAATAAATAATCCAGTTTAAGCCGGAGGGCGCGGAGAGAACTTCGCGTTCTTTATTTTCCATTGGTCGACCCATTGGCCGATGCCGCGGGCGTCCCGTTTGTTCCTGACCGTGGTCGTGCGCTGTGACCAAGAGACGATTGAGCCGAAGTGCAGTTTGTAGCGTCCGCGGACAACGATATAACGAATTTCTCCGGACGAGACGGCACGCCGGATGGTCCGTTGATGGATACCGAACAGATGGGCTGCTTCAGAGATCGATACCCTGACTGCGTTTTCTTCAATCTCTGTTTTTTGATTGTTGGCGTCTGACATGATGCATCAACTTTAGCCGGAACTGATGAGTTTGTCAACACCAGTGTAGACAAACAGTCGAATTTTCAAATTATCGCTGAATTTGTCTTTATGAACAGCATATTAACCCTTGAATAATTCGCGGAAATACACTAACCTGTCCAACACCTCGTAAGCCCTTAGGTACAAACACGTTTGCACGACGATCCGTTGGTACCATCAATGGCTAATCTAATCGACAGATACTATTTATTTCGCTTGAGAACCAGGCGGGATCCTGAAGCGTTCGCAAAGATATACGATCGCTATATTGAGGCTATTTATCGTTTTTCCATACTGAAACTTCCCACGGCTGAAGATGCCCAGGACGTGACGGCTGAGACATTCACCCGGACCTGGCAATACGTCTGCGAACACAAGGAGATAACCAACATAAGGGCTTTGCTTTATCGAATCGCCAGGAACCTGATAGCCGATAAATACAGGCAGAATGAACCGGTCGTGTCTTTAGATTCTGTAACAATTTTGGCCGATGAAACGTCATATATAACACGGACCAGTGAACTCGGGGATGAGAATAAGGGAAAGCACCTGGTCGAGGCGCGGGCTGATTTGGCCCTGATCGTCCAGAAGCTCGAGATCCTGAAAGAGGACTACCGGGATGTCCTGACCCTGAGGCTGATAGACGGATTGTCCTTCGACGTGATCGCCGAGATCCTGGAAAAGAAACCGGGACACGTGAGGGTCATCTACCATCGGGCAATGAAGGCGATAAAGGAGAAGGCTTCCTGACGGATAGAAAAAAGATGAGCAAGGAACTCCATACAAGGTTGCGCGAACTGCGTGCCACGAACAAGAACATCAAGCCGGATGAGGCGTGGGTTAAGGCAACGCGCGAAACTTTGATGATGCAGGTCCACAATACTTTGCCGACGAGCGGCAAAGTGTCTTTGGGTGAAAGGATTAAATACATCGTCAAGTATCTGTTGCCTAAAGGAGCTGTCCGCTGGGTCAGCCGTCCGGTCATGGCCATGCTGGCCATCGTCGCGGTCTTGACCGGCGGATCCATCATGTCAGTCTCCGCTGCCGAGCAATCCTTGCCCGGTGATTTGCTGTATGGGTTGAAGCTGGCTACCGAGCAGGCGCGCTTGGCCATGACTTCGGAGAAAGGCGACAAACTCAAACTGAAAACCGAATTCACGGGTCGCCGCGTCGAGGAGCTCAAGAAAGTCGCGACGACCGACCAGAAGACGGAAAAGGTGGCGCAGGTCGCCGAGATCCTGAAGCGCGATCTGAATACCATGAAGGAACAGTTGAATGACGTCGCCAACGAGTCGTCAGCCGACGAGGCAGTGGAGGCGGCCAAGATGGTGGACCAAAAATCCAATGACGTCATCAACGCGCTGCAAGAGACCAAGGACCAATTGTCTCCGGAAACCATCGAGAAGGTGACCGAAGCCCAATCCGTGGCGGCGGATACCGGCGTCAAAGCTTTGGAGGTCCTGGTCGAAAAACATCAACAGGATAACGGGTCAGTCCCGGTCCTGGATGTGGCACAGGCTTTGCAGGACCACGCCAAGGCGGTCACGGACGCCACCATGTCCGACGCGTCTTCGACATTGCCGATCGCGACATCTTCGACATTGCCGATCGCGACATCTTCGACGGTCGTCTTGTCTGATTTGGCCTCGACGACTACGGCCTCCACCACTTCGGAATCCCTGTCATCCCTGGTCAGCCAGGTGAAAGATGCCACGACACAGGCATTCGCCATGCAGAAAGCCAAGGACCAGCTCGAGATGACTTCATCCGGTTCGGCGACGACGAGTTCGGCAGTCCAGGGACAGGATGCAGCCGCCAGCGGCACAGCCCCGGCAAAGCCGGATGACAAGTCGGCGTCTTCGACCAAATAGTTTTTTTCTTTCGCCTAACAGGGTGGCTGTCCTCCTCGGGAGAGCCTCCCTGACGGGCGGGGGATGCACCAGGTTCTGTTCGTTCGCCTTACGGCGTTCCGGCTGAACATGGTATACGACGGCCTTAACCGGCTGTCGACCCACACGTCCGCTCGTTTGCACAAAATAAGCCTGGCCATAAAGGTCGACACTCGGTGATTAACCGAGAGAGCCAAGGCAAATTACTCAGTAAAATCCCAGTGTCGCGGATTCGCCAAGGATCCGCGCACAAGTCAGAAACAACCCGAAAGGGTTTCTATGAACAACACATTGAAAAAGGTCTTCTCGACGTTCGTGTCCTTGACCACGATCGCCTGGTCCGTCGGTGTCGGTACGTTGGTCATGCCCAGCATGGCTTCCGCTGCCAGCATCACGGCCGGTGATTTGGTCAAGGCTTCGGGTCCGTCGGTGTATTACTATGCCGCGGACGGAAAGCGCTATGTTTTCCCGAACGAAAAGACGTACTTCTCCTGGTACAATGATTTCTCAGGCGTCAAGACGATCACTGACAGCGAGCTCGCCGCTATCTCCATGGGCAGCATCAACGTCACGATTCGCCCGGGCACCAGGCTCGTCAAGATCACGACCGACCCCAAGACGTATGCTGTCACCCTCGGTGGCCAGCTGCATTGGATCGAGTCGGAAGCAGTCGCTAAGGCTCTCTACGGAGATTCCTGGGCGACGAAAGTCGTCGATGTACCGGATGGTTTCTTCGGAAACTACACCATCGGTTCATCGGTCTCCACCAACGTCCATCCGGACGGCAGCTTGATCACATACGCCGGCGATACCGCCAAGTATGTCATGGCTGGTGGCGTCAAACGCAAATTCAACCCGGATTCGGCTTTCGCAGCCAACGGTTTCAACCCGCTTAACGTCATGACCACGACCATCACGTATGGCAATGGTTCTGATGTGACGGGCCGTGAGGGCGCTTTGGCCGATACGATCTACGTAGCTGGTGGTCCGGTCGTTGGCGGCAACTTGACTGTTGCTTTGGCCTCTGACACCCCGGCCGGCACCAACGTGCCGAAGAACTCATCCTCGGTCCCGCTCGTGAAGGTCAACTTCATGGCCGGCTCCGCCGATGTGACGATCAACGGTCTGCGCTTCCATCGCGTGGGCGTCGGTGCGACCGCTGATTTCGCTAACATCTACCTGTATGACGGCGACGGCAACCGCCTGACGACCGGCCGCAGCATCAACACGACGACCAACATCGTCGAGTTCAATGCTTTGACCCTCGTTGTCCCGGCTGGTGGCATGAAGTCCGTTTACGTCTACGGCGATTTCTCGTCCCCGGCAAGCACGGGTGGCCAGCACTCATTTGAGGTCGCTGACGCCGCTTCGGTCATCGTGTCCGGTACCGGTACCATCACCGGTTCGTTCCCGGTCCGCGGCAACGTGTTCACCGTAGGTACGACCTCGGCTGCCCGCGTCGACATCCAGAAGGGCTCACAGCCTTCCAACCCGACGATCGGCTCCAAGGAAGTCGAAATCTCCAACTTCAAGGTAACGGCAAACACGAATGATGTGAGCATGAGCCAGGTGACCCTGTACCAGGCCGGTTCCATCACCAATTCGGATTTGGCCAACTTCAAGCTGTACCAGGGCACGACGCTCGTGGCTTCCGCCGCGGCCGTCTCGTCCAATGGCCACATCGTCTTGAAGTTCAGCCCGGCTTATGTCATCACGAACGGCACGACCAAGGTCTTCTCATTGAAGGCTGACGTCGCCGGTCGCGCTGCCCGCACCATCCGCACGTACGTCGAGTACACCACGGATGTGACGGCCCAGGACATGATGTACAACGCCGGCGCCTCGATCTGTATCAACAACACGGCCACGGGTTGCGCGGGTTCCTCCGCCAACTTCGACGGCACGGCTGCTGGTCCGAACTACATCGAGGTCACCACCCAGGGCGGACAATTGACCAACTCGTTCAACGGCCCGGCGACCTCAAACATCGCCAAGGGACAGTTGGGCGTGGTGCTCTACAAATTCGCCTTGACTTCCCCGGATAACACGCTCGAGGTCCGCAACTTGCGCTTCTCGGTCGACAACATCACGGGCGCTCCTTGCCGCTTGTACGGCACGGGCGGTACCCCGACTGCTTACTTCCGCAACATCAAGGTCAAGAACATGGACAACGGCCAGACCTGGATGGGTCCGAAGGAATTGAGCGTCACGGGTTCGAACGCAACGCAGGGATTCGTCTTCACCGATTCGCAGAACATCACGGCTGGCCAGACCATCAACTTGGCCCTGGTTGCCGACTTGGCGAACTCTGAAGATGCCGCCGGAGAATTCTTCGGCAACGGTACCTGCCAATACCGCGGTTCGTTCGCGGCCTTCCAGGCCAACGACATCCGCGTCGTTGACACAGGCGAATTCTTGGATGTAGCCAAGATCGTCCCGAACCAGGCTGTCACCGGCAATGCCCTGACCATCAAGAGCTCGCGCCTCAACATCTCGTTGTCGTCAGCGGCTTCGTCAGGCACGGTCGTCAAGAAGCAGCAGAACGTGGTCGTCGCCGGCCTGACGCTTTCGTCGTCAGCTGAATCCGACATCACGGTCACCAACCTGACGCTCGCTGGCCAGGCGGCACTCGCCACCTCCGGTTGCGCGTTCGGCGCTGGTGCTTGCGCGGCTGCGAACTTCTCGCAACGCGTGACCTCGCTCGCTTTGTTCGACGGCACGACCCAGATCGGCCAGGCCAAGGCCCCGGACACAACCACGGGCAAGGCCCAGATCTCGAACATGAACTTGGTCATCCCGAAGGGCACGACCAAGAACCTGGTCGTCAAGGCCTCGTTCTCCTCCACGGCTTCATCGACGGCTCCTTTTGACAAGGTCGCCACCGGTATCGCTTTGGTCGGAGATGTCCAGGCCCAGGATCAGGATTCCAACACGGTCACCCCGACCCTGGATGCGGCTGTCACCAGCCAGGCCACGGGCGCTGCTCCGTCGGTCATCATGACCATCCAACCCAGCGGTACTCTCACGGTCCAGGCTGATGCCCACCCGGCTTCAAACATCGTGGTGGCCGGCAAGGATGCTTGGGTACCGTTCGCCCAGTACAAGGCTACGGCCCAGTACGAAGACATCAACATCGATCGCGTGGCCCTGTTGGCCAGCTCGACTGCCGGCTTGATCGCCGACAACGCTGATTTCTCCGCTGTCGCCATCGCCACTGGCGGTGCCGTCAAAGGCTGGGATTCCCTCGCCTCCGGCGCCACGGGAACCAAGGATATTGACCTCTCGACCAACATGATTGTTGTGCCGAAGGACAACTCCGTGCAGTTCCAGTTGTGGGCCAAGCTCTCCGCTGTCGTCGCTTCAGGTACGGTCAGTGGTGCCACCACGGGCGTCGCCCGCTCCGGTGCCGCTCCGGCCCTCGGACTCATGTCCAGCTCGACCGTGGGTGAATGGAACGCCAACTACGTCGCGAAACTGAACATCCGCGCCACTGGTGCGGCCTCAGGTGAACGCGTCTACTCGGCATTGGGTGCGGCTCATGGCAACGCCATGGTCCTCCGCAAGACCCAGCCGATCGTGACCAAGCAGTCGCTCTCCTCGACGACCCTGGCCAACATTGATCAGGATCTGATCAAGTTCCAGGTCGCAGCCGATAGCGCCGGTTCGGTCGCTTGGAAGCAGGTCATCTTCAGCTTCTCCAAGTCTGCAGCTGTCCAGCTCTCCAACTTCCGCTTGCGCAGCGGAGCCTCAGACATGTTGACCTCGAAGGTCGCCATCACGAATGGCACCACGACGGCCGATTTGTCCACGGGTTCCATCTTGGCCGGCGTGAACAGCGGCTACATCGTGGTCTCGCTGTTGCCTGGTCAGGAAGAAGGCATCTCGGGTTCGGGTAACGTCTACACCTTGCATGCAACGGTGTCAGGCGCAGCAGCCGGCCAGAACGTCACATTGTCGTTCTTGCGCGACTCGTCCAACCCGGTTGTCACCGGTTACCTCGCCAACGGCGCCTTCGGCGTCTTCGCGAACAGCGCTAACATCTTCCACCTCGATACGTCGGTTTCCGGTAGCGGTGTCGCTGCTGCAACCGGTACGTTCGTGTGGGCTGATAACTCCGAAGTGCCGCATTCACCGGCCCTCGGTGGCGCCACTGGTGGTTCACGCGACTGGACAAACGACCTGTACGTACAGGATCTGTCCCAGTCCCAGACCATCAGCCTGTAATCCGAATAGCTTAGGCTAAACGGTTACACATCCGCCCCTGCCTTCGGGCATGTGCGGAACAACCCTCAAGAATAAAATCCTGAAGGTTACAAAAGACCCTCCCGATTCGTCGGGATGTGGGGAACCTCAAAAGTCCTCGTGGTCACCAAGACCCGGCTTCGGCTGGGTCTTTGGTTTATGGGGGGGGTGGCGGTGGCGTGAGGAAAATTATGGCTGCGGGGCTCGTTCAGGGAGATCTCGAACACGTCCTCGCTCATAATTTTCCTCACGCCACCGCCTTGGTGGGGAGGGGGAGTTTCTGATGGATGGGACATTTATTTATCACTTCTAGCCTCGAAAACCGACCCGTGCTATGCTTTTTTTCATCTATGAACCGAACTGATGCTATCAAATGGCTTAAAGCCATCGTTTATGTCGGGATTTATGGGGGTTTGCTCGTGCCCCTGATGTTCGTGCCGGTGGTCATTTTTCCGTTCGTTTTCTCCAAGCTCATATTCTTCCAGATCCTGATTGGCCTGACGTTCCCGGCCTATATGATCTTGGCTTGGGCCGAACCTAAATACCGGCCTCGCTGGGTGCCGCTATACAGCGCCATCGTGGCGTATTTCATCGCGGTCGGATTGTCTGTCGTGTTCGCGGTGGATCCGCTGCGCGCCTGGTGGGGGAACCAGGAACGCATGAACGGCTTGTTCACCATGCTGCATTTCTTGGCCTGGTTGACCATGACGACATCGCTCATCAAGACTTGGTCGCAGTGGAAGAAGCTTTTGATCTATGAAATCGCATTGTCCGGCATCATGGCCAGCGTGGCCCTGCTGCAGAAACCGTTCCCCAAGCTCCTGATGTTCCCGGCCGGCGATCGCGTCGGCGGCCTGCTCGACAATCCGATTTACATGGCGGCTTACCAGATATTCAACCTGTTCTTCATCGTGCTCCTGTGGCTCAAAGGTAAGAACTGGGGATTCAGGTCGTTCCTCATCATCATGGCGGTCCTGGATATCAGCGCTTTCATCGCGGCGCAATCACGCGGAGCCTTGGTCGGCTTGTTCGCGGCCATCGGCATCTTCGCCCTGACTTACGCGATATTGACCCCGAATAAAAAAGCGAAGTTCAGCGTCGTGGGGTTGGCGTGCGTGGTCGTTGCGTCGTACGGCTTGCTTTTCTCTTTGAGAAATACGGAAATCATCAGCCATTCGCCTCTGGCGCGCCTGACCAACTTCCAGGTCACGACTGCGACGCGTTTCATCGCCTGGAAAATCGGCTGGCAGGGTTTTTTGGAAAGGCCGCTGACGGGCTGGGGTTTCGATAATTTCCACATCATCTTCAACCAGAAATACAATCCTGTCTCGCTCGAGTACGGCTATTACGAGACGTGGTTCGATCGGGCCCATAATACGGTCATCGACATGCTGGCCATGACCGGGATTTTCGGCTTCCTGACGTTCTTCGCCATCTTCGGCGCTTTGTTCTACAGCGTGTTACAGGCATACCGCAAGAAGTGGATCGATATCCCGACGACCAGCGTGTTCATCGCGCTGCCGATCGGTTATTTCGTCCAGAACCTGTTCGTGTTCGATCAGCCAGCCGGGTTCAGCATGAGTTATCTGATGTATGCGCTCATCGCCACGGCCACGGCTGCACAGTTTTCCGGCGCCAAGGATGATGACAAGCCGGCGGTCGAACCGAGCAAAGGCCGTGCCGTACCATGGATCGGTTTCGCGATCGTCCAGCTTATCGCGCTGCTTATCGTTTGGCGCTATTCGTACCTTCCGGTCAAGGCGTCATACATCACAATCAAGGCAAATAATTATTTTTCTGCCGGAGCACTACCTGTTTCGTTCAACCTGGCCAAGCAAGCCGCAGCCATCCCGACACCGTACCTGGACGAACAGACCTTCCTGCAGTCACGCAATCTGATCTCATTGGTCGAGAACGGGACGATCCAAAAATTCCCTGAGTGGAAAGCGTGGCATGACCTCATCCTGGACATTACTAAACGCCATCTCCAAGACCATCCGAACAACACGCATCCGCATTTCATCTTCGCGCGGTTTCTCCATGCTTTCTCCAACCTGGTGCCGGAAGATGCGGCTTTGGCCGAGAAGGAGTACCAGGAAGCCATCCGGACCAGCCCCAAACGCCAGCAGCTGCTTTACAGCCTGGCGCGTTTCTACCTGGAAAAAGGCAGGAAGCAAGACGGTCTGGATCTGTTCAAACAAGCCATGAGTGACGACCCGAACGTAGGCGAAAGCCATTGGTATGTCGGAATTTCGGAGATGTTCGATTTCGGGCAAATGGACGCGGGGGCAAAGGAGATGGTGGCAGCCATAAACGCAAAAGCTCCATATTACCTGAAAGATGTGCGCGAGGCGGTGGCGCTAGGCATGGCATATGTGCAGTTGGGAGATAAAGCGGGCTTCAAGACAATGCTCAACAGCCTGTCCAATCTTGGCGGTGCAACACCGGCTTTATACCTGGAATTGGCAAGGTCGTCAGAGAAGCTTGGAATGATCGAGGAACGCAACCTGCTGTTGGGGGCGATTTCGCAAGCCGACCCGAGCATCAACGTCAATTTGGCGCCGCTGCAGAACGGAAGCGCCACTTCGATCGAAGAGAGCTTCAGGCTGACGGCGTCGGCGACGCCTGCCGTGCAACCGACTCCTCAATTGGCTACCTCCAGCGCCGAGACGTCGTCAGGCGGTGGTCCAAGGAAGAAATAAATAAAAAAGTTCCAGCAGCAGGGCTGCTGGAACTTTTTTATCCGGACAAAGCTTCCCGGTTTCCGTGATAAGTTTTTCCCCAAGTGAACCTGTCTTGGATTATCCGGCGACCAGCCTCGCCAAAATGCCGTCGGCCATCGTCTGTCGCCATGGTTTCCATAGCGTGTCTCAATTTTTCAGGTTCTTGCGGCGGGACGATTATTCCTGCCGGTCGGTCCGCATCGGCATCGGTCATCCAGCGGCAGGCACCGACATCAGTTGCCACGATTGGGACTTCGGCAGCCATCGCCTCGAGTACAGTCCAAGGCATGCCTTCCTTCACCGACGGCAAGACGAAAGTGTCGAACGCCCTGTAGAGTCTGTTGGCGTCGGAACGTTGTCCGGTCAAAATCAGTCGTTTCAGACCTAGCCTATCGCATTTCGATTTCAGGTCTTTGAATTCCGGACCGTCGCCTAGGATGATGGCATAAGATTTCGGGTCGGCATCGAGTATGGTTTTCAGGACATCGAGATAGGGGAGCAGGCCTTTTGTGGCGTAGGCGTTGGCTACTGTGCCGAAGACAAATGCGTCATCTGGCAACCCGAGGAGCTCTCGGGCTTGGCCGCGGGGAAGCAGACGGCCGGTGAAATCATCCAAGTCCAAACCATTCGCTACGGTCGTGATCCGTCCACGTGGTTTGATGCCAAGACGATCGGCCGCGACCTCGTCCCCCGGATGGACCGTGATGATGACGTCTTTGAGGGGGGCTGTGAGTTTTTCGGCAGTACGGTAGATCCATTTTTTCCAACCGGCGATAGGTTCCAGGAAAGCCCAGCCGCCGATGCGATAGACGACGCGGGGTTTAGTTTTCGAACGGCTCGCGGCTAGGCTGCCGAGCACGCCCATCTTGGAGCTGTTGAGGTGCACGGCGTCCGGACGGAAATCATCGATGAGGTCCTTGATTTCACGGTAGGCGCGCCAATCGCGATATGGATTCATGTCGCGGACGAGTGCCGACAACTTATGCGTCTTGATGCCAAGATCAGCCGCGCGTTTCCAAAGTTCTCCTTCACCGCCAGCTGCCAGAAGGACTTCGGTTCCTTCCTGCCTGAGTCTGGCGGCAAATTTCACCAAAAAACCCTGGACACCGCCCCAATCAGCCTGTGTCACGAGCAGAAGGATGTGTTCAGTTTTTTCCGTCATTGCGGGGCGAATGGATTGAGGCTTGGCTTCCGGCATATTTAGGGATAACATAGCTAAATCTCGCGCTAAAAACAAATTTTCGGCAAAGGCAGTAAGCGAGGGACTTTACAGATGCTTGTTTTCGGTCTCAAATAGTTTGGTCAACCCAATCTTATGTGCGGTATCGCTGGAATCGTGACACGTGAAAAAACCTTGCCGGATGAGGGTTTGCTTAGGCGTATGTCACAGGCGATCGCGACCCGCGGACCGGATGGCGAAGGCGTTTGTTCGGCACCCGGAGTCGGATTGGCGCATCGGCGTTTGGCGATCATAGATCTTTCGCCGGAAGCCGCACAGCCCATGCATTCTTCGGATGGTGCGCTGACCATCGTCTTCAACGGTGAGATATATAACTACAAAGAGCTGCGGAACGAGCTCGAAGGCCGCGGAACAAAATTCAGGACCAATTCCGATACGGAAGTCATCCTCGAAAGTTTCCGTGCATTCGGAGAAGGTTGCGTCAAAAGATTGCGCGGCATGTTCGCCTTCGCGATTTGGGATCACGCGCAGTCCAGGCTGTTCGTGGCGCGCGACCGGATAGGCAAAAAGCCGTTTTTTTATGCCTTCACGCCGGACGGCTCGTTCGTCTTCGCCTCGGAAATAAAAGCACTGGAACCGGCGATCGTCCTTAAGCCGGACTGGGAATCGGTCAGGCTTTTCCTCGGCCTCCAATATGTCCCGGCGCCGCGTACCGGGTTCCAGGGAGTGTCGCAACTCCTGCCGGGGACATTCGGCTTCCTTGAGAGAGGTGAGCTGCATACCGATGTCTACAATGACTGGTCAGCGATAACGAAAAAGGACAAATCACAGCTGGCTGAGGCCCAGCTTATCGACGAGCTTAGGGCTAAGCTTGAGGAGTCGGTCAAAATCCGCCAACTGACCGCAGACGTCTCAGTCGGGGCATTCCTCTCCGGCGGCGTGGATTCGGCGGCCATCGTCGCTTATGCCTCCAAATACGTGTCGCGTCCGCTCCAGACTTTCACCATGGGTTTCCCGAGCTTGCATATGGATGAAAGACGAGAAGCGCGGACGATAGCCGAACATTTCAAGACCGACCACTTTGAATTCGAGGCCAAACCGGAGGATCTTCTGCGCCTCGTGGACGAACTGGTGAAGCACTACGACGCGCCGTATGCCGACTCGTCGGCTTTGCCGCTATGGCTCCTGTCGCAATCCACGGCCAAAGAGATCAAGGTCGTGCTGACCGGCGACGGCGGCGACGAATTGTTCGGCGGTTACCGGCGATACGCGGCATATGAGCAGGCGTCGGATATATGCCAGACGCCGGTGGTGGGTAAGTTCTCCGCACCCGTTTCGTCGGCCATCGGAAGTCTGTTCCACGACGTGCGTTTCCAACGCATGGGCGAGACCATCAGGACCATGCAGGCTTGCCGGGCTTCAGCTTACGGAGAACTTTTTTGCGGTTCGTATTTTTCGACCCAGCGTCTGCGCTCATTCTTCAATCAGGATTTCCTGGAACGGACCGACGGGGCGGACGCCGTGGAGTTCGTGGCGGCGCGCATGGGGGATGATGCCGGCCTGGAATCAGCCATGCGGTTCGACCTGACTTCATATCTCCCGGATGATTTGAATGTGAAGATGGATCGCGCCACCATGCGTTTCGGGCTGGAGGCGCGTTCGCCTTTGCTGGATCAGGAGTTGGTGGCCTGGGCGCTGTCGTTGCCGATCGAATTCAAGGTCCACAAAGGGAACAAGAAAATAATTTTACGCAAAGCATTGCAAGGTGTCGTGCCGGACGAGGTGTTGAACCGGCCGAAGCGCGGATTCCAGGTCCCGCTCGCTGAATGGTTCCGAGGACCGCTCCTGCCGCTCATCCGGGAACGCTGCCTGGTGGCGGGCCCTTTGGCCGAAATCGTACGGCCGAGCGCGGTCGAAAAGCTGATTCAGAGGAACAGTAAAGGATTTGACCATGGAAACCGGCTCTGGATGCTATTGAGTTTGGCGACATGGCTTAAAGAATACGCTTAGATAAGCCATTTTTAAGCTTGAGGCCTGGGGTCTGAAAAGATTGCTTTATCGCAAGAAAACCTATAAAGTACAGGTCTGAAAGGCCTGTATTTATATATGAAATGTCTCGTAACCGGCGGAGCGGGTTTCATCGGATCGCATTTGTGCGACCGGCTTATCCGTGAAGGGCATGAGGTGATTTGCCTCGATAACCTGTTCACGGGTTCGCGGGCCAATATCGCGCACCTGGAGTCCAGCCCGAATTTCAGCTTCATGGAGAAGAACGTCCAGATACCGTTCTTCGCCAAGGTCGACTGGATCTTCAACCTGGCTTGTCCGGCGTCGCCGCCGCATTACCAGCACGATCCAGTCGAGACGGTGCGTACCAATGTGCTCGGCATGATCAATATGCTCGATTTGGCCAAGACGACAGGAGCGCGCGTGCTGCAGGCTTCGACCTCCGAAGTCTACGGAGATCCGCTTGAGCATCCGCAGACAGAAAGTTATTGGGGCAACGTGAATCCGATTTCGCGGCGCGCCTGCTATGACGAGGGCAAGCGCTGCGCCGAAACATTGTGTTTCGACTACCACCGCGAATATGGCGTGGACATCCGGGTGATCCGCATCTTCAACACCTATGGACCGAACATGGCCAAGGACGACGGACGCGTGGTCTCGAATTTCATCCTCCAGGCGTTGCGCGGCGAGGACATCACGGTCTATGGCGACGGTTCGTACACCCGTTCGTTCCAGTATGTGGAGGATCTCATCAACGGCATGTTGGCCATGATGAAAAGCGAAGGCTTCACCGGACCGGTGAATATCGGCAACCCCGGCGAGTTCACCATCCTTGAGTTGGCTCAGAAGGTCATCGAACTGATCGGTTCGTCATCGAAGATCGTCCATTTGCCGGCCGTCGATAACGACCCTAAACAACGCAAGCCTGATATTTCCCTGGCAAAAGAAAAACTCAACTGGGAACCGAAGGTCCAGCTCGCCGAAGGCCTGGAGAAAACAATCGAATATTTCCGGCGTGTCGCGTAAAATATGCCAAAGACCATAATCTTTTCCACTACGTATTTCCCGCTTGTCGGGGGTGCCGAGGTGGCTATGAAGGAAGTCACGGACCGCTTGCCGGGACGTGAACTGCATCTGGTCTGCGCCAAAATCCAGTCCGGTCTTAAGCGGACGGAAAAGATAGGCAATGTCACGGTCCATCGGTGCGGGTTCGGAAAACCTGTCGATAAATATCTGTTGCCCATCCTCGGAGTCATGCGGGCGGTGCGTATCGCCAGAGCCAAAGATGTGGATTGCATTTGGTCGCTTATGGCGAGTTACGGCGGATTCACGGCGCTGGCATACACTTGGGTCAGGCCAAGGACGAAATTGCTTTTGACTTTGCAGGAAGGTGATCCGCTCGAGCACTACGCTAAACGCGCCGGGCGGCTCCAGTTTCTGCATGAAAAGATTTTCAAGCGCGCAGATGCAATCCAGGCAATCAGTAACTTTTTGGCCGAGTGGGCGATGAAGATGGGTTTCAAAGGCAAACCGGAAGTCATACCTAATGGTGTCGATATCGCTAAATTCACCCAGCGCATCCCATTCGAGAAACGGATGGAGCTGCGCACGGGGTTCGGCTTTTCGGAAAACGACATCGTGCTCGTCACTGCTTCACGGCTGTCGCTCAAGAACGGCATCGATGACCTGATCCGTTCGTTGTCGTATCTGCCGCCGAATTTCAAGACATTGATTGCCGGCGACGGCGAGGATCGTGACAAACTGCGTGTGCTGGCGGAACAGAAGGGGTTGACCGAACGCGTCGTGTTCCTCGGCAGCCGCTCGCATGATGAATTGCCGGCCATCCTACAATCGGCCGATATTTTTGTACGCGCCTCGTTGTCAGAAGGTTTGGGAAATTCATTCCTTGAAGCGATGGCTGCAGGTCTTCCGATAATTGGCACACCAGTCGGCGGCATCCCGGATTTTCTGACGGACGGAGAAACCGGCGTGTTCTGCAAGCCGCGCGATCCGGAATCCATTGCAGCGGCGGCTAAACGCATCCAGGAGGAACCGGGACTGAAGGAAAGAATCGTCAGGCAGGGCGAGGCGCTGGTCAAAGAGAAATACGGATGGGAAGGGATAGCGCAGCGAATCGATGAGATGCTGAAGTCTCTCGCAACGAAATGAAAATACTCCTAGCCACAGGCATCTATCCGCCGGAGATTGGCGGGCCGGCGAGCTTCACGCGAGAACTGGCGCGGGAGCTCAAACGACACGGCCACGAGCCGACGGTGGTTTGCTATGGCGACGGAAACACTTTGACCGGGGAAGGCTGGCCCGTGGTAGCGGTTTCGCGTTCCGGCGGTGCTATTTTCAGATACGCCCGGTACGCTTGGCATGTCTACTCCGCTGCCAAGAAGTCAGATGTCGTGTTCCTGCAGGGTCCTGTGTCAGAAGGTTTTCCGGGAACGCTCGGCGCTTGGTTGGCGCGCAAGCCGACGGTCATGAAGGTCGTGGGGGATTACGCTTGGGAGATGTACCGGCAACAAAAGGGGAACGAAGAGATGCTGGATATGTTCGTCAAACATGGTCATGGAGGAGGTATCGGATTGCTGGAGAAGCTTGAGCGCTGGAGTTCGCGGCGCGCGAAGTCAATCATCGTGCCGAGCCGTTATCTGAAGACGATGGTCGAAGCATGGGAAGTGAGGTCGGAGAAAATTAAAGTCATCTATAACACCATACCGCCACTGCCGGAGACGAAGTCACGTGAGGAATTGCGCACGTCTAAAGGTTTTGCGGAGAAGAGGCTTATTTTGACAGTCGTGCGGGCAGTGCCGTGGAAACATGGGGATTTCCTGTGCGAAGTTCTAATGAGGCTGCCTGAAGATTACCGCTTAGCGATCGTCGGCGACGGGCCGTCGCTAGGAGACTGGAAAAGCAAGGCGGATGAACTCGGAATATCTTCCCGCGTGACGTTCGCCGGCAAACTGGATCGGGAAAAAGTCGCGGAGTGGTATATGATGGCTGACGTCTTTGTGCTTCCTTCGGGTTATGAAGGTTTCCCGCATGTCATTGCCGAGGCCGCATCCGTCGGATTGCCGAGTTTGGTAAGCGACCAGGGCGGTAATCCCGAGACAAAGGAATTGTACCCGGGGTTGGTAAAGGTAGTGCCGTATTTGGATGCAGAAGCATGGACGAAATCTATCATTGAAATGCCTGGTAGATCAGAACCGATTTTTTCGGAATCATTCGAAAAAATATCCGAAGCATATCTGGAGATTTTAAAGACAACCGCCGCCTGATTATGCAAAGACCATTCGAGAAATTCGAGGATGAATGCATGCAACGCTTGGCCAAAGGCAAGGCAATCTTGGATGTGGGCGGCGGGACGCGGTTCATGAAAGGCATGAAGAAGTACGAATCGCTGTTCAAAGATTGTGATTATAAGACTCTCGATTCCTCGGCGGATTACGGACCGGATGTCGTGGGTGATATCCATGCGTTGCCGCTGGCGGATAACTCTGTGGACGGCGTCATCTGCCGATCGGTTTTGGAACATGTCGAACGGCCGTGGGATGCTGTGCGCGAAATTCGGCGCGTGTTGAAGCCGGGAGGGCTTGCGTTTGTCCAAGTCCCATCCATCTTCCCTTACCACGCCAGGATGGGCGTCGGAGCTTATCCGGATTATTGGAGGTTCTTCGAGAGCACCATCAGGCTCATGTCGCGCGGTTTCGAGAAGGTCACGGTGCAGAAACATGGCGGTTGGTTCCAAGCTATGTCGCGTTTTCTGCCGTTGCAAGCCAAGTTCCGCTGGTTTTTGGATCCTGCAGCATATGCCTTGGATGGTTTGTTCAAGACAGAAAAAAAGAACACGACTTCGTTCTATTCCGTATTGTTGGAGAAATAATTTCCCCTCATGCGCATCTTGATGCTCAGCCGGGACAGCGCCGGCCTCAAACAGAACTCGCCTACGGCAAACCGTTGGCGGCTTTTGCGTGACCAGGGCACGGAGCTCGATGTGGTCGTGATGTCGCGCGACGCAGGTTCATGGTCCGAGGAGGGTCTGCGAGTCTGGTCAGGCGGCGGATCGAATGTATTCCAGCGATATTTCCGGAGCCGAAAGAAAGCGGACTCGTGGGCTTTGGTCTGTGATTTGATAACCGCACAGGATCCTTTCGAACTCGGGTGGATAGCGAAATGTGTGTCGCGAAAGTATGCCAAGCCGTTCGAGTTGCAGGACCACGGAGGATTCTTCGATGGCGGCGAGGTCGTCGAACCGTTGTGGCCGCTTCGTTCGCGCGTCGCCGGCTGGTTATCCCGCCGTGCTTCGCGCATCCGGACAGTCAGTCCGATGAGCCATGCTAAATTGACGGAAAGTCGTTTAGGCGAAAAGACATATCTGTTGCCGATTGCGGCTGATGCGCGATTCGCGAAAGCCAAGAGACGTCCGGAAAAAGATTTGGTCGTGACGACGGGAAGGTTGGTCGCAGTCAAACGCCACGATTTGCTGATCAGGGCTTTCGCGTTATACGCAGCTGACAAGCCGGGGGCAAAACTGGCCATCGTGGGCGAAGGACCTGAAAGGAAGAGCCTGAAGAAGCTGATCAAGGAATTGAAACTCGAAAAGAAGGTCGAGTTCGTAGGAGATGCCGATCCGCTGCCTTGGCTGGAACGTGCCAGCGTATTCGCACTCTTGTCTAAGCATGAAGGCTGGGGAGTGGCGGCGATCGAAGCGGCGATGGTCGGCGTACCGGTCGTGATGTCGGATACGGGTTGTGCAGATTGGCTATCACAAGCCGGAAGGGCCTTGGTCACGAAAGATGATCCCAAGGAAATCGCGAAAAACTTCGAAGCAGCGAAAGCGCTATCTACGGATACGCCTTTGCCCAGCGTGATGAGCCAGGGTGAGATGGCGATGGAACAGGTCTCGGAATGGAATAAGACCATAAAGGCAAAACAGCGGACATTGATTTGCGCCCAAGCGGCAGACGAGAACGATCCGCTGTTCGGTTTCTTTGTGCCCTGGTTGAGGAAATTCGCTGAGCATGGTGATGCGATCGTCTGCGCGCTGCGCGTCTCTGATCCGTTACCGGAGCTGCCGTCGAATATCGAGGTCCGTGCGACGCGTCCCAAGGATTCGAAGTCGAAAATCGGGGTCATCTGGAACGTTGCGAGGATCTCTTGGCAGGAACGATTCCGTTACCAATCGGTTTTCATTAGGGGCGATGCACAATACCTGGCGTGCCTGGGTTGGTTGTGGCGCCTGCTAGGCAAGAAGGTCGTGTTTTGGTATACGCACTATACGGTCAAAGGCCCTTGGTTTTGGCTGGCCGCGCCGTGGGCGAATGACGTCGTCACTGCGGTGCCTGAGTCCAATCCGTTGAAAACAGCTTTGTCGATCGGCCATCATCTGGACATCGAGAAGTTCAAGCCGCGAGCCGCCGACAAGGAACTTGAAGCCATTCCGAGGGTTTTGTTGTTCGGCCGGGTGTCGCCGGTCAAGCGCGTGGCGTGGATGGTGCAGACGCTGGCGCCGTTGGTCGAAGCCGGAAAAATCCGGCTGACCATCGTCGGGAAAGCCACGGACGCGGCAAGTAGCGAGGAGCTGAAGGATGCTTTACCGCAAGCCGCGAAGTGGGATGATCGGGATGTACCGAGCGGCGAAGCTTCGGAAATCTACGGGAGCCACGATATTTTCATCAACGCGACGCCGGGTTCCATGGATAAGACGATCCTGGAAGCGGCCGCCAGCGGACTTGTGGTCTTGGCGGCGACCAAAGGCATAGCGCGTGGTTTGCTTGAGGAACTGCATTGGCTGAATTTCGATGATGCAAAAAGTTTGAAAGAAGCCGTCGAGAGGTCGATTTCACTGACCGTGGCGCAGAGGGAAAGTATCAGACAAGAATTGCGCGCTTGGGTCACGCGACAGCACTCGATGGTATCACACATGTTGAAGTTGGGTGCTTTATTGCATGAGCCGAGACCGAGAAAACCGTTCAGGCAGGACGTTAAGGTCTGGCTGCATAAATTTGGATTAAAGAGCCATGGAAGCGGCTTGCCGGTCGTCATGTTCCATTCTTTCGACGGCCGCGGTTCGGCCGGATGGGATAAAGAGAGGCTGACGGCATGGCTCGTGAGGGAATCGTCGTCCGGCCATGCATTCACGGATTTCGTCGGCGCTTCGGACAAAATCAAGGGAAAGAATCTTGCAAACGATATCCTGACGACCGTCGATGACGCCACGGAGGATTTGCTCGGTGCGCTGGGTTGTTTCAATATAGCAGCGGCTAAGCCCTTGGTCTTCGTGCCGACCCGGACAAAGGAAATCAAGAGTTCGGACGGCTGCGTTCGCCGAGTCTTGCCTCTGGAAAAACTCACGGCGCTGGCGAAAGCTGGATTGCTTGAGTTGGGTGCGCATAGCCGGACGCATGCGAACCTGACCGAGCTCGAACCGCGAACATTGGCCGAAGAGATAAAGGGCGCAAAGGCAGACATCCAGGCGCAGCAGGGGACTGAAGTGCCGGTATTCGCATATCCACGCGGTAAGTTCAGTCCAGCGGTCATTACAGCTTTAAAAGATGCTGGATTCACTGCGGCTTTCACTGTTTCGCCGGGAACGTGGTCGTCGGAGACGGACCTCTACGCCATCCCTCGGATACCTGTGATGTGGTGGATGTCGTCCAAGGATTTGGCCGCACTGATAAAGTGATTTTTATGAATTATCAAACCTGGAACAAATACGAATCAGCCGAAAGGTGGGCGAGCTACTTCACCCAGGTGGATGAAGTCCTGAAATTCAATCCGCAAACCTGTCTTGAAATCGGCGTGGGAAACGGGATCGTGACGCAGGCGCTGAGGAATAATGGAGTCCAGGTGACAACCTTGGACCTGGATGCGGCGCTCAAGCCGGATTTGGTCGGTTCGGTCGAAAAGATCCCGTGTGCAGACGGTTCGTTCGATGTGGTCGTGTGCGCCGAGGTCCTGGAGCATCTGCCTTTCGAGAAGCTTGAAACGTGCTTGAGGGAGTTGTCGCGCGTGTCGAAGGTCGGCTGCATCGTTTCGATCCCGCATTGGGGAAGGACATTGCGTTTGATTTTGGATCTGCCGGTGCTGCCGAAAATCCGCTGGACATGGAAGTTGCCTCTCAGGTCGGCTCTGGCGCCGGGCGGGGAACATTTTTGGGAACTGGGTCGCAAAGGAGTGGATGGAAAAGAAGTGACAAAAATGATGGCGAGACATTTCAAGGTCGATGGGGATTGGGTTTTGACATGGATGCCTTATCATCATTTTTTCCGTTTGAAGAAAAGCTGACATATGCCGATTATCGCGACCATGAAGGAGTTGATGCGCGGCAAGAGTTTTGGCCGGGTCGCTTTGAATTATTTGCTGATGAAAGAGCTTGCGGCGTGCCACGGGCGTTGGTTGGATATCGGCGGCGGCGTTGCGCCGAGTTACCTGAAATACATCCCGCAGGATTGCGAACGGCTGAATACGGACATCAAAACCGGTGCAGGCGTCGAGTTCTTGGATGCGGATAAGGCATTCCCGTTCGCGGATGCGGAATTTGACGGCGTCTTAGCGCTCAATATGCTGTACATCGTCAGCGATACGTCTTTCACGCTGGGCGAAATCAAGCGCGTCATGAAGCCGGGGGCATCGGTCATCGTGACTTTTCCGTTCTTCTTTTCCGAAAATCCTGAACCACATGATTACAGACGATGGACGCGGGAGGGCGCGGAAAAGGCCCTGGACGATGCGGGTTTCAGGGATATCATCCTCTCTTCAGTAGGAGGAGATGGGACTTCTTTCGCCATGACGCTCATGCCGGGCAGGGGCTCGAGAATAGTCCGGTTAATGGCGGCGCCAATCATCATGCTGTGGGACAAGGTTTCGAAAAAGCATAAAAAGCAAACACCGTGTTTTTGGCTGGTCAGGGCGCGGAAATGATATGAACGAACATATCCTGAAAATTTGTTACGCGGAAAATGCCCGCTTGCCCACAGAGAAGGCACATGGTTACCAGATCATGAAGACCTGCGAGGCGCTGGCGAAGCAAGGCCTGGATGTCACGCTTGTCCATGCGGACCGCAAGAATCCTTTGGCCGGCAAAGATCCGTTCGAGCATTACGGCGTGGAAAAGACGTTTAAGATTTCCAAGTTGCCGGTTTGGGACATTTTGACGGACGCCCCTTCGTTTCTTTGGAGTTTCGCTTTCGTCATCGGACGCTGGTCGTTCACTCGTTCTTTGAAGCGTTGGATGAAATCTCGAATCGAATGCGACGTTTTGTACACGCGGGATCCGGTTGTGGCTCAGGCGTTTGTCGAGTCCGGGACAAAGAAGCCGATATTTTTGGAATTGCATGACAGCCCGTTGTCCAACCAAGGGCGTTGGAATCGCGTGAAGGACAAAATAAGCGGCTTCATCGTCATCACCAAAGGCTTGAAAGATCTGTTGATAAGCCAGGGAATACCGGAGGAAAAGATTTGCCTGTCCATGGATGCATTCGATCCGGGAGAGTTCGTCGGTCTTCCGGATAAAGCGGAAGCGCGACGTAGATTGAAGCTAGATGACGGGAAAATTGTCTTCGTCTACACCGGACACCTGTTCCCTTGGAAAGGAATCGACTCAATCGCGTCGGGCTTCGATAAGATCCCGGAAGGGAGTGAATTTGTGATCGTGGGCGGGAATCTGGAGGATCTGGAACGCGTGAAGAAACTTGTGCCGTCCGGAGCGAAGAACGTCAGATTCACGGGACGCATGCCGCATGCTGAGGCTCTGCTTTGGTTGGCGGCGGCGGATGCGGCGGTATTGCCGACATCGGCCAAGTTCGAGATAGGAAGACTGTATACGTCTCCGATAAAACTCTTCGAATACCTGGCCGCAGGATTGCCGGTCATCGCCAGCGACGTGCCGTCGGCGCATGAAGTGTTGGACGAAAGTATGGGAATATTTTTCTCGCCTGACGATGCGGGAAGCTTCGCCGATGCATTGGGAAAGTTCGTCGGTTATCCGGACGAGGTGAAGAAAGGGATATCGGAAGCCTGCAGGAAATGTTCCGGATCATTCACCTGGGAGAAGAGGGGAGAGATGATATCGGCTTTCATTAAATCAAATATCCGATGACGATATGTGCGGAATAGCTGGATATGCCGGTGATGGCGACGAATCTTCATTGAGGAAGATGAGCGCTTCGATACGCCGACGCGGTCCCGATGATGAAGGTTTTTTCGCGGCTCCAGGCGTAGGTTTTGCTTTCAGGCGATTGAGCATCATCGATGTAGAAGGCGGCCATCAGCCGCTGTTCAACGAAGACGGTTCGGTCGCGGTGGTGCTTAACGGGGAGATTTACGGTTTCAAGGCTTTGAGGGATGAGCTCCATACCAAGGGGCATACGTTCAAGACGAAGTCGGATACCGAAGTCATCGTCCATGCCTACGAGGAATTCGGATTGGACTGTTTCGAAAAATTGCACGGCATGTTCGCTATCGCGATTTGGGATTCGCGAATTCGTCGCTTGGTGATCGCTAGGGACAGGCTGGGCAAGAAACCGTTGTATTATTCAGCGAACAACGGTTGTTTTTGGTTCTGTTCGGAACTCAAGGGCCTGTTGGCGGCCGGGGCGATTTCGAAAACCATCAACCGCCAAGCGGCATATGCGTATTTCAGGACCGACGCAGTGCCGACACCGGATTCGATTTTCCAAGATGCTTCAAAACTAGAACCAGGCTCATATCTGGTTTGGTCGGACGGCAAGGTGCTGGAGAAAAAGGGATTCTGGAAATGTCCGATAACGGCTTCAGGTGATGCAGGCGCGGCAGATGTCGTTTCGACCTTGCGGGAAAAGATCGACGAGGCGGTTAAGGTGAGACTAGTCTCGGACGTACCGCTCGGCCTATTCCTCTCCGGCGGCCTGGATTCATCCGTCATCGCGGAAAGCGCGGCCCGACAGTCAGGCTCAAGAATCAAAGCCTTCACCATCGGTTTCAAAGAAGCGCAATATGATGAACGTGACGCGGCGCGGGCAGTCTCCAAGGTGCTGGGGCTGGAGCTTTTCGAAGAAACACTGGGTATCGATCAGGCCTTGAGCGCATTGGATGATGCGATACAACTTTTGGATGAGCCGCTGGCCGATCCCGCAATCCTGCCTCAGTTGCTGCTTTCGAAGTTCACGCGTCAGCATGTCACAGTCGCATTGTCCGGTGACGGCGGCGATGAATTGCTGTTGGGCTACCAGCATCTGCCGGCGCATTTCTGGTCGAATCGCCTGTCCTTCATCCCGCAGCCATTGCTTCGGGGAATGGCTGCGGGCCTCAATACTTTGCCGGCAGGCACGGGCTATTTCAGTTTCGGTTTCAAAGCCCAGCGGCTTGCCAGGGGATTGGCCGAAAAGAGTCCCTGGTTGCGTGATTTGGAATGGCGCGGTGCGTTCAAGTCAACGGACGCCGACAGTCTGTTCGCGCGGGAAGTGATGGGGAATTTGGATACGCTTTCGGTAGACGGTTATCTTGCGCGTTATGCCGCGGAAGCTCCGGAAGGCGCGACGTTCAGTCAACGTTGGTCTTGGGCATATATCCGGACATATCTCATGGACGATGTCATGGTCAAAGTCGACCGAGCTACCATGTGGCACGCGCTGGAATCCAGGGCTCCGCTGCTGGATGAGCGGGTCGTATCATATCTGTTGTCGGTCCCTGACAGGTATAAGACGGGCAAATGGGCGAAAAAGCGTCTATTCAAGGGGTTGCTGGCCGGGCGCATACCAGACAATGTCTTGAACCGGCCCAAACACGGGTTCGGCGTACCCGTGGCAGCCTGGCTCAACGGACCCTTGAAGGGTTTGTTGGATGATGTCACCTCCGAGACGTCCATCCGTGAACAAGGCCTTTTTGACCCCGGTTTCATCAACAGAATGCGCTCCGAACATGCCTCCGGGAGGACCGACAGACGCAAGGAATTGTGGGCTTTACTGGCCTTCCAATTGTGGTATCGTAGCTGGGCTTTATAGCTATGCAAGGCAACCACCTGTACAAGTCAGTGACCATCGTCCTGCCGGTGTATAACGAAGAGGAGAACCTCAGGCAGATTTACGATGAACTGGCGGCGGAAGCGTCCAAATTGGCGGACGTGGATTTTGAGTTCATCTTCGTGGATGATGGTTCAAGGGATAAGAGCGCCTCTATAGTGAAGGAACTGGCCTCAAAGGATCCGCGGGTGGTCGGTATCGTCTTCAAGCGCAACTTCGGCCAGACGGCAGCCATGTCATGCGGCATCAAGGCGGCGAAAGGCGATGTGATAATCCCGATGGACGCCGACCTGCAGAACGATCCGGCTGACATATCGAAATTTTTGGAGAAAATCGATGAAGGCTTCTCCTGCGTTTCAGGCTGGAGGAAAAACCGAAAAGACGATCTGGTCGTGAGGAAAATCCCGTCCTGGGCCGCAAATTCTTTGATTTCATGGATGACCGGTGTCTCTTTGCATGATTATGGTTGCAGCATGAAGGCCTATCTGCGGGACTTGATCCAGGGCATCGAGCTTTACGGCGAGATGCATAGGTTCATCCCTGCGTATGCAGCCTGGTCGGGCGGTAAAGTGACGGAAATCGTCGTCAACCACAGGGCGAGGATCCATGGAGTATCGAAATACGGTTTGTCTCGGGTCTTTAAAGTCGTGCTCGATCTCGTGGTGGTCAAGTTCCTGACGAAATATTTCAACCGACCCATGCATTTCTTCGGCGCAATCGGATTCTTGTCGCTCGGGCTCGGCGTGCTGGCTGAAGTCTCGGCTGTCGTACTGCGCATCTTCGGCCTCCACCTGGTCCAGACCCCCTTGCCGATAGTCGGAACGATGTTCGTGATAGTCGGCATCCAGTTCGTTCTGTTCGGCCTGATGGCTGAGGTGTTGATGCGGACATATTACGAAACAAGAGGTGCCCGCTGGTATGAAATCAGGGAAACCTTGAACGACCGCGAAAAGAAGAATGATCTATGAAGATAGGAATCCTTGAGATGCTCGAATGTCCGGAATGCCATAAAGGTTTTACCTTGACGACCGTCGAAGTCGATGGCGATGAGGTAATGGAAGGGGAACTGGCTTGCGGCTGCGGAAAATATCCGGTCACCCGCGGAGTGCCGAGGCTGATCATCGGAAGACCGAATGAGAAAAACGTCACGACTGCCGAGCGTTTCGGCGAGGAATGGAAGCAGTTCTCGATGCTGACCGACCAATATGAGAAGCAATTTTTGAGCTGGATAGAGCCGGTCGGAAAAGAACATTTCAGCGGCAAGACCGTTTTGGATTTGGGTTGCGGCAAAGGACGTCATGTTTTACATGCCAAGCGGTTCGGCGCAAAGCAAGTCATCGGCATCGATTTGTCGCAAGCGGTCGATGTAGCTTTTGCGAACGTGGGAAAGATGGAGGGAGTGCACATCATCCAAGCCGACATCTACAGACTGCCTCTCAAGCAGGTCTTCGATTACGCTTATTCGATCGGCGTCCTGCATCATACGCCTGATCCGGCGAAGTCGTTCGCCTGCATGGTCGAAAAAGTGAAGCCGGGTGGTTCGGTGTCAGCCTGGATTTATGGCCGCGAAGGTAACGGCTGGATAATATATATCCTGAATCCAATCCGCAAAATAACTTCAAAGTTACCCCTGCCGCTGACCAAGGCGTTAGCTTTCGTTTTGACGTTAGTCATGCAGACGCTGTTGTTGGCTTTGTATGGACCGGCGGAAAGACATGCTAAGCTCAAGTGGTTGAAGCGTATCTTGCCCTATAGTTCGTACCTGTGTTCGATCTCCGGTTATTCATTCAAGGAAAATTATTCCATCGTCTTCGACCATCTGTTGCCGGAAATCGCTTTCTACATCCGTGAAGAAGAGTTCAGAAAGTGGTTTTCGGACAATTCGCTGCGCGATGCGGTCGTGACACAGAGGTATGGCAACAGCTGGAGGGGATTTGCTTGGAAATAAGTCCGTCTTATGACCGATAACCAGATGCTCAACCAAGAACAACTGTCGCGCAAATCGCTAAATTTGGGTTGCGGCCAGTATCCGATCGCCGGAGCCTTGAACATCGATTCCATCCCGCAAGCGAAAGCCGATGTGATCCTGGACCTTAACCGGCCTGGCTCGTTGCTGGAATTACCGCACGGCCACTATTCAGAAATCACGGCGTCCCATGTGATGGAGCATTTGGACGACGTCTTTTCCGTCATCCGGGATTGCGCTGAGCTTTTGGAACCCGGCGGAAGGATCCATATCAAAGTCCCGCATTTTTCGCGTGGTTTCACCCATTCGGAACATCGCCACGGTTTTGACGTCGGATTCCCGCATTATTTCAATCCTAAGCTTCCGGCATTCTATTACGGACCGACGCTTGAGCTTGAAAAGATGAGGTTGGACTGGGCCATCCGGTTCGATATTTACGAAATGGTGGTTCCGCGTTGGCAAGTGGCGATAGTCAAGGTGTTGAATACGATACTGACTCCGTTAGCCAACCTATCGCCAGGCTTATGTTCGCGCATTTGGTGTTTTTGGGTCGGAGGTTTCGAGCAGATCGAGTATGTCTTCCGGAAACCTAGGGTCTAGATCGGCGGTTTAGCCCGAAAAACATGAGATTGAACGAATTATTCCATGGCATGATGCAATGCCCAGCATGCGGCACGGCGATTGACGCTCCGGATTACGTTTGCGGAAAATGCGGCAAAAAATATTTGACGGAAGACGGGTTATTGGATTTTTTGGACGTAGCCTTGAAGGAAAACGCCGACAGGGACCGCGTTAGCGACCCAGAGAATTCACTGAAGAATTTTTTTAAGAAATGGCCGGGTTTTTACCGGGCAATTTCGTTGCTGATTTCGCCGATACTCTTTACAGGGTTGACGATTGAGAAGTTCATCCGCAATAACTTCGGTAAAGGTTCGGTATTGAACGTGGGATCGGGGCCGACGAAGGTCCATGAGAACGTCGTCAACCTTGATCTGTATCCGTTCACGAACGTTGATGTGCTGGCGGCGGCCGAAAAATTGCCTTTCAGGGATGGAGTCTTCGATGTCGTGTGTAGCGACCAGGTGCTTGAGCATGTCAGGGATCCCAAGAGAGTCGTGGCAGAAATGTTGAGGGTCGTGAAGGATGGAGGATTGGTGTATGCAGGCACGCCGTTCATTTTTCCATGGCATCCGTCACCGCGCGATTATTCGCGTTGGAGCAAAGAGGGGCTGGCTGAACTTTTCGCAGGCCATAAAATCGTAGATTCCGGCGTGACCATTGGTCCGACATCGGCGCTGCTGACGGTTTTGTCCACGTGGCTTTCGATCGTGTTTTCATTCGGTATCGCACCTTTGCGTAAAACCTTGAATTATCTGTTCATGGTTTTGTGCTTCCCGTTCAAGTTCCTGGATCTGGTCGTGGCGCGCATCCCGGGTTCGGAGATATCCGCCGCGGCCGTGTATGTGGTCGCGCGAAAGACCCTGCCGAAGAATGAGTAATATGAAGTTTACCTGGTTCAGGAAGAATTCCATCGTCCTGTTGTTGGCGGCAATCGTGGGCGTTCTTTCGGTAGCGCCGAGCTTGCTGGCGATCCATGCCTTGGGAGGGGATTATAAGGGTTTGCCGTTTTATTATCTGGATGACGAGGATATCTACACCGCCAGGATGCAGGAAATCCTCGACGGGCATTGGCTCATTGGTTCGCCGTTTTTCCACGAATACAAGGATTCCATACCGGCAATGCCGCCTCTGGGTGAATATGTTTATGCATTACCTGCCTTGGTGCTGCGTTTGCCTTTGGCTTATGTAATCCTGGCATCGAAGTTCTTGTTCCCGGCGAGCCTGTTCCTGCTGGTTTATTTTCTGTTCAAAGAATTATGCAATGAAGAAGGCTCGGAGAAGCCTTCGGCCAGGCTGGCTGGGATCGCGGCCGGATTGTTTGTAACGCTGGCATATGATTTCGCCGGAATCGTTTCGGCGATAAGATTTGAAGCCGGGATACATCTGTCGGTTTGGACGCGCACGGTCAACCCGATCCTCGGCGCGCTGGCCGTTTTTTCGTTCCTGATTTTCTTTTGGAGGGCGATAAGGGATGGAAAAAAGACCGATATCGCAGCGGCAGGATTCATCCTGGCTTTGTCCTTCACGTATTTCTTCAGTTGGGGGATGATTTTGTCCGTCATATTCGTCTTTGCCGCCATCTTGGCGGTATCGAAACACTGGAAGGAACTCAAACGCGTGACGTATCTGACGGCGGTCGGAATCATCTTCAGCCTGCCGTTTTTCGCCTTGATGGCTTACTCCATGGGCCAAGGCGGTCCAGGTTCGGCTGGAAGGAACGGGATGTTCTTTTCACGTGTGCCGATGCTCAATAAGACGCTCCTCGCGGCGTTGGCCATTTTTGTCGTACTGAGTATGTATGCATTTTGGGCCAAGAAAAGGAAATTGACGCATGAAGATTGGTGGATTTTATCGGCCGCTATCCTGCTAGGCGCACTGTGGACGTTCAGCCAGCAGTTGGTCACGGGACGATCGGTCTGGCCGTATCATTTCGTCCAGTATTCAAAACCTTTGGCGGCTATGGTGCTGGTCTTGACCGGCTTCAAGCTCCTTTATCCCAGGTTCCCCAAATCATTCAATGTACTGATGGTCGGCGTCTGTCTGTTCAGCCTGGCGAACGGCGTAGCCATGGCCGCGAGCCACAGGTCCAAAATCGAGGATTTTCGAAACGAGCAAAGGCTCGCGCCGTTGTTTTCGTGGCTGGTCCAGAATGCACCCAAGGATTGTGTCGTCCTGGTAGATGAAAAAATCGAAAGAATCGCAAGGCAGGTACCGGCCTTCACTTCATGTGACGTATATCTTTCATCCTGGATGTTCTCCGGCGTCACGGCACAGCGCATCCAGCATAATTTCTTCGTCTCATTGGAGTTGAAAGGAGTCACGGCTGAAAACGTGGGTGAATATTTACGCCAAAATCCAGAAGACGTCAGGATGTATTTTTTCGAGGACTGGGGACAGATGTTCAAGCGCGGCTCTGACCCGTGGGTGGAGAGGAAGATCGGGGAATTGGTTCCTCAGTATCAGGATTTCCTGAAAAAAGATTTCGCGTCGCGACTTCGTGAGCTCCGGATCGATTTCTTGGTGACAGAAGAGCAGCTATCCAAGGAGAAGATGGATTGGTACGGTGTGCAAAAGGATTTGGGGCAGTTCGGTTCCGTTTATCTGTATCAATAAAGTTGGTTATGAAAAAAATCGCGATTGTCACGCCTTTCGGCGCAGAGGAGCGACTGGATCAGTTCGCGGAGTTCATCGTGGCCCAAGGCCTGGTAAAACGAGGTTGTGACGTCAGGTATTTTACATATCGCATAAAAAGCAACCCGGCTTACGTCAAGGACGAATGCTACAAAGGCGTTAATACGATCAGGTGTTCGCAAAAGCTCGGTATTGCGCCGAGGCTGGTTTGGAATATTTTCGTTTGGCGTCCTGAGGTCGTAATATTGAATCATACAAGGAGCTATCTGAACCTGTGTGGTTATTTTGCGGCTAAATTAGTCGGAGCAAAGACCGTTTTCCAAGTCGTGGGTTTTTTGCATGATGATTACGTGGTGGAAGACCGCGATGATCCCCTGGACCATATCCGGAATGAAATCCACTTGATCCACGGTTTCTGGGATTTCCTGAAGACCTGGATGAAGACCAGGTCTTTCAAGTCGAATTGGGAGAACTTCCTGTTCCACATGCCGCTTTATCGATCCGACAAGCGCGTGACGATTACGCAGTTCGAACGGGCGGCTTTGCAGCGTATTGCGGGCCTGGATTCTGAAATCATCCCTTGGGGCGTCCACCTGGACATGGAGAAGGTCGGTGAGAGTCTGCCGGTGATGAAGGATGGGCGACCGCTGCCTGAAAATTATCTGTTCTACATCGGTCAGGTCAAGCGCAGGAAAGGCTGGGATACGATTATCCAGGCTTTGGATGTCCTCAAGCGCGAAGGGGTGAAAAGGAATTTGGTGTTCGTGACCAGCTCGAGTCCGGCTGAATTCAAGGAAGCTGAAGATATGGTCAAATCATTCGGACTGGAGGATCAAGTATATTTCATGTTCAGGATCTCAAACCCGGAACGGGAATGGCTGTACAACCGGGCAACGGCGACTTTGGCGCCGAGCCGCTATGAAGGATTCGGCCTGACGGTCTTTGAGTCGTGGGTCGCGAAGGTCCCGGTCTTGGGCACGGATATCCCAGTCTACAGCGATTTCATGTTCGATGGCGACACGGCATTAGTCTCTAAGAAAGGCGACCCCGAAAGCATGGCGGTAAACATAAAACGCCTTGATGAGCCAGGTATGCGGGAGAGGCTCGTCCAAGGCGGTTTACGGATGGTCAAGGAATTCTCGGCCGAGAGGGTCGTGGATGGATTCTGGAAACTGCTGGAAGAGTTTCCCAGGAAATGATTTTACAGAGTCAGAGGCTTATCCAGCCGATAGGTGTCTTTTTCGTATTCTTCTCCGCCGCGCAGGCCGTCGGCGAATGCCAGGAAGAGGGTGTCTTCGTCTGCGGTCATGGCGTGGGCTTCATTCGGATCATGCGTCATCAGATCGCCTTCGCGCATGACGTGTTTCTCCACGGTCGATGAGCCGGGTGCTTGCGAGAGCATGGTCATCTGGCCGCTGATGACATACGTGTATTGCGTTGAAAGCTTGTGGATATGATTTCCGCGTACGGCGCCTTTTTTCGAAAAGATGATCGTGCAAGTATCTTTGGGTTCGCGGGCGAAGATATCGCGGATAGTGCCACGGTCATCCTCGAAGTTGACTGGTTTGTGTTCGAATTTCATAGATGTTTATTCTCCCATGGATGGGATGATGAATTCAAAGCCTAAATGTTTGAGTTTTTCCTTTAGGAAGTTGCCGATGTTCCACGGCAGGATCAGGGCGTGGGTCGTGTCAGGCGGGATATCCTTGTCGTCGATGATGCGCAGGTGCGAGCCGGGAAGATATTTCCCGACTTTCAGCGGTGACGTGTCAGTCACGCAATCCAGCAGGGAATTGTCGATTTTGCAGAAGTTGAGCAGTGTGTTGCCTTTTGTGGCGGCTCCGATGCCGATGATTTTTCCGCCTGCTGATTTTATCTGGAAAAGCTTGAGGCACAGGTCGAACTTGAAGCGACGGATACGCTCCATGAATTTGACGTACGTCTCCGGCAAATAGATGCCAGAAGCTTCTTCTTTGGCGACCATGGCTTCGACTGCCCCGGAATTTTCCTGGCCGCGGCCGACCGCAACGCGCATGGAGCCGCCCATGTAATCGTTCTCTTGGATGTCCTTGATGACCAAGCCGAAACCGGCGAAAAACTTCCTTAACGGTTTGATGCCGAAATACGAGACGTGTTCGAGGTAGATGGTGTCGAAGGCTGAGCGTTTTACCAGTTCAAAAAGAGAAGGCGCTTCGAACACGAATAATCCGTCGTCGGTCAGGCTGGCGGCGATATTGGCCATGAAGTCGCGCAGGTCGCTGATATGGTTGAAGACGTTGTTGGCTGTGATGACCTTCGCCTTTCCATGTTTTACGATTTCGTCCTTGGTTTTGGCGTTGAAGAAGTCTTGGAGAGTGGGGACACCCGATTCGCTGGCAATTTTTGCGATATTTGGCGCCGGTTCGATGCCAAGGATGCGGCAGCCGGTCTGTTCCTTGAAAGCCTTGAGGAGCGTCCCGTCGCTGCTGCCGATGTCCACGGCGAGGCCTGTATTGTCCAGGTCGGCGAGAACAGAGAGTTGCTGGGCCATTTCGGCGAAATGTTTCACGGCCACCGGCGAGTTCGCCGAAGTGTAGCTGTAGTCGACCTGCTGATAGCGCTCTTCAGGAGGGACGACGTATTGGAGCGTCATGTAACCGCAGTCCGGGCAGAGGAGCGTGCGCAAGGGGTAGGTTTTTTCCGCGGCGTCGAGCATGTCAGCCGGCAGGAAAGTATCGGCCAGGGGATGATGGCCGAGATCGATGGCCAACCTCAGGTCGGTGGACGAACAGAGCTGGCAGCTACTTGGTCGCATATTTTTGTTTGGCGTCTACGAATTTTTCGAACATGGCGCGGAATCCGGTCGGGGCTTTCCAGCCAAATTCCTTCTCGGTTTTTTCGAGGCTGGGGATGCGTTTGCCGACATCCAATCCCGCAAATGTCCCGCCGGTTTTTATCGGAGGATTGTAATCCTGCGGCAGGAGTCCGGTTTCGTGTCCGATGGCTAAGTAGGTCTCGGCTAAGTCGACCAGAGATCTTGGCTCATCTCCGCCGAGGTTGAAGATTTGGCGACTGGTGCGTGGGTCGTCCAGGGACTTGGCGATTTGTTCGGCGATATCCTCGACCCAGGTGAAGCATCGGACCTGCTGGCCGTTGCCGAAGATCTCGAGTTCCGGGACGCGCTCGACAAAAAGCTTGCGGTAGAAATCGACGTAAACGTGGGCGCCCGGTCTTGTGTGGTCCTCAAGCGGCGATACGACGTTGAACAGGCGCCAGATCGTGAAATCGCTCTTGTTCTGTTCGCTGTGGAGCTTGACGGCTTTCTCACACAACAGTTTAGCCAAGCCGTATGGCGTCACCGGCGCCGGATTAGCGTCGGTAGAGTTTTCCATGAAAGGAAGTTCCTTGACCGATTCGTAGACCATGACCGAAGAGAGGAGGATAATTTTTATGCCCGGTGCCTTGGCTTGGCTGAGGATATTCAACAGGCATACAGTATCGTCGCGGAAGACGTCGTAAGGTTGGTTTTTGAATTTATCGATGTTGTACGAAGATGCGGCGGCGTGGATTACGCAATCGATGTCCGGATGGTCTTGGAAGATTTTTTTTGCGAATCCCGGGTCGCGCAGATCGCCGGCATATCCACCATCAACTGTCGGGTGAGCCTCTGTATCGAAAACGGGCAAAATCAATTCGGTATCCGGAAAAAGTTTCCGGAGTTTTTGCGTTATGAACAAACCGATGTTGCCTGAACTACCGGTGATGAGGATTTTTTTCATGGTTTCCGAAGATTAATTTTTCGGATTGGCCGCGTACCAATCGAACGTCTCCTTCAAGCCCTGTTTGAGCGGTGTCGCCGCTTTCCAGCCGATGAGCTTCTCGATTTTCGTGACGTCCGGCAAACGGCGTTTCACGCTGCCGGGTAATGACTCCTTCGAGACCATTTCGTTTGGCTGCCACCCGGTGACCTCGAAAAGCGTCTCGGCCAGCTGTCTGATGTTGGTCTCTTCGGTCGAGCCGATGTGCACGGTTTGGATGGGATAGCCTTCGGTCGCCGGTGAGTCCATCAAACGTTGCATGGCTTCGACCGCGTCGGTGATATAGCAGAACGAACGTGTCTCGTCGGAGCCGAGGATGGCGAACGGATCTTCCTTTTTCAAGATGCGTTGGCAGAATTCCGGGATGACATGGTCATAACCGGCGCGCGGACCGTAGAAATTATGCGGCCGCACGATGACCGCCGGGAAGCCAAACTTCTGGGCGTAATGGATCATGAAGAGTTCGCCGATAAGCTTTGTCGCTCCATATGTCCAGCGCGGGTTGTAGGTGTCGCTGACGATAAGCGGTACGTTTTCCGGAGTCGGCAACGGCAGAGTCCCGTAGGATTCAAGGGCTCCGGCGTAAGCCTCGTTCGACGAGGTGAAACAGACTTTCGGTTTGACGCCAGTGCGGTTCGAGGCCCATTCGAGAAGATAAATCAGCGACAGCGTGTTGATGCGCAGGACTTCTTCCGGCATTGAATAAAAATTTTTCGTCCCGTTTATCGCGGCGAGATGGTAGATGTGGTCGAAATGTTTGTCTAAAGTCGAGTAAAAGTCCTTGTCTGTCAGGTCGGCCGTGATGAGCGAGAGGTGCTCGGTGTTGGATTCGATGAGTTTCTTTAAATCCGCATCGAGCCGGCCGCGCTGGAGGTTATCGGCCAGGACAATCCGGTTATTCGGATCGCTGAGGAGGTGTTTCGCGAGATGGTAGCCGATGAAACCGGCGCCGCCGGTGATGAGGATTTCCTTCATAGCTCGGCGTCTTCGCGCATGCCTTTGAACACTGTCCGGGTGAATTTTTTGTTTTCGTCGACGATGAGACTGAATAGCTTCATGTCCAAACCGAGTTTGTCCACGAATTGGGCGAAGGCAGCCGTGTCTTTAGGCAGGCAGACGCCGCCGAAGCCGCGGATGTTTTCATTGCAGTCCAGGTAGACGTCGTGGATCGTAGAGCGTTTGACCAAGGCTTGTTTTATCTTCGAGTAATCCGCGCCCGTTGCCTTGCAGACCTCGTAGAACTCGTTGGCGAACACGATGCGCAGCGCGTTGAAGATGTTGGAATAGTATTTCGCGAATTCAGCCTCCAGGGGCGTCAGGTGGGCGAAATTCTGGGGCAGTCTGCCGTGGGCCGTCTTAACCAGCTCGAAATCCGCGGGATCGTCGGCGCCGATGACGCACAAATCGTGGTTCTCGACGAAGTCGGTATATGCAGCCCGTTCGCGCAGGAATTCCGGGCAGAAGGCGAGCCTGATTTTGGTTGTTTTTTTCAACTCGTCGGTCGTGCCGGGCGTGACCGTGGATTTGATGACACAAAGCCCTTTGTAGCCGGCGGTATCCAGTTCGCCGACGACATTTTGGACGATGGAAATGTTGCATGACCCGGTCTCGTCCGGTGGGGTGGGTACGCAGATAAAACACAAATCGGTGTCCAAAACGGATTCCAAAGTGGTGTCGGGTAGCTTGATGTCGTACCCGATGACTTGGTGGTCGAGCCGTTCTAGCCCATGTTTGACTGCACTGCCCACTACGCCTAAGCCGATTACGCCGATTTTCATATGTCGTTAATCTTAGATTATTTCCAGCTTTTTAGCCAGCAAATCCGCCAGGGTGCGGAGTCCTTCGTGGACTTTCTTTTGGTCGCTTTCCGTGTTCCACAGGGTCTGTAGGTCGGTTTCGACAGAGTCTTCGAAAACCGAAGCGATGAACGCAATCAATTCTTCATCGTAATCAGCCGCCGATTGGAGTTGTTTCTTCACCAGCAGCGGAAGTGTCTCGGTGTCATGGCAATACTCGACCATGGATAATGAATTGTAGAATTGGTGGCCGAACGAAATGACCGGTTTTTTCAGCAGAACCGCTTCCCAGCCGACCGTGCCGGTGATGGTCGTGACCAGTTTGGCATGGGGGATGATGGAGAAGCTGTTGATTGACGGCCGGATCAGTTTCACATTGTGGATCTTTTTCAGCTCCTTATAAAAGGACTGCGGGCGGTATTCGGCCATGACCGGATGTTCCTTGACGTAGAGCGTGAACTGCACGGGCAGCGACCGGGCGATGTCCTGGATGACGCGAATCTGGTTTTCGCGGTAGGGAGCCTGCAGCAGCAGCGAGACTTCGGGCTCGTAATGCAGAGGGAAGAAAGCGAAATCGATGTTCGGATCGAAGACGTCATAATATGCTTCGTTGCCGATGGCATTCCGGATTTTTCGCGCGACTTTGTCCTTGAGGGAATTCCAAGGGCTGATATAGCTGTAATCCAGCCGGTCGGGTTTCGTGAAATGGGTATGGGTCGCCTTGAAGAACGAGCGGACTGATTTAACGAAATTCACGGGCAAAAGGAATTTGAACTGCTGGCGTCGGGTGACGGCTTGCGACACCGGTGTCGTTTTTTCGAAATATGGGATCGGTTTCTTCCGGAATTCCTCGAGGAAGGCTTCAGCCTTTTTCCAAACTGCGGTATTTTTCCGGTCGGCGATTCCGGTCAGGTAGACAGGGTCGACAAACGAAAAGTTTTCGTAATTTTCGCTGATGAGCCAGCGATCGCGGAGGCAGGTGGAGACGACGACGAATGTTTTGATGCCCATTTTTTTTGCCATGCGGTACAGCAGCAGGGCGCCTACTCCCCCGATGACGGAGCAGAAAAGAAAATCAGGCTTCTCTTTTTCCAGCATCGAGAGGATAGCCTTGGCGTGGACCTGGAGGATGCGCAGCAGCTCCTCATGGGTGTAGGGCGATTTGTCGTAAGGGTAGTCGCGGACAAGCTGGTTCGACATCAGCACCCGATCGACCTTCAAGAATGGCCACAGAAAGGGGATGCCGAAGCGCTCTTCGAAATCCTTCAGGAATACGGGGTCAAGTTTTTCGGTCTTGAATTTTTCGTGGACTTCTTCGTCCGACATGAGCGGTGAATATCGGATTTCTTCCTGGGACGCAAGGAAGTCGTTGCTTGAACGCAGATAGGTGTAAGCACAGAATTCCGAAACGCCGTATCTCTCCTTGAGATGCAGGGCGATGTGATGGCCGATATAGGCGAATTGGCGTTGGAGGATGAAGCAGCCTTTCATACGTCTTCCCTATGCTTGGAATCGTTTATACGTTACTGTATCCATGCATCACATCCTACTCAGGTTAGGCTTATATTGCAAGCATTTGGGGTACATATGAGTATCACGGACAATCCTGCCGAGTCCCCGGTCCAAGAGGTGCCTGCCGGGCCCGGCATCTACCAAAAATCTATACGCGGTGGAGGTTGGTTCTTTGCCAGCGTGTTCGGACAAAAGGCATTGAACTTCGCCAGTTTTTTCATTTTGGCGAGATTATTGAGTCCATCTGACTTCGGAATCATGACTGTCGTTACCCTGGTCGTGGGTATGGCCGGCCAACTGACCGATTTTTCATTCGGTTTCGCGTTGACGCAGCGCAAGAATTCGGTGGAAGCATTCATGGACGCTTTTTGGACATTCGACGTTTTGCGTTCGTTTGCCATCGCCCTGGCGATTTTTGTCACCGGGGGTTGGATCGCCGCATGGTTCAACATACCTGAGCAATACCATATCTTGCTGCGGTTAAGCGGCTTGTTGATATTGATTCCGTCGTTCGGGAACGTCAGGCTGATTTACCTATTCCGCAATTTGTCGTTCAATAAAATTTTTTGGCGGGATATGGCGTCCCAGTCGGCTTATGTGGCGACCGCCATAATCTACGCCATCTTCTTCCATGCTGACGCGCGGGCATTGTTCGTGGGCGTTTTGATCCAAGGTATCATGGGCGTGATGATAAGCTATATCATCGTGGTTTCACGTCCGGCGTTTGATTTCCGATTCAGCCGCCTGCGCGAACTCGTCCATTTCAGCAAATGGGTTTATGGGCAAACGCTCCTTGAATCGGTCATTGCGCAGATCGATAAGTTTTATGTCGGGCATGTGCTGAGCCCTCTGCAACTGGGGCTGTATTCCAAAGCCAAAGACCTTTCTTCGAACGCCACGACCATGATCGGCTCGATGCTGAACAAGGTCGCGATGCCGGCATACGCCAGGATCCAGGACCAACCGGAAAAAGTCCGGATGGGGTTCCTGCAAAGCGTGGATCTGATAGTCCTTGTCAGCCTGCCCGCAGCCCTGCTCTTTCTGCTCGAAGGCGGCGCAATAATTTCTATTTTGCTGGGACCGAAATGGATCGGGATGGTGTTGCTGTTCAAGATTTTTGCTTTCGGGAACTTGTTCCTTGCCTTCGTCAGGGTCGTCAGTCCGGTGACTACGGGGCTCGGAAGACCTGATATCAATTTTCGCCTGAACCTTCTGCAGGCAGTCGTCCTGTTTCCCTTGATGTATGTTGGGATGAGTTATTACGGAGTCGTGGGTTTGGCCTGTTCGGTGGTCGTGACCTGGCTCCTTCTGCTGGTTTATACCGTGCTTCAGGCGAGGAAGATCATACATATCCCGAAAACCGATTTCGTGCCGGCTCTGCTCAGTGCCGGTACGGCCGGAGTCTGCGTCGTCGTGCTTGACCTGTTCCTGCGAGTATTCCGGACGGGAAGCCTGCCTGTAATGATCGCGATCTTGGAGTTGGGAAGCCTGACCGTGCTGTATTATCTTGTGTTGTACCTCGTGAGCCAACGCTTCCGGACAGGGCCGTGGAACACATTTTTGTCCATCCTGAAGCAATTGAAGATCGTCCGGGCTTAGCCGATGGCGGTTGAGGATGGATTCTTGCCCCGAGTCGCGCAACATGTTATACAGGATGCGTATTAATTATGTTTTCAGGCAAAAAAATCGTAGCCACTATCGAAGCGCGCATGACCTCCAGTCGGTTGCCGGGTAAAGTGCTTTTGCCGTTGGCCGGAAAACCGACGCTCGAGCGGCTGGTGGAAAGGATGAAAAGCAGCAAGTACGTCGACACCATCGTGGTCGCGACGACCGTGAACGAGTCGGATGAACCTATCGCCGGTTTGGCCGAGCGTCTCGGCGTTGTGTGTTTCCGCGGCAGCGAAGATGATGTACTGGGACGTGTGCTGGGCGCTGCGCAATCCGTCCAAGGCGAAATCATCGTCGAAATTACCGGAGACTGTCCGCTGGTGGATGGGCGCCTCATCGATCGTGCCGTGGAGGAATTCTTCAAGCTCGATGTGCATTACGCATCCAACTGCCTCAACCAATCATATCCGCTCGGATTCGAGGTCCAGGTGTTCCCGACAGCGATCCTGGCCGAGGTGGATAAATTGACCCAGGACCCGGTCGACCGGCTGCATGTCTCGTATTACATCTACATGCATCCCGAACGATACCGGTTCGCGAATTGGACGGCGGAACCGGAATGTTTCGCGCCCGGCTTCCGTTTGACTTTGGACGAAAAGGGCGATTACGAGCTGTTGGACAAAGTGTTCACGGCGCTCGCGCCAGGGAATCCGGATTTTTCAGCAGCGGAAACTGTCGCTTACCTGAAATCGCATCCGGAACTGCTGGAGTTGAATAAGAGCGTCAGACAAAAACATGCCCAAGAAGGCTAAGCATTATCGCGCGGTCATCGTAGGCGCGGGCAGGATCGCGGCCGGTTTTGACGAACCCGGCGGCAAACACGTCCTGACGCATGCCCATGCCTATCAAGCCCATGCGCAGACCGAACTCGTCGGCATTTACGATATCAGTCCAACCGCGGCGGCTAAGGCGGCCAAGAAATGGTCGACGCGGGCGTTCGGCGATTTGGGACAGATGTTGTCCGAGACACAACCGGATATCGTCAGCGTCTGTACGCCGGACGACGCCCACGTTCCCGCGCTCATGAAAATTGCGGCCTTCAAACCGGCTTTGGTCATCTGCGAAAAACCGATCGCCGCGTCGCTCAAAGACGCGGGGAAAGTGGTCAAGCTTTACGAAAAAAACAGGATACCTTTGCTCGTCAACCAGATACTGCGTTTCGACACGGCGATGCAGGACCTCCGGCGCGGGTTGCAACGCGGCGCTTACGGGCAGATTGTTTCGGCTTCGGGGTTTTATGCAAAAGGAATCATGCATAACGGCGTCCATATCGTCGACTTGGCGCGATTTCTTTTCGGTGAGGCGCAAGAGTACCGGGCACTGTTTGCCAGGAAGGACGTATCGGGTGACGACCGGACGGTGGGTGGATTCATGCGGTTCGCGCGCTGCCCGCAATTCCACCTGATGGCGGGCGACGAACGCATCACGAGCATCTACGAGTTCGACATCTTGTGCCAGAAGAAACGTTTCCGGATAACGGATGCGGGATTCACCATCAATGGACAGACGATAGTCGCGGACCCATATTTTTCCGGATACCGTGCGCTGGGAGCGCCCAAGGCATCGCCCACCGGTTTGGGTGATTCGATGCTCGTTTTGCTGGATAACGCTGTCCAGAACCTTGAGCGACGCAAGCCGCTTATCTGTCCTGCTTCGGATGCCTTGAAAACTTACGCGATCTGCGAGAAACTGTTAGCCCAATCAAAACGAATATGTCTAAATTAGCGATTTTCGGAGGAGAGCCGGTCCGGACCAAGAAATTTCCGGCTTACCGCGTGGTGGGGGAGGACGAAAAGGTAGCCGTCGGCCGCGTCATCGACAGCGGCATCCTCTCGAAATACCTCGGCTGCTGGCATGAGGATTTTTTCGGCGGGCCCGAGGTTCGAGCATTCGAGGAGGAATGGGCGGCATATTTCGGAACGAAACACGCGATTGCGGTGAATTCCTGCACGTCCGGCCTGCAAGCGGCTGTCGGTGCCGCGGGAATCGGTCCTGGTGACGAGGTCATCGTCTCTCCGTTCACGATGTGCGCCTCAGCTACCGCGCCTTTGATATACGGGGCTATTCCTGTTTTCGCGGATGTCGAACCGGAGAAGTTCTGTCTCGACCCGGAATCGGTACGGTCCCGCATCACTCCGCGGACCAAAGCAATAATCGTCGTAGATATCATGGGTCAACCGTATGCTGCGGATGAGATCAACGCCATCGCCAAAGAATACGGTTTGCTGGTCATCGAAGACTGCGCGCAGGCCCCGGGAGCGAAATACCGCGACAAGTACGCAGGGACGCTGGGCGACATCGGGGTGTTTTCGTTGAATTACCACAAGCACATCCACACCGGAGAAGGCGGTATGGTAGTCACGGACAATGATGCGTTGGCGAATAAGCTTCGTTTGATCCGTAACCACGCGGAAGGCGTGGTCGGGGATAAAGGGGATACGGACCTGGTCAATATGGTCGGATTCAATTTTCGCATGACCGAAATCCAGGCGGCCATCGGACGCGTCCAATTGAAGAAGCTCGCAGGCCTTGTCGATGCGCGCGTGAAAAATTGCAATTACCTGTCGGAACAGCTGTCCAAGATCCCGGGCATAATCTCGCCGCCGGTCCGCCAGGGTTCGACCCATGTGTATTACGTCCAACCGTTTTTGTTCAAAGAGGAGATCGCAGGTGTGCCGCGCGACATTTTTATCGAAGCCGTGCGCGCGGAGTTGCCGGCGACGGAGTTGCGCGAAGCGGAGGGCCAGCAATTGAGCGTCGGATTCTCGAAGCCTCTGTACCTGCTGCCGCTCTTCCAGAAACGGATTGCCATCGGCAAAGACGGTTTTCCGTTCACGTCGCCGCAGTATAAGGGAAGCGTTTCATACGAAAAGGGGATTTGTCCGGTGACGGAAATGCTGTTCGAGAAAGAAATGGTCACCCACGAGTTCATGCGCCCGCCGGCCACGCATGAAGACATGGATGACGTCGTGCGCGCGTTCCAGAAAGTCTACGATTTGCGATTCGAGCTCCTGAACAAATAAAATTATGAAGCATCCATTCTTGATCGGAGAGACATTCTATTTGCGCGCCATCGAGGCGACTGACGTCAACGAATCGTACCAACAATGGTTCAACGACGAGGAAATTTGCCGGTTCAACGGCCACCATCGTTTCCCTATGTACATGCAGGACATGGAGGCATATTTCCGCGACGTCATCCAGACCAAACAGAACCTGATCCTGGCGATTTGCGACAAAGAGACGGACGCGCACGTCGGTAACATATCATTGCAGAGCATCGACCCGATAAATCGTTCGGCGGAATTCGCGATAATCATAGGCAACAAGGATTTTTGGGGGAAAGGGATCGCGAAGGAGGCTGGACGCCTCGTGATCGGGCACGGTTTCAAGTCGTTGAACCTGCACCGGATCTATTGCGGGACATCGAAGGAGAATGTGCCGATGCAGAAACTCGCGGCGAAACTGGGGTTCGTGCAGGAAGGGGTCGCCCGCGAATCGCTATTCAAGAACGGCGCTTACCAGGACGCGATCGAATACGGCATCCTCGCCAACGAATACGATGGATAACGTGCTCGTCTACTGCCACGACGCAGGCGGCGCGGAGATCGTGTCGGCTTATATTCGCAGGCATGCGGACGAAAAGAATTTCGTTTGCCGCGTGCATGGACCGGCTGAAAAGGTCTTTCGGAGGAAAGGCGTCCCATATGTCCCACTGGATGACCGGGTTACGTCCGCCAAAGATCTTCTGGCTGTTGGATCGCATCCGTTCGAGGCGATCATCTCGGAACCGAGCTGGGAAACCCCGTTCGGAATCGAACTTATCGATGCCGGGAAGAGACGCGGCATCAAGACCATCACCTACCTCGACCATTGGGTGAACCACCGCCAGCAATTCGGTTATCCGAGGGAGGGTTGGGAGGGTCTGACGCCGGATGAGTTTTGGGTCGGCGACGAGCATGCAGAACGGACGGCTAAAGAATGGTTCCCCGGCAAAAACATCCGTCTGATGCCGAACCTGTATTTCGAAGAAATCAAGGAAGCATACGGCGCTATCGCGCAAACGACGGAACTGGATCCAAAATTGATTTTATTTTTAAGCGAACCGATAAGCTCCACCATCAATAGTTTCGGCGACCATGAGGATATCGTCTTCACAGAGACCGGGGTCCTGGAAAGTTTATGCGCCTACCTGACGGAACTCCATGGCGGTTATCGGGTGATGATCCGGATGCACCCGTCTGAAGACCACGAAAAATACCGCGAGTTGCTTGACAAGTATACCGATGAATTGGATATCCGCATCTCCGGCGGGACGACATTGCCGGAGGATTTCGCGCCGGCGAACTATGTCATCGGGATGGACACCATGGCGCTGGTACTGGCGCTCAAGTGCGGCAAACGCGCCATAAGCCTGATGCCGGATCCGAAACGCAACTGCGATTTGCCTTTCCCGGAGATCATAAAAATCAAAAAAGTGGCCGAGTTAGGCCAATATCTCGACTGAATTATTCCTTGCGCAAAGCGCCGGTACATGGTATATAATGGCGCAAATAACCCTATGTCTTTAGACCATTTTCGCGACCAGAGCATCCTTGTGACCGGCGGTACCGGTTCGTTCGGGCAGCGCTTCGTGAGGACGCTGTTGGAAAAGACGGAAGCCCGGAGAGTCATCGTGTTCAGCCGGGACGAATTGAAGCAATCCCAGATGCAGGCGACGTTCGCAGAATACGCGGACCGTTTGCGGTTCTTCATCGGTGATGTCCGTGACCGCAATCGGTTGTGGCGTGCCTTGGACGGCGTCCAATATGTCGTGCATGCGGCTGCCTTGAAGCAGGTGCCGGCGCTCGAATACAACCCGTTCGAAGCAGTCCAGACCAACATAATCGGCACGCAGAATGTCATCGACGTCGCAATCGACCGAAGCGTGCAGAAGGTGCTTTTGGTCTCGACGGATAAGGCGGCGAATCCGGCGAACCTCTACGGAGCCACCAAACTTTGCGCGGAGCGCCTCATGATCAGCAGTAACGTCTATTCGGCAGGGCAGACGAAATTGAGCGCTGTCAGGTATGGCAACGTGCTGGGCAGCCGCGGCAGCCTGCTCAAATTGGTGGAGGAACAGCGCAAGACCGGAGTCGTGCTGTTGACGCATGAGGACATGACCCGCTTCTGGATCACTTTGGACCAGGGCGTGGACTTGGTCCTGAACAGCCTGGAACAGATGAAGGGCGGAGAAATATTCATCCCGAAAATCCCGAGCATGCGCGTCGGCGACCTGCTGCGGATGCTGGCTCCTGAATGCCAAGTCAAGGTCATCGGCATACGGCCAGGCGAGAAGCTGCATGAAGTCCTGATAACACCCGAGGAAGCGCGGACCGCCAGGGAATACGGCGACCATTACGTCATTTTGCCCGAAAGCATCTCTTCGAACCTCATCGAATCTTACCGCGACGGAAAACCCCTGGAAAAGGATTTCAGGTTCTCCAGCGATACCAACACGAATTGGCTGGATGACGAAAGCCTGAAAAAATTGATTGCCGGTCTTTAACCATTGTCGCCATATGCCAGCGTATACAATCAAGAATTTCCCCTTCGAAGCAGGTTTTTCGCGGGAGCCGATTCCTGCATTGCCGATGCGTCTGGATTTCACGCTGGACATTGACCCGCAATCGGGAATCATCGTAGAGAAACTGGACGATAAAATCCGTTCCGCGCTCCGTCAGTATTATGAAACGGGAGGCTACGGATCGACGCCGCTAGGGGAGGGGGATTTCGCGACGCGTCAGGCAAACCAGATAATCGATGCTCTGAAAAGTTGCCTCAACTCCGCGGGCAAGCGGATTGAGACATCGGATTTCCTTGAAATCGGTTCATCGTACGGGTATCTGCTTTATCTTTTGAAGCAGGAAGGCGCCAAGTCCGTCATGGGGGTGGAGCCGGGTGATGAGGGGAACATCGGAAGCAAGAAATACGGCGTCCCGTTGGTGCAGGATTTTTTTCCCACCGACCGTCTGGAGGGAAAATTCGACGTCATCTTCAGCCATGCCGTGGTCGAGCACATCGAAGATCCCGTGTTCATCGTGAAGAAGATGGTTGAACGCCTCAATCCGGACGGAGCGGTTTTTTTGGCCGTGCCGGAGTGCGAGAATAAGATGCGGGTCGGCGACGTGTCGATCATTTCGCACCAACATGTGAATTATTTCACCAGCCGTTCGCTGCAGGGCTTGCTGGAAGCGGCAGGGTTGAGCGAAGTCAGGGTGATCGCCTCGAGCCAGCGTTCCATCCTTTATGCCTGGGGGATAAAACGAGAGACGGCGGAGGCGCCGCGCGCTGTCGTCGGAAGCGATGAGCCTCTGCTTTCGATATTCGCCGAGACATTCGAGAAGAACAAGCATTCAATGCAGACGATAATCGACGGTGCCGAGAGCCATGGCAGGTCAATCGGTCTGTACGGCGCGAGTATCGTGTTGAAGGGAATCCTCCAGTTCAAAACGGAACCGCGCTTGTTCGATTCGGACGCGGCTAAGCACGGCAAACGGATGGCGGGCGAAGGTAGTGCCATAGAATCACCGGAAGCGCTCGCCGCAAATCCGCCAGACGTCATATTCGTCTGTCCCATCGACTACGACAAGGAAATTCGGAGTTTCCTCTCGGGTTTGAATCTGCCGCAGGAGACGGAAATCATTTCGTTGAAAGAAATTTTCGAGAAGAACGCCGGAACCTCGTACACGGTAGGGAGCGTCGAGGCTGAAAAATTATGATTCCGTACGGACATCAGACAATCGAAGAAGACGATATCCAGGCCGTCACAGAGGTCTTAAGGTCAGACTGGCTGACACAGGGCCCCAAGGTCGCGGAATTCGAACAGGCGCTCGCGGACTGCACCGGTGCCAAGTTCGCCGTCGCGGTGTCCAACGGAACGGCGGCCCTGCAGGCCGCTTACTTCGCCGCCGGCATCCAGCCTGGTGATGAGGTCATCACGAGTCCGTTGACTTTCGCCGCCACATCGAATGCTGCGCTCTGGCTCGGCGCCAAAATCGTGTTCGCGGATGTTGACCCGGAGACCGGCAATCTGGATCCGACCGCGGTCGAAAGCGTTGTTACTGAAAAGACCAAAGCCATAGTCCCGGTCGATTATGCAGGACATCCGGCCGATATGTCACGGCTGCGCGAAATCGCGTCGCGTTGCGGAGCGAAGTTGATCGAGGATTCGGCCCATGCGCTCGGCGCTAGCATCGGCGACAGGAAAGTCGGAACGCTTGCGGATTTGACGACCATGAGTTTCCATCCGGTCAAAATCATCACGACCGGGGAAGGCGGAGCGATCCTGACGGACAATCCGGATTTTGCCGAACGTCTGCGGCTTTACCGCAGCCACGGCATCACTAAGGCGAACCTCAGGATGCCGTCGCCGGGCGATTGGTATTACGAACAGCAGGAACTTGGGCAGAACTACCGTTTGACCGATTTCCAAAGCGCTTTGGGCATAAGCCAGCTCAAGAAGCTCGATCGTTTCCTGGCGGCGCGGCACGAAGTCGCAGGGAGATATGCCGAAGCGCTGAAGGATGTAAAAACGCTGCGTTTGCCGGTCGAGCGGGAAGGCTTCCGTTCGGGCTGGCATCTCTATCCGATCAGGCTCATAGGCGCGGCAATCACCAAACGGCCAGAAGTTTTCCGCCAGCTCCGCGAAGCAGGCATCGGAGTCCAGGTCCATTACATCCCGGTCTACTGGCATCCGTATTACCAGACGCTGGGTTACCGCAAAGGTCTGTGCCCGAACGTGGAGTCATTCTACGAGACCGAAATCTCCATACCGATGTTCCCGGCGCTTTCAACCGCGGACCAACAGTCCGTGATCGATATCCTAAAGAAAATCCTCGTACAATATGAATAAGACAGTCTGCATCATCCAGGCCCGCATGGGTTCGAGCCGCTTGCCGGGAAAGACGCTCAAATTGCTCGGCGACAAACCTCTGCTTTGGCATGTGGCGGAACGCGTCAAACATGCGAAGTCGGTCGATTCCGTCGTGATTGCGACCACGACCTCACCGGATGACGACGCGATTTTTTCTTTCTGCCGGGAATTCGGTTTGGACTGCCACAGGGGATCGGTCGAGAACGTCATGTCGCGTTATTACGAGGCAGCCAAGGAACAGGGTGCAACGATTGTCGTCCGCGTGACCGGGGATTGCCCATTGGTGGATCCGGTGACGCTCGACGCCTGCATCGCGGCTTTCCAGCAAGGCAGTTGGGATTATCTGAGCAACGCATTGCCGGGCGAACGTTCTTATCCGCGAGGGCTGGACGTCGAAGTCTTCACGTTCGCGGCTTTGGAGAAGGCTTTCCAGAATGCGAAGGAAACGTACGAGCTGGAGCACGTAGCTCCGTATATCTGGGAGAACAAGGCCGGAGAATTCCGGATTTCACCGATCATGTCCGCGCCGACCGGGCTTGCTCGTCCGTACCGCCTCACGGTGGATTACCCGGAAGATTTTGCGGTGGTGGAAAAGATTTACCAGGCACTCTACAAACCCGGGGAAATCATCCCAATCGCTGAGGCGATGGCATATTTGGATGCCCATCCGGAGGTTGCGCTCATCAATTCGCAGTGCGAGGAAAAATGGAAACAGCGGATGGCGAATGCCTGATATGGTGGCGATCATCGATTATGGCATGGGCAATGTCGGTTCCGTGAAGAATGCGATTGCGTTTTTGGGCGGCGAAGCCGTGCTGACGAACCGGCCAGAAGATATCGAGAAGGCCTCGCACATCATCCTCCCGGGTGTAGGCGCGTTCGGAGACGGCATGCGGAATCTGGAGAGGTCGGGTCTCGTCGATGTCCTGAAAAAGGAAGTTTTTGAAAACGGCAAATTATTTTTAGGCATTTGTCTTGGCATGCAGCTCCTGGCCGAGGCAGGCGAGGAGGGCGGAGAACACGCGGGTCTGGGTTGGATAAAGGGTCGCGTGCGAAAATTACGGGTCGACGAAATGAAATACCGTTTGCCGCACGTGGGTTGGAACGACGTATCGCCGAAGGAGTCCGCGACGCTCTTCAAAGACGTCCAACCTTCGATTTTTTATTTCGTGCACAGTTTCGCCGTGGAACCGAAGGAGCCTGAAGATATCGCCGCGACATGTGATTACGGCGGACCTTTCGCGGCCGCCATCCAGAGGAAGAATATTTTCGGCGTGCAATTCCATCCTGAAAAAAGCCAGAAGAGCGGATTGGCCGTCCTGCGGAATTTCCTGCAGTTGAATTGAAGCCTATGCTTAAGACGCGGGTCATCCCATGTTTGACGATGAAAGAGGAGCGTTTCGTGAAGAGCGTCCAATTCGCCGAACACCGGAACCTCAGCAGCTACATCGGCGCAGTGCGCGTCTTCAATGCGCGGGACGTGGACGAGATGATCATCCTGGACCTGGACGGACGCAGGTCAGGTTTGAATGTCCGTCTGCTGGAAGACTGCACCCGCGAATGCTTCATGCCGCTTACGATCGGCGGAGGCGTGCGGAGCATCGATGATATCAAAGTATTGCTGAAACTCGGTGCGGATAAGATTTCCCTGAATACGGAGGCGTTCTTGCGTCCGGCTTTGGTTTCGGAGGCGGCGGACATGTTCGGCCGGCAATGCGTGGTCGTTTCGATCGACGTGCGCCGCACAGCAGTCGGCCGGGAAGTTTTCATCGAGGGCGGCATGCGGCCGACGGGGCGTGACGCCGCGGATTGGGCGAAGGAGGCAGAACGGCTCGGGGCAGGGGAAATCCTGCTGACTTCCATCGACCACGACGGGATGATGGACGGTTATGACATCGAGCTCACGAAAACGGTCAGCGATGCGGTCAGGATTCCGGTCATCGCGGCGGGCGGCGCTTCGCGGCCGGAGGATTTTTTGGATGTGATCCGCGAAGGAGGAGCGACGGCCGTGGCGGCCGCCAGTATTTTCCAGTACACCCAAATCACGCCCGCCAACGTAAAGGATTATTTGCGGGCAAACGCTATTGACACTCGTGTCTAATGTTGGTTTACTAGCGTTCAGAACGACGCTTAATTATTAGGTTTTTTTCATATGCCGCAAGTCGCAACGACGGTGCAAGGAGATACCTGGGAACAAGATTTTGGGAGCGCTTACACGGACCGCAACCCGCAATCCGTGGAAGGTCTCGAGGCGCTGCATGCCAAGGATTACGGCGTTTCGCGCAAACAGATGAACGAGGATTTCCTAGGTTCGCTTGACCGCAGCATCCGCATCCTGGAAGTCGGGGCGAATATCGGGCTGCAGATTGAGATGCTCCGGCTCATGGGATTCGAGAACGTGGTCGGCGTCGAAATCAATGAACACGCCATCGAATTGGCGAAGCAGATCCATCCGCAAGCCAAGATCATTAAAGGCAATGCTTTGACGCTCCCGTTCGGCGATAATGAGTTCGATTTGGTCTACACGTCAGGCGTCCTCATCCACATCTCTCCGGATGACCTTGCGACCGTCATGGGCGAAATCGTCCGCGTCTCAAAGAAATACGTCTGGGGCTTCGAATATTTCGCCCCGGAGCTGACCAATATCCCGTACCAGGGCAGGACCGACCTCCTTTGGAAGCGCGACTTCGCCGGTACTTATCTCACACAATTCCCGAACCTGCAGATGGTCAAAGAACAAAAATATCCGATGCTGGGAAGCCAGAATGTCACCCAGATGTTCCTCCTGGAAAAGAAAGCATAATATATGTTCCAATACTGCCGAAACTGCGTGATGCCGAACACTAAACCCGATCTCTTTTTCGATGAGATGGGGGTTTGCGATGCTTGCCGTTCGGCGGAACTCAAGAAAACCATCGATTGGGATGCGCGGCGCAAAGAGTTCGAGGAACTGCTGGACAAGCACCGGAACCGCACGGCTTCGAATTATGACTGTATCGTCCCGGTCAGCGGAGGCAAGGACAGTACGTACCAAGCTTACGTCGTAAAGAAACTTTACGGGATGAATCCGTTGCTCGTGAGTTTCGAGGCGACTAACCGCACCCCGCTCGGCAGGAAAAACTTGGACAACATCAAGTCGGCATTCGGCTGCGATCTGATGGTCTTCGAGAAGAACCCCGTGGTCTACAAGAAGATGTGCCTGGAGGGATTCCGCCGCGTGGGCGACCATGAGTGGCCAAACCATCTGGGCATCTTCACAATCCCGGTCCGTTTGGCTGTCCAGTTCAAGATACCGCTCATCATTTGGGGCGAGAACTCGCAATTGGAATACGGCGGACCTAAGGCGGCGCGCATGAAGAACGTCCTGGACCGCCGCTGGCTCGAGGAATTCGGCGGCCTGCTTGGCCAGCGCCTTGAAGACATGGTCGGCGTCGACGGGATACGCACCGAAGACCTGGTGTCTTACCGTTATCCGACGGAAGAGGAGCTTGCGGCGGCCGGCATCGCGGGTGCGTATCTCGGCTATTACTTCAAGTGGGATGCGCGGCCGCAGACCGAACTCATGCGGACGCAATACGGTTTTTCGGTGAAGGAGGACGGGCCGGTCGAAGGCACATACACCAACTACGAAAATTTGGATGACAACATGGTCTCAATCCACGACTACATGAAGTTCATCAAGTATGGGTTCGGAAGGGCTACGGACCATGCCTGCACGGACGTCCGCAACGGGAGGATAACCCGCGACGAGGCGGTAAAGCTGGTCGGGGAATACGACGGTAAACTCCCGAAGAAAGGCATCAAGGAGTTCCTGGAGTTCTTCAAGATGGACCAGGCCGAGTTCGACAAGACCATCGATGACTTCACCAACAAGGCACTGTTCCTGACCGACGAGAACGGGAAACTCAAACGTGACACCGATGGAAGCCTGATCAAGAAGTACCAGGATTACGGGACTGGGATAGTTTGATTTTCGCAAATATGCCTGAATTCAAAATCAGCGAGCGTTCGGTCGGCCCGGGCCATCCGTGTTTTATCGTGGCCGAAATCTCCTCGAACCACCAGCAGAATTTCGAACAGGCTGTGGACATCGTGAAAGCCGCGGCGGCCGCCGGGGCCGATGCCATCAAGATGCAGACGTATACGGCGGAGACGATTACGCTCGATTCGCGCAAAGATTGGTTCGTCGTCGGCGGCAAGGACAACCCGGAGTCGTGGCAGGAAGAGACATTTTTCGACTTGTATAAAAAAGCTTATTGCCCGTGGGAGTGGCAGCCTAAATTGAAGAAATTGTCCGAGGAATTAGGGATGATGTTTTTTTCGACGCCGTTCGACGATACGGCCGTGGATTTTTTGGAGTCCATGGACGTGCCGTGCTACAAGATCGCCTCATATGAAGCGACCGATATCCCGCTCCTGAAGCGCATCGCCAAAACCGGGAAGCCGGTCATCATGTCCGTCGGTTTCGCCTCGCTTGAGGAGATCGACTACTCGGTCAAAGTTTTGCGCGAGAACGGAGCAAGGGATATATCCCTCCTGCATTGCGTGAGCATGTATTCGGAGACGCCGGATGTCGGAGACATGAACCTCCGCACGATCGCCGATCTGCGCGAACGCTACGGAGTGGTGAGCGGATTTTCCGATAATAACTTCGGCACCGATGTCCCCGTGCTCGCGGTCGCGGCCGGCGCGTCCATCATCGAAAAACATTTCACGACAAACCGCGACAGCGGTTCGTTCGACGCCCGATTCTCGCTGGATGCCGGAGACTGGAAGCGGATGGTCGACGAGATCCGTAGGGTGGAGAAGGTCCTGGGCAAGGTCCATTACGGTCCGGCGAACGAGGCCGAGGCATACAACCGCCGTTTCCGCCGCTCGCTTTTCGTGGCGCATGACGTCAAGAAAGGCGAGGCATTCACCAAAGACAACGTACGCGACATCCGGCCGGCTGACGGCCTTGAGACGCGTTACTTCGATGAGATCCTGGGCAAAGCCGCTTCCCAAGACATCGAAGCCGGCACGCCCCTGAGTTGGTCGTTGATCCAGGGAATGGAATCCCGCAGTTAACCCCAAATGATATGCCGAAGCGCAAACCCAACGTTTTGATAACCTGTGCCGGAGGCAGCGCAAGCCTGTTTTACGCCAAGCGGCTAGCCCGGAGTTACAAAATATTTTTCGTGGACGCGACAGACCACACGATAGCCCGCTTCAAGGGCCTGCCATTCCAGAAGATACCGTTCGGCAACAGTCCGTCATTCGCGCGCGCCATCGACAAGCTCGTCAAAAAATGGAAGATTGACGTCATCCTGCCCGGCGCGGACGAGGAATTGCTACCCGTGAGCAAGTACTGCGCCGCGCATCGCAAGGTGGCCGCCATCATACCCACCGCCCCATTCATCGCGCTCTGCCTCAACAAAAATAAACTGATGCTGGCAATGGACCGCGCGGGAATCTCGCAGCTGCTGCCGTTCCGTAAAATCTCCGAAGTGCGTTATCCGGCCATCGTGAAACCGGTTTACGGCCGCGGCTCAAAAGAAGTCCATAAGATAGCAGGCCGCCGTGAGTTGGAAGGATACCTGCGGTTGTACGGGAAGAAGTTTTCGGACGTGCTGGTCCAGCCGTTCGTGGACGGCGAGGAATACACAGTCTCGGTCATAGTCAACGACAAAAACAAGCTCATCGGGATCGTGCCCAAGCTGGTCATCCTGAAAAGGGGGATTACGCGCATCGCCGTGACGAAGCATGAGAAGCGGATAGAATCGCTATGCAGGGAAATCGTAGAAGAATTCAAGCCCTGCGGCCCGTTCAACGTCCAGCTCAAATATCTCCGCGGCGTCCCGTATGTCTTCGAGATAAATCCGCGTCTCTCTACGACTTCCGTGCTGACGGACGAGGCGTTCGGCAACGAGCTTGATCTGTTCATGCGTTACCGCGGCCAGGACAGAATCCTCAAACCGCCCAAGATGAAATCCGGCGTCTATCTTTACCGCTACGAGGAAAATATCTTCATCAAACCATGACCTTCATCATCGGCGACCTCCACGGTAACGTCACGGAACTTGACCGGCTGATGGAAGTCATTTCACCAGGGCCGGATGACGAATTGGTGTTCCTGGGGGATTATCTGGACAAGAATACCCACACGTTGAAGACGCTTGAACGGCTTGACGGTCTGGCGTCGAGTTTGCGCTGCACATTCCTCCTGGGGAACCATGAATACGTTTGGGATCGTTACCTCAACCACGGAGAAACCCAGCGGCGTGACTTCCTGTTGCGATACGGGTCGGTCGAGACGCTGAAGGAATTGACGCCGAATCCGGAAGCGCTCATCGAACGCGATGATATTCCGGCCATCCGTACGCTGCTCCGGCCGTACCTGGAATTGATTGCGCGCTGCGAACCTTATCGGATCGTGGGCCAGTATCTGGCTATCCACGCCGGGTTGAAACCAGAACAAATCAATCAGGACCCGCTGCAGGTCGAAGAAGCGAATTATTTCCTGCGGCCCGAGAAAATGGACCTCGAAAAGAGGTATCTGGGGAAATATGCAGTGGTCGCGGGACATACGCATCTGGGGGACGAGCCGTTCCAGCGCCAGGGCTATCTGAACCTCGACCTGGGCGCCGGATACGGCCGGTTCCTGGGGGCTTTGCACGTAGAGCAAAACGTGATATACCGATCTGACGGCAAGCGTTTTCCTATCACGCCTGCCGACTGACACTTATGACGCAAAAAAATATCCTGGTCGTGGCAGCCCATCCGGATGACGAACTGTTGGGCGCAGGCGCGACTTTGGCGGCGCACGTGAAGAACGGCGACCGCGTCCATGTCCTCATCCTGGGAGAGGGGATTTTGTCGCGCGAGAACGGTACGTCTGAGGAAATCCAATCGCTCCAAAAGCAATCCGAAGAAGCCGGCCGCATCATAGGCTTCACGACACAGCGCTTCGCCGCATTCCCGGACAATGCTTTCGATACGGTCAGCCTCTTAAGCATCGCCAAAGAAGTCGAGAAGGCAATCGAAGAAACCAGGCCGGAGCGGATCTATACCCATCATGCCTTTGATTTGAACGTGGACCATCGCCTGACGTTCGAAGCCGTGCTCACGGCGTGCCGTCCGTGCAACCCGCAAGCGCCGGCCGAGATACTCTCCTTCGAGACGCTGTCTTCCACCGAGTGGCAAAGCAAACAGGCCGAGCCATTCCGGCCGAATGTCTACATCAACGTGGAACAGACTTTGGAGCAGAAAATCGAAGCGTTCAAAAAGTACCAAAGCGAGATCAGGGAATATCCACACCCGCGTTCACCGGAGGGCATCCGCATCCTGGCGCAATTCCGCGGTTTGGAATCCGGACTCAAAGCCGCTGAAGCCTTTCATCTGGAGCGTGCGATTTTTGAGAAAGGTTTATGACCGACGGGCAGGACAGGATCGTCCGTGCAGCGGGTTCGTCTGACGCGAAAGCAGTTTTCGATATCCGGAACCATCCTGACTCGCGGATTTTTTTCCATAACCATGAGCCCCTGGAATGGGAGGGCCATACCAGCTGGTTCGAGCGGCAATATTTAACAGGCGGAGAAAACAGATGCTACGTAATTGAATTCGCGGGTCGCGTCGTGGGTTACTGCCGCTTGGACGATTGGTCGGCGGGAAGCACTCTCCTTTCGATAGCCGTGGATCCGGATTATCGTGGTCGCGGTCTAGGTACCGCGTTGTTGCACGAGACCGTGCAGCGGATCCCGGCAGGAACGGTCGTCCACGCTGAAGTCGTGGCAGGCAATCTGGCTTCGCGTGCGTTGTTCGAGAGTAATCATTTCATTCTGGATAGGGAATCCGAAGGGGTCATCTATTTCCTGCGCACTGTATGATCAAGTACGGGCTAAAACTTTGGACGAGCAACGATCGAAAGATGTTCGAAGCGGCGGCTGACGGCTTTCGTCGCGGTGAATTCGATTTCATCGAGCTGTATTTCAACCAGGACAAACCGGTCGACGAAGCATCGCTCGACTTATTGCGCTCAGTGCCGGTCACGATCCACGCTCCGAACAGTGGCGCTTTCCACGAGTTCATGTTGGGCGAGGAGCAGGTCGCGGTCTGGCGGCAGGTGGCGGCTCTCGCGGACCGATTCGAAAGCCAGACCATCGTCGTCCATCCAGGCAGGAACCATACGGTCGAGACGTTTTTCGATGAACTACGCAAGATAGACGACCGGCGCATCCTCATCGAAAACATGCCAGGCAAGGATTTGTTCGACCAGCCCATGTTCGGTCATCTCTTGGATGACTTGGAGCGGATCCATGAAAAAAAGCCAATTTGTTTCGATTTTGAGAAAGCGACTAAGGCCGCGGCTTACCAGTATGCGGATTACCGGGAATACATCACGAAGTGTTTAGTGGCCCTGACGCCGGATTACTTCCACATCTCGGGCGGAAAGGTCGGCGACCCGACGGAACAACATGATAATTTGTGGGAAAGCGACATGGATTTTCCTTTCATCAAAAAAGTTTTGCAGGATAACTCAGCGGATAAGGATGTGCGACTCGTGTTCGAGACGCCAAAGGATCCGAGCGGTTTGGATAACGACCTGAAGAACATGGAATTTTTTCGGGATATTTAGGCCAAGGCCTCTTGACATGGGGCCATTTTTTTGATATGAAGTCGGCTGGAGGTGCACCTTGGAAAAGGTACCGAAGGGCAGAAAATTATTTGCCACCAATCACGACGTGGGTAGCGCGCAGGCCATGATTCCGGTCCTGTCGCAGCTCAAGGCGCGCGGGGACGCGGTTCTGACATTCTCTGTCCAAGACGCTCCTGCCGGAGTCGCCTTTCAACTCGCCGGTCTCGGACCATTGATCCAGTCGCCTGAACTGGTCAATCTGCAGACCATACGGTCGATCCTCGAAGTCGAGAAGCCGGATGCGATACTGGTCGGCGTTTCCAACAAGGATGACGGCAGCGAGAAGCTGGCGTTGCAGGCCGCGGTAGAGATGGGGATTCCGTCTCTCGTCGTCCTCGAGACCTGGCCAAAAGCATGGATGGACCTCAGGGGCTCGCGAGACATCCCGCTTTATACCAGGGCATCGTGCGTCTGCGTGCCGGACAGCGTCTCGCGTGAGATCCTGCTGAAATCCGGGTTCGCCGAGGCGCGAATCGCGGTGACCGGAAACCCGTGCCATGACGATCTGGCGGAATTCAAGCGCGAGCGCCAGGCTCTGCGGTCGGAGTATCGCTCACGTCTGGGCCTGCCGCAGGATGCGGTCGTCTTCCTGTGGTGCGTGACTTACGACCTCGACGACCCGGCAATGAATACGCCGGACTACGTCGGGTGGCTTGGCATCAGGGAAGAGGAGCTTGCGCTTGAATTCCTCACTTCCATGCGCGACTACTGTTGCCTCGGCGATCCACCGCTCCACGCATTCCTGCGCCAGAAGCCGTCATATCGGTCGGATCGCGTGCGGCAGCTGATCGCAGACACCTGCCCGGCGGTCGCGTTCGACAACGCGAACGACAGGCGCGGCATTCCCGCGCTGCTCGCCGCGGACATCGTCGCCGGCCATTCGACCATCGTGATTCAGACGGCTGCGCTTCTCGGCATCCCGGCGGTGTATTACATGCCGAAACTCACCAGGGACGACCCCATGGTCACGAATGCACTGGGCCTCACCGCGCCGATGTATCGAGAAGGACAGCTGCGTGAATTGATCCGAGAGCTAGCATCGGATCCCGCGAAAACGATTGGGGATATCCGGAGCCAAATGCGGAGCATGGATCTTCCGGAGAATGCCGCAGGAAATGTGGTCGAAGAAATCGACCGTCGGCTGCGTCTGAGGATATAGTTAATCTCTCACCAGTGACCCGTCCCAGCTTGGACGGGTCACTTTTTCGTCTCAAACTATTTATTAATCTGTTCCGTCACCGCCTTGGCGATGAGAGCCACGGCTTCGGGATTGGCCAAGGTCGTGGTTTCGGAAATCTCTTCGGCAATCACGATTTGGCGCAACAAGCGCCGCATTATCTTGCCGCTCCTTGTCTTGGGCAGTTCGGGGACGAAGAAATATTCTTTGGGTTTTGCGATGGGCCCGATTGCGCTGGCCATGTGGCGGTTCAGGGTCGTGATGAGCTCGGCGTCCTGGACGGCATCCATTTTCAGGACCACGAAAGCGATGAGCCTTTGGCCAGTCACGGCATCAGGGATGCCCACGACCGCAGCTTCCACGACCGAGGGGTATTCGGTGAGCGCCGCTTCGATTTCCGCATTGCTCATGTTATGTCCGGACACGATGAGGATGTCATCCTCGCGGCCCAGGATCCAAAAGTTCCCATCCTCGTCCTGGCGCGCCCGGTCATGGGTGAAATATGCGCCGCGGATCTGGCTCCAGTACGTTGAACGGAAACGTTTGGGATCGCGCCAGATACCGCGCAGCATGGACGGCCAGGGCTCGGTGATGACCAGATGGCCGGGTTGGTCTGATGCGATGCGGCGGCCGCTGTCATCCACGACTTTGACCGAGACGCCGGGCAGGGGATGGGAAGCGCTTCCCGGTTTTTGTTTTTTGAGGTCAGGCGCGAGCATGATCATGCCGGTTTCGGTCTGCCACCAGGTGTCCATGATCGGGCATTTTCCATGGCCGACTTGTTTGCGGTACCAGTGCCAGGCTTCCGGGTTGATCGGTTCGCCGACGCTGCCCAGGAGCCGCAGCGACGAGAGGTCATATTTTTTCGGCAAGTCAAATCCGGTCCGCATGAATGAACGGATGGCCGTCGGCGCCGTGTAGAAGATGGTGATGTGGTGTTTTTCGCACAACTTCCAGACGCGTCCCGGATCGGGCCAGTCCAGCGCGCCTTCGTACAGGAAGACCGTGGATCCGCAGGCCAGCGGCGCGTAGACGACGTAGGAATGGCCGGTGATCCAACCGATGTCGGCCGTGCACCAATAAACGTCGTCCGGGCGGATGCCGAAGACATGCCGGAAGCTCGTGACAGCGCCGACAAGATATCCGGCCGTGGTATGCATGATGCCTTTGGGTTTGCCGGTAGTGCCGGAGGTGTGCAGGATGAACAGAAGGTCTTCGGCGTCCATGGGGCGCGGTGCGACATATGTTTCAGCACGAGCCAGGACATCGTCCCACCAGAGGTCGCGTCCGCGTTTCATTTTGGCAGGTTCAGACGCTCCGACATGGCGGACTACGATGACTTTCTTGACGGTCGGACAGGATATGAGGGCCGCGTCAGCGTTCCGCTTCAGCGGAATCGTCTTGCCGCGCCGGGAAGCGCTTTCGCAGGTGATGAGGACTTTGCTGCCCGAATCCTGGATGCGCTTGGCCAGGGCATCGGAGCCGAAACCGCCGAACACGACAACATGCGGGGCGCCGATGCGGGTACAAGCCAGCATGGCGACCACAGCTTCCGGGACAAGTCCCATATAGAGCGTGACGCGCTGGCCTTTTTTCACTCCGAGCTTGCGCAGGCCGTCCGCGCAACGGTTGACCTGTTCGTAGAGCTCGTGATATGTCAGTTTGCGGACCTTTCCGTCCTCCGCCTCCCAAATGATCGCGGTTTTTTTCGCATTGTTCGTCAGGTGCCGATCCAAACAGTTAGCTGAAACATTCAGCTTGCCGCCCACGAACCAGCTGACTTTGGGCATGCGACCTTGCCTTATTTTTTTCCAAGGCCGTAGCCAGTCCACGGCGGACGAAGCTTGGGCCCAAAATCCGTCGTCTTTCTTGTTTGTCGTATTCCGTTTAGTAGGCATGTGAATATCGGCATCATACGAAAACAGGACGGCCTTGTCGAGTTCGTTTTCAGGACGGAACCGAGGCTTGACCATGAGGCGGATTTGGGATAAGTTCGGTTCCGGACAATTCCCAGGGAGGATTATTGATGGAGTACTTTTGGCTTGATGCAGAGATGCGACTTCCGCGGCCCGATGACCTCGAATCAATCAATGCTCTGTTGAAGAGATTGAGCCCCAACAGCCCCAAGCTGGCGATGGCGGATATCGAACGCATCGCACGCATTGAAAGCATGTCGGTCGTTTTTGCCCGCGATACGGACGACAAGGACCGTATCGTCGGAATGGCACGGATCGTTTCGGTCCCTATGCTCGTGGGCCGCGAAGGCGTCGTCGAAGATGTCGTTGTGGACCAGGCATGCGGTGGAAGGGGAATAGGGACGCAGCTCATGCTGAACCTGCTGGCTCGGGCGCGCACCTTGGGCCTAGTCCGCGTCGTGCTCACTACCTGGCCTGACCGCGAAGCGGCCAACAGGCTCTACTCGACGCTCGGTTTCGAACGGCTAGGCATCAACTACTACCGTTTGGAACTCTGATCTTGACCGGCCCCCCTTCGCGGTGCGGCCGGTTTTTCGTGGGCGGCGCTTGAATCATCCGGCAATAGATGGCAAGATGGAAAACGTTATGCCGAATATCTCAATCATGGGCACTGGAATGGTCGGTGGCGCACTTGACCGGTATTTCAAGTCGCAGAACGTGACGGCCGGGCTTTACGATCCGCCGAAGGGTTTTGATGACGTCGAAGTCCTGCGCGACGCGGACGTCATCTTCCTCGCCGTTCCGACGCCGTATTACCTTGACGGTTCAGGCTTCGATGATTCATTCATGCGGGCGGCCATCGAAGCGATTCCCGTCGCAGGAAAAACGATCGTGCTCAAATCCACCATCACGCCGGGGACGACCGAAAAGTTCCAGGCGCTTTATCCCCAGCATCGCGTGCTGTTCAATCCTGAATTCTTGACCGAGACTACGGCTGACCATGATATGCAGTTTCCCAAGCGGCAGATCGTGGGCTACACGCCGGAATCGCGCCGCGACGCCGAACTCGTCATGGGCATATTGCCGAGCGCGCCGTTCGAGAAGATCGTGCCGGCCAAGGAAGCGGAAATGACAAAATACTTCGGCAACGCTTTTTACGCGCTCAAAGTCGCATATGCCAACCAGATGTACGATCTGTGCCAGAAGATGGGCGTGGATTACGACCTGGTCAAGGATTGCGCCAAAGCCGAGCCCATGATCGTGGGCGACTCGCGTAATACGCATCTTGAGATCTTCCATAAAGGCTACCGCGGCTACGGCGGCAAATGCCTGCCCAAGGATACGCGGTCAATCATCCAGCTCGCCGAGCGGTTCGGCGTGGATTTGGCGCTTCTGAAGGAAGCTGAAAAATTCAATAACGAGCTCCAGAGGTCCCAGGGCATAGATATCCAATGGAAGGAAGGAAGTCCGGATAAGGTTTAGGCCTTGAAGGAAAGCGAAGTTTGAAGTAAGCTCGATAAACCATCAATATGGCGACTTATCTAGTCACCGGCGGCGCCGGTTTCATCGGTTCGAACCTCGTGGACAAACTTCTCGAGGCCGGACACAAGGTCCGCATAATCGACAACCTGTCGACTGGAAAGCGCGAGCGCGTCAATCCGGCCGCGGAGTTCGCGCTGGCCGATTTCACGGATCTTGAAGCCATCCGGCCGCACTTCCAGGGCGTGGACGGCGTGTTCCATCCGGGCGCTTTGCCACGCATCCCGTTATCCATCGACCAACCCATCGAAACCATGCAGGCAAACGTGATGGGGACTTTGAATGTGCTGGTGGCGGCGCGCGACGCCAAAGTCAAACGCGTGGTTTATTCGGCTTCGTCATCGGCATACGGCAACCAACCGGAATTGCCGCTGCGTCCGGACATGCCAGCGAATCCGCTCAATCCTTACGCCTTGCACAAGTATATCGGCGAGAAGCTGGCCGAGCAGTTCAGCCGACTCTATGGTTTGGAGACGGTCTCGTTGCGGTATTTCAACGTCTACGGTCCGCACATGGCCGACGAAGGCGCGTACGTGACGGTCATCTCGCATTTCAAGCGACAGCACAAAGCCGGAGAACCCCTGACCGTGGCTGGCGACGGCGAACAGACGCGGGATTTCACGCATGTCCATGACGTGGTCCGTGCCAATATTTTGGCCATGGAATCGACGAAGGTCGGAAAAGGAGAAGTCCTGAACGTGGGCGGCGGCGAACAACACAGCATCAACAAAATCGCGCGCATCGTGGGCGGCGAAATTAAATTCATCCCGGCGCGTCAGGCTGAGGCGCGGGATACGAAAGCGGACATAACTTTGACGCGCGAACTTTTGGGCTGGGAGCCGCAAATCAAATTCGACGATGGTTTACGCCAGCATCTGCGTGACGAGGGGATAGAGCCGGCGGAATGACAAAATCAAAAACATCATCCTCGAGGATGATGTTTTGTTTCAGGTCCCTTTCCTGCGCAACACGATTCCGATTGTCTTGAGCAGTATCGCGACGTCCAAAAGCGGGGAGCGATTCTTGATGTAGTACAGGTCGTATTGGAGCTTTTTCAGGTTGTCCTCGAAGGTGGAAGCGTAAGGGAAATTGACCTGGGCCCAGCCGGTGAGCCCGGGTCGCGTAAGATGGCGCAGTCCGTAATATGGCATCTGGCGGGTCAGCTCTTCGACGAATTCAGGGCGTTCGGGCCTTGGACCGATGAGCGACAAGTCACCACGCAAGACGTTCCAGATCTGGGGCAGTTCATCCAGCCGCGCCGAGCGCAGGAATTTTCCGACTTTGGTGATGCGCGGATCGTCGACGGTCGCGAATTGCGGTTTGCCGGAAGATTCGGCGTCGCGTTTCATGGTCCGCAATTTTAAGATGCGGAACGGTTTGCCGTGTTTGCCTATGCGGATTTGCGTATAGAAGACCGGACCCGGTGACGTCAGCTTGATGAGGATGGCCAGGAAAGGCAGGACGACGAGGGTGAATAGGCCGATAGGCAGTGACAGGATGATGTCGCAGATCCGTTTGACGGCGTCATACCAGGCTTTTTCGTTTTCGCGCAGATGCTCCAGGAACCATGTCTGGGAGACGTATTCGAGAGGCACGCGGCCGGTGACCGTTTCTTCGAGCGTGGCGCGGTCGACCAACGTCACGGGCGTGAACAGGGTCTTATACAGCGAATCGCGCAAGCCGGGGATATCATCCGGTTTGTGGCCCATGACGATGGTGTGGATGCCGCGCTCCTTGAGGATCTGGTCAATGAGGTCAACGGACACGTGCCAAGTTATGCGGCCGTCGTCAAAACGCGTTCCCGGCGCGGTTTCGGCCACGGCGACCAATTCGAAACCGAGTGCGCTCGAGTCCAGGAGCGTATTGAGGCGCTGGGCGTCATTGGCGTGGCCGATGAACAAAATTCGGTTGCGGAATAGCGCGGGTGCGATGAGCTTATTGAAAGCCAGGCGCCAGGTATATCCCAGCAGCAGGATGAGTACGAAGTCCAGAATCAGGTTGGTGCGCGGCGCGATACCGAAGAAGGGGAAGAGGTAGAAAAAGCCCAGAGCCAGGGCCAGGTTGACGACCATGCCTTCCAGGAAAGTCCGGAAAAAAGTCAGGGTATCGCGGGTCAGCGAAAGGTTATACAGGCCGACGATATAGAAGGAGACGAGCCAGATCAGGCCTAGGATGGCGAACGGCAGGGCGTGGATTTGGAGATTGTATTGATCCAAACCACCGTTACGTAAAAGCAGGGTCAGCAAGAGCGCGGCCGAAAAAACCGCGTAATCTCCGGCGACCAGCAGGAGCCGTTTGACCTTGATGCCGAATTGGTACATATCTTTCGGTAGATTCGCATAATTATCAGGTTCTGTCGAGGTTCTGGATGGACTTCGGATTCTCGGCAATTGTTTTGACGGAATCCGGATATTCGTGCTAACTTTGGACAAATTATGCAGTTATCGATCGTGATTCCTTGTTACAACGAGGAGCGGACTATCTCAACGGTCCTGCATAGGGTCGCGACGATCGGCTTGCCGGAAGGTTGGACGCGGGAAATCATCGTCGTCGACGACTGTTCCACCGACGGCACCTGGCCGCTGATCCAAAAACTCCAGAGCGAGATCATGTCTTCCACGCCAGGGTTGCGGATCCGGGCGGTCAGGCGTGAGAAGAACGGCGGCAAGGGTGCGGCCTTGAAGACCGGCATGGTCTTGGCGCAGGGTGACTTCATCCTGATCCAGGATGCCGATGACGAATACGAACCAGGGGATTACCCGCTTCTATTGGAACCGATCATCCAGGGAAAGGCTGACGTGTCTTTCGGTTCGCGCATCCTCGGGAAGAATTCGGTCCCATTCAATGCCGTGTATTTTTACGGCGGTTTGATGGTGACGAAATTCTTCAACCTTTTCTTCAATACCAAGCTGACCGACATCACGACGTGCTACAAAGTCTTCCCGCGTTCGTTCGTCCCTTTCCTGAGCATCCTGCCGAGCGATGACTTTTCGTACGATGCAGTCGAACTTACGCACCAACTGGTGGTCATGGGGCGGGTCGTGGAGGTCCCGATACGGTATAACGCCAGGACCAGGAAAGCCGGGAAGAAGCTGAACTGGCGCCATGGCGTGAAGTGCGGCGTCGCCATCCTCAAGGAGAAGCTGAATCTGGACGGGATCATCGCCCATCTGCGTTTCCGGAAGATCCTGAAGCGCGTAACGACCGGGCATCTCGTGGATCTCGGCTGCGGGTCAAACCCGCGGCTCCTGTTTGCGCTGCGGGACAGGATAAGCCAAGGCAGCGGAGTTGACCGCAAAACGAACGAGTTCCGTTCGGACAAGCTCCGGATCTATCGTTCGAATTTCGACGAAGAGAATCCGCCGCCGTTCCCCGCTGACCTGCAGGGAGCCGACCAGGCCGTCATGCTCGCCGTGCTTGAGCATCTGCATTGCCCGAAACAAGTCCTGACGAACCTGCACGCCCTGCTCAGACAAGACGGCGAAATCCTTTTGACCACGCCTTCGACTTTCTCCAAGCCGATTTTGGAATTCCTGGCTTTCGGGTTAGGTATCATCGACAAGAACGAGATTAGCGATCACAAGCATTATTTTTCCCGTTCAGAACTCAAGGAGCTTTTGCGCAGCGTCGGGTTCAAGGATATCGAACATAAATATTTCGAGTTCGGCATGAACCATTTTGTCACAGCTAAAAAATAAAAATATTTCCCGCATATGGTCAAGAAAGTAATCTCGTTCCTGGATCGCCATCTGACCAGGCGCGGTGCCATACTCGTCCTCGTATCGCTGGCCGCACAGCTTATCGCCCTGGGTCTCTTTGCCCATTATGCCTCGGCGAACAAGCTCGACATGTTCCAGCTCATCGGCGACGAGAACAGCTATCGGGTCACGGCTTTGAACATGCTGAACGCCAGGGTTTTTTCATATTCAAAAGGAGCGCCATATTATCCTGACACGGTACGTACTCCCGGGTATCCGCTCCTGTTGTCGGTCTTTTACGCCGTGACAAGGAATTGGATGGCCGTAACCGTGCTCCAGACCGTGTTGCTCGCCTTCACGCCCTTTGTCCTGTATCTGATCCTGAAGAAAATAAACGAACGATATGCATTCGTCGCCGCCATGGTTTTTGCGCTGGAACCGTTGCGGGTGCTTTTTTCGAACGTCCTGATGAGCGACGTTTATTTCACCCTGGTTTTCCTCATCGGATTGTTGTTCTTCATGCAATGGCTGGAGAAGGATGAACGGAAATGGCATCTCGTCGCATCCGGCCTTGTATTCGGTTATTCGACCATGGTGCGCCCGTCCGCTTTGTTCCTTTGGGCACCGCTCTCGCTCGTGATCATGTGGAAATACGGAAGACGGGGATTCAAGACGGCGCTTTGGAAAGTCGCGGTGTTCGCGGCCTCGTTCTTCGTCATCATTTTTCCCTGGATACTCCGGAACTATTTCATTTTCGGCGTGCCCTCGATTTCAGTAATCGGTACGTACAGCCTGGCCCATGTCAACGCCTTGTGGTTCGACGCGGAAAAAAGGGGGATAACGATACCTGAGATGAATGAGCGCTTCAATGCGATGCTGCCGACGCTCGAAAGCGACCGCAGCCCTTCGTTGACCATGGAGCCTATCCTGAAGAAATATTTCTTCGACGTCGTCTCCTCCGATCCAGTGGGTTACGCCAAATACCAGATAATCAAGACCATCCCGTTCATGATCACCGATGGACTACGGGCGCCGGCCACACTGATGGGGATTGTGCCGCCATCGGATTCCGTCCCGAACATATCCAACATATTCATGCATCGGCAGTTCGGCGAATTGGCCGCATACTTCAGGAGCCAGCCCTTAGTCGCCATGCTCCATCTGTTCGGCACAGCTTTCTGGCTTTGCGCCTGGATCCTGGCTTCCGTTGGCCTGTTTTCCATGGTTAAGCAAAAACCGACCCGGACCCTCGGCATACTCATGATCCTGTTGTTCATGTATTTCGTCGCCATCTATCACGGCCCGGCTGGACAAGGACGGTATCGGTTTCCGCTCGACGGTTTCTTGATTTTTTTCTCCATCCTCGCCTTGGATAGGATCATCCAACCATGGCGCAAGCCTCGAATAGGCCATCAGTCCCACCAAGAGCAGCCAAATGGGGGCTCGGCTTAGCCGATGGAATAAATCCCTTCCGGGATTCGACACTTTTTGGACGCGAAGCTACACTTATCGGGTACATGGGTAAAAGGAGCGGAAACATCATCATCAGCTTTATCAGCCTGATAATGGTATTTTTTTGTTTTGCTTCGGCCGCTCCGGTCTCGGCAGCTGCCGTAACAGGAGTCACTACAAACGACACTTTCGCCTCTAAGCAGTGGTATCTGGATTCGATCCATGCCCGTGAAGGATGGAACATGGCTACAGGCAGCAAGGATGTCATCGTGGCCGTGATAGACAGCGGCGTGGATATCGAGCACCCGGACATCAAAGCCAATATCTGGTCGAATCCGAGCGAGATAGCGGCGAACCACAAGGACGATGACGGGGACGGTTATGTTGACGACATGCACGGCTGGAATTTCATCAAGACATCGAATGACGTCAAGCCGATTCACCAAGCCGACGGTTTGCGCGAAGCCTGGCTCCACGGTACGGCTGTCGCTTCGCTGATTGCGGCTGTGGGGAACAATGATATAGGCATCAGTGGCGTAGCTTGGAACGCAAAAATCATGCCGCTCGTGGCTTTGGGGTCGGATGGGTATGGGCAGGACCAGGATATCGTGGACGCTATTCATTACGCCGTGGCCCATGGGGCGGATGTCATCAACTTGAGTTTCGTGGGCGCTGATTTCGATACTGGATTGGATCAGGCTATCGGAGAAGCAACTTCGCAAGGCGTCCTGGTCGTGAGCGCTGCGGGAAACAGCGAGAGCACCAAAGGCGACAACATGGACCTCACGCCAGGTTATCCGGCTTGCGACAAAGGCGCTGCGGGACGAGGCTCGCTGACGGTTTCTGCTTTGACCAGGGGCGGACAGAGGGCGCCGTACGCCAATTATGGCGCGTGCGTAGACGTCAGTGCGCCAGGCGAGGACTTGTTTGCTGCCCGGCCGTCATACGATCCGCAGACCAAGCAGCCGGCAGCCGGTTATATCGACGACCTGACTGGCACATCGGTGGCCGCACCGCTTGTGAGCGGCTTGGCTGTTTTGCTCAAATCCAAGCATCCGAGTTGGACGGCCGACGAATTGGCGCAGCGTATCATCGAGACTTCTGATCCGCTGAAAGATCTGCCGGCAGAGATGCGGGGCAAGTTGGGCCGCGGCCAGATTAACGTCGCCCGTGCGCTCCAGGATGATGATGCGGCAAGGCGTTTGGGGCCGGTTTTCCTTGAAGCGTCGGCTACCGGACAATCTCCGGAAATCCGCATCTTGTCCGAGGACGGGCATGAACTTAACCGTTTTTATGTCGGCGACACAGGCGATTTGCGGGGAGTCCGTGCTTCTTTCATCCGTTGGACCGGAAGCCGGAATCCAGAGATCGCCGTCAGCATGATCGGAGACCAAGGCGGCGCGTGGCGCATCTATAGGACTGACGGAGTGCTGGTGGCCGCAGGGGATTTGGGAGGAAATATCCGTGGCGGCCTGTATCTGGCATCCCAGGATCTGGATTATTCGGGACACGATACCTTGTTCCTGGGCGAAGCTGACGGTAACCGCGCCTGGTTAGTGTCAGCCGGCGCACCGACACCGGTTGTGTTCGTGCCGTTCACGTCTGCCGGAACACGGGGCGTCTCCGGTTTGTCAATAATGCGTCCTGTTGCGGCATTCCTTGTCGCCCAACGGTTCGGCGATGGGCAGACGGCAATCGTCGGAAGCGGCGGCAGTACCCTGGCTGCAGGTAAGATAGGGATTAAAAGCGGAGTCCAGGGGTGGCTGACGCGGCGTGCCCAAGATAAACAGGGCAGACAGGCGTATGACATCGTATCCACCGACGGGCGGCTGGTGTTCGTCAACGACGCCGTGGGGTTGAAGATCGCCAAAGACCCGGTGCAGATTTCGCGCTGGACCCAGATTCCGGACGGCGAAATCCGATCCGGCGGCTGGAAATATTTTGAAGCATGGCCACGCTGACGCCCAAAATGTTGGTTGACCGCATCTGGAACGAGAGACTGAGGCTTGTCACATTTTTTGTCGTCGGCATCTCGTCGCTAGGTCTGAACCTCGGGTTGTACGCCCTGCTTTCCCGTGTCATTTGGCCGGCGGGCCCAAGGACTTTGGAGAATGCGATCGTAGTCGTGATAGTCACGGCCGCCAACTTCGAGGCGAACCGGCATTTCACTTTCGCCAAGCAGAGATCGGTGGGAGCCGTGTTCCGTTTCGGGATGGTCGCGGTTTTCGCCATGGCCCTGAACAGCCTGTTGTTTTGGATCGGCCACGCGGTGCTCGGTATGTATGACCTTCTCGTGATTATAATGGTGACCGCGGTGATTGCGTTTTTCACTTTTGCTTCCCATCGGCTATTCACTTTCCATGACCATCCATGGCGCCATGTGCGGCGGTTAAGGCGCCGGGACAGCCAAGACGGACCGCCACTACAATGATGGCGGAGGCTGCGCTATAATGTGCCCAACATGCCACAACAACCCATATTCGACCGCAGGAACGTGCTGGTGACCGGCGGCGCCGGTTTCATCGGGTCGCATCTGTGCGAACGCCTGGTCAAAGAGGCGCACGTCATCTGCGTGGACAATTTCATCACCAGTTCGGTGTCCAATATCGAGCACCTGCTCCAGGACCCGAATTTCGAGTTCATCAACCACGACATCATCCAGCCGCTGGAGATCGACAGCCTGACCGAGCTGGAACGGTTCAAGGTGCGCTTCCAGGGGATCCAGGAGATTTACCATCTGGCTTGCCCGATTTCCAAGCGTCATTTCGACGACTTCAAGATCGCGACCGTGCTGACGAATTCCGTGGGCGTCAAGAACGTTCTCGACATCGCGGTCAAATACCACGCCAAGATCCAGTATGCCTCGTCCAGCGTTCTGTACGGACCGCGCCAGCCGGGCAAGACCCATTATGCCGAGACCGACGAATGCCACATCGACCACCTGACGTCGCGCGGCGCCTACGACGAAGGCAAGCGTTTTTCCGAAGCTATTTTGCAGACTTACGCCGATGTTTACGGTTTGGACGTCAAGATTGCGCGCATCTTCCGGTCTTACGGGCCGCGCATGAAGATATTCGACGGCAACCTAATCCCTGACATGGTGCTGTCCGCGCTCGACAACAAGGATATCGTCATCGCCGGCGACGAAGAGACGCGCACCTCGATGACCTTCGTGACCGACATCGTGGATGGCATGGTGCGCCTCATGTCCACGCCGGTGGACATCACGCTCCTGAACCTCGGGTCAGACCAGGATATCAGGCTCGTGGCCATCGCCCAGAAGATCCTCCAAATGACTGGCTCCACCTCGCGCATCCGTTTCGAGCCGCCGTTCATGCATTACATCGAAGCTGGCTTGCCTGATACGACCCGTGCCCGAGAGATACTTGGCTGGATGCCGCTCGTGCGCCTGGATGACGGCTTGCTCAAGATGATCGATTTCGCCAAATCGCACAAAAATTTGATTTCATTCTGACCTAAACAGCAAATATATGCCAAACGGAAACGAACAATTCGACAAGAAGAATGTGCTGGTCACCGGAGGAGCGGGCTTCATCGGTTCGTTCCTGTGCGAACAGCTGCTCAAAGATTCACGGGTCATCTGCGTGGATAACTTCGTGACTTCGCAGGAGTCGAACATCGACCACTTGCTCAAGAACCAGGACTTCGAGTTCATCCGGCACGATTTTAACACGCCGTTCGACCCGGAGATTTTCCCGGAATTGGCGCGTTTCAAGATAAAGTTCCAGGGCATCCAGGAAATTTACCATCTGGCCTGCCCGACCAGTCCGAAAAAGTTCGACCAATATAAGATACAGACGCTTTTGGCGAATTCTCAGGCGGTCAAGAACGCATTGGATCTGGCCGTGCGTTACCATTCTAAAATCCAGCTGTCGTCGGCCTCGGTGGTATATGGTCCGCGGTCAGCCGATAACCGGCCATTCAAGGAAGAGGATTTCGGTTCCATCAACACGCTGTCGGAACGCGCCTGCTACGATGAAGGCAAGCGCTATGCCGAGACCATGTTCGAGACATACCGCCAGGTCTACAAGATCGAGACCAAGATTTCGCGCATCTTCCGCACTTATGGTCCGCGCATGCCGTTGTATGACGGGCAGATGGTCCCGGATTTCATCACCGACGCCTTGGACAATAAGGATCTGATCATCTACGGCGACGAGACGTTCAAGACGTCGCTGACCTACGTCTCAGACATCGTGGACGGCATGCTGAAGCTCATGGCCGCACCGGCAGATATCGGTCCGGTCAACCTGGGGAGCGATTTAGATATGCCGCTCGTGGACGTGGCGCAGCGCGTCATCGAAATGACCGGCTCGACTTCGCGCATCACTTTCGAACCGCCGCTCATGTTCATGACGCAATTGGGTCTGCCTGACATCGCCAAAGCTAAAGAAAAATTGGGCTGGCTGCCGCTGGTGCGCCTGGACGAAGGTTTGAAGAGGGCAATCGATTACACTGTGGCGCACAAGAGTTTGTTGGGGTTCAAAATGTAGGGGCGGGCTTGGGAATAAATTTTTATCGCTGCGGGGCTCGTTTTGGCATATCTCGAACACATCCTCGCTGATAAAAATTTATTCCCAAGCCCTTTTGGGGGAGGGGGAAGAAAAAAAGAAAAATGTCATCTCGACCGTAGCGGAGAGATCTTCAAAATGATTCTAACTGCTCTTATATTTATACGCTTTCATCGTGACGCCGCTGATGGCGAGGGGGAAGGAAGTGAATTTGTATTTCTTGGGGCAGGCTTTTTGGGCGGACTCGGTCAATAGGATTTCACTTCTTTCGGCCGTGTCTTCTCCGAGTTTGGACGCTAGGTTCATCTCGTTGCCGTACATGTCGTCGCAGGCCAGGAGCGTGAGGCCGTAGCCGATGCCGATGGACACGTAGATGTCGCTTTCGTCCGGCGTCGAGAGGTTGGCGACCTCCATGTCGTGGTTAATCTCGATGGCGGCAGCCAGGGCATTCTCGGGTTTAGGGAAGGCGGCAAAGGCATTGTCGGCTTCAAATTTTACGATCAAGCCTTTGTTTTTAGAAATTACCGGCGCGACCACGCGGCGCATGCGGCGGATCATGGCCAGGTAATGGATGATGCCATAGCGCTGGACCAGCCGCGAGAAGCCGGACATGTCCAGGACGAGCATGGAGACTTTCTTGTCGAAAGTTTTTTTTATCTTGGCGTCTATCTCTTTGGATTTTTCAGGATGTTCGACACGCTGGATGAGAAGTTTGTCCAGGACGGAACAAGAAGGGAGGGCTGAAAGGTTTGTCTTCGGCATATGCTGGGAGTTTAGCATAAAAAGGGGTGGGCCTGGGAATAAATTTTTATCGCTGCGGGTCTCGTTTAGTTAGACCTCGAACACATCCTCGCTGATAAAAAATCATTCCCAAGCCCTTGTGGGAGAGGAGATTCGGTTTGATATTTCGCTGCGGGGCTCGTTCAGGTGTATCTCGAACACATCCTCGCTGACACGAACTCGTACCCAAGCCCTGGGGGGAGAAGGATGAAGGAAAGAACAAAGCTCCGGAGTGCCGGAGCTTTGAGAAGAGTAAACTGCGAGCCGCAGCCATACATCGGCTGCGGCCGGCGACAAGGACAGAGGCGGGTCCGTACCGTCCTTTCGACCTGGGTTTTAGGCTTTTCAGCGGGCCTTGCGGCAAGCGCCTATTTCGCCACCTCCAATCATCAGGTAACCTCAATCTTACTACCGCCGCAAGCCAGACCTCCCCGATCAGTCTGGCCCTGCGCATACGGCGGGTTCGTATGGCGGTATGTTTAACGAGATATTCCGATTATGTCAACGGGCTCAAATGCGAAACCCCCGATGCGAGAATGCAATCGGGGGTCGGGGAGGGGGTGCGGAGGGGTCGGCTAGCGCTCGCAGACGAGGTGGCCGGAGCCGTCCGTGAGGCGGATGAAGCCTTTGACATACTTGCCGCCCTCGATGTAGCCGTCGATGAGCCAGCAGTTTCCCGAACCGTCTTCGGCTCCGATCAAGATCACCTTGAGCGTCACGGTCGCATCGTACTCAGGCTTGCCGTCGGCGGGCTTGACCTTGCCGGAGAGCTTGACCGCAGCCCGGTCGTCTTGCCCGACAGTCAGCAGGCTGGCGAGGAAGGGATGGAGGGAATTGCCCGCATTGAAGAAATTGAAATGGAACTTGAGGTCAGCGATCATCTTGGCCAATCTCCTTGAGTGCCGCGGGATTGCGGACTGTGTTTTATATCACAATCCAGCCAAAAAGTCAAGGGAAAGAGGGGAAGCTCGGGTATGGATTTGTATCGCTGCGGGGCTCGTTTAGGTATACCTCGAACACATCCTCGCTGATACAAATCCATACCCGAGCTTATTAGGGGAAAGGGAAGCCGGGAGATGGAGCTAAGGATTGGCAAAAATGGCTTAGATAACGTAAGCTACCGTCATGCGCGTAATTGCCGTAATTCCAGCCTTAAATGAGGCGTCGCGGATAGGGGAAACCATAGAAAAAGTGAAGCCGCTCGTGGACGGCATTATTGTCATAGACGACGGTTCGGCGGATGCGACTTCGGAGGCGGCGAAGGCGGCTGGGGCGACGGTGCTTCGGCATGCCATCAACCGCGGGCAGGGCGCGGGGCTCAAGACCGGGACTGTGGCGGCTTTGAGGCTGGGCGCGGATGTCATCGTGCACATCGATGCCGACGGCCAGCATGATCCGTCTTTCATCCCGGTTCTGGTCGAACCGATCAAGAACGGGATGGCGGATGTGGTCATGGGTTCGCGTTTCATGGGGTTGCAGCCGGTCGGCGTACCGCTGACGCGCAAGCTTCTGCATCGCGCCATCCGTATCTTCAATTCTCTGGTCATGGGCATACCGAAGAAACTGACTGATCCGCAGAGCGGGTTGCGGGCGTTGAACTCCAAAGCCGCGCAACAGCTCGACTTCAAACAGGACCGCATGGCGCATTGTTCCGAGTTGTTGAAGCTGATCACGCGGTCTGAATTGCGCTGGCAGGAAGTGCCGGTCAAGGTGATATATTCCAAAGACACATTGGCCAAAGGCAACCAGAATCTGGATGCGGTGAAAATCGCGTGGCAGCTTTTAATCGGAATGTTTGATAGATGATTCTGTCTGTTACTTTTATCCTTTCATTCCGTCATTTCGACCGAAGTGGAGAAATCTCTGGATCAAGAGACCTCTCGACTTCGCTCGAGGTGACGATTGAGGGAACCCGAGCCGAAGAAGCGAAATAACGTATGCTAATCCAAATCGTACTCATCCTGGTCCTGCTCGGCGCGCTCTATGTCACGTGGAAGCGGGCGAAGCAGGATGTCATCACCATAATCGAGGCGCTGCTCTGGAGCGTGTTATGGATCGCGGCTGGCGTCGTGGTTCTTTTACCGCAGACAGCCACGCTGGTCGCCAACTTCTTCGGCGTGGGTCGCGGCTCGGACTTCGTGGTTTATGGTTCAGTCGTTACTTTGTTCGTCCTGGTGTTCAAGATATTCATCTCGCTCGACCGCGTGGAACGCAAGATAACGGATCTGGTGCGCAAGGACGCGCTGCGCGATTTGCCGGAAAAACATGACTGACAAGACCTGGCCGGCAGTCGACGTCATCGTCCTGCTCTTCAAGAACGCGCAATTCATGCCCGCGCTGTTTTCGGGTTTCGCGTCGTCGGATTATCCACGCGACAAAGTCACGATCCATCTGGTGGATAACGGACCGCAGGACGGATCGCTCACCGAAGCGCGGAACCAGATAGAAAAATATAAAGACAGCTTGCCGCAGATCATCGTCCATGAGCCGGGTAAGAATACGGGGTTCACGGGCGGCAATAACCTGGTGATGCGCGAATTGCTGGCGTGTCCGGGTGATTATATTTACCTTTTGAACGGCGATGCCACGTTCGAACCCGCGGCATTGAGGGAAGCAGTCACGGTCGCGGAAAACGATCCGAAGATTGGCTCTGTCCAATCGTTGCTTGTACTCCAGCAGAATCCGGACGAGATAAATTCCGAAGGCAACGCGCTCCACTATCTGGGTTTCGGATACTGCATCGGTTATCACAAACCGCGGTCAAAGGCTCCGATGACGATTAAGGACATAGCATATCCGTCAGGCGCCGGCGTATTGCTGCGGAACAGCGTGCTGCAAAAAGTCGGATTGTTCGATGAGACGTTGATGGCGTACCACGAGGATTTGGATTTGGGCTGGCGCATCCGGTTGGCAGGTTACCGCAACGTGTTAGCGCCAATGAGCGTGGTCAGGCACTATTATGAATTCTCGCGAAAAAACGTCTCCAAGTGGTATCTGATGGAGCGCAATCGGTTGCTGGTGATGCTCAAGAATTACAAGATCGCGACGCTGGTCTGGTTGTTTCCGCAACTCGTCGCCTCAGAAGCCGCGCTCCTCGTCTTTGCAGTCGTGAACGGCTGGTGGAAGGACAAGCTGCGCGTTTACGGGTACATGCTCAAGCCATCGACGTGGAAATATGTCGGTGAGGAACGGCGCAAGGTGAACGGACTCCGACGGGTTAAGGACAAAAATATCCTGGAACTGACTGCTCCGACCATCGCTTACCAGGATGTGGAGAGCTGGCCGGTAAAGGTTTTCCTGAATCCGGTAGGCAGAGCGCTCCATTGGCTGACTAAAGTCGTGGTATTTTGGTGAGATGCGATGTGTCAGAAAAGTTTTTTCGTGCTGTGGGGCTCGTTCAGGTGGATCTCGAACACATCCTCGCGGCGAAAAAACTTTTCTGACCCATCTTTGAGGGAAGGAAGAAGATATTGGTATGAGAGTACTTCATTTAGCTTGTGTGGCGCCTCCGCAGATCGGGGGTATTGGTAAAGTCGCGGCCAAAGAGGTCGAGCTTTTGCGCGCCCAGGGAGTGGATGCAGTTTTGGCTTCGCCGAAACCGAAATATCCACAGCCACTCGAAGAAGATAAGGGGATTTTGCGCCTGCCGGTCATGTGGCAGATCGGGAACGCCTCGATGCTCGCGCCGTGGAGGCTGTTGCCGCAGCTCAAGCAGGCTGACTTGGTGCATCTGCACTATCCGTATTTCGGCACGGATTTGGAATTGGATTTCTTCAATTTTCTTGGTGCCGTCAACAAACTGGTCGTGACTTTGCACATGGATGCGGATGTCAGCGGTTGGCGCGGGATAATCAACAAGGTCCATCGGCATACGCTCCAGGAAATCGTTTTGCGTTCGGCTGACGCCATGCTCGTGAGCTCGCTGGATTACGCGGAACATTCTTCGTTCAAGAAATTCGTGAAGTCTCCCAAGATGCATGAACTGCCGTTCGGCGTGGAAGAGATGAGATTCACGCCGGGGGAAAAGAATCCGGAGAAGTTCGGGATTCCGGCTGATGCCAAGGTCGTGACTTTTGTCGGAGGTATGGACAAGCCGCATGCGTTCAAAGGCGTGGACGTGCTGTTGAAAGCTTTTGTGCAGTTGCCTGCGAATACCTGGTGTTTGCTCGGAGGCGACGGTGAGTTGCGTCTGGGTTTCGAGAAGCTAGCCAAGGATCTCGGCGTCGCGGACCGCGTCAAGTTCATCGGACGGGTCGCGGATAAGGATTTGCCTGACGTGTATCGCGCCGGCGACGTGTTCGCGTTCCCATCCACTTCTGGCGCCGAAGCATTCGGTCTGGTCGCGCTCGAGGCGCAGGCTTGCGGCATCCCTGTCGTGGCGTCGGATTTGCCGGGCGTGCGGACGGTCGTCGAAGACCGGGTGACAGGTTTGCTGACGCCGGCGGGCAATGCCGACGAACTGGCCGCACACCTCCGTTTGTTTTTGGAAAATCCCGGGATGCGGGACGAGATGGGCGCGGCGGCGCGCAAGAGGGTCGAAGAAAAATTTACCTGGACGAAACATATCAGAGAGCTGAAAGACATCTACGAAAAATTATGCGCATAGCCGTACTGACAAATGCTTATCCTCCGAAAGCACAGGGCGGCGCGGGGCGCATCGCTTTTGAATACACGAACATCCTCAAAAGCTTGGGGCACGAGGTGAAGGTTTGGGTGCCGAGCGAAGGATTCTCCAGTTTGGGCACGATGACGCCGCTGGCGCGACTCTTTTTCCACTTCCGGGATTTGGGCCCATGGAAAGAGATCGTAAAAGAAATCACGGAATGGAATCCTGAAGTTTTGCTGACGCATAACCTGACGGGCTGCGGATTCAGGACGCCGAGGTGGATCCGTGCGACAGGAGTTCGTTGGATCCATGTTTTGCATGATGTCCAGCTTTTCGAGCCGTCGGGGCAGATCGTTTCCGGCGAAAGCTTCCAAGCGGCCAGGAAGGTCTGGCGTGGGGTTTGGGGTTGGCTTCGGAAGAGGAATCTGGGCCAGCCGGATATCGTGATTTCGCCGACCAAATGGCTGATGGAACAACATGAGGCGCACGGCTTCTTCAAGAAGTCGAAGAAGGTCGTGGTGCCGAATCCTGTTCCTTCTTTGGTTCGTCATTTCGACCAACGTGGAGAAATCTCTGGTGCCGGAGATCTCTCGACTTCGCTCGAGATGACAATAAAAAACTCTGTCATTTCGACCGAAGCGCAGCGAAGCGGAGAAATCTCTGAAACAAGAGATCTCTCGACTGCGCTCGAGATGACGAAAGGAGAAGAAGGGATGACGAGAAATGAGAAACAGATTCTTTTTGTTGGCCGTTTGGATCGCGATAAGGGGATTGATTTGCTGCTTGAAGCTTGGCCGGAGCTGAAGAAATTTTCAGACAAGCTGGTCGTTGTCGGCGGCGGGTTGCGGCTGGAGGATTTCCAAAAACAATTCCCGGAAGTCGAATTCAAGGGACAACTTTCTTCCGAAGAAGTCTTGAAGACGATGGCGCAGAGCGGCGTCCTGGTCGTCCCGTCGTTGGTCATGGAAAATCAGCCGACCGTAATCCTGGAAGGTTTGGCTTGCGGATGCATGGTCGTGGCGAGCGACGTCGGCGGCGTGAAGGAGACGCTCGGCGAGGCGGGTCAGATATTCAAACCAGGGTCGGTGGACAACCTCGTAGAAGTGGTCAAGGAAATTTTTGAAGATAGCAGCGATCGAAGTTCCGCGATAGAAAAAGTTTTGAAACTTCACGACCCCGGCACTGTCGCCGGCGTCTTGGCGGGTTTGCTTAAATCGAATTTGTAGACTTTGAGGGAATGGCCCAGGCCTTTGGTCGGGTCGCCCACGGTCCATTCGGAATCGGCGATGTCGGACAATGTCTCGCCGGTGTTTTCTGCGTTCCACCAATAATCATTCAGTACCACGTAGACGAGTTTGGTCCCGCCGAGTTCGGCTGCGTCCGTGACCGTGTCGCGTGTCGGTTCCTTGTAGGTCATGCGCAGGTACAGGTCGTACAATGGGCCGCTGGTCGGGATGGGATAGAAGAAGACCTGGTCGTGGTAGCGCTTGAAGCCGAACTGGACCACAGCCGCGGCTGACACGCTCTGGTTTGCCAGGACCGTGTATGGCTGGCGTTCGGCGTCGCGGTCGATGTTGCGCACAGCCTCGAGGTCGGATTGGCTCACGCTCCAGCCGCGGCCCGTGACCAGCGCGTCGTGGCGCGGCAGGGCGTCATACGTCAGAGCAGCGGAAGCGGCGAGCAGCATGACCAGCATGGTCGTGCCCAGGATCGGCGGTCCGCGGCGCGCGCGGCTCATGATTTTTGACAGCGCGGGCAAAGCCGAAGCGGCGAGCAGCATGCCGGCCATGATCCACAGGCGGTCGGCATAGCTCGATTTTTCGTATTCGATGAGGAAGGCAAAATCACCGGTGGCCTTCAAGATCGTGGAAGCCAGGATCAGAAGATAGGCCGAGACCATGAGCAGGATGGAATGGCCGCGTTCATCATCCTTGGCCGCGAAGACCGATCCGATGGAGGCCAAAAGCAGGATGACAGGAATACTGTGCGAGACGAGCGACGACCATGACGGCCAGAGCGCGAAGTGGTTGCCGATCCAGGGCAGAAGGTTCGAACCTAAATCGATCCAAGGCTGGGGATTGAGCAGGCCGTTCAGGTTCCAGTTGATTTGCGTGCCGCTCTTGAAGCTCAAGATGTAGAACATGGCGGGAACGGCACAGGCTGAGCCTATGACCGTGAGCCAGGCGAGAATTTGCCGCGTGCGGCGTAAGCGCATTCCGCTCTTTGGCCAGAATGACAAAGCGAGCACGACCAAAAAGAAGGGCACACCAGCCAGCGGATGCACGGCCACGCTCCAGGCGCCCAGGACCAAAGCAGCGAGAGGCGAGGCGAAGCCGTCGAAGCGTCCGCGGACCAGGATGACAGCGGCCAAACCGAGCAAGTAAGCGAAAGATTGTGGTGTGGTGGCGATGAACGGCGCGAGAGGCAGGAGCAAAAGCGTGGCGGGCAGGAGAACGGCGTCTTGTTTGCGGCGTCCGAGATATACAGCCAGGGCCAGGAGGATGGCGGCGCCGGCGGGCACGAGCCAGCGGTCGATCTGGTCCAGCGGCAGGTCCAACATGCGGTGGAGCCAGGTGGTGAAGACGTACTGGCCCATGTAGTAGAGCGGCTTAGGCGAAAGCGTGCCGGTCTCCAAAATCAATTTTTCGGATGCGATATGGAGGAAGCCGTCAAAGCCGAATCCCACGCGGTAGATTAACGGCACGATAGCCGTGGTGGCGAAAACGGCCAACGCGGTCTGGATAGCTGTCAGGGCGCGGCTTTTGACCAGCCATGCAGAAACAATGACTGCCAGCCAGCCTAGAGCCACAGCCAGGAGCGTGCCGGGCGGCAGGAGCGGCCAGGGTGTACGGATGGAATCGGATGTCGAGGCGTTCCAGGCACCGTGCAGGACGTAGAACAGAGCGCCGGCGGAGCAGAGGAATAGGAATATGCCGCGCAAGATGCGTCCCATCTCGAACTTAAGCGGTTCCAGGTCGTCATCATCCTGCGGCAGGGGCATGAACACGGCGATGGTGTGGCAGATACCCATGGTCGCCACCATGGTCCAGATGTCGGTCTCGATGCCTAAAGTCCCGTTGGCGTAGAACCACAGGACCTGGACCAGGGAGTTGATGGCCAGGAATATGACCAGGCCCAGCCCTGTCGCGGACGGCCAGCGGGATCTGGGGCAGAGGCGCTTGCCCAGGATGTAGGAGGGGTAAAGGGTGGCGAAAAACGTCAAAAACTGGGCCAGGACCACGACAGGCAAGGGGATTATCTTGGTCAGGGTGAATATGCCGGTGATGACGAGGCCGCCCAGCAGGTCCTTGAGTTTTTCGTCCATAAGCGCTCATAATGTAGCACATTATGAATTCACTGATGACCAACGAGAACGTGACCGTGTTTTGGCACGACAAAGTCCTGAAACATTCGATTTTGAGACTTATCCCCAAGGACGTCCACCCTAACCACCTGACCATCCTGCGGGTCATCCTGACGCCGTTCGTCCTGTATTACCTGTGGCTCGAGAAGTGGGAGGTCTGCGTGCCGCTCTTTTTGTTCGCGGCCTTGACCGACCTTTTGGACGGCTCCCTGGCACGGACGCGCAAACAGATAACCATGTGGGGCACGGTTGCTGATCCGATCGCGGACAAGATGTTCATCGGGTCGGTCGTGATTTTGTTCGTGGCCAAGGAGGTCAATGTCTACTTCGCCGCGGTCATCGTTTTGGTCGAACTGGCCATCGCGATCACGGCCGTGGTGCGCAAGTTGCGTCATCAGCCGTTCATCAGTGCCAATTGGTACGGCAAGATAAAAATGCTCTTCCAGGTCATCGGAGTCGCGACCTTGCTCATCGCCCGCTGGTCAGGCATGGAGATGATGGTCCCGTTTTCGGTCGGCACGCTGACCATCGCCATCGTGTTCGCGCTGATGTCGCTGTATACGTACGGATTGTAGATATCTGTAGTCTCGAGTTTTTTTGTCGTCTCGACCGAAGTGGAGAGACCTCTTTTGTCATCTCGAGCACAGTCGAGAGACCTCTGGAATGCAAGAGATTTCTCCACTGCGCTTCGCTTCGGTCGAAATGACACAGTGTATTTGTCGTCTCGACCGCAGAGGTGAGACCTCCGGAGATTTCTCCGCGTTAGTCGAAATGACAGTTTCTTGTCGTCTCGACCGAAGTGGAGAGACCTCCTAGTCATCTCGAGCGGAGTCGAGAGATCTCTTAAATTTCGAACACCTTCATTTCCGGGTTTACTGATCTAATCAGCCACTCCTTTTTTGACCTGGACCAGCGTTTTAGTTGTTTTTCCCGGAGAATAGCCTCGAGCGGTGTCGGGTAGGCTTCGCAATAAACCAAATCGTAAGTTTTGTACTTGGAGCTGAAACAGTCGATTGCAGCCACCTTGTGCTGTGCGATTCGGTTAGCGATATTGCCGGTCATGCCGATATATAGGACAGTACGTGGTTTATTAGCCAGGATGTAGACGCAATATTGTCGGTCCATACCTCTACCGCTGCCAGTATAAGCAAAAAGAGTCAAGAGATTTCTCCACTGCGCTGCGCTTCGGTCGAAATGACAGTTTCTTGTCACCTCGAGCGGAGTCGAGAGGTCTCTGGAATGCAAGAGATTTCTCCACTTCGCTTCGCTTCGCTTCGGTCGAAATGACAAACAATTGTTTTCCTCCGAATCACCGGCGATGTATACTTGCTTTTGTTAAAACTAAAATCAATTATGCCAAAATTTGAAGGTGTGAATCCTTTTATTGCTGTTGAGAAGCCGGAGAGTGTGATGGATAAGGTGCGCCGCCAGAAGAATCTCATCGTATTCGGTGTGGCTACGGCTTTCATGGGCGGGCAGATACCCATGCATCGCGATATGGTGTTTGAGCACGGCGAAAGACGGGTGGAGACGCAGGAAGCTCCTTCGCAGTTGGATACGACGCCTACAGTCAAGTCAATCCGGGGGAAATTGAAGATCGAGATGCCGGCTTCGCCGCTGCTTTCGGACGAGATGTCGGCTGTGCCGCAGGAATATGCCCGGAACTTCGACCATGCTAAGTCCATGGACCAGTATTCTTACGACAACCTGGTGGCGCATACCGAACAGGAAATCCGCCAGGACATGGCCTCGCACTTCTACGGCATGTCTTACCAGCAGAACCCGGGGCAGAATCCGGCGCCGCTCCATGATGTGAGGATAACGGCCATCCACATCACGGGCATGTCGTCGCCCGAGGCGTTCCGTTACGAATCGCCGACGCACCAGTCCACCAAACCCGGGGAAGTCGAACAAGCTAACGTCCAGTTGGCCGGGAAACGCGCCGATCAGGCGGTCAAGGACATGAAAGCGAACGGAGTCATCAAAAAATTGAATCAGGCCGGCATGGAGGTTGATGAAAGCGTCCTGGCAGAAGCGGCGCGGACCATGAACGCCGAAGAAGTCCAGTTCAGCGAGGCTGAAGTCCAACAGCTCAACAAGATCGCGGAGAAATACCCGTTCTACGCCCAAGGCATGGACCAGTATCGCGCCATCGCGCTGTTGGTTGAGGCGTACAATACGGGACACGTCAAAGATGCCGGAGACCGCAAGGAGTTGGATCAGATAGTCGGCTCAAAGCGCCGCGTGGATGTGGTCATCGAATACGAAGCCCAGGCTCCGGAGAAGATCGAAGTGCCGGTGCCGCTTTTGGCGTCAGACCCGGTGCCGCCGCTGCCGCCGGATAAAAAGGTCACGGAGACCAAGACGGTCACGCGCCGCTTGCTCGAATCATACGACCCCAACCAGACGCCGGCGCAGGTGCGGCAAATCGATCCGCCCGAACCGAACGACCCGAAATACGATTGGATGGTGTGGCAGACGTACGTCAAAGACCTGACGCAGTTCTTCAACAAGGAACAGACCATCCGGCGCGGCTGCGATTACGTCCAGCTGACCCACGACATGTACCGCGAATTCGACCGCTTCAAGACCAACAAGGACCGCACCGATTACCTGGCCACCAAGATCCTCGAAGCCTGGATGAAACACGACCGCGCCGCCAGGAATGAGGCTGGGGAGTACGATAACAACAACGGCCTGGACCATCTCAGCGATCCGGAACAGATTCGCTGGGCCAAGATCCACGCCACCGCGCTCCTGGATTTGGTGAACCGCAAGCTCAAGAAAGACAAAGCCTTCGACACCGTTGACCAGGTCCGCTCTCGCGAACGGATCCAGTTCAGCTCAAGGGATGGTCTGAGGATGGAATACACGAGGCTTTTGACGGCCAGGGCGGAGGAGATAAGGAAGAAATATCCGATGGGGGAGGGGTGAAAGACCCAATAACCTTCAGCTGAGCGAAAAAAGGTCGGTCAACCGGCTGATTTTAGCTGTTTGGATTGCTATCTTTGTGTTAAACTTATCTCTAAATTTAGCCATTTTTAGGCAAATCAAAGCGAGGGGGCTTGACAGGTTGAAAGATCTGTGATATTATTCTGTTGATCTCAAATGAGATCACTAAAATAACATTATCTAAATATATGTCACACAAACTCACGATCCCAGCGATCGAGATCAGTCAGCCAGGGTTAGGAAAAAATAAGCACATTTATGTCGCCTCCATAGAGGCCAAGGATTTGGTTTCAGAGGCGATGTTCAAGGTCGATGTTTGGACCAAAGATAAGGAGTCTGAACCGGATCAGGGATATCAGCGCGCTATTAACACAAAACATGCGACTGATATCACCGGTTATCTGATGAACGACGATTCTTTGCTTCCTGGCTCGATCTTGCTTAGCACGAGGGATTATCAGCCTGACTTTGAGAATGGGAAACTGTCATTAGATAAGTATCCGATATTTGTGGTCGACGGACAGCACCGTCTGGCCGGGTTGAGAATAGCCTTGGAGAATGACCAGGCGCCGCAGTGGGCGGACGCGAGGCTTCCGGTAACTATCCTCGCGGGATTTTCTAAGTTTGAAGAAATGGTGCAATTTGTCGAGATCAATACAAAAGCTAAGAAGATAATCACAGACTTGGCGATGGAATTGATGCTGGATATGTCGAAGAACCCGGAATACAAGGACAAGTTTATACGTGAGGGTTCAGATTGGAAGTTTCGGGCCACTAAAATTGTTAACGAGTTAAACCGTGATACGAACGGCACCTGGTATAATGCAATAAAAGTGCCAGGTGATGTAAAAAATCCCAAAGCAGTTGCTTCGTTGAATTCATTCGTGACTTCTTTGAAGCCCTTGGCCCTGGGTTCATTCGCTTATGTCAAAGATGTAGATAAAAATATTGCTGTAATTAATACTTACTGGAAGGCGATTCGTGAATTATTCCCCGAGGCCTTTCTTGAACCTAAGACCTATTCGATCAGAAAAACTCCGGGCTTATTCCCATTGCACAGTCTCCTGCAGGCAATCCTGACCAAGAAGAGTTACGACTTTGGTTTGAGTGGAAAAGATTTAAAAGAACTGTTGAAAAAAATATTCGAAGAAGCTGATGTTGACACCGACTTCTGGAGATCCGACAAATTAGATGGCGTAACTATGTACGGAAGCATGAAGGGATTCAGAATATTGGCGGATCAGCTCATTAGCGCGATGAATAAAGTTGACTAACGGATATGTCAAACCCAGAAAAATCTAATCAAGACAATAGGGAACAATTAAAAAAGAGGCTTTGGGCAGCGGCAGAGCAGCTACGCGCCAACGGATCGCTCAAGCTTAACGAAATCTCCGAGCCAATTCTGGGTTTGATTTTTCTCAAGTTTGCTGATGTCAAATTTCAGCGCGCCAAGGCGGAGATCGAAACTGAACATGAGAAGCTGAAGGGCCGTAAACCTCCCATTACACCGGACCACTACAAACAACGGGGCGTGCCGTATATTCCGGAAGAGGCCGGGTATACGCACCTCATGAATCTGCCCGAAGGCGAGATTATCGGCAAAGCAATCAATGATGCGATGAAAAAGATAGAGGATGAGAACCGTGAACTTGCCGGCATTTTGCCGCAGGATTACACGTCGCTGTCCAGCAAGCCGGCCGAAAACAACCATATCTTGCTTACGCTCCTCAAGAACTTCAACCAGATTCCGGATGACATCGAAGGCGACGCTTTCGGCGAAATCTACGAATACTTCCTCGGCGAGTTCGCCCGGGCTGAAGGTCAGAAGGGCGGCGAGTTCTTTACGCCGCAATCAATCGTCAAATTATTGGTCGAGGTGATCGAGCCGTTCCGTGGAAAGATATACGATCCAGCTAGTGGTTCGGGCGGAATGTTTGTTCAATCCGCGAACTTCGTGGCGCGTCACCAGAAGCGCAAACGGCCCATTATGGAAGAAGTCGGTATCTACGGCCAAGAAAAAGGCGAGAGCAACATGCGTGTGGCTAAAATGAACCTGGCCATCCACGGGTTGTCTGGAAAGATTGAACTAGCTAACTCGTTTTACGAAGATTTACACGAGAGCATCGGCCAATTCGACTACGTCCTGGCCAATCCGCCGTTCAACGTCAAAGGCAAAGACAAAAATGGCCAGATCGTGATTGACCCGGCGCGGTTGCAAGGTGATGAACGCTACAATTTCGGGTTGCCGCTCACGGGCAAAAATGAAATCTCGAACGCCAACTATCTGTGGATGCAGATGTTCGCGAGCGCTTTAAACGACAAAGGCCGCGCCGGTTTCGTCATGGCCAACAGCGCGAGCGATGCGGGCAATAAAGAAAAGGATATCCGGTCCAAGATGGTGGATGCCGGATTCGTGGATGCCATCATCTCCGTCGGATCCAACATGTTCATGAACGCGACGCTTTCATGCACGCTTTGGTTTTTCGATAAAGGAAAAATTGGAACCGATAGGGAGAAGAAAATTTTGTTCATCAACGCCCAAGATATCTCCACTACCATCGACCGCGCGCACAGCGTCTGGACGGACGAGCAGATCCAGGAAATTGCTAGCATTGTGCGGCGGTATCGAGGCGAAGGGGATGCGGGGAAATACGAAGATATCAAGGGCCGGTGCAAAGTCGCAATGTTGGATGAGATTACTGCTAAGAACTATTCACTTAATCCCGGGGGGTATATTGAGATCGTGCAAAAAGTGATGGATGATGCCGACTTTGAACTGCGGATGAAAGAGCTGATGGTTGAGTTTACCGCTTTAACTGAAGATGCGCATGAACTAGAGGATAAAATCAAGGCGGATTGGGAAAAGATTATATGAAAAGTATCGATACAAAAGACAAAAATTGGACTGCAGTAAAGCTGGGTGATGTCTGCCCAACGGTTTTTAGTGGGGGCACACCTGATACACGTATACCCAGATATTGGAGCGGTGACATACCTTGGTTGTCATCGGGTGAGACGCGAAATGCTTTTATTGCTGAGACTGAAAAGAAGGTTAATGAAGAAGCGATTAATAATTCCAGCACTCGTTGGGCTAAAAAAGGTGATGTGGTTATCGCGTCCGCTGGTCAGGGCCATACAAGGGGTCAAGTTTCTTTTTTGATGATTGATACCTTAATAAATCAATCCCTTGTTGTTCTCCGTCCCAATAAAGATAAGCTCGATTCGTTATTTTTGTTTTATCTACTACGTTTACGCTATAACGAAATTCGTTCTAAAAGTGATTGCAGTAGTACTCGTGGCAGTATTACCGGACCCTTGATGAAGGGCTTGAGTTTATATATTCCAATTGAAGTGGCAAAACAAAAGGAGATTGTCGAAAAAATATTTTCCTATGATAGACTTATCGAAAACAACGAAAAGCGCATAAAAATTTTGGAAGAAATGACGGAGCGCTTGTATCGCGAATGGTTCGTGAAGTTAAATTTTCCTGGCCACGAAAAAGTCCGACTCGTATATTCTGGGACGGGATATGGGGAAATACCGGAAGGATGGGAGGTGAAGAAGTTGGGGGAAGTGGTGAGCGTTGTTCGAGGTTGTTCGTATTCCAGCGAGGAAATTGATGATTTTGAAGGCGACTACTATATCGTGAATCTGAAGAGTTTTAACCGTGGAGGCGGTTTTCGTTTCGATGGCGCGAAGTTTTATTCTGGAGATATTAACGAAGACCAAAAACTTAGAACAGGAGATATAGTCGTGGCAGTTACGGATATGACGACGGATCGGGCGGTGATTGCCAGGCCTGCGCGAGTCCCCGAAATTGATGGAAAAGTGACATTTTCTGCTGATGTGGTTAAAGTAAATTCCAGCGTCCTACCGAATAGCTTTCTTTATCAGCTTTTGTCTACGTATGAATTCACGGAGACCACGAAGCAAATGGCGAATGGTGCGAATGTACTTCATCTGAAACCGGCAGCGATTTTGGAATTCGAAACGTTGATTCCTGATGCCAAGATGCTTGAGCAGTTTGACTTTCTTTGTAGACCCAGTACGTTAGAAATAGACAAGCTGCTAAAACAAAACGATAATTTATCCAAGACTCGGGATTTATTAATTCCTCAACTAGTAACTGGAAAAAGAGGTCTCCAAAAGATGGCTTGAAAATTTTATGACAAAAGAACATTTTGATGTATTGAAACAAGCGATAGAAATACTATTTCAAATTGCTTCAATCGTAGGTGTTGTGGTTTTGGTTTGGTATACAATCGAGACATTCAAAATTCGAGTTACGTCTCAAAATCAATTACGCTATTCGTCAAGGCCTTTTCTTGATTTTGTCTCAGACCCAAAACCATACACCATATTAAACAAATCCAACAATGTGGCCTTGAACGTTTTTCAATTTTCAAGAATTGACGGACGATATTTTATCGTAGATGAAAAAGCTATTGGGAGCGCCTTAGCCCCAAATGGGACAATTCATTTTGATAAGAATGCGTCTAAAAGTATAAGCAGTGACGAGTTAATCCGCAGAATGCCGGAATTGGCACCACTTGTAAGTTATATAAACAGTAAGGAGATTATCTCTCTCGTTATCGTTTATGAGGATTTATTGAAAAATAAATTATATACCATTTCTTTTGGTAGTGGTGGAAAATATGATCAAGCGGCAGAAAGCGGTTATGTTAAGGATTTGAAATAGTCGAATTTTATGAACCCATTCTCCGAAGACAGCCTTGTCGAGCAAACCGTCATTAAACTCGTAATGGAATTATGGGCTGATTCGGCGTGTCATATCAATGCCTTTACCGACGAAAACGACGCAAAGTTGGGGCGGGAGAATCGTGGGGAGGTAGTGTTGAAGAAGTTTTTGATGCCGGCGCTGGCAAAGTTTAATCCGGAAATGCCGCCGGAGGCTTTAGATCAAGCCGCGGAACAGTTGATGCGAGATCGGTCGCAGATGTCTCTGGTGAATGCCAACAAGGAGGTTTATCAGCTCTTGCGCGATGGCGCGAGCGTGCAGGTGATGAACCGGGACGGCGAATATGAGTTCGAGACCGTGCGTTTCTTTGATTTTATTCAACCTGAAAATAACCATTTTTTAAGCGTTTCCCAGCTTTGGGTCGTAGGCGAAATGTATACGCGACGGCCGGATGTCATGCTGTTCGTCAACGGCATTCCGTTGGTCCTGTTAGAGCTAAAAGCGTCACATAAAAGCTTGGTGGATGCTTACCAAGATAACCTGCGCGATTACAAAGACACGATACCAAAAATATTTTGGTACAATTTGGGCGTCATCATCTCTAACGGCATCGAGAATAAATTCGGCTCACTGACTGCGCCGTTTGAGTTTTTTAATGAATGGAAGAAAGTCGAGAATGAAGAAGAAGCTCCGCAGAGCAATTTGGCCACATGCATCCGCGGCATCTGCGACAAGAGTAGGTTATTGGACATTTTTGAGAATTTTATCCTGTTCGAAGAATCGGCCGGCGGCACCAAGAAAATAATCCCGCGTTATTTCCAATATTTTGGCGTCAATCGCGCTTTCGTCAATGTGCTGGAACGCAAGCGCAATAAGGGCAAGCTGGGCGTTTTCTGGCATACGCAAGGTTCGGGCAAGTCGTATTCCATGGTTTACCTGTCGCAAAAAGTGCTGCGCAAGGTGCAGGGCAATTTCACGTTTGTCATCGTGACCGACCGGAGCGATTTGGACCGTCAGGCTTACAAGAATTTTGCTATCGTGGGCGCGGTTTACGAAAAAGAAGTCCACGCTGAATCCATCGTGAATCTCAAAGAGTTATTGAGCGCGGACCATCGTCAGATATTCACGACCATCCAGAAGTTTCAGGATATCAATGGGCCGCTTTCGGATCGCGATGACATCATCGTCATGACCGACGAGGCGCACCGCACGCAATACGACCGCATGGCGCAGAACATGCGCAAGGCGCTGCCCAAAGCGGCGTTCATCGGTTTCACTGGCACGCCATTGATGGCCAAGGGCGAAGAAAAAACCCGCGAGACTTTTGGTGATTACGTCTCCGAATACAACTTCGGTGACTCAGTGCGTGACGGAGCGACCGTGCCCTTGTATTACGAAAACCGCGTGCCAAGGCTCAAAAATGTTAATGAAAAGCTCGAAGCCGAAGTCGGCAAGGTGATGGATTTTTATGATCTGAAAGAAGGCGAAGAAGAGAAATTGGAAAATGAGTTTTCCACTTTTTACCATCTAGTGACCCGCGAGGATCGCCTGAACGCCATCGCGCGGGACATTGTTCAGCATTTTGTGGGACGCGGTTACGATGGTAAAGCCATGGTGGTGTCGGTGGACAAGAAGACGGCGGTGCGGATGTATGAGAAGGTGAAGGCCGAATGGGATCGCTATATCGTCAAATTGAACATGGATTATCAGCGGGCCGACGATGAACATGAGAAGGAAAAGATCGAAGAACAGCTACGCCGTCACGAGAACGTGGACATGGCGGTCATGGTCAGCCAAAGCCAGAACGAGATCGCTGACCTCGAAGCGTTCGGAATCGATATGCTGCCCATCCGCGAGCGTATCAACCGAAAAACCTCCAAGACTGGAAAAATCGTCTCCTTAGAGGATGAATTCAAAGATCCGGAAAGTAATTTGCGCATTGTGTTTGTTTGCGCCATGTGGCTGACTGGTTTCGATGTGCCTAATCTTTCGACCCTGTATCTCGACAAGCCGCTTAAGAACCACACGCTCATGCAGACGATCGCCCGGGCGAACCGCGTAGCGCCGGGGAAGAAGAATGGCTTGATCGTCGACTATATTGGCGTGTTCCGAAATATCGAAAAAGCACTAGCAATCTATGCCGCCACGGGCAACGAAGGTGACGAGATTATCCGGAACAAGGAGGAGTTAGTCGCGGAGCTGAAGGGTGCGCTGGCCTTGGCTAAGGATTTCTTGAAAGGCAAGGGTGTTGACATCCAGCGAATTTTGAAGGCACCCGCCGAGCAGAAACTGTTGCTCATTGAAAAGGCCGCGAATTCCATCGTAAAAGATCTGGCAGACAAAAAGAAATTTTTGAACCTCGCAACCGATATCCAGGATGCGTACAGTTCCGTGTTGCCTGATCCTTTGGCGGAAGATTATTACGAGGAAGTCACGGCCATTCGGGTCATCGCGTCTCGGATTCGGGAAGTCGGTTTGGCGAGCATGGATGTCACGCAGGTCAAGAAAGACCTCGAGGAGCTGCTCGACCGCTCAATCCAGGCTGGTGAATATGTTATCTCGCCGCACAAAAGATTGAAGGATTTGAGCGCGTTGGATGCTGATGCACTGCGCGATTTCTTCGATCGATTGGACAACAAAAACTTGCAGGCCGAGAGTTTGAATGCGGAATTGAAGGATAAAATCGAAGAAATGACGCGCCGCAATCGGAAACGCGCCAAGTTCATGGATCGGTTGAACTCGCTGCTAGACCATTACAATAGCGGAGCGCATGACATTGACCAGCTGCTGAACGACATGGTCGAGTTGGCCAAGGATTTAAGTGAGGAAGAAGCGCGAGGCGTCAAAGAAGGATTGACTGAGGATGAGCTGGCTATCTTTGATCTATTGCTGAAAAATGACTTGAATCCCGATGAAACCAAGAGGGTGCGTCTTGTGGCAAAAGAGTTGTTGGAGGCATTGAAAGAGAAAATTGTGCCGGGCTGGAGGGATTTTGAGCCGTTGCGTGCCGGAATACGAATCGCGATAGATAACATCCTATACCCAAAATTACCGGAACCGGTCTACACGGAACGGGATTGCGAATACAAAGGCTTGGAAGTTTATAATTTCGTGTACGAAAATTATCGGGATGCGAAAGATCTGGTAGTTGCTTGAGGACCTTTTTTGCTCATAATTTAAGGCATTGTGCTACACTGAGATATATTAAGAATCCATTTCTAACGAATCATGTTATGCCATCATTGTATCTAAATTCTTTGAGTGTTGATACTCGCACATCTTTGGAGCAACGTCTTTGGCAAAGCCAGGGTAAAGTATGTTTTATTTGCCAGGAACCGATTGACTTGATAGTTCATAAGGGTGCTTTGGATATCGATCACATTGTTCCCCTGCGTGATAAAGGAAAGGATGATGAAACGAATTTTGCAATTACACATGCTTCGTGTAATAGATCAAAGCAGGCGTCAAATTTATCGGTGGCAAGAATTATTGCTCATTTTGATAAATTGAAAAACGGTATTGAATCACAGGAAGAAAGGGCAGCGCATTTGGGAGATCTATTATCAGAAAGAGGAGGTTCAAAGTACTCACTAAATGTAGCACTTGAAGGCGATAATGTGCGTTATAGTTTTCCTGAAATTGGAGACAATAGAGTTATTGTAACCCCGCTTTTTCAGGATAAGATTTCAGGATTTAAAAGTTTTTTTGCCGATGTTCCGATCGAGTATCTTTATCATGATACTAAGATTAATCCACGCGGTATAGGTTCAAACTTAAGAAAATTAATCGAAGAATTTTATAAGAAAAATCCGCAGCTCCAGGTTGCCCTAGCTCGATATTCACAAGTGGAAAAAGGTAGTGAAGATGATGGCAAGGTTCTTATTTTTGATGGTCAACATAAAGCTGCTGCGCAAGTTCTTCTAGATAATCGAAGAGTACTTGTAAGAGTATTCCTTGATCCAGAATTAGATGTTCTCTTAGCAGCCAATACAAACGCAGGAGATTCCTTAAGACAGGTGGCATTTGATTTAAGTGTTAGGCGTCAGTTAGGGAGCACGCAGTTCACTGATCGCATTGCTCATTATCAAAAGGACCGTGGGTTGCCTGAAAATATTTATGATTTTTCAGAAAGAGATCTAGTAGATTATTTTAAGGGAGAGGGTCGTAGTGTAAAAAAATATGTCCTTGATGCGGTCAGAGATGGAATTATTTCAAATAGAGATAATGAGTTGAGGGAATATATAGATTTCGCAGGTAAGGGAAAAACAAAACCACTTTCCTACAGCACGATAGATAAGACTTTCTTTTCGTTCTTTATCTATCCAAGCTTGTTAACTACGCCTTTAGACTTCAAAATGGATGCAGGTGAAAATCCACGTGAACTCGAAAAGAGTCAGATAATAAAACTCATGAATATTATTGCAGAAGAGATTTACAAAGATCAATTTGATTTTGAACGTGGTACAAGTCGTATTGAGAGTTATGTTCAAAAAAAGGAGGATAAGAATATTTCAGATGGCCATTTACGAGCGTTTAGAATGAGCAAAGAAGAAATTATCTACACTTGGTTGAAATACACACGAGATGTAATTAAATTATTCTTTTTGAACCAAGGATTATCGATTAATGAAGAGAAATTGTTTCAACATGAATTTCCTGAACAGCTTTGGACAAATTTACGTTGCTATATAAATAACCTAAAAGGATTACCTATCTGGGTTAATCGCGAACTATCTGTTACTGTTTTTGGAGGGAAGCAGACAAAAGATTTTTGGGAGGAGGTTTTTACAAACGGCGTTACTCCACAGGGTCAAAGAGTAATGGCATCTGGAATTGTTATTACGAATATGATTGTTTGCTGATGTCGATTTTGTACATATGCGCAAAATCGCCATCTTTGATATCGACGGGACAATCTTCCGTTCCAGCCTGCTCATCGAGCTGACCGATGCTTTGGTCCGCGACGGGGTGATGCCGGCGGATGCGGGGCGGGCGTATTCGAAGGCGCGGAACAAGTGGCTGGACCGCGAGGGGTCGTATGAGGATTACATCGGCGCGGTCATCAGGGCGTTTGAGGGGCGGATGAAGGGTTTGGAGCATAAAAAGTTCATGGGCGTGGCCAAGCGCGTCGTAGGCAAGTCTGGGACGCATGTGTACCGGTACACGCGCGACCTGGCGGCTAATCTCAAGAAGCGCGGATATTTTTTGCTGGCCATCTCCAATTCGCCCAAAGAGGTTTTGGATCCGTTCTGCAAGTTGTGGGGATTCGACAAGGTCTACGGCCGCATCTACGAAGTCGGACCTGACGGCCGCTACACGGGACGGACTTCGTACCATGATTTGATTACGGACAAAGCCAAGATCCTGAAACGGGCGGCGGCCAAGGAAGGATTGACCCTGACCGGTTCGGTCGGCGTCGGGGATTCGGAGAGCGATATCCCATTCCTGAAATTGGTTTCCTCGCCGATCTGCTTCAACCCAAACTCAAAACTCTACGCCGCGGCTAAACGGAACGGGTGGAAAGTCGTGGTGGAGAGGAAGGATGTGGTGTACCAGTTTTGAAAATATGCCCGCCCAGCTCCTGACCAAATCTTCATTCACGTCGTTCATCGAGTGTGCGATAAAGTTGTGGCTTGAGAAAGTCAGGCCGGATATCGGTTTGCCGGAGGAGCCGGGGCTGGAGCGCATCTTTGAGCAGGGGAGGATGGTGGATGATTTGGCGCGCGGCCTGTATCCGGGAGGAATCGCAATCAAGGATTACAACCACGCAGGATTCAAGAACACGCAGGCCGCCATAGCGAGCGGCGCTAAGGTCCTTTACCAGCCTACGGCCGTGGCCGATGGATTGAGCGCGCGCGCCGATATCCTCACGCTGGGCAAAGGCGGCAAGTGGGATTTGCACGAGGTGAAGATGGCGACTGAGGTCAAAGAAGATTATCTTTACGACGTCGCGTTCCAAAAATTGTGTTTTGAGGCCGCGGGCATTCCCATCGGAAAAACTTTTCTTGCGCATATCAACAACAAATACGTGCGGCAGGGCGAGGTCGAAGTCGACAAGCTTTTCACGGAAGAAGATATCTCGGCCAAGGTCGCGGATGTCATGACCGAAGTCGAGAATCTGATTCCGCAAGCCAAAGCCGTGTTCAAGTGGCCGAGGGAACTGGCCGCGCAACATCTGGCCGGTTGCCCGGATTTGACCAAGTGCGCGTTCGCAGGACGCTGGTTCAACCATTTCGATCCTTCGGAAAAAGAAGCGGCATTGCGCGAGCTGGACGCGGCTACGGTCGCCGAGATGCTGGAGAACGGCGTCGTGGCGCTCGATGGTTTGTCCGACGACTATCTCGCGTCCATCCCGTACCGGACGCCGGAGGAGCGCTGGCCGCTGGCCATCGACAGGCACGCCATCAAAAAAGAAATCGAGGCGCTCGAATATCCGCTGTATTTTTTTGATTACGAAACCTACTACTATCCGGTACCGCCGTTCGACGGATACGTACCGTACCAGCAGATCCCGTTCCAATATTCCCTGTACGTGCTGGACGCCGAGGGCGCAGAACCGCGCATCCACGATTTCCTGATGCCGACATTCGAGGATCCGGCGCTTGCGCTCATCGAGGATTTGAAGAGTGTCGTCGGACCCACGGGAAACTTCATCGCCTGGAACGCGAGTTTCGAGATGGGGAGGAACAAGGATTTGGCTACGATCCATCCCGAACACGCGGAATTCATGCTCGGCATAAACACCAGGATGTACGACCTGATGATGCCGTTCAAGCGCAAAGCCTACGTCCACCCCGGCTTCCGCGGCAGCGCGTCGCTCAAAAAAGTGATGCCGACATTGATTCCTGAGTTATCCTACGACAAATTAGGCATCCACAAAGGCGACGAAGCCTCAGCCAGCTGGCCAGTAATCACCGACCCAGCGACGCCGGAAGAACAAAGAAAAAAACTAATCGCCGACGAAATCGAATATTGCCGGTTGGATGTCTACGCGATGGTGAGGATTTTGGAGGAATTGAGAAAGATAGCGGAGCCGAAGAATCCGTTTGAATAAAAAATCTATGAAAACCGACCAAGTAAATTTTTCCAGGCAGTTAATTAAAGGGCGAGTAGCGGAAATTATTTTCGAACAGCTACTACGTGATGCAGGTTGTTTCACGGTTCTCTCCTTTGGGTATGAAAGTACCCTTCCGGAGTTGATGCATCAACAACACAACATGAATGCGGTATCTACCATGGAGATTATCCGCCGCGCGCCGGACTTTGTTGTTATTAATACAAAGTCTCACGATGTTCATTTGATTGAGGTTAAATTTCGGAGACACATGACAACCGATGGAGTTCTGAAAGACGCTGAACGAATGTTTGAGGCATGGAAACCATCATATTTGTTCATTGCGACACCTGAAGCATTCTACTTCGGTAAAGTTGCAGACATCGTAAAAGATAAAGGACGGATTTCACCGCTCAAACATCCAAACATCCCAAAAGCATTGCAGCAGAAATACATTGACCTGCTTAATGAATTTTTGACGTCTGAGGGAGATTGAAACAACTCTGCATATGGCACTAATCAAATGTCCCGAGTGTGGAAACGATGTATCTGATAAGGCGACCGCATGTCCTCGTTGCGGTAATCCCAGATCGGTAATGCCAAGTAATCCTCACGCGAGAACTAAATTTTTCAAACTTAGGAATAATCAAAATGCGGTGTTTTTTGGAATTTCTGTCGCGTTCATTTCCATGGCTTTTTTCAACGCTTCCGCGTTATTCATCAAGGCATTTCCGTGGGCAAAGCCATTTCACACTGGAATCTATATTGTTCCAATACTTACTGGGGTCGTTTGTCTGGGAAAACTGCATAGGAAAATGCCTACGGGCAAAGACAAATTAATATATATGGCATCTTGGCTTTTCATGTTGTGTTTGTTCACGTGGATGGGATTTATGATGGTGTAAGAGCGCCGACGTAATTCGCGAAATCCCGTTACGGTCATGACCTAGACGCTTGACAAATCCCTAAATTTCTGTTATGTTTTATATGTAGCCCATTGATAACCATGTCTGTCGTCCGTGCAAACAATCACGGGCCGCTAATGTCTTCCCGGTGTTCACCGGGATAGGTGACCGGGGAAATCTGCCGGGAGCCACATGACATGAGCGACTGACCAACGCGGTCGGGAGATTTCATTCAGCATTCGCTGGATCAAATCTCTCGGCCGCTTTTTGTTTAAAGGTCGATTCCGCCGTGGCGGAAATAAAAGGCGACAAAGCTAATCAAATTAACCAACAAACATTATGAAAAACACAATAACAGAAGATATCCAGAAACATCTCGAATGCCTGGGTTATGAAATCAATGCCAGCACGGATGGGGATACGGACCAGTTCATTTGCGAGCATCCAGCTTGGTCGAACATCACGGTCAGGATCACCAAGGACTTCGTCCTGATGCAGAGCTGGTACATAATCAAGCCCATTCCGGAAAGCGTTGAATTCTACAAATTATTCGAGGAGCTCCATAAAACCGTCTTAGTCAGCAGGTGGAATTCGTTCGTTTCCGAAAAGGATTCCGCTATCGTGTTGGACATCGAAGCTTATGCTTATGGATACGACAAGCAGAACTTCGGGAAGCTGCTCGTCCAGTATGAAAAGGAAATCCACGAACACCTAGGAAAATTCTACAAGTTCGGAAATGAAAAGTAGATTCCAGCCGGAGATTTCTCGACTGCGCTCGAAATGACAGAAGGGGGTGTGCGAAATTGCGGGCCTGTCATTTCGACCAACGCGGAGAAATCTCTGATGGCGGTCGGCTTGAGCCCTTATCCAACTCCGGGTATCATATGGGCATATCCATAACCATATGAGAAAAATCCTTTCTAGTCTGCTCATGGCGGTCGGTTTGCTTGGGTTTGCGGTTCCGTCTTATGCGGCGACGTTCGTCACGGGCGAGGAAGTCAGTCTGCCTAAGAACGAGGTCGTGGTTGACGACGTTTATGCTTTTGGCCCCAGTCCAGTCATAGCCAGCGATGTCCAGGGGGATCTGATCACGGCTGGCGGGAACGTGATGATCACGGGGAATGTGACGCAAGACGTGGATGCGGCCGGCGGCACGATCAATATCCTGGGGAACGTGGGCGATGATTTGCGGGTCGCGGGCGGGAACGTGAATATCCATGGCATCGTCAACGGCGATTTGCTGGTGGCGGGCGGGATGGTCCAGATTCTGCCGGGCGCGGTGGTCAAAGGTTCGGTGTATGGCGCAGGCGGTATGGTGACGCTCGACGGTGACGTGGAAGGCGGCATCAAGCTTTTCGCCGGCACAGCCAACCTGAACGGCAGCGTGCTTGGACCTGTGGACGTGACAGCTGATGAAAAAGTGAATTTCGGCAAGATGGCCAAGTTCGCCCAGGGCGTGACGTATGCTTCGCCGAGCGTGAGCGATGAACAGACCGGAGCGTCTTTCGCTGCCGGGGTCCAACACAAACAAATCGAAAGCCGGGAAGCGGCACGCGAGGCCATGAAACCGGATTGGGGTCGGATGGCGGCAGCTGGGTTCATGTGGTTCCTGGTGCGCACGGTGGCCATGCTCTTGGCTGCGCTCCTGGCGCTTAAGCTGATGCGCCGCGGCCTCGAAGATCTGACCATCAAGACCAGCGAGAATTTCGGCAGCCGTTTGCTCTGGGGCTTCGCCATCCTGATCGCGGCGCCGATCGCGGGCATCGTGTTGCTCGTGAGCGTGTTCGGTTCGCTCCTGGGCGCGTTGCTCTTCGCGGTCTATTCGCTGCTCATCGTGGTGGCCAAGATCGTGGCCGGTCCGTTCGTGGCGGTCTTGCTCATGAAATTATTCAAAGGACAAAAGAAACCGGCATTGGATTGGGTCTGGGTGCTGCTGGGTGTGGTCGTCTACCAATTGCTCTGGACCATCCCGGTCATCGGCTGGTTTGCCGCGGCACTCATCTTCCTGGCCATATTCGGCTCAGTCGTGATGGAAGCAAAAGAGAGGGTAAAGGTATAAGAGATCTCTCCACTCCGACCCGTCGGACGGGTCTCCGGTCGAGATGACAACCCCTTTGTCATTTCGACCAACGCGGAGAAATCTCCGGCTTTACGCCGGCGGTCTTCTCCATTAAGCTATTTTCATTATGCAAATCGAAGTCGCGGAGCAGAAGATCCTGCTTCTCAAGGATAAACTGACGGCTGAGGAGGCCAAGGAAAAAGCCTGGGCCAAGAAAGTCAGCGCGTTTGACGCCATCAGCAAGGTCGCGAGTTTTTTGTCCAAGCCGAAAGATGATGATTTTGAAGTGACGTACAGCGAACATCGGTACGAGCCGTTTTGGCATGTGGCGGCCAAGGCGCGGTATGTGTACACGCGGAGCGCGAATTACTCGATTCCGGTGGCCAAGAAGGAAGTGCGGACCGTGACCATCCATGAGACCAAATACGACGTGGCTGACGGGCAAATCAAATTGCCGGTCATTGAGCATTGCCTGCAGGAAGAGAAGGAAGAGAACCTGACCAACGGAGTGAGCGGCAAGATCGATGCGGGGCTCAAGCAATATCTGGACATGACGCCGTACGTAGTGGCGGGCGAGCTCAAGGATGAAGTCAACGCGGATTCAATCCTTGTCCCGCCGCAAGCGCGCGTGTCGGCCATCATGCGGGACGCTCTTGCCAAGATGATCAAAGGCATCCAGGCAGACACCATCTTGGAGGAACAAGTGGAGGTCACGCATGTGGATCTGTATTATCGCCCAGTTTACGCCTATAAATTCTTGTGGAAATCGAAACAGAAAGAGGCGATTTTGGAAGTCGACGGGCTGACAGGGGAGTGTACGGCAGGCAGCCGCATCTTCAAGGAATATTTCGGCAAAGTCCTGGAGCGCGACTTCCTGTTCGACGTGGGCGCTGACGCAGTCGGTATGTTCGTGCCGGGCGGCAGCATCGCGGTCAAAGCGGCCAAGAAGATGATGGACGCGAGGAAAGTTTAGGGTTTGTCTAACGTCCGCCGTTACGCTACCATCTTGGCCATGTTTCACATCGAAGACGTGCTCCAACTCAAGGACCGGGAAGACGTCCGGCATATCACGCGCCGGCATATCTTGACCATGCTCCCGGGACTGGTCCTGGCCCTGATCCTGATCGTCATCCCGTTTTTCCTGATGTTCCCCATGTTCTCGTGGGGCATATTCGGGGTCATCCTGTTCTTCATCGCAGTGCTTTTGGGCATCGGTGTCGCCATCCGGACGCTGTTGCTCTGGGATGCGGATATCCTCATCGTGACGACCTTGAGGCTCGTTGACGTCGACCAGCGCGGGATCCTGACGCGGATCGTGTCCGAAGCGCCGCTCGACGCCATTCAGGACGTTTCCTGGAGCCGCAAAGGCATCCTGCAGACGATTTTCCGTTTGGGAGACCTGAAGGTCCAGACGGCAGGAGCCACGGCCAACATCGAAGCCAAATCCATCCCGCATCCGGAAGCCGTGCATGAACTGATCAACGACATGCGGCACACGCAGCCGGCCAAGAAAGCCGAGGCTTCACCGGTGGTTTCTCCGAGTCCCACGGTCCCGGCAACGCAGGCCGAGAAGCTCAAGGCCATCTGCGCCATGCTTGAGAAATATTCGGCCGAAGAACTGACGCGCATCGAAACTATCCTGAAAGCCCGCGAAAGGTCGTCGATCGCCGATGCTTTCCTGGGGGACGAGAATAAGGATGCGTGATATCATGGATTTATGAGGGCCAAGGCGGAGGAGAACGGACCTTTGTGGAAAAAGCTGGTGCGCTGGCCGGCGTTTTTAGTCGCCAATCTGGCGTTATTTTCGCTCATCGGCGTCTCGACCGTGCGCGAGACTTACCGCGGATATACGGTTGACCGTGAGATCAAGGCGCTCGAAGCCCAGGCTGATGCCCTAGAAGGCAAAAAAATGAAACTGGCTGAGCTGACCCAGGCTGTGGCGTCGCCGGAGTCCATTGAGCTCGAAGCGCGGTCGCGGTTGGGCTGGAAGAAGGACGGCGAAAAAGTTTTCGTCTTGACCGGATACCATCCGGCTGATAAACCTGCGGAAGCCTCGGTATTCTCGGCGCCGCCGACAGCGCCGCCGTCGAATGCGAAGTTGTGGCTGAACTACTTTTTCAAACAGTAAAACGACAGTCCTTGCTGATGCAATAAATCGACCAACTATGAGTACAAACGCAAATTCTTCCCGCTCCAACCTTATCATCGGAGGTTTGGCGGCCGTGATAATCCTGGAACTTTTGGCTGCCTGGATGACGGTGGCCGTTTACGTCAAACGCGATACCAGTCAGTTCGTCATGCGCACGGCCGGCTTTTTGCCCATCGCCAAGCTCGGCGCGTACACCATCAACTACGGCCAGTTCGCCACGACACGCGAAGCCATCAAACATTTCCTGAACTCGCCGAGCGTCAAAGCCTCGGGCCAGGTGCAGGCCATGACTCCGGCCATCGAGAAGAGCGCCTACGAGAGACTCTTGCGCGAAGCCGCAGGCAAGGAATTGGCGGCCGAAAAGAAGATCTCGGTCACGAGCGAAGATATCGACAAGGCTTACGCCGATTTCAAGGTCCAGGCCAGCTCGACCGTGCCGGACGTCCCGAAGTACATCAAGGAGACTTTCGACTGGAACGAACAGCAGTACAAAGATAACGTCATCAGGCCGCAACTGCTGGAGGAGAAGCTGATGGGCACCTTTGGCACATCGACCGATCCGGCCATGCAATTCGAGGAATATCTCGGCACCCGCCTCCAGAAACCTGACGTCAAGAGATATCTGAATTTCCCGACACAGTAGCCAGCGATTTGAACGACCACCCCGGAAACGGGGTGGTTTTGGTCCCGGCGTGATATCATGGCGGATAAGACTGGGGGCCAGTCGAATTTAAAGATGAAACTCAAACCCAAATTGGTGGCGCTCTTCATCGCCATCGCCTTGGTTCCGACCGGATTGTATTCGGTCCTCATCTTCGGATTCACCCAGATATACATGGTCAGGGCCCAGCTGAATTCGCTGACCAACATCACGGACATCAAGCTGGAAGCCATCAACAGGTATTTCACGAACCTGAGGCAGATCGCGGACTTCGCCCAGGATTTCTACAACGTCAAGACGAACCTTCCGATTTTGGATGATTTACACGGCAATACCGGCGACCCGACTTACATCCAGGCCAAGACCATGCTTGATGAACAGCTGAAGCCCATGGCCAGGGCTTTGGGTTTTTATGAGATACAGCTGATCAGCAGGGACGACAAACTCGTCTACAGCACGGCTGACACGGGTATCCCGGATGATGAATCCCAGGAGGATAAGGTCGCTTATGCGATGGGGAAGAAACAGATCTTCATAGGAGACATACACCGGAATCCAGCTCAGGGCGACCGTTTGGAACTGATGGTTACGGCGCCAGTGTATGACTTCGAGAACCAGTTCGCGGGAAGCATGGATTTCATCGTCAACCTTTCATCGCTTTACTCCCTGACTTCGGAATATGCGGGGTTGGGCAGCACTGGCGAATCTTTGCTCGCCCGGCGTACTGCGGCCGGGGATTCGATTTTGTTCCTGAATCCGCTGAGGCACGAGCCGGATGCGGCGTTGAACAGGACAGTAAAGATAGGTTCACCGAATGGATTGCCGATCCAAAATGCCGTATCTGGGCAAAACGGTGCGGGGCAGACTTTGGACTATCGCGGCGAGCAGGTACTGGCCGTCTGGAGATATCTGCCCAGCCTGAGGTGGGGTTTCGTGACCAAGATCGACATGCAGGAGGTTTATTCCGACACCAACAACCTGGCGATGCTGTTCGCTTTAGGCGCCATCCTGGTCATCCTGATCGTGGTTTTGACCGCGTTCCTGGTCTCCAACTACGTCATCAACCCGATCAAGATACTGCAGGACGGCACGGTCAGGATCGCAAAAGGGGATTTGGGTTTCCGGGTGCCGGTCATGGGCAGGGACGAAATCGGGCATCTGGCGAATAACTTCAATTTCATGACGGCCAGGCTCGCGGAGTCGTATGCCGGCCTGGAACAGAAAGTCAGGGACAGGACTGAGGCATTATCCCGGGCAAAATCCCAGGATGATGCGATCCTGGCGGCTATCGGCGACGGCGTAATGGCGTGTGACCGGAAAGGCACGGTCATCCTGTTCAACCGCGTAGCCGAGAGCCTGACGGGCTACAAGTCTGCTGAAGTGATCGGTAAACGGCATGAGATGTTCTTCAGGCTGGTCCAGGAGGAAAACCATGCACCGGCCGAAGATTTCATGGACAGGGCCATGCGGACCGGCAAGTCGCTCAGGATAACTAAAGGGCTTTTGCTCATCAGGAAGGACGGGACCGAAATACCTGTGGCCGACAGCGTCTCGCCGGTGACCAACGATAAGGGCGATAAGGTGGGTTGCGTGGTGGTGTTCCGCGACATCAGGCAGGAACGCGAAATCGACCGCATGAAGACGGAGTTCGTCTCGATCGCGGCGCACCAGCTCAAGGGTCCGCTGACGGCCATAAACTGGCTGGTGGAGGCGTTGAGCGACGACAAGACAGGCAAGCTGTCTGAACGGCAGAAAAAGCACATCGATGACATCATTGCCTCGGACAAACAGATGGTCGGGCTGGTCAATGATTTGCTGAACGTTTCGCGCATCGAGACCGGAAGGCTGACCATCGCGCCCCAGCCCACGCAATTCGAGAAGCTCATCGATGATGTGATCCGAGACGAGGGTCCTTTGCTGGCCATGAAGCAGTGCCAGTTGACCTTCGACCGTCCCAAGCCGACCTTGCCCCTGGTCCAGCTCGACGGCATGCTCATGCGTCAGGTGGTCCATAACCTGGTGAGTAACGCCGTCCGTTATTCGACTCCGGGCAAAGGCATGGTGTCCATCCGCCTGGAAGAACGGCCGGATGACCAGGATTATCTGCTGACGGTCTCGGACAACGGCATCGGCATCCCCAAAGACAAGCAGAACCAAATATTCCAGAAATTCTTCAGGGCCGAGAACGCCCAGCGCAGCCAGAGCGAGGGGACTGGCCTGGGGTTGTACATAACCAAGATGATTGTCGAGAATTCGGGCGGAAAAATCTGGTTCGAATCCGAAGAGAATGTGGGTACGGATTTTTACGTGTCCTTGCCCTTGAGCGGAATGGCGGCAAAAGCCGGGGAGAAGTCTTTGGCGGGATGATTCTGAAGGTCCTTCGCTACGCTCGAGGACTACAAGTATATATAACGCAAAAACCTCCGTTGGGAGGTTTTTGTTCTGGAGCGGGTAACGGGAATCGAACCCGTCTCTGGTGCTTGGGAAGCACCCATAATAACCACTATACGATACCCGCCTGGCGAATTGACGCTGCATACGCTAGCAATAAAACCCGGGTCTTGCAATAATCCGCCGGAAACAAATCATCAGACGTCACGGTCTTGTGCTGAACATGGGCAGAGTGTAAATTTCAGCCATGCCTAAGACGAAGAACCTGAACCAGACGTTGGCCGACATGGATGATTCATCCAGGGAAAAGCTTTTCGATTTGGCAGTCGATTTTCCCGAGGTATTGCCGGCATTGGATGAACAAGCGAGAATGAAATCATTACCCCCGAAGCAGATTGATGCCGATAAGCTTCTGGAATTGGAGAGGAAGGAGCTCGAGGACCTGACCCGGGAATGATATGGAAAAACCATTTGAGAACAAGGAATCGGGTCCGATCGCTGAGGTCCGTAAGCGCGAAAAGGCTGCACTTACCCGTCAAGAGACTAAAGCGGCAAAGATCCTCCGCGAGACCGGCAGGTTGAGCAGGAGGTTCTTGTTGGGCTTGGCGCTGCTGCAAGGATCCAACATGCTGTCCGATGTGGCGTTGGAAAAGCCCATCGCCCACCATCGTGCCGAAAAGGACTTCGATGAACAGGAAGAGGGGATGTTCGACGAGGAATCCAAGGAGTTCCTGCTGGCCCATGAAGGACGGGTCAGTTTCGTCTGGAACACTGAGCGGGGAAAGACCGAAGAACGCAAGCTCGGACACAATGAGATATCCAAAGCCAAGCGCATGCGGTTCCGCGAGAGCTCGATGCCGAACAGCATCAGCGTGACCTGGCAGGCACCGCAAAGCATGGCGACCGGTTATCAGACCGTCATCTACGAAGACAGCCATGGAAACCTGGTCAGGGCCATCCGTAACGCCACGCCGCAAGGCACCTGGATCACGGCGCAAGTCGGCGTACTGTCCGAGTTCAACGACGCCGAGCCGAATTATTCCGTGTCCGTCGATTTGCGCCGCTTGGGCGGTCCGGAGATGCGCAATCTGGCCGAAGGTGAGTCGATCCCGAGCGTCGGCCGCTTCGGGTCTGATGGGGCGTACAGCGCCCACTCGCGCACCCGTGACTTGCCAGCGGCCTCAATGGATTTCGATCGTTCGCGCCAGGGTTTGGGGCAATCCCTCGAAAGGGTCGAGTCGATGTTCGGCCTTAAGCCCGGTCAGGTGATCCAGCGCGTCTGGCTGGTCGATTCCGAAGAATTCAATGCTTGGGCCGTGAACGACCAGAACCAGCGCAAGGGGACGATCATGATGTCGCGGGAGATGCTGAGATCGGAAAGGCCGAACTCGGGGATATTCTTGAACGACAAGGTCAGCTTGGAGACGCGTGAGTCAGTGATTCGCCATGAAGCTTTCCATATGGTTGACCTCAAATACGGCGTCACCCAGCGGATGCCCACGATCCATCGGGTTTTCCGCCAGTGCTTCATGCATCTGATGAACGAATCGGAATTCCTGGGCCAAGGTTTCGGCGGCCATGCGAACGACAACGAAAGGGAATTCTTCGCCAGCCTGATGGCGGACTTGTCACATCCTGGATTCACCAAAGCGCTCGACAAATTGCCTCCGCAGGAGACGCAGGAAATGTATGAAGCGGTCCGGATCGTCATGGGGACCATCGAGGGCTTTCCGGAATTCAAGGATGCCCCGGTCCTTGAGCTGATGCGTTCCAGGTTGGATGAATTAGGCGCCCATGGAGCCAGGCCCGTGACTTTGGAAGTGGCTCAAGCCGCGCATAGTAAGGATTTGGTGGCAGAAAACGCCAGGCCGGCAATCGAGGCGCCAGATTTCACGGCATTCAAGGAAAAGATGAGGGTCCTGTCTTACAGGGAATCGCTGGAAGTCTACAGGAATTTCCAGGGCAGGCTGAAAACCTTGGATGAACGGTCAGCGGCGCGGTCTGAGGGATTGGCGCAGGAATACCAGAGCCTGACGGAAAAAATAAGTTATTTGGAGAAAAATTTCATCTTCCCCAAGGATTGGGTTCGGGCGAATGCGCCGAAATGAGACCCGGAAGCACAGTATCGGCGTCAGCCCTTGCAGAGAACGAGTGCATTTGGTAGTTTATCCGTCGCATCCGCCAGTTTAGCTCAGTGGTAGAGCAATGCTTTCGTAAAGCAGAGGTCCCGGGTTCGAATCCCGGAACTGGCTCCAGAAAAACGCCCCGGTGGACACCGGGGCGTTTTCGTATCCGTCGGGATGCCGGATTGTCAACATGCCGCGCTTGTTTCAGGCTGGAGCATCTTGGGCGCATCTGCTAGAATTGGAAACGGATGTCAAGGCAGCATAAAATCACTTTTTTCCTCGGGATGGCGCTTCTCGTTTTTTTGGCTATTCCGGGCACCGCTCTTGCGGCTGATGAGCAGTCCCAGGTTTTGCATATCGACAAAGGTTTCCTGGGGCATGCGGTCAAACTGGATATCGCGGGCGGAGCAGCCAGGATTAGCTGGCAGGCAGGCGAGGTCGTGGAAGAATCTGACATCAACATCAGTGTTTCATCCTCGTCCGAACTGGGGATAATCTGGTCGAGTTCATATGCCATTTCGAAAAAGGGAGTCGAACTTGGTTTGAAGCCTGATTTCGGTCCGGCAACTAGTACGGATAAATGGCATGAGATCGTGCTTGAGACCAAGAAACCGTTCGGCCACTGGGAGCGTTCCAAAACCAAATCCAAGGATGGCTACCTGACGGCGCGCATCGGCCCCGAGGTCCAGGCGCGCCTGGTCGTGGTCCCGATAGGCATGCGCGACGGGACGGCGACCTGGTACAAATACAAGAAATGCCTGTGCGCGGCTTCGCCGGATTTTCCGGCCGGTACCAAACTCAAAGTGTCATTGAAAGACAAACCGGAAAAATTCGTCATCGTCAAAGTCAATGACTACGGCCCGGACCGCAAGCTTTTCCCCAACCGCGTCATCGATTTGGATTCAACGGCTTTCAAGATGCTGTCGCCGCTATCGGCCGGTAAGATCGAGGTCAGCGTGAACCCGGTGGATTCGACGCCTGCCGTCGCGCTTGCCGCGAAATGAACTAATCCGCAACCAGCATGATTACCCTCGAGAACGTCTCCAAAACCTACCATCCGAATGTCCACGGCTTGTCCGAGATAAACCTGACCATCCAGCCGGGCGAATTCGTTTCCATTGTGGGGCAGAGCGGCGCGGGCAAGACGACATTGGCCAAGCTGCTCATCGCCGAAGAGCGACCGACACGCGGCAAGATAACCATCGGCGGCTGGGACATCACGCGGATCCCGGCGCGGGACATCCCTTTCCTGCGCCGCCAAATCGGGGTAGTGTTCCAGGATTTCAAGCTGTTGCCCCAGAAGACTGTTCTCGAGAATGTGGCGTTCGCGCTCGAAGTTGCCGGCATCCCGTCGCGTCGTATCAGGGAAGTCGTGCCCCAAGTCCTGAAGATCGTGGGCCTGGACGAGAAAGCGAATCGTTTTCCGCGCCAGCTTTCGGGCGGAGAACAGCAGCGCGTTGTCATTGCCCGTTCACTGGTCCATCGGCCGCGCATCCTCTTGGCCGACGAACCGACTGGCAACCTGGACACCATCAACACCAGGGAAATCATCGAACTTTTGCAGAAGATAAACGCTTTCGGCACCACGGTCGTGCTCGTGACGCATAACCGCGAAGTCGTGAACGCCTTGCGCCGTCGGGTCATCACCTTGAGCAACGGCCAGGTAGCTAGCGACCATGCCGAAGGAAAATATCTTTTGCCCTCATGAGGCTTATGCATTTGGCGAATAGCTTCGTTGGACGCTGCGGTGCTCGACACCGTATGGCCAATACGGCTTACTCCGCTCCTCGCATCCGCCTCGCTCTTCATCCAAATGCATAAGCCTCAACCTTAATACCATGTCCCTTTTCGTAAATTCATGGCGCATCGTCGCCTCGGCCTGGAAACATTTCTCGCGCAACCTGTGGCTGGCGCTGACCACGGTTTTCGTCCTGGTCCTATCGCTCTTGTCGGTCAACGTGCTTTTGGGCGTTAACGTACTGCTGGGTAACGCGGTCAAGCAATTGGAGAACAAAATCGACGTCTCCGTCTATTTCGTGGCCAACACCCCGACGGCAGTCCTCGAACAGGCTAAGTTTTTCATGACTTCCTTGCCGCAGGTCCAGGACGCGACGCTCATCACGGCTGAAAAGGCATTGGAGGATTTCAAGAAGCTCCATGCCAGTGACCCAAAAATCATTTCAGCTTTAGGCGAGCTGGACCAGAATCCGCTGGGCGCGACGCTGGTCATCAAGGCCAGGCAGACATCGGATTATCCGTTCCTGCTCGAGGCGCTCAAGAACCCGCAGTTCGACTTCGCGATCGAATCCAAGAATTACGAGGACCATAGCGACACCATCAACCGGGTACGCGACATCAGCCGCTCGATCCAGATTTTCGGCGCGGCGCTCATCGCGGTTTTCGCCCTGTTCTCCATCCTGATCGTATTCAACACCATCCGCGTGGCCATCTACACCCAGCGCGAGGAAATCGGCATCATGCGCCTAGTCGGCGCTTCCAACGCCTTCGTGCGCCTGCCGTTCGTGCTGGAGGGGATTTTTCTGGCCATCTTCGCTCTCCTCGTCGCCAGCGGCCTGGTCTACGTCGCGGCGGCATACGTGGATCCGCAGTTGCGCGGGCTGTTCGACGGATCCGATGCTGGTTTAGTCAAATACTTCACGACCGAATGGTGGTGCTTGGCTTTGATTGAAGGCGGCGCGCTGGCTGGTCTGGTCGCGTTGTCCTCCTGGGCCGCGGTCGGCAAGTACCTAAGACGTTGATTATGGCGACGAAAAAAGCGAAGCCTGCAACCAAGAAGAAGACCCCCGCCAAACTCCCGCGGAAAAAGTTCGTGGACAGTTTGCCGCCGACTGACGGGAAGTTTTGTCCGTGCAGTTCCGCCGTCCAGAGGATCGAGTCTGTCTTGGGAAAAGAGAACTGCAAGAAATTGGAATATGAATTGGATTTGGTGCGGAAAGCTGTAGAGGATTGCCCCGATGACTGCGGCTGCCGGTCGGGCGGATGCCTGTGCGTCGTGTTTTCGGAAACGGGGGAATTCTTGGGCGAACTGACGACTTCGGCAGGGAAGTTCTCGAACATGAAATTGTCCGTGGTCGGTGAAGATGTGTTGGGGGAAGAGGTGCAGAATTGGCAATTGATGGGTTTGCCTGTGTCTTCGGAGCAGGAACGTCCGGTCATGCTGCGCGACGAAAGATTCCTGGACACGTTCATCGATTGGTGTGACGCGAACGGCTGCAAAACGACGATCCTCCTGGAACCGCAAATCGATTTATGGACGGACGTCCAAAATTTGCCGTTGGCGGACGAGGAACGTCCCGAAACCATCGAAAGACTGTCGCGGCTGCCGGTTGATTCCGCTTTCGAGATGCTGGACAGGTGGTCGTCGGAGGTCGGAGCCTGATTATGCACAAACAAACCGTGAAATTTTCCAGATTCGTCGCCACAGCGTTGATCATCGGCTCGTGGTTTTTCGGCACCCTGCCGACGGCGCTTGCGGCTGAAGCAACTGATGGAGAAGTGTCGACGGTCTACAACTCTAAAGTCCATTTTCGGCCGATCCTGCATACGCACGGCGTCGAGTTCCGGTGGTTCAGGTATGCGACGCCAAAAGTTTTCGTGCGCTATGAGATAATCCGGTCGTCAAACAAACCCGCCAAGAACATCATCCAGGATGGCGTGGTCGCGGGCGAGACCACGAACCGCTATTCCACTAACTTCGAGGAGAAATTGGATGCCGGGACGTATTATTACCAATTGTGCTCCGTGACCAAGGTCAACCGCGTCTGCTCCAAGGTCGTCACGGTCAAGATAACCAGCAAATTGCCGGCGGAAATGATGCCGATAGTCGTCTCGACGTCGACTGAACAGCTGGTCAGTTATCAGGCGGCCCCTTCGGGACAGCTCCAACTCACGGTGGTCCGCGACAGCATGGGGACGGCTTTCCTGTCCTGGACGCCGTTCATTGATTCGGGAAACGGATTCAAGTGGTACAAGCCTGTGCGCTCCGATGCCGTGGATCCGTATTATCCGCGTGACGGTTATCTGGCGCACCTCCCGTACATAAGCCATACGGCGTTCGTGGACATCGGTTCGGTCACCGGAACCGTGAACTACCGAATTTGCGCCGTGGATGGACAGGACGGCCTGTGGTGCGGTAACGTCGTGGCGTCAACTAAATAAGAAAAATATGGATACCAAGAACATCATCAAGTTTATTTTTGAGTTAGGCCAGCAGCGGCGCGTCAGCCATGAGGGTTGGAAGCTTTTGGGCATCAAGCATCCGGATAACGTGGCTGAGCATTCATTGCGGGCAGCCCAGATCGGGTATGTCCTGGCGGTAATGGAGAAGTACCCGAATCCGGAGGAAGTCTGTTCCATGCTTGTGTTCCACGACATGGCCGAGTGCCGCGTGGGGGATTTGCATAAAGTCGCGGCGCGGTATGTCGAAGCTGATGAGCTCCGGGCGGCTGAAGACCAGACGCGCGAACTCGGGGAATTCGGCGAGAAAATCTTGGATTTGTGGAAACAGGTCGAGGAAAAGACGACGACGGCTGGCCGCATCGCCAAAGATGCCGATTATGTCGAATCAGCCGTAAGCGGCAAGGAATATCTGGAACAAGGGCATGCTTTTGCCCAGGATTGGATCAATAACGTCTCGAACGCGGTCAAGACCGAATCGGCGAAGAAGCTCGTCGCGGAATTGCAGCAGACCGATTCCAACGAATGGTGGCAGGGATTGAAGAAATTACCCAAGAACACTTAGGCAATTTGATAATATCTATAAAGGTCCTTCGACTTCGCTCAGGACGACGGTAAGACTACGAACATGAACTATCCGACTGTAACGCTCAAACCAGGCCGGGATGTACCCATCCGCGCCGGGCATCCGTGGGTTTTTTCCGAAGCCATCAAGCATGATGCCAAGGGAGATACGGGGATGCTGGTCAAGGTCCAATCGGCGCAGGGCGAATCCCTGGGTATTGGTACGTGGAACGGGAATACTTCCATCCGCGTCAGGCTTTTGGCGCGTGATGCCGAGGAAATGATTGATGCGGATTTTTTCTCCAAGAGATTCAAGAAGCTTAATGATTGGAAGAAAGCGGCATTGCCGTCGAAAACCGACGGTTATCGTGTGGTCCACGCCGAAGCCGACGGTCTGCCGGGTTTGATCGTGGACCGGTTCGCCGATGTCTTCGTTTTCCAGCTGCACACGGCCGGGATGGAGCTGTTGCGTGAGGAGATAGTCGCTGCCCTGAAGAAGACCTTCAAGCCCATGGCCATCGTCGAACGTTCGGATTTGGATGTTCGCAAAATCGAAGGTCTGCGCGACCAGCCGAGCGGCATCATCTTTGGCGAAGTCGAGCATGTGGTCGGGTTCCAGGAAGCGGGTATCAAGTTCGTGGCCGACGTCCTGCATGGGCAAAAGACCGGATTCTTCCTTGACCAGCGCGAAGCTCGTCTCACAGTCGGTAAGCAGGCTAAAGGCCGGAGCGTGCTCAACCTGTTCGGTTATACCGGGGCGTTCAGCGTGCATGCGGCTTTGGGCGGCGCCGACTTCGTGAACACGGTCGACGTCTCGCGCGCGGCTTTGGAATTGGCGCAGAAGAATTTTGCGTTGAACGGACTGGACCCGGAAGATGAGGAAAAATACCAATTCGTCGAAGCCGACGTCTTTGACCTGCTGGACGACCCGAAACTGCAGGAAGACGGTTATGATTTGATCATCTGCGACCCGCCGGCATTGGCGAAAAGCGAAAAACATTTGCCGCAAGCCATCCGGGCTTACACGGAATTGAATACGAAATGCCTGGCGGCACTCGAACCAGGAGGCATACTCGTGACAAGCTCTTGCTCAGGCCGGGTCACACCTGAAGATTTCCGTTCGCTTTTGCGCATCGCGGCAGGCAGGGCCGGAAAAGACGTCCGCGTGTTGGATTGGATTTCCCAGCCAGTTGACCATGCAGAGCGACTGGCTTTCCCGGAAGGAAGGTATCTGAAGACGGCGATCCTCGTCATTCAGCCTTAAATCGCGCCATCACCATGGCGTCTTTCGAGTCCCTGATAGGTAAATCTGTCTTGGCGTCAAAGATGCCGTCGCCATTGTCGGTGTGCAACATGGCCCAGTATGTCTTACCGGCTTCGGTCTTGGTCCTGACGAACGCTTCGCGCATCTCGCCGGCGTTCAGGAGGTTGCTTGCCGCCACGATCTTGCCAGGCTGGCCATTGTCATCTTCGTGCAGGACCACGAAGCCGCGTTTGTGTATCAGGACGTAGTCCATCATCACTTCTATTCCGGCTTTCTGGTTTAAGACCCTGACGTAATCTTCCTGACCGGCTTTCAAGGTCGGGTCAGGCGGTTCCGGGTTAAGGATTGTCGGACCGGTTGCCTGCTGACCAGGGGCAGGAACCTCCTGGAGGTGCTGTGCGGGCGTCTGCTGTTCCTGGCCAGGAACCTGGAGTTTGAGCTCCGGGGCCGTGGATTTTTGCCCTAACAGGCACCCAGCGCCCAAAAAGGGGAGGATAGTGAGTGTAATCAAAGCCTTTTTCATACGTTTGGAGAGGGTTAATGCTATAATCTTACCTGATATGAAGAAAATGTTAATTGCGATAGCCCTAGCTTGCCTCATTCCTTGGAATTACGCCAAGGCAGATGATGGGCCGTTCATCACGGAACTCGGAGCGTTAGAGCCGGTAAAAGAAAGTCAAATTCGCATGGAGAGTGAAGATGTCGTCTTTACTTATGCGATAGACGGCAGAATCACCGGAAAAGCGACTTTTAATTTCGTGAATACCACGAATGCAGCGGTAAAGTTGGATACGATTTTTCCTTTGGAAGGGAATGCGGGTGACCAAGAGGCTTTTGCATATGCGAAGAATGTCACTGTCAAAGTTAACGGAAAATCGGTAATCACCGAAACCAAGAAGGGCTATTATCCAGAACGGGATGAGCAGGGGGATTTGGTCACCAGTCCGGAAGTGACCGGTATCATTTTTCCGTTATCTTTCGTTCCACGAGGGAAAGTTCAAGTAATAGTGGCATTCGAACCGCAGACTTCGTTATGGCTGTTCCCCACTTTTCCTTACTTGGTAGGCTCGGGAGCGGGTTGGTCCGGGACCATCGGCCGCGCGGATTTTTCAGTGATTTATCCGGTTGAGCCACAGATTGGATGGGTGGACATGAAATTGTATGACCGACGATTCCCGGGCGGCAAGCTGGCGGATAAGGTCGTGATTAGCGGAACAAAAGTTACGCATAGCTATCACGATTTGGAGCCGGGAAGCGGAAGCCGCGTCCTAAATATTGAGATTTTGCCGTTGTCCATGGCAAAAAATATCGTCGAAGCACAGAAGGAAGTCATGGAAAAAACAGATGATCCTGAATCCTACTGGGAGTTGGCCAAAGTATATAAAGATACCGTCAATCATGGATTCGGTCCGGGTGCTAGTTCATTCGAACGTCCGGAATTCGCAAGGCAGGGTTATTGGGACGCGGTGGATAAAGCTGTTTCCCTGGAAAGTATGGCATCTTATCAGGCATATTCTTCCGATTCGGTCTCGGGGGTGTATAGGCTACTTAAATTATATTCAAACAGCTGGGACGTCGACTGTAGGTCCTACGACTGTAGGGGTCTGGTGAATCCTGAAAAATATTCAGCGACTTATGACCGACTTGTTTCATCTGACCATAGTTATATGTTCGGACGCGAGAATGGAGATGATGAGTTGATTGCCTTCATCAAAGAAATGGATGAGGCATGGCGGCGCAAAAGGTCCGATCTTCTTCCGATCACGACTTCGACAGCCGACCTTGTCAGTCCTCTGACCGGCGCAGCGGAAGATTTGCCCCAGCCGGCCAGTTCGATATCGGCGCCGACTGAAATCAGTTTTGAGAACTTGCCGACAACGCAGAATAAGGAACAGCCCGTCCCAGCCGTATTTTGGTTCCTGGTCGGTCTCGCTGGCGGTCTGTTTTCCTGGTCAGCCTGGACTTGGTTCACGCGCCGCAATCCGTGAGTCAGCGGTTATCCACGCCAATCGCTTCGGAAATATTCTTGAAGCCGTCTTTTTCCAGCAGCTTCACTAATCCCTGGTTGATGGCGCCGATGGCCTGCGGGCCTTCGAAGATCATGCCGGTGATGAGTTGGATGAGAGTCGAACCCAAGCGGATTTTTCGGTATGCGTCTTCGGCCGTAAAGATTCCGCCGCAGCCGATGACGATGTGCGTGCCTTTGACTTTGGAATAGACGTAGCGGATGACTTCGTCCGAGAGCTTGTCAACGACTTTGCCGCTGATGCCGCCTTTGTCAGTGACCATCTTGTCCAGGATTTTCGGGTTGTCGCGTTTTTTCGTCAAATTCGTGCACACGAAACCATGGACGCGATGGCGTTTGGCTGCCTCGAGGATGGAGTCTATTTGGGTGCGATCCAGATCGGCGGCAAGTTTGAGGAAGATGGGTTTATCCGTCGTTATCTGGTCGAGGCGCGCCAACAGGTTCTCGAGCTTGACCGGATCGGTGAACGGTTCGCCGCCGAAAGCGTTGGGACAGCTGATGTTGACCGTGATGTAGCTTCCGATGTCCTTCATGGTCTCGAATGCCTTTGCGTAGTCCGCAATACCGGCTTCAACGTCGGCGCAGGCTTGGTTGTTGGTCTTGGCCACGCTCACGCCGATGGGGATGCGGAACTTCTTGTCCTTGAGCCGCTTGGATATGGCTTCGCAGCCGTCGTTCTTCAGGCCGTAATAGACGATAAGCGACTCTGATTTCGGCAAGCGCCACAGTCGCTTCTTCGCATTGCCGGGACAGGGTTCGCCGGTGATGGAACCGACTTCCTCGAAACCGAAACCCACGTCAGGGATGATGTCCGTGATCTCGGCGTTCTTGTCGAAACCCGCGGCCAAGCCAATCGGATTCGCGAACTTGATGCCCAGGATGGTTTGCTCCAATTTCGGGTTTTTATAGTCGAACCAGAAACGTGTCTTCCAGCGCGTCAAAGCGAAACGACCGAGGAACTTGCCCACGCCCAGCATGAGGTCATGGATGTATTCCGGGTCCATCAGGAAGAAGATGTGTTTGAGGATATTGACGTAACAAAAGCGGATAGTCGCGTTTCGGGCTGAAATCCAGGATTCATTCATATCTGTGGAGTTTAGCCATTTGCGTCCGGTTACGCAAACCCTGTAACATGTTCGGGTCAAAATATTTGATGAAAGGAGGTCAAAATATGGAATGCAACTGCAAGGAATGCGGTGGAGAGTGCACGGAGTGCGTGTGTGCAAAATGCGGAGCGCCGGTGGATCCGAAAGCAGAAAAGTGCGAATGCGGCAGCACCGAGATGTTGTGCAAGTGCGAAGGCTGCAAGGAGGCTTGAGCGATGAAAAACGACTGCGATGATTAGGCAGTCGTTTTTTGTTTCCTTCAAAAAGATCCTTCGACTTCGCGGAGTTTATCCCGTAGAACGACGGGACTACGCTCAGGACGACGATAATTTCTACAGCGAAAATTTTTCGAAATGGATGCAGCTTCGCGGGACGCCGCAGGTTTCTAATGCTTTCCGTACCACGGCCATCATCATCGGCGGGCCGCAAAGGAAGGTGTCGCGCTCCCTAATGTCTGGGACAAGGCGAATCAGCAAGTCTTTGTCCACGAAGCCTTTTTCACCATCCCAATTTGGGTCATTGCTTATGACGTAATGCACGCGGCATTTGTGCTTGGCCGCCAATGCGTCGATTTCACCCTTCAACGCAGTACTGGCCATGTCGCGGCTGGCGTAAATCAACGTACAGTCCTTTCCGGTCGGAGCCAGCGTCCCTATTAACGATAAAATCGGAGTCACACCGATCCCGCCGGCGATGAATAAGAACTTGTCATGCTCCGCGCGGTCAGCCGTGAAAATACCGTGTGGACCGTCGACCAAAACCTTCGAACCGGGTTTCAGTTGCCAGAGGGAGGCGGTGAAGTCACCGGAATTTTTTATGGTCAACCGCAGGTTACCGTCTCCCGGAGATGAGGAAATGGAGAACGGATGGGCTTGCCACCAGTATCCTTTTGCCAGGAACCGGACAATCAGGAATTGGCCCGCCTTGTAGCTGAATTTTTCCAAGCTTTGTCCTTTCAGGTAGATGGAGATCACGTCCGGCGTTTCCTCGACGATTCTGTCCACGGTGAAGCCGAAGCGGAATTGGTTGTAAAGCGGGCGGAAGAAGCGGTAATAGACGAAGTTGAGGATGACGAAAGCGTAGAGCGCATACCAGTAACCCGCGAAGGTCGTGTCCATGAGGTCCCGGCCGACATTGAGTTGGTGGCCGAAGGCCAGGAGGATTGCGAGATAGGTGGCAAGATGGATGAAATACCAGGTTTCGTATTTCATCTTCCTGGCCACGATGACGAGCGAGGCGGCGATGACGAAGACGAATAGCCAGAACGCAATCGCGGCTTTGAAGACATCTTCCCATCCAAAAAAATCAAAATATTGTTGCAGGATACTTTTTCCGTTTCGGTATGAGTAACCGATGGTCAGAAGCAGGGGATGAGCCAACAAAAAGGAGAGGAGGGCGAAGCCTATCCAGTGGTGCAGACGTGAAAGTTTATCCAAGCCGAAAAGCTTCTCGATCCAGCCGGTACGGCCGATGAGCAGGAGCTGGAGTAATACGAAGTAAACCAGTAGCAGGCCTGAGATGCGTCCCGCAGCGATCAGCTGTTTGGGGATGTCGCCGGTGATGTATGTATGCGAGCCGGACCACCAAAACCAGGAGATGACGGCGAGGTTGGCGGCGAAAAATATCCAGAGAACCGCAGACTTGAGGCGTCGGGAGTTTTGCATAGCTTGTGTGCGAAGTGTAGCGCGCAAAATCCAGATAGGGCAAATAAAATCGGCTCCGAGAGATATCGGAGCCGATTTGGTTTTTTCCTCTATCAGCCGGCTTTCTCGGCGACTGATTTGGCCACCAGGTCGATTGCCAGGGCTTCGTTGCCGTAGGTCAGGACATATCCGGGGGCGATGCGCTTGGCTGACGGTTCCATCTCGGCGATGGGCTTGCCGGCTTGGGATTTATCAACCCAGACGACGCGGCCGCCAGCTGCTTGATCCATGGGTACGCGGTCAAAACCCTGCTTTTCAGGGTTGAATTTTTCGGCGAATCCCTGGACCAACCCGGCGGCTTCAAGCGACTTATCCGGGATTTCCGATGTCTGGGCAAAACGCATCTCGCCAGCCCGGGCCACACAGCCTTTGAAGCCGCGGACCGAAAGGGGAAGCGCGGCGTCATTGGTGGCGGCGGCGATCTTGACCTCCTTGCCGTCAACGGTCCGGGTCAGATCCTCGAACCCCTCGACACCGTCCTCGAGCCTCTTTTTCCGCTCGTCGAATTTGTCGGCCGTGAATGACCCCAGTTCTTCGATGACGCGTTTCCGGTCTTCAAGGTAGGCGGCAGGCTTGTAGCCAGGCCAGCCTGATTCGTGGCAGGCGTTGGCAAGGACAAGGTATGTGCGGATTTCGGCGTCAGAAGCCGACTTGAGGCGCTCAGAGAGTTCCCAGGGGCCCTTCTCATGAAGTTCCTTGATGAGCGGCCAGACCTTTTCCGGGTCGGTGCCCAAAGCCTCGGCGACTTTGTTGGCTAACGGTGCCGTATCGCGCACGACCATCATGCCGGCCGGGTCTAGGCCGAATTTTACGCGTCCCTCGAGTTTTCCTTTCATCCCATGGGACTCTTCGGCTGCCTTAAGGTCGGCTACGTCTTGATCGAAGACCTGCTGTTGTTCCGGAGTCAGCGGTTGTTCGACGGCTGCCTCCATCTTTGGTTCTGGCATAATTGATATCGATTAATTAATTAGCGCGTTTATTTTAACACAGCCTCCGATAGGCTGAAGGCAAAAGGTCAATGGGCGGCACAGCGCAAGGTTTGCGGGCGCAAAAGCAGCATGGTATCTTTTTAGCGGATTATGGATTACGTCTATTATATTCTCGGTATTTTGGTGCTGCTGGCCCTGATAGCCGTGGTGTTCAGCGTCATGAGCCGTTCGGTGCGGCCGGAGACCGATCCGCTGGAGAAAATCACATCGTTGATCAAGCAAGGCATCCTGTATGAGGAGGAATTCGTCGAGGTATATTTCAAGGTGATCCGTGACGAGGGGTTCATGGAAAATTTCGGGGAAAACAAGGAAGAGGCGAGACAGCTCCTGACTACCATGATCGAAGAAAGCAGGGGCCACAAAAACCTTCTGGAGAACGTCATGGCTAACCTCAAATGATATGGATAACCAACAAAAAGGCTTGAAATTGATTTTGGAGGAAGCGTTGAAAGTCGAAGAGAAAGCAGAAGATAACTGCGAGATGATCCTGCACGAGGCGAGGATCAATGGTTTCCATAACGCCATCGAGCATATCGAGAACGACGAAAGAAAGCACCAGGAGATGGTGAAGAAGCTGCTGAGTTTCCTGGATTAGCCCTTCAAACCCACGATGACGACGGTGGTGTTGTCATCTGGTTTCCATTTTGCGAGCAACGCTTCGATTTTGGTTTTTGCCTCTTCCGTATCCTTGGCTTCGGACAGGACCTGTTCGACTTTTTTGCGGCGCGAATGCCGGTCGATGCACTGCCAGAGGCCGTCGCTCGCCATGATCAGGTAACGGTCCTCGGGCGCGGGGACTACTGTCTTGATTTCCGGTTCATGCAGGACGAGCGGCTCGAAATCAGGGTCACCAAGCGAGCGGCTGACTTCGATGCGGCCTCCGCCGGGGATGGCGATGTGGCCATGTTTTTTTGGCCGTGTGTATGGATGCCTCGGATCGACGACCATGACATGTTGTTTGACGAGCCTGTCGGTTTCCTCGGGATGGGCTCCGTATTCGTGCGGCAAGGTCAAAGTATGCAAGGTACTGTCATCGGCCGAGAAGATCCGTGCCTGGCTATTGCCGACCCAGGCCAGGGTGATCATTCCTTTTTCGACCAGAGCAGCCGAGAGGGTGGTGCCGCCGAAGACTTTCATCTTGATGATTTCTTCATGGATCCGGGAGAAAGCGTCGCCTAACGTATGGCTCTTCGCGCCGTGCATCTGGAGGTCTTTAAGGATTTCGGCGACAGCCGTTTTTGCCGCATGTTTTCCGATGGAACCATGGCCGTCAGCCACGGCCGCAGCCATCATACGATTCCCGTCCTTATCGAATTCCAGCGTACCGCTCACATCCTCCTGCCGGGAGCGCTTACCGATGAGCTCAATGGTCGAAACCGGAAAGAACCGCTTTTTTTCGCGGGATTCGAATGGTGGCTGGCTCAAATGCTCGAAATTCATCGGAATATCCAATAGGATAGCATATACCGGGATGCGAGACTAAGCCTGTTTCTATTGATTGACTCCTGTGGTTTTTTAGCATATATTGCCCGGCGTATTAGGGGATCGTCTTCCTCCACAGGCGGACGACGAACGTTACATTTTTCGGGGATCGTCTAATGGTAGGACAACAGCCTTTGAAGCTGTGTATCTAGGTTCGAACCCTAGTCCCCGAGCCAAACAAAAATCCGGCAAGATGCCGGGTTTTTGTTTGGCGGTCGTTTTCCTCGCCAGGTACATACCCATAATGATGAAGAGGATGTCCCAACTGATAGCCTAGTCGTTTTTGTCCCTAATCCCGAAAGGGAAGTATAATCTTGCCATATGGTTTTCGAAGACAGGCGGGATGCCGGAAAGAAGCTCGCGGCGGCATTGGAGAAACATAAGGGTGATGCCGACGTCTTGTTGTTCGCTTTGCCGCGGGGCGGAACGGTCCTGGGCGCAGAGGCCGCAGAGGCGCTCGGCCTGCCTTTCGATGTCCTGGTGACACGGAAGATCGGAGCGCCGTCCAATCCCGAATATGCCATCGGCGCTTTGGCTGAGACGGGAGAGGCAGTCTGGAACGAGGCGGAACGCGAAGCGACCGACAAGAAGGCGCTGGATAAGGTCGTGAGGCATGAAACCGGTGAAGCCGAACGGCGCGTCAAGAAATACCGCCAGGGACGGGAGTTGCCGGACATGGAAGGCAAGACCGTAATCATCGTCGACGATGGAGTCGCGACCGGACTCACGGTCCGTGCCGCAGTCGCATCGGCCAAAGGAAAGCATGCAGCAAAGATAATCATCGCCGTACCGCACGGCGCCAAAGATTCGTTGGATGAATTGCGTCGGGAAGTCGATGAGGTTGTGGCGCTAGAAGAGCCGGAATCCTATGGCGCCGTCGGGGAATATTATAAGGACTTCCCGCAGGTCGAGGATGGGGAAGTGATCGAGTTGTTGAAGAAATACGGTCCAAAAATATGAAAAATTCCATGGTCGTCGGCTTCAAGGACGAAGCGGGGATGGTCCGTGAATTCGCAAAGCGATTTAAGGCGGCCATTTCCATTGTCCAGGCCGGGAAATACCGGGCCGGGGAAATGAAGCTTTCAGGTCCGGCGAAGTCACCGAGACACGTCGTGGTGGTCGCGAACGTCTGGGAGAATCCGGAATCGTTATTCCGCGTCCTTCTATTGTCCCACGAGTTGCGCCATGCCGGAGCCAGGAAAGTCGATTTGGTCGCGCCGTGGATCGCTTATGGACGGCAGGATCGGGCGTCCAGGCCGGGGGAAGAGCCGGCCGGCTTAATGGTCGGAAGGTTACTTTCCTCCATGTTCGACAAAATCGTGACTTTGGATGCGCATAGCCAGGAGTTCCGTGACGGGTTCAAGGGAAAGTTGACGAACGTCATCCCGTGGAAGGATCTCGAAAGCAAAGAAGAATTCGATTTGGTGGCGGCGCCGGATGAAGGGGCGACGTCGCGGGCGAGCTACGCCGCTGAATCACTGGGCGTGCCGTTCATCGTCATCGAGAAGGTGCGGCATGGCAAGAATGTAAAATCCAAACTGCCGGCAGGCACGAAAGCCAAAGGCGCCCGCATCCTGCTGGTCGACGACATGGCAGACAGCGGCGGTACGCTTAAAGCCGCGGCGATTGCCCTCAAGAAAGCCGGAGCCAAGACCGTCGCCGCGACGGTCAGCCATGCTTTCGATTTGTGCCGTCTGAATAGATCGGCCGAATCCGAGATATCAGGCGTCGATTGTTTCTTTGATCACGCCTCCGGGGAAATGGCGCGAGACACCATGGAGTCATTGGCCGATGTCGCAGCATCTGTTTGATGGCCGATTCGCCTGATGATAAGATAAATATCCACTAATTAAATCGAAAAATATGCCGGAATTTGTAGGAACGGACCCGATGCTCAGCGCTGAAAAGCAAAAGAAGACTCCGCAAGAAAAATTAGCCGAACCGGAATTGCCGGCAAAAGTGGCTAAAGCAATAAAGGAAAAGCTAGAAGCTTTCGTCGATGGGAATGAGGATTTTATGACGGGGGACAAGTTCGAGGAACTTTTGTCAGATGCCTGTGGTATTTTGAGAGAGAAGGTCGGTTTGCCGGAGATCACCGATAAGGTCGAGGATATCGGTACTGGTGTCAGGGAGAAATATTCCGGTGACGTGGTCAACGGGACAGTGTCGTTCATGGGGGAACAGATATTGACCTATGCATCAAGCATGGACAACGAAAACATGTCCATCAAAAGTTGGGACGAGGAAGCCCTGAACAGCGCAGTCCGGAGATACATCGATAAGCTCAAAGCCGAAGCCGTCTGATCACTTGATCCTGTGAAGTGCCGCGTAGGCGACTGCATTTTGCTGTCCGGGTTTGTGCTGGGCGCCGCGGTATGCCGCGACAAGCTCCAATTCTTTTTGTCTGGCCAGCCATTTGTTGATGGCGACGTGCAATTTTTGTTCGCCGTGGCCGTAGATGATCCGGATTACTTCGCTGCCGCGCATGAGCTCCTGATGCAGGAACCTGTCGGCTTCGGACAAGGCTTCATCCACCGTCATTCCGTGTAGATTGATTTCAGGCGCCTCGCCTAATTCCGCGGCATAGATGGCGGCTTCATACGGGTCTAGGTTTTTGGCGGGCTCGCTTGCAGGAGGCATTTCGACGATTCTTCGAGGCATATTTTTATTTCATCTTGCTTGCCAGGCTGATCAACTTCAGGAACAGCCAAGAGACGAGGACGGCTAAAGCAAAATCCAGCAAGAGGTTGATGGTCGCGGACGGAAAGAAGTCGTTCATCCTGGATGTGAATGCGGGGTGCCAACCTTGCCGGAGAAGGTCCAGGGCCGAGGAATGGTTGATGAGCTGCGCTTCCTGGAAAGAGTCAGTAGTTTTGCACAAGCTGAGAAAGGTTCCGGGAAATCCGTAACTGCGGCATGCTGAGAACATGCAGCAGATTTCGTTCCGTCCGGAGAAGATTGAGGTTAAGACGAAAAACACGGCGCCGATACCTGTCGTGAGGCGCCAATCCGAAGCGAGAAGTTTATTGCCCGGCATTTGCCCTAAGCATAGATAAACGGTTAAACTAAAGCAAATTATGCGGAACAGGTTGCTGATTTTCCTGGCGTCCCTATTGTTGTTGGGTTTAACGGATTTGGCATATGCGTATGTCTCGGGCCAGTTGAATTTTCAGGCTGCCGAAAAAGAAGCGATCGTATCGACGGCTCCGGCCAAGATTAAGACGCAGGTCGTGGAAATGCAGGCGGAAAGCACGTCGACCAAAACTGTCCTGGCGAACGCAAAACTGGTCAGAGTAGTTGATGGCGATACGATGGTCGTCAGATTCGATAATGAGGATAAGGATTCGAAGATCAGGCTGCTCGGCATAAATACCCCGGAAGTCGTAGATCCGAGGCGACCGGTTGAGTGTTTCGGCAAAGCGGCCTCGGGCAAGATGCATGAGCTGGTGGATGGCAAGCGCATCAGGCTCGAAGAGGATCCGCAGGCAGATGAGCGGGATAAATATGACAGGCTGTTGCGAAACGTAATTCTCGAAGACGGTACGGACGTGAACGCGCTTATGGTCCGTGAAGGTTATGCTTATGCTTACCTGTCTTTCCCGTTGGATGCGAAACGCAAGGCCCAGTTGAAGAAACTCGAACAAGATGCCAAGATGGCGCAACGCGGGTTGTGGGATCCCAAGGCCTGCAACGGAAACAAATGAAACTGACATTATGAAATACCTGAAAAAAATCTCGGTCGCCAGGATGGTGTGGGTGCATCGGGCGATGCTTTGGACGTCGCTTGTCGGCCTGTTTTCGTCGGCGTACCTGACCATCACGTATCTGACCGGAAAGCCTATAGTCTGCGGTATCGTCACCGGCTGCGAGGTCGTCCGGGCTTCGGCTTGGGCGAATACGTTCGGTATCCCGCGACCACTTTTGGGTTTGGCTTTCTACGGTGCGATCATCCTGGCGCTGATCATCCGGACATACGCGCCGCACCATCGTCCTGACTTTTGGAAAAACATCACCCTGTTAGCTACCTTCTTCGGCTTTGTCGAGTCAGGATTCCTGACCCTGGTCCAGACTTATGAGATAAAGGCGTATTGCCTGTGGTGCCTGTTGTCGGCCTTGTGCGCGACCATCATCTTCGTCCTTTCTTTTTTTGAAGGCGAGGAGAGGCTCCCGGATAATCTGGTCAGCAGGGAACTGAAAAAGATTTTCCACGCCTTCGTCGTTTTCGTGGTGGTCGGGGGTTTGGGCATGTGGGTGCTGACGGCTGACCATGGCGGGGGACAACTACCGGTCATCGGCCCGGCCGACGGTGGGAAGCCTGTCTTGATCACTGGAACGACACCGACCGAAGGTCCTGCGACTTCGACGGTCACGGTCGTGGAGTTCCTGGATTTGGAATGTCCGTCATGCGGCGAGTTTTCTCTGGTCATGAAGAAAATCCGCGAGGAATATGCCGGGCGCATCCGTTATGCGGTGCGCATATTCCCGTTGCTGGAGATCCATAAGGACGCCAAAACTTCCGCTACTGCCGCGTATTGCGCAGGTAAACAGGGAGAGTGGTTCGATTATATCGATGCCGCTTTGGCCAACCAGACTGCGTTGCAGCGCGCGGATCTGGTCAGATACGCCGACGCGCTGCATCTCGATACGAAGGCTTTCGAGGCCTGCCTCGATGATCCCAAAATCGCCGATGAGGTCATGGCGGAACGGAAAGCCGGGGAAGCCATCGGCATAGACCATACGCCATCGATCTTCGTGAACGACGCAATCCTGGACCAGACCCCGAATTATTCGCAGTTGAAACAAATCATAGACGAGAGGTTGAAATAGAGCTTGCCTTCGGCGAGTCACTTTCATAACTGAAAGTAACCAAAGGTTTTGGGGGTCCGCTATGCGCTCCCGGTATCGCATACGCGGACTCTTTTGCGGTCCACGCTACGCGGCCGCCCCAAACCCCCATGTCATTGCAAACCGGACTTGAGTGGGTTGACATCTCGCCATTATTCAGCTTAGCTGACGGCGTACATTCGGAAAGGAAGAGTTGATCATGGGTGGAGAAGGAAAGAATCCTTGGGCTGGGGATCCAGGCGCCGGGGTCAGCGCACCAGGAGTAACTTCGGGTGCAGTCGTCAATACGGGAATCGGTGCCGTGTTCTTTGACCTGGACGGGACCTGGTTCCGTTGGCAGCTGTTCGACGAGTGGATCAGGGAGATGATCCGTCTGGGCTTGTTCCCGGAAATCGTATATGCCATGGCGAAGAAAGAGCGCCTGGCGTACCAGAACCGCGAAGCTCCGTTCGGCGACTGGGTCAAGAAGCAGGTCGAGGCGTACAGCGGATATATGCGCGGGATCAAAGTCGCGGACGTCAAGTTCGCGGCGCACCAGATGATCGCCGAGAAGGCCAAGCGCGTCCATGTCTTCACCCGCGAGCTGGCCAGTGCCGCCAAGGACTGTGGCTATCGGCGTGTCATCATCTCAGGATCGCCCCAGGCCGTGGTCGAGGCGTTCGCCGAAGCCAACGGCATCAATGTGTTCCTCGGGACCGAACACGAGGAGCGCAATGGCGTCTACACGGGCGTGACCACCAAGGAGTGGGTCAACGACAAAGCCGAAGGCGTCCGGTACATCGCCGGCAGATATGGCATCAATCTCGATCGTTCCATCGTCATCGGCGACGGACGGACGGATGCCAGGATGGGTGAGTTGGTGGGGCGTATGATTTGCTTCAACCCGGAGAAGCCATTGCGCGATTTGGCTCTCGAGAACGGCTGGCTCGTGGCGGTTGAGAAGAAAGATTGTCTCCATCTCTATCGTCGACAAGGGGACGTGACGCGGCTGGTTCATCTCGACGAGTATCTCCCCGAACCTTTGGCCAACAACCTCATGGACCGGCTCACGGCCAAGTCCTGAAGCTCAGCCCCGGATGCAGTTGCGTCCGGGGCTTTTCTTGTCTAAGGTATGTGCAATATGAAAACAGAAATTTTGCAGAAGGATATTTTGAATATCGCTTGCGACCTTTTGGTCGTAAACCTGTTCCAGGGCGTCGTGAGGCCCGGCGGTGCGACGGGCGCCGTGGACAAGGCATTGGGCGGTGCCATCTCGCAGCTTATCGAGCAGGACCATTTCGAAGGCAAGTCGGGGCAGTCCATGGTTTTCCCGACCTTCGGCAAAATCAAAGCAAAACGCGTCGCGGTCATCGGACTGGGGGATAAGAAATCTTTCGGCCTTGATGCGGTGCGCAAGGTCGGCGGGTATGTCGTGAAGCTAGCGATGAACGTTAAGGCCGAGAAGGTCGTGACCGTACTCCACGGAGCGGGAATCGGCGGGTTGGATCCACGGAGCGCGGCCCAGGCCCTCGCCGAGGGACTTAACCTTTCGGCGTACCGATTCCATGTCTACCATGGCACGCTGCGCAAGAAGGAAAAATTACCGCACGAGGTGAAGGTCGTCACGGTATGCGAAACGGAAAATAAGGTATTCAAAGCAGGACAGGAGGGCATGGAACGCGGACGCATTCTGGCTGAAGCCACGAACTTTGCTCGTGACCTGGTGAACACGCCATCCGAACACATGGGACCGTCTGATCTCGTCGAAGCCGCGAGGAAAGTCATCGCCAAAGGCGTGAGCGTCAAGGTCATGGACAAGAAAGAGATGGAGAAGCTCGGCATGACCGCGGCGCTGGCTGTGGCGCGCGGATCATTGAACCCGCCGCTCGGCGTCCATTTGGCGTACAAGCCGCGGGGTGCGAAGAAGCGCATCGCCATCGTAGGCAAAGCGGTGACGTTCGATTCAGGCGGGCTCAATATCAAGCCTGGTGATTCCATGACCACGATGAAGATCGACATGGCAGGAGCGGCGTCGGTCATCGGACTATTCAAAGCCTTGCCGCAGCTCGGACTGAATGTCGAAGTGCACGGAATTTTCCTGGCGGTCGAAAACATGCCGAGCGGGAATGCGTATCGTCCGGGCGATGTGGTCAAAGCAATGGATGGCACGACCATCGAGATACTGAACACGGATGCTGAAGGCCGGGTCACGCTGGCTGACGCGTTGTGTTATGCCAAGACGTTTGAACCTGACGTTATCATCGACCTGGCGACTTTGACCGGAGCTTGCGTCGTGGCGCTGGGTGAAGATATCGCGGCGCTTCTCACGAACAGCCGACGGTTGGCAGAAAAGATTTCTGACGCATCAAAGGAGACGGGGGAGCCGATCTGGGAGTTGCCGTTGTTCGAACCGTACAACGACCACATCAAATCAAAAATCGCGGACATCAAGAACATCGGGGCGCGCGGCCAGGCTGGGACGATCTCGGCGGCGCTTTTCCTCAAACCGTTCATCGGCGACACGCCGTGGGCGCATCTGGATATCGCAGGACCGGCATACACAGAGAAAGAATCGCGGCCTGACTTGCCGTATGGCGCATCGGGGTTCGGTGTGAGGTTGTTGGCGAGGTTACTGCAGAAAATGTAACCAATGTCATTTCGAGCTTGCCGAGAAATCTTCCAATTTGAAGGTCTCTCCGCGTTGGTCGAGACGACATTTTCTCCCTGTGGATAAATCCGTCGGGTTTTTGTGTGGTATACTTATCAACAGAATTTTCATATGACTGTCAAAGTATATTCCACACCGACCTGTCCCTACTGTAAATTGACGAAAGATTTCCTGAAGGAAAAGGGGATTGCGTTCGCGGACATCGACGTTTCGGCTGATCCGGCCGCGGCGAACGAGATGGTGAAAAAGTCCGGCCAGATGGGCGTACCGGTGGTGGATATCGATGGCGCAGTCATCGTTGGTTGGAATAAGGCCGCGCTGGAGGAAGCGCTGGGGCTGAAGGTCAAAGCCAAGGCATAACGAAACAAGAAATGAAGGAACGGGGATTGACAAAGTCCCCGTTTTTTGATACATGATTCGATAGTCTGATGCAGACTGCCGACCGCGCGGTGCGCGGAAAAAGTCGCCCACCGGGCGCATATCCAGGGATACGTACCTTGAAAACAACGAGCAAGCTCAGCGGGAAGAGGATCGCCGAGATAGAACGCGTCCTGACTGCATATGGCGTCACCAACGCCGAAATCCAAAAAGTCATGGACGCGCGTAAGGCCAGGTCTCGGTCCACGGAAGATTGGACCGAGGAAGACCTGACGCGTCTAGTTTTCTGGGAGAAAAACTTCATCGGACATGGACTTGAGATGATGGAGTTCCTCAAGCCTTTGTACAGATGGGAACCCAAGATCACGCCGCCGGTCCCTGACCTGGAAAGGCGGGCCAAGAAAGCCGTCTTCTGGATGAAGGTCAAGAAGGTGGAGGTTTTTCAGCAAGCTTCGTATCACGAGATTGTCGACAGTTTCGATACCGACGAGATCGGAGAATACATCGGGGTCGAGGAGATGACAGAAGCCCTTTCGGCCGTGTGCCGAGACCGTCTTGGCGACCCGCTGATGAGGAGCGTCAAAGAAAAAGTACGTGAATTCGATTCCGATGAAGTCGCGGAGATCATCGGAGAGCCGGTCCTGGAACTCCTCAAAAGCGCCCTCAAGAGTTCGCTCTATGGGCGGATCAGAAGATCATTCGAAGAATTGATCGGCCAACCCTGGAAAGCCGCGTTCAAGGACTCGGCGGGGGTTACGTTCCATCATGCGGGTGATGGGGGTTGCTTCGAAGACGGTATCTGGACGGAGTTTTGGTCCACAATCGGAGTTTCGCTCCTGTGTCCCGCTGGCTTTGTCCTGGCCAGAAAGACCCGTGAGGCGGCAAAATTCAAACCGCTGCTCGAGCTTATGCTCGCCGGCAACTACCCGCTCAGGATCTCGGAGCCGGCCTACCGTAAGGGGATTCTGTACGTTTTGACCGCCTAGAAGGCCACTGACCCGACCGCTAGCGCCGCGTGGATGCTCTCCGCGCGGCGTTTTTTAATCCGAAAGGGCGGTCCGGTGTCCACCGAACCGCCCCAATATTCCGAAATATATTTTTTACGCTTTCCCCAGCGTCTGCGCGCCGGGCGTCCAGTCGACCGGGCAGAGGTCGCCGGATTGCAGGGCTTGGAGGACGCGCAGGATTTCGGTGACCGAGCGGCCGACCGAGCCGGAGCTGACGAGCGCGTATTTGAGCATGCCTTCGGGGTCGATGATGAACAGGCCGCGTTCGGCGGAGCCGTCGTCTTCGTTCAGGACGTCGTAATCGCGGGCGATCTTTTGGGTCGTGTCCGCGATGATCGGATAATCAAGATCGGGCAGGTCGCGTTCGAACCAGTTCTTGTGGCTCCATTCGGAATCCGTGGAGCAAGCCAGGATGTCGCAGTTCAGTTTGCTGAAGTCCTGCTTCATCTTGGCGAAGCCTTTCAATTCCGTCGGACAGATGAAGGTAAAGTCACGCGGATAGAAGAAGAACACGAGCCACTTGCCTTTATAGTCTTTGAGGTTCGTCTTGGTGAAGTCTGACTTGCCTTTCTGGTAAGTCGTTGCGTTGGAGAAATCGGGCGCTTGTTTGTTGAGATGGATCATATGTTTGTTATCAGTGAGTCACATTATCTAAGACTATAAACGCCGTCATGTCGAGTGCAATCGAGACATCTCTTGGATACGGAGGTCTCTCCGCTTCGGTCGAGACGACAATCAGGTATATCGGGATTATTTTCCTTTGGCTTTGGCGTAAAGCTCGTTGGCCTTGCTCCAATCTAGGTTTTTCCAGAAATCGGCGATGTAGGTTTTCCGGTCCGAGCCGTAGTCGATGAAGTAGGCGTGTTCGTAGACATCGAGGACGATGAGCGGGATGGCGCCCCAGACGCCGCCCTGGTTGTGGGCGTCGCCGATGTACGTCCGGAGAGTCTGGTCATGTGTGTCCCAGGTCAGGACGACCCAGCCGCGCGCGGCCATGCCGCAGGCCGAGAAGTATTTGACGAAGTTATCGAGCGAGCCGTATTTGGCTGAAAGGCCTTCGACGAGGTCGCCGGACGGTTTGCCGTCGCCGCCCAGGATCTGGAAATACCATTCGTGGAGATAGACGCCGTTCGTGGCGAAGGATTCGCCGTCCTTCAGGGCGCGGAGCTCCGAATAGGACTGGTTGGCGGTCGAGACGTCGCCGCCGTGTGACATGACGGCCAACTTCTCGCTGATCTCATTCTTCTTGTCCACGTAACCGGCATACAGCTTGTCGTGGTGGATGGACATGGTCTTTTCCGAAATGCCCGTCAGGGGCGTCGTGAACGGAAGGGGTTTGGCTTCGATTTTCATATCAATTCTGATTATTGGTTACTTCGCGGCCAGCATGGCCTTGATGACGTCGGCGTCCTTGGGCATGCCGCGTTTGAGGAATACGATCTTACCCGTCTTGTCCACGCCCACGACCGAACGCTTGATGACCTTGTGGCCGAAGATGGACTTGATGGCGCCGTACTTGGTGCTGACTTTCTTGTCCTTATCCACGAGCAGGGGGAAGGGGAAGCTGTGCGCTTTGATGAAGCGTTTGTGGCTGTCGGCTTCGCCGTGGTTTATGCCGAACACTTGGGTGTCGGCTTGGATGAATTTGGACCAGTCGTCGCGGATGGCGCAGAGCTGCATGGTGCAGCCCGGGGTCATGTCTCCTGGATAGAAGACGAGGACCACGTTTTTCGACCCGCGGAAGGATGAGAGCTTCACGTCTTTGCCTTCCTGGTCTGGCAGGGTGAAGTCCGGAGCTTGTTCACCGGGCTTCAGTTCGTTCGGTTTTTCTGGTTTTGCCATAAGATTGGCATTAAGAATATGCGATTAGTTCCTCCCGCCAGATAGGCGGGAAGCGGATTTGCTTAAGTTTAGACGGGCCGCGGGGTAAGTCCCGGCCCGGTTGATTATGGCGGATACTGCCGAAACTCGACGGAAACGGGAATATAATCTAACCTGTACTGGATTATACCCTATTTTATGGATACAAGTCTGGGCGAAAATCAAGCCGTGGGAGGTACGGTCGAAGAAGGCCGTCCTTTGTGGCTGACGTGCTGCATCGGCTGCCTGTTCACTCTGGCAGCCATAATCGCCGGCAGCTTCCTCGTCGTCGCGGTTTTCGCAGGGCCGGGAGTGGCCGAATTGAAGTCTTTGCCGGCAGGTTATCCTTCGGACTTGAAACCGTTCCGGATGGAAAAAGCATCGAGCATCAAATATCTGAGCGGGAGCAGCCGCGGCAAGATGTTCCAGATCCTGACGGCGCCAATCCGCCTGATCAACAACGTCTGGCCAAAAAAGGACGAGCCTGAATCCGGCGTGGTCGTCTCGACCGAACCCCTGCGCATCGTCTGGTCGGCGAAATCATCCAAACCGGAATCATGGTACGACAGGTATTCGCTCCTGGCCCAAGGATTGGATTCGGTCACCATGAGCTGGGACGGATTGGACGTGCCGCGCGAGACGGTCTTGAATTATTATTCCGAATTGTTTAAGACTACGGGGCTGAAGCAGAGCTCCGCCGCGGAAGAAGCGACTAAGACGGATTTCCTGGTGGGTACACGCCAGGGTTCCGCCATGCAGATTCATCTTATGACAACGGACGGCGGCAAGACGGTGGATAAGGCCGTCGTGGTCGTGACTTACATCAACAAATAAATTATGAAATTATCCAATTTGAGCTTTTTGGCTGTAGCCGTGTCCATGACGATTTTGTTGGGTTTAGGATGTAACCAAAAGAACGATAATAAGGCATTGACCTTGCCGTCGGGCGGTTCCTCGGGACCCAAACCGCTCCAAGCCGCTGGTTTATCGCCGGAGAACCTTACGAGAAAGATCAATCTCACGGTCGGAAATATTCTGCTGATGAAAGAGAAGTTCTCGGGTAAGGGCGCAACGATCGCCAAGGCCATGGGTTTCGGCGGAAACGGGATCGACAGGGAAGTCGTCATCAAACGATTTGCACCTGGGCAGCTGGCGGAGTTGGAATGGAAGTCGACCTACAAAGACGAAAAGGGCGCGGACCAACAGAAGGTCGGCGCTTTGGTCGGTGCGAACCTGCTGTCATCGCGCGAAATGTATTTGCCGGCGGTTTGGCCGGACGGGGTCAAGAACGCATATGGTACGGGTATGCTGTGGCTTTCATCGGATGTTTATGAAAACCTGACCAAGAGCGGATTGAGCACGTTCGACTTCGGATTGCTGGATAAATCCATCATGGAACAGGCTTCCACTGACACTGGTTTGAGCGCCGCCTTGGTTTCGCTCCAGGATTCCGTGGATAAAATCTCCGCCAGGACAGACGTGGCTTTGACGAAAGGAGCGACGACCACCTCGGATTGGCCGTTGAAAGTCAACGGCGTCGACGCCAAAGTCAAAGTCTACCAGGCCAAAAACTGGTATGGTGAAATTACTTACCTGGCTAACCAGCAAAACCCCTTGGTCCTCAAAGTGAAGATGAACGAACTGCCGGACGGTTCGGCGCTGAACGGCCTGCTTGATTACGAAATCACTGAACTGCGCGATCTGCAGGAGTGATATCCCCAGAAAAAAGATATTAATACGACCCTGACGAATGCGTCAGGGTCGAGTTCCCGCAGGGCGGGTGAGTCCGGCTGGTTAAGGCCGGTCTATCCAGTCTAAATTGTCTTCGCGGCGGCTACTTGCCCGCGGGTACTGCTTTTTCCGTTCGGGACGCCTGGGCCGTCATGGGCCGCGGCTGTGATGGCGGCTGCGACGTACGCGGAACCTCCTGTCCGTGTTCTTCCTGCATGTGCAGGTCGAAGTCGCATTGACGTGGCCTCTCTTTGGCGTCGAACACCGCATCCAGACGATTTCTATTCAAGGCAGCACCTCGCTGATGTGAATTCCCCAAGACAAGCGCAAGCGAAGATGGTTTTTAGGCTACCGGAAAACGAAAAAACCGTCAAGAGACGGCGATGATTCTCTCCTTGTGGCTATTCAGTTTTCGCGAATTTTGCCCACTTCGGGTAGAGAAGACGGAAGTAGACGTAGTCCCTGATCGGGCGGAGAGTTTCGATCTCTTTGAAGATATGGGAGGCCGCCGGATGCGTCTCGGCCTGCTTCCAGTCCAGGCCGTTGGCGGCCATGAGTTTCTTCAGGCTATACCAGGCGTGGCCGAGCAGGTTCTCGATATTGTGGGCGTGCGGCTCCAGGGCATCTCCGGACAGCCCGTTTTGGACAGCTTGTTCCAACGCCGTGAATTCGGCTTGTTGTGCGGCGCGGTTTTCGCGGATTTCTTTGGCCGTATCCGGATCGGCATTGCGCAGGCGCCAGTCCCAGTCGCGCTGCTCGGAGTTGCGCACCTTGGCTATGTCGCTGAGTACATCATCCGGGGTCGGACGCGGATAGGACATCCAGGAACCGGCGCGGATGAAGCTGCGGAGCCGCCGGACTTCCTCGGGATCGTTCCCTTCGCGTCGCTCGCGGAAAAGTTCGTCAATGAGGAATGGTTCGTATTTCCATGGGTCGCAGCCCATGATGTTATCGCAGGCTTCGGCTAAACGTTTTTGTTCTTCCGGTCGGTTGCGCAATTTAGTGCGGGTGACCTGCAGGTAGGCCTGGAGGTCGGACATGTTGGCGATGTGCTCGAGCTCGGGTTTGGCTGCGAGAGTCTCACGTTTTGCCTCACGGATTTTCGGGATTCGTGAAGATTCCGGCGCAGGTTGTTCCTGAGGCAGAAGGAATGGGTTCAGGTGCGTGTCGAATTTGAATGCCATGGCGGTCAATAGAATCTCTCCATCCATTTCTCGTCCACTTTCACGTTGAGCTCAAGGTAGACTTTGATACCTGACACGGCTTCGATCTCTTCGCGCGCCGCCATGCCGATTTTCTTGATCATCGAAGCGCGCGCACCGATGATCATTTTCTTATATCGGTCCTCGGTGGTCCAGACCGTGGCACTGATGTAGCGCGAACCGTCGGGCCGCGTCTCCATCTCTTCGAGCGAGACCTTTATCGAATAGGGGATTTCCTGGTCGAGGTTTAGGAAAATCTTTTCGCGGATCAGTTCCTCGAGCCACTGGTTGTGTCCCAGGTCCGTCATCTGGAGGTCGGGATAATGCGCTTCGCCTTCGGGGACGAGTTCGAAGAGCTTGTCGACCAGAATGTTCAGGTTCTTGGATTTCACGGCGCTCAGCTTTAGCGTCGCGGTCTGGCCGATGTCGGCTCCCTCGCAAATCGCCTCAAAGCGCCGTTCGACCGCCGGTAGATCAGCTTTGTTGATGACCGTGATTTTCGGGATATCGGAAGCGCGCAGTAGTTTTTGGATATGTTCTTCCTCAGGACCGAAGTCGCGCGTCGGATCCATGACGTAGATGATGGCATCCACGCCTTCGAGCGTTTCGGTCACGAATTCGTTGAGGCGCTTTGAGACCAGGTCCTTGCGGCCCAAGAAGACGCCCGGCGTGTCAACGAACACCAATTGGCCGCGGGGATCGTGCAAAATCCCGCGGATGGGATGGCGGGTGGTTTGGGGTTTGGGCGTCACGATGGCGACCTTGGAGCCGACGAGCGCGTTCAAAAGCGTGGACTTGCCCACGTTTGAGCGTCCCGCGAGCATGACAAAACCGGATTTCATGCGCAGAGTATAGCAGAGAAACGCAGGATTGACAGGTGCGGAAATGGGTGGTAGGTTCACTGGTCCAGTATTTCGGATTTAATGCTATAAAACCTACATGTCCAAAAGGAATTTTTCGGGATTAGCACAGATATTCGGGTTGTTGGGCTGCATGTTCTTCCTTGCCGTAAGTTTCGTGTGGTTGTTTTCCAAGGATGAAAATTTGGCCTGGGAGATGCGTTTGGTGCTTGTGTTTTTATGTCTATTCCTGGACGCATTGGCTCTGCGCTCTTTGTTCGAGGGGGATGATAGTCCAATGGGAAAATTCTTTTTCAGGATCGGAGATTTTGCCATGGGTTTGGTGAAATCAGTTTTGGATCCGTTGGTGATAAGACTGTTCGGCGGAAAATTCAAAGACTTGCCGAAGGATGCCGACAACGGGGATGGACAACAGCCGCGGAACCGCGATTTAAATAAGGATTAATCTTGCCACCACCTCAACGTGCGGGGTGTTGGGGAACAGGTCGAAGGCTTTGACCGATTCGACGCGATAAATGGATTTGAATTGTTTGAGCTCTTCCACCAAGCGGTGGTAATTGCACGAGACGTAGACGATTGTCTGCGGTTTCATCTCGATGACGGTCTTCAAGACTTTCGGATGCAGGCCGGAGCGCGGCGGATCCAGGATGACGGCGTCGGCTGGGACTTCTTTCCACGACAGGTCTTCGGCTTTGCCGGCCGTGAATTCGCAACGGTCATCGACGTCGTTTTTTTCCGCATTGAACTTGGCGAGCTCGATGGCGGGTTCGTCCAACTCGAAACCGTGGATGCGGACGTCGGGATTCTGTTTCGCCAAGTAGATGCCGAAGAAGCCGAGACCGCAGTAGAGGTCGAGGATCGTTTTGGATTTTCCGATGTTCGTTTCCACAGCCTTCTGCAACTCCGCCGCCATCAGCGAGTTCGTCTGGAAGAAGGAGTTCGGATGGATGCGGTAGCGGATGTCATTCGCAATTTCTTCCAGCCAAGGTTCGCCGATCAGCGTCTCGAATTTTTGCGCCAGCGAGATATCGGTCTGCAGGTTCTGTTCGCCGATCAGGAGCGAAGTGCAGAAAGGGGAGAGACGGGCGACTAAAGTCTGACGATGGTCAGCAGAAACCCGAGTCGCGTCATGGACCACGATGACGATTAATCTGTGTTTCGTATTTTTACCTTCGCGGACCACGACGTAGCGGATGTCGCCGGTGAAGTATTTCGCGTCCCAGGGCTGGAGGTCGCATTCCTTCATCCAATCGCGGACGTGCTGGAGGATCTCGCCGGCGCCGTCATCCAAAAGCAGACAGGTCTTAACGTCAACGTATTTGGACCAGGTTCCGTATTCCTTGAGTCCGATTTCGCCGTTCCAACCCACGGCGTAATCCATGCGGTTGCGGTAATGGAATTGGACGGGACTTGGAGCGACGGTCGCGACGCGCTCTTCGTGTCCCGCTTTTTCGAAAGCCGCGTTGATGGCGTCGCGTTTCAAACCAAGCTGCGCTTCGTATTTCAGATGTTGCCAGAGGCAACCGCCGCAGATTCCGGCGTGCGGGCAGGGGGCCGTGACGCGGTCAGGACCCGGTTTTTCGATGGACTCAAGTTTGCAGATCTTGGTGCCGTGGTCGCGCTGCGTGAAGACAGCGGTGATTTCGTCACCTTTGGCTGCGAACGGGATGGCGGCAGTGCCGGCGCCGAGCGTGCTGCCGTCGGTGCCGCGTAATTCGAAAATGCCGCGGCCCTTGTCGTCGTATGCTTCGATGGTCCCTTGGACCCGATGTCCGAATCTCATGGCGGGAATGTATAGTAAAAATCCGATTTTGGGTAGGGCCTTCGGGGACTTACTTTCGTAACCGAAAGTAAGCAAAGGTTCTGGGGGTCTGCTATGCGCTCTCGGTGTAACAGCTTGGTTGATTCTGCGGTCCACGCTACGCAGCCCCCCAGACCCCCCACGTCACTTGCGAAACGGGCTTAAGTTGCTCGATTCAAGGTAGAACTGTACCTTCTTCGCATGGAACTCCATCTTATTGCCCATGACATACGTTCGGCGCAGAATGTCGGGTCGCTTTTGAGGACTTGTGATTCGCTTGGTGTCGCGAAGTTGTGGTTGACCGGTTATACGCCGGAACCGTCGCATCCGCGGGTGGCCAAGACGGCGTTGGGTGCGCAGGGTTCGGTGGATTGGGAAAAGGCGGTCGATGTCATTCGCGTCATCGAAGGATTGAAGGGCGACGGTTTTCGTATCGTTGGCCTGGAATTGGATGAACGCGCAGTCGACTTGTCTTCGTACCGACCGCCGAAGAAAGTCGCGTTGTTGCTCGGCAACGAAGTCGAGGGAATACCGAAATCGTTGCGCGATCTCTGCGACGACATCGTGTCCATGCGACAGAGGGGCGAGAAGGAGTCGATGAACGTAGCCGTGGCCGCCGGGATTGCCTCTTATTGGTTAATGAATGTATCGTAGGGGCAAATATGCCAAGAGTTTCGATCGTCATTCCCACGAAAAACGAAGAGAAGATGCTGCCCAAGCTTTTGGACAGCATCAAGAGCCAGACTTACAAGGATTACGAAGTCATCGTCGCCGACGCGCATTCTACCGATGCCACGGCCAAGGTCGCCGAGGATTTTGGCGCAAAAGTGATCGAAGGCGGGATGCCCGGGCCAGGACGCAACAAAGGAGCGGTAGAGGCACAAGGTGAGATAATTGCTTTTTTCGACGCCGACGTGCAATTGCCATCGAGCCGTTTCCTGCAGGATTGCGTGGCCGAGATGGACAAGAAGGGTCTGGATGTGGCGAGCTGTATGGTGAAACCGCTGTCGCGTAAGCCGGTGGATAAGGCGTTACACCAGATCTATAACGCCTACGCCGTGGCGACCGAGAAGATCCGTCCGCATGCCCCGGGTTTCTGCATCCTGGTGAGGCGGCATGCGCATCATGGCATTAAGGGTTTCGACGAGGAGATTGTGCTGGCCGAGGACCATGATTACGTCCAGCGCGCGAAAAAAGAGGGCCACAAGTTCGGCTTGCTCAAGTCGCATCCGATTTCGGTTTCGGTCCGGAGGTTGGAGAAAGATGGGCGGATGGCTTTGGCGATAAAATATATTTTTGCGGAACTCCATATCATCACCAAGGGACAGATCAAGAAGGAACTTTTCGAATATGAAATGGGTGGGGAGGAGAAGGGGAAGACTGACGACGGGAAATGATTCCTTCCCTGCGGAACTCGCTCGTCATAAGGCATAACTCGCTCAGACAGTCCTCGGTTCAGGAATTATTTCCCGCCGTCAGTCTGGGAAGGTGGGAGAAGGAAGGGGTGGATGGTATCGACATAAATTTGAGATTAACGCATAATCGCGAGACATGAGTTTACAGGAGAAACTCCATCGTTTGTGGCATGGCGAGACCAACGGGTTGACGGCTGCGGCGGTCATCGTGGGCGCGTCTTCTTTGGCGTCGCGGCTTGTCGGGGTGCTGCGCGACAGGGCGCTGGCTTCGACGTTCGGTGCGGGGCCTGAACTGGATGCGTATTTTGCCGCTTTCCGCGTGCCGGATTTGTTGTATTCCTTGATCATCATGGGCGCGCTTTCCGCGGGGTTCATTCCGGTATTCACGGACTACCTGCAGAACAAGGGGGAGAAAGAGGCGTGGAAGCTGGCTGAGCAGGTGCTCTCGACCATCGGGTGCATCACGGCGGTCGTGTGCGGTTTGTTGGCTTTGTTCGCTCCGCAGATCGTGCCATTGACCGTGCCGGGTTTTACGCCGGAACAGATCGCGCTCACGGTCCAGGTATCGCGCATCATGTTTTTGTCGCCATTCCTGCTCGGCCTGTCGGCAGTCATGGGCGGAGTGCTTCAGGCCTTGAAAAGGTTCCTCGCGTTTTCACTCGCGCCGATTTTCTACAATCTGGGGATCATTTTCGGTACGCTCGTGCTGGCGCCGCGGTATGGCGTGGAGGGAGTGGCATGGGGCGTGGCTTTGGGCGCTTTTTTGCATCTCGCGACACAGGCAGTCGTGGCGTTTCCGCTCGGCTTGCGGCATCTCAGGCTGCCGACTTTGGCCGCACCGGGAGTCAAACGGATATTGAGGCAGATGCTGCCGCGGACGTTGAGCCTCGGACTGACGCAAATCAACCTGGTTTTTTTGCTGGCTATCGCGTCATCGCTCGGGCTCGGTTCGGTGGCGGTATTCAACTTGGCGAATAACCTCCAATCATTTCCGGTCGGCATAATCGGCATATCATTCGCTTTGGCCGCCACTCCGTTTTTGGCGCGGTCGGCCAGCCAAAAAGATTGGACCTGCTTCAGGAACGAGCTTTCATCGGGGCTGACCAAGATCATGTTCTTCATCTTGCCGGCCACGGCGCTTTTTTTCCTGTTGCGCGCGCAGGCTGTGCGTTTGGTGCTGGGTGCCGGGGCTTTTGACTGGTCGGACACCATCCGGACGGCGAACGTACTGGGGCTTTTCGTCCTGTCGTTGCTGCCGCAAGCCCTCGTGCCGCTGTTGGCCAGGGCATTCTTTTCGCTTGAAAATTCCCGCATACCGTTGATTTCCAGCGCGGTGGCTGAAGCCGTGAACCTCGCCCTCGCGCTCTTGTTGAAAGACAGGTTGGGGATCCTGGCACTCGGCGTTTCGTTTTCTGTCGGTGCATTCTTGAATGCGGCGATCCTGTTCACGCTCCTGCAGAGGCGCGGGCTCGGCGTGAAGTCCCGGGAGTTCGGCCTGTCTCTCCTGAAGACATTGGCGGCGTCGATCGCCATCATCGGTTTCGGTTGGCCCGTGCGCCAGTTCATCGGTACTGAATTTCCGCTTACGACATTCTGGCAGGTAGCTTTGCAGGCGGCGGCGGCCGGCTTCGTGGGCATCACGGGTTTCGTGGTCGTGGCCCATCTGCTCAAATCCCGGGAGATGATCGAATTCAGGCGCGCTCTCCAGAGGAAATTGTTGCGCCAGAAGCCGCAGATCGCGGGGGTGGAGGAAGTACAAGGTATGTGAGGGCGTCGATATTAAATTTTGTTTGCTGCGGGGCTCGTCGCTTCGCTCCTCAGACACATCCTCGCTGCACAAAATTTAATATCGACGCCCCAAGGGGAAGGGGATTTTCAATAGGCATTTTCTTTTTAGATTATAAGTGTGGCATAATGGTGCCAATACTATGTCCAAGCATTTTCGTGTTCTTGTTTTATTGGCTTTACTGCCGGCTTTAGGCGCGGGATGTTTCCAGGTGGGGCCGCGGGTGGTGCAGGGTCCGCAGACGACTGAGCAGAAGCAGGTCGCGAAAGTCGACGACAAGAAAGATGATAATAAGGCCCCGACCTTCGAGGACCAGTATGAAAGCGTGACGTCATCCGATGCGCTGGCTTATCTTGAATTGAAAGGCGGCAAGGCCAAAGTTTCCAGGGCTGGTCTGACGGTCGATGCGGCGGATGGCATGGAAATCGAATCGGGCGATCGCCTCAAAGTGGATTCGGGTACCGCGTATCTGGTCTATCCGGGTTCAGGCAAAGCACAATTGGAGACTGGGACGGATTTGGTTTTCCTGGCATATGACAACGGCGGGTTGTTCGTTGACCTGAAGATGGCGGCTGGCCGGGTCTGGACCAGGTTCGAACGGTTGCTGGGCGCGAATGAACAATACGAAGTCACGGCCAACGGCGTGGTGGCCACGGTGCGCGGAACGGCTTTCGGCGTTTCTTTGGATGCGGATGGCGTGGACGTCCAGGTCGCGGACCATTATGTCGCGGTCATGAACGAAACCTCGCCGGCTGCGGCCGCGCCGGTGAAACTGAGCGCCGGCGAAGGATTGAAGATCGTGACCAAAGGTGTGCTGCTGAAGGACATCAAGATACTGAGTACAGCTATCAGGCGATTGAGCGCAACGGAACAGCTGGATGCGGGTTTCAAATTCGGTTCGCTCAGGATACCCATGGAAAGCCTGGTCAAACCTATCAACGTACTGCGGTTAAGGGTCCCGGCTTCGGTTCCGTTTGATCTGCAGCCGATCCGAGAGCAGATGCTGCAGCGAGCTTCCACCCTGGAATCGAGCGGGATTTTCGTGGCACCGACGCGTGTTCCGACGACTTCCGAAACTGCACCGTTGAACACGGCGCCGACGATAAACGGCCCGACTACGCCGCTGAGGAGCGGATAAACCGAAAAGATTCCAAGCCCCGGAGATACGTCCGGGGCTTTCATATCCCAACCATTGCCAAGATGCGTATTTTCAGGCAGACTTAGCGTAGAAATTCAATTCTAGATTCCCCGGTTAAACCGGGGAATGACAGGAACCAACAGGAACCAAATGGAACAATCCAGAATAAGAAACTTTTGCATCATCGCCCATATCGACCACGGCAAGTCCACTTTGGCTGACCGGCTGCTTGAGGTCACGAAAACCATCGAGAAGCGCAAGATGAAGGACCAGCTATTGGACACCATGGATCTGGAGCGCGAGCGCGGCATCACCATCAAGCTCCAGCCGGCGCGCATGGCCTATAAATCCAAAGACGGCGTCGAATACGAACTCAACCTTATCGATACGCCTGGACACGTGGACTTCACGTATGAAGTCTCGCGGTCTCTGGCGTCGGTCGAGGGTGCGGTCCTGCTCGTGGATTCGACTCAGGGCGTACAGGCCCAGACCATCGCGAATCTTTATCTGGCTTTGGACCAGAATCTGGCCATCATCCCGGTGCTGAACAAAATCGACTTGCCGAACTCCGAAGTCGAGCGCTGCGCCGAAGAACTCATCAACCTTTTGGGTTGCAAGCGCGAAGAGATAATTTTGGCGTCGGGCAAGACTGGTGCGGGCGTGGACCAGATATTGGAGCGCGTGGTCAGCGACGTGCCGTCACCTGTCGGCGACCGCGAAAAGAATTTTCGCGCCGTCATCTTCGATTCCAAATACGACGACTACAAGGGCGTGGTGGCTTACGTCCGAGTCAAAGACGGCCGGCTACGCCACACGGACAAACTGAAATTTTTGGCGACCGGTGCACAGGGCGAGGCGCTCGAAGTCGGCTATCTCAAACCTGATTATGTTTCGACCAAGATGGTCGAAGCCGGGGAGATCGGGTATATCGTCAGCGGCTTGAAGGATATCTCCGCGGTCCGCGTCGGCGACACCATCGCGCGTCTTGAAACGGCCGGAGAGACTGATGCTTTGCCCGGATACAAAGAAGTGAGGCCAATGGTCTACGCCAGCATCTTCCCGAAAGAAGGCAATGAATACCAAAGGCTGCGTGAGGCCATGGAGAGGCTCAAACTTTCGGACGCGGCTTTGGCCTTCGAAGCCGAACATTCGGCGGCCCTGGGTTTCGGTTTCCGTTGCGGATTGCTCGGCATGTTGCATCTCGAGATCGTCCAGGAACGGTTGAAGCGCGAGCACAATATGGAGCTCGTGATCACCACGCCGTCCGTGGCTTACGAAATCACGCGCACCGACGGCAGCAGCGAGACCGTGACTTCCCCGGCGGATTATCCGGAGGCGAATTATCTCGAAGAAACGCGCGAGCCGTGGGCGACAGTCGACATCGTCAGCCCGGCCGAGTTCATCGGCGGCATCATGACGCTCGTGTCGGACCGGCGCGGCGAATTCAAATCCACGGACTACCTGGACCCGAAACGCGTGGTCATGCATTACGATATGCCGCTGGCCTCGGTCATCGTGGATTTCCATGACAAGCTCAAGAGCGTGACTTCGGGCTACGGTTCGCTCAACTATGAATTCAAGGAATACCGGGCGTCGGAGATCGTGCTGCTGGATATCTTTGTGGCCGAAAAGCGCATCCCGGCCTTCGCCACCCTGCTCCATGAGAGTGAAGCCTATCGTCGCGGCCGAGAAGTCGTGGCGACGCTGAAGGAGACCCTGCCGCGCGCCCAGTTCGTGATCAAGATCCAGGCGGCCATCGGCAGCAAGATAATCGCGGCCGACCGCATCTCCGCCTTCCGCAAGGACGTGACCGGTTACTTGTACGGCGGCGACGTGACGCGTAAAATGAAGCTCTTGCAGAAACAGAAGAAAGGCAAGCAGCGCATGATGAGCATGGGCGCAGGTTCAGTCGATATCCCACCTGACACTTTCATAAAAATCTTAAGGCGAGGGGATAGGGAATAAATATGAAACGCAAGACGTTCCAAAAAATCTGGAAAGTATTGATCGGGTTCATCGCATTCGCGACGATTTTCTTCCTGGTCGCACCGTTCATCCAGGCTTGAATTTTTTCGTCCTGAAAGAAGTTCCGTTTGACGGGGCGTAGTTGAAGGGCTTTTTAATGATCTTTCGGCTTCGCTCAAGACGACACGAGGATTTTATCCACAACCGACAGAGATGTTGTCGGATTTTTTTTGTTATGGCAGCGGTAGAGACAGGTGCAGGACGGATGAAACATCGCAAGGTCGTACTTTTGAAAAGTGGAGCCTGTCATGCTGAGAAAAAATATGCATTTGTCAGTCGCGGTCTTCGTTTCGGTCTTGTCTGGTTGCGCGCTTGAACCGTCGTCGGATGATCGAGCCTCGGCGAACCAAACGGTCGGTTCAGCCGGGTCGGGGCGGAACTTCGACTTGGATCCGGTTGTCGTCGTGTCGCGGATTTCCCAGAAAGGGAAGGACCGGGGAATTATCGGAGAAGCCAAACCGCAGGGATCTTCCGAACCGGAGCCGCAGATGGCCGAGGATGATATCCCGACCAATCTGCTGTTTGTCACCTGCGAAAGCGGACCTACGGAAGTGGCGGTCCCGCTCAATGCGGATACCGGTAAGTTCTGCGATACGGTCCAGGTCTATCCATACCGTTCCGACGACAATGGGTCGTACGGAGTCAGCGGGTCAGAAGTCGTCTGGGACATGCCTGGCGATGGCGTGGCTAATTTCTACGGCCCGGCTTTTGGTCCGGGAGGCAGCGCAAGACGGATTTCGGCCGCGACCGATGCTTTCTGGTGGGGCGATACGTGGGACGAACCGGAGACGCTCCTTACGGTCTGCGTCAAACCGCCGGCCTCCATGCCCCATGCCTACGCCCCGATTTGCCGGAGCTTGCCGGTGCGCGCCACGATCAATATCGAAGGTGCCTGGTGCTTCAGCGGCACCACCTTCTCCAGCAACTGCCAGGATGTCGAGATCAAACAAGACGGCCGCGGGTTGAGCTTCGATGGCGATGTTTTGGCAAGCGGACTGCTGTGGGTCAGGAGCGTCACGTTCAACCGCGACAACGATTATGAATATGCCGGAGTGCTCGATTCTCATGACTACATGTACGGCATCGTCCGCCAAAACGGACAGACCGAGGTCCTCGGTACCTGGACGGCCTGGAAACTTCCGTTGTACTAGCGGACCGGACGGACGCATGTCGGTCGCAACACGATGCTCAGGCCTGAATGACGGCAATATCCTCAAATCCCCGGCCAATCCCCGGGGATTTCTTTTTGCACTTTGCAAGCCTGCGACGGCATGCCAGAATCGCATGCATGGGAAAGCGCTGGTTGATGGCAGGACGCGATGTTCAGCCTTGCGGAGACGCAGGGCTTAATTTTGTTGCCGGACTCGGTCTGCATACTGTAGCTTGCAAGCTCCTCGCCAACCGCGGAATCACGCAACCGGACGCCATAGCTGGATTCTTCGGGCAGGACTGGGAGCGCGACGTGCATGACCCTTTTTTGTTTACGCAGATGGCTGCGGCAGTCGAACGTATCTTCAAGGCGCTGGAAGCAGGGGAGAAAATCACGGTCCACGGCGATTATGATGCCGATGGCGTGACTGGAAGCGCGGTTTTGATATCAACGTTGAGGGAAATCGAGAAATTATTGAAGGCCAAGAAGGGCGAACAGGCAGAGACGCCGGGGATATCGAGCATAGATTCATATATCCCGCATCGGGACAAGGAAGGTTATGGGCTCCATCCGGTCACCGTCGATTATCTGAAGGAACTCGGCACGTCGTTGCTCATCACGGTGGATTGCGGGATCGCCAGCGTCGACGAAGTGGCCAAAGCACGATCTTTGGGGATGGACGCAATCATCGTGGACCATCACCAGTTCGGGGCGGACTTGCCGGACGCCATCCTCATCCATCCGAAAATCCCGGGCGAGACTTATCCGTTCAAGGACTTGGCGGCCGTGGGCGTGGCTTGGAAGGTGGCTTGCGCGCTGTCAGTCGAGTCGCGGAAGCGCGGGTTGGATTTGCCCGAAGGGTTCGAGAAGTGGCTGTTGGATTTCGTGGCCATCGCGACAGTGACTGACATGGTCCCGCTCCTGGGCGAGAATCGCGTGCTGGAAGTCTACGGCTTGAAAGTGCTGAACAAGACGCGGCGTCCAGGCATGCAGGCCTTGATTCGGGCGGCCGGACAAAAATTAGGCGATCTGGATACTTCATCGATCGCTTTCGGCTTGGGACCACGGATCAATGCTGCGGGCAGGATGAACCATGCATCTTTGGCGTTGAAGCTCATGCTGGCCGAGACCGATGAAGAGGCGGATGATCTGGCCGGCAAACTCGAAGAACAAAACCGCGACCGGCAGAAGGCCATGACCCACATGATGGAGGAAGCTGAGCTCCAGTTCCATGCCGCATCGGACTGGTCTGTCCTGGCATTCTGGTCCGAGAACTGGTCGCCGGCGTTGGTCGGGTTGATCGCCGGGAAATTCCTTGACCGCACGGGCAAGCCGACCATCGCCATCGGCAAACACGGCGACCGCTGGGTCGGCTCAGGCAGGTCGCAATCGCCGTTCGACATCACGGAATCGATGAGGCGCGCCGGTGAAGGCTTGTTGACGCATGTCGGCGGCCATATGCAGGCTTGCGGCTTTTCTTTTTCGCATGCGACCGACGTCAAACTTTTGATCGACAAGCTGATGGAACAATCGACGGCTGATTTGGCTGGCGTGGAATTGGTGCCGACAGTCAGTATCGAGGCAGAACTCAAACTGGGGGAAATCGACTGGAAACTGGTCGAGACGCTGGCCAAGTTCGAGCCCATGGGCGAAGGCAATCGGCGCCCGGTGTTCATGGCCCGCGATCTGAAGGTCGTGAATTGCGATTTAGTCGGGCAGAACCAGAACCATTTGCGCTGCCTGTTGCGTGATGCGGCGGGGAAAAGTTTCCGCTTCATCGGTTTCAACTTCGGCAAACGCGCTGAGGAGTTCGGCATAGGCAGCACTATCGATGCCGCCTTCGAGGTCGACGTCAACGAATGGAACGGACGGCGCGATATCCAGTGCAAGTTGGTGGACGTGCGGCCGGCGGGGTAAAATCATACGACATGAAACTCATCATCCAAACAGACGGCGGGGCGCGCGGGAATCCGGGACCGGCGGGTATCGGGGTCGTGATAAGCGACGAGGACGGGAAGGTGCTCGAAGAGCATGCCGAATATCTGGGCAAGACGACCAATAACCAGGCTGAATACAAGGCCGTGATTTTGGGTCTCCAGAGGGCCGTGGCTTTGGGCGCGACATCCGTCGAAGTCCGGGCGGACAGCGAACTCATGGTCAGGCAGGCGACCGGCGAATATAAAGTCAAAAATCCTGATTTGGCTCAGCGTTTTTTAGAGCTCAAGAACCTGGAAACGAGGCTTGGAGGACGCGTTTCTTACCGCCATGTCCGCCGTGAACAGAATAAACACGCAGACAAGTTGTCGAATATCGCCATGGACAAGGGGATGGGGATAAGTGGTTAGGTTGGGCTTGGCTTATTTGCGCCAAAATCGTACCGGATGTGGTACAATACTGCGGGATGGAAAACCGTATTTCTTTGATTAAAAAAAAGGCGCCTATGTCAAACAAAAAATCCAAATGGCCAAAGTGGATGTGGCGCTGGCATTATTTGATTTCCGGCTTCGTACTTTTCTTCGGGATAGGCATGCTGGTTGCAGCATTGCAGTTTTCCGATGCCAGCCGTTACCGGGCTTATGCCACCAGCGCAGATAACGTGATGGGTTGGCTTTGGGCCGATCCCATCGGGTGGATTTCGTTGAATGACCAGAATTCCGGGTCTTGCCCTGTCGGACCGTGCGGTACTTATGGCGTGACGGTGAATACGGCGACGCGGGAACTGAAAGGTTATGCCTGGTCTGATAATGCAGGATGGATTTGTTTCGGTTCTTCCTGTGCCGTGGCTGATTGCGTCGGGATTCCTCCGGGTGGAGGTTCTTTGGCGGCGGCGATTAATTCCGGTGCCGGAATCGTTGACCTCACAGGCTGGGCGAAGGTCTGTAATGAAGGGCCTTTGGGTTGGATTTCACTTAACTGCAATAATTTTGGGGGCTGCGCGCCGTATCCGTATAAAGCAGTCTTAAATTCCCCAAACAAGACGTTCAATGGCGTAGTCGGGCATCCATCGCCGAATTATTCATCTTTGGCTTGGAACGGCAACAGCGACGGCACCGGCTTCGGCTACGTTGATTTCCAATATGCGACCTTGAATACGGCGAACGAGAATCTTCCGGTCGAGACGAATTGCAAGGACGGGACGGATAACGATTTGAACGGTTTGGTGGATTGCGCGGATGCGGCCTGCAAACCGACCGCGACTTGCAACGAGACGGTCGGAGCCACGGATTTTTGGGGAACTCCGTTGTGCCGGAACGGCGTTGACGACAACGGTAATGGGGCAGTCGATTGCGCGGATGCGGCCTGCAAGACTGCGGCGCAATGCCAAGAGATCCCGACGAACACGAATTTTTCTGGCGTAAACCTGTGTTCCGATACGATCGACGACAACGGCAACGGGACCACGGATTGCGCGGATCCGGGTTGCGCCGGATATTTTGCCTGCGCTGTCGGCGAGCCATCCTTTTTCGCCGGGGCGTGCAGCGACGGTTTGGATAACGACGCGAACGGCGCCACTGATTGCGCGACTGACTTGAACTGCCAGACTTTTGACTTGACGTGCACGCCGGCCTGGCTTTCGGCCAAGTTCGGCAATGTCTATTCCCAACAGGGCATCACCGGCACCGCAACCAAGCCTTCGACGGCCACGTATTGCCTGACCGCGAACGGCGCCATCACGGGATTCACCAGTGGCTCCGGATGTTCGGAGGCTACGGCCGGGAACATCAGCCTGCCAAAGACCGGAACCGGCTACAAGGGTACGCTCGGCAGCCTGGATATCCCGGGCATCCTGGCCGGACGTTACGGTAAGGTCAAAGAATTGGTGGCTGGCGACATTACGGCATCGGTTGACCAGCTCATGAACGGGCAGGTCTTCCACGTTCTGGGCAACGCCACTCTGAACTCGCGCATTTTCCAGAACGGAGCTTCGGCCACGGCGCGCGGTAACGGCTTGCTCATCGTGGAAGGCAATCTGACGATCGGGGGTAATCTGGATTATGCGGCTACGGCCGGCGTCACATCGCTCCGGAACCTGGCTTCATTCGGTGTCATCGTCAAGAAGAACGGCGTGGGAACGGGAAACCTCAGCATCTCACCGACCGTCACGAAGATAGTCGGCGCATATTTCGTCGAGGATACGATCAACACTGGCACCACGGGTGCCGTGGACGTGCCGCTGGATATCTTTGGTTTGATGGCGGCTTACCGGATTAACCTTGAGCGCAATTACCGCAACGCAGCGCAGGCGGCAGAAACGGTCACGTTCGACGGACGGGCAGTCTATAATCCACCGCCGGGCATGGCTGATGTCAGCAAATCCCTGCCTGCATCCAAAGACGCTTTCTAAAAGTATGGGACTATTCTCCAAATCACCTTCGCAAAAAAGCTACCTTGGCATCGATATCGGCCAATCGGGCATCAAACTCGTTGAGTTGAAGAACGAGAAAGGCCGGGCCCGCCTGGTGACTTATGCCTATGCCGGATTGCCGTCAGAGAGCTTCGACAAGGCTTTGACGCAGGATTTGGACAAGACAGCAGCGTTCCTCAAGAAGATCCTGGAGAAATCGCGGAGCACGACCAAGATGACCATCGCCGCGCTGCCGATCTCAGCCGTGTTTTCGTCAATCATCAGCGTCCCGGGTTCGACGGACAAAGAGATAAAGGACGCCATCCAGCTCCAGGCCAAGAAGCTCATCCCGGTGCCGTTGGATGAAGTCACTTTGGATTCGAAGATCATCGATTCGGAATCGACAGGCGAGGGCGGCAAGAAAGTCACGCGCGTCCTCTTGACTGGCGCGCCCAAGAATCTGGTGGAACGTTATTTGGAACTGGCCAAGAAAGCCGGACTAGAACTCATTTCGCTCGAGACTGAAGCTTTCGCCCAAATCCGTTCGCTCATCGGCAAAGACCGGACGAGCATCATGGTCATCGATATCGGTTCGTCGCGCACCAACATCTCGGTCATCGAAAAAGGGATACCGTTCCTCAACCGTTCCATCGCGACCGGTGGCGCAGGCGTGACACAGACCATCTCCAAGACACTCTCCATCCCGTATGAACAGGCCGAGAACATGAAGCGCGACATCCGCGCCATGCAGTCCTTCACCCAGACGAGCGACATCTCGCTCATCCTGCAGACGCTGCTCAAACCGATCATCGACGAGATTCGGTATTCTTTCAACCTGTACCAGGGCCAGACCGAGAATGGCCAGGCCAAGCGGATCGACAAGATTATCCTGACCGGCGGTTCGGCGCTCCTGCCGCGCTTGCCGGAATTTGTGACCCAGCTCATGAATGTCAACGCATACCTCGGTGATCCGTGGGCCAGGGTCATCTATCCGCAGGATTTGCGGCCGATCCTGGATGAAATCGGTCCGCGGTTCACGGTCGCCATAGGTTGCGCCATGAGGGATATCGAATAGCAAGAAACATTTAGGGTAATACTCGAAAAAATAAAATCCAAACCATTAATCCATGTCCGCCGATATCTCGCTGCTCCCAGAGGGGCTGCGGAAAAAGGAAGAAGCGCTGAAAAGCGCGGCCCCGACAGAACCGCCCAAAGAGCCGGGGACGGACATGCGTTTTTTCATACCTCAGGAAGAAGGGGAGGATATCGAAGTCATAGAAGTAGATGAAGGCGAGATCGATCAGGTGCTCGCCGGAGAACCGGCGCTGACGAAATTTGCTTTTTACGCGACGAGCCTGTTCGACGACCTCAAATCAAAGTTGTTCAAGCCCAAGCCGATCGTGGCTCCGCCAAAAGCGCCGCCCCAGTTCTTCAAGGCTCCGCCGCCCAAAGCCCCGGGACAGGTTCCAGCTCCGGCTAAACCCGGGACCATGGCGCCGATCCAGCCTGCGGGCGCGATGCCTGTAGCGGGTGCAGCCACGGCAGGGCCCTCGCTCCTGCCGACCGTAGGGGGAGAAACGGCGAAACCGGCTGTTCCGGGCATGGCTCAGGCCAAGACCAAGGCTTCGATCGCACCGTTCCCGGTGGCGCCGCGTCGCGTGCGGGTCATCAAACGGGTCCGCAAGCCTTTGCGCGTAAGTTTCGTGTCTGAAGAGGAAGTCAGGATGATGCACGTGGACGTGCGGAAACGACGTTTCACATTCGTCCTGATGGCGGTGCTTTTCCTGGTGCTGTTGGGTGGCGGTTATGGATTACTGGATTACCAAAAACAGCAGGCCCAGGCAGGTTATGACCAGGCTACGGCCCAAGTCGCGGAAGTCAACGGAAAGATTTCCCAGCAGCTAAAGATGTGGTCAGCTTTCCAGAACCTGGAACCGAAGCTCAAGACATTGGCTGGCCTGTTGGACAAGCACGTCAGCCCGACCAGGTTGTTGCAGGATCTGGAGAACAATACGTTGCCTACGGTGGCTTACGAATCTTTTTCGCTATCCGAGGACAAGAAAGTCAATCTGGCGGTTTCGGCTGATTCCCTGGAATCGGCAGCCAAACAGCTGGTGGCGTTCAAGACTGCAAAATTCATCAAAACAGTCGAAGCCTCGAATTACGCCATCGATTATGACCCTAAAGATAAGATGCGGATATTGGATGTCAAGTTCCAGGTCGTCTTGACGCTGTCGGATGATGCGTTGAACCTGCTGGCCGCAGAGCCGGCCGATTGATTATGGAAAACGAACCGACAAAAGCGCCATCAAAGTTTTTCACCGAGTATTACGTCGTGGCTTTCCTGTTCCTGATTGCCGCTTTCGTGGGCACGGCGATTTTCGTCCACCGTCCGCTCATAACCGAGATCAAGAGGCTGAATGCCGATACCCAGAGCAAGCTCCAGGAGGCTCAGAACGAACGGACGTACCTGAAGAGCGTCGAAGGCTCGGTCACAGCCGCGCAGTCCATTCCGTCGGGGGTGCTGCAGGCCGTGGATCAGGCTTTGCCGACGGACCAAAACATACCTTCGTTGCTCGTCCAGCTCGGGGCAGCCGCTTTGCGCAACAACGTCCGGATAGATTCCGTGGCTTTCAACGAAAAGGCCCAACCGACGACAGGACAGGCATTGCCGACAGGCATGATTTCGCCCATGGACATAAGCCTGGCCATCCGCGCTTCGTCATATTTCGAGATGAAGAGGTTCCTGGTGAGCATCGAGAACAGCCTGCGCATCATGGATATCCTGACCCTGTTGTCTTCGGGCGGAGACGCTGGCGGTGAAACGACTTATTCCATCCAACTCAGGACATACTCGTATATCCCGCCGCTAAGCAGGACGGCAACGCCATAAAACCACGGACATGCCGGCATCCTCATTATTCTCACGCATCATGCTGACCTTCGGCGCCATCGCCGTGGCCGGATTCACGTTCTGGTTTTTGTTCACCAGCCTGGCGCCTGTGGATGTCCCGCCGCCGCCGCAGACCCGCGGTGCTTTGCATTTCGATGCGCGGACCGACCTTTCCAAAGACCCGAGGTTCATGCAGCTCAGTCCCTTGCTCCAGGATTTCAATATCGTCCCCGGGAACCTTGGCCGCGTCAATCCGTTCATGCCTTTGCCTCCGCCGCCTACGCCAGTCATGTCGACGACGACGGCGACTGGTACGCAAATGGTCGCGCCGACTTCCACTGCTTTCGAAACACCGACTCCGACATCTGTCGAAGCATTGATGCCCGCATATTGAAGCCATCAACATAGTATGGACGAAAAGATCCTTAACCTGCTGGTCCAAAAGAAGCTCCTCGATGAGAAGACTTTGGGTTTGGTCAAGGATTTGATGTCGCGCGGCAAGACGCTGGAACAGGCGGTCGTCGGCGGACGGTACATGAATGACGTGGCTTTCGCTAAAGTCCGGGCTGAGGCCATGGATTTGCCGTTCGTGGATTTGACGGAACGCGTCATACCCAAAGAGACTTTGGAGCTCGTGCCGCAGGATTCGCGCGAACTCTTCAATGCCGTGCCGGTCGAATTCGACGGCAAAACGCTCCAAATCGCGCTCCTGGATCCGCAGAACCTGCGCGCCATCGAAGCGCTGCAGTTTTTGGCTTCAGGCAAAGGCTGGATAATCAAATATGTCATTTCACCGTCGTCGCAGATAAACAGTTTGCTCAAGAAACTGAAGGGTCTGGGCACCGAAGTCGCCACGGCGCTAGCCCAGGCCAAAGGACGCTTCGAGCATAAAGAAGAAAAGACGGAAGAATTGGGCAAGCTTGAGGAAGTCATCCGTGGGGCGCCGGTTTCGCGCATGGTGTCGGTCATCATGCGGCACGCGGTCGAAGGCGGGGCATCGGATATCCACATCGAACCGATCGGGGAGGAATCCCGCGTCCGCTATCGCATCGACGGCGTCTTGCGCACTACGCTGGTTTTGCCGATTTACGTCCATCCGGCCGTGGTTTCACGCATCAAAGTGCTGGCCAACCTGAAGATCGACGAGACGCGCACGCCGCAGGACGGCCGCATCACGCAGGAAATCGGCGGGCGCAAGGTTGACTTCCGTATTTCGACCCTGCCGGTCGTGGACAACGAGAAAGTCGTGATGCGCGTGCTCGACACTTCGGCCAGCGCGCCGACTTTGGAGATGCTGGGTTACCGCAAGGAACATGTCGCTTTGATCAAGGAACACATCAAGAAACCGTTCGGTATGCTGCTCGTCACCGGTCCGACAGGTTCAGGTAAATCCACGACGCTGTTCGCGGTCCTGACCAGCCTGAATTCCGAAGGTATCAACATCTCGACGCTCGAGGATCCGGTCGAATATTACGTGGCAGGCGTCAACCAATCGCAGATCAAGCCCGAGATCGGCTATACCTTCGCCGCTGGTCTCCGTTCTCTCCTGCGCCAAGACCCGAACGTCATCATGGTCGGCGAAATCCGCGACCGCGAAACAGCCGAATTGGCCATCCACGCCTCGCTGACCGGCCATTTGGTGCTTTCCACCTTGCACACCAACGACGTCTACGGCATCGTGCCGCGCCTCGTGGACATGGGCGTGGAACCTTTCCTGCTGGCCGCGACTTTGAACCTGGGAATCGCCCAGCGTCTGGCCCGCAAAATCTGCACTTATTGCAAAGGACCGGAAATCATCGAAGACGTGGTCATCGAGAGGTTGCGCAAGGAAATTAAAATCATCCCGGCGAAATATTTCTCGCCCGGCTTCTCACCGGACGGGCCGTTGCCCTTCATGAAAGGCAAAGGTTGCGCGAAATGCGGCGATACCGGATATCAGGGGCGCTTGTCCGTGGCCGAAGTCGTGGAATTTACGGATCAGATGCGTAAGTTGAGCGAAAAAGGTTTCCCCATCCAGGAAGTGCGGGCCGAAGTCATCCGCCAACAGGCCCTGACCTTGCGCCAGGATGCATTGCTCAAAGCCCTAGACGGCATGACCACACTCAGTGAAGTCTATCGGTTGAGCCAGGAGGTGCAGGAAGACGTTTAGGGGTGTAAGGTGGGGTTTTGAAGCGTGATACCGCGTGTCTGTCATCCCGGCCCTGGAGCCGGGATCCAGATCCCGGGTCTAAGCCCGGGATGACAGATGAATCAATATCGAAATATATGCCAAAGCAAAAAGTGATGATAATCGAAGATGACGGATTTTTGGCCAGCATCTACGCCCAAAAACTGGAGCTGGCTGGTTATGACGTCGCGTTCGCCACCAACGGCGAAGACGGACTGAAGCTCATCCAGAAAGACCGCCCGGATTTGGTGCTGTTGGATCTCTTGATGCCGCAGATGGACGGGTTCGAAGTCCTGGAGAAACTACGGGCCGACCCGGCGACTAAGGATCTTAAGGTCCTGGTTCTGACCAATTTAGGGCAGAAAGAAGATGTGGAGCGCTGCCTTAAACTCGGAGCTGTCGGGTATATCATCAAAGCCCATTCATTGCCGGAAGAGACGGTGAAGAGGATCGCAGAGGTCTTGGGCGAGCAGAAGTGAGGGACTAACCTAAAATGCCGACGTTCAAATACCGCGCCAGGACATCTGATGGCGCAATCCAGGCCGGCCTGATTGAGGCCGAAGGGAATGACCATGCCAAACAGGCGTTGGAGGATCGGGGCATGGAGCTTTTGGCGTTGGAGCCGTATACAAAGATAGAATCCGCCAGCCAGGGTGTCTTGAATTTCATGAACCGGATCACACCGAAAGACCTGGTCATTGTGACCCGGGCTTTGTCGGTCATGATTTCGGCGGCCGTGGCTTTGCCTGAGGCCATGCGTAACATCGCGCGCCAGACCAAGAACCCGAATCTCCAGGGCGTGCTGACCACCATCGCGACCGAGGTCGAGGGCGGTTCGCGGCTGTCCGATGCGTTCGAGCACCATCCGAAAGTCTTCTCCGGCTTTTTCATCAACATGGTCAGGTCAGGCGAGACTTCTGGCCAGCTGGCTGAAGTCCTCGAGTACCTGGCTGAACAGCAGGAAAAGGATTTTGATTTGATGAGCAAGCTCAAAGGCGCGCTCATCTATCCGATTTTCATCATCGCGGCCATGGGCATCGTGGGTTTCGTGATGATGACGTTCGTGGTGCCGAAGCTTGTCCAGGTTTTGCAGGAAGCCAAAGTCGAATTGCCGATTACGACAAGGATCTTGATTCTTGTCTCCAACTTTTTTGCAGGTTATTGGATTTGGATCATCATCGGGACGGTCCTTACCATCATCGGCCTACAATATTACGTTAAGACGCCGCGTGGCAAATATTACGCGGACTGGATATTGCTCCATCTGCCGGTTTTCGGCGGTCTGTTCCGGGAAATCTATGTGGTCAGGTTCTGCCGGTCGTTGGCCACCTTGCTTCACGGTGGCGTGGATCTGGTCGAGGCGCTCGAAATCGTGGCTAACGTGGTGGGCAATGAACTTTGGCGCAGCGCCGTGTACGAGACCATCCGTGAGGTGAATGACGGCAATTCGCTGACCACGGCATTTGCGCGACATAAATTCATCCCGACCATGGTCGTGCAGATGATGTCCGTGGGCGAGGGGACAGGCAAGACCCAGGACATCCTCCAGCGCATCGCGGCTTTTTATGCCCGCGAGGTGGATAATATCGTAGGCAACCTGACCAAGCTCATCGAACCTTTGATTTTGCTCGTGCTGGGCCTTGGAGTCGGAATCATGGTTTCAGCCATCATGATCCCGTTGTACAGCCTGTCGGGTGCGGCGTAGAAAAAAACAGGCTGTGGATAAGATTTTCGGCCAACTCGCTTACATGCTATAATTCGGCCATCACTAATTTAACTCCGGCCCGATTGGGCCGAAAAACAATAGGTAAATACCTATGAACAAACAAAAAGGTTTTACGCTTATCGAACTTTTGGTGGTCATCGCCATCATCGGTTTGTTGGCGACTTTGGCCGTCGTGGCCTTCGGCAGCGCTCGCGACAAGGCTAAGGATGCAAAGACCGTTTCCAATGTCCGTGCCATTGTGGCTGCATACAATTCAGCGCTCAGTGATGGTGACACTTTTGAAACAACCACCACCTGCAAAGTGGGAACCACCGTTGTCGCTTGTCAGATGCTGAAGGGTGCCGTCAACGACACCGGGACCTATATTAATGCTGCAACGTTGGTCGATCCGGATTCAGCTACGGCTTGCCCTGCTAATCCGACCGGTGTCTGCACTCCGGCATTCGTCACCGTACCAGTGTCTGGCGGTAGCGCAACTGCTACGATTTCATTCTGGATCCGCAACTCGTCCAGCGGACTCTCTGCAGGCGCTCACTACGCCAACTTGCTCGGCATCATCCAATAATAAACGATCTTCCGGAAAGAAAACGCCCCGCCTACGACCGGGGCGTTTTGGTTAACGGAACGTCTCGAATGCGGTATACTTGACCTAAATTTATGCGCATCTCGAAATTCAAAGGATTCACTATCCTGGAACTGTTGGTGGTCGTGGCTGTGGTCGGTGTTTTGGCGGCTGTGGCCATCTATTCGCTCAATATCACGCGGGCCATGAGCCGCGACTCAAAGCGCGTCTCGGACATCAGTGTCATCCGTGCGGCTTTGACCCAGCATTGGCTGCAAAAGGCAGCATATCCGGCGAGCGATGCCGTGGATTTGGGCAAACCGGGCGCCAACGCCGACGTGCTGGGCGGTAATGGATTCACGGCCAAAGATCAGGCTATCGAACCGATTTTCCTGCAGCAACTGCCGGTCGGGCCAAAAGCAGGGGAATACTACCGTTACCACGGATCAGCCGGAGGCTATTCGTTGAAGTTCACGACCGAACGCGCATCAGCCTATGGAGTCGCTGGCACATATTACGCGCATTCCGGTGGAGTGGATAAGGTTGATCAGGAGAATTGATTGGTAGTGGCGTGTGCCACACGCCCTGGGTGCATGGCATGCGCCCCTACAGTAAATGGAAATCGAACGTATCTTCGGCCTCCTTTTCGCCGCCATGCTTGGTGGTATTTTGGGTTCGTTCTTTAACGTCCTGATAATCCGCTGGCATGAGGGCCAGGGTTTAGGCGGACGTTCGTTTTGTCCGAAATGCAAAAAGACGATTAAAGCGCGACATTTGATCCCGATCGTTTCCTGGTTGTGGTTAAAGGGAAAATGCGCGGATTGCGGCAAGAAGATAAACAGCCAGTACGTGCTGGTCGAAGCGACGGCGGCCATGCTCGGGATAATCGCCGCATTGCGCTGGGATCCGTTCTCCCAGCCTATGTTTTGGTTCGAATTTTTACTTTCAGCTTCTCTTCTCGTGCCAGTGGTTATGGATTTGCGTTGGAAGGAATTGCCGGTTGAATATCTTTTAGGCATTGGCATCGCAGGCATGGCTTTTAACTTCAGCGGATTGTCTAAACTGGGCAATGGCGGACTCTTGAGCATGAATTTGCTGAACATGGCGATAGCGTTGGCGGCAACTGCCGTATTCTTCGGCGGGCAACACCTCTTGTCGCGTGGCCGTTGGTTGGGTTCTGGCGACATAATTTTTGGGCTCATGATGGCTGGAGTCTTGAGTTGGCCGCTGGCGGCTGTCGGCGTCTACGCGGCTTATATCATCGGCGCCGTGGCTGCACTGATTGGGCTGGTCAGCGGGGTGTTTACGCGGAAGATGCGGCTGCCCTTCGCGCCGGCGCTCGCGGCAGGTACAATGGTCGCGGTGTGGTTCGGCCCCGGCATCTTGCATTGGCTGGCGTATGCGTCCATCTAAAGCGGCAGGTTTTACATTCACGGAAGCGATGATCAGCGTCGCGATTTTGGGCATCATCGCCACGGCCGCGAGTTTTTCGTTGCGGACTTCACAATACCGCGATCAGTTACGCACCGCCGCGCGCGTCGTAGCCTCGGACTTGAGGTCTCTGCAGGCCCGCGCTTTAGCGGCGTCAAACATCAAGTTCTGCCATGACGCCTTGGGCAGGAATATCGTGTGTGAAAATTCGGCTGGTGCTTGCGTGGATTCTTGTACGGCCATAGCCCCGGCTGGCGTCGGCATCCGTCTGACCAAGGACGGCACGGCCTACGATCTTTTCGCCAAACGCGACCCGAGCACCACGGATTGGCGCGAGAGCTATGCGGAGGAGAAGTTCTTGACCCGAGATTTGGCGGCGTCTGGAGCGCAGAACGTGAAGGTAGGGAAAATTTTTTCCCCAACGGTTCCGGATTACGGCATGATTGACGTTGCTTTCCAAAGGCAGAACGGCGGGATGTTGATCGACGCGTGTCCGGTCGGTTGCACGAACCAGAACAATTTGGTAATCAGGCTTACCCATACTCTCACGAGTCTATCTATCGAGATCGTCCTGAATAAGACGACAGGCCGGATTTCGATTGAAGAATGATATGCATTTGCGCCGCGGACAGACAATGATCGAGCTGATATTCGCCATCGGCGTCATCGGCATCGGTCTTTTGGCGGCCACGACCTTGGTTTTTTCCAACCTGATGTTGGCTGACCGCGACAAGAGCGAGATTGTGGCCATCAATCTGGCGCGCGAAGGTTTGGAACTGGCTAAGAATTCACGAGATACGAATTGGCTCGCAGGAAACGCATTCGATGCCGGCATGTACGCCGGGACGGATTACACGGCCACGCCGGTGTGGACCGGATTGCCGGGAACGTCCATCTATTACGATTTCACAGCCAATGACTTTACCAATGCTAGGACCAAAGTCATGGTTTCGAATAATGCCACGACCCCGAATTTCATGGAGAATTGGAATACGTTCATCACGGGTACCACATCCACGTTCTCGCGGCTCATGACTTTCAACTGCATCTGCGACGACGGGACCATCGTGGGCGCCGGGGTGACTTGCGCGGGCTTAGGTAAGACGAAAATAGGCGTCCGCGTCATGGCCAATGTCCAATGGTCGGAAAAAGGGGTTCTGAAAGATACGGTTATGTATGACGACCTTTATGACTGGCGTTAAGATCACAAAGCGACCGGGTTTCACTTTGCTGGAGATGCTCCTGGTGGTCTTGATATTCTCTTTAGCGTCCGCGGCTTTGGCTCAAATCTTCGTGAACATCACGCGGCTGCAACGTAAAATCTCCAACCAGGCGGTCTTGAGTCAGGATATGCGGTTCGCGACTGAGATGCTCGTCAGGGCCGGCAGGAACAATTATATTGATTACACGGGCCAGCCGTTGGCCAACATGAGCCATGTGCTGTCTCTCACCAGGCCCGGCGGCGGGTCCATCATGGTCACGATTCAGGATGCGCAATTGGTGTGCGGTGATTTGACCGCGCCAGCTGGTTCCAAATGCCTGGCTATGAGCACGGACGGTGGTGCAACTTGGAACCCTGTGACGTCGCATCGGGTGAACGTTACGGGTTTTGACGTCTACGTGCATCCTTCGTCCGATCCATTCCAGGATACGACCATCAACGTCCAACCGTTGGTCACGGCAAACATCACTCTGCAGTATGTGGCCAACAATCCGATCGAGAACATGACGCTCCAGACCCAGACCACGGTGTCATCTAGGTTATATTCGAGATGATATGAGGAAATTTTCCGGCAACATCTTACCTTTGGCCGTGATCATGATGCTCATCATCCTGATGGCGGGCATCGGTATCGGTATCGTGGTCCTGGAAGGCGTACAGCGCGCACAGCAGGCTGACCAGGCCGTGGCAGCGTATTACATGTCGGATTCGGGCGTGGAGCGCCAACTTTACGAAATCAGGCGGAACAACCAGACGTTGAGCTATGTCAGCACGCTCGGCGGGACTTACTTCAACGGCGGCACTTGGCAATCGAGCAGCGGACTGGAGCAACCGTTGTCTAAGCAAATCAGCAAAGTGGCGACCACGAGTTTCGCGGTCCTGGATCTGTTCAACCCGGATAATATCGCCACGCCGGTGAACATCGATTCCATGCGTCTGACCTGGAGCAAGGATCCGACTTGCGCCTTGCCGAATTCACGCATGGAAGTGAGTTATGCGGATTGGGACGTGTCCGGTGGCGTGCCGGTTTTTCCAACAAGCTTTACCGTTCTGAACAAGGATTCTTCAGGCAGCATGACTGTGCCTTTATCCTCGACCGTCAATTACCGCATCCGCCTGAAGGCATACGATTGTCCGGCAGTGAACGTGACAGCGATTTTTTCCCGTCTCGGAACGCAAGTGGCGTATCCTGGAGATATCACGCTCTCGGCTGAGGGGACATATGGCAAAGCTACGCAAAAGATCATGGTGACCATGCCCAAACTCGACGTCCTGTCCGGCGTGTTCGGTTACGTTTTGTTCTCGGAGTGTACCTTGGTCAAAGGCACGGGCGGTGTCGTTTGCCCGTAGTCCGTATCTCGGTATGAATAAAGCGAAAGCCCGTCGAGTGCGACGGGCTTTTGAGTCGGGGGCGGGATTGGCTACTTTTTCGGACGCCGCTTCTTCCGGTCCGGGGCCTTCGGAGATTCCGCGGCGAGATAGAAGCTGGCGATGGCGTCGAGGATCTGGGCCTGGCCTTCGGCGCTCGCGGCATCGAAAGCGTTGAGACTTTCACAGAGGGGAATGAGGGGGCTTTCGGCTTCCAGGCCATCGCAGACGATCTCCCAAGAGTTTTCTTCAATGTCGAGAAAGAACTCGTCGTCTTTGGGCGTCTTGACTGTCAGGAAAATCGAAGCCGTGTCACCGATGTCCAACTTCAGTTCGATGGTGAACTTCGGGTTTTTGGCAAGGCAGGTGACGTCGCACTGGCTAAAGTCACGATCGACGTCCTGGCTCTTGTAGTCGATGCCTCTTTTTTTGAGGCCTTCTGCCAGTGCTTCGAACGATTCGATTCGGCGCTTGAACACCCGGAGGCGCTCCGCCAGGTCGGCGTTTTGGCACACGTCCGGACGCCTGATTTCAACACGGAACGATTTTCCTTCCTCCTCATATGTCGGGTTCAGCTTCACCCCGAAGACGAAGATTGGACCGTCGGCGGTTGGACCGTCGAACGCATCCTCGAGCCCGGCAGCTTTCAGCTTGCGGGTGATGGCGTCGAGTTCGGGCGTGATGGAGATGAAAGCATCGATGTGACGCTTGAGTTCGTCGAGTTCTTCCTGCATGACGTTCTCCTTTAATGTGCTAGTAAGCTTGTAGCCGAAAATGGGCATTTCGTCAATCGTTGCGCCTTAGACATCCCGCAGAAAAGCCTCTAAACTATGCCCATGACCAAATCCGAGGCTGAAATCCGCATCAAGAAATTGCGGCTTGAAATCGACAAGTATCGCTACCAATACCATGTTTTGAATGCCCTGGAGATACCGGAGGCGGCTTTGGATGACCTCAAACATGAGCTTTACCGGCTGGAACAGATGTATCCGGATCTGATAACCAAGGATTCGCCGACCCAGCGCGTGGCCGGCGAGCCGCTGCCGGGCTTCAAGAAAGTGACGCATGCGGCCAGGATGCTTTCGATCGAGGACGCTTTTTCTTTCGCCGAAGTCGAGGAATGGTTGGCACGCATACGGAAACTGGAACCGCACGCCAAATTCGACTTTTTTGCCGAACTCAAGATGGACGGGCTGGCAGTTTCGCTCATCTATCAGGACGGGAAATTTGTCCAAGGCTCGACGCGCGGCGACGGGATAGTCGGCGAAGACGTGACGCACAATATCCGGACCATCGAGGCCGTGCCGCTTAACCTGCGCGTGCCGACAGAAAAAGAAATCGAGAAGTTCCTGAAGAAGCATGAAGGAAAATGCGACGCCAACAAAGTCAAAAGCGTCCTGACCGGACATGCCGGACGCATCGAAATCCGCGGCGAGACTTTCATGATGCGTTCGCAGCTCGAGAAGCTGAATAAGGCGCTCAAGAAACGCGGCGAACCTGAATTGGCCAATCCGCGCAACGCGGCAGCTGGTTCGATTCGCCAGCTCGACCCGAAGATTGCGGCCGAGCGCGGACTTTCGTTCTTCGGCTATGCCATGGTCGGGGAATACGGCACGACGACGCATGAACAGACGCATGAGCTCATCGCGCTCCTCGGTTTGCCGACCAATCCTAATTACCGTTCCTGCAAAACATTGGAAGAGGTCGCGGAGTTCCAAAAAGAAATCGGCGAGAAGCGCGATAAGCTGGATTATTGGATCGACGGCGTGGTGGTCAACATAAACGACGACAGACTCTTCAGATCCCTCGGGATCGTGGGCAAGACGCCGCGCGCCATCCTGGCCTGGAAATACCCGGCCGAGCAGGGGACGACGATCGTGCGCGACATCACCGTGTCCGTCGGACGGACTGGAGCTTTGACGCCGGTGGCGGTCATGGATCCTGTCCAGCTTGCCGGAACGACCGTGACGCATGCCTCGTTGCACAACGAAGATGAAATCGAGCGGCTCGGATTGAAAGTCGGGGACACGGTCATCGTGGAGAAGGCCGGCGATGTCATACCGAAAATCATCCAAGTTTTGCCGAAGCTCAGGACGGGGAAGGAAAAAGCGTTCCACATGCCCAAGAACTGCCCGATTTGCGGTTCTCCGGTCAAGCGCAAAGAGGGTGAGGTCGCGACAGTCTGCTCGAACCGCGGATGCTATGCCCAGGAACTCCAGCGCCTGATCCATTTCGTGGTGAGCGCGGACATCATGGGTCTGGGCGACAAGATCGCGGAACAATTGCTCCAGACCGGCTTGGTCCGCGAGGCGGCTGACCTGTATCTCATGAAACCGGAGGATCTGCTGTCGCTGGAAGGTTTTGCCGAAGTTTCGTCCAAGAAACTTTTTGACGAAATCCAAGCGCACCGTGAAATCAAACTCGAACGGTTCATAAACTCACTCGGCATCAGACACGTGGGCGAGGAAACGGCGCGGGATTTGGCGTCTGCGTTCCTGACTTTCGAGAAATTCCGCGAGGCGACGAAAGATGAATTGATGGCCGTCGGCGGCATCGGCGAAGTCGTGGCTGATTCGATCGTCGAGTTCTTCGGCGACAAGCGCGAAGCCAAGCGGGTGGATGGCCTGCTCGAACAGGTGAAAGTCGGCCAGGGAACACAGAGCAAGGGAAGCGGACCGCTTACCGGTACGACCTGGGTTTTAACCGGAACATTGGAATCGCTGGGCCGCGAAGAGGCAAAGGAGAAAATCCGGGAATTAGGCGGCGATGTGGTCGAAAGCGTATCTAAGAAAACAAGTTTTGTGGTCGTCGGCGCCGAACCGGGTTCCAAGTTCGCCAAGGCACAGAAGCTGGGAGTCGAGATCCTGGATGAGAAGGATTTCCTGAAGAAGCTCAAGGGTTGACCGTTGGCACGGTAAGTGCTTAACTCACGGCAGGTCTTTTGGCATTCAAAGGGAGGTCCAGATGCATCCAATTTTGGAGCAGATGAAGTCAGTCATGCATCATTACGAAGCGTTCGAGGACGAAACCTTGCGTCGCTTCAAGCTCAAGCTCGTGACGCACGGGCACGACTCCGCGGCTAACGACGAAATCTACCTGTACTCCCTGGTCGATCCGACCGGCGAAGATTTCGGCTGCCGAGCCATCGTGTCCAAGGACCAGGCATGGTTCGAGGTCTTCTATGAGGACAACAACGAAATCGGCGACCGAGCTTACTCGATCGTCGTAGCCTATCGGCCCGCGACCCGCGAGTATAGCCTGGACATAGAATCCAGGGCTGAAGGCCAGGACGAAGTCGCCGGGGTCTTGGGGCCGGACTACAAGACCGTCCAAGGCAAGAGCATGATCACGGGCGATACCTATTCCCTGTTCGTGGCCTTCATGGCGCGACGTTTCGCCGAGAGGCTCGCTGGCGTGAAAGGGGGCTGAGCATGCTGAAGATCTTGCGTACCCTGGAGCAACGCAATCCCTCGGCGATGAACGGGCTCCATGCTCTCAACTATCGGCTGGAGGACGCCGGGATGTTCGAACGAACCGTGGATCTCGATGCCACGCCCACCAGCCTGATTCTGTCGCGGAGACATGGTCCGTGGAGATTCCAGTGGAGCGTGATCCTGGGCGATCCCATGCATGACAAGCTGGATACCACGAACTTGTTCTTGGGCAAGCCTGGTTCGATCATCTCGCTCATCCGCCCATTCCCGAACAGGTCGCGGGGGTACAGTGTCGATTCCGAGATCAATACCACCTCAGCCGACGCCGAGTTCCGTGCGCTGGTCGATGTGGTCAAAGAGTCTCTCAATGACCTTGACCATTCGGGCTGGCTCAGCGCGGCCGAGCGGATGGCCCGGTTCTTCCTCAAGCAACCGACGTGAAACTCGTCTTTTCAAATCCGTCTGCCTCTCTGGCAGGCGGATTTCTGTATCTGGCCTAATTTAGACGCTTATTGTAAGCTTTCGTGCATATGGCACTGACCACGAATGAAGTTAAACAGCTGGCGGATTTGGCGCGGCTGGATTTGTCTGAAGATGAAGTGAAGGCTGCGGAACAAGACCTGGAGAACATCCTGGGTTATGTCGAGCGCCTGCAGAAGATCGATGCTTCCGGCGCCGAGCCTTTCGCCATGCCGGCGCGGACCGAATGGCGCGAGGATGTCTCGTTGCCGTGCGACCACGCGTCGTGTGAAATAATCTTGTCGAACTTCCCGGAACGGAGCGGCGATCTGCTCAAGACACCGGGGGTGTTCGAATCACCCAAAGGGAAAAAGGCGTGAAACTGATGAAAAATTTTTTGCTGCGGAACTCACCCGTCGGACGGGTTCGACAGTCCTCGCGGCAAAATTTTCCATCAGTTCCACTTAAGAGAAAAATATTATGAAATTGAATGAACTTACTATCGCCGAAGCGCGGAAAAAATTGGATGCCGGGGATATCACTTCCATTGATCTGACCAAGGCTTGCTTGGAGGAAATCAAGAACCAGAATCCGACGCTCAACGCCTTCATCGAAGTCTACGAGGCGGATGCTTTGGAACAGGCTGAACGTTCGGATGAGCGCCATTCGAGGAGCGAATGCTGGGGTGCGCTGGACGGGATACCGCTCGGGCTCAAGGATAATTTGTTGAACCAGGGAAAGGAGACGACTTCGGGATCGAATATCCTGAAGGGCCACATTTCGGCATATGACGCGACGGTCGTCAGGAAACTGAAAGAATTAGGCGCGGTCATTTTGGGACGGACCAACATGGATGAATTCGCCATGGGATCATCCACCGAACACTCGGCTTACGGCCCGACCAAGAATCCGCATGACTTGGAGCGCGTGCCAGGCGGTTCATCCGGCGGTTCAGCAGTCGCGGTGGCGGCGCATCTGGCGCTTGGCGCGTTGGGTTCCGACACCGGAGGCTCGATCCGCCAGCCAGCCGCGTTGTGCGGGACCGTAGGGCTCAAGCCGACTTACGGACGGGTTTCGCGTTACGGCCTGATGGCCATGGCTTCGTCATTGGACCAGATCGGACCTTTCGCAAAAACGGCTGAAGACGCGGGCTTGATTCTGGAGGCGCTGCAAGGCGCGGACAAGATGGACCAGACGACCAGCGACCATGCGGCTTTCGTTCCGGAATGGAAAAAGGATCTGAAGGGCGTGCGCATCGGTTTGCCGCGGCAGGCTTGGGGCGCAGGCATGCATGACGAGGTGCGTTCCGAAGTCATGAAGAGCGTCGAAATCCTGAAATCTCGCGGCGCTGAAGTCAAAGAAGTCGATTTACCGTACGCGGATGAGGCTTTGGCCGTGTATTACGTCGTCATGCCGTGCGAAGTCTCGGCTAACCTGGCGCGGTTCGACGGCATGCGCTATGGCTTGCGGGAAAAAGGCCTGCCGCTGTTCGAGACTTACGCCAAATCACGCGCCGAAGGTTTCGGCCCAGAGGCGCGCCGCCGCATCCTGCTCGGGACTTACGCTTTGTCGCGCGGCTATTATGACGCTTATTACCTGCAGGCCAAACGCGTCCAGAGCATGATCCGCCGGGCTTATGAGCAGGCTTTCTCCGAAGTTGATATGCTGGTGACGCCGACGGCCCCGAATCCGGCTTTCCGGCTGGGCGAGAAGACATCGGATCCGCTGACCATGTATCTGGAAGACGTGTTCACGGTCGGCGTGAACGTCGCAGGCTTGCCGGCGGTTTCGGTCCCGTGCGGAAAAGCCGACGGGATGCCTGTGGGCATGCATATCATCGGCCGCCATTTCGACGAAGCGGGGATTTTGGCGGCAGCGCGGGTTTTCGAGGAAAAAATTTAATGTCGTCTTGAGCTTGTCGAAAGACCTTTAAAGGTACTTCGACTTCGCGGAGTTTATCCCGTGGCATAACGGGGCTTCGCCCAGTACGACCAAAATGAATTATGGATGAGTACGTAATCGAAACAACTGACTTCTCCTACTGGTCGTATTGGCCGTATGCTTTGGCTGCGGTAGGCGTCTTGTTGCTGATCATCTTGGCGGCGTGGGGCATATGGAAACTCAAGCGGCTGCTGACCAGGCCGGAGATGCTCGGTATGACCCGCGAACAGATGCTCAAGCGCTGGGCAGAAGTCAGGCAGACGAGCAAGATGGGCGTCATGGGCTCAAAATTGGCGCTCATCGAAGCAGATACGCTGTTGGATTCGGGATTGAAATCCATCATGATGCCCGGCGATACGCTCGGGGAACGGTTGAAGGTCGCATGCTACAAATATCCGAAACTCCGGGATGTGTGGTGGGCACATAAGCTCCGTAACCAGCTGGCGCATGATTCATCTTTCCAGATCACGCAACGCGAGGCTGAACGGGCATTGGATGATTTCGAACGTGCGCTCAAAGTGTTGAACGTTTTATGATCCCTTGGTTCCAGTCAACCGTAATCCAAATCGGACCATTGTCGATCCGGACGTGGGGCATGATGGTCGCCATCGGTTTTTTGTCCGGCGCCTGGCTTGCGGCAAAAAGGGCGAAATCGAAGAACCTTAACCCGAGCCATGTCTGGGACATGGCTTTTTGGATTTTCGTTTCGGCGTTCATTGGCGCACGGCTATTCCATGCTTTTTTCTACGAACCGGCACTACTAGGGAATATCTGGGAGTTCGTTGACCCGCGTCGTCCCGGATTCGCCATCCTGGGAGGATTCCTGGGCGCGGCCGTTGCTTTCGCCGTTTACATCAAGATAAAGAAGCTCAAATTTTTCGAATACGCCGACGTCATGGTTTGGGGTTTGCCGTGGGGAGTGGCCATCGGACGCATCGGTTGTTTTTTGATCCACGACCATCCGGGCACACTGTCGTCGTTCGTCCTCGTCGTGAACTATCCAGGCGGAACCAGGCACGACCTCGGGCTATATTCATCGCTGGCAGGCGTCGTCATGGGAATCATCTTCCTCATTTTGGACAAGAAGCCCAGAAAGCCTGGATTCTATTTCGGGGCTTGGATAGCCATGGAAGCCGTATCCCGTATCTGGCTGGATTTTTATCGCGTAGCGGATGTGCGGTGGGGATCCCTGACGCCGACGCAATGGATAGTCATCCCTGTCGGGTTATTGGGTATTTGGCTCATCTATAGGGCGAGCAGTCGGAAGAAACTGACGATGGCGCCTTCATGATATACTTTTCCACATGTACGACACGATAATCGTCGGCGGAGGGCCGGCCGGACTTGCGGCTGCCATCTACCTGGCGCGCCAAAAGTTGGATTTCCTCCTGCTTGGCGGTTTTTTGGGCGGCAAGACGCTGTGGAGTTCTGATGTCGAGAATTATTTAGGCTTCCATCTGATCGACGGCACGAAGCTCGTGGAGAAGTTCCGCGAGCATCTGGATGATTACCAGGGCTCATTCGTCATGCGCGAAGGCGAGATGGCGGTACGCGTCGAGAAAGCCGCTTCGGGCTTCAAGGTCACGACGGATCAGGGGACCTATGAATCGAAAACGCTGCTCATCGCGACCGGAGAAAAGAACCGCAAACTCAATGTCCCGGGAGAAGAGGAATTCACCAATAAGGGCGTGACCTATTGCGCGACTTGCGATGCCCCGCTTTTCGCGGGTAAGATCGTCCATGTGATAGGCGGCGGCAACAGCGCCATGGACGCGGCATTGTTCCTCGAGAAATACGCATCCGCGGTCACCATCGTCTCGGTCAATCCGGAATTGACCGGAGAGATAGCGATGAAACAGAAATGCCTTTTGAGCCAGAAAATCAGGTTTCTGGGTTCGACCAAGACGAGCCGGATACTGGGGGATCGCTTCGTGAGCGGTATCGGACTTATCGGTCCGGACGGGACCGAGAAAGTCGAAGCGACGCAGGGTGTTTTCATCGAAGTGGGCCTGGAACCGGAAGCGGATTTCATCGATTTCGTGGAAAAGGACAAATGGGGACAGATCGTGGTGGACAAACATAACCGGACGTCGTCAGATGGGGTCTGGGCGGCCGGCGACGTGACTGACGTGACCGAAAAACAAATCGCCGTGGCGGTCGGGGAGGGGAGCAAGGCGGCGCTTGATATCATCAATTATCTGCAAAGAAAATAATTATGGCGACAGAACAACAGACGCGTTTGGCCTTCCTCATCGGCACCATCGGCTTAGGTGTTTTGATAGTTGGCGGGTTGATCTGGGCGATACTGGCCGGGCCTGACGCCAAGACACCGAAAGGCACGACCGTGGCCGGTTTGAAGTTCAACGACGATAATGATCCATCCATCGGCCCAGGAGAATCGAAGTTCCTGGTCAGGATTTTCAGCGATTTCCAGTGTCCGGCTTGCAAAGAAGCGGAACAGGGATTGAATTACGCGATAAAGAAATACGGCGACAGGGTAAGGTTCATCTGGGATGATTTCCCGCTTTCATCAATCCATCCGAACGCCAGGGTGGCGGCCGTCGCGGCGCGCTGCGCTGAGGATCAGGGAAAATTCTGGCAGTATCACGATAAGCTGTACGAAAATCAGGAGGCCTGGGCCCCGCTTCAGGCTCCGACGGCTGAGTTCATAAAATATGCCGAGACGCTTGCGTTGAACAAGGATACTTTCACTTCGTGTTTGGTCAACCAGCCAGGCTTGCAAAAAATCCAGGCTGACGAGACCGAAGGCAAAGCGAACAATGTGCAGGGCACGCCGACGTTCTTCATCGGCAACAGGGTCGTGGTCGGTGGCATGGATGAGGCCGGTTGGGACCAGGAAATCACCCAACTCCTGAAGAACCCTTGACGGATAGCTATCGACTGGTCAATGCAATCGGTTTAACATCAAACAGCTAAAAAATAAGCTTTTTCGCCTATGAGCATGCTTCAAGAACAAGAAGAAATACGGCAGTCGCCGGTCCGCGAATCGGACTCAGGCGTAGGCCCGTTCCAGGGTCCGGCTAAGACCATGTTTTTCATGGGACTTTTCGCCGGCATCGCCATCTGCACTTCAGTCATGCTGGTGTATGTCGTTTGGTCCGTGACCAGCGGTAAAGGAATCCTGTCCGCAGGTTCACAAGTCGCGACAGCCGTTCAGCCGACCGCCAACCAACCGACGGCAGACCAGCCGACCGCCAACCAACCGACCACGCCGTCAGCACCGATACCGGCGGTGAACGAGAAGACCGACCATATCCTGGGACCGTCAAACGCAAAGATAACCTTGATCGAATATTCTGATTTCCAGTGCCCATATTGCATCCGCCATTACGCCACGATCAAACAGGTCATGGATGCGTACAAGGACAAAGTCAGGCTCGTCTACCGCCATTATCCGTTGACCGAAATCCATCCTAATGCCCAAAAGGCGGCTGAAGCCTCGGAATGCGCGGCTGACCTCGGAGGCAACGACGCTTTCTGGAAGATCTACGACAAGATTTTCACGGCTGACGATATTTCAGTGCCGAGCCTCAAGAGTATCGCCAAGGGTTTGGGCTTGAACGAAGCGAAATTCAACGACTGCCTGGATTCAGGCAAGATGGCGGCCAAGGTCAAGGCTGAAGCTGATGCAGGCGCCCAATCCGGAGTCCAGGGAACGCCGGCCAACTTCATCAATGGCCAGGAAGTCCCGGGCGGAGCCCAGCCGTTCAGCAAGTTCCAGCAGATAATCGACGGCATCCTGAAAGGTTAAGACAAGCAAAGAAATTGAAATCCCCCCGGTGTCCACCGGGGGGATTTTTTTGTTTACCCTCATACCTTGACAAAATGGCAGTTTTCTGGTATATTTATCCGTTTCGAACCTTTAAGTGGCTCTGTTTTAGGGCCAGGGAGATTTGATGAATCATTTCGAAAAGGTGCTCGGACTGGTCTGTAGCTCGTTCTTTGTTGCCGGTGGTGCCAGCCTCTATGATCCCAAGGTCTTGGACAACGTGCGGTGGCTGTCCTTCGGGTCGATTTTCCTCGGCATCCTCTTCTTCTGCGGAATCCTCGTCGAATGGCGGGCAGAAGCGGAGACTGAAGAAGCCCTGCTCGCGCTCAGCCTCGCCGAGATCCCCAAGAACCGCCGCATCGCCAACCGCTAAGCTCCAAAGAAACCCGTCGTGCCATCCTGGTGCGGCGGGTTTTACGATAAATATCGAATTTCGCATACAGAAAAGGAGGGCCGGATGTCCGGCCCTCCTGCAGACGAAGTGCGAAGGTGCTACTTGGTGACGAGCCAGGCGCGCGACCAGATGCGGAAGATGCTGAAGTAGCTGTTTTCGATCATGAAGCCGAAGGACAGCTCTTCCTGGGCGAAGTCGCCATCGCCGCCGAACAGGCCAGCGAGCTTACCGTCACCGAAATCAGTGCCCCAGCGTTTCCTCTCGTGTTCCATGAAGCACCATAGCGCTTCCGCGACGCTTATATCCTGAGGCGTGAAATTCTTATATCCGGTTTCATCCAGCGCGTCGAACATGTGGCGCAGGGCGAACTTGGAGACGATCCTCATCTGGGTGAGGTAGCCGGCGGTTCCGGGTTCCTCGGCTTTTTCGACGAATGCGGCGTAGTCCTTGGATGGATTCACGTCGTGGCGATCCTGGACGCCTGCGATGTGCATGAGCGCCATGAAGTCCTCTTTATCGACGTGGTTGTCGAAGTAAATGACACCGCCGCACGCCTCCTGGGAAGGCGCTTGGGTGAAAGGAGTGCTGCCGTCACGGTTCTGATAGCCGTAGACGCCGTTGCCGTGGGGTGCGAACTTGGTGAGATCTCCGGGCTGCATTTTGAGCGTCGTATCGGTGAAGATGGGCGGGGAGACGCGGATCCTGTCGCCTTGGTCGAAAGCGATGATGACGGGTTTGCTGGGCATGGCTGCCTCCTTCAGGTTCGATTGTGAGTGGGCGTGTTGATTGAGCTTTTTACACCGAATCCGCTTTTGCGTCAAGGCATCGTAGCATCGCCAAACCGGCCATCGTGGCATGAATCACAACAAGAAAGACCCAGCAGAAGCCGGGTCTCGTAGTCGTGCTGGAGCACGTGGGGAGTCGTCGCGGGAAGCGCCTATCAGTTACATGAATAGTCGCAGTATGCCGACCCATTGCCGCGTCGGTGGCAGCACTGCGTGTCCTCAGAACAACAGACGAAGCCGTTGTCCTCGCGGTTGTTGCACCTGTGGGTGTTCGGTGCGCAATACGGGCCATCGGCCCATGCCGTGTTGCCCAAGCCCACGGTGGGGGTGACGGACTGCGCTGCATTTACGCTGCGCGGTGCCTCGTCTACGCTGATGGTTAGTGCGACAAACCCTACAGCAAACATCATGATGAACGTACGCATGAGATTCTCCCGTGAATCATCACAGTCACTTGTGCCGAACGTATTTTCAGCAAAAGCTGGGGAAGCTTAGCGGAAGAATTTTGATTTGGCAAGGCATAAATATTGGATCGGTTCTCGAATACGCGCGACTGTTGGATACAGCCGCCAGCTCGGCCTTCTCACGCCCTTCGAATCCTGATTTCTTATATGAAAAATACCTCGCTTGGGCGAAGTATTTTTCCTGGCGGAGAGGGAGGGATTCGCCTCGCTCCGACTCGGCACCTGGGCGCTGCGCACCAGGCCTGCGCCAGCTCGGCCTTCTCACGCCCTTCGAATCCTGATTTCTTATATGAAAAATACCTCGCTTGGGCGAAGTATTTTTCCTGGCGGAGAGGGAGGGATTCGAACCCTCGATACCTTGCGGTATGCTTGCTTTCCAAGCAAGTGCACTCGACCACTATGCGACCTCTCCGGGTCTGTGGTTTACCGCCGGAAGCTTAGCTTATGATTCGGAGATTATCAAGTCCCGTGTAGCGGTTAAGGGTTGGAAGGCTTTTTCCGGTCGTGTTAATCTGCATATCGTTAAATATAACCATACGAATATGAAAAATTGCGCCACCTGCAGCATGCCGCTTGAGAAGATTGAGGATTTCGCTTTGGGGAACCCGGAAGCCGAGTTTTGTCGGTTTTGCGTGAATGAAGACGGTAGCGTCAAATCGTGCGAAGAGATTTTTGAGGGAGGCGCAAGCTTTTTCGTCCAGGCCACCGGCAGCGACAGGCCTTTGGCCGAGAGACTGACGCGTAAGAACATGAAAGGACTGCCTTATTGGCAAGGCCATGAGTGTGCAATCCTGGTCGGCGATGTGGCGACTGATGAGGAATTCGCGGCCATCATGAGCAAGCTCTGAAATTCCGGGCATGGGAAAAACGGCGGCTGAGATTGTCAAAGACTTGAGGGCCCATTCCAACCCCAGGAATGTGGCGGGCATGGCGCGTTTCGGTATCAGCGCCAAAGGCGCGCTTGGAGTCAACATCCCGATTCTGCGTAAGATGGCAAAAACGATCGGTCGCGACCAGAAGCTGGCTGACGATTTTTGGAAGACCGGAATCCACGAGGCTCGGCTCCTCGCCGGTTTCATCGGAGAAGCGGACAAGTTCACGCCGAGGAAAATGGATGCTTGGGCCAAGGATTTTGATTCTTGGGATATCTGCGACCAGGTATGCAGCAACTTGTTCGATAAGACGCCTTATGCCTACGATAAAGCACTTGAATGGTCGAAGAACGAAAAGGAATTCATCAAACGCGCAGGCTTCGTGTTGATGGCGGCGTTGGCGGTGCATGACAAGAAAGCGGACGACAAAAACTTCGAAAAGTTTTTTTCGGTCATCGTCCGCGAGTCAGACGACGAGAGGAACTTTGTGCGTAAAGCCGTGAATTGGGCGTTGCGCCAAATCGGGAAAAGAAGCCGGGGCCTTCGTCACAGGGCTATCGAAGTCGCCGCGGAACTCAAATCCAAGGATTCGAAAGCGGCGCGTTGGATAGGTTCGGATGCATTTCGTGAATTGACGGGCGAACCGAAGGCGAATTGGAAATGAATTTTGTTAATCGACGCGGGACGACGTTTGCGTCACTTTTTAAGGTCGCGAGTCGCGTCCGGAGCTTCTTGCACAGAGGCGCTTGACAGCACGCTTGCAAAGCCATGTGGCTGCGCTATCCTTGAATCAGGAGGCAGTATTTTTTTCACCATTTATTTTCTTACATAGATTCCGCATCAAGTGCGGAATGATAAACATTATGAAAGTCAGAGACATAATGGACACTGAATTGAACGCGGTGCCGATGGATGCCTCATACGAGGATGTAGCGCGTCTGCTGTATACGCAGGACGTCAGCGGCGTGCCTGTGGTCGACGCCGAGGGTCGTTTGGTCGGGACGGTTTCTGAGAAAGACCTTTTCCGCATCATGTATCCGTTCTATAAAAGCTATTACGAGCATCCTGAGTCTTATACGGACTACGAGGAGCGCGAGAACAAGATCGATGAGATCCGTACCCATCCAGTGCAAGTCTTCATGACCAAGAGCGTCGTGACCATCGACCCTGATGCCCCGGCCATGCGTGCCGGCGCCGTGATGCTGGCTAGGAACATCAATCGCATACCGGTAGTCGAAAACGGCGTGTTGATCGGGATGATCAGCCGTAAGCTCATCTATCGCAAAATCCTCGAATACCATTTTGAGGTCTGAAGGAGTTTGGCAGACGAAAAACACCGGTTCAGACCGGTGTTTTTGTAGCGCATCGCCATGATGGACAAGCCCCATGGTTTGCCGTATCCTCATCTATACAGCGTCTACGGGCGCCGTTTTACGCTTATATGAAAGACTTCATCACCATCCGCGGAGCGCGGGAACATAACCTCAAGAACGTGTCTTTGGATTTGCCGCGCAACAAGATGATCGTGTTCTCTGGCGTGTCCGGGTCGGGCAAGTCGAGCTTGGCGTTCGATACGATCTTCGCCGAGGGCCAGCGACGCTACGTGGAATCATTGTCCGCCTACGCCCGGCAGTTTTTGGGTCAGATGGACAAGCCTGACGTGGATGAGATCGAAGGCCTGTCGCCGGCCATCTCCATCGACCAAAAAGCGCACAGCGCCAACCCGCGTTCGACCGTGGCGACCATCACTGAGATTTACGATTACCTTCGCGTGCTCTATGCCCGCATCGGCCATCCGCACTGCCCGATTGGCGGCGAACCGATCCGCAAGATGACCGTGGACGAGATGGTCGATGTGGTCATGAAGCGCACGGTCGAGATGCATTCGAACCCCCAAGAGATAGCCAAGCGCAAAAACAAAGAGGCGGCCAACGAAGTCGTGGTCATGGCGCCGGTCGTCCGCGGCCGGAAAGGGGAATACCAGCAGCTTCTCCAGGACCTGTACCAAGCCGGTTTCCTCGAAGTCCGATTGGACGGCAAGTGGCAGTCGTTGCGCCAACGGTTGGATTTCGCCAGCGTCTTGGCGCGTTACAAACAACATACGATCGATTTGGTGGTGGACCGCGTCCCTTTGGCCTGGCCGGTCGAAGGGAATACGGGTCTGCGTTCGCGTCTGGCCGAATCCATCGCCATCGCTTTGGACCGCGGCAACGAGAATGTGTTGGTCGTGCTGGATGACGGATCCGAACTCCTGATGTCTTCGCGTTTCTCATGCCCGACCCACGAATTCGCGTTCCCTGAGATCGAGCCGCGCCTCTTCTCGTTCAACTCGCCGTATGGAGCCTGCGAGTCATGCCACGGCTTGGGCACGAAAGATATTTTTTCCGAAGAAATATGCGAAGCCTGCAACGGAGCGCGTTTGAGGAATGATGCGCTTAACGTGTTCCTTGAAGGCCCGTTGGACGGCCATAAGGGCAACGTGAAATTGAGCATCGTGGATTTCACGGCGCTGACGATAGATAAAGCGTTCGAATTCATTTCTTTGCTCGATCTGACACAGGTCGAGAATGAGATTGCGGAACCGATGATCAAAGAAATCGCAGCTCGCCTGCAGTTCATGCTGGATGTGGGCCTGCAGTACCTGACGCTGAACCGCATCGCCGGTTCGTTGTCCGGCGGCGAGGCGCAACGCATCCGCCTGGCGTCTCAGATCGGTTCGCGTCTGGTCGGCGCGCTTTATGTCCTGGATGAACCGACAATCGGGCTGCACCAGCGCGACAACGCCAAGCTAGTCCAGACCTTGGAGAAGCTCCGCGACGCGGGCAATACGATCATCGTGGTCGAACATGACGAAGATACCATCTCGGCCGCGGATTACCTGGTCGATTTCGGTCCGGGAGCGGGCAAACACGGCGGCAATGTCGTGGCCGCAGGGCCCATGCCGCAGATCCTGAAAGACAAGAACAGCTTGACCTGCGCCTATCTGCGCGGCGACGTGACGATTCCGCAATCGCGTCCGCGTCCGCCGGCCAAGCAGCATATAGCCATCAAGAAAGCCGCGGAGAACAACCTGAAGAATTTGACGGTCAAGATCCCGTTGAAGCGTTTCGTGTGCGTGACCGGCGTTTCCGGTTCGGGCAAATCGACTCTGATGATCGATGTGCTCTACCGCGCCATGGCTCAGAAATTGAACGGTGCTTCGGCCAAACCAGGAAAGTTCGAAGCCATCCAAGGCATGGACTGGGTGGACAAGATCGTGGACGTGGACCAATCGCCGATCGGACGAACGCCGCGCTCCAATCCCGCGACCTACACCGGCATGTGGGGCGAAATTCGCGAACTGTTTTCGCTGACCGCCGAAGCGCGCATGCGCGGCTACAAGGTCGGACGGTTTTCATTCAATGTCCCCGGCGGCCGATGCGAACATTGCGAGGGCCACGGACAAATCGCCATTGAGATGCATTTCCTGCCCACGGTCTACGTCAAATGCGACGTGTGCAAAGGCAAGCGTTTCGACCGCGAGACGCTGGAAGTAAAATACCGAAACAAGACCATATCTGACGTCCTCGGTATGACGGTCGAAGAGGCGAATGTATTCTTCCGCGACATCCCGGTCATCCACGATAAGACCATGATCATGCAGGAAGTGGGTTTGGGTTATATCGAACTCGGGCAATCGGCCACGACTCTCTCGGGCGGCGAGGCGCAACGCGTCAAACTGGCGACAGAACTGGCGCGACGCGATACGGGGAATACTTTCTACCTCTTGGATGAGCCGACGACCGGCTTGCACTTCGACGATGTGCGGAAGCTTCTCGAAGTATTACAGAAGCTCGTGGCGCGCGGCAACACGGTCGCGGTCATCGAGCACAATTTGGACGTCATCAAGAACGCGGATTGGATTATCGACCTCGGACCGGATGGCGGCGACAAAGGCGGCAAGGTCGTGGCCGAAGGGACGCCGGAAGAAATCACGCAGAACGCAAAAAGCGTGACCGGGCAGTTCCTGAAAAAATACTTCAAATGACCGGGAATCAAAAATGACCGCCGAGGATGGTGGTCATTTTGTAGTCACAGTGGTTGAAGCGCTGTGGGACGCTTAAGTTGTCTCAGTGGAAGGTGCGGCGGTCAACTGCTGTTGCTGACCGGCTTCGTGTGCAACGGATCCTCGGGCGCATTTCCTGCATCACCGGGGTTTGCGGGTTCGGATTGTTGCGGTTCCGGACCTCGATAGGTGATGATGGTCGGCTCAGTGGGGCCGATGGCGCCAGGCAAGAGCAGCGGTGATCTCTTCTGCGCTGACGGGGGACTTCCCCCGGTTTTACTCTGGATGTTCGGGTCAGGTGCGGGTCCTGGACTGGGGATGGTCGTGGAAACGACGGGTTTTATCCCAGCGCTTGCCGCAGGACCGCTCCCCGTGGTCTCCGGTGCCTTCTGGCGGCCCGTGACCTGTATGCTCGGCGGATTGATGCTGTTTGCGTTAACGGTCAGATTCGGCGCGTTACGCATCCAGATCCCATGCAGGCGGTAGGCGCAGAACGCCAGGCCGCACACGAGCGTCAGGATCACGATCCAGAACGGGATATCCGGACGGTTCGCCGCAGGCCGATCGTCCTTGGGGCGTTCAGCCTTTGGTTCGACGACGCTTGAGCTCGCTGACGGAATAGCGCTTCCTGTCGAAGACGGGGTAGCGGAAACCATCTCGGGCTCTGTCGTCGTCGGCGCTGACGGAATCGCTGCGATGGAACTCATCGCCGAGCTTGCGGGCTCCGGCAACTCCATGTCCGGCTTCTCGGGTGCCTTATCAGGCTGAGCCGTGACGGGCGGTGCGTTGTCATTGGATGAAACGGCATCGTTCGAGAGCGACTTGCGCGGCAGGCGGATGATCTCACCGGCCTGGAGCGCGAATCGCGCCTCGCAGCCTCCGTCCTTGCACGAGTCCATGAAAGCCAGGGTCTCGGCATTGATGCTTCCGAGGCGGCCATTGTAGTCGTTCGCCTTCAGCTGCATGCGCGGCTGATAGAGCTCGATCTTGCCCTTGCGGATGATGAAGGGGAAGAAGATCTGCGCCCGATCGTTGCCGGTGCCGATTTGGCCGTCGCGCTTGTAGGTCATGACCGGGATGGACTCGGTCACGAAGTCGCGTGCCAGGAACGAACGCTGGAGGGTGTAGAAGCTGGCGCCCGGAAGGATCCGGAGCACCGCTTCACGGTCAGTCACCTTGAGCAGTTCGAAACCGGAAATCCCGCCGGAGTATGCGACTGGCGATGCAACGGGCTGGACGACCTGGGGACGGGAAACTTGGGCTGTCCTTGGCCGACTTCGGGTAACGGGCTTGCTGTCAGCCGTAAGGCCTCGGAGCTGCGCCATGAGCATGTCCGATTCGCCGGGTTGCAGCCGCTGGCGCGCTGGCGCCTTCGCGGTCGGGGGCTGGTAAGCAGCCGGTTGGGGTCTGGCATGTCCGTTGACCGCGGCGTAGATGGCGTCGTCAGACGAATTACGCAGCGCGCCGATCGCAGAACATACGAGACTCGTGAGCTGAGGCGGATTCGCCATGCGCGCATATCCAGGCTGCCGCGTCCGCGCAAGATGGGCGGCGTGGCAGCTTTGGTAACGACTGTTGTTGCCGTCCCGGACTTCCTGGAAACGGCAGTTCTGGTCTTGGTTGCCGTTACAGCGGTCCGGATTCCTCGGGACCGTGGCTTGGATAGCGGCGCAAGCTTGCGCCATGCAGGCGATGGCTTGCGGGTCATATTTCATCCCCTCAAGCCCGCCGTGGCCTTCCCACATGCCCGTCAGGACCGGGTCCATCTGGGGGAAGTAGATTTTTTGGTCCGCTGTTCGGACATCGGATTGGGCATTCGCCCTGGCCGCGTGGAGCATCGTCAGGACGACGACCACGAGCATCATGAACCGTTTCAACAAATCCATGGTTCACCTGTCAAAGGACGCTTCCCGGAACCCATTTTCCGGGATTAACCATCTTGACCACTTTTGGCAGAATTGTCAACTCCGCTCTTAACTTACGGAAAAAACCCGCTCGCAGGGGAAAATTCATTGAATTTGGCAGATGGATGGCGTCTTGGAATGGTTGCCCGAGCATGGTCTCGCGTTGACCATAAGCATCAATGTCATTACCCTAAGTGCATGATCCCGAAAGACGTAAAAATCAAGAACGGGAAATTGCCGGACGAACCGGGAGTGTATCTGATGAAAGACGCGGCCGGCGAAGTCATCTATGTCGGCAAAGCGACTTCGCTCAAGCGGCGGGTGACTTCGTATTTCCAGGGCGACAGGACGGACGACAGGGGAGAGAGGATTGCCCAGATGGTGTCCGAGATCCGCGCTATCGACTACATCACAAAACCGACGGTCATCGAGGCGCTGATTTTGGAAGCCAACCTGATCAAATATTATTTTCCGCCCTACAACGTCAAGGACAAGGACAACAAAAGTTTCCTGTATCTCGTCATCACCAAAGAGGATTTTCCGAAGCCGCTTTTAGTTCGCGGCACCGAGATCGGCGATGACGCGTCAAAGAAATACAAAGCCGTATTCGGGCCGTACACTTCGCCGCGTTCGCTGCGCGCTGCACTTGACCTCATCCGCCGCGCCATCCCGTGGTCGACGTGCGAGAGCCCGAAGGCTGACGCCAAACGCGAACCGAGGGCGTGTTTCTATTACCATCTCCACCAGTGCCCGGGCGTGTGCATCGGCGTCGTCTCGAAAAAAGATTACGGCAAGATCATCCGCGACCTGATAAAGTTCTTCGAGGGCAAGAAGGATAATCTCCTGAAGCAGTACAAGAAAGAAATGGCGACAGCGTCCAAGGCGAAGCGTTTCGAGGACGCGGTGGAGCTGCGCGACAAAATCTACTTCCTCGAACATATCCAGGACGTGGCGATCCTGAAACGCGAAGACAATGACGTGGACAAGATCAGGGAAGGGGAGGCGCCGGTAAACCTTTACGGACGCATAGAGGGATACGACATCTCGAACATCTCCGGGACTTCTTCCGTGGCCTCCATGGTCGTGTTCGAAGACGGCGCGCCGGCCAAGGCCGAGTACCGCAAGTTCAGGATAAAAACCGTGGTCGGTTCCAACGACGTGGCCAGCATGCGCGAGACTTTGATGCGCCGGTTCCGCAATCCGTGGCGCAAACCGGACTTGCTCCTGATCGACGGCGGAGCGCCTCAGGTCAACGCAGCCATCCAGGTGGTGCGCCATTTCGGTTTGGGCATCCCGGTCGTGGGTTTGGCTAAAGGCCCGGACCGCAAGAAGGACGAACTGGTGTGCGACAACAATAATCTTGAGATCTGCAAAATCTGCGAACGGCACAAGGATCTGCTGGTCAAGGTCAGGGACGAAGCCCATCGCTTCGCCATCACTTACCATAGAAAGCTCAGGCGAAGTTCGGCTTTGCGTTGACATTTTGCCCGGAATCTGGTTGAATCGGGTTTCCCACTTCGTCGAAAGGAGTCCACGATGGGGAAGAAGAATGTCGGGTCTAAAAAGGGTCGTCAACCCAAGGTAAGTCTGTTCGCGGTGTTGCTGAACTTCACCTCGGATTACGGGGTGTGCGACCTGGATCCGGTCAGGAGGGCGATAGCCAAACTGCCGACCAAGGTTCCGTTCAACGAGGTGATGTGCGTCGAATGTCGTGCATTGAAGCAATCCGAAGCACTTTCACTCCAAGTCAAGCCGCCAGCCATTAGGTTCCGTATCTTCCGCGGTACCACGCCGTGGATCGCGTACCTCGAGAGGTATAAGGACAAGCGGCACATCGAGCACTGCGTGTTGCGCATCATCGATGGTCGTCAGCGGGACAAGGAGATGAACGGCCGTTGGAAGAAGTGTCGTAAGGGCACTGATCCGATCAAGTTCCTTAACGAAAAGGACCTGCCGGTCAAGGAGACGGGTGGGCTCACTTTCATGGCTGGGGTCATCGACTGACGCGCGTTTGACGCGTCCCTAATCAGCGCCCTGCCTCACTCGAGGCGGGGCGTTTTCAATATTGACGACTACGGCGGAAGATTCCATAGTATCGCCTGTGGAGGTGAGAGATGACGGTCAAAACAAAGAAAATCGCGTACCTTTCGCTCATGCATGTCCGTTGCGCCGTAGTGATCCTTGCGGCTTTGAGTTTTTTATCGGGTTTCGCCGCAGGCGCGACTCTTATGCTGGTGCCGCTGATTCGCATGGTGAGCACCACGGTCGAGCGCTATGAACTGGCGTTCCTCGGGTCCGGATGGCGTTGCGAGATCGAAGGTATCCTGGCCATCATCGGAGGACTTTTTCTTTCGTGGGTATTGTTCAGTATCGCGTCCCTGATCTACGATGGACCGGAAAGTTCCTTGTTCTTTTCCTTCGAGGATAAGGATCATGAATGGGCCATGCGCTGGCTCTTGAAGAGAAGTGCGTTCTGTCCCGGATAATGTGTCATTCGGGATACGATTCCACGCAGCCTCGGTCAACTGACCGGGGCTTTTGCTATCAAATTTGATTAAATGGTCCAAAGTGGGGAATGGTGTTATCCACATTGGAACAGAAAAAGAACAGTTTTTAGGCTGGGTTGAGTTATATTTTTGGCTTGTGGATTGCTTTGACCCTTTGGATGCAAGTGGCATATTATGGGTCTCGGTGGGGGAAAGTGGGAATTAAGAAGCGTCCGCACGGATTTATTATCCAGCGGAGTCACCTTATGTTCATCGGTGAATTCCATCACACACTCGATGACAAAGGCCGGTTAGCTATACCGGTTAAATTTCGCGCCGATTTGGCTCAAGGTGCGGTAGTGACGCGCGGTTTGGACCGCTCGTTGTTCCTGTATACCAAGAGCGCCTGGGACACGCTGGCCGCCAAAATAGCGGCTTTGCCCCTGGGACAAGCTGACACACGCGCCTTCGCCAGGCTCATGCTTGCTGGGGCAATGGACGTGGATGTCGACAAATCAGGCCGGGTGACGGTTCCCGAATACCTTCGGGAATACGCCGGGTTAAGCAAGGATGTGGTGGTGACAGGCCTCTACGACCGTCTCGAAATTTGGGACGAAAAGGCCTGGAACGAGTATTCGTCCAAGACCGAAAGCGCAGGCAATGAAATCGCCGAGCGCCTCGGAACGGTCATATGACACGCGAAACGATCCACACCGCGGTCATGACCGAAGAGGCCATGGACGCGCTCAAACCACGCTCAGGCGGAAAGTATATCGACGCCACTTTAGGCGGCGGGACGCAGTCGACCGAGATCCTCAAGCGGTCTGGGCCGGACGGCCGCGTCATGTCGCTCGACGTCGATCCGACCGCCTTAGCCAGGGCACGGCAACGCAAAAGCGAGTTCGGCGAACGCTGGACGATCGTGGAATCGAATTTCCGCGATATCGCCAAAGCGGCCAGGGATAACGGTTTCGACCAGGCGGATGGAGTGCTCTTGGACCTCGGCTTGTCGTCAGATGAGCTGGTGGATCCATCCAAAGGGCTGTCGTTCCAAGTCGAGGGTCCGTTGGACATGCGGTTAGGTCCGCAAGCGAATTCCGACGGCTTGACTGCCGCGGACATCGTGAACGGCTGGCGGCAGGAGGAGATCGAGAAAATCCTGCGCGAGTACAGCGAAGAACGGATGGCGCGGAAAATCGCCGAAGCCATCGTCAAACGCCGCAAGACCCAGCGCATCGTGACGACGACGGACTTGTCCGAACTCATCAGTGCGACAGTCCCGCGCTACTACGACCGCGGAAGGATCCATCCGGCGACGCGTACGTTCCAGGCATTGCGCATCGCGGTGAACGACGAATTGGGGGCGTTGCAGTCGGCTTTGGCCGGCGCGAGCGAAATCCTCAAACCGGGCGGAACGTTGTGCGTCATCTCCTTCCATTCGCTGGAAGATAGGGTGGCGAAAGTCTTCATCAAATCGGCGGACGACCTGGAACCGCTGACGAAAAAACCGATGGTCCCGTCGGCAGAAGAAATCAAAGACAATCCACGGTCACGCAGCGCCAAGCTGCGGGCCGCGACAAAATTAAGTCCGCAAACCAAAAAGGCAAAATCCAAACAAAAATATGAGCCGCTGCTACGCCATCTCGATGACCCGACCGCATGAAGCGCTGGGTTTGCCGCAACCGCTGGGACGCAGATTGCCCCAGGGTCTGGCCGGCTGGAACCTCTTCCTGGCTGCGCTGACGATCGTCTGCGGATTGGTCTATATCGTGGAGATTAACGCTTCGACTTCGAAGGGTTATGGCTTGAGCCAGGCCCAGAAGCGCGTCGATGAACTCAAGATCCAAACGCTGGCTTTGCAGAACAAAGCTGCTTCGCTGACTTCATTGCAGGAGCTATCGCAGAAAGCATCGACCCTAGGGCTCGCGCCGGTCGAGAAGATCGAGTACCTCAACCCGACTTCCAAGAATTACGCCCTTGCCCGCTGAAATATGCCGCTCCAGATGTTCGTCACCACGTTCGTTTCCGCTTTAGATTCAATGCTGATATTGCTTAAGGCATTCTTGAGTTAGCCAGTGACCGGAGTCTCGTCTTGATGTCGCAGTTCATGTCTGGACTTCGAAACGAGCCCCCGTTTCAACCAAGTTGAATGGGATTAACGACCCGCCTGGCGGGTCACGGCCGAAAAATTCCTCCAGCGTGCGTGCTTGGAGGAGTTTTTATTTATCATCCCTCAGTCCGGCTACGACCGCGACTATGATCATAGCGAGGATGACGACGACTGCTGCCAGGATGAGCATCATATGGCTCAGTCCTGAGGCTTGAGATGGTGTTGCCGCCATTCATGTGCAACGTCGGCCACATCTTCAGGCGTCACGACATTCTCTTTCAGGCCGCATTCGTCCTTGGCCTTGGACGAGGCGGCATGCAGCAGGCCGAGCGCCGAAGCGTTCGGGCGGCTGGATTCGATGGCGACTTTGGCGCAGGCTTCGTCGATCACGTCGAAAGCCTTGTCCGGCAGGAAACGGTCCTTGATGAATTTCATGGAGGCGTCTACCGCGGCTTCGACCGTCTCATGCGGGATGCAGACGTGATGGAATTTTTCGTAGTTATCTTTGACGCCTTCGACGATGGCGATGGCGTTCTCACGCGAAGGTTCCTCGACCAGGACGGGCTGGAAGCGGCGGTCGATAGCCGAATCCGGTTTGAGGTATTTTTGGTACTCGCTCCATGTCGTGGCGCCGATGACCGTCAAATCGCCGCGCGACAATTCTGGTTTGAGCATGTCGGCGATGTCGAGCGAGCCTTCGGAGCCGCGGGCCTGTTCGAGCATGTGGAGTTCGTCGATGAACAGGATGACCTGGCGTGGTTTGGATTCCAAAGTCTTCAAGAAATTGCGCATCCGGCCTTCGAGTTCGCCGCGGTAACGCGTGCCTGACATGAGTTCTCCCAGGTTCAAAGCCAGGATTTGTTTGCCTTTGAACGAGTCCGGGACTTTTCCGGCCACGATGAGCTGGGCCAGACCTTCGACTACGGCGGTCTTGCCTACACCGGGTTCGCCGATGAGCAGCGGATTGTTCTTCGATTTCCTGGCGATGACGTGGATCAAACGTTCGATGACGTCGTCCATGCCGACGACCGGTTCGAGTTCTCCGGCCCGGGCTTTTTCCGTCAGGTCCCGGGTGAAAGCTTCGGGTTGCGATGCGGCGCCGGTCGAGCCTTTCCATTTCTTCCAGGCGAACGATCCGATGATGGCTAGGACCACGGCTACGACCGCGATGAGTTGGAAATATTCCATATGCGGCATATTGTCCTGTTTGGGTGCCTGACTGTCAACGAAGTATCGTTTTGACCGACTCAATGTCATTTCGACTAACATGGAGAAATCTCTGGCTAGGGGAGATATCTCGACTGCGCTCGATATGACGTTGAGGGGTGTATCTCGAGCGACGGCTTTTTGCTATACTGTGCGCGTGACTTCACATGCCAAACAGCTAGCGCGTCTCATAGCCGTGGATTTCCTCGGGAGCATCTTGTGGTTCCCGGTCTGGTGGTACACGCTGGGGCTCAAAAAACTTGCGCTTCGGTTCTGGGTCGGGCTCCAGTATCGCGTCTCGAGTTACGGTCTGCGCATCTGGATCAAGAACATGTTCGTGCCCATGTACGGGCAATACGACATCCAGGGAAAGATAGTCAGTTTTTTCATGCGCTTCGTGGTTTTGATCGGCCGGAGCATCGCCTTGGCGGTCGAAGCGGTCGTTTATGCCTTGGGCCTGGCTGTTTGGATCGCCGCACCGGCCACATTCCTCATCCTTTTCCTGACCAGCGCCGCGCAAGGCCTGTTCTTCGAGCGGCTTAAAAGTCTGATCCGCTGATATGGACGGCACCACGCAAACTCCCGAGGCGATCATCTGCAAAGCATGCGGCGGAGATCCGCGCTTGTCCTTGAACTGCAAGATGTGCGGTGGCGCAGGCATCGGCATCTCATCGCATGAAGGTTTTTTGGTCTGGGAAGACCGGGTCGACGATTTCACGCTCGTCCTGCGCAAAGTCAAGCGGCAGGCGAATGCATTTTTCCATCTGGCCGTATTGGGCATCATCCTGTTGTATTTCGTCCTGTTCGGGTGGCAGGTGAGCGCCTTGGAAGACGTAGCCCAGGTCAGGACGTTGGAGTTCTGGACTGCTGGGCACTGGTACGTGACGTTGCTCTGGCTCGGCATGTTCCTGGGTTGTTTCCTGGTTTTCCGTTTGTCCGAATACACCAAAGAAACCAAGGCCATCCCGTCGTGGGGCAAGACCCGGCGCCAACTCGAAGCCGAAAGCGCGGCCAACAAGGATCGGTCAGCCTTCCGTTTCAATGTGGCGGCATATTTTTCGCCGGCAGCCATCGGATTGGTCGAAGAAGCATTCAAGCTGGCGAAATCGATGCAACGGACGGAGATAACGCCGTCAGCTCTCTTCGCCGCGGCCTTGGCAGGCAAGGAAGGGGCTTTGTTCATGGTGCGGTTGGGCATGAATTTCGATACGGTCAAAGGGCCGATTGCGCGCATCCTGGCTTTGGATAACGCGGGCCAGCCGCCGATCAACTTGTCCCGCGACGCAAAGCGCGTCCTGGCTTTGGCTTATGCCGAGGCTCGGGAATTTGACCGGAAGTACGTGGATGTGATGGAGATTTTCCTCCAAGCTTTCAAAGCCAGCCCAAAAATCCAAGAGACACTGGACCAGCTCGGTTTCCCGCCGGAACATATTGTCCATGTCGGAGAATGGATCAGGCTGCACGACAAACTGCGCGAAGACCATGAGCGCTTCGCGGCTCTGGCTGCGCTAAAGCCCAAGAGCAACATGAACCGCGCCATGACGGCGCAACAGACGCCGCTCCTGGACCGGTTCAGTGAAGACCTGACGCTGGCCGCCAAGAACGGTTATATCGCGTCCATGATCGGCCGCGAGAAGGAAATGGAAGAAGTGTTGCGCGGCATCGAAAGCGGACGCCGTTCCATCGCATTGGTAGGCGATCCCGGTTCGGGTAAATCAGCCCTCGTAGAACAATTGGCTCGTCTCATGGTCGAAGAAGACGTTCCGCCTGAACTTTTCGACAAACGTTTAGTGTCCGTGAATATCCCACAAATCGTGGCGGCAGGCGACCCGGGAATGGCGGCGGAACGCTTCATGGCCATGCTGCATGAAGTAGGAATGTCAGGGAATATAATCCTGGTCATGAATAACATCGAGGCCCTGACCGGCGCAGGTTTGGGCGGGACCATGGATCTGGCCGAGATGCTGGCGACCGAACTGGACAAAGGCTATCTTCGGGCCATCGTCACGACCACGGCGCAGGCATGGACGAAATATATCGAACAACGCAGTTTGGCGACGAAGCTCATCCGCGTGAACATCGGCGAACTCGGTCCTGAGGCGACGATCCAGGTGCTGATGGCGCGCAGCGGACAGGTCGAGTGGCAGAACAAGGTTTTCTTCTCGTATGCAGCGCTGGAGAAGGCGGCGGAACTTTCCGATAAGTTCATCCATGAGAAAGCGGCACCGGAAAAAGCTTTGGACGTGATCCGCGAAGCGGCTGTCGTGGCGCGGAAAGCTCGGGGAGAAAAGACGTTCGTAACGGCTGAGGATGTCGCGAAAGTCGTGCATGAGAAGACGAGTATCCCGGTCGAGACCATGACGCGGAAAGAGGCGGACAAGCTGCTGTCGCTTGGCGAGAACCTGCATAAACGAGTCATCGGACAGGAAGAGGCGGTCACGGCGGTCGCTCAAGCCCTTAAACGCGCCAGGGCCGATTTGCGCGAAGGCAAGCGGCCGATCGCCAACTTCCTGTTCATGGGACCGACTGGCGTGGGCAAGACCGAGCTGGCGAAGGCTTTGGCGGCCGAATATTTCGGCAAGGAAGAAGCCATGGTGCGCATGGACATGTCGGAGTACCAGGACAAGTCCAGCGTTTTCCGCATGATCGGCGCGCCGGGTGATGACCGCGGAGGCTTGCTGACCGAAGCCGTGCGCCACCAGCCGTATACGATCTTGCTCCTCGACGAACTTGAGAAGGCGCATCCGGATATTTTGACGTTGTTCCTGCAAGTCATGGATGACGGCAGGCTTACGGACGGAGTCGGACGGACTGTCGACTTCACGAATATAATGCTCATTGCGACGTCGAATGCCGGCACACAGTATATCCAGGGCGAAGTCGCCAAGGGGACGCCGCTCGAGAACATCAAGCGGGGATTGATGGAGCAGGAATTGAAGGGGACTTTCCGCCCCGAGTTCCTGAACCGCTTCGACGGCGTGATCGTGTTCAAGCCGCTGACCATGGACGACGTCAACCAAATCGCCTGGCTCATGATAAACGGCATCACCAAACGTTTGGCGGACAAAGGCATTAATTTCAAAGCCGAAGACGCCGCAGTCGAGGAACTGGCGCAGCAAGGATTCGATCCGCTGTTCGGCGCCAGGCCGTTGCGCCGCGTCATCCAGGAAAAAGTGGATACCGCTCTCGCAGACGTGTTGCTGCGCGGAGAGGTCGGACGCAAGGATACGGTCGTTTTGGAACCTGGAGGGAAATTGAGGATCGAGAAAGCGGCCGCGGTGTAATAAAATACAGAAAAATGTTCAATTTTTTAGCTGTAGATAACTTTTTTGTAAATTGTGATATCCTGGAAATATATGCCGAAGAAACTACCCACGGATTATTTATGGGCAGGTGATAAAATAAAAAGGGATGTTGATTTCCGCAGTATTGAGGCAAAAAAAATTGATTTCGATAAACTAAAAAAACTCACAGTAAAGACTCAGCACATATTCCAAAGAGATGAACAGGCTGGAAGATCTATTACGCAACAAGCATCTGTTGCTTGATACATGCGTATTAATTAATTTTCACAAATATCAAGAATCCCCAGAATTGAAGGAGTTTTTTAAGGCAATATCTGATTCAAATTGCGCATTAATAACAATTGATCAGGTATATTGCGAATTTTTAAAGTATGCAGATGATAGGCAGGAATATCTGGATCTTTTTGAGTGGCTTGGGAACCTCGTGCCAGACGTCCTTTATCCAACTAAAGAAGACCTTTACGCCACAAATCAAATATATTTGGCATTGAAAGTCAAAAAGAAAAATTCTGCCGAACATCCTTCGCTGGAAGATTTACTTTTGGGCTCAATGCTAATGAAGTGGCCAGATAAAGTGTATTTAGCTACGGTGAATCACAAGGATTTTCCAACATGGTTTTATGATCGTGTTTATTTACATGCGTTTGACGATAGGGCTGGCAATGTTAGCGCGGTTGGGATTTATCAATTTAATGTAGATAAGTACGTAGAGCTGATTAAGGACTTCGGTTAAATGGCGATTTGTTTCTTCCCGGTTTTTCCCCTAAAATGGCGGCAATGACATTTGAGGCCGCTATTTATTGGGTCTTGGGGTCGGCGATAGCGGCCGGCCTTTTGTCGTGGTTTTCGGCTTTCTCGACGCGGCGGTTCGCCTGGAAATATGGTGCTTTGAGCTATCCGGGCGGGCGGAGGATACATGAAAAGGCCATGCCGCAATGGGGCGGGTTGGGGATTTGTCTGGCCATCTTCATCGTGGTCGGTCTGGCTTCGGCTTTGGATATTTTGGTCCAGAATAAACTTCAGCCGCTGCAGATAACGGGTTTCCTTGTCGGATTACTCATCTTACTTGTCGGCGGGTTGATCGATGACCGCAAGCCTTTGTCGCCGGGCGTCCAAATACTGTTTCCGATTGCGGCGGCGCTGGTGGTCATGATGACCGGGACGAGCATCCCTCTGGTCAGCGATCCGTTGAGCAGGAACGGTCTGTCGCTGGTCTGGTGGTCGCAGAAGTGGCCGCTGGGCACGATATCCCTGCCGGCTGATCTGATCACATTCGCCTGGATCATGGTCGCCACGTATACGACGAAGATACTCGACGGTCTCGACGGTCTCGTCGATGGCCTGGCTGTCATCGGCGCCGGTTTGGTCGCTGCTTTGTCCCTGTCGCCAGCGTATTTCCAGCCGGCGGTCGCGATTTTGTCCGGCGCAGTCGGCGGCTCTTTCCTCGGGTTCTTGCCGCACAACAAATTCCCGGCCAAACAATATCTGGGAGAAGCTGGGGCGCTCATGGCTGGATTTTCCCTCGGCGTGCTGGCGATTTTGTCTTCGGCAAAGATTGCTATAGCCTTGGCGGTCCTCGCCATCCCGATTGCGGATTTGATCCTAGTCGTAATCGGACGGATCAGACGCGGCGTGCCGTGGTACAAAGGCGATAATACACATCTCCATTTCCGCCTTCTGCAAGCCGGCTTGCCGCATCGGACTGCCGTTCTTCTCTTGTGGGGCGTTTCCCTTTGCGCCGGCATCATCGCTTTGAGCTTGCAGACGCGGGGAAAGATATTCCTGGTCGTGACATTGATCGTGCTGGCGGCCCTCGGCTCGTATGCCGCCGGGCTTAAAGCGAAGAAGAATAACCCGACATGAGACAGCCTTTCAAAGCAGTCCATTTGACGACCGCGGTCATGGCGTTGGCGGTCTTGGCATGCGCGGCATTCTGGATTTTCGTGGAGCCCCGGACCCAGGCCGCGAATTCGGTCGTGATCAACGGCAAGCAGATTGAGTTGGAAGTGGTGGAGTCTTTCGCGGCCATCACAAAGGGTTTGGGTGAGCGCGATTCGCTGGACCGCGAAGCTGGTATGCTGTTCGTCTTGCCGTTCCGCGGTATCCATACTTTTTGGATGAAAGGCATGCGATTCCCGTTAGATATCATTTGGCTGGATGACGGCACGGTCGTGGACATGGTTTCGCTCGACCCACCGACGCCAGAATCACCGCAGCCAGAGACCCACAGGCCCGCGGTCCAGGCCGACAGCGTGTTGGAGCTGAATGCCGGAATGGCCGCTGAATTGGGCATAAAACAAGGACTAAAGCTGGATTTGCCCCGTTAGGGAGCGGATGTTTGACAAACAAGGGGTTTTTCTGTAATCTCACGTCACTATGTTTGCAGTCATCAAGACCGGCGGGAAGCAATATGTCGTCAAGGAAGGCGACCTTTTGACCGTCGAAAAATTGGATTCCGAAGTCGGCAAGACCGTCAATTTCGAGGTTTTGCTCATCTCGGATGAAGAAGGTAAGGACGTCAAAGTCGGTTCGCCGGTTTTGTCTGCCAAGGCTTCAGGCCTGATCGAGTCGCATGGTGCGGCTAAGAAAGTGGATGTGGTCAAGTATAAGGCCAAGTCCAAGTACCGCCGCCGCGTCGGCCATCGTCAGCCCCAGACCAAAGTCAAAATCACGAAACTCGCCTAACCGGCGAGTTTCGGTTTATAAAAGGTCCTTCGACAAGCTCAGGACGACGGAAAAGAAATGACCTCCCGAGTACCGGGAGGTCATTATTTAGAGTTTGCGCCTGCGGCGGTTGATGGCGTCGGGGTCGACGTACGAGTACTCGGATTTCTTTGGCTGGAAGCCCGATTTAGTAGGCGCCGTACTTCCTGGCGGCAACGAAGCTGGAAGACCGTTGCGGAGTGCGGCGTAGGGGTCGGCTTTCCTGGGACGCGCCAGACCGCACTTGGGGCAGTGGGAGAAGCCTTGCTCCAACCGGATGTTGCAGCGCATACAGCGTCCGTAGTCATCCCAACCAGGCTCGTCAGTGGCAGGCGTTTCTCCTCCATCCAGCGGAGGTATGCAATCCGTGCCCTGATCTGCGGGCGGCGGTTCGCTGAAGGCATTCAGGTTGCCGACGTTCAGCATGGCTTGTTGGATGCTGAGGCATGCCACGTTACGGCACCGGCCGTCCGGTTCCATGAGGCTATGGCAGATAGAACATTCCCCGAACGGACTCTCCAAATCCATTTCCGCGGGCAGAGTCTCGATCGAATCGGGATTGCCAGACGGGGCTTCAGTCGGCACGTTGGACGGCCTTGAGAATTCCGGAGGTTCCACCACCGGAGTATTCATGTCCGATGTCTGCATCCGGCAATCCGGATGGGTACACTGCATGTCCGGTCGTAATGGCCCGCCGCACCGCGGGCAAATGTTCTTCTTGCCCATGTTTGCTCCATTGGAAAGGGCCGTATTTAACTACAAAAAAGAACGACAATGCGTTACTTTAGGACGGAAACACAATTAGGTCAAGGTTGTTTGTATTGTCTTCGGTTTTGGATGGCGTCGGCGATCGTCGTTCCGTCCGCGTATTCGATCTGGGCACCGTTCTGCAGGCCGCGCGCCAGACGCGTGACAGTGATGCCGGGTAGCGTGGAAAATTGTTTGGTCAGGAAAAGGGCCGTGGTGTCTCCGGCCACGTCAGGATCTAACGCCAAAATCATTTCTTTGACCTGGTTATCAAGTGAAGACAGTCGTTTCAGCAGGGCGGGGATATTCAAAGTTTCGGGCGTGCGGCCTTCGATGGGGTCGAGCAATCCGCCCAGGACGTGGTACAGGCCGCGGAAAGCGCCGGATTCCTCGATGACGCGGATATCCTGGTTGGTGCCGACGACGCAGAGGACGGTTTGGTCGCGGCGCTTGTCGTTGCAGATGGGACAGCCGGCCTCGTCTCCCCAGGCGCCGCAGATGATGCATTTCTTCACCCCGTTCGCCAAAGTCTCGAGCGTTCTGGAAAAACGCAGGATGAAATCGCGCGGCTGGGCGGCCAGCCAATAGGCGTAGCGCAAAGCCGCGCGCGGGCCGATGCCCGGCAAACCGTCGAACGAAGCGGCGGTATCATGGATCGGGCGGGGAGTGGACATGTCTTATCTGCGAGATCGACCTACGATTTTCCCATCAAATCCTTCAGGTCGTTGGCCAGGTCTAGGCCGCCGCCTTCCTTGAGCTTGTCGGCCATTATCTTCTGGATTTTGGTCATGCCGTCGTTGATCGAATCGCGGATCATCTCTTCCAGTTTCGTCTTGTCGGACATGGCGGACGGGTCGATGGTCACGGAAAGGCAGTGCTGGTTGCCGTCGATGACAGTCTTGACCTTGCCCCAACCGCCCGAACCCTCGGCTTTCTCCTGGGATAACGCGGATTGGAGGTGTTTGGCTTTATCGCGCAGGTCTTTGAATTGTTTGAGTTTGTTGAACATATGTGTGGTCATCAGGTTACACAAAGATAGGGGAATGGGCAATCCGGAAAAACATGGCAGGTCGTTGACAGATTCGAAAGTTCGTGCATAAATGGCGGCGCTATAGGCGTTCTTTTCAAGGAGAAAAGATCATGCAGAAACGGTCTTTGTTGCTGATGGTCATCGCCGTGTTTTGCCTCATGGGCGATAGCTGCGAGGATAATTCCCCGGCGGCGCAGTCGCGCAGGGAGGCGGAGGCCAAATCCAGCCAACGGGCATCGTTCATCCCCAAGAACGACGTCGAGTTCAACAACTACAACCGGCGACAACAGTTGGCTGATGATCCTACGGCTATCCTGTGGTGCACGTCAGCTTTCCCGATACCGTCCAGCCCGCTTTTCACGGTGCCGATAGTCGGCAAGATTACTTCGGGTGGCAAGCGTCCGTATGCCACGGAGTACCGCAACGGAAACGCTATTTCCTATTATCCTGAACTGCCAGGACCTGACGGCATGTATGGTTCAAGTGGGGAGTATCGGTATGGTTTCACTCCAGGTGGCATTTACGCCGACTGGTATGGAATGCCGACGTTCTGCACGACCGAGCCAATGGTCTGGCAACGCGAGACTACGACAATCGTGATGCAGACCGACCCGATGTTCTCTGAAGCCCATGCCCGGGCCAGGGAATCACTTAAGGCCGGGAAACCGGATGAAGCGCGGAGGATCCTGGAGGAAGCCATCGCCAAAGCGGCTGACGCCAAGATCGCTGCACCGCCCAAGAATGAAGCGAAGGAGAAGAAGTGATGAACGACCTAGACGATTTTCGCAAGGACCTGCACTCGGCGACTCCGACCCGCGGGGATACGACCTTTTTCGCCAAGTGGTTCTTCTGGCTGTTGGGGCTCTTCGTCGCGGTCGTCGTCATCGCAGTCGCCGTCAGCTGGGTTGCCGGTTGGGGCGCCGTCCCGGTGCAAGTCGCCTCGGCCGAGAACGTCCAAAAACAGTTTGCGTTCGCCTATCAGTACGACGAGTCGCTCCAAGCGGTGGCGCGGCAGGTATGCTCCGCGGAAAAGGGAGTGGCCGAATCGTCGAGCGACGTGGAACGTACCCAGCGCCGCAGCCAGGCATTGGCTTTCGAACAGAACTACGCCAGGATCGAAGCGGAGTTCAATGCCAAGCTGCGCAACGCCTTCGAAGCCAAGTACGTCGCCCCTTCGGACGTCCCCAAGCGCGCCCCGACCCTGACCGAAATGAAGGTCAAGGTCTGCGGTCACTGACATCAAGTCTATGAAGACGCCCCGTTGCTCAGCGGGGCGTTTGGATTTTACTTGAGGAGGAAGCATTGACAGTTAGTCCTGCAGATGCTAATTCCACCAGTAGGACTTTCTAATAACAACAAGGAGACAACATGCGCTTCGAAGCCGAGGGTAGAGAATCTTTGAAGCTTGTGGTCAGCATCCTGGAGGGCAGGGTCGCGTATCCGTTGACCCTTGAGATCTTCTTGGGTCAGGTTGGAGAAGATGATGAGCCCAAAAGGGTCTTCATGAAGATTAGCAAAGAGGGAGAAAACGTTGTGATGTCGAGCTTGCTTGACTCCCTTTATTTGAATGAGACGTTCCATATCGGAAGAATCGTGTTCACGTCGGCTGATGAATTTTCCGAAACAGACCAAAGCAGCGGCAAACGCAAGCAATCGGCGAAGAAAAAGGCGAATGACGATGGCGTCGTAAGAGATTTCTTCGATAAGCTGCGTGCCCATTATTCCGGCATGACCGATAGCGATCTTGCCAACCTCTTCGGGATTTCGGGAGGCCAAATGAGCAGACTCGTGAATCAGCGCACCAGATTCACGCGTCGCCGCGCCCTTTCATTCATCAACAAACTGGCACTGGAAGATGACAATCCGTTAGTCAAATGCCTGCGCGCCATCGCGGATACCCGCATTTGATTTTTACTATAACGCCCCGTTGCTCAGCGGGGCGTTTCGATTTTGGTTTGACCTGACCGGATAAGGTGATAAGGTTTGGCCACGCACTTTCCAAGGAGAGGAGCATGGAGAAAACGACTGACGAAATCGAGAGACGCTGGATCACGTATGGCCTCAAACGTGGGGATTTCTACGGTCCGGGTACGCACATCACCCAGGGTTATCTGGACGAGGAAGATGGGAGCGAACACCGCATCCGCATCGAGGACGACACGAAGGCTATCCTGGGCCGCAAGACCGGTGTCGGTATCGAGCGCATCCAGACCGAGGAAGAAATCGGATTAGCCAAGGCGCGGGAGATCCTGGCGCGATGCCATTCGAAGCTGCGCAAGCGCCGCTTCGTCCGCGACGGGTGGGAGGTGGACTTCCATGAACATTCGGAGCTCATCGTGGCCGAGAAAGAGATGGTTTCGAGGTTCGAACCTGTGGTTTTGCCGCCATGGATCAAACACGCCATCGAGGTCACGGACTGGCTGTCGAACGCCGACTTGGCCGAGCTCTGGCACGGCAATCTGTTTTTCGAGGACAACCGGCCGAGAGAGCGTCTGCTTCGCGTAATCTTGGCGGGACAGAACCAGACCAGACTGGAGACGTTGATTCGGCTCCAGAAGGAATTCCCCACGGCGCTCGTCGTCCCCGAACTCACCGCCCACTATCACGACCAGCACAGGCAGGCGTTCATTCAGCTCGCCGAAGAGCGTGCACGCAAACTGGGCAGCACATTCTTGATTGCCAGCGGCGACTTTGGCGGTCTGTCGAGTCTCGTAACTCCTTTCCCCGGTGACCAAAAGGAGAATCCCATCCAGGCTGTCGAAGAGAACCCCGCCTTGATACTTTTGTTGGACGATCATGCGAGAAATGACCTTGTTCATGCAAAAAAGGACGAGGAACTTCCTGCAGGTTACATAGCCATGGCACAGAGAGCGGCTCAATGCATATATGATTTCAAAGAGGCCATGACCTCAGAGATGACCATGTGGGCGCTGCGCGAGATGATCCGTTTCTTCAGAGGCCAAGACGTCCGAAAGCCATTCTAAACCGAAGCCCCGACGTTCTGTCGGGGCTTTTCGAATTCTTTCGTCAGAATGGACCGCCGCCGGGTGGCGCTGTTGCGTTGATTGGCGTGTTGGGATCGAATCTTGGTGCTTCGATCGGAGGCGCATTCCCGGCTGGCGCGAGTTGGTTGCCGCCGTATTGGGATTTCTTGGCCATGTTGCGGAAGCTGGCGCGGGATTCCTCGAAGTATAGCTGGACCATGCCCGTCGGGCCGTTGCGGTGTTTGGCGATGTGGATTTCGGCGATGTGCTTTTCCTCGGGCGACAGGTCTTCTGTCCGATAGTTCTTGTCCGCGGCTTTGCGGTAGATGAAGAGCACGATGTCGGCGTCCTGTTCGATGGAGCCTGATTCGCGCAAGTGGGCGAGGCGGGGGATGGCCGGTTTCTGGAGTTCGACGGCGCGCGCCAGCTGGGAGAGCGCCATGACCGGGATGTTGAGTTCGCGGGCGATCGATTTCAAGCCACGGGTGATCTCCGAAACTTCCTGAACGCGGTTATCGCTGTTGCCGTTGCGGGATTCCATGAGCTGTAAGTAGTCGATGATGAGCAGGCCCAGGCCTTTTTCCATCTGCAGGCGGCGGGCTTTCGTCCGGATTTCCATGATGGTGGCGCTGGCCGAGTCATCGATGAAGATCGGCGCTTCGGAGAGGACACCGAGGGCGTGGCCGATGCGCGAGAAATCGTCGTTTTCTCCCTGGTCGGTCAGATGGCCGGTGCGCATGCTCCACAGGTTGACGTTGGCTTCGGAACACAGCATGCGGTCCACCAGCTGTTCCTTGCTCATTTCGAGCGAGAACAGGCCGACCGGCACTTTGGCTTTGACCGCGGCGTGGCGGGCGATGTCCAAGGCGAGCGACGTCTTGCCGCAGGCCGGACGGGCAGCCAGGATTATCAGATCGCTTTTCTGCAGACCGCCGAGCAGGTTGTCCAGATCGGAATAGCCGGTCGGCGTGCCGCGGAGCTTGCCTTTTTCCTTATGCAGTTCGTCGATGCGTTCGAAGGCGCCGTCCAAAATGTTCTGGATGGGCGTGAAGCTGGCTTTGAGGAATTTTTGCGAGACGTTGAAGAGTTTTTGTTCGGCCTGGTCGAGCAGCTGCTCCACGTCCTCGGCCTGCTCCCATCCCAAGTGCGAAATGTCACCGGCGGCATTGATGAGACGGCGCAGGGTCGCTTTCTTCTGTACGATTTCGCTGTAGTGCACCACGTGGCTCGCGGTCGGGACCGTGTTCGAAAGCTGGATGAGGTAGGCGCGGCCGCCGATGCGCTCCAGTTCGTTCTTGTCCTGGAGCCGGTTGGAGAGCGAGAGCAAGTCGATAGGTTCGTGTTTGCGGAACAGGTCGACCATGGATTCGAAGATGACGCGGTGCTTGTCCTGGTAAAAATCCTCGGCCACGATCTGGTCGCCGACTTTGATGATGGCATCCTTGTCCAACAGCAAAGAACCCAAAAGCGACTGTTCGGCTTCGAGGTTTTGGGGCGGTATCTTCTGGAAATCCTCCATAAAACAAGGCCACCGTAACCCTCTTTCCGGACTCGCGCAAGACGGCCGGATGGGGAAATACCGGGGACAAAGATTCCAGGCGGGATTTTGGCGCACCGACCGCCCAATGATGCTATAATCTGATCATGGAAAACGCATCCCGATCTTTCCGCCACGGCTTGTATGCCATGATCGGCACGATTATCGGCGCCGGCACATTCGCCCTCCCTGCGGCCATGAAAAGCATGGGCATCCTGGCAGGTTCGATCGCGTTTTGGCTGACCGCGTTGGTGGTCCTGGCCACGCACCTGATCTACACCGAGCTTGTCCTGCATCGGAAGAGCATGGCTAAACGGCGTTTCCCGGGTTATCTCGAAGTCGCTTTCGGTCCGTGGGCCAAGCGTTTCGGATATCTGACGAACGCGGCGCAAGTCATCGGCGCATGTTTGGCTTACCTGGTCATCGGCGGGGAATTCCTTTCCGTCTTGGCTAAACATGCGTGTTTGCCGACATCGATCCTGATGTGGCAGGTTCTGTTCTGGGTAGGCGGGGCGTGTGTGGTGTTCGTCGGCTTGAAGCTGGTTTCGAAAGTGGAAGCTTGGATGACGGTCGTGAAGATCGGGCTTCTCTTGCTGTCGATCGGACTGTTTTTCTGGAAATCGGACGCGACGCTGTTCTTCGAGATGAATTGGCCGGAGGTTTTGCCGCTTTTGGGCGTCTTCCTGTTTTCCCTCTTCGGCTGGGGCGTGATACCTGAGGTCGCGGCCATGTGCAAAGGGGATAAGGAGAAAACGCGTTTGGCGGTCGCCGGAGGTTCGTTGGCCGCGGCGCTGCTCATGTGGCTGTTCGGTATTTTCGCTTATGCCGCCATCGGCGATTCCCTGACCTCGAATACAGGCGATTTGTCGTTCGGCGTTCCGGCAAGCATGTTTTGGCTGATTCCGGCTGTCGGCTTCTTTGCGGTGGCTACGCCGTTCCTCAGCTTGACCCAGGATTTCAAAGCCATGCTGCATCTGGACGCGGGCCTCTCGAAACGCGTGGCTTGGGCGGTCGCGCTCGGCAGTCCGCTGGTCCTGCTCCTGCTCGTCTCGCGGAACTTCCTCGGCACTGTGGGTTTCGTGGGCGCTGGCGTCTCTTCGGTCAACGGGATCTTGATGTGTTCGGCGGCGATCAAGCTCATGCGCGGCGAAAAAGACATAAGCTACGCCTGGCGCGTAGTCGTCCCCGGGATCTGCATCGCGGTCTTCAGCGTCGTGGTTGTCCGCGCTTATCTATTTTGATAGACTGAGACCGATAATCATTTCAAAAAAATATGTGGTTACGCTTCGCCGCCATCTCTGCACTTGAATGGATAGTCCAGAATTTCCTGACCTTCGTTGTTTTGTTATATGTCGTGCCGGATTCCTGGCATGGCTATACGCTGGCTGCGCCGATTTGGGTGTTGACCCTGGTCGTTTGCCTGGCGTTCGCATACTGGGCACTGCATCTGAGGCGTCCAAAATGGAAAAACATCATCGCCCTGGCCGTCATCTGGTTCGTCATCAGCTTGTTTTTCCAGGCAGTCTTCGAGTTCATCTTCATCGGCAGGCTGTTTTTCATAGCCCGCGCCTGGGACATGCTCATCATATTCTTGATAGGCATCGTGGCGATTTTGGCCGTCGGTGCTTACCTCAGGTTCATCAAGAAGGGCGAAGGCAGGATAGAAGGTGTGGCGCTCTAGAAAAACACGTAGCTCAAAAATGGGGACGGCTGATCCGAGGGTCAGCCGTTTTTCTTTTTCGATAATTCGAAGACGCTCTTGAGGAGCATGGCGATGGTCATGGGACCGACGCCGCCCGGGACGGGGGAGAGCCAGCCTGGGATGTCTTTCATGTTTTCAGCATCCACATCCCCGATAGTCTTGCCTTCCGCGGTTTTGTTGGTGCCGACATCAATGACGCAGGCACCGCTTTTTATCAGGTCGCGTTTCAGGAATCTCGCGCGGCCCACGGCGATGACGATGATGTCCGCCTGGCCGACAGCTTCTTCGTCCATATCATCCGGGCTGAAAGTCTGGACGAAGGCTCCGGCTTTTTTGAGGATGTGCTCAAGAGGTTTGGAGAACGTGTCGCTGTTGGCGATGATCACGGCCTGGGCCAGGTTGGGCATGACGTCGGTCTGGGCGATGAGTCGCAGGATACCTTCATGCAAGGGCGGGACGATTGTCGCTTCGCCGGCGTACATGGCTTCGAGATTCTTCGGATGGAAACCGTCGGCGTCCTTGCGCGGCAGCATGGATTGGATGACGGCGTCCGTGTCGTGTCCGGGGGGCAGGGGAAGCTGGATGAGGATGCCGTCTATCGAATCGTCAGAATTCCATCCGCGGATGGCTTCCTCGATAGCGTCGTCGGTCACGACGGAGGGCAGACGGCGGATTTCGGTCTCGATGCCGACTTCTTGCGCGGCTTTTTCCTTCAACCTGACATATAGGTGGGAAGCTTGGTCTTCGCCGATGAGCAGGACGCCGAGCTTGGGGTGCAGACCTGATTCCGCGATGTCGCGTTTGAGTCCCTGGCGGATGGATGCGGCCAGGGCTTTGCCGTCGATGATATTCATGCCGGGATGGTAGCAACAGCAGAGGGCTTTGGGTAGGGGTATTGACTCAAAGGCCGTATCGCGTATAAAGTCCGTCCATCGTTCGTTATATCGGGTCGATTCCGTCTGTCTGCCCTGGGGGTTGGAAAATATCCCCGGCTGCGGAACGGACGGTTGAGAGCGGACAGTTTGACGGCTGTCAGGCCTTCGGGAGCGCTGGGAAGGTTTCCTTGCAGTCCTTTGGATCGCTTGCGGCGGCGTCGTCCTTTCCGACACCGGCTGATGGAGCCGATGCGGAGCGGCAGTAGGTGGTCTGCTGCCCATCGGGACGCCATCATCCAATGGATTGTCCGCCGGATAAGGGTGCTAGCCCACCCGGGCGGAACTCCCGAGAAGATAGGGATGCGGACGGTTGCCCCGCATTGGCCCGCGATGGCCTGGCCACTGGATCGGCGTTCATGGGTTGCGCCGATCCAGCCTGATTCTTTCCAAAAGCAAACCTTGCTTCTTCGAGAATGGACTCTGACACGAGTCCATTTTTCTTTTTAGCTGAGAATAAAAATCGGCTTATCCACAATCGAGGCTTGACGCTTGTCCCTGAGCGGGGTAGACTACGCATTACGTTCTTCAAAAAGTTCATCAACAAAACCATCAGTCAGCCAATCGAATTTCAGGCATCGGCGAGCAGCCACCAAGGAACGAGCAACCGAAAGGTAGCTAACGGCCACAAGGTTGCAGACCACCCTCGGGCTCACCCTCGAGAGCGCTTGAACGGCGAAAAAGCTGGCGTACGATCGGCGATTGCAGAGTTGTTTTTCCGGGAGTGATTCCGGAAGAGCGATTTTCCATGTCCTTGATGCCTAGGCGTCTACGATGTGGTGCGCTTCGGCGCAGTAATCGTGCGGATCGGAGTCTTCGGCAAGGATACCGCTAATCACGGTGACTGAAGACGAAAATGATGGGATAGTTGAACGGATGGGGTACATGGTGTGCTGACTCTGATGCGGTTCGCCGCAACAGCTGAAGGCATACTCGACTGGCGAAGCCGGTGAGAGGGGATAGCGCACGGATGATATCTTAGCGCTGAAACTTTCGTCGGTGACGACAGTCGGACAGGTGCAAACCTGTCACAGCAGGCTCACGCCTGTTCATGGCTCCATCAGGCCTGTGAGAGACACCAAGCGTGTCGGGTCAAGAATGGATGATTAACGGATGGCAGCAAGAAGCTGAAACGTCGAGAGACGCAGAAGCCTTGCTCGGCCAACCTAACCATCGTCCAGACCCACGGTCCGTGCAAAAGGACCGCAGCGAAGTGCATGTGCACTTGGAATCCGGAAACGGAAACCAGCACCGCCTCACCTCGGTTACAGCGCTCTCCGATTGGAGGGAACTTGGTCCGGGACTTTCCGCAAGGAGAGGACTGAATCGGGAACTTTCCGAAAGGGAAGCAGCTGGACTGGCGCCACGCCAGACCGAAGGTTGCAGATCGCGAAAGCGATCGAAGATGAGGAAGTGGTTCGCAGACAAGCTCGGCAAATGTCGTCAATTGGACGCAAGTCCGAAAGATGACGTCTCTCAAAGAAGGAATAGGGTAGTGGAATCGGGTCAAACCGAAACCGCTGCGACGCGAGGCAGGCCTCGTCGATTGGATGCTCGTAATGAGCCCTTGGTCATCCCGATCATCGCGCAAGTTCTCTTGCATCCACCCTTTCCATCTCTTCCGTCCTTTCTCTCTCTCGACTCACAAGCGCCCCTCACAAGGCGCTTGTTCTTTTATATGCAGAATGTCATCTCGACCGTAGCGGAGAGATCTTCGAATTGAAAAGCCGAAAAACACGGGACAAGCAACGTCTCGCTAGATGCTCCAAGATGAAGATTCCTCGTCGCTCCCGCAGTCTTTCACTGGAAGACAGCGTCCCTCGGAATGACAATTATTTATATCGGAAATCCGTCGCACAGCGACTTCACTTCAGCCTTGATGTCCGAATAGAATTTGTCCGAGAGCGATGCTTTGAATTCCTTCAAGAAAGCCAAGCGCGCTTCTTTCTCGGTCGGCAACTGTGCATCCATAATCTTGTCTGCGACGCGGGCGATGAAGTCTGCGATTTTTTCCATTTCCGGGATTCCCATGCCTCTCGTCGTCACTGCCGGAGTACCGAGACGAAGGCCGCTGGGGTAGAAGGCGGTGCTCTTGTCGCCGGGAACCATGTTCTTGTTGGCGTAGATGCCGGCGGCTTCGAGGGCTTGGTGCAGGAATACGCCGCGGCCGAGACCAGTGGATGAAAGGTCGAGCAGGATCAGATGATTGTCGGTGCCTCCGGAAACCAGCGTGAAACCTTTGTCCGATAAGGCTTTGGCCAAGGCTTTTGAGTTCGCGACGACATTTTTGGCGTATGTCTTGAATTCGGGTTGGGCGGCTTCGTGCAACGCTACGCCGACTGATGCGACGGCGTTCAGGTGCGGACCGCCCTGGAGGCCGGGGATGATGGCTTTGTCGATTTTATCCGGGAGTTCGGCATCTTTGGCCAAACCTTTTTCGGTCACCATGATTATGGCGGCGCGAGGTCCGCGTAAAGTCTTGTGTGTCGTGGTCGTGACCAGATGGACGTAAGGGACGGGGCTCGGATGTTCGCCGCCCACGACCAAGCCGCTGATGTGCGAGATGTCGGCGACGAGATACGCGCCGACCTCATCCGCGATGGCAGCGAACTTCTCGAACTCCACAGTCCGCGGCAAAGCGGTACCGCCGCACCAGATGAGTTTGGGCTTTTTCTCCAGCGCGAGCTTCCTCAATTCCTCGAAGTCGGTCGAACCGTCATCTTTGAGATGATAGGGGATGCTGTTCCAGACTTTGGAGGTGAATGACGCTTTCCAGCCGTGGGTCAGGTGTCCGCCATGCAAAAGATCCAAACCCATGAATGTTTCACCTGGTTCGAGCAACGCGGAATAGACGGCGAGGTTGGCCGGGCTGCCTGAATACGGCTGGACATTGACGTAAGGCACGCCGAACAGCTTCTTGGCGCGGTCCTGGACCAGGGATTCGACCTTGTCCACGAATTCGTTGCCGGAATAATAACGTTTTCCCGGATAACCTTCGGCATACTTGTTCGTCAGCTCGGAGCCGAGCGCTTCGAGGACTGCCTGGCTGACGTAGTTTTCGCTGGGGATGAGGGCTAAACCGTCGCGTTGGCGGCCCTTCTCGAGTTCGATGAGTTCGGCGATTGCGGCGTCGCTCGTTTGGAGATTGTTCATGGGAAGCATGTTACGCCGCGGCATTAAGGATGCCAAGATATTCGAAGACGCCGAATTCATAATGCCCAGTCCACCCCTTGACAAAAGGGCTGATTTATGGTATAAACATTAGTTCCTTTCAAACCCCCGCAATATCGCGGAGGGTGCAAATCTAGGAGGCACACATGAGCACAGGCATGACGGTTTCCGTGATTCTGAACGTCCTCGCGATTGGTGCGACGGCAGCGTACGCCGGTATGTATTACGACCTGGGGATGAGCCAGGCGGACTACTCGAGGCAATGCGAAACCGACAAAAAGCAGGCAAAGAAAAGCTGCGACCAGCATGCTGCGGAGATCACGACCGGCTTCGAACGCAAGATTGCGGAGCGCGACAACGCCTTGACGGTGCTCGAGCGGAGCGTCTGGGCGACGCACGATTCCGAGGTGCTGGCGATCGTCGAGGCCGGGAAGTTCCGCAGGGTGCATACGGATGTGCCTCAGCCCAAGGGCGACTCGCAGAGCGTTGCGTTCGGTCAAGACGGGAGCGAGTACATCGTGCTCTTCCCGGCTGAGCTCACATCGCTCCAAGCCTCTGACGCGAAGTTCGAACAGGCGCTGCGGTACCTCTTCACGCTCGGTCGCGTGAGCTGCGAGGGGCGACAGGAGTTCGTGCGCAGAGGATGCATCGGCAGCGACGCAGTGGGTAAGCGCCAGGTCCGCATGGCGCTCTAGAAATCCAGCGGAATCTCTACAGCCTTTGGCAAATCCAATCCAGGATGCGCCGGGGCTGTTTTCGTTTGCGCTCATTCCATCCGGCTAGTAACCTATGCGCCATGGAAATCAGAAACATCAAAGCCGCGCACTTCATCGGCATCGGCGGCATAAACATGTCGGCCGTGGCCAAGTTGCTTCTTACGAACGGCGTCAAAGTAAGCGGTTCTGACATGGCGGAGAATGAACAGACAAAAATCCTGAAAGATAGGGGAGCGACGATTATCTTCGGACACGCGGCAGCGAACGTCCCGGCGGATGCGGAAGTCGTCATCCACACATCGGCGGCGCCGGAATCGAATCCTGAGCGCGTAGAAGCGAAGCGCCGCGGAATTCCGGAAATGACCAACTTCCGGTTCCTTGGAGATTGGTTCAAAGAGAATAAAACGATTGTCGTCACCGGTACCCACGGCAAGAGCACGACCACGGCCATGTTGGGTCTGGCTTTGGAGAAAGCTAGGTTCGACCCGACCGTGATCGTTGGGAGTAAAGTCCCGGGATTCGCAGATGGGAATTTGAAGATTGGCTCGTCTGAGTACTTCGTCGTGGAAGGTGACGAATATGCCAGGCACTTTTTGGAATTCGAACCGTTCGGGGCCATCATCAACAACATCGAGCTAGACCACACCGACATTTATCCGACGCTGGCAATTTATGTCGATGCATTCCGCGAGATGCTTTCCAAAATCAAGGACGGGGGAGTAGTGGTGGCGAATGTCGGTGATGCGAACGTCGCCAAGCTTATTTTGTCAGAAGCCGACAAGTTGGCGGCCAAGCATGTCAGGGTCATTGGATATAACGGGCAGGATGAAAATTCATGGAAAATCGTTTACGGAAAAAAAGATGATGCGATGGGCTTCGAACTCGCCAAGCAAAACGTGAACTATCGTTTCAACCTCAGGCTTCCAGGCACGCACAACGCCATCAACGCGGCTGGTGCGGCTTTGATGGCGTTGCAGTTCGGTGCGCCTTATCATCTGATCGCGGAAGCGTTGGAAGGATTCATTGGCATCTGGCGGAGGTTCGAATCACTCGGGGAAATCAACGGCGCCAAAGTTTTTTCCGATTACGGCCACCATCCGACGGCGGTTTCTTCGACTTTGGCGGCAGCTCGCGAGGTTTTTCCGCAATCACGAATCGTGTTGTGTTTCCAGCCGCACCATCGGAACCGGACCAGGAATCTGTTCGCGGATTTCGTCCCGTCATTCGACGGCGCCGATGTTCTGGTCTTGTGCGAGATTTACGACGTGAAGGGGCGGGATGCGGCGGAGGATGCGGAAGTCTCGTCAAAGCAATTGGTCGCGGCTGTCATGTTGCGCGATGCGGAAAATAAGCGACAACGCATCGTGGAATTCGCGCCTGACCCGGCTTCGGCCGTGGTTCGGACAAAGGCTTTGCTCCAATCCGGCGACACGGTTATCATCATGGGTGCAGGGGATATCGACGATGAAATCCGTCGCATGATGTCATCCCGCACTTGATGCGGGATCTGGATCCCGGGTCTTAGCCCGGGATGACAAGAGAGACTAGGATGACGAAATAAACAATCATATGCATGCATTATCCGAACAACAAGTGAAGACTTTCCTCTCCATCTTCCCGGAAGCGAAACGGGACGAGCCTCTTGCGCCGCACACGTCGCTCAAGATCGGCGGTCCGGCGCAGCTGTTCTTCGAAGCCAAGAACGCCGAAGATTTGATCGGCGCCATCGAGACAGCTAAGGCGCAGAATGTGCCGTGGTATGTCTTGGGTGGCGGTTCGAACGTACTTGTCTCAGACGATGGCTACAAAGGATTGATCATCATGAACGCGGACCGGACTTACACGGTGCGCGAGCGGACCGTTTCAGCGACTGGAGGAGCTTTGACGACCTTGGTCGCGAAAGCCGCGGCTGATGCCGGACTGACAGGATTCGAATGGGGCGCGACAGTCCCCGGAACCATCGGTGGCGCAATTTTCGGCAACGCGGGTTGTTACGGCGGAGAGATGAAGGATCTGGTCGTTTCGGTTGACGTCTACAACCATGAGACGGCGAAGCGCGTCGCATTACCCAAAGCCGAATGCAAGTTCGCTTACCGTGACAGTGCCTTCAAACGCAAACCGTGGATTATCTTGAAGACGCTTCTTGCTTTGGCGCCGTCTGACAAGGCGCGGGTCCAGGCCAAGGTCCAGGAGTTGTTGGATAAACGGAAAGCGTCGCAACCGGCAGGGGAGTTCAGCGCCGGATGTATGTTCAAGAATTTCGAATACCTGGAAGACTCGGCGTTGGATATTTTGAAGAAGCAAGGAGATTCGATCCCGGAAGATATGCTCAAGAACAGGAAGATCGCGGCTGGTTGGCTAGTCGACAAATTGGGATTGAAGGGGACGGCGGTCGGCGCGGCCAAGGTCAGCGAAGCGCACGGCAATTTCATCGTGAACACGGGCGGCGCCCGGGCGCAGGATGTCTTGCAGCTGACATCCATGGTCAAGATGAAGATCCGCGACGAGTTGGGGATAATGCTGGAGGATGAGGTGCAACTTGTTGGTTTTTGAGCCAATCGGTACTTGACCGTTCGCTTTGATTTGTTTTACGCGGCGGTTATCATGGAATAACTATGACTATCAACATCCGCGCTGTCGGCATGGAGCTGACGCCTGCCATCCGCGAATACGTGGAGGAAAAGATGACGTCGGTCGAGAAGTTCATTGATGGGATCCTGATCATGGACGTGGATATCGGTTTGGACACGCAACACCACAATAAAGGCGAGATATATTCGTGTTCAGTCACGGTGCAGTTGCCCGGCGACGTAATCAAGGTCGAAAAGACCGAGAAGAACCTGTACAAGGCGATAGATAAGGTCAAAGACCATCTACGCGAATCTGTCATCAAAGCAAAAGAAAAGAAGCGCGACGAAAGGCGCCAAGGTTGATGTAACGAAAAAGAAGAGCCGGAGTATTATTGAGCAAATCCGAAGCTTTAATATTATTTCGGGTTGAAATATTCTTTTAATTAGCCCAATGGGCAATGTTTATGAAGATGACCAAATATCTTGTGGCTGGCTCCATGCTCGCCTCATTAATCGCTACGCCGGCTTTCGCTTCCGAGACGGCGAATGTCCCGGAGTTGAATAGGGAACAGGTCAAAGCCGCGAGAGTCGCTGCGACGGCTTGCAACCAAGCTGCTTGGACCAAGTACGCTGCCGCCAAGAAGGCTGCCTTGACGACAAGGACGACCGTGAGGACGACTGCCCGGACGGCGATGCAAGATACCAAGAAAGCCGCATTGGCCACACGCAAGGCCGCTAGGGAGGCTTCAATGACGACGCTGACGACTGCCCGTAAGGCAGCTGTGGATAAGCGCGATGCAGCTTTGAAGGCCGGTAAGGCCGCCTACGATGCTGCCATCAAAGCCGCGGGCACGGATACGACCGCCATCAAGGTCGCCAGGGATGCCTGGAAGCTGGTCAAGAAAAATGCCGCTGAAGCTTATCAAACGGAGAGGAAGGCAGCCTACGTGACCTACGCCGCGGCGGTGAAGTCGGCTAACGAAGCTTACGCCGCAGCAGTCAAAGCTGCTAACACGACATATGCCGCGGCGGTGAAGTCGGCTAACGAAGCTTACGCTGCCGCAGTTAAAGTCGCCTATGATGCTTTGAAAGCCGATCGTGCTGCCTGCAAGGCCGCGAAGTAAGCTTTATTGAGTCAAAAACATCAGGACACGGGAAACCGTGTCCTTTTGAAATCATGGATTGTAAAAATCGGCTTTCCGGTCTAGAATGCCTCTACTTATGAGCATCATGACCAAGATATTCGGAGATCCGAATGCCAAAGAAATCGCCAAGTTGAGCCCAATCGTCGACCAGATAAACGCCCTGGAGACATCCATAAAGACGCTGACGGATGAGGGCCTGAAGGCGAAAACAGCTGAATTCAAGGAACGCCTGGCCAACGGCGCGAATTTGGATGAAATCCTGCCCGAAGCTTTTGCGGTTGTCCGCGAGGCATCGGCACGCGCTTTGAAACAGCGCCAATACGATGTCCAGCTCATCGGCGGCATCGTCCTGCATCGCGGAATGATCGCGGAAATGAGGACCGGCGAAGGCAAGACGCTCACGGCCGTGGCGCCTGTCTATCTGAATGCATTGTCCGGCAAAGGCGTGCACGTGGTTACGGTCAACGACTACTTGGCGCGACGTGACGCGGTTTGGATGGGTCAGGTTTATTCCGCGCTCGGCCTGACGGTCGGCTGCATCCAGCACGAGAGTGGGTTCCGTTACGACCCGGAGTTCAAGGCTGAGCCGCAGCATGATGAGGAACGCGACACGACCGGGAGTTTCCGTGTGGATATGGATTACCTGCGGCCGGTATCGCGGCGCGAAGCCTATACCGCAGACATAACTTACGGCACGAACAACGAATTCGGTTTCGATTATCTGCGCGATAATATGGTGCCGCGGCTTGAGGACATGGTGCAGCGCGAATTGAACTACGCCATCGTGGACGAAGTCGACTCCATCCTGATCGACGAAGCGCGCACGCCGCTCATCATTTCCGCTGCGGCCGAAGAGGCGGCCGAACTGTATTACCGTTTCGCCGATTTGGTGACGAAATTGGACGCGGCCACGGATTATGTCATCGACGAGAAGTTGCGCACGGCCACGCTTAACGAATCCGGCATCGACAAGATCGAGAAGATGCTGGGCGTGGATAACCTTTACGTCCAGGGCGGCGTCCGCCTCGTGCATCACCTCGAACAGGCATTGCGCGCCCATACGCTGTTCAAACTTGATAAGGATTATGTGGTCAAGGACGGCGAAATCATCATCGTGGACGAATTCACGGGACGCTTGATGGTCGGCCGCCGATATTCCGAAGGCTTGCATCAGGCCATCGAAGCCAAGGAACATGCCATCATCCAGCGCGAATCCGTGACCATGGCCACTATCACGTTCCAGAATTTATTCCGCATGTACGAGAAACTGGCCGGCATGACCGGCACGGCCGTCACCGAAGCCGAAGAGTTCCACAAGATCTACAAGCTCGAAGTGCTGACCATCCCGACCAACAAGACGACGCAGCGTTTGGATCTGCAGGACCGCGTATACAAGAACGAACTCGGCAAATTCAAGGCCGTGGTCCAGGAAATCCGCGAACGCCACGAGAAAGGCCAGCCGCTGCTCATCGGCACGGCGTCGATCGACAAGAATGAATTGCTGGCTGAATTGCTCAAGACCGAAGGCATCCCGTTCAACATGCTGAACGCCAAGAACCATGAACGCGAAGCTGAATATATCGCCCAGGCCGGACGCAGAGGCGCGGTGACTTTGGCGACGAATATGGCTGGACGCGGCGTGGACATCATCCTGGGCGGCAACCCGCCGACCAAGGAAGAAGCTGAAGAGGTCAAGAAACTCGGCGGACTCCACGTCCTCGGCACCGAGCGCCACGAATCGCGCCGCATCGACAACCAGCTGCGCGGACGCGCCGGACGCCAGGGCGATCCGGGTTCGACCCAGTTCTACGTTTCCATGGAAGACGACCTGATGCGCATCTTCGGGTCCGACCGGATGAAGAAACGCATGGACATGCTGGGCTTGCCCGACGACCAACCGATAGAGAGCCGCGTGTTGTCCAAAGCCATCGAGTCGGCACAGAAGAAAGTGGAAGGACATAACTTCGACATCCGCAAACATCTGCTCGAATACGACGATGTGCTCAACCGCCACCGTACCGTGGTCTACAACAAGCGCCGCGATATCCTGCTGAAGTCCGGCGAGCGTACCGTCGAAGGTGAACGTCCGTTGAAGGCCTTCGTGCTGCAAGCCGTGGAAGCGGAAATCGAACAGGTCGTGTTGTTCCATACGGCCGAAGAAGACCCGACTGCCTGGCATCTGGACGAAGTCGAAAAAGCCGTCGCCACGATCCTGCCTCCGACGGTCGACGTCAAAGGCAAGCTGAATGTGCTCGCCACCGGACTCGAAGGACGTGCCGACGTGGCAGCTAAGCGGACCATGCTTATCGAAGGCGTCATGGAATTGGCGAAGACGGCTTACGCATCAATCGAGGAAGCTGTCGGCAATCCGGTGCGCATGACCGAAGTCGAGAAAGCGCTGCTCGTACACGCCATCGATACGCTGTGGGTCGAACATCTGGAATCCATGGACCATCTGCGCCACGGCATCGGCCTCCAAGGTTATGGCCAGCGCGATCCGCTCGTGGAATACAAACGCGAAGCTTTCCGCATGTTCAACGAACTCCTGGCTACGATCGACAAACAGGTGGCGAACATGGTCTTCAAGATTCAGTTAGTGAAAGATGTGGCGGCGCAGGAAGAAAGGATGCAGATGCGCGGACAGAATTCGCTGCAATTTTCCGGACCGTCCAAAGAAGGCGCGGTGACGGCGACGTCCGGCCTGGCCGGAGAACCGGCGACATCCCTCGATTCCAGCGACCACGTGGATAAAGTCGGACGAAACGACCCGTGCCCTTGCGGTTCAGGGAAAAAATACAAGAAGTGCCATGGAGCAAACGCCTGATTCAGCCACGAAGAAACTCGCGATGGAGTTCCTGGGAAAGCCGGTCAGGATCAGTATCGATCGGCCCTTCGGCAGCAAGCATCCCAAACACGGTTTCGTTTACGAAGCCAATTATGGGTATGTGCCGGGAACGCTGGCTCCTGATGGCGAGGAACTGGATGCGTATTTTTTAGGCGCGAATGAACCGCTGGATCAGGCGGTCGGGGATTGCATCGCCGTGATCCATCGATTGGACGATGATGACGACAAGCTCATAGTGGTCCCGGCGGGGACGGGTTTGACGGATGAGGAAATCGAGAAAGCGGTCCGTTTCCAGGAACAGTGGTTCAAGCATGAGCTGATCCGTCCTGTCGGTTAATTCGAATCATATGTCCGACGAAACCATCAAAGTCGGTGCAGGCGTGGTCATCATCAAGGATGGCAAGACGCTTTTGGCGAAAAGGAAAGGCGCGCATGCGGCGGGGTGTTACGGTTCGCTTGGCGGTCATGTGGAGTTCGGCGAGAGTCCGGTCGAGTGCGTGAAGCGCGAAGCTCTTGAAGAACTTGGGATCGAAATCGGGAACATCAGATTCGTGTCATGCGTGAACATGGTCAAGTACGGCAAGCATTACGTTGACCTGTCTTTCGTTGCAGAGATCTTGGACGGTGAACCGAGGATAATGGAGCCGGAACGCATCGAGTGTATCGGTTGGTTTCCGGTGGATGATTTGCCCGAGCCGCTGTTCGAACCGGTGCGCGCCGTGTTCGAGGCATTGAAGTCCGGGATGGCATATTCTGAAGCGACGGAATCGGAAAAATCAGTTTGAATAAAATCAGCCCTGCGACGTTTGGCGCAGGGCGGTGGAGCGGCTCAGGCGAGCCGCCGGTTGAATTGGCGGGAGATTTCTCGGACCGCCCAGGTGGGATCGGAACCGACTCCGCTGCTGAGGATTTCGACCTGGGCTTCCAGGCTCGAAGGAGGATGCTGGGAATCCGAATCGCCTTTGCGCGGCAGGACCACGCGGATGACGATGATGTTGTATTTCGGTTCGCCAGCATCATTCCGTTGTTCCTTCAGTTCGCGGACGCCGTCTTCGGTGGTGACGAGGATGACGTGTTTTTTCTGGAGCAACCGGTCTAGCCGGGCGCGATCGAAACCGGAGATGTGCTCGCCGGTCCGGGTCAGGATGAGGCGGCCGTCTTGCATGCGCCGCCGCAGAGTATTCGGCGTCACGCGCCTGACGTAGCCGGCAGACCCATGAATGAGTTCCTGCGGCTTGTCGGTCAGTCGCGGCACGAGTTCGATTTTGTCCCCGAGAGCTTTGGCCAGAGCTTCGGCCAGGGCCATTTTGCCAGCTTCCGGGGGCCCAATGAGCGTAAAGAGGATTTTCTCCTTATCCATGGCGTAACCTCGAGACGAAAATACCCCAGATAAGGATTTTTGTAAAGGGTTGGATTGGCGTCCAGCGACCAGGACAAGAAAGCGTTGAAATATCGCGGGTTTGCTTGGAAGGGGGCTTGTCACGTCGTTTCCGCCACAGGCGGACGCGGCGTGAATCGACGGGACTTGCCTTTAATGCTCCTTTTCGCTAGACTTGGCCAGATTATATGTCAAAACCCTCTACGGTTACTGTACCGCGCTCGGCAGTTAAACAGCGCGCTTTGCTATTGCTGGTCTTGGCTCTGCTCGTCGGCGGAGTGGCTTATCCGCCGGCCGCTAACCGCGTCATCGACACCATGAACTACTGGGTCGGCACGCATCTGGGCCATATCGAGAAAGGCTTCGTGCTCGGCTTGGATCTCCAAGGCGGTACGCGCCTGGATTATGAAGCTGACGTTTCACAGGTACCGGCCTCTGAACGGGCGGCGTCCTTGGACGGCGTGCGCGACGTCATCGAACGCCGCGTGAATTCGCTCGGCGTGTCCGAACCGCTCATCACCACGGCGCAGGCCGGTGATTCGTGGCGTGTGTCGGCAGAGCTTGCCGGCATCAGGGACGTCAACCAGGCCATCAAGCTCATCGGCGAAACTCCCATTTTGGAATTCAAGGAAGAGAACACCGAACCGCAACGCGACCTGACGGCGGAAGAAACTAAGGCGATGGATGCCAAGAACGCGGAAGCCAAGAAGAAGGCTGAAGCGGATTTGGCGCAAGCGCTCAAAGATCCGGGTTCTGTCGAGGCGCTGGCAAAGAGCGATTCGTCTGACCAAGCTTCGAAAGCTTTGGGCGGTGATCTGGGTTTCCTCAAAGGCAAGCCGCAGTACCAGCCGATATTGGATGCGGTTAAGAACCTGAAGGCCGGCGAAGTGCTTAACCGTCTCGTCGATTTGCCGGGCGCCTACGTGATCGCCAAGGTCGAGGAAGTCAAGGCATCCGACCCGCAGGTCAATGGTCGCCATATCCTGATCCAGTGGGCCGGTGCGCAGAGCGCTCCGACTTCGACGACCCGTACAAAGGAAGAGGCTAAGAAGGCGCTCGAAGACATCAAGAAGCAGGTCACGGCCGCGAACTTCACGGACATGGCCAAGAAGTATTCCGAAGAGCCGGGCGCAAAGGAGTCGGGCGGAGATTTGGGCTGGTTCGGGAAAGGCGACATGGTAGAACCGTTCGAGAAAGCCATCTATGCCATGAAGAAAGGGGATGTCTCCGATATCGTGGAAACGCAGTTCGGTTATCACCTGATCTTCAAAGCCGACGAACGTCCGACCAACGACGTCCGCGCCCGCGCCGTATTCATAAAGCAGACCCAGGCTTCCGATATCCTGCCTCCGCAGGGCGAATGGAAGAACACGCAGCTCGGCGGCAAGCAGCTCAAGAGTGCGAAACTCGATTTCGACCAAAACTCCGGCAGTCCGCAGATCGCGCTCCAGTTCGACGACGAAGGGACGAAGCTATTCGCCGATATAACCAAGCGTAACGTGGGCAAGCGTGTGGCAATTTTCCTCGACGGCAATGTGGAGATCGCGCCGACCGTGCAGACTGAGATCGCGAACGGCCAAGCCGTCATCACCGGAAACTATACCATCGAAGAAGCCAAGACCAAGGCCATGCGGTTGCAGCAGGGTGCGTTGCCGATCCCGATCAAGCTCATCGCCCAACAGACCGTGGGTTCGACCCTGGGCCAGGATTCAGTCAACAAGTCGCTGACCGCCGGCATCTGGGGCTTCGTGTTCGTCGCGCTGTTCATGCTGTTCTGGTATCGCCTGCCCGGCCTGATGTCGATCGTGTCGCTGTGCCTTTACGTCGGCATCTCGTTCTCCATATTCAAACTCCTTCCGGTGACCTTGACCCTGGCGGGCATCGCCGGCTTCATCCTGTCGCTGGGTATCGCGGTCGACGCCAACGTCCTGGTTTTCGAGCGCCTCAAGGAAGAGGTCAAATCGGGTAAAGGCTGGCTCCAGGCGCTTGAGGAAGCGTTCCGGCGCGCCTGGCCTTCGATCCGGGACGGAAACACTACGACCTTGATCGCTTGCGCCGTGCTGTACTGGTTCTCGTCATCGATCATCAAGGGTTTTGCCCTGACTCTGGCTGTCGGTATCCTGACCTCGCTCTTCACGTCCATCATCGTGACCCGCACCCTGTTGCGCCTGGTCGCCATGACAGAATTGCCGAAGCGCATGCCTTGGCTGTTCCTGAATAAGACGGAAGACAAAAAATAACCGTATGAAAATCGTAAAAAACCGTTGGTTCTGGTTCCTGTTCTCGGGTGTGCTGGTCGTGTCCGCCGTGGTCGCACTGGCGACTTTCGGTCTCAAGCAAGGCATCGATTTCACGGGCGGTACCCAGCTGTCGGTGCGTTTCGAGAAGCGTCCGACCCCGGTAGACGCCGAGAAGGCCATGGCCGTATTCAACCTGAACACCATGACCATCCAGCCGGCAGGGGATACGGACCTGATTTTCCGCTTCAAGTCCATCGATGAGGATACGCACCAAAAGATGATCAAGACCATGGAGTCCACTTTCGGCAAGGTCACGGAACTCCAATATAACGCCATCGGTCCGGCGGTCGGCGTGGAACTGCGGCAAAAGGCCATCTCATCGCTCGTCATCATCTTCCTCCTGGTCCTGGCTTTCATCGCCTGGTCTTTCCGCAAAGTCTCGGCGCCGGTGCAGAGCTGGAAGTATGGTACGGTCGTCCTGGCCTCAGCTTTCCACGATGTCATCATCCCGGTCGGCCTGTTCGCCCTGCTCGGCAAGTTCCTGAATTGGGAAATCGGTACGCCGTTCATCGCCGCGGTGCTGACCATCATGGGTTACTCGATCAATGACACCATCGTCGTGCTGGATCGCGTCCGTGAAAACCTGCAGAAGACGACCGGCACGTTCGAGGAGATCGTGGAACGTTCAATCCAGCAGACCATGCTGCGGTCGTTCAACACTTCAATGACGACCATCTTGGCGCTCCTGGCCGTGTTCTTCTTCGGTGGGGAATCCATCAAGGAATTCGCGCTGGCGCTGATCGTGGGTATCGCGACCGGAACGTATTCGTCCATCTTCATCATCCCGTCCTTGCTCGTGACCTGGAATAAGTTCTCACATAAGACCAAGCAGGCGGGCACTCGAGCCTAACCAGATAAAAAAACGGTCCGAACGGACCGTTTTTTGTTTGCTCAAGAACAAAATTTTCTCGTCGAACGAAAGCGTGTGTTATAATTCATCTTAAATCAACTATGGATAATACCAAGCAAAGCAAGACGACATATGTTTTGATAGGTGTGTTATTCACCTTCATAGCCCTGTTGGCATTATTCACCATCCTGCAGCTCAGATCGCGCGCTGATATCACGGAGCAGACGGCGAGCACGGAGAATTCTCCGCCTTGGCCTGATGAGACGATAGTTTCGGATGTTTCCCGCGGTGACCCGATCACGGAGTTCACCCCGGTCGAAGGCGGAACGCGGACCATTTACGTCCACGGTACGGTATCGGACCAGAATGGATGCACCGATATCAAGAGCATAGACGTCGCGGTCTATAGGTCGAGCGTGAGTGTCGATCCGGAAACCATATGCGCGACAGATAAGAATAATTGTTACAAGGCGACGCTCCAACCGGCTGATTTCGATCCAGGATGCGCCGAAGGGGTGACCACGGTCACCTTCGAGAAAAGCTTCGACCTGGAGAACTACGTCGATCCGACCGATGCCGGAAGCCCGTATAAACGCGAAGATTGGACGGCTTTCGTCGGAGTGCATGACGCGGAAGCTTACGCGCCCTTCGATACGAGATCCTTCGAAATGAACAGCTTGGCGGCTTTCAGCGTACCGGATGCAATCAATTATGGGTCCGTCAGTTTGGGCCAGGACTCGAATAAAATCAGTTTGGCTTTCTCCAACACGGGAAACCGCGAGGTGGATTCCAATGTCATAGCTTTCGTGGATTTAGTCCATCAGCCTAATCCGATCCCGGGCGACATGACCTCTAACCTCACGGGCTTCTCTGATATCGCGGCGTCCGCGACCCATTATTCGCTGGACAGTGACTTCGTCTACGGAACCGGGGATACGGCTGTCTCAAAAACCGCTTCCACGGACTTACCTTTGAACCTTGCGCAACAGACTGAAGATAACACCGTGCCTACAGTAGATTCATATTGGAGGATGAGAGTACCGTCCTCTGGCGTCAACGGCACTTACTCGAATACGCTTGTGTTTACGGCGAAGGTTACCCCTGGAGCCCCGTTTGTCGAAGTGATTAATTGGGGCGAAACGCAGCCGGCCGGTGATGTAGGCAAGAGCTGGGCGACGCTCGCGTCAGATTCCAGCGGATTGAAACTCATAACTGCGACTCCGTTCAGCGGCAGGGTGTATACCTCGACGAATGGCGGTACTTCGTGGACCGAAACGCAACCTGCAGGTGATATTGATAAGGGCTGGAATTCGGTGGCGTCTGATTCAGATGGCACGAACTTGATAGCTGCTGCTTCTTGGGGTACGGGAGGTGGAATTTGGGTCACAAACAACAGCGGAAGTTCTTGGAGCGAAAAACAGCCGAACGGAGGTCCTGGTAATTGGTCCGTGGTAGCTTCTGACGCAGACGGTTCAACTTTAATGGCCGGCTTCACCCGTCTTTATACCTCAAGCGATTCCGGGGCTTCGTGGACTGAGCGGAGGCCTGCTGGTGACGTCGACGATAATTGGAGGGCGTTGGCTTCGAATGCGGATGGGTCACATCTTGTGGCGGGCAGCATCAATGGCAAGATCTACGTCTCAGATGATGGAGGAGTGTCCTGGACCGATACGACCCCGGCAGGCAATAATGATAATGCGTGGACCATGATAGCTTCGGATTCTACAGGTGATAAAATCCTTGCTGCATCACTACGGTTATATCAGTCCACGGATGGCGGGTTGAACTGGACCGAGACGCAACCAGATGGCGATGCGGACAGACAGTGGAATGGCGTAGCTTCCAGCGCTGACGGCTTGCATTTGCTGGCTGGTGAATACCTGGGCTACCTGTTCTACTCAGATGACGGAGGTGCGACTTGGAACGAGACCCGTCCGGCGGGCGAGAGTGAATATGTGTGGGGTGGCATGGCTGTGAACTCGGATGGAACGCGAATGGCCGCGGGCATTTGGACATCCGACGGCAGGCTGTATACGGGGACGCCAGTGTCGCCATAGTGCGGTGTACAGACCGAAAAAAAAGTTTCTGAAGGCGATACAAGGAGCATGATTGCTCCTTGTATCGTTTTTTACTTATCCACAGAAAACAGCAATATGTTTCAGGGCTATGATTTCTGTGTTATAATCGGCACAAATCTATGTTACAAAAAGACACGCTCAAACAACCGGCCTATCTCGTGGCCGGAGTCCTGTTCACCTTGATAGCCTTAGTCGCCATAATCGCTTTGTTGGTCCTTAAGTCAAAAGCCGATACGGCTCTGCAGCAGGTCAACATCGAGGCCACAGCCCCGACGTTCGACAATATCGTGGTTTCCGATTCTTCCCAGGGGGCGGACATCGGTTTGCCGGGAGGAGCGGGTTTCACCACCAATGAAGGTGCAGTGAAGTCCATATTCGTCCGCGGAACGGTCAGCGACCCGAATGGTTGCAATGACCTTAAGGATATTAAGGTCACGGTGTATCGCTCTGGCGCGACTGGCGGAGCGGCCTGCACGCCTGACATGAACGATTGCTACACCGTTACGCTGCTGCCTGTGAATTTCGTGGGATGCACCGGCGTCGAAGTCACGACCGTGACTTTCGAGACGAGCTTCTCTTTCGCCAACTTCGTGGATCCGTCAGACGCCGGCAGCCCGTATGCGGCTGAAACTTGGGTAGCCAAGGGCGTGGTCACGGATAATACGGATGCGACATTTGAATTGACCGAAGATTTAGAAGTCAACAGCTTGGCGGCCTTCAGCGTGCCGGGTTCCATCAACTACGGTGCTGTCGGGCTGGGCTTGGATTCAGATGCCATCGGTTTGACCTTCTCGAACACCGGCAACCGCGCAGTCGATGCCGATGTCGTCGCCTTGATTGACCCGGTACATCAACCGAGCCCGCTCGTTGGAGACATGACCTCGAACCTGACGGGTTTCTCCGATATCCCGGCTTCGGCGGTCCATTACTCATTGGCCAGCGGTTTCACCTACGGAACGGGCGACACGGCAGTCTCCAAGCTCGCTTCGACGGATTTGGCGCTTAACCTGCTCCAACAGACGAATGACGTAGTGGTTCCCACGACTGATACTTACTGGAAACTCCGCATGCCGACATCCGGCGTGAACGGAACCTACACGAACGTCCTGGTCTTCACGGCCAAAGCCAGTGCGGCTGGAATGCCATTGGGAGCAGTGAATACAGAATCAATATCCAACGTCAAAGCCTCTACGGTAGTCGACAATACCTCATATGTAGTCGCCTCGACGATCGGTTCCAGCTCGATGTCGGCGTATGATGTCACGAATTCCACGGAAGCGACGCTTCTCGGCTCGACGGAGTCGGTCGCCAATGCGACGACCATCGATAAGAGCGGCAACGATGTCTATCTGACGAGCCAGAGCACGACGGACAACTTCCAAGTCATCGACGTATCGAATACCGCTTCGCCGACAATCCAGGACACGATCACGGCCATGGACAACGGGATTACGGACGTCGCGATAAACGGTAACTATGCTTATGTCGTCGGCAAGGATACGGATGGCGACTTCGCGATCGTGGATGTAACGACCAAGACCGCAGTGAGCGTGATTGAGGCTTCAAGGTTGGTCATACAGAGCTCAGGCGCGTCACCCCACACGGTTAACTCGAATGTCATCAAATACAACAGCAGCAACAATACAGTCGTTGTCTACTCCACGGATGAGGCCGGCTATGTAGGAACGCACAAAGGATATGTGACCGTCATAAGCGTACTGAACCCGAATTCTCCGTCGATCGTCGGCAGTGCAGAAACTTATTATGATGGCACCATGACGATATCAGCTGACGGGAACACGGCATACGTCGCAGGCACATCTGAATTGGCGAACACGCTGCAGAGCATAGATATCTCGAATCCGGTGAGCATAACGGCTGTGTCGAGCCTCGACATCAACAACAACACGCCGACCGATATCGTGGCCGTCGGAAACATTGTCTACGTGGCCGATGCCAGCAACAATGTGACGACGAGCAACTTGAACTCCGTGAACGCCACGAACAACTCGGCGATGACCATAATCGACTCGACGTTGGTCGGTGCAGCAGGACAGACGCTGACCATCTCGGCCACCGCCAGCTACGTCTACGCTTCAGCCCAGACCAGCGCGACTTACTCGACCCTGAATGCGTCGACGATTGCAGCGCCTTCCGGGCCGGCAATCACCACTTTGGAAAGTACATCGTTCATGGTTCCGTCGTTGCCGGCATATGTCGTTCCGTTCAATGCCCCTGTTGACCTGATCATCAATGGAACAGGATTCGTTGACGGTGAGACGACCGTGTTGATCAATGGCGACAATATTGCATCGAGCGGCGCTACCGTCACTGTGTTAAGCGCTACTCAGATTGAAGTGCTCGGCATCCCAGCAGGCGTGTGGACCCCGGGTGGTGCTACGAAGCCTGTCCAGGTGAGGAACACGAGGTTAGAGCAGACTTCGAACACGGTGAACATTTCGGTCATTGCTTCCTAAGTATCATGAAACAATAAGGCGGGCCATGGGGCCCGCCTTTTGGTTTGGACTTTCTTCGTAGATTTTAGAGCAGGGTAAGAATACCGTGGTATAATCGAATCAATCTTATGTTCCAAAAAGAAAATCTAAAACAACCTGCCTTTCTTGTGGCGGGCGTTCTGTTCACTTTGATTGCGTTGGTGTCATTGGCTGCCTTGCTGGTCCTTAAGTCAAAGGCTGATTCGGCTCTGCAGGAGGTCAATACCGGAAGCGCAGATCCGGTATTCGATTCCATCATCGTTTCCGACGCATCAAGGTCGGGAGATATAGGTCCGGCTGGGAGCGGCACCGGTTTTACGCCTAACGAAGGAACGACAAAGACGATTTACGTCCGCGGACAGGTGACAGAGCAGAATGGCTGTAATGACCTCAAGGATATCGTGGTGACGGTCTATAATAGCGGTGCCCTTGAGCAAGCTGCTTGCACGCCAGACATGAACGATTGCTATCGGAAGACACTTTTACCTGCTGATTTGGACCCAGGTTGCGGAGTGGGCGTGAACACCGTTACTTTTGAGACGTCTTTCTTGGTGGCTAATTTCGTGAATCCGACGGATGCCGGAAGCCCATATGGCCCGGATGGCGATGATACCGTATGGCTTGCCAACGGTAGAGCGACTGACAACGGCGATTTGTCTGGTGAATATAGTGCACTGAGCGCTGATTTTACGGTCAACAGTATGGCCGCTTTCAGCGTACCGAACGCCATCAACTATGGAGCGCTTGGACTCGGAGCTGTCTCAAATCCTGTCACTTTGACCTTCACCAACACAGGTAATCGCGACGTCGACGCAGATGTCATCGCGTCAACCCAAGCCCCATTGATTGGCGATATGACTTCGAGTTTGTCGGGTTTCGCCAACATCGCGGCTTCAGCTGTCAATTATTCGACGGTTTCCGATTTCGAGTATGGAGATCCGGATGCCACGGCCGTATCGAAGGATGATTCGACAGACCTGGCGCTGAACCTCGTCCAACAGACGGAAGACAGTACGCCTACCCAAGTAGATTCATTCTGGAGGATGCAGATGCCGACTTCCGGCGTCAATGGAACGTACTCTAACGTACTGGTTTTTACGGCCAAGACGTCCAGCGGAGGCGGCGGGATGTGCAACAATAATAGAATCTGCGAACCTCCACGTGAAACAGTGCTGAATTGTCCGTCTGATTGCACTGGCGGTCAGCAGGGCGAGGGGTTCACCCCGTTGGGTTCGATTGATTTGTCGGCTGGAGGAGACAATCAACTCGGTACGATTACCCAGGTCGGGAATACTTCTTACGTAATGAACCTGAACGATACCGTACTGACATCGATTGACAGCACCAATATCGCCAGTCCGGTGGTCATATCGTCAGTGAACAGCGACCCCGTCAATAATTACGCAGCAAGCGCCATGGTGGTGAATAACGGTTATGCGTATATCGTGACAGGCGCGTTCAACAGCAACTTCAAGATCGTCGACGTGTCTGATCCGGCCGACATGACCGTCTCTTCTGCGCTCACCGCCGTCAGCGGCGGCGGTCTACAAGACGTCGCAGTGACGAGCGACGGTAATCATGCGGTCATCTTGCTGCAGTCGGCGACGTCGAATAACTTCAGGATCATAGATACCACCAATAAAACCAGTCCTTCGGTCGTCGGCGGTTCAACGATGACGATTCCGGAGTATACCTGGCACGTGGAGATCCGCGGGAACTACGCTTATGTCTACTCCTTCAACTACACAGTAGGGGAGGGATATATCACCGTAGTCGACATATCCACGCCATCAAGTCCGACGGTCGCAGGAACATATACGACGACCATGAGGAATTCCGCCGATTTTCTGCTGTCGAATGACGGAAATTATGCCATTTTAGTAGGCTCGAATGGCGCAAATTCCGTGGAGATCGTGAGCATCTCCAACCCGTCAAGCATGTCTTTGGTCAAGAGCATCAGCATCAATGGCAATTATGTGACTGATGCTGCGGTCGTGGGCACCAAGCTTTATGTGTCAGATTCCCAGGAAGGGGTCGCGACAAACATCACGACAATCGATTTCGGCATCCCGGCAAACGCGAGCGTGGTGGATTCGGTGAATGTCAGTACTTTAGGAAAGAGGTATTGGTTGAGTGCGGACGCGAGTTATATTTACCTTTCGGGTCAGGATAACGGATTATATAACACGATGAGCAGCGCATTGTCTCCGCATATCGGTTCTTTGTCGCAAACCACATCCCAGAGCGGCACCCTGCCGTTCACGCTCATCGTGAACGGAACCGGTTTCACGGCGAATAGCGTAGTGAAGTGGGACACGACGTCGGTCGGGACGGTATATATCGGCCCGACGGAGATCGAAGCGCTTCTGACATCCGATCAGTTGAATCCTGTCGGCACGTTCGACATCACGGTCCATGACACGACGACCCTCAAGACTTCAAATGCCTTGCAGTACGAGGTAACGCCGGCGATGTAACGTGAATCTTGAATGAGAAAAAGGCGGGCCCTGCGGCCCGCCTTTCGGTTTATTCTTATCATCGTGTTATAATGGACTCAAAATATTATGTTACAAAAAAATACGGTCAAACAACCGGCCTTCCTCGTGGCTGGGGTTTTGTTCACCTTAATAGCCTTGGTCGCATTGGCCGCTTTGCTTGTACTCAAGTCAAAAGGAGATACTGCCGAACAGCAGGTCAATACCGGCAACACGGCACCTTCTCTAGACAGCCTGATCGTCTCCGAGCTTTCCGGTTCGGGCGACATCGGCCCGGCCGGGAGCGGAACGGGCTTCACGACGAACGAAGGCTCGACGAAAACGTTGTACGTCCGCGGCCAGCTGACTGACCTGAACGGCTGCAACGACCTCCAGGACCTCAAAATCACCGTCTACCGCTCAGGAGCGACAGGGGCTGACGCCTGCACGCCGGACATGAACGACTGCTATAGCGCAACACTCGTGCCAGCGTCTTTCCAAGGGTGCATCGCAGGTTCCAACACCGTGACGTTCGAAACGAGCTTTTCGATGGCGAACTTCGTTGATCCGTCAGACACGGGCAGCCCATATGACGCACAGACCTGGCTGGCCAAGGGCGTGGTCAAGGACAATTCAGATGTCACAAATGACCTGACCTCCGATTTCGACGTGAATAGCTTGGCTGCCTTCAGCGTCCCGGACGCAATCAATTACGGCGCTGTCGGTTTGGGCCAGGACTCCAACGCCATCGGGCTGACTTTCTCCAACACCGGCAACCGCGCAGTGGACGCGGAGGTCATAGCTTTGGTTGACCCGGTCCACCAGCCCGAGCCGCTCGTCGGAGACATGACCTCTAACCTGACGGGTTTCGCTGATATCGCTGCCTCAGCGGTCCATTACTCGCTTACAAGCGGCTTCACCTACGGCACAGATGATACGGCCGTGTCCAAAACCGCTTCGACCGAACTCGCACTTGGCTTAAACCAGCAGACTGACGACAACACCGTGCCAAGCGTGGATTCTTTCTGGAAACTTCGCGTACCTTCTTCCGGAGTGAACGGTACGTACACGAACGTCCTGGTCTTCACGGCGGTGGCCGGCGCCGGCGGTCCGGGCATGACAGTCCTGCCGCAAGTCGGTGAGATATCGTTCGGTACTGATTCGTGGCCGAATGATGTCGTTGTTTCCGGGGATTATGCTTACGTCTCCATCAACGGTCTGAGTTCAATAGGTACGGTGGATATCTCGAATCCCGCATCTCCGGTCCAGGTGGCGACAACTACGGTCGATATTTATCCGTCGAGAATCGTAAAATCAGGCAGCAATCTGTTCGCAATCGCGAACAACAAGCTTGAGACGATCAGCGTATCGAATCCGGCCTCTCCTGTTTCTACGGCAACGTTTACGCTCCCTTACACACCGGTCGATATGGCGATATCCGGGCAGTATGCATATCTAACTTATGGCGCCGGTGATTGGATGGATGTCGTGGATATAACGAATCCAAACTCCGCAAGCATAGTCGGGACCCTGACATTCACAGCCGGTGCAGGGCCTGGTTCCGTCGCCGTATCAGGGCAGTATGCATATGTAGTGAATAATGCGAACGATACTTTCGTAAAAATCGATGTGTCGAATCCAGCGTCTCCTGCCCAAGTGGCTTCGATTACGTTGCCGGGATTTGAGGGGAGTCTTACGGGTGATATCACCAGCGTGGCGATATACGGGGATTACGCGTATGTGACTAACCAGGGCAAGAGCGTCGTGGAAATTGTAGATATCACAAATCCGACAGCATTGTCGCTCGCAGCCGAGACTCCTTTGATCGGTAATCAGAATATCGTGACCGTCTCTGGGCCGCGTCTCTTCACATCTGATGGAGTCCTGGATATCTCAAACCGCACTTCGCCGACCCAGCTGGCATCCATCCAGTATAATTCGGCGATACAGCTACGAAATACATTCGTTTCAGGCCAGTATGCCTATGTGACGGACCCGGGGAATCTGACGCTTGACGTGATCGATATAAGCGGTCTTCCGGCGATGTAGCTGTTGACGCAGCAATTCCGGAATACTCAAAGCCGCCTGCATCATGCAGGTGGTTTTGATTCATGCCCTATGTGCTATAATCAGTACAAAATATTATGTTACAAAAAAATTCGGTCAAACAACCAGCCTTCCTGATGGCTGGAGTTTTGTTCACCTTGATAGCCTTGGTCGCATTAGCCGCGCTGCTGGTGCTCAAGTCAAAAGCCGATACTGCTACGCAGCAGGCTAATACAGGGAATACTGCTCCGGCGTTAGACAGCCTGATTGTCTCCGACACATCCGGTTCAGGCGACGTCGGTCCGGCCGGAAGCGGATCGGGTTTCACCACTAACGAGGGTGCCGCAAAGACCTTGTATGTCCGCGGCCAGGCGACTGACCTGAACGGCTGCAGCGACCTCCAGGACGTCAAAATCACGGTTTATCGTTCAGGTGCCACCGGAGCCGATGCCTGCACGCCCGACATGAACGATTGCTATACCGTTACTCTCCTGCCGGCGGATTTCGATGCGGGATGCGGCGTGGGGGTCAACACCGTCACCTTCGAGACAAGCTTTTCCTTCGCCAACTTCGTGGACCCGTCTGATGCAGGCAGCCCGTATGACGCACAGACCTGGCTGGCCAAGGGCGTGGTCAAAGACAACGTGAACGCCACGCACGAATTGACCCCCGACTTCGAGGTGAACAGCATGGCCGCCTTCAGTGTACCTGGCGCAATCAATTACGGCGCGGTCGGTTTGGGCCAGGACTCCAACGCCATCGGGCTGACTTTCTCCAACACCGGAAATCGCGCAGTGGACGCGGAAGTCATAGCTTTGGTCGACCCGGTCCACCAGCCCGAGCCGCTCGTCGGAGACATGACCTCTAACCTGACGGGTTTCGCTGATATCGCGGCCTCAGCGGTCCATTACAGCCTGACCAGCGGCTTCACCTACGGAACGGGCGACACGGCCGTGTCCAAACTCGCTTCGACGGCTTTAGCGCTTGACCTGGCCCAACAGACAGACGACCTCGTCGTACCGACGGTCGACACATATTGGAAATTACGTGTGCCGTCAACTGGCGTGAACGGGACATATACCAATACGCTGGTGTTCACGGCAGTAGCAGGTTCGACGGGATTGCCTTTGGCTATGGCTCAACGCAGCATGGTTGATTATTCTGGAACGATTGGAGTCGGGAAATCGGTGGTGAGCGGCAATTATGCCTATATCGCATCTGATTATGCCGCCAGTGCCGTCACAGTCGTGGACTATACGGATCTCGAGAATCCGTCAACAGTGGCGACGATCAATTCAGCCCTACAGAATCCGAGCGGCATGGTCGTGAGCGGAAATTACCTTTATCTCGTGGCTAACGGCATAAATGATTTCCAGATAATCAATATCTCAAATCCGGCGGCGCCGAGCATATCTTCCACGATTTCTGCTTGTAGCGGACAAAACTATAGCGGTTCACCCAGCATCGCGATTAAGGGAAGTTATGCTTACATCACATGCACGGATGATGCCAATAACTTCAAAGTCGTAAACATCACAAACCCAGCAAGTCCGGCCGTTTTTTCAGGGACTGTATTTAATGGTGATATAGGCGGTGTGCAAATTTTCGGGAATTTCGCTTATATTTACTCATCGGTTGGGGGGAAAGATGGCTCTGTAACTACGATAAAAGCCATCAATATCTCGGATCCGGCTGAACCTTGGACTTCGATAAATTATTCGGTCGGAGCGATAGTGTCTGGTGAAAAGGAATTCAGATTATCGGCCGATGGAACATATGCGTATGTATCGGGTGGCGGCGAGGAATCAAATACTCTCCAGATCCTTAATGTCGCCAATCCATCAGCGATGAGCGAGGTCAGCACTCTTGCCGTAAACAGTAATTCGGCGGTAGCGATGGCTTTCAGTGGAGACTATGTTTACGTGTCTGATTACGGAGAAGTGCCTGGATCGTACAACCTGAGCGCCATTGACGTGTCAACGCCCGCTACTCCTACCGTGGTCGGGGCGATGCAAATCGGTGTGCTTGAAGCAGCGTATGGTCTGTACGCCAGCGACCAGAATATCTACGTTTCTGCATTTGATGCCGGGAAGTATTATGTAGTCACTGCAGGTACACCGGCAGCGGCGGCGCCGGTCATCAACAGCCTGAACCCGAGCGTCAGGTTCGTTAACTCCGGGGGTTTTACGTTGCTTGTCGAAGGAGAGAATTTTCAGGGTAGCGACAGTATCGTGTGGGATGGCTTACCGCGCGAAACCATCTGGATAAGTTCGACCCAGATGGAGACCCTGATAAACGCTGAAGATTTGACTGTAGCGGGGACGGTGGATGTCAAAGTGACGACTGCGGGAGAAGTGGATTCGAATACGGTTCAGTTCACGATAATGCCGCCAGGCTGATAGTTTTACAGATAAGATTCGTACAGCAATGAAAACGACCCGCGCGACACGGGTTGTTTTCATTTCTGGTGACAATTGAGCTCCTCATCTGCTATAATCATCGCAAGCAAATCCATGGACGAATTCCTCAATTTCGACTGGTCGTTCATCGACCGGATAGGCGATAACCCGTTCATCGCCATGGGTTTCTTTTTGGCCAATGGCGGCTGGATAATCCTGTTGGCCGTCATCTTGTGGGGCTGTTCTAGGCTATGGCTGGAGTGGCGGCAGACGGTGTACCACATGAAGCGCACCTTCGTGGTTTTGGCGTTGGACATCCCGCGCCTCACCGAGCAGGGTCCGCGCGCCGTAGACAACATGTTCGCTTACCTGGCTGGAGCCCATGGCGGAGCCAGTTGGAAAGACAAGTGGATAGACGGTTATACCCAGGACACGATTTCGGTAGAATTGATTTCCATCGACGGCCAGATCCAGTTCATCATCCGGACGACCAGGAAGCTGCGCGACCTGATCGAGGCTGCGGTGTATGCCCAATATTCAGATGCGCAGATCGTCGAAGTAGAGGATTATGCCTACAAAGTCCCGAACCAATATCCGGATGAGGAATGGGACGTATGGGGCGCGGAACTCATCCCGGTCAAGAAAGATTTCTATCCGTTGAAGACCTATCCGTATTTCGAGGACAAGGTGTCCATGGAGTTCAAGGATCCGCTTTCCGCGCTGTACGAGAGCTTCGGACGGCTTGGTGTTGGGGAACAGGCATGGTTCCAGATCGTGATGACCCCGATTGCCCAGGGCGATTACGTCAAATACGCGACAGGGGCCATCAATAAACTGACGGGCAAGAAAATCGAACCGAAAAAGACCATGCTTGACCATGTGGTCGACGCGCCGATGAACACATTGAGCTTCATGGCTGACCAGGTCATGGCTTCCGGGGCAGCTCCGGCCAAGGCGGCCGCTAAACAGCCGGATTTGCGCATGCTCAACATGACGCCTGGCGAGCGCGTCGTGGTCGAGGCGATCGAGAACAAGATGTCCAAGCTGGTCTACTTGTGCAAGATTAGGTTCGTGTATGTGGCCAAGAAGACGGTCAAATCCAATCCGCGCATCGTCCAACCGTTCTTCGGTTCCATCAAGCAGTTCAACACCAATAACATGCAGTCGCTCAAGCCAGAACTGAAGAAAGTCGGCATCAGCGGCGCGCTTTGGTTCTTCAAGGCTTCGCGCAACAATGGACGAAAGAGAAGGCTCATCACCGCATATCGGAACCGGTCGAATTGGGTCGGAGCACCGGCATTCCATCTGTGCACGGAAGAACTGGCATCTCTTTGGCACTTCCCCCATTCACTTCAAGTCAAAGCTCCCCAGCTGAAGAAGACTGAAGCTAAGCGTTCAGCGCCGCCGCCGAACATCCCGTTCGGTTGAACCTAGCGGCGAGCCAATCCACGTTCCTTTGCCCGATCTTTCCCTCTTATGCCTGTTGAATATAACCACGACCACGAAAACGAGATAACGCTCTTCGCCGAGACGAATTTTAGGAATGCCCGGCGGCGTTTCGGCATAAAGACGGACGACCGGCGGCGACACACGTACATCATCGGCAAGACAGGCATGGGCAAGACCACGCTCATGGAAAACATGTTCCTGTCCGACGTTTTGGCCGGACACGGCGCGTGTTATGTGGATCCGCACGGCGATACGGCCGAAAAACTTCTGGATTTCATCCCTTCGTACCGCATCAACGATATAGTGTATTTCAATCCGGCTGACATGGATTTTCCGGTCGGGTTCAACATCCTCGAGACCATCGACGACAGCCAAAAGCATCTGGTAGCCGCGGGTCTCATGGGCGTGTTCAAGAAGATTTGGCCTGATGTCTGGAGCGCCCGCATGGAATACATCCTGCAGAACTGCGTTTTGGCTTTGTTGGATTATCCGGGCGCGACCCTGCTCGGCATCAACCGTCTGTTGGTCGACGCGGATTACCGCAAACGCGTCATCGCCAAGATCCGGGATCCGATCGTCAAGACGTTCTGGGTGGCAGAGTTCGCCTCATGGTCCGAAAAATACGCGACTGAAGCCATTGCGCCGGTGCAGAACAAGGTCGGCCAGTTCCTGTCGGCGTCAGTCATCCGCAACATCGTGGCCCAGGTCAAATCCACGATAGACCTGCGGAACATCATGGATGAAGGCAAGATCCTGATAGTCAACTTGTCCAAAGGCCGGATCGGCGAGGATAATATGCGCCTTTTGGGCGGCATCATCATCACCAAGCTCCAGCTGGCGGCCATGGAGCGCGTGGATGTGCCTGAGGCTGACCGCCGGGATTTTTACCTGTACGTCGACGAGTTCCAGAATTTCGCCAACGAATCCTTCGCCAACATCTTGTCTGAAGCGCGCAAATACCGCTTGAGCCTGATCGTGGCGCACCAATACATCAAACAGCTGGCTGAAGAGGTGGCTTGGGCCGTATTCGGTAACGTGGGCACGCTTATCGCTTTCCGCGTAGGTTCAGAGGATGCCCAGTTCATGGAGAACGAGTTCATGCCCGTGTACATCCCGGAGGATCTGGTTAACCTGACCAAATTCGAAGTTTACCTCAAACTGATGGTGGATGGCGCTTCGACACAGCCGTTTTCGGCCAATACGCTGCCGCCGATCGCCCAGAGGACGCAGAGCACGGAAAAGGTCATCGCCGTGTCACGCGAACGCTACAGCACGCCAAAAGCGCTGATCGAAGAAAAAGTCCTGCGCTGGAGCGGCATGGAGTTGGGCGTGGGAGATAAGCTTGAATATCCGGACATCAAGACCGAAGAGGAACAGGAGGCCGATGACGCCATGGGCAAGACGCCGAAGCCGAAAGCTTTTGAAGAAGAGGTCGAGGCTAGTGGAGGCGCGGAGTACCTCAAGATTTCTGATGAACGGCTGGCATCCATCGTCAAACCGCCGCAGGGACAGAAGAAAGACAAGCCTAAGTTCAGCCACACCTGCACGCGTTGCGGCAAAGTCTGGGACATGCCGATCCAGCTTGATGCCTCGCGGCCGATCTATTGCGCCGAATGCCTGCCGTTGGTCCGCGAAGAACGAAAGATGAAGACCGTGGTCTCTAAGGTGGCGTTGCGGGATGACAGGCGCGGCCCGGATACGCGCAGTTACCGGGTCGAGGATTCAAAACCCGCCAACAGATTGGAGTCGAAGCTCAGGGATACGTTTTCGGCAGCCGAACGGGCGCCGGAACGTCAGCCTAAGCCAAGCCAGAACCGACCTCGTTTCAGCGGAGACGCGAGACCCCTGCCCCCGGCACCGCCTAAAGCCACAATACGCATCGTGAAGGCAGATGAAGGCGAGAACGACCGCGACAGCCTGTTGGCTGAACTTACGAAGGGCAAAAGCGGTAAGGTGGAGACCGATAAGGATAAACTTACGCAGAATGGACCCAGGCCAAGCCCTGTCGGGAATGAACGGGGGACGGTGAATAGAAGTCCAGCGAAGCCTGCTTCGGCGGCAGCTCGAACAGTACATGAGGACGACGGCCCTATCACAGCCACGGTCTTCAAGCCAGCCGTTCCGCCAGCCAGGCCTGCGCCACAGCCCAGGGAGGATTTCGGGTTCGACCGCGAAGAACGGTCGGATGAGCCGGGGTTGTTCGAGGTGAGGGTGGAGCCCCCGACGTCGGTCAATCCTTTGGACAAGCGTTTGGCGCACGGCAAACTGCCTTACGCATCAGGACACGCGCCGAATCTTCCGGCGTCCGAAGATGTTTGAGAAGCGGAATCATTAGAACCAATGACATATGCCTGAAAGAATCACTTTCAAGACCAGGGACGAGATTACGCTAGTCGGCGACTGGTATACGGCGCCGACCATGATTGGCGCAGTGATCCTGTTCCATATGATGAGGGAAACCAGGAATTCCTGGTCCCAACTACAGACGGCTTGCGCCAAACGCAGCATAGCTTCGTTGTCCATCGACCTGCGCGGCCACGGACAAAGCATCCAGGGTTACCAGGACTCGGTCCTGGATTACAAGGAGTTCACCGACGAAGAACACAGACTATCGTTGAATGATGCCTACAACGCCTTCGAATGGGTCGAAAACAGGGGATTGGACAGGAACCGGATTGCGGTCGGCGGCGCCTCGTTCGGAGCTAATCTGGCTTTGGCGACAATGGTGAATTTGCCGAGCATCCCGTGCGGCATCCTCCTTTCGCCGGGTGCGAATTATCGCGGAATCCACGCCTTGGAGGATTCCCAGAACCTGACGTATGTCCAATCCTTGATGATCGCGGCTTCGGATAAGGATACGGAAAGTTTCGGGGACAGCAAAAAACTGTTCGAGATCGCACCGGTCGAGAAAAAGACCTTCCTTCCGTACAAGGGCACGGCCCACGGGACCGATATCTTCAAGACAGACCCCAAGCTGCCGGATAAATTGGCGGATTGGCTGCTCACGATGCTGCGGGGTTGAAATAAAATGGAATTTCGCGTCGTTCGGATCTTGGTGTTCATGGCCGCGTCGGCAGGATGCGTCTTTTTGTGGAACCCGGATGCTTTAGCCGCGGAAAAGACGGATTGTCAGATCCATGGAACGCTTGATTCGGATTGCGATGGATTGCCGGACGCCTGGGAGACGGATGTCTTCAAAACGGATCCGACGAAAGCTGATACGGACGATGACGGATTCGGGGACCTTGTGGAGATCAAGAATGGATTCGACCCTCGGGGTAAAGGCGCCTACAAGCCCGAGGATTTCGACCAGGACGGATTGGATGACCGCATGGAGATCCTGTTCGGTTCTGATCCGATGCAGAAAGATTCGGACAGCGACGGTTTCGCGGACGGCAAAGAAGTGGCGGCCGGATTTTCCCCCACATCGACATCGGTCACGCCGCTGGAAAAGAAGATTTTGATTACTTTGTCGAAACAGGAGATGAGCCAGATGCTTGGCGGGGTCGCATTGGCGAAATACAAAGTCTCGACCGGACGCAAAGGCGTGGCTACGCCTCCCGGCGAATACCAGGTCATGAACAAGAATCCGCGGGCCTGGTCAAACCACGCCAAGCTTTGGATGCCGTGGTGGATGCAATTCTCAAAGAGCGGCATGGGCATCCATGAACTGCCTGAATGGCCGAACGGACGCAAGGAAGGCGAAAACCACCTGGGCACGCCGGCTTCCGGCGGTTGCGTGCGGTTGGGAGTGGGACCAGCCAAGAAAATATACGACTGGACGCCGGTAAAGACCAAAATCAGCATCGTACGTTGACCCAAAACTCAGAATGAGGGAAAATGTAGGTATGCCAGCCAGATTAGCGCAGGCAGTCGCCCTATTCCTCGGCTCAATCGGGTTGTTTTTGGTCGCCATGCCAGCCGATGCCGCAACAGTCGAACCTACACTCAAAAACAGCGCATCCCACTATTCACGGGCAGATGCTGAATTCGCGGGAGCCATCGTGATCGATGTACAAAGCGGAGGAGTCCTGTATTCCTACCAAGCCTCCAAGAAATGGCCAGCGGCCAGCCTGTCGAAGCTTATGGCGGCCTTGGTTACGCTTGACCACCATCAACCGTGGGGAAAAACCGTGGCGCTCCTGAAACAAGACGAAGTCGGCGGCGGGAGACTGGCGGTCAAAGCCGGATCGTTGATGACGGTCCAAGATATGTTCTATTCGAGCATCGTGGGCAGCGCCAACAACACCACGATGTCGCTGGCCAGGCTTTCGGGTTTGGGCATGAAGGGCTATGTCAAAGAGATGAACGCCAAAGCCAAGGCCATGGGGCTCAAAAGCACGAGCTTTGTCGAGCCGACAGGCTTGAGTGAAAAGAACGTGACGACGGCTGAGGAGATGGCGAAGATCGCCAAGACAGCCTTCTCCAACCTGACCATCCGGCGCGCGGCTACGACCATGGCGTATAAGTTCACGATCGCCAACCCAAGGGTCGTACATACCGTCAGGAACACCAACCATTTGTTGACCAAGGACGATGATTTGTGGGTCATGGGAGGCAAAACAGGATATATCGATGAAGCCATGTATAACTTCGTGGTCCAGATGAGGCCGATGGACGGGGGACCGCAGCTGCTGGTCGTTGTCCTGGGCGCTCCGACGAAGAGCGCGAGTTTCGCGTCGGCTAAATCCCTTGCCAATTGGGCCTGGAAGGCTTATGATTGGAACTCGCCCCAAACCGTGGCGATCTCAACGAAATGAACATCGATTTAGTCCGAAAAATACTGGTTGAACGCAAGGAACCGGCATACCGTTTGGCCCAAGCCAAACGTGCTTTTTATGCGGAATTCCAGGATGGTTGGGACAACCTCTCGACCTTCCCAAAAGCGTTGCGCGATGACCTGAAGGAACAGGCGCCTTGGGATGAGCTCAAACTGGAGACGCTGTCGGAAAGCAAAAGAGGGGATGCGGAAAAAGCACTTTTCGCGTGCGCTGACGGCCAGTTGATAGAGGCGGTGCTCATGCGCCATACGGCCGGCCGCAACACGGTCTGCGTCTCGAGCCAGGCAGGCTGTCCCATGGGTTGTTCCTTCTGTGCCACGGGCAGGCAGGGCTTCAAACGCAACCTGACGGCAGATGAGATCGTGGAACAGGCGGTCTTCTTCGCCCGCCGACTCAAAACATCCGGTGCACATGTGACCAATATCGTTTTCATGGGCATGGGAGAACCGTTCAACAATTACGACAATGTGATGCAGGCCGTCAGGATGTTGAACGATCCGGACGGTTTTAACCTCGGGGCGCGCCATATGACGCTCTCGACCTGCGGCATAGTCCCAGGCATCAAGAAGCTGGCTGACGACAAACTCCAAATCAACCTGGCGATTTCTCTCCACGCAGCCGACGACCGGCTGCGGACCGAGATTATGCCGGTCAACAAAGCATATCCGCTTGTTGACCTGATGGATGCGATCGACGAATATTCGGCCAAGACCAACCGTAAAGTTTTCTTCGAATACCTGTTGCTGGATGGCGTGAACGATTCGGACGAGGCAGCGCAGGATTTGGCTGATTTGCTGGGTCATAATCCACGGCTGTACCACGTGAACCTCATCAAGTACCACGCGACCGGCAAATTCACGGCGTCATCCAAAGACAAACGCGAGCATTTCATGCAGATTTTACGCGACCGGGGCATCCCCGTTACGTTCCGCGTATCTTTCGGCGAAGATATCGATGCGGCTTGCGGACAATTGGCCGGCAAAGCCCAAGCCGAAATGACGGACGAGGACTAAAGGACGGAATCTTTTGAATATGCCGAAGCGACGCGAAACCATCCTGGTCGGTATGTCCGGCGGTGTGGATTCTAGCGTATCCGCGGCTTTGCTCGTGCGCCGCGGTTACAAGGTCATCGGCGGTTTCATCAAGAATTGGAGCGACACGAAGGATTTGGCCACTGGCGAGTGCGCGTGGCGCGGTGAAAGGCGCGATGCCATCCGGGTGGCAGCCAAACTCGGCATACCCCTGTTGACGTTTGATTTCGAAGACGAATACCGCAAGAAGGTCGTGGCTGACCTGTTCCAGGGTTATGCTGCCGGAGAGACGCCGAATCCGGATGTACTGTGCAATGAAGCCATCAAGTTCGGCATGTTTTTCGAAGCCGCACGTAAAATGGGGGCGGATTACATCGCGACAGGACACTATGCCCGCGTCAGATGCGGTCGTGACGGAATCGCGCATCTGCTCCGTGGGTCGGATCCGGAAAAGGACCAATCTTATTTCCTTTATCGTATACCTCAGACAGCCTTGCGCCGATCGATATTCCCCATCGGTCACCTGAAAAAAGCCCAAGTCAGGGCCTTGGCCAAGAAAATGGCTTTGCCTGTAGCCGAAAAACCAGATAGCCAGGGCATCTGTTTCATCGGCAAGCTGGATATGGTCGAATTTTTGCGCAAGAAGATCAAGACCAAGCCCGGCGATATCGTCGATCAGGACGGAAAAGTAATCGGCAGCCATTCGGGGCTGGATGCGTTCACCATTGGCCAAAGGGAGCGCATCCAGGTCGCGAAGGGCGCAGAGCCTTGGTTTGTGGCGGAAAAAGACCTGAAAAATAACCGGTTAGTCGTTGTCCAGGGCGCGGACCATCCGATGCTCTACCGGAAAACGTTGCGGATGCATGACATGCGGTGGTTGTCGGGAAAAATCCCCAAGCTGCCTTTGGACTGTTCGGTGCAGGTACGCTACCGTCAAGTACCAGCAGCTGCAAAACTGGTTGGTCAGAAAAAAGACGGTCATGAGCTGATTTTCACCTCTCCGGTCAAAGCGGTGGCTTCAGGCCAATCAGCCGTCATCTACAGAGGATCGGAGTGCATCGGAGGCGGTTTGATAGTTTAAATGGGATAAACTGACGAAATAACGCGCCGCCTATGGACAGACGGAAAGTTGAAAAAAGCGATTTGCTAAAAAAGCCGGAATGGATTTCCCTGGTCTACCTGTTGTTTTTTGTCCTGGCGGTCCTTTCACCATCGCTGGTGAGGAATGGTTATTTCGGGATCCCTGAAGAGCATGTCGAAGAGGTCCTGATCTTCATATTCGGGATATCCGGCCTGATGGTCGTTTCATTATTCGAAAGGATGATGGAAAAGCGGCTCAAGGAAAGGGACGAAGCGGTGACGCAATCGGAAAGGGCGGTCAAAGAACTCCTCGAATCGTATAAATACATCGGTTCGGTCAACCGGCAGATCGACGTGCTCAAGACCCTGGTGAACCAGACTTCGTTGTCGATCGTCGGATCCGAGGCGTATGAGAAGGATCTGATGAAATCCATCATGTCCAACGCCGCCGTCAGCGTGAACGCCAAAGGTGTCCTGGTCCGTTTCATCGAACTGGAAAAGTTGCGGACTGACCGCGAGTATTACCATGAGAGCCTGAACGGAAAGCCGCTGAAGGTCGCGAACAAGGAGCTCCGGAATCTGCACCAATACGGGTCGACACATGCGTTCATGCGGACTGAAGACGGACGGGAGATCCTGGCCATACCGTCGGACCGCAAGGATTCTTCGATTAAGGCATATTTGCTGCTTTTGGTGGACGCTGGCCAGGTCACGGATATCGAAATTTCGCTCCTCAAGGTCTTCGCCAACCAGGCGGAACTGGTCTATCACCAACTGATAAACAAACGCAGCGAGCCGGCTGAGGCAGAGCCCCTCAAAAAGGTCGACGACGTGGCCAAGATGTCATTAGGGGAAGTGTCTTGAACATGTAGCCTGTAACCTGTAGCATGTAACAACCGATAAAAATCGAAATATGATGACTCTATCCGAAATCCGCCAGAAATATCTGGATTTTTTCAAAAGCAAAGGGCACGCCATCATACCGTCGGCGTCTTTGGTCCCGGAGAATGATCCGACCGTGCTGTTCACCATGGCCGGGATGCATCCGCTCATCCCGTACCTGAAAGGCCAGGCCCATCCCATGGGGGTGAGGCTCGTGGACAGCCAGAAGTGCATCCGGACAGGCGATATCGAGGAAGTCGGCGACAACCGGCATCTGACCTTCTTTGAGATGCTGGGAAACTGGTCGCTCGGCGATTATTTCAAACCGGAATCAATCGGCTGGTCTTATGAATTCCTGACCCGCAAGGAATGGCTCGGCCTCGATCCGCTGCGGATTTTCGTCTCCGTATTCGAGGGCGACCAGGACGCGCCGCAGGACGAAGAGTCCATCGCCATCTGGCAGGGGCAATTCGGGATGCATGATATCGCAGCCGAACTCGGCGAGGCCGGTAAGGATGAACCGACGGCCACGAACCGAGGAGCGCGCATCTTCGCCTATCCGAAATCCAAGAACTGGTGGCCTGACCCGAAGATGAAGGGGCTGTGCGGGCCGGATACGGAGATTTTTTATGACACGGGCAAGACCCATGATCCGGCATATGGCCAGGTCTGCCATCCGAACTGCGATTGCGGGCGCTTCGTGGAAATCTGGAACAACGTGTTCATGCAGTTTTTCCGCGAGGAAGAAGGCGGACCGCTCAAACCGTTGCCGTCAAAGAACGTGGATACGGGCATGGGCCTGGAACGTACCACAGCTGTCTTGAACGGCGTGCCGACGGTTTTTGACCTCCCGGAGTTCCAGACGTTGATTTCGGCAATCGAGTCAAAGTCAGGGAAGAGCTATGGTGCAGCCGACCAGGATACCCGGTCCATGCGCATCATCGCAGACCATGCCCGGGCCGCGACCTTCATCATCGGCGATCAACGCGGCGTTTTGCCGTCCAACGTAGGCCAGGGTTATATCGTCCGCCGGCTCATCCGTCGGGCAGTGCGCGAAGGCCGTCGTCTTGGCATCACTGAGCCCTTTCTGTGGCATTTGGCAGAGGTGGTCATCGGCGAATTCGGCGGACATTACGCGGAATTGGAGACGAACCGCGTCCGCATCGTAGACGCCATCAGGTTCGAGGAAGAGAAATTCGATAAGACCATCGAGAAAGGCCTTAAGGAATTCGAAGGCATGATGTCCGACCATGTCATTTCGGGCGAAGAGGCTTTCATCCTATTCTCGACTTACGGTTTTCCGCTGGAGCTGACGCAGGAATTGGTCGGGGAACGTGGCGGCAATCTCGATGTCGAAGCTTTCAAGCGCGAGTTCGAAAAGCACCAGGAACTGTCGCGGACAGCTTCCGCCGGAGCCTTCAAGGGCGGTTTGGCTGAGCATTCGGTCGAAACCACGCGTCTGCATACGGCGACGCACCTCCTGCATCAGGCATTGAGGAAGGTCCTTGGCGACCACGTGGCGCAGAAGGGGAGCAATATTACGGCTGAGCGCCTGCGTTTTGATTTTTCTCACACCCAGAAGATGACGCCGGAAGAAATCAAACAGGTCGAAGATATCGTCAACGAGGCGATCAAAGCCAACTATCCGGTTATCCGCGAGGAAAAGTCCGTCGAAGAAGCGAAGGCTGGCGGCGCCATCGGGTTATTCGAACAGAAATACGGAGACAAGGTCAGCGTCTACACGGTCGGGGACTTCTCAAAGGAAATCTGCGGCGGCCCGCACGTGTCGCATACCGGCGAGCTGGGGTCGTTCAAGATACAGAAAGAGGAGGCGGTGAGTGCAGGGGTGAGGCGGATAAAGGCAGTGTTGTCAAAATAATATGGACCCAAGAGCACTTCGGATTATCGCTATCATCGGATTCGTCGTCATGTTGATTGGTGGATTTTGGACGGTTGCAAATATCTACTACTTTTGGGGGATGCAGACGGTGGAGGGGAAGGTTGTGAGTAACGTGTCAAGCAAGACGAGTTCCGTCGCAGCGGTGCTCGTCGGATACGATGTCGGAGGAAGGGCTTATACCATCCAAGTCGATGCCAGATATGGTAAACGCGGAAAGAGTTTGCGCATGATCGGGGAACCCATAAGCGTCTCTTACAATCCGAAGAACCCGTCTGAGGCCAGGGAATTCAATGTGGTTTTGGCGTATGTGATACCTGGCTTATTGATGTTTTCCGGGTTAACCACTATCTTGACGTTCAGATGGTTAGGAATGCAGGTCGTGGCGCAATCCGAGCGACCTTCTAACATCTGATTCCTCAATTATGGATTTACCAGAATTCCAAAAACGCGTGGCTGAATTCAAGACGGCGCGCGATTGGCACCAGTTCAACCAGCCCAAGGACCTGCTTTTAGGCATGGTCGAGGAGATCGGGGAATTCAGGAACCTGGTCAAATGGGAGCAGGATCCGGCGGTCATCAAGAAGATCTTGGTCGACGAATGCACACCCCAAAGGAAAGAAGAGATAATGGATTTTTTCGGCGACATGTTCTGGTATCTAGGGTCGCTGGCTGATTATTGCGGCATCAGCCTGGAGGAGGCTATGGTTTTTAACCTAAAAGAGCTTGAATCACGTTTTCCGGTGGATAAAGTCAAAGGCAAGACGACGAATTTGCAGACCGGCGGATTTGACGGCAAGTACCAAGATGAAGCTGGCCAAGGCAGCCTGCTCGGCCCGGATTTGACCCTTAGAACCTAATACTGCTATCCTTTCCATATAATTTCGATAAAATACACGCTTATCATTTCAAGCATGTCCACCCACCAAGCAACTTATGGCAGCATCCAATAATCCTGGAAACAAGGATTTTTTAGTAGTTAAAGGCGTTGTCGAAGAGGCTTTGCCGGCCGCAGCGTTTCGGGTAAAGCTGGACAACGGACACACTATTTTGTGTCATTTGGCCGGAAAATTAAGGATGAACCGCATCCGGTTGACCCCTGGGGATGAGGTCCAGGTGGAGATAACCCCGTATGATTTGACAAAGGGTCGGATTACATATAGACTATAGCCCACTTGAGAACCTTATATTTTGGCGCAATGAAGCGATTGTCTTTCCGGTGCCTAAGCGCCGTACGTTGTGTACGGCTTATTTCACTCTAGGAGGACAGCGCCTTTTTCCGCCGAAAGGGAAGTTTCATCATCACACAACCACCATCGAGCAACTATGAAAGTAAGATCATCCGTGAAATCCATGTGCCGGGAATGCCAGGTCATCCGTAGGAAGGGCCGGGTGGTGGTTATCTGCAAAAAAAGCCCCAAGCATAAACAGCGTCAGGGCTAAGACATAATATTAATCTTTGGCTGAACGGTCTCAAATAACATTATGGCACGTATAGCAGGAGTCACGCTCCCGGCACAAAAAAGGATTGAAGTCGGGTTGACCTATATCTACGGAGTAGGTCCGCATACCGCAAAGAAGATCTTGAAAGAAACCGGCATCTCGCCGGATGTTCGCGTAAAGGATTTGACGGAAGCCCAGGCGAACACCTTGCGCGACCTCGTGGAAAAAACCTTCAAAGTCGAAGGCGAACTGCGTCGCGAAGTCCTCGGCAACATCAAGCGCCTGAAAGATATCGGAAGCTTCCGCGGCAGCCGCCACAACAAGGGTTTGCCGGCACGCGGTCAGAGGACCAAGACCAATTCACGCACTGTCCGGGGAAACACCCGCCGCACGATGGGTTCGGGCAAGCGCAAACTCGAAAAGAAGTAATCTATGGAAGACAAGAAGACCAAAAACTCCGCCGAAGCAACCGCGGAGAAAACTACAGGCGCCAAGGTTTCGAAGCCGAAGCGCAAGACCGGAAAGGCCAAGCCTGCAATTTCGCACGGCCGGGCTTACATCCAGGCGACCTACAACAATACGATCGTCACCTTGGCCGACCTGAACGGCAATGTCCTGGCTTGGTCCAGCGCCGGTTCATCGGGCTTCAAGGGTCCGAAGAAGTCTACCCCGTACGCCGCTTCATTGGTCGTCAAGAACGCTTTGGACAAGGCTGCAGAATCCGGCATCAAGGAAGTCAATGTCTTCATCTCAGGCGTGGGTCAGGGCCGTGAAGGCGCTATCCGCGCTTTCCAGGCCAACAACATCGCCGTCTTGAGCATCAAGGACGTAACACCGATTCCCCATAACGGCTGCCGCGCACCGCGTCCGCGCCGCGTCTAAACTACTGAATTATGAGACTTCGAGTAACCGCAAAACGTGTCCGCCGCGAGGGTCTGAACCTCGATGGGCGCGAAAAGATGGCCCGCATCCTGGAGAAGCGTCCTTACGCTCCTGGCCAGCATGGACCGACCAGCCGCACCCGCCAGACGGATTACGGCAAACAGTTGCGCGAAAAACAGCGCGCCAAGCTGGTTTTCGGGGTGGCTGAACGCCAATTCCGCAATTATTTCGAAAAAGCGACGAACATGAAGGGCGATACGGCCGAAAGCCTTGTTCGCCTGCTGGAGTTGCGCCTGGACAACGCGGTTTTCCGCGCCGGTTTCGCCAAGACCCGCGCCGCCGCTCGCCAGTTGGTTTCACATGCTCACGTAGATGTGAACGGCAAGAAGGTCACGATCGCATCCTACATGGTCAAACCTGGAGATATCATCTCGATCCGCCAGACCAAGCGCGAGAAGAAGCTTTGGAAGGCCTTCGGCGAGCAGACCACCAAGGCCGAAGCACCGTCCTGGATCACGGCCAGCCTCAAGGACCTGACGGCCAAGATCACGAGCGTGCCGGCCGGAGAAGAATTGAAGCAAATCTTTGAACCTCAACTCATCATCGAATTTTATTCGCGCTAATTGCCCTTTTTTTATCCTATGGAGTCACTTCTTCTCCCAACCAAGATCCGCTTCAGCCGCGGTGAGCGCCCCAACGAGGGGATGCTTACGGTTGAACCGTGCATGCCGGGCTACGGCACCACGATCGGTAACGCCTTGCGCCGCGTTTTGCTGTCTTCGTTGCCGGGAGCCTCGGTGACGGCAGTCAAAATCCGCGGTGTCGAGCATGAATTCTCGACCATCCCGAGCGTCAAAGAAGATGTCCTGGAGATCATCCTGAACCTCAAGACCCTGCGCCTCAAGTGCCACTCCGAAGAGCCGGTGAAGCTTTCGTTGAGCGTGAAGGGCGAAAAGACAGTGACGGCCTCTGATTTCGCCAAGAATGCAGACGTCGAAGTCATGAATCCGGACATGGTGATCGCCACGCTGACCGACAAGAACGCCTCGTTGGAGATGGAAATCACCGTGGCCCAGGGCCGCGGCTACCGTTCGACCGAAGAGAGGGCCAAAGAAAAGTTGGACCTCGGCACGATCGCCATCGACGCCTTGTATAACCCGGTGATGAGCGTCTCGTACAAAGTCGAGGCTACCCGCCTGGGCGAGAAGACGGATTACGACAAACTGATCCTGACCATCGAGACCGACGGCACTACGGATGCCCTCGATGCCTGCCGCACGGCAGTCGGAATATTGCTTGACCATCTGAATCTGCTTAAAGACGTAGAGTATGAAACATAACCGCAAAGGAAAGACCCTAGACCGCAAACGCGGACCGCGCGTAGCGATGCTCCGAAACTTGGCCACAAGCCTGGTGTTGTATGAGCAAATGAACACGACCCTGGCCAAAGCCAAGGCCATCCGTCCGATCGTCGAGAAATTGATCACGACCGGCCGTACCAAGACGCTGACTTCGCGCCGCCAACTGGCTCGCGTCCTGAACGTCGAATCCGCCGTCAATAAAGTCCTGGAAGAGCTCGGACCGCGTTACGCCAAACGCCCGGGAGGCTATACCCGCATCATCAAACTCGGCACTCGCCAAGGTGATGGCGCGGAAATCGCCCAAATCCAATTGGTGAAAGACTAAATATGACCTGGAAAAACACACGCGGCATGCCGCAAATCAAGCGCGAAACGCACGAGATAGACGCCTCCGGCCTGGTGGTCGGCAGATTGGCGACGCGCGTGGCGACCCTGCTCATGGGCAAGCATAAGGCTGATTACGAACCGCATATCGATGCCGGGGATTTCGTGAAGATCAAGAACGCCGACAAGGTCGTATTCACAGGCAAGAAATGGGACCAGAAAGTGCATTTCAGCACATCGAACCGCCCGGGTGGCCTCAAACGCAAGCCGGTATCCAAGCTGCGCACCGAGAATCCGGGAGAGATCCTGCGCCATGCCGTCAAGTACATGCTGCCCAAGAACCGCCAGCAGACAGCCAGGCTTAAAAGACTGATCATCGCCTAACGACTATGCCGACCAAAGCAAAAAAGGACGAAACCAAGGACGAAGCCAAAGAACCGGCCAAGAAGAAGGCGCCGGTCAAGAAGGCTGAGCCCAAGGAAAAGAAAGAAAAGCTTCCCGCGACCAAGAAGAAGGCTGAAACTTCGGATGAAGAAGGCCTGAAGGCCGAAAAGGAAGCAGCTAAGATCGAGGCTTTAGAAGCTGCTGACTTGGTGGCCAGCAAGGCTGCCAAAGGTGGTTCATTCATCCCGGCCATCGGTCGCCGCAAGACTTCGGTCGCGCGCATCCGCCTGATCAAGAACGGCAAGGGGACGGTAACGGTCAATGGCAAACTCTATAGCGAATATTTTGGCACGTACGACCTGCGCGATGAAATCATTTCGCCGCTCAAGGTCACGGGCCAGGAAACGGCAGTTGATGTCAGCGCCCGCGTTTTGGGAGGCGGCATCCGCGGCCAGGCTGAAGCGGTCCGCCACGGCATCTCACGCGCCTTGATCCAGCTCAACCCGACATTCCGCAAAACTTTGAAGAAACTCGGTTACCTGATGCGCGACCCGCGCAAGAAGGAGCGCAAGAAGTTCGGGCTCAAAGGCGCTCGCCGCTCACCGCAGTGGAGCAAACGCTAAACAGACAAAAATTCAAAGAACAGACCATTTGGTCTGTTCTTTTGTATCAATCGAAGTATTGTTCCTATTTTGTCTTCAAAGACGTTCTCTTTTTCAATTCACGAAGTTCTTGCTCCCACCACTGCTTGACTGCATCAACATGCTTTTCTGGTCCTGCCTTGCGAAGGAACGCGAATTTTTTCTTAAATAACGCCCGGTGTTCCTTTAGGTTGCTTGGATTTTCCAAGGCCCACAAATCGAATTTCATGACTTCTGATTCTTTGTGCTTGATGAATACCGGATCCAGATATCGGTTGGCGGATTGGTCAAAGTCGATAGGGACCACAGTCGCTTGGCCAAAAACTTTTTTGGCCAAGGTCAGTATGCGTTTATGGCGCGTTTGTTCCCCAAAAACCATTATTTTAGTTTTGTTCTGTTTCTGAGAACGGCGGATCTCAGCTGTGTATATCAGATTATCCAGGGTCGAGAAGGACCTAGTCTCAGGAATCAGCGACCATCCCTTTACGCGCGCCTTAACGGCGGGCCGCTGGGTGAGGGAGGAGAATGACCTGATCATCTCGCGCGCTTCAGTCCGTCGATACGGTCTGAACATGTCGGTTTTTCCACCCGAAAAGATGATGATCGGATCCCATTGGCTCTGCGTGGAGCACCAATCAAAGATCTTATTGAACACCGACTTCAGGTAAAAACCGTAGTTTTCGTCTTTCAGGATATTCTTGGGAATACCGTACCCGAGAACCAAAAAATATTGCCTCATATTTATGATATGTTACCCGCACGTCTCCAGGGCAGCAAATTCGGCTTGCAGGAGCCAGCCAGGATAGTCTTGTGACAATTGCTTACTTTTAGCCGGTTTTTGGTTCTTGATTTGCGCATATGCTATAGTCATTTCGAGAGAATAAGTTTACATATATATGCCAAAACAACCTAAAGCGATCTCCATGACATTCGTGCTTGGCATGCTGTTTACGCTGATCGCGTTGGTGGCGATAGTCGCCCTTTTGAGGCTCAAATCATTAGCTGATTCGACGACGCAATATGCGGGCGTCGGGAATACGGCGCCGAGCGTGGATACGATCACGGTGTTGGATGGGGAAACGAGCGCTGATGTCACCCTGCCTGCCTTGGGTTTGACGGTAAACGAAGGATTGATGAAGGATGTGACCATAACGGGAACGGTGACTGACCTGAATGGATTTTTGGATTTGGACTCAATCGACATCTATGTCCATAGATCGGACAAGATGGGTGAACCCTCGGGTTCGACTTTGCCCGTCGCATGCACCGAAGACGATAACGACTGTTATTACGCCAACGTCACTTCATTCACCCAGACCGGTACGAATACGGCCACGTTCAGCGTCGTGATAGCCGTGGCCAATTATATCGACCCGACGGATCCAGGCAGCCCGAATGCGGCATTGACCTGGACGGCATTGGGCATAGTCAACGACAATAACGCGGAATGGGGATATGCGACGGCGAGCTTCGAAGTGCAGAGTCTGGCGGCGTTCGCTATCCTGCCTGGCACGGTCAATTATGGTTCTTTGTCGCTGGATGCATATTCATCCCAAAAGACGGTACGTTTCTACAATACCGGCAACAGGGACGTCCAATCTGAAGTGAAGGCTGATGCGGCGATGCATTCGAACCTCAGCGGTTTCGCGGATATACCCACGAACAACGTACGTTTCACGCATGATGATGGCGTGACTTTCGCGAATGCGACCGGTGTCACGACGAACGACCAGACTCTGGCGATTTGCCTGCCGCAGCAGACGACTGACGGCGCGGGAGGGATTACTTCCGTGCCCAGCTATTTCGCATTGCATATGCCGGCCAGCGGCGTAAATGGCGTATACCAGAATGTGTTGACGTTTACGGCGACGGCAAGCGGCAATCCGGTCTGCTCGACCCAGGTCCCAGCCCTGAATTGCGGTGCGCATCCGGATGACCCGGAATGTCAGGGGCCTGTCGGGTTACGAGCGGATCCGGTTGGCGAGCTCTCGCTAAGATAAGAGAATCCTTAAAAACCGCCCGTCTGGACGGGCGGTTTTTTGACGCTCAGTGTTAAACGTGGCAACCTCCGTGCAGGTCTTTTTACAGGGAGATGGCCATGGATTTTGAGCTCATAGGCAAATTGTACGGTATCCGGGGCTGTCTTTCGCAGACAGCCACAAATGACAGCCACGCCAGAAGGCGTTTCTCTAAGGTCGAGGACGATGATGGCGCATGGGAAGGCCTTATTCGTCCGTTCGCCTTGGACGTCATAAAACTAGCTGGCAGCAAGGCCATACGGCGGTTGCCACGTAAGACCCAGGTCGTTTCATTACCGACCAATGCCCATACGCGCGACCGCGGCAGCCATTCGCTGGAAGTCATGGCATGCAGTGCTTTGGTCGCCGATGTCATGGGTTTGAACTCGGAATTGATCCAGGCCATGGCTTTGGGCCATGATATCGGCCATGGGCCGTTCGGCCACTATTTCGAGGTGTATATCTCGAAAAAGACGGGCAAGAAGTTCAAGCATGCCGTATTCAGCGTGGTCCTGGCCCAGCGGATAGAGCGTGAAGGCAGGGGATTGAATCTGACACACCAGACGCTGACCGGAATCGCTTCGCACGCGCGCGAGGCCGGTTTGAGGGCTGGCGGGGAGATGAAGCTAAACCGCATCTCGCCAGAAGCGGACGCGGTCATGTACTGCGACATCATCGCTTACCTGTTCGCCGACTATAACGACCTGTTCATGCGCAACTCGTTGACGGGCAGTCGCCTGAGGCTGGATGAGTTCCCGGGCCTGCGGGAGCATATGGATTGGTTCGGCGCCAACCAGCGCGAGCGCACATATCGTTGTCTGGCTGAATTATGCGTAGAATCCAGCGGTCGCGGCCAGGTCTCGTTCCGCGAATGCGAGGCCGCAAAGCGTTTCGCCGAGGCACGTAGCCTGATGTACCAAGCGTACGCCACCATCAAATGGGAGCGTCTCGAGAAGATGATGGATGGCGTCTACGATTTGCTCGCCGAGCTTGTGCCTGGCGCGGATCCGGCCGTCATGTTCGCGCTCCTGACCGAGGCTGATGTCGAGTTCCTGTACCGGAACATGACGCGCATCAACGCCAATATGGAGGACTGCCTGAGTGCAACAGCCCTGGGCGATGTCGTCCGACATCTGTCCTCAGACATCGATTTCACTAATCCGGACTTGGATTGGTGACATCAAGACATAAAGCCGCACGGTTAACACCGAAGCGGCTTTTTCACTATTCAGAAAAAGTGTTTTTCAGAATGTTTGACTCTAAATTGTAAAGGGCGTACCGTACATACCGAGAGGCAGTCCGTACCTTATAACCCGCAGCGGCAGCTGCATTGCAGGAGAAAGATGACTAGAGATATAAAAAACCAAAAAATAGTAAGTCCAGAATCGTCCGAAACCGATAACAATAAGACGCAGGAGGTGATGGGTAACTCGCAATGCGAGATTGCCGAAATGCCGCCATGGGACGGAGAACCAACCAGGCCTAACAGCTTGGCCGGCGCCAAACCATGCGAAAGGAGCGAAAGCCAAAGCAATGCCATCAGGAAGGCTAAACGCACCTATTGGGTAGATCAAGGAGGTGTGGTCATATTTGACCGTACAGAATCGGTCGACCACGCGGAATCGATCCGCCACAACCGCTAGAGTAATCTAGCCCTAACCAACCGGCGCAAGCGCCGCGTACGGAGCACATGCTGAAAACATGGCTCACTCAGACACGAGGCTTAAGCCTCTCTAAATCTCGTGTCGCCTATCATGCATGTCACAGCTGGCATTCATGATAGGCGTTACAGCTGAGGTGAATGAAACAGAAACGGTGGAATTACTGGCCAATTTTGCTTAATTGAGCTAAGCTTTGTGCATGTCTGAAGGTTCCAGGATAGCTAAAAATGCGTCTTGGCTGGTGTCGGCCATGAGCCTGAATAAACTCATCGCTTTCGGGTATTTTTGGGCTGTGGCCAAGATGCTGGGGCCGCAGGTGACGGGCACGTATTTCTTCAGCGTATCCGTGACTTCGATTTTCGTGGTTTTGTCGGATCTTGGCATGACCCAGGTCATCATCCTGACCCATGCCGGAGCAAAGGAGAATGCGGATAAAATTTTGGGCTCGGCTTTAAGGGCCAAACTGGCGTTGACGCCAATCGCCATCCTGGCGTCATTCGGGTATGCGTTGGCCAAAGGCGCCGATGCAGTGACCCTGACCGCTGTGGGTCTGGCCTGTCTGGTCATGGCGGCCGATACGTTCAGCCTGATGCTGTACGGGGCGCTGAGAGGCAAGCAGGACCTGCGGCCAGAAGCGCTGGGCATGTTGATCGGGCAATTATTGACAGCGACTTTCGGTTTGACCGCAGCTTATCTTGGCTTCGGCGCTAAAGGCTTGGTTTGCGGTCTGCTCCTTGGAAGTTCGTGGAACTTGGTTTGGGCTTGGCGCAAATCCAGGCAATACGGTATCCGCATCTCGGTTCCAAGCAGACAGGACGTGCTGCAGCTGGCGAAGATCGCCCTGCCATTCGCTATCGCCGGTTTAGCGGTCAAAACCTACTCATTTTTGGACACTCTGTTCGTCGAAGCATTCCATGGGATTACTGCCGTCGGAGTCTATTCCGTGGCTTATAAGATGACCTATGCGCCGCAATTCATCCCCATGACGGTCATCGCTGCGCTTTATCCGGCATTGGCGGCTGCCTGGGCCAGACATGAAGACGAAAAAATCCGAAAAGCCTTCACAGGCGCATTGCGTCTGATGGCATTTTTGGGTTTCGCTATCGCATCCGGTTTCTCGGCTATGGCGCCGAAGATCATCCCGATTTTTTATGGCAGCAAGTTTTTGGGCGCGATCCAGCCGTTCGAGATCCTGCCTTGGGTGCTTTTGGCGATTTTCATGGATTTCCCGATTGGTGCTTTGTTGAACGCATCCAATCGCGCGCACCTCAAAACCACGGCCATGGTCATCACCATGTTCCTTTGCATCATCATGAACGTGCTTTTGGTGCCGATGTATGGCGGCGTGGGAGCGGCATGGGCCAACATCGTGACCTTCTGGGGACTGTTTTTCATGGGGGCTTTCTTTGCGCGCAACGACGCCGGCGGCTGGAGGGTCGTGTCTTGGACGCTCATACGGGCCTTGGCCGCAGCTGCCATCTGCTGGTTCGTTTGGCGTGAGCTCATCTATGTTTTGCCGTTCCCCCTGGCTTTCGTGACGGGTTCGGTTGTCGCCGTGTTGGTCGCATTCCTGTTCAGGATCATCACGACCAGGGATTTGCGCTTTATCGCCAATTTGCGCAAGAATAAGCTGGTGGAGGAGGAAGAAGTCCATGCCGATGTCTGACTTGACGCTTATCACCCTTGATTATCCGCCTGACCGCGGCGGCGTGGCCAGGTTTTTGGGTAATCTGGCGAAAGAATCTTCCGGCGCGATGAAAGTCTTGGTACCGGAAGGCCATGGGACTGACGGGCCGGGAGAAGTTTCGTCGGCCCGGATGTTCCGAAATGCCTGGCCGCGTTGGTGGCCAATGGTGAAAGCGATTAACGGCCTGAAGAATGAAACCAAGACGGTTTTCGTCAGCCATGTCTTTCCGGTCGGGACAGCGGCATGGATAGCGAAGATGATGGGCGGACCGGACTATATCGTTTTGTTCCACGGCTTGGATCTCAAGCTGGTCAGGTCTTTCTGGAAAAAGTGGCTGTTGCGGAGGATCTGCGCGAGTTCAAAAGCCCTGTTCGTGAACAGTCATGCGACCAAGACGCTTCTGTCGTCACTGGTCCCGAAGGCGTTACCTGTCGTCATGACGCCTGGCGTCGAAAAGATTGATGTCCCGACGCGTGAACACGCCAGAAAAGAATTGGGCTTATCGCCGGATCAGGAGATCATCCTGTCGGTCACAAGACTCGTCTGGAGGAAGGGGATAGACCTGACGCTCCATGCCATGTCGCGCATCCAGGCAAAACGCGACGCGAGTTATGTCGTCATCGGCGATGGACCGGATAAGGCGAGGCTGGAAAAGACCGCTGAAGAATTCAAGACCAAGGTCCGATGGATCACGGATGCCGATGATGCCGAGAAGTGGTTGTGGTTCGCAGCCGCGGATGTTTTCGTGCTTCCGGCGAGGGAAGAGAAAGACGACATGGAAGGTTTCGGTATAGTTTATCTCGAAGCGGCTTTGGCTGGCCTACCCTCGGTCGCAGGAAAATGCGGCGGGGCGGTCGAGGCAGTCAAGAATGATGTCACGGGACTTTTGGTCAACCCGAAGTCCATCGATTGCGTGGAAGCGGCGATAATCAAGCTATTGGACGATCCAGGCCTTCGAAAAACCATGGGCGAAGCCGGCCGGAAGCGCGCATTGGAGAATTTCCGTTGGGAAGACCGCTGGATCGAACTGGCCAGCGTCTTAGGCATGTCGGCCAAAAAGCCGTCCGGGCGTGTTAGGGGCGAAGCGGCAGATATCGCCGTAATCATCCCATGTTTCAACCATGCGAAAGAACTCTCCATAACGCTGAAGGCTTTAGCTGGACAGACGGTCATGCCGCGCGAGGTCGTTGTCGTGGACAACGGTTCGGATGACCAGCCTGAAGCGGTCGTCGAAAAGTTCAAACACGCTTTGCCCATCCAGGTCGTTAGGTTCACGGCACGCCAGGGGGCGCCGGCAGCAAGGAATCATGGTGCAAGCTTGACGGATTCTGCCAGTCTCCTGTTTTTGGACGCGGACGTCGAATTGACGCCGGATGCTATGGCCAGCTTGTCAGAAGCGTTGGAGGAAAATCCCGATGCGGCGTTGGCATATTCGAATTTCTACTGGGATTTCAAGAAGTTCCCGTCACGGCCATGGAATCCGGAGGCTTTGAAGAAGCTGAATTACATCCATACCACGGCGCTCATCCGACGAAAGGATTTCAGCGGGTTCGATGAATCACTCAAGAAATTCCAGGACTGGGATTTGTGGCTGACCATGGCTGAGAACGGCGCCAATGGGGTTTTCGTGGACAATTATCTTTTCAAGGTCAAACAACGCAAGACGGGGATGAGCACCTGGCTCCCGAGCTTCGTGCATAAGATCCATTGGCCGATTTTGGGCTGGATGCCGAAAGAGATCAAGAAGTATCGGGAAGCGGAAAAGATAATCAAACAAAAACATAGGATATGAAAGATTTGCGCATAGTTTTGGTTTCGTGGAATATCGCCGACTTGCTCGGAAAGTGCCTGGCGGCTTTGCCTGCGGCGTGCGGGGATTTGGAATGGGAATGCGTGGTCGTGGACAACGTATCGTCAGATTCCAGCGTTGATATCGCGATTGCGGCGGCGGCGAAAGACGGCAGGTTCCGCCTGATCCAGAACCAGTCGAATTTGGGGTTTGCAAAAGCCTGTAATATCGGCGCCAAAGGCACGGATTCGAGGTATGTCCTGTTTCTGAATACGGATACCGAATGTCCGGCACAGTCATTGGAGAAACTGGTCAGGCGCGCGGATGAATTGCCGAGAGCCGGCATTTTGGGGCCTAAGCTCGTCTATCCGGACGGCCGGAAGCAACCGAGCGTCAGGCGTTTTCCGGGTTTTTGGGACCAGCTGGCCATTATCTTTAAACTCCAGCACATCTTTCCGCGACTCGGAGTTTTGAAACGCTATTTCGCTGAAGATCTGGACTCGGAAACCGAACAGAACGTGGATCAAGTGATGGGAGCATGCTTTTTGGTCAGACGCGAACTCATAGATCGAGGTTTGGGATATGATGAGAGGTACTTTGTCTGGATGGAGGAAGTGGATTTCTGCAAAGAAGCGAAGAAAGACGGTTGGGATATCGTTTATGTACCGTCAGTGACCGTCATGCATCATCTGGGGCAATCTTTCGCCAAAGAGATCCAACTTAGGCGCCAAAGGTATTTCTTGACCAGCCTAAAAAAGTACTTCGACAAGTGGCATCCGGGATTGCCTGCGCTCGGCATCAAGATAGCGGCTCCTTTTGGCATGGCGGCGGTTTGGGCTTTGAATATCCTGCAAAAGCCGACGGCGCGTTGGTTAGTCGGTATCTTGGCTTTGGAGATTGTTTCTTATTTCGTCTATGCCCACGCGACGTTGAATTCAGCCATGGCTTTGGTATTGGCCGCGGTGGTTACGTTTTTGGCATGGAGAAAGCCTTATTTGGCGCTTGGGATGTTGCTTTGCGAGTTGATGATCGGTTCGATGGGCCATTTGTTCGATCTTTCCTTTTCCGGACACGCTATTTCGATCCGGGTCTTATTCTTCATCGCCTTATTCGTCGGCTGGGTCGTGAATTTCCTGCAATACGGTTCGTTTAACGAGCTCCTCAAATCTTTGAAGTCACGGTGGACTTATGGTTTGCTCGGGATACTGGTCGTATACGGACTGGTTCGTGGATGGCTGGTGGGGAATTCGGATTTCCTGTTGGCCGATGCCAATGCCTGGGTTTTCCTTGTGTTGTTGGTCCCGGTCGTCGATATCTCGAGGCGCTATGCGTCTGAATTAAAGCGGATAATCGTTCCGGCGTTGTTCGCCGGCTTGATCTGGTCAGCTTTCGAGACCTTGGCTGTCGAGTATGTGTTCGCGCACAACCTGGCGTGGTCAGAAGCGCTCTACACCTGGATACGCAAGACCGGAGTCGGGGAAATAACCAGGGCCGGGCGGGGAGTGTGGCGCGTGTTCTTCCAGTCGCACGTCTTTATCGTCGCGGCGCTCATCGTGTCCGTAGCCTGGTGGTTGGGGAATGCGCGGAATGCTAAAAAGGAAAAGCGCAGTATCAACTGGAGGCTGATGGCGGTTTGCGGATCGGTCGTTTTGATCGGCATGTCGCGGAGTTTTTGGATGGGGACCGCGGCAGGATTGATTGCAGTTATTGGAGCGTATTTTGCAAAACAAAAGAAGACGATATTCCGAGCAAGATTGTTCAGTTTGCCTTTGGCGGCGCTGGCTTCCATCGTCCTGACGGTCGCCGTCCTATTGTTCCCGTTGCCGCCGGTCAAGTTCGGTGATTTCTCGCAAGCCTGGACGAGCCGCGCGAACTTGGACGAAGCAGCAGCCAAGAGCCGTTGGCAACTGTTGCCCAAGATGTGGGAGAAGATAATGGAATATCCGGTTCTCGGTTCAGGCTTCGGCGCTACGGTCACGTATGAATCTAAGGACCCGCGGGTCATCCAGACGACCGGCGGGATTTATCGGACTTACGCTTTCGAATGGGGTTGGCTGGAGCATTGGATAAAGTTCGGTGTCCTGGGAATTCCGGTCATCCTTGTTTTGCTCATGAACTTGGCCTGGCGCATCAAAAAAACCGATCTTGATGACTGGCTGAAGATCGGTTCCATCGCGGCTTTGGTGACGCTCGGTGTCCTGCACGTGTTCACTCCGTATCTGAACCATCCGCTTGGATTTTCGCTGCTGTTGTTGGGAGAGGGGCTTATTGAAGTGAGGCGCAAAACGGGTTAGTTGTTCACCAGCTGTATTTCCCGCGCAGATATTCCTGTCCTGACATCGCGTTCCTGCCTTCAGGCTGGAGGCGTTTGATTTCGAGCACCGTGCCATCCGCGCAGGCGAGGCAGGGGATGCCGTCACGGACGAAGCGGTCGCCTGGTTTGCGGGTCTTGTCCGCATCTCCATCCATGGCCGCCAAGATTTTTATCCTTTTGCCGCCGATCTCTATCCAGGTACCGGGCCAGGGATTATAGGCAAAGACCAGCTGTTCGAGATCCTCGGCGGTCTTGTTCGGATCGAGCTTTCCGTCGTCACGCGTCAAAGTTCGGCAATTGGTTGCATCTTCATGTTTCTGTGCCCTGGGTTGGATTTTGCCATCCAGATAATCCGCTAATACATCCGGAAGCGTTTCGCCTCCAATCGTCGCCAAGCGGTCATGGAGCTCGCCGCCGGTGTCGTCAGGCAGGATTGGTTCCTCGATTTGGGACAGGATCGGTCCGTGGTCCATTTCCGCATCGATGAGCATGATCGTGACGCCCGAGACAGGGTCATTGGCGGCGATGGCTGATTGGATGGGTGAAGCACCGCGCCAACGAGGCAAAAGCGAACCGTGGACATTGACGATGCCCTTTTTAGGCAGGTCCAGGAGCCATTGCGGAAGGATTTTACCGTAGGACACGATGACGAAAGCGTCGCAGGACGGACCAATATCCGAAATCCAGGATTTGAAAGATTCGTCTTTGAGCTTTTCGGGCTGGAAAACGGGGATACCGTCCGGAGTTGCGGCTTTCACGGCCGGGGGTGTCAGCACGGCATGGCGGCCGACAGGGCGGTCGGGTTGGGTGACTGTGCCCAGGATTTCAAAACGCCCGTCATCGGCCAAAGCTTTTAACGACGGGACCGCGAATTCGGATGTACCGAAGAAGATTATTTTAAACATTTTTCAGACCGATTTCGTCCCTTCGCCTTTGGTGGCGTGGGTCATTTTATCGATGAAGAGAACGCCTTGGAGATGGTCGAACTCATGCTGGAAGACAATGGCCTGGAAAGCTTTGGCGTCGATCTTGAGGCGGCGGCCGTGGCGGTCAAGCGCCGACAACCGGACTTTTTTGGCCCGGGGCACGATGCCCCAAACGCCGGGGACGCTGAAACAGCCTTCTTCGCTTTCGACAACGGATTCGGACAGGATTTCGATTTCAGGGTTGATGTAGATCGTCGGTCCCTTCTTTTCGTTGACCACGAAGACACGGATATTGTTCCCGACCTGGGGCGCGGCCAAACCGGCGGCGTTGTGCTGGACCTCCATGGTCGCAATCAGGTTATCCAAAAAAGCCTGGAAATCAGGGGTGCCGATGTCGGAAACGACAACATCCTGCGAACGCTGGCGCAGGGTTTTGGCAGGCACTGTCACGACTTCCATGACTTTAGGCATATCAATTGGCCAGTCTAGCCGAAAAAGGCTATTGGGTCAAGGTCTATATAGGCATCTTTCTTATACCGGTCAAACGTATCGTACAGGACAGAATCGGCGATTTCCAGAGGAACTATCACCTGGATGATGAAGCGGGCGCCGCGGGCGGCTGACCGGTGGGGTACGGGATATGGTCCTTGGATGCGCCAGGATTCGGGCAGATCGGCAGTCAAGCGTTCCGACAAGGCATTCGAGCGTTGTTCATCGCCATCCACCAGGATTTTGACCAACCTCACTGCCGGTGGATAATTGAAAAGCTGCCTTTCTTCCATCTCGATCCTGCGCTCCTCTTCCAGACCGGTCGAGGTGAGCGTCCTTTGGCATAAGGCCAAGACTTCATCCTTGCCTTGGACTACGAGCGTGGCAGATGCGGCCAGCGCCTTGGCGGCCAAACGGCGCCAGGCTATGACCAGACGCTCGCGGCGGCGGATATCCTCCACGGCTCCAGCTAAAAGCGCGGCATCCGTGATGACGACCAAGGATTTTTTCGGGAACGAGCCTTCCTGGGCCTGGGTCAGGTTGATTGTCTTGATCTTGTCCGCGTTGCCGATTTTCGGGAGTTGTTGGCCCATCCGTTCCAGACCCGGACGGCCGCGCGAGAAGTCAGAGCCATTGCAGCGCGGACATTCGGCCGGCAGTTGGGATTTTTTTCCGCATTTGCGGCAGATGCCGAATGAGTGGAACTGGCTGACCGGATACGAGCATGAAGGACAGGCGGCAAACCAACCGCAACTCGAACAGGCATAACGGGCGCGTTCGCCGCGGACGGGGTGCACGATGACCACTTCCCGGTTTTCTTCGAGGGCATCCGTGATCCGGTTGAGGGTCGAGCCCATCAGCTCTTCCAAGCCGGATTTCCCGGAGCGTCCTGTGGCTTCGAATGACACCTCCAAATCCAGATCCGGGGTTACCACCGGCTGGTATGAGAGTTGCGGCGTCTGACTGAAATTAATGAGTGAGAGTTTGGGGCGCAAGCGGCTGCATTCGTCTGCCAACCAGCGCGCATCGAAGCGCGGAGATAGCTCGTCCTGCTTGAAATCATCATTTTCCGGTTCTTCGACGAGCACCGTGTCGGCGAAACAGGCGAGCCAGGCGCCGAGTTTGGTCGCGACTAAGGTCCGTTCGTCGGCAAGCATGAAACCTGATGCCAGTTTCCAGGCTGCTGTGGCAGGAATCTCGGAATGCAGGACCGGGCAATCGAGTTCTGTCCCGATGGCGTCAGCATTCCTTTTCCAAGCCGAAAGGATGAGCGTCCGGCCAGGGCAAGCCTTAGCTGTTTCGATAAGCCCGTCATTCCCGTGAAGGACGTCGATCAGATATCGCGTTTCGCGCCTGGGGAGTGCGAGCCCGAGTTGGATTTCCGACAAAGTCTCTAGTTTCGGCGTCTTGAACCTTTTCGGGACAGCGCGCAGCCAGGAAAGGAGTATCGAAGGCCGTGAGGAGAACGTCCGGCGGGCCGTCTGTTCCAGAAGGTCGACCATGGTCGGTCCGAACCGAAGCAGGGCTTGGGGTTTTCCGAGACTTACGGCCTTTGAGGCGAACAGGCTTTCGTCAGAGATTTTGGCGACCAAAGCCGGAATCTGGCGTTTGCGGAACGGCACACGCAACAGGTCGCCGACCTTTATGTCGGAGCCTTCTTCAAAAGCATAATCAAAAATCTCCACCCCAGGGACGGTTCGGATGGCGGGGATGATGGAGAGGAAGGGCATTACACGATATCGTACCGGACCGTCAGGTAGCCGACGCCGAACGGCGCTTCGTAGCAGAGTTTCTTGGGCGTGACGTTCATCTCGTTCAGGGTGCCGAGCAGCGTCATTATCGGGCGGTAGCCGCATTGGCTGGCATTTTCTATGATGTCCTTGGGCAATGCAATGAGTTGGTCGGGTTTGTTGGCGACGGCGTGCTCAATTATGGCGGCGTCGAACTTGGGGCCTTCTTCGGAGGCGCCTCCCGGGGATTCTTTGGTCAATTTATGCGACAGGTCGGCGCTGGCGATGACCGCGACCCTGTGTTCCTCGGCGTGCAGGATGCGCTTGAGCTGGGCGCCAAAGTCATAATGCGTTTTGCCGTCGTGCATGGAGGGCGAGACGGGGATGAGCTTCCAGTTCTGCAGATGTGACGTCAGGAGCAGGATGGGGACGCTGAAGCTGTAGTCGAGTTCTTCGCTGGATGTCAGGGTAAAGGGGACGTTCTCTTCGCGGAGTTTGCGCTGCAGGTGGTCAATCATCAAAAAATCGCCTTTGGCTGCGACCGTGGTCGAGAAATCACCGAAAGCCTTGAAGTTTCCGGCGTACTTCTGGGCCAGATTTATGCTGAAGGCATCGGGGTATCGCGCCCCATGAGGTGCGATCATGCAGATCGTGTCTGGCTTGGCCAGGTAAAGGGCCTGTTCCAATTCAGCGATAGCCGCCAGCGTTCCGGCCAGTTTTTGGCGGTGTTCTTTGCCGATGGAGGGCACCAGAAGCGGGGAGTGGGGCACTATGGCAGCGAAGACTATCATATTTTTTCAATCAATTTTGGGTCAAAACGGTCGTTGACGTCGGATCCTCGTCAGTCGCGGTCGGCGTCACTGATGCGATCGTGAATGGCTGGCCTACAGGATACGCCGAAAGGACTTTATCGGAAACAGTCACCACATTCTTCCATTTCCATCCCAAAGCTTCGAAGACTTCGGCGCTGGGGATGGGACGGAGCATGCCTTCGGAAACCACGCTTACCGAAGGCGAACTTACGCTGCGGACCAGCTCGGCGTCATGGAGCTTGTATGGTTCACCGGTCGTGTATTTTTCCAAAGCTTTGGTGGTGACTTGTTTGATCTTGCGGCCGCGGAAATAGAGCGCCAGAAAAACTTTTTCCATGATTTGGTGCTTTTGGTCATCCTCGACGTACCAGTATGATTTGTCCCCCTTATCCTGCAGGACCATGCCCTGGGGGAATTCTGTTTTTGAGTTGATGGTGGCAAGGACGACGTAATCGGCAAGGTCGGAGTCTTCAACGTCAATGATTTCGTCCTCATTGAAACCGAATTTCCGGAACGTCTTCATATCGGCGATCTGGCGGCGGCCGCCTTCGGTCAACAGCCAGATGCGCCCTTTGGGGTCTTTGAGCAGGGCGAATCTCGGAAATTGGATTTCAGGCCCATCGGGATAGGCTGAGAGCTCGGTGTCGGATATGTCGACGATTTTGGCGGTATCGGCTAGGGATTCGAGGACCATCCGCGAAGCGAACGGGCGCTTTTGGCCTATGCGTATCAGGTACGTCTTGCCTGACGGATTGCCGCGGACGAGAGTCCCATCCGGATAAACCATGCTGAACCAACGGCGCCAAATCCTCCAGAGGTTCAGGTTGCCATGCAGATGCGGGGTGTAGCTGTAGAGCATGGCTGTGGCGTTGTTGACCGGGGTCACGATTTCGCCGTCCACGTTCATGGCTTTTCCCGGCGCCTTGCCGGCTTTGGTCTTGCCGTTCCCGAGTATCTGGAGCAGGTATTTTTCGCGGTGCTGTTTAGCCGCCCATTCGATCTGCGAAGCGAACCCTTTGTATTCCTGGATGGACGGGTCATTCATGGCGCATGAGTCACAGACGCCGTAACCGGCGGCCCAATCGTATTGTTTTTGGGTCGGACTGGAATCTTCGACCAAGGATTGTTCTTTCTGGATCAGGGCGAGCAGGTATTTCGGGTTCATCTTGTACGCATTCGCCACGCGCCAGATGATCTCGGCTGCGGTTTTGGGGACGCCGTCGATATCAGGAGTGCGGTAATCTGCCAGGGTGCCCCTGCCGCGCAAAAAGCTGACCATGTAGTCATAGGTCATGCCTTTGACGTCGAAAATATCATCGTCCTCCAGGATCCTGTTAGGGTCGAATCCCGGATCCAGGGTGATTTCCTGGGCATGCGAAAAACTGACCGGCGCCATCTGGAAAACGCAGGCCAGGATTAACGAAAAAATTATGATTCCACGTGTGGTTTTCATCAAAGAAACCATATCACATTATTCCGTGCTCGGGTAGGTGAGTTATGGCGCTTATGTTACTATCTAGCCATGAGATTCGGCTGGCTAAAATATGCGGCCATAATGTGCCTTTTTGGAGCCCAAGGCCTCCTGTTTTTTTACATTCCTTCGCTTTTGCCCAAGGTTTACCTTTCCCCGGACGAAACAGCCGTGGCCGTGACGGCGCGCCAATTCGGGACCTATTGGAGCTTCAGGTTGCCGAATAAAGCAGTAAAGAACGTTGAATGGGCCCATCCACGGAGCTTCGTTTCTGAAGGGAAAGATTTGGTCCCTGTTGGTTTCCTGGGATTACCTCTGATCGCAGGGATAGTCTGGAAGATTTTCGGCGAAATCGGCCTGCTTTGCCTGACGCCATTCCTAGTTTTGTCATGCATCTATCCGCTGTGGAGATTCATGCGCGGTTTGGGGCGTACGGCCCAAATCGCGTCCGTCGCGACATGGCTCTCATATCCTTCGGTGATTTTGTATGCCAACCGGGGACTTTTTCCGAACCTGGTTGTCGTGTGCCTGGCGCTCTGGTCGGCTTTTTTGGTCTGGAGGAATCATGATTGGAGAAAGAGAGCCTTGGCTGGATTGTTGTTCGGCGCCGCACTGGCTGTCCGACCCACGGAGATCGCCTGGGCTGCGGTGTGGATCATCGCTGCATGGCAGGATGGAAAGACCCGTAAGCAGATGACTGATGATTTCAGGAACATCTCCAGCTTCATCGGCTCGGCATTGGTCGTCCCGGCAATATCCGCCCTGTTTGCCTGGAAAACCTATGGATCGCCTATTTTCATCGGTTATTGGCTGCGTGATCCGGTCGTCGGAGTCGATACGACCATCACCGCGGCTTCGACGATCGCCAATCCGGAAAGGATATGGCCATTCGGATTCCATCCGCGGGCGGTTTTGGCCAATGCCGAAAATTATTTGATCAATATCCTGGGCCCTTGGTCAGGCGTCGGATTGTTGGCCCTTGCGGTTTGGATCAGGCAGAAAGCCGCCCGTCCATTCATGTTGGTCGCGGCCTGGACGGTCTTCATCCTGTGTTTTGTCTACGGCAACACGGTTTACCAAGACCATGTGGGCCATGATGTCGTATCGGTCGGAAATTCATATCTGCGTTATCTTTTGCCTCTGGCGCCACTATTTGCGGTTTCCGTCGGCGCTTTGGCCGCTTGGTGTTGCGAAACTTTGTCCCGAGGCCGGGCAAAACTGACTGTCAGCTTCCTGGTCGGCTGTCTGGTCATCCTTGGGGTCTGGACGGCATTTTCAAAAGACGATGAAGGGTTGAATTCGGTCATGCCTGAATTAGTGCGTTATGAATCTACCCGCTATGATGCGTACAAGCTTTTTGGCCGGGAAGCGATGGTGGTCTCGGATCGGAGCGATAAGATTTTTTTTCCAGCGATGAATGCCACCAGTCCGATCCCGGACGAAACAGCGCTCGAAACGCTTGTCAAAGAATATCCCTCGTCGGTCCTCCTGTTTGACACTACATATTCCCCAAATAAAATAAGCGAGATGCAGGCTAAAGGTTTTTATCTGAATCCGATCGTGGAGACCAAGAACCAGATGTTATATGAATTGACTTTGACGCCTTTGGAAACGGAGGAAGATCAAGAATTCAAATTGTTGCAATGAGAATCCCCAAACCCATCGCGTTCATTTGTCTGGCCATACCCTGGGTATTGGCGGCTTTGGCTGCCGTCTGGCTGGCGGTGATGCGGTTTCCGCCGTCCGGGACATTCCAGGCCACGACGGTCATGGATGGCCGCAGCTCCTGGATAAATCCGTTCCTGCCGGCCGAAAGGGCGACCAAACCGGGAATCCAATCCGAGGGTTGGGTAGGGCAGAGCATAACCGCCGATCCGGTGTATTTCACGGCCATGGTTCCCGGACCATACGGTAGCGTCGACGTTTCAGTCGAATACCGTCCGGTCAACCAGCCGTTGTTGGAATTCGGCCTGGTTCGCGACCAGGAGGGCGCGATGCTGGAGATGCATCCGCTATATTCGAAGCAGCTTGATTCATCCGATTGGTCGCCGACGTCGGCGGTCGGCCGCGAAGGTTTCGTCAAAAAAGGCGTCACCCCGGGACGTTTGGCTGACCCGGATACCCAGGGATTGGCGGTCTGGAATTCTTCCAGCACCTCTCCCACGATGCGCGACCAAAATGGAGCGGAAAAAGATTGGGCGTTGTCATTGCGCGGGTCGCATGATTTTTTCTTTGTCCCGACCGACAGCCTGGATGTCGCATTCTCGCTCCAAGCCGCGAACCGCAGCAAAGACGATACCTTGGCGGCGTTCAGGGTTTTTTGCGGCAATGAAGAAATAAAACAGGAAGCATTCAGCGTCTCCGGCAGCCGTGATACGCGCATGGGCAAACAGATTTCGCATTCAATAAAAATCCCGGAAGCGAAGCCTTGTGTCTATCGGATAGCCTTCGTGGCCAGCGATGATGTCTTCATCCGCGGCATACGGACGGAAAGTCGCCGCTGGGTCGTCGGGCCGCGCCTGGTGTTCGGCGATGTGGTCGGTTTCGCGACCACGACGTATGCGGGTCTGGCCTACACCAATTCGAGACATATCGTGGCCGAAACATTCCACAAGGAAGGATTGCAGCAAGTCACTCTCGGCGACAGCAAGGGAATATTGAAAAAAACCCATTCGACGATACGGATTGATCGGACCGACGACCAAAAGACGGTGGTGCTCAGCGCGCCGCAAGGCGACGTGCGGTTCGTGGGCGACGGATTCTTCGCTTTTTCGCCGGAGGCTTTCTTCGAGCCCAAACCCCGACGCCTGACTGATTCGACGGACCTTAATGCCGAACGGATCAGCGCCGTGCTCACGGATTACCGACAGCCAGAAAAGCTGGACGGGGAGTGGTTGCGTTCGAATTTCAGTTTCACTCTCGAACCGACGGCCGACCGCTTGCGTTTCGTCCTTTCCGCTCCAGGCGTTTTGACGCGCTCGGCCGCCGTCGACATCCGACGCGTAACGTTGACTTACCGCCGTGAAGCCGTCAGCTGGCAGGATTGGTGGTACATAATCCGCCAGGAGCTGGCTAACGCCTGGCACAGGCTTTGAAGTATGGAACCGATAGAATTCTTACGCCGCTTTTTGGTCCACACAGGTATTGCCCTGGGTTTGTGGTATGCCGGCCTAGTCACGGTCGAAAAACTCATTCCTGGCTTCGTGTCACCGTTCGTGGATTTGGCCCAAATCGGATTGGGTACACTTACGGTGAGCGGGATGGCCGTGTTCCTGGTCAAAGGCCTGAGGACGCGCTGGCATTTCATCCTGGATACACTGGCGTTCTTTGCCCTGCTGGCAGCGGCGTTGGCTTATATACTCGCGAAATTCAGCGGTTTGGGCTGGCCAGCGTATGTTCTTATCGCAGCTGGGACATCGTTGGCTTTGGTCGCATATTATGAATTGTGGTTCGACCGGCTTGCAGACTGAATCACCTGAAGATAGAATCTATTCAAACATATGAACGATTGCCTTTTCTGTAAAATCATCACAAAAGACCTGCCAGCCGATGTCGTGTATGAAGACGACAAGGTCCTGGCGATTTTGGATATCAATCCCGTGAACCCTGGCCACACGTTAGTCATGCCTAAGTTGCACACCAGACATTTATTGGATGCGACTGAGGAAACGGTGCGCGAGCTCATGGCAGCGGCCAAAAAAATCGCTGGAGCCATCGCCAAAGGCCAGGAAGAGACGGCTTTCAACCTGGAAATGAACTGCGGACCGATTGCCGGACAGGTGATTCCGCATCTGCACCTTCACGTCATCCCGCGCTTCGCCGAGGATGGTTTGAGACACTGGCCGGGAAAGTCGTACGCCGAAGGTGAAGCAGCCAAGGTCGCTGAGAAGATAAAGAATTCCATCGAATGAAATTGAAAAGCGGTCCGACGAGAGATGTCGGGCCGCTTTTTTTAGTCAGGTCTTCACGTCGAACGCCGAAGTGACGGTGAGGTCCAGCGCGACCAGCTTGGAAAGGTGATCAGAGTTGAGCTCTTTACCGGAGAGCTGTGCTTCGAGCTCTGTCTCGAAGTCCCGGGCGGCATGGAGATGTGTGCCGGAACCCGTGTAGATGGCAATGGCGAGCGTCTTGCCCTTGAAGGGTGAAAGATCCTTGAGATCCTGGAATTCCTTGCGGCTAAGCGTGCTGCCATAGTCCCTGAGGGCAAAGGCCATGAGCTGAGCCCAGGCTTCGAGGGAATTCTCCTGAAGGTTGGAGAGGAACGCGGTCGCTGCTTCCTCGCGGTCACGGGAGGGATCGCGGGAATACAGGGAGTCCTGGAAAAACATGATGTCATTCACGGCGTCCAGTGTCTTGCCCCTGTTTTCGCGATCCCTGAGGCTTGTTGTGACCGAACGCAGCAGCATGAGGCGTCTTTCGGCTGCCATCGTCGACCGGTAGCCATCGGTGAGGCCGTCACTCATCGGGTTTCTCCTTTTCCAAAAATGTGCCGGCCGTATCTTCGGTCAGTGGATTCAAAAAGTCAAATGAATCCTGTCGTCCCGGCCCTGGAGCCGGGACCGTGTTTTCGGAGAAAGAGATCCCGGGTCTTGGCCCGGGATGACAAGAAAATTTATATTATTCGACGTCCAACGACCAGACGCCCGATTCGTTCCCTTTGCGGCCAAGGATCAGGAGACGCTTGCTCTCGAGCGACAGGCCTTTGATATCATCGAACGAGTCCAATTGGGTGATGAGGCGGCGGTCGCGGGCATCTAAGCCAAGGGCAAAAATGCCTTTATCTGTGGCAAAAAATACGTTTGATCCCTCGCGATGCCAGGCGGCATCCACGATATCCTCGCTCTGGCGCTGTATCAGTTCAGGTTCGGCCAAAGGGTTCCAGATCCAAAGTTCGGAACCGTTCACGAGCAACGTCATGATTTGTTTTTTGACCGTGATCGAACGCAGGCGGTCACCGTCGGCCGTGTGGTATTCGGGTTTGTCCTTCGTGAACTCCAGGGAGAGCCAGCGGTTTCCGTCATTCAGAACGGCGTGGTCCTTGAGGACGGACTCGATTTTCCAATTCCCTTGAGGCAAGACCAGGCCGCGATCAGGTTGATCGAGCGAGACGTACACCAGGTCTGAAGTTCCGCTGGCGTGGCGGATTTCGGCGGTCGCCATGGCGTCAACTTGGTCTTTGGCCAAAGGGTTGCGTGACAATCCGTAATCCGAGGTACGCAAGAAAGTCTGGGTCTGGCCATCGTTGCCAACCAGATCGGTTCCCGACCAGCGGTAATCCGCTGACATCAGAAGCATGGGCTGGTGCGTCCCGAACGCATCGATGATCCAGTTTTGTTTGTCGGTCTTGAAGGTTCCGGACAGGAGGAAGCGGCTATTCTCAGACCATTCGAGTTTTTCCGCCGGGGTATATCCGTCCTTGAAGGTCAGGTCGGTCGCGTTTGAGCTCGCCAAGTCGAATATCGTTCCCCGCGTCGGTGAGGCTGATGCGAGGAAGAGCTTCGCACCGTCAGGCGACATCGAGAGGATTGAGGCATCTGTCGGATACAGCAGGGTGGAAGTTGCATTTTTCCAGAGCCAGACATCGTCCACGAACGTGACTTTTTCGGGATAGACATCGAGGGACTTGGTCCAATCGTGATATCCGTTTTTGGACAGCCCGAAAGAATGCAGACCGGGCGTCATGTCTTGGATGGTAATGGGCGTCTTTTGGGATATGTTCCGTCCGTCGATCGTGATGGAAGCCCCTGTGGGCTGGGTGTCGAAGATGACCGTGCCGTTGCGTTCGACCTGGCCTTTTTTAGGGTTCCAGCGGTAACCGGCGGCGTAGAAGAGCAGGGCGGGCGCGACGGCGAAAAAAACGATGGTGAAGATGATGGGGATGATGCGGCGATGGAAGGGAGCTTTGTTCATAATGCGGTAAAACCAATATCCGGAAGGGTTAAGCATCAAACTGGGGAAAAACCCCTCTTCCATGACATTGACTGGGCTTAATTATTCTCCTATCATCGCAATTATGCAAACTTCATCGAATAACCGTTTTCGGACGGTGTTGGTGTATTTCGGGTTCGTCCTCGCGGTCGGCGCGGCATTCTTCGCCGGATTGTTTTTCGGCAAGCCGGTGAATTCCATGGCTGCGACTTTGACCAAGAGCAACGGCACCTCGGTGGCCAGCGTCATCGGCGTCGGGACGAATGTCCCGGATGACGTCAAGGTATCGGCAGATTTCAAGCAATTCTGGGAGTTGTGGCGGAGATTGAGGGACCAATACTACCAGCAGCCGGTCGATGAACAGAAGATGTATTACGGGGCCATGCAAGGGTTGGCATCGTCGCTCGGCGACCCGTACACCGTATATTTCGAGCCAAAGACGGCAGCGGACTTCCAATCTTCGCTCCAGGGCAAGTTCGAGGGCATCGGGGCCGAAATCGGCATCAAAGACGACCAGCTCCAGATAATCGCCCCGTTGCCGGATAACCCAGCCGAGAAGGCGGGTTTGCTGGCCGGCGATTTCATCCTGAAGATCGGCGACCAGGATACGAGCGGCATGTCGGTGGAAAAAGCCGTGTCCCTGATCCGCGGGCCGAAGGGCACGAACATCACCCTGAATATCGGGCGCTACAAAGTCGAGAAGGACGCGAAAGGCAAAGAGGTCAAGACGCCTTTCGTCAAGGATTATACGATCATGCGCGATATCATCGTGGTCAAGAGCGTGAAGACAAAATACGTCGAAGACGGAAAAATCGCGGTCATAGAAATCACCAGCTTCAACCAGGATACGGGCACGCTCTTCGCCAAAGCGGTAGATGAGATCTTGAGTAAGGATGTCAAAGGCTTGATCCTGGATTTGAGGAATGATCCGGGCGGCTATCTGGACCGCGCCATAAGCGTGGCCGGGGAGTGGACCGGGGACCAGGCAGTGGTCAAGGAAAGGCGCCAGGGAAAAGTGGTGGATGACTACCACGGAACAGCTAGCGGACGCTTGAACGGTATGCCGACAATCGTCCTGGTCAACCAGGGTTCGGCTTCTGCTTCAGAAATCGTAGCCGGTTGCCTCCAGGATTACGGACTGGCCAAGCTCGTGGGCACCAAGACATTCGGCAAAGGATCGGTACAGGATTACTCCGAATTCCCTGACAAGAGTTCGGTCAAGATAACGATCGCCGAATGGCTGACGCCCAAGGAAAGGTCGATCAACAAGATCGGCATCGAGCCGGACGTCAAAGTAGAACTCACATCAGATGACATCAATGCAAACCGAGACCCCCAACTCGACAAAGCCGTCGAAATCCTCACCGGAAAACCAGCAGTCGCGTCCGTTCCGGCCAAGACCACGGCCAAGCCAGCACCTGCGAAGTCCAAATAGCCTTCGGGTGAGCCATGAAATTTCCGCCGGCGGGATAATATTCCGCCGGCGCGGTCATGGAATTGAGATTTTTTTCATCAAAGACCCGTTCAATCGCTGGACTTTCCCCAAAGGCCATCAGGAGCGGGGCGAGACCCTTGTCCAGACGGCTTTGCGCGAAATCAAGGAAGAGACCGGGCTCGATGGCTTGAAGTATTTGGCGCCGCTCGGACGGACATCTTTCACGTTCCGACGCCAGACCGGGACTATCCAAAAGACGGTCCATCTTTTCCTGTTCGAAGCGCCGCCGGACGCCAAGGAACACCTGACCGGGGAGGGCGCGATTTTTGAAGGCCAATGGGTCAAAGGCTACAAGGTATTTTCGATAAGCAGCTACAAAAACCTGGACCGTCTGGTGGCCAGGGCGCTGCGGGCGATTTCGAGCATCCAGCACCAAAGACGTTGATTTCTTGCAGGGCGTCGGTGTGCTATAATTTAGCACCGTATGAACAAACCACGGGGGAAAGCCAAAAGTCGTCGCCGGACGACTATTTTTGTTACCGGCGGCGTGATGAGCGGTGTCGGAAAAGGCGTGTCAGTGGCTTCGATGGGCGCGTTGCTCAAAGCTCGCGGCCTCAAAGTCACGGCCGTGAAGATCGATCCGTATCTTAACGTTGATCCGGGGACGCTGAATCCGACCGAACACGGTGAAGTTTTCGTCACCAAAGACGGTTTGGAGACAGACCAGGACATCGGCAACTACGAACGCTTTTTGGATGAGGACTTGAGCCGCGTGAACTACATGACATCAGGCAGCATCTTCCAGACAATCATCAACCGTGAACGCGCCATGGGTTACCACGGCAAGACGGTCGAGTGGGTGCCGGATGTGCCGAACGAGATCATCTCGCGCATCAAAGTCGCGGCAGAAAATGCCGATGCGGATGTGACGCTCGTTGAAATTGGCGGAACAGTGGGCGAGTATCAGAACCTGTTGTATCTCGAGGCTTGCCGCATGATGCATCTGGAAAGCCCGAAAGACGTCCTGCTCGCACTGGTGAGTTATCTTCCAGTTCCCGGCAATCTCGGCGAGATGAAGACCAAACCGACGCAATACGCTGCCAGGAGCTTGAACGCCGCCGGTCTACAACCAGATTTCATCATCTGCCGGTCCGCATTCCCCATCGATGAACCGCGAAAGAGGAAGCTTTCGGTCAGCTGCAATGTCGCGGCAGAAGATGTCATAGCGGCACCGGATGTCGAATCGATTTACGCTGTTCCCGTCAAATTCGAAGAAGAAGGCGTGGGCGACAGGATCGTGAGCAAACTTGGGTTGAAAGCTCCGAAGAAAGACGGCAAACAATGGGTCCAGCTCATCAAGGACATAAAGAATTCGACCAAGCCCATCAAGATTGGTGTGGTTGGCAAATACTTTTCCACAGGCGATTTCACTTTGAGCGATGCTTATCTCTCTGTCCTGGAAGCCATCAAGCACGCGGCCTGGGCAATCCACCGTAAACCGGAGATAGTGTGGCTTAACAGCGAGGACTTCGAGAAGCGTCCGGCAGAAGTCGCCAAGACATTGAAAGCGCTCAACGGCATCCTGATTCCCGGAGGATTCGGCGCGCGCGGCATCGAAGGCAAGATGATGGCCATCAAATACGCCAGGGAACATAAGCTGCCGTATCTCGGCCTGTGCTATGGCATGCAGCTGGCGTTGGTCGAAATCGCCCGCGATCAACTCGGCTGGAAGGATGCGAACACGACGGAAATCGATCCCAAGACCACGCATCCGGTCATCCATCTGATGGACGAACAGCAGAAAAAGATGGAAGACAAGAATTACGGCGGCACCATGCGCCTCGGCGAATATCCGTGCGTGTTGGGGAAGGGGACAAAGGCACGAGCGCTCTATGACCTAGAAATCGTGCGCGAACGCCATCGCCATCGCTACGAAGCTAATCCGGAATATCGCAAGGAATTCGAGAAGATGGGCGTAGTCTTCTCCGGCATGTCGCCCGACGAAAAGCTGGCCGAGATCATCGAACTCAAAAACCACCCGTTCTTCATGGCCTCGCAATTCCATCCGGAATTGACATCAAGACCGTTCAGACCGAACCCGTTGTTTTTAGGGTTCATGAAGGCGGCGGGGAAGAAATAAAATATTCTTATTAGATATGAAAAAAACTTTTTTAATTAGGATAATGTTAATTTCAATAATTTTGGTACTATTGGCTGTTACAGTTTGGCTATTTTTGGAAAGGCGAATTTTATTACAAAAAGTAAATTTACCGCCAGCTCCCTGGGCATATAGCTACTATGACGCAGGGAATGGTGAAATCGGAGGTTATATATCTGCAAAAGGTACTTGGGAATCAAATATCAAATTAGCTTATCCGTGGAACGTTAATCAAGTTGATTGTTGGAAACGATGGAACACTTGTATAGTAGCCCAGGCGTATACTACGGGTAAAAACGGCATTGGAAGAATTAATCTGATTAATTCAGATTTGTCCTATTACGACATAGAATCTTGGGACATGAATAAAGTAATAGCAAAAAATACCGCATTGTGTGCAGAAACTGTATTAACTATTGATCGCACGCAAAAAAAGATGACCACCATAACTACCCCAATCAATTCAGATACTGAAGGTTGTAAAAGTGGTGCGGATCTTCTGGGGGAAGTTGAGGTAGAAACCAATATATTGATTGACGGATCTAAAAAATGGCTAAGTACATTCTAATAAATTTTTTTTGCCACTGCTGTGTAAATTAAATAACGGATTGTTAATCCGTTATTTTATTTGTCAAAAATTTTTTATTTCGCCTCTGCCGGTATCACGTTGGCGAGCTTGACCTTCTTGAAGGCGCCGGTGAAGCGGCGGACCTTCTTTTCCGTGAACTTGACGATGCCGTCGGCCATGGCGAAGAGGGTGTCGTCCTTGCCCATCTTGACGTTCAAGCCCGGGCGGATGGCTGAGCCGCGTTGGCGGACGATAATATTGCCTACTTTGGCGAACTCGCCGGCGTAGAGCTTGGTGCCCAGGCGCTGACCCTGGGAATCGCGGCCGTAACTAGTACTACCGCCAGCTTTCTTATGTGCCATAAGTTTATTGGAGTGGGTTTATCGGCAGGCCAGCCGTTGCCGGACGCCTGTCTTGAGATAGCCACAAGATTAAGCCAAATTTATCCGCTTGTCAAGGTGCGGAATGCCGGGTACATTGTACCTTACATTATGGCTAAAACCAGCGAAAATCTGGCCCAGGAGGTCCAAAAGGTCCTGGACCAGCTCCGGGAGGGTATTCTGATGCACGGTGGGGACGTGGAATTGGTGTCCGTTGACGCTGAACAGGGGAAAGTCGAGGTCAGGCTCAAAGGGGCGTGCGTGGGTTGTCCGTTTTCAGACATGACATTGAAGGCAGGTATCGAAGAGACTTTGTGCGAGATGGTGCCGGGGATCAAGAGCGTGGTAGCGGTTGAATAATAATCATACTTCATGCGATTGGATGACTGGCGGTTTTCTGCCAAGCGCGCTTGGCAGAGTCAGTTCATCCGGTGGACAACTATCGTCACCGGCGTGGTTATTGTCGCGTCATCAGCGTTTTTCCTATGGCGTCTGATTCCCGAAGGATTGAGGTCCGGGATCCTGGTCCTGCACTACAACATCTATCTGGGCATCGACAACGTCCAGCCATGGCAGTGGATATTGGCTCTCCCGGCTGGTATGATGGCCATATATCTGGTGAACATATTCGTCGCCTTAGGCCTTTACCGCCCGGATGAACTGGCGGCCAAGACTTTGGTCGGATTCACTGCCGCACTGACCATCCTGTGGTGCACCGGATGTTTTTTTCTCATACTCATCAATGTCTGACATATGAACCTGAATGCCTTCATCGTGATCCGCCTGCTCGTCATCACCTTCAGCTGTTTCGTCCTGGCCATGGCTTGGGCACCGATATTGCTACGCCTGCTGAAGAAGTATGGCATGGGGAAGACGATCAGGTCGGCAGAAACGGCGCCGATCGCCGGAGGCATGCATGCCCATAAGTCGGGGACGCCGGTCATGGGCGGGCTGGTGGTTTGGGTCACGGTGACGGTCGTCATGCTGATCTTGTCCGCGGGTTGCGCCATCGGGGATTCGGCGTGGTGTTCCTGGAACTTTTTGTCGCGCACCCAGACCCTGCTTCCGCTCGGAGCTTTGATCGCGGCCGCCTTGGTCGGATTGGTGGATGATTATTTGAACGTCAAGAAACTCGGAGCTGCCGGCGGTGGTTTGCGCATGCGTCATCGTTTGATTTCATATTCGCTCATCGCATTGGGCGGCGCCTGGTGGTTTTACTCGAAGTTGGGATGGGATTTCGTCCACGTCCCGTTTGTCGGCAATTACGAAATCGGTTGGCTTTACATCCCGTTTTTCGCGGTCGTCATCATAGCCACGTCGTTCTCGGTGAATGAGACGGACGGTTTGGACGGTTTGGCCGGCGGACCGCTCATGGCGGCATTCACGGCTTTCGCGGTCATCGCATTCGCCCAGGGCAAATTCGACCTAGGAATCTTCTGCGCGGCCATCGTCGGCGCACTCATGGCATTCCTCTGGTATAACGTCACTCCAGCTTCGTTCTTCATGGGTGATACCGGAGCCATGTCGCTGGGGACGGCGCTGGGAGTCGTGGCCATGCTGACCAACCAGCCGCTTCTGTTGCCCATCATCGGCCTGCCGTTCGTGCTTGAATCGGTCTCGGTCATAATCCAGGTCGCGTCCAAGAAGATCCGCAAGAAGAAAGTGTTCTTGAGCGCGCCGGTACACCACCATCTGCAAGCCATCGGCTGGAAAGAATCTCAGATCGTATTCCGCGTCTGGCTCATCTCCATGTTCTCTGCCGGCGTCGGCGTGGTTTTGGCGCTCATCGATCGGATGTAGTTTATGCGGCAAGTAGCGGCAATCGACAAAAAGTTCCTGGCGCTGGTCGCCGGCTTGTCGATTTTCGGCTTGCTCATGCTTTTATCCGCCAGCGGGCCGCTGGGCCTGCAGCGCTTCGGAGATACCTGGTTCTTCTTCAAACAGCAGTTGACCAAAGGTTTCATCCCCGGCATTTTCCTGTTCTTCATCTTTTCCCGCATCGATTACCGCAAGCTCCAGCCATTGGCCATACCGGCGCTGATTGCATCCGTGGTCCTGCTCATATTGGTCTATATCCCTGGTGTCGGTCTGAGGTTCGGCGGCGCCGGCCGCTGGGTCAACCTGTGGTTCATCTCTTTCCAGCCTTCGGAATTCGTGAAAGTGACTTTTTTGGTCTATGCCGCGGCGTGGCTGGCGGCCAGGCATGAACATAAGGCAAAGACGCTCCAAGAAGGGCTTTTCCCGTTCCTGATGGCTTTGGGAGTCGTCATGGTCTTGTTGATCCTGCAACCGAACACGGGTTCCATGACAGTCATCACGGTATCGGCGCTGCTGACCTACTTCATCGCCGGAGCTCCGATCGGCTGGTTCGTGGCTTTGGGTATGCTGGGCGTCTCGCTCATCGCGCTGCTCATCAAAATCACGCCTTACCGCGCTGCGCGTTTCATGACTTTCCTGCATCCGGAACTGGATCCGCAAGGCATCGGCTACCATATTAACCAGGCTTTCTTGGCCATCGGATCAGGCGGCTTGTTCGGCGTCGGCTACGGCCATTCGCGCCAGAAATACCTCTATTTGCCAGAAGTGAACGGCGACTCCATCTTCGCGGTCATGGCAGAGGAGTTGGGCTTCTTTATCATGGTCGGTTTCTTGGCGGCCATGGCGCTGCTCGTCAACCGCTGCCTGATAATCGCCCGCGGCGCGCCGGATGTCTTCGGACGGTTCTTGGCGACGGGCATCGGCTGCTGGATTGCGGTGCAGACAATACTTAATGTGGCTTCCATGATCGGACTCATGCCTATCACCGGCGTCACGCTGCCTTTCGTGAGCTACGGAAGTTCGGCTTTGGCCGCATTGGCCATCGGTATGGGCATAATGGCGTCGGTCTCGAGGCAATCGAGGATTTGAACCTATGAAAATAATTTTCTGCGGAGGAGGGACTTTGGGGCCGGTGACACCGCTTTTGGCAGTCATGCGCCGGATGCGCGAGATGCGTCCCGAAATCGAGTTTTCTTGGATCGGTACGCCGCAAGGGCCGGAAGCCTCATTGGTCGAAGCCGAAGGAGTGGCTTTCCATTCGTTACCGGTCGCGAAATTGGCGAGGTATCCCAGCAAAAACTGGCTGACATTCCCTTTCGATTACCTCAAAGCCTTGGATGCGGCCAAGCGGATCCTGCAACATGAGAAACCTTCAGCAGTTTTTTCCGCCGGCGGATTCACCCAAGTCCCGGTCATCAGGGCGGCAGCGAAAATCGGCATCCCATGCGCTGTCCATCAGCTGGATTATGCTCCTTTGCTGTCGAACAAGGCGGTAGCGCGGCAATGCAGGATGCTGACGTCATCTTTCGAATATCCTTCGCCCCAATTCGGCGGCGTAAAGGCCATCCGCGTGTCCACGCCGTGCCGTTTCGCCAATGTCCCGACACCCGAACGGGCAGAAGCTGCTGAGGCGTTGGGTTTGGATCCGGATAAGGCGACGGTTTTCGTGACCGGCGGCGGCACGGGCGCGCTGGCTTTGAACAAGGCAATCCTAGAAGTCATGGATGAACTTTTGGGCCATGCGCAAATACTGCATCTGACAGGGAGGGGGAAGATGGGGGAGGTAGTAGAACGCCCAGGGTTCAAGACACTGGAGTTCCTGGATGAGACCGGGATGCTGAATGCTTATTCCGCGTCGGATGTCGTGGTTTCGCGGGCCGGCTTCGGTTCATTGTCCGAGATGGCCGCATTGTCCAAACCGGTCATCGTGGTCCCGTTGCCCAGAAGCCCGCAGGAAGAGAACGCCAGGGCGTTAACGGATGCCGTCTCGGTCGTCCACCAGGATTTGGGATTCGCGGATACGCTCAAGACACAGATATTGAAGATGCTCAGTGACAGCCAGAAACGCGACAAAATGGGACGCAACCTGCACCAAAGGTTGCAGACGGATAACGGGCAAGAACTGGCGGAAAAGTGGTTGGGATTGTTGGAATAAGAACATACAAAAAGCTCCGCTTTGATGCGGAGCTTTTTGTTTGGTGCGCCCGGTGGGGATCGAACCCACGACCGTTGGCTTAAAAGGCCACTGCTCTACCACTGAGCTACAGGCGCATGCGCTGGACATGACCGAGGTCGATTTTCGTGCTAAGATAATACAAGAATCCCATAAATTAATCAAGATGCGTATCTCGATCATCGGATGCAAGGGAATCCCGGCCGCCTTGTCGCTAGGTGGCGGTATTGAGACACACGTCGAAGAACTGGCTACACGCCTGGTCCAAAGGGGCTATAAAGTCACGGTTTATGTCAGGCCGTACGCCAATCCGAGGAAGTTGAAGTTCTATAAAGGCGTCCGCCTGATCACTTTGCCGACTATCCACAGCAAGAATTTGGATGCCATCACCCATACTTTTTTGGCCTCCATCCATGTTCTGTTCAGGCGCGCCGATATCGTCCATTACCACGGAGTTGGACCGTCCACGTTGGCCTGGATTCCGCGCATCTTCAAACCGAGCGCGAAAGTCGTGGTCACTTTCCACAGCCGCGACAGGTTCCATGAAAAGTGGGGCTGGTTCGCCCGGGCATATCTGGCCTTAGGCGAATGGACTGCGGTCACCTTCCCGGACGCCACGATTGCGGTTTCGCATTCCATCCAGCTGCTGTGTCGGAACAAATTCAAACGTTTCGTCTGGTATATCCCGAATGGCGTAGACGTGCCGCCGAAAAATATCGATGACTCGGCGTTAAAGGAGTTCGGTCTGGCGCAGAACAGGTATTTTTTCACGCTTTGCCGATTCATCCCGCATAAAGCGATAGATGACGTTATCAAAGCTTTCCGCCAGGTCGAGACTGACATGAAGTTGGCGATCGTGGGGTTTGCAGCCAAGAATCGGAAGGAACAGGAATATGAAAAACATATCCGCGAGCTGGCAGCCAAAGATCCACGTATCGTTTTCACTGGCAAACAGACTGGAGAGACTTTGCGCCAATTGACGGCTAACTCTTATGCCTTGGTCCATGCCTCACGGAGCGAAGGTTTGGCGTTTTCCATCCTTGAGACCATGTCGTACGGCAGGTTGGTGGTCATGAGCGATATCCCTGAGAATCTTGAACTTATCGATCACTCAGGCATCGCCTACAAAGTCGGGGACGTCGGCTCGTTGCGCGACACCCTGCAATGGCTGGCGAATGACCCTAAGATCGTGCGCGAACGCGGCGAAAGGGCGCGGGAAGTCGTCATGCGGCTGTATTCCTGGGAGTCCATCGTCAACCGGACTGAAGCACTGTATTATTCCTTAACCAAAATATGAAAACAGAAGCGGCGCTGAAGGCATTGGCGGTCAGGCATCGGGCGATCGATACGGACAGGCGGAAATTGCAGGAACTGAGCCAACTTACGCTCAAGAACTCCAAACAGGCGATTTTTGCCCTGCAACGCGAAGAAATCGAGAAATCGGACAAGCTCCTGGCCGAAGCCGAAGAAGCTTTGGCCAAAGGCATGGGCTTGATCAAGAAACAGCCGCGCCTGACCAACGAGGGCATGTGGCGGGCTGCGCTTGAGGAATATTGCGAGGCGTGTTTTTTCGACAAAGCCATGAAAGGCAAAGACTTGTTCCCGCCGCAACGCATCACTGACGATCCGGATATCCTCATCGGCGGTCTCTCGGATCTGATCGGCGAATTCGTTCGGCTGGCGACTAAGGCGGCGATCGAAAGGAATGCCGACAAGGTCAATGGTCTGTACAAGACATCCGAAGATTTGGTCGAATTCCTGCTGTCATTGGATGCGACCGGGGGATTGCGGAGCAAGATAGACCAGGCACGCCAGCATCTGCGCCGGTTGGAGGAAATCCGTTACGATTTAGGGATGTCATCTTGATTTATGAAAGAAAAACCTGTCGCGGCCATCATCGCGGCATATAACGAAGAACAGACGATCGGGCCGATCGTCAGCACCATAGCCAGTTCGAAACTTTTTCGCGACGTCATCGTCATCAGCGATGGTTCGACGGACAGGACGGCTGAGATTTCGCGCGCCGCCGGAGCTTCGCTGGTCCATCAGATGCCTTGGAAACACGGCAAAGGTGCGGCAATGATGCATGGCGTCGCCCATACCGACGCGCCGATACTTTTTTTCCTGGATGCAGACCTGAAAGGCTTGACGGTCGAACATCTGAAGAAAATCATGGAACCGGTCATGACGGGCAAGCTTGCGATGTGTGTCGGAATCCGTGACCGGGGAAAATGGGGGATGAAGCTGGCGGCGTTCCTACCGCTTATCGGAGGCGAACGCATCATGGAAAGGCATGTGTTCGAGGATATCCCGGATAAGTTCCTCCAGGGTTTCATGGTCGAATCGGCGTTGAACTATTACTGCCGCTCGCACCATCTCAAATATGGGACAGTGGAGCTTCCGGGTCTGCATATCCGCAGGAAAATGCAGAAAGTCGGTTTCTGGAAAGGCCTGAAGGAATACGTCCATATGGGCTACCAAATCGTGAAAGCTATGGCCATCGTCCGTCTGGCGAAGTTGAAAGGGGAATTCATCTGAATTTGAGCGCATTATCTTGCGAAAAACGGCCTTGGCTGTTACAATTTCTTCTAAATTATGCCTTTCCCGAAGTTCCTGAAACGCAAAAGCACCTACATCATATTGGTTTTGTTGTTGGCCGGCGTAGGTTGGTATTGGTATAGCCGGAGCCAATCAGCCAAAACGACATACGAAACCGTGCCGGTAGTGCGCCAAGACCTGCTCCAGACAGTCGAAGTGACGGGTGAAATCAAACCGGCGCAACGGGTGGAACTGTCTTTCAAGAACAGCGGAAAAATCAGTACAATTAACGTAAAAGTCGGGGATACGGTGAAGCAGGGCGATGTATTGGCTGAATTGGACAATAAAGACGTACAGTTTGCCCAGAAGAACGCACAGGCTGCTTTGGCTATTGCGCAGGCTAACCTGAGCGCACGCATCGCAGGCGAAACGAAGCAGTCCATCAGGGTTAGCGAGACCCAGGTCGAACAAGCCCAAGCTTCACTGGATAAAGCGCTGAATGACTTGGCTTCGATCAAAATGACATCTGCCGACTCGGTTTCGGCAGCGCAGATTAATTTAGAGACGACCCAAAATAATCTGAAGAATGCGGATGCCATAGCCAGCCAGACGACGCAGAATGCTTATGATTCTTCACGTTCGACATTGTTGAGCGCCCTTGGACCTCTGCAGACCGGCTTGACCGACGGCGACCAGATCATCGGCGTGGATAATTCGGCAGCCAACCAGACTTATGTAAGCCTTTTGGGTCGGCTAGATTCAAGCACCATGGACCAGGCCAAATTGTCTTACCAGTTGGCCAAAAGCGCCAAGCTTTCGGCAGAATCAGCGGTGAACGTCCTGTCCTCGGCTTCCAGCAAAGAAGATATCTTGAGCGCGGCAGATAAAGTCCAAGTCGCGGTCACCCTGGTCCAGTCTTATTTGACCGACGTGCAGAAGGTTTTGGCGGCGAGCATCACAAGCTCGTATTTCACTACGGCCGATCTGACGGCCAAGAAGACTTCGATAGATGCCGACCGGTCGTCGGTCTCAGCCCAGAAAGCTACAGTCGAGGGCGCGGTGCAGGTGGTCAAGAATTCAGAACTCACGAAAACGCAGACGGTCTCGCAGCTGCAGAATGCCGTCAGGTCAGCCCAGGTAGCCCTGGATACGGCCAACACCAACGCAAACGTGCAGGTCAAATCGGCTGAGACGAACGTGAAAGTCCAACAAGCGGCATTAGACGCGGCGAAGGCAAGTTTGGATCAGAAGCGTGCCGGACCGAGGGCTGTGGATTTGGCTTCGCTACAAGCCGCGGTCTTGCAAGCAAAGGTCAATTACGACAAAGCCACGAATGACCTCAAAGACGTCCAGATTCTCGCGCCGGTTGATGGGACAATATCCAACGTTGCCCCTGATATCGGGGAACAGATTGCCATGAACATGGTGGCCATCACCATGGTCGGGACGAGTTCATATGATATCGAAGCGAAGGTGCCTGAAGCGGATATCGCCAAGATACAGGTTGGCCAGACCGCGACCATCACGCTTGATGCCTACGGCGACGAGACGAAATTCACGGGAGCAGTGACAGCCATGGATCCGGCCGAGACTCTGGTCCAAGAGGCGGTCTATTATAAAATCCAGGTCCAGGTCGATCCACAGGGCAAGGACATCAAACCAAAAATGACGGCTAACGTGACGGTCAAGACGGCGGAAGTGAAAGACTCGCTGGTCATTCCGTTGCGCACGGTCAGGACCCAGAGCGGCGGACAGAAGACGGTCCGTGTCCTGGTAAACAGCTTGCCGCAAGACCGGGATATCACGATCGGGGTCAAGGGTGACGAGGGCAAGGTCGAGGTCAAATCAGGCCTGACGGAAGGGGAACAGGTCATCGCCAGCGAGAAGGTTGGCGCATAACCGCATGCCGAAAGAAGTCATAACCATACAAGGGCTCAAGAAGAGCTATTTCAACGAGGGCGTCGAGACGGCAGTCCTCCATGGTTTGGATTTCTCCATCCATGCCGGGCAATTCGTGGCGATCATGGGTCCGTCGGGTTCGGGCAAGTCGACTTTGATGCACATCTTAGGCTTCCTGGATACGTTGACGGAAGGGAAGTATATCTTCGACGGCCGCGATGTTTCGACCCTGGATGACGACCAATTGGCCAAGATGCGCGGTGAGAATGTGGGATTCATTTTCCAGGCGTTCAATCTTTTACCCAAGACTTCGGTACTCGACAATGTGATGTTGCCGCTGCTGTATTCCGACGTCGCGCTGGATAAACGCAAAGCCATGGCTATGCAGGCCATCGAATCAGTCGGCCTCGGGCACCGCGTCCATAACCTCTCCAACCAGCTCTCGGGCGGCGAACGCCAGCGCGTGGCCATCGCCAGGGCGCTGATCCGCAAACCGCCGGTGATTTTCGCCGATGAACCGACGGGGAATTTGGATTCTAAGTCAGGAGCCCAGGTCATGCAGATCCTGCAGAACCTTAACCTCAAACAAGGTCATACCATCATCCTGGTGACGCATGAGACGTACACTGCGGAACATGCCGAACGTATCCTGAAGCTCAAAGACGGTCTGCTCCAACAAGACATCAAAGTCACCAACCGCAACCTGAACGGCGATTTGGTGAAATAGCATGAATTACTCCGATTTGGTCAAAAGTTCGTGGCAGAGCCTGCTGCGGACGCGCGGGCGTTCGGTTTTGACCATGCTGGGCATCGTCATCGGCATCGCGGCCGTCATCTTGTCGCTTTCGATCGGACAATCGGCACAGATGTTCATCCTGTCGCAGATTTCGGTTTTCGGGCCGGATAAGCTGATAATCCACCCAGGCAGCAAGATCCAGAATGAACTCTCAAACGCCAGCCCTTTCGTGGATGAGACGTTGACACTCAGTGACTACAAGCGGCTCAAACGTGAAGATTGGGTCAACCAGATATCGGCCGAAGTCATGCAGACCGACATGGTCAAAGCCGGTGACGTCAACAAGAGTGTCTCGGTCCTGGGCGTCATGCCGGACGAGCTGTCCATCGGCGGCTATTCGATGAAAAGCGGTTCGTTCTTCACCGATTCAGACATCGACAGCCATGCGCGTATCGCCGTCCTGGGAAGTTCGTTGGCGGAAGAGATGTTCGGGCAGGACAATGCGGTCGGAAGGTCATTCAAGCTGGGGACCTTGGGCTACAAAGTCGTCGGCGTACTTAAACCGGCGGGTACCCAATTTTTCCAGAACCTGGACGATGTGGTCTATCTGCCCTCCACCGCGGTCCTGGATGCTTACCATAAGAGGAATTTCCAATATTTCATCATCAAGACGAACCTGCCGTTGGCTGACGCGACGAGCCGGATCGAAATCGTGATGCGAGAAGCCCACAGTATCGATAATCCGACAGGGGATTATTCAAAAGATGACTTCTTCGTCATGACACAGGCTGATGCCATCAAGACCGTCAGCCAAATCACTTCGGTCCTGCAAATCCTGCTTTCGGCCATTGCCGCCATTTCCCTCCTTGTCGGCGGGATAGGCATCATGAACATCATGTTCGTGAGCGTGACCGAGCGCATCAGCGAAATCGGTCTAAGGAAATCCATCGGGGCACGTTCGCAGGATATTTTGCGCCAGTTCCTGACCGAAGCCGTGCTCCTGACCATGGGCGGCGGCATCATCGGGTTCCTGTTCGGTTCTTTCGTAGCCTGGCTGGCCATCCAGATCATCAACCAATACCAGCCGGGATGGGTCTTCATCATATCGTATTTCGGCGCTGGGCTGGGTTTCGTGGTCTCGACTTTGATCGGTCTGGTCTTCGGATATCTGCCAGCGCGCCGAGCGGCAAAACTCCAGCCGATTGAAGCCATGCGCCACGAATGATCTTATGCATTTCCGCGACACCATCCGCTTGAGCTACAAGAGCATATCCATCAACAAAGGACGGGCGGCTTTGACCATGCTCGGCATAATCATCGGCGTGGCTTCGGTCATCCTTATGATTTCAGTCGGAGGTGGCGCACAACGATATATCCTGTCGCAGGTCGCTTCCTTCGGTTCTGACCTTATTTTCATCCGAAACGGGCCGGGTGACGGCAAGCAGTCGTCTGGACCACCGACGACGGCCGTCAAACAGGTCCTGACGTTGGAAAACTACGATAAGATCAAACAACAGAGTTGGGTCATGGCAGTCGGGGCATACGTCTATTCCTCATTGGTCGTAGAATACTCAGGCGCCAATTATACTACCCAAGTCGCCGGCTGCACGGAATCGGACATGAGCATCTTCAATACCGAGCTTGAGGGCGGAAGTTTTTTGTCCTCGGATATGGTGGATTCAGCGACGCACGATGCCGTCTTGGGGCATGATATCGCCCACGATCTATTCGGCAACGAAGATCCGGTCGGCAAACGCATCAAGATAAAGAAAGATTCTTACCGCGTGATCGGAGTCGTGAAACCGGCTGGCACGAGATTCTTCACCAACCTGGATCGGCAGGTCTATGTGCCGGTTTCGACGCTAATGCGCCAGTTGAATATCGAAAGATTGCAGTTCGTCACGGTCAAGATCGGCAAGACTAACCCGAATGACGCCAAGGAAAGGCTGCGCATTTTGATACGCGAGCAGAACAAGCTTGATAATCCGACAGGGGATTTGGCAAAGGACGATTTTTTCATTGCATCGCAGGAGGACACGATGGAGCGGGCCGGAGTCATCGGTACGGTTCTGCAGGTGCTACTGAGTTCGATTGCGGCGATTTCTCTCGTCGTGGGCGGAGTCGGCATCATGAACATCATGTACGTCTCGGTCACGGAGCGGACGCGTGAGATCGGTTTGCGCAAAGCCATCGGAGCCAAACGCAGCGACATCCTCAAGCAATTCCTGTACGAAGCCATCATGATTTCCGTATTCGCCGGAATCTTGGGGGCTCTGGCCGGTTTGGTGGTTTCGTGGCTCGGCCTCTACGCGCTTTCAAAGTACCAATCAGGCTGGTCTTTCACCATGCCCTGGAATGGCATGGCATTGGGTTTCGGCGTTTCCGCGGCCATCGGCATCATTTTCGGGTATTTCCCGGCACGGACAGCAGCCAAGCTTAGTCCGATAGAAGCTTTGAGGTATGAGTAATCTTTGGTACGTGTCTTTCCTTGAGGTCGGCTTGATTGTTTTTTTGTCGGTCATGGGCGTTTACGCCCTATTTTCTTTGATCGCGATCATCTCTTTCGCGCCATACGTCCACTCAGGCAAAAAGAAAATACTCACCATGCTGGACATAGCGAATCTGGCGGCAGGCGACAGGATCCTGGATCTCGGTTCTGGGAATGGTGATTTGTGCATCCTGGCTGCCCAAAGGGGAACGAGGTCGCTCGGGTTGGAAATCAACCCGCTCTTGGTGTTGTGGTCGCGCCTGAAGGCGAAGAGGAGGAAGGTTACCGGCAAAGCGAGCTTTGTCCAGGCAGATATTTGGCATTATCAATTCCCGAACGAGACAAGCGTCGTATTCGTCTACGGCATGCCGGAGAAGATGGATCCGCTTTGGAAAAAGATGCGGACTGAATTGCGGCCCGGGACTGTCGTTGTTTCCCATGCTTTCAGGTTTCCACAGGTGACGCCGGAAAAAGAAGAGGGGAATGTGAGGTTGTATAGGCTATAACTGGATAACCCTAAAAACAGCGTAAACAGAGCCACGATACGGCTCTTGACGCGCCTTAAGTGGCGAGTTAATCTTTAGCAGTCAAATTTATCGACTGCTAACCATGGATGAACGCCTGAAAAAACTTTTGGCCGTGGCCATCGAAGACGTGATCCACACCGGCAATCCGGTGGGTTCGCAGCACCTGGTCGAGGAATACGGTTTGGACATGTCGCCGGCAACGGTGCGCAACTGGTTCGCGGAACTCGAGGAGCTAGGTTTCCTTGCTCAGACGCACACTTCCTCCGGCCGCATGCCGACCGAGAAAGGTTACCGCCTGTACGCTGACGAATTGATGCAGAAGCGGCCTTTGGGGAAGCGCGAGATGCAGGAACTCGAGAAGACAATCGCCGAAGCCGAGTCGCAGGATCAGCGGACCAAGGCGGCGGCTAAATTCGTGGCTGAAGGCATGGGCAACGCCGTGGTGCTGGGGCTCCACACCGCTGACACGTATTACACCGGGTTGTCCCAGCTGTTCGCCCAACCTGAATTCAACGATTGGCGCCGCGTCGTCAACTTCGGCGGAGTCCTGGACCAACTGGATGACATGCTGCAGGCCATCAGGCTCAAGAACTTCGTGGAACCGACCATCATGATTGGCCGTGAGTGTCCGTTCGGATCAATCTGCGGTTCGGTCATGCTGACGTTGGACGACGGGACCTTCTTCGGATTCCTGGGTCCGATGCGCATGGACTACGCCAAAGCCTGCTCTTATCTTCTGGCCATTAAACAACGTTTGAAATGAATATGTCTAACGAACTGAGACAAGAAAATCAGGAAGAGGTCCTTAAACAAAATGATGACGTCAACGGTGAATGCGGAAAATGCGCCGAATACCTTTCAGGCTGGAAGCGCGCGCAAGCCGATTATGCGAACCTGAAGCGCGAGACGGATAAGGAAAAGGCTGAATTCGCGATGTACGCCAACGAAAGGTTGCTTGAACGGCTTTTGCCGGCCATCGACCAGTTCGAGACGGCGCTCGCTTTCACGCCTGACACTTCCAACCTTCCGGAAGACGACAAAAAGAAACTCACGAACTGGATAACAGGACTGCAGGCGGTGCGCGGTTCGTGGGAGACGGTCTTCAAGGACATCGGATTGGAAAAAGTCCCGACCGATGGCGCGTTCGACCCTCTGATCCATGAGGCAATGGCGCATGAACCGTCTGAAACTGTCGAAGAGGGGAATGTCGTCAGATCCATCCAGTCAGGCTGGAGGCTGAACGGAAAGCTCCTGCGTCCGGCCCGCGTCAGCGTCTCTAAGCCTACTAACAACCAGAAACCATAAAACATATGTCACTCATCAAATGGTCTCCTTTCTTTGAACCTTTCGAGGGCATGGATAAGTTCTTCGACGGCATGCCGAGCAATCCGTCGCGCAGCAATGGTTTGATGCCAGCGATAGACGTCTACGATTCAGGCAAGTCATTGGTCGTGGAAACGGCTTTGCCGGGCGTGAATCCGAAGGATGTCGAGCTTTCCATCAATGACGGCGTGCTCACCATCAGCGGCAAATCAGAACGCAAGACCGAAGTCGACGAAAAGGATTATTACCGCAAGGAAATCCGTTCCGGCCAGTTCATGCGCCAGTTGGCATTGCCCTCGGGCGTGCAGACGGAAAACGCCAAAGCCTCATTCAAAGACGGTATCCTGAAGATAGAGCTCGATAAGCTGGAGGAACCGAAACCTAAAACGATTAAGATAGACGTGAAATAACTATGGCAAAAATACTTGGAATCGACCTGGGAACGACAAATTCATGCATGGCTGTGGTCGAAGGCGGACAGCCTAAGATTTTGGAGAATGCGGAAGGCGCCAAGACAACGCCATCAATCGTAGCCATTTCGAAGACGAATGAACGCCTGGTCGGGCAGATCGCCAAACGTCAGGGCGTGGTGAACCCGGAAAACACGGTGTTCAGCGTCAAACGTTTGATCGGACGCCGCTGGGACGACGCCGAAGTGCAGCGCGACCTCAAATGGCTGCCGTACAAGATGGTGAAACAGGGCGACAGCGTCAGGGTTGTGATGGGCGGCAAGGAATATTCGCCGGAAGAAGTCTCGGCCATGGTTTTGCAGAAGCTGAAGAACGACGCCGAAGCCAGGCTTGGCGAGAAGATTACGGAAGCGGTGATAACTGTCCCGGCTTATTTCGACGATTCACAGCGCCAGGCTACCAAAGTCGCGGGTGAAATCGCGGGCCTAAAAGTCCTGCGCATCATCAATGAGCCCACGGCTGCGGCTTTGGCATATGGCTTTGATCGCAAGAAGGATGAGAAAGTCGTGGTTTACGATTTGGGCGGCGGTACGTTCGACGTTTCGGTCCTGGAAATAGCTTTCGACGCGACGACCAACCAGAACACGGTGGAAGTGAAGGCCACGAATGGCGATACGCATCTTGGTGGTGATGATTTTGACCAGATCCTCATCCGTTGGATCGTGGACGAATTCAAGAAAACAGATGGCATAGATCTCTCGAAAGACACTTTGGCTTTGCAGCGCATCAAGGAAGCCGCGGAAAAGGCCAAGATTGAGTTGTCGAGCGCCATGGAGACGGAAGTCAACCAACCGTTCATCACGAGCGACGCCAACGGTCCGAAGCACATGCTGATCAAGCTGTCGCGCGCCAAACTCGAGGAATTGGTCGGCGATTTGGTCCAGAAGACGCTCGAACCGTGCAAGAAGGCGTTGGATGACGCCAAGCTTTCGACTTCGCAGATTAACGAGGTGATCCTCGTCGGCGGAATGACGCGCATGCCCATGGTCCAGCAGGCAGTCGAGAAATTCTTCGGCAAAAAAGCCAATATCTCGGTCAACCCGGATGAAGTCGTGGCCGCCGGTGCGGCTGTCCAGGCCGGAAACTTGCAGGGCGACATCAAAGGCGAACTGCTTCTCCTCGACGTCACGCCGTTGTCGCTGGGCATCGAGACCCTTGGTGGCGTCATGACGCGCGTCATCGAACGCAACACCACCATCCCGACATCAAAGTCACAGATATTCTCTACGGCCGCAGACGGACAGACTTCGGTCGAAGTCCATGTGCTCCAGGGTGAACGCGGAATGGCCAATGATAACCGGACGCTCGGCAAATTTACGCTCTCCGGCATCCCGACGGCTCCTCGCGGCGTTCCGCAAGTTGAAGTCAGCTTCGACATCGATGCCAACGGCATTTTGTCGGTCAAAGCCGTGGACAAAGCGACCAACAAGGAACAGAAAATCACGATTACGGCTTCGACGAATTTGTCCAAGGACGACATCGAACGCATGAAGAAGGATGCGGAGATGCACGATTCCGAGGACAAAAAGAAGCGTGACCTGATTGAGGCGCGCAACATGGCCGAAAGCATGATCTACACGACCGAAAAGATGATGAAAGAAGCCAAGGACGTGGATGAGGCGGACCGGAAGGCCGTGGAAGAGAAGATTGAGGCTTTGAAGAAGGTCAAAGACACGGACGACGTCGAAGCCATCAAGAAGGCGGGCGATGAGCTCGCAACCGCTGGCCAGAAAGTCGGCGAAGCCATGTACAAGAAACAGCAGAATTCATCCACGACCGTCGAAGGGCAAGAGGCCGGAGCCCAGGGCGAAGCGCCGAAAGAAGACAAAGGCGCGCAAGAAGGCGAATTCAAGCAGGAATAAACAACCATAAACCAAATAACATGTCCGACGAACAACAGCAGCCGCAGCAGCAAACGACTCTTCATGGTGAGACCGACGAACTGAAGGGCCGTTATGCCAACGCTTTCTCCATCACTTCGCAGGAACGCGACGTGGCTATCGATTTCTTCAGCCACGTGAATGCCGCCGGACAGCCGGCCCAGCTCGTGGGGCGCATCTTCCTGAACCATTTCACGGCTCGCGACCTGATCAAAATGCTGGACCAGACGCTGACACAGTGGGAAAAAGTAAGATACGAGCGGAATATTCCGCCGACGGAAGAGAAGAAATAAATGTCCAAGGATTATTATAAAATCCTAGGTGTCGAGAAGGGCGCGAACGAGGATGAGATAAAGAAATCTTTCCGGCGTTTGGCGCATGAGCATCATCCGGACAAGGGCGGTGACCAGCAGAAGTTCAAGGACATCAACGAGGCTTACCAGATTCTCGGAGACAAGGATAAGCGTGCCAAGTACGACAAGTTCGGGTCTGCGGCTTTTGAGCAGGGCGGATTCGGCGGCGGGGGATTTGGGCAGGGTTTCGGTGGGTTCGGGGGTTTTGACGGAGCTAACGTCGATTTCGAAGACTTAGGAGATATATTCGGTTCCATCTTCGGCCAGCAAGGCGGACGGCGCGGCGGTCAGAAGCGCGGGTCTGATATCGAGACCGAGGTCGTGTTGGATTTTCTCGAATCGGTCAAAGGTGTGACGCGGAAGATCAAACTCTACACAAATCAGGCGTGTTCGGTGTGTCAGGGTTCGGGCGGCGAGCCGGGTTCCAAAGTCGAGGACTGCAAGACGTGCAACGGCAAAGGCCAGGTGACACGGGCCACGCGGACTTTTTTCGGCACCATCCAGACGGCCACGACGTGTCCTGAGTGCCAGGGCGCCGGGAAACGACACACGCAATCATGCAAGCACTGTAGCGGCACGGGCGTCGAAAAGAAGACGGAAGAGCTGGAGGTCGCGCTGCCGGGCGGTATTGATGACGGCGAGGCGGTCAAGCTGACGGGCAAAGGCGAATATCCGGGCGTAGGAGGCAAGGCAGGGGATTTATTCGTCCGCGTCAGGGTCAAGAGCCACCCGGAATTCACCCGCGATAACCAGGATATCCTTTCGAACGTCACTGCTCCGTATTCGACTATGGTTTTGGGAGGTGAAATAAGCGTCCAAACGATCGACGGGACCGGGAAACTTACGATTCCCGAAGGCACTCAGCCCGGAACAGTCTTCAAGCTGCGCGGCAAAGGTTTCCCGTATCTGCGCGGTTCAGGAAGCGGCGACCATCTGATGACAGTCCAGCCGGAAGTGAAAAAGAAGCTTTCCAAAGACGAACGGAAAGCGCTGGAAGAATTGAAGAAATTGGGGTTGTAATCGACGAAAGGATTTTTGTGCTATACTGACGCCGTATGGATTCAATCATCCACTTTTTCCAGACTTTGAATTGGTCGGCGCCGACTTGGGACCTGTTCATCCTGCTTTTCTTCATCGTCGGTTCTCTGCTTTACGGGCTTTCCCTGGGACGCGACCGGGTCATCGTGATATTGGTTTCTGTCTACATGGGCCTGGCCGTGGTATCGAATACGCCAATCCTGAACTCGTTGAATTTGACGTTGAACGTGAACGACAATTCAGTCCTCAAGATAACTTTCTTCCTCGGAATATTCGTGGTTTTGTTTTTCCTCCTGTCGCGCAGCGCTTTGCTCCGGACGATTGGCGGTTCAGGCGCTCCGGGATCGTGGTGGCAGACGATTTTGTTCAGCATTCTGCAAGTCGGTCTGCTCATCAGCATAACTTTGAATTTCCTGCCCAGGGATGTCACACAGGGTTTGTCTGAAGGGACCAGGAATATCTTCATGAGCGACAACGGCCGAAGCGCGTGGATGATCCTGCCGATCGTACTCATGGCTATCGCGCCAAAACAAAAGAAACCGGATATCGTCTGATTCCGTTGTTTGATGGTTGGCCAAGGTGGTGACAGCCCGGCGAATTTGTGGTAAGAAAAAAGAATGGATAAGAGGCATTTCCAGGAATTCTATACGACTAACGTCAAACGGGTTTACCGCTATCTGTATTTCAGGGTGAGCTGCAAAAAGGAAATTGCCGAAGACCTGACGCAGGATGTTTTTGTTAAGGCATTGCAGGCCTTCGAAAGTTATGACCCGAGCATCAGCCAGACATCCTGGATCCTGACGATCGCAAGGAACCATCTGATAAACCAGATGGAAAAGACGAGGACTTGCGTCAACCTGGATGACGTTGAGAACCTGTTGCCTGACTGTCAGGATGCGGTGGAGAGGATGGCGCTCAGGGCAGATGAAAAGCAGCTGCTCCAGGCAATCGGAGAATTGCCGGCCGAAGACGCACTTCTGGTTCGGAAAAAGTACCTTGAAGGCTGGCAATACGATGAAATCGCGGAACAGGTGGGGAAAAGCCCAGGTACTTTGAGGGTTCAAGCCCACCGAGCGTTGAAAGCCCTTAAGAAGGTTTTGAAACAAAAATGACTCTTTTCGGTACTTATTTAACGAACAGACACATATGGAATGGCTTTTGAAGCGAAAACTCACCAAATTGGGGCATAAAGCCGATCCGGACAAGGCTTTTACGGACCGGTTGGAGCTTCTTTTGATGCCTGGTGCCAAAGCCAAGGGTTTTGGGCTGCCGGCTTGGAAGCTCGCGGCTGTACCCGCCTTGGCCCTCATTTTGGTCGTTGGGACCACGGGAACATACGCTTATGCGTCAACCGACGTTTTGCCTGGTAACCCTCTGTATGCGGTGAAAAAGGGTTTGGAGAAGGTCGAGGAAAAAACCACGGTTAAACCCCAAACAAAGCTCTTGGTCCAGATCAAGCATCTGGAAAGACGGCTCCAGGAGGATAAGGTCCTTCTGAACCGCAACAAGAAATTACCGCAGGCCAGGTTGAAGGATTTCCAGGTGCAACTGCGGTCATTGATGGACCAGGCAGGCAAGCTCCCGGAGAAACAGCGGATGACGCTCGACCATCAACTTGCCAAAATCGCCAGCGGATATTACACGTTACAGACTGACGTCACGAATGCAGGCCTGGACGCCAAAGAGCGCTTGGAGGTCGATAGGCTCTTGGACTCCTCAGACAAAGATATCGAGTCCAGAATCAATTCCATGGATGCATCAAGGAAATCAGAATTCAAAGCTGTCGAGGAAAGGATCAGGGCCAAAAAATAACAAATGACAAAACACCCCTGAAAGCTCAGAGGTGTTTTTCATGTCGGTTTGTTTCATCGGCTGACGCTGATGGTCAGTGCCGTGAATGACGAGGAGAGACTCAGCTCCTTGTCTGACGTCACGATGATGTTGTCGCCGGCTTTGATGTCGGAGATTTTCGCTGTTGTGACGATGGATGGCGACGGGGGACTGGCCGGTTTGTCGGTCGAAGGTTTGAAAGCTTCCATTTCTTTGGCGAAAGCTTCATCGGATTTCCGGGTGGCGAGTTCGATTTTCGTCGCACTGGTGACCGTGACGGTCCGGATGTCTGATACGTTGTCCACGTTCACGTCAGTGTCGAAAGTATTTTGCTTCAATTTGATGGTGTTGCCGCTGACGGATTCCACGGTTCCGCCGATTGAATTGCCGGTCCGTCCGATTACGGGACACATGTTTTTGTATTTTTCACGGGCCGCCAAATAACCTTTCGTATACTGTTCCTTAAGCTGGGCGCTGCTCGCACCGGGCAAAACCTTAACACCTAAACGGCTTTCCAGGTTGAAAGCGTTCAAGGCGATCAGGATAAAGGCGGTGACGACCAAAATGACGCACAGTGTCACCAAAATATAACGGCTAGCTGAAGCGTTGGCTTGCATATGGCAGGATTATAGCATCTCTTTCAAAGAAATTGAATAATTGCTTGTAAAGGTCTTTCGACTGCGGTCGGCGGAGTTTATCCCGTCAAACGACGGGACTCAAGACGACGGGTGGACGAAGCGCAATGGAAAAGCCCTCCGCAGGATCGGGAGGGCTTTGGGTTCAGCTGCGGTGCGCGAGGAATTCGCGGCACAGCCTGCGGTAATACTGCTTGGACATCTCCGGAGGCACGAGGGCGTAGAGATAGGCGCGCGCTGCCTTCTCATCTGTCATGCGGCGGGCCTTCTCCAACTTCTTCCACATGTCGTCGGCGTAAGGCCAGAGTTCCTCGGCGATATTCTCCATCTCGGACTTGAGTTTGCCGTCGATGAAGGCGTGCATCAGGCCGTTGTATGACAGCCTCATGTCCGACATGCGGTCCATGTAGTGTTTGTACTTGAGCTTGCCGTACGTACCGTCAGGCCAGCGCAGGACGAAGCCTTCTCGGTTCTTAGGTTTCTGTTCCGCAACCTCGCGGCGCAACTCATCGAGGGTGAAGTCGCGCCAGACGTCCGTGACGTGCAGGCCGAGCCGCGGTCCGTTTTCGGCCAGCCAGGCGTAGTCCTTGTCGTCGAACAGCGTGCGGTCTCGGGCGCCGGTCAGGACCAGGCCCTGGTGGCCGTGGTAATCGCAGCGGATGCGCGTCGTGGGATGGATAATCTCAGTCGAGATCGTGATGTCCCGCATCCCGACGTCGTACCAGGCGAGCATCTTGCTTCGCTGAATGAGCGGCAGGAGCAGCTCGTTACCGAGCTTTGCGCTCCGGCTTACGAATGAACCGTGCGTCGTCAGATGCCAATCATCAACATAGTTGAAACAGATGCCGTAGTGGCCGTCCAACTTGATCGTAGCCTCGTATGGCCCTTCCGGCGGATTGTCGGCTTCGGGATGTTCGTGGTTGTACAGGTTGAAGAACTTGGCGTACGGAAGGGCGATGAGTTCGCTCGACCATTCGAACACCGTGCCGCGGCAATAGCGCAGCGCGTCGGTCCAGCCTTCATGACGGCCCTTCAGATACTTATGGGTATCTTTGTCATAGTTCAAGCCCACGAGAGGCAGTTTGGGATGGAAGAACGGCTTGAGGAGCAGGTGAGCCGGCGGCAGACCGCTGTTCCGCGCATGGCCGAGAAAGTCCGCGAGCTCGGCGTCGCGCGTGCGCGACCAGCGTTCGAAGTCTTTGACATTGCAGACATGGCCGGTGGCCATGGATTTGACCAGCTCCGAGAGTCTGGCAATCGCGTTCCTGGTTCGTTCCGGGTTCAAGTATCACCTCCGTTGTGAAAGGACATGCCTTTTTTCGCAGAAAATGGCGTTTTTGTCAACAGCCGGAGGTTGTTCAAGCGGGGTTTACGGAATATACTCAAAAAATGCCTGCAACGAACGTCGACGTCCTTAGGGTCTTCTACAGACACGTCAAGAAATACAAGATTGCCGTCATAATCGCACTGTTTTTCAGTTTGGCGGTCAATTCATTCGCTTTGCTGGCACCATGGCTTTACAAATTGATGTTCGACCTGCTGGCGGCTCCCGGAGCGATGTCGTTACAGGAGCGGACCGAAGCGGCACTGCCTTTTCTGTTGGCCATCATCGCCTCCAAGCTCGCCATCCAAGCATGTTGGCGCGGCGTGGATTTTTCGCTGATTTATCTCGAATCGCACGCCATGGCAGACATCGCGAAGTCGAGTTTCGCGTATCTGGAACGGCATTCATACCAGTTTTTTTCGAATTCCTTCACCGGTTCATTGGTGAGGAAAGTCAACCGTTTGACTCGCTCATTCGAAGACCTGACCGATAAGTTGGTCTTCAGCATGCTGCCCCTTGTGGTCTTGACCATTGGCGCATTGGCCATCATCACCTGGCGCCAACCGGTGATCGGCCTGATCATGTTCATCTGGGTCGCACTGTTTGTGGGCATGAACCTGCTGCTGTTCAAGAAAGTCCAGAAATACAATCTATTACGGGCAGAGAAGGATTCGGAAGTTACGGGCGTGCTGTCTGATGCGCTCACGAACAACGTCAACGTCAAACTGTTTTCGCGATATGCCTTCGAAGAGAAGCGTTACGGAAAAGTTTTGGATGAATGGCGCGTCCTGATGTCCAAGGGATGGAGCATGAACATCATCCCCATGATTTTCGGGGCCATCAGTTTTTTGATGGTCGAGTTTGCCGTGATGTATGCCGCGCTGCATTATTATGCGTTGGGCCAGCTGACCATCGGAGATTTCGTGCTTTTCCAGTCATACATCCTGAACCTGATAACCAACCTGTGGACCATGCAGAACCTGATGAAGCATGTCTTCCAGGCTTTTTCAGACGCCCGGGAAATGGTTGACATCCTGCTGGAGCCGCATGAGATCAAAGATGCGCGCCGCGCCAAGAACCTGAATGTGCCCAAGGGTTCGATAGAATTGTCCGAGGTCAGCTTCAGCTACCAGCAGACGCGGACTGTGCTGAAGAGATTCGACCTGAAAGTGAAGGCAGGGGAACATGTTGCGCTGGTCGGACCGTCAGGTTCCGGGAAATCGACGGTAGTCAAGCTGTTGTTCAGGTTTTACGACTTAGACAAAGGCAAGATACTCATCGACGGCCAAAACATCGCCAAAGTCACCCAGGATTCGTTGCGCGAGAACGTGGCCTTGGTTCCGCAGGATCCGATTTTGTTCCATCGGTCGTTGATGGACAATATCCGCTATGGCTGCCTTGATGCCACGGATGAGGAAGTTTTCGAAGCCTCAAAGAAAGCGAATTGCCATGATTTCATCATCGCTCAATCCAATGGTTATGACACGTTCGTGGGCGAGCGCGGCATCAAACTATCCGGTGGCGAAAGACAACGTGTGGCCATCGCCAGGGCGATACTGAAGAATGCGCCGATTTTGGTCTTGGACGAAGCGACTTCCAGTTTGGATTCGGAATCAGAAGCGCTCATCCAAGACGCACTCAAGACGCTGATGAAGGGAAAGACTTCCATCGTCATTGCGCACCGCCTTTCGACCATCATGCAGATGGACCGGATTATCGTCATGCAGGACGGAGAAATCATAGACCAAGGGACCCATCAGGTGTTGCAGAAAAGGCAGGGGATGTACCAAAAGCTTTGGAATATCCAGGCTGGAGGGTTCCTGCCGTGAAGACTTGCTAGATTCAGCGCCTTTTGGTATTCTCATGGCCACAAAGAAAGAGAAAGAATTATCGGGCTATAGCGCAGTTGGTAGCGCGCATCGTTCGGGACGATGAGGCCGTGGGTTCGAGTCCCACTAGCCCGACCATGGAAACAACCGCAAGCAAGCGGTTGTTTTCTATTCGTCGAACGAGGTAATATGGTCGCACTATGAATAAAGTCACACATTTTGAATTTCCCTGGGACGACAAGGATAGGGCGAAAGCGTTTTATGAAACGGTCTTCGGCTGGAAACCTTTTGAATGGGAGCAGTTTGGCTACACCAGCTGGCAAACCGGTCCGACGGACGAAAAGATGCAACCGAAGGAATACGGCTTCATCAATGGCGGATCCAGCAAGCGAGATCCGCAAATGCCTTATCCGATGTTTTATGTGGATGTGACGGATATCGATTCGACTTTGGAACAGGTGACGGCGCATGGCGGTTCCGTGGTCCGCGGCAAAACCCCGCTCGGCGAAGGAGGGTCCATGGGTTTTCTGGCATGGTTCAAGGATTCGGAAGGAAATATCCTCGGACTCTCGCAATACAAAAGACCTGAGTAATCGGCAAATGATGATTAGGCGGATTATTCAACAGGACCGTGCTGAAGGCACGGTTCTGTGTTACAATTCCGCTTGATTTATGAGCCACAAAAACACGCATAGCTATTGGGTGGAAGAGGCCGGACTTGGCGTGGTTTTGGCCAGTTTGATCATGCTCATCGCGGCTCCGGCTGTCGTGTACGCCACAGACAGCGCCACGGGTGATTTTTCTGGTACGCTGAACCAGATATCGCAATCGATAACTGATTTGAAGAACCAGATATCGACACTGGGTTCAAAATTCGACACCTTCAGCTCCAAATTGGATTCGCTGAACAGCAGGGTCGAAACCTTGGCCTTGGCTAACATGGATTCGAATGTCACCGCGCCCGGTATGGCTGAGTGTTTGGCTGTTTGCCGCAATTCAGCTGCGACATGCTTATCCGCGAAGCCAGTAAGTGCCAGGGGCGGCACTTCTCCCATAGCGGCACCGACAAATAGCGCGGCTACAAAAAGTGCCTGCTTGAGCCAATCGGGAAGTTGTATCCAGAATTGCCGACCGCAAAATACTGCTGTTTCCTGCGACACGAGCTGCGCTGTCCAGCTCGGCGCGTGCGTAAGAGGAGCCGGGAGCGATATCGCGGCCATCCAAGCCTGCCGAGCGACCAACGAAAAATGCTTGGTCACTGCCTGCTCGCCCCAAAAGGTAGCAATCGGCAGCCAACAGGTTTCCGTCACCTTAGTTTTGCCCCCGGGAACTTGCCAGAGCCAATGTTCACTCGAATATTCCATCTGCAGCCAAGGCGCCAGGTTCGATCAGGTATCGTTGGACGAGTGCGGAAAAGCTAGGCAGACGTGTTCGCAAGTGGCGTGCCAAGGTCCGGCACAGGCTCCGACTCCGGGAACCTCGTCTACGAATAACGCCCAAACGCCACGCAACATCGCTTGTGAAAATACGTGCACGGATTCATATTATCGTTGCAAGCAAAGCGCAGGAGATAACCAAGATGCTATCGGAGTCTGCGGCAATACCTATGGCACATGCCGCAACCAGTGCCTGATCCAAAGCGGGGGAGGATTCGGGACAGGAGGCGCAGCGGCACCTGGGATGTGACATTTACCAATAAAGGTCCTTCGACTTCTCTCCGCTTCGCTCAGGACGACGAGTATGCATAATTGACCTAAACCCAAAAGGCCGATACGCTCTTTTGGATATGGAGAAAAAAATTGAGCATCTGGCCATAATCATGGACGGCAACCGCCGTTGGGCCAAAGACAGGGGATTGGCGCCTTGGAAAGGCCATGAAGCAGGCTATGAACGGTTGAAGCAGATTGGTGAAGCCTGCTTGGCGCGCGGCATCAAGGACCTGACGGTTTTCGCGTTTTCGACAGAGAACTGGAAACGGACGCAAGAGGAAGTCGGGTTTTTGATGGGATTGTTCGAAAAAGCGCTGACGGTTGAGCTGGATTATTTTGCATCCAGAAACCTTCGTCTGCGCATCCTGGGACGGCGTGAGGGATTGGGCGACAAGCTCGTGAAAATCATCGAGAATGCGGAAAAGACAACTGCCGAGAATACAGCAGGGACGCTGGCTTTATGCATCAATTATGGAGGCCGTCCGGAAATCGTGGACGCATGCAAGAAGTTGATCGCCGAGGGCGTAACCCCGGAAGAAGTCACGGAAGAGGCGATAGCCAAACGTCTTTATTGGCCGGATATGCCGGATCCGGATTTGATCATCCGGACTTCGGGCGAAGAGCGTCTGTCCGGATTCCTGGCTTGGGAGGGTGTCTACAGCGAACTCTATTGGTGCCAGAAACATTGGCCTGATTTTGATGAAAGCGAGCTGGATAAGGCGATTGGGGAGTTCGATTCCCGACAACGGCGATACGGCGGATGACGTTTTTGACGCCGTTCCATTTTTGTTCTATATTCGTTCCATAGGTTATGGCGACTTTATTCGATGCCGCAAATGAAGCCAGACGCAGGAAATACGCGCCTTTGGCCGACCGAATGAGGCCGGTCGGTTTTGATGAGGTCGTGGGGCAACAGGAGTTGGTCAAACCCGGTTCAGTCTTCAGGACCATGATCGAATCCGGCAACGTACCGTCCATGATTTTTTGGGGGCCTCCGGGTTCAGGCAAGACGACTTTGGCCAAAGTCATCGCCAATGTCTCGGGCATGAGTTTTTCACAGTTGTCAGCCGTGACGGCCGGTGTGGCCGAAGTCAGGCAGGTCATCCGCGAAGCCGAGAATCTCTTGGATTTCAAAGGCCTGCGCAGCATCCTGTTCATCGACGAGATCCACCGTTTCAACAAAGGCCAGCAGGACGCCTTCCTGCCGTTCGTGGAGAACGGAACCATGATTCTCATCGGCGCCACGACCGAAAACCCGAGCTTTGAAGTCAATTCTGCATTGCTTTCCAGGTGTAAGGTATTTGTTTTGAATAAACTCGAACCGGAAGACGTCAAATCATTGGTCCGGAGAGCCGTTAAAGATCCAGAAAGGGGTTATGGGAAAATTGCCATCGACATCCCGGATCAGGTGCTCGAAGAGATGACTGTGGTCGCTGATGGCGATGCGCGCATCGCCTTGAATACCTTGGAGTTCCTGGTCAAAGCCGTCCAATCCCAGCCCAAAGACGGGAAAAAACTGGTCTTGAAAAGCGAAGACCTCAAAACGCTGCTCCAGCGGACGCACGTCCTTTACGACAAGGCTGGAGAAGAGCACTACAACGTCATTTCAGCTTTGCATAAGTCCATGCGGGGGTCGGATGCCGATGCGGCGCTGTATTGGCTCGGACGGATGCTGGAGGGCGGCGAAGATCCACTCTACGTTGCGCGGCGTCTTGTCCGTTTCGCGTCAGAAGACGTCGGTTTGGCTGATCCGAATGCGCTGGTCCAGGCCGTGGCCGGTTACCAGGCGTGCCATTTCATCGGCATGCCAGAGTGCAACGTCATCCTGGCGCAGGTCGTCGCATATCTGGCTAGGGCGAAGAAATCGAATGCATTATACGAAGCTTACGGCCATATCGCCGAAGACATCCGTAACATGCCGAACGAACCGGTCCCTCTGCATATCCGGAATGCTCCGACGAAGCTCATGAAGAACCTGGGTTACGGTAAAGGATACAAATACAATCCAGCTTTCGAAGAACCGGTTGAGCAGGATTATCTGCCAGAAAAATTGAAGGGTAAAAAATACCTTGATCTGTAAAGATTTTATTCACTGGAATAGGCTCTACTGAGCTGTTATCATCTGGCCATGAAGCGCGCCCTTCTGATATTTTTGGCGATTTTGGCCATTGGAGGCGTTTTGGCGTTGTGGTGGTACTTGAGGGACACGCCTGAAAAGGTATTGCGCGATGGCATGACGGCGATAGTCACGGCCAAAACCGCGAAGACATTCAACCTGGATGTCTCTTGGACAGACTACCGAACTCGTCAGACAAGCGGATTCAGCTCCTACAGCCAAATCGACCTGAAAGACTTGGCCAAACCCCGCAGCTTGGGTGTTTTGCGTCTGAGCGCTTCGGATGTCAAAGGCCAAGAGCAGACCGGCGACTTGATACTTGAGAAGGACGCCATAGCCATGCGTCCGCGCAGCGTAAAGGCCGAATGGCGCCAATTGGCCCAGGAACTCACCCAAGATCCGTTAGGTGACACATTCATGCTCGTCAACCGGGACATGTTCTTGTCGCAGCAGGGTTATGAGGAGGCATTAGCCCGCGGCGCGTCAGAGGCGATCCGAAAGGCGTTGTCATTCGCCGTACCTGTCTTCGTGGCCGCCGGTGACATCACGCCGGGTACCTCTGATGGTCTTGAAACCCTCGCTGTTCCTTTCAGGGCCGATAAAAATTCAATCAAGCCTTTCATCCTGTCTTTCATCACCGCCTGGAACAGCGACAACCCGACGCCCAAAGAGATAGCCTGGGCTGATTCGGTCACGGAAATGCTGGCGGCGGGTAAATACCGGATAGTCATCGCAAAAATCACGCGTGAACCAGTGGAAATCAGCGGAGAGATCCCGCAATATGACGCACAAGGCCATGAAATCAAGCATATCAAGTTCACGCTTGCCATCGGAGGCTTGAACCAGAAGGTGAGTATCGGAATTCCGGAAAAAACCAAAGACGTGACAAACCAAACAGTCGCCAAACAGAAATTGCAGGCATTGCCGCAGGCTAAGCTGAAACCTCTCCCGACCGGAACTTCTACCGTTGATGGCGCCAAAGCCGGCCAAGTCTCGACTTCTACGCCGAAACTCATCAATGAACGGGAGACCGACCTCTTCAACAAATATTACGAGGATATGCAGCGGAAGAAGCGGCAATATTAGCTTATGATGAATAGGGGTTCATTCAGCCATGGGCCGGATCCGGACAAGCGTCTGAACTATTTGAGGTTTTTTTTCGTGTTGGCTGGAGTCGCGATAGTCTTGAGGCTAGGTTATCTGCAGGTAATGGAATACGGTCTGTATGCGCTGCTGGCTTCGGACCAACATGATCTCCAGACAAAACTTTTGCCGACGCGCGGACAGATTTTGGTCCGCGACAAGGCTGACGGCAGCTTGAGGCCTTTGGCTTCCAACAGGCTATCCTGGCAAGTTTATGCCGTCCCCAAAGAGATGAAGGATCCGGTATCTGTGGCCCACGCCTTATCTGAGACGCTGGGCTTGCCTGACGTTGACGTGGTCGCAAAATTGACCAAACGGCCGGATGATCCGTACGAAAGGATCGCACAGGACGTCGATCAGGATAAAATCGATGCCTTGAAGGCCAAGGATTTGCCGGGTATCGGTTTCATCAACGTCCAAGCCAGGTTTTATCCTGAGAAGAATTTGGGCGGGCAAATCATCGGCTTCGTGGGCCAGGATGATCGTGGCATGCCAAAAGGCAAATATGGCATCGAAGGTTCGTTTGACGACGAATTGGCCGGCAAGGTCGGAGAACTCGTGGCCGAAAAAGATGCGGGCGGCAGACGCATCGCATCCGGCGCCTTGGAGCTCAAGGACGCCGTGCCCGGTTCGGATATCGTCCTGACCATCGATCCGGCCATCCAGTACCAAGCGTGCCTGACAATCAAGAATGCCGTCTTGAGATTCGGAGCGGATAATGGATCGATACTCATCATGAATCCGCAGTCCGGAGCCATCATGTCGATGTGTTCGTCACCGGATTTCGAACCTGCGGAATACGGTAAAATATCCGATCTGAACGTCTTGAACAACCCGGTGACTTTCGGGACATATGAGCCCGGTTCGGTCTTCAAAGCCGTCACCATGGCGGCCGGCATAGATGCCGAGAAGATTACGCCGAAAACTACTTATGTCGACAAGGGCGTCGAAGAAATCGATGATTTCAAGATCCAAAATTCGGACCACCTGGCCCATGGCTTGAATTCCATGGTGGACGTGCTGGATAAATCCCTGAACACAGGGACTATCTTCGTCGAACGCCAACTCGGCCGCGAAACATTCCGCAAATATATCCTGGACTTCGGGTTCGGAAAGAAAACCGGCGTCGAGTTGACTCCGGAGAGCAAAGGTAACGTCTCCAGTTTGGACAAGAAGGGGAGTATTTTCGCGGCGACCGCTTCGTTCGGCCAGGGCATAACCGTCACCCCGATCCAGCTCGTGGCAGCGTATGCCGCCATCGCGAACGGTGGAAAGCTCGTCAAACCATATATCGTCGATGAAATCATCCATCCGGATGGGCGCAGGGAAAAGACAAAGCCGCTGCTGGTGAGCCAACCTATTTCCAGCCGGGCTTCAAGATTGGTCAGCGGCATGCTGGTTTCAGTGGTCGAGAACGGACACGGTAAGAAAGCCGCTGTCCCTGGTTATTGGGTTGCGGGCAAAACCGGAACGGCGCAGGTCGCCAAAAAAGGCGGTTTAGGTTATGAAGAGGATATGACCATAGGATCTTTCGCAGGTTATGCGCCGGCCAATGACCCGAAATTCGTGATGCTTGTGAAGATCGACAACCCGCGTGATGTCCAATGGGCCGAAGCTTCGGCTGCACCGGTATTTGGCGAAATGGCCAAATACCTGCTTACATACCTCCAGGTACAGCCAGAAAGACCGGTCAATTACAAACCGACGCCACCAGTAACACCGGCCCCGGCTCCTGCCGCCACGGCCCCAACGACTAACGCCACCACGACGAAATAACCAAAAACACGACATATATGAATCTCCAGCGCATGTTCGAATCCTACCTTGCCGGTTGCGTAAAAATGTCTTTCGCCAGGGAAAAACCCACAGTCATCGGCATCGCCGGGTCTGTCGGTAAAACTTCGACCCGGGCGGCTGTCGGAATTGCCTTGGCGGCGAATGAGCCCGGGAGCGGCGTAGCGATGTCGGATAAAAATTTCAACAATGATTTGGGAGTCCCTCTGGTCATATTCGATTGCGCCATGCCGAGGAAGTCACCGTTCAAGTGGCTGGCACTTCTGGCCAAGGCGGGTTTGACGGCGTTAGGACTTTTCAACCTGAGGGCTAAGACATTCGTATTGGAGCTCGGCACCGACAGGCCTGGCGATCTGTATCGTCTGATGAAGATGGTGAAGCCCCAGATCGGCGTTTTCACGGCCGTCGGACCGGAGCATACGGAATTCTTCGGCGATGTCGAAGGCGTGGCCAAGGAAGAAGCGGCTATCGTCGCCATGCTGCCGAAAGACGGCACTATGGTATTCAATATCGATGATTTGAAAGTCCACGAAATATGCGATGGTTTGGATTTCAAACGCGTGACCTTCGGGCTCCACGAGCTGGCTGACGTAAAAGTCAAAAATCTGCAGGTGTCATTGGTTCCTTCATCACCCGAATCTTCTGGCTTGGATATCGTTTTTGGAGTCCAGGGGCTAGAAAAGAGGCTCAGGTTGACCGGAACCATCGGCAGGCCCCAGGCTTATGCGACGGCTGCTGCTTTGGCGGTGGTCATGGCCATGAACGAGGATGTGGATGCGGCGCTCGAAAGGTTGGCCAGGAATTACCATGGCATGCCTGGAAGGGTCAGGTTGGTGCCTGGCATCAAAAAGACCTGGCTCATCGACGACACCTACAATTCTTCGCCTCTGGCTGCATTATCGGCTCTGGAAGACCTGGAACATTTCCCTGTGCCTGACGGGGGCAGGCGTTTCGCGGCACTTGGCGATATGCTTGAGTTGGGGTCACTGGCCGAGGAAGCGCACGAAGAGATGGGCAGGACAGCGGCAGAGTCGGGGGTTGACTTGTTGGTGGCGTGTGGTACACTCGCGCACGTCACGGCCAAGGGTGCCAAAGCCGCAGGGATGCCCGAAGAGAGCGTAGTCACGTTCGCCAAGAGCTCTGAGGCAGGCCTGTTCATCCAGGGCAGACTGCATGAAAACGACGTTGTCCTGATCAAGGGTTCCCAGGGATCCCGCATGGAAAGGATAACCAAGGAACTCATGGCGCGTCCGGATTTGGCCGAAAAGATGCTGGTCAGACATACGCCGGATTGGCTGGCGAGAAGCTGAATGTAAAATTTATCTGCTTGCGGACGACGGGGCCATGCCACGTCGCTCGCGAGCGATGTGGCGCCTTCGTCTATCGGTTAGGACATCAGGTTCTCAACCTGGTAAGACGGGTTCGACTCCCGTAGGCGCTACCAATGAAAAAGAATCCAGTAATTGGATTCTTTTTTGTTAGTAAAATATGTGACCACTTGGCGATAAAACGTTTTTTCATCAATCATGGGGTTGCATCAAGTGCCACGACAAAAACATATTATGCGATAATAGCAACGGGCTTCTGCCCGTTTTTCGACAAACGAAAAACGCACCCAGGGACGAGAGCAAGTGCGCTTTCGTCGCGAGGGTGCGCGAGATGTCGTTGTGGCGCCAGATCACCATGAATAGAGGGATTAGGCTGCCTCAACCATGGCGAAGAGATCCATGGGGTTGAATGAGCGTGCCTCCGGCAGGGGGATCTCGACACCGTGAGGCGCGAAGGCGTAGCAGACGCTGCCAGCTACACGCATCCACGCCGGCGGAAAGTAGTACGTCACGCCGTCCTTCTCACGGACAGAGGAAGAATCGATGGGCGAACCGTTGTAGAACGCCTTGCCATCGGTCTTGAACTCGACGCTGCTGACGCTTGAGCCGATCTCCTCATCGAAACGGCTGGTCGTGATGACCTGAAGGATGCGGACGCGGCCGAATTCCTGATCGAACCTCCTGCTCGTCTTGTACTCGATGAGCGTGCCACCTGCGAAATCCTGGATATTTTCCAAAGACCACCTCTTTTGTATTTCTGATGAAGTTTTGATGCGGTTATCCCAGCCGCCTGGGGTCAATTACGACGATATAAAATAGCACAAAATGAAGTTTTTGTCAACCCTAAGAGCCGAATAGAAATGGCTCATCTCAGCAAAATAAAAGAGGCTCAGTTGAGCGAATTGCACTAGTTCGCAAATAGCCGCATTGCGCGACTGTTTAACGGGATTGCTTTGGACAAAGATTGAACCGGAAGATATCGTATACTGACTATGAAACTCGACACTCTTTCGCACGCTGAATTGTTCGAAGAAATTTCGGATTTGGCCAAAGAACAGGGAATTGCTACCAAAGATACCTGGGATGAACTCGTGGGTGAGGTCTTGGACAGCCATCTTTCGCTGGGCGAGTTGGATAAAGACATGGATCTGGAGAATCTGCGTACCATCCTGTGCAACATGTGGGAGGAATATCGCTTGGAAGCATCGGCAGAAATGGATGTCGAACCCCAAGATAAAGGAAATGTTGACAGCACTGAGCAGCTGTACTGACGAAAACCCGGACAGGATTGACCCACCAAGGTGGGCGTGAGTTAATATCCAACATGAAAATACAATTGAGGAATTTCATCAGCGTTTTGGTCCTGTGTGTGGCCGTTTTTTTCTTGGGTTTCACGACAGCTAGGTTGATGCCTGAGAAGACCGAAAAAATCGTCGAGCCGACTGCCCTGACAATAACCGAACCAGAAAAAAAACCGGATACCGTCAGCGTGATGGTGGATTTTGGCGATGGGAGAATCCATTCAGCCACGGATATCGCATGGCATGAAGGCGAAAGCGTCTTTGATGCCTTGAAACTCTACGATGACAAAGCCAGCTTCGGCATCAAATACAAGGATTACGGCGGCGACCTCGGGGTATTTGTCGAATCGATCGAGGGCAAGACTGACCCGAAAAAGAAAGCCTGGTGGCAATATTGGGTGAATAACCAGTACGGCAAGATCGGATCAAGCTCATACAAATTAAAAGCCGGCGATGTAGTCATGTGGAAATTGACTACGGGCCAACAATAGGAATATGACGACAGGAGGAAAGGTCGCTTTGGCGGCAGGGCTGGTCGGTTTAGGGGTGGCTGGAAGATTGCTGCCGCATGCCTGGAACTTTACGCCCATAATCGCCATCACTTTGGTGGCGGGGCATTACCTGGGGAAGAAATTTTCTGTTTGGATACCTCTTGCCGCAATGCTGGTCGGGGATTTTTGGTTGGGATTTTATGAAGCTAAGCTGATGCTGGTCGTCTATTTGAGCCTTGCTTTCGTAGGCTTAGTCTCAAGTTACTCAATAAAGCATCTCAGGGCAACGAGGGTATTGGCCGTCAGTACCATCTCTTCATCCATCTTCTTCCTGTCCACGAATTTGGCGGTCTGGCAATTTTCGGCCTGGTACCCGAAGACTCTGGCGGGATTAACCGAGTGTTATATGGCTGGCCTGCCGTTCTTCCGGAATGCGCTGTTCGGCGACGTCATTTATACGACCTCGCTTTTCTTAGCCATTGAACTCGGGTTTTATCTTTTCGCTTTAAGGTCAACAGCGGAAAAACAAGCAAAAGCAACGGTTTAAAGTCAATATTTACAACTTGAACTAAGTCTTGTAGGGTGGATTAATGCAATCAAGAATATTCAAGTTTTTGGCTTTGTTGACGGCAATTTTTGTAGTATTTAACTGCTATCAACCTACTGAAGCCCAGGCCAAGGTAATCACCACGAAAAAGCCCGTGGCCGTCAAAAAGCCGGTCAAGGCCGTTGTTTTCAAAGCGGCATTGAAGGAGTCGGCCGCTGAAGAGATTTTGGAAGAACCTGTCTCAAGGTGCTTGACCCAGCAGATCAAGAATCTGAATGTGAAGGGAATCAAGCAGATGGAGGCTGATATCGCAAAGCGCGGAAAAGGCCATGAGAAAGCCGTCGAGGAATATCGATACCGCCTGAATATGGCCTGGGAAGCCATGAGCCTGCCCTATTGCGGCTACGGGAGCAAAACGGGATTGGCGGACGAGGTGCATTCTTTCAAGAAATCTTTAGATAGGGCGAGGGCAGACTTCCTGAAAGAAACGAAATGAACGAAAAAAACAACCGTGATTAAACGGTTGTTTTCGACATGAACCGATAATATGCCATCTTGCCGGTCAGGGTCAGGATTGAGTATCCAATGACGATCACGAACAGGGTCATCTGCAGCCAGGGACCGAGCGGGACGAGCCCAAAAACCGAACCAAGGCCGGATTCAACGAACCAGATCGTACCGACAATGACGGCCAACGAAAGGCCCACGAGCGCCTTGCTGGGCAGATTGGCGAACGTCAGGACGCGTGACCTGACCATGAAGATTATGACGACTTCGGTCAGCATGGATTCGATGAACCAGCCGCTGCGGAATAGGTCGATGTTTGAGTGGACGACAAGCAGGAGGACGCCGAAGGTTGCGTAATCAGCCAAGCTTGAGATCGTGCCGAAAAAATACATGAAGTTCGAGATGCCCCGGATATCCCAGTGTTTCGGCTTCTTAAGTTCCGAATCCGGGACCCGGTCGGTGGTAATGGCGAGCATCGGCAGATCGCTGAGAAGGTTGAGAAGGAGGATTTGGGCAGGAAGCAGCGGAATGAAAGGGAGGAAGAGCGAGGCTCCGGCGACAGAAAGCATATTGCCGAAATTGGAACTGATCGTGGCATATATATATGTCCGGGTCTTGATGAAGGTCTTACGTCCTTCACGGATACCGTCGGCTAGAACGGATAGGTTCTTTTTCAGCAGGATTATGCCGGCGGCTTCTTTCGCCACATCGACAGCGTCTTCGAATGAAATCCCGACATCGGCGGCGCGCAGTGCCGGTGCGTCGTTTACCCCGTCACCCATGAAGCCCACGGTGTGGCCTTTTTTCTTCAAGGCGCGGATGACCCTGAGTTTATGCTCCGGAGTGATGCGGGCGAAAACATTGGAATTTTCCACGACTGCTTCAAGTTGGGCATCATCCATCTTCTCCAGATCGTCACCGGTCAGCAATCCTTCTATGGTGAAGTCCAATTGGTTCGCAACGTAGCGCGTCACTTGTTCGTTGTCACCGGTCAGCACGACGATCTTGGTGCCCAGGTTTTGAAGCGACTTCAGGGCTGCCTTTGAGGTCTCTTTGGGGGCGTCGCTTACGGTGATGAAGCCGACGAATTCCATGTCATGTTCATCATCTGGGGTGTATGCGCCTTTGACTTCCAGACTCCGTTTGGCCACGGCAACGACCCTTTGCCCGGAGCTGTGGAGTGTTTCGATTCTCTCGAATATGGATTGGCGTATCTTATCGTCCAATTTGCGTTTATGGCCGGTTATTGGATCCAGATAGTCCGTGCAGACATCCAGGACCTCTGCTACTGCCCCTTTGGTGACCAACTGGCGTCCAGAACCATTCTTCCCTATGACGCAGCTCATGCGACGTCGTTTATAATCAAATGAGATGATATCGACTTGATGGCAACCAGGCATCAGATCAGCAAGATTTCGGCTGCCTGCGGCTTCAAGCAGGGCTTGATCTATCGGGTTGGTCGCCCGTCCATTGCCGGCGATCTCCAGGCAACACATGGCATCTGTAAGAGCCTCTTCGTTTTTTTCGCCTGCTGTATCGAAGGATTCCCGGACGCGCAGCTTACCGACGGTCAAGGTGCCGGTTTTATCGGTGCAGAAGACGTCTGCATTGCCGAGGTCTTCGATCGCTATGAGTCTTTTGACCAAAACTTTTTTCCGTCCCATGGCGATGGCGCCGCGAGATAAGTTGATGGTGACGATGACAGGCAGGAGCTCCGGTGATACGCCGACCGCCAGGGCCAAAGCGAATAATAGCGATTCGGCGAATTCGCCGCGGAATAAAGCCAGGAATATGAAAACGACGAGAGCCAGACCCAGGGTTATTTTGACCAAAAAATTTCCGAATTCGCGGATTCCTTTTTGGAAATCCGTCTCTTCAGTTTTGACGGCCAATAGTGCCGCTGTCCGGCCGAATTCGGTTTCGGGTCCGGTCCTGATTACCACCCCGTGGCCTGATCCTTGCACGACGTTGGTGCCGAGAAATGCGACATTCAGTTGTTCCTGGGGCAATTTTGCTTCTGATGAAAGCGGGATGGCGGATTTCGGAACCGGATCCGATTCGCCGGTAATGATTGATTCATCTATCTCCAGATCCTCGATGCTGAAGAGACGCAAGTCAGCTGGGACGACCGTGCCTAAATCCAATTCAACCACGTCGCCAGGTACCAGATGGCGCGCGTCGACGCGTTCAGTCTTGTCGCCACGGATGACATTGGCATAGCGGGTGAGTTTCTTCCTGAGCTGGCGAAGCGACATTTCGCTGCGATATTCCTGGATGAAAGCCAGGATGCCGCCAAGGAACATCATTATCAGGATAATGATGGTTTGTGCCCTTTCGCCAAGGACGAACGAGATGAAACTCGCTCCTATCAGGATCATGACGAGAGGGCTCCTGAATTGTTGGATGAATATGCGCCAGCCCGGGATGTTCCCGTCGCTCTGGACTTCGTTCGCACCGAATTGCTCTAAACGGACAGCCGCTTCGTGCTGATCAAGACCTTCCTTTCCGGTCCTGAATCCGGTGAACAGGGCTTCCGCATCAAGCGTCCAGGGTGACGGCGGAAATTGGCTTGAGACAGCGGTCTTTTTTCGTTCCATATGTTTATCGGTTCATTGCGAAGATCGTCAGTACGGCAGTTGCCAATGCCAGTCGATACCAGACGAAGAGAATGAGCGAATGTTTCTTGAGATAGCCGACAAGCCAGGCGATGCAGGCGTAACCGACGATGAAGGACGCGGCGAATCCAAGCGCCAAACCGGAGTAAGTGAAGTCGGTAGCGCCGTGTTTGATGATTTTGACGAACATCAGCAGCCCTGAGCCTGTTATGATGGGCAGGGAGAGCAGGAACCCGAATCGTGTGGCGCTTTCCCGCGTCAAACCAAGGAGCAGACCTCCGCTGATGGTCGAACCTGAGCGTGACATCCCGGGAACAAGCGCCAGACATTGGAAGACTCCGATCCACCAGCCTTGTTTGACGCTCGGATGCGCGGATTTTTGTTTGGCGAGACGTTCGGCTGAGTAAAACAGGATGCTGCCTGCGATAAGCGAACAGGCGACCGTAAAAGCGTTGCGGAAGATGCTGTCCATGGCGTCTTGCAGCAATAACCCGAAAATCAGGGCGGGGATTGTGCCGAGGATGATGCCGTAGACCAGATTCCGGTCTTCAGTTTTGACGAATTTGCGGTTTTTGCCTAACAACCCGAAAGCGGTAATGACCAAGCGCCAGACTTCCCGACGGAAATAAATGAAAACAGCCAGAATGGAGCCGAGTTGGAGCACGGCATCGAAAGCTAAGCCGCTCTCCGTGTTCACGCCCAGGATATCGCGGGCCAAGATCAAATGCCCGGAGGATGAGATAGGCAGGAACTCGGTCAGTCCTTGCACTACGCCTAAAACAAGACTTTGAGCTGATGTCAGCATATGAATTCAAATAATAGCGACGAAACCTGTCGAAAGCCAGCGGTTCCGTCAGATGATCATCGGCAACTTCTCCAGTACGATTTTATCGCCTGTCATGATGCTTGAGATCCGATATGAGCCATGGGTCGGGGCTTCGATGTAGCCGTTCCAAGCCATGCGGGCAAGGCCGCCGCTGCCGATCCAGTCGAAGAGCCATTCGTTGGTGAAGCGCGGGTCGCCTTGCGAGACGCCGCTGCCGGTCATCTTGAGCCAAGTCCGGTTGAACTGCTCTTGCGAGCCGATGGACGGGGCCATGATGATCGGCAGGCCTGCGCCGCAATAGAAGGAGAGTTCGCTGGGTTTGGTCCAGAGGATGTCGGTCTTGCGCAGGATCTTGCTGAATTCGATGAAATAACTCGGGCGGTCAGGGAAATAATCCACGAAAAGGTTCTTGCCCAGTCGATTCTTGAGGCCAAGTTCCTTGATTTGGTCAAGGAAATATTCGGCGATGTCTTTTTTTGTTCCAGCCACCAAGCGGAAGGTGATTTTTCCGTTCTTGAGATGCAGTTTTAGACTCTGCATCACGTCTACGGCCAGCTTCTTTTGGGCACCGGCGCCGCCGACGCTGAACGTCAATGTCAGGGGATGGTCAGATTTTATTGGACAGGTATTCTCGCCAAGTTCCGCTTGTAGGGTCCGGTAGTATTTATTTAGGAATACGCCATTCGGGTCTAAGTTGCACAGACGCTTAGCTAAATCCTTCTTGATGATCGCGCCTTCGGGCCCGCCAATCAGCTCCTTGGGCAGGGGGAAACCCGTGAGGAAAATGTTTTCGGCTTTGACCCCGTAAAGCTTGAGACGCTCCGCGACCCTACCGTTAGGCGCGAAATATTTTATGCGGCTCTTCTTCGGGTCTTTGGCGACCCAGGCGCGGGCCATATCCGCGTCACAGACGACAAGATAGATGTCGCCAGGATAATTGTAGACTTCGGCGGCGAAGGCCGGCATGAAAAACGTGCAGACCAAGGGCAGGGGACGCTTGGAAAGTTTTTCTATCAAATGCTTGCACAATCCGAGATTCTCGATGAAATAGTAGGTCTGCCTGATTTGCATGTTGGGCGCCGACAAATCGCGGCGCGGATAAAACGGAGCGATGCGCTGGAGCTTATCCATGACCTCGAAAATCATGTCACCGAGGATGGGTATGGGCTTTAATCTTGAGATGGTCTCATATACGCGACGGCTTTCGGCCCACAGCTTTTTGTCTTTTTTCGGTATCCCTGGATAGGCATTTGCGGTGATGATCTCGCCGTAGGCCAGGTCGCGCAGGCCATAGGCCGCACGTTCATGACCGTAACCCATATTGACCGAAACCACATAAACTTTCTTGTGGGTGCGCATCGGATTTATCATAATGAGATATAGGATATCATATCCGTCGGTTAGCGGACCAGGAATTTCATGTAATGCCGTATCATTTTTTTGCCGCAAACGTCACATCGATGCCTTCGGGCAAGTCGAGGGTGAACAAAACATCGCGCGGCAGAGGTTCCGCGGGGCTTTCATCCAGCGTATCATCCATGACTTCCAATTCGCGCTGGATCTGGAGCTGGTCTTTGGAACGGATATAGATGATTCTTGTCTTGACCCCAGCCCAATCGAATTCATCGGTCTGCAGGTCATTGCCCTGGATCAGCGGCATGTTTTCGGGTTGGGAATCTTCGATGCCCTGGGTCAGCAAAAACGATTGGTTGACGGCGCCGTGGAACGTCACGACATAGCCGTGCGGCTCTTGGCTGGCGTCAGCCGTCGGGAAAAGATCTCGCTCGACCAACAGATATGCGGAGGTGGATGACACGGAGCCGGTAGGTGTGACCTGCCCAGATCCGTAGACCCTCGTCACGAAGAAGCCGATAGCCATCCCAATAGCCAGGAATAACGCGGATATCAATAGCAGGCGGTGGTCCAACCGTGCCATATCAGTAAGTCATCTTCCCGCTCAAAGAGAGAGAGCAGCTAGCGCGCCTTCCAAAACCGCATCCGTGACCCGGCGCGCTTTCAATGCGTCGCCGACAGTTACGACCTGATGGACTATATGCTTAAGCGATTCAGCCAGTGAATCTTCACTGCGCGCGCCGAAACATACGACCACGGAATCGGCCTTGATGTCAGCCGGGCCTTTGGGTCCCTGGACTCCTATTTCGTGTTCGCGGATGTCCATGATCTTGGTGTTTACCAGGGTTTTGACTTTGGCTTTGGCTAAACGGCCAAGCAATAGATATTGTTCATCAATCGGAGCTTCCGCGGCGATTACACCGAGGGCTTCGACGATCGTGACCTTGTGTCCTTTTTTCGCCAGATACTCGGCCGTTTGGGCGCCGGCGCAACCGCCGCCAGCCACCACGACATCGGTCCCTGAAATTTTGGCCTTTCCCTCCATCAAATCGCGGGCAGTAATGACGTTGTCACCGACGATGCCTGGGACATCCGGGATGTAAGGCTTGGATCCAGTTGCGATTATGGCAGCATCGGCTTTTTCGGCCCTGGCGATTTCAGGCGTAAGTTCGGTCTTGAGGCGGACTTGGATCTTGAGTTTGGCGACTTTTTTCACCAAAGCCTTCAGCAGCATGTCCCAATCATGGCGGAACGGCGCAGCTTCAGCCGCGAACAGTTGGCCTCCGAGACGATTGGATTTTTCGAAAAGGACGACTTTGTGCCCGCGTTTGGCGGCGACGATGGCCGCTTCCATGCCGGCTGCCCCGCCTCCGACGACCAGGACCTTTTTGGCTTTGCCTTTGCGTTTGGCAGCGAAGCGTTTTTCACGTCCGCATTCGGGGTTCACCGTGCACCATACGTCCTGATCGGCGAACAGGCGGCTGATGCAGCCTTGGTTGCAGGCGACGCAATGGTTGATGGAATCGGTAGCGCCTGACTTGGCTTTTGACGGCCATTCCGGGTCAGCGAGGAGCGAGCGTCCGATGCCGACGAAATCGGCAGTCTTGTTCTTCAAGAGTTTTTCGGCCAGTTCCGGAGTCCGGATTTTGGCTACGGTGATGACCGGGATTTTGACCGCATGTTTGACGCCTTTGGCCAGATGGGCAAGTGGGGCATCCGGGGTGGCCATGGGCGGGATCATCATGCCCTGGGCATATGAGGCGTAATTGCCGGCTGAGATGTGGAGGGCATCAGCGCCAAGGGCTTCGAGTTTCTTAGCAATCGCCAGCGTGTCCTTGAGACGAAGGCCGCCGGGGACAAGCTCGTCGCCGCTCAGCCTGACTACGACCGGATAATCTTTTCCGACCGCCTTGCGTACTGCGGCGTGGACCTCGGCCATGAAGCGGAAGCGTTTATCGGCAGTTCCGCCGTAGCCATCGTTGCGTTTGTTGGTGAAAGGCGAGAGGAACTGGGTGATGAGATAGCCATGGGCTCCATGGATTTCAACGAAGTCCATTCCCGCCTTCTTTGCGCGTTTGGCGGCGGCGCCGTATGCCTTGACCAGGGATTCGATTTCCTTGACCGTCAGTTGGTGCGGGACTTCCTGCTTCACGGGATCGGCGATAGGGGACGGGGCGACGCAGCGCACGCCGGTGGTCTTTGAGTTGGTCTGGCGGCCAGCGTGATACAGCTGGATGCCGATGGCGGCCTTATGTTGGTGCGCAGCGCGGACGAGACGTTTCAATCCAGAGATGGTTTTGTCCGATTGGATACCGAGTTCATTCGCGAAACCGCGACCGTCCTGACGGATGAAACTGGCTTCCAGGATCATCATGCCCACGCCACCCTTAGCTATCGATTCGATATGGTCCACGTAACGCTGGGTGACGCAGCCGTTCTCGTCAGCATAATTCCTGACCATCGGCGGCATGACTAAACGGTTTTTGAGTTTGAGATTTCCAATCTTACCGGGCGTAAAAAGAAGTGGATATGGCATATGTTTACGACATTGTACGGCATTTCGGCCAGATGGTGAATAACTGTTTATTATAAAGGTCCTTCGACAAGCTTAGGACGTCGGAAAAAATTGTCGTCCTGAGCGAAGCAAAGCGGAGTCGAAGGACCTTTATAAGGCATATTTTTTCCTATTTTTCCGCTTAACCATGCACTCTTGACGGAATTCTAAGGTTATGATTAGCTCATATATCCTCTAATAAAGGATTGCTCATTCTACGCTTGCCGCACAGGCAAGATTGGCTCAGCCACACAACATCTGGATCGGATTCAGCGCCTTGTGCGCCCTGTCCGACATCCTCCGTCTGGAGCGCAAGCTCGGCGGAGTCTAACGGTACTTGTACCGTCACTCAAACCCGAGTTCGCCAACTCCAGAAAGGAGGCGTAAATGTTGAACTGAATCAATCAGCCTGCTGACGGGCCGACATCAAATCGGCCCGCACATACCCCAACCCCTCTCAAAAAACGGAGACCTGCACAGGCCTCCGTTATTCGTTTTCACCGCACAAAAACATTATCAAAACGTATCAAGTTAGCAGATGGGCTGTGGATTGACAAATCCTTGTTTTTCTGCTTTACTACAACTTGTCAGCGAGACCCGTGGTGGGTCTTGCGATAGGTGGGGGATTTTGCCTCAACCTAGCTCTTTACAACGAGAGGTTCAGTATGAAAAAGCAGACCCTGCGGATGCTGAGCTGGGCCGCTGGGGCCCTGCTCGTGACTTTCAACGCGTTCGTCATTCCCGGTTGCGGGAGCGACGACTCACCCAGCCAGATCGTCCAGACGGGCGGTAGCGCTGGCACGGTCCAGACCGGCGGCTCAGGAGGAACTGGCGGAAGCGCCGGTTCATCTGGGACGGGCGGAATCGGCGGTGTCGGCGGAAGCTCGGGAACGGGCGGAACCAACACTGGCGGCACCGGGTCCAAGGACTCGGGTGTCGATGCTGATGCGGGCGGTGCTTCAGGAGAAGGCGGAGAAGCCGGATTCGGAAGCAAGCCTGGATACGACGGCGGCGACGCCAACGACGGTGCTGCTGGATTCTCCAGCGCGCCGAACGATGACGGCGGCGACGCGGACACGGGTTCTGGCGGATCGTCTGGCACAGGAGGTTCGGGCGGCACAGGTGGAACGGTTGTCGTTCCGTGTCCGGCCGATTGCTCTGGCCACGGTTCATGCGACACGTCCAACGGCACGTGCACTTGCAGCACCGGTTTCGATGGTGCGGCATGCGATACGTGCAAGACCGGGTACAAGAACTACCCGACGTGCTACGCCATCCTGTCATGCCCGGCGAATTGCTCAGGTCACGGGACCTGCAATGACCAGACCGGCTCCTGCAGCTGCAACACGGGTTTCCAGTCTCCGGACTGTGGCTCGTGCGCGACCGGCTACGCCAATTACCCCACCTGTTACCAGGTGACGACGTGCCCGGGGAACAACTGCAGCGGTCATGGCACCTGCAATAACCAGACAGGCGTGTGCGCCTGCGCGACCGGTTTCGACGGCGCTGGTTGTGACGTGTGTGCGGCGGGGTACAAGAACTACCCGACGTGCTACGCCATCCAGTCATGCCCGGCGAATTGCTCAGGTCACGGGACCTGCAATGACCAGACCGGAGCTTGCTCTTGCAGCACAGGGTACGACACGGCGACCTGCGGCGCTTGCGCCAATGGCTACACCGGCTATCCCAACTGCCAAGTCGCACCGCAGCCGTTCGCTTGCGTGAATCCGACGCGCAACACGGCGTTCGACTCATTCCAGATCGACGGCATTCCTTCGTGGCTCGCTGGTGGAATCTGGGGAACCAGCAACACCAACGTCTACGTCGGAGCGCAGAACTACACGAAGGGCAAGATTGCGCACTGGAACGGAAGCCAGTGGCTGCCCGAAGATCTGACACCAGCGCCTCGTACGATTTACGACGTGTGGGGAACGAGTGACAACGACGTGTGGGTAGCAGCGACCGACACCAACTCCAATGGCCTGCTTTTCCACAAGCAGAACGGGGAATGGACTGACGACCCGAACAAGCCTAGCGCCAAGTCGTTCCAAAGCGTTTGGGGCCCGAGTGCCTCTGACGTGTTCGCGGCTGGTGCTGGCGCAGGTTGGGTGCCGAAGGTCTGGCGCAGGTCGGGAACCACCTGGTCTTCGATGACAACGCCGTCCTTCACCGGACCGACGATGTACTACAAGATCTGGGGCCTGGATGCGAACCACGTTTTCGTTCCTGGTTTCCATGATCAGTACGACAACGGCAACAACAAGGGCATCCTCCTGTATTTCGACGGTAGCTCTTGGACTTCGGTCCAAGTGCCGGCTGACTGCCGGGAGCTGCGTTCGATTCATGGTACCTCCTTCGGTGATTTGTGGGCGTCAGGCATCACGACTTCCGGTAAGGGCGTTGTGTATCGCATCACGAACAACCTGGCGACATGGACGCCCTACGTCAACCAGAGCCTATACGGCTACTCAGCGATTTTGTCAGTACGGGCCGGAACGGTTCTTGCAAGCGGTGCCTCTGAACCGCTTCAGGCAGGTAATCTGAAGCTAACGACGATTGATCAGGTTGGCTCGCCCATCACTTATGCTGCGGATGGAAAGGCGTATGGCGGAGCTACGTCAATCTGGCACAGTTCAGGAAAGGCCTGGTTCGTGAGCATCTCAGATAACGGCCAGGTGTACCCGTCGGGAGTTTACACGCTCGACTGCAACTGAACCTTAACCCTAGCCCCGCGGAATGGAAGGGGTGGACTCATCTGTCCACCCTAACCAGCCCGCGGGTTTTCTTTTTTCTCAATCAAACACGATTGGTTCTTCGCCCCTTCAAATCAATGTGCTATAATGCTTGTAATATGAAGCGCTCAAATTTGCGTTATATAGTTCCGTTATCAATTGTAGCTACGTTGGGTATCGTAATTGCAGCTGAAGCCGCTTTTAATGGCCCACCCTGCAGCAGTCCACAAAGCTGCAACGTAGATGGTGTTATTTGGAATAAATTCGGTGGCGGCACTCAAAGCAATGCCGCTATAAACATTGACGGAACCGCAAAAATTGGAAATGATGTTTATTTATCAAATGGGAAAGCTTTAAGGATTGATAATTCTGGTGCGTCAACTTATAACGTCGGAAATTGGGGTGGTGCTGGCGGAACATTACAACCTCTCACGTACACCATTTACGGAGACATGAAATTAAACAGTTTTGCTCCGGGAGGTGCGGGACGGAAGGGTCAGATGGATGCTGATTGGTATTGTATCAGCGGCGCCAACTGTATCAACGCTTGGCCTTCAGGCGGCGGTGGCGGAGTAACCCAGCTGACGGCAGGTACGGGTGTTACTTTGAATCCAGCAGGGGGCACGGGCAACGTTACGGTTAATGTCGCTGATCTCTACGTGAATACGACAGGGGATACGATGAATGGCAATCTGACGATGAGTAATGCTTACGTGAATACTACCAATCTTGGTGGTTATGGGTCTTACGGGTGGGGAGTTATTGGCGCTTATGGCAGAGGTTATGGCGTTGTGGGTAAAGGTATTTCAGGTTATGCCGGAGCTGATGTGACGAACGGTTATGCTGGGCATTTTGATGCACAGAATGCCGCAGGAACTTCTTGGGGCATCTATTCGAGAGGTTCGGTTGGAGGCGGTTCCGGTCTGTTCGTGAATGCAGGAACGACCCAGTCTGTAGAGCTTACGAACTCACTCGGAAATGCTTTGGTCGTAAATGGTCCGACTGCTTTAACTGGAGCCACTACGGTCAACGGAAAACTAACGGTAGTTAATCCTAATCAGATTTGCCTAGGTCTTTCTGGCGGTGTACCTGATTGCAGATCAAGCTGGCCAACCGGTGGTACTCCGGGTGGAGCAAACCAACAAATTCAATACAACAACGGTGGAGCATTCGCCGGATCCGCGAATTTCCTTTGGGATAATGCCAATAATCGGATGACCCTGAACGGAACCACGTATCTAAAAGGCGGAGGCGCAACGGGCTGGAACACGCACATTCCTTTTACTGACGGAAAGAATTACTTGCGCGGAACCACGATAATCGCCGATGGAGCAACGACTGAACTGGTTGGTATCGGAACATCCGCCCCAAACGCTTCCTACAAAATGCATGTGCTCGGTAATATGTATTCTGATGGTGCAAATGCCGGTTATTATTTCAAGGACAGGACAACGGCGAATAACTGGGCGTTGTATTCTACTGGTGATGAAGTAAAACTCTGGAGTAGTGTGTCGGGAAATCAATACGTCTTCCACAACAACGGAATATTCGTTGCTCTTGGCGATATCATGACGAATGGCAAATTGAGCGGCTACACGGGCACTGATTCTTACGGAAACGTCACCTTGACGAATAATGTCTCGCCGACAACCCAATCTAACCTAATAATGCAGAAATCAGGTGGTATAGGCTTCGATGGTAACCGCGATAACTCGGCATTCCTACAGCTTTGGACGGATAACACATTCTATTGGGACATGGGTACTGCAAATCGAATGCTGATTCGAAATTCCGGTTCTAGTTCAAATTTATACGACTTCAACAACGGAAGCTTGACTATCACAGGTCGAGGCAACCAACCGTCGTTCACGACATGGGGAGTAACATCTGATGCCCGCCTGAAAGATATCCGCGGAAATTACACTCGAGGCCTAGACGAAATCTCAAAACTTCAACCCATAAGCTATACCTACAAGCCAACAAATCCGTACGGATATTCAAGCAAGACGGTAGGCATCGGCTTCTCGGCACAAGAGGTCCAAAAAGTCATCCCCGAAGCGGTTACGACTGACTCAAAGGGCTATCTCCAGCTTAACAGTGATCCGATACTTTGGGCTCAAGTCAACGCCATCAAGCAACTCAAAGCCGAGAACGATGCGCTTAAGGCCAAGAACGACGAGCTTGAAGCCAGACTGGATAAGATCGAAAGCAGGTTGAATAAACTGAAATAGTTTACAAACCCTCCGCCGAAAGCGGAGGGTTTTGATTTTGGTTGCCTATTTGCTAGTCTATGCGCATGCTCAAACTCTTCAATACCCTCACGCGCCAGCTGGAGGAATTCAAACCGCTCGAACAAGGCAAAGTCAGGATGTATACCTGCGGTCCGACGGTCTATTGGGCCGCGACCATCGGCAATTTCAGGGCATATGTCTTCGACGACATCCTGCAGCGCGTTTTGGAACTTAACGGTTTTAAGGTAAGGCGTGTCATGAACATCACAGACGTGGGCCACCTGGTCAGCGATGAAGATACCGGTGATGACAAGATGGAAAAAGGCGCGGCGCGCGAGAATCTGACCGTCTGGCAGGTCGCGGACAAATATCAGAAACTTTTCCTTGAGGATTCAGCGAAACTCAATATTCTCATACCCGAAAAACCGTTTCTTTGCCGAGCCACGGATCACATCCCTGAACAGATTGAGTTGGTCAAGATTTTGATGGACAAGGGTTTTGCATACAAGATTTCTGACGGCATCTACTTCGATACTTCGAGATTCCCGGATTACGGAAAGCTGAGCGGACAGAAATCGGAAGACAAGGAGGAGGGGGCGCGTGTCGAGATCAACGCCGAGAAAAGGAATAAGACGGATTTCGCGCTGTGGAAGTTTTCGCCCAAGGACAGCAAACGCCAGATGGAATGGGACAGCCCGTGGGGTGTCGGTTTCCCGGGCTGGCACGCCGAATGCTCGGCCATGGCGCACAAATACCTGGGCCAGCCGTTCGACATCCATTGCGGCGGCGTGGACCACATCCCGGTCCACCACGAGAACGAGATCGCGCAAAGCGAAGCGGCGTACGGCGTAAAACTCGCGGATTATTGGCTGCACAATGATTTTTTGACCGTGGACGGGCAAAAGGTGTCCAAGTCCCTCGGCAATGTCTACACCGTCTCGGATTTGCAAGCGAAAGGATTCGATCCTTTGGCTTTGCGATATTTTTATCTCCAAGCGCACTACCGACAGACCGAGAATTTTACGCTGGAAGCGCTCCAGGCAGCACAAAACGCCCTGCGCAAGCTCTGGAACCAATCACGTGATTTGGACCAGCCTGGTTCAGTCCTGACGGATATCGAAACCGATTTCTTGTCTGCCTTGAATGACGACCTGAACACTCCTCGGGCACTGGCGGTTGTCTGGAAGCTTATGGATGGGGATTACGCTTCCGCAGACAAAGCGGCGACCCTGCTTATGATGGACAAAGTGCTGGGACTTTCACTGGATAAATTTGTCGCAAAGAAGGTGGAGATTCCGGCGGAAATACAGGAACTGTTGGACCGCAGGCAAGCAGCACGGGAACAGAAAGACTGGGCAGGTTCAGACGAAGTGCGGCAAGCTATCGAAAAATCAGGTTGGACGGTCGAGGATACGAAAATGGGACAGAAAGCTTCACCAAAATAGGAATAATCATCACAAAAGGTCCTTCGACAGGCTCAGGACGACGAATCATCTGTCGTCTTGAGCGTAGGCCGTCTGACGGCCGCAGTCGAAAGACCTTTTGAGCAAAAAATCAAATCAATTTTTTGTATTTGAAGAAACCCCACAGGCCAAGGGCCAAAAAAGTTAGAAGGGCGACTATTTTGATGAACCCCAGAGGATCATTCCTCCACGGTTCACCGATGTATCCGATTGCGAATAGTTGAGCGACGAGCGTCAATGGCAGGATTATGGCCGATAAAGCGGTCAGGGTCTTGATGTTATTGTTGGTCCGGCTGTCGATGAGCGAAACATGCGTTTCGTGCAGGGCGTTGATGGTTTCGCGCTGAACTTCGAGCGTGTCCCAGATTTCCTTGGTGTGATCCACGAGCTGATCGTAATAGACCTCCATGCGTTTAATCGGCAGGATATTTTGTCCGGCAGACACCAGGCCTCGAATCACCTTCTTATGACCCTGCATGGCTTTGCGGACGTTCACGATGTTGGTCTTTATGCGCAACAGCTCCATGATGACGCCGCGCTGATCGGACAGGAAAAGGCTCTTTTCAACCTCATCGATGTCCTGCGACAGATGGACGAGCATGGGGAACAGAGACTCGAGGAGTGTCTCAAGCAACAGATGGAGGATGTGGGCCGTGTCGGCTGGTTTGTTTTTCTTGGATTGGCGCGTGACGACTTCGGAAACAGCCTTGAACGCGGGCAAATCGGCGCCGCAGACCGTGACTAGACGGTCCTTGGAAATGAAAAAATCCACCTCAGCGGTCGATACGATGCGGGATTTCGGGTTGAACACCGGAAACAGCAGTATCATGAAGACGTAGCCATCGCGCACCACGACCTTGGGCCTTTGGAGCGGTGGCAGGGTCTCTTCCAGGTCGACCGGATGGTAACCGTAAAGTTCGTCCAACTGACGCATTTCCTTCTCGGTGTTGCGTTCCACATGTACCCAAACCGAACCAGGCAGGGGATATTCATGGATATAAGAAACGGACCGCTTGGGCATGTGCATATTGTACCACAGGAGCCGTTCTCCGTAAGTCATGAAGGTGTGGTAAAATGTCATCACTATGGCTGACCAGCTGGGACCCAACCCTGAAAAACTCAAACCTGAACAAATCTTGCCCGCCGAAGAGAATCTCGTCGAAGCTGACGAGAAAGCTTTCGAGAAGACTCCGGAAGCCCGGGATGTTTTTTTGGAACAGGCAGCGCCGACCGAAAAGGCGCCGGTCACGAAGATCATCGAGGGCCAACCCGTCACAGCCGCCCCGGTACCCGCTTTGCCGGCCGATGAACTCACGGTCAGGGTCGAAAAGATCATGGAAGACGGACTGGGCGATTATTATTCCAAGCTCACGCCTGAAGCCCAGCTGAAATTCAAGGAAAAAGGAGAAGTAACAGCCAAAGAGCTGACGGCCATGGTCAGGGGATTCAAAGTGAAATTCAAACGGGCGCTCCAAATCCTTCGCGATTGGCTATTGTGCATCCCAGGCATAAATAAATTTTTCTTAGAGCAGGAAGCCAAAATCAAAGTCGACAAGATAATCGAATTGGCCGAAGCCCAGAGAGAAGAGGCGTCAAAACGACCATGATCCCATTATTTGCCTTACAACTCGACGCAGTCAGCGAGCAGACGGCCAGCAGCGCCAGTGTTTTGCAGTTTATGTCCGATCCGATCGTCCTGATCGTGCTTACGCTCGTCGGCGTATTCGTTGGCGCTTATTTGATCCTTTTCGCCATCCATAGCCTATTCGTACGCCGGGGACGCGCTTCAGTGGCGTTCGACTTGCAGACGCTCCTGGTCCGCGTACCGAAAGAGACGAAAAAGGAAGATGTGGAAGGCTCGAAATCAGCCCAACAGGTCCAGGAATTGATTTCGGTGATGGAAACGCTGTTCGCCTCGATCGGCGCCACTAAATCAGAACGGGGGATCGTCGCCTGGCTTTTCGGCAGGAAGAATGTCTTTGCCTGCGAGATCGTGGTGAACAAGAACAAGATTTCGTTCTATGTCGTCACGCCGTCCAAATACCGCGAGTTCGTGGAACAGCAGATCCACGCCCAATTCCCGGCGGCTGACGTCGAGGACATACCGGATTACAACATCTTCCAGCCGAACGGGATAATCATGGGAAGTTACCTGAAACTGAAACGCGAGTCGCATTTCCCGATAAAGACCTACAAGAAAATCGAATCAGATCCGTTGAATGCCGTGACCAATGCGTTATCCAAAGTCGAAGAGGGTGACGGAGCGGCGGTGCAGATCGTCTTCACAAGCGCTCCTCCTTCATGGAGACGCGAAGGGTTGCGTATCGCCAAAGGCATGCAGCAGGGCAAGAAACTGTCCGAGGTAAAGAAGGGCGGTGTCATGCATTCAGTCGGCAAAGAACTCATGAGCTTGGCCAACACGGCCAAACCGGGAGAGCAGAAGGCTCCCGAACAATACCGTCTGTCCCCGCTAGAGGAAGAAATGGTGAAGGGTCTTGAAGAAAAATCGGCCAAAGCCGGTTTGGACTGCAATATCCGGGTAATCGTCTCTTCGGCCAATGCGGATAAGGCCAAACGCTATTTGAACGATATCGTGGGTTCATTCGGCCAATTCAACATCTACGAATACGGTAATTCCTTCGCCGCTTTCACGCCGACCTTCCAAAGCGGCATGGTGCGCCATTTCATCTATCGGCATTATGATCCACGCTACAAGCTGACGCTCAACACGGAAGAACTTTCGTCGATTTTCCACTTCCCGCTGGCCGTTACTGAAACGCCGAAAATCAACTGGCTGCTGGTCAGGCGCGCTTTGCCCCCGCCGAATCTGCCGACAGAAGGCATCCTCCTCGGCACGTCGGAATACCGCGGACACAAATACAATATCCGGATGAAACCGGAGGACAGACGTCGCCACATGTACATCATCGGCGGATCTGGCGCGGGTAAATCGGCGCTGATGGCTTCGATCGTCAGGCAAGACATCATAGACGGCCACGGCGTATGCGTCATCGACCCGCATGGAGACTTCGCGGATGAATGTCTGACGTTCGTGCCCAAAGAGCGTGCGGACGATGTCGTCTACTTCAACCCGTCGGATACGGAACGGCCCATGGGGCTGAACATGATGGAATATGATGAACGTTATCCGGAACAGAAAACCTTCGTCATCAACGAGATGCTGAAGATTTTCGACAAACTATATGACCTGAAATCGACCGGCGGCCCGATGTTCGAACAGTACATGCGCAACGCCATGATTTTGCTCATGGACCACCCGGAATCCGGCTCGACGCTCATGGAAATCCCGAAGGTGCTGTCTGATGAGGATTTCCGGGCTTTCAAGCTGACGAAATGCAAGACGCAGGTCGTAAAGGATTTCTGGATCAAAGAAGCGCAGAAGGCCGGCGGCGAAGCGTCTTTGCAGAACATGGTGCCGTACATCACGTCAAAACTCACGCCTTTCATCGCCAACGACATCATGCGGCCGATCATCGGCCAGCAGAAGAGCGCCTTCAACCTGCGCGAGATAATGGATGGCCAGAAAATTTTGCTTTTGAACCTGGCTAAAGGCAAACTGGGGGACTTGAACGCTTATCTCATCGGCATGGTGCTGGTCGGCAAGATTTTGATGGCTGCCTTGTCCCGTACGGACATGGAACCGGACAAACGCAAGGACTTTTACTTGTACATCGACGAGTTCCAGAACTTCCTGACCGATTCTATTTCAGCCATCTTGTCCGAAGCGCGTAAATACGGTTTGGACCTGATTGTCGCGCACCAATATATCGGTCAGTTGGCGCCGAAAGGGGATACGGCAATCAAAGATGCCATCTTCGGCAACGTCGGCACCAAGTGCGTAGGTCGCGTGGGCGTGGATGATGCGGAATTCCTGGCAAAGGAATTCGCCCCGATATTCAGCCAATACGACCTGGTGAACGTCGAAGGCTTGAACTATCTGATGAAGCTCCTGATAGACAATACGGCGTCGAGGCCCTTCACCATGAAGGTCAAGTTCGCGCCGCGTGCAGGACAGAAGGAGAAGGAGTTGGCCAAGATGATCGTCGAGCTGTCGCGCTACAAATTCGGAAGGAAACGCGAACTGATAGAAGCCGAGATACTTGAACGGCAACGCGCCCAGGAAAGCCTGGCCATGGGTGATGAAGGGGATGACGAATTCACGCTTTAAGGCAGAAGTGGTAGAATAGAAGCCAGATAGGGTCTTGGGGGACCCTGAATAAGGGTAAAACAAAACAAAATGGCTAAATTCAGCGACGAAGAGGACGTCCAAAAAGAATCCACAGACGTCAACGAAAAGGTCCGCGTCAACGCCGTAGAGGCGAAGTTTGCGTTGGCCAGGAAAGTCATAGCCGATATAAAGGAACACCTTTCCGGTCTAGAGAGGATTTTGGCGAATGCCGACGAAATCAATGATGAGGACCTTGAAAACCTGGTCAAACTCAAACCCGGAGTAGACGGCGACTATATGACGCCGGCCAATGAAGGAAAAATCCTGGAAGGCGTCTTTGACGGCCAGAATATGGTCGGATCCGACGGACACCAGTACGTGGTACCGCCGAATTACGCATCCAAATCAAAACTGGTCGAAGGAGATATCCTAAAATTGACGATCCAGCCGAACGGCTCATTCATCTACAAGCAAATCGGCCCCATCGAACGCCAACGCGCAATGGGGACACTGACCCGCGACGAAATCACCAACGATTGGAGAGTCATGGCTGCGGGAAGGAAATACACGGTTTTGGCGGCAGCTGTTTCGTACCACAAAGGACAAGCCGGTGACGAGGCTGTGATATTGATCCCGAAGGCGGCACCGTCAAAATGGGCGGCGATCGAGAATGTCATCAAACATGAGTCTTGAAGCCAACGACATACTATCTAAATTCGGACAACAGGCCGTCGAAATGACGGCTTGATGTTTTGTGTTCCATGCTCCATGATGCGTGACGTATGCCATCCCTGAGCAAGACCTACAGACCGCAGCAGTTCGCGGACATAACCGGCCAAGATTCCATCAAGGAAACGCTTAGGCTTGAAGTCCTGACCGGTAAAATCGGTCACGCCTACCTGTTCGCCGGACCACGCGGCGTGGGCAAGACGACCCTGGCCCGCATTTTCGCTAAAGCCTTGAACTGCCTGAAGCCGAACAAGGGCGAACCTTGCGGTGAATGCGATGCGTGCCTTGAATTCAGCTCAGGCAAGTCCATGGATTTCATCGAAATGGACGCTGCTTCGAATACCGGCGTGGACAATGTTCGCGAAGCAATCATCGAACATGTCAGGTTCGTGCCACATTCAAAGAAATTCAAGGTCTATGTCCTGGACGAAGCCCACATGCTCTCGACCAGCGCCTGGAACGCTCTGCTGAAGACCATCGAAGAACCGCCGCCGTATGCCATCTTCATTTTCGTGACGACCGAGCTCCACAAAGTCCCGGCCACGATCCAAAGCCGCTGCCAGCGTTTTGACTTCAAGCGCATCCCGCCTGAAGCCCTGGTCAAGAAGATGAAGTCTATAGCCGAATCCGAAGGCGTGACCATCGATCCGGCCGTCATCCAGACCATCGTCTCCAAATCCGACGGCAGCGCCCGCGATGCAGAGAGCTTGCTCGGACAGTTGATATCGTTAGGCGAGAAGGATATCAGCCCTGAATTGGCGAGCATCGTTTTGCCGCTCTCCAGGCTTCCCATGGCTGCGGACCTGCTTGGCTGTTGGGCTGACCGTGAACTCGGACGAGCCCTGAAATCCATCGAAGAGCTGGAAGAGCAGGGAATACCGCTGTTGCCGTTGTTCGATGACCTGATTCAGGCGATCAGGCTCCTGCTTCTGGCCACTGATTCGAAAGAGTGGAAATTAAAGTTGGAGACCGGGGATGAAGGTGATAAGGCCTTGGCGAAGCTTGTAGGGCGCTATAAGCCGGCAGAATTGTCAGAAATGGCGCTGATGCTCATGGAACGCCGGAGAGACGCCAAACAAGGCGCTGACGCAAGGTTCTGCCTGGAATTAGCCGCGACCGCTGTTGCCGTCAGGGCATTGCCGAACAGCCCGAAGTCGGAATCTCCTGGAAAAGGGAACAGTGGCGGACCGACGAGCGGAGGAAGTTCCGTAACCGGGCCAGAAAAATCCAAAATACCAGAGACGGCGTCTAGTGGACATGAAGGAGTGCCGGAACCGGAAATAGTTCCACTGGAATCAGAACCTGAAAAAGCAGAAGAGGAGCCGGTATCTTCGACGAACGTCAATCTGACGTTAGGCCAGATCCTTGGGCGTTGGCCTGCGGTCCTGAAGGCCGTGGACGAGAAAAGCCCGTCATTGACCTTCGTGCTAAAAATTTCAAGACCTCTAGCGATTTCGGGGAATATCATAACCATCGGATTCCAATATCCATTCCACCGCGAAAAGATCCTCGGGGAACTCAAGACAAAACGCATGGTCGAGGATTGTTTCAGGAGCGTCTTCAATTCAGCGGAACTCCGGCTAGATGGCGTAGTCGGCGAATTACCGGAGGAGCAAAAACAGGTCAGCCGTGATAATGCGGCTAATCTGCTCAAGGTTTTCGGCGGAAATGTGGTCGAAGAGGCGAGTACGCCTTAAGGCGTTTAAAGCATCTTGACTGGAAAGGGAAAATCGCTTATTATCGTTCAGCAAAGCCTTCATTCCGGGGTCGTCTAATGGTAGGACAACAGACTCTGAATCTGTTTATCGGGGTTCGAGCCCCTGCCCCGGAGCCAAACAAAATACCGCGCCTAAAACGCGGTATTTTGAATACCCTGGCTTGCTTGCCATTAACGAAAATGGAATATAGGATAGTGCAAGTTCATTCAACAAGGAGTATGGAATGGATACGAAGCAGAGTCTAGTTGCCATGCAAGAAGCCGTACGCAGGCAACAGGAAGAATCGGAACAGTTGGCCAAACAACAGGCCGCACTTATCGAAAGGATCAAAGCCGGCGAAACTACCGGCGACCCTATCCTGGACTTCGTGACGGTATGCTGGAGCGTCGATGAGCGTGTCTATGACCACCTCAAGACGCTCCAAGATTCATTGGTCGGTATGGCCGGTCAGTACATCGTCGTGGTCGAAACAGAGAAGGATTGGGTCACCACCGGAAACGGCGGCGGCTTCGGCCCTTCGGGCTACGATCGCGTCAGAAAGCGTGATATCTCGCTCGGATTGCTCGAATCAGAGCATCTTGCATTCGACTTGGTCTCTGGTTCGTTTGGCTTCAAGACCTATGGCCTTGTGGCGAAATCCGGTCTTCGGAGCACGGCTTCGCTCCTCACGGAGAATCTGATGTTCAAAGGGGATGCCAGGGTCCGCTTTCCGAACATCCAGAAAATCCTTGAGCAACCCTTCGCATACGATGGAGAGCATGGTTCCTGTACTATCTCCGTCATGGTGGGCAACGACAACATCATGAAGTGGTCTGATGAATGGTGCGGAATGCCGACTGATTTCGACATGCTCGAGCTACTTCGGCACGCCATCGTATTAACCTACGCACCACGTGAAACCGCCTGTTCGGTCCCATCCATTCCGTATAAACTTTTGGCCTTGTGGCGGCAGGTAAAGTCCTCGATTGAAGCAGAAATTCGAGACCTCCAAGAGAAGCTGGCGAGAATCAGATCTGAACTGACCGGTACCTCCAAAAGGTTTGATGATGACGTTATCATCAAACTTACGCGGGATGCTCGGTTTTATGCGAAAGAGCTCGAAGAGAAGAAGCAGCTTGCAGTTTCACTGGCCTTGGACAAGTGCCCAGAGCAAGATACTGCGCCTATAACCGCAGAAGCTCCGCAAACTATGGGTTAAGTCAATAAAGTGGTCCCAAAACTCGGGACCGCTTATTTGTTTGTCAGCAATAGCTGTACATGGTCGCTGGACTTGGAGGTGGCTCAAGTCTATCGTGTAGGCATATGGACATCGCACCCAACATCGTCCAAGAGCTGGAGAAGGTGACTGCTGAATCGACCTGGAACCCGCAATTCGGCGCCATGATCGTCAAAGATGGCCACGTTTTGGCCTCTGGCTTCGCTTACAAGCCGCTGAATAAGCAGCAGCTGGCAGACCATCCATTATTGGGTATACACGCCGAAGAAGCAGCTTTGATGTCAGCCCTGAAGAACGGAGTCGATATCCGAGACGCAGATTTGTACTTGATGGGCCGGCGTGAAGACGGTTCGGTCAGGTATTCGGACCATTCATACTGCTGCGTGGTGTGCAGCCGTTTGCTTCTGCAGTCAGGCGTCTCCGGAATCGTACATCCGGCGGCGCAAAGCTGGGTCAGGATCTCACCGGCAGAAATGTTCGAACAAGCGATCCAAAGGGTCAGGGACGGGAGGGTTTGAGATTGGTTAAGCCTTGACCTGAGGGCTGTTTTTTTGTTAAGCAGATAATGTCGACGAACGAAAAGAGGATGAATGCTGACCCGAACCTTCCATTATTTCGACATACCGATACATGTCTCTGTTTCCGCCAACGGATTGAGCGTCATCACCGTCGATACAGGAACAAGCTGCTCGCGAGTCGGTTTGTTCTTCAGGGGCGGCGCTTGGTTGGACGGCAAAAGCCCGGGCCTGGCCCATATGGTCGAGCACCTTCTGGTCGAGGGTCGTTATCGCAAAGGCGCCTGCCTGCCGCCGAAATGCCTCGAGAAGGTGCATGAGGCGGGGATGACCGGAGGCGCTTTCACGGGCTACCTGACGCACAACTTTTTCCTCAACGGGCCTAACGACCAGATTCCGTTGATGGTGACGAGCCTGTTGGAGACTTGTTTCGATCACATTCCCGATTCCAGGACCCTACCCTTGCAGCAGAGGATCCATGAAAGGGAGTTCGATTACTGCGGAAACACCCGGCCGCTCGTCAGCGAAAGGATTTTCCCCAAGGAAAAAAGACTGCGCCAATCGATTGGCGGCACGTCTGAATCGATCCGCCAGCTGACCATGGACGACGTCGAGGAGTTCATCGAGAAGAGGCTTCTGCCGGTCAACGCCACTCTCGTCATCTGCGGCAAAGCCGATCACGGAACCATCTTGGACCTAGTCGATTCCGCCCACTATGCCGAACGCAAGGGTGAGGCCATCGGTCTGGTTGTGCCGGAAATCGAGTTCAAGAGATCCAGCATAGCTCAAAGATCCAGGGAGCTGCATCTGCTCTACCAAATGCCGATGGGTTTGGCAGACAGCGAAGCCGCCCGGTTGGCCATGAACACGGTATGCGGAGACCAATTGAGCTTGGCCATGATCAAGCTACGGGCGAAAAAGCAGATGATCTACTGCTTCCAGCGAAGTTTAGACATGTCGTTCAACTTCGCAGACATCGGAACCAAAGCCGACCCACTGTTCTTCAATGAAATCGAGCAAGCTGTGGTCGATGGTTTCGAAAGCCTGGCGGCCGAAAAGGCGCCCAAAGAAGGCTCGAGCCAGGCCAAACATCTGCAAATATTCCGCAACAAGCATGCCTTCGAGTCGAAGCTGTTGGCGGAAACCCGCGATCCGGCTGAATTCTACAAGATGCTTACGTTCTTTTGGCAGAGGAACAACCTGGATGAACTGGATTCTTTCCAGGTTACACCGACCCCGGAGGCAGTCGCCAAAGCGGCAGAATCCGTCTTTCGTCGCCATGCCTGCGTCCATCTCCTGCCTTGACTCTTAGGCCGCCTTCCCCCAAGGCGGCCTTTGTTTGTTCCCGCTTTTTGCTTATAATCGAATCATAAATCTTATGTTGTCATTTATGGAACGGACATCAAATACGATAGCAGCCGTGATGCTGGGCGTGGCGTTTATCGCCTGCACGCTCATCGGCTCGCAGGCTTTCCTCAAGGCCAAGAAACTTAATGATACGATAAGCGTGACAGGTTCGACCGAGAAAACGGTCACTTCGGATACGGTGAAATGGACGGGCAGCTTCACTCGGCAGGCTGACCTGAATGGCATCAAGCAGGGAAGCGACCTGCTCAAGTCTGACCTGAAGACCATACTCGAATACCTCAAAGGCCGCGGAGTCGATGAGAAGGAAATCACGGTCCAACCGCCGACGTTGACGCCGACGTGCGAAGGACAGAATCCCATGGGCTGGGACAAGAACGGCAACCAGAACTGCGGCAGCAACCGGACCGTGGGCTATGCCATGCAGCAGTCCATCGTATTGGAATCATCCAAAGTCGATGAAGTGACGAAAATCGCCCAGGAGGCGCAATCCGCTTTCGCCGACAACGGAATCCTGTTCAGCAGCAACAATCCTGAGTATTACTATTCGAAACTCGCTGATCTGAAGCTGGATATGCTCGAGGAAGCGACCAAGAACGCGCAAGAAAGGGCCGGCCGCATCGTGAAGAGCACGGGATCGGCGATCGGTAAGCTGCAAAGCGCCAGCATGGGCGTTTTCCAGGTCACAGCCGTCAACTCGACGGAAGTTTCGGATTACGGAGCCTACGACCTGTCGACAAAGGAGAAGAAGGTCACGGCCATCGTACGCACGACCTTCTCACTCCAGTAAATCGAGAGCTTGACAGATAAAATACCAATCGTTAAATTGAAAAACATGCAAAGGCAAGCCGCGAAATTCTTCAGCATTATTTTTACGCCTCACGCGGTGGCGGAGTCTTTGCAGTAGATTCCCTTGGACATAATCCAGCCACCGCCGATGAAGCGGTGGCTGTTGGTTTTTCGGCGCGGGCGGTCAGCCGGAAGGTACCGACTGACGACTCGCCCTGGAAAAGGGCAGGCTCATTACAATCGGACGGGACAAAGGTCCAAGTGCAAGGAGGAAACGATGCAGGTCCATGACCAGACAGAAACCCGACGCGGCAACGGCGAAGAGAAGGCTGAGAATACCGGCGCGGCCCAGCTGGGCCGGATTTTCGTCGGCAATTACGATAACGGCATCGTGGTGACGAACATCGACCACGCCATAACGATGGCTGGCCAGGCTGTGGGCAAGCTCGCCCAGAAGTGCATCGATGTTGCCCCGCGGGCAGTCCACTATCTGCGGCCCGACGAGGCGGCGGTCCTGTATGAACCGTTGCCTGACGCCTATGCCGCCTATCTCCGTGACCTCTACGGATTCAGGCCCATGACGTTCTCGCCCAAGGCGCGTTACACCGATACTTCCCAACCGTTGTCGCTCATCGAGAACATGCTGGACGACCAGGAGCTCCTCGAGAACGTAGGAAGGGTGGGGAAGAGGCATGGCTGGCACATCACGCCGTTCATCCAACATCCTTCGGTCTTCGAGTTGGGACGGCGCACAGGTCTGCCGGTCCAAGGCATGTCCGAGGAATCGGTCCTGGGCAACCGGGTCGCCGAACTCAACGATAAAGCGCGGTTCCAGACGGTTTGCCGCAAGCTCGGTATCCCGATACCTGACTCATTGCACGTATCAGGGTTGAGCGACGTGCTGCGTTTGGCGCGCAAGATCTTCGCCATGACCGGCAGCGTCATGCTGCGCCATGCGTTGGGCGCAGGCGGCCTGGGGAACATCGAGGCGACCCAGGAGCTGCTTGACCAGGCTGGAAACCAGAGGCTTGAGGAATATCTGCTCGAAAGGATGCAGCCGCTCGCCATCTGGGAACACGGCATGGTCCTGGTCGAGCCGTTCCTCAAAGTCCGCCATTCGCCGGCTACGCTATACCGCATAACCCCGGACAGGCTGCGTCTGGTTTCGCATTCGATGCAGATCATCTCCGGGACTTCGTGCTACATCGGCTCCATCGCGCCGAGCGGTCTGCCGACCGATCTCGTCGACAGCATGGTCAGCATGTCCAAACGGTATGCCGCCTACGTGCGTTCGCAGGGCGGCTACGGGTATTGCGGCATCGATTGGGGCATTCTGCACGACGGCTCGCTCATAGCGTTCGAAAGCAACTTCCGCTTCGGCGGGATGATCCACGTGAATGAAATAAAGCGCCGTTTGCGTTCGGACAACGCCCAGGGCGCCGTGACCGTCTCGAACGACGCGCTCAAGGTGGGTAAAGCCACGAACTTCACCACGGTCCACGATCTCATGGCCGACCGCAAGCTCCACTGGGACGTAGATTCCGGGGAAGGCGTCGTCGTCACCATCCCGCCAGCCGGTGGTTCCATGGGCTACGTCGTCCTGGCCGAAACCATCCGCCGTGCCATGGAATTCAACGCCGCCATGCAGCAGCTGGCTTCGGACCTCCCGTTCTGATCCTCCATGAGGGGGTGGTTAACGCCGCCCCCTCTTCCATTTTCCTGATTTTGGGATATCTTAGACTGTGCTTATGCAAGAACTAAAAACCATTTTGGAGACAACTTGCGACCTCATACGTTTCCGCACGACGCCGGACAATCCTGCTGAGATTGAACGTTGCCTTAGTTATGCAAGGGACTTCCTGAAGACAGCCGGCTGGATGACCGAGGATTTCGTAAATAACGGGACAAAGTCTTTATATGCAGGTTCGAACCGAGAACCAAAAATACTTTTCGCCGCACATTTGGATGTCGTGCCGGCAGAGGAAGTCCAGTTCGGGCCAAAGGAGATTAACGGTCGGTTATATGGCCGAGGTGCTTTAGATATGAAGAGCGGTACCGCCGTACTGCTCCATCTGTTGGCTGAAATTGGCCCCAGGCCTGAAATTGGCCTCATCCTGACGACTGACGAGGAAACCGGAGGGTTCAATGGCACTAAGTTCGTTTTGGAACAAGGGATCATGCCTAAAGTCGTCATATTGCCTGATGGCGGGAAAGATTGGCAGAACATCGTGCACAAGGAGAAAGGCGTGCTTTGGGTGAAGGTGGTCGCGCAAGGAAAACCCGCGCACGGCTCAGTCCCTTGGCAGGGTGAAAACGCAATCTTGAAGCTGAATAAAGCCCTGGAATCAATCACTTCAGGATTTTTACCGCATGCGGAACATCCGGATGACCACTGGGTCGCGACCTGCAATATCGGCAAGATAGAAGGAGGTACAGCATCGAACAAGGTCGCAGAGACAGCCAGCGCCGTCTGCGATATCCGGCTGACGGAAAACGACAATCCGGATGGAGTCTTCGAAAAACTGGTTTCGTCGATGCCCGAGGGCATAAATCTCGAGAAGCTCCTGGATGAACCGCTCGTTTTCGTGCCGCAGGACAATCCGATTATCCAGGTTTACGCTGAAGCCATCAAAACACAGGGTGGAAATCCGAAATTCACTCTGGATTACGGATCTTCAGACGCGCGTTTTTTCACTCCGCAGAATATCCCAGTCATCCTGAGCCAACCGACAGGGGATGGGCACCACGGGATCGACGAGTGGGTGGATATCGCTTCGATCCAAAAATATCACGACACGGTCAGGGAATTCATCCGTCTATACGCAGGGTTCTGAGGCTTGAAGGCCAAAATGGCGATAAATCACCGGAGTATTTATAATGGGGCAACATGAACAACGACATCCGAGGCAACAAGAATCCAATCCAACAACGTCAGCCGTTCAAGCGGACTGACCAAAGCTCCCGGACTTCCTGGGGGAAGGTCGCGGGTTGGTATAATGATTTGATAGAGGATCAGGCCGATAACTACCAAAAGACGGTCGTCTTGCCGAATCTCATGCGCCTGGTGGCGCCAAAAGCGGGGGAAAGGGTCCTGGATTTGGCTTGCGGCCAAGGATTCTTCAGCCGGGAGATGGCGAGAGCCGGGGCAAAAGTGACAGGTGTCGATATTTCCCCTGAACTGATCGCCAAAGCAAAGGTGATGTCGCCCAGCCTCAAAATTGATTTCCGGGTGTCAGCCGCCCATGAGCTAGAAGACTTCGATGATCAGAGCTTCGACAAGATAGTGACGGTCCTGGCCATACAGAACATCCATAATCCGGATGAGGTTTTCCGTGCCTGTGAACGCGTTCTGTCTAGAGGCGGTTCGCTCCACCTTGTCATGAACCATCCGGCGTTCCGCATCCCACAATCCAGTTCCTGGGGCTTTGACGAAAAGGCCGGAATACAATATCGCAGGATCGACAAATACCTATCGGAGCACAAGATCCATATCCAGATGAGACCGGGTTCAGACCCCTCGCTCTCGACACTTTCGTATCATCGACCGATGCAGGCCTACTTCAAATGGCTGAGGTCCGCCGGATTCAACGTCAGGAACATCGAGGAATGGATATCCGACAGACGGAGCGACTCAGGTCCTCGAGCCAAAGCCGAAAATGTGGCACGGAAAGAGATTCCGTTGTTCATGTACCTTGAAGCTGTCAAAAGCGTATGAAAATCCACAAATTCATTGGTGATTTCGCATTGGATCATGACGTGTTTAAAATCACGGACGAAGAAACGGTGCATCAGATAAAAAATGTACTCAAACTTAAACCTACTGAACAAATTATTTTGTGTGATGGCCACAAACATGACTCATTGGCCGTGATAACGAACATCGACAAGCGGTTCATCGAAGTCGCCATCAAAAAACGGAGCGATAACGAGGCCGAGACGGCGATTCCGGTCGTGCTCTATTGCGCTATCCTGAAACGGGAAAACTTCGAACTCGTTGTCCAAAAGGCGACCGAGGTAGGCATAGCGGAGATATTCCCTCTAATCACCTCACGCACGATAAAAACTGACGTCAAAGTCGAGAGACTATTGAAGATAGCGAGGGAAGCGGCTGAACTTTCGGGACGCGGTCTGATACCGACCATACACGAACCGCAAAAATTCGAGACGGCTGTCGAACATGCGTCAGACGATACTTTGAACGTCCTGTTCGAGGCCGGAACCAACGACCTCAAAGACGTGTTGATGAAGACCAAAGCCACGAAACTGGCCGCCTGGATAGGGCCGGAAGGCGGTTGGACGGACGAAGAAATCGATCTGGCCCTGGAGTCAGGATTCAAATCGGTCGGATTAGGTCCGCAGGTATTGCGTGGCGAAACAGCAGTCATCGTGGCATCATATCTGTTATGCCATCCGGTTTGAGGGCAGTAGCCGTCACAGCGATCTTCGCTTCATTTTTCGGCGTAGGCTGCATGAGGGAAATCCCGACGGATAGCGCAAAGAATCGGCCTCCGGCAATCCCCACGAAACAATATTCGACATCAAACCTTATGCGACTCACCAGCCCGGCTTTCAAACCAAGCGGAGAACTACCTGTCCAGTTCTCATGTGACGGCGCCGGATTGCATCCGCCCCTGGAATTCGGGGATGCGCCGAGCGGTACGTTAAGTTTCGTGCTCATCGAGGAAGATCCGGATGCGCCGAGCGGGACATTCATCCATTGGGTCGTGTTCAATATACCGCCACAAACTGTTTCCTTCGCCGACGCGCCGGGATTATCCGGCAAGAACAGTGCTGGTAGGACGGGATATGTCCCTGCCTGCCCGCCGAACGGTAAGCACCGCTACATCTTCCATCTTTATGCCTTGGACAAGATGCTTGACCTGAAAGCCGGAGCTTCACGTGAGGAGATCGAACAGGCGATGTCAGGGCATGTTTTGGACCAAGCCGAAATCCTGACCACATATCAACGTTGAGACATGCCTGGACACCTGACACTGAAAATCAGCGGTACTGTCCAGGGAGTCTTTTTTCGGCACTCGGCCAAACAGAAAGCCGAAGAGCTAGGCTTGGAAGGATTCGCCAAAAACGAGGCGGACGGAACCCTCCTGATTGAAGTCGAGGGTGAGATTGATGAACTCGAATTGTTCGCCGAATGGTGCAAGACCGGGCCGCCTTCAGCCAAGGTCGAGAACGTCGAGGTTGTCGAAGACGTGCTTGAAAACTATACTGGTTTCACGATTCTCTAATTTTTATGAAAATACTGAAATACATCCTGGCTGCGATCCTGGCCATCATAATCGGGACGGCTTGTTATGTGGGGTACGGTTTCTGGAAGGTCACGCATGGCAAACAGGTCGATTTGGGCGTCAAATACACGGAACAGACTTATGATGATGCCGTGGCAAAGAAGGCAGGTGTGTTCGTTAACGACAAAGGATCTCTTTATTTGGGTTCTAAATTCAGGACCGAGGGCGAACAGCACATTGACCAGACTTTCAGTTCGGAAGAAATCAGCGCAATCCAGAACTATTCGAACTCGACCAAAGGCCCGTTCCACGATGTGCAGATCAAGTTCCTGAGCAACAACCAAATTGAGGCATCGGGCATCGTGTCTGATCCGCGCGTTCCCCAGACCGGGCCAGTCTACGTGAAAGGCACGCTTTGGAACACCGGTCCGCGCTCGTTCGATATCGCGGTCAGCGACCTGAAAGTCGGGGATTATGTCGTACCGGCACCCATCGTCGCCCAAGCGAAAGCCGAGTTCATCGGTTACGTGAATAACATACTTTCCGGAATCGATGGCTTGAAAGTCGAAAAAGTGGAGATCAAAGACGGCGGAGTAAGGTTCGTGGGCAATATCCCCAAAAAAGTTTACGGCTACGACACCGATATCGTCACCAAATAATATGCCCCAACAGAACCTGCGTTACGACGAGACCAATATGCTGCGCGATGCCGTGGGCCTCCACGGAGCGTCGCCTGATGATTTCGGAAAGTGGAAAACCCGACTGGGCGAGGCTAAAGACGCACTGCTCGATGATTTCAAACGCAAGAAGCAGGGTTGGTTAGGCTGTCCCGACGAAACCAAACTGGCGGAAAGGACGTTAAAACTGGCGAAACGCAAACAAAAGGATTTTGACACTTGTCTCGTGCTGGGCATCGGCGGTTCCGATTTGGGCGCACGGGCCGCTTATCAGGCCTTGAAGCATACGGCTAAAAACGGCATGAAGCTGGTTTTCGCCGGAGGCAACACGGATCCGGACGAGCTGGAAGAGACTTTGTCCGGTCTGGACTGGAAAAGGACGCTGATCAACATCATCTCCAAATCCGGCGATACGGTGGAACCGATGTCGGCCTTCCTGGTCGCACGAAGCCGCTTGATGAAGGCAGTCGGCAAAGCCGAGCACGCAAAACACATAGTGGCGACGACTGACGCCAAAGTAGGTTCTCTCCGCAGCATGGCCAAGACCGAGGGCTATGACACGCTCGCGGTGCCGAACAATATCGGCGGACGATTTTCGGTCCTGACGCCCGTCGGCCTTTTCCCGTTGGCTTGCGCCGGTATCGATATCCTAAAGATACTGTCTGGCGCCAAACAGGTCCGTGACGCTTTCATGAAGTCAAAACCGGAGAAAGACCAGCCATCACGCTTCGCGCTGCTCCACGTGCTGGCCGATACCGAGCGCCGACAAAACTTGCATGTCTTGATGCCGTACAGCGCTAGGTTGGAACAGTTCGGCCGCTGGTATCGTCAAATTTGGGCCGAAAGCCTGGGGAAAAGGGTGAACCTGGAGGGCGATGTCGTGAACAATGGACCCACGCCCATTGCGGCCCTGGGAGCGACTGACCAACACTCGCAAATCCAACTCTACACCGAAGGACCGAACAATAAAGTCATAACTTTCATCGAAGTCCAGGAATTCATTAACGACCTGAAAGTCCCGGCGGACGCCAGGGAAATCCCAAGCCTCAAATACCTTTCGGGAAAACACTTCAGTAAGATCATCAACGCCGAACTGCACGGAACGGCCGAGGCCTTACGTTCCGCCAAACGGCCGAATGGGACTTTGGTTATCCAAGACGTATCAGCGAAGACCGTCGGCGGACTTTTCATGTTTTTCGAAATCGCGACAGGCATGGCGGGACGGCTGTACGGCATCAACGCTTATGACCAGCCTGGCGTAGAACAGGGGAAAGTTGCAGCCAGGAAAATCCTGGGAGCTTGACCTCCGGATTGTGCTCAGTCTCAAAAACCTGTAAAATCTATTCATCTTAATCAATAAGTATATATATGACTGACAAGAAATCATCCCATTTGGGACTTGGAGTGGCCATCGGCGCCATCATCGGCGTGGCGGCTGGCTTGTTCGTGCAAAGCAAGAAGGGCAAGGAAATGATGAAGGACGTGGAGAAAAAAGCCATGGCCCTGCAAGGCAAGCTCATGAAGGAGCTTAAGAACGCTGAGAACCTGACCAAGGAGAAATATGAGGTCTTGGTGGACAAGGTCACGGATTATTACGTCACGTCCAAGGACATCACCAAAAAGGAAGTGCCTGAGGTCAAGAAATACCTGATGAAGAAGTGGAAGCTGATCGAAAAACAGCTGAAGGATAAGTAAAAAGACAGGGAGCGGCCAGACCGTCTCTCACATGTCGAATACGGATTACCTTCTGAAAGCCGAGGCGGAATTACTTCCGCCCGGTTTTGAACATGGCCACATCTTCGACTTCGAACATGACGGCACTACCCACCGCGTCGAAGTCGACGGTTGGCACGCTGAGGCCAAGGAAGCCATCGAGATCTGCCAAAGCGAGGCAGGGGAACACGAAGCGCCAAAGCCGGGGCAAAAACGTAAACTGGCGAATGATGTGCTAAAGTTGGCTTTCCTGAAACAAATTGGCCTGATCGGCAGGGGACGCATCTTCCTGACCAGTGAAGAGATGTACACCTGGTTCCACCGCACGCGCTCTTGGCTTTCTGCTGCAGCCAAATACTACGGGATTGACGTAGAGTTACGCCACCATGAGCGTAAACAAGTCAGGAAAAGGCTGCGCAACGTGATGCGTGAAGCAAGGAGAGAGTCGTGAGGACGACTTATTTGAACACAATTTCTCCCTTTTGGGCCTCGACAGTGACGTCTGCCCCTTCTTTGATTTTGTCTTCGACGATCCTCAACGCAAGTTCGTCTAGGACCAGATCCTGGATGGTCCGCTTGAGGGGACGGGCGCCATAGGACGGGTCATAGCCTTTTTCGGCCAGCAGTTTCTTGGCTTTATCCGTGAATTCCACGGTGATCCGCTTGTCTTTCAGCCTATCGGTGACGGCCTGCAGCTGGATATCAACGATCTGCAGGATGTCCTTTTGCGATAAGGATTTGAACATGATTATCTCGTCGATGCGGTTCAGGAATTCAGGGCGGAAGTTGTCCTTGAGCATATCCATGATCTGGGTGCGCAAAGACGTATCGCGGTCTTCCTTTTCTTCCTTGTCCGCGAAGCCGATTTCGTTCCCTTTGACGCCCCATTCAAGGATGCGGTCAGACCCGATGTTGGACGTCATGATGACGATGGCGTTGCGGAACGACACGGTGCGGCCTTTGCCGTCGGTCATACGGCCATCATCCAGGACTTGGAGCAGGGTATTGAAGACTTCAGGATGGGCTTTTTCGATTTCATCAAGCAAGACGACGGAATACGGTCGGCGGCGGATTTTCTCGGTCAATTGTCCGCCTTCATCATAACCGACATAACCCGGAGGGGAACCGACCATGCGGGCGACCGTGTGGCGTTCTGAATATTCGCTCATGTCCAGGCGAACGATGGCATCCTCGTCGTCGAACATGGCCTGGGCCAGAGCCTTGGCCAATTCTGTCTTGCCTACGCCGGTCGGGCCGAGGAACAGGAATGAGCCAATGGGACGTTTATCGTCGCTGATGCCGGCGCGTGAACGGCGCAGGGCGTTCGAGACGGCCTTGACCGCCTCATCCTGGCCGATGACGCGCTTGTGGAGCTCGTCTTCTAGAAGAGCCAGCTTCTCCGTCTCGCTGACCAACATGCGAGAGACCGGGATGCCGGTCCAACGGGCCACGACTTTGGCGATATCTTCTTCGGTCACGGCATCGCGCAAAAGCCCGCGCTGGCCCTGGAGCTTCTTGAGCTTGGCCTCGCCCTGCTCCAGCTCCCTTTGCGATTGCGGCAGCTTGCCGTAGCGGATTTCGGAGACTTTCTCCAGATCTCCCTGGCGTTCAGCGATCTCGGCTTCACTTTTCAGTTTTTCATTCTGGCGTTTGAGCACGGCATTGGCCTCGAGGATGTCCTTTTCGGCTTTCCACGTCAGTTCCATTTCGTGCGTTTTTTCCTGGACTTCGGCCAAGTGTTTTTCGAGTTCCTTCAGCCGGAGCTTTGATTCTTTGTCATCTTCCTTGGATAAGGCGCGCTTCTCGATCTCCAAACGCATCAATTCGCGTTTGAGCTTATCAAGTTCGTCAGGCATGGATTCCACCTGCATTTTCAGGGCAGAAGCGGCTTCGTCGATGAGGTCGACGGCCTTATCCGGCAGGAAACGGTCTGTGATGTAGCGAGAAGATAGTTTTGCCGCGGAAACCAAAGCGTTATCCGTAATGCGGATGCCGAAATGGAGTTCATACTTGTCCTTGATGCCGCGCAAAATGGCGACAGTGTCTTCCATGGACGGTTCATCGACAAAAACAGGCTGGAAACGGCGTTCCAAGGCCTGATCCTTTTCGATATGTTTTTGGTATTCCTTGAGCGTCGTGGCTCCGATAGCCCGCAGCTCGCCACGCGCCAGAGCCGGCTTGAGGAGGTTCGAGGCGTCCATGGTACCGCCTTCACCAGAAGCTCCAGCGCCGACGAGCGTATGGAGTTCGTCGATGAACAGGATGATTTTGCCGTCGGATTTCTCGACTTCCTTGACCACGGCTTTGAGGCGTTCCTCGAATTCACCGCGGAATTTGGTGCCAGCGACCAGGGAGCCGACGTCCAGCGCGACGATTTCCCGATTTTTCAATGATTCAGGGACATCTCCGGACGTTATGCGCTGGGCCAAGCCTTCGACGATAGCGGTCTTGCCGGTGCCGGCTTCGCCGATGAGTACAGGATTATTCTTTTTGCGGCGGGTCAAAACTTGCATGACCCGGCGAATCTCTTCGTCGCGGCCGATGACCGGATCGAGCTTCTCCTGGCGCGCCAGCTCCGTCAGGTTCTTGGCGTATTTCTCGAGCGCCTGGTACTTGGTCTCTGGCTCCGCGCTGTCGACTTTGGCGCTGCCGCGGACATCCTTCAGCGCCTTCAGGATCGAATCGGTCGTGACGCCGTTGCGGTTAAGGACGCCGCCGACTTCATTTGGGTTATCGCACAAGCCAAGAAGAAGGTGTTCGGTCGAGATGTATTCATCCTTAAAATATCGCGCCGCCTTTTCGGCGGATACGAAAACCCTGACGAGATCCTGGGACAAGTAAATTTCTCCGACGCCGCCGGCGGGGGACTGGATATGCGGCATACGCGCCAAAGAAGCCTCAAGATCAGCCATCAACGCTCCGGAATCGACCTGGAGTTTATTCATGAGTGAAGGCACGACGCTCCCTTCCTGTTCGAGCATGGCCAAAAGTAGATGCGCCGGTTCGACCGTCTGTTGGCCGCTGCCCTGGGCCATCTGATGTGCCCTTTGGATGGCTTCTTGCGATTTTGTGGTGAAATTTTGGGGAATCATAAGATATGTTAGCAGTCTAAATCAATGACTGCTAACTGTCAAAGTATCTATTTTATAGCGACTACATTGGCCTTTCTATCAGGAAAACCGAGTTGAAATCATAATAATCCACATGTATTATGCCCTGCGGTGTTTCGATCTCGAGGTAAAAAGGGAAATCATTCTTGACGCAAATGGAGATATTCGGCAGTTCCGGCTTGGAGTCTTTAAGCCTGAGCGTGAACAGGTCGCAGGACTTCAATTGGTCCCAGGTATTGGCGATGATCACCAGGTTATCCAACTGGCCTTGATCCAAAACCTTGTTACTGCCGACAGCTGTCCGCATGTCATTTATGGTCTGCTTGGAAACCTTACTACCTGAAACATCCAGCCATGGTTGAGATCCGACCCTCATATATAGATTGTCTGCCACAACGACCATATCTGTGGCATCGCCTCCGGCTATCTGCATGGTCCCCTGGAACCTGTCGGGTTTGACGTAAAGGAGATTGCCTTTTACCACGCCCTGGGTCGTCGGCAACGTGAACTTGGCCTTGAAAGACTTGGCGTCATGGAAATTCTTCTGTGCCATCGAGAATTGGACCTTGGGGTCTATCGGTTCAGACTTAGTCTGAGGCCGGACAGCTGATGTGACTGGTTTAACCGCGTTTACCGGTGCGTTGGGCTGCGGATTAGACCTGAGACAGCCGGCACCGACGGTCATGAGCACGGCCAAAGCCAGAATGAATGGTTTCTTGAAGGATTGCATATCGTTTTGACCCGCAAAGCATATCATGCCGACAAACCGACGTCATGATTTGTTGAGTTGGGTTGGAGCAAGTATACTTGCCGTGGCCAAAATACATGGAAACCTCGAAGACATACTTACCGAATATTAGGACTGCGACTTCTGCCGTTTGCGCCCTGGGGTTCATATTGGCTTTGACCTTGCCCAACCAGGCCCGTGCCGAGGTTTTATTTTTTCAGGATGAAGAAAATTTTTCTCCCGAAGCCGCTGTAGCCATCAGACATCCGAACTTGGACCAGCGCAGATTCGGCCGCCTGAATTCGAAGGATGAGGTAGCCTATTATTCGATCACAGCGGAAAAAGACACGAAAATCGAACTGGAACTGGATACACTGAAAGCCGACGGAGACTTCAATCCGACCTTGGTCTTTTTCGGTCCTGGATTGGCGGCGCCCAAGGAAGATCCGGTCATCACTCTCGGCGAGGGGAATGGGGCGATAATCAGCCGGGCTGACGGCAGGACCACTTATTTCGACCGGAGCGTTTTCACTTCTTTCACGACCGGACCGCGGCTCAAGATTGCCTTGCCTGAAAAAGCGACTTTCGGAGTCGCCATCCGCACGCCAAACGGCAGGACTGGACGGTATGCCCTAAGACTAAAAGGCAAGGATGATTTCAAGTGGAGCGAACTGACGGCTCGTCTGGCAGCGGAATTCCGAGCCATTTTCAGGATGTATTGAAACATATGACCGGAAAACTCTTCATCGTGGCCACACCCATCGGCAACCTGCAGGACATGACGCAGCGCGCTTTGGATACTTTGAAAACATGCGACCTGATAGCCTGCGAAGACACTCGGGTGACGTCAAAGCTTTTGACCGCATACGCCATCTCAAAACCGCTGGCCATAGTCCATGAGCATACCCAGCCGGCATCGGTGGAAAAAATCATCAACCGCATCAGCCAGGGCGAGAATGTCGCCTACGTCAGCGACGCCGGAACGCCGAACATGAACGATCCAGGCGGAAAACTCGTCCAAGCGGCTTTGGAACAAGGCCTGACCGTCGTACCGATACCCGGCGCGTCCGTACTTTCGGTCGCGATTTCAGTCTGCGGCTTCGACATGCAGGATTTCCATTATCTCGGTTTCATCCCACACAAGAAAGGCAGGCAGACATTGTTCAAAGAGATTTCCGAAAGCAAAACACCCAGCGTTTTCCTTGAATCGACCCACCGAATAGATAAAACCTTGGAATCTATGCTGGGAGCCTTGGATGAAGGTCGACTTATATTCATCGGCCGGGAATTGACCAAGATGCACGAAACCCTGTATCGCGGAACTTGTGCGGAAGTCATCAAGAGGTTGGCAGCGACAAGCACTAAAGGCGAATTCATCGTAGTTGTCGGACCTAAGCCAAAAAGGTAAACTATTCCCATGTCATTTCGACCAACGTGGAGAAATCTCTTGAATCCAGAGATCTCTCGGCTTCGCTCGAGATGACTTAATCAATACCATTATGCTAATAGTAGACTTGGTTTTAGCCTTCATTCTCCTGGGATTCGTCGGGATGGGGCTCAAAGACGGCTTCGTTTATACCCTGGGACGTTTCATCGGGGCTATCCTCGGCTTCCTAGCAGCCCGCGCGTGGTCCATCTATCTGGTCGGGATTTTAGGGCTTTTCATGCCGGCAGGCTGGGCCCAACTCATTGCTTTCATCCTGATCTTCGTACTGATTACGCGCCTGTTCGGGATCGCTTTCAAGCTCGTCGACGGCGTCTTCGAGATAATCAAGATCCTTCCGTTCCTCAAATCAATCGATAAATTCCTTGGCGCGTTCCTGGGCCTGGTCGAAGGCGTCATCGTAATGGGCGGCGTGATTTATCTGGTGTTGAACCTCAAGTTGTCGCCCACGCTCATCATCTGGTTCTCAGGTTCGCACGTCGCCGTCTGGGTCGAAAGCGTGTTCCATACGCTGTTGGGAATCTTACTGTGACGCCGCACCTGATAGATTCGCATTCCCACCTGCATTTCCCGGCATACAAAGACACTTTGCCGGAGGTTTTGGCGCGCATGGAGGAAGGGAATGTCTGGGCCGTGACCGTCGGGACAACGGCTTCGACATCCGAATCCGGGATTGAATTCGCGAAACAGCACGAAGGCGTGTTCGCGACCGTGGGTTATCATCCGGAACATCTGACGAGTTCGTTCCATGACGAAAACGAAGGCGAGCATGAACCTTTCGATTTCGGGAAGATAAAGAAGCTGGCGCAGGACGATAAGGTCGTCGGAATAGGGGAAACTGGTCTGGATTTTTTCCGTATCGATCCAGGAATCAGCCGGGAAGATGCAGAGAAGCTCCAGGAAGATGTTTTTCGGCAGCACATCGCGTTGTCCGAAGAAGTCGACAAACCACTCATCATCCATTGCCGCGAAGCCGGAGAGAAGTTCATCGAGATTATCAAGGACGAACAAAGCCGTGGACGGAAAATCCGCGGCGTCATGCATTGCTATACCGGCGATTGGGAAGAAGCACAGAAACTTTTGGATTTAGGATTGTGGATTTCATTCACCGGAATCATCACGTTTCCAGTCAAAAAGTCCCAAGACTTGGAGAAACACGTCCATCGCGTAATCGAACGAATGCCTTTGGATAGGATGATGATCGAGACAGATGCGCCATGGCTGGCGCCAGAACCGCACCGCGGAGCGCAGAATGAGCCGGCTTTCGTGGAATTCGTGGCGCGAAAGATCGCGGAGCTGCGGAAGATGGATTACGAAGAAGTGGCCAAGATAACGACGGAAAACGCGGTCAAGTTCTTCAATTTATCTCAAAAATCATAATTTCTGTCTGCCCATATCAGGTCATGGGACTTTTTCTTCCCCATTGACCTTTGTAAAGTACTCAGGTACACTCGCGACGCCGATATATGGCCGAACCTGACAAAAAGACGGATCTGAAACTGCTGGAATCGCTGAATATCGTGTGGGACGTCGTGATAATGATCGCGATACCCACGACTTTGGCGGCACTGGCTGGACGCTGGCTGGATAACCGATTCAGCGCGTCTCCCTGGTTCACGATCGCCGGTCTCGTCGTCGCACTCGCAGTGGCCTATATATTGGTCTCCCGCAAGGCTAAAGACATCGCAAAGCGCCTGGGCGGCCCAAAATCATGAACATCCCCATAGCAGCCGAGCCAATCTTCGAAATCGGACACTTCACGGTCACGAATGCTTACATAAATTCGACCATCGTCACGCTGCTGATCGTCATTTTTGCGTTCAGCTTCAGCCGCAGCATCAAACGCATCCCTGGAAAACTCCAAGCAGCTGTCGAAGCATTGCTGGAATTCTTGCTGGGATATTTCGACCAAGTGACCGGATCGCGCGAGAAATCGAGGCGCTTCCTGCCCTTAGTCGGCACTTTGTTCATCTTCATCCTACTGTCAAACTGGCTCGGGCTGTTGCCGGGCACCGGAAGCATCGGCAAATGGGAACTTATCCATGGCGAACTGGAGCTTGTCCCGATATTGCGGTCTTCGAACAGCGATTTGAATTTGACATTGGCCATGGCTTTGGTCTCGGTCATCGCTTCGCATATCATCGGCATGTTCACGCTGGGTTTCTTCGCGCACTGGAACAAGTTCATCCAGCTTGGCGGGCTCTGGAAAGCGGTGAAATCATTCAAACCCATGGACATGGTGACGGCTGTCGTCCAGTTCGGCGTCGGGTTGCTTGAGCTGGTATCCGAAGCGGCCAAGATCCTGTCGCTCTCCCTGCGTCTGTTCGGCAATATCTTCGCCGGTGAAGTCCTGATGACGGTCATCTCGTCGCTCATCGCGTTTTTCGTTCCGCTGCCGTTCATGGCGTTGGAGCTCATCGTCGGCGTCATCCAAGCCACGGTCTTTGCCATGCTGACACTGGTTTACTTGACGACCATGACGACTTCACACGATTCGCATGACGAGGGGCACGGCGAAAAACACGGTTCGGAAGCGCATGCCGAACCGGCACCGGCGACCTAATGTCCGGACCCGAGCCCTTTCGTGAGGGCTCGGGTCCGAGCACTAGACTCGGAGATTATAAGTAACCGCGCGACAGACGACGTTAAACCCAAAAACAATATCGTCGAGCTGGAACGCAAAAAGACTATGGATGCAGAATCCGTAAAGCTCTTGGCCAAAGCCGGCGCCATCGCCATCGGCGGTATCGCCCCAGCCTTCGCCATCGGCAAGATCGTAGCTAAAGCCATGGAGTCCATCGGCCGCAACCCGGAATCCACCGAGAAGTTGTTCGTCCCGATGCTGCTCGGCGCGGCTTTCGCCGAAGCCATCGCCATCTACTCGCTGGTCGTGGTCTTCACCCTGTAAATCGATATCGATTTCTGAGGCTTCCTGCCGCATGGCAGGGGGCTGATTGAAACCAATATGGAACCCCATGCAACCCAAAGCGTACTCGGAACACTCGGACTGGACTGGAAACTTTTCCTGGCTCAGCTCATAAACTTCACGATAGTCGTCGGCGCCCTTTGGCATTGGGTCTATCGACCGCTCCTGGCGGCCATGGACAAGCGCGCCAAGGAGATCGCCAAAGGCCTGAAGGACGCGAATGAGGCCAAGAAACGCCTGCAGGAGAGCGATATCGAGAAAGAACGCATCATCCGCGAGGCCCGGAACGACGGCCAAAGGCTTATAGAGGAAGCGCAGACACGGGCAGAAGCCTTAAGGCAGGAAAAACTTGACCTGACGAAGAAGGAGATCGAGAAAATCGTGGCGGAAACAAAGGAACGGATCACCGTGGAACGGGATTCGGCTTTCAATGCGCTCCAGAACGACGTCGCGACCCTGATTGCCCAGGCTACGGAGAAAGTCGCCCTGCACTTCGACCCGAAGCAGCAAAGGCAACTGATTGATGAAGCTTTGGCCGAGCTCAAGAAGGCGCAGGTCAAAAATTGAGGTTATGGCCGTACAAACCCGAAAAATCAAAGACATCGCACAGGCCCTGGTCCAGGCGGCCCAGGATCAGGATTGCGTCGCCGAAGTCGTGCGCAGCGTGCATCTGGTAGACCAGGCGGTCAAATCGCACAAACGCTTCCTGGCCGAATACGCCGACGCTTCCATCCCGCTCGACGAACGACGCCATTCCTTGATGCGGACATTCGAAAAGTCGGTGCATCCGTTCGTCCTGAATTCGCTTTGCGTGATGCAAGAATCCGGAGCGCTCAAGGATTTCAGGGTTTTCGTCACGTCGGTGGTGAACACGGCCCAATCCTTGGCACAGCATTACGAAATCCACGTCACCAGCGCAGTCCCGCTGAAACCAGAGGAGCTTTCAGACCTGACGGCCATCCTCAAAGGCAAATTCGGCGGCACCCAACACATCCATGAAGCGACTGACCCCGGAATCCTGGGTGGGCTCGTCATCACAGTCGGGGATTGGACATTCGACGCCAGCGTCAAAGGGAAAATCGCCAGACTCAAGCAATCCCTATCGGTCATAGCCTAAACCCACCAACTAACCTGAATATATGAACGCGAAAAACGTAACCGCAGCGGCAAACATCGCCGACAGCCTGAAGAAACGCATCGAACAGTTCGAAGCCGGAGTCCACGAAAAGGAGACCGGCACGGTCCGCGACGTGGGCGACGGTATCGCCTCGATCGCCGGTTTGAGCAAAGCCCGGTCCATGGAGCTCCTGAAGTTCGGGAATGGTGAAATGGGCGTGGCGCTCAACCTGGAACATGACCGCGTCGGCGCCATGATTTTGGGCGAATGGCAGACCATCAAAGCCGGGGACGAGGTCGAGACCACGGGTAAGATCTTGTCCGTTCCCGTCTCTGATTCTCTCGTGGGTCGCGTGGTGGACGCCTTGGGCCGTCCGATCGACGGCAAAGGCGAACTCAAAGCCAAAGCCGACTATCCGATCGAGAAGGTCGCGCCGGGCGTGATGAAACGCCAGCGGGTGAGCGTCCCGCTCATGACAGGCATCAAGTGTATCGATGCCATGACCCCGATCGGACGCGGACAGCGCGAGCTCATCATCGGCGACCGCCAGACCGGCAAGACCGCCATCGCCGTGGATACCATCATCAACCAAAAGGGGAATGGCGTGATTTGCGTTTACGTCGCCATCGGACAGAAGGACTCCAAAGTCGCGAAGATCATGGGCAAACTGCAGGAAGGCGGCGCCCTGGAGCACACGATCGTGGTCGTGGCCGGCGCCTCGACTCCGGCGGCGCTCCAATACATCGCTCCCTACACCGGTTGCTCCATCGCTGAATATTTCATGGACCAGGGCAAAGACGTTCTCGTCATTTACGATGATCTGTCGAAACAGGCCTGGGCTTACCGTGAAGTCTCACTGCTCTTGCGCCGCCCGCCGGGACGCGAAGCTTATCCGGGTGACGTCTTTTACCTCCACTCTCGTCTGTTGGAACGTTCGTGCCGCCGTAATGCGGAGGCCGGTGGCGGATCAATCACCGCTTTGCCGATCATCGAAACCCAAGCCGGCGATGTTTCCGCTTATATCCCTACCAACGTCATCTCCATCACCGACGGCCAGATCTACCTGGAAGGCGACCTGTTCTACCGCGGCATCCGCCCGGCCATGAACGTCGGCTTGTCCGTGTCACGCGTCGGTTCTGACGCCCAGACCAGGGCCATGAAAAAAGTGGCCGGCCAGCTCAAACTCGACTTGTCACAGTTCGCAGAACTTGAGGCCTTCGCCCAATTCGCGACTGATTTGGACGAAACGACCCGCAAACAGATCGAACGCGGACGCCATACCATCGAAATCCTGAAACAGGGCCAGTACGAGCCGATGTCCATGGAACACCAGGTGGCAGTACTTTACGCCGTGACGCGCGGCATGGTTGATGAAGTGCCGTTGGAACAGTGTCGCGAATGGGAGTCTGGTCTGCACAAGTTTTTGGACGGACAATACAACGCGCTTATGGCCAAACTGGCGGAGAAGAAAGCGCTGGAACCCGAAATCGAAACCGAACTCAAATCCGCAATCGAAAGCTGGAATAAGGCTTTTGCCTCGAAATAACCCCGGACCACACCTGAAGTTATGGCACTCTCAACCCGATTAATCCGCAGCCGCATCAAGTCAGCGACGAACATGCGCAAAATCACCAAGGCCATGGAGCTGGTGGCTGCCGCCAAAATGCGGAAAGCTATCCAGCTGACTTTGGCGTCCCGCGATTATGCCCGGACCATCCGGCAAGTCGTGGAGGAAACGAGCGGGTTGGTCGATCCGAATACGCATCCGCTTTTGGCAGGACGTCCGGTGACGAAGAATACGATTTTGGCCATCGCTTCATCGGACCGCGGGTTGTGCGGCAGTTTCAATGCCCAGCTCATGCGCAAAACCCTGGAATTCCTGAAGACGCGCTCAGAATCGGTTTCGATCGTGACGATCGGCAAACGAGCCGAACAGGCAGTCAGGCGCGCCGGCTATAAGATCTTAGCTGCCTTCCCTTCGGTCTCAAACGCGCCGTCCTACGAGCGTTCAGCTCCAATCGGGAACTTGCTTTACGAAGAATTCACATCCGGACGAGCGGACCGGATCTTCATCGCTTACACTGATTTCAAGAATGCACTGGTCCAGATACCGGCGATCAGCCAGCTTTTGCCGGTCATACCTGAGACGGAGCTGCCGACGACTTTGGCCGAGCAAGAGGAAGAGACGGAGCTGGAAGAACCGAAAGCCTTGTTCGAACCTGATGCCAGAAGCCTGCTCGATACTCTCTTGCCCCGTCTGCTGGAAATGCAAGTCTACCAATCCCTGCTGGAATCGGCGGCCTCCGAACAATCCGCCCGGAACACGGCCATGCACAGTGCAACGGACAATGCGAACAACATGCTGCAAGACCTGACCCTGACCTTCAACCAAGCGCGCCAGGCCATGATCACCCGGGAAATCTCGGAAATCAGCGCCGGCAAAGCGGCTCTCGAATAACCACCATCAACCAACAAAAATATGAGACACGGAAAAATCACACAAGTCATCGGTCCGATCGTGGACGTGGCTTTCGAAGGTGCCGCACCGGCCATCTATACCGGTTTAGAGGTAGATAACCAGGGCGAGAAGCTCGTGCTTGAGGTCGAACAACATTTAGGAGGAGGGGACGTGCGTTGCATCGCCATGTCTTCGACTGACGGACTGCAGCGCGGCATGGAAGCCAAGGATACAGAGGAGCCGATCAGCGTACCCGTGGGTCGCGAGACCCTGGGCCGCATGTTCAACGTGAGCGGCGACACCATCGACGGCTTGGGCCCGGTCAAATCCAAGAAGAAATACCCGATCCACCGCAAAGCCCCGTTGTTCAAGGACCAATCGACCAAAGCCGAAATACTCGAGACCGGCATCAAAGTCATCGACTTGATCTGCCCGTTCCTGAAAGGCGGAAAAATCGGTCTGTTCGGCGGCGCCGGCGTGGGCAAGACGGTCGTCATCACCGAGCTCATCCGCAACATCGCATCAGAACATGGCGGCTTCTCGGTCTTCGCCGGTGTCGGAGAACGCTCGCGCGAAGGCAATGACCTGTACCGCGAAATGAAGGAATCGGGCGTGCTGGACAAGACCTCGCTCGTGTTCGGCCAGATGAACGAACCGCCGGGAGCCCGTGCCCGTATCGCCCTGACCGGTCTGTCAATCGCCGAATATTTCCGCGACGAGGAGAACCAGGACGTGCTGCTTTTCATCGACAACATCTTCCGCTTCACCCAGGCAGGTTCAGAGGTTTCCGCCTTGCTCGGACGCATCCCGTCGGCCGTGGGTTACCAGCCGACGCTGGCGACTGAGATGGGCAGCATGCAGGAACGCATCACTTCTACGAACAAAGGCTCCATCACTTCGGTCCAGGCCGTGTACGTGCCGGCTGATGACTTGACCGACCCGGCGCCAGCAACGACTTTCAGCCACTTGGACTCGACTGTCGTTTTGGCCCGTTCGCTCTCCCAGCTGGGCATCTATCCGGCCGTGGATCCGTTGGATTCGTCCTCGACCATGCTTGATCCGAACATCGTGGGCGAACGCCACTATAAAGTGGCCCGTGGCGTGCAGAAAATCCTCCAGAAATATAAGGACTTGCAGGACATAATCGCCATCTTGGGCATGGAAGAACTTTCCGAGGAAGATAAATTGGCCGTGGCCCGCGCCCGCAAGATCCAGAAATTCCTGTCGCAACCGTTCCATGTGGCCGAAGTCTTCACTGGCGTGGCAGGCAAATATGTGAAGCTGGACGACACGATCCGCGCTTTCGAGGAAATCCTGGAAGGCAAGCATGACGACAAGCCGGAACAAGCTTTCTACATGAAGGGCGGGATTGAGGAAGTGTCTGGATAAAAATTTTGTTTGCCGCGGAACTCGCGAGCACGAACTCGCTCGACAGTCCTCGCGGCACAAAATTTCCAACCAGCCACCGTAAAGAATACAGAAATGAAAACTCTGAAATTCGAACTTATTACGCCGGAACGCGTGCTTTACCGCCAGGAAGCGGAACGCGTGTCTTTGCCGACCGCTACCGGGGAAATCACGGTTTTGCCGGGGCATATCGGTTTGGTGGCGGCTTTGGTGCCGGGTATCGCCAGGCTGACGGTCAACGGGAAATCCGAAGAGGTCGCGGTCTCAGGCGGTTTCATCCAGGTCGGTAAAGACTCCGTTCGAGTCCTGGCAGATACGGCTGAAAGGGGAGAAGAGCTGGATATCAGCGTAATCGAGGATGCCAAGAAGCGTGCTGACAAGGTGATGAAGGAAGCGGTCCGCCTGGATGATAATTCTTACGCCGCAGCTATCGCCGGCATGGAGCGCGAGATGGCCCGGTACAAATTGGCCATAAAACGCCGCCATTCGCCCAAAGGGACCCCGACGATTGACAAATCAGCTCTGCCTCAGGACGAAAATCCGGTATAATGAGGCATGCGACTCTTCATCGGCATTCCGCTAAACCAAGGGCTAACGACCCATCTGCAACAGGTCTGGAGCGGTGTTGATAGCGGCTCACTGAACCTGCGCCAAATACCGCCAGCGAATTGGCATGTCACGCTGGCTTTTTTGGATGAGATCGGCGAGGACAAAATCGAGACGTTGGCTGAGCTTTTGGCTCAAGCCACAGGCAGCCCGCCGCGAGGCGCGTTGATCGTGGATAGGCTTGAGGCTTTCCCGAAAAAAAAGCCCGTAAAAATCGTCGCCCATGCGACATTGGTCGATCCGGAGAGCTGGAGGGATTTCGTCCAAAGAATCCGTGATTTCGCCTCGATCGTAGCACCGGAGCTTGACCGCAAACCATGGACACCGCATATCTCCATCGCCAAAGCCATCAAAGGCATGCAACTTAAGCCGATGTCCAAGGATTTCACGGAATACGCTTTCATACCCGAAGAATTCATCTTATATCGAAGCATCCAATCGGCCGCAGGAACCAAGTATGAAAAGCTCTACACCTTCCCATTCGGGATTTGAATGCTTCGGCTTGGTCATCAACGGCATCGATTTCGAGACGGCAGCGCAACGGGTCGAGGAAATGAACCGCCAAGGCCAGTCTGCGATGATCGTGACCGCAAACCCGGAAATCCTGCTTTACGCGAGGAAACATCCTGATTACTGGAATATCCTGCGCCAGGCGGATTTAAGGTTGGTCGACAGCTTCGGTCTGCAATGTGCAGGCTGGGCCAAAGGAGCGAAACCGGCAAGGATCGCTGGCGTCGAACTTGCTTCGCGCTTGATCGAACTTGCGGCCAAACGAAGCTGGAAAGTCGCTTTAGTTGGCGGCAGCAGAGAAGTCCAGGGAGCGCCGGATAAAGCTGCCTGGGAGTTGCGCAAAAAATTCCCGGAACTCCAAATCCAGGCGGAGGAAATCGGGGTCGTCCAACCCGACGGAGAAGATGGTGAAAGCGGAGCTGAGGCACGTTTCCGCCTGACGCAATTCGCGCCTGACCTGCTTCTGGTCGCCCTGGGCCATCCGCGGCAGGAAGCCTGGCTAGTGCGCTTTCTCCACGATTTCCCGAGCGTCAAAGTAGCCGTCGGCGTAGGCGGGACGTTGGATTATTGGAGCGGCATGAAAAAACGCGCCCCGGAATTGATGAGGAGGCTCGGCCTGGAATGGCTCTACCGATTGGTCCGCGAGCCGCGACGCTGGAAGAGGATTTTCGACGCAGTCGTCGTTTTCCCGGCCATCTTCATCTACGATATACTCAGCCAAAACAATTATGAAAATAAAAATCGTTGACGGCTGGAAAATCCGCAATACCATCGACACGGATTTTTCGTCCTGGGGTGATGTCACGAGCTATCCGTACATCCCGAAAGGGGAAATGTGGGTCGATAAGTTCCTGAAGCCAGAAGTCGCTTTGTTCGAGGAACTTGCCAGGTTGGAACGGCGGATGAAGGGGAAACCGTTCGTCCAGATCAGGAAGCAGGCGGCCAAAGAGCTCACGAACAGGAAGTTCAAGCTTGATATCACGGCCAGCAAGAAACGAGGAAACATCGAAATACTGCTTGTGGACGGTTTCAGCGTGAGGAGCTCGATGGACCCATATTTCGTCCTCGGAGGACACGACCTGGTCTACAGCTACATCCCGAAGAACCAAGTCTGGATCGACACACGCCAAGACCCGCGGGAAATCGAATACACGCTGGTCCATGAGATGCTCGAACGGAAACTGATGTCCGGCGGTATGGCATACGACAGCGCCCATGATTTTGCCCTGGCTGCCGAACGGAAAGCGCGACGAGACGACAAGGTCGCGGACTTCATCAGAGGGTAAGAAGACGTTTATGAAAAGAAAGAAGTATTCTTATGCCCAAATCATCCTGGATATCAGGGACGCGATTCGGTTAATTCCTGAGTTCACCCTGAAGAAGATTGAGACGCGTAAATACGGGAAAGAAACCTACGATTTAAGATACATCACGCAGAAAAAACCATTCCCGCGACGTCCCCGTGTCATGTTGATGGGCACGCTTCATGGCGAAGAACCAGCCGGGGCCGTTGCGTTGTCTACGCATATCGCTGAAATAATGCAGGTTTCACTGACCAACAAGGTCAACCTGACTGTTATCCCATGCGGCAATCCTTATGGATTGGACAGGAACATAAGGAATGCGCCGGGTTCAAGGTATATGAATGGCGGTTTTTGCCATCCGAACCTGGTGCCCCTGCCTGAGGGCTCGGCCAAAATCAAAAAGTTCCTGCTTAAAACACATGCCACCCATTATCTGGATTTGCATGAAGACAAAGACAGCAGAGGCGTCTATGTCTATGCTTTTAAAGATCGCCGTATCGCCAAGAAACTTCTGAGCGTATCGACTCGGCATCTCCCAATCGAAATCAAACCCAAAATGGATGACCGTGACATCCGGAATGCGGATATCAAAGACGGTGTCGTCTTTGACGCCCACGACGGGACGACAGAGGACCTGCTGAGCCACCAGAAAGAGTGTATTTTTTCCGGCGCACTCGAAACACCATCAAGACACGTCCCGATGAACCAAAGGGCACGCGCCCAGGCTGACGCTGCCATCGAACTCATATATATCGCCGCAAAAGCCGAAAATCAAAACAAAAATACAATCTAATTTATGCTGAATCTCAATCCATTCCGCCAATCCGGAGCTTATTGCGGTCCTGCATCGCTGAAAATCCTGTTCGATTATTACGGCGAGAATTTTTCTGAAAAAGAATTGGGAGAACTCTGCAATACGACATTCGAACTGGGCACGAACCACTTGAATATTACTGAGGCCGTTAAAAAACTCGGCTATACTCCTGAAACCAAAGAGATCGGGACGACAGACGATTTGAAAAAGTATATCCAACGTGGGATACCGATTGTGGTGGGCTGGTGGTCAACGGAAGAGAGCCACTTTTCGGTCGTATACGGCATTGACGATAAATACATATATCTCATGGATCCGGAACTGGATGAGGGGAAGAGAACGATGTCCCTCGAAGAGTGGAACAAGGTCTGGTTTGATTACGAAAGTCCCCAAAACAAAAGGGTAGACCGCTGGATGATGGCCGTCCCACCGGTTTAAGCAAAAGAACCATTTTCCCTAAATGATAAAACCCCGCAGTCCAGGACGGATGCGGGGTTTTTCGTAGGAGGGGAAGGATCAGCTGGAGAGAACGAACGCGTGGGTCAGGTCTTCCACCAGGTAGCCGTTCGTCCAATCGGCAGAGGATTCGCTATGCGGCAGTTCACTCTGGTCAGACCAGATGAACGGACCGCTTGTGTTCTGCCCCTGCTGGACATGGAAGAACCAGGGATTGGGGTTCTCCGGAGCCATGTTGATCAGGTTGCCCACGGGAACACCGGTGATGACGACGGGGTATTCATGCTGCAAGTTGATGGATACGGACTTGCCGCTGCTGACCGAGTTCGCCGTGGCACGAAGCGAGTAAACGTTGCCGGATCCGCAAACCGTGTCCTCATTCGTGAACGATACGTTGACCAGTGCATAGGTTGACGACAGGCTCTCCGTCGCGCCGTTGTACAGATCAGTGCCGTTCTTGATGTCGACCACATGATACTGATCCGACGGAATCTGCGAGCTTCCCCGGTAAAAGCGGAAGTTCGAGAATCCCACGAACTGCTGTCCAGTGATGCCGAACGCTACCTGCTTGAAACCTACGCAACCCGCCTGGTCGGCAGCGAGCTGGAACCGGTATAGTTCAAGCTCACCGTTGAACAAGACGTTATTGGCCAGATTTTGGGCAGCTACGACGGGCTTGGTCTTGCGCAGGATCATGACATTGGGCTTGGCGACTCCGGCCGCGTCGGCGTAGATCCGCTCGCCCGAAGCCAAGCCCGTGGTCCGCACATTGAACTTGCCAAGGTAATCCGTAGACCACTCGCCACCCATGATGTTGTCGGAGAGCCCCACGCGCGGCTGATGGCCTGTGCGGGGGACGCCGTGTTGAGCGTTGTTCACGATCGAGCCTGGCATCGGCGCTGCGTACTTGACCCAAACCTGGAAGTCCGTAGAACCATCCTTGGGCACTTGGATCGGGTTGCCGGTCAGGTCTGCATCCGCGCAACCAGTGTCGCTGGCCGGAAGCACCGTCTGTCCGTGAATCGTGCCTTGCGAGGCGACTGCCACGGCCACGATATCCGCGTTGTCCGCAAGATACTGCGAGTCCTGGATGACGCTGGAGTAGTCGATGGTCGCGGCTTCGTACTGGGCCGTAGCCTTGTAGCTCGCAGCCACGAACCAACTGTCCTTGCCGCCGACCACGATTTGGACCGCCGGGTGGGCATCAGCTTCGATCTTGAACGTACCTGATGATAGGACGGTCGTGGTCACGGCCGGATTCTGCGAAAGCTGGTTTGCAAGATTCGCCCCTACCGTCACTCCGACGTATTGGCCGAAGACCATGTCCTGGGCCGCGCCGCCGTCCGTGAGGCCGATGGCGATCTTGTCATACGGCAGGTCGGTGCTAGCCGCAGAAGCGAACGATGCCTTGACCGTGAGGGTCTTGGTCATGCCGTTCGGGATCAGCCAGTTGGGGTTGAACGTTGCCGTACCGTCCGTATTCGGTGCGAAAGCCGTGCTGACCTGCGTATTGCCGTCGTAGAGCGCCAGAGAGGTGATGCGCTTCATGCAGTCGGCACCTGAGAAGGGAGCGCCGTTCAGCGAAGCCTGGCACTTGAGCGGCAAGAGCGTGAGCAGCATGTCGTTGGCGCCAGCTGTGAACTTGATGCCCAGAACTTCAACGTTCTGCGACTTCTTCACCACAGTTCCGGAAACCGGCATCGGAGCGAGTTCTGCCGAGATGGTTCCGCACTTGGCGGTGCTCAGGGTGAAGGAATTGCCCCTTACGGGGAACGAGCCCTGCACCTTGGCGTTGCCGGATAGCTCGATGGAATTGGCATCCTCAAGCTCGATTGCAAGCTGACCGCCACCCTGAGAATCCGACGCCTGGATCCAATAGCTCAGATTCTGTGTCGTCTTCGCCGGTACGACGAATTGCATGCTGTCGAACGTCACGTATCCTGTCGAATCCGGAACACCGAGTTTGACGTACGTGCCGGTAAGACCTCCGACCACAATGTCGCTGGGACTTCCGACGCCGACACGGTGAAGACGCAACTTGTTAACGGTGATGTCCGCATCTGTCCCGTTCACGAGATCGAACCTAAACAAGGTCGAATGTGAACCGGCACAAAGCGTCATGCCAGCCGGGGTGCTGGGGGACAGGGAGACCTCGAGGACAGGCGCCGTCTGCGCATCTGCCGAATCGGTTCCCGCATCGTTGCCCGAACCCGCTGACCCTGCTTCGCCGGCCATTCCGCCGTCAGAAGTCGTTCCGCCTGTGCCCGAGGCACCGGACGAACCAGCCTGACCTGACGAACCCGCGACACCAGCTGTTCCGCCCGTGCCAGCCGACCCGGCGCCTCCTCCGGTTGAGGAAGTCCCGCCATTGCCAGCCTGACCGGACGAACCAGCCTGGCCCGCGACATTGCTGCCGCCTGAACCAGAGATGGTATCGTCGTTGCTATCTACATTACCGCTGCAACCGACCAAAAGCATGATTGAGAACAGTCCTGCGATGAGTTTGTTTTGCATTCTTACCTTCCAGTTGTCGATGAGCGTTGTGCCACTTTTTACGGGAACATCCCATTAAAATGACTAAACAATATAACACAAAATGGGCTTTTTGTCAAGCCATGGCAGTCGGTCTTATTGGCTTAATTAAGCCATTTATTTGAATCGCACTAATTGATAAATGACATCACTCGAAAAGTCGGTTCTTATGGACAGACTTACAATTTTCGCGTAACCTAGCCGCATTATGACTGACAAAGTACGTGTACGTTTCGCGCCCAGTCCGACCGGTTTCCTGCATATCGGCGGCTTAAGGACTGCGTTATATAACGAATTGCTGGCCAAGCAGACCGGAGGTGATTTCATCTTGCGCATCGAAGACACGGATCAGACGCGACTCGTGGAGGGCGGTATCGAAAACATCGTGAGGTCAATGCACGTCATGGGCCTGGAAGCGAATGAGGGGGTTTACCTGGACAATAAGGGCCAAGTCGCGGAAAGAGGGGGACACGGGCCGTATCTGCAGACCAAACGCAAAGATAAGCACATGGCTTATGCCAAGCAGCTGGTGGAGATGGATAAGGCTTACCATTGCTTCTGTACCACTGAGCGCCTGGAAGAGCTGCGCAAGGAACAGCAGACCTTGGGCCGACCGACCATGTATGACGGCAAATGTCGTGCCATACCCCGTGAGGAAGCCGAAAAACGCATCGAGGGCGGCGAGAAATTCGTCATCCGCCTCAAGCTGCCGAAACAGGGGAAGATAACCTGCTGGGACGTCATCCGCGACGATGTGACTTTCGATTGGTCGTTCATCGATGACCAGGTGATCATCAAATCCGACGGATTACCCACCTACCATCTGGCAGCTACCTGCGATGACCATGATATGGAGATTTCCCATGTCATCCGCGGCGAAGACTGGCTTCCGTCGTTGCCCAAGCACATCTTCATCTTCGAATCATTCGGTTGGACGCCGCCGAAATACGCGCATCTGCCGTTGCTCCTTAATGCGGATCATTCCAAACTTTCGAAACGCCAGAATGACGTGGCGGTGGAGGATTATCTCAAGAAAGGCTACCAGCCTGATGCCATCATCAATTTCGTCGCATTGCTCGGTTGGAACCCGACCGGTGATAGGGAAATCTACACGCATGACGAACTAATCAAGATGTTCGACCTGGCCAAGGTAAATAAAGCCGGCGCCGTGTTCAATCTGGAAAAGTTGGACTGGTTGAATGAACACTATCTGAGGTCAATGCCGAAAGAGGCGTATCTCGAGCTGGTCACTCCGTTCGTCCAAGACAAAACGAATGATCATGCGTTCATGGATCGCTGCCTCCTTCTGGTCCGCGACCGCGTGACTTTACCGCCGCAGGTCGCTGATTTGACCGCGGAATTGCTCAAGGAAGATTTGGACTATTCGAACGTCAGCATTGCTTGGAAAACCCAGCCTAAAGTACAAGCCGTCGAACGGCTTTCGGCAGTCCGTGAGCTGATTTTTGGCTTCGCTGACGCTGACTTCGTCAAAGATGGAGCGCGGACGGAATTCGAAACAGCGATCAAACAACTTATTGCCGAAAAAGGTTGGGGGAATGGGGATACGCTATGGCCACTTCGCGTATCATTGTCAGGCAGCGAAAAATCTCCGAGCCCGTTCGAATTGCTTGAGACTTTGGGGAAGGACCGGAGCCTGAAGCGGATCGATGCAGCCATCAAACATCTGGCCTAGACGGATAGGTGATGGGGCTGCATAATGCCAGCATGTTTCGGAAGGAGGATGTCAGGAAAATTTTTGCATTGACTGCAGGACTGGTGTTGCTCGCCGGTAATTTTTCGTTTACGCCCGCCAATGCCGCAGCAGACAACACGAAAAAAGAGGTTGATACCCTGAATTCGCAAATCAAGAGCCAGCAGGGCAGGGTCAAAGAATTGGACGGCATCATCGAAAAATACCGCCAGCGCATAGCTGACCAGGAAAACCAAGCATCGACACTGTCGAACGATGTATTATTGCTGGATAACCGCATAACCAAGACGGAACTGGACATCGAGCGCGCAAAAACCGATCTGGATACCACGAAGCTGACCATCCAGTCTCTGGAGCAGCAAATCACCGAACAGAACGCGCGCATGGGCAAACAGAAGGAATCGGCGTCAGACCTGGTAAGACGCATCCACCAGGCCGACAGTGTCCCGGTTTTCGAAGTCTTGCTTTCGAAGCCATCGCTCTCCTCCTTCTTCGACATGTTGGAGGCGGAAAAGAAACTCCAGCGACAGCTGACCGATTCCATGGCCAAGGTCAAAGATTTCAAGCAATCGCTCGAGTCCACGAAAAAGGATTTGGACGACAAGCGCCTGACCCTTGAGCTACAGAAGAAAGTCCTGAAGAAGCAACAGGAGCATCTCCAGGAAGAAAGGAACTTCAAGATCTCGCTGGCCGCGGAGACCAAGAATAAACAATCCGAATACGAGCGCATGCTGTATGAGCTGAACCAACAGCAGCAAAGCACGGCGGACGAAATCGCTACGCTCAAGGATACGCTCAAGGACAAGCTGGACAGCATCGATGAGTCGCTAGCGCGCGGCGATGTGCTTTTGAACTGGCCGCAGAAGCCGATAGACAACATCTACATAACTGCGAAGTTCCACGACCCTACATACCCGTTCCGCCAGCGTTTTGCCCATCCAGGAACGGACCTGCGTTGTGCCGTCGGAACCCCGGTCTACGCAGCAGCCGGGGGTTATGTCGCCTGGACCAAGCTCGGTAAAGCTTACGGGAATTACTTGATGATCGTGCATCCGGGGAACATGGCGACCATCTACGGGCATTTAAGCAAATTTGTGGCCCATCCTGACATGTACGTCCAGCGCGGAGACCTTATCGGATATTCAGGCGGCATGCCTGGCCAACCGGGAGCGGGGCTTTCGACAGGTCCACATCTCCATTTCGAAGTCAGGCAGAACGGCATACCGGTGGATGCGGAGAATTTCTTGCCGTCATTACCGCAGGACGATAACTAGCCACAGAAGACAGACACCAAAACAGCCTTGACCAGGCAGTTTTTCGGTGTTAAGAGACGGAAAGGAGACGAACATGACCAAGAAAGAACCTTTGAAATACAGGCTCATCAGCAAAAAGCATTCTCAGGGCCTTAGCGGCTGCGCCGGGATGAATATCCTGGTACTTTGCCTGGGCAACGGCCTGCATGCCGTGGTCAGCCTGAATGAATCCATCGAATTCAAGTCCCTGGGTGATCTGCCCACGAACATGGCCGACTCCGTGGCGTTCGCCAGATGCGATTGCAGCCGCCATTTGGAAACAGCTCCACGCTGGCTGGCCGAGCTCGCGGATGCGTTCCTGCACAATCCGAGAAAAGGCGTGCACCCGAAACGCAACGTGGCAAAACCAAAAAAGCGTCCGACAATGGGACGCTAACCTCTCATCAACCAGACTCCGCAAGGGGTCTGGCTTTCATTTTATCGAATTCAGGATTGACTCCAGCTCGGCAAGTGTCGAAATCCTCACCAACTTGGAGCGCAGGTCGCTGAAATCGATCTGGGGATACTCTGATTTCAACTCTTTCTTGAAATAGAAGGGGAGATGCTTGCGGAGTTTGACCAAGCCCTGTTCACCGTAACGTTCTACCTGGTAGCGGGCGTGGCGCAGGGCTACGGTGACGCGGTCGGACAGGTCCGGTGCTTCGAAATTCGAACCCGGTACCTGAAGGCTTGAAGAAATCTCATTGAACACCCACGGATTGCCAAGTGCGCCTCGGCCAAGCATTACTCCGTCAGCTTTCGTCAGTTCCAAAGCGCGTTTAGCCGAAGCACCGTCGACGACGTCGCCGTTCAAGATGACCGGAATCGAAAGTTGCGCTTTTACCCGTCCTATCGGTTCCCAATTCGCGACACCGGCATAACCTTGCTCTTTGGTGCGGCCGTGGATGGTGATGAGGTCGGCACCGGCATCTTCGATGGCTTTCGCGAATTCCAGGATTTCGTCGTCTTTTGACCAGCCGAGACGCGTCTTCACGCTGACCGGGACTTTGACTGCAGCCTTAAGCGCTTTGACGATGGCAACGGCGCGCTCCGGGTCGCGCATGAGCGAGGAACCGTCGAAGTTTTCAGTAATCTTACGGACTGGGCAACCCATGTTGATGTCAATGCCATCAGGTTTTTGGAGCTCCTCGACGATGCGCGCTGCCTCTGCGAGCTTGTCCGGATCGTTGCCGAAAAGCTGTTGGATTACCGGTCGTTCTGAATCCGAAATATCGGTCATGGCCCGAGTCTTCAGATTGCCACGGACCACGGCTTCGGCCGAGACCATCTCACGCCAGATATAGGGGACTCCGACCTCTTTGCAGATACGGCAAAACGGCTGGTCGGTCATGTCAGCCATGGGCGCCAGGGCGATGATTGGTTTCGGGACTTCTTTCCAGTCGAGCATGTTGGCGAAAATAGCACGGATTGATGCGATTGTCGAAATTTCTGGATATGGGAAACCCCGAGGAGGCTCGGGGTTTGTAGGAATGTTCAGAGGGGCTTGAGCTCGAACTTGGAGCAGATGGCGAGGATGGACTCGACATGGGATTCGCTGCCGTGATACTCCTCATCCCAGCTGACCTGGACGAAGGGAGCCTCATCGCGGCCGATATCGTTCTCCTTGTCGCCACAGTAGATGCTGACGCTCGCGGAATTGGAGTACTTGCGGTTGTGCCGACAATCGCGATAAAAGTTGAGGCTTCCGCGATAGCCCTTCATCAAGAAGCCGTTGGCCAGGCTCTTGGCTTTCTTGAGAGTAAGCCGAATCCTGTCCTCATAGCCGGCTTCGTGGAACGAGACGAAACCTGGGAGCTTGTCCTCCACGAACAGTGCGAAGTAGTCAGGCTGGCGCTTGGTCTCCAGACCCTGCGGCGTCCGTGAGGTGACCACCTTCTCGTTCAGGCGGTCGAAGAGCAAGCCCGTCGAATCCAGAGCTGAACCATCGGCGATCTTGTCGGCCGGTGCCTCCAAACAGCCGTCCAACCAGCCCCAGTCGTCAGGAATCGCCGCGACGAGCGAACGGATCAGTTGGGCATCATCAGGCAAAGCGAATTTTCTCGACATCTTCTCCATCTCATCCCTCCGGGTTGAAAGTACCGGGATGAAAGTAGCATAAACGTGGAAATAATCAAGAGGGGAACCTCCACCCCCCAACCCCTCCTAAACTAGGAGGGGAGCTCAAACCAAAACCCCCTGTGAAAGGGGGCTGGGGGATTATTGTACCGGCACTCCCTTAACCAGCGGAGCGACGGTCTGCGGAACGCAATTCCGTCCTATGCCGTGGGTGAAATACAGGTCGGGCAGGCCTTTCATGACCGGCTGGGCGTAGTTGGGGTTATTGCCTGTTTGCTCGGTCTCGAACGTAGCGCATACCTCGTACGAACGTTCTCCGGTGATGCGGTATTCGTACATTTTGCCGGTCTGCGGGTCGACAACCGATTGGACGTACACGTCGGGCGATTTCCGAAGGTCATCGATCGACGCGGGGAGCGACTTCATCTGGTTGTAGTAGTTATTGACTGCCCAAGACAACTGTTGGAGGTCGCTGGAGCGCTGGGTATCCATACGTCTAGCGCGTTCCTGGGAAGGTGAACCCACGACCACGAAGGCAGTGACAATGACGGCTACAACGAAAACCGTGACGATCGCGGCGAATATCTTCAATCCTGTGATTTTCATATATTTAATTCTTTTCTTCTTTCCTCAAATCCCAAAGGTAATATCCGAAGATCGAACCTGAGATGGCAGCCACGGTCACGACTTTGATGATGAAACGCAGCGTCAGTTCTCCGCCCAGCAGGTTGAAAACCAGGGTGATGAGGTCGCCGATGATGACGCCGGCAGCCACGAACAGCGTGATATAGGTCAACCACTTGCGGATCTTGGAGCTGCGCTTGTCCGGGTCCTTTTGGACCTGGCGGCTAATCAACCAGGACATGAGCAGGTACAGGGGATAGGAGATGAGCAGAGCCGCGGCGCTCCAGCGGATGGCGTCGTTGGAAGTATCGTAATAAGTCAGCGTATCCGGCAGCCAACGGTTCACGAATTGGAAGATGAGCGTGCCGAAGCTGATGGCGCTGATGTAGAGCGTCAGGAAAGTCAGCAGGTACATGAATGCTTCGCGGGCCGAAAGGTATGGACGACGAAGAGGGACGGGGACCGGGAAGTCGACTTCGGCATAAGCACTCATCGCCTGGTGGATCTCGTCGGCTTGCCACTTGGCTGATTTAAGGGCATGCGATATCTCGGCGCGCGACTTGCCTTTGGCCAAGGATTCGCGCACGAATTGGGTCAATTCTGAGTTCATATTTGAATAGAATATCACGCCCTACAAAAAACCGCGAAAACGTGCCAGAATAGACGCGTGACACCGAAATCCAAACGATTGTTGATCGGAGCTGGCGCAGGAATGTCAGCTGTTTTGCTGTTCCTTGCGGCAATACCGGCAGGACTGATCAGGCCGCCGATAGAGGTTTTGATGCTGCCGGCCCTGCCCCTGCTTCCGCTGGGGCTAAACTCCATCCTCTTCAGACCGGACATGCCTGATGATGAAGGCTTTGCGCGTCTTTTCGTCTTGCTCGTCATCGCCTGGCCTTTGCTCGGAGCTGCAGGCGGAGCGCTCGTCGCGTATCTATGGGGACTGCGAAACCAAAACACCAAACCAAATGCCTGAATTCAACCTGAAAAAACCATACAACGCTGCGGGCGACCAGCCAGAAGCAATCGACCAGCTGGTGAATAACCTCAAAAAGAAGGCGCGTTTCCAGACGCTTTTGGGCGCCACCGGCACCGGCAAGACGTTCACCATCGCGAACGTCATTCAGGAGGTAAAGAAGCCGACGCTGGTCATCGCCCACAATAAGACGCTGGCGGCGCAATTGACCAACGAGTTCCGCGAGTTCTTCCCGGACAATGCCGTGGAGTATTTTGTTTCATACTACGATTATTACCAGCCGGAAGCCTACATCCCGAAGTCAGATACGTATATCGAGAAGGAAGCGATGATCAATGAGGAGATCGACCGCTTACGCCATAATGCCACGCAATCGCTTTTGACCAGGAAGGACGTCATCATCTGCGCCTCGGTTTCGTGTATCTATGGCCTGGGGGCGCCTCAGGCTTACGAGAACACTGCCATCCACGCCAATATCGGCGATGACATGCGGCGCGAGAATATCCTGGGCCGTCTGGTCGAGATGCAGTTTACGCGTTCCAACACCACGGACCTGACGCGCGGCATGTTCCGGGCCGTGGGCGGCGTATTGGAGGTCATGCCGGCCAACGAGGAAATCATCTTTCGGCTGGAAGCTCCACGCGGAACGATCGAGGCCATCGTGGCGCTCGACCCGGTGACACGGCACATCAAGCACGAGCTCAAAGACGTCTGGATTTTTCCGGCCAAGCATTTCATCACCTTAGGACCGGACCGCGAGCGTGCTTTGAAGGACATACGGAAGGAATTGGCCGAACGGCTCAAATATTTCGAAAAGAACGGGAAACTGCTCGAAGCCGAACGTTTGGAACGCCGGACCAAGTTCGACCTGGAGATGATCGAGAACTTGGGTTACTGCAACGGCATCGAGAACTATTCGCAACCTTTGTCAGGAAGGACACCCGGCGCAGCGCCAGACACGCTGTTTTCGTACTTCCCGGAGGACTTCCTGCTCGTCATCGACGAATCACACGTGACCGTACCCCAGTTGGGAGGCATGTCAGAAGGCGACAGGTCGCGCAAAGAGACGCTTATCGAACACGGCTTCCGGCTCCCCAGCGCCAGAGATAATCGGCCGCTCCGATTCGCAGAGATTAAAGCCAAGATGAAGCAAGTCATTTTCGTGTCCGCTACGCCGGGGCCATTCGAGCTGAAAAATTCCACGCAAATCGTTGAACAGATCATCCGCCCGACCGGCTTGGTCGACCCGGAAGTCATCGTCCAGCCGATTACGCCGAAGAAGAAAGGGGAGCCGTCGCAGATCGACGATGCCATCGAACGCATCACCAAAGCGACCAAGGAGGGGGATCGCGTGCTGGTCACGACTTTGACCAAGAAGATGGCCGAGGATCTAGCCCAATTCCTGACCGAACGGAAAATCAAAGCGAGGTACCTGCATTCGGACATCGAGACCATCGAACGCCTGGAGATACTCTCAGACTTCCGCAAGGGGACTTACGAGGTCGTGGTGGGCGTGAACCTGCTGCGCGAAGGCCTGGACCTGCCTGAAGTCGCCCTAGTCTGCATTTTGGACGCTGATAAGGAAGGTTTCCTGCGGTCTGACACTTCGCTCATCCAGACCATCGGCCGCGCGGCGCGCAACGTGAAGGGAACCGTCATCCTGTATGCTGACCGCGTCACCGGTTCGATGAAGCGCGCCATCGCCGAAACGAACCGCCGCCGAGCCAAACAACTAGCCTATAACAAGGAACACGGCATTACTCCAAAGACGATCATTAAAGCCATCGCCGACCTCCGACAGGTGCTGGGATTGAGCGTCGAAACCAAGGACGTGAAAGATATCTTGAAGTTGGAGCTGACCGCCGAAACGCATGACCTGAAGACGGTCATGAAAGAGAAGGAAGTCGAAATGAAAGAAGCGGCCCAGAACCTGCAGTTCGAACTGGCCGCCATCTTACGCGACGAAATCATCACCCTGGTGAAGGAAATCAAGAAACGAGAGAAGGACGCCGGGCCGGCCAAGCCCCGCAAACAGCCGAAACACGGCCGGACACGGTAGGGAATATGCATCTCATCATAATCTTGGACGGCTTTGGATACGATGTCGTCAAACGCCACAAAGACAGCGGCGGTTTCAAGGACTTTAATGAACCGTCGAAAGTCGTAGCGCCATATCCGACGCTGACTGACCTGTGCATCCAGGACCTGCTCCAAGGCGAATCATGCGAAGGCATGGAAGCGGTGTATTATGATAAAGAGAAGGGGAAGATGGCGGGCAGCACGCTTTCATACCTCCAATTCAAGAACCAGCCATATTCGAAAATCCTGGACTTCCGCTCCCCGTCAGTGATCGACGCCATATGCTATGTCGCACCCTGGATGGCTTTCGAAGTGGAACTGAAGGCATTGAAGAAACAACTCCTGAACTCGAAGCGCGAATCCTTCAAAGCCTACCTGGTCAGCACAGCCGGTATCAGCACCAAGTATGCGGCCGAAGGTCAGACCGAATGTCTGACCCGCCTCGATACATTCCTTCGAGACCTTAAAGCACAAATATCTGGTTCATTAATGATTACGCTTTTGTCCGACCATGGACACAGTTACTATGCATCAAAGCTTTCGCCGATAAAAAAGTTGCTCAAAAGCAAAGGTTGGAATTTCCCAAAATCACTTTCGGGCCATAAAGACGCGGTCCATCTGTCTTTTGGCTTGGTGAACTATGCGAGCTTTGCGACTCTGGATGCGCCACAGTTGGCCAAAGATTTAGCGACAATCCCAGGCGTCGAATTATCCAGCTACGTTGAAGCAGACTCAGTGAACGTGTTTGGCGCTAATGGTTCGACCGCAAGAATCAGACGCTCCGGACAAGCCTGTTCATACGAGACCCTGGATGGCGACCCATTGGACCTGGATCCGATATTGAAAAACATCGCAAATCAGGACGGCTTTTATCGGGACGAAGACGTCCAAGCCGTGACCGTTAACCGACCATATCCATCAGCCCTGGAAAGGCTGTGGCGCGCCCATTTCGGGCTGGTGAAACATCCGCCTGACGTCATCGCCTCGCTCGGCAACGAATGGCATTCCGGCTCAGGACTCCTGAATGTCTTCGCGACCGTCAATTCCACGCATGGTAGCCTTAACCGCACCAACAGCGTGACTTTCGCCATGAGCACAAAAGCAGCCATCCCTCCGGTGCTCCGTTCCCGCGAAGTCATGGATTTCCTGATTTAGAACAACCCTGTGCGCTCGACGCATCCTGACGGATGGCTCGAGGGAACAGGGTTGGAGTGATCAGGCGGCGGTCGCATGAGCGCGAACGACGCCTTTCTCCTCAAACAAATAGAGGAGGCGCATCCAGGTATTGGCCTGCATCAGGGTATCCTCGTCGATGCCCAGGCCCAGCTTGGCGGCGGTTGAGCGCAACTCGTCGAGCGTACCCATCGCTTCACACGATGTGAGATCAGGCACCACGATGAGCCTGTCCTTGGGAATGAGCGCGAGCCACCACTGGCAGAAATCGAGGCCCAGATGTTGCGTCTCGACGAGCACCCAGACCTCATCCTTATCATGCAACGCCTTCTCGAGACGACCCGTGGAGAAGTACTTGAACCGGTCTTCTCCGTCTTCGCCTTTGAATTTGGCGAATTTCGGCTCAGCCCCGGGCTTCTGGTCATGGCAGATATAGATGTCGCTCGGCAGAAAAATCAATCTTCCCATGATGCCTGCACCTCCTTGGTACAGAATTAAAGGGCGGATGATGAAAAGCCTTCCATCATCGGGCTGGTTTGTCAATGGTCTTTAGGGTAAGGTATGGCCATGGATTCAGCCGATCAAGTAAAAGCAGCCCTGGATGTCGCCGATATCGTGGCCGAATATCTGACCCTAAAACCCGCTGGCAGCGGCAGTTTCAAGGCATGCTGCCCGTTCCACCAGGAAAAAACACCCAGCTTTTACGTTAACCGTCCGCGTCAATCCTGGCATTGTTTCGGCTGCAATGAAGGCGGCGACATCATCTCCTTTGTCCAACGCATGGAAGGGCTGGATTTCCCCGAGGCTCTCCAGCTGCTCGCGGACAAAGCCGGCATCCAGCTCCCGCAGTTCGACGCCAAGGCCAGGACGGACAAGAAACGCCTGCATGAAGTGAACGACATGGCGGCCAGGTTTTTCCATGCCCAGCTTCTCCAAGCCCAACAAGCGGCTTTCGCCAGGGAATACGTGAAGAAGCGGGGACTGGATGACCTGACAGTGGATATTTGGCGCCTCGGCTTCGCGCCGGACAGCTGGGACGCTTTGGCGAACGCGCTGAAATCGAAGGAAGTCACGGAAGATGAATTGATCCGCGCCGGATTGTGCCAAAAAAGCGAACGCGGCGGCGGCGCTTACGACAGGTTCCGCAACCGCCTGATGTTCCCCATAGCCGACGTGCATGGGAATATCGTCGGCTTCACCGGACGGATATTGGCTGACGACAAAAAGGAAGCGAAGTACGTGAACACGCCTGAGACGGCCGTCTACAAGAAGAGCGCGGTCCTCTACGGTTTGGACAAGGCCAAGGGCGACATCAAACGCCAGGATCTGGCCGTCATCGTCGAAGGCAACATGGATGTCATCGGCTCGCACCAATTCGACGTCACGAACGTCGTCTGTTCATCGGGCACTGCTTTGACCGTGGAACAACTCACCCTGCTCAAACGCTTCACCGAAAACCTGGCTATCGCGTTCGACGCCGATTCGGCCGGCAACGCCGCCACTATCCGCGGTTTGGATCTGGCCCGCGGTTTGGATTTCAACATCAAGATCATTTCTTTGCCGCCAGAAGCCGGGAAAGACCCGGACGATGCGGTCAGGAAAGACCCGAACCTGTGGCGACAGGCGATAGCTGATGCCCTGCCCGTGGTCGATTGGCTCTACCGCAATGCTTTCCGCGGGAATGATTCGAGCAAACCCGACGGCAAGAAAGAGATCGCCAAGAGCCTTTTGGCCGAATTCCGCCACATCCCTGACCCGGTCGAACGCGACGCCTGGATAAACCGTCTGGCGAAAGATTTGGATGTCTCGGCGGATTCTTTGCGCGAGGCCATGCGCGGCATCCGTACCGCGAAACCTGAGGCACGAAACGCGAGGCCAGACTCCCCAAACCAGACGAACCGCGTCTCGATTCCGGCGAAAACGCGCGACCAGGAACTCCAGGAAAGAAGCTGGGCCGTGCTGTTCGTGAAGCCCGAGCTCGAGCCTCTTGCCAAAGACATCCTGCAAGAGTATTATCTGCCCATTCCGTCGCAAGACGATCTTTTGAACTTCCTCGCGGTCCTGGCGGATCGCGAGTTCCAGGACCAATCGCTCGAGACCCTGCGGCGGGAACTCGAGCTGGCTGGCCGCGCGTTACGTGAAATCCACGTGACGGGACGGCGCAGCCAACTGGAACAACAGATGCGTGAAGCGGAGCGCGCCGGCGACCAAGACCGGATCAGCGAGCTGCTCGCGCAATTTAATGCACTTAAGGGTAATCCTTAATCGCATCCCATTCCGGCGGCCCTTGCCCCAACTGGTCACGAGAAATATTCTCCCCAGTCGGCTCGAGGCTCCTGCCGTTTAGGGGTGCAACTTCGTATGAAGTCCAAGAAGAAATTATTCAAGAAGCAGAAATCGCACATTGTGCCCAAAAAACATATCTCCAAAAAAACGGCAAAGCCGGCTCCGAAAAAGCAGACCCCGGCCAAAAACAAGAAGCAGCAGGCGAAACCCGTACCCAAGCCCCAGCCGCGGGGACCGTACACAAAATCGCCGCCGCCAGCCCAGGAGATTTTGGATAAGTTGTTCGAAAAAGCCAGGTCACGCAGTTTCGTGACCGAAAACGAAATATTGTACGCCTTCCCGGAAGTCGAGGACTACATCCAGACTTTCGAGAATTTTATCGACCGCCTGGACGCCGCCGGCATCGGGCTCATCGAAGTCAAAGAAGGCATCCTCGGCCGCCAAAAAGAGCGCCATGACATGCTGGAGACGCTCCACAGCGCGGACGACAAGCGGGCCAAGATGGATCCGTTCGACATCACGGCCGATTCCATCCAGATGTACCTGCGCGAAATCGGCAAGATCCCGCTTTTGACCGCAGAAGAGGAAGTCGCACTGGCCAAACGCAAGGAAAGGGGAGACAAGGAAGCCGAGAAGAAGCTCATCGAAGCCAACTTGCGCCTGGTCGTATCCATCGCCAAGAAGTTCATGGGCAAGTCGCTCTCGCTTCTGGACCTGATCCAGGAGGGCAACATCGGTCTGTTCCGCGCGGTCAAGAAGTTCGAATACCGCAAAGGCTACAAATTCTCGACCTACGCCACCTGGTGGATCCGCCAGGCCATCACCCGCGCCCTGGCCGACCAGAGCCGCACTATCCGCATCCCAGTGCACATGGTCGAGACCATCAATAAGTTCCAACAGGTCGAACGTCAGCTTATCCAGGATTTGGGACGCGAACCTCTGCCGGAAGAGATCGCGGCCGAGATGGGCGAGGAAGTCGACAAGGTGCGTCACATCATCAAGATCTCGCAGGACACGGTCTCGCTCGAGACTTCGGTCGGCGAGGACGATGAGGACTCCACACTCGAGGACTTCATCGAGGACATCAAGAACGTGACACCGGACCGTGCCGCCGCGCTCCAGCTCCTTAAGGATTACGTCGGCGACATCATCAAGGACTTGAGCCCGCGCGAGCAGAAAATCCTGGAGATGCGCTTTGGCTTGGTCGACGGCGTCAGCCACACGCTCGAAGAAGTCGGCAAGGAATTCGACGTCACCCGCGAACGTATCCGCCAAATCGAAGCAAAGTCGATAGAGAAAATCCAACAGCATCCGTTGATAAGAAAACTTGTTGATTACTAGGCTTGACACAGCGAAAAAGGGGAGATACTATCTCCCCACATTCCGAGGTAGCTCAGCGGTAGAGCAGAGGACTGTTAATCCTTTGGTCGTGGGTTCGATCCCCACCCTCGGAGCCATCAGAGAACCATCACGAAAGTGGTGGTTTTTGATATGCCGAGTCTTTACGGATGAGCTAAAATAGTGTATACATCTGATAACACAGCTAAATATAACGAATCAGATTGCTTAAGGCAGAATTTTTCTCCGTATAATGAAAATCCTCAGCAACGACTATCCCACAAATCTACCGTCAAACTCGAATATCGCGCCTGGCGGCCCAGCACATTTTGCACGTGCTTTTTCAGGATATGCAGTCGGCTGTGGGCATGAATGGCTCGGACTAATCCACCAAGGGACGCAGGAGGAAAAAACAGGCATCGTGAAAGACTCTACAGTCGATGCCAAAAACTACTATATTTTTTCATATCCATACAAGCATTTCCAATCATTCATCGATTCAAAAAAGAAGATTGACCCACGCGCGTGGTTCACTCCCCAGATAAACTGCATCCGCAAATTCATACGTCGAGCCAAGCCGGACATCCTATTTCTGAACGGTTTTTCCGTTTACGCCTGGCAGTTGCTCGAAGCCGCCAGACAAGAAAATCTACCAACCGTGATCCAGCATGCAGGGATTGCCCAAGTAGAGTTTGAGCAATACAAACACCTTTACACGCATGCGGTCAGAATGTCAGTACTGCAGATGGAACGCGATATAGTCGATGCGGCGAGCAAACAAGTGTTCTTAAACGCCTTCAGCCACGAGGCATTCTGCAAACGAGTAGCTCCAGTCCCTGAAAGACAGACAGCCATAATCCCACTTCCTTACCAAGAAGTTTTCGCTAAAAAATATTTAAAATCAACAAAAAAAAAGACGACTGATAAAGCAGCGGTAATCGGATGCGTAGCAAGATGGGACAGAATCAAGAACCACGATGCCATACTTCGTCTGGCGATTGAGGCAAAAAGACAAAAACTTGATTGGAAATTCAAATGCGTTACAAAAATCCCTGAAACAAGAGTCCAATATAGATTCAAATGCTCCTATAAAAATGCGATCGAAGTCGTCTCGCCGATGCCTACATCGGATTTAATGGACTTCTACGATTCAGTGGATTTGCTTATTTTGCCATCACATTTCGACGTATCTCCGACAGTGGTGATGGAAGCGGCACTGCAAAGGAAGGCGACCCTCATCTCGCCAAATGTCGGCTGGATTTCGGAATATGCGGCGTGCGGCCAAAAAGAGTGGATCATCGACTTCACAGATGCTAAGAGGGTCGTCCAGCGATTACGCCGACTCATGAAAAAACCTTTTCCTTCGCGCTTCCGTTCGATTATTCTCAACAAACACGAACCTAAAAAAGTCTTCTCTGCATATCTGCATCTATTCAAATCCGTCACCTGATCTTATGCGTATCGCCCAACTAGTCTCCAACCTGAATCCGGTTTCAAGCGAATCAACAAAAGCCATCTGCTCGCATGTGGCCCTTTTGACGAATGCGATCGTAAATGCCGGACATGAGGCGCATCTATATGCGGCTAGCGAATCGCTGACGCAGGGGATACTCCATGCGCCATCGGATAGCGCCGCCATGCAGCAGGCTCTGCCTGCAGACATCCAGCGTCATCATACGAATACGTTGATTTCCGAATGTTATCTACACGCCAGTGAATACGACATCATCCATAGCCATTTCACGCTACTCAGCTCGTTCTACGCAGGACTCGTGAAGACTCCGACGCTGATTTCAGTCCATAGCCCGATCCGCGATGAAATACGTCCATTCCTCCAGCGCTATCGCCATCTATCATACGTTTCTTTCTCGCACGCCCAACGACAGCAAATGCCGGAACTTAACTGGGTGGCGAACATCTATCACGGAGTCGATACGGATCGATTCGCTTATCATCCTTTCCCAAAGGATTATTTCCTGTATTTAGGGCGCGTAACCGAAGAGAAAGGCGTCCATCTTGCGATTGAAGCCGCCAAAGCCGCCGATGTGCCGCTTGTCATCGCCGGTGCGAGCTATCCAGCCGAAGGATATTGGCACAAGAATATTGAACCGGAAATCAACGAAAAAATGGTGCGTTATGTGGGCGTCGCGAACGTAGCCCAAAAGATCGAGCTATTGCAAGGCGCAAGAGCCCTGTTATTTCCGACCCAATATGACGAAACCTTCGGCTTAGTCATGATTGAGGCCATGTCATGCGGCACACCGGTCATCGGCTGGAAAAATGGCTCAGTACCTGAAGTCGTCAAAGACGGGGTGACCGGCTTCATCGTAGATAGCGTAGTCGGCATGGTCGAGGCGATCAATTCAATCGACAAAATAAGCCGCCAGGCGACACGCCGTCGGGCAGAAGCATATTTCAGCCAAAACAAAATGACCCAGGGATATCTTCGCGTGTATGAACGCATCATCGAAAAAGCCAAGAAAGCCTCGATCCCTCGGGTAAAGAAGCAGAAAGAATAAATCTGTGGTCCAGGCAGGTGCATGAGATAATTCATGGGTAGCTCAGCGGTAGAGCAGAGGACCGTTAATCCTTTGGTCGTGGGTTCGATCCCCACCCTCGGAGCCATCAGAGAATCATCACGAAAGTGGTGGTTTTTTGTTGCAGGAATCTATAGCCCTACTAGCGTAATGGTGCTATATAAGAAGGAGATAATTTGGTACATGAGTATGCAAAGAAGAAGATAACCCGACGATGGGTGGAAGTTTACAAATGAACTATGATCAATTTTCAGAAGTTATATGATTTTAACGTAGAGCTTCATCAACTAGCTGGTTCGGTTTTAACTACTGATATACGTGATAATGACGAAAGATCTATATATTCAGCTTTTGTGATAGCAAAAGGATATAAGACACACGAAGCAATTCTATTACTGTGTAAGCATGGCTATGGAGAGGATGCATTCATGCTGGCGAGAACGTTAACAGAGCTTTCTATACAAACTTCCTACATTCTCAGCGATAAATACAATGAGAGACTTGCTAGGTATATCGAACATGACTGGGTAATTAGAAAACAAATGTACGATTATCTACGCACAAAGGATGAACTGAAGCATGAGTTACTCAAACGAGCCGACAATGAACCGGACAAGATGGCAACAATTGAGCAAGTTGAAAAGGAATACAAACGAGTGATGGATAAATACCACTACAAACTAAACAATGGATGGTCTGATAAAAATATTTTTGGAATGGCTGAGGAGACTGGGAGGTCTCGGGAGTACAAAACTGTCTATAAACTGCAGTGCATATTATGCCACACGAACGTAAGAAGTACTGATGAGTATGTAAAAGAAACCAATGATGGTCTCGTGATAAATATTGGACCAAATCAAGAATCAATTGAACAGGCGCTTGTAGCTTCGTTTGATTTTTTTCGGTGCCTGCTTGAGGAAGGAATAACGCAATTTAAATGGCCTTTAGAAAGTAAACTCGAGAATCTCTATCACCGGTTCGGAGATCAGGTCAAATGACTCAAGATTATTAATGCCGAAAATACTTTGCATATTTCTGTTTTGAGCAGTAAGGTTTTTACATGAGCAGACTTTGGAGCCTCCCGGTGCTAACCGTGTATTTTTACACGGCTACCGTTTTGACCCAACTTGGATTTGTTTCGTTTTTCGGAATCCCTTCTAACTTTGTTGAAGCTTCAATAAAACAGAATATTTTAAACTTTTATATCCTGTTCCAACTCACCTTTGCGATATTTGACATGATGAGATGGTGGATGATTATCGCCGTGATGCTCGTTGTGGCAATTGTCTTATTCTTAAGCCGGTACAATTCTCGATATAAATTCGTTCTTTCAATATTTGGGTCGGGAATCCTAATTCTTCTTTTATGGGGTTCGTATGTATTTGGGGGGCTCATCGCTTCAAATTCAAACAATTTTTTTGTGCCATCCGATGACTGTATTTTGGCAGGAACAAGTACGAAATACATTATTCCCGCCTTTTACGATACAAAAGCAATTCTTGTTCCATATGACCAGAACAGTCACAAAATCCTATCAGGCTTCATGTTGAAGGAGACCTCAGACCTCTCTTGTCTATTACAGCGCAAAAGCACCGGCGTACTAACACGATAATATTTCACCTAATTTCTACGTGCCTTGCGTCTCTCACAAGTCAGGCAGCGGTAGTGCGGATGGATGAATGCTTTGGCATACTCCTTGCCATAATTGTAGGTGATTTTGTCGCCTGCCTTGATCGATTTAGCCGAATAGACGTAGATCTAATCACCGACCTGGTGCAGCTCGGCATTCGACCGCCATTTCTATGTTTGGTATAGTTTCGCAATGCCCAAGCGTTTCTTCATCATCCCTGGCTTTACGCATAAAACCACCGACTTAGCTTACCGCCGGTTAGCTTCGTTTTTACGGTCCAAGGGATTCCAGGTCGTGATTGCCAAAATCGACTGGAAGCGCCGTGTGATGTCGGATTACGTCGAACAATTCAAAGCGCAGTATTCGAAGTATGAACCAGGAGAGAATCAGATTCTTGGCTTTTCTTTCGGTGCCGTGATTGCGCTTATATCGGCCGCAGACCTCAAACCACGAAGGCTGCTCCTATGTTCGCTAAGTCCATGTTTCGTCGAAGATCTGAGATATTTCTCGAAAAATGATGCCAAAATCATAGGCAAACGACGTTTAAAAGATTTTCGGAATTTCTCCGCAATAGAATTGGCAGAACGGATCAAAACACCGACTGTCGTCTTTTGCGGCGATAGAGAAGCGAAGCGCTATCCTGCGCTAATTCGTCGTTGCAGACAGACGGTCGAAAAGATGAAAAATGCCCGTCTTGTCATGGCTGCGGACGCCCATCACGACATCGCTTACCCGTCGTATGATGAGGCAATCAAGAAATCCATTTACGATAAGTAAGCTTATGTTTACACAAGAAGAATTGGAAGAAGCATTTAAAGCGATTGCTTCAACGGCAAGCAAGTGCGAAAAGGTCCTGCCGAAATTGAAACCGGGTACCTCTCAAAACACACTGCTCGTACGGAGGATCAAGGCGCTCAATATCGCTTCTACATTGATAAAACAGGCTCTAGACGAACAAGCAAAGGACAGCTGAATCAACGTGCCTTGCGTCTCTCACACGTCAGGCAGCGGCAATGAGGATGGATGAACTCTTTGGCGTACTCCTTGCCGTAATTATATGTGATTTCGTCGCCTGCCTTGATGGGCTTGGCCGAATAGATGTAGATCCGATTGCCGACCTGGCGAGGCTCGGCGTTCGGCCGACACGCGTGGTTGATGTAGCGCGCGATGTTCTTGCGTGTTCCGCCGGCGATGGTTTTGCCGTTCTCCAAATCAAACAGATAACGGCCGTCGATCTTTTCGGCGACTTCATCGCTCACGATATCGCCCCAATATTCGATGATGAATTTGTTTTTCGGGATATCCGAAACCGCGTAAAGGCCAAGCCCCGCTTTGGTCCGGCCGACTCGGACAGGGAATTTGCTCGGCCTAGGTGATGGGTAGGACATAAAAGAGAGACGAGTATACAAGCTCTTACGTAAAAAGAGAAATAGAAGACCGTTAATCCTTCGGTCTTGGATGGCAATCTACTCGAATATCAACGGCAGAAGAGTCAGCAAGAACACATCAGCCGTGAAGTGGGCGATCATGGCCGACTCGAGCCCTTTCTTCCAAAACAGCCATCCGAACACGACTCCTCCTATGCCGTTCAAAACCACCGCACGGATCACGACCAACGAATCGATTCTCGTCAAAGATGCGGTTATCGGCAGATGGCCCAGGCCGAAAATCACGGCGGCGAGGACAATGGAAATGACTATGCCGGAATGAGTCGGCCGGCTTCGCCTGAAGAGCTTCATTCCGATCCAGATGAACAGCGACATCAGGAACAGCCTCATCAATATTTCTTCCGTGGCGCCGCCATATACCGCGGCCAATAGTTTTTGCCAGACAGGAGCGTAGTTCTGGTGCGTGCTGACGGATGCGCCAAGCCAGGTGAATACGGCATCGACCACATATATGCTAACGGCGACAATGATGCCGAAAATGACCGATTTACCCAAAATATTTTTCAAGATCTCCATCGGTTTACCTTTTTCCGAGATTGATTCTAAAAGGGGAAGGCGGAAATCGATTTTTTTCGTCAATATCAAGCCGAAAAATATGGCTACGGAAAATAGTATCGCGCTCTGCAAGAATTGCGCCGCAAAAATGATTTCAATCGGTATTCCGATTTTGCTGATGATGTCTCCTTGGACCGTGAGGACATAAGGGAACACGCAAACTATGCTCACTAAGCTCAAACCCAGAAGGATAAAGAACATCTTCCAGTCTATGTATTTTTTCATGCCTCACAGTTTAACCAATAATCCGGAACTTTAGAATATGGATTGAATATGGCCGAATCATGATATGATGTAAATGAATTGATATCTATCAAATATATGGAAATCACGCATTTTCTTGCACAGTTCTGGGGCAGCCTATTCATGATCCTTGGCGGGTTGTCCGTCGGCGCCAAGCTTTTAGGCCGGACAATCGAGATGACCGAGGATAGGGCGATCACCGTATCCACCGGTTATATAACGTTTTTATTGGGCCTGGTGACCGTAGTCCTGCATAACGTATGGGTCATGGATTGGAGGGTAGCAATCACGATTTTGGGCTGGACGACGCTGTTAAAAGGAATCACGAAAATCGGCTTTCCGGGACACGTCAACAAAAAAGCCCAGATGTTCAAAAGCCGGCAGGAACTTTGGGGCGGCATCATCTTCCTGATGGGAGCCTGGTTTTTCTGGATGAGCCTTTGATTGAGGTTTCGGCGATTCTGAATTATCCTGCAGGCAGGGACAGACGACCGCATGACATACAAAGAAATAAAGACGGCGGCTTTCCTGGCCTACAAGACTATTCTCCGCGGCAACCGATCGACGTCGACGCTTTTGATTTTCGTATTATCCCTGAGCTTCCTGAACATGCTGTTCATTTCCGGCATGCTGTTCGGGCTCCAAAGGCTAATGATCGACACCGTCATCGACGTTTTCAGCTCGCAGGTCATGATCAGCGCCCAACAGGAACCGCGCGTAAAAAGCTACATCCCGAACCAAGACGATTTGCGTTCGCAGATCCAGACCATCCCTGGCGTCATCGCCACCTCGCGCCACTATCTCCTGGCCGGGTCTATCGGGTTCGATAAATTGCACAATGGAGTCTACAAACACATCTCTGGAGCGATCGTCGGCTTTGACCCGGAAGAAGAAAAGAAAGTCCTTTCCTTGGACAAGTTCCTGCTCGACGGGCAATGGCTGGAGAAGAACGACCGTGACAAGATCCTCTTCAGTTCTGCCCTGGCCGGCGGATACGACCTGTTCGCGCCATCGGATCTCGGCGGCGTCCGTGTCGGTGATGAAGTCCGGATAACATATTCGAACGGCACGGTGCGGCAATACCATGTGAAGGGGATCTACAACGACGCCATCGGCTTGTTCGAGACGTTCATCACGACGAATGAAGCCGAATCAGTGCTGTCCACCAACGATGAAGCCACGCAAATCCTGGTGAAAGCGGACCTCAACCGGGTGCCGTTGGAAAAGCTGGTCGAGCAAATCGAGCAAATCGCGCCGAAACTCAAGATCCAACCCTATACCGTGCTTTTAGGTTCTTTTAAGTCGTTTCTGGACGCCCTCAACCTCATCGCCGGGATCGTCAGCGCGATCAGCGTCCTGGTCGCGGCCATCACGATGTTTTCGCTGATTTACGTGAATGCCATCAACAAGCGGCGGCAAATCGGGATCATGAAAGCCATCGGGATCAAAAAGGAGATCGTCATCCTGTCGTACGTATTCCAATCCCTGTTTTATGCCGTGTGCGGAGTCGCGATCGGGTACCTTTTCGTCTTTTACATACTGACTCCATTGCTCGTGGCCTATCCCATCGACGTCGTGTTCGGGAAGTTATCGCTGGCCCATGACGATGTGACGACGTTCGCCGGGATGGGAAGCCTGGTTGTCACTTCGTTTTTCGCCGGACTCGTCCCGTCATGGGGGATAGCGAAAGGGGATATTTTGAAAGCGATCTTCCGATGATGTCGCATATGATGATTTCCGCATCGAAACTGACGAGAACCTACCCGGGAGCCGTCCCCATCAAGGCGCTGGACAACGTGTCTTTCGATGTCGCTAAAGGCGAGCTCATCGCTATCATGGGACGCAGCGGATCGGGAAAGTCGACGCTCCTGCACCAGATCGGACTCATCGACACGCCGACGAGCGGCAGCCTCAAGATAGACGGCGTCGACGTGCTCGCCCTCAACGACAAAGAAAAAAGCGAATTCCGGCTGACATCGATCGGCTTCATCTTCCAGGAATATGCACTTATCCCGGAGCTCACGGCGTTCGAGAACGTCTTTCTTCCGGCCATGGTCCAGGAAAACCAAACAGTCGTCCGGAAAACGCGGGCCGTCGATCTATTGAAGCGCGTCGGCCTCGAAAAACGCCTCCGCCATTATCCGAGCGAACTTTCCGGAGGTGAACAGCAGCGCGTCGCCATCGCACGCGCCCTCATCAACGAACCGAAGATACTGCTCGCCGACGAACCGACCGCGAACCTGGACTCGGCCTCGGCGCGGATTGTGCTCGAGCTGTTCCGAAGCCTCAACCGCGAACTAAAACAGACGATTTTGATGATCACGCATGAACCGGAAGATAAAGAGTTCGTGGACCGCATCCTTTGGCTCTCGGACGGCAGACTCGAAAAAATCGAAGATATCCCGACCGACGTCGAGGGCATGCGGCGCATCCTTTCAGTCGCACCAAGCAAGCAGAAAGGGGCGGCGAAATAGAAATATGCACCTTGATTCGGTTGAATCACAGCCCGGCGGCGTCATGATCATAATTGCTGCATGAGTGCCGACCCACATCTTCCTGCCAAAATTCGGGAAAGAGGACCTTTCAAAGGGGAATCTGGTCAAGAAAGCCGTCGGGGCCATCCTCGTGACGGTCGGCATCATCCTCATAAACGACTGAATTACCCTTAACCCTTGCTATTATTCCCAATCTAGGCTATACTCTGCAATCCTGACTAAAGGACACAAACACGAAAAATATGTTCAAACCACAACGAGGCAATAGCTCTGGCGGCTACAAAGGCGGCCATGGCAACAATTCAGGCGGTTATAAAGGGGGAAACCGCTTCGGCGAGTCCAAACCCTGGGAGCGCGGCAATGACCGTGGGGGTTCCGGCGCCCCGATGTTCCATGCTACCTGCGCCGATTGCGGCAAGGATTGCGAAGTCCCGTTCAAGCCGAACGGAAGCAAACCGGTCTTCTGCAGCTGGTGCTTCAAGAAGGACGGAAATGACGAACCGCGCCGCTCGGATCGCTTCGATTCGCGCGATTCCCGCAAACCGTCATTCGGCGGAAGCGCCGCGCCGGCCGACAAGAGCAACGAGCAGATCATCGACCACCTCAAGCACATCAACATCAAGCTTGAGGCCATCCTGAAGGCCCTGACCGTGAACACCGCGACCCGCGCCATCACGGCAGACGAACACGCCTTGGACATCGTCGACGCCCCGCGCAAGACGGCTGAAGAGAAGGAAAAGAAGGCTGCAAAAGCCAAGAAGGCAAAGAAAACCAAGAAAGCCGAATAACCGAACAAACAAATAAAACCCACTCGCCTCAAGCGGGTGGGTTTTGTATATCAGCCGACTGGCTGACATCTTGATTTTTCCGGATAGTTATGCTAATGGAACTGAAGTACATTACAGCGTGAAAGGACAGCCATATGTCGAAAGTCAAACTCTACGCCGTAAAACGCGGCACCGAAGATGATGAGGCGATCAAGCTGATCAAGGCTGCCGCTTGCGACGCCTTCGACGACTTTTCCTGGCTCAATCCGGGGGAACTGGTCTGGATCAAGGTCGCGCTGAATTCACCCGATCCTTATCCGGCCACTACGGATTGGCGGGCAGTGAAGGCGATCGCGGAACTTGTCGTCGCCCACGGCGGTAAAGTCGCGGTCGCGGATGAGTCGGGCGTCGAATTCGTGGAAGACGGGGATTCCAAAGTCAGTTTTTCCGAAGCCTGTTACGCCCGCTCCGGCATGTCCAAATCCGGACAGGCTTTCCTGGGTTTGGAGACCATAGGGTTCGATCACTTTACGAGTCCTCAGGCCGAACATTGGCCTTTGGGATTCAGGGTGACCGGCCTGGCCAAAGAAGCCGACCACATCATTAACCTGCCCAGGATCAGCGCCCACGCCCAGGCAGGGGTGACGCTCGGCGCCAAGTGCTGGGTCGGCGCCTTGCGGATGGAGGACCGATACGTCTTCCACAGCCACGGGCCGCTCTACTGGTTCATCCAGGCCATGACGTCAAAACGCGGCGTATGGACACCGAAAGCCGACAAGAGGCGATACTTCTTCGAGATGATCGCCGAGCTCGGCTTGGCTTTCAGGGACAAGCTGCGCGGGACACTGTTCGTGGCCACCAAGGTCCAGACGACCATGGGACCGAACAAGAGCCTGGTGAAGCTCTTCAACTCCATCGGCATCTTCCCGTCCTACGTCCTTGAGCCCGAGACCGGGCTCATCATCGCCTCAGACGATCCGGTCGCCGCGGACGGCACCGCCCTGGCATTCCTCATCGGGTGCTACAAACGGACGCCGTGGATCGATAGGATGCTCCAAAAGGTCCTGATCGCCGCCAACGGCCGCATCAAGGAACTCGGGACGTACGGCGTCTGGGACAATCCCATGATCGCCCACCAGCTCAAGCTCGGCTTGGGTGAGAAGGTGACTGCCCTGGATTGCAGCGACGTACCGCACGACCTCATGAGCGACATCGAGAAGAGGCTCGGCATCTGATACTGACACAACTAAGACCTCCCCGCCTGGGAGGTCTTCATATTTCTGACATTCAAACGGCATGATATGATTTTACGCGAATTATTTATTTCAAAGTGACATGGCCAGCTTCCAAACACATCTTTCATTCGGCATCGCACTCGGCGTAGCGAGCGTCGGGCTGACGATATTCTTCAACCTTGTGCCAGCGGATTGGAGCTTCCTCGCGCTACTCGCGCTTTTGGCCGTGGTCGGCGCTATCTTGCCGGATATGGACAGCGACAGCGGCGTTCCGTTCCATGTGACATTCGGGTCATTGGCCATTACGGCTGGCGGTCTGGGATTTTGGTATGCCCTGAGACACTTCCCGGGGGATTACCGCTGGATCGCCGGCCTGCCGATCGGCGCCATGTTTTTCGTCTGGGTCGTATTGGGGACGATCTTCAAGAAACTGACGCACCACCGCGGCATCGTGCATTCGATACCTGCAATGCTCTTGGCCGGTATGGCCATTTTCTCTTTGGCCGGGGTATCCGGATACGACAGTTGGGAAGCCTTTTTGCTTGGGCTAGCCATGGCGCTTGGGTTCACATTGCATCTGGTCCTGGACGAGATTTTTGCCGCTGTGAATTTTCATGGAATACCATTCGTACCCAATAAGGAACTAGGGAGCGCGTTGAAGCTGAAATCCAACAGCCTGGGCGCGAATGCCATAGTCTATATCCCACTTTTCTTTCTGCTCCTGCGGAGCGGGGGAACCATCGCCCAACTCACCGGCAGACTTTTCGGTATCGTAAAATAGGCAAAAAGGTGGCCAAACCATCTGATTATGCTATTCTTTTGGCATAGTTAATCATGCAAACAATTTTCATATGAGACAAACAACGTTGGCGTTGGCCCTGGTCAGTGTCTTACTTTTCGCTGGAGCCGGTTGCGGAAAGACTACCGCTGGAAACGGAACAGCCGGCGGACCAAGCCGTGGAGATGAAGCCGCCCAACCGGAGAGCAGCTTGTCCGACATGTGCAAAGCTTTCGATGCAGACTTCATCTATTCAGCCTCCGGCAAGCCCGTTGCGCGCTTCGACCACGGGGCCCTCAAAATGCCGAATGACTGCACTTATTACACGGAGTATAAAGACGACTACTACAAGCTCCCCGACGGCAAGACCATGCCGGGAGGACCGTGGTTCTCGCTCATCAAAGAAGACCTTGATATAGCGACGCAGAAGAAAGCAACCGAAATGCTCGGCTGGACCATGCGCCAAGATCCGCGCATAAAGATGGACCACTTCCTGGCCATCCAGAAGGAAGGACTCATCAACCAGATTTACCTCATCCTCGGACCCAAGGAGTACGTCCGCGTCAATCGCAGCTCGACCAAGGTCCTGACCGAGGAAGAGACGATTGAGCTGGCGGCCAAAGTAGCGCAGAAGCTGACCGGCAGCGTCGGATTCGAGATCAAAAAGAATCCGGTCCAAGCCGGCACCGGCAAGTCGTATGAGGAAGAGAAACAGGACTCCCTCGGCAATCCGCAGGAGACGGTCATCCGCGATTTCTTCGGCAAGCTCGGCAACCAGGATGTCGACGGGGCCCTGGCCATGCTGGACAAGGACGCAGGGGACTGGAGAGCCAATTTCAAGACGCTCAAGAGCCTGAAACTCAACAAGCTCGAACCCATATTCCAGGAGGAATGGACCGCCGACCGCCAACGCTTCAAGGCCGAACTCCAGGTCAGCGTGACGCCTGAAGGGGAAAACATGGGCTGGCAGAATGGCAAGAATTTCCGGTGGATCTCGATAAGGAAGACAGGCGACAAGTGGATCATCCATGAATTAGCCAACAATCCTTAATAAACCACATATGCGATATCGATTTTTTCTCCTAGCCGCCCTTCTGGCAGCTTTAACGATCCCCGCAGCGTCCTTGGCTGAGACCGTTCCGCCTGCAACCGGGACGCCTGACCTGACCGTCACATCAGACGGTTTGTCGGTCAACAAGACCACGATCAAGAGCGGGGACAAAATCACGCTCAAAGCAAAAATCAAAAACATCGGGACGGCCACGGCGAAAAACGTGAAAGTCCGGTTGTACTTCAACGGCTCAAAAGTCTACGAAAAGACCATTTCGACAATCTCCAAAGCCACCGGTTATACGACCGTCACATACGCATATCAGCTCTCGGAGAACGCCAGCGGGCCAATCGCATTCAAGGCGATCATCGACCCGGATAACGCGATAGCGGAATCCGACGAGAAAAACAATGAGTCGTCAAAAGACATTTTAGTCCAGAAAGCCGCGCGCGACCTGTACATCGACTACATCAAGGCCGCGCCAGCCAAGCCCAAAGTCGGCCAGCAGGTCACTTGGACGATCAAAGTCCGTAACGCGGGCAACGGCAAGGTCACGGGCCTCAAGCTGAATTTCTACGCCAACAACGCCTCGGATGACCCGACTAACAGCGTCACCATCAACTCGCTCAGCGGCAATGCGGCCGCGGTCAAGACCTTCAAATGGACGGTACCGGCGAACGTCAGCCCGGCTGTCGGCTATTCGGTCCATGCAGACGTGGACCCGGACAATAAGTTCGTCGAGGATAACGAAAACAACAATTCAAAGATCTTCAGCATCAACCTGACCGCGCCGGACCTGAAGATTGAGCCTGGCATCAACTTCATGTCCAAAGGTCCGCTTTGGCCAGGAGTCAGGCTGGCCCAGTGGGGGAGAGTCAGGAACGACAACGTTTTGCCGGTCACGGGCGCCAAAGTCGGACTTTATTATTACGCCGGCACGAACAGCGCGAATCCAATAAAACTCACGGAACAAGCCATCGGAACCGTCCCCAAGAACGGTACGCAGGATTTCTACATCGACGGAGTGTTGCCTGCGTCATTCCCGATAGGGACGGTCATCCATGTCATATTGAGGGTCGATTCGACGAATGCCGTCGTGGAGACGGATGAGACGAACAACGTCCTTGAAACGACGCGCACGCTGACCGAGAGGCCGAAAACGGTCCAGTATCCTTACCTACGCGTCGGCGTACTGGATGAGGACGGAAACCCGAAGAACGGAGTGGTGGTCAAACTGACGAATCTGACGACCGGCGCAGTCGAAACAAAGACGACTGGCGTGGAGACTTTCTACACCTCGCTTGGCGCGGTCATATTCGAGTCGCGTCCGGACACGGCGAACTACAAAGTGGAAATCACGGCCGACGGATACCGCCCCATCAGCGAGACATTCAATTACGACAAATACATCGACAGCACGAATGACAGGCAGTACTACCTCGATAAAAAGGCTCAGGTGTCAGGCAAAGTCACGAACCAGAGCGGCGTCGCGTTGAGCGGAGTGAAAGTTCGACTGGAAGGAACGGGCCTTGAGGCCGTCACTGATTCCCAAGGAAAATTCGGCTTCCTGTTGAACGGCGGTTCGTACGACTTCCGTTTCATCGCCAGCGGCTACGCGCGTCTGTCCGACCCCGGAAGGAACATCGCGCCGTTGTCGACCATTGTATTGGATAAGACGTTGTCACCAGCCACAATCAGCTATATTTCCGGCACAGCGACGGACGATGACGGGAATCCGCTGCAGAATGTTGACGTCTGGGTCAACGGAAATTTACTCCGGAGCACCGGACCGGCAGGGACATTCGATTTCACGTCTTCAGCCGGCTCCAAGAAATTCACTTTCAAAAAACCGGGTTACGTGACCGTCGAATTCACCAAGGCTATCGTGGTCGGCGAGGAATACGACTTCAGCTTCACCATGTACAAACCCTCGACGGATTCACATGTCGAACGCGGCACGACTTTCGTCTCGTGGCACCAGCACGAAGGCACCCCGGCCAACGCGTTCTTCATACCGGAATACAACGTGGATGTCTGGTGGGGCATCGGGCGTTTCAAAATGGGGCTGGATTTCAACAAGTCCGAAAATACAACCAAACTGACGAAATTGACGGTGCAAGCCAAGGGCCAGAACTGGGATTGCCACAAGGTCGAAGGAGATGCTGAAGTCGAGACCTCGGCCATCGATATCCCGATAACCATCTCGGCGGGCGGATGTTCGAACGAGCAGACGCAAATCAACGTGAGCAAGGTCGCCATCTACTCGAACGGTGTGGAGGTATGGAGCGACGATTCGAATTGGACATCGGCCTCTGATCCACTGAACTCGAAGGTCTTCATCTATAGCATCCCTAACATCCAGGTCGCGTGGAATAACGACTTCCAGGTCAAGATGTGGGCACGAGTGCAGAAGAAGTCGGTCGTGGGCACAGACGGGGACGGAGCCGGTGCGCTGGTGGGTTACCATTTGGACAAGAAACTCGTCACCTGGTACCCGGAAAAACCGCCAACCACCAAAATCTCGACCAGCTGGGGCCAGATCGGCGGCTACTTCCTGGGCATCCTGGACAATCCGGTCAACATCGTGGCCGGCTTCACGGACATCTTCACGGTCGACCAGTTCAACCAGTTCGCCATGGAGGACAATCCGGTTGGATTCCCGGATTGAGCCCGCGAGAAGAAGGACATCAACAAACCAGGATTCCGTTGACCCTATCATTTGAATTAGTTAATATATTCTGGTATTCCGATCCTCTAACCAAGGAGAGAGAAATGCCCCAACCGAACCTTTCGACCAGCCCCAATGCCACGACTCATGAAGAAGAACCTCTCCCGATAATCGGTGTGCGCCGCGGGCAGCCGCGATCGCCGCTTGAGTTCGCGCGCGACGAACCCGAGAGGTTCGCGGCCGTTAGCGCCGAACTCGACAAGCTGTCTGTCGAAGAATACAACAACAGACGCTACTCATTCTTCCAGGTTCCGTGACCGCGAAAATGACGCGCAACCTTAGCATCCGGGACCCCCGGATGCTTTACATATCCTAATAACCTCGATACTTACGCTTGAGTTTAGAGGTAGTATTGCCGGCCAACTACCCGGACTAAAAAATCCCAGATTAATTCCGAACTCCCCGGCAAAATGCCGGGGAGTTTCTTTTTGGCTTGACATGCCATATTTAAAGCATAAGATTCGCTACAGAACCTTTGCGAGGAATAGACCATGGGACATCCGAACCTTTCAGACCGAATCAACGACATCGTCGACGGCCAGCTGATGTATGACGAGATGCGGCTCGGGGAAATCCTGGAAATCACCGCGCTTGGCGCTGAGACGAAGCTTCCGGGCGTCATCCGCTTGCAGGTCGTCCATATCGAGAAAGAGGGTGACGGCCACAAGGCACCCATCTTCCGCTTCCTGGATACGGAAATCTCCCTGTTCGGCGATGATCGCGCCACACCGGTCAGGCCGAAGAAGGGGGATTTGGCCGGCCCGGGAATCTCCGCAATGCACGTCCCGAATTTCGTGTTGGGCATGCTCGGTTTCGGCGGCATCGGTGCGGGTCGCGACTACTCGTTCGAGTACGTCGGCGGCAAGGGAAATTTCTTGTACGCAGCCCGCATCGGCAAAATCGTCAGGCATGCGCCACCGAAAGGTTGGCGCGAACCCAAGACGGCCGTGGCGCGCTACAAGAACATGGTCGAGCGGATACGGCGCGCGGAAGAGGAGCGCCAAAAGGAGCACGAGCTGATGCTCAAAAAGGCGCTCATCATCCGCACGGCCAACTCGACCTACACCCTGACCGCAGCCGACGAAGGCGGCGTACGTGACATGACAAGGAACGGGGAAGGCGCGCCGCAGAAGGCCAAGCTCCTCGCCGCGAAAGTTGGCGGACCCATGCTGGCCGATGTCGAAACAACGCCGAAGAACTGGCAGGCTCTCCAGACAAGCACCATCGTCTCGATCGACGTGACTGACTAGGAAACGACGAAGCGGACTCCGAACAAACACCCGAAGTACTTCGGGTGTTTAAATATCAACAATCTCCACCCTTGACATCATTGTTAGAAATATATAACATATGGATAAAGTTAATTATTTCTAACAATATGACCGCAAAACAATTCAAGTTCGCCCAGATAATCTCAGCGTTCGTCATCGCGATAGCCGCCAGCCAATCAGTAGCCACGAACAACTTCCTTTTGCTGGTGATTGTCGTGGCAGTCGCCGCGCCGATCCTGTTCTGGGTCCGTTCGCAGGTGAAAGAAGTCATGGCTGATGAGCGTGATTATGCCATAGGCGGTATCGCCGCCAGATGGGCAATCCAGGTTTATTCTTTCGCGGCAGTGATCGGGATGGTGGCCCTCTACAGCCAGCGTTCAATCAACCCATTCTACGAGGCGATCGCGTCGACGTTGGCGTATTCGACTTGTTTCCTGATGATCCTGTACACCCTGATTTTTCGCTATCACCAACGGCTAAAGTTCCTGGCTGATAAGACAGCATATGCTGCAGTCGGAATCCTCTTGATCATCGTACTCATCATCGCAGGCATACGGCTCTTCAGCGGCGAAGATGATTGGATCTGCCAAGGCGGCCAGTGGATCAAGCATGGCAATCCCTCTTTCCCGGCGCCGCAAGTCGAGTGCCGGAAGTGAATATGGAGAACCGCATAAAAGAATTCCGGACGAAACTCGGGTTGACCCAGGAGGAGTTGGCTAAGTCGGCCGGAGTCAGACGCGAAACTATCGTCTTCCTGGAACAAGGCAAATACAATCCTTCGCTCCAGCTGGCTTTCGATGTCGCCAAGGTATTGCACAAGACGGTCGACGAGCTGTTCGGATGAGATTGAGACCGCTTACCCATATCAAAAAAAATAATCGCCCCGGCTGGATAGTCGGGGCGATAAAAGTTTAGTGGCGGCGCTTGCAATAGATGCAACTACCGTTCTGACAAACTGCCATGCCCGAGCCGTGCCTAGCGGCGTATTTGTCGATATCCTTTATTACCCCGCCTTCATTCGGGATGTTCGACGCCACAGGTTTGGCTCCGTCAGGGCATTCGAGGGATTTGGGTTTCTCCAGGCAAATCAAGCATCGTGTCTCACGGCAATAGAACATCGCACCGCAAGGGACAACTCCCTCGATTTTTGGACCCTGCATGAACTCATCCATGTTTGGCGGGCAGACGAGTCTGATGTCATCGGCTTTCTCAGGGCAAACGGTCTCAGGACAAGGCTTGGCGCAGGCGAGCAGGGGAACCAATAATCCGCACAAGAGACAAAGAGCCTTCATGCCATCCTCCATTCGTGACCAGGACAACTAGCCACAACGTGCCTTAATTGTCAATCATCATCAGTCTCCACCCCTTCTGCCTGATGAATTAATGACTAAAATGGAAAACTCCCCGCTTCGTGGAAGCGGGGAGCATGTGTTCATCCCATGAAATACATGTCTCGGATGATGGAGTCGGCCAAGCCGTCGAGCTTCACTGGCTCGGTCAGCTTACGGTCAAGGTTGCGCACGATGTGCTGGATGTCGAACGCGCGGGCGCTCAGGGGCATGGACTGGCCGTTCATGAGCGACACAGCCCGCCAGACCTGATCGATCCCGGCGGTCTTGAAAGCAGCTTGCCAGTCCGCGTAATCCGCGAAGTCGCGGCCCACATACAAGGCATGCGTTCCCGACTGGAGAAGCTGCGGCATATAGGGATTGGACAGGCGGCCCGGCAGGTCGCCGATGACGATGTCCGCCGGATCATAGCGGAAACTATCGATGGCGAACTCCATGACCTCAGGCGGAGCCTCTTGGGGCAAAGGCCAGCGCTTTTGGCGCTCGGACCAATCCTTCAGGCCGAGAAGCGGGGCATGGGTATCGCTATGGACATCCAGCTCGTGGAGCGAAATCTGGAGCCCGGATCTGCGGTCCACCAGGTTTCGGTAGAGTGCAGTCGATAGGGTGGATTTGCCGCTGGCCCGAGGGCCGCCGACAAGCAGACGTACGCGTCTCTCGGAGTTCATGTGCCACCTCTGAAGCAGGTGCGGTAATAAGCGAGGAAAGAGGCCCAATCCTTGTTCATCGCTGAGTAATACTCCTCACGACTGCCATAGACCGGCAATGCATGATCGGCATTCCAAAGGACGCTGGCGGCCAAAGCCCGGCCCAGGCGTCCGCAGGCATCCTGGTATGGGTGGATGACCGTATCGATCTGGTATTCGATCCAAGCCGCGACCACGACCGGTTCATCACGGCGCGACAAGCGCAACTCGAGTTCCGCGAAGAAACGCGACATGGCGTCCTGGATGCGTTCGGGCGGCAGGCCATAATGCGCCTTGCCTGTGGCCACGGACCGGTACATTCCCTGGACAGCGATGCCGTCGGTCAGGATGGGGTAGAGCAGGGCGGCGATATCCTCATAAGCCAGGTCATGCTCTTTGGCGGCCAGCAGCACGCCAGTCGCAGCAGCTGCGCCGAGTCTGACGCGCTCTTTTAGATTTTCGGAGCTCAAGGCGCTCCCAGGCTTGCCGGATCGGCCATCGGCGCTGGTATCGCCGAGGCGAGCGGTACGGCTGAGGGCCAATGTATTGGCCAGTAGGTTATCAAGGAGCTCAGTGTATCCCATCTTTCTCTCCTTCAGCCTCCTTGACGGCCGATTCGAGCTCGGACGCCAAATATGCACTGCAATGGTAGGCTCGGGGCAGGAAGAATTCAATGGTCTTGGCGCAATATTCCTTGACAAAACCCGGCATGGAGGCTGCGAGCGGACTGAGGCCGCGGCAATTATCGAGACGATCAGCCAGCTTAAGCAGCATCCCGTCGGCCGAGGCCTGCGCAATCTTCATCAAGAACACCGGCGCATCGATTTCATCCACGGGTGACGTGACCTCGCCGACCAATTCGGCTACGCGGCGGTTCGTGAGCAGTTCGATTTCATCCAAACCAACAGGCTGGTCTTCAACAGAATCGTGCAGGAGTGATGCGGCCAGAAGATCCGGATCCTCTATTCCTAATTCGTCTCGGATGATGCGGTAGACGCGGTAAAGATGCGCCAGCTCGGTGTCTGTACCGAAGCGCTTCTGTGTGGCGTGGATTTTTTGGGAGAACTCCAAGACAGGCCTTAATCGCGGGGGCAAGGTCTTGAGCACAGAAGCGAGAAGGGCAGCCTGATCACTCGATCTTTTAAGGTTATCCAAAGGCATAGACGTCAATTCGCATCATTATCCTGCGCTGTCTTCAGCTCTTTCTCCAGTGCCTCGATTATATCTTGGATGGCGAACCATCCGGATTCGCGGGCGATGAGTTCGGCATCAATCTCTTTCAAGCGTTTGGCTTTCTCGACATCGACTTTGGAAGGGTTGTCGACATAGAACTTTAGGATGCGGTTTTTCTCGCCGGTCAGTTTCTCCATCTCTTCTTCGAGACGCTTGAGCGAACGTTTCTCTTTCTTCAGATCCTCATAGACGTCGCTTTTTGTCCGAGAATAGGGGACCTGACCCTGGACGTACGGTTCATCGTCTGCCGGCGGAGAAAATTTTTCGTGGGTCTTGAGTTCGTAGACGTAGATTTCGTAGGGATATGGATAGCGGATTGCCCGGCCGTCCTTGATTTCGAGGATCGTGGTCGCGATTTGCGAGACAAACGTGCGACTATGGCTGACGAAGATGACCGTGCCCGGGAACTCTCCCAGGGCTTCGGCCAAAGCTTCGACTGTATCGAAGTCGAGATGGTTGGTCGGTTCGTCCAGAATCAGGACGTCATACTTTCCCAAACACATGGCAGCGAGACACAGACGGGCTTTTTCGCCGCCGGACAGGACAGATAGCGGCTTTTCCAAATCGTCAGGCGTGAACAGGAAGTTCCCAGCCATACGCAGAAGGTCTTCAGGCAGGACCTGACCGGCGATACTCGAGAGATAACCGCCAGCCGTACCGTATTTGGGCAGCATCAACGGCACATGCTGGGCGTAATAGGCGACGCGCAAGTTATGGCCCCATTTGAAACGACCGGAAAGGGAATCCAGCTCCCCAGCCAAAGTCTTGAGCAGAGTAGACTTGCCTTGGCCGTTCTCGCCCAAAACCGCGAGATGTTCGCCGCGCTGGATTTCGAAGTCGACGTGCTCAAGTACAGGTTTGCCAGCAGCATAACCGACAGCCAGATCGAGGCATTCCAAAGCTGACGCCTTCTTCTGCTCTACGGCCGGGATGTGGATACGGACAGTGCGCAGGGAATGGGCGATTTCGATAGTCTTAAGTTTGGCCAATTGCTTGAGCTTGGATTGCGCCTGGACTGCCTTGGAGGCGCGAAAGCGGTCGATGAAAGACTTAAGGTGGCGCTGCTGGTTTTGTATTTTCTTGTTATAGCGTCGCGTCTCTTCCAGGCGACGTTCCTTGTCAGCGAAATATTCTTCGATGTTGCCGGGGAACAAAGCCAGCTTCCGGTGTTCGAGCTCCAACGTGTGGGTGCAGACATTCTTCAGGAACTCGCGGTCATGGGACACGAGCAAGAGGGCGCCGCGGAAGCCGCGCAGGACTTCTTCGAGAAGCAGGACGGTCTGCAGGTCCAGGTAGTTAGTCGGCTCGTCGAGGAGAAGGAGATCGGGTTCGCGGACCAGGATGCCGGCCAAACGGACGCGCATCTGATAGCCGCCGGACAGGCTCAAGAAGGGGACTTCGAGCCGGGCGTGCTTGAGCTCGAACGCACCTGCCATCTTGGCGCACTCCCAAGGCTCGCGGTTTGAGACGCGGACCAGATACTCGATGACCGTCTCGCCGTCAGGGAATACTTCGTTCTGTTCCAGATAACCCAGACGCACCGAAGGATGCAAAGTGATATTACCGCTATCAGGAGATTCCTGGCCGAGAACCATGCGGAGGAGCGTGGTCTTGCCCGAACCGTTGGCGCCGATGAGGCCGACGCGCTGGCCAAGGGAAACGGAAACCGAAGCCGACTCGAGCAACCGACGGTTGCCGAACGACTTGGTCACATCCTGGATCTGGAGCACGGTTGACATGCGCCGGGATTATGGCACATCCCAACCTCTTGCACAAAACGCTTTTTCATGGTTTAATCAGGCACCCTTATGGCAGAGGAACACGGCAACGTAATCGTGCGCTTCAGCGGCGTCACATTCGGCTATGACGAAGAGAACCCCATCCTGGATGAGGCGGATTTTTCGGTGCGTGAAAACTCGAAAATCACGCTCATGGGACAGAACGGTGCCGGCAAAAGCACCATCTTCAAGCTGCTGACCGGCATCCTGAAACCTTCGGAAGGCGGCATCCATATCAAAGCCGGGGCCACGATAGCCACGTCTCTGCAGGTCGTGCCGCGCGACAGGTTGGAGGACACGGTCCTGGATTTCTTTGTCCACGCTTTGGGCGAGAAGCCGTATGATATCGACCGCAAGATTTCAGACGTCTTGGAAACCGTGAACATGCCTGCGTCGTTGGACAAGAAAATCAAAGACTTTTCCGGCGGCCAGCAGGCACGGCTCCTTTTGGCATATGCTCTCATCCAGAATCCGGATATCCTGCTTTTGGACGAACCGACCAACAACCTGGACCAACAGGGCATCGAGCACCTGACCGGCTTTTTGATGATGTATCCCAAGACCGTGCTCGTCATCTCGCACGACGCCGACTTTTTGAACGCGTTCACCGAGGGCGTCCTGCATTTGGATGTGTTCACGGGCAAGGTTGAGCAATACGTCGGCAACTATTTCAATGTCGTGGAAGAGATCGCGGCTCGGTTGGAACGTGAAAGGATGAAGAACGCCCGATTGCTCAAAGACATCCAGGACCGCAAGGACAAGATTAACTTCTTCTCGAACAAGGGCGGCAAGATGCGCCGTTTGGCCAGCAAGCTCCGCGACCAAGTAGAGGAGGCGGAAGAAGAGATGGTGGACGTGAGGCGCGACGATAAGACCATCCGTGACTTCATCATCCCGGCCCAGGAATTCCCGGATGTCATCGTGAAGATCTCGTCGGTCCGAGTCATCAAGAACCACGAACCCCGGCAGGCGGAGGTGGACATCGCGCTCCGCAGAGGATATCGGTTGCTTATCGCCGGACCGAACGGTATCGGCAAAAGCACGCTGCTGCGGACGCTGGCTGGAGGAAAGGACCCGAACGCGACCATCAACCCGGAGGTGAAAGTCGGCTACTATGCCCAGGACTTTTCCGGCCTGGATTTCGACCAGACGCCTTACGAGGCTTTGGATGCGGTCATGGAGCTCAAATCCAACGAAAAGCTGCGCGCCGTGGCGTCAGAATTCCTGCTGACCTCTGACTTGCTGAAGAACAAGATAGGCTCGCTGTCCGAAGGGCAGAAGGGACTTTTGTGCTACGCACGGTTCGTGCTCCAGAAACCGGGGCTTCTGATTCTGGACGAGCCGACCAACCACATCAACTTCCGCCATCTGCCGGTCATCGCCAAGGCTATCCAGGACTACAAAGGCGCCCTCATCCTTGTCAGCCACATCCCGGACTTCGTGAGCCAAATCAAATTCGATGAGACATTGGATTTAGGCGAATTGAAAACGAAATAAAAGCTTGACCCTGGGTTCACCGGACAATAGAATAGGGGAATATTATGAACAAAAATCTCAACTCAGTCATCGTGCTGGGTCTATTCGTTTCTTTATTAGGCGCGGGTTGTGGGAATACAACGGCCCAGACCGGTTCCACGGTCACGAAAGCCGTCGAAAAAGCTGTGTCAGCAAAAGTATATGATCCATGCGCACTACTGACGGCAGACGACGTCAAAGCCTTCTATCCGAACGAGACTATCACGCTCAAGGATGAGAAAAGCAAAGAAGCGAACGTGGTGGGCCAACGCATCTGCTTTTTCGACATCGGCGATGACATGAAGTTCGTCCAACTTTCGATCGTCCAGACGGCCGAGATGGCGGCCAACGTCCGAAGCGGAGGGCAAAGCGCCGAAACGATCTTCGCCCAGGAAAAACAGCTGGTCAAAGACGCGGAAGCGGTATCCGGATTGGGCGACGAAGCATATTACGGCGGCAGCGGCCTCGGACTGGGGAAAGGGACGCACGTGCTGGTGAAGGGGAAAGGGTTGAAATTCAACATCGATATCGGACTCGGCTTCGGCAACACGGACAAACAGAAACATATGGACATCGAGAATGCCCTGGCCAAGAAAGTGTTGGAAAGGCTATAGGCTGGCGGCGCTCTCACCGGCGAGATGGCCCGTCGACCAGGCTGACTGGAGGTTGAAACCTCCGGTAAAACCATCAATATCCAGGATCTCCCCGGCCAGATACAGGCCGGGGCAGATTTTTGATTCCATGGTCGAAGGATCAACCTCTTTGAGTTCCACGCCCCCGGCGGTGACGAACTCTTCGCCCGATGACCTGGAGACTGCGTGCAGGACAAGGTCTTTAAGCGTCTTGGCGATGCGCTCCGCGTCTTTTTTGCCGTATTCGTTGGCCGAAGCATCCGGATTCATGCCAAGAAGCAGACAGACGCGGAAGGCGACGGATTTCGCGACAAGCGCCGCCAAAACATTAGACAGGCTTTTCTTCGGATATTTTGCCAGGTGGAAAAGAATGCTTTCGGTTACGTCCGAAAGTTTGCGGTCAGGAATGAAGTCGATGGATATGGGAAGGGGATGGTCTGCGGAAATATCCTGGAAGGCTATCTGCGACGAAAGCGCGAAGATGGCCGGACCGCTCAAGCCGCGGTGGGTGAAGATGAAGGGGCCGGCGGCTGATAGTCGTCCTGAGCCTGCCGAAGGACCTTTCTTAGAAGGGTCTTTCGACTCCGCTTCGCTGCGCTCAAGACGACAGGAGAGTTCAGCGTAGGGGAACGATACGCCGGCAAGATCCGCTACCCATTTTTCCTTGGTCTCCAGTGAACTAAGGCTTGGAGCCAATGGCGTTATTGAATGGCCCAGGGTTTGGGCGAAAGCATAGCCGTCGCCCGTGGAACCGGTCTGGCGGTACGCCTGGCCGCCGGTCGTCAGGATCAGTTTGTCCGCAGATAGTGGTATCGTCTTTCCTTTTAAGAATATTTCGAACCCATTTGGTATCCTTCTGACTTTTTCGACCTGGCTATTGAACAAGATTTTGATGCTTGGATTTCTGAACATCTTCTCGAAGACCGCGACCACGTCTTTTCCATTGTTGGATTTGGGGAAAACCCTCATGTCTTCTTCAACTTTGAGCGGAACTCCATGGCCCTCGAACCAGCCGTAGACGTCTTCAGGCGAAAACTTATGCATGGCTTTGGACAGGAACTTGCCGCCGCGAGGATATTTGGTGAGGACGATCTTCACATCCTGGATGCCGGTCGTGAGGTTACAGCGCCCGCCGCCGGAGATGATGACCTTCTTGCCCAATCCGTCATTTTTTTCGATGACAAAAATCTCGGCAGAACCATCCGCCTCATGCGCCGCGGCCGCAGCCATCATGCCCGCCGCACCGCCACCGATGATCGCGATTTTCATTTATGCAGATCAATGGTCTCTTCTTGTCTTATGGTGCTCCTTGTGCCATCCGGCGCAAGGGTCACGATGCCGAAGATGAACGAGATGGAATAACCGTCTTCCGATACCTTGATCTCATGCAGATAGAAGGCATCAGCATCATAATGCAGCCAGGGGCCGCGTCGGGATTCCATGACATGTGCCGTGACCGCCTTCATTTGCCCAGGGCCCAGGAACCCGCTATCAGCCACTTCCTTCAGGAACATCTCGACGCACTTGGCCTCAGACTCTTTTTGCTCAGCCGGAATCGGCTGGCCTTCGTGAAACGGCAAGCTGGCGACTGGCTTTTCGGGAGCAGGGACCTGACCGATGATTGGTTCTTTTTCCATAGGATTGATCATTTGACTTCGATTATAACGTATTCGATGAGGTTGTCACCCGCCTGTATCACCACGGTCTCTCCGGCGGTATGGTTCAACAAAGCGGAACCGAGCGGAGAATGGCGCGAAATCATACCCCTGGAAGGATTCGATTCCTGCGAGCCCACGATTTGGTAGGTCTTTTCCTTGCCGCTGCCGGACAATGTGACCGTGGAACCGATCTGGACAGTTCCCGCAGAGTTCATCCCTTGTTCAATGACGACCGCGTTCTTGATCCGCTCTTTCATGCTGAACAACCGGCCGTCTATCCTCCCCAGTTTCGCCTTGGCATCCTGGTACTCGGCATTCTCTGACAAATCGCCTTGTTCGCGGGCGAACGCCAGATCTTCGACCACTTTAGGCCGCTGGAGCTTTTCGAGCTCGTAAACATCCCGCTTCATCCGCTCGAGTTTGTCGGCCGTGATGTAGTTATCTTGCTCTTCGCGTTTCTGGAGCATCTGGGAGCGGCGCTTGGGTATTTGCATATGCCGCTACATCTTAACTGTCCGATACCTACCAGGCAACCCTAGGGAATTGACAAATTGGCTGTTTTTTGTTAATTTTTCATATCCAGTACCTATCGACGTCGGCCTTTTACAATCGAGTATGGAGCTGAGGGATGCCAAGAAAGAAACAATCCAGCGGCAGGAACTACATCGCCGGTGCATTCGTAGCCATCCTCATCATCACAGTCGTCAGGAATATCTGGCCAGAACTGATTCCGTACAGTGCATTTCAGTTTTGGCACGTAAAAACCGGACCGCTCGCCTGGCTTGCAGCCGGCTGGCCCATGCTGATCTGGGGCGTAGGGCTCAACATCGCCTTAAGCCTGTTCCGAAACGACAAACAAGCATTGAACTCACTGCGTGAGCAGGGCCACACCTGGCGCTCGACGCTTTTCATGGGTACGATCATCAGCCTGCGAGCCGGCATCTTCGAGGAATTGATTTTCCGTTGGCTGATTTTCCTGGCCGCCATGGCGACAGTCAGGGTCAGCAACTTCCTGTTCTTCGGCTTCCTGGGCTTCGGGTTCCCTGAGTGGTTCCACCTGAACATCTGGGGGCCGATCGCCAACTGGACGACATTCGGAATGCTCAAGGAGCACATCTTCTCGCCGCAAGGCTGGGCGATCGGCGCGGCGATGCTGAGCACCAACGCCTTCTTCCGCGACGGGCACCGCTACCAAGGACTGCTGGGCGTCGTGAACAGCTGGTTCATCGGCATGTATCTGTTCTGGATCATGTTCCATCACGGTTTGCTTGCCGCCATCGTCCTGCACTTTGCCTACGACTTCCTGATTTTCACCTACGCCGCCATACGGTTGGCCAAACGTAGCTGAGGACCAAAACAAGACCTCGTCGTTCGACGAGGTCTTATCATATCCGAACAGCCAGCACCGATAGTTTGTCCGATTAACCATTTTGGTTGTATTATATCCACAGGCAAACAATCTTTTTTATGGAAAAGACCAAAACCTGCAGCTGCTGCAAGATGCTGTTCACGGAAGAGTCATCATGCCCATGTGACCCCAACAAATGCGAATGTTGTTGCGATTGCCTGAAAACGATGGAGAAGGGGAATAAGACATGCGAATCCGGAAAGTGCTGCAAATACCCCGAACAACCAGGTGATAAGGCCTGATGGCCAGGTTGTGAATGTACGCGGTTTTTTAATTTGCCCGGAAAACGAACATAAACTATAATTGGCCAATAAATCTTCATCGTAACCGCATGAACAAACATCTTATTCCCGCGACTCTCGCAATTTCGGCCATGGTCTTATTCGGCGCCGGTTGCGGCAAGACGGATACGCAGCAGGCCGGAGCCAAGCAAGCCGAAGAAAAGAAGGGGATTTTCTCTTCGATCAAGGACGCTTTCAATAAATCCATCGCCCTGCGCTGCGATTATGTCGATGAGAACGGCAACAGCACCATAACCTACATCAAGAACAAGAAGATTTTCCTCGAAGAGGACATGAAGGCCGATGACGCCCAGGGAATCAAGGTCCAGAAGGTGAAGGGCATCATCAAGGACGATAAGATGTACATCTGGAGCGACGCTTCGGACAAGGGGATCACGATTGATTTCAAGAACCCGAAGGACGGCAACAAACCGAAAATGGGCGACAAGGAAATCGGTTCGACGGACGATGTCATCAGCAAGCTTGAAGAGAAGAAGGAGCGCTGCAAGACCGATACCATCGACGATTCGAAGTTCGAACTGCCGACGACCGTCCAATTCATGAGCCTTTGACGGACATGCCTGCAGAAAGGATCAACCTGGATAACGCAAAGTCCGACAAACTTTTCTATTTCGTGGCGAATGTCGTGGTATACCGAGAGAGCGACGGCCGTTGCCTGGTCCTGAAACGGAGCGAGGCAGAGAAGGTCCACCCAGGGAAATTCGCCGTACCGGGAGGGAAATTGGAATGGAAAGATATGGACATCAGCAACCCGACGCGGCTCAACGGGGAAGTGTTGGATTTCGAAGATGCAGTCGAAAAACTGCTCAAGCGCGAAACCATGGAGGAAGCCGGCATCGAGATCCAGGATGGGCTCGCCTACATCAACAGCGTAGCATTCGTGCGACCCGACGGGATTCCGGTAGTCCTGGTCAAGTTCGCGGCCAAATGGAAAAGTGGGGACGTGATGCCAGAGAAGGGGGCGTTCACGGATTTCGCCTGGGTCAACTCCGAGGAAGCCAAGGTCTTACCTTGCATTATGGGCATTCCTGATGAAATCGAGAAAGCGACGAAAATCTTCGTTACTTGAGCAAAGAAAAATAAGCCTGACTTATAGACCGATTCTCTTGGGAGAATCGGTTTTGGTATTTATCCCTTGACAATTATTGGTTAATTGGTAAACTAAACTTCCAACCAAAAATAACTATGGACCTACTCAACGAAAAAGGACTATTCCACCAGCTGATGCACATCGCTTCCAGGCTCGAGAACAATGCAAACCGTTATTATTTCGAACCCATGGGCTTATCCATCACATATTGCAGGATACTTTGCACGTTATCCGGGCACAAAGGTACGAAACCGACCGAAATTTTACAGATCATCGGCGGAACGAAATCGAACATCTCACAAAGGCTGGCCGTCTTGGAAAAGCGCGGATTCGTGAAGCGGCAGATCGAAAAATCCGGTGATAAGCGCAATGTCCGCGTCGAGATGACCGATGAGGGCCACAAGAAATACCAGGAAATCACGTCCTTCATGCTGAAAAAATCGGATTACATCGAACAGCAGTTTACAACCGACGAAATGCATCACCTCAAAATCATCATCGGTAAACTCAATAAACTGATGGATTCCCATGAAGAGCGCCTGGCTAAAACCATATAGGATTATGAACACCAAAAAGATCATATTTACGTTCGTGGCCTTGGCTTTGGCCGTGAGTGCGGCGGCTTTCGGGGCAGGCTGCCAGAAACAAGCAGTCCAAACAGCTGAGGCCCAAAAACCTTTGGTGAAGGTCACGGTCCGCAAAGCCAGCGACGCCAAAACAGTGAAGCAAGATTTGGAATATCCGGCGACCGTCATGGCGGAACAGGAGGCGAAAATCGTGGCCAAGACGAACGGAACCGCGCAAGACATTTCCTTCAAAGTCGGCGATAAGGTTAGTCTGGGTTCCCAGCTCGTCAAAATCGATGACGTCAATTCCGCCAGCCAGACACCGGGTTACGATTCAGGCCAGGTAAAGCAGGCCCAGCTTGCGGCCGAACAAGCGCGGACATCGTACGAGATGGCACGCACGAATTACCTGAATCTACTGCAGTCGTCCGGCAAGGACCTCCAACAGCTGGAGATCGCGCGGCAACAGGCCGAAACAGGGAAGAGCAACATCGGCTCCGCGACCGACGAAGCGCTGAAGAGCGCCGAGTTGGCATATCAGACCGCGAAGATTTCGGTCGAACAAGCGAAGCTCGCCCTGGATAACCGGCAGGTCTCAGCATCACAGTCCGCGACCGATACGGATACCAACGCCGAACTTACGGCGAACAGCGCCGTGGATTCCTGCAATACGATACTCGTCTCGCTGAACGCAATCGCGGAACTCGATAATCCGAATGACGGGAATTTGGCATACCACAAATACCTAGGGATCCTCGACAGCACATCGATGAGCACGGCCAAAGGCGCTTACCAAGCAGCGCTCAACGCCATCAACACCTACCATAAGACCGACTACGATGGACTGAGCGCGCGTTTGGACGCCGCTTTGGATGTCGTCGCCAAGACCAAAACGCTGGCCGACAGCATGAAGATCGTCATGGACAAAACCATGCCTTCTTCGGCTTTGCCGCAATCATCTGCGGCCGGACCTTCAATCGCAGGTTACCAAACGCAGGCTGCCGGTTACCAAACGCAGGCCAACGGGCTCCAACAGCAGCTGACTGCCACGAAACAGGCTTTGACGAACGTCAAACTGAATAACGGATCGTCTTTGGACACGTTGGAAAAGGCTTACGAGCTGGCCCAACAACAGGAAAAAATCGCGTCGCAGAACCTGACGAACCTGAAGGCCAACAACAAGACCCAAAACGACAATGCGTCATTCGGTGCCGATGCCGCGCGCAACCAATATTCGGCCTCGAAAATCAAACTCGAAACGCAAGTATCTGTTAGCAAATCGCAGATGGACATGGCCGAAATCCAATACAGCAACGCCACGGTCGCCCTGCAGAATTTGATAGACGTCCATCGCGTCATCACGCCGATCGACGGCATCGTCACCAAGAAAGCGGTGGAGAATGGCGACACGATTTCTGCCGGCCAGATCCTGGCCGTGGTCAGTACGCCCGAACGCCTCAAGATCCAGTTTTACGTGGACCAAGAAAGTTTGGCGGCTTTGAGCGCGGGCATGGATGTCACGATATTGGAAGACGGCAAAGATATCCCAGCGACGATCTGGAGCGTGACTCCGCAGGCTGATGCCGTGACCAGACGGTTCCTGATCGAGGCCCGGCCTAAAGACGGCCAGGCGGCGAAAGGCCTCGTTCTCGGCAGCATCACGACCATCCGCGTGACCATCGCCAAGACGGCCAAAGACGGAGCGTTCCTGTTGCCTTTATCGGCGGTGGAGGTGGCGCCGGCCGGGACAAGCATCTATTCCGTCAAAGACGGCAAAGCAGCCAAGATAGACGTCAAGATAGAGAAGGTGGAAGGGGAGAATGTCGAGGTCACCGGCAATATACCTGACGACACCTCGATAATCATCGACGGCAATAAACTCGTCCGCGACGGAGAACAGGTAGCACTTAACCAGTAACGGCTATGGACAATAACCTCATACCGAAGCCGGAACACCGGTCTTCTGACCAACTGTACCTGGACCGTCTGCAATTCGATCCCGGCTTGCGCAAAAGCCTGCTGAATTTTTTCGTGACCAACTTCAGGGTAGTGGTCCTGATGATCATGCTTTTGACGGCTGCCGGAACCTACTCGTTCCTCGAACTGCCGCGCGAGTCCAACCCGGAGGTCAAAATACCCATCGCGGTCATCGTGACTGCATATCCAGGAGCTTCGCCGAGTGATGTCGAGGAGCTGATCACCAAAAAGATCGAAACGGGCATATCCGGCCTGAAGAACATCAGCAAAATCACTTCCAGCTCAGCCAACTCGATTTCGACCATAACGGTCGAATACGACGCTCAGGCCGACCTCGACGACTCGATCCGAAAACTCCGCGACCAGGTCAACAGCGTCAAGACGAACCTGCCGACTGACGCCAAGGAACCGCAAGTACGCGAAATATCGCTGGACGACACGCCGATCTGGACAGCCTCGCTCCAGGGACCTTACGACGGCTTCACCTTGAGGTCGGCGGCCGACGACATCAAAGATGAACTCGAGAAGATACCGGGCGTACGCGAGGTCAAAATCTCGGGAGGGGACACGCGCGAATTCGAAGTCGCCTATGACCCCCAGAAACTGACCTACTACAACCTTTCCGCAGACCAAGCCAATTCGACCATCAAGGCGACCAATTTGGCCGTGCCTGCAGGGACGTTCGACGGGACAAAATACGCCTTCCCGGTCAGGACGGACGGGCGGTTTTATGACGCGGAAAAGCTCGGCCTGATACCGCTGTTGCATACGGACGACGGCGCCATCGTGTACCTGAAGGATGTCGCCCAGGTCAGCGAAAAAGCCATCGAAAAGACGGTCATGTCGCGCTTTTCGGCTGCCGGGAAAACCCCTGGCGAGAACGTGACACTGCAGATCGTGAAGAAGACAGGAGGGAACATCATCGAAACCGTGGATACGGCCAAAGCCAGGTTGGACGGGATGCTCAAGACCCTGCCGCAGGGCATGTCGTACAGCGAAGTCGTGGACCAGAGTTCGGTCATCCGCAAGGACTTCGACCATCTGACGCGCGACTTCCTGATCACCATCGCCCTGGTCTTCTTGATCCTCTTCTTGATCGTCGGATTCAAGGAAGCTTTCGTGGCCGGCTTGGCCGTGCCGCTCGTCTTCTTCGCGACATTCACGGTCATGTATGCGACGGGGACTTCGCTCAACTTCCTGTCCATGTTCTCGCTCATCCTGGCGCTCGGCCTGTTGGTCGACGACGCCATCGTGGTGGTGAGCGCGACCAAACAATACTTGAATTCCGGTAAATTCACGCCGGAAGAAGCCGTGCTCCTGGTGCTGAACGACTTCAAGGTCGTGCTGACGACCACGACTTTGACGACCGTCTGGGCGTTCCTCCCGCTCTTGGCCTCATCCGGGATCATCGGCCAGTTCATCAAATCCATCCCGATCACGGTCTCGACGACGCTGATCGCCTCGCTCTTCATAGCGCTGTTCATCAACCATCCGCTGGCGGCAGTGCTTGAGCGCATCCGCCTGACGAAAAATTTCTTCTATGCCTGGTGCGCCATCCTCCTGGGAGGCATCGGCCTGGCCGCCTGGACACGCAGCTTGCCGGGATACATCGCAGCCGGGGTCCTGGCCATCGTCTTCGTGGCTTCAACCGCTTGGTTCTTGAGCAAGGGCAAAAGCAAATTGGAACAGAATGCCGCCTTGGCCGAAAGAGAATGGCTGGATGACGATCTGATCAAAGAAAAATTACGCAACCAAGCCCTGCATGGAGGCGAAGGCTTCCTCGGAAGCTTGATGCACGGCGTCGTGCATTTCGATCGCGTCATCCCATGGTATGAGGCCGGACTCAAACGCATATTAGCCAGCCGCTTTTCGCGGACTTTGACGCTCGTCACCGTGTTCCTCATGTTTTGCGGAGCCGTGGCACTGCCGGCGACGGGCACCGTACCGAGCGAATTCTTCCCGTTGACCGATTCCAACCAGGTCTTCGTCAATATCACGGCCCCGACCGGACTGAAACTCGACCAGACCGACCAGATAGTCAAACATGTCGAACAGCATATCCTTGAGACCAAAGAGGTCGTGAGCTTCTCGACCCTGGTCGGCGCCGCCGGTTCGAACAGCACCCTCGGCAGCGGGTCATTCAGCAACCCGTCAAACGTCGCTTCCATCACGATAAAACTGACCGAGCCTGAAGACCGGGAAATCAAATCGTACGAGATCGCGGATGAACTGCGCAAGAAGCTCAACGACATCACCGAAGCGACGTTAGCCGTCGATACCCAAAAGTCCGGACCACCTTCAGGCGCTGATTTCGAGGCGCAGATAGCCGGGGAGGACCTGGAACAGTTGGACAAGATCACCCATGACCTGAAACCGAAACTGGAGAGCATCAAAGGAGTGACCAACGCAGATATCTCGCTCAAGAGTTCGCCGGCCGAATACACCTTCACGCTGGATCCGGCACGCCTCGAGCTCTATAGCTTGAATGCCGCCTATGTGGGTTCAGTACTCCGCACGGCCATCAACGGCACGGAGATCACGACGGTCATCCGCGGCGGAGACGAGACCAAGGTCATGGCGCGGTTCGAAGCCGACAAGATACCGGACCTGCAGGCTATCCAGAACCTCCAGATCATCAACCTGCGCAAACAACCGGTATTCCTCAAAGACGTGGCCAAGATAGAGCTCAAGCCATCTGTCGATTCGATAACCCACATCGACAAAAAGCGGACCGTCGTCCTGACGGCCAGCGTAACCAAGGAGAACCGGCCGGCCGAGGTGGTCAAAGAGTTCCAGGACAAAGTCGCCAAGGATTATCCGATGCCTGACGGCTATACCATCTCTTACGGCGGCCAGAATGAGACGAATGCCGAATCCGTGGCGTCGATCATCCGGGCCATGCTTATCGCAGCCCTGCTCATCGTCTCGACGCTTGTCATCCAGTTCAATTCGTTCCGCCAAGCCCTGATCGTGCTCGTCACGATCCCGCTTGCCTTGATCGGAGTCTTCTTCGGCCTGGCCGTGACCGGCATAACGTTGTCGTTCCCGGGGCTCATCGGCATCGTGGCCCTGTTCGGCATCGTGGTGAAGAACGCCATCATCCTGGTGGACAAGATCAACCTGAACATTAAGAGCGGCATCCTCTTCAAGGACGCCATCGTCGATGCCGGAAAGTCACGGCTTGAAGCCATCTTCATCACATCCATCTGCACCATCGTCGGCATCATCCCGGTCACGCTGTCGAATGAAACGTGGCGCGCCCTGGGGAGCGCCGTCATCTTCGGCCTCATGCTCTCTTCGTTCTTCACGCTGTTCATCGTCCCGACGCTCTACATGGCCCTGGTGAAGGACAAACCGCGCAAGAACCAAGGACCGGTGTGCGAACCGGAACAGGGGAGCAGGGCTGAATTCTGAGCCCGTGAGCCGTGTGCTATAATCGGCGGACTATGAAACAAACCCATCACATACTCGTCATCGCAAGCTGTGCTTTGAGCCTTGTCGCCGCCGGTTGCTCGACCCAAACGAAGACCGAAGCGACGGTAACAGCGACGACGCCGGAGACAGCCGTAACGGCTCCTGCCGCTTCGGACCTGCAGGCCTGCCAGATCCTTACTCCGGAAATCGCGAAAAAATACCTGGGCGAAACCAAAGAGCCGACGGCGAACAATGGTCCCGTGACCAGCAATTGCACCTATGCCTCGTCCGGTGATTCATTCGGAGCCCTCACATTCCTCATCAAACATTCATCCGCGACCGAACAAGAGGGAGCCGTGCCGGCGTCAAAAAGCCTTTCAGGCGTAGATCCAGAGATGATTGATGGTCTTGGCGACAAAGCCTACTGGGCCGGCGGCAAATTGAACCAGCTCAACGTGTTCAAAGGCAATGACTGGTACATCATCAGCGCCTTCATGGATGGCTACAATAAAGACAAAGCCATCGAAGTGATGAAGGACATCCTGGCGAATAGCAAATGAACGACAACCCGGCCCCAGTGGCCGGGTTTTGGTCCAATCAACCGGTGAATCCGAGGAGATACCGTTTGCGAAAGAGCACATGTTCGAATATAATGTTCCATGATTCAAACATATGACAAAACAGACACTTTCCCTACTGATCGTCTGCTCCAGTTTGAGCCTCTTGGCCGCTGGTTGCACCAAGACAACGACGGTCCAAAAACCGACGATTCCTTCAAGTTCTGAAGTGAAGCAGTCGGTGACGGTGATTAACCCTAACGCGACGCCGACCCAAGCCGAAGCGCCGAAAGCGGTGACTACGACCCAGGCGAAGCCGACTACAGCCGTGAAGAAACCGGCGGCCGTCGTGACCCCGACCAAGACACCGGTTACGCAGCAGGAGAGGAACGCCAACCAGTTGGCGCCGGCGACCGCTTACGTCACGATAAAAGACGGAGCTTTCTCGCCACAGGTCATCTCAGTCAAAGCCGGAGGGACAGTAGTCTGGACCAACAAGGACACGGTGGTGCACACCACCAAATCTGACGGCGCGCTGCTCTGGGATTCCGGTTCGATCCAACCGAACGGAATCTACCGCCACGTCTTCAAGGCAGTTGGCACGTATCCGTACAGCTGCGGTAGCCATCCGAGCATGCACGGTTCGGTGTACGTGTACTGATTTTGCCAGGGACAACTCAACCAGACCGAAAAAAACTACGCGCCGGCTTGACCGGCGCGTTTTATTTTGGTATAAAATATTTGTTATGAACAATCTGTGGCACATGTATCGCAAGCCTGCGTTCGGCATCGATTCCACCGAACAGGTTTTGCGTTCCCGTGCCATGGAGCGCCTGAAGATGCGTTAAGCCGCGGATTCAGGCTCTGAAACGGCCCGGGAACGATCCCGGGTTATTTGTTTCTTCGGAGACAGGCGACGACTGCATGCCGCAGCCGCCGGTTTGACGCACCTTGGACAATGGAGTCGTTCATGCATCCGATCAGGTTCTACAAAATCCACTCGTTCCTCGTGCAGTTCGGCGGCGCGCTCTGTGTGGCGCTCTACATCCCGTACCTGCTGCATCTTGGCCTGACTCCGGCCGACATCTTCCTCATCAATGCGGTCTATTGGTTGGTGATCTCATCCACTGAGGTCATCACCGGAGCGTTCGCTGACTGCTTGAGCCGTGGACTGTCGGTCAGGGTCGGCCTCATCCTTTCCGCCCTGGGAACGGCCATATATGCCAGTGCCCTGTTGGCCAGCGACAAGTGGCTCATCATGGCCATCGCCTTGGCGGCAGAAACCCTGGAAGGCCTGGGATGCGCATTCATCAACGGCGCCCAACAGGCCTGGATCTCTGATGCCCTCATCCACGAGGGACGGAAAGATGAACAAGGGTCGGTCATGGGCAGGGCCGCAAAGTGGGGTTCATTCGGACTCTTGGTTGGCGGTGCTGCAAGCTTCCTGCTCATCCATGCCGGATATGCGACCGGATGGGCGACGCGTACGGCGTTCCTTCTGCTGGCGTTGGCGTTCTGCGCCAAGTGGATGAACGGGGAAGGGGAATCGAAAGCCCGGACTTCGCTCAAGGCGGTCCTTAAGTCGAGCCTGTCCGCGCTGCGCTCGGATAGGTCGCTCAAGTGGGCGGCGGCGGCAGCCATCGTGATGGGTTTTGTCCTGCCGTTCAACCTGACCTGGGTCCCTCATTTCACCCACAGACTGGGTGCGACCCTGACCACGGCGCTCTGGATCACCATCAACATCGGGCTCATCCTGGGCGGATACCTGGTGCAGAAGGCGAGTGCCGTGAAAGCCCGGACAGACCACGGGATGATCGTGGCCATCGGATTGTCCGGGATCGGTTTGGCATCGCTCGGCGCCACGAGCGGCTGCATCTGGCCGTTCGCCTTGGTCCTGATCCACGAGATCGGACGCGGTATGTTCCAACCGTCCATGGACAACTTCATCTGCAGCCGGGTGGGGAAAGACTTCAAAGCGACCTACAACTCACTCAACTCGATGATCAGCAGGAGCGGCTATGCTTTGGTCCTCGGGGCCAACTGGCTATTCATCAGCTGGATGGGCGCAAAGTCATCGGATGAGGCCATCTGGCTCATCGCCGGTTCGTGCCTGACGGCCTGCGGTATCGCATTCTGGATCTACAGGCCGCGCCAAACTACTTGAAGGCAAAAAAACTAATCCCTCGTCATCCTGACGGGGGATTTCTTAATCGCGCAAGACCAGGCAACGGAAATCTGATATACTTAAGCATGGTTATGAAGCGGAAAAGCAAAACCAAAACGGTGACGAAAAAAAGCGCGCCCATTACCCATCACGAAAGGTTGGAACGTTTGCGCATCATGGTCTGGGCAGCGCTAACCATGACGAGTTTTTTGATCGCCTTCTTCGTGAGCCAAATCATGGGCAGCGGAATGATCTTGCCTTTCCTGTTCGGCGGCATCGCCATGATCTCCATAATGCTCATCGAAGCCCTGTTCCGCGGCCGCGTCTGGATATTCGAGCCCGGGTTCCGCGAAACTTTCGGACAACCAGACATCTCATACCGCATCCTGCTTTTCAGCGGAGCCTTACTCTTGATAATGGAGTCTTACGTCCTCATCCAGTCTTTGATGAGATAAAAGGTGTGATTTAAAAAAAACGAACGTCGTCCTGAGCAATCGAAGAATCCCTTAAAAAGGTCTTTCGACTTCACTGCGTTACGCTCAGGACGACGTTTTTTTATTACATTTCCGGCCTGGGAACATTCCTGGCCGCTTCCGGGATCAGGGGCGTGCCGATCGGTTCTGACGGAGGGAGGGGAGTGACGCGGTTTTCCGGCTGGCTTTGCGGTGGAGCTTCGACGGGGTCAGGCTTAAGCGCCGTACAACCGGCACCGAATAAAGCGGCGCAGAGGATGGCGCCGATGAATTGGATTCTCATAGATGGTTGGAGTATATCATGCTAAACTCATTGGCGAATATGAGAGTGACTTTTTGCGGCGCTGCCCGTGAAGTGACCGGATCATGCCATTTCGTGGAAGCCGGGGATTCACGCATCCTTTTGGATTGCGGGATGTTCCAGGGTTCGGCTTTCGCGGACGCAAAAAATTTCAATGATTTCTGTTTCGACCCCAAAACCATCGATGCAGTGGTCGTGACCCATGCGCATCTGGACCACGTCGGCCGTCTCCCCAAGCTCATCAAGCAGGGTTTCAAAGGGAAGATATATATGACGCCGCCGACCGCCAGGCTGGCCAAGCTGGTGCTCGAGGACGCCGAGCAGGTGATGGAAGACGAATACCGGCGGAATTTCCGTCCCAAGCTCTACGAACGCGAAGATGTCGACAGGGTCATGGACATGATAGTCCCTGCCGATTATTCACGCAGGGTAAAATTGGACGGCTTGTCGTTCAGATACCGCGATGCCGGCCATATCCTGGGCAGCGCTTTCATCGAGATGGAGGAGGCGGGCGGTCCGCGCATTGCTTTCAGCGGGGATTTGGGCAATGTCCCGGACCAAATCCTAAAGCCGACAGCCCAACTGGCAGGACAAGACGCTTTGATCGTCGAATCCACGTACGGAAACCGTCTGCATGAAAAGATGGATACTCGGGAATCGGAGCTTAAAAAGTGCATCATGGACACCATGAAGCAAAAAGGGGTTCTTTTGATTCCAGCGTTCGCCATCGAAAGAACACAGTTATTACTCTTCGAACTGAACCACCTGGTCGAGAACCGACTGATACCAGCAGTGGACATCTATCTGGACAGCCCGCTGGGCATCAGGGCCTCTGAGGTGATGCGCGATTTTCCAGAGGATTATAACGCCCAAGCTTTGAAATTGGTCGCTGGTGGAGACGATATATTAGTCTTCCCCGGCCTGCACAAGACGCTGAGCCGCGATGAGTCCAAAATTATCAACGAAGCGCCCCGGCCAAAGGTCATAATCGCCGGTTCGGGCATGATGAACGGAGGCAGAATCCTGCACCACCTGGTCAGGTATCTGAGCGATAAACGTACGACCGTCCTCATAATCGGCTATCAAGCTAGCGGGACTCTCGGACGACGGCTGTACTCAGGAGAAAAGCGGGTTGAAGTCCTTGGCGAACGCGTGGAGGTCAAAGCCCAAATCAAAGCCATCGGTTCATTCAGCGCCCATGCCGACCAACAGCAGATATTGAATTGGATTTCCGCGGCCGAAAAACTCCCCGCCAAGATCTATTGCGTCCATGGAGAAGAGGACGCGGCGGCGGCCCTGGCGACCCGCCTGAACCAAAAGCTGAACATCCCGGTCGACGTCCCGCGCTACCAAGAAACAATCGAAATATAAATTATGTCCTGGCTCATTTACGCAATCGTCGGCCATCTCGCAAACGGAGTAGCGTTCGTCATCGATAAGATATTGCTCAAATCGGCGTTTTCGCGCAGCGCCACATATGCCGGTCTGGTCGGCTTGTTATCGTGCCTCGTTGTCGTGGCCGTGCCGTTCGTCTCCATCTGGCCGGTCGGTCTGAGCAGCTGGATGTTGGCCATCGTTAGCGGCGCAACCTTCATCCTGGCGCTCTGGGCTTTCTTCGCTGCGCTGGCCAGGGCCGAAGCCAGCCGCGTCGTGCCCATCGTGGGTTCGCTCATCCCGATATTCACCTTGGCCGGCACATTCGCCTTCCTGGCTGAGAGGCTGGCTGACCGGAATTTCGTCGGATTCGCCCTGCTTATCGTAGCTACCATCGTGCTGTCGAGCGGCAAAGCGGGGAGACCCAGCCATCAGACCATTTGGCTGGCTGTCACTTCGGCGCTGCTGTTCGCAGTCTCGTCAGTGACGGGAAAGGCGATTTATGACCAGGTCGGTTTCCTCGGAGGCTTTATCGCTTCGCGCCTGGCAGCCGCGCTGACAGCACTATTCCTGCTCACTGTCCTGGACAGGGCGGCCGGACGCGAAGCCATGTCCATCGTCATGCCTGCGGAACGCGATTCGAGATCCAAGCATAAGCAACCCGGCAAGATGGCCGGCATCCTGGCAATTTTGGGCCAGTGCCTCGGAGCCATCGGTTTCGTCCTGGTGCAACTCGCCGTCTCGCGCGGCAGCGCGCCGCTCGTGAACGCGCTCCAAGCCGTCCAATACGCTTTCCTGGTCATCATCGCCCTGGCGTTGCGCGACCGGGCCAAGCAGCTGCTGGGCGAAGATCTTAGCCGTCGGACGCTCATCCTTAAATCGATCGCCCTAGGTCTGACCGCCGTCGGAATGTACTTACTGGTATGACGCTAACCGCTTTACTCAAACTCATCCTGGCGTTCGTCGGGTTGTTCGCAGCCTTCATCCTGGCTTTCCTTTTCGTAGGCTGGCCGAGCAAGACCCCGAACGTCTCATACGGCATGACCTTCAGCCGGCCTTATGCCCAGGAGCTTGGGTTGGATCCGGACAAGACGCTGGCCACGGCGCTGGACGATGTGGGCATCCGCAGATTCCGCATCGCGGCGTATTGGAAGTTGATCGAACCGAACAAAGGGGAGTGGGATTTCAAGGATTTGGATAATGACATCAGGGCAGTTGGATCGCGCGGCGGGAAAGTCGTTTTGGCGGTAGGCGAGAAGCTGCCGCGCTGGCCAGAGTGCTGGGGTCCGGATTGGTGGAAAAAGATGCCACGGGAAGAACAGAGGCAGAACACGCTGCGCTATATCGAGACGGTCGTGACCCGTTACCGCGACAACCCGGCTATCTTGGCCTGGCAGGTCGAGAATGAACCGCATTTCCAGTACGGCGATTGCCCGGCTCCCGACTACCTGTTCATCCGCCGCGAAAGCGAATTCGTCCACGGACTGGATCCGGCGCGCGAAATCTACACCACCGATTCAGGAGAGCTTTCCCTTTGGCTGACGCTGGGCGTATTCGTGGACCGTCTTGGGGTAAGCGTCTACCGCGTGGTGCGAAACCCGATCCTCGGCAACATGAACTTCCGCTACTGGTTCGTGCCGCCATATCTCTACAAACGGAAAGCAATGCTCTTGCGGCCGCTCGGGGTGAAGGAATTATATGTCAGCGAGTTCCAGATGGAACCGTGGAGCAATAAGGCTTTGCAAGAAACGCCGATTCCGGACCAGCTTACAAGCATGAGCGTTGACCAGATGACTAAAAATTTCTCATTCGCAGAACGCATGGGCCTGGATGCCGTGGACTTCTGGGGCATCGAATGGTGGACGTGGATGAAAGAGAAACAGGGCCACCCGGAATTCATCGAGGCGGCCAAGGAATTTTGGAAGGGCCACTCAAAAAGCCAATAGCGAAAGACCGATGGCGCAGGCGAAGAGAGCGATGAGCTTCACGGCCAGGCGCCGTTCGTGGAACACGGTACGGCCGCTCAAGACGGACCAGAAGACGGACATCGCGCGCCTGGCGGCCATGAGGACAGCGGCTGGGGCGAAAAGATAGGCGTAAGAGCCGGCCAAACCTCCAAGTGCCGCGATGGATGACTGGGCCAAGCCACGCTTGTTAAAGAAAGTTTTTACGGCATCCTCCTTGAAGATGAATTGAGCCATGAAATAGAAATATACCAACATCACACCGTTGACCACGGCCTGGTCGATTTCCGGAGAGTTGTAATGCGTGACGCTGTACTTGAACAGACTGGTGGTGACGGCAGCCAGGAGGGCTGAGGAAAGCGAGAGGATGGAGCCGCGTTTGGATAAGCCGTGGTTCATGAAGAGGAAGAGCAGGGCCAGGATTATAAGGAAGATGCCGGTCAGATTCGCCCAACCAAAGGAATATCCCAAAACCAAGTCTATCGCCAGGACCGAGGGGATAGTCAGCGTCCGGATGAAACCGAAAGTCGAGCGATCGGCCCGGGTTATGGCATATAAGGTTATGGTCGCGTGGACGATCTCAAGCACGACCCTGGTCGCCAGCATGGGTACGGATTCCCAGGAAAAGACGACTGAATTGTGACGGACAATAATAATCAGGGCGAATAAGACCGCCTGCATCCCAGTACTGATGAAGCCGAATGAAAAAGGTGTTTCCAGATGCTTCCTGACATTTATCTTCCCGGCTGTCGTGGACAGCTCCTCGAAGAACGTCCCGGAGAGCATCAAAAGGATGCCAAACATGAGCAAAAGTATAGCATATATCAAAAAGGCGACGGTTTAGTTCCGTCGCCTTTGACGCCTGTGTCAGAAACAAGAATCCATCAGCTCAGCTTCGAGCCGAGTCGAGACAGCATCTCCGGTGCCCGCCGGATAGCACCACTGTCAGTTTCCGCTCATCGTTCCGTGGCTTGTGTCGGTTGACGCGGAACATGAGCAGGCTTGTGCAGTGTGCGGTTCCCAGCGTCGGGAACCGCTGCCTCGAACGTGGACTCCGTGCCGTTTTTAGGTGTCGGCGTCTAGTCCGACCTTACGGCAATTTTTAGGAGTTTGATGACGCGACCTTCCTGCCAGGGGCACATGGCAGAGAAGTTACCGGCTCTCCGTCGGGGTGACGGGTCATCGCCGGATGGCCATTCAAGTTTTAGGCCTCCCCGTGGCCCGACCAAGCATATTGCGCCGAGAGGTGCTTGATCACTTCTTTCCTCTCCTTCGTATCCCCATGAAGACTATTGGCACTGCGTGTCTTGATGGGCGCCGTGAACAAAGTTCAAAACGTCTACATCTGAATCCTCCGGCTAGGAAGCTTGGTCAGATCCTGCGCTGGCCCGTATGCCAGCTTTCGTCCAACCATCCGCTCCATCTTTGCTACAAAGCCATTGTCAGCAAAGAATTAGATAATCTGCCACAAAAATAGCTTTTTGTCAAGACTCCAACCTGTCCAAGTGCCAATCTTTGACTTATTTGTAAATTTAGCCTATACTCAGCCGACTGTATGGAACTCCGCAACATCGCCATCATCGCCCACGTCGACCACGGGAAAACCACGTTGGTCGATTCTCTGTTGAAGCAATCCGAGACTTTCCGTGAAAAGGGTCTGGAGGGCGAAACCATCATGGACTCCAACCCGCTCGAACGCGAACGGGGGATTACGATTTTATCCAAGAACTGCGCCGTCATCTATGGAGGGGTGAAGATCAACATCGTGGACACTCCGGGACATGCCGACTTCGGAGGCGAGGTGGAGCGCATCATGAACCTTGTGGACGGCTGCTTGCTCCTGGTTGACGCGAAAGAGGGTCCGATGCCGCAGACAAAATTCGTGCTCAAAAAGGCGCTCGAAGCCGGACATCGAATAATTTTAGTAATCAATAAGATAGACAAAGCTGACGCCAGGCCGGACTGGGTGCTCAACCAGACCTTTGATCTGTTCGTTTCCCTGGGCGCTTCGGACGAACAGACCGATTTTCCCGTGATTTACGCTTCGGCCAAACAGGCCAAGGCTGGTTGGGAGCCGATTTTGGACGTCATGACTGACATCAAACCGCTGTTCCAGACCATCATCGAAGAGATCCCGGCGCCAAAAGCCAATACCGAAGGGCCGCTCCAAGTCTCTGTTGCCAACGTTTCTTACGATAACTACAAAGGCAAGATGGGCATTGGCCGCGTCCAACGCGGGATTTTTCGCCCCGGAACCGTAGCCTGGATAAACCGCGACGGCAAAGTCGCTCCGGCCAAAGTCTCAAGCGTCATGATTTTCGACGGCATGGGCAGGACCGAGGTCGCGGAGGCGCCGGCTGGAGAAATCGTGGCTTTCGCTGGAATTGAAGGCGTTAACATCGGGGAAACGCTGGCTGACCCGGCTAACCCGGAAGCTTTGCCCGTGCTGAAAATCGAGGAACCGACGGTCCAAATGACGTTCGCCGTGAACACCTCGCCCTTGGGCGGACAGGAAGGCCAGTTCGCGACATCACGCAACATCAAGGAACGGCTGGACCGCGAACTGCAGAACGACGTGGCGCTGCGCGTGGACAATGACACCCAAACTGACGGTTTCATCGTTTCAGGTCGCGGCGAACTCCATCTCGCGATTTTGATCGAAAAGATGCGCCGGGACGGGTTCGAACTCCAGGTTTCGCGTCCGAAGGTCATCTACAAGACGATCGACGGGGAGCGCCAGGAGCCGTTCGAGGAAGTCTCGATAGAAGTGCCGGAGAATTATGCCGGGACGGTCATCGAGAAACTCGGCAAACGAAAAGGCGAACTCAAGGACATGAAGGCTGAGAACGGCAATTCGTTCATGGAATTCGTCATCCCGACCCGCGGCCTGATCGGCTACCGCAACGAATTCATGATGGACACGCGCGGCCAGGGCATCCTGAACTCGCTGTTCATCGGTTACCGTCCGTATTGCGGGGATTTGGGCACCATCGGCCATGGTTCGCTCGTAGCCCACGAATCCGGAGAGTCAAACTCATACGGCATGAAGATGGCCCAGGAAAGGGGACAGCTGTTCATCCATCCGGGCGTCATGATTTACGAAGGCCAAGTCATCGGCCAGAACGCCAAACCTGAAGACCTGGTGGTCAACCTCTGCAAGGAAAAACGTTTGTCCAACATGCGTTCCAAGGGCGACGGCGTGGCTTTAGCGCTGGACGTGCCGCGCATCATGGGACTGGAAGACGCCCTGGAATACATCGGCGACGACGAGTTGGTCGAAGTCACCCCGAAAAACATCCGTATCCGCAAGACGCTGCTGAAGGATTACGAACGCCGAAGGGCAGCGGGACAGGGATAATCCATCAAACGAAAGAACCGCCCGGCAGTCAATCCCAGAAAGGGAGACTGCGGGCGGTTTTAGGTTAGTCGCGGAGGGAGTTGAGTTCGGATTCGAGGCGTGCGACAAGCCGCTCGAATCGGGTAACGTTAGCCTGCAGACCGACCAGCACGACGCGACGGCTGTCTGTATCGACCAGGACGCGTTCCTGGTTGCACAGGCAGACTTCGCCGATCGAACAGCGATCCAGATCGATATGTCGGAGCACATACAGCGTCCTGCAGTCGATACTGCACGCTTCGAACTGGCTCCTGCCGCGCGTATCCAAGGCAGCTTTGAACGAAAGGCGATAGCACGCCTTGTCTGCGCGACACTTGTACTCCTGGCGGAGCTCCGCGATCTCATTTTCGAGATCATGGCGCCGTTGTGCTCTCTGGGCCGCGAGCCGTTCGGTTTCTTGGCGCTGCAATTCTTCGCGCCGAGCCTGCTCAGCCCGCAAGCGCTCAGCTTCCTGGCGCTTCCATGCCTCATATCTGGCCTGCTCGGCGCGTTGAAGTTCCTCACGACGCCGCGCGTCCTCCTGCCGACGGACTTCAGCGATCCGTTCGCGTTCGGCCTTGGCTTGCGCTGCGCTTTGGCTGATGACCTCGTCCGATGGCAACTTGGTCAGGATGACCCTGACGCGTGAGAGCCAGGTCGCGAATCGCTCTCGGTCCTTGGGCAGGCGATTGCTCCTCAGCTCCTCGAGCTCGGGCAAATCTTCACCGTCGCCCGCGGCCAGTTTCCGCTTCAGCTCTTCCTTGAGCTTCGGGTATTCGGCCAGCCCGGTCTCGAAATCGCGCGCCCACTTGAGCCAGGTTTTGAGCTGGCTCAGCTTTGATGGCAGTACACCGTAAAGCGTTTCGCGGTCGAGCCTGGTCAGGTCAAGCCTTCGGACCAGGGGCGTGAGCTTGTCGCGGACCCGCTCGACTTCCAGCCTGGCTTCGAACCAATCTTCGCTGACATCGAAGCAGGTCGGCGCTTCGGTCCATTCGATCTTGGCTGCCACTGCCGCTTTGCGCAGCAGGGGAAGATGGTCGCGGAACCCGGACAGGTTGTTAGCGATGCGCTTGGCGCGGTCGCCGTCGGTCGGTTCATCCATGCCGAGCTCCCCGAGACGCCTATTGCGGCGCTGGAAGAAGTACGGCTGGAGCTTGGAACCGGCATCGGCGAAACGTTCCTTGGTAGCCTCGAACCATTCGTCCATGGCTGCCGCGACAGGCAGGATGGCCATGAGCTTCGACGTCCCTTCCCGGAGCGCCCGCTGGCGTCGGAACTCGATAAGCTGTTCGCGCCACTCGATCTCCATGGCATGCGCCCGTTCGTGGGACGTCATCTTGGCCAGGAAGGGGATGGTTTCGTCGATACAGGTCGGCCCGATGTAGACTTCGCCGGCATGACCCGGCCGCTTGAGGACGAAACTCGCCACCTCGATGTGGTGGCCGCAGGCACAATGGCCTTTACCTTCTTCGACCCCAATGATGCGCCACGCGCCGATGTCCGGGGCCAGCGCTTCGAAGATCTTCTGGACGTGCGTGTTCAAACGGCCAGCAGCGGATGAAGGCATTCAATCACCTCGATTTCTTGGGTTTTGGTGTGAAAGACCGTAGTTACAACGCTACCCGACAATTCGGATAACAGAGAAAGATAACACAAAACCTTACTTTTGTCAATCGTTTGACCTAGCAATTTGTCGCATTTTTACACTAATTTAAGCAAAATAATAAAGGCTAATTTAAGCCATTATTTTGTATATCTAATCCTTGACAAAATCCTTGTTTTGTGTTACTATGGTTCGTTAAATCGATCTTTGTACCCCAACCGCCATTCCGCCTTTAACAAGCGAGAATGGCAGAAAGCAGGTCCCGAATGCCCGCTCCCCGTCGTCGTCCCGGTCTGGTCGCAAGACCCGCCCCGGCGCCAGCACCCTCTCCTGCCGCTTCACCGGCCGCACCCGCAGCTCCTGCAGCGCCAGCTGCTGCCGCAACGACTGCCGCAGAACCTGAGCGGCGAAAGGTCGTCATCGTCGGCGAGTACGTGAGGGCGGATGGGAATCTCGAACCGGCGGTCTCCAAGTCATTGGGGATTGGAGCACTCGTGCTCATCGGATCGATCCTGTTCTTCGGCCTCGCCCTTTTCCTCCTCGTCGTCGTGAGCTGGCTCGGCACCTATGCCGCGCAGTCACTCCTGATTTCCATCGCTCACTAGCGACGGACACCCACCCCCGGGACAATCATCCTGATTGTCCCGATTCCCCTGGAACGCCTGGATGAAAATCCGGACGCTCCAGCCGGAATTCTCAGCTGATAGTCGAACATTAAACCCTCGAAAGAGGAGAAGAGGTCTAAAATGCCAGGTCTACGCCGCGCTCCTGCACCCGCTGCTTCCGCCGCTCCGACTGCTTCGATCGCTGTCGCCGCGCCGCCGCCCGCTGTCTGCTCGCCGAATGAGGACGTCTGGTACGCGCCGCCGACCAACCTGCCACCGCCCGCATACGGTCGCCGTGCCGCCAAGAAGCTGGTCCACGCCGGTACCGGAGCCATCGGCCTCGGATTCGGAGCTGCCGGCTTCGGACTCTTGACGCTCGTGCTGACCGTCGCAGCGTTCTTCGTGGTCACGGTCGGCGGCCTCAGCATCGTCATCGGGATCCTGTATCTCGCCAACATGGCCGCCGGCACCCTCTAGCACCTTCCACACCGGGACAGTCATCCTGACTGTCCCGACTCCCCTTGGGAGTCCGAGGCAATCACGCTTCGGAACCCGAAGACGGAGGAAAGAAATGAAAGCGTTCATTCTAAAGTATGGAAACGCCCATCATACATATGATGCCGTATTCCTGGCCGAAACCCGCGAAGAGCTGGACCGACTGTTGGTCGATAACCGCATCGAATCTCGACAGATGCTCGAAAGCGGCCGATCCAGTTACGAGATCAAGCTCATCAGCGAGCTGCCCGTTGAACCGGGCCTCATCTACCGCGGAACGACGGTCAAGCACGACTTCCTGCCTCCCGAATTGCGGGAGGCAGCCACTCCTTTGAGCATGAAGGCGGAAGGCGAGCTGAAAGCGTTCGTCTTCACCCACCACAAGCCAACGACCAAATGTGACTGCGTCGTGCTTGCAGGTTCCGTCGAGGAGTTGGCGCGGATTCTTGCCGACAATGACATCAGTGAGAGCGAAGTCGTCGGGCTTGTGGAAGCACCTCTCGAGTCGACCCTCGTGTATCACGAACCCCTCAGAATGCACTGATCAAACCACGGGAACGTCGCCCTGACGTTCCCATCTCCCCTTGGGACGCCCGACAATCACGTCGGACATCCAAGCCGGAGGATATGCAATGGCGAAGTTCAACCGGTTGCTCCAGAGGCACGAGAAGCTCTGCAACTGGCTCGTCTGGTTGCTCGCCGTGGCATTGCCCGGCGGACTAATCCTGATGAGCGCTCTCTTCATCCTGACAGGTTCGACCAAGGTGCGTCCGCCCATCTGGCCGCGCAACTTCACCTTCAGGCCGATCGTCAGCTACTTCTAAAACAAAAGACGGAGATAAGTAATGAACAAGCCTGACTGCGCGAGTGCATGTGACACCGACGTCCCTGATTCCGTGTTCGATTACGAAGGTTGCGGGCTTGCGGATGACGGGTACACATACGAACTCGACATCCCTGAACCGGCGAACGACGGTAATCTCCCCAAGAACTGAACCTTCCAACCCTCGGGACCGAATCCTTCGGTCCCACCTCTCCTTGGGAGTCCGGGGCAATCACGCTTCGGAACTCCAAGTCGGAGGAAAGATGAGAAAACTCACCAGTCTCGGGACGTTGAACATTTTGGGTCTGACCGGTTTCTGGGACGATGACAGATTCGAGTTCCTCGACGAGGACCTAAGCTTCCTCGACGACAACAGCTTCATACTGAACCAAAGAGACGACATGGATCAGTCCCTCGCTAGACTCTACCAAGAAACTTGATCGCACCTTCACTTCGGGAACGACCAACGCTCCCACCTCTCCTTGGGCTTACGAAGCAATGATGCTTCGAAGCGCCAAGCCGGGGGTAAGATGAAGACCAAAAAAACATACACAGCCTTTGGTTTACTGGTGACCTTATTGCTCAGCTTCTTTGTTCCTTTCTTTGCCATCGGTTTCCTGGCCTTCCCGTGTGCGATATTCTTTCGCCTGCAGGGAAACACGACGATGTTCGCCATGACTATCGTGGTGGCGGCGATCCTGATCGTCGGACTGCCGATCGTGAACTTCCTGGCCATCGTGGGTTATGATGACCTGAAAAACCGATAGGTAAAAAACTGTTTGGGACCAATCAGCTCGGTCCCGCCTCTCCTTGGGCTTACGAAGCAATCAAGCTTCGTGGCGCCAAGACGGAGGTCCGGAATGTTACGAAGGGTACCAACGTACGTTTACATGTCGTCAACACAGGGCGAACTGCCCATCTCGACGAACGTCGAGCAGGCTAAAATCGAAGCCCTGTTCATCAGGAGCAAGCTCTTGGCCGAAGGGGACAAGTGCGTCGTATTCCGCGATGTCGATGGCAACATCAGCAAAGTGGATCCGACAAGCGGTCTCGGCATCTTCGTCTTCACGAGCAGCGTGACCGGCAAGGTGCACAAGTTCGAAGCCCGCGACTGGAAGTCCGCGGAAATCGAGCTGCGCAAAGTCGAGGAAGTACACGGCGACGGGCTTGATGGCTACGTCGTAGACACGTCCCTGCCTCCTTGCTTTAACCACCCGGTATCACCCGGAGGTGGCCAGAGCGATTGCGACAATCCGGTCGTGGATGCCGACAAGCCAGAAGCGGGGATATTCCACAGAGCCTCCGTGACCATGTCACGGAGGAGACGCGGGCGGAAGAATTCCGCAGGGCGCTTGCGGGTCCATACTAGCCGGCTATGATGTGACGTCAACGGCAAGAATAGCGCAGGCTAACCAGCTCTTTCATCACCAATGGGAACGTCGCCTGACGTTCCCATCTCCCCTCGAGTATCCGAAACGGTTCGGACATTCAAGGGGAGGAGACCCCCAACAAAAACAAGAATAAAAGAAGAACGCTCCGGTGTCACACCGGAGCGTTTTTTTAGGAGTCGCGGCGCCGTGAGAATTGGCGCAGCTGTTCGGGGAGGGGAAGCACGGCGGAAATCCTTCGCGAGGTGACCGGCTCAAGCGGATAGGCTTCGGCCTCGTCCCAGAGAGTGATGACACGCTCTTGGAGGTATTTGTCGCGTACCGTCCGCGGAGTCAGGACCAGGTACCTTTCGGGCAACCTCCCATTCGTTCCGTTCTCCGGCGTCCAGACCCTGACGGATTCAGCACCGGGCGGGTCGGAATCGCCCAGGAGATCGAAATCTCCGAGGCTCGCCGCATTCCTGAAAAAGAATGGCTCGGCATCCGGAACGTAAATCACCCAGAGCGCCCGCCGGAGATTGACCAGCGCGTCGCACAAGCGGCGGCGCATGACCGGTACGGTCAGCGCCAGGGGATTAATTCGGGTGAGGACCACGAACGGGGGCCTGCGTCCGCTGGCCACGTCGTCGATCCGGCCCAAATAGCGGAGCATGGTTTCGACTGACGACCAGGGGCCGTCGATGAAACGCTGGAGATCAGCGCCGCAACTCAGGAGAAGAGCGGTGCATTTTTCCCGGTCAACGGAAGATTCCGGTTGGCCGTCAGGGAAGAGCGTCAAACGGGGTGACTCTGCCACTAAGCCTCCTGAACCGAGCACAGTCGGACTTTGAATGAGCCGTCCCAGCTTAGACAAAACAAGGGGATTTTGCAACATCCGGATATCCCCTTACGCATTCATTTTCCGTATGTTACAGTCGCACGACGAAAAGAAATCCGAACTATGGCCAGACACGAAGTCGTTCTTGACATCGAAACCCAGAATACGTTCCAGGACGTAGGCGCATACAATCCGACGCTCTTGCAGATCTCGCTCGTCGGTTGTTATTTTTATGAGACAGACACCTTCGAGACCTTCCTGGAAGGGGATCTGCCCAAACTCTGGCCGCGGTTGGAACGAGCCGACCGCGTCATCGGCTACAACCTGTTCGGATTCGACTATCCCTGCATGCAGTCGTATTATACCGGCGACCTCAAGCGCATCCCGACCGTGGACATCATGCTCGAGATCGAAAAGCGCATCGGCCACCGGGTGAAATTGGACGACGTGGCGCATGCGACGCTCGGGGTAGGGAAGAGCGGGCATGGATTGATGGCCGTGGAGTACTGGAAGAAGGGCGAGATCGACAAGCTCGCCGAGTATTGCCTGCAGGATGTCAGGGTCACGCGGGACGTGTACGAACACGCCCTGACCAACTCCTGCGTGTATTATTTCGACCGGCTCGGCCAGAAACAACAGGTCCCCATGCCCATCTTGCCGCCAGAAGCCAAAGATTCGGCTCCGTTGAACCTTTCACTCGGACTTTAACATCTGGATCCCGTATCAAGTACGGGATGACCTCGTCTGACGAGGCCACTTATCCCCAAATCGCCTAGAGACCTGCGACCACTACATCTTGTGGTATAATCAGAAAGCAACCACAAGATATAGTGGTCGCACGTTTCCCGGAACCTAATCTCCGCCCCAGGCGGAGTGTTCTCGGCCAAGGCCAAAACAGCCTGGCATGGGAGCAATGGCAACCCTTAAAACGGGTTTAAAAGCACGCACTTACCTGACCGCAAGGTCGGGTTACGCCAAAGGATCCGCGAACGAGCGAAGCAAAACAAATCATCTTTACCTCTAACCTAATCCTATGGCTACGAACGAGTCAGCTGTTTTAGGTGCATCCGCATCGCGGGACACCGAGGGTTTGGCGCAAGCCGCAGTCAGCGCCGTCTGGGAGCACGTGACCACGCTCAAGAAGATCCATCGGCGGGATGGCCGGATTGACGATTTCAATCCGGACAAGTTGGCGCGTTCGATCAGGGCGGCTTGTATCGCCGCCGGCGTCGAACAGGAACACACCATCCGTCGCGTCACGGACAGCGTCCTCTCACGCCTGAAACGGCGGTTCGACGGCCATACGGTCCCGAAGACGCAAGACCTGCGCGAGATCGTGGGCACGACATTGCTCGATCAGAATCTTCTGCATGCGGCCAAGCGTTATCTTAGCTATAGGACCGAAGCGAATCGGAGCAAAGCCGAATCGGTCTACGGCAAAGGACTTTCCGTGGAACGTTTTTATACCAAACAGGGGACGCATCCATATGATGAGATCGAATGGGAAAGCCGGGATGCTTCCATAACCAACGAAAAAGGGAAGGTCATCTTCGAGCAGAAAGGCGTGGAGATGCCGAAGACGTACAGCCAGACCGCGACCAACATCATCGTGTCCAAATACTTCCGCGGACGGTTGGGCACGCCGGGACGCGAATCTTCGATGCGCCAGGTAGTGGACCGCTTGGCCAAGACCATCTCGAACTGGGGACGCCTGGGCGGATATTTCCAGACCGAACAGGACGCCGACGCCTACGAAGCGGAATTGACTTCGATCCTCGTGAACCAGCGCGCGGCATTCAACAGCCCGGTGTGGTTCAACGTGGGTGTGAACCAGAACCCGCAATGCTCGGCCTGCTTCATCAACTCGGTGCAGGACGACATGCGTTCGATTTTGAACCTGGCCGTGACCGAAGGCATGCTGTTCAAGTACGGCTCCGGAGCAGGCTCCAACTTGTCGAATTTGAGGTCATCGAAAGAGAACTTGGGTAACTCATCCGGCAAATCATCCGGCCCGGTCTCGTTCATGCGCGGCTTCGACGCTTTCGCCGGCGTGATCAAGAGCGGCGGCAAGACGCGGCGCGCGGCCAAGATGGTGATTTTGAACATCGACCACCCCGACATCCGCGAATTCGTGTGGTGCAAGACCAAGGAAGAAAAGAAGGCTCACGCCCTGATTGACGCCGGTTTCGACGGCGGCATCAACGGCGAGGCTTATTCCTCGGTGTTCTTCCAGAACGCCAACAACTCGGTGCGCGTCAACGACGAGTTCATGCAAGCCGCGGAAGAGGATGGGGATTTCTGGACCAAGTTCGTGATCAACCGGGAGCCGAGCGAAAAATTCAAGGCCAAGGAACTGTTGCGCGAGATTTCGCAGGCGGCCTGGGAATGCGGCGATCCGGGGATGCAGTACGACACGACCATCAACCGCTGGCACACCTGCCCAAACACGGACCGCATCCACGCCTCGAATCCTTGCTCCGAGTACATGTTCCTGAACGATTCTTCCTGTAACCTGGCTTCAGTGAACCTGATGCAGTGCCGCGACGCGAGCGGAAAGTTCGACGTCAAAGCTTTCGAGCACGTCTGCCGCATCATCATAACAGCCCAGGAAATCGTGATCGGTTTCTCGAGCTACCCGACGCCGGCCATCGAACAGAATTCCCATGAATACCGGCCGCTCGGCCTGGGCTACGCCAACCTGGGCGCACTGCTCATGTCGACCGGCGTGCCGTACGATTCGGATGAGGGACGCGATGTGGCCGCAGCCATCACCTCAGTGATGTCAGGCACTGCTTACGAGCAGTCGACGCGCATCGCCGAGAAGCTGGGTGCTTTCGAGGGTTATGAGTCCAACCGCGAACCCATGCTGCGCGTCATGGCCATGCATCGTGAGGCGGCGTACAAGCAGGATTACACGGCCGTCCCGGCGGAACTGGCGGCGCGTTCGCGCTCGGCCTGGGATGAAGCCCTGGCACGCGGTGAGGCCTTCGGCTACCGCAACGCCCAGATTTCTGTGCTGGCGCCGACTGGAACGATTTCATTCCTCATGGATTGCGACACGACTGGCGTGGAGCCGGCCATCTCGCTTGTCAGCTACAAATGGCTGGTCGGCGGCGGCATGCTCAAGATGGTGAACCACACCGTGCCTGAAGCGCTCCACAACCTGGGTTACACCGAACTGGAGATCCGCGACATCCTGGCCTACATCGACGAACACGACACCATCGAAGGCGCGCCTCAGCTCAGGCCCAACCATCTGCCTGTCTTCGACTGCGCCTTCAAACCGGCCAAAGGCCTGCGCTCCATCAACTACCAGGGACACATCCGCATGATGGCCGCGGTCCAGCCGTTCATCTCCGGGGCCATCTCGAAGACGGTCAACTTGCCGAGCGATGCATCAGTCGAGGATGTCATGAACGTGTACTTGGAAGCCTGGAAGCTCGGGCTCAAAGCCGTGGCTATCTACCGCGACGGTTGCAAGCGATCACAGCCGCTGACCACGACCAAACAGGAAGTCAGCGACAAGGTCGAGACCAAGGTCGCCGCAGCCCCGGCTCCGGTGCCGCAGGAGATGACTTATGCCCGCCGCCGGCGCATGCCGGACGAGCGCAAATCCATCACGCATAAATTCAAGATCGGTTCGCATTCAGGCTTCATCACGGTCGGTTTGTATGATGAAGGCACGCCAGGCGAGATCTTCATCACCCTGTCCAAGGAGGGGAGCACGCTGCGCGGCATGCTTGACGCTTTCGCGACATCGGTCTCCATCGGCCTGCAATACGGAGTGCCGCTCAAGACTTTGGTCAGCAAGTTCTCGCACGTGCGCTTCGAGCCTTCCGGCTTCACCCAGAACCCGAACATCCGCGTGGCCAAGTCGGTCATCGACTACATCTTCCGCTGGCTGGCATACAAATTCCTGGCACCGGACGAATGCGCCGCTTTGGGCATCAACATGGAACCTCCGGTCGTCATCGAGACCGAGGAGTCCAAGATGGAACAGCAGGCCGCCAAACAGTTCGAGGCCGGCGAACGCCAACCGAGCCTGCTCGACCGCCAGAACGAAGCGGACGAACGCGTAAACTCGTCCTTCCTGACATCGACCATCAACAACCAGTCCGACGCCCCGGCCTGCGACACCTGTGGCTCGATCATGGTCAGGAACGCAGCGTGCTATAAGTGCCTGAACTGCGGAGCGACCAGCGGGTGCTCCTGAAGTAAATCGTGAATTCGGTAAGGGCGGGTTTGAAACCCGCCCTTTTTGTTAATTAATGTCATCCTCGGGGCAAGTCGGAGCGGCCCGAGGATCTTCACGTTGGAACATCTAGCGAGGCGTTCGTATCCTATCCCGTGGGCGGTTTCAATTTGAAGATCCTTCGCTTCGCTCTCTCGACTCCATCTCGACCCCTCCGGGGAGGATAACGTTCAAAAATAGAATCACCCGGGGGAGAGCCGGGTGATTTTGGTTGAGACGGGGGAGAGAAACGTCATTTGCGGAAACGTGCGCCCATGACGTCGGAGATGCGGCACTGGATACCGATATCGAAGTCGGTCACGGAAGCAGAGGGTCCGTTGGCCTTGAGCTCCTTGAGCTTCTGGCAAAAACTGCTTTCCCTGATCCAGCGATGGTATTCGGCAGTGGATGTCGTGTCACGGCCATCATCCAGGGTGTCGGATTCCATCATCTTCGCATGGCGTTGGCACCAGGCCAGGGTTTCGCCATTAGCCCGAGGACCAAGACAACAATCTTGGGCCAGACGTGGGACAAGCCCTGGCGCTGCAGCCAAGGCATCATTGAAACAGCCGTCCCACAAGCCATGCTGTTTGGCAGCTGGCTTAGTGGGTTCAGAGGCAATCACGACGGCCGGTTGGAGGTCGGTCGGGCGCTGGCTCAGCGACGCGCAGGCCGAAATGGAGAGGATGAGGACGACGGTTGACGCGAGGCGCATCTTGGTTCTCCCGGGTTTGAGAAGGTGCCGCAAATGCTTTATCATGAAATCCGCTAACCATCAATAATTCCGCCAATTCTATGACCACCTGCGTCATCGGTTCCATGCGCGATTTCGACCGCATCCAAGACATCGCCGGAGTACTCAAACAACAAGGCCGCAAAGTCCTGACTCCGGTCGACACTTCGGGCGCCCGGTTCGCCGACCATGTCCAAGCCAAGAACGAATTCATGCGCGGCATGTATGAACAAATAAAACAGTGCGACGCCGTCCTCGTGGTGAATGACCGCGACCGCAACGGCCTGAAAGGCTACATCGGACCCAACACCTTCCTCCAGCTGGGTATGGCCATGGCGCTCGGAAAGACACTCTATTCCCTGGCTAAATGGGACGAGAAGCTGCCGTACGACGAAGAACTCTCGGCCATGGGCATCAGCGTCATGGACATCCAGAGGCGCTTTTGACATGGCGGAAATCCGACCAAAAACCTGGGGGCTTATCCAGGTCTATACGGGCAACGGGAAGGGGAAGACGACCGCTGCTTTGGGTTTGGCCGTACGCGCCATCGGAGCAGGGAAGCGCGTGGTCTGGATCGCGTTCGACAAAGGCGGGGAGACGCATTATTCGGAAAGGGAAATCATCCGTGATCGCCTGGCAGGGATAGAGCTCCACGTGACCGGCTTGGACCGCATTGACGCGCAAACAGGGAAGTTCAGGATGGGCGTGACGCCGGAAGACAAAGAGGAGGGGATGCGCGGCCTAGACCTGGCGAGAAAGGCCTTCGCAGAAACGAAGGCGGATTTGATCATCTTGGACGAAATAAATTCCTCGACTTCGCTTGGCATCTTGGACGAACCGACGGTCTTGGACATGATCAGGATGAAACCGCCGGACATCGAGCTTATCCTGACTGGACGAGACGCTCCGCAATCGTTCCGTGACCTCGCCGACCTCGTGACCGAGATGACGCTGGTCAAGCATTATTATTACAACAACATCGGAGCGCGAGAGGGATTGGATTATTAGCTTAACCATGCTATAGTTCCGCGGATTGACCGATATGATCCCTAGCGCCATTTACCATTTGCCGATCTGGTATATCCTCGCCTACATCATCCTTACCGTATCGCTCGTAGTGTATACGGTTTTTTGGGTCTGGGGCATGATTCACGCCGGTTCCACGCCCAAGGCAAAACTAAGCCAACGCATCTATTGGTCGCTGGCCATCTTCTTCAACCCCAGCGCGACCATTTGGTATTGGTATGTCTGGAAACGCTGGGCCTTCTGGGTCATGTTCACGCCGTTCCTCGGCGTCTTTTTGTCCCTGCCCTTGGTCGTGCGCTCACTCCTGTCACACGGCGAAAAAACCCTGCTTTCGAACGCCCTGTATGCGCTCGGACCGACCTGGCTCATCATCCTCCTGGCCACACTCATGATTTTCCCGCTGTTCGTGCGCCTAGCCTCGATTTTCCATCTCGGACATAACGCGGAGCTGAATGCCATGGACCGCAATGACTGGGTCATTTCGCTCTCCTTGCCGATTTATGGTCTCGGCGCTGGCATCGCCTATTGCGCCAAATATCGCCGTCCCTGGGCCATTGCAGGCTTAGTCTGGTGCGTAGCCATGGCCATCATAATCCGCACCGTAGGGATGAATATAACCCAAGCTTTGATCCCGGCCGGGGAAGAAAAGCGCGAGCAACAGAAGAGCTCTTCAGTCGGAGCCGCTCCAACAAACTATGTCGGACTTCTTTAGCGCCTGGATAACGCAGGATATCGGCAACTACGGCTATCTCGCAGTCGTGGTGTTGATGGCTTTGGAATCGGCGAATATCCCCATACCGAGCGAAATCACGCTGACCTTCGCGGGTTTCTTGGCTTACCAGGGCAAAGCGAACCTGCACGGCATGGCGCTGGCTGGCGCTGTCGGATGTCTCATCGGCTCAATCCCGTCGTATTGGATCGGTTTGAAGCTGGGGAGGCCGTTTTTGGAACGCTACGGCAGGTGGTTCTTCATCGGGCACAAACAGATCGCGCTCGGCGACCGCTGGATGATGAAATACGGGAATTCGACCTCATTCTTCTCGCGCCTCCTGCCCGTCGTCCGGACCTTCATTTCGTTCATCGCCGGCATCTGGAAGGCGCCGTTCTGGATGTTCGCGCTGTTGAGTTTCGTCGGAAGCTGGATCTGGTCCTACATCCTGGTCTTTGTAGGCTTTAAGCTAGGGGAGAACTGGGGAGCTTTGCATCCATACTGGCAAAAGTTCGACGTCATCATCATCGTCTTCATAGTAGGCTCCATGGTCGGTTACGGCTGGTACCACTGGAAACACGCGGGGAAGTGAACCGGTGATGGCAAGAATTGTTTATGAAGGGCGTGAAATTCAAATCCGACAAATTCAAAAAAGCCAGAGGCGGATATTCAAGACTCCTAGAAATTACTTGCGGAAAATGCAAGGAGTTTATTTGCTTATATCAAAAAGATGGCCCTGGAATCTTGAAACGCATGTACCTCGACAGGATGCTTGGAACACGGGATGCCGAAAAATTCAAGGGTTTTACGATAAAAGCCCTACCACAACTGGCTTGCAGCAACTGTAAGGAAATTATCGGAATTCCAATTTTGTATAAAAAAGAAAGCAGACCGGCGTACAGGCTGTTCGTGGGTTCGGTCATAAAAAAGATCGTCAATTCCAAAAAAGCGACCGCCAACTAATGGCGGTTTCGCTTAATTATCGTTATACGTTAGTCGTCGTCCTGGCCGTAGCTGATCGGAATGGCGGCCACGCCTTTTTCGAGCTCTTCGAGTTCCTCAAGGCCGTCAGCCGGGCCTTCGGTATCCTCCTCGTCATCGTCGTCAGAAGCGGTCTCCACGGCGTCGATTTCTTTTTCGACCGAATCTTCGGCAACCTCTTCTTCGGCTTCAGCGCCGTCAACTACCCGAAAACCGGCTGAAGCCAACTCATCCTCCGGTTCATCCTCGAACTCATCATCCCTGGGAATACGGAAATATTCGAAATTAAGCATATTGGTATTAAGATTATGCAAGTCTGAAGATAGCAAAGACTCCCGCGAAAGGGAATGTGGATAATTGCCGGTTGTCAAGGGTCTTGGGAGGTTGCCCGAAGGCCGCGCGCATGGCAGGCTAGGAGTCACTATGGAGACTTGGCAAATCTTAATTTTCGCCGGTTTGGGCGTCCTGGGACTGCTCATGGTTTGGCTTATTTTGGAACTCCGGCGCGGCAAACAGGGGAGCGGGAATGACAGCCAGGTCATCAACATGATGCAGAACCAGATGGCCCAGCTGCAGAAGGATCTGGGTGACCGGATGGGGCAGACGCACGAGACCGTGCGCCAGAGCTTCGCGACTTCGGCTGGCTTGGTGCGCGACGTGACCGAGCGCATGACCAAAGTCGAGGAGATTTCGCGCCAGGTGCTGACCGAGACGAATGAGCTGCAGAAGCTCCAGCAGATGCTCAAAAACCCCAAACAGCGCGGCGTGCTTGGCGAATACTTCCTGGAGACGCTTCTGAAGAACGTGATGCCGCCTGAGAACTTCCAGATGCAATACCGGTTCGCGGACGGCGAAATCGTGGATGCGGTCGTCTTCATCAAAGACAAGATCGTGCCTATAGATTCCAAATTCAGCCTCGAGAACTACAACCGCCTGGCCGTGGAGGAGAATCCTGCGGAACGGGAGAAATTGGAGAAAATCTTCGTGAATGACCTCAAACTGCGCGTACAGGAAACTGCCAAATACATCAGGCCGGGGGAGAATACGATGGATTTTGCCTTTATGTTCATCCCGCACGAAGCCATCTATTACGACCTGTTGGTCAACAAAATCGGCGCAGTGAGCGAGGACACGGAAAGCGTCATCCAGCGTGCCGCCGCCAAATATCATGTGGTAATCGTGTCGCCGACATCATTCCTGGCTTATCTGCAGACCGTTCTGCAAGGTTTGCGGGCCATGCAGATCGAGGAACAGGCCAAGGACGTGATCCTGAGAGTGGGGGAACTGGGACGGCACTTGGGCGTGTACGAGAAACACTTCAAGAGCGTCGGTTCGAATTTGAACACTGTCGTGAATCAATACAATCTGGCTGACAAGGAATTCGCAAAAATCGACAAAGACGTCCTGCGCCTGACCGGTACTTCAGCGGGTTATACTATCGACCAGCTAGCGAGACCTGAATCGGACGGATAAGCCCTGACAGCTTGATGCCACGCGAATGAAGACTAAATACTGGCTGACCGCAATTGGCTTGGCCGGAATATCTGCCGTCTGTTTTATCGTTGCCGACGTCCAATTGAGATACCTGGATCGTATAGGTGGAAGTCCCAATCATTTCAACATAACCCCCGCAGCCATGGTCCTGGGCGCCAGCGTCAAAAACGACGGCACGCCTTCCGACGCCCTGCGTGACCGCCTGGACGAGGCTAAACGCCTTTACGACAACGGCGCGACAGGCAAAATCCTCATCACCGGGGACGACGGAGCCTACCACGCAGATGAGATTGACGTGATGAAAAGATACCTCCAAGGTACAGGCGTACCAGAAGGCGACATCATGACGGACGGCCACGGCTACCGGACTTACGAGAGCTGCAAAAACGCCAAAGCCGCAGGGATAAACCGCGTCATAATCATCACCCAGCGCTTCCATCTAGGGCGTGCGCTCTATCTATGCAACAGCATGGGCATTGATTCGATCGGCAGCGCGGCAGACAAGCAGACTTATAAAGACATCGTCTATTTCTGGCTGCGTGATTTGGCTGCCAGCGCAGAAGCATGGTGGGACATAAATATCTGGCCACCGAAGCCTCCGGTAGAAAGAATCACTCAGGTCGGAGGAATAATTACTGAGACGTCTGAGGCCAAGTCTCCAACCAATCATCTTGAGCTTTATGAACCGATGAGCGAAGTGCCGGCGGCGCTGAACGGCACGACGACAGGTACAGGAGCTTCTCCTGTCGCAGAGCCGGTGATAACCATTGTCCAGCCTCAGGCAAGCACAGCGCGGACCCAGTATGTCCTGCTGGCTTTTGACGGCTCCTACTCAATCCCGATGTGGAAGGAAACCAGGGCTTTCGCGCAAAAGATGCGAACCGAGGGTAAGCCGGTATCATTTACATATTTCGTCAGCGGCGTTTACCTTTTGACGAACTCAGCGTCGTCGACATACGAGGCCCCTAACCATAAACCGGGCGAGTCAGCGATCGGTTTCGGGGGATCGAAGAAGATGGTCGCGGACAGGATCGAGCAGATTAACCTGGCGATCCAGGAGGGCCACGAGATCGGCAGCCATGCGAACGGCCATTATACCGGCGCGACCTGGACTGAGGACGATTGGCGCAAGGAGCTGAACCAATTCAAAGACATCATTACCAACACGAAAACCATCGACGGTTTGCAGAACGAACCTGACAGCCGCAGCACCATCAATTTGCCGGCTTCAGGCATAGCCGGCTTCAGGGCTCCTGAACTCGGGACGAGCGCCGAATTATTCCCTGTCTTGAAGGAAGTCGGCTATACGTACGACGCGAGCAAAGGCACGAAAGACGGGTTATGGCCTGGAAAAACGGCTGACGGATTATGGGAATTCGCTTTACCGCGAATAACCTACAACACCTCGACCTCGCTCATCCTGTCCATGGACTACAACTTCTTCTTCAAACAGTCGGGAGCCAAAGAAACTTTGAAGAAGGGGACGCCGGAATGGGATTATGCCTACAACGCGACGCTGACATCGTTCAATCAGTCCTTTGATGCGCATTACGCCGGTACACGGGCGCCCTTCCAGATCGGCAACCACTTTTCAGCCTGGAACGACGGCATGTATTGGGAAGCCATGAAAGCCTTCGCCGAACGCGTCTGCGGCATGCCAGACGTCAAATGCGTGACCATGAGCACCATGGCAGGCGCATTAGATTCCGACAATAAATTATAAGGGCTCTTTCAGGATGCAAAAAGCCGTCCAGGATATGGCCGGGACGGCTTTGGAGTTGGGGGGCGACTTCAGGCGGCAGTGGTCTTGTCTGGCCATCTGCCGACCTCGGAACCGGGTCGTTCGAAGCGTCTGACCGCGAGTTCGAAGTTGCCGAGCAAACCGAGCTTGGCCGAATGATCGAGCGTCGAAAGGCTGAATTCACGCACCGCAAGAGGAATGCGGTACTGATAGTTCCCGTTCCGATCGGCCTCAAGCCGACGGATAAGGTCGCGGCAGAAATCAGAGAGCCCGTTGATGCGTGACCGGCGTTCGTTCCTGCCCAAATCAGATTCGGACGCTTTTTTGACGTAGCTGATGAGGCTCTTGGCGTCATCGAAGTAACGACAGCCGTCCGAATCTATGAGCAGGTAGAGGAACGTCGAGAATTCAGAAGCAACCGAGTCAGTCATATTTCCCCCTTGTTGGGACAGGATAAAAGGAACATGAGAAGCTTGTCATCGGGCAGGTTCAGAGTCGTGCCGAACTGCGGTATCTTTCCCCGAACGCTGAGGACGGACAGACGGCTGAACCACCATGATCTCTTGCGAAACAGCAGCCATCTGGACCATCAGCAGACGGATTCCGGTCTGGTTGCCCAGCTGATACGCCACGGCCCGGAGGCAGGAAGGGAATGTGTCCCTAAGCTCAGAACGTCGATCCTGAGATATTTTAGCCAGGATGTACTCGGCCTTGGACCTGATCGGTTCCATCTCCTGTTTGCTTAAGCAACGGAGCGACAGGATCGGTGCTGCATCAGCCAGGAGGCGCATGAGTCTCTTGGCATCGTCGTAGTAAGCCAGGAACCTCGAATCGCCGGTGAGTTTACGCATGAACTGGTTGAACTCCTGGCGATTATCTTCCAGACTGGACATCTGATGGTCCTTCCTCAAAATAGGGTTTTTCTACCTCCACGTGCCAATAGGAGAGTCGTGAAGGGGAGTTGAGGTTAACCCGAAAAGGCGAATACGTCAATACACGAAATGTGGAACCGAAAAAGCAAAAAAATAAGAATTTTATTTTTTTAAATTTGAATTAAAAAACTTAACTTTCCTCAATTCAAGGACGATTAGGGGAAGGCCTGATTTTTGAAAAATCGCGGTGGGGTAGAGGAGTAGTCGGTCAGAAAGCGGTCTTCGTTGTATAAAATCAAGCGTCGCACAATATATGCTTATCAACCATATATTGTAACGACTAAAGCCCGATAATACGGGCTGATAACCCTCACATTTCCGTGGGGGTTTTTTGCTGCGGGACGGGTGGCTGAGATTCAGCCTTCCATCCCGCACATTACAACAGAAGAACCGGGAGCGTTCACAAATACAAAGCAATCCCGGAGTTAAGAAATTAACCAATTATGTGTATGACGTTTACCTGTATTGACTGCGATACGACCATCCAAGGTCGTGAAGATGAACTCTGTTACTTCGATACTGATAGGTGCCTTGAGTGCGCCTCGAAAGTCTACGGAAGGTGTGGTGTCTGCGGTGCCTTCATAGACACTGATCAAAGTTACTGCGAACCCTGCATGGACAAGGGATATAAACCCTTCGACCTGGATGCTGCATGGGATAAATATAAAGAAACCCATTAACAATATGGCGACCATGAGCATACGGCAAGCCAACGCCGTGAATCGTGCCTCAGCTTGGTTGCTCGGCGCACTCCCAAAGGGTGCGCTGATGGACCTCAAGCTCTTGACGCAAAGGGACGATATAGACCCTTGCGACATATCCATCATCGTCGGCAATGCGATGGACTTGGCATACAACGCCAACTCACTTGCAGCCGAAGAAGAACACAGAAAGAAGATGGAACTGCTGGACATAATTAACAAACACTCAGTCGGGAATTGATTATGAAAAATCTTTACGCAAAGCTCCACGCCATCATGTCAGAAGTGGACTACATCCAGAAGGACAAAACGAATACGCACCATAATTATCGCTACGCTTCCGAGAAGGCTATCAAAGAGAAGCTCCATTCCGCGTTCGTAAGCCACGGTGTCCTGTTCTTCCTGTCAGTCACGGATGTGTCGAACGAATCAGTTACCACATCCAATGGGAACACCGAAGCTCGAACGACGGCAAAGATGCAGTACAGTTTTACGGACATAGAAAGCGGGGAACAGTTCGTTGGATACTTCTACGGCTCAGGCAACGATGCCGGGGATAAGGGACTCTACAAAGCGATAACTGGGGCTATTAAATACATTCTAACCTCGACTTTCATCATTCCAACCGGGGATGACCCGGAAGAAGATGATGATGATTGCAACTCCGCTTCCGAAAGGACGGCAGAAAAGCCAGTAAAGGTGACTTACGACGAATCTTCAGAGACAGGCTCCAAGGTCTGCCCGAAGTGCGGAAAGACCCACAGGGGAAAGTATCCGAAGTGCTTGGCATGTTGGCAGGCTGATAAGAAATAAGCCCAAAAATATGGAGGTATTCAAAACAAACGACATGCACCTGGCAATAACCTTACAGGCTCTTAATCAACCCATGATTGACATAGAGCCTGGGGTGAAAAAGACTTTCGTCTTTCCCGACAGCGAGAAGCTCCGGCACTTCACTGAGAGGTACTGGAACAGGGCGCTCAAGGTAGAGCCGCAAGTTCTCTGGATCAATTACAAGATAGTCAAAAATCGCCTTAATGCCTGCTGATATGTATGCCAAAAATCAAAGGCGGTTACTACCTCAAGGCTAAATGCATCCAGTCAAGTTATATCGCCCATGCCCCGCCTTGCGTCAGGGAAATATGGGACTGGCTCTTGATGAAGGCGTTTCACAAGGACGGGGATGTGCTTAAACGGGGCCAGCTTATCTGCACCTACAAGGACATCCAAGAGGGTCTGCATTGGTACGTCGGCTTCAGAAAAATGGCTTATTCAAAGTGGGATTGCGAACGGACGATGAAGGCACTCATGAAGGCAACGATGATAGCCACAACGAAGACCACACGCGGTCTGGTCATAACTATCGTCAACTACGCCAAATATCAGGATGTAAAAAACTACGAAAGCCACAGCGAAGGCCACAATGAAGCCACAATGAAGCCACAAACCACAGAAACCATAGAGAAAGAAGATATAAAGAATATAAAAAGAAGAGAAAAGGGAGAGGCGATTTCATCGCCCACGCCCGCTGAGGAGGCGGTCATGTTCTTCGAGGATGGGGAGAAGCAAAACGCATTCATCAAGATGTTGGCAAGCCGGGGAGTCGGGGAGAGTACGGCACGCCAAGAGGTCTCGAAGTTCATAGCCTACTGGACTGAGCGCAACTCAACGGGAAAGAAACAGCGCTGGCAAATGGAAAAGGTCTTCGACATCCGGCGCCGCCTTACCAACTGGTTCTCTAAATCAAAGGACTTCAGCAAGAATCCTAAAATCTACATGGCCGATTGATATGGAAATGGTCAAATACGAGCAAAACCACGTCATCATCTTCCAGGACAAATCCCGTGTCCACCTGAATGATACGGATTACAAGAAGTTCATGACAGGCATGGTCAGCGGATCAGATGGAATCCAGATGAACGGGAACTATTACCGCTTCTCATCCATCTCGAAGATTCTGACGCAAGCTGAGTTCTATGCCCAGTATCCGCAACTTGTCCCGCCCAAAGCCCCGGAGTTCAAAGGTTCGATTACTCCACAGCTCAATGAGAACCGATTAAGGGCTGGCTGGATTCGCTGCATGAAAGTAGCTAAACAAACTAACCCAAATCTTACTTGGACTTCTTTGCGGGCTTACATGGGGAAACTCATCCGCAAATACAAAATCCAGGAGGAGGAAGTATGAAAAGCCTAAAACAAATAGCCCTCGATTACATCAAAAGCCGTCGGTGCTGGGTGTCATCCGGGGACATCGAACGAGAAGCTAAAGACAACAAATACCTTGGCCGGACGGTGATTCGCCGTTGCCAGGAACTACGGGCTGACGGTCTGCTCCTGAGAAAGATAGTCAATGGAGTCTGCTGGTACAGATACCCGAAAAGCTAAGCCAAAACTAAAACAAAATTATGAAAATCAATAACATCATCAAATATGCTATCTCGATTATTATTGCGGTTATCGTCTGCTTGTTCACCTTCAAAGAAATCGTGCGCGGGACGGTCAGGGCTACGAGGAATGACAGTCTTACTCACGAAGTCGGAAACGGAACTGCTAGCGGAACTGCTGGACTGGACGCTCTCGGACGGACAGTGGACATCGGACAAGGGGGAGCTGAAGACCTTGGAACAGGTTGCGTCGAAACTGGAAAAGGCGAATGGGACTGTACGGACGTAAAGACCTACCGGGTGATCAAGAAATACCTCGAATGGAAAGAACCTGCCAAGGACACGCTCAAATCAGTAATTACTTGGTACTCACGGGCTGATAGTTGCCACAACCCGAAGTGGGTCAAGGGCAAGAAGCTCTGTCTGACTGCCATCGGCTTGGACACGAAAGAAGGCCGGACCGTGGCTTGCCCTCGGGACATCAAACTCGGGACGAAGATTCGGATTAACGGCAAGGATTACGTTTGCGAAGACCGTTACAGCACTTACCTCGACGCCCAGAGGGGACTTCCGACATTCGACATCTTCCATGAGAAGAACCCCGGATGGGGAAAGACGGTCTCGGAAGTGGAGATACTCAACTAAATCAAAATATGCCAAAGCTCCTTGCCAACAAAAAGCTAACTCCCGTAAGGGCAATCAGGCTCAAATGCCTTGACTGCATGTGCCAACAAAAGATGGAGGTAAAAAAGTGTCCCGTAAAAGACTGCGCTTTGTGGGGTTATAGGCTGGGCAAAAGGCCAAGTGGCACTCTGACACCTAAAGAGGGGTAAGTATGTCAGAAAGTCGAGCTAGCCCCGGTATAAATCCCAAAGAATTGATGCTAGTGGTCGGTGTTACCCCCTGCGAAGTATGCAAAAAACCAATATTGAAAAAAATAGGGGCCGTGATCGAAACGGACGAGGCTCAATCCTTCTTCAAGATGAAACACACGAAATGCTATTTCTTGGAGCTGAAAAAGGGATGAACCGTTACGAGATAGGTCTTACCAGGGACAAGCAATGGGAACTCATGGAGTCGTTCGCAGCCTTGGTCAAGCACGTCCCAATCTCAGAAGTAAATAAGCTCGAGGGTCTGCAAACAATCGCGGATATCCTCTTGACTTCATGGAAATATGTCCAACCCAAAACCAAAACCACATAACTGCGCCAAGTGCGGGGAGAGATTCATGTCCCCTAAAGTGAATATGTACTGCGAGAAGTGCCGCGCGACAGCCAGGAGAGGAATCGGGAATAACGTAATAAGACCAAAAAAATGAAAAGCCCTTTACCAGCTTCAATCTTTGGTGTCCGGACCCTGCAAGACAAGACGATCAGATTGACCATTGACTGTCAGGAAATGCCGGCCGAACACATGACCGAGCTTTTCAGCCTTCAAGGTTCACTTGGTTGGCTCTACTTCCATGAGCAACCCATCAAGGAAATCGACACTTCAAAGCTACCGGATATCACTCTGGACAAGGACGAGAAACATCCAAGCGTGAGACTGAGGGGAGTGCTGTTCATCCTCTGGGAGCAATCGAAGAAAACTCAATCCTTTGAGGTGTTTTATCGAGAAAACATGGAGAAACTCATAGATTTTATCAAGTCTAAACTCCACCAATGAAAAACAAAAAGCTAGTCAAGCCAACTTTAGCCGTACTGGATAAATACTGGAGGAAAGCGGCGGTAGCTATGTGGGGAGATAAGTGCGAGGTCTGCGGATCAACGTCGATTAACGTCCACCATGTAGTCACGCGCTCAAATCGGGCTACTCGTTGGGACATCGGGAATGCCTGCATTCTCTGTCCCTTACACCACACTTTTTCCACGAAGTTTTCAGCCCACGGGACCGGAATATTGTTCGCTGAATGGCTGAGGGACAGACGGGGAGACCTATGGTTTGCTGGCATTAAATACAAGGCCAATCTGATCAAGAAGTGGACTCCGGCTGAACTGATTGAACTCAAAGGACAATTAAAGTCTATCGCTGAAAGCTGAACATTCGGCCTTCTCTGTGGGGATTATCAACCTTGTCAGGCATGGGGTTGGTACATCCTCAGAGGAGGCCAGAACAATGCGTAAAATCTGCGTGGTTTGCGGTCAGGAAACAATCATAGCTGGGACAACGAACCTAGTGACTCACGGTGTTTGCCCCACCGGGATCTGCGAGAAGGCATGGAACGACTGGATGGACCTCCCATCCCCGAAGCCCACGCTCAAGGCGTACCACGCCGAACTCGTGTCTAAAGCCAACGGAGGTAAATTCCGCTGAACGCCCTGCTCCCCGGCATCATAGGGGAGCTAATATCTAAAACTATGTACAAAATCACCATCACCAAGCTAGAACCCAATCCTAACTACGTACAGGATAAGAAGGAATGGAACTCACGAAACGAAAGCATCAGATATAACGGTCCAATCACCGAACCACCGGATGAGGAAAAGGAAACCAGAGTCTTGTCCACCACCCTGACCGATGAGGAGTTTGATAGCGTCAGGAAGGCTTGCCTGGGTATCGTCTAAACCTATGAAAAACATATCAGTCGGTTCTAAATTTAGGCTATTGGGGGAGGTATGGACGGTAGGAATTACCGCTGTTGAAGGTCAAATCCTCGCCGAAACTAAGCCTGGGAAGGATGAATCGGAAGTAATCTACCTCGACCTCTCCAAAGCCGACAAACTGGAATGGCTGGACGAGGAGAAGCCGAACCTCGGAGAACCAAACCGTGTCGAGCTATGGCACGAGACGCACACGAAGAACAAAGCCAAGCTCAAATCCGAAATCATCCGCGAGACATTGGGTTTAATGGCAGAAGCTTGGGAACAGCGGGATACAGATACGGGAGTCTGGCTTCGTCGGAAAATTAAAGAGATGGAACACAGAGACGAAAAGAAACACGAGTATCCTGACTCGATTGGATGACGGACTGATATGCCTTACATCTTCGGAAAAAAGAACCCTTGCAAGGGAGGAAAGAGTTGCAAACACGTCAAATGCGAGTGCGGCCATTGCCTAGATTATCATCTCTTTACTAGGTTCGATTGTATCCAGCTCGATAGACAGACGTTGAAACAGTGCCCATGCAAGATGTTCGTGCCTAAGCTTCGTCGGAAAATTAAAGAGATGGAATGATATGGAAACCAAGATAACCAGAACCCCCTGCCCGCGTTGCAAAAGAGTAGACTGGAAAGAGGAGCCTCATGATGCTGGCGAGCTGTTACCAGGTGAGATTCATGTAGGGAAAGAAATCCGATTAAGATGCCGAGTCTGTTCATACATACAAGCTAAACTGATACCCCTATGCCAATCCTGATACAGCCCACGATATGAAATACTGGCAATTCGATTCCCTGATGATGATGCTGAGCCTGATAGCCTCTCTGGTGGTCAAGGACAAGTGGATTAAATTCTTTTTCGGAGTTCTCAGCGGCTTTTGGTTCGTTTCCAAACTAATTAATTCTTACCTGAATTTATGAGTATCCTGATACAGCCCACGAAAGGGATGAGTGAAGGGCAGCTGCTGTTCGATTTCTTCACCTGGCTCGCTGACAACTATTATCTGAAATGCGAGAAGTGCGGGATGTGCCTAGCACCAGACTGCCCAGACGACGAACTCGAAAGGCTTTGGGAGGAATATATAAAGACGATATGAAACTTGAAATAAATATGGAATCGACCATATGTTGCGCTTGCGGCGTACCGATAGTCGTAGAGGCGTCATTCTTGAGCGCGTTGAGACGCGACGGAAGAATCTTCTTTTGCCCGTCCGGGCATCCCCAATCATTCAGCCCTTCCCAGAAAGAGAGGCTAGAAAAACTATTAGAGGCCGCGAATAAGGAAAAGGATCTGTTGTCCACACGCATCCTAGAACTCCAAAAGGAGAACACGAAGCACAAGGGTAGGCGAAAACCTAAGAAGGCCAAGTGACCGGATCCTGGGTCGCAGGGGCGAGACATCGCAACACTCAAACCAAGGTCGGCGTAAGCTGGACGGGGGAGATGGTGTTGCCTCACGCCTGCGGCCTAGAGGTAGGTCGCCTCGGGTTGAGGATACAAAACGGGTTCGATTCCCTTGTTCGCAAGAACGCTGGCGCATCCTCAATCCAAGGCGGCCTAGAGATAGGTCGAATGGAGACACCCGGCTCCCCGATGGTCGAACATCGGGGTCTGCCGACTGGTGGTGGAATGAGGAATAACCCACATCGTACCTGGTAGTAGGGGAGTAATTACCCCAAAGGCAGGGAAATGGCGAACTCCTGAACGCTCCATCATCAGTCGGTAGAACTTAATCCGTAAGAAATAAATATGCCTCCCCTAGACCTATTTAAGATTTTCACAGACAGACGACATAAGGGTCCGAGATGTCCAGTTTGTAGGAGCATCTGCCAGATAGGAGTGACCAAGGGCTGCTCGGCGGCAGTCTCGCTCAAGGCGCACATCAACGGAAGGGCAAGGAGGGAGCTGTGGCGCAGGGAGTTCTTTGGAGACAAGGATTTGTCGCACATCAAATGGCTCAAGAAGAACTCATTCATCAGTCTGTCTAAAGCGGTAATAATCCAATGCGGAAAATAATCCGCGATAAATATATTTCGATATGTCTGAATTGCCACCGATGAATTTTTCTAATGCGTTAGAGATGTTGAAGCAAGGTTACAGGTTGGCTAGGCAAGGATGGAATAATAAAGGGATTTGGATTGAAGTCCAGAATCCAAGCGCGAACAGCAAGATGACCAAACCATATCTGTTCATGTGCAAGAACGGAGATAAATTCCCCTGCGACCTGTCATGCGAAAGCATCTTTGGGGATGATTGGTTTGCTCTACCGGAAATAGACCCTGACTTTGCGGAACAAAAATGAATATTCCTCTGTCCGATCTCATCAAACACTCCGAAGGCATGAAGAACCCAGGGGTGGCTATCAGTGTCCTTATAGAATCGCGCTGGTTAGCAAGACTGCTCAACCTGTTTACTGTCAATCTTGTCATCGGATGGACAGTGGGCGAGATGCAAGACGATGGCTCGATAACCCTTAAATCAGTCGCCTACACGGCGGAACCGAAGATATGACCAACATATACAAAAAACTAGCCGAGGCGGTGGAGAAAAGCCGTGCCATCGTAGGAGGCCAAACTGATACCCTTAGCTGTGATAAACTAATCGCCGAACTCAACAAGCTGGCGCACGATGAGGATGGGTGCGTGTTCTGCTCCGGGGATAAGAGCGTGAGTTCCTTGTGCCGCCATGATGAAGCCGCGATAAGAGCTGTACAGGCACAAGATGAGATGTCCGGGACGCACATGAGTACCAACCAATACTTCAAGACCTGATATGCCAAATGAAACAAAATCGAAATGCTGTGGTGCGCCCATGATTAGGCGCGTTGACTACACGCCAAAAGACAGGATGATTTTCAAATGCTGGAGGTGCGGCGAACCCTGCGACCAAGCCAGCCCTGCCGAGGCCGTACCGCCTAGAGAACCAGTCTGCCACTGCGGGGAGCTGATGAAAAACCACACCGAACTCACTCACGCTGGATATCCGGCGGTTGAGATGGAGATGGAGCCAGTTGACAAACAAATCGAAAATCCCGAATCCGAAGTTTGTCTACCCGATGTCACCGAAGCCATGCTCCACAAATGCGCTCAACCAGCCAACGAGGAACAGCGGAAGGTGATGGATACCCTCGATGCCATGGTCAGGGACTTCACAGCCGTAGGTTCAAGGCCAAAGAGCGAGGTGAGGCGGAGGATTGAGGAGTATTGTTCCGACAAACAGGCACGGAAAAATTGCGACGAATGGAACAAGAGAGTAAAGGCGACGCGTGATAAAGAATGCGCCGAAGCCCTGAACGCCGCCATGGAGCCTATCTATACAAAGATGGTTCTACGATCACTGGAACTTTCAAAGAGAGAGATGGGCGAGGAAGAATCAAATTCGATGTTGGCACGTTCACTAAGGACGAGATACGAAGGTTCGTCATTGTCTGATTTATCCACATCCCAGGATTGACCTAAAGGGATAAACTATATCTGACATTGCGAGAGAGCCTGAACATTTCTTTGCTCGCTCTCCATATCGCCATGTCACTGTATCGTGACTAGGGTAGGGGGTAGTAGCCCTACCTCGGAACGGGGATGGAGAGAGGCACTAACGTTTGAGAACTGGCGGCCAGAGATGGCCAAGCAAGACCCCTACGGGGGTTTTTGCGTAATGAACAATAAATTGGTACAATATAGGCATGGAAGAAGAAAAGACGATGGGAAGACCTACACTCTATTCGCCAGAACTGAGCGCTGAGATTTGTGCCAGATTGTCACAAGGCAAATCATTAAGGACGGTATGTAAGGATGAAGATATGCCAGCGGCGAGTACGGTGTTCGATTGGCTGAGGATTTATCCTGACTTTGTGGAGCAATACGCACATGCCAAGGAGCAATCGACCATTTCGATGGCAGAAGAAATAGTAGATATTGCTGATGACGGACGGAACGACTGGATGGAGGTCGAGAAGGCCAAAGGGTTCAAGGTCACGTTACTTGATCGTGAGCATGTTGAACGTTCTAAACTCCGCATAGACAGCCGTAAGTGGCTATTATCCAAGATTGTGCCGAAGAAATACGGCGACAAGCTGGACATGACGACTAACGGAAAGGATTTACCCACCCCGATTTATGGAGGAAAGTCAGTCAGCTAAGTCATTCAATTTCACTGACACCACAGCCACAAAGAAGGTATTTGGCCTAAAGAAAAGAATCAGAGCCGTGGCCGGTGGAACGTCGGCCTCAAAGACCATATCAATCTTGATTTGGATTATTGATTTCTGCCAGATTAGGCAGAACAGGGACAAACTGGTCTCAGTCGTTTCAGAGTCATTCCCACACTTGGACAAGGGCGCCATCCTCGATTTCAAGAACATAATGAGGGATAGGGGATATTGGAAAGACAGCCTTTGGAACGAGACGAAGCACGTTTACTCATTCGAGGCAGGGAATAAACTTGAGTTCCTTTCGGTAGATTCCTACGGTAAGGCTCACGGACCGCGGCGCGACGTACTTTTCCTGAATGAGTGCAACAATCTTGATTGGAAAATCGTGGATCAGCTCATCATCCGCACCCGCCAAATCGTGTTATTGGACTGGAACCCTACGGTAGAGTTTTGGTTTTACACTGAGATGTTGGGTAAGCGTGATGACGTGGATTTCATAACCCTGACTTACAAGGACAACGAGGCTCTGGACGAAATAACCATCAAGGAAATCGAGTCCCATAAGAACAATAAGAATTGGTGGCAGGTCTACGGTGAGGGTAAATTAGGCGAAATTGAGGGCAAGGTCTTCAAGGACTGGAAGCAGATTGATGAGATACCTCACGAAGCGAGATTGGTTGGCTATGGGCTTGATTTCGGGTATTCAAACCACCCTTCAGCCCTGATAGCCCTTTATTACTACAATGGGGGTTATATCCTGGATGAGAAGCTCTACCAGAAGGGCATGAGCAACCGGCAATTGGCTGACGTGATAAAAGGCTTAGGAACTGCTGTTGTCAGGGCAGACAGCGCGGAACCTAAGAGCATTGATGAGATTAAATCGTACGGAGTCCCTATCCTTGGTGCCGTGAAGGGGCAGGGGAGTATCCAGCAGGGCATCCAGTTCGTCCAAGCCCAGAGGATATCCGTTACTTCAAACAGCCTAAATCTCCTGAACGAGTATAAGAATTACATGTGGGCTACTGATCAAAACGGAAAGAACATCAACGAGCCTATTGATGCCTTCAATCATGCCATGGATGCGGTCAGGTATGCCTTCAATGGCGAGAAGCAATCGTTTGATTTGGAGAAGGCTAATCGGGATAGGATAGCCAGGAATAGACAGGAGAGTCAGCGTTTCAATTGATGTACACTTAATTTGTTCATTATGGTATAATTATGCCATGGAACAAGAAATCAAGCGCCGTGGACGGCCTAAAAAGGTTGATGAGGTCGTGGAGATAATCAACGAACAGTCTGAGGAGATTAAGTGCGGTCACAATTCACTAATCGAAGACAAGGGGGAGACGCTTTGCGCCTTGTGTGGCAAACGGGTCGTTTGACCCTATGATTGCGGATAACATCTATCAACTGATTCGAGGCGATTGGGACAATTTCTTAAACAATGACGTTGAGGTAGTTCCGGGGTATACGTTCAACCAGATGGACACGATTAAGCGTTGCCATCTTTACTATAATTCCAAGTTCGAGAATGGCGGGACATACTCAGGGGAGCCTAAACTGTTCTTTAACATCAACAAGTTCCGCTGCGACGTGGCTACCAGGTTCCTGAACTTCGATACCAAGGACATCAGGCTTTGGGAGAACAATAGCGAGTCTGAATTAAAGACTTTCCTCTTGGAGAAGGAGCTGCAACTCTGGATGAAGCGGAATAAGGTTGGAAAGCTTTTGAATGAGATAGCCGAAGAAGCCCCGATATACGGTTCTGTCGTGATCCGCAAGAACAAGAAGGGCGCTGTCCTGGTAGACCTGCGCCGCTTCGCCCTGGACCCGACTGTCGAGACCGTTGGCAAATCCCGGTTCCTATCGGTCAAGCACTACCTCACGGAATCCGAGGTGCGCGAGAAGGCCAAGACCGGAGGATGGGACGCCAAGGCTGTCGAGGACATGTTGAAGACCAAAGGAACCTTAGAAGGCAAACCGAGCTACGAATCAGACAAGGGTTATAACCAGATAACCACCCAGCCGACCTATGAGGTGACGGAGTATTGGGGAGATGTGGCCGAAAGGCTGTTGGGTGGAAAAGGTGAAGACTTGGTCCGGGCCTTCTTCATCGTGGGAAACCTGGATGTAAGCACTAAGAACGATAAAGGCGAGCTGACAGGTGGTGAGGCGGGTTTGACGTTGTTCAAGTCAAGATGGACCAAGGAGTATCCGTTTAAGGATTTTCACTACTCAAAGACCCGTGGCCGTTGGTTAGGCCGGGGAGTGATAGAAGACTTGTTTGAGGCCCAGGAACGGACAAATGAGATGACCAACCAGAAGAGGGTATCCATGAAGATATCAGCACAGCATACCTTCCAGACTTCAGGGAATACGGGAATCCAGAACATTGTGCAGGATTTGGTGAATGGCGACGTGATCCAGAACGGCGGCAACCTGATTACCCCTATCGCTACCGAAGAACGGAATCTGGCAGCCTTCACTACCGAGACCCAGGAATACGACAAATTGGCTGACCGCCTGTCTTTCGCCTTCGACTCCGTAAGAGGTGAATCCATGCCGTCTTCGACTCCGGCGACTAACGCCATGCTCCAAAATCAGGGGGCTTCAAGCGTGTTTGCTTTCAAGCGCGAGAACCTTGGACTGACCCTACAGGCTTTCTTTAATGACTTTGTGCTGCCTCAACTGATGAGTGACCTGACTCCGGAACACGTCCTGCGCTTCACAGGGTCGCTTGAGGACATCAGCAAGCTCGATAGGGCTATCTCCGAGTCCATGACCCGTGAGGAGGTCTTGAAGCGTCTCTTGTCGGGCAGGCCGGTGACGGATGAAGACCAGAAGCAGATTAAGGCTAATATCGAATCCCAGCTCAAGAAGAGGGGAGCCAAACGCTTCATCGAGGTATCCAAAGGCTTCTACGGTGACGCTGATTTCGAGTTTGATTTCATGGTGACGAATGAGCAGGAGGATGTGGCCGTGGCAGCACAGAACCTAATGGGAATCATCACAGCCCTCTCAAAGAACCCTGAGATGCTCAAGAACCCGATGATCAAAGTCCTGTTCAACCAGTACGCCCAGAAGATAGGCGTCTCCCCGGCTCGCCTTGAATTGGCTGAACAAGAGGAATCGGAACAGCAGGCGCAAGGGCAGGAAGGGCAAATGCCAAGTCAGCCTGATATGGCTTCGATGATGCAGGCTATGGCAGGAGCAGGCGCTGGGGCAGGACAGCCGCAACCTAACATGATGACCGCCTAGTATGAGCAACGAGGAGAAATCAAAGTGCGCTCGATTCTTTCAAGACCCGGAATGGAATCTGGTGGAAGGGATGCTCCGATCACGGATAGAGGCGCTCAAGGACATGACGCGGATAGACCTCTCCCAGCCGTCTGACACGGTGAAAGCCGAGGTTAGAGGGAGATTGGACGCTTACAAGGCATTAGAAGACTTCCTGGCCGACGCTAAGGCCATGAAGAAAGTAGCTGAGCGCGAACCCGAATCCTGTCGTTAGACAGGCCTACGGGCTAGAGGGTAACGCCCTCTGACCTGTGGGAAGTCCAGCCACTTTAATCTGGACACATGCTACTTCCGCTATGGAAGACGAACAAAAAATAGAGGATTCCGAAACCTCTCAAAATACGGACGGCGAGGCAACCGAAAATGTGCCGACTCTCGAGGACTACAAAGAACTCGAGAAGAAGAATAAGCAGCTTTTCGCAAGGTTGAAAAAGACCGAAGAAGAGGTGCAGAAAACAAAACTTAAATCAGATAAGCCAGAATCTTCCGACGATGGTTGGAAAGAGATGATGGAACTCCGTGTAGAGGGATACGACGATAAAGAAGTCGAGTTCCTCATGCGGAACGGTGGCAAGAAGGCCAAGGAGGACGCTCTCGTCAAGACCGCGATAAACGCGATGCGCGAGCAGAAGAAGGCCGAGAATGCAGCCGTGGACGATTCATCCTCAAAGAGCGATATCGAGCGCAAATATACGCTTGAACAGCTCAGGGAAATGCCGACCGCCGAAATGGAGAAGATTCTGAAGACGATGGAGAATTGATGGGAGGACAAACCGTCGTTAGTGGATTGTGAGTTCGATTACAACTGGATTGACCAACCTGATGTCAACTTTCTACGACAAGGTTTTCCTTGATCGTGCGGAATTGGCACTGACCTACGATGTAGGCGCTCAGGTGAAATCGCTGCCTAAGAACAGCGGTAAGGTAGTGTACTTTAACCGTTTCAGCCCCTTGGCCGTCGTCACGTCTGCCTTGAGTGAGGCGGCTGTCCCGTCTGCCGTGGATATGACCTCGACCATCGTCTCAGCGACGGTTGCCGAATACGGTTCATACGCCAAGGTTGGTAGCTTGTTCAACATGACCTCGATTGATGAGGGCTTGAAGGAACATGCCGCTGTCATGGGACAAAACGCCGGTGAGACGTTGGATACCCTGTTGGCTGCTGCGCTCTCCGCTTCCAACACGGCCCAACTCGCTGGTGCCAAGGCCAACATCACGGCTGTCGCTGCGACTGACGTGCTGTCAGGTGCTGAAATCCGCAAGGCTATCCGCACCCTGAAGAAGGCGAAGGCCAAGACGTTCTCTAACGGAATGTTTAAGGGCATAATCGCCGCTTCCGCAGCCTACGACCTGCGCGGCAACTCGGAATGGTTGGACGCTTCACGCTATGTGGACGCCACGAACATCCGGAACGGCCAGCTCGGTAAGCTGTACGGCGTGGAGTTCTATGAGACGAACAACGAAGTCTCGGAATCCTCGACCGTGACCGTCTACCACAACTTCATCGTCGGAGCCAACGCTTACGGCATGGTGAAGCTCGATGGTCAGACTGGTCAGCGTATCTACGTCAAGACGCCGGGTACGCAAGACACCTCGAATCCGTTGGACACCTGGTCCACGGTGGGCTGGAAAGCAAGTTTCGCCGCTGTCGTCCTCAACTCCGCTTGGATTGTGGACATCAAGTGTGGCGTCACAGCCTAGTTAGTAGTTAAACCTTAACCGGTTTTGCCTCCTCGGGCGGTTATCTCAATGGCCAGCCCGAGGGCATTGAGCAGGTAAGACCCTACAATAAAATGGAAATCTCACAGTTTGAGACTGAAATCAAGGAGCTTGATAAAGACCTTAGGTTAGTTCCACATCCCCACAATACTGATGTAGTGGGAATCTACTGGCGGTCTATCCACGTCGGCTCCATCCCTTCAGGGAATATCTACGACGAAAAGCGAGACGATTACCAGGACGCCAACGGGTACAAGCATAAGACCCGTCCCGAAGCACTCGCACAGATCAAGAGTTTCCTCTGGAGGCTCGACAATGAAAAAGACTTTCTCGAGACGATGACCGAACCCCTATGAAGGTCCTATTCCAGAACCGTCCCAAAGGTTCCTGGATAGGGTGGGACATGGTGCAACTTGAGAAGATAATGGAGGCTGTCAAAAAGTTAGGCGTGGAGGTTGAGTTCAACGACCAGCCGGTCTACTCGCCGGCATTGGCTTACAGGCACTTCGATATCGTCCATGTCTTCAACTTCTCGATGGACTGGACGAAGTACCAGATACTCACGGCCTCAATCCAGAACAAACCAGTGGTGGCCTCGATGATTTACCATGAGGCTGAGGAGTACGTTTCCTATCCTGAACAGCAGGAACTTTTGAATTATGTATATCCTGTCTTCCTTTCGACCACCGAGATTGAAAGGGTGAAAAGACATCTCACTTTTGATAATGCGAAAGCTACGGTAATCCCTAATGGGATTGATAAGTTTTGGTTCAAGAAGGTATCCGTCAATGAAAGGCCGCCTTTCGTCCTGACCGTGGGGCGTATAGAGCCTTCCAAGGGGCAATTCGGGGCTGCTGAGGCATGCAAGAAGATGGACATGAGCTATGTGATGATTGGGGAAAGGAAAGACGAGGCTTATGCCAAGGCATGTGAAGCATACGGGGCTATCTGGTTGCCTCCCATGAAGCCTGACGAACTGATCAAGCAATACGCCGCCTGTTCCGTCTTTTGCCTACCCTCAAAGGCTGAGATATTCCCCCTGACCGTCATGGAGGCAGGGGCGCAAGGTAAACCGATAGTCCTGACTGACAACTGCGAATGGAAGGAGTCCGGCGCCACGCTCTGTAAATGGCATGATTCCGATTCATCGAGAAGGCCATCCGGACCGCGCTCAAAAGTGACGGGAGCGAGCTGAAAAAGAAGCTCAAGAAGATGACGTGGGATGACGTGGGAAAGCAGTACCTAAAACTTTACGAACAAATCTTATGCGATTCTCGATAGTGATGCCGACCCTTGGAACGAGGATGGAGTTCCTGCAAAGGGCAATCAAATCCGTCCTTGACCAAGACTTCGACGATTACGAACTCATCATCAAAGACGGAGGGAAAGAGGACATCAGTGCTTTGCTACCAAAAGACCCTCACATCAAGTATATCCGGCAAAAGGACACTGGTATCGGCCAAGCCTTGAATCAAGGTTTCAGTGCCGCAAAAGGTGAAATCCTGAACGAGTCGAATGACGATGATGTCATGGCCCCTAAGACCCTGAGCTTCGTGGACAAGAACTTCAAGGACTCGAAGTGGCTCTACGGCCAGATCAACTACGGTGGAGAGATTACTAAGCAGGCTTGGGATTATGCCTTATTGAAGCACGGAAACTTCGTCCCTCAGCCAGCGGTTTTCTTCCGTAAGGAGGTTTGGGAGCAGGTGGGTGGATTCGACGAGGTGAATAACCTGGCAGCCGATTACGATATGTGGCTCAAGCTTGGCGCGAGATGGGCGCCGACCTATGTGGAAAGGGTCTTAGCTCATTACACTCTCCACCCCGGACAACTTACCCATACTAATTTCAGCGAACAGCTAAATCACGCTAACAACGTAAAGAACAAATATCTATGAACGTCTTAATCACTGGCCACAAGGGTTTCATCGGTCGCCACTTCTCCAAGAGACTGTCTGAGATGGGGCATAAGATTACGGGTTTGGACATTAAGGACGGGGAGGAATACGACGTGCGCAAGTGGTTTCGGCACCCTGACTTTACCCAGGTGTTCGATATGGTCATCCACTGCGCTGCAATCGTCGAGGGACGATGCGCAATTGACCTTGAACCAATGAGGGTGGCCACTAACCTGTCTATTGATAGCGAGTTCTTCAATTGGGCGGTGAGGACGAAACAGAAGAAGCTCATCTGCTTTTCCTCTGCCGCTTCTTATCCCTTGGAGGTCCAGAACTCTGACGAAAAGATTGTCTCGACTGAGGACCAGGTGAGCCTTACCAACTTCAAAGCAGCGGATCAGACCTATGGCTTCGCCAAGTTAGCCCTCGAAGTCATGGCTGATGTGGCTAGAAAGGCTGTCCCTGAGATGGAGGTCTACGTTTTCCGTCCTTTCTCCTGCTATGGCGAGGACCAGAGCCTAGATTATCCATTCTCTAGCTTCATCAAGCGCATAAAAGACAAGGCAAACCCCTTTGAATGTTGGGGAGATGGTGAGCAGGTGCGCGACTGGATACACAATGAAGACCTTTTGAACGCTATTTTGGCTGCGGTTGATAAGAAGATTGATTTCACGGTCAACCTTTGCACCGGAAGGGGAGTTTCGATGAACGAAATCATCAAGATGATGATGGATATTTCAGGCCATCATGCCCCGATTGAGCATAAATTGGATAAACCCGTGGGAGTGAAGTATCGGGTAGGCGACCCCACTAAGATGAACACGTTTTATACGGCTAAAATCAGCCTTGAGGAAGGCATTAAACGCTGTTTCGAGGTATGAGCCAGAAAGATTGGGAATTATGGTTCTGGAAGGGCGAATTAGAGAAGGGAGCCGACTCATTTTTAGCCCAAAGGGAGCTGGATTGGAAAACGCACCTCTCAAAGTTCCCTGAGATGGATAACAAAAAGAAAATCCTCGAGGTGGGGACGGGTCTAGTGTCGGTTTTCGAGTTCTCAGGCAAAAAGTGCGTCACGATTGACCCATTACAGGATGAATACCTTGAGATGTACAAGAAGCCGGACGCAAAGGTGGATTACCGGAAGGATTGGGAAGGTGTCGCTCCTGAATCCTTTGATGAGGTGCTTTGCGTCAATGTGATTGACCATACTCCTGACCCGATTGGATTACTTGATCGGATTAAGACGGCACTCAAACCCAAAGGGACTCTGTATTTCGAGGTCAACTTTGACGGTTCATTATCCCCGGCGCATTACGGGCTTTGGAACCCTCAAGTAGTCGAGGAACACCTTAAAGGGTTTGAATTGGTGAGGAGCGAATCGGAATTGAATCTAGGCTATAACCAGACGCGCTATTGGGCGGTCTACAAAAAGATATGACGACAAAACTAGGTGCATTGTGGAAGAAGACCAGCCAAAAAGGTGAGGTGTTCATGTCGGGAGAGATTGAAATAGACGGCAAAAAGACCAAGATTGTGGTTTTCAAGAATAGCCACAAAGAGCAGGAGAAACATCCGGACTATAACATCATTCTAGGTTCTGAGATTGGACAGAGGCCAGCGACTCAGGAGCAGGTGACTGAACCTAAACAGGGAGTGGGAGAACAGGAAATCGAGATTGATATTGGAAGCATTCCATTTTAGGAATATGCCTAAAAGATATGAGGTCACCGCAGAAATAAGGGAGAAGATGCGGCAATCAGCATTAAACAGGGATGATAGAAAAAGACTAGCTAGCATGCCTAGGGGAAGAAATCATTGGGCATGGCAAGAGAACCCAAATAATCTTCTGACGCTGCATAAACGTCTTCATAGAAGATACGGTAAAGCAAAGAACTTTACTTGTGAAAAATGTAAACTGAGACAGGCTCATGATTGGGCCAATATGACAGGAAATTACACTGACAATATTGAGGATTATCTCCCTCTATGCAGGTCCTGCCATGTCTCTCTTGATAAGAATTGGATTAAAAAACTATGACTCCAAAAACCTGCTTCATTTACACCGATTGGGCGCACCGGAAGGATAAGATGTATGGGGGAGTTGGATATTACCGGGTAGTCACTCCGGCCAAGTGTTTGGGTGCCGATTACTACGGCGAAGACCTTAAGAAGCTAGGCATGAACTCTGATGAGATGTGGCGCGAGATATTCGAGCGATATGATGTCGTTGTGATCAAGCAATCGGACGCCGAAGTACCTACGGGCATGCTCCTGTTCTATGCCCTGTACTACGGCAAAAAAGTGGTCTTTGACTTCGATGACAATATTTTCGAGGTGAGGCCGGACCAGGCTGCATATAAATACTACGCCCCTGACAAGCAGAAGAGGGCGATTGTTTCCTCTGCCTTGTCACTCTGTCATGCGATATTCGTCTCAACTGAACCCTTGAAAAAAGCCTTCCAGAAACGCTTAAAAGAGGTCTATAACGCCGAGCCTGATATCTACGTCCTGCCTAACTGCACTGATACTGCGGAATGGCCGACTCCTGCGCCTACACGAAAGAAAGTAATCGGTTATGCTGGCTCGATTACCCACAATTCAGATTTGAGGATGATTATTCCGGCACTCCGTAACGTACTCATGGCACACCCTGATTGGAAGTTCGAGATTCTAGGGGCTGTCACCAATGAGGATATCCTGGATCTGTTCAAGGATTACCCTCAAAAGACCATGAAGCAACTGAGCTTCAAAGGGGGAACTACATCATGGAAAGGGTATCCAGACCTTCTGGCTTCTCAGGGTTGGAACGTCGGTATCGCTCCCTTGATTGATGATGAGTTCAATCGCGCCAAGAGCCACATCAAGTGGATGGAGTACGCCATGTGCGGCATCCCGACACTCGCCTCAAAGGTGTATCCCTATGCCGAACCGATACAGGGGACTCCTGTCATCGAGGACGGTAAAACAGGGATGCTATTCTCCACTCCGGAAGAGTTTGAGCACAAATTGTGTGCATTGATGGAAAATGGTATACTAAGGGACGAAATAGCGAGTAACGCTAAGGCGGCAGTCATAAAAGACTGGGATTACAAAAAGCATATTGAAAAGTGGGGGAGAGCCATTGAAGACGTATGCAATTCTCCGATACCTCCACACTTACCGGAATTATCCAATCTGTCGAAGACCTGACCAACCTAGGGGATGGCGCGATTTCCGGGAACACGACCCAGCAAAAGAAGTTCGCACGCCACGCTAATACGGCAAGCCGCAAGATTTGGTCTTGGATTTTTGAGACCTACGGCGGTTGGCAGTACGACGATTCCAACCAGACCGACCTTCCGCAAGCTGCGACCAATCTTGTCGCTGGCACGAATAAATACCCTCTGCCCTCTGATGCTCTGACCGTCCAACGGGTCGAAGTCAAAGACCCGAATGGCAACTACGTCAAACTCGAGCCTATCGCTATCGAGAACGTGGGGGATGGGTTGGAGAACTTGGCCGCACAGACTGGTACACCTACCGGATACCGCATGATCGGAACGACTGTCGAGATACTCCCGAATCCGTCTTACAGCTCGACAAACGGTTTCAAGGTCTATTTTGACCGTGACATAGTGGCCTTCGCTTCGACCGATACCACGAAAGAGCCGGGCTTCGCTTCCCCGTACCATAACGCCGTCGCTGTCGGCGCCGCTTTGGAATGGATGAGAGTAAAGCAACCCTCGAATCCTGTAATCATCCACCTTAAAGAAGAGTGGGGGAGATACGAAAGGGATATCCGCGATTTCTATTCAAAGAGATTCGCAGAATACCGCCCTCGGCTACGCACCCAGACTTATAACTGGAAGTAGCTATGCCTGGTTACTCTAACGACGCGAAACCTATGTCCAGTAGTTTCACGAAAGACGCCAAGCCTAATTCAACGGCTTATCTGGTAGCCAATTGGGACGATTCGGTCGCTACTTGGGATTCAGCCACTTACTCATGGGGAGCGGCGAGGAGCGTGACCTACACAAACGATACAGAGCCTTCTTAATATGGCGACTAACTTTCCGACTTCCATTGATACCCTCTCGACTACCCGCGGTGCCGCCGGGCAGCCGATGGATACCCCTAACCACGTCACTCATCACACGAATGAAGATGACGCGATTGGCGCACTTGAGGCGAAGGTAGGTGTAGACGGCTCAGCCGTAACGACCTCTTTGGATTACAAGCTCAAAAACGCCGCTTCGAGCAATCCGGGGCATAAACACACCCTAGCTCAAGGTGCGACTGATGTGACCGCTACCGCCGCTGAACTCAATTACTCGGCAGGCGTCACTTCGGCTATCCAGGACCAACTGAACGCCAAGCAAGCCTCTGACGCTGATTTGACCGCTATCGCTGGTTTAAGCCCTACGAATGATGACGTGATCCAGCGCAAAGCAGGTTCATGGATTAACCGCACTCTCGCACAACTCTTGGCAGACCTCGCCGCTTTCGTCGGTGACTCAGGTTCAGGCGGCGTGAAAGGCTTGGTCCCTGCACCTACCACGGGAGATGCGACTAAGTACCTCAAAGGTGACGGCACCTGGGCTTCTCCTGCTGGTACTGGCGATGTCGTCGGTCCGGCCACGAACACTGATGCGAAGGTACCTCAGTGGAACGGTGCCAATTCAAAGACCCTCAAAGATGGCCTGACTCTTGTCACGACTGTCGGCTCTCCTGGTGCTGATACCTCAATCCCGACGGAAAAGGCCGTCAGGTCTGCTATCGGTGCCGCTGGCGGTGGTGACGTATCTGGCCCGGCTTCCTCGACGGATACGGCTATCGTTCTGTTCGACGGAGTGGGTGGAAAGACCATTAAGAACTCACTTGCGACGGTGGACGCTTCGGGAACGGTCAATATCCCTACCGGCCAATCCTACAAGGTCAACGGAACGGCCTTGGCTGCTGCGGATGTGGGGGCTATCTCGACTTCCGCGAAAGGGGCGGCGTCAGGGGTAGCTTCACTCAACGGCTCGACAAAGGTGGTAGAAGACCCAGCTAACGCGACTTCTACGGCAACCGCGTCGAAGATTCCGATAGCTGACGGTTCGGGGAAACTGGATACCTGGATTTCGGACATGAGCGACACAGTGAAGGGCAAGGTAGAGGCCGCGACGGCCGCAGAAACGACCACGGGAACGGACGCGGCACGGGCTGTCACTCCGGATGGGTTGGCTGGCTCGGATTATGGCAAGAGAATCGTGCAAATGAAGATAGTAGATGACGCAACGGCGGTGGCCACGGGAGATGGAAAACTGATTTTCTGCATCCCTGTTTCATTGAACGGCTGGAACCTTGTCGGCGCTCACGCTTTCGTGACTACGGTCTCATCCTCTGGCGCACCTACGGTCCAGATTCGGAACGTCACGGACACGGTTGACATGCTTTCTACGGCGATCACGATAGACGCCAACGAAACAACCTCGTACACGGCTGCCACGGCTCCCGTGATTGATACCACCCATGACGATGTAGCCACGGGTGACTTGATTGCGATTGACGTGGATGGAGCCGGTACGGGTGCTAAAGGACTCGGCGTAATCCTCACATTCCAACTTCCATAATATGAAAGTACTCAAAGGAAAAGTAGAGATTGAACAAACTGATGGGGCGACGCGGTACATCTATCCCGATTTCTGGATGTCTGTTGTCTCAAGGCTCCCTGCCGTCTTGTATCCGAATACTCGAGGCGAGGAAATAGAAGAAGGAGGCAAGAAGTTCCAGCCTGTCTTCGTGTTCGTTCCGGATGAGCTGGTCGATGAGATGAAGGAAAAATGCGGGCTTGTAGATGCCGAAAAAGCTGAGTTCGAGGATTTCTCAGACAAACACTATCCCGAAAAGCCTAGGGTGACGGATGTGGAAAAGGTGCTTTTGATAGTTTCTAAGACGGCCTCTGGAAAGAAGCTCACGAAAGATGACGAGGATGCATTGAACCCTGAATCTCCGGTGCCAGGTATCGAGAAAATCGGAGGGTACAAGAAAATCGCTCAAGCCTATGGAGTCAACTGGAAATAAAGTCTTGATCGCCGTCTTGCATCAGGGTTTGGTACGCCCTGAGCTTTTCGGCGTGTTGCTTTCCGCGACCATCGACAAGCGTTTCCAGACTTCAATCAGGTTTTACGACCTGAAACCTTCGGAGAATAACAGGAATCAGACGGTCAAAGACGCTCTGGATGAGGGATTCGATTATCTGATTTCTATTGACCACGATGTCGTTCCCATGGGCAAGATATTGGATTTGGTGGATCTGGATAAGGATGTTGTCGGCTGTGCCTGCCCTCAATGGAACATGTCAGACCCGCATTTCCCGATTTACTTTGTCGGCATGGATAGGGTCGAGGGTGGATACAAGGAACACAAAGACAGGAACGGCTTGCAGGAAGTGGATGCGGTAGGCTCAGGCGCGATTTGCATGTCTCGCAAGGTCTTGGAGGCGGTCAAGGAACCGTTTTGCCGGAAGTGGAAAGATGGATTTGCCGTCACTGGATTGGATTTCTACTTTTGCGAGAAGGCCAAGGAACAGGGATTTAAGGTTTTCTGCCATTACGGGATTCCGGCCTCTCATTTCAAGGATATTAACCTAATGGACGCTTACAACGCCTTGGCGAATTAGTATGGCAGATTACTTGATCGCAGCGAATAACACAGACAACAAGATACGCAGGTATTCCGGATTTTCGGCTACCGTGGATTCTTCATTCTCTGCCGCGACCAACCTAGGAGTCACATGGGACGGTACGGATGTGATTTGGACAGTCACCGGAGGCTCAATCAAGAAAGGCACTGGATTTTCCAGCACGTTAAAGGATAGTTTTGCGTTTTCCTATGCTTACGCCCTGGCCTGGGACGGTACGAACCTCTTGCATGTCGTTTCATCCAGCAAGGTTACTAAATTGACGGGGTTCTCCGCGACAGTTTCGTCCAGCGTTTCAATCGGGACATCACTTCGCGGCGTCGAGTGGGATGGGACGAATCTTTTGACGCTCGACTCCACCGGCACGAAGTACCGAAAAAGTACCGGGTTCTCGGCCACTATAGCAGATTCATTCACGGTCACGACGAATACCCCTAAAGATATCGCCTGGGACGGTACGAACCTCATTTCAACCCAGGACGGAGGGACGAAGAAGTACCGTAAACACTCTGGATTCACAAGCACAATTAGCGACAGTTTCACTTATACGAGCGCGGAGGCTGACGGAATCAAATGGGTATCCGGCACGGTGGCTTCTACATTTATCCCTAAGATAGTGATGTTCTGATATGGAACTACTCAAAGACGGCTCTATCTCGATTTCAGCCCCTCAAGACGGGATTGGTGTTTCGTATCTCGACACAAAAAAGGCTAAGAACATCCAGTGCCTAGATATCTCCTCTGTTCCGGGTGCATGTCTCGCCAATTATGAGGCGATTAACATGATGGAGGATTATATCGGAACCTACACCGCGTCTACTTGCACGGCTGATACGAACGACTTGATCACTGTTTCCGTCTCAAAAAACTTTGTCCTTGGTCTGGCCGTCAAGTTCACTACCACTGGTACGCTCCCTGCCCCTCTCTCCGCAACGACCACTTACTACGTTTCTTATATCTCAGGGAACACGATTAAGGTGGCTACTTCCCTCGCTAACGTGATAGCAGGCACGCATGTAGATATCACTGACACCGGTTCAGGGACGCACTCAATCGCCGCGACTGGGCTTTCCGCGATACGAAAAATAGTCCAGAACCCCGGAGCGACCACGGCTAATTTCAAGTATTTTGCTTTGGATTCAGCGGGCAAGGTCTGGGCGCAATACGGAAATATCTGGTCGCACCTTCCGGGGAATACGGCCGGCGACGGTGAGGGGTTAGATATCTGGAAAGGCTATCTGTTCGCCTACACCGCAACCAAGGTAGAGACCTACGGTCCTCTGACCGCAGCAGGGGACTCGGCAGCCTGGACAACCTCATGGCAGACCCTTGACTCAGATGGACAGTTCCACCCCTCTTTGGTCGCCTCGAATGACCGGCTCTACATCGGCGCCGCGAACTACATAGCTGAAGTCTACGAAAATTCAGGACAAACTTTTGCTCCTGGGACGGCTGGGACATACACCTATACGCAAAAAGTCCTGACTCTCCCTGCCGGATACAGGGTCAAGACCCTCGCTGAACTCTCAGGCGATCTGGCTATCGGGACATGGAAAGGTAACGATTTGGATACCTATGCCATGGATTTCAAGGTCGCGGATATATTCTTCTGGGATAAATCTTCTACTTTGTCATTCAGGCGTCCGGTCCAGCTCTACGAACACGGCATAAACCAAATGATTACGGTGGGTAATACCCTCTATGTGGTCGCTGGATTCGATGGCCGGATATACGCCACGGATGGGGTGAACGTCTCACAGGTGGGGCAGATTCCCAAAGGTTTGGATAACATCCAGCAGAGTACGACTTCTTTGTGGTTCTGGCCTAACGCAATCATGCACCACAGGGGGAAAATCTATATTGGAGTTTCCTCGAGTGCCACGGGCACGATTGCGCCTCTAGGCGTCTTTTCATTTGACCCTAAGACTGGGAACATTTGCGTAGAGAACATTCTATCCTCGAATAACGACGGCTCAAGCGGACGTGTAGTGATCGGGGCGTTACTTTCTTCAGGTGCAGAAACGTACTACATCGGGATTATCGCCGACGCCTCAAAGATCTATCAAGGTGGAATCAACATCGTGAAGCCTGCAAACGGAAGGTATGAGACAGGCGCCTTCTTCGAGACCGGACTCATGGAAGTAGGCACTCTCCTCAATAAGAAGACATACACGAATGTTGATTTACTGTTCGGCAAGGTTCTTACGACTGACCAAGGAGTCAAATTGTATTATCGGACGGCCTCTACGGGGTCTTATACGCTCCTGGGGACGTTCAACTACGCTTCATTGGGTGCTGTGTCGCAATCTAACGCCACAATCGTCCTGGAAGCTGTCAGCACGGTCCAGTTCAAGGTTGAATTGATACCTCACTCCACGGGAGATTCTCCGGAGTTCATCGGTTTAATCATACATCCATGAGCGAAATAACAAACATCCCGGTACACAGCCACAATAACACGGATTCTCCGAAGATAAAGACGGAGTATCTGCAATTCCCGGTTGTTTCGGCAGCCCCCACGGACGCGGCACCTAACGGGACGATTAGGGTGATGTTCGACGGCTCAACCACTTACAGGATTTATATTCGGGTCAATAACCTTTGGAAATACGCCAATCTCTCTTAATACAAAAATATGGCATCTTCAATCTATCAGCAGGGGAAAGACCTCTACTACAATGCAGCAGGCACTTCAAACCTGACGAAAATAGCAGACCCGACACAGCTTCAAAGTCTGGCAAAATCAGGTGCCGTCGAAGTAGGGAAGGCGTATAAACCATACGACTCTTTCAATGTGAACGTGCCTCCGGTGATAAAGGCTCCGACCTCTGCGACCACTCCGGCGGTGAACCTGCCTCCGACGACTCCCGCTCCGGATTATAAGACAACCATCCAGAACGTGCCGACTTTTGATATCTCTAAATTCACGAGTACGGCTGATAAGAGTATCGCGGATGCACAGGCCACGAATACCGGCTTAGGTACGAAGATTTTGAGCATGATGGAAAAGATTGGCGGTAAATCGGCAGCCTTGGCCGCTAAGCAGAACGAATTGGGGGTGAACACCTACAATAAGCAGCTCACTGATATCACTTCCCAAATTCAACAACTCCAAAAGGAAAACCAGATCACTAAGCTTGACTCCCAGGGACAACCCATCGCCCAGGAAGAAATCAACAAACAGACCGCCGACGCTGACCGGAGATACGCAGTAAAGAGCCTCGGCCTTTCTAGTATTTCCCAGACCATCCAAGGTAACTTGAGCCTTGCCAGCGACCTAGCCACGAAAGCGATAGATACAGAGTACGGTGCGTATGAAAGCCAACTGAAGTACCTCGAAACGGCCTTGAACCTGAACAAGGACACGATGACTTCTGCCGAAAAGAAACGCGCTGAGGAACTTCAGCTCTATATCGAGAATCAGAAAACGGCCATCGAATCAGCCAAGGAAGAGAAGAAAAACATCTACACGGTGATGACAGAGGCGGCTAAGAACGGTGCGGATTCGGTCACGTTGAACAAGATTTTGGGGGCAAAGACGGCTGCGGAAGCTTTGACCCTCGCTGGGAATTACGCGCAGGATGTATCAAACAAGGTAATCGGAACGGAAAACACGGGTTATTATGAGAGACAGCCGGACGGGTCGTATAAGCAAGTTATCGCTCCGACCGCTTCATCAGGAGGCGCCACTCCGTCGCAGATAATCAATGCCGCTAATGCAATCCAGTCAGCCGCGAGCGATAGGGGAGAAACCATCACAAGGGAAGACGCCATAGCTCAAGCTCAGCGTGAGTTTGCAGCATTGAACGGAGGGGGTTATAACAGTAATCCTTCTCCGACGAACGGCCCGACACCTACGAACACTAAAGGGGCATTGACTACCGACGCTCAGACTATCGCCAACGCAATCAAACAGATTGAATCAGGTGGGAATTATTCGGCCAAGGGAGCAAGTGGCGAGAACGGGGCTTATCAGTTCATGCCTGCTACCTGGAAAAGCTGGGCTAAACAATTCTTAGGTGACGCAAACGCCCCGATGTCACAAGCCAACCAGGACAAGGTTGCGACGGCTAAAGTACAGAGCCTATTGGATCAGGGTTATAACGCCCAGCAGATTGCCTTGATTTGGAACGGTGGCACTCCGGTGGTCAAAAAGGGAGTGAATAGCAAGGGTGTGGCCTATGATTCCGGTGCTTACGCTTCTAAGGTGCTTTCCGTCCTCGGAGGAACGAACCCGAACACGGTCATTTCTCCCTCAACCACGCCTGAGCTGGCAGTCGAAAGGAATCTGGCCAATATCATGGACAAGCCTGATTCAGAACTGACGCCCCCTGAGCTGGCTTATAAGCTTACTCAGCAGGCCAAGAATGGAGATCTGGGTGATACTGTGAAGCTTCCGTTTGAACCTCAGATATCAAACACGTCTTCAAAGTTCACTCCGGCGTTCTACGCCACAAAGCTCGGACAGAAGAATCTGGATAATGAAGCCACGGCAAAAAATAGGTTTGAGGCTAATCAGATAGTCAAAGACTTCAATGCCATACAGGACCAGTATTCGAGTATGCAGGCTATCGCAGAAAGCGGTACAGGTGGCCCGCAGGACTTGGCCCTCGTCTACACGTTCATGAAGGCATTGGACCCGACTAGCGTCGTTCGAGAATCAGAATATAACTCGGCCGCTGGATCTGGAAACGTCTTTAGTGGATGGGCTGCGAAATACAACGGGTATCTCAAAGAGAATGGAGGAATCTTACCCGCGAATGTGCGTACTGAGTTCTTGAAGATTATCAATTCCCGGTTAGAAGCCAAGACAAAGCAATACAATAACTACGCCAGCCAGACTCGGGATATCGCGGCACGGCAGGGGTTGAATCCGGACAACGTAGCTATCCAGTTTAAGTTCAATCCTACTGCGAATCTGTCTAAGAGTTCATCTGTGGAGGGTTATCTAAACAGCGCGGTCGGAGGGGTCGGGAATACAGATTCATATATTAAATCCCTTGGACTCTGATATGCCTAATCTATCGAAACAGCAGGTAAAAGACATCTTGCAGAAAGCCCCTGCTAATTTGGACAAGCGTGAAATTGTGGATGGGCTGGTCAAACGTGGATATATCCTTGAGGGATTGAATGATAGCGGCCAGTCAACTGCGCCAGCCCAAACCACAAGCACCTGGGGTAAGTTAAACGCCCTCAAAGATACTGGGATAGGGAAGACGCTCACGGAAATAAATCCGATCCAAACCACCATCGGTGCGGTGAAGGGCTTTGGAAGTACCTTGCTAGGTGCTGCCAAGCTAGGTTCGTCAGCCCTTAAATCGGGATATGACGCGACTATCGGGAGGCTCACTGGTAAACAAGCACTGGATACCGGATCGATGATTGATACGGCAAAAAAGGACTATCTGACCCCGACGACCACGGGGCAGAAAATAGGCTTTGGAGCTGAACAGATAGGGGAGTTCTTTCTACCAGGTGGTATGGCTTCAAAGGCCACCAAAGGCGTAGAATTGACCGCTGGCGCGTCTAAACTTCCCACAGTACTCAAAGGAGCCACCAAGCTGTTGAGCAGGGCTGCTATAGAGGGGACTGGGTCTGCCGGTGTAGCCGCTGCTCAAGAGGGCGAGATTAATAAGAATGTTGTTGTTTCAGGTGCAATAGGCGCAGGTTCACCTGTCCTAGAAAAAGCTGGTTCGTTGGCCAATAGATTTGGAAATCTTTTCTATTCATGGACCGTCCCTACTACAATAACAGAGGCTGCTCGCGATATGCGCAAAGGATTGGATATCGGTAAAGCTGTCTCTGATACAGGTGTGTCATTTTCTAGAAAGGAGATACTCACCAAACTTCAAAGCAGTGCCGCAAAATTAGGAAAAACATTGGATAATGCGCTCGGTGAAGCATCCGGGAAAAAGTTTAACATGAACGAGCTTCTGAATACGACAGTATCAAAGCTGGATGATGGAGCGCTCGCTAAGACGATGAAACTTTCTCCTATTGATATTCCCACAGCCAAAAAAGCCATCGTTGATAGATTGGCCGAATACCAGAATTATTATGGAAGCAAGGTCTTAGAACCAAAGGATTTACAGACAATAAAGGTTGGATTGGGCGATAGCCTAGAAAAAGTCTACAAACAATCTCTCGATGTTCCCGTGAAAGCCAAAGCTTTAGCTGATATGTCGTTCAGGAGTACTCTTAAAAAAGCTATTGAAGATGCCGTTCCGTTAGCGTCACCTATTAATAAAGAGCTAGCTCCAATACTGGAAGCTCAGGGCAGAATCCTTAAGAAAGGAGCTTATAGCGGGTATTTAACGGATATTATCGCCGGAAGTCTCGCGGCTGGGAGTGTTGGAGATATAGCTCGTGATCCAGTGGGCTATATAAAACGTTTCGCTGGGGGAGTAGTAGCAAAACACGTTGGTACAAGCGTGGGTGCGAAAACAATCAGTGGGACTATAATCAAAGATATCGGCAGGATTGCTAGCTCTCCGGTATTTTACCAGGCTATCAGAAAGCTCATTGAATCATCATACGGGCCATCCGTAGACGAAATGAGCAAAAGCAAAGAAGCCAACAGTCAATAAAGCAAGGAAAAGCAAATAGGCAATTGCAGCTACCCAGGTAAGCAAATAGCCTGTCGTATTTGATAATTCCTTGATGTTAGATTCGAGTGACATACTATATTGGATATCGCTAAAGCGATGGAACTGATTACTAAGATTGCAGCATCGCAGAACAAAAAATAGGAGTTAAACTCCCTATTTTATTGGATATTTACTTTTTATCGCAGCGATTGCCTCTTGCGCGTTCTTCTCCATTTCACGCTCAATCTTTTTATCGCTTGATCGTGTCAGCAAAGGGCTTATCCAAGTGGCTAAAACTTCAATCAACCAATAAACGACTGTCATTCCAACCAGGACGAGAAAAGCGGTAGCCAGAATGTTAAAAATATACATATCATTCTATCATTTACCAGCAATAATATACTTGACTATCCACCTAATCCCTAGGAAGACGACGGCTGTGACGATTAGGCCGACGATTGCGGATAAGAAGACACTGCCCCATGACCCTGTTGTTTCAGATTTAGGTGTAAATAAGGCATTCTTTTCTCTCAATTTGGCGACAACATCTGTCCCGCGTTCTATTGCTTTTGTGCCTATGGTGTAGTCTGTATAATCATCAAATATCATGTTCGGATTCTGCCTTTTGATTTCTTCTCCGATACTGGCATTATATGTAAATTCATTGAAGTAGGGCTTATTATCGTAGGCAACCGCAACAACGATAAATAGAGCAACCACTAGGCCTAATCCATAAACGACTTGAAGAAGCCTATACCAAGACGTTCTAAATGGATCCTTTTGTTCATTTCTGCCAAATTTTACTATCACTTCTTGAGGAATCTTTTCCATATCATTGCCCAGAGTATAACCACAAAAACCCATTTTTGTCAATAGTTATCCACAGAGGCGTATGGTATACTTGACTTGTTGATGGAGGATAGGTAAATAAGAAAGCCCCGCCCTTGTTTTGACGCGTGGGCGGGGACTTCATGGGATTACGACCTGGTATTATCCGGGTCGTTTTCTGTATCCTTGACTGACTGGGTGTCTTTTTTCCCAGGCTCGTCATCAACCCAGAAACGCAGGAAATGACCCTTTCGAGCACAGATCCAGCGTCCTCGGCTATGGACACATTTTCGGAAAATGAACGGCATAGGAGCCTTTTGTTTTCCGACTGCTTCGGCAGTCATACGCGGAGATTCGCCCTCCTGTCGTCCTATGGCACAACGCGGGGAAGGCACATCCAAACAAAAACCACCGGAAGCAACTATCCCGCCTACTACAACTTTCGCGGTAGTCGGCAGTGTTCAAGCACCCGACAAACCTTACGGTTCAGCGGGATAGCTCCTTTCGATGGTCGCCCTTTGGAGTTTTGGGCGGAATTGCTTGTCCTTGGCTTGAAACAAGGACGTATGTTTTAAGTGACTAATACAGCTTATCACGGCAAAAGGGTCCTGGCAATATATAGTCAAGAGTAGGGGACTGGCCGGCATTTTTCAATGTACACAATCCGTATTCATTATGGTATAATTACCCCATGTCCTGACTCGGGTTCATTAGATGGGAAACCTCCTCCCCCCATCTGGTGAATCCAAGCCAGAACAAAAACAAATATGGATTCTAAATCGTTCATTTCAGGCTCTACGCTCGTACCCGTGGGCTTAGTCGCCGTTCTAATTGTCTCTCTAGCCTCGGGGGTCATGTATATCCAAGCCCTTTCCTCGGATGTGAACTACTGCAAGCAGCAGATAACTGAACATAAAGCCTCTGACGATGCGAGGGTTCAGGCCATAGATGTGCGCCTTCAGGTCACGGAGAAGAAGGGCGCCGTCACGGATGAAAAGCTCGATACCATAATGACAAAAATCGACGCTATTTCTAAGAAACTCAACGTTTTATAATATGTTCAACACACTTTTGGAACTCTTGGACGGCAAAAAGACCGTCATAGTGGCCATCCTCGGCGCATTGGTGGTCTGGGTGTCGAAAGAGGGCTGGGTGGATTTGTACACGGCTGAGATGTTCATGGCCGTGATCGGAATCCTCGGCGGGTCAGCCTCATACGCCACAAAGAAATGGACGAAATCTTCCACGCAATCGCAGGCATAGCTGTCGATTGTTTTTTTGTCGCTTTAGGAGGGGTTTTCTTCGCCGGGTGTCTCTTTACCCTTGATTACATTTATCGCCTTTCTTCCACATTCTAGGAACTAGGCTGTGGTGGGAGGACGAAATGGGTAAGAAAAAGAAGAAGCTCATCGAATGGCAAGAGGAGCAGAAGCCGGTGGAGGTCAAACGGGAGGACATCGAAAAGGCTTTCGCCAAACCCAAAAAGAGGCCGATGATTCGGTCCTCTCACAGATAGCTGCTCTTTCAAGACGGAGAAGATAATTATGTGTGCATGGAAGGTTTGTTTGGTGTGCCAGAACGTCGAGGCTTTCGGGCAGATGGTGGACAAGAGAATCCACAAAACGACATGCGGTCCATTCTGCCTGTCGGTCCTCATGGACTGGGCTTTGCTGCCAGACCCTAGGCCAAGCCTCATGCAGCTCTATCTCAACAAGAAACACCCTGAGAAGGCTCCCCACATGGACGATGAAGATGGGAGCTATGAAGGGACGTTTTAGAAAGTAGGGGACCATGAGCCAGAACACGGATAAATTAATCCGAAAGGTCAAGAGACTCAAGAAAGATTTGCTCCTGACCGATTGGAGGGTTGAAATCTCGTTTTCCCTGACTCCCCATGAAGAGGACGGGGATTACACGACCTTCGCCAAGACCACGCCGGACGATGTTTACAAGCTCGCCCAGATGGTCATTTATCCGGCGTTCTGGCAACAGGACAGCCAAGACCAACTCTTACTCCATGAGATGCTGCATATCCTCGCAGCTCCCATGGAACGGATTGCCCGGTCGCTTCGAAACGGGTGCTTGCATACTGAGGAGGAAATCGATCAGGCGAATGAACGCCTGACCACGCACTTGGAACACATCATTTCGGGGATGAAAGAGAGGCAACATGGACACGCTGGCAAGAAAACTCGCTAAGGGATACTGGACGCTCGAAGATTTGAAAGTCAGGTACGCCGATATCCGGCGGCTGACGGACAAGGGATACCGGGTACATTCGTACAAGGTGTCCGGCAAGACTTACTACTCCATCCTCGCGGAATCGGAGAATGTGAGCTTGCACTTGTCAGGTGCGACTCCGGACGCCAAGCATTACAAGTGGCTTGAACTGTCCGACCTTCACGCCGGGAGCAAGCAGTTCGACGAACTCGGACTCCGGGAGATTCTCGGCAAGGCGGTCAAGGACGGCTACAAGATGTGCTTCATCGCCGGGGATCTGCACGACGGGACGCACATCTACCCCGGTCACATGGTCAACCTGCGGTTTTTCTCTGCGGAGGACCAGGCCAACCTGCTCGCGGAAATCCTGATGGACTATCCGCTGCACTACTACGCCACGACCGGCAACCATGACTATTCCTTCGAGAAGGAAGGGGGAGTGAATCCCTGCCACCTGCTCCAAGAGAAAGTCCAGAACTTCGTATACCTGCCCTACTTCGCGGCCGACATCATCATTGGTGGTGTCCTGCGCCGGCAGATTCACGGGGCAACTGGCCGGGCATACGCCTTGTCCTATCCGGGGCAGACGTACATCCGCAACCTCTTGGACGCTTCGGGAGAACACGCCTACGTCAAGGGCAAGAAGTACCGCCTGCGGTTCATCCAGCTCGGACACTTCCACAGCGTCATCCACTACGAATCCGCCGGGATTCAGGTGACGCAATCCGGCAACTTCCAGTTCCCGAATGAGTACACGGTACGCCGGGGATTGGTCGGACCACAGGGAGGGAGGTTCGTTGACGTGGTGATCCAGAACGGCCAAATCCTGTCCTACAACTCGCGCTTCGAGAAGCCGACGAATGGAAGGGGGAGCAGATGAAAGTCTGGACCTTCCCGCCTAACGGCAGAATCGTTGTCCTCAAGTGGTGGCAGTTCAGCTATTCCACCTACATGATGCTCTTGACCATCCAACGGGATTGCCCGAATCAGGTCATCGAGCTGGTGGGGGAACCTCGGTACATCCCGGTTCACATGCTCAACATGGAGGACTGGAATGGACTCAAAAATATTAATGCGTAATCGCTTAGCTCCACCGGATAGATTCTGGTGGAGCCTCCTCCCCTCATCGAAAGATGGGGACCACTGCAAGCCTCCTGACTTACGTCGGGGGGAGGGGGGAAAGTGCGCCTACCCTTAACCCAAAGCCCCGGTAACCCGGCACAAACCGGCCCGGGGCCTAAAGTGAAAATATATGTCAAAGAAAAAACCTACACAAAAAAAATCATCTTGCTCAGGAAAGAAGAAGACTTGATGCCTCCTAAGTTCATCCTTGAGAAGATTATAGATTTCCAAAAATACCGATTATGAACCTACGCAGACTATTCGGATATCCTCAAATCGAGACTGGCGCCATCCTGGATACAGTCGAAGCCATAGAGCAAGCTCCAAGGCATGAGCTGTTTTGCGGTGGAGAACCCACGACTCCTCCGGACTGGAAAAAGTATCTCCCTAAGTTCAGAAACCAGGGTTCCTCTTGGTGGTGTACCGCTTTCGCCAATACTGATATCGCCTCGGCCTTCGAGAAGAAAGAGACCGGCAAGAGCATCTTATTCAGCCCCTACGAGCTGTTTTACCGCACCGGCGGTCAGTTATTCGGGAATACCCTCTTGAACGCGGCTAATGGCATCTGTGAGTCAGTGGTGCCTGAGGAATACAAGCCCACTCCCGTACCGAATACCTGGGGTCAGGCGGTCTATGATAAATACAAGGCCGAAGCAAAGGTCAGTGATTGGATTCTTGAGCAGGGAAAGAAATATCGGGCGAAAAGCCGCGCTGTGGTGAATACCGACCCTGAATCCTTGATCGCCGCGCTTTCAGTTTCCCCACTATCAATCGCCATTCCCATTAGTAAAGGCTACTGGGACAAAGTGGCGCCCAAAACCGGAAAGAAGGTCTCGATTCATAATGTAGTTTTGACTGGTGTAACTGACAAGGGCTGGGAAATAAAAGACTCTTTGCAAGGCTATCCGAACTTTGACGGATATCACATCTTGGCGCCGGACTATGAAATCCTTTTCGCGGTCTCATTCATCGACCTGCCAGACGATTGGCAGGGTATCCAGGCTCAGGCTAAGCAGGACGAATTTAAGGGTGCCTTAGAGCACTACGGAAGGCGCAGGAGCATGAGGGCTGAGATTGACGCCTCAATTATCCTCACACGCGCCCTAGAGATCAATTACAGCCTCAAGGGGGTCATGGGTAAGGAATGGACTATCGCCATCAACGCTTTCGCCTACGGTGGGTACACGCTCCAAGACCTCCTGAATCACTACACGTCAATCAAACGGGGTAAGGGAAAAATATTCGATTTAAACAAGGTGAAGCCATAGGTATTGACAAAACCCCTTAGATAGTCCAGCGTAAATAGTAGCACCTCTTAATTAATTCACTTGTGGCTAATTGCCGCGCAACCTACGTTGTGTTTTTCAGACAAGTGGACAGGTTCATGGGATTAACCATATTTATGGTACAATCCCGTTGATGTGGCGGCTTCCCTGTTGCCATATCAGAATCCGTCCATCGAAACCGTCGCCTGAAAAACACGGGAGTAGGTGGGCGGATTTATGTAATATGTACGAGACTAATGACGAAATGCTGATGGAAACGAACCCTAAAGGCGGGCGTCCAGCTCATATCGGGTCATTGATATTCAATGATCGGACCTGCATCGACCTTCAGCAGATAAAAGAGGAGTGTGAGAGGAGATATCATCTTGGATACTGCCAATGCGGAAGGAGAATCGTGGTTGGAGAGAACAGGGCACAGGCATTGGTGGAGAAGCTTGTAAAAAGGGGATTTAGCCCTGAAAAACAACGCTTTCCGTGGAGGGTCCGGATAGCCAAAAGACTGCTGAAAAGTTATCCACAGCAGGGCTTGACGCTATAAAACATTTAATTTAATATACTAGGCATGGAGAAGAAAGAAAGCGGATTCAAACTACTGGCTGTCAGGAAAGAGACTCACGAAGCAATCAGGAAAATGGCTTACGAGCAAAAGAAACCGATGGCGGTGATAGTCAAAGAGCTGGTTGATAAATTAGGCAAGCAGTAGGGCAGTAGCACCTTAAAGCAAAAGACCTCAGTTTCATTCTGGAAATGTGGCGTCGCACAATATATGTTATGAGACTCATATAGCGCCCAAAAACCTAGATTACGCGTTTTAGCTGCTTAACTCCTATATATGTCCTCTTTAGCCATAACTAACAATTAACGCATCTGTTGATGCGCTTCTATCTATCGGACATCTCTCTTAATGATCCTTAAGCCTTTGTCTTAAACCTCAATTCACGTAAATCTTTCCAGGCACCCTGACATCTATGTATTGGTTTATCTTAAAATCCTTGGGCTTGGACTGCAGGAACTTCTTATACGTCTCAATCTGCGGATTTAAAGGCTGTCCCAGGTCATAGATGACCTGGTAACCTGCCTCTGAGGTCATTTTAAGGCTTTGCGCCGAAGGCTCCGATAACGTCAGGTATCTGAACTTGACCTTATCCGATATCAACGTCCTGTAGGCCTCAATCCAGACTTTGATCGTTTCCTGATCAGTGACTTGATAACCTGACGCAGCCAATTCCGGTAATTCGCATAAAATGACCGGAGGATGTTTATTGTCAGCAAACATCTTTTTGTTGAGGATGGAGCGGGTATCGGTCGCAACACCATCCGTGGCTTCACCAGTGACGATGCCGTTCATGTCGATCAAAAGCATCTGGTCCTTAGAGACTAAAACCACACTCCTCTGCCGCTCTGAAATCATGAGTCGTAAAATATCTGGATAGACTTTATCCACAACCACTTCTTCAGCAAATAAACGATTTTTTAGTTGACTCGCTAAATCATTTTTTTCCACGAAGAATATATTCGCCTTATCCCAGGGCGACCATTTCCCCTGTCTCAGGATCTCCATGGTGGTGGAGGCCACTTCTCCCCCGCTGAGGCCATATAGCTCATTTGTCTGTATATGTTTGACGACGAAGTAACCTGAAACGAATACGAACCAAGCGACAGAAAGAAGGGAAAAAGAAACCAAGAGGACCGCCGTCAGCAAACGACTGGATTTGGCTAGTCCGTCCCTGGTCGAACTGAATTTTCCATCCTCCCTGGGGCGCATATATATCAAACGACGATCCGCGGCGTGCTCGGATTGATACGTGTGACCACTTCGTAATTGATGGTGCCAATTTTTGACGCCAGATCTTCGGCGGTGATGGTTTCCGATTTTTGCCTGCCCAAAAGCACGACTTCGTCCTCTGCCTTGATGCCCGGGACGTCGGTCACATCCACGACGCACATATTCATGCAAATGCGTCCCACGACCTTGCAGCGATGGCCTCGGATAAGGACTTGGCCGACATTGGACAGGCCGCGCCGGTCATAACCGTCCCAGTAACCGACAGGCAGGATTGCAAGCTTGGAATCGCGCGTCACCCTTTCGGTCAGGCCATAGCTGACTGGCGAGCCTTTTTTGACCTTCTTGACCTGGGCCACGACCGTCTTCCAGGATAAAGCGGGTTTGAGGGTCAGAACCTTTTTCTCGCGCTTTGCCACAGCCAAAGTCTCTTTGGATGGCCAGAGACCGTACATGGCAATGCCGATGCGTGTCAGATTGAAATATGTACTCGGGAAAAGGATGGCTGCCGCACTGCAGGCCGTATGCTTCCATGGTGGATCAATACCCTCTGACTTCAGGAGTTTCAAGGCTTCGCCGAAGCGCTTGAGCTGGAGTTCAGCATAGGAAGAATCGGTCGTATCTTCGATATTGGCGTAATGGGTCGAAGCACCTTCAATGACCACGCCGGGAGTCTTTTTTAGGGCTTTAACCAGGGCGCGAAGTTCGTCGCCAGCCACGCCTTGGCGCGTGGTTCCGGTCTCGATCTTCAGATGAACATATGCGGCCTTGGCGTTCCGTGACGGATGCGGCCCTAGAGGCCTCAACTTCAACTCACGCAAGGCTTTGACCGAACTTTGGTTGTAGATGACGAATGAGAGTCCATTGGCGACACAGTCTTTGAGCCTTGAATCGATGGTATAACCGAGGATGAGGATAGGCTTTTTGATGCCGCTTTTCCTTAGCGAGAGACCTTCATCGACGTTGTCTACGCCAAACCAGGCGGCACCGGCAGCATCCGCGATTTTTGCGGTCTCCACGAGCCCGTGGCCATAAGCATTGGATTTGACCACAGCCATGACCGAGGCACCGGAACCGATGTGCGATCTGAAAGCCTTTACATTCGATGACAAAGCCTCGCGGGAGACTTCAACCCATGTCTTATTTATTTGTTTTCCCATGCGACTTATTGTCGCTGTTTTTCGGCGTTTAGTCCAGAGGCCTGTCAGACGTCGGAAGCGAAATCCAGCTGATGCTCCGGGATGCCGAACGAACGTCCATAATCCTTAACTGCCTTGTATTGGTCAGGATCCTTCAGATCGACTTTGAAGACCTTCCCACTGAACACGATGTAATGCCAGGCGTCATTCTTGAAATCCGCATACCAATTAGTCCTGTCCGAATCCAATGCTCGTGAAATCTTTTCCGCGGTTTGCTCGATTTCCGCCTCGGGTATCTCGATCATGACCAGGGTCCAGAAGTCCAGCCATGGAGTTTGATCAGTTTCCACCACGGGCTCGGTCACCGAATTCAAGACATTGAGTGATGCCAAGATAGTCGGGTCTTTAAGGCTTTCTTTTATAAGAACACCTTTATAGTTCATAAGGATTAAGCCCGATGTTCATTATTGAACAATCTGATTATCCAATCCTGTCGAAACCGCAGTATGGGACAAGTGCGGGCGGAATCTTGATGGAGCCGTCTTCCTGCTGGTGGTTTTCCAGGAGCGCAATCAAAGCGCGCGAAATGGCCAAGGCCGTATTGTTCAGCGTATGGGCGTAGACATTCTCCCCTGTCTCGGTCTTGAGCCGGATGTTCAGGCGGCGGGCCTGGTAATCGGTGCAATTGGAAGCTGACGTGACTTCTCCCCAATCGCCCTTACCCTCTCCCCTGCCCCACATCCAGGCTTCGATGTCGTATTTGCGGTAATGCGGGTTGCCGAAGTCGCCGGTGCAGATTTCGATGACGCGGAACGGGATCTCCAGCATCTTGAAGATATTCTCGGAGTTGCGCTGGATTTCCATGAGCATGGCCTCGGACTGTTCCGGTGCGCAGAACACGAACTGCTCGACTTTGGTGAACTGGTGGACGCGGTACAGGCCGTAGGACTCCTTACCGTATGCCCCTGCTTCTGTGCGGTAACAATGCGAAACACCGGCGTATTTGAGCGGCAATTCGGCTGCAGACAGGATTTCATCCTTGTGGTAACCGCCAATGGTGATTTCCGCCGTGCCGATCAGGGAAAGATCAGTATTTTCAATGGAGTAGATCTGCGTTTCAGGACCACGAGGGTTGTAGCCCGTGCCGAGGAGAATTTCATCCTTCGCCAGGTCCGGGGTGGACATGGGCGTGAAGCCTTCGCCGACCAGATAATCCAAAGCGAATTTGACCAACGCCTGTTCCAAAAGCGCGCCCTTGCCTTTCAGGAAGTAGAATTTGGTGCCTGCGACTTTGGCGCCGCGGACGAAATCGATCAGATCATGCTTTTCGGCTAGCTGGACATGGTCCAAGGGGTTGGAGAGTTTCTTGATCTCACCTACGCGGCGGATTTCCACGTTCTCGGAATCATCCTTGCCGATTGGAGCGTCCGGATGGGTTTTGTTCGGGAATGACATCAGCTGGTTCTTCCACTCGACTTCAATCTGTTCCAGCGTGCTGTCTGCAACGGCCAAAAGGTCTTTGAGCTGCTTGCCGCTTTCGATCAAAGCGGGACGCTCCTCGGCTGAAGCGGACTTCATCTTCTCAGCCACGGCATTGCGCTGGCTGCGGAGCTTTTCAGACGCTTGCAACAAATCGAGACGCTTGGCGTCCAACTTCAACCAACCGTCCACGTCGACTTTGGCGTTGCGGTTGCGGCAATTGGCTTTGACCTCTTCTGCGTTTTCTCGGATGTATTTCGGGTCCAACATAAAATTTTTATAACGGCAATCCCCTTTCTTCGTATTCAGCCTCGGCGAAATCGTTCTCATCATTGTCGAAGCTCGGCATGGCGAAGCCTTTGGGCGGCGCCGGTTCGTAAGGCTCCATGCGCAGGATGGAGGCGGACAGACCGCGGCGCGCCAATTCGTTATCCAAGTTCTCGGTGAACGACTCCTGGTCAAAACCCAGGCAAATTATGTCCGGTCGGAGTTCTTCGATGATGCGGTAACGGTCGTCCGTATATCCGAGTCGGGCGTCATCCACGAGCGGATGGGCGGACAGGACGTTCAGGCGGTCCTGTTCATTGCGGGCCGGCAGGTTGCCTTTGACTTCGAGGACGGTAATGTCGCGGGCGACGACCACGATGAGCTCATCAGCCAAATCCTTGGCTTGGCGCAGATAATCCTCGTGGCCCGGATGCAGGCCATCGAACGCGCCGAAACACATGACGATCTTCTTCATACGTTTTGTTCTGGGCGCAGCGTCGGGAAGAGGATAACCTCTTTGACGCTATGCATGTCAGTCAACATCATGGTGAACCGGTCCAAACCCATGCCCCAACCGGCGGTCGGCGGCAAACCCTGCTCCAGGGACTCGACGAACATCTGGTCGATCGACTGGGCCTCTTCGTCGCCGGCTTCGCGCTGGGCCTGCTGGGTACGGAACCTTTCAAGCTGGTCTACCGGGTCGTTCAATTCGGAATAGGCTTTCAGGAGCTCGAGGCGTCCGGCGATGAGCTGGAAGCGCTGCACGAAACGCGGGTCGTCTTCGCACTTCTTGGCCAAAGGCTCCATCTCGATCGGATAGTCGAGGACAAGAAGAGGCTGGACCTGCCCCTTGCGCACCGTTTCTTTATACAGCTCGTCGTACAGTTTGCCGAGCGTCGCGGTCTTGTAATCGCAATCGATCTTGAGCGCCTGCATCTTCTTGACCAGTTCAGCCTGATTCAGGACCGTGATATCGATGCCGCAAGCGGTGAAGATGGCGTCCTTGAAGCGGACGCGCGGCCAGGGCGCGGAGAAGTCGATGGCCTCGCCTTGGAATTGGACCTGGAGGCTGCCGTTGACCTTGGTGATGGTTTCGGTCAAAAGCTTCTCGGTGAAATCCATGAGGCCGAGATAATCCTGGTAGGCGTAATAAAATTCCAGGGACGTGAATTCCGGGTTATGCGACCAGTCAATGCCCTCGTTGCGGAACTGGCGGCCAATCTCGTAGACCTTCTCATAGCCGCCAACCACCAGACGCTTGAGGTAAAGCTCGGGGGCGATGCGGAGATAGAGGTCCATGTCCAAAGCATTGTGATGCGTGACGAAAGGCTTGGCCGTGGCGCCGCCCGGGATGGGCTGGAGCATGGGCGTCTCGACTTCCTCGAAACCTTCGCGGTCCAAAATCTCGCGCAGGGTGCGGATGATGAGCGAACGTTTGCGGAAGGCGTCGCGGACTTCCGGGTTGGAGATGAGATCAAGTTCGCGGCGGCGGAAGCGGAGTTCGACATCCTTGAGGCCATGGAACTTCTCGGGCAACGGACGCAGGGCTTTGGTCAAAAGCTTCCATTCGGAGACTTGGAGCGTCTTCTCTCCCCTGTTGGTCGTGAAGAGGGTGCCCGTGGCTTGGACAAAATCGCCGGGGTCGAGGCGGTCGCGGAAAAGCTCGAAGGATTCGGCGCCGATCTGGTCGAGCTTAAGCAGGCACTGGAGTTTGCCGGATTCGTCACGCAAGTCGAAGAACAGGAGACCGCCATGGACGCGGATGGTCATGACGCGCCCGGCCAGGGTCAGCTGCTTTGCCTCCCCGCTCCACGCGTCAAAATTATCCAACACGTCGGCCAAGCGGCGGTCGCGTTGGGACTTTGACGGGTACGGCCGGATGCCGCCTTGCTCGAGGGCCGCCAATTTTTCTTTCCTGACTTCGATTTCATCCAACATATGTATCTCCGCCATACTATACGCTCTTCGCAGCATAATCAATCCCCAGTGTCGAGGGTCAAGCGGTAAAGAAAACCGGCGTTCAGGGACGGAAGAAAAAATCGGCCATCAGGTACCATGCGTAGCGAAGCAACTTAACGAAATGTCTTGGTTTGAGCACGATGGAAACCAGGCTGCGGCGCGTATCCTTGCTGTCGCAGAACTGGGAGAGGAAGCCGTCCTTCTCCGCGGCTATGACGTCGTACATTGCCCTGAAAGTCCGGTCACGGCGCATCATGTCCCAAATCCAGCGATAACGCAGTTGGCGGCTGTAATAGGCCAACAGGCCCCCGTGGCGCTGCATTGCAGGCAGGAGACGGGACGGAGCTTTCACTTCACCTTTGAGGTACGACGCGATGAGCGGGGCGGCTTCTTTTCCGGAGATGACCGAACCTTTGATGCCATCGGCCGCGAACGCTCCGCAGAATCCGGCGGCGTCGCCGATAAGCAAGACGTTACCTTTCTTAATACGACGGTTCGTCCCACCGATGGGAATCAGACCGCCGAAAGCGTAAGCACCTGAAGAGTCAGCAGGATCAAAAGCTACGTGACCGGCATCAAGCAGTTTTGCCAAGAAGGCGTCGGTCAAAACCGCCGCGTCTCCCCTGTCCCGCATGTCCTTGGCTAAACCGATGCGGAAAGCGGGACGTCCCAAAATCTTGGTCGGTGACAACCAGCCACCGTAACCCAGGGAAAATTCCCCGAACCAGTAGTGATAGATAGTCTCTTCCGGAGAATCGCCTAACAGGACTTTTCCCGGGATGACCCTTTCGTAGCCGAACAGGAATTTCCGGTTCACATCCAAACCTGGGATCAGACTCGCTGTCCTGGACCTGCCGCCGTCGGCGCCGACCAGAAAACGTGTCGCGACCTCGACTTCTCCGCCATTCTTCTTGAACCGGACGCTCGAGACTTTCCCGTCTTTCATTTCCACGCCCGAAAATCCGACGCCGGTCATGACCGTGACGTTCGCCGGCAAATCCGAAGCCAGCCCAGCGACCAAACCACGCGTGTCGGTCTGGAATATCCACGGGTCTTGGACCTTGGAGACAAAATGGTCCTTGAAACCAGGCGCCACCACGCAAATGGATTTGATGGGATTGGTGATGAACTTGTCGATATCGAAAAAAGACGCGAATTCCTCGCGGGTGCGCGTCGTGATCAGGCCGGTGGATTCCACACTGGCGCCGACCGCGGGTTTCACGTCACAGACCAAAACGCGCAAATCGCGCGACAGGTGGTGGGCCAGCGCCAAACCGGAGAAGCTGGCGCCAACGATGACGACGTCAAAGCTCTCCATGGTCAAATCTTCAGCTTATGGACAGGACCTTATATGTCGTGGTCCCTCCCGGGGTTTCGACTTCAAAACTTTGTCCTACGCTTTGCCCCAAAAATGCCGAACCCAAAGGTGATTCATTGGAGATCAAGCCCTCTATCGGATTGGCTTCGCTGGCTCCGACTATCTTGTACGTTTTCTTCACGCCGCGGACTTCGACTTCGACGGTCGTGCCGATGCGGACCTTGTCCCCCTGGGAATCGGACGAGATGACCGAGGCGTTCTTGAGCATATCCTCGATTTCGCGCACGCGGCCTTCGACGAAAGACAAAGCGTCTTTGGCATCGTGGTATTCGGCGTTTTCGGACAAATCACCCATGTTCTTGGCCGTCTCGATGCGCTGGGCCAGCTCGCGGCGCCGTGTGGTCTTGAGGTATTCCAACTCGGACTTGAGTTTATCCAAGCCCTCGGCGGTCATGTAAGAAATCTTATCTGCCATAAAGATGAAAGACGCGCTCACATCAAGTCAGCGCGTTCTTGAAACTAGGATAAAACGGGGACCGAAGGGCTGTCAAGCCACGTCTTCCGCGGACGACATGGCAAGCCGTTCAAGTCGTATCACCTTGTACTGGTCGTGGAGCTCGCCGTGAAAGCCGGCAAGCCGGATGACTCGCGGTCCCAGGCCGCAAGGATTTCCTTGGCGATAGGCAAAGCCGTGACCGAACCTTCGACGCCTTCCTCGAGCATGACGGTGACGACTATCTCGGGTTTGTCGAACGGAGCGAAGCAGGTGAACCAGGCGTGGTTGGGACGGTCGCGGCGCCACTGGGCGGTTCCGGTCTTGCCCGCGGAAGTGAACGGGAGAGATGACAGAGCTTTTCCTGAACCATAGACGACAGTGTCGCGCATACCCAGCCTGACGGTCTGGATATCGGAGGCGTCCGCCAGCAACGTCGAAGAAACCGTCTGGTTCTCCGGCAGGCCGGAACCGACATGCGGCACGATCTTATGGCCGCCGTTGGCCACATCTGCCGTGAAGGCCGCGACCTGGAGCGGCGTGACCAGGAGGTCGCCCTGGCCGATGGACAGGTTGTAGGTATCGCCGACGTACCAGCGCTCCCCTTTCGCCTTCTGTTTCCATTCATTCGACGGCACGAAACCCGAGCTCTCGCCAGGCAGATCCAAACCGGTTTCTGACCCCAGGCCGAACTTGCGCATCCAGGACGTCAGCTTCTCCAAGCCCAAGCCCACGAATGACTCATAGCCTCCGCCGACCGTGTAGAAGAACGTGTTGACCGACCAGGCGATGGCCCGTCGGACGTTGGTGATGCCATGGCCGCCGGCTTTCCAATCCGGAAAAAATGTCTGGCCGAGCTTGAGACCGCCAGTCGAGTTCACGGTGGTATTGGCCGTGATGACCTTTTCGGCCAAGGCCGCGGTCGCGACTACGGGTTTGACCGTCGAACCTGACGGATACATGCCGGCCCAGGCGCGGGCCAGGAGCGGCGTATCTTCGTCCTTGAGGAGTTTGACGTAATACGTCGATGAGACCGTGCCCGAAAACAAATTATCGTCATACGACGGCCAGGAAGCGATGGCCAGGATGGAACCGTCACGCGGATCCAGGGCGATGGCCGTACCGCGCTTGACCTTGGCTTTCTCGATACCCTGGCGCAGCGCTGACTCGACAGCCTTTTGGAGCCTCAAATCAATGGTCAATTTAAGATCCGAACCATCTACAGCCTGATGCTCATCAACCAAGGTGGTGACCTTGTTTTGTGCATCGACTTCAAAAACCCTTTCGCCCGCTTGTCCTCGAAGCGACTGTTCATATGAATATTCGACGCCGGTCTTGCCGACCAGGTCTGTCTGGCGATAGACCTGGGCCGTATCGGCCTCGAGCTCTTTGGGCGAAATGGCGCCGACATAGCCCAAGATGTGGGACAAGGTCGGGGTTTCGGTGGAATGGATGTAGTGGCGCTTATTGCCCATCACGATATGCAACGCGGGATCGTTGCCCATCAGGATATCGACGGCCAAAGCCCGGTTGTATGGGATGTCGCGCGCCAGGGTCAAACTCTCGGCCGGGTTGCTCGAGGACGCGATCGTGTTCTGGATGTCCTGCAAGCCCAAACCGACTTCGCGCCCGACTTTACCCAGGATTTCGTCCCGCGAGTCGGCATCTTTCGGCAAGAGCCAGGGAATGACGCGCAAATCGAATGACGGGACGTTCTCGGCAAGGACTACTCCATTACGGTCGCGGATGATGCCGCGCCGCGCCGGTACGTTCTCATGCCTCAGGCGGTTCTGCTCGGCACGGAGCTGATACTGGGACGAAGACGCGACCTGCATCCAAAAAGCCCGGCCAGCTAATATCGCCGCCAGGACCAGGACCACGACCTTCGCCATGGCGAAACGCTTTTTCGGCAATGTCGGACCCAGGAACACCGGCCTGTCCTTTACCTGGACATATTCGTCCTCGAACAGGACCTCATGCGCCAAAGTCCCCTCCTGGCCGCGGTCCACGTGAAGTCCGATGCCGTTTTCCTCCAAGGGGAAAAGCGGATTATGGTTGCGGTCAGCCATATCGGTTGAGCAAGCGCCGCGGACGCAGATATCTCCGCAGGATGAACATGCCGAAGACGAACAGACCGACGGTCAGGACGACATCCCATGCGACAATACCCAAAGCTTCTGACCAGGCCGGGACAAGGTCTGCCCTGATGCCGCGCAAAGCCAAGAATTTTTCTTCGGCGAACAGCCCGCCGAAATCCACAGCCCGGCCGAGCACGACCAGCGCGGCAGCCGAATAGAGCGAGCGGTTGGTGAGCACCTTTTCGGACACGACTGACATGGCGGCCGCGGCCAGCAGCAGGCGCCAAACCGCGAGCGTCGGGGTGTTGATGGCGAACGCGTCCATGACCAGCCCGGCGGTGCCGCAAAACAGCAACGCATAGTTACGCCGCTCGAGCGCCACGAAAAACACGGTCAGCGCCAAGACCGGATGGAACCAGGAAAACCAGCCGCCCAAAAACGTATTGAAGACGCCTTCGTACAGACCGAAGGCGATTCCCGAACCTGCAACCAGGGCTATCTTGGAAGCCTGCATATGTTCAACGCTTATCCGGGCTCAAAGCGGCCGGACGGAGGACCACGACCAGGCTCAGCTGGTCGATCCTGGCCAATGGCACGAGCGAAGCAGTCTTGAACGGATCGGTCGGTTTACCTTCGACTTCATCGACCAAGGCGAGGGCCAGGTTGGCCGGCACCTTCTCTTCGGTCCCGGCCGTCACCAGCACATCATCATGCTTCAGCTCCTCGGTCTGCGGGACCAGGGTGAGTTTCGAGACGCCGTTACCCATGCCCTGAACCAAACCAAAAAGATGGCGGGAGGATAACGGCGACGCGGCGACGCGGCTCTGTTCGTCCGATATCAATGTGACGGTCGACACTTTGCGGTTCAGGGAAGTCAGCTTGCCCACGAAGATGCCGTCGCCGACGATCACGGCCATCCCCTTTTCCAGGCCGTCATCGGTTCCGCGATCGATCAGGATGTCGGCGGATTTACCCTGGATGTTGCGGGCGATGACGCGCGCTCCGACATGGTCATAACCGGAAGTCGAAAGGAATTTGGACGTTTCACGCAGCAGGCGGTTCTCCTCTTCCAGGCTGCGCAGTTTCACGTAATCGACGCTGATGGCCGCCAGGCGCGCTTCATAATCTTTCACCTGGGAACGCAGCGCACCGACATCCGATCCGTAAACATCGAATCCGAGACCTGATCCGACAATGGATAACAACCGAGCGGCGGGCAGAAGGACGTAACGCAAACCATCCTGGATCGGACGGAGGGCGCCGACGGCATACAGAAGAGTAACGGCCAAGACCGCTCCAATCAAAGTCACGATCAAAGGGATGCGTCGCGTCATAAAGGACGCCCGTTATGCCATCCTGTCTGTCGATGGCAGGGTCACGTCGTCAAGCAGGGCTGAGTTCTCAAGAAGCATGCCAGCGCCGCGGGCTACGGCGGTCAGAGGATCTTCGGCGATGCGGACCGGCAAACCAGTGCCTTCGGTGATGGCCCGGTCAATGCCGCGCAACAGGGCGCCGCCGCCTGTGATGACGATGCCGCGGCGGTAGATGTCGGCCACGAGTTCGGGCGGGGTTATCTCCAAAATGGATTTGACGTGGTCCAGGATGGTCTTGATGGAACGCGACAGGGCTTCGCGGATCTGGCCGTCGTTGACCATGATTTCGTGCGGCAAGCCGGACAAGAGGTCACGGCCGCGCAACGGGACTTCGATGCGATCAGGGAGCGACATGGCCGAGCCGGCTGCGATTTTGACTTCCTCCGCGACGCGCTCGCCGAGCAGCATGTTGAAGACGTCGCGGGCGTACTGGATGATGTTCTTGTTCAGCTCATCACCGGCGATCGGGATGGATTTGGCCGTGACCACGCCATTCAGGGAGATGACCGCGATTTCGGTGGTGCCTCCGCCGAAATCCACGATCATGTTGCCGACCGGATCGGAAATCGGAAGCCCGATACCGACGGCCGCAGCCACAGGTTCTTCGACGATGTAGACCTTGCGCGCACCGGCCGATGTGGCGGCATCGCCGACCGCCTTGCGTTCCACTTCGGTGATGTCGAGAGGGACGCCGATGACGACGCGCGGACGCGGGATGAGCGCCGAGCTGTCACGGTGGATCTTGTCGATGAAATATTTGAGCATCTTCTCGCTGACCTCGAAGTCGGCGATGATGCCGCGCTGCAGCGGTCGAGTCACCTGGATGTGGGGAGGCGTCTTGCCGATCATGGCCCGCGCATCGTCACCCACGGCGATGACCTGGCCGTTGCGGATGTTGATGGCCACGACCGAAGGTTCCTGAATCAGGATGCCCCGGCCTTTGGCATAAACCAAAGTATTGGCTGTACCCAGGTCGATGCCCAGGTCATTGGAAAAACGCCCAAAAAAAGATGGCCACATATCTGACCAATCTTACGCTGTCGAACATGTTTTCGGCAAGGGGTGCCCGGCCGGTCAACTGCGGCGCGAATGCTGGATGATCAATGACACGTATTCAAGCACTGCCGCCACGACAATGAATACAATCAGTACCCACCAAGAAAGCCAGCCTTGCGAAGAAAAAACCAGGGATAAAATCGATACCAACGAAAGCCAAACAGCGTGCCGGAAAGAAACCTTGACTTCGCGGATCACGACATCGCGACGTTTCAGAGCGTAAAGCCGGATGAGAAGTTCAAAAAGCGTGATTATCCCCAAGAGCCCCATGAGCAGGGTCAGGTAAAACATACCGAAACCCAAGGCGCCGGATTCGACGGGGTTTACATTCAGGACCACTATCCCCCAACCCACCCACGCCATGAGGGTCCCGATCGCCATCAGATAAATGTAAGTCCGAAATGACATCGGGGACATTATACCATGACCTCAATACCCCTTCGACACGACGATGATGGACCTGACGGCCAAACGTCCGATCTGCCGGTTGAGTTCGTTCTTGATGCGCGGTTCATCCAGTTTGAACTGCTGTTGGGCGGCCGGTGAAGACGCCTCGAACTTAAGAGTGCCTTCGCGGAACGAAATCGGCCGGATGAAGGCGGCACGTTGCTCCCCCCAAAAGCTTTTGACGACCTTGTTCGACAGATCGAAGACGCGGGCAATCTCCAAATCCTTCAACCGCGGGTCGGCCGCGGTCGTCTTGGACAGGATGTGCTTGAGGGAATCGAACGGCATAACGTCAGAGACGACGGAATTCGCAGATGTTCTTGAAATCGCAGAAACGGCAGACGAACGGAGAAGCGTTGGCTTCGAAACGCGACGCCAGGATGGCCTGCATGCGCTTGGCGATCTCCTCGCGGAAGGCATCACGCTTTTCGCCCTGCAGGATATCGACCTCGGCTTCCTCCCCGGACCGGACGAAGAGATAAGCCAGCTTGCGGACGTCTAGACCTTTGTCCTCCATGGCCAGCTGATATATCCAAAGCTGCTCCTTATTCTCTTTGGCCAGATCGTCGGACGACTTGGGCTCGCTGGTCTTGTAATCGTAGATGGCGTGGCCGCCGTTGGGCAAGACGTCGATGCGGTCGACCGAACCTTTGAGCGAATGGTCACCCAGGCGCCAATCGAAGGACTGTTCGATGAAGGCGATCTGCGGCGGCTTTTCGGTCCAAAGCCTGACCATGCGGCGCACGGCTTCCCTGCCCTCTTTCTTATATTCGTCGTGCCGCGCCCTGTCCGGATACCACTCATCGATCCAGTTGGTCTCGAAAATCTGGAGCGCTTCGTCTTCGGTCACGCGGAAACCTTCTTTAACGGGCGCCTCCGGTTTTGGAGCCGAGAATAGATCGGCCTGGACCGACTGGCCGCGTTGGAGATGAAGGTCTAATAATTCCTTGAATGCATGGTGGATCGAGTTGCCGAAGCTCTTGTGGAACGAACCCAGGATGGGGATGCGGTAGACGTGGGCGAATTTGTACTGGAGCGGACAGCTGCGGAAAGCGGCCAGCTGGGTGAAGGAGAAACGGCGCTTGAGCTCAAAGACTTCGCGGTCAGCCGCATCTTTGTCGTCCTGGACCGGAATCGGCGGCACCAGAGTCAAAAGTTCGGACGAAGCGCGCGCTTCCTCGGGCGTGACTTCAAAGCCCGCTTCGCCAAGGAAGACGGACGGTTTTTTCTTGCGCGTGCCGCCGTAGTCCTCTGCTCCGGTGAAGGTCACGCTGTCTTTGGCCCGGGTCACGGCCACGTAAAACAGACGGCGCTCTTCCTCGATGTGCGCGTCACCCTCGGGGAGTCGCTCGTTGACCAAACCGTCGGGCAAAGGAATGGACTCCCCTCGCGGCCGCGTCGGGAAGCGCTGATCAACCATGGACACGATGAAGACGTGTTTGAATTCGAGACCCTTGGACGCGTGGACAGTCAAAATCTTGACTAGCTCCGGACCTTCATCCGGGTCGGCATGCAGCGCACCTTCCTCCCCGCTGTCGATCTCGGTCTTGAGTTCGTCCATGAATCCGCGCAGGGTCGGGGCATGGGTGGACTGCTCATAGCGCTTGATGCGGTTGGCGAAGCTGTTGAGCAGACCGATGGCGTCGATCTTCTCGGCTTCGGGGAGCTTTAGGATGTCGGCCAGGTATTCGGTCTTGTCGAGCAGGAGCTGGAAGACTTTGAGCGGACGTTCGCGCCGGGCCGTCTCGGACAGGTTCTCGACCTGGGACGTGAGCTTCATGGCGCGTTTGACCGTATGCTCCTCGACTTCCGGGATGCGGCTGGCGTCGCACAGTGCGTTCCAGAGCGTTATGCCTTTGCGATTGGCGTATTGGATGAAGGTCGAGATGTCGCGCGCCGGGAACGCATAGCACGGCGCAGTCATGGCACGCCACACGGCCGAGGATTCGCGGTAGCCGTCGAGCAAGGACATTAATGCCGTCAGGTCCACGATGAGCGGTTTGGAGTACAAACCGCGCAGGGCGTAGAAACGGAACGGGATGCCGTGGCGATCCAAGGCGCGGATGAACGGTTCGGCGCCGTCGTTGGAGCGCGAAAGGATGGCGACTTCATTCCAGGACAGACCCGGGTCAGCGGCTTTGAGGTCTTTAATCTGCACGGCCACGCCCTCGGCTTCATCTTCGAGAGTCTTGAACCACATGACGTCAGCAAGACCGCCATCGCCGCGGGCGCTCACAAGCTTCTTGGACAAACCGGTATCAGCCAAACGAATCTCAAGGCGGTTCGGGTTGTTCTGTTCGATTGACCGGTACGCCGTGTCCAGAATCTCCTGGTGCGAACGGTAATTCTTGGTCAGCATGACCGTGACCGCTTCCGGGAAGTCGTCGCGGAACTGCAGGATGTTGGCGAGTGAAGCGCCGCGGAATTTGTAGATGGATTGGTCATCGTCGCCGACCACTGTGAGATTCTTGGCCTCCCCTGCCAGGAGCTTGATCAGCTCGTATTGCGCCCAGTTAGTATCCTGGAACTCGTCCACCAGGACGTAGGTGAATTGCTTTTGGAGCTCTTTCAGCACGCGCGGCCGTTCCTTCAAAAGACGAAGTGTTTCGATGATGAGGTCGCCGAAATCGAGTGCACCTTCTTCGCGCAGGATGCGGCGATAGGCGAAGAAGCAGTCGGCGAGCTCCTTCAGGCGCTTGCGCTCCCCTGTCACGAACTCCGAATCGCCGTCCAGGATAGAGTTCTCCGCGAATTCGAGATAACGCTCCGGGGAGACGCCTTCGTCTTTGGCGCGCGAGAAATGCTTGAGCAGTTCGGACAGGAATTTGACCGGATTGCCCAGCGGTCGGTAGTGGTCGAGCGGCAGTTCGGTGATGTGACGTTTTAGCAAAAGCCAGGCGTCAGTTTCATTCAAAAGCTTGAAATGGGTCGGCAGTCCGATCTCGAGGCCGTACTTTTCGAGGATACGTTGGCAAAATCCATGGAAGGTCGAAATCCAAAAATCGTAAGTCCCGTTCGGCAAAAGCTGGATGATACGGTCCTCCATCTCCCCAGCCGCTTTCTCGGTGAAGGTGAGGGCCAGGATGTTGTCCGGCGTGAGTTTCTTACCCTGCGATTGTTCCTGCGTGTCCAGAAGATGAACATAACGCCGAGTCAAAGCCATGGTTTTGCCAGTGCCGGCGCCGGCCACGATCAAAAGCGGGCCAAGCCCGTGGGTCACGGCTTTGAGCTGTTCGTCATTCAAGCCTTGGAGAAGGTCTTCCATGCGCCGAACTTTACTCAGCGCGCAAGGTGATGACAAGCAAAAAGAAAAGCGGCGCGACGAAAGATTCTCGTCGCGCCGCGAGGACGCTGTCTGATCTACTTCTTCGGACCTGACTTGCGGACGCGCTTGGCCTTTTCAGGCTTCGCGGGTTCGGGAGCTGCTTCCGGTCCCAGCTCGTTCAAACGCTCACTGGCGCCTTGAGCGCATTCCTTGCTACACGCAACATTCCCTTTAACCAGGTTGGCTAGCCAAACCCGGTCGGAAGAATCGCGAATGATACCCAACCTTACGCTCTTAGTCAGCACGCGTTCGAAGAGACGCTTCAGCAGCCTCTCGCGGCTCAGATATGCGTAGTAGGAGTGGTGGGACATCATGACACGCAGGGCCGCTTCGTGGTCGGTCAAGAATTCGACCACGTCATCAAAGGCGCCGCTCTCATCCTCTACACCGTATTTCTCAAGCCAGGCCTGATCCTTGATGGACTTCAGCAGCTCATGCCTCACAGCATTTTCCGTACCGGGCACAGGCTGTGCAGTCTTGAGGTTTTCGACGAGCTGCTTGCAATCCACTTCATCGAGCCGCTTGATGGCACCGCGGAACATGGCCTTGCTCGTAAATATCAAGGTCTTCAGAACCTCCGTGTGCTTGACCAGATCGAGCATGTCCCCCCTGACCGGCGGGAAACCCGGATGCTGGAAAAGCTCGATGGCCAGATCTTGGCGTGTGATGCGCTTCCAGGCGGCTTCGGGGACAGCTATTCGATTGTCGAGCCAGCCCAGGATGGCTTTCTGGATGCTCTCCTCGTCCTGGATTTTCTCGACGATGGGAGAGATGTCACCGCCTTTCCACCATTCGTGGCGCAAGAACGAGACGAGAAGTTCCTGGTCCTCCACCAGCTCCGCGGCCGCGATCCTCAAGTGTGATTCAAGGTCGTTTGCGGCCTTGTGGACGAGTTCACGGTCGCCGATCCGGCGCAGCAGACTCAAGGCGTCATCTGGGTCGCCATCCCCCCCGCCTCCCTCCAGCCAATCCCACACCTCGCGGCAAGCCTCTGCCGAAAGCGCGTGTTTCGAAAGCGCCAGGCTAATGATGCAATTCCCTTTCAGCGCCTGATGGACGAACATTCCGTCCAGGCCGAAGCGATCCGGCACTTCCTCGACTTGGTAGACCGACATGGGGACAAAGACGCGCTTGAGGCGCATACCCTGGTCGAAACACCGCAGATACAGACCGCCGTCGGTCTGCTTCTCGACGTATCCGACATGACCATCATCTTCACGATCACGGGTGGCTTCGACCACCATCCCAGGCTTGAAGCCGAAGTCGGTCTCGACGCCGATGCGCTGAAGCAGTGCTTCCGACATCTTGCCTGTCACATGTTCGAGCGAAGCCGTCTGCGCCGGCGTCAGAGTGTCAGTGCGGCCGTCAACGCGGACCGTGATGCCGACGTCGCCGGGTTCACCTTCCCTGGACTCCTCGATCAGCTTGCGCGAATCGTAGTTCTTGGCGACCACGTCGCCGGTCTGGGTGACCACGGCGCGCAGATGCATTCCGCGCGGCGTACTGCCGTCGTACATGATTCCCTTTGCCATGATGGCACTCTCCTATCACAGTTCTGGACGGTTGAGCCGTCGTTGGTTCCCGGCAGGAATATCCAGCCGGGGGTGCCTCCTTGGACCGGAGAAGGTCCGAGGCGTTCTGCGGTGCCCTTGCGGGCGTATGTCCGTCTTGTGAACGAACGTCTTTCAGGTGGAAAATCCGCCTAAAAGATTGCTTCCAAAATGTCATTTATTGGGGGCTTTGTCAATCCTGCCCACCTCCTTGCCCCAGCGGACAACCAGGGCGTGGGATTCTTGGAATTCCTTGGCTGACGGATAGATTGAGGCGGCTTCGCAGAACTGACGAACATCATCGTACGGACATTTGTGCCACGACAATTCACCAGTCAGATGGACGAGAAGACGGCGGGTGTAGGCGTCGACGACGAAAATCGGACGATTGAGGCCGTAAAGCAAAATCGTGTCCGCGGTCTCGGGGCCGATGCCCCAAAGGGAGAGAAGAAGTTTGCGAGCATTTAACAAGTTGTCGTTCCGAGGGACGCTGTCTTCCAGTGAAAGACTGCGGGAGCGACGAGGAATCTTCGAATTGGAACGGCTGTCGAGAGCACCTCCAATTGGAAGATCTCTCGGCTTCGCTCGAGATGGCATTACTTTAAAAAGATCCCCTTCCAATTCTTCCTCCACAAACTTCGCGAACAGCTTCAGCTTCTTGGCTTTCTGCCGGTAGTAGCCTGACGACCGGACGCAGGCCTCGATGGATGGAAGGCGTGCTTTGGAAAGTGATGCCGAAGTCATCAAATCTTTTTCTGCCAGACACACGAGCGCTTTCTCGACGTTAGTCCAGGACGTGTTCTGGGTCAGGATGGCGCCGACCGCGACTTCGAAAGCTTGGTCCGACATGGACCTGGACAACCAGCGAGCCTTCGGTCCGGGGTGATGTTTTACGGCGGAAGAGTTCCGGTCTACGACAAGCCGCGGCCACCAACCTTGGGGACCGAGGTTCTTTTCTAGCTTATCGATGAAACGACGGAATTGTTTTTGATGTTTATCCATAAACATGAACCGGCCCGACCACGATACCAAATAACCGCGGATATGAAACACCCCCACGGATTCCGTTTGACGGAAGTCATGGGGGCAAGGGACGCCGACGAGGCGGCGTTCAAGAGTCAGGCGGTTTGTGAAACCGCCTTATGTGCCTAGAGGCCGGGTTTCAAAGGTCACCTCCTGTAGCGACAAGTTCGAGGAGCCGCGTCTCGCGCGGGGAAACCGAGACATAGAAGTTGAAGACTTCGGGCGTGATGGCCGAGAAGTCCGGATGGAAGGCGTGCGGGATACCATCGTGTTCCAGGGCCTGCCGCAGCTCGGCATAGAGCCTCTCGCGCGTCTCCGTCCGATGCAACCGCTTGATCCAATCCTTCTTGATGGCGCGCGCCAGGTTCATGGCGTGGCGGATCGAACCGCAGCGGTCGCCGCAGCGCATCAGGTCGAATGGGACGTTCACGTGGAACGGCACGACGAGCCCAGAGTCCTTCTCCGCGATCTGGCGGATAAGCGCGTTCTTGAGAACGTACTTTCCGGAGATTTGGCACTCGCGTTTGTAGTCGGGCGTCAGGTCCGAGACCTTGAAATAACGTCCGACCTCGTCGTACATCTCCCACCCGCGACCTACCAGGATCCTGGTGCCGCGATGGCCGGACTCGGTCCGCGGTATCTCGCCCTTGGCGACTTCGCGGGCATAGCCCAGGTTGGCCTTGAACATGAGCGCCATTTGGCGCAGGAGCGCGGTCCGCCGGTCCCGACCCAAGCCGCTGAAGCACGGGTCGTCTTCAGGGAAGCATTCAGCGAAGCGCTGATAGATGGCCGAGAACAACTGCGGACCGTCCCCCATGGAACCGTTGCGGCTCAGGAATTCGTCAGGATCGACCTGCCCATTCGAGCCGAACCAGATGCGCGTCTCCTTGTCCGTGATGGACTTGAGGCGGATGGCCACCATGTGGCGTTTCGCGACATTGCCGTAGCAGTCGCGATCCACGTAGTCGCGGTTGAACGCCTTCACCTGATAGATGGCGTGCTTGTCGGCTTCGCGGGAATCATGTTCCCAGGCGGCGCATCCGTCGTCTTCCGGATGCGAAGCGGACTCATGGGTGATGAACAGGAGCAAAACCACCTTGTCCGACTGGACGGCACGATCGATCCTCTTCTGGATCTCCTGGCACAAGACCAGGTTCACTTCGCCGATCTTGTTGCCCGCTGTCGGGTAGACATTGGCGACACCAGGGACCAGCCCGAAAGCCTTCTCTGTGTCCTGCTCTTTTTCGTCGATGCAGGTGAAGATCACGAGCTTTCCAGGATGCTGGTCGACGTATTCGCGTCGATCCTGCTCCAGTTGCATGAAGCGCTCCGAACGCAGACGGTTGTCTGTGTAGAACGCTTTCGCTTCCGGCTCAAGACCGGTGTGGTCGATGATGTCATTGACCAGGCGTGAAGGGGTCTTGTGGTTGGCCGCAGCAGTGGCGTTTTCGTAACTGTCACTCTGTGCCAACCGTCCAGGATCTAACTGCATGATCGATTCTCCTCGTATTGAAAGGTGCACGTCCTGCCGACCCTTCGGCAAAACGAGCGCAAAATATACCAGCGAAAGGCGTATGTGTCAAGATGTCATTTTACAGAATTACAAAAGAGGATGTGAAATCCTCTTTGATCGGATGCCGTGGAGTAACCACGGATTGAGGGGGCAGCCGGACATCAGCTCATCATCGGTCGAATACGGCTGATGTCAGCTCACGTTCCTCTGGTCCGAGCGGACCTGCCTGGGTTCCGTCAGCCTGGGCTGACTGTTCGAACATCTGCTTCTCGTCGTCACGGCTGACGAACGAGTTGCGATGGGCGCGCATGACCAGCCGGCTGGAAGGACCGGGTGGCGGATCGGATTTGCACGGCGGCGGGAATGAACTATTGGACTTGAACATCGGACGATTAGCCATGGCTGACCCCCTTGAAAGAGCGTGACGGGATGATACGCCCGTTTTGGGCGCGGGGCAAGCCCTTCCCGTTCATGTTCAGTCGACGCCCTGACGGCAGGTCCGGATGATGCTGCTGATGACCGCCTCCCAAATTTCATTCTTGACCTTATCGACCTCGGCCTTCTCAGCTTCCGTCAAGAAAGAACGGACCAGCGAAAAATCCGCCCATGAACGGATGAAATCAATGTCAGCCGAGGCTTTGTCGGTGGCATAGGCTTTAACTTCCTTCAGAAGTTTATTGCTCATCATCAGGGCGACTTTCTGGACTTCTTGGGACTTCTGTTCCATTCCCATCCCTTTCTCAAAGAGCTGATTCCAGAGGCTACAGCTTGCCGTCGGTTATGGCAAGCCTGATACGTGCCATCAAACCCAAATAAAAATGGAGGTTCGCGAGCGTAACGAGGCGCTGGCCCAGGACCTCTTCGACCGAGAAAAGATGCCGGACATAGCCCAGGCTGTAGCGTGATAACTCCTGGGCAACCGGATCGCCATCCTTGGATGCCATCAATGGTTCTTTCGAGTATTTGAATTGTTCATTGGTCACATGGACCGTTTCGTAGAAGTCGGGTTTTGACAGATCGTCGTGCCTGAAACGGTAAAGAAGTCCGTGCCGGGCGTTCCGGGTGGGCAGGACGCAATCGAACATGTCCACTCCCCGTTTCACGTATTCCACGATTTCGTGGGGTTGGGCGCCGCCCATAAAATACCGGGCAGCGTCTTTGGGGAGGTTCTCGTCCAAAGCCGACACGATCCGGCAGGCGTCAGGGAACGGTTCGCCGACCGACAAGCCGCCGATGGCATAACCGTCGAATCCGATTTTGGACATTTGCTGCGCGTGTTCGACGCGCAGGGCTTCGACGACTCCGCCCTGGTTGATGCCGAAAAGCAAAGAACCCGGATTATTCGACGCTTCCCTCCCCTTTTGGAATTCGACTTTGCAGCGTTCGGCCCAGCGCGTGGTGCGGGACACGGAATCGGTCAGGTAATCGAGCGTGGAACCGGAAGGCGTGCATTCGTCCAGGACCATGACGATGTCGCTGCCGATGGCCTGCTGGATCTGGATGGATTTCTCAGGCGTCAGCTCATGGCGCGAACCGTCGATATGCGAAGCGAAGACCACGCCGTCCTCGGTGATCTTGCGCATGGCGCCGAGCGAAAATACCTGGTAACCGCCGGAGTCTGTCAGGATGGCGCCGTCCCACGACATGAACTTATGCAGTCCGCCGAATGCCTTGAAGACGTCGACGCCGGGACGGAGGTAAAGATGGTACGTGTTGGACAAGAGGATCGGGCTCCCGAGCTTCTCGATGTCGGATGCCGCCAGCGTCTTGACCGCGCCTTTGGTGGCGATGGGCATGAAGAACGGCGTCTGGAGTTCGCCGTGCGCAGTCCTCAAAACGCCGCGCCGGGCGCGTGATATTTCGGACGTCTTTTGGAGTTCAAAATTTCTCGAAGATTGAGTCATGGTGTTCAGGGTTGAGCAGCGCGCGCTGGGCCCAGCGCGAACGCTTGAGCAGCCAGGCGCCGACCAGGGACAGGACGAACATTATGCCGAAGAAGATGAAGGCGCGCGGATTGACGAACGCGTCTCCGAGGAACACGAAGGTCACGATGGCAGGCAGCAGGCCGATGAAGGTCGCGACCAGGTACTGGCGGTAAGGGATGCCCGAAAGGCCGCAGCCCAGGTTAACGATGTCGAACGGGAAATACAGGAGACGCATGATGAGGACGGCGATGAAACCGTCCCGGCTAAGCAGCTCATCGTATTTCTTGAGCCAACCGCGTTCGGTCTGTTTGACGTAATGGCGGCCGAAGAAGCGGCCGAGGACAAAACTGATGTTGGCCGAGATGTTGTCACCGACGATGGTCAGGGCAACTCCCCACCAGGGCCCGTAGAGCGACCCGGCGACCAGGACAAGCGGCATGGTCGGGATGAAGATGAAGCTGCGCGCCGCATATAAGACCAGGATCATCACCGGTCCCCAGCTGCCGTACGACTTGACGATGCCTTTGAGTGCCCTGGGCAGCTGGCGCATGGGGATTCCGGATTCCATGAACCAACGATAAGTAACGATGATGATGGCGACCCAAATCAAACCGATGATTAATTTACCGTAATGTGCGCGCAGGTGCTTTATCATGTGTTTATTGCAGTTCGTCGCGCTTCTCTTTCATGAACGAGAACCATTCCTCCAGCACGGTCAGGAATATCTTGAACGGCGCCTCGACCAGGAAGTCCAGGAAAAACAGGAAGACATTGATATGGCTCAAGCTGCGCGACAGCCAGGAGCCGGCGCGCAGGATGGGCAGGGAAACGAAATCCAGGACCAGCGTGCGCAGCGAAGCCCGGCCTTCGACAATGACGTTCTCGCGGGCGTTCATGCGCAGACGGAACGCGAAAAAACTGACGACGCACAGGAAGAAATAGAAGATGGCGGCCGAGAACCAGGTGAAGTCGAGTTCGGACAGGATGAGGCCGATACCGCCGAACGTCACGAGGAACATCACGGCATAAAGCATGCTGAACATCAGCCGGGCTTCGCTGCCGCGGCGGGGCGGGACGCGGATCTCGCGGAGCGGCAGGCCTTCGGCCGACAAAAGCGAATTTACGCCGGATTTTATGCGGTCGGTGTTCTCTTTCCCCGGGATGCGGATGAAAAGCGACACGGTGAACATGAAGACCGGCGGGAACAGCATGTTGATCAGGAGCGCCGTGTATGAGATTTCCTTGTACCAATACCATTCTGCCGGCACCTCCATGACGAAAGCCAGGAGCATCTTGGTGATCAAAAGGTAGATGGTCGCCCGGACGGCACCGCGGCGGAGCTTGGCTTTGGACTGCTTGTAGCGGCGTTCGGCGATCCTGGCCACCACGGCATCCAGGCTCTCAGGCCTCTCCAACATCGCCTTGGCCTCTTCCGGCTTCTCGAGCAAAGCTTCGCGCAGGACGTTCAAAGACACGGCCCACGGCTTGACCACCCGCATGAATTTTATGGCCAAAGGATGCGTCAGGCTCAACCGGATGCGGCGTTCGACTCCGATCAACCGTTCGGCCATGCCCTGGGGCTCGGCCAGCCAACCCTCGGGACGCAGCCATTCAGGCAAATATGCCCGGAGCAATTTGAAGCCCAGCGTCTCTTCATCGGCTTTGACCAGGCTGCGGTAACAAGCGAGATAAAGCTGCAGCCTGATTTCCCCCGGATCCATGGATACACCTTGGACTTTCACCCTGTCGGCCAGGCGTTCGTATAAAAAAGTGACCAGTGCTTTTTCCTGCGTCGCGTCCACCAGGAGCTCCTCGATTTCGACTGCCACGATGCCACGCAACCAGACGTAATGCTTGTCCGTACCCACATGCGCCCTCTGCACGGCCAGATATTTGGCGACCCGCTGAGCGACTTGGCCGATGACGTAGTCCGGAAGTTCGTTGTTGGGAAGATAACGGGCGCCGATGAGTTCGCGCACCAAATTATCCGCGATCACCGTCGCGTCATTTTCCAACAGCAGCTGGCGGCTCAGGATGCGGTTGATGGCGGACTTGCGCAGAAGATGTTCGTCCTTGTAATCCACGGCATTGCGGATGCGTTCATACAGAACCGAAAAACGGCTGACCGCGGCGTGGACATTTATCCTGGCTTCTTCGGGGATCTCGGGTTTTTCCGGCGTCTTCAAGGCATTCTGGAGCTGGTTCACGATGCCTTTGGCGAAAGCGTTCATAACGACCATTAAACCAGAAAATCGCATTTTTTTCAAGCCCTCGATGTCCGGAATCCGCTTCATTGACGATAATCCCTGGGTTTGCTAAAGATTCATCAAGCTCCTTACCACAACAAGAGGATTAGGATGGAAAAAACCAACATCCGGGATTTGGCTGAGGGCTTGGCGCGCGGCATCGACAAGCGCAACGGTCCGAAGCACGACATCGCTTACAGGCAATTCATGCGCCGCCAGATTTCATTGACCGACGCCGGAGAAGTCGGGCCGGAAGAAGTCCGCGCCGCCCTCCGCGCCATGGGACCTAACCTGCCGAGCAGGATCAAAGAATGGCTCGACAGGAACCTGTTCCGCATGGACGGGTTGGATGACCTGATCGACATCTTCTGGAAAATCTCGGTGGCCGCCGTACCGGTCAAGAACCGCCACGTCGCGCACTACGCCAACCTCAAAGCCTATCAATCACTGGTCAGGGTGCTGTACGACGAGTTCATCTGGAACTTGATGCGGTCAAACAGCTCTCCCCTGGCTGTGACGCAAGGCGCCGTCTACGGTCGCGTAGTCCAAAGCTTCAACGCCCAAATCCTCGCCCACTTCAGCTGCCACAGCTGGAGGCCGACTGCGAATTCGGTCGACGCGAAAATCGACCGCGCGATCGATGAGCTGTTCGAGGCAGAAAGCCCGCCCGGCGAGATTGGATCCAAGATCGAGGACATCCAGCCGCTCGAGGCAATCAAGGATGGCCAACGACCGCAGCTGATCGTATTGAAATCGCCGGTTGAGCCTACAGCCACCGAAGACAAACCTGCGGTACCCGTGGAGAGCATCCAGGACATCCAAGGCGACATCGAAAGGCTACGCAGGCAAATCGGCATGTTGAACGCAACGCTGCAACTCAAGTTCAAACGCCTGCAGCAGCTGGTCTACCTCGGAGACGAAGAATCCGCCATCCGCGACCCCAAGTGGGAAGATATCCTCTTTTCGCCTTGGCACATGACCGAACTTTCGTGGTTCCTGAGCCAGATTCCGAGAGATAAGACGGCAGTAGCACAGCGCGAAGTCGCCATGGCCGTGTCTTGGGAAAAGAAAGTCCCGTCCATCACGCGTTTCCGCAAGATCCTGGCCAACATCCTCAAGCGCCATACCGGAAATTGAAACGGTAACGCTCCCCGACCTTCCGCCCCGACGATCACCTTTCAAGTGGCATCGTCGGGGCGGTTTCCGTTCCGTCTATCCCCATCTTGATGAGGCGGCCAGCGCCTGCTAAGCTGACGTCTCGATTATGTTCAGCTACATCAACTTGGCCATCGCCGCCGGCATCATGGGATTCGCTTTGTTGATCAAACATTTCTTTTCCGAGACCATCGAAGAAGAAAAACCTTTCCAATGGTTAATCGCGGGCTTCCTCCTGACCTATATCGCAGCGGCCGTGACCATGAGCTTCTTCAACCCGCTGGACGAAATAAAGCCGCTCTTCGCGGCGCAGAACAACCAGGAGATACAGGAGACGACCGTGAAGCTATAAAAAAACCGTCCGCACATCAGGCGGACGGTTTTTTGTTTTGTTTGGCCGGGACGAACTTCTCTTTCTTGGATTCCCGCATATCGACTTCGGCCACATAGGCGTCAAAGTTTTCGCGATAACGGGCTTCGATGAGCTTTTTAGCGTCGGCGTCTGACGGTTTGTTCGGCAGGGCGGCCAGGTCTTTCCCGACATCCTGTCCGGCGCGGGTCCAGGCCCATTCGTCGGTGAAGGCATACCAGGCGAATTCCCACATCTCATCCTCAGTATCGTGATCCAGGGCGTGGAGTTTGTCCTCGGATATCCCAACCAAGGCCTCGATCTTATCGAGCAGCGGGTGGCGGTCAGCTTTCTCCAACCCCCGCTCATGGCGCAGTTCGTCCTCGACCAAAGCGCGCTGCAACAGCGCCTGGTGGAGTTCCAGGAGCTCCTCACGGTTGAATTGGATGGTCGCGAATTCGGTCAACATGAGGTCTAAAATAGACCATCCGGACGGAACGGTCAATCCACCGCATATTCGGCTTGTTCGCCTGTGGCGGGAATGGTTTTTCTGTTACACTGTCAGCCGTATGAAAAACAGGACAGTACTCGCACTGATCATAGGCATCATGGCTCTAGTCGGGCTTGGCGTATTTTTTTCCCGCGTTGCCGGACCGTCCAACGGATCTACACAAAAGCCTGTCTTAGCTGCGACTTTCACGCCGTTAACATTAATTACCCGTGAAATCGCCGGCGACGACTTCGACATCATAAACATCCTGCCTCCCGGGGCCAGTCCGCACACATTCGAACCAACCCCCGATCTGGTGATCAAACTGCAAAAGGCGAAGACGCTGTTCATGATCGGCCACGGAATAGATGATTGGGCGACGGTTTTGGCGAATAACATCCCAGACGTCCGGCTTGTTACCGTGGACAAAGGAATTGCGCTAAAGAGCCCGAAGGACGTGACGACATTCGGCACAGATGACGATGAACACGCTTCGGGTTCGTTAGATCCGCACTATTGGTTAGTGCCTGCAAATGGGATACTCATGGCGGAAAACATAGCATCCGATCTTGAAGCGCTGGCACCGGAAAAGAAAGCCGGGATTGAACAACGCCTGCGCCTTTTCACGGACAAGATGACGACGCTTGATTCGCGCATCACACAGCTTTTTACGGACAAAACCAACCGCAAAATCCTGACACACCACAACGCCTGGCGATACTTTGCCGATGCATACGGACTTGAAATCGTTGCGACGATTGAACCCAGCCCGGGACAGACGTTGACGGCGACAGAGATGGCTGGGCTCCAAGACATAGTCAAAAAAGACAAAATAAGGACTTTATTCATCGAACCGGAACTTTCGCAGATGTCGGTAGCTTCCCTATCCAAGGATCTGAATCTTGAGATCAAGACGCTTGATCCCGAAGGCGGCTTGGGCGCCAAAGACTATGCCGATATGCTCTGGCGCAACGCCCAAACCATAGCCCAATCATTATGAACGTCCTGAAAATTCGCGGCTTGTCCGTCACCCTGGGCAGCCAGCACATATTGGATAACGTGAGCTTCGATGTCGAAGAAGGCGAAATCACGGCCGTCATCGGGCCTAACGGTTCCGGCAAATCGACACTCTTCCGGGCTATCCTCGGACTAGTACCCTACACAGGGAAAGTGTCGGTATTCGGCAAACCGACGGCTCAAGCCTTGGAACGCGTCGGCTACATCCCGCAACATTTCGATTTTGACCGGACCATCCCGATCACAGTCAAGGAATTCCTGGCGTTCACGAAACCGGAACTTTCTCCGGAAGAAGCCGAGAAACTCTGCCATGAGGTGCGCGTGGATGCTTTGGAGGATAAGCTCATCGGCGAACTTTCGGGCGGCCAGCTGCAACGGGTCTTGATCGCCCAAACCTTGTTCAAGGACCCCAAACTCATCCTGTTGGACGAACCGGCTTCGGGAATAGATATCGAAGGCGCCCGGGCTTTCTACGACCTGATCGAGCACCTCAACAAGAAACATAAGGTCACGGTCATGCTCATAAGCCACGAAATCAGCTTCGTCCACGGTTTTGCCCATAAAGTCATCTGCCTGAACCGCAACTTGGTCTGCGATGGCGTTCCCGCAAAAGTCCTGGACCGGGATACCATGCAGAAACTTTACGGTTCGAGGGTAGACATGCACTTCCACTGATATGCTCGAACTCCTTACCTATCCTTTCATGCAGCGGGCGTTGATCGCCGGCATCCTTTTGGGCAGCCTGCTGGCGCTCATCGGCATCTTCGTCATCCTGCGCCGCATGGCATTTTTCAGCGACGGCATCGCCCACGCTTCCCTCTCGGGCGTGGCGGTCGGAGTCCTGACCGGAAGCGATCCGTTGCTCGTAGCCATCGGTTTTTCCGCCGTTTTCGCCGCCATCATTGCGCAGCTGGAAAAGCGGACCAAGCTATCGTCGGATGCCATCATCGGGCTCGTCTTCACTTCCGGCATGGCGCTGGGCATCATCCTATTGTCGTACGGCACGGGCTACCGTCCGGAACTTTCGACCTACCTGTTCGGCAATATCCTGGCGCTCCAATGGTCAGAGCTGGCGTTGATGGGTGTTATCGGACTGGTGATCACGACGTTCATACTCCTGCGCCATAAACTCATCACCCTGTTCATCCTGAATCCGGAGACGGCATATGTTAACGGCGTGAACGTGGACCTTTACCGCACACTCCTCTATGTCGCCATCGCCGTGACCGTGGTCCTGGGCATGAAGCTTCTGGGCATCATCCTGGTCAGCGCTTTACTCATCATCCCGGTGTCGACCGCGAAGCTGATCGCCCGCTCGTTCCGGAGCCTGATGGCGCTGACGATCCTATTCGCCAACCTGGGCGTCATCAGCGGCTTGGTGATATCCGTCTATCTGAACCTGCCGACCGGCGCCACCATCATTTTAAGCAGCATCGGCATCTTCGCTTTGACAGCTCTCGGTTCGAAACTTCCACGGACTGCAGCGACGAAAAAATAAAGTCGAAACATAAAATCCGATAACGAAAACGCACCCGCCGATGACGGGTGCGTGTTTTGAGGGGAAAGAGCTGCTGGGACGGGCTAGAAACTGCCCTTGTAACCCTTGTCGCGAGCTTCCTTCTGCAGGACCGACGCTTCCACGCCGTAGAGCTCAGCCAAGGGACCGATCTTCAGGAGGTCGGCAGTCAGCACGCGGGAGACGAACTCGCCGCGGAAACCGCCTTGCGAACGGGCCCAGCAGGCGCCGAGCTTGTGCTGGTACTTCTTGATGCCGAGGACCTTGGCAACTTCCTTCATCTTCTTGTCCAGAGCCTCTTTGCCGCCGTGAGCGAAGACATAGAGGAACTCGAGGCGGATTTTGTCCATCACGAGAACTTCAGCTTGCCGCTTCACCTCAGCTGGGGCCAGATGGACCGAAGTCGCCGGCGGAAACACCTCTTCGACCGTGTGGACCGGGACGGATTCGACCGTTCCGCCGTTCAGCGAGGCGGCGGCCTGGGCCAGGAGCTTGTTGGCGGCGTCAATCTTGGCCTGTGCTTGGACTCCGCGCTCGGCCATGCGGCACAAGGCTTCGAAGCCCTCCTGAATCCCGGGAAGCGGTAGCCTTAGGACTGGCTCGAATTCCTTCTTGATCTCTTCGATGGTCTTCATGATTGTTTCCGATCCTCCTTGTGTCTTCAAGTCTTCTGCCTGCTCCGGTGGTCGTTGTGCTGAAGCAGCTTTGACCTTGGGTCGTGGCATGGGCCAAATCAACCGACAGTCGTCGCCTTCGACGACATATGACGGCGCCTTCCTGACCATGGCGGCCAGCCTTTTGGCGACCGACTTGAGTGGAATCCAGTCGCTCGGCAGGTCGATCCGGAAGGAGTATGTCCGCATCCTGAATCCGTTGATGCCCGAGGCGTAGCTGTACCGTTCGATACGGCCAGGGACGGCCGCGAACCAGACTTCGGAGAACAGTTGCGCGAACTCCTCAAGCCCGGCATTGCGCCGCCACAGTTCAAGGAAGGCACTCAGCGGATGGAGCCCATTCGTAGTACGGAACCTGTGCCCATCCCTGCCCACGGTCGCGAAAGCCAGGACCAGATACATCAGCGTCCCGGCTTCGCGCAAGACAGCCTTCTCGATCTCGAAGATCCGATAAACGGATTCTTGCCGGTAGATCTCCTCCAGGGTCTGGCACAGACCGTCCCAATCCTTCCCGAAGAACAAGCGGCAGATATCCTGGGTGAAGATGAACGACTGGACAGCGCGGTTCTGGCGCATGTCCGAGACCGTCACGCCAAGCGATCGTCCCCGGCCCTGGGCCAGGAGGGGCAGGACGCCACAGATCTCTTCGATCGCAGGTTCGACCGTCCCGCATAGGTCCCAATGGAAGAAATCCAGACCGGTTTTCAGGCCGTGGCTGGAAAGGAAGATCTGCGGGAACTGCGTCAGGTTTCCCTGAAGCAGGCGGTAGCCTTGGCTGTTCCTCATCAGGCCGCGGATGCGATCCGCGCTCCGGTCCACCAGCCAGCCGTTCGTCGGCTTGATGCCCATCCGTCGCCAAACCTTGGCCTCCAATCCCCTGCCGCCTAAAGTCGCAACAAGGGCCGTGGACGGATCAAGGCAATCAGCCATCGTCGAGATAATGCGTCCGACCACGATTTCTTTTGGAGTCATTTTTCCCTTTGTAATGAACGCGCCTTGCCCCATGCAAGGAATATGTAAACCTAGCAAAATCCGGGAATCGCGTCAATAACTGGCCTGGACGACTGCCCACAGACCTTGACAATCCGGGCTTTTTTCGCTTAAATATTACATTCCATGCAACAAAACGGAGGAACATGGAACACAACCGAAAACCGTCAAAACCCGCTGACCGCAAGGATGAGCAGCATGCAGCGCCCATCCCCATAAACATAAAAGCGCTGTTTTCCAACCTGGAAGCAGCCCGAAAAGCTTTCGCGGATAACACCCGCGGGTCGCTGACCGACGGTGGTCGGGCAGACGTCCTTTCACAAAAGATCCTGCACCTGTTGGACAGCCTATGCGCGAGCCGACAGCGGATCGATGACGCCACCTTCATCCTTGGGATGGAGGTCGTGAATCTCGATCGGCATCATGGCGGCTCATCGGTCGCCCCTGCTGAGCTCGGCAACGAACTCCAGCAGCGCTTCGAACAGAGCGCCGGCCAGGTCCGTTTGCTGGAAAGCAAACTGGCGACCAGCCAGGCCATCATCGAAGATCTGCGCAACCAGCTGACGTCAGTCAACAACGAGCTGGCCGCAGCCATCCTGAGCGCCGGCGAGCTGAAAGTCGCAGCCGCCGCATCCAGGACGGATGCCGCAGCGCGGCTCGAAGCCATGACCCAACGCGCGAACGAGAACAAGAACCTCAGTAGCGCGAACGACTGCCTAAGGAACGAGCTCTCCCAGTCCAAGATGAGGCTGGCTGCCCAGGCCGGTGAATTCGCCCAGCGAGAATCGGATCTTCGGCAGAAGATCGGCGAGCTGTGCGGATTGTTGGAGACGCAGGAAGCGGCCAAACGCCAGTTGGAACTGGACCTGACGAAATCAGAGGCCGAAAAGCTCCGCACGACCGAAGCCCTGACCGAACGCTGCGCGCAGGTCAACGAGCTCCAGGAGCAGCTGGCTGCCTTCGAAGACCTCCTGGCGCAAGCAGCCGAGGACGAAAAAAACTCGGGCGGCGGGACCGGAACGGCCACGGGAGACGATGCCAAGCTTCTTGAGCAAATCAGGGAGCTCAAGGCCAAAATCCGCGAACAGGAAGCGATGCTCGGCAAATACGCCGCGGCCATCAAGAAGTCGAGCGAAGTCATCCAAGCCATGGAGACGCGGAACGCAACGCTCGAGACGGAAGCCAAGAGATCCTCGGACACCATCGCCGACCTGGAACGGAAAATCGAGGATTTGAACCGAAAGCTCGTCAACCTCGACATTGATTTCGGCAAAGTCCGCGAGGCTTTCCGCAGGCACCGTGACGAGACGGATGAGAAGCTCGAGGAAGCGACCGAAGAGAACCGCAGCCAAACGCTGGAGATCAACGCCCTGAGGGACGCCAACGCGCAAGCCGCGAGGAAGTCAGCGGAAGCAGCGGCCGAACTGAGGGCGGAAATCGAGAGGCTCGAAAAGGAACTCACGGCGGCCCAGGCCGAAATCGAAAGCCTGAAGAAGTCATCCGCGACCGATTCAACCCAGGCAACGGCGCTGGAAGAAGCGCGGAAAGTCGCGGACGGCATCCTGGGAGGCATCAAGGCCTCAGAGCAGCTGCTTGCGAAGATGATGTCCGGCACACGAGCCTACGACCCGACCAAGCTGACGAACGAAAGCGAACGCCGGCGCCTGCACCAGGTCATGGTCGAGGATCGGATAGCGGATACGGAAGAAGTTCTCAACCGGCTCGAACTGGATATCGAATCCCTTGAGAACCTGCCCGGGAAGTGTGCGGCGGACGAGCTGCTCCTCCAAGAGAAGGTCGCCGAAAGCAAGAGGGTCAACAGGTACCTGGAAGATCTGCAAAGGATCAGCGAGAGCCTGTCTTCAGACCAGACGCTCCTGCTCCGGCTCCATGATGCGCAGCAGCTGGTCGAAAAGGGTTTGCCTGATGGTCTGCTTGGCGGAGATTTGCCGGCCATCCCGGAAAGCGTGTTTCAAGCGCCGAAGGATGAAGCGGCGGCGGCGCCTGGGGCAGAGCCAACGGCAGAAGTGAAGTCAGTCGAACCGCCCGACCAAACCCAGGAAAAACAGTTGGTGCTCTGGAAGCTGGCCAAGGAGCATGAACTGACCCAACAGGCCATCCTCATCGCCACGCTGTACGATAGGATCCCCGGCAGGCGCAAAGGCTATGCCCTGAAGCATGTCATCGAAAGCGCGGCCTTGGCCAACATCCTGCAGAAATTCGGTTGGGGCGATGAGCAGGTGCACGAAATCCTCCACAGCCACTGGCGCGGCGAGCACAGGCAACTGCGCCAATCAGACCGCTACCTGCCATTATCCCGAGGAAACCTGCCGAACGCGTTCGTGCGCACCCAGCTGCCGCTCCCCTGGGACGCTTCGCTCCTTCTTACAGGTAAGGAAATCGCCGAGTTCCAGCGGTGGTTCCAAACCTCCTTCAAATAAAATAAAGCCGGTCCGAGAGTCTTCGGACCGGCTTTTCAGTTTGAGGAAGGTGCAGTTGCGGAGCGGTCAGGGCTTGGGCTTCTTCGAAGCCCGCTTCATCCTGTCGCGGATTTCGGAGACCCACCTGGAGCCCTTCCTGGCATCCCCGTAGAAGAACTTCTTGGAGTCAGCCACGGCCCGTAGCACACCCAGGATCATGTGCTCGAGCTTGCCCCCTGGCTTGGTGGGCAGCGCCGGGTAGATGGGATTGATGTTGATGGTCATCTCGTCGCCGGCAAGCGCGGCGAAGACATACTCATCGGAGTTGCGCGACTTGGCCAGGTGGTACGTTTTGCCGTCGATGATGATCGGGATGGCGGCACGTCGCGGTCTGACCACGTCGGGTCCCGGCGGTCTGGGATTTGGATTGGGGTTGGGATTTGGATTGGGGTTGGGGTTGGGCGTGCCGCCAGTCTTGACCGGCGGGACGATGACCCCGCCCTCAACGTCCCAGACTCCGGGGCCGAGATTGGACGGCAGGCCGAACGCACCGTGGAACGCTTCGGCCATTTCGGTGACGGCGCGATCCAGGCCGCCAGTCTCTCCGAATGTCTCCTCCTCGAGATCGAGGAGATTACGGGCGAACGGCGCGATTTTCAGCTGGAGGGTGGCGACGATTGCCTTCCATGCCTTGGACTTGAAGAACTCGGGCTTCAATCCGCTCCGGGACGTGTTCTGGAACCTGTAGAGTCCCTTGATGAAGATCTCCCCCACCAAGGAATCCTTGCCCAGGGGCCACGGAAGGTGCTGGGACATCGCCGGGGCATGGGCGCAGCGCAGGCCTGAGTCCATGTCGCACAGCCAGAGGCCGCCTTTCAGGTCCTTGTCCTTGCGCTTGTCGAGGTAGGCCTCGATGCCACCGAAGGCGATGACCTCTTTGGCCAATGGCGGCGACACCAGCTTCTTGCCCCCAACCTTCACGTCGATGGCCTTGTCGCGCTTCCGCGGCATGTACCACTTGAGCAGTTCGACGATCTCGTCATGCGTCTCGAAGACGCAGTTCGGGATCACGGTCAGGGAGAAGGGTCCGACATGGTTGCGGTACGGGCCCAGTTCAGGACTGCTGCGCGAGATCTCCCGGCGAGGCAGCGAGCCTACCGAGAATCCGGTCGAAGTGGCTTCCATGGCGATCACGAGACCGTCTCTGGTGGTGCTCGTGTAGACCATATAGCCGCTGCGCGGATCGGTCTTGCTCTTCTCGTTGCACGGCAGGCCGGCGAACCGACCCATGCATTTCTGCGAGCCTCCGCCGAACCTGTCTTCGGCCTGTCCGTTCTTGGGTCCGACGAACGAGAACCTTTCGAAATCCTCGTCGCGGAAACCGTGCCCGTAGTCGAAGATGAGCAGGCAGCGGCTGCCGCTGGCAGGCGCCCAGGCGACCTCAGGCGCTGACCAGTCGTTGACGATCTGGAGCTCGACGCGGACCGGTTCCGGATTCCAGGCCTTGGGGTCGCTCATGCAACCGATGCAGTGGTTCCGGACCATCTCCCAAAGCAGTGCGGCAAGATCAAGATAAAGATCCCCGCCCAGCTGGTCACGGTACAGCGTTTCGCTATGCCTGACGTGAAGCGGTTCGATGCTCATCGATTCCTCTTATTTCCGGTGAAAGCCTTCACCAGGGAAAACATATCCTTGTCGTCGGGTGAAATCGGCTGCCCGTGAAGGGCGACCTGGAATGCCTCAGCGTCGATTTTGCCCAGTTTGAGGAGAGTGATGACGATCTCGGCCATCTGGCTGCGGTCCTCTGGCCGCAATTCCACCCGGCCGAAATTGACCATCTCGCAGAACGCATCAGCTGCGCCCCGAAGTGCGATGAAGTGCGCGCCGATGATGTTGGGCGGCAGCTCCATGGATTTGGGTTCGGTTGGCTTGTCCTCGAGGACAGGCGCTCTTTGCTGCGTTTCCGCTACAGCAGTCTGCGGGACTACTGCCTGAAGAAGATGTCGCCCGAGATCCACGTCCCTTAGCGATACGATTTTTCCCTGCAGTAGCTTGGCCGCAGGCAATTCCTTGAGGATATCGAGACGACCAGCGTCTTCGGCGAAAAACACGAGGTTGATCGTCTTAAGCAAGGAGGCCATCCTGACTTTGTCGGGAAAACGCCTACCTGCTTTGTAGAACCAGAGCAGAGTGTCATCGATGCCGCTCAACCGAAGGAAAATCCCGCGCGGCGCACGGGTCATCGCATCAATGAGCACCATCCGGAAAGTGCCGGGAGTGTTGATTTTCCCGAGCTTGGGATGAAGGCCTTCGCCAAGCGGACTCGATCTGATGGTCTCGAAGGCGAGCCTCAGGTTTTCAACCTGCACGGCCAGAGCTTTGTGCTTGTTTCGTCGCATGGCTTCCTCTTGTCAATGAACGCCTCCAATGAAATCGGAGGAATGAAAAAACGTAACAATTTATGGGCTAATTGTCAAGAATCAGGACCGCATACACGCAAGGTATTGACAAAAAGGCTAAATTGGGCTAATTTCCCGAATCGACCTTTTCACCCAACGAGGTACACATGGCCCGAAATTCATCCGAAGATTCAGTCTTGTTCGCCCGTTCCGCACTCCACCAGCAGCAGACCGTGATCCTGCGGCCGAACCAGCCGACCAACCTGGCCATCCTGCTCCTGGACCGTTCCGGGTCCATGGCCGAACACGGGCAGACTCCGCTCAAGGCGACCAACGAACTGCTGCAGACCCTGCAGACGATTGAAGGCCGCGAGACAGTCGTGGCCGCGGTCTTTACCTTCGGCGACGAAGTCAGCCTGGATGTCAGGCCCCAGCCGGTCATGGGCATCACGCCGCTCAAGCACTACAGAGCCAACGGCGGCACCAAGCTGTATGAGGCGGTCTACGGCGCGCTGTTCGTGGGGCTCGAGTTCCAGGCCACGGCGGCCCAGAAAGGCTCGAGGGTCACGGTCGCGGTCTCGGTCATCAGCGACGGCCAGGACACGGCGTCCGGCGGCAAGTTCCACGCCATGCTGCTCGAGCTCGCCCGGCAAGCCAAAGGGAACGGCTTCAACCTGCAGGTAGTCGGCATCGGCGTCGACTCGCGGAGGCTCGCCCGAGACCTGGGTTTCGACGAAGCCTGCGCCCAGACCGTCCAAGCGACCGAAGAAGGCGTGGAAGAAGCCACGACCATTGCCAGCACCCACTTCGAGAACAGCGTGCTCTTCAGCCTTCATGATCTGGGCGAAGCGGGCAAACCGAAGTCCAAGAAGTCCGGCGAGGACTCGGACTCGTACCCGCGGTAACGACTACAAATCGGCCCTCGAGAAATCACTCGAGGGCCTTCTATTTTTCAAGACACGCCTCACCTGATGAAATTGCAGACAGAAGCAGAAAGAACCAAAGCCCAGAGAGGCTGAAATCGAATCCGGTGAAGCTTGAAATCAGATACGCGAACAAAGAACCGGACAATACCGCAAGCCAATGACGCATTTCTGTATGCTGTTTGAACAACTTTCGTAACCTTTGAAACACAGCGTATAGAAGGAAGCCGTAGGCAGCCAATCCGACCAAACCAGCTGACCACCCGATGTCCAAGATGATGTTATGGAGCCGGTCGGCCACTGAGGGGTCTGCCTCAGCCCAATCCCTGTTTCGTTCCAACGGGCTTTTCGTACGCTTATTTGAATATTCGACATAGGTCTCCAGCCCGTATCCTAGAATCGGATGTTTTGGCATGAGGTTCGCCGCATATTTCCATTCCGCCAACCGGGCCAGGACGGATCCCTGGGTCAAATCAACGGATGAACCTATCCGATAGGCGAAAGAATTCGTCGACTTCAGCAGTCGAGGCTGGATGGAGAAAAGCACCGCGGCCGCCAACAACACACAGACGACACCGCCGAGCAGCATCAATTTGATCTTGGAGGTTGACCGTCGTTTCCAGAGGAGGAAAACCAGGGCCAATCCCCCGGCGTAGGCCAGCCAAGCCCCGCGGGAATATGTCAGCAAGGTCGCCACACCGGAAGCCATGACCGCGAAACCCGCTATATATCGCCAGATGCGCCGCCTATCGCTAAGCCAGACATGAACCCCGAACGGAACGAACATCGCCAGATACGCACCAAGGAAGTTCGGATGGCCGAATGTCGCGAAAGCACGCGTGGGGCCGGTTCGGCCATACAGCGGAAAAGCATGGGCCAGGCCAGAGAAATCAAAGCCCAGCCATTGCACGAGTCCATAGACAGAAACCGAAGCGGCGACAAGGCAAGATATCCGAGCGAATATCGCCCAATCTTCTTTTCTAGCCGCCAATCGAACGATGAAATATATGGTCGTCAGCGCCGCATAATAGGCTAACCCGGTTCCCCTGACCTCCGAACCCCACAGGCTCATATACGGGGAGACGGAAAGTGCGGTGGACAGCGCCAAAACCACTAACCATACGGCTACGGAGAGATCGACCAGACCAAGCTTCTCGATGTGATGCTCGACTCCCCGCAGTCTGCGGAAAAAGATGAGCCAAACGAAAACGGCGACCGTGGAAACAATCGCCGTCAGTTCGATCAAAAGTATCTTGATGGGCTCATAAGGCAGTTCAACCCAAAAATTCACGGCCAACGGCAATACGGACAAAAACAACAGGATGATGATCATGCCTTAAGACCAAAATTGAAGGAAGCACCGACAAAGCCCAAAATCAGTATGGGAGCTTTTTCGTCGTCGGAACGGTCGGATTGGTCAGGGGCCTATAGACGCACCTGCCGCCCAGGCAATCCAAATCCTTAGTGCAATACTTGCCTTGCAGGGCTTTAGGTCCACCAACGCATTGTTTAGCGGGACGTTTGACGCTGAAATAGCCGATACCGGCTGCCAGGCCGAGCGCGGCGACGGCAATCACGCCGACGATGATGGCAGTCCGGGTCTTGGTCTTTGTCGTGGTTTCAGTCATATGGATAATATGATTAATGGCGGAATGATATCACGCGGATGCAGAATCAGGAATTTCGGGCAAGAAGACACGCCTGGGAACGAACTTCCAAACATCCACAAGCCCGACCTGGCACGGCGTGCTAGAATGCGCTCGCGTTTAATTTTCACCAAAACCTATGCCCGAACTCCAAGACATCTTCAACCGCGTCAAGACCAAGAAACACGAAAAGAAAAAGATCAACGAATCGTTACGCGACGCATTCACGAATTCCAAGCCGTATCAGGATTTGGTCGAGGAATACAACCGGCTGAAGGAAAAAAAGAAGTCTTTGGAGGCAGAGATAAAACGTGATTTTGAGAACGACATGGCTTTGATGGAACAGATAAAGACGGACATCCAGACGGATATCCAGCTCATGAGCGATTTGGCGCTCAACTCATTGATGAAGGGAGAGACGATCGAAATAACGGACGAGTACGACGTCAAATACGAACCGCTGTTCACGGTCAAGTTCAAAAAACTAGGCTAGTTGCTGATGGTCAGGGGCGTGCTGTTGAGGAAGAAGAAAAATGCCGCGGCCACCAGTGCCACGAACATCAAGAACAGAAAAATGACGTTGTAGACGAAAAGCCTGACAGCGTCTTTTTTCTTGTTTTCGAAATACAGCCAAATCGGATAGCCCAAGACGAGCGAACCGACCACGGTCGCCGATAGGACGAACAGCGTGAGGAAGATGACCGGACCGATTAGCGTCTGTTTCGGCACATCTATCCAGTGCCCGAGGTTCGTCATGAGCCAAGCGACAAATGAGATGTAGGCAATGACGCCGGCCGAGCTGGCCAAGCTGACTAGATGAAGTTTAGGGGTTTTCATATGGTTTAAATATAGCTTTATTGCCATCGGATGTCATATTCCGGCATACGGCATCTACTACACCTTGGTCGGATTGGCCGTCATCACCGGAGGATACGGACTCGAAGGATTTGGGACACGATGTCGCCGGAGACGGCATTCAGGTTCTCCGCCCTGGGCTCGCTTTTGGGGTTCGGAGTGCTGTTGGCATTGGCCTTGATGGGAAAGAAACGCCCGGCGTCCATGGTTTGACTTTGACATCAAAAATTGCTTAACTTCGCCCAGGAGGTCCGCGATGGAGATTGTCGAGATTACGAGTGAACGATTCAAGGCAAAATTCCTGCCCAAATCAATGTCCTCCAGGACCAGCGAAGGACTGATAGGAAAAGACGAACCCGTCTTTTGGTGGGAGGCCGAAGCGCTGATCGAAGATCGAAGGTACGGAGGACATGTCCGCTTCTTCGTCAGCACACGCAAGGTAAAGTACGCGGAATCCGGCTCCTTCTTGGAAGAACTCCTCCACCCGATCAAGTCGATGCAAGGAGGAAAGAATTCTGCCGAGGTTGAAACGTTCAACAACGCCATTCTCGATCGCCTGCTCCAAAAGGCGTTTGAAATCGGCGGCACGGCACCAGCCTTCCCACTGCCTCGTTTCGATTTCAAGATCGGCCAGAAGCCAGGAGACGACTGTGACCTGGACGTCGAAACTCTGGCCAGACAAAACCTGCGCCCGCCCAGATGAGGCTCGAGCATCTCCTGTCTTGCGCCTTAACTCAACTCCCCGATCCTTGTCGGGGAGTTCATCGTTTAATGACAAAATCGCCGTTTTGGATTAAATTCATTCCATGGACAAACCACGTCTCCTGCTCCACGCCTGTTGCGGCGTGTGCAGCGCATATGTGCCGGAATTGCTGATTCCGGATTTTGACGTGACGGTTTTCTACGAGAATTCGAATATCTTCCCGCAGGAGGAGTATTTCCGCCGGTTGGATGCGGCCAAGACCATGGCGCGGAAATACGGGCTGGAGTTCATCGAACCGACCTACTCCCCTGACGACTGGGAAAAGATGGTCCGCGGCCGAGAACAGGACGGCGAAAACGGTCCGCGCTGTCGGCTATGCATCAACTTCAGGCTGGACCGGACTTTCGCCTTCGCCCGGGACAACGGTTTCCCGTGGATCGCCACGACCTTGAGCGTCAGCCGCCGGAAGAATACGGAGATGATAAACGAAATCGGCGCGCTTTTGGCCGACAGGTACGGAATCAACTTCTTAGGCAAAGACTGGAAGAAACAGAATGGGGAGAATTTCTCGCAGGAACGCGCCAAAGCCGCCGGCATCTACCGCCAGAGCTATTGCGGGTGCCGATATTCGATGCCAGGGAATTGACACCGGCAGCTTCCATAACCTAAGCTCGAACCAGCACATTGGAGGTGAATGATGGATATTTCGGTGAAAGCAGCCGAAGAAGTTCCGGGCCGTCTTCCAGGGAGCGGCTGCCCTCGTTGCCGAACAGGCATGCTGATGCCTGTCATCAAGACTGAAAGCGGCGACAATGACATCTACGGACCGGACGGCCGCAGTTGGTGCAGGAGCGTCATTGACCGACTCGCCTGCAACGGCTGTTCCAGCTGTTTCGAAGTCGCCAAGGAGTTCCGCGAACTCGATCTCCAAAAGCACCTCGAAGATCAGCTCAAGGGGTACAAGAATCCCGCGAAGAAGCCGAGAGTCTGCAGGTCGTGCCGTCGGTACCTGGTCCAGGGGGCCAAGAGCGCCGATAATACGATCCTTTTCGATGGACAGGCACCAGACACGGAATTCCTGTATTGCTACGTCTGCTTCAAGATCCAATGGCTCGAGGTACACGAGACCGAAAGCCACAATCCCTGACATCGGAGGTAGATGATGGATGTCCAAAGGATGAATGACCGGATTCCGGGAAAACAACCGGGCCTGGGTTGCGAAAGGTGCCACAACGGCTGGCTCTACCCGGTGGTCCGCGTCGAAAGCGGAGGCGGAGACGTGATCGGCGGTCCACGCGGCTGGCAGCGTTCCATGATCGACCACCTCGTCTGCACCAGCTGTTCGTTGACCTTCGAAGTCTGCAAGGAACTCCGCGGAGTCGACCTTGATCGTCACCTTCAGGACCAACTCGACAATTTCCAGAATCCGAAGGAGAAACCTGAGGTCTGCCAGTGGCACGACCACACGAAGTTGGCCGAAGGCCACAAGACCAAGGAAGCGCCATTCCGTCGCCATGAGTCGAGAATCGTCGCGACCTACCTCTATTGCGACGTCTGCTTCAAGGTCTATTGGGCCGAGAAGCACGAACCCAAGCGTCGACATCTCGACGACCTCTAATCCCCGACTACCGACCCCGGACCGCTCCGGGGTTTGTCTTTTGACATTTTCCGATTTTCGTGCTACTTTGTGTCTAATTAACACCTATGCCAATCGAACTCAAGGACCAGAGAATCGGCGTGGCCGTGGATTCGGTCATCTTCACCATCAAAGACGGCAGGCTCATGGTCTTGCTGATAAAGATGAAGAAGAAGCCATATTTCGATACCTGGGCTTTCCCCGGAGGCTTGATCGAACAGAACGAAACGACCGAACATGCGGCGCGCCGCATCCTGAAGGAACAGACCGGGGTTGCCGATGTTTACCTGGAACAACTTGGGACTTTCGACGAACCGAAACGGGACAAAGCCGCCCGTGTCGTAAGCGTCGCCTACTTCGCTTTGGTGCCTGAGGCTGAACTGGAGCTGCTGGTGAACGATAAATACGAAGAAGCGCGCCTGTGGACCGTAGACAGACTCCCGAAATTCGCTTACGACCATGAGTCGATGGCGGAAACAGCGATCCTACGGTTGCGGGCCAAACTTGAATACACCAACATCGCCTGGAGCCTTTTGCCCGAAGATTTCACCCTGACGAAACTCCAACAGACATACGAAAGCATCATGGGGCGGCCGCTGGACAAACGTAACTTCCGCAGGAAGATCCTCTCCCTCGGGCTGATCAAGCCCACCGGGAGCAAACAGTCAGGAGGAAAGCACCGTCCGGCCCAGCTCTACCACTTCAAAGACCGCAAGCTGGTTTACATGGATATCTTATAGAGAAAGCGGCCCAAATCGGGCCGTTTTTCTTAATGTCTTGATTTTACTTAGTGTGCACTTGACAATATCTAATACCGGGTTTAAGTTGTTAGTGTCAGTTAGACACCTTAGTCTCGACTTGAGCGGCAAACCCAGTTCCGAAGCCGGCCAGTCCGGAAAAGGGCTGCACCTTGGACAATTGAACGATCAGGGAGCAAAGAAAATGCCCAAACCCAGGCTCGATACCCTCATCTGTTCCAGCGATTCAGCCGCCCTTTTCGGCGAGCTCTGCGGAGCTACGTCCGATGAGCGACGGCGCGAACTCGAGAACAAGTACCAGGGTTTCGCCCTGGTGCTGCCGGTCGACGCGATTGAAGCGAGATCCAGGCTGGACTCGCTCTACGAAGAAGCCAAGCGCAAGCTCGGCCAAGAGATAACGGCGTCCATCACCCGGATCCAATCCGGACCGCTGCCGCGCGTCATCACAGCTTTCCCCGGCGAGTTCAAACTCGGCCGGACGCTGTGGCAAGACACGCTCTGCGACATGCTTACAGGCAAACGGACACTGGACGGCAAAACCATCCCCTGCACCGCCAGGCTATCGGCGGATGCGGAGTGCAACGAGTTGATCCAACGCGAAGCTCATATCCTCTCCAAGCTCGGCACAGACAGCCAAACGAACGATCCGTTCCACGGACACTTCCGGCGCTATCTGCCGACCATGCTTGGAGCGTTCACGGCCGATGAAGCCGATGACCGCAACGGCATACTGCTGGAGGATCTGGAAGACTTCCGGACGCTCGTCGAGGTCCGCGAAACCTATCCCGACGGTGTGGAGTTCCAGACTGCCGTGTGGATGTTCAACCGTCTGCTCGAAGGTCTGGGCTACATCCATCGCCAGACCGTGGTGCACGGCGGAATCATCCCCTTTAACGTCCTGATCCACCCAGAAGACCATGCCGCGAAACTCATCGGCTGGAATGCAGCGGTCGTGGATCCGGTCAGGACCTTCGACTACGTCAGGCTGGTGCACGATGACTTCCGCGAGTTCTATCCCCCGGAAATCCTGGAGAAAGAGCCTCCGATGCCAGCGACCGATATCTTCATGGCCGCCAAGTGCATGGTCTATATCCTGAACGGAGACATGAAGACCGACCGCATGCCGGATGAAGTCCCGGATTATCTCCGGAACTTCCTCAAGAGCTGCCTCATCGAGAATCCCTACCAGCGCCCTAATGACGCTTGGCAGGTGCGCGATGAATTCGACCAGTTCATGCGGGACCACTACGGGCCGCCGCGCTATCACCCTTTCCGCATGCCGGAGAGAAAACCCTTAACCGAACAAGAAGAAGATTGATAAGGAGGATGTCATGGGTGGAGGAACTTGGAACAGGGATTACTTCGAACAACGCCAGACGACCCGTGCAGCCAAAGGCCAGGATGCCTTCGTCTACCACCGGCAGATGCAGAACGCGGAAGCCAGCGAGCGGCGGTGCCATCCGGCCATGGACCTGCGTCTCAAGCCGCTGCGCGAAAGCCGCGACAGCGCCGAACATCCGGAATCGCTCGCCATCACGGTGCTGTTCGACCAGACCGGCTCCATGGGTACGGTCCCGCGGATCCTGCAGCAGAACCTGAACAAGCTCATGTCAGCCCTGGTCCGGAACGGCGTTCGTGACCCCCAGGTCATGATCGGCGCCATCGGAGACGGCGGCATGAACGAAATCGCGCCCGTCCAAATCGGCGAGTGGGAATCGGACATCCGCATCGACGACAGCCTGGGCCAGCTCTTCCTCGAGAGCATGGGCGGCGGCAACGGACACGAATCGTATGAACTTGGCCTGTACGCCATGGCGCGCCACACCGGCATGGACTGCTGGGAGAAACGCCAGCACAAAGGCTACCTGTTCATCATCGGCGACGAACTGCCGTATGAGAACGTGAGCCGGCGCACGGTCAAGGAATACATCGGCGACAAGCTCGAGGGCGACATCCGGCTCGAAGCCATCGTGGACGAGGTCCAGAAGAGGTTCGAGACGTACTTCCTCATGCCGACCGGCCTGGGCTCCTACGACTCGAACTTCTATAGGCACGTCGAACGACGCTGGAGCGAGCTGTTCGGTACGGAACGCATGTTCAAGCTTACGGATCCGAGCTGCGTCAGCGAACGCATCGCCGAATCCGTCAGCTTGCTCGAGAAGGCCAAACGCGAGGGAATGACGACCGAAAGCGGCGGTGCCTCTGACGTCGAAGGGGCGGAGAGCACCGACCGGCCGAGGCGCCGTTCCCGCATCACGCGGCTCAGCTGAACGCGAGCCGCGACTTGGAGGGGACGCCGAATCTCGGCGCCCCCTCTCCCCCCCCCTACCATCAATCACAAGACACAGGAGAAACGACCATGAACAGCGAAAGGCATGCGATCCTGGTCGCCGGACTCGCGTTCGGCGACGAAGGCAAAGGCAAAATCGTGGACCATCTGACGCGGACGAATGACGTCCACACCATCGTGCGCTACAACGGCAGCAGCCAGGCGGCGCACAACGTGGTGACCGACGACGGCCGCCACCACACCTTCGCCCAAATCGGCAGCGGCAGTTTCGTGCCGGGCGTCAGGACGCATCTTTCGCGCTTCATGCTGGTCAACCCCGTAGCTTTCCTGCCCGAGGCCCAACATCTGGTCGGACTGGGCGTCACGGACATCTTCAGCCGCGTGACCGTGGATCGCGATGCGCTCGTCACCACCCCGTTCCAGATCGCCATGAACCGGCTGCGCGAACTATCGCGCGGCAAGGACCGCCACGGCAGCTGTGGACTCGGCGTCTACGAGACGTTCAAGGACAACCTGGACCATGGCGACGCCATGATGTTCGTCCGCGACCTGGAGAATCCGACGGTGATGGAACGCAAGCTGCGTTTCATCCAGGAGCTCAAGCTGGCGCAAGCCATGAAACTCCCCGGCATCTCGGCCGAAGATCCATATGCCCGTAAATTGCTGGATATCCTGAGCGACCCGTGGGAAATCGGACATTGCGCCGACTGGTTCAACCGCTTCATCCGAGGCGTGACGCCGGTCGACGGCAACTACCTGACCGAGATCCTGGCGCGCGAAGGCACGACTGTGTTCGAAGGGGCGCAAGGAGTCCTGCTCGACGAGTGCGGCTTCTTCCCCTACTCCACGCCGACCAAGATCACGTTCGCGAACGCCGAACGGCTGCTCGCTGAATCCCACTTCCGCGGCGACACGACCAGGCTCGGAGTCATGCGCTCGTACTTCACGCGCCATGGCGCCGGACCGCTCGTGACCGAGGCCGACCTGGGAAATGGGTTCGATGAACCGCACAACCGCCCGGATGCCTGGCAACAGGATTTCCGGCTCGGCCATCTGGACCTCGTAGCCCTGCGCTACTCGCTGGAAGTTTTGGGTGGCGTGGACGAAATCGCGCTCACCCACCTCGACCGTATCGGCGGATCAAACCTGGAGTGCACGTCATACACGGCGCCAACTGCGCCTGACGCAAGTTTGTTTGACGCCGAAGGCCGGAAGATAACGGCCATCAAAAGCGAGACCGAACCGGACCTTGAGCGGCAAGAACGGGTGACTCGAACGGTCCAAACCGTCCGACCCGTGCTCAAGCCGCTTCCGGCAGACGCAGGCTCGTTCATCGAGCATCTTGAAAATGAACTCGGGACTCCGATCACAGTGTGTTCGACCGGGCCGAGTACCGGCGCCGCATTCGAACGGCCCAAGTCCCGGAAGGAAGCGGCTTGAAATGGCTTAGTTGACAAGTTTTGGGGCGATGTGGGAATCTTGACTCCCCGTCCTACTTGTGATTAGATTGCCCATCGGCCTGGATAGCGGACAGACCGAAGGTTCGGTTGGTATCCGCTCGACCTTTCCCATCAGCGAATAGAGGTGCCCGTCATGAGCGACGCGAACGAAGTGAATGCATCAGCCACGCCCGAAACCACAACCCCCGTCCCCGCGGTCGTACCGACTGCGACGTCCGCTTCTGCCCTGTGGCAGGAACGCATCGGCGCTTTCGCCAAGAGCATCGGCAAGCCGGCCGAAGATGTGACCAAGGCGTTCGTCGAGCTCGTGGGCGACGCCGACGACGATGGTCTCGAGACCCTGACCGACCCCGAGTGCTGCACCGACCAGATGATCACGGAAGCTCTCGGCTCCGGGGTTCCTCCGGCCAAGTTCAAGAAGGCCGTCAAGGATCTGCGCGGCACAGCCAAGCCGGTCGCGACGACGACAGCCAAACCGGCCGCATCCTCGAGCTTCGCCATGATGGCCCTGCCCGACGCGCCGACCGACGAGACTTTCCTTTCTGCATTGCAAGTCGGCGGCGTGGCCAAGATGGGCGCCACCGAAGTCAATGCGGCCCTGCGCGTGATGCTCGCCAAGCAGCTCGGGGTCTACGACCTGCCCGAACAGCTGGTCGAGCTCATGGAGAATCGTGCCGAGGAGCAGGACGAGCCTGTCAGCGAAGCCTTCTACGATCTGCAGAAGCAGATCGGCGAGCGGAAGTACGGCGAGATCCTCCAGGCCATGGGCGTCAGCGGACGCATCATGAGCGAAGCCCGCAAGAACAAGCTTCTCGCGCGCATGGACGGCCTCTGGGCCACGCTGCGCAGCTTCCAGGAGTGCGCTACGGGTTGGCAGAAGCAGTGGCAGGACCGGACGACCAACCCGACAGCCATGATAGCGAACCTGACGGCCATGCTCGGCGGCAACATGGTCCCCGGCATGCCCGGGATGATGGACCATCCTGAAGTCGCGCCGGTCCTCGACGCAGCCGCCGGCGTCATCGACGTCTTCAACAAGATGTTCGCGGGCACCGGCATCCCGGTCGCCCGGGCCATGGCCCAGGACAGCTTGCGCATCAAGCAGCTTCTCGAGAAGCCTGAGCTGCCCGCGGCAGTCGGCTGCACGTCGCGCGAGGAGATGCTGAAGAAGCTCGGTGCCGCGATTTCGGCCGACTACGTGCGCCTCGAGAAGGACCTCGTGACCTACGTGCTCGCCATCATGAAGCTCGCGGCGGGCGAAGTCCCGCCTGATCATCAGCCCTACTACATCGTGGCCCTGCAAAGCCGCGGCTTGAATATCCCGTGGGACAAGCTCCTCTCCTTCAAGCCCACGGCCAAGCCCAGCAAGAAGGGCGCCGGGAACGGCGAGACCGACGCCGACGGCCGTCCGTTCGCCCGCTACTGATCGTTCTTTCCCACCAACTCGGCGGAGAGTCACTCGACTTTCCGCCCTTCCCCCAAGGATTCGACCCAGTCGAGTATTTGGGACGAAGCCTCGGCACATTCCAACCCATGATTCCGTCAACAGGAGACGACCGACATGAGCGGAAGTTCTTACCACAGCTACAAGAAGAAGACCGAAGAAGAAGTCCGTTCGCTGACAGACAGCGATCCAGAAGTCGCCAGGAGGGCGCGCAGCGAACGCTCCTCGCGCATCGAGGGAGAACGGCGCAAGATCACGGAGGAACCGTACCGTACGCCAGCGAAACGCGACGAACGCGAAGTGTACGACAGCCAGCTCGTCAGGAACAACATCACCGAGCCTGACGCCAAGGCCGAACGCGTGCATGTCGTCCTGATCGACAATTCGGGCAGCAACCGGGCGATCGCCGAACATCTCAAGGAAGCATCCGGCTATCTGCTGGCTACCCTCGGCGCCATCGATCCAGCCTCGCGCATCAGCTTCATCTACTTCAGCGACCACTGTGACGGCCCGCGCATCTGGCAGCCGGTCGACTACGTGGCTCCTGACGAGACAGGAGACAAGATCCTGCACTCCTCCATCCGGCATGTCGAAACGGCTGAAGGCGGCGATGCCCCCGAGGCCATCGAATGCGCCCTATGGGACGCCTGCGATCTGCCGTTCGGACACGTGCAAGACCGGCGGCTTTACCTCGTCACTGACGTGGTCGCGCACGGCATGGGCCTGCGCGGCGACGACGGCTGCCCGCGGCAACGGGACTGGAGGGATTCGCTCAAGCGCGTGCAAAAAACCTACCGCTCGCTCGAAGTCGTCGGCTGCGGCTCGGAACGCGATTGCGCCGAACTCCAGAAGAAGTTCATCCTGGACAAGGCGCGTCTGCCCTACGACCTCATCGACCTCTCGAGCATCGGGAGCCACACGCATCGCTGCGGCATCACGGGCAACGCCATCCTGTTCCTCATCGCCCGCCATCAGGGCAACCAGACCGTTGAGGCGTTCCTCATGACGCTCTACGAGAAGTGGCTGTCCGAGCCCATCTTCGGCGCCAACACGGACCTGAACGCCAAGGAGGCCATCCGGCGTTTCGGCAAATACATCGAGGCCGCTCCTGAGGACGTGGAGCGGATGATCGACAAAGTCTTCAGCTGACGAATCCGGATCAAGGTCCATCGGGCCGCACTGCACTCGCGGTGCGGCCCTTTCTTTTTTCAGGACAACAGATCAGACGCTTTGGGCGCATCTCGACTACGAGCTGCCTCCAAGTTCGCCTGAACTTTCACAAGGAAAACAAAAAATGTCCGAGACCAATTCGACCGTGCTTAAAAAAGTCCTGTATACCGCGGTCGGACTCGAGGGTCCGGCCATGTGGCAAGCCATCGACCAAGCCGCCGACGCAATCGACAAAGACCCGGTGCTCAAGGCCCTGACCTTGGAGGCTTCTGCCTTCGCCCATCTCGCCTGTTTCAGCGGCGACGGAAGACAACTCGTCCAGGCGGTCAAGCTCTTCCACAAGGTCGGAAGATACGACTTGCTCCAAGACCTTCTGGCCACAGCCAAAGCGTTCGGAGAAACCCGGGCCGTGCTCGAAATCCGCCGAATCGGCTGGATGACAGGGAATGCCGACCTGGAAGTCCCCGACTTCGCCAAATGGTTCCGCTCAGTCGGCATCCGCTGGTTCGACGTCTATGAGGACGAAGATGAAGGCACGACCTACATCACCCAGGAAGACGCTGAATTCCTGCGCATCCTGGTGGCCCAGGAATTCCCGGACCAAGAGGAATTCTGGCAATCTGCGGTACAGGCGGCCGAAGCCGATGCTTCCTATCCCCGCTTCCGCCTGGTCTTGCTCAAACACCTGGCCGAGGGCCGCGATCCCGCATTGCCCACGCCTCCGAAAAAGCGTACAGACGCAGATCGACTGTTCCGCAAGTTCGCCGAGGAGAACGGCATCCTCATCCTGCGCCAGCTAGCCAGCGGCCTGGACGGATTGCGCCGCTGCAGCAATGTCTACCTCGGTTTGGACGTGGACGGAATCATCAAAGTCTACAAGGAAGTGCTGACGCACGAGGAAGAACGGGTCGGCGCCATGCTTGATCTCGAGACCGATATCTTCCCGTCACTGGAAGGTATCGACAACGTGCCGCTAAGATATGGCGAGATCGAACTCCCGAATGGCATCAGATTCCTCGTCAGGTCCTGCGTCTACGGCCAATCGTTGAAGGATTACGCTTATCCTGGACAGCTGCTCGACAAGGAGAGCGTCTGCGCGGTCATCGGCGGCATCGCCGAAATCCTGGTCAGCTTGCACTGCCGGATTGGTTCCGAGGATATCTTCTATCTGGACCTAAGGCCAAACAACGTTCTCGTCGGCGAAAACGGTCCATGCCTCTTCGACTTCAACACCAGCCGGCGCGAAGGTGATCCGCGGATCAGCAACGAGGTCACAGCTTATATCCTGGACCCCAAGTTTGCGCCGCCCGAAGTGACCCTGCGCTGCAAAGCTTGCGCGGCAAGCGACATCTTCCAGCTCGGGCTCCTGTTCCATCAGCTGCTCTACGGAAAAATGCCGTTCGTGACGTCCGATGGTCTTTTGCACGGCGACAAGCACCGCGAGCAAGCGACGCTGAAGTTCGCTTTAGCCAATGCGCTCCTGCCGTACGACCATCATCCCGAGAAGGATTTCGACGACGGACGGCTGTCGATCATCAGGCGGATGCTGGACAAGGACCCGAAAGAGCGTCCGGACGCCAATGAGGTAATCGACGCGCTGTTCGAAGACGGTGTACCGCCCAAGGCATTCAGGCTCGAACGGCGTGCGGCAAAAAACCGGAAGGAAGGCAACACGGTCATCTTCCCGGCGCGCATGGGCATCCCGCATCGCGGACACATCGACTACATCAGCCGCCTGCTGGACCTGGGATTCCACGTCAAAATCTCGTTCCAGCGTTCGTACACCATCACGGATCGGGATCCTATCCCGAAGTGGATCGTCATGAAGATGGTGGCACGGTCGCTCCTGGACCGCGGTTTCGACCCCAGCTCATTCAGCTTCATGCTGACCCCATTCTTCGAAGACGACATGCAGCACAGGTTGCATTTCTCGATGATGCCGGGTCGCGAGGACATCGTGGCCGCCGCATCTTCGAACCCGGACGTCCCGAACCTGTTCCCCGGATTGCCGATACTGGACCAAAAAGCGGTCTTCGGGGTCCAGGGACAGGAATTCACGGACCGTTCATGGGGAGAAATCCTCAGAGCTTCCGTGAAAGCCGGCGACCTCCAGACATTCCGGTCCTACGCGGCTTCAGGCGTCGAGGAAATCATGCCGTTCGATGAACTGAAAAGACGCTACGCCGAAACCCCGGTGGAGTTCATCACCGGTAAAGTCATGGTTTCGGTGACCAGCACGAACTGCACGACCAGGACGGCCCGCGTCAGGAGATACGACTTGCCCGAAGAAGTCGCCGCGGAAATGTTCGGCGCCACGATCGTGAAGCCGTTCGAAAGGGATACCTTCATCCGGACAGCTGACGGCTGCTACCTCCAGCTCTGCTACGACTGCACGACGGTGACCGACAGAGACGAGATAATCCGTTTCTGCGTGCTCCCCGTCTGACCAAACTCCGCCCCGGCGACTGACAATCACCGGGGCTTTTCAAATCCAAGTACCGCCGTCATCCTTCGTCTTCGACGTAAACCGGTTCAACAGGCTTGTCCACGAACAGGATATCGAACAGATTGCGGCGTTTTTTCTTTTCTCCGCGAAGTTCAGCCAGGAAGTCCACGATAGCCGGGTCGAGCATCACCTGCCGTAGTGTCACGGGTTTGGTCAGGATCAGCCCTTCGAGCGAGCGGCAGCGGCTCAAGGCGACGTAGACCTGGCCAGCGGCAAATGCCCCGCGGCCCAAATCTATGACGACTTTGTCGAATGTCTTGCCCTGGCTCTTGTGGATGGTGATAGCCCAGGCGAGGCGTAAGGGATATTGGGTGAAACTGCCGATTTTTTCCTGTTCGAGGCTGTCGCTGAAGAAATCATAGTGGCTGCGGTAAAGGTTCCAGGTGTGCTTTTCGATGCGGGCCGTGCCGCCTTCGTCGAGTTCGACCAGGACGCCATCATCCTCGAAACCCTTGACCCAGCCCAAGCTTCCGTTGACATATGCTTCGGCCGAATCGTTGACCGTGCACATCACGCGAGCGCCTTTCTTGAGCCGAAGGTCGCGCCCCGCCGGGGCATCCCGTTCGTGGAAATCGCCAGACAGCTGGCCTTCGAACAGATGCGCTTTGCCGGACAATTCAGCGAGACGGCACTCATTCAGGTCGTCAGCCGCCTGGTTGGTGGGCGTCAGGACGATGGTATCGTCGACGTTCCTCCCTTTCCGCAGGCGTTTGTTCAAACCGGCGAGGCCCTCGTCATTTATGGTCAGGTCGCGGATGCCATTCAGGAAACCGAGGAATTTCTTGTCCTTTTGGCGATAGACCTTCTGGAGTTCGAAGAACTCGAACTGGCCGTAGTCCAAAAGCTCCTGGACGACCCTGGATGAGAAAAAATACGGCGTGGCGTAAAGCTTGAAAAAACCTTCCTTATCGAATTTGGTCACGACCGGCGGCAGCTGGTATAAGTCGCCGATAGCCACGATGCGCACGCCGCCGAACGGCTTTTGGTTCTGGCGTGCCGCCCGGAGAAAAGCGTCCACGCAGTCGAGAAGGTCTGCCCGGACCATGGAGATCTCGTCGATGATGATGGAGTCGATGACCCGATACAGCTTGTCCTCGGACATGCGGCCTTCGCGCTTAGCGTCCTTGACCGTGACGGTGGGCGAGAAACGAAAGAATCGATGGATGGTTTCGCCACCGACGTTGAGCGCGGCGACGCCGGTGGGCGCCAAAACCGGAACACGTCGTTTGGATGCGAGGATGTATTGGCGCAAAAGCGTACTCTTTCCGGTACCAGCCCTTCCGGTAATGAACAAAAAAGGGATGTCTTCATCCATCATGGCAATCGCCTTTTCGAATTCCTGGGTACGTTCGAGTTTCATGCGAATAACGCCTCTTTTTCCAGACGGGTCCATTTCTTGATTTCCGCCTCAAGCTTCCGCGCAGCTGACTCTGTCTTGACCATCTTGCTCCAGACGAGCCGGACAGGCAAACGTGAACGGGTATATTTGGCGCCTTTGCCCGAATTATGTTTTTCGAGGCGGTCCACGATTGAATTCGTCATGCCGGTGTAGAGAGATCCGTCACGGCACTTTACCATATACACAGTCCACTTTGGCATATGTCACTTATCACGCGACTTTTCGGCTTTAATCCGCATATCAATATCCCAAATATATTTTGATGTCCGATAGACTACGACGCAGAGCCCGAGGAAAGAGAATGCGAGGACATAAGGCAGTGTTCCGACCATGTGCGTGCGGCCCAAAAAGATGATGAGCGTATTTATGATTATGAACAACAACCTTATCTCCGTCGGCCCTATGCCGAGGTACGTGATCCTGAACTCATTGGTTGCGGCGAACGACAAGTAAGAATTCACCATGAAGGCGCCGAAAACCGCCAAGACGAAAAAGTGGATCCATTTTGAACCGTCCGGCAACATCAACATGTAACCGATCAGGATGGCGCATAGGAACACGTAATCCAGGAAATGGTCCATGTAGAAGCCCCATTTGATGAAGCCTTCATCGCGCATCCGGCCGACCGCGCCATCCAACCCATCGGTCACCCATTGCATGAAAATCATGGCTGACATGCCCCAGAGCCATTGGATTTCAAAGTGCGCCAGGTAACCGAAGAGGATGATCAACAGACTGATCGGGATGGTGCAGAGCGTCAGATGGTACGTCCGAATGGCAAGCGGAACTCTCGGTACAGCCCAAGCGGCCAACCTGATTTCCAAGGGAGTCAATAGAGATCCGCCTACCTTCTTATCGCCTGCAAATGAATCTTTCTTTGGGTGCATAAAATCAAATCGATGAAGTTCGTCTGCGTTTTTCCGCGGCGTGGGCGCGGTTTTCGTCCAAACCCACAAGGTGCCCGACCTCGTGCCACACGACTTCGCGGATTATTTCGGGCGCTGGCCTGTCCACGAAACGGGCTTCGGCCAGGATGGGCTGCATGAACAGCGTGATCTTATCCGGCATGATCCAGATTTCGTTGAAAGAACGCGCTGAACGGGGCACGCCCTGGTACAAGCCCATGAGCGTATCGCCGCGGTTCAATTTAACTGAGTTTTTGGCGATGCGCCCGCAGCGTTCCTCGACACAAATAGCCACGTTTTCCAGGCAATCAGGAAAAGCTTCCTCTATCTCCGAGAGCGCCTGGGTGACGTGTTTTTCGAACTCATCCCTGTCCATGCAGGTAACGGGTATCAGCGCCTGCGGCCGAAGTGGCGCGGCGGACGGCCGCTGCTGCTGCCGGGACGGCGCTGGGGTGCGCCGAACCTGGACTGCGGCTGGTTTGAGCGGAACGGTTGTTCGGCCGGCATGGGACGGGCTGCGGGCAATTCCGGCAATTTAGTGATGGGGAGATAGGACCGCGTAAGACGCTCGATTTCCTGGACTTCCTTGCGCTGGTCCGGTGTGGCGATGGAGATGGCGTGGCCTGTCTGGCCGGCGCGTCCGGTGCGGCCGATGCGGTGCACGTAGTCCTCAGCTTGCGACGGCAAATCGTAGTTGATCACAAGTTCGATATCTTTGACGTCCAAACCGCGGGCGGCGATGTCCGTCGCCACCAAGACCCGATACTTGCCGCTCTTGAAACCGTCCAATGCTTCGCGCCGCTGGTTTAATGACCGGTTGGAATGGATTTCGGCCGACGAATGGCCCATGTTGCGGATGGAGCGGGCAATTTTCGTGGCTCCATGCTTTGTCCGACTGAACACCAGGACAGATCCGCGGTGCTCGGTCAGGATCTTATCCAAAAGCCGCGATTTGTCCTCTTTTTTTACCACAAAAAGTTCCTGGGTGACTTTCTCGGCCGTGGTCCCGGGACGCGCAATCTCGATCTGGACCGGAAGTTTCATGTAGGTGCTGGCGATCTTCAGGATCTCGGAAGGCATGGTGGCCGAGAACAGCATGGTCTGCCTTTCCTTGGGCACGGTCTGCAGGATGCGTTTGATCTGCGGAGCGAAGCCCATGTCCAACATGCGGTCAGCTTCGTCCAGGACCAGGATTTTGACGTCAGAAAGGTTGACGGTCCTCTGCTCCAAATGGTCGATCAGGCGGCCAGGCGTGACGATAAGCACATGCGGATTGCGACGCAATGCCTGGATCTGGAGGTTCATGGAAGCGCCGCCGATGAGCACGGCAGTGCGCAAACCGATCGCACGGCCGACCTGTTGGAAGACTTCGTCAGCCTGGAGAGCCAGTTCGCGGGTCGGAAGGATGACCAAGCCCTTACCCTTTGCCTGGGCCAAGCGTTGGATGAGCGGAATGCCGAATGCCAGCGTCTTTCCCGTGCCGGTCTGGGCTACGCCGATGATATCCTTGCCTTCGATGGCGATGGGGATGGACTTCTGTTGGATAGGAGTCGGGGTCTTGAATTTGAGTTTCCAGAGTATCTCAAGCATCTTCGGGGCGATGCCGAGTCCGTAGAAACCCGGGGGTAATTGGGTCGTTTGAGCCATATGGCGCCAGTGTATAGGTAAATGGCGATTTAGTCACTAATTGAGGCCGCTTAACCGAAGAATCCATAAAAGAGACCGGTTCGGTCTCTTTTTTTAGCGAATCAGCTTATTTGACCGGTTGAGGTTGGGGCTGACCACCTGGTTGGATATCCGTTGGCATGGCCGGACGTACCTGGACGGTCTGGGCCGTGACACTGCCGTCAGGGTTGGCCGTTCCGCTGACCATCACATCGGCGCCCTCGGTGAACTCATCCAACGTCGTATCAGCCATCTTCAAAGCCTTGGTCGATGAAGTGACCAGGACTATCTTTGAGCTGCCATCGCGCATCTTTATCGTCAGTGACGTCGCGTCTTTCTTGAGCAGGGTGCCGTTGATGAAACCGCCCATGCGGGCCGTGCGGTTTCCTACCTGTCCCGTGCCTCGTTGGCCAAAACCGCCAGCTCCCCCGCCCATGGCAGCCGGGTTGAAACCGTTGGCCGGTGTCTTGGATTTAATCAGGTTCGAAGTCAGGAAGCCGAGACCGAAACAGACCAGGGCGATGATGACCACCCCGGCAGCCGCTTTGTTCTTATCGATGGATAAATTGGACATAGATGAAGATATGGATGGCTAATGGTTAATTTCTTTATTCGAAACGCAGGGCGACTATCGGGTTCATCTTAGAAGCGCGGCGTGCGGGATAATAGCCGAAGATGATGCCGATCAACGCGGACACGCCGAAAGCCAGCAACACGGTCGTCAACGTGACCTGGGTCGCCAATGACGCGAATGTCTTGACCGCATAGGAAATTGCCCATCCGAGGACGGTGCCGATGCCGCCGCCGATGAAGGTCAACATCACGGATTCAAGCAGGAACTGGTTACTGATGTCATTCTCTTCGGCGCCGATGGCCTTGCGCAGCCCGATCTCGCGCGTCCTCTCCGTCACGTTGGTCAGCATCATGTTCATGATGCCTACACCGCCGACGAGGAGTGATATGCCGGCGATGGATGCCAGCAGGAGGGTCAGGGTCGTGGTGACGCTGGAGGCCGTGGCCACGATATCGGCCTGGTTCATGACCGTGAAATCAGCAAGAGTCGAATCCTTTATTTTGTGGCGCGTCATCATCAAATCCGTGATCTGGCCTTGGATGGTGGACATCATATCCTGGGTCGCCGCCTGGACCGTGATCGTCGAGACATACTGGTCGCCGGAAAGGTAGCGCTGGGCTGTGGCGATCGGGACATAGATGGTGTCGTCCGGGTTCTGGAAACCGCTGCCGCCTTTGGCCTGGGTCACGCCGATAATCTTGAACTGGATTTTGTTGATCTTTATGGTCTGCCCGACGACGCTGGCGCCGGAACCGAACAGGTCATCGCGCGTGGTCGGACCAAGAACCGCGACTTTATCCCCGCTTTTGACGTTCGCGTCAGTGATGAAGGAACCCTGGTCCATGGCGATGTTATGCACGTCAGGATAAACCGCGATAGCGCCGATGATCGAAGTGTTGGTGTTCGTACCCTTAGCCGTCACCTGATATCTTCGCGAAAGCTCAGGCGAAACAGCCTTGGCCAATGTTATCGTCGACTTGATGGCATCCGCATCATCCTGGGTCAAAGTCTGGGCTGAGCCCTGACCTCCCCTGACTGCCATGCCCACACCCCTCTGTTGGCCAGGAGTGACATAGAGGAGATTGGAGCCGGCCGATGTGATGCTAGACTGGATACTCGCTTGCGCGCCCTGGCCGATGGCTGTCATGGCGATGACCGAGGCGATACCGATGACGATGCCTAAAATGGTCAAAGCCGAACGCGCCTTGTTGGTTGACAAGGCGATGACGGTTTCCTCGAATAGATCGACAAAGCGCATATTTTTATCTTATTTTTTCGTCTTTTACGACCAAACCGTCTTTCAGGAAAATTATCCGTTTGGCGTGTTCGGCGACGTCGCGTTCGTGGGTGATGATCACGACCGTATGCCCAATTTCGTTGAGTTTTTTGAATGTATCCAGCACGACTTCGCCGGTCTTGGTGTCCAGGTTGCCGGTCGGCTCATCAGCCAGGATGAGCGACGGGTCGGTGACCAGGGCGCGGGCGATGGCCACGCGTTGCATCTGGCCTCCGGACAGCTGGTTGGACAAGTGGTTAAAATATTCTTCATCCAGCCCGGCGCTCATCAACGCCTCTTTGGCGCGCGCTTCGCGGTCTTTTTTAGACACGCGCTGGTAGATGAGCGGCAGGGTGACATTCCGCAAAACGGTCGAGCGCGGAAGGAGGTTGAACGCCTGAAAAACGAATCCGATCTTGTCTTTGCGGATACGGGCCAATTCTTTGCTCGAGTAAGTCGAAACATCATGCCCATCAAGCATGTATTTGCCGCTGGACGGAGTGTCCAAGGCGCCGATGATATGCATGAGCGTGGACTTGCCCGAACCTGACGGACCCATGATGGCCACGAACTCCCCATCCTTGATGGTGAAATTGATGCCTTTGAGGACCAGGATGTCTTGCGCGGCCGACGGATAACTCTTGGTGATGTCGATGAGCTGGATCATAATTTTATCGTCCGGGACCGCCCATGTTCAGCAAGCTGGTGCCGGACCTTGCGCTTGTCGAGGCGGTCTTTGCCGCTGTCGTGGTCTTGATGGTCTGTGAAATGACCCTCTGGCCTTCGGTCAGGCCCTCGGTGATTTCCGTTTCCGAATCGTTCGCCAACCCGATCTGGACGGTTATCCGCTTAGGCGTGTCATTCGTCTGGTAATAGCCATTGGCGTCGAGCACGGTCGAAGTCGCGATATCCAAAGTCTCGACATAATGCTCTTCGCCCTGGGTCTTGACCGCGCTATTGGGGACGGTCAGGACATCGGCATCGACTTGGGTCACGATAGCGGTCGAGACGCTCATGCCGGATTTGATGCGTTCATCCTGGGTGTCGAAGGCGATCGTGATGGTGTAATTGACCACGCCCTGGGTCACGGTGCCGAGCGGACTGACTTCGGCGACCTCGCCGGTCAAAGTCAGGCTGTCCACGGCGTCGAAAGTCAAAGTCGCCTTTTGGCCTTCCTTGATTTTCGCGGCATCGACTTCGTTCAGCGAGATGGTCGCGACCTGCTGGGTGGTGAGGAGGGTCACGACCGCCGAACCGGCGGAGGCATCCCCTGATTCCTGGGCCTGGACCGTACCGACGACACCGTCGAACGGAGCGAAGACCGTGTAGTCGTTAAGGGCATCGGACGCGTCTTTAAGCTTGTTCTGCGCCGAAACCAGGGCCGATTGGCGCTGGGCTACGGAGTTTTCGGAAATCTGGATATCGATCGGGTCTGCTCCGGCCTTGAGCTTGTCGAGCTGGGCCTGAGCCTGCTTAACGCCCTCCAACGACGTCGCGAGCTCATCCGCGGTCGGACCCTGTTTAAGTTTTTCGAGTGAATTGACGACCTTGGAATAGTTGATCTTGGCGCTCTCGTAATTATCCTGCGCTTGGCGCACAGCCTGGATCTGGTTGAGGATCGCGGTGTTCTTGGAATTGACGTTGGTCAAATCCGAATCGATACTCGACTTGTAACCGTTGATTTCGCTCTGCGACAAATCGGAATTGGTGAGCGTTGCCTCAAGGCCGTCGGATACGCTGTTGAGCAAGTCATTCGCGTCAGCCAACGCAGACGAAACCGCATCAGAAGCTTTATTGATGTTATCCACGGCTTCGTTAGATGATTTGAGGGAATCGACCAGCGACCCGGAAGCAGTAATCGAGATTTTTGATTTATTGAAACTTTGGATCGATTGGTTCTTCGCATCACTGTTCATGATGGAGTACATGCGCTTCAGGCTGTCCTTGACCATGGCTTTATCTAAACCGAGGACGCTATCGGCGTCGGTCAGGGATTTTTCCAGTGTCTGCTGGGCAGACTGCAAGACCGTGACGTACTGGTCATAAGCATCGCGGACCACCTGCGGCATGGTGCCGTCCGAAGACAGCTTGATGTTTTTTTGCGCTGAATCCACGTCGGCTTGCGCTTGTTTGAGCTCGTAATCAGTCGGTCCGGCCTTCAAGGTATCGTAATCGCGCTGGGCTTTGGCCAAAGCGTTCTGCGCCTGGAGCAGCGATGCGGCATCCGACGGCTGGCGACTCTTCTTGAGCGACAGCTGCGCCGACTGCAGCGATATCTTGGCGTCTTCGACAGCCCGTTCCGCATCCCTCAGGGCTTTCACCGCCGTAGTCCTGTCGATCTCCACGAGAGGCGTGCCGGCTTTGACCGTGTCGCCGACCTTGACCAAAACTTTGGTTATCTGGCCGCTGGCCTTGGGTTTGACGTCCAGCTGGCGGTAGCCGGCGACCTGCCCAGAACCGCTGATCGAAGCGACAATCGTACCTTTTTGGACGGTCGCGAATGAATATTTCGGCGTGACAGCGCCGTTTTTGCTGGAGCTGTACCAATAATATCCGCCGACAGCCGCCAGGATGACGACAGACCAGACCACCCATTTGTTGGCCAAGATTTTCCAGATGGAATTCATAATTACGGCATGAGCTTATGGTCAAAGACGCGGATGAAGCCGGCTTGGATCTCGCCGGATTCATCTGGGCCGCCCATGATGACCACGCGGTCTTCCGGAGCGATGTCCGAGATCATTACGTCCAGGTTCCCCTTCCGGATTTTCGTGGATGACGAGACCAAAATCATCTGTTCGATGCCATTGATGCCTTTGACGACCAAGCCATTGCCGGAAACGGAAATCACGGATCCGTTGGCTCCGTGGGCATCAGGCACCCCGCGCTGTGGCCACTCCGCCATCGGCCCAGGTCCCCATCCCTGACCCTGACCGGGAGCGTGCAGAGGCATGCCGATCATGGCGCCGTAACGCTCACCCCACTGGCAAGCGAAACGCGCCTTGCGGAATCCGATGCTCGATCCGAGCTGGAACACGCTGAGGAGTATGACCAAGCAGAGTATCCCGATCAGGATTCCCCAGACTATCTTGGACTTTTTTGCGGTGATTTCCATATGTGTTCAGTTAGACCGAAAGATGACGTACGATGCCATGAGGGTGGGATTTGCCCCATGTCTCCAAGGCTTTCCAGACGAAACCGATGATGAAGAAGGACAGGATCAGCCAGATGATGAGGTTGGCCACAGGCAGTGATTCCAGGAGGCTTGACGCCGCATCATTCCAATTTGCCATGACCATGTCCCTGTCCGACCAAAAGATCCGCAGATATTCCATGAAGGACGACTGGGCGAGTTCCTGGGCCAAGAGGTTCCAGAAGCCGAAGATGACGGCGACGATGCCCAACAATCCGGCGGCGAAGCCCCAAACCCTGCGCCGCAAAGCTCGGAGCTGGATTTCGGAGTCGATTGAGGTGCGGATACGTTCAAATAGCCCTGACGGAGGCGTCCTGGCTGGGATTTTTCGCAAAGCACTTTCCAGGCTGTCCGCCATATTTACGCTTGTCTTACGCTGAAGTCCGTCAAATTGGTTCATATTGAGTGTAATAAGCTAAAATTTACCTTCATTCCCAGGTTTTGACGCCAGTAATCGCGCCAACTCCTGGATTGCGCGTCGATACCGGGTCTTGACCGTATCCATAGGTTCACCCAGAACCTCCCCGATTTCCCGGAACGACAGGTCTTCCAAAACATGCATCACGACCACAGCCCTGGACGGGGGTTTCAAGTTCCCTAAAAGTTCCGATGCATATTTATCGGACTCGAACATCTGCAGCACCTCATCAGGCAAAGGCCGTCTGTCCGCCGGATCAAAAGCCGGCCCATCCTCCCCCATCCCCTCCTCCAGTAACGAAAAAGATATCGTCCTGTTGGATTTCAAACGGTCGAGCAAAGTATTCTTGGCGATGGTGAAGATCCAGGTCTTGAAATTCTTGTCACGCTTGAAGCCCTTCAGGCTGCGCCAGGCTTTGATGAAAGCTTCCTGGACGATGTCCTCGACATCGACTTCCGGCGGGGCTGTCCGGGCGATGAAATTGTAGACACCCGGGATATGGCGTTCGTACAAAAACCGGAGCGCCTCATCGTCGCCCTTAAGAAATGCTTCGACTAAAATCGCGTCAGTGTCAGTCCGTTGCATGCGTCGAGAATCAATGCTGACATAAAAAACCCAAAAAAACAACCATCGGGCAAGAGAAAAACCGCCCTCGCTGATTCAGCGTAAGACGGTCTTGAGTGGATTGCGGTCGCGATTAGACCTTGTTTTCCGGTTCTTGCCGACCATGTTTCCGTATGGCCATGGTGATAAAAATGAAGACGCTGAGGACGACGGGCATGAAGAACGGAAGATGGCGATTGAGATCGACACTGCCCGTGCTGACTTGCCAGATGTCGACGGCGAGGTAAGCGACGACCAGCGCTCCTAAAAGTGCGTAGATGATGGCGAAGCCGACTTCATCTCTTTTCATTGAATCTCCCATGTATTCTTCCTTGGGCAAAGGACGAGTTGATGGATACGAATGTTGTGCATCATGACACAAAACGGCGGTCCTGTCAACCCAAAAAGGCCGAGTTCATCAGACCCGGCCATAAAGACCATATACTCAGGCAACCAGTCTCTAGTCTTTTTTCTGATGGCCGCGCCGCGGTAAACGAAGGAAGAAATCGGAACCTTTCCCCTCTTCGGACTTGAAGGTTATCCCCCCGCCCATCTCCTTGGCGAGCATCTGGGCGATAGCCAGTCCGAGACCGGTCCCGTTCGTTTTCTGCGATTTCGCATTCGTGGCCCGATAAAACCTCTCGAAGATCTTCTGCTGTTCGTCCTTGGGGATACCGATGCCTGAATCTTTGACGATGAAAACGACGTCTTCGGGCTCCTCGACCACTTCGACGAGGACTTCCTTGCCGGCCGGCGAATATTCGATGGCGTTGCTGACCAGGCATTCCAGGATCGTCTGGAGCTGCTTGGGATCCGCGGTAAGTTTGGGTTCGCGCAACCTGCCGCAGTCGACTGTGATCTTGACCTGCCTCTGGTCCGCCGACGTCTTGAGCATGCCCATCAAACCGTCGATGACATCGCAGACAGCGACGGGTTTGAGCTCAAACGCGGTCTTTCCGCTTTCGAGGTGGATTATATTCAGCATGTCGTTGACCAAGTTGATCATCTTCTCATTGGTCTGGTAGATGTTATTCAGGCTTTCCTTCTGCTTGGGCGTCAACTGGCCGGAGCGCTCCTCCAGCATGGATTCGACCAGCCATTTGGTCCCGGTCAAAGGCGTGCGCAACTGGTGGCTGGCCAGGGAAGAAAAATCTTCCTTCAGGTGTTCGACTTTTTTGCGGTCCGTGATGTCGCGGACGATACCCCAGGAACCGATAGGGTGGCCTTTTTCGTCCTTGATCATCCAAAGCCTGCATGCAACCGGAAAGACAGTTCCGTCTTTTCGGATATATTCCTTTTCGTATTCGCCTGAGAAACCGTTCTTGATCAGCTGGTTCGAAAGGATCTCGAGTTCCATGGCCTGCCATTTTTCCGGGGTTATCTGGTGATATGTCAGGCGCTTGAGTTCCTTATCCGTGTAACCAAGCATGTCCTGATATGCTTTATTCGATTCGATGAAACGTCCGTGGACGTCCGTCATCTCTATACCGTCGCGAATCGAGTCGTACAGGCCGCGGTACTTGGCCTCGGATGCCTCCAGGGCCCTTTCAGACTGTTTGGTTTTGCTGATGTCGCGGGTAATCCCCCAAATGCTCTCGGGCCGCCCCAAATGGTCACGGACCAACCAAACCATGGATTCGCCGGGGAAAGTACTGCTGTCCTTCCTGACGAAAGTCTCCTCATATACGTCGGCATATCCCCGCTTCAGGATCTGATCCTTAAGACGACTGTCCTGGAGAGCCCGGTTCTTCTCAAGGGTGAACTGGTAATAGCTCATCTTCTTAAGCTCTTCACCAGTATAGCCCAGCATTTTCTGGAACGTGCGGTTGCATTCCAGGAAATTCCCCTGGAGGTCAAACCTGACGATGCCGTCGCGGATCGAGTCGTACAGTCCGCGGTACTTGGTCTCGTTCTTTTGGAGCGCATCTACGGCCAGTTTTTCCCTCGTCACATCTTCGATCATGGACTGGAAAAAGTCTGCATTCCTATCGATACCGTGGATGAAGTTGACATGGGTGTTCGCCCAGATGGTTCCGCCGTCCTTCCTGATGTACCGCTTTTGGGTCTGGTAGGACGCTTTTTTTCCCTGAAGCATCAAACCGATGTTCTTCACATCCTGCATCATGTTGTCAGGATGGGTGATGTCCTTGAACGTCATGCCCAGCATCTCTTTTTCGGTGTAGCCGAGCATTTTGCAGAATTTCCGGTTGACCTTAGTGAAATTCAGTTTCCTGTCGGCGATGACCATGCCCACGGTACCTTCATCAAAAATGCTCCGATACCTTTCCTCGCTCGACTTCAATGCCAGCTCCGCGCGTCTCCTGTCGGTGATATCGCGGATGTTGCACTGGATGACTTTGGTGTGGTCTACCCTGTAGACGTTGCTGACGAACTCGACGTTGATCAAACGGCCATCTTTCGTCTGCAGCGGTAAGTTCTCGAATCGGATATAGTTCTTCTTCTGTAGTTGCCTGAATGCGACTTTCGATTCTTTGATGTTCTTTACGGCGCCAATTTCCCAGACCTTCTTATCCACGACCTCGTTGCGCGTAAACCCTATGAGCTGCGTCAGGAAAGGATTCGCATCTACGATCTTTCCCGTATAGGCATCGAGGATGAGGACACCGTCCTGGGCAGCCTCGAAGAGCCGCCGGTACCGGAGCTCGGAGATGTTGACTTTCTCCTCGATCCGCTTGCGCTCAGTCACGTCTTCGATAGCCAGTAGGATAAGCTTGCCCTTTACTTGGCTGGATTTTTGTACCGTACTCGAAATCATCTCCTTGGGCACGATCAGCTGGCGGGCGTTTGCGCTGAAGACGAACGAATCGGCGCCACCGCGTCTGACGGAAAACTCAAAATCTTCGATCCAGCTTTTTTTCGGCAATACACTGCGCAAGAGATGCAGCAGCTTCGAGCTCTTGAAATGGCCGCCATCCAAGGCCACCAAACTCTTTCCCAATGCACCCCCTTTCGTCAGCTTGAAACGCCTGAGGAAGGAAGGGTTGACGGAAACCACCTTGAGGTTGGCGTCGAGGACGAGAAAAGGTTCCCTCAGGGTATCTATGATGCTGTTGGCATATGCCAAGGCAGCATCTGCCGCAACCGTAGTATGCGGCTGTGTGATATTTTTTTTCATATCATCTTTGGGTCCGATTTTTTTCATGAAGGCACAGGCAAGGAAGCCTCAAGATTTCTTCTCGGGCAGACCGAAGGGCAGGATTATCGCAAAACTGGTGCCGGCATTCTCCTTGGATTTGAAGTTGACCGAACCACCCGCCGCCTCCACCAGCGACTTCACGATATATAAGCCGAGGCCCGTCCCGTTAGGCTTCACTCTGCGGGCATTTGAGCCGCGGAAAAACTTCGCGAACAATTTCGGTTGTTCTTCGGCGGGTATGCCATAGCCCGAATCCCAGACTTCTATCTTAAGACGTTTGCCGTCAGCCAAGGTCTTGTAGCCGAACTCGCCGCCTTCCCTGGAATAGTCGACTGCATTGGAGAGAAGCGTCTGAAGGACCACGTCCAGCATCTGCGGATCTATCTTGATGGGGCCATCGGTATTTGATTCGGAAAACCTCAATTTCAGGCGCTTCTGGTTGATAGTCGGGGCGAGGGCAGCCAAAACGCGACGGACTGCAGCGCCGACATCCACGACTTTCGGCACCGGAATGTATTTTCCCTGGTCTATCTTAGCCACAATCAACAACGCTTCGACCAAATCGATCAAGCGCTGGTTGTTGGCCTTGATTTCACGGAGATTGGCCTGTTGCTTTTCGTTCAGTTTGCCCAGCCGGTCAGATTCTAGGATTTCGGAATACCATTTGATGACGGAAAGCGGCGTGCGCAGCTGGTGCGAGGCCAGAGAAATGAATTCATCCTTAATACGGTTGATGCGTTTTTCCTGGGTGATATCCCGATACATCACCAAAAAATGCTTTGCTCCTTTGGACAGGCTGATCGGCTTGACGCTGATGGCCACCGGCAGGGGCTCCAAGCCCGGCGCCATGACCTCAAACTTATCGGTCTCATACGGCAAACCGGTCCGTTCGGAGAACTGTATCGGCCGATCCTTAAGCGTGACGGTCTTCCCGTTCTCATCCCGCAGTCCCCATAGCTTATGGTAAACCTTTCCCGAAACCTTCCGGAAATCCAATCCAAGCATGCGATCCGCTGCAGGATTCATGTAAATTATGTGTCCGGAGGCATCCACCGCCATGACAGCTTGCGTCAAACCCGAAAGAAGCGTCTCATAACGCTGGACCAGGTCCGGATATTCGCCATCAGATTTTTCCGAGATGCTGCCTTTCTTGTCTGCAAATACCCCATCCTTTTTCCGATGAGTCTTGGTTTTTGGCATAGACCCCTACGACCGATTGGTTTATTTATTTCTTAACGTACTTATTCGCCTTTTCGACGACCTCTTTGAGGGACAGCCTGGTCTTCACCAGATAGTCCTTAGCGCCGAGTTTCAGTCCGCGTTTGACGTCCTCTTCCTGGGCCAAGTTAGACAGGATGACGACCGGGACATCCTTGAGCTTAGGGTTTTTCTGCATCTCCTCCAGCACCTCAAAACCGTCTTTTTTAGGCAGAAGCAGGTCCAGCAGGATAACCTCCGGGATACTGCTGCGCATGGAGTCCAGCGCCTCCTGGCCGTCATAAGCCATACTGACATCGGCGCCGACACCCACGAATTCGTCGTGTAGGACGTCCGCCAAGGCCTTCTCGTCTTCGACAATCAAAATTTTCATAATTTATTAAGTATATATGAACGATGGATTGAGTTTATCATGGATAGTCCGGATATTAAAGGAAACCTGAACCGGTCAACCCTTTGTGCAACCGCGGGATGAGAATCCGGGTCATTTGTTCTGAAAGTTATCCACAATAGACCACAAACCCTTCTCCGTACGCCCAAAATCTGCTATACTCCTATCGAAGCGTTTAATTAACTCATTATCCATCAGAGATAATTTCATTCAAAATGTATGAATGACGGAAAAAAGACATACGCGATAATTTCGGGCATCGTTGCCCTGCTCCTCGTTTTGGCTTTAGCGTTCACGGTGCTTATGGCTCCTAAGGCAACGCCCAATACGATGAAGCAAGCGGCCAGGACGACATCGGTCAAGAAGGCTACAATCAAGCGCGGCAGCAGCACCAACACGGTCAAAGCCGTAGTCCGCACACCGGACATGAACCAGGTCAGGCAGTCCGTGACGGTCAAACGATAATCAATCGGTCTCAAACACCCCGGTATAGCCACCGGGGTGTTTTTGTTCTAAGATTGGATACGAATATGAAAAAAACCGTGCTGATCCCCATCGTCGCATTGCCGATCATAGCGGTCCTGATCCTGGCTTCGACCTACCTGATTCCGGTCCATGATTCGATCTTGTCGAATATCACCTGGAAATCAATGCCTCAACTAATCTCCATAAACGATATGGAGCGCGAAGGGCATAAAGGCTTGCTGCTGAAGAGGTTGAAAGACGGCAAAGAGCAGTTCATCGCCGGGAACTGGAAAACCAGTTACACAAGCCAGGGCAACGTGCTTATCGTCGGAGAATTCCCTGAGGGCTATTCGTCGACGACCGGACAACATCTGTTCATGGTCAAGAACGACAAAATAATGAGCGTCAAACTCGACAACGTGACCGGTACCGTGGTTTCCGTCGAGGAGAGCCCTAACCAGGCCTATCTTTATTTCGTGACCAAGGATGGAGAAAAGAAGGGTTCGTGCATGATGGACTGGATCAAAGCCAGTCCGCCGGACTGCTTGCCCATAAAAGTCGCGGATATCACCAAAGCCAGATGGGAATCCGGACAAGGGCACGAGCTAGTGGTCCAGAATGCATCAGGCACATATTTTTCAGTCGATCCTTGGGAAAACGGCTTGCAGGAGCCCAAGACGATATCGCCCGACGAAGACAAGAAACGATTAGACCAAGCCCGGAAGCTTTTGACAGATGCAAGGGAGCTTAAAGACGAGGAGTCAGGGACAAAAAAACCCAAGACATATTTCCGCATCTTTGACCTCGCGTTCATCCATGATGGAGCGGGATGGTCCGTGCACCGTGTTCCGAGGATTTCTTCACTTTACTGGCTGAATGATGGCGAGCATTTATTGATCAAGGAAGTCGATAAGCTGGGGCTGTACGAACCTGCGACGCGGACTTACGTCAATCTGCTGACCGAAGAAGGCATCGGAAGCAAGGACGTGACCTATCGCAACAAATCAAACCGCGAGCTATAATCGGATAGCCAAGCCTAAAATATAATTCCTCAAAACCGGACCGTATTCGCGCGAATCGGCGCTGATGGCTCGGTTATCCCCCATCAGGTAGTAATGCCCCGGCGGGATATATGTCCCCTGGTTTTTGAGGGAACGCGGCTGGGTGATTGTCTGGTTGCCGAGATAAGGTTCATCCAGGCACGTGCCGACGGGGTTCATGGGTGATGACACACAGACTTTATTCTGATGGAAACTGACGGTCTCACCGGGCAGACCGATGACCCGTTTGATGACCAGAGACTCCGTCTGTTTGGGGTTGATGACCTGGACCAGCTCCTGCCTCCGCAGCGGACGGAAAAACAACGGCGCTTTCAGGACCACGAAGAACTCAGAATCACTGAAAGCCGGTTCCATCGACGGACCGCTGACTACCCCGAAATCGGCGATGAAAAAACGCACGAAAAAAATGAACAGGATTATGTTCAGGAAAATGAACAAAGCCCGCGAAATATACCGCCTGATTACAACCAACCACATAAACGATATTTCATTGCAATATGGATAATTTCATAGCCGCCATCCAGTCTGTCGCTTATGCCATCAAGGTGACATCGCTCGGCATAGTCCGGCACGATGCATCCTGGGGTTTCGTCACCGGCTTCTGCACCGCCACCGGGCTGTATGCCTTCATCACAAGCGAGAATCCGCGCAACCTGCCGGCGATTTTGACCAAGGACCCACAGACTTCTTTCAGCCAAGTAGCCCCTCGTGGCGACAGCGGCACTTTCCTTCTCTCGTATACCGCCTTCCAGCGCGAGTACAACCGGGTCAGGATCGTATTTTACCTTGCCCTGTTCGCATTCCTGATCCTCATCGGAATATCCCTGCTTCGATATTGAAACAACCAAAACTCGGCAAAGGGAAGTATAGCATCAAAACAATCCCTCCGATAACGCGGAGGGGTTGTCTTTTGGATCAATCAACCGGATATTGTTCTCTATTAGTTTTTCGGAGGCGGCTCACTGCCTCCACCTTCACAACCAGTCGTAGCCTGGGCAGTCAAGGTCAGGGTGTTGGTATATGTCCCGTTGACTCCAGAATTCGGCACGGACAAGGACAAAATCGTATCCAGGGACGGGATATTGGATGGACCATCAAGCACTTGCACAGGGAGACAAATCCCGAACAGGCTATCGGAAGTCGTCACTGGTTCACTTATTGCCAGCGCTTCATACTTATATTGAACATTTCCCGCCGGGATGTCCGCATAGCCACTAAGACTGGAGGTCATGTCGCCGTCAGCACGGACCAAGGAATTGACATCCCTATTGCCGGTATTAGTGAAGGTCAGCGTCTGGTCTGACTTTGCCCCAAGTGCAACAACGCCGTAATCGATTGAACCCGGTGTACTGAAACCGGCCAAACTATTCACTTCGAATTCCGCTGAACCAGCACCTTGTTCTGCCGCTTGGTCAAAGACAACAATGTCGGCAGCCCAATTCAAATCCACCAAAGTCCCCGCATCAGAGGCTGAGGCATAATTCTGGACGGAAATCGTCTTGGTCACCGTCACGTCGGTCTGACCGGCCGTACAACCGGCAGCTGTCATGTCAGCAGTAGTGATTTCAACCGGATAACAATAGCTGCCTGCAGCATCCAGCTGCGAACTACAAACAGGAACAACTATAACCGGAGTGGTTCCGGGGCATTCCCCCTGTACATCCACGATCAAAGACTGGGGATCTGAAACGCCGCCAACCGGCGAAGGATTTGTCACCGTGACCGTTATGGTACCGGCTAATTCTATGGCGGTGGCCGGAATAGTCGCAATCAGGGTGTGCATATCGGAGTTAAAGGTCGATGCAACGGTCACACCGTCAAGTTTGACTATCGAGTTGCTATTGAAGCCTGAGCCCTCAAGAGTCATCGGGAACTCATCACAGCCCACTCCAATCAGAGGATCGCTTAGGCCGGTCAGGATCGGGACTGGATTGGGCGCATCGGCATAACACACGCCGCCTGACGAAAGGACCGTCAAGGTGACCGGATCCGAAGTTCCGCCGTTCAAAGGCGGATTGTAAACCGTGATGCTGTGCGTGCCCGGATCGACGATGGATGCGGCGGGCAGGGTCGCATACAGGAAGTTTTGATAAGAATCGTAATAGGAGGATACCGTCACTCCATCGAGCTTGACCACCGAAGCACTATCAAAACCAGAACCGGTCAGCGTAATATAAGCATCATTACAAGCTGGAGCGATCTCATTCGGATATATCTCGTTAAGTACCGGTGTAGCATGCCACTCCAAGGCCAACAAAACCGGATCTTTTTCCGGGGCTCCGCCCCAAGCAGTGACGCGACTGAGGTCGATTTTTCCCACCGGCTTTCCGCCTCCGCCCTTAGGACCGCCTGTACCACCGACCGCCTTGAGGTGCACATTGTAGTTCGCGGATGCGATGTCCTTGCAGCCATTATCGTCATGCAACGTAGCCGTAACCCGAATATCGTGGGTCGTGGCCTCGTATGGGGTGAACCCTGTCAGGGTTACGTCCGCATTGGTATCAGCGTCCTCAACAAGGATGTTTCCGACCGTGGGACCGACATTCTCCACGCCGACCGTCTGCGTCGACATATTGGACGTATCAGCCAACGATCCAATTCTCAATAAAGCGATTAAGGCAACGAGCGCAATGAGCGTGAAGAGTACGCCCATAAGCGTCATCAGGGGCAGCTTATTTTTTTCTGGCATAAAATATTTAGGGTAAGAATTTGATGAGATTGAACAGATAGTAGCACAAAAACAACTCCCCCGATATCGGAGGAGTTGTCAGGCTTTTAAATCGCAGCCCTTCAATCAATAAGGCGTTGCCGTCAGGGTGAGGGTGTTGGAATACGAACCATTCACGCCTGAAGCCGGCATGCGGAGCATCCAATAGGTGTCGACGGTCGGGGTTGTTCCCGGACCGTTATCCACGATTTGTTGCGGCAAATGGATGGCGAACGTCGCTGCTGCAGTCTTACTGACTGGCGTGCCTTCCGCATAAACGAAGCTTGAAGTCGCGGAATAATGGACGTTCCCGACAGGAATGACCGCGAAATTGCCGGAAGGTTCGGTCATGTCATTGTCGGCGACGATTGTCGTGTCCACCCGGCGGTTTCCCGTGTTGCTGAAGGTAACGGTCTTTTCCGTCGAGTCTGCGGCAAGTGCCACGGTTCCGTAATCAATCGAATTCGCGGTACTGAAAGCCGACAAACTGTTGACTTCAAAGCTACGAGAAGTGTCCACGACTGCGGGATTCGACTCGTCCTGGACAGAAATCCTGACTGTCCAATTCTGAGCTTCGAAATCGCTGCCCGGATCAGTCGGATCGACGAAGTTGGTGAACGGGAGGTTCATGGTGTACTCAGCTGTCGTATCATCACCACCGGTGCAGCCCTCAAGCACAACCTTGGGAATGGCGGCGGAATAACATTTTACCTCAGCATCACCCTGGGTGTAGTCATAGCCGCTGCGATGCAATACAGCCGTGACGTTGTTGATGTCTGAGCAGCCGTTCGCATCACTGACCTGACCATGGAGGGTGACCATATTAATACCGCCTTCGATGGGGACGAATGGATTCGACAGGAGATCGACATTCCCCGAATCGACTAAGGTAACGGTATCGATGGTCGGAGCCTCCGGGGTGACGGAGACCTGCTGCGTGGCCGTATCGGCCATTGAATTGACCCGCACCAAAGTGACCAAAGCCACGAGCGCAATGAGCGTAAACAGGTAGCTTGGCCAGGGCGGAAGAATCGAACGTTTATTCTCTGGCATATTGGTTAAGATATTTAAAAGTTATTTGATTGCGTACAATTCGCATGGGTCCATGTGCGACGCCAGTATACCACATGCCGGCAGAGCGGACGAGGATATCAGGCCGCGCCACCTACAAGCCGGTGTCCAGGATGTAATAACTCCCGAGCGTAGTAGGCGTGAACCCGACCAAGACGTATATCTTGGATCCGCTGACCGTGATCCTGGACGCGCCCTGATCTATCGGCTCTTCGTATTCGTCATAAGTCGGTTTGAAATGATAGGCCGAACCGTCGAACGTCGAGACAGAGCTGATGTTTTGCGGATCCGAGATATCATACGCCGTGACCACCCCCTGGCTATTGAGAGTGTACGCGCGAGTGCCATTTATACCGCCGTCATATATATAATCCGCACCGATGACCGTATCCGTGACCGAAGTCGGACTGAGCGGATTGGTGATGTCATAAATATGCAGGCTGTCGGGGGCATTGAAGATATAGAGATATTGCCCCTCGACAGCCAGGTTGCGGATTTGGTTGCTGATCACCGTCGTACTCCTCACTACCGGCGCTGTCGGAACGCTGACGTCGATGATTTTCAGGTAAGTCGTTTGGCCATCTGGAGAATGGGTAACCGCATAGACGTATGAACCGAAAACACGCAAGTTGGTGATATACCCAAGGGACGAGCTGGCGGCCAGCGTCGGACTGGACGGGTTGGTCGCATCAATGATCCTGAAGGTCACTGTTTCTCCGCTGCCTGATATCGGCTGGCTTGAGACATAGGCATAATTGCCGCTGGCGTCCATGTACGTACCGTATGCAACCGGCCAGGTATATCTGCCGGAGAACGTCGGTGACGCGGGGTTCGTGATATCGTGGACTTCGAGCGCGGAGATGTATCTCGACGTCTGGCTATCATATACCCAGCCCATGGTATAGGCCCGACTGCCCGAAACTTTGGCATATTGCACGGTGTAGTCGCTGTTGATGGGCGACGGATGGATGGTCGGGCTGGCGGAGTTTGCGACATTCACCAGCGCCAGCTCCATGGGGCCTGAAGTGGCGGTAAAACCTACGGCCGCGGTCGTGCCGCTCAGCGAGGAACCGAATTGCCAGGTCGGCGTGCCGAAATTTCCGAAATCTACGCTGCCCGCCAAGCTCAGCGTGCCGGATCCTCCCCCGCCGGTGCCGCCTACAGGCAATGCCGTGAACGTCAATATATTGCGGTAAGGGCCTTTGACGCCCGATGCCGGCATATGCAGCTGGAAAAAAAGATCGGCGGTCGGCGGAACTCGGTCATACGTGGTCTGCTGTGGCAGCTGCAACGGAACGAAAACGTCAGAGGTGGTCATAGCCGTCCCGGACGCATAATCAAAACCCCAAGCCGTGGCATAGTGGACATTCCCTTCGGGGATGTCGAGAAAACCAGGGTGATCCGAAACCATGGGGCCGTCCGCCCTGGCATAAGCGTCAAGCACTGTATTCCCGTTGTTGGTGAACGTCACGTCCTGGAATTCCGAAATGCCGTCCAGCGGCAGTGTCCCGTAATCAATCTGGGACGTGACGGAAAAAGAAGCCAGGCTGTAGACTTCGAAGACCGTCGAGGTGTCGACCGAATGCCTGTCGCTTTGGTCATAGGGCATGACCACGGCTATCCAGTTATCAGAAGCGTAAGTCCCGGTATCTGTCGGGTCGATGTAGTTGGTCGTACTGAAGGTCGTGGAGTATCCGGCGGTCGTGGACGAGGCATCGCAGCCCGTTAAAGTGCTGACCCAGGCGGAATAGCAATTATTTTTGTCGTCCGAGCACGTTTCATACATCGGTTGCCAGGCGCTTGAACGGACCAGAAAAACCTGCACATAAGAGATATCCGAACAGCCGTCTACGTCAGACACCAGGCCACTGACGGTGACGTCGGTCGTGCCGCCGGAGATGGGATGCAGACCCGTGGAAGTCAGGTCATTATTCAAAGCATCCTTGACGGAAACCGAATCCACGGCTGGCGCCTCGTCAGCCATAGCCTTATGCGGCAACAACCCAACCAATGCAAAAGACAGCGTGCCGAAGGCGGCCAAGATGAATGCGGTCTCAAGCGGCTGGATGGTGAAACGCTTTATACGCATAGAACATGGCTCAGTTTGCCACGGCCGTGAAATTCAAGGTGTTGGTGTAGTTGCCTTTGACGCCGCTCTCCGGCATCTTGAGGAGCCAGTATGTCGGGACTTGGGGAGCAGGTGCCTGGTCATCGGTCTGTGCCGGCAAATGGATGGCGAACGATGCTGGTTCGGTATTACTGACAGCCATGTCCCGCACTCCGTAGACAAACCCCTGGAGCAAAGAATAATGGACAGCAGAAGCCGGAATATCGGCGAAACCGGTCAGGTCTGAATACATGTCCCCGTTGTGGGTGCTCGTCGCCACGACTGTAGCGTCAACCTGGCGATTGCCTTTGTTGGTGAAAGTCACCGTCTGTTCAGTCGATATGCCCCCCAGTCCGATGACTCCGTAGTTGACCGAGCTATCCGTATCGAACGCCGCCAAGCTATTCAGTTCAAACGTAGTCAGCGACATATTGTCCCTATCCGGGTCATGGACCTGGACCAAAGCGGTCCAGTGCTCGGATTCATATGGACTGCCGGCATCGGTCGGGTCGGCATAACTGGCTATGGGTATGGTGACCGCGTAAGCCACGTCATTATCGTTGGCTCCGGCGCAACCGCTGACCGTACTGGTCACCATGTAAACACTATTATTGTCCAGAGGAAGGGGTTCTTGCGGCATGGTCGGGTAATGGAAGACCCATACCGAGACTCCGGTTATGTCCGAACAGCCGTTAGTATCCGAAGCCGTGCCATGGACATACAGGTTTTTGGCCGTACCTTCGTTGGGCGTGAATTCGGAAATGGCTGAACCGTTAGCCTGATCTGAGGCGATTACGGTGTCCACGGTGGGCTGCATGTTTTCGACGTCAGCGACTTCGTGCGATGTCTGATAAATGTCAGCGACCGATTTGAGACGCAAGAGCATAGCCAAGGACAGGAGCGCGATAGTGACTATGGCTATGCCCATGGCCTGAGGCAGGATTGAGCTTTTTCTCTTGACTCGCATGCAGGTAATTTAGCACAAAAACAACTCCCCCGGAAATCGGGGGAGTTGTTTTTGTAGGATTCAAGCTTTGAGTTTACGGATTCGCGACAGCCGTCAGGGTGAGGGTGTTGGAATACGTACCGTTCACGCCTGAAGTCGGCATGCGCAGCTTCCAGTAGGTGTCCACTGTCGGGACGTTCCCAGGAAGGTTGAGGCTCTGTTTAGCCAGACCGATGGCGAAGGTTTCAGCTGCAGTCTTGCTCACAGCGGCATCCGCCGTCCCGTAGACGAAATTCTGTCCGATGGCATAATGAACATTCCCTACCGGGATGACAGCGAAGTTACCCGTGGGTTCGGTCATGTCATTATTGGCCCGGACAGTCGTATCGACAGCGCGGTTACCGGTATTGGTGAAGGTAACTGTCTTCTCCAGCGAATCAGCTCCGAGGGCCACAGTGCCGTAATCGATAGATTCTGCGGTCGTGAAAGCCGACAAGCTGTTGACTTCGAAGGGCAGCGTATTGTTCCCCTTCAATCCTCCGACACCGATAGTCTTATCGGTTGACGTGACGCTGACCGTCCAGTTATCGGTCGCGAACGGACTGCCGGGATCCGTCGGATTCACGAAGTTTGTCGTGGCGATATTCACGGTATAGTCAGCGGTCGTATCATCGCCGCCGGTGCAACCGCTCACGGTCGCGGTGCCTGCATAGTTATCCGCTTGCTGCATAACCTCTTGCAGACCCACTGACGTGCGGTAAAGAGCGACAGCGACGGAGTCGATGTCCGAGCATCCGTTGGGGTCGCTGACGGAACCGCTCACGGTGACCGTGTTGGTATCGCCTTCGTGCGGGGTCAAACCGGCTGCGTCAACCGGAATAGTATCCTGGTCGACGATAGTGACAGTATCAACGGCCGGGCTGGCCGCGTTGACCGAGACCTCCTCGGTAGCCGTATCCGCTTTAGACTTAAGCATGACTAGCGCTATGATGGCCACGATCGCGATAAGCGTGAACAACACGCTCAGCATGGTCATAGCCGAGACTTGGGGCTTCTGCTCTGGCATAGAAAAATTAAAAAATGAATTATTTAGTTTTCATTAAATACACTTATCCACAGATGCAATTATAGCATTTTTTCCGTTAACGCGCGACCGCCGTTACCCTAAGGATAGTCGAACAGCTGCCTAGCACTCCGCTACCCGGGATTTTCAGGGTGAAATACACGGGCATCATGGAGCTTCCATATCCCGAGGCTTCGTCCAGGCCGGTCTCATACGTCCTGACCTGATCGCTTTCCATGGATACGCCGGCATTCCATACCGCCTGTATCTGCTCAGCCGTGCAATCGATAAGTTTATCATTAGCCGAGGTCAAGCCGCCCCGCGTTGGGCTGCAAACGGCGACCTGATCGGCCGTATGCATATGGAGCATCGAAGAGCTGATTGCGGTACTGGTGCCCGAATCGCAGGCCAAGTCTCCTTGGGACACAAAATCCGGCTGGACCGAACGGTTTCCGTAATTGGTAAGATAGATGACTTTCGGCTGGGAAGTCTCCCCAAGGTGCAGCTCGCCGAAATCAAGGCTCGGGGTAACACCCAAGGCAGCGAGGCTGTTGATCTCGAACCCGGGGCTTAAGGCCGTCGCGGAAAGGTTACCCTGGTCAAGGATCGTGACGCGAGCTATCCAGTTGGTGGCGGCGTTTGGGCTGCCGGCGTCAGTCGGATCAGCGAAGCTTTCGATCTGCAGCACGGCTTGGAAACTGGCCCCTAAATCCGGGTTGGATGAGCATGACGCAAAAACCTGGGTGCTGGTCGCGTAGCAATTATTGTCGTTAAGCTCGCAGGCGGCACCCAAATCAGCACGGTAAACCGTGACGTTCACCCGTTTCAGGTCATGACATCCGTTTGGATCAGAAGCTGAACCGTAAACATACAGGTTGGTGTCCGTGTTTTCGGTCAGGGTCATTTCCGTCACCTGCGGGCCATTCTCAGACAAGCTGACAACGACGTTATCGATGACAGGCGGCTCGTTCTGCGCCATGATCTGCTGGAGGATGACATTGGCTTTGGTCGAATAAGCGAAAGAAATCAGCAGAGCTGACAAAACGACGCCACATGTCATCAGCAGGGCAGGCCTTACATGAAAATATTCGCGCGCTCTTATCACAGTCATCCAAGTATACCACAACCGCCCCGATGTTCATCGGGGCGGTCTGTATTTATCCTACTTTATTTCGGAGAGACGGGAGGCACCGGCGGAGGAACTACCGGGGGTGCAGCCGGGGCCGGAGGCGGAACCGGCGGTGTCGGTGGAGGTGCGACTGGCGGCTGAGGCACAGGCGGTGTCGGAGGCGGAGGCGGAACCACTGGCGCCTGAGGAACGACCGGAGGGGCTGGAGGCGGTGTCGGCGGAGCCATTGGCGGAGCTGGCGGAGGGACCGGTGCCGCGGGCGGCGCTGCCGGTGGTTTTGGCGGGGTCGGTGGGGCTATCGGAGGCTTGGCCGCAGGCGTTGAGTCGGTTTTCTTCTTCTTTCTCCGGACAATCAGGATGACGATGATCGCCAGGAATATCAACAGGCCGACAAGTCCGGCTAGGACATAGCTGGTTTGGATCTTTGCCTTGACCGTAAAAAGCGCTTCAGCTTCTTCGGTCTTGTTGGCGCCATATGCGACCGAACCGACTGCCCGGTAGTCGCCTGACAGTTCGGGCCGATAAGTCTTATCGAACTTGGCAGACTTGCCTGCTCCGATGAAGACCGGGTCAGTGCTCAAGACTTCGAGCCGCTTATCCCCCTGGTAGATGCTGATATCAAGCGTCGCAGTCATGCCGATTTTACCCGTGTTCTTGAATTCGCTCTTGAAACCCACGATCTCGCCAGCTTCATACTCAGCTTTATCCGTCGCGAAAGACGAGAGCTCCCCCATCTGGGCCAATGTTCCGCGGGGATAGACCTGGAACCGCATGTCGCGCGACGTGAAGACGACCTTGTCTTTGCCAAAAAACGTCAGTTTCATGAAGTATGAACCGGGAGCGAGGGTGGCCTTGGTCGGGACATCGTCCGTATCAGCCGACAGCGCTTTGACGATCTTCAGGCTGGTCCCATCGATGGTTTCGGCATATGCGAACTTGGGGTCGCGCTCGTCACGGATGGCGACATCAATCTTGCTGGGGCGCGTATCCACGTTCCCCTTGTTGTTCAACTGGTAGGTAAAATCCAGGATTTGCCCTTCTTCGGTCTCGCGGACCACTGGGTTGCCGATCTCGAACGACTCGACAGCTTCGGTCACGACCGAGAAATGGATGTCTGCCTGGGCGCCGGTCAGGATGGCCGAGCCAGAACCGGCAGCTGCGCCCTTGGCCGCCATCGGGGCGACCTGGATCTGGGCCGTGTAGTCCCCTTTGCCAAGCGTACCCGGTTCGATGAAGAACTCATACGCCGTGTTGTACATGCCTTTCGGCAAGACCATCTCGCCGTTATTCGGCAGACGGATATATTTGGCCGCCGGACCAAGCACCTTGGCGATTCCCCGCTCCTCTTCGGCCGGGTTGCTGCGCGTCAGGTATATCTTGCGGGAGACCGAGCTGTTCTGGAGCAGGCCTTTGGCCTCGATCAAGACAGGCGAGATACCGACCGCCTGGGCCATGAACGGCGCCAACAGAAAAAGGAAAGCGGACGTAAATGTCCATCCTAGAAATCTTTTATGAATCGTCATAGATAAAATGGGAATCTGATTATGCGAAGATTGTATACAACCGTCATCTGCGAGTAAAGAGACAAGGAAACATTATCCAAAAAGGTCCTTCGACAAGCTCAGGACGACAAACTCATCAGTCGTCTTGAGCGAGCGCTGAGCGAGTCGAAAGACATTTTGAAGGAATTCGTCTAATATCCTCCAGCCTTGCACTGGTTGCAAAGCGTCTGCCCGTTAGAATCACCGACATAGGAACAACTCGGTATGCCGCTGAACTGGGCGCAATTCGACTGGTTCACTTCACCCTGTGACGAACCGGCGGCGCCTGTCGCGCCCGTTGCTCCGGTAGCGCCAGTTGCCCCTGTCGCACCCGTTGCTCCGGTCGGCCCGGTAGGAATGTTGGTCGGTAAGTATTTAGTGACGTCGACTTCAGGCGTATCGATCTGGACCGCACCGCCTTTGTAGGCGACGTCCTTATCGACACCGAAGTTCTTGAGCATCCCCTTGCCCGGCAATTGCGGCATCATCAGATTCAGCGGCGCCAGTTTGAGGTTCGGGATAGGAGAAGACGAGAGGTCGAATTTCGGCATTTTGATCTTGATGGCGTCCAACTTTTTGGTCACGGCGGAAACAACTGGCCGCGGGAGTTTGGTGACCGGGGCTTTCTTCGGGATTTTGGCTGTTGATTTGGCCGTCGAAGTCGCGGCCATCGTGACATAAGCGGTGAAAGTTATGCCTGCGATCGCGACAAGCACATAGGCCGCGGCCATCTTCCGGTTCTTCATCTGTTCGGGCGTCGGTCCGTACGGATCCATGGACTTTAACGTTTTGGATGGTTGATGTCGCATATGTTTATTTCTCGGGAGGAACTTCGGAACCGGTCGTCAGATAGAATGCGTCGAGCAAGGCGGCGCCGACCGTGGTTTTCTCTTTGGTCACCTGCAGACGGTGGCTGATGCCGGCCGAAAGCTGGATGCCGGAACCGACTTTGTGCCAACCGAACGTCCCCCTATCGCCAGGAGCCGCGGCCGTCGTTTCCGGCGTAACGGCGTAAGTCTTGCCGTCGAAGCTGATGATGATGCGGCGCACTCCCCGCGGCTGGAACTTATCCACGTAATCCCTGACCCATACGTTGTAGAGCCCCGTCTTCGGAATGTTCAACGGATAGCCGAGCCACTCCCCTTCAGCCGCCAGGTACCAATCGCCAGTCCCGAAATACGGCGGACGCCAGGAAGGATTGGTCTCTTTCATGTTGATCGCCGGACGCGAACCTACGGGCTTGATGTTGAAGCTGTCTTCGTTCTCGGCCTCTATCCAGATACCGGCGCCTTTAGGTATGGCCTCGGCCTGCGCCTTCAGGTCAGCCGCGGCTTTCTGCAGAGCGTCAGCCGCGACCTGCATGCTGTTCAGATGCGAGGTCAGGTCAGTATCATGCGTGGCCTTATACGGTTGCCTGCAGTCATTTTCCGCTGCCGTGGCCTGGGTGAGAACTGTATCAGCCTGATTCTGGACCGTAGAGTAAGCGGTCGTCAGCTTGCGGATGTCGTCGCACACGGTCTTGCGGTTGTTGCATAGGCTGTTCCAGATGGCGGTGCTCTGTTTCATCCCCTCTGCCACCTTGGCCCTGACGCCAGGGATTTTTTCCTTCACCGCAGAACAGCGTGATTCGGAATATTCGGCCTGTTTGGTCTTGATGTCATCGGCCTGGGCCATCAAACCGTCAGCCTTGTCGTTCAGCTCATTCAGCGTCGAGAATATCTTCTCGAAATCATTCTCGTCCTTTGACGATTTGCACAGGCTGGCGACCTTGTCGATGCTCGAGACGAAAGAATCGGCCGCGGACTTGAATATCGCGTAATCGCCGCTGACCGAGCTGACGGCGGCGCATTCCTGGTCGGTCTTGCCGGCGCAGCGATCGAGGTTGGATTTTAGCACGACCAGATCATTGTTGTTGATTTCGACGCGCGCAGCCTGGAGCTGGGGCAACGCCTGATCGCAGGCGGATTTGACGGAATTAGCCAGGACTTTCGACCGGTCGGCATCCAGCGCCTGGCCGAAAATCGTAGCCTCCTGGCCGTCGTTCTGGATTTTCTGCAGGAGCGCCAGCAATTCGTTCGGGTCGGCAGAAGATGATTGGCACATGGTCTTAGCCAAATCCATCTCGGTCATGATGTCGTTGGATTTATCGGTGATGATTCCGAAACGCCCAGCCAGCAAGTTGACCTGCGCACATTGCTCGTCCGAGCTGCCGGTACACTGGGCTTGGAGCGCCGCAATCTGGTCTAGGGCAGGCTGGATCTGGGCCTTGGCCTGATCAAATTGCGGGATGGCCTGGGCGCAAATTTTGGACAGCGGCTCGGCCGCGGCCTTCTCGGCCTGCTGTTGGACCTTCTCCCATTTGGCGCTGAAGTCCTGCATGGCAGTGGCCAGTCCGGCTTCGTCATCGTTAGCCAGATAGCCATCAAGCCTCTTCTGCATGTCTGCACGGTCCTGCGCCAGCTCGGCTTTCATGTCTGCTGCGCTTTTCACGCTCGGGTCGGACTTCCGGGCTTCCTCTATCTGCGCAGAGTTCGCATCCAGCTGCTTGCCGGCTTCGGCGATATTGACGTCCATCAGCTTCAGGATCAAGTCGCGACGCAGGCCTAAAGCCGTCTTTTTCTCTTTGGCATAGCGGCCGGCGCCGGATTTGATGGCGTCGTTGATCTTTTTGTCCAAACCGATGAAGAGGTTCCCGATATCCTCCATCTTCTTCTTGTCCGGCGCCACGATCTCATCGGCCTTGGCCCGAATTTTCTTTTCGATTTCAGCCTTCTTGGCCTCGATGATCGGCCCCAACTGCGCATTTATCGCAGCCTCTACTTCGGCCTGGATAGCGGCCGGATCCGGCGGAGCACTACCTCCGCTTTGGTACGGCGCGACGACGGATTGTGCGATGGCCTCGGCCTGAGCGTTTATCTCTGGCTCAATCTTGGCCGTCTCGGCGTCGATGAAGGGTTGGAGCTGCGACTTGACCTTGGATTTGATGCCGTCGCCCAGGCCCTTCATCTTGGTCTCCATCTCGGAACGCTGGTTGTTCATGCTGCCCATGGACGAGTCCTTGCCCCACTGGGCGAAATCCGTGATCTGTTTTTCGGCGTCAGCCAAGGTCTTGGCCGCGCATATGCCGTTGACGCGCTTCGTGCCTTCGGCTTGCATGGCGCTCACGTCAGGGACGGAAATGTCGAGTCCTTGGGTGCGCGCCTGTTCCACGGCCGGGACCAGATACTTCTTGAGCGCATCCATGGCCAGGAAAAAGTCGCCGCTCTTCCAGCGCGTCATGGCGCAATAGAGTTTGAGCAGATCGGCTTCGGGTACGAGTTTTTTGACGTCATCGGACACGAACTCTGGTTCAGGGATGGCCGGTGGCTCGACCTGCCCCTGGTTAAAGGCCTCGAGCGGAGCGCCGGCTTCGTTCTCATACGCAGCCAGCTGCTCGGCTGTCGGGCCTTTCTGGACGCCGGCCGGAGGACCGCCTGACGGCATCTCTTGGGCGGACGCAAAATAGGTAACAGCTCCCACGATCCCCATCAAAACAAGGCACGGAGCTAACCAAAATGCCCGGGTTTTGGAACGAAAAATCTTTAGCATAAAAGTATTTAGCTGAAGTATAGCAAATATCCACCGGAAAGGGCCACAGCGATCATGTGGCCTATTGCACTGTCAGCGTTTTTGCCGCACTCGAACCTCCACCTGGCGACGAGTTGACCACGACGACATTCACGCTCCCTGCGGCAGCGATATCCGAGGCCAAGACATACGCCCTGAGCTGGGTTGGGCTCAAATAAGTCGTGTTCCGATTCACACCATTGATCGTTACTTGAGAGCCGGCGATGAAATTCGATCCATTGACGGTCAGATTAAATCCAGCAGAGCCAGCGGTCACTGTACTTGGGCTGATGGTCGAGATGGTCGGCACCGGGTTGCTGAAAGAAGACGGCGGGCCGAAATCAGAAGTCCATAAGGCCTGGTCCATGGTAAGGCGTATATCATCCATATAACCCTTGAGGGCATAAGAATAACCGCCCGAAGTCAACCCGATGCCTCCTATATAGACAGGGAATGCGGTTGCGGAAATGGCTGAACCGGTGACATTCGAAACGGTCGCAACATTCTGACCGTTCTTGAAGAAGTAGAATACGCCGCCGCTCCGGGAAACCGCGATATGGGTCCAGGCGTTGACCGTGATAGCGCCCATTGAAGTCCCGCTCAGGATGCTCCATGAACCGTTTCCGGCGTAAACCCGCAAAGTCCCGTTTGCCATCTCGAAATACAGTCCATAAGCGTTGCCCGAACTCTTCCTCTGGCCGAAAAGCGCCTGGGTTCCGGACAGGTTCGTCGGATACATCCAGAAATCCAAGGTGAAATCCCGGGTCTCGAAATCAAAGTCGCTTGAGTTCGCGATCTCCAATGCACTCGCCGTGGAACCGCCGAAATAACACGTCCCGGAACCGTCAAAGCTGGAACCGGCCGCGATTGTCGCAGCACCCCCTAAAAACACCGCGTTGTTGACGTATGACGAATCCGGAGTATATCCGCTATTGTCGGCATCACATGCCGCGAGCAGCTTAGTATTAGCAGTAACGATATAATCACCGCCTCCGGAAGAATAAATCGGCAAGGTGTAAGGATCCGAGGTAAGTCCGGTCGAAGGACTGTATACCGTGATTGCGAGCGAGCCTGGCGACGCGATATAGACAGCGTCGACCGTCGCCCTCAGTTGGGTCGCCGACACGTATGTCGTCGATAGACTGCTGCCGTTAGCCTTGATTTGGCTGTTCGCGGCAAAATTCGTGCCGTTGACGGTCAGGGTGAAGCTAGCGCTCCCAGCCGTCCTTGAACTCGGGCTCAGACCGGAAATTGTCGGCGGCGGATTATTGACCGTGAAGGTTTTGGCAGTCGAGGTTCCCCCGCCCGGAGTCCCGTTCACGACCGTGATGTTATGCGATCCGGCGGCTGCCATGGCACTCGAGCCAACGACGGCGCGGAGACTGGTTCCGGATAGCCAGGTGGTCGTCAGCGACGTGCTGTCCAACTTGACTTGGGAAGCCGGAACAAAACCCGTACCGCTAAGCGTCATGTTAAATGAGGAGTCGCCGACCGTTTTTACGCTTGGCGAAATGCTCGACAGTGTCGGCGCCGGATTGCTGACGGTCAAAGTCCTGATAGCTGACGTGCCCCCACCCGGGCCGGGATTGAAGACCGTAACGTCCTTAACGCCGGCTCCAGTCAGATCATCAGCGTAAATTGTCGCCCGAAGCTGAGTCGTAGAATCGAAGAATGTCGGGCGGAAATTACTGCCAAGATAGACCACGGAATTCGGGAGATAATCAACGCCACTCAACGTCAGGGTGAACTCGCCATCCAAAACCGTCTTCGTATCGGGGTTGATGGAAACGAGCAGCGGACTCGGATTATTGACCGTGAAAGTCAGGGCCGTGGTCGTGCCACCGCCGGGCGGGGGGCTTATGACCAAAATCTCATGCCCACCGGCCGTCAGCATATCCGAAGCCGGGATTACGGCTGTCAGCTGGGTCGGTGAAACGTAAGAGGTCGTTCGATCCTCTCCGTCGAACTTAACCTGGGAGTTCGGGCTGAAATTCGTACCCGCCAGCTCCAACGAGAGCTGGCTGTTGTACAAATAAACATTCGCTGGCGTGATCGACGCCAGGGAAGGCGCACCATTGTCCACCGTAAACACTATAGCCGCCGAAGAATTATTCGTGGTCGGATTCAAGACGGTAACATTCACGGTTCCGCCGGTGACAAGGTTCTCGGCCGGAACGATTGCCGATAGATGGGAGGCGTCGGTACGGACCGTGGCAAGGGATACTCCGTTCCACTGGAGTACGGCATCCGTAGGAAAGTCGGCACCCGTGACATCAAGCGTAAAGCCTTCGCTGCCTGCAACGACATTCGTGGATGACAGGCTGCTTACGCTCGGAGTGGATCCGATGAATGCCGGAGCATGGGCAGTGAACACCACGACATTGGTATAAGTACCGTTGACGCCGGAAGCTGGCATCTTGAGCTTGAAATAGGCGGGCTTGGTCGTCGGAACATTGTCATCAGTCTGCTGCTGGAGACCAAGGGGCATGAGCGTGTCGGTCTTCTTTATGGAGTCATCCCCCGTCCCATAGACGAATTGGTCGTTGAGCGAAAAATGCACGGCCGTCGAAAGGATATCTGAAAAACCGAGCAAGTCTGACTTGAAATCGTCGATGGCATAGACGTAGGAATCGACCAGGCGGTTGCCGGTATTCCTGAAGGTCACGTCATTCTGGGCTGAAGTGGCGTTAAGCGACAGCGTGCCGTAATTGATGCTGGCGGTCGGCAAACCGTCACGCATCAAAGCAAAGGCAGCCAGGCTTTGGACCTCGAAACCGACTGACAAGCTGCCGGTACCGCCGGACAAGTCGCTCACCGCAGCTTCCGCCTGCCAGGACTCTTCTTCGTACTGGCTGCCGGCGTCGGTCGGATCGGCGTAATATTGGATCGGGATTGTGACTTCAAAGGTGGCGAGGGTGACGCTGCCATTAACCGGTGCGAGGTCATTTTTGGATACGTTCGCCACATAACAGTCATTATTGTCCGGAGTGCAGTCTTTGCCGTTCGCGGCACCTGAACGATAGACATTCACGACTACGTGGTCCAGGTTGGAAAAACCGTTGGCGTCGGAAACCGTGCCCCTGACATACAGGTTGACCGTCGTGTCTTCGTTTACCAGAAGGCCGGCGTCAGGCAAGCTGATGTCGCCCGAACCGGAGACGTCGGATGGGATGATTTCGTCGACTGTCGGAGCCGCATTACCCACATCAGCCGTCTGCTGAGTACTGTCGGCCAGGGAACGGAGACGAATCAGCATGACCAAAGACACAAGGCTGATGAAGGTGAAGACAATACCTAGAATTAGGTATGGCGAGATCCCTTGTCTCCTTTCGGTCTTTGGCATGGACAATCGTGGACTGGACGATATTTAGATGAATAAATTATTCACCCGGAAGCATACCATGCCTGCATCAAATCGAATAATTTTTTTCACCATCAAAAACAAATCCCCGCACCTTTCGGATAGGTACGGGGATTATTCTTAATATTATTCAGGATTACGACGGACCGTCACCAGCCTCGAACAACTTGCCCACGGGACCGCCTTCGCGCACGGCCGAACCCGTGTACAAACGGCCGTCATGGCTCGTATCCTGGCCGACTATCACATGGCTGCCCTGATCGTCGATGGCGACGGATAACCAATATTGGGTGGTTCCGGCATCAACCGGCAAGTTTGCGGTCCAAGTTTCGCCACTGTCGTTGGAGACATATATCCGTCCGCTTCCGCTCACGTCGCCATAATAAGTCGCGGCGATGAGTTGGTCACCGGTGGAGTTGGAGGCCACTGATTGCCAATTCTTGTCTGCAGCCCCATTCGGCGTGCGCTCCAACCAATCGACGCCACCGTTGCTTGAGGTGTATATCCGTCCGCCATTGACTGCGGCGACAAGTTTGGAACCGGTACCGTCTGTGTCAACCGACTGCCAGACCTTATCGACAGCACCGGCCGGTGTCCTTTGCGTCCAGCTGGTGCCACCGTTGGTCGAAACGTATAACCGCCCACCGTTCTCAGCGGCAATGAGAGTCGAACCATCAGCATCAGAGGCTACCGTGAACCAAGCTTTGTTGGCAGCACCTGCCGGCTGGGTCTCAGTCCAGTCCACGCCGCCATTGGTCGAAATGTACACCCGTCCGTAATTGACCGCAGCGATGAGATTGGAGCCGGTGGAATCGGAAGCCACGGATTCCCATGATTTATTGCCCGCCCCTGCCGGAGTACGCTCAGTCCAATCGACGCCGGCGTTGCTTGAGGTATATATCCGTCCATTGTAGGCCGCGGCGATGAGGTTATTGCCGGTGGAATCGGAAGCCACGGAAATCCACGATTGGTCAGTGTCACCAGCCGGCTGGACCTCGGTCCAGGATAACCCGCCGCTGGTTGAGACGTATAAGCGCCCAGTCGTACCGAAATCCTTGTTCTCAGCCGCTATGATATAGAAACCGTTCGCACTGGATGCTAACGCATACCAAGGATGGGCCGTCGCGCCGACGGGCTGGGTCTCGGACCAGGTATATGTCGTCGGTCCTGCAACACCGGGGCCGCCGCCACCCCCAGCGCAGGTATACTCGATTGTTCCCCCAATTCCGTTCGTGAAAGGCGCCGCTTCAGCCGTGAAGGCCAAGGTGTTGCTGTAGGTGCCGTTGACGCCAGATGACGGGACTTGGAGCATGAAATTCGCATTCACCGACGGGATGTTGATCATGCCATCGGCCGTTTGTTGCAGTAAACAGATTTCGAACAGCGCGTCGCTCGTCGTTATGCCTGGTGCCGCATCATAGCCTCCCGGCAAAACCATCGATTCGAGCGAATAATGCGCATTGCCGGCCGGAATGTCCGCATAACCAGGTAGGTTGGAGGTCATATCACCGAGAGCCCTGATATTGGTATTGACCGTGCGGTTGCCCGTATTCGCGAACGCTATCGTCTGCTCTACAGAGTTCGCGCCCAACGAGACAGTCCCATAATCGATGGATGCCGCGGTGCTGAACGCGTTCAAGCTGTTGACCGTGTAATAGACCTGGTAAGGATCGCTGGGACTCTCACCCACATCCGTCACGATGACTTCCGCATACCAATTCAGACCTTCGTACGGACTGCCGGTATCGGTCGGGTCTACATAATTCTGGATGTCGAAGACGACCGTGCCGTCGGCACTCAGGTCTTCCGCGCCAGTGCAGTTCGTAAGGCTGGCGAGCGGGATTGGATCCGTCACATAGGTATTATTCCCGGTCTGCTGTTCGCCTAGGCCAAGTATCGTCTTAGAAAGTGCCACAGTCACGTTGCTGATGTCATTGCAGCCATTCGGGTCCGAAACGTGGAAATCCACCCGGATCGGACACGTCGTGCCTTCGCATGGCGTAAAGCCGTTCAGCGTGACGTCCTCGTGGGAAGTATCATCCGTCACCTCGACCGCATCGACGAGCGGCGGCCCGGATTCGGCGCTGACCGTCTGCGTAGCCGTATCGGCTAACGATTTAAGGCGCAACAGCGCCACTAAAGCGACTAGGGCGATGAGCGTGAACAGCACGCCAAGCACCATCATCATCGGAAACTTTTTCTGTTCTGGCATAAAAATATTATTAAATCCTTCAAACCCGGCACGGCCGGGCAGTCTTAGATACAGTTAAAAGACATCATCAATTATACCACAATCGGAAAAAATCTCGACTATTTTCCCAACCTATTCGCCACCTTCTCCACGATTTCACTGAGCTTGAGGTTTGATTTGACCAGGTACTGCTCGCACCCAAGAGCCATGGCTCCGGCCACCCGTTCTTCGGTATCATAATTCGTCAGGACAAAAACAACAGCCGTCTTGCCCCAGGCATCTTCGCGGAGCTTACCCAGCATGGCCATCCCATCCATCACGGGCATGAGCAGATCAAGCAGTATCAAATCCGGATGTTCCTTCAACGCGACTTCCAAACCGACTTTGCCGTCAGGCGCCGTCAGGGCCTTGTACTCATCCGAACCGAACTGGCCGGCCAGGGCATCAAGGAGGATAGTGTCATCCTCAACGATCAGGATTTTTTTCATAGCGGCAGCGAAAAATGAAAAGTCGTTCCTTTTCCGAGATGCGAGACGAACCAGATGCGGCCACCGTGTCCTTCGATGATGGTCTTGGCGATATACAACCCCAAACCAGAACCGTTGGTCTTGATGGCGTAGGCGTTATCGGCGCGGAAAAACTTCTCGAAGACGCGCTTCTGCTGGTGTTTTGGTATGCCGATGCCGTAGTCTTTGACCGAACACACGATTTCGCCGGCGGCCTGCCGGCATCCGACGATGACTTTCGATCCCGGACGCGAGTAATCGATGGCGTTTGACAGGAGGTTGGTCAGGACCTGGTGGATCTTGCTCTCATCGAATGAGCACATCAGCTGCTTGGGCATGGGGCGCGAAAACTCGACTTTTATCTGTTTGTCCTTGGCCATCGCCTTGAGATCAGTCACGATATTCTTGACCGTGTTGGCGATATCTCCGCGCTGGATATTGATTTCGAACCTGCGTCCGGTCTCGATGCGCGACACGTCCAACAAATCATTGACCAGCCTGATCAGACGCTCGTTCATCTGGTTGATATCCCGCAGCATCTTTTCCTGCATGAAACTCAATTTGTCGCTTTTTTCGGATAACATGAGGTCGACTATCCATTTGATGCCGGTCAGCGGCGTACGCATCTGGTGCGAAGCCAGCGACACGAATTCGGTCTTCATGCGGTTGATTTCGTTTTCCTTGCTGACGTCCATGCCGACGCCTACCAGGAAGATAGGCTTGCCTTTCTTGTCCATGATAGGAGTCAGGGTAGTCCGTGAAGTATACGTCTCCCCGTTCTTCCTGTGGTTGACGTACTCGCCGACCCAGGGCTTCTTTTCGGTAAGGATCCAGCCCAGCGTCTTTTCATAATCCAGCGGCTCCTCAGTCTTCAACCAGGATTCCCAGGGTTTTTTTCCGACTATCTCCTTCAAGCTGTAGCCTGTCATGCGGCACAACGCCGCATTGGCGAACAAGAGATGGCCGCTCAAATCCAGGATGGCGACCTCGTCCGACGCGCCTTCGACTGCCATTTTTATCCTTTGGAGCTCTTCGGTGCGCTGCTTGAGTTCCAAGTCCTTCTGCTCTTCCGACGTCACATCGAAAAGCGAGCCGATAATCGCCGGCTTGCCGTCGAACACGGTCCGCGACCCCAATACCTCGAGCCGGATGATCTTCTTGCGGCGCGTGATCCCGTTGAACCGATAGTGCACGGTCTTGACCTCGCCCCTGATCCGGCGCCGGATATTCTCTTCGACGATCGCCCTATCTGAAATCGCGGTAAAATCACGCGGCCCCATCTTATTTATGATATCGCTGACTTTATAGCCAAAAACCTTCGCGAGCACCGGATTGACGTATTTGAAGACGCCATCCTGTATGAGATAGACGCCGACCAGGGATTTGTCGACCAAAGCCTTGAACTTATGCTCCGATTCCTTCAATCTCTGCATCGCCAACTTTTGTTCGGTAATGTCGAAAGACAGGACCAGGACGCCCTCATCGACCGGATGGACGTACAGTTCGTACCAGCCCCGCGATGAATCCGGGAAGACGTATTCGTTTTCGAACTTTAAATGTACCCGTTTTTCCATGCATCTCTTGAACTTGCTGAAGTTGGGGGACTTTTCGATCCCGGGATAACACGCCATCAAGGTGCGGCCGAGAAGCTGCTTCTTGGTGCATCTGCCGTGCCTTGCCGCTGCGTCGTTCACATACACGAAACGCCATTTGCGGTCGATGATCTGGACCCCTTCATGCATCTCCCCGACGATGCTCCGCAGGAGCTTGCCGAGGTCGCCATATTTGTCCATCGGATTTTTGACCATAGGTTTCTGTACAGATGATACCACGATGGGCCGAGTCCATCATCCATGGACACAATCGTCCAAACCAATAAAAAAACCCAACTAAAACAGATAAGTCGAAAGCGTCATTATTTTGCGTACTTAACCGTCGTATATCTGTTCGCCGCGTTCCAGATCATCCAGCCCGACGCACCGCTGTCGCGGACCGCTTTGATTTGGGCCTGGACTTTCGAGGCGTCGTAAATCGCACCGATATTGAAATCCTGGATCCAGGGACGGGATTTCTGCCGGATCGCGACGATTTCCGCCGTCGAACTGGACGTGTGCAAGGTCGCGATATTCCTGTCGAGGGTTTTCTTCACGACTTCGTAAGGATACAAGGCGGGATTAGCCAAACCTTCGAATCCGTGGGCATAGTGCGACGGATATGCCATTTGCGAAACGTAATCCGAAAAAGGAATGACATCTGACAGACGCTGGCCGATCCCCAGGTCGTCGACGGCGCAACAAGTCAACCCGAACAGGTCGAAGGAGACCGGGATTTTTTCGGCTTGAAGGGTTCCGCCGACGCGCTCGAAAAATTTACGCATGACTTCGGACTTCGTGAGCTTGCCGTCGTAGACCGGATAACGGATGGCGGTCAATGCGCCGTCAGAAGCGAAACGGACATAATCGAACTGGATTTCGTCGAAACCGCGGGCATAAGCCTCGTGCGCCAAAGCCAGGGCATAATCCCCGACTTCAGGCGCGGCCGGATCCAGCCATTGCATCCCGGTCTTGTCGCGCCAGACTCCCCCGCCGGCATAACGCAGGGCGACTTCTGGATGGAGTTCGCCAAAGGCCCGGTCGCGCATGACGGCGATGCGGGCGATGCGGTAGATGTTTTGGTTCTTGAGGCGAGCGAGCAGCGCGTCCAAATCTTTGACGGCCGGATCCTTCGGAACGAGTTCTGACAGAACTGGATCTCGCGGGACGAAAGCCAGCTCGCCGCCATCCAGTTTCAGGTCAATGACGATCGTGTTCAGATGGGATGAAGAAGCGTAAGCCAGAAGAATATCGGCGCGCTTGGATCCGGCGGTCCAAGCCGTCCAATAGATGCCACGCACTTCGTCCGGCAGGGGGACGTGCGCGATGACAGGCGCCGGCGCAGATGTTTCGATGATCGTCGTCGTTGCCGTACCGATGGTCGATGACGCGGTGGTAGCTGATTCCGCCTGTCCACGAGGTGCCGCTGCCCGCCTATCCAGGACCAAAAAACCGACTCCACCCAAAAGAATGATGATGGCGAGGGCGCCGGAAACATAATAGGCGCGTGCTTTGCGGGACGGCTGGGGCTGAGGCGGAAGCTGTCCGTTGTCCATGGATGGATAGTAGCACCCCCGAAGCAAGAAAGCGCAAGTCGGCTAAAAACCCAATTCTTCCATCTTGCCGTCGATGGCTTGCCGAATCTCCCGCGGGTCCTCGGATGCCGATTCCTGGATGATCGTGTTTATGATGCCCATGACAACGCCTATTCGCTCTTTGGGGATGGGCCTGCCCGTTTCCTTGGCACGATGGGTGACATACGTGTTCTGCCTGCCGCCGGCGTCGGAGAAGACTTGTTTGACCAAGGCATCCATCTTTTCCTTGGCGGCTTTCTTTTCGGCCATTTTCTGAACTTCGATTTTCGCCTGCTTCTTGGCTTCGACTTTGGCTAGATAATTCTCCGTGGCTTGGCGGGCGAGTTTTTCGGCGGCCGCTTTCCGTTTCTCTTCGATATGCGGGCTCAGGCGTTCGGCCAGCTCGGAAAAATCATCATCGATCCAACCTTCACCGAAATCCGCAGCGCGTTTGCCGCGATAATCCCCGCCCCGCGACAATTTGTCGAGCTGCATCATGACGGCATCGAATTTTTCCGGTTCATCTTTTTCGAGCGCCTTGAATTCCTCGAGCTTACCCATGAAATTCTTGGGCAGGCGCCGGGCGATTATGACGTCGCCTTTGGGGAATTCCGGATTGAGACGAAGCTCGGCCTTGAAGCCGTGGCGACGCAGATATTCGACGCGCGCCATGTCGAGCTCAAGCATGGCCCGCTGGCCTTCCTCGAGTTTCCGGATTGCGATATCGCGTGCTTTGCCCGGCTGTTCCGGGACTTCGGTGTTGGTCAGGGCTGAGGCGACGCAGGTGTCGTGCCAGTGGTCCTGGCTCATGCCGTAGCTCGCTGACTGGTGCTTGGCCTTGTCCTGGCAGCAGGTCATGGCGATGAGCATCGGGCTCTCCGAATCGATCCATTGGCGGATGATGTCGTCGGTCAGCGTGCCGCAAGCGTGCTTGGCGACCACGATGGCATCGGGCCGGATGTGGGCGTCTTGCAGATAGCCGGTGTTATGGTGGGTCACGCCTTCGAGTTCGTTGCGGAACGGCAGATGGTCGATGATGTTGTGCATGAATTCGTCCACGCCCTCCTGCGGGTCGACGATCTCGACGTCCTTTATTTTTTTGCCGCGGGCCAAGAGCTGTGAGCTGACCGCCAAGCCGAGGTCGCCGGCGCCTCCGGCCATGTCGATGACCGCATGGATATCTTCCGGCATCTTGGGCAGCAGCTCATCGACGATGCCGTTGACATAGCGGAGTTCTTCGACCTTCTGCTTCATCTTGCTCCAGACTTCTTCGGACGTGATTTCCCGATCGTGCTCAGTGACCTCTTTGCCTTCCTGGGCGCGTTCGCGGCGTAACTTCTCCATGGCATCCAGATAGACATATTGGGCGCGGATGTAGAGCATCTTCTCATAGAATTCCTCGCGCGGGCTGGACAGGGCGGTCGTGACCGCCGTCTCCTGGTTCAAGCCTTTGACTTTCGGTACGCGCAGGAACTGTTTCCTTTCCCAATGCTCGCGGTCAGCTTCCTCGTCCTTGATGAACGCCTTCTCCGTGGTCTGCACGACCCGGGTGTGTTTGGTCGCCGAATCCGCGACTTCGATGGCTTCGCGCTCGTCCTGGAAAGCCGCGGCGATCGAACGGGCTAATTCCAGGTTGCGGGACAGGATGACGAGCAGGCCGCGGTGGACTTTTTTTACCACTTCCTGGCCCTGAGGATTGACGAACATCGTGACCTGGCGCTTGGGATCGCGCGGATCCTTGACCATCTTGCGCGTCAAACCGCAGCTTTCGATGAGGCGGTCGCTGATCATGCCGCGGGCGCCGACATACACCCAACCCTCGGCATCCTGCGCGACTCCGACCTCGCGCCCCATCAGGGCCATGGGCAGGAACGTCCCCAAGCCTTCGCCGCGCAAAACCATCTTATCTTCGGGTTCGTCGATATCCCTGCCTTTCTCATCTTTGCGTTTCAGGAATTGGACGGCCTCGGCCGCCATCTCCAAGGCGTGTTCTTTTGATTCAAGGAAAAACTTCTCGGGATCCCCGACGGCCTTGTCCAGATTGACTTGGATGAGGCGAATCTGTTCCTGCAATTCCAGGTCATTCAGGTCCATCTCGCGTTCATAACCGATGGATGTCGCGCCATTCAGGATGTACCAGGCCTTTATTTCAGGCGAATCCGCCTTGGCCAAATCCTTGGCGTATTCCCACGGGCCGTTTTGCTGGATATCCACGCACATCGACTGCAGGTTCTGGAAAATCATCTCGGCTTCGCGATCATCATTGGCCATGCGCCGGCAGACTTCCTGCATCATCTTGCGGGTCTGTTCGTAAGCCAAGGCGCCGACCTCGTTCAGGCCGATGCGCAAACGGTCGCGCAAAGACTTGAGGCCATTGGCCGCAGTGAATTCATCGAGTTGCTTTCCGATTTCTTCTTTGGTCGCGGGACGGGCAATCGCATCAGGCCGATCCGACTTTCGGAACGGACTCGTATCCGGCATGGGTAGTTGGGTCATATTTCGGAAGCAGTATACAACATCCGCAATCTCCCCACTCAGCCTTGCCGCAGTCGAGCGCGGTCAGCGGAGGATTTGCGTCTTCGTGAGCTTGTTGGCGATCTCATCCAGATCCCTGGCCGAATATTTATTGCCCGTGATGTCAAGCACGCGCAGCTGGGTCAGGTTGCCGAGTTCCATGGGCAGGCCGGTCAACTGGTTATTCGATACGTTCAGCGTCTCGAGCTTGTTCAGCTGGCCGAGTTCGGCGGGCAGGCCGGTCAGGGAGTTGTTGCTCAGATCCAGAGACTTCAGGTTTTTCAATTGGCCGATTTGGGATTGCGGCGCGCCGGTCAACTTGTTATTCGAAAGATCCAGGCCGGTCAATTCCGTGCGCGAAAAAACATCCATGGGTATGGAGGTGAGTCCGCGGCCGCTCAAATCGAGCGTCGCTCCGCTGGTCGGCTTCTGTTGCTCAACCTGAGGCAATTGCGGGACTGAGGCGCTGCCGGACAAATCCTGGCTCACCGAACAGCCGGAGCCGAGGATGGCTATAGACATGGATATCACAAGTAGTCGTTTCATAGATATATACCTTAGCACGATGCCGGCCGATGAGGTATGCGCAAAAAACGGAAAAAACACGGCACTATATGGTATACTTTCAACATGAAACTATTTTCCCGGAAGCCTTTTAAGCTTTCACACGGGGACAGCTCGTCTTTCTACGTCATCCTGAGCGCCGTTTTCGTCCTGATATCACTGGCCTGTATCGTGGCCATCGTGCGTATCAGGTCCATTGCCGACACCTCGCTTTCGCCGACGCAAACCGCCCAGGCAGGAAACGCGGCGCCTGCGGTCGACGAAGCGACTCCCTCGGATGCCACGGGTTCCGGCGATATCAGCTTACCGAGCTCCGGCTTGCTGCTGAACGAAGGTACGACCGTAAACCTCTATGTACGCGGCTCAGTGTCCGATTCCAACGGCTGCGCCAACTTGGACCACATAGATGTCAAAGCCTATCGATCCGGGGCGACGGGCGGCGAAAGCTGTACGCCGGACAACAACGATTGCTATGCCGTGACAATCCCGCATGGCGATATCGTCTGCTCAGGCCCAAGCGATTTGGACGCAGCCTATGAGGCCATCATGCCGGTCCAATACTTCGCAGACCCGTCTGACGTCGGCAGCCAGTACGAAGGTGATACCTGGATAGCTTTGGCGACGGCCTACGATGCAGGCGGGGCGAACGGCAATCTTGCCGCTGATTTCGAGATGCAGAGCCTGGCTGCCTTCGGCCTGTCCACCGAATCCATCAACTATGGTTCCCTTTCGCTCGGTGCCACTTCACCCCAGCAGACCGTCACCTTCTCGAATACCGGCAACCGTTTGGTGGATGCTTATGTGAACGCGGACCTGAACATGCATTCTAATTTGGCGGGTTTCGCCGACATCCTATCAACGGCCGTCCACTATTCCCTGTCCGACGGTTTCGCCTACAACACGGGCGACACGGCCGTCGAGCTGACGCAGACTCTGATGGACCTGAACCTTGAACAGCAGACCGACGAGGTGAATCCGACTACCGTCCCGGGATATTTCCGGTTCAAGATGCCAGCCAGCGGCGTGAACGGGACGTATTCGAATATCCTGACTTTCACGGCATTCGCCACGGCATATCTCCAGGACACTCCGACGATCAACAGCATGTCGGTCACCTCGACCCTGGTCGGCGGTGAAACCATGCAGGTCACCATCACAGGAACCGACTTCCCCTCAAATTCGCAAGTGTTCCTCGGAGCCACGCAGCTCACCACGGTGCGTAACAGTTCCGAAAGTCTGACCATCACCATCCTGAGTTCGCAACTGCAGGAAGCCGGTTCAACGCCGCTGACCGTGGTGAATCCGTCGACCAACAATACGTCCGCGCCCGTCAATTTCCTCGTCCTCAACTACCCGCCGCGCTTCACCGGCATCTCACCCACGACCAAAACGCAATACAGCGGAGAGTTCACTTTGACGCTTAATGGCGATGACCTAACGCCTACCTCGCAGGTCAAGATCGACGGTGACGATGTGGCTACGACATACGTCTCAAGGACGCAACTCACGGCAGTCATCCCCTCTTCATATGTCGACGCCGTGGGCGATCATTCGATCACCATCACCAATCCTGCCCCGGGCGGCGGCACCTCCGTCACCCAGACCCTAACCGTGCATAATGCCGATCCGATGCTAAGTTCGATTTCCCCCTCGTCCAAAACAATCGGCGATGCCCAGTTCACCATGACCCTGACAGGAACGGGTTTCAATTCGAACTCGCAAGCCAAACTCGGCGGCTCGAACCGGACTACGAGCTTCGTCTCTCCGACCCAACTCAACGTCACAATCCCAGCGACTGACATGGCAGATGTCGGGACCGCCAGCATCACGGTCGAGAACCCGGCTCCGGGCGGCGGGACTTCGGCTGGCCAGACATTCACGGTCAATAACCCGGCACCGACGCTAAGCTCCATCTCACCCAGCTCAAAAAATAAAGATGATGCCCAGTTCAGCATGACACTGACAGGCACTGGTTTCAGCTCGAACTCGCAAGCCAAGCTCGACGGGTCGAACCGGACTACGGCATACGTCTCACCGACGCAACTCACGGTCACAATCCCGGCGACTGATATGGCCTCGGCCGGTACATACGACATCACGGTCGTGAATCCGGCCCCGGGCGGCGGAACTTCGGGTGTGCAGACTTTCACGGTCAATAATCCAGCTCCGACTTTAGGTTCAATCTCGCCCAGTTCCAAGAATGCCCGCGATGCGCAGTTCACCATGACGCTGACCGGCACGAACTTCCAAAGCAATTCCCAGGTCCAGCTTGGTGGCTCAGATCGCGCAACGACATACGTTTCGCCGACCTCGCTCACGGCCGTCATCCCGGCGACAGATATGGCATCCGGAGGTTCGCTTAACATCACGGTCGTGAATCCGGCCCCGGGCGGCGGAACTTCGGGTGCGCAGGTCTTGACCGTAAGCAACCCGGTACCGAGCTTAAGCAATCTCGGATCCACTTCCAAGACAGTCGGAAGCGCTCAGTTCACACAGGTGCTTGATGGGTCGAACTTCGTACCCACCTCGCAAGTCCAGGTCGATGGAGTTAACCGTGACACGACTTATGTGACAGCAAACCGCTTATCAATCGTGGTCCCGGCTTCGGATATGACAACTACGGTCGTATACAACTACACGGTCGTTAACCCGGCCCCGGGTGGAGGTACGTCGGCGGTGAGGACCTTTACGGTCACTAATCCGGCTCCGACCTTAAATAGCATCGCACCGGCCAGTAAGTACGTGAACAACCCGGAGTTCACTTTGACACTAACAGGCACGGGCTTCGCGCCCGGATCCATAGTCCGTGCCAACGGATCAGACCGCGCTACGACTTACATCTCATCTACCCAAATCACAGCAATCATCCTTGCTTCCGACCTGGCGGCATCAGGCTTGGTCCCCATCACCGTATTTAACCCGGCCCCGGGCGGCGGCACTTCCGCTATTAGATATATAACGGTTCAGGTCGAAAGGCCGACCCTCGGCTCAGTCTCGCCGAACACAAAAACAGTCGGATCCGCGCAATTCACCATGACGTTCACGGGCACGAAATTCGCACCGGATTCTCAAGCTGTTCTGGAAAGCAATAACTTGGCGACGACATATGTATCAGCAACGCAACTTACGGCAATCGTACCGGCTTCGGCGATGACAGCGCCCGGTACCTTCTATGTATGGGTATCGAATCAAGGACTGAATAGCTTGCAGAGCATCACCTTCACCGTTAATTGATCCGGGTCCTCGGCAGAGGATGGATTCGATAAACGCGCCATGACGGCGCGTTTATCGTTGGTTTGAGTGACTGTATGGTATAATTTAGCTGATTTTCCAGCGAAACCCCATGAATAAATTAGACGGAAAGCGAATGCAAAAGCTCTACGTCTTTTTGGGCGCGGGATTTACGCTTATCGCCCTTGCGGCATTCGTACTGCTCGTCAATTTCCGCTCACTGGCAGATACGGCGATCAACCAGCAGGCAGGCGCAGGAAACACGGCGCCGAGCGTGGATACGGTCATCCCTTCGAACTTATCAGGTTCAGGTGACATCAGCCTGCCGGACGCGGGGTTCATGCCGAATGAAGGCAACCCATCAGACCTGTATGTCCGAGGCATTGTCTCCGACCCCAACGGCTGCGCCAACTTAGACCATGTCGTCGTGACGGTATACCGCTCCAGCGCGACTGACGGAGTCAATTGCGTGCCGGACGATAACGACTGTTACAGCACGACACTGGCCGCGAACCAGCTTGCTGAATGCAGCATCGGAGGAAGCGATACGGACATAATTTTCGAGACATCGTTTCCCATCTCCAACTTCGCAGACCCGACTGACTCCGGCAGCCAATACGAAGATGACACCTGGATAGCTTCGGTCGACGCATATGACGCGGGAGGAACGACAGGGAGCCTCTCCGCCGATTTCGAGATGCAGAGCTTGGCGGCTTTCGGCCTGTCTATCGACTCCATCAATTACGGGGCTTTAGCCCTGGGTGCAACTTCGCCCCAACAAACTGTCGAATTCTCGAACACCGGCAACCGGTTGGTCGATGCTTACGTGAACGCAGACCTGGACATGCACTCGAACCTGGCGGGCTTCGCCGATATCCCGTCTACGGCCGTCCATTATTCCCTGTCAGACGGTTTCGCCTACAACACGGGCGACACGGCTGTCGAGTTGACCCAGACCCTGATGGATCTGAACCTGGCCCAGCAGACTGACGATGCTACGACCACTACGGCGGCCGGATATTTTTTGCTCAAGGTGCCGACTTCCGGAGTCAACGGCACGTATTCGAATATTTTGACTTTCACGGCATACGCCACGCCTTTCATCCAGGGTGCACCGACGATCGGCAGCCTTTCCGCCACGTCGACCCTGGTCGGGTCGGACACGACGGACATCACGATCACGGGTACGAATTTTCCGCAAAACGTCCAGACTTACTTGGGCGACACTCCCCTGACCACGGTCCGCAACAGCATCAGCAGCCTGACCGTGACCATCCTGAGCTCACTTATCCAGAGCGCGGGCGACATCTCGCTGACCGTGTTCAATCCCTCGACCAACAGCACGTCCACGCCCATCACTTTCAGCGTGCTGAACTATCCGCCGCGGCTGACGAGCATTACGCCGACAGCCAGACCCCAAGCCAGCGGACAGTTCACGTTGACGCTCACAGGCGATGATTTTGTTTCCACGTCACAAGTCAAAGTAGACGGGACAGATGTGGATACGGCCTTTGTCTCCAGGACTGAACTCACGGCGACAGTTCCGGCGGCCTATGTCGAGACTTTGGGCGACCATTCCGTCACGGTGACTAATCCGGCACCAGGGGGCGGAACATCGGGGGCGCAGACTTTGACGGTCAACAGTAGCGCACCGATATTGAGTTCGATCTCGCCTGACACGAAGAATTTCGGGGATGCACAATTCACCATGACGCTCACCGGTTCGGGCTTCGTGCAGGCCTCGCAAGCCAAATTCGACGGGTCCAACCGCGCCACGACGTATGTCTCGCCGACCGAACTGACCGTGACCATTCCGGCTACTGATATGTTAGGTGCCGGCACCTCCAACATCACCGTGACCAACCCGAATCCCGGAGGAGGCACTTCGGAAGCGCAGACTTTCACGGTCATCAATCCGGCTCCGACACTAAGCTCGATTTCGCCCACGACCAGGGCGATTGGCCAATCGTCATTCACCCTGACGGTCTATGGCAACGGCTTCGTGCTTGGCTCGCAGGTAAAGATCGACGGGAACATCGTCGAGACAAGCTTCTTTGGCGGGTCGGAAGTCCGCGCCATCATACCCTCGTCTTACGAGACCGAGTTGGGCGAACACCTGATCACCGTGACGACTCCGGCCCCCGGCGGCGGAACGTCGGCGGCGCTGACCTTTGCCGTGGAGAATCCAGTGCCGGTCCTTGGCTCACTTTCCCCGAGCTCAAAGAACCTGAATGACGCGCAATTCACCATGACGCTCACGGGTTCAAGTTTCCTGCCCACATCACAAGCCCAGTTCGGCGGGTCTGACCGCGCCACGACCTACGTTTCGCCCACCCAACTGGATGTCACCATCCTGGCGTCAGACATGACGACCGGCGGCACCTTCAACATCACGGTCGTAAATCCGATCCCTGGCGGCGGGACGTCTGCGGCCAGGACATTCACCGTGAACAACCCGGCTCCGACACTGGGTTCGATTTCTCCGACGTCCAAGCCCCTCAACAGCGCAGAGTTCAATTTGACATTGACTGGAACGAATTTCGTCCCGACCTCGCAAGCCAAGCTGGGCGGAGCCAACCGCGCCACGACCTACGTCTCGCCGACCCAAATCACGGCCACCATCCTGGCTTCGGATATGACCTCGGCGGGAACGGCCAGCATCACGGTCGCGAACCCGACACCGGGCGGCGGGACCTCGGCGGGAAAGAATTTTTCCGTGGACAACCCGGTACCGACACTGGGTTCGATTTCACCGGATACGAAGTACTATGGTGACGCGACGTTCGTCATGACGCTCACTGGAACGAATTTCGTGCCCACATCGAGAGCTTATTACAACCACTCAACCGGCCTCACCACGACCTACGTCTCGCCGACCCAGCTGACAGCGCTCGTACCCTCCACATTGCTGACATATACCGGGACTTTCGACATCAGCGTAAATAACCCATCTCCCGGAGGTGGCGGCTCAGGTTATCTGCCGTTCAACCAGAACAACCCGTTCCCCACGATCACCAATGTCTCGCCAGCGACCAAATCCCTGGGAGATGCGCAGTTCACCATGACCATAACGGGTACGAATTTCACCCCTACCTCGCTTGGCTATATCGGCGGAACCGTCAGGGATACGACCTTCGTCTCGGCGAGCCAGATCAACGTAACAATACCCGCGTCTGACATGACTTCGGTCGGCTCGGTCAACGTCAACGTCCTGAATCCGGCTCCAGGCGGCGGCGCCTCTGACTCATGGAGCTTCACGGTAAATTATCCGGTTCCGACACTGGCTTCCATATCCCCCAACCTCAAGAGCGTCAACGATGCGGAATTCACCATGACGCTGACGGGCACGAATTTCTATCCCACATCGCAGGTCAAAATCGGCGGCGCAGCTCGCGTCACGACGTATGTTTCGCCGACTTCGCTCACGGCGGTCATCCTGGCGTCCGACATGACGGTCCGCGGCACGGCTAACATCACCGTCTTCACCCCGGCGCCGGGCGGCGGCACTTCGGCGGCGCAGGTCTTCACGATCCAGAATCCGGTACCGAACCTGGACTCGATCTCGCCGAGCACCAAGAACTTCGGCGACGCGCAGTTCACCATGACCCTGACGGGCACGAATTTCGTCCCGACTTCACAGGTCAAGTTCGCCGGATCTAACCGCGCCACGACCTACGTCTCCCCGACATCGCTCACGGCCACGATCCTAGCCACGGACATGACCACTTCGACCGGCAATTACGCCATCACGGTGGTCAACCCGACGCCAGGCGGCGGCACATCAGGATCACAGACTTTCTCGCTCGCTAACCCGACTCCGACTTTATCCTCGATTTCACCCGCCACAAAGACGCTTGGCGATGCGCAATTCACGATGACGCTGACGGGAACGGGCTTTGTCCCGAATTCGCAAGCCCAATTCTACATGTCCAACCGCGCCACGACATATGTCTCGCCGACAACGCTTACTGTCACCATCCCGGCTTCGGATATGACCTCGGTCGGTACGGCCAGCATCACGGTCTCCAACCCGGCGCCGGGCGGCGGCACATCGGGCATCCAAGTATTCACGGTCGCGAACCCAGTGCCCACGCTGACCAACATCTCACCCAGCCTGAAGGGCCTTAACAACCCTGAGTTCACCATGACTCTCACGGGAACAAATTTCATGCCCACTTCGCAAGTCAGGCTTGGTGGGTCCGACCGCACGACGACCTACGTGTCGCCGACGCAACTGACCGCCATCATTCCGGCGTCGGACATGACGACCGGCGCCGCCTACTCCATGACCGTATTCAACCCGACACCAGGCGGCGGCACATCAGGATCGCAGACCTTCACCGTTGAATCAGATTCCAACATCAAACTTCTGTTGCACATGGACGGTACGGATAATTCCACTACATTCATCGATTCTTCCCCGTTCGCGCGGACCGTGACCGCTTCCAATGGCGCGAAAGTTAGCGCAACATACGCTGAGTTCAACCAATCGTGCAATCTTTCGGGTTCCCCAAGCGACAAGCTTCAGGCCGCAGACAGTGATGATTTCTACTTCGACGGCGATTTCACCATCGACCTTTGGATGATGCCTGCTGGCTCCCCGAATAGCGCCTCTGGACTCGTCACCCAATATGCCGGCAGCACTTCCTACAGTTTATTCAGGCTTTACGGCAACAATCTGTACTTTGACAGCTACCAGGGCCACGTGTCCGCTCCATACACGTTCAGTAATGATGTTTGGTACCATGTCGCCATGGAACGCTACGGAAACCAATGGAACTTTTACGTGAACGGTTCCAGGATCGGCCAAACCGTTTCTGCCTTCTCTCCAGCCAATGTCCCCGCACCATTGAACATCGGCTATTATTACAATGGCATCACAAACTACGATTTCAGGGGATACATCGATGAAGTGAGGGTCGTGAAGGGTGTAGCCAAGTACCAGGGCAATACCTTCACGCCGCCGACTGCGCCATATTAAACCCAAGCCAAAATTCCCATTAAAACCCCGTAAGAACGGGGTTTTATGGTATACTTCCACCATGAATTTCTTTACCCGGAAGCCTTTTAAGCTTTCACATGGGGACAGCTCGTCTTTCTATGCCATCCTGAGCGCCATCTTCGTCCTGATTTCGCTGGCCTGCATCGTAGCCATCGTGCGCATCAGATCCGCGGCCGATACCACGGTTACGCCGACCCAAACAGCCCAAGCCGGCAACACTGCGCCGAGCGTTGATGCCGTGACCCCTTCGAACCTTTCCGGTTCAGGCGACATAAGCCTGCCTGACGCCGGCTTGATATTGAACGAAGGCACGACCGTCAACCTGTTTGTCCGGGGAGCCATATCAGACGCCAATGGCTGCGCCAACATCGACCACGCCGTGGTTACCGTGTTCCGTTCCGGAGCGACAGACGGCGAGAACTGCACGCCTGACAACAACGACTGTTACAGCACGACCCTGACCGCGAACCAACTCACCGATTGCAATACTGGCGGAACCGATAATGACGCGGCGTTCGAGACATCCTTCACTATCGCCAACTATGCCGACCCTACGGATGCCAGCAGCCAGTACGAAGACCAGACCTGGAAAGCTTCCGTAACGGCATACGACGCCGGCAGCTTGGACGGTAGCTTTGCGGTCGACTTCGAGATGCAGAGCCTGGCTGCCTTCGGCCTGTCCACCGAATCCATCAACTACGGATCCCTTTCGCTCGGCGCCACTTCACCCCAGCAGACCGTCACCTTCTCGAATACCGGCAACCGGCTGGTGGATGCTTATGTGAATGCGGACCTGGACATGCGCTCGAACCTGTCGGGTTTCGCCGACATCCTGTCTTCGGCAGTCCACTATTCCCTGTCCGACGGTTTCACCTACAACACCGGGGACACGGCCGTAGAATTGACCCAGACGTCCCTGCCGCTGGGACTGCCCCAGGAGACGGTGGATGGCACGACACCGACTAAACCGGCATATTTCCGGCTCAAGATGCCGAACTCAGGCATCAATGGGACATACTCAAATATCCTGACCTTCACGGCCTTCGCACTGCCATTCCTGAATGATACGCCGACCATCAGCGGTCTGTCGGCCACTTCGTCATTGGTCGGAGGGGAAACCATGGAGATTACCGTCACAGGCACTGATTTCCCGACCGACTCACAGGTTTTCCTGGGAAGCACGCAACTGACCGCGGTACGCAACAGCTCCAACAGCCTGACCGTAACGATTCCCAGCTCAGAGCTCCAAAATGCAGGCACGATAGCCTTGACCGTGGTCAACCCGGGGACGAACAGCACGTCGACTCCGGTCAACTTCAGCGTGCTCAACTACCCGCCGCGGTTCACCGACATCTCGCCGACGACAAAAGAACAGTACAGCGGACAATTCACGCTGACGCTCAACGGCGACGATCTGTTGCCCACGTCGCAGGCCAAAATCGACGGGAATGACGTGGCCACGACTTATGTGTCTAAAACGCAACTGACTGCCGTCATCCCCTCCTCCTACATCGATACCTTGGGAGACCATTCCATCACTATCACTAACCCGACCCCTGGCGGCGGCGCATCGGTCGTCCAGACCTTCTCCGTGGTGAACGCGTTGCCGACCCTCAGCTCAATAACGCCGAATTCCAAAAGCATAGGCGCGGCGCAGTTCACCATAACCTTGACGGGCACGGGATTCAACGCGAGTTCGGTCGTCAAACTTGGCGGAGCAAACCGCGCCACGACCTACGTATCGCCGACCCAGCTGACAGCCATCATCCCGGCGTCAGACCTGGCGGCGGCTGGAACCTTTGACGTGACAGTCACTAACCCGACCCCTGGCGGCGGCACGTCCGCAGCCCAGCAATTGTTTGTCGGCCTTATCCACGCATACCACTTTGAGGAAGCAGCCGGCGCATCGGTTCTTGATTCCGTCGGGACGATGAACGGCATCAACACCGGATCCACCCAAGTGGCTGGCGTATCAGGATACGCCTTACAGACTGTCGTTAGCGCGAGCGCAGACAATAACGTCGGCTTCCCTGTTCCCGGAATCCTTCCGAATGGCGCTAAGACCATCGATTTCTATTTCAAAGCGACCGCCGGAAGTACTCCTGAAGTCATCAAACAAGGGTACTGGCTGTTGAGCATCTACCAGAACAAGCTCGACTGCACATTCCAAGGAGGCCGAACGACCACTGTCAGATCCACGACCAGCGTCGCGGACGGCACATGGCATCGCCTGACCTGTTCATGGGACGGCACGACCAACGCGGATAGCATGAAGCTGTATGTAGACAATTCGCTTCAACAAAGCGTTTATGCCCAGAGCGGCGAATTTGCCCCGGCAGGCAGCGTTGGCGCAATCAGAAAATGGGCCTGGATATACAGCATCGACGAGCTGATGATCTACAACGGAGTCTACGTCCCACATTGATCTCAAAAATTGCATTTGAAGTAATAAACAACCGGCGGTTTAGCCGGTTGTTTATTATCGCTTAAAGCAACTGAAATACAGACGGCTCAGTCGCACACGTTCTTCAACATTGAAGCAGGATAGCCGCGTTGTTTGAGCAGCGGGCAGTCCGCCTGGCCGTTACCGACATAATCGATGAGCCAGATGTTATTGCCTTGAGACGCCAGGAACATGCCAGCCGGACCATCCTCTTCCCCTACAGCTCCGACCGAACCTTTGGCGAAGTCGGTCGTGCTGGCGGATATTTTCACGAATATGTCCGCCGGCTTGCGTTTCATGTTGTCGGCCAACGCCGCCTTGATGGCTTCTTCGGCCGACGGATAGCACGGAGTTTCCCAAGGCCGCAGACATTCCTTTTTCGGTTCGCACCAGCTGTAGCCGGCCGAACCGATGCAGCCGTGCTCATCGCGGTCGCCACCGACGACCTGAGCGGTGTTCGCCGAACCTTGCTCAGTGGGTGTCGGCGGAACGACTTTGCGTTCCTGTGTCGCCGTCGGGGAGCAACCTGCGCCGAAAAAAGAGACAGCGAGAATGGCGGAAATGATTAGTCTGTTTCGGAAATTCATATGCTTTGCATTTTCAATTATTTCACTCCTTCGCCGAACGCCTCATCTTCGACATCCGCGTCTGCATCGGCTTTGGTGTGCTGGATACGGCCGTCGATGTGGTTCGGAGGGGAATAAGTCGTGAATACCTTCATGACTTCTGTTCCGGTATTGATGAAATTATGCTGGGTCCCCGGAGTCACGACGACAACGTCCCCAGGCACAATCGGGGTGGTCTTACCATCCATGATCGCCTCGCCGGTCCCGGATTGGAAGAAAAGCGTCTGTTCGACGTGTGCATGGGTCTCCTGTCCGATCTCGCCTCCCGGCGGGATGCTCATCACGACGAGCTGGGATTTTTCGCCGGTGAACAGGACATGGCGGAAGTCCTGGTTATCGGCTGTGGCTTTAACTATGTTGGTTTGGTATGGCATAAGATGTTTTGGGGCTTGGGTTATTGGCGATAGGAAGAAATAGTAGACAAGAGCGGTGACAACCACTCCAGCGAAGAAGCCGAATGCGGTTAAAATGGCTTTATTCATAATTCCCCATGGGAAAGAGGGGTATTCGCTTGTTAAATTCGATGAACCTGCGGGAATTATCCCATTTTCAGGCTAGAATGGTCAAAGGATCACTTCCACTCCTCTATCTCGCCGGCTTGGATCTCGGTCGGGTGGGCTTTGCGGAGCGTGGCGATTTGGGGCCGTGTCAGGAGCGGAAAATGCCGGACATCGGCGAGGTGTTCGGCGATGAACCAGTTATCTTCCTCGTTCGTGACCCAATCCATTCCATCAAAACGCGAAAGGTCGATGGGGCTCGAATAACTGCGCAATGTCTTGACCCCGTGGCTGTCGAAATATTCGTGGAAATAGGAAAGCACCAATTCGCGCAAGGTCCGATAGACGGGTTCGCGGTAACGCAAGACGGCATGGTTGGTCTTGGAGACTGCGCCCCAACAGCCATGCCGCTTGAACAGCGCAACGACATGGTCGAAATCGCGCGCCGAGCTCGTGAGGTCGAGTACGAGAGGTTTTTGGCCTTGGAGCCGAAATGCCAAAGCGGCCAGCATCGCGCCTTCGATACAGTGGGCGCGCCGTTCGCGGATGACGCGACGCGGAGACAGACATGTATCGCCGCCGGGTTCGCGGTTTATCGGAAGAGAGTCCAGGTAATCCTGGATCTTTCCCGGTGAATCCAAACCGCGAAGCAGACGCGATTCCTCTTTCGACAGGCCGTACATAAGGACAGTCTATGCCGAAAGCATGCAACTTGAAAGCGCGCCTAGGTTTCCAGTTCTTGGATTTGGAAATGGATTTACCGGCTCCGACGCTCCCCGCAACGGCGTAGAAGAGTCGCATGGAAACAAAGCACACCATGCGAAGGCGGAAACGAAGAGCCGCAGGAAATTCCAGGAACTTCAATGTTTTTTGATCAGAATCTGCGCCACGTCAACATAATCCGCCTCAAACCCGACTTCGCAATAGACGAAATAATACGACCACTTCCTGAAGAAATTCTCGTCAAAGCCCAAGCCCATTATCCGCTCTTTATTGGCCAGGAAATTCTTCCTCCAATGGTTAAGGGTCTTGGCATAGCTATGTCCCATGCGCTCCACGGACACCGTTTCCATATTTAAACCTGCGGCGCTGCCCTCGACCTCCTTCAACGACAACAGTTCCCCGCCTGGAAAAATGAATTTCTTCGTATAATCCATTCGTGACAAATACTCCTGGTAGTGCTCATCCGGATACAAGATACACTGCACGCAAAGACGACCCCCGGGCTTCAGCATGCTCTCGCACTTTTTCATGAATACCGGGACATACTCGTGGCCTAACGCCTCCATCATCTCTATGGAAACGATCTTGTCGAATTCACCTTCCAAGTCACGATAATCCTTTTTGAGCAAAGTAATCTTATGGGATAGGCCTTCCTGCTTTATCTTCTCTTGCGCGTAATCGAACTGCTCGTCCGAAATCGTGGTGATGGTCAGCCTACAGCCGTAATTCTTTGCCGCGAAAATCGAGAAACCGCCCCAACCGCAGCCGATCTCCAGCACTTCGTCGTCCGGTTTGATATCGCACTTTTCGCAAATGTTGCGGTACTTATTCTCTTGCGCAATTTGCAGATCATCCGTGTCTTTAAACAATGCGCACGAGTATGTCATCGTCGGATCTAGCCAAAGCTTATAGAAGTCGTTCGACACGTCATAATGCGCCTTGATATTCCGCTTGCTGCCGATTTTGGTGTTCTTTTTGAGCCGATGCATGAAACGCAACAAGAAATTCGCCCAATTCATGTGGACCGAGGTCGGCTTATTCGCCCCAAAACCCGGCAACACATCCTGATTCTGGATGAAATACAGCAATAGGTTCTTGACATCGTTTGTTTCGATCTCGCCCAAGAAATAGGACTCGCCAAAACCCGTTTCTCCGTAAAAAGACACGCGCCTGAAAAACGCATCGCTGACGATCTTCATGCAGGCTTTTTCCGTGAATATTCCTTCCTTCAGGACGACCGGGCTGCCGAATTGCAGCTTCTTCCCCTTATAATCGACCTCCAATATCCCTTTAAAGCCTCTTTTCGACAAAAAACCGAATACGATACTTTTGAACATACGTTCATCTCTTGTTTAAGATTTCCACAATTTTTTTATCCGTTTCCCCGATGGAATTGAATCTAACTTTTTTTAGATATAATTTCAAAGCCTGATAATGGATGCGGAAAATTATCATCAGCGTCAGCAAGGGATAGCGGAAACAGAGCGACAACAAGAACCCGTCAGTGATCTCATGGCGCTTTCCATTGAAAACCGCCTTCACTTCGATTTTTCCCTTTTTCAAAGACTCGATTTTTACATGGACCTTGTCCTGGGGCAGGCTGAAATTCCATGACAAGTCATTGTCGAACTGCGTGAAAGGCGAAATATAATAATTCTTCCTCTGCACTGAGGTGAAAATTTCTTTCTGCGGATCATCGATCGGGACAAAATACATCTTCTGGTCACCGAAGGTATTATTCACCTCGCTTACAAGAACCCTAAATACGCCCTTAGTGTCAAAGCAATAATAAAAGGATACCGGGTTGAATACGTAGCCGAGGACCCGTAAATTCATCAGGACGCAGACCCTGCCGAGCTCAAAATCCATGCCCGCGTCCTTCAGCAAGGCCTTGATCCTGCCCTTCGTGTCTTTGTTCTGATAATGCTGAATCTGGTATTTTACGTTCTCCCGGGCTATGGCCTGCTTGTCTTTATCCTGCTGGCTCAGGAATCTGAAATGGTCTTGGTCGAAAAAACTGAATACGTTAAAACGATTCAACGAAAACAGACGGAACCTCTTATCCAGTTCGGCCAATTCATCCAAATCGATATACATCATGTATACCGAATAGATGAAACTGTTCTTCTTGGGTTCCGTCCTGTTATGGAAGATTTTTCCGGTATAGACGGCTGAATTCATAGGCGATCATTTCAATTTTTTGAGGATCTCGACAACCTCGAGTCCGGATTTCAGGCCATCTTCATGGAACCCATAACCGAAATACGCTCCTGCGAACAGAATCATCGAATTTTCGTTGATCGATTTCAATCTCTTCTGCAGCGCGAAATTCTCGACCGTGAAATTCGGATGGCGATAATGCATCTCTTTGACGATTTTCTTGGGATCGATAGGCTGGAATGGATTGATCGATACGAAATAATTGACCTCGGAATCCGTGTGCTGCAATGGATTCATCCAATATACGGTCGAGGAAGACATTCCGCCATCGGTATCCTTCTTGATCACATGGTTCCAAGCCGACCAGGCTTTCCGGATCGGCGGCATGACGGATTCGTCAGTATGCAGAACCGCGGTATTCGCGTTGTAACCGAACCTGACCAACAGATCCTTTTTGGGCCCCGGAAGATCCTTGGCCAGCGCCAAGCTCTCGTCAGAATGGCTGGCCATGACCACATAATCAAAACCATATTCCCCCTTGGCCGTAATCAGCTTGACGCCCTCGCCCGCATCCTTCACCTCGACCACGGGCTCCTGCACATGGATTTCGAAATTCCCGGCCTTCACGATTTTTTTCGTATAATCATCCGACCCTCCGACCACCGAATACCACTGCACCTGGCCCTTGACGCTCAATAATCCATGATTGTGGAAGAACGGGATGATTATGGATATCGGGAAATCATAGACGTCGCCCTGCGCGGTCGACCAAACGGCCGAAGACATAGGCGCCAGGTAATTCTCAAGGAAATATTCCGACAAGCCCCTGCTCTTGCAATATTCACGTATGGTCAAATTGCTGCCCTCGATATTTCCCCTGTCTTCCAGCGCAACTTTGAAGAACTTCGTGATCTCGAACAAGAACTTCCAGTATCTCGGAGAGAGGAGATTTTTCGTTTGGGCGAAAAAATGCAACAGGCTGTTGCTGGAATATTGCAAGCCAGTATCCATGTTCCAGACCCCGAAAGACATGCTGCATTTTTGCTTTTGCACCCCCAGCTCATCGAAGAGCTTCACCAGGTTCGGATAGGTCTTTAGGTTGAACACGATGAAACCGGAATCGACGGTGAATCCATGGTCACCTTCTTTCAGACGGTGAGTATGGGTGTGACCGCCTAAATAATCGTTTTTCTCGAAAATCGAAATATCGTAGTCGTTCCTGAGATAATATGCGCATCCCATGGCAGAAATGCCGGAACCGACAATGGCAAGTTTTTTCTTCATAATTACTTGATGAAAAAATTCGGTATCATCGCCGGGGTCTTCTTCGCATATAGTTGGAATTCCGGATTATCCTTAAAACCGGCTTCGGCAAGCGGGACGCCGGAGACGAAGCGCAACAACAGCCCTATCGTCACGGGACCGATGAGGGCCAGCCACCAATAATCGCCGAAGGCGATGAGCCAAATGCCCCACCAGATCACGGCTTCGCCGAAATAATTCGGATGCCGCGTGTACTTCCATAACCCGGCCTTCATCACACGCTCATCACCTGGCTTTTTCGGCTTGAGGATGAATGCCTTCAATTGCTTATCGGCCACGGTCTCGAAAACGAAACCGAACAACCAGATGGCGATGCCCAAAAAATTCAACACGCTCCAGGCCGAAGCCTCATATTGGGAGAGGGTGATGATCGGCATAGCGACCAAGACAAGGAAAAAACCTTGGACAAGGAATACTTTCAACCAGGACCAGAACACCCAGTTACTGCCCCAGCCTTCGCGCCAAGCCCGATAACGCCTATCTTCCTGCTTTTCGCGCCGGAAGCGCTTATAGATATGCGACGCCAAACGCAATCCCCAAAAAGTTACCAAAACCCAAACCAAAAGGGTCTTGGAATTGAAATTGGCGGCCAAGCCGATCGATGACAGCAACACGAATCCCAATCCCCAGGCGACATCGGCTATGTCGTTCCTGCGCTTGACGACGGCATAAACGAACCAGAGATGGACGAAGACGAAGAGCGCAGCCAGCTGGATCGATATCAATTCCATGCTCATAAATGCAGATACTTGCTGCAGATCAAGAAAGACAAAACGGAAACTGAACCCGAAAGGACAATGCCCCAGAGGATGTCTATGATCACGATTTGCCACGACCAGTCCTTCAGGACCGCCAAACTAGTCAGATCAAAAGTCATGTACGTGAAGAAGCCGAACATCGCCCCATACAGCAGGGCATAAGACCAGGAATGGTTTTTCAATGCAGGATTGATGACGAAGACGATCAAGCCGACGATGAACAGCAGATAGAATGCGATTGCCGCGGCCCAATTCGGCGTCGCCAGCATCAAATGGCCCATGTACTTGCGGTAAACATCTTTTGCGATCACGCCGAGCCAGGTCAAATCGATCAAGAAGAAAATCGGCACGGTCACGAGATATATCTTGGCGAATGTCATGAAATTCATAATGTTTTGCGAATGGGATTTCGTACATGAATGTTTATTCGACGATCCTTTCGGCTTTGTAGAAACCCAAACCGGCTCCGGCTGTGCCTACGAACCTGCTCGTGTCCTTTATGTCGAATGACCAGACGACGGTCTTATCTTTTGTGACCTCGATGATCTTAGAAGTGGTGGCGATCAGGGTGTTCCCGTTGCTCAGCCGGTTCACGTCCCTGACCGGCCACTGTTTGCTGTCCGTGATCGCGTATTCCCAGACGATATTCCCGTCCTTGTCGATCTCAACGGCTTTTTCGGGCACTCCGTGGTTGGCGAAAAGGTAATTCCCGTTCTCGAGCAAAACCGGGTCATGTTGCTCGACCATGATACCCTCGCCAATGGTTTTGACGACGTCTCCAGCCTGGTTAACTTCGGCGACGATGTTAAAGTTCCTCAAGCTGATGAGCGTATCCCCGTTGCTCAACCTGGAAACGGCGTTCGTGTGCGTCCAGCCTTGCTTCATCATGGTCGAGTATGGCGCGCGGTTAAAATGGTCTTTGGCGTGCCACGACCAGACCACGACACCTTGCGGATTGACTTCGGTCACCTGCGTATCGTTCATGGTGTCATTGTTTCCGAACACGAATAATGTATTCCCGTTCGGGAGACGGTCTGCATCGTGGGATATCTTAGTCGTCTTGTATGACCAGACTATCTGCTTGCTCCGGTTGATTTCGTAGACTCCATTTCCGGGCAAAACGAACAGGATATTTTTGTTCGGCAGTTGCTCAACGTCGAAACCCGGATTGGTGAAGGTCTTCAGCTCTTGCGGAAGGTCGTATTCCCAGATGATCTCGCCCAGCATGTTGACCTCGATTATCCTCGGCTTGGCGGTGTTGTGGTTATCCGCGAACAGAGTCGTTCCGGCCAGCGCTTTGCCCTTGTCGTATGAAGCGAGGACGAAATCCGTATCGAAGACGCCCCGCGTCATCGGCGTCTCAACGACAGGAGCAGGAGTGACGACGTCCGGAGTCGTCGTCGGAGTCTGCGCTACAGGCTCGGGGACGAAATTCACGTTTAACGGGATGGTCGCCAGGTTGTCGTTAGTGATGCCGAGGCTCAAGAACCGCATGATCTGGTAGGCGGCATCCCCGTCTTTCATGTAATACCTCTTTCCGTCCTTTGGATTCAGGTACCAGGCTTCACCGCGGGATTCGATCTGCAGCAAGATCCTGCCCTTCAGCCTCGAGACCAGACCGGCATCGTAGGCCAAACTCCCCTGCCCCAAAGGATTCGTGTTGTTTTGCAGGACTTCTTTTCCGTCGGATACTCCGTCGCCGTCAGAGTCGGCTTTCGTTGAGTCGGTCTTCAGCCCTTCTTCCAATTTATCGGACAAACCGTCGCCGTCAGTATCCGTATCGCTGAACCGCGCCTCGACGCCGACCGGTATCTTGTTCAGGTCCGCAGTCTTGATACCCAACCCGAATTGCCGCAAAGCGCCATACGCCACGCTTCCGTCTTTCAGGTAGCTCCGGGTGAATGTCACCGGATCGACATACCAGGCCTCGCCTTTGGACTCGACCTGCAACAGGATGTAGCCGCCCATCCTTTGGGCCGTGGTCGCAGCCGAGGCGGAAAGAGCGAAGCCTAAAACTCCAAAAATAGAAATCAACAAAAAATTTTTGAACATATTTTTCGCGTTATTGGTTGGCATATGCAGCCGCTTCCTCCTTCAAGGCATCCGTCTTTACCGAAGCGGCGACGGATGCACCAGTGGGCATAATCGTCTTTGCCAAATGTGGTGTGAACATGCTTCCTCCGCCGTCGCTGATCACCAGGAACCGCGTCGTGCCCAATGGGACGATCGTCGTATTGAAGCGTCTTCCGGTATGCAGCATGAACAGGCCCCCCATGGTCTTTTGGGAAATATCCGCAGTCGTCGTCGCGTAACGGCTGCCGTTGTCGGCATCTTGAGGGAAAGCGATCATCCATCGCTCAGTGGCTGAGTCATAAAAATACTTCGTCTGGCCGATCGGGCTGGCGTGATTCGCGGGTTCGTCGGTGATCGAACCGGTCGGTGAATTCACCACCACGAGTGACGTACCTCCTGCGGGTCCGACGTCCAGTTTTTTGACGGCGACGCCTCCCGGAAAGCTCACCTCGTCCAGCGTCTTCGATGCCGTGATTTGGAGGTTACCGGGGTACCAGAACGAAAAACCGTATTCTGGGTCAGAGTACTCACTCATCCCGTAGGTTTCGACCGGCGCCGGAGAGGTTACGCCTGTAGCCGAGCCGGGAGGAGCGGTTGATGGTGGCGGATTCTGGTTTTTTGAACATCCGGCACCGAGAATAACTAACGATAATAGAAGCGCGAAAAATGGTTTCATGCCTGAACGATACCACAAAACCCGGCAATAAGGCATTTTTTGACTGCGGCGGGGTCCCGGCGTCCATCCCCAAATACATTACCGGATACGTGCTCCGCCAACACTTCCGAAACAAGAAACAACATGCGTCTCATCACCCTTGTGTACCGTGACGGTGGCGGCATATGTCGCGGAGAAGCTATCTTCACTGAAGGTAAAGGTATCGACTTCGGTAGTATTGGCAAAAACACCTTCCCCGATTTGGCGGCCGACCGACAGATTGTAGACAGCAACGTTGCCGTTGAGCGGAATCGGACCAGCCGTCGAATTCAAGATACCGTTCCTCACGCCGGCAGCGCCAGCCGGGATCGGAATGGGTTGCAATAAATCCCCGGAACATTGGATCGTGCCGCTGCCATGCGCATAATCCGCGCTGATCCCGTTGCCCGCGCCGCGCGTCTTCAGCGTCCGTTCGTCGAGAGCGGGCAAAAGATGCTCTTGTTCGCAGCCGGCGTTTCCGCCCATATACCTGCCGCCGGAATAGGTCAGGAAGTCCCAGCACGGGATATCCGGCCCGTTGTTTTGGCCTTTAGTTTTGAATTCACATGTCCAACCCGATTCGGTCGTTGGCAAACCGGTCATTATCCCGCCCGTACCGCCGACGACTCCGCCTTTGCCGTGGCAGGCGTCAATGAACGTTTGCACCGAGGCTGAATATTGCGTTCCGAGGCTTGGCGCGCTCACCGTAACCACGCCCTCGCCCTCGAGCTGCCGCCAGGCTCCGATCCACGGTGCATCTGACCGCGAGGTACCTTTAGCCAAATCGGCCGCTGAGGTTTCGATGCTTTGGATGGAGGAGACCGCGTCTTCTATACAGAACACGTTTGAGGGCGAGCCACCGTCGGCTTTCGCGTCTATCCCGCCCCGTCCGATACAGACACGTCTACCGACCCCGTCAAGCGACTGCGCGTCGGCCGCAAAGGCGGGAGAGACAAAATGGCGCAGCGACAGAAAACCGGCCTCTTGGTAATTTCGCACGCTTTGCAGCCAGTGTTTTTGCGCAAGCAGCTTCGCGGCCACATACATCATGGTGATCCGATCCCTCCTCTCGATAGCGAGGTCCCCGAATTCCTTGACCGCCGCAACGGCTTTCAGGCTGTCCTGCAAGACAGCCTTGGCTTTCGCATCCCTCATGGTGACGACGAAAGGCGCGGGCTGATCCGGGAGGGCTTCCCAAGCAGCCGGATCCTCAGTCGACACAGCCAACGCGTGAGCCCACTCTTTAACCGATAAGCGGTATCCTTCAAGCTCCTGCGGGACCTTAAGGAATTGCAATCGATTCTCGATCATCTGCGCCGTAGCCTTGACTCGAGGCATCGATGACCCCGGTATCGGGTCTTTGGCGACGATGGAGTCACCCATGATCTTTACCGCCGCCGCTTCGGATACGTTATCTTGGATTACGCTCACTCCTGCATCGAACGCCTGATCCCGGAGCATAAAAAGGACGGCGAACGTCGAGGCTGCGCAAGCGATGGCAACGACGACGATGGTCGCAATCCCCCATGCGGGCCTCCGTTTAGTAAGCCCGACAATGGCGAACACGAGATATCCGATGATGTAGATGCCGTATGCCGCAAAGATGCATGTATAGATTATGCCTGCAGGCGTCCGATCAATCTTGTCGTTGATCTGAAAATATAGCGTGACGGAAAAAAATACCGCGAGGAGAAGGAAAAATCCCAGCCTGAAGAAAAAGTTGCGCCGCGCTTTTTTCCGCTGCTCAATCGGCACTTTCTTGCCGCAAGAGGGGCAAAACTCGCTCCGCAGCTTAAGTATTTTGCTGCATTTATCGCATCGCATATTGTCTGATCGTTTGTAATGTCACTCAGGATGGTACCACTAACCCGCTTCTTGCAATAGGAAGACTGCTGACAGGTTCGGTTTGGATGCGCCTGAACCCGAATCATTGCTCATCAGCACCTTCAACACGGCGTCTTCTTGAATCCGTTCGATTCCTGATCCCAGGGGAAGAAATCTTTATTGCTTACGTAATGAAAACGAAAGTCATGGAATTTCTGTTCCTGGTCGGGGTAGTTCGACCGAGTGTAGCTGAGGACATCTCCAGCGGGTTGGTCGTTCAGGTTGACCACAGCCTCCAAAATCGGATACCTGCTAGTATTCGATCGTATCTTGAGGGAACGGAGGGAGGTCGGTGACTAAATAGACCTGAAGCGTCTGCATCCCTACTTCAGTAAATCCGCGGGTGTAACCCACTTACCCGCAGGGAGCGCATTGCACGCCTTTGCTTGATATGAAGCCTCTTCTGCAGAAATCGGCTCTCCGCCATGATCATAAGACCACACTATACTTTCGGAAATCGTTCCTCCAGCGGCTTGGCATCCGCCTAAATCAGAATATGGGCAGGAATTAAGTGAAAATTTCCCTTCTTCACAGGAAAGCTTCATCCGTTCCTCCGTGAAAATCGAGCCCACGAAATCCAGACATGTGCTTTTCGAGGCTATCATGTCGCAGCTTCCGCGTACTCGGGACTTTTCCGACGTTTCAATTATCGGTTTAACATCTTTTTCATAATCTATCTGTTGATCCGCGGGAAGATTTTCGCAACCCGCACCAAGAAGGCAGAGGGCGGCCCACGCTCCAGAAATAAAGATGACTTTAGTCATATATTTAATATATTAACACATCTAAATCTTAAGCCCCATCGTAAGAGTGATGCCTTCATCCTCGTACCATGATCGCTAACCCCTACACCGAGCATCTTCAACTCACGAGCGAGCTGATTAGGGGTCTTGAAAAGGACCGTTCTCGTTGACGACCGAATCAAACAGGCCCCATATTTATACAGCTGCCGCATATCGGATTTTCTGTCAAACAAAAGCCGCTCGCAAGCTACGCGGCCCGCTACTCCAATGAGTGGCAGGGGCTGGTATCGGACGTTAGAACTCAGGTTGAGACCGGGAGAGATACAGGGACGAAAAAAGTTAGAAAATCCTACTCCACATCAATAGGCGCAAAAATGATTTTTTTATCTTCTTGACCAAGCACCAAAACATTCCTTTGGGCAAAAATTGTCCTTCTCCCGTATTTCGACAATTGCGTTGAGTGTTCATACAGTTCCTGATCAGCCGCTTTCAATTTTTTCAATGTCAAGTCTCTGTTTTTAGGCGTGCCTAGAAAGGCCTCGCACAATTTGCGAGCCTGTGAATTCATTTCTTCAAGATAAAAATCCCCTTTTAAAAAGTTCGTTAAGTCGTTGAGCGTTGGGGAGTCGACAAATTCCTGCACGCCAACGCCACGATCTACAAAACAATGGCCTAGCTCTTTTAAGACGTAGTGCTGGGGAGCTATGCCCTCTTCCTGATACAATTTACGCAGATTTTCCATTACCTGCCCCAACAACCATAGGTCAGGTTTTCCGATAATGAGTCCTCGGTGGCTTCCCGTTCCAATCTCAATTTTTTGACCACTTCTTTTGACGATTTCAAAGCCTCGACCGTTTTTATAATCTTCATAGAAAGCTCGGGCTTTCGCTAAAAATTCTTGACTCTTTCTCTCCCGCTCACCATCATCCGACTCTGATACGTCAGCCATGTCTACTGCTGGCTTATGCTGATCTGGATTAAGAGCCATTTGCCTCTTATGAAAAAAATCTTCTGTCATATATGACGAGATCGTATCAGATATCAAATGACATAACCAGAAACCTAACGACTGCAATAATTCGAGTGTTTCTACAAAATAACCGCATTGTTCTGCGGTTAAATTGCTGGCAGGGGCTGTAGGAATCGAACCTACGTCGCTGGTTTTGGAGACCAGCGTCCTACCATTGAACGAAGCCCCCTTGCTCTGAATTGTGGCTGAATGATAGCAGTTGAAGGCATTTTCATCAAGAGGTGCGGTTTATGGGCGGAATATTTCTGACGGGATGCCCATATGCTATATTTTGAGCTAGTCACGGACAGACGATACCGGCTTAACCATCTTCGAAACACAGGCAACCATGACACCCAAAAAAAACAATCCCGATCATCCGCTGGTCAGGGCTACCAAAGCAATCGGACGCCATGCCAAAGACCACTTCGTCCCCCACCAGGGCAATGGCCATGTTCCGCATGTACTGAAGCACCATGTCCTGCTCGGCTATAGCGCAGCCTTGGTCCTGTTCAAAGTTCTAGCCATAACCATAGCCATTGCCCTGCCGTCTGTAGATGCCCTGTCCAGCGCCATCACGCCCCAAAACGTCTTTGACCTGACTAACCGCGCCAGGGAAAAATCCGGCATAAAAACCCTGGGCTATAGTCCGAAGCTTGACCAGGCCGCCCAAGCCAAAGCCCGGGATATGCTGGAACGGGATTATTTTTCACATTTCGGGCCGGATGGGTCTACGCCCTGGTCCTGGATCGTGAAAAGCGGATATCCATACAATGCTGCCGCCGAAAACCTGGCCATCAATTTCACCGAAGCCGAAGATGTCGAATCGAGCTGGCTGGCCAGCCCGGGCCACAGGCTCAACATACTGAATCCCAAGTATACGGAAATCGGGGTCGGGGTCGCCCAAGGCATGTTCCATGATAAAACTGCGATAATCGTGGTCCAGATGTTCGGACTGCCGAAAACCAGCACGTACCCGGCAACCAAAATCACGGCTCCGCAAGCGGTCACCAAGAACAGTGGGGCCCCGATGGCAAATCAAAAGAATGCAACTAAGGGCAAAAACAAAACAGGCCGCGTCGCTGGAGTAGCGACGGAAGTCATGGAGCCCCAATCGGCTCCGACAATCGACATCGCAGGAGCCGATGTCAACCTCTCTGATGGGAAAGCCGTTCTGGAGATTCCGATAGAGGGAGCTTCCCTTGTCACGATGCGGCTCGGAAAAACACTGACCGAGATGAACCCTTCAGAGGAGACGGACATCTGGAAAGGAGCTTTGGTTTCCGGCGAAGCAACCAACGGAACCAAAGGGGAAAGCCTGTCGATCACTGCTATCGGTGCGGACGGCCAAAGATCGGACGCGGCATTCGCCCTTGTGGTGCCGAATGCCGATGCCCGCGATATATATGCGCTGGGCACTGAGGACGGCGCAGACTGTCCGCTATTAAGCGGCGGCTCATGGCAGGATATCGGAAAATCATCACGCTGCGTCTACGGATTCACCATCCTCTTCCTGGGTGCCTGCCTCGGAGTCTTCATGTTCCTGGGAAAAATGAAGCGACCGATCCACATCGCCCATGCCGCGCTCGTCATCGCGCTGGCTGTGTTGCTCTGGAACTTCTGATCATTCCCCTTTCCGGTGTCGTGGGACGTACGTCACTTCTTTGAAGCCGGCCAAGCACAACCCCGAAAAAGCTATAAGGGCGGCGAACGAAATCAAGGCAAAGGGGATATCGAAAGGCTTCCGTACTGGATTCGGGGTTTTTTGGGCAGTGGTCCGGGAAACAGGCTGCACAGGAGGCCGTCCGACCGCCTGCTCGGCCTGAGGCGTCTGAACTGGATACTGCACGGCAAATTGCGGACCATCCGATTGCCCTTGTTCTTCGGGCGCGGCGAAGTTCGAGACAAAAGCTCGGTTGACTCTGTTTTTTTTCGAAGGCCCGGCATTATTCGCGGCAATCGGTTCATCCGTACCTTCGACGACGAACTCCTCTATCGAAGGGACATCGGTCTCGATGCCAAGCACCGTGGGGGCACCTGACTCTGCGAGCTGCTCAAACGACAACCCAGGGACCATTATCAGTGAGGTTTGCTCTTGCGCCACCTGTCCGCCTGCGGCAATCACCTGACTGCCGCCGCCGCTGCTGCCACTGCTGCCGCCCCAACCTCCGCCGCTGCTGCCACTGCCAGATACTGAACGATATTCGACGTTAGTGACCGTGCAAGTAAGCTCCTGCCCGGCGGCTATCTCCCCGCTGCAACCGCTATCCAGGGATTTGTTGTAACCGGCAAAATCATTTTCGGTGATGGAATATGCGCCGGGGTCGACCGAAACCCTGGTGCCTTCGGCCAGCCCAGTGAAGGATGACGGGGAAGCGCCGTTGGCAATGGCATTCAGGGTGAAATCAGCAGCTGTCGCGGTCCCTCCATAGCCGCTGGATACGTTGACGATGACGGTCAGGATACCCTTAGTCTTCGCACCCGGACCCACATCATCGTTCGTGACGGTACAAATCCGCGTCTCGTCGCCCAACAACACGCCCGTACAACCCTCGTCCTTCGTCGCCGTATAGCCCGCGACCGAGGGCATGAGCACGGAATAATCACCCGCCGGTATGACAACCGACACCCCGTCTGGCGAACCCGCTGCGAATTGGGTCGCCCCTGCAGCCGCAACCGTAAGGGTGAAGTCAGCCGGTGTCTTGACCCCCGTATTATCATTAATGACCCTGCTTATGAGGATCAATGTTCCGGTGGTCGCCACATAGGGCGCGGGAAACTGATCGTTCGTGACGAGACAGGTGGCGACTTCGTCAGCAGCCAATTGGCCCTGGCAAGCTGACCCAAGCGACATCGAGTAACCGTCAAGCGTATCTTCATCGACGCTATAATCGACACCGGCATCAATCGTGACCGTCATGCCATCCGGTGTGCCGGGGAAGTTTTCAGGTGACGGGTTGGCGCCAAGCACGACCATATTGAAATCCCCAGCCGACTTGGTGCCGCCGTAATTATTCGTGACTCGGGTTATGACAATCAGCGTAGCCGTCGCGCCATCACTGGCCTTGACGGCATCTGCACCGGTGATCGACACGGTCGCAAAAGCAAGACCGGTGATCAGAAATCCGGCCAAACCCCTGAGGGCGAATCTGGATAAGATGGTTCTAAAACTTATCATCAAGGATCGAAGATTATGGAAACCGTTGCCGAACAAAGAACGTCGGTAAAAAATCCGACAGCGCTAGTATACACCTGTTCAGGGTCACGTACCAGATTCAAACCGACAATCCAGCTGGCACGGCGCGGACAATCCGTGATAAGCTGGCACCGATAAATCAATATGTACAGCGAACCCGTCGCGCCAGTCCGTCCGGAAAATCTAGCCGGCAACAAAAATGAGATCGAACCGCGAATGGCGGTCGTGTTCGACGAAACGCGCGATATTCCGACCATCAGCCGGGGCCAAAGCGCCGAGAAGCTTCCACGCACGACCCTGTGCTTGGACACGGGGACGCCGCTACCGCCGCCGGAAAACATGCGCCATCCTGAAACCCAGGAAGAGATCGATGCCGTCTACCGCGAAACGATACGCGGCGGCGTCATTGACCATCACAGCATTGACGCGACCGTGGATATACCGACCGAAAAGCGCCGTTGCACGACGACTATGCTGGCGGACTTCCCGGAAGACGTCCTGGCCATGATGAAAGGACGCGGCACCGACCGGGTGACATCCCATTTCGACAGCGATCTGGACTCGCTTTGCGCGACCTATCTGGCAAAATCACTCCTCCAACACGGCCAGCTTCCGAGCTTGGCGAAAAAGATATCGGAGCACGTCAACAAAGTTGATTATGGAGGGTTCGACGAAAAAGACCCGGAGAAATTCACCAAAAGCCTGATTGGCATAAATTCCTCGCTGGAGAACGTGCTGTTCGCGCGCCGCGATGCGGAACTCGACACGATCTGGAAAAATCCGAATGCGACGCGGGAAGAGAAAATCAAGCTGTCGGGTTTGGCAAAAAACAGATATCAGTGCCTACACTTGAAATATTTTTTCGATTTCCTGAACGCGGCTGAAGCCAGGAACCAGTCGGAGCCTGGCTCGGTCGACTTGCTTGACCTGGATCCGGAGAAACTCGGATTGGAGCCGGAGCTTAAGGAGATTTTGGATGAGGGCAGGCTCAGGGTCAAGGAAGATTTCGTGAAGTTCGAGTCGGTCTTCGCGAAAGCCGAGAAGACCCGCATGACTGTAAAAGACAGGATGGGGAACGATCGTGACGTCGAGCTCATTGTCATCGACCTGACAGGCCAGACCGATTTGCATCCGCTAGCCGTGACCTACATGTCTTATGTTCGCGTCCCGCCGGATTCGATCATCGCCGTCTATGCCGGACCTGACCGGAAAAAGGGTGGCGACCATTACGACATCGGGATGAAACCCGAAAGCACGGAAATATTCGATTTGAAGTTCCTGGAGAAATTCATGAACCAAGCCGAGGCCGAAATGCGCGGGCCGATAATCGCGAAGCTCGAAGCGGAAGAAGCTGATGGCACGATCAGCGAGGAGAACAGGCTCAAGCTGGCGAAATGGAAAATGCTGCGCCCGGGTTTCGAGAGCACGGGCTTAGGTGACCCGACGGTGAGCGTAGCCGGCAACAGCCTGATCGCCGCATCCACGACATCGCTCCTGGATTTCAAAGGCTTCCGTTCGGCTTTGGAGAAAGCCCGTCAAGGACAAAGTCAGGCCCAAGGATAAGGCCTCTCGTACGACCCCATCTCCCTGGCATATGCGGCCAGCCAGTCTTTGAGGTGCGCCGTGGCGCGGACGTCGTCTTCGTTATAATCGATGATGGCCTGGAGGATCGATTCGTCGCCGGTCTCGAGGTACTTGGCGAACTGGTCCACCGACTCCCCGCCCGATTTGACCAAATCGCCGCGCCAACTGAAGCCCAGGAACTTGGCGACGTATTTGAGGCCGTAGAAATACAGCGGGAAAGTGACGTTATGTTTGGCGTAATCGCTCAAGTCCACCATCTGGGAGCGGAACAAATCGAGCCAATGGCTCGAACCATGGCGGTTCTCGAGCGTCCTCAGCCGTCCGAGCTCATAACCTGAATAATGGTAGACGACGTATTCCGGCGGCAGCGTCTCGAGCCAGTCGAGGAAACGGCGCCACATCTCGCCTTCGACGTCTTCGGATGCGGAACGCGAGACGAACGAGACATATTCGTCCTTTTGGCCGGTACGGCGGATGAGCAGGCCGTAAAGGTAATCTATGCCATGCGGCGGCGAGCTTTCGATGTCGAAATGTATCTCACATTCCGGGGACGGGAGTTCAGCCGGTTTGCGCACGATGACCGATTCGGATTTGAGCGACTGGGCTTGGAGCTTGATCGTGTCGAGCGAATGCAGGGTCAAACCTTTGGCTTCACCGGCCAAGACCATGGGATCCATCTCAGCCGCGTCGTCGATGGTCCGGACGCCCAGGGCACGGAGGGACTTCAGCTTTGTGACGTTGACGTTGTAGAGCAGCGCGATGTCCCGTACATCCTGGGCCGATTTCTCACACAGCTTGCCCCAAGGCCCGGTATCATAGCAGCCTTTGCGCAGGACCGGTTCAGGTTTTTCGCCTTTGACGCTGGCTTCGAGCTGCGGCATGAATTCGGCGAACTCGAGGGCGGTCTCGTTCGGATCAAAATACAGACATTCCCGTTCGGAATTGAAGATGGCCGTCTCCGTCGGCTTGCGGCCCTGGATCTTTTCGAGCAAGGCGGCGTAGAAAGAGAGCTGGAACTTCTGGTATTTCTCGAGTTCATGGCTGGATTTGATATCCACCGGGATGTAATGCCAGTCGCCGAGCGAGCTCTCCCCTTCCTGCCGCATCAGGATGTCGGGACGACCCGCCCAACCATCGGCGACAAGCGTGCCATGGTAGATGATGGAAACGCCCTTTTCCATCAGGATGAAAGTCTGCGCAAAATCCTTTTCCAGGTCAGCGGTCTCCTGAGGGCGCTCGACGTCCTTGCCGACGAACAGCGCGGCGACCGTCTCGGCCTCATGGGCAACACCGTCTTCGAGACGCGCAAGCTCGCCCTGCGTCAGCGGGCGTTTGAGCTTCTTTTCCGCGGCCGTGGCGTGGCGCTCGTAATACGGCCAGTGCGGGCATTGGAAATGTTTATAGATGTCAGTGGCCGTCACGTATGGCGACACGACATCCTTGCGGTACGCCGATGCCATATCAGATCAGCCTTTTGACTTCGGCCAAGATTTTGGCATGGGAGCGCGCCAGCTTTGGTTTTACGCGGCTCCGTACCAGTTCGTAGATGCTTTGTTCATAAACAAGCTTGTCTTCGCGCCCGGCACCGAAAAGCTCCCAGACATCGGTCGAGGCCTTGGAGGCGCCGATGATGCTATACAGGTTATAGATATGGTCCGCGCATTTGATGGCCAAGGCTTCATCCGAGGCAGTCGATAGCTTGACCAGGAATCCTTGCTTCTTGGCTTTCCATTCCTGGATGACAGGTTCGGTGACTTCAGAGACGAGACGGGCGATGCGCGCCGAGGTTGCGGCCGCAAGTTCATTCTCCTTAACGCCGCAATCCTCCAGGACGTCATGCAGGATACCGGCGGCGACAACGTCATCCTCGTATCCGGCTTTCTGGAGCAGGAAACCGACCCCGGCGGGATGGGCGATGTAAGGGATGAGCTCGAAAGGATGCTTGCGCACCTGGCCTTCATGCCAATGGGCGGCAAGTTCGAGGGCGCGCATCACGATGGCCGGGAAAAATTCCTTCATATGTGCGCCTTCTTCCTGGCTTGATGGTCTAGCGCCTCCTGCAGGTGCCCGCGGCCGATGATGCGGTGGGTGGCCAGCATGCCGAACGAATAACCGACATAAAGCACGCCCAACAAAAATGCGGCCACGGCGACCTTCAGGACTTTCATGCCGTCCAACTCATGCCAAAAAACCACCGCGAGCAGGAAAAAAGGCCCGGCGATCAGACAGGTCCAAAAAGCAGTCGATATCATGACGACCAACTTGACGTGCTTAGGGTGTGCGCCATACCACTTGTTCGCCACGGCCGGACAAGGCGGTTTGACTCTGAGCGGAGGAGGTTTGGGGAATGCCATAACTGAACCAGTGTATCGGAACGGCGGGATGAGGAAAAGCCGGCATAAGAAACGCTCCGGTGGACACCGGAGCGGATCTTTTATTTCGTCTCTTTGTGAGGCTGGGCTTTCTTGCAGGTCTTGCAGAACTTCTTCAACTCCAGGCGCGTCTTGAGCGTCTTCTTGTTCTTCTTCGAATGGTAGTTGACCTTGCGGCAAACCGTGCACTCGAGCTTGATGAGATTGTCTTGCGGCATAGTATTTATTGGATGGAGCCGACGGCCGGGATCGAACCGGCGACCAACGGTTTACAAAACCGCTGCTCTACCGCTGAGCTACGTCGGCCCGACGGACTCACGCGTTGTTAATGTAGCGAAATACTACCCTGAAACGATAAAATCGTCAATTCCCCCGTAATCCGTCGGGTTTTGGGAATTTTTAAAACCACCCATGAGTGCTGCGGGTGGTTTCGGGCGGCGGCCTAATAGGTCGCCGAAGTAGTGTCTCAGTGGAAAGCTTCTATCGCTAGAAGAAGGGGTCTCTTTGGAGTTCATAGCGGCTGCGATGCAGGCCGCCGAAGTGGTCACAGTGGAGATCAGGACAGGCGGCGTTTCCGCACAGCCCGAGGTCCGCCATTCCTGGCGGCGAGGTCGCCCGGAGCAGGAAGGGCTTTCGGCGCATGCCCTGGAACGCGAGGCTCCATGGCAATGCCAGGGCTTTCCCCTGCCCGGTGTCGAGCAGCACCTCCTCATCAACCGGAGCGGCCGGGTCCATGGGTTGCGATGTCCATCCGCCGCAGGGTTCGGCATCGGTCTCTTCGACCTTGGCCGGGCTCGAAACGTCAGGCTGGACAGAAGCATCAGGCGGCTCGCCAGCAGGAGCCAAAGCTCCGGTGACGACAGGGACCGGTACGCTATCCTGCTGTCCGCCGTCCTCGGTCACCGTGGTCACGACGGCCGCAATATCCTTCGCGATTGTCCGGTCATCGACTCCTGATTTAGCGACTTCAGCCGACGGTCTGTCCCTACTGACGTCGTCCGTGCCTTTAGCCGCGAGCTTCAGGATTCCACGAGGCTGGAGCGACACCCAGGGCTTGCCGCCCTTGGCCACACATTCCTTGTGGAACTCGAGGTTGGGCTTGCCGCCCAGCTCGAGCTTGCGCCTGCCGGAGAGGATCTCGGAGTAACGCGTCGGGTCCAACGTGATCGTGCCGTTGGGCATGATGCATGCCGGAACCGTGGCTTCTACCGGATTCGCTTCCACGACTTCGACCGCGCCGGTCTTGAACGTCTTGGAGACGCACGACCTCGCGAGCTCGTCATAGGCCGCGCCTTGTTCGACGTAGAACTCGGCGGATGAATCGTCCGACCGACGGACCACGAAATGGTCCGGCGCGCAGCGCGCGATGCCCATCTTGTCCGGACCGACCAGGCCGGCGTACTTGCCGTCGGCCCTGTGCAGCTCGTCCTCTACGGTAGCGAGCGTCTCGTGCTTTCGGTTGCGCGGAGACGCAGTCTTGACCGAAGCAGGGACGGTTGCGGAGACTTTCGTGCCGGAACCTGTCTGCGCGACCGCTGAGGAATTCGGCTGGATCCGCGCTTTGAGCGAAGCCAGCCGCGATTCGGTTTCCCCGAGCAGGCCCGCGTCAGCGGTTTCCTCGAAAGAGGGTTCACGCTGGCCGGTGAAGGCCTCGCAGGTGAGACGGTCGGGCGTCATGGCTGACGTGCTTAGCGACATCGCGCGCAAACGCGACGTACCTTGAGAGATTGCGGACCTGACCCTGGCGAGGTGATCCTGCTTGCAGGCTTCGATCCTGACGTGGCGTTCCGTCTCGTTCTGGAACGGAACCGTCAGGCAAGCCTGGCGCAGACAATCAACCGCATCCGGGTCATGGCCCATGGACGCCAACAGTCCGAGCGCCTGCGTCCCCTTGTCTTCGACGAACTTGGTCGTGGCCTCGGCCGAACTGCCGAAACACATCACGACCAGAAGTCCGATGACGAATGACAGGAAGACGGCGAGGCGTCTCGTCAAACCTACTTTGCTTCGCAATTTTCCTCCAATTCGACTGTAAAAGATCGACTTCCCGCACCATGCGAGATAGTTGAATTTGCCACTTTTTTCCGATGCTGTCAACCCCAGGCTTTACGGGGACAAGAGCTCGCCTGAATATAGGCCCAATTCAGCCAAAATGTTACGCGGAGTCAGGATGCGCTGCTCAATGGAGCCGTATTTTTGGTTTTTCGGGAAGAAAATGGACTGTTTCTCGGACAAAAATCCTTTTATGCTGTAAGCTGTATCCAATATGAAAAAGATCATTTGGCTGACGGCTATAGCCGCCATCATCGCGCTCTGCGTCTTCGGACTAGGTCTCCTGACAGGCTACAAGGCCTTCGGTCCCAAACCTGAAACCAAGACGGAAATTTCTTCACAAACGATCCTGACTGCGCTGCATGATCGCGGATTTTTGGTGACCCAGACCTACATGTTCGACCAGCCGGTGGTAATAAAAAAGACGACCGGCAGCACGCTCAAAGACCTGTTCTTCGGACAGACGATCACGGCACGCGGGACCATGGAGGTGAACACCGGCATCGATTTCGCCAAAGTCAGCCAGGACGACATCACGGTCGCCGGCGACACCATAACGGTCAGGATACCCAAAGCCTCGCTGTTCAACACGCGCCTGGTCGGTCCGCTGGACGTGAACAACGAGAAGGGACTGCTGAAACGGCTGACTGATTCGGATTCGGGTTATAATGAGTCGTTGCAAGTCCTGACCGCGGAAGCGGAAAAAGCCGCCCAACAACCGGAGCTCATGGACCGCTCCAACCAGCGCGCCAAAGATGACGCGGCGCGCATCCTGGGTTACGTGGCCCAAGGCAAAAAGATCGTGGTCGAATTCAAATAAAAACCGAACTCAATAATGGACGCTGACCGGGGTGCCGACCTCGGCCCAGGCAAAAATCCAATCCGAGTCCTTGTTGCCGACATTGATGCATCCGTGGCTCATGCGATGGCCGAAATTGTGATGCCAGTAGGCGTAATGGATGAGGATCGATCCGCGGATACGCAAGTTGTTTTTGACGTTCTTGAGGAAGTAGTTGTCGGGATTATTCGGACCGTAATATCCCCGGTAATCCATCATGGGGATCTTCATCAGGACCTTGGTTTCCATGACCGGCGTCGGATATTTTTTGACGCCTGTCGAGACCAGGAATGTCCGGGCCAGGCGACCATGCTCCCAGGCGTAGAGCCTTTGCTGGGTCAGGTTCACCTCGATTGATTTCTCACGGTCCAGGGGTCCGATGATGGTCGGAGCAGTCGGCATGACGGCCAGTTCCAGGCTGGGACCGTTAGTCTTGGCCGCGATGAAAGACAGCGCCCCGCGATAGTTCGGATCGACGACTAGGTATCTCCCCTTTTCCGAACCACTCCAATCAGAAATCCGGATTTCTGGAGACGACTGGCCGTTGCGTGCGGCCACGATTTCATCCGTTCCATCAGAGTTCATGTCGAAGGCGGCCAGAGTCAGGCCAAGGCGCGTAGAAGAAACGTCTGCGAACGGTTGGAATTCGAAAGCCGGCGCCCGCAGGTCCTTCGGATCGAACAGCCTGACGGTCGAAGTCGTCCAGAATTCAGGAGCAACCGCAAGACGGGTTCCGGAAGGAGACTTGAGGAAGGCCAGGGATGTGCCATCAGTCATGCCGCCGTCGAAAGCGAAGAAAGAAAAATCCTTGGCGACAAGATTGGAATCAAAGGCCCTGATATGCGCCCTGCCGCCGGGCCCGGGGGCGGTCAGAACTTCGGGTTTCCCGTCGCCGTCAATATCGCCGACGGCCAGTCTCACGCCGTTCTGCAGATGGGTCGCGTAAGCAAGGGCACCGCCTTTGATCTTCTCGTTGCCTTGGGAATCGAAGATCTTGAGGCGCGGTTCCATGCCGGCGCCCGGTGCCGTGACGATTTCGGCTTTTCCGTCGCCGTCCATGTCCCCGGCGGCGACGCGCACCCCGCCTTGGAAGGCAGTTGGATAAGGCCGGAAGCTGCCCCAGGGCAAACCGTCGGATGAGTAGATTTTGACCTCCGAGACCCTGCCCGGCCCGGAACCCACGATGATTTCGTCGACTTTATCCCCATCAAGGTCGCCGGCAGCAAGGAAACCTCCATTCAGGAAGCTCTTTTCGAATGCGGTGACGGTCAGCCGGCCATGGAAGTCGCTCGACCACAGGGTGACATCAGCGGACCGCTGGAATTCCTTTTTGGCTTCTGCCCTGGCCGGGTGGCACTGGACAGCTAATCCGAAGGATACGGCGGCTATAGCCAGGAGATACCTTGTCTGAAAGCGCATATATAGCGCCAGTTTAGCAGAGTCCGTCCTTTAACACTATCAAAAGCCGATAATCTGCTCCCAGGGCAATCCGGCTTTCCCGAAGTGGCCATAAGCAGCGGTCTGCTTGAAGATCGGCGAACGGAGACCGAGCCGCTCGATGATGGCCTGCGGCCTGAAGTCGAATTTCGAAAGCATGCCGGCAGAAATCACTTCTCCTTTTCCGTCCACGGCCTGGACCATGACCGGTTCGGCGCGGCCGATGGCATAGGCGACTGACACGAGACACTCGTCAGCCAAACCGTTGGCCACGATGTTCTTGGCCACGAAACGCGCCATGTACGCCGCCGACCGGTCGACTTTGGTCGCGTCTTTTCCGGAGAACGCTCCCCCGCCATGCGGAGCGAGACCGCCGTAAGTGTCGACCATGATCTTGCGACCGGTAAGCCCGGTGTCAGCGAAGAACCCACCCTGCTCGAACTTGCCGGTCGGATTTACCAAGACTTCATATCCGTCGTCTCGAGCACGGTCGAGAGACTTCTGGTTTTCGACGGCCGGTCGGATTAGCTTCTCAATCAGCTTCTCCCTGATTTCTTCCTGCGCTACTTCCGCAGCATGCTGGGTGCTGACCAGAATCGTCTCGAGCTTTCCGTCGCGGACCGTGACTTGCGTCTTTCCATCAGGACGAAGCCAACCAAGCTCCCCGGACTTACGCAGACGTTCGAGCCCGGACGAGAGGCCGTGCGCCAAGACCAAGGCACGCGGCAGATATTCCAGCGTCTCGTTAGTCGCGTAACCGTACATGATGCCCTGGTCGCCGGCGCCGCCCGTATCCACGCCCTGGGCAATGTCAGGCGACTGCTGGACGATGTTGGTGATGACGCGCAAATCGTCGGCATATCCGATATCACGGTAGACCTGGCGCGCAATGGCTTCGGCGTCGACGGAGCCGCGGCTCGTGACTTCGCCGCCGATGACGAGCAGGCCGTGGCCGCCGAAGGATTCGACGGCTACGCGGCTTTGAGGATCTTGGACAAGATAGGCGTCGAGGATAGCGTCTGAGATCTGGTCACAGACTTTGTCCGGATGCCCGGACGTGACGCTTTCGACTGTGTATGAAGAAGAATGGAACATAAAATCTTGCAGGGGGCGAGGCATGCCTCGCCCATTATGGGAATAAAAGAAAAACCCTTTCCCCCGATTGAAGAAAGAGTCTCTGGTTATCGATTATCTTTCCCCTGGCGGGGCTGGATGTGGCACCTTGCCCCAACGTTTATCGGAGTAGGTTGTCGGCAGATTCGTGGCGGGCCAGTAACCCGCAGTCCCAAATGGGACATCATCTGCTCTCTGGATAATCTTCAATTGTGATTCGAGGATAGCGTGAAGAAATCTGCGAGTCAACATTCACCACGCATGTTCCGGGAAAAATGATTTCTCGACCGCGTGGCGGCCGGCCTCGCCGATGGTGCCGGCGGACTGGAGTCTGTGGAGCTCGCGGCGCAAAGATTCAGGATACCAGTCATCGATATCCGAAAGATGGATTATGAGCTCGGCCACGGCCAGGCGCTGGGCTTCGTGGAGAGCTGAGAGCTTGAAAAGCTGGTTGCGGATATGTTCGTGGTCTAGGTTGAGTCTGGCCATAGTTTTTGTGATTCAAGATTTTGACTGAAGACCGTCGCGGCGTATGAGGCTCGGGCCTTCGGCCGCCGGCGAATTCACGGCGCGGCTGACCGGGAAAGCCTGCATATCCTTGGCCGGATAAGCATAGCACAGCTCGAGCGCCTCGGCTGGCGTCAGGTCTGGATCCAACCAGCGAGCCTCATCATCAGGATTAAGCATGCACGGCATGCGGTCGTGGACTTTTTCGACCAACGCATTGGGAGGCACGGTGAGGAGCGAGAACGTCAAAAGCTCCTTTCCGTCATCTCCCGTCTCTTTTTCCCATAAAGCCGGGAAGGTGAAGATGCCGTCGTCTTTGAGTTTGAAATAAAACGGCTGACTGACTTTCCCACCCTTCTTCCATTCATAGAAGCCGTCAGCCGGAACCAGGCAGCGTTGATGCTCGAGCAGATGCTTGAATGTCTTTTTCTCCTTGAGCGTCTCGGTGCGGATATTGATGAGTTCGCGGGCGCCGTGCGTCCACCAGACGGGTTTCATGCCCCAGGCTTGGCTGACGAATGCCGGTTTTCCCGGATTCCAGACGACAGGCATGGCCTGCGACGGGGCGATATTGAAACGCGGTTCCCAACGACCGAGCAGCTTGAGTCCGAAGCGCTTTTCGAGCGCCTCTTTTTCTTCGCCGAGAGTGAAACGGCCACACATATCTCAGATCTGGTCGAAGGCGTAGACGACTTCGTTCTTGTCGGCCACTTCCCAGGTCGGGAATTTGAAGGCGATGGATACTACACGGGCGCCTGGTTTGAGTTCGCGTTGCAGTTTCTTCTCCAAACGCTTCATGATGTGGGTGATGCCGAAGAGCGTGACCACGTCGTAGCCCGAACAATCGAAGCTCCACAAATTTTGGCGGTGGATGAAGGCCCTGCCTTTGAGTCCGGCTTTGCGGATCCTGGCCCGCGACCACCAGACGAGGAAAGGGTTTATCTCGACACCGTGGGCTTCGGCGCCGGCTTTTGCCAGGGCAATGACGATACGGCCGTCACCGGAGCCGATGTCCAGCGCTTTGCGGCCCGAGACCTCGCCGCACAAAGCCATGATCTTATCCAAACCCGCTTTTTTGGTGGGGATATAAGGCGCGCCGATAAGGACCAGCCACAGGACAAAACCGTCGACGACCAGGAGCAGGATGGCGACCAAAAGAAGTTGCATAACGGAACCAGATTACGTTCAGCGGTGCGGATTGTACAGCCAGGAGGTATTTTCGCTCCGGGCGATGTGCCCCGGGCTGATATCCTCCATCAGGCGCAAGAAGTCGAGGCCTTTCTCCTGCCCACGGAAGAGCGTGCGGCCGCGTTTCTCGGGCGAAACCGCGAGATAGAACGCACGCTGGGCCAAAGAAGTGCAGATGAAATTTTTGGTGTCGATGTATTTGCGCGCCTCGTTGTAGTTCACGTTCACGCCTTTGGTCCAGGCGATCGCCGATTCGACGACGAATGACCAAAGCCGATGCGTATCGTAAGGCGTGTCCACGGCGTCGAGGAAAAACCCGCGGAACCTTTCGCGTTCGGCATCAGTCAAAAAATCCAGGCGCTTGAAGCCGAGTTCATAGGTCTGCGGTTCGTGAGTATATGACGTGAGGCGATGGATTTCGACCTGCCAGGCAGCTTCGACGATCAGGACATCGTGCTCGGTAGAGCTGACGTCAGGGACATCGAAGACGATGGCCACATGGCTCCAGTGCGACCCTGTGGTGCGGCGGACGACCGAACCCAGGACCGTGTCCGCGTTGACCATGACCAAATCCCCCACCTTGAGGTGGCGCACGGCCTCGTCCAATTTCCGGTAGCGCGCCGCTTGCATAAAGAATCAGCGCTTATTCCAGACCCACTCGCAGGCGTCGCTAATGGCTATGTCATCCGGTCGCGTGATGTCCTGGAGCTGGATCGGAGTATATCCGATGTTGCGGAAGATGACTTTAGAGCGCTGCTCCCAATCCGCGGCTTCGTAGAAGGCTTTTTGGATGAGGCCGCTGCAGGTGAAGCGCTGGCGGCGGAAGAACATGCGGCGATAGCCCTTGGAGATCCAGGCCATGAACAGCTTCACGGAAGAAATCGGATAATACGGCGTGTCCACGTTCATGAGCAGGAAAGCGCGGATCCGGTTGCGCATGCCATCATCCAGCCAAGCGACGCGCTTTATGCCGATGTCGAACTTATCGGGATCATCCAGGTATTTCTCCAGGCGGTGGATCTCGATGCCGCGGCGCAGCGATGTCATGAGGCCGTATTGGATGGCTTCGATGAGGATATCGGCGCCGTAACCTTTGGTTTCGTTCTTGGGGAAGATGATGAGCGCAATATGGTCCCAATAGCTCCGCGTCACCTGGCGCAACAACCAGCGCATGAGCCCACCACGTTTATGCCGGACCAGGATGATGTCGCCAAGCTTGAGTTCGGGCAGCGGGCCGTGGATTTTTTCAAGCGGAAAACGGACCACGGCGCGTTCCCGCAATTTTTCGATGGGAGAAAATTTCAAGCGTGCTCTCATGTAAACTCCATCAATGGTACAATGTCAGGCGACATCTGTACATCGTCGGAAGGTATGCCGCATTTCGAACTTAACGAACGCGCCGAGTTCCTGGATTGCTGCGAAGAATGCTCGCACCTTTTCGGCGTGCATCGCGGGAGTATCGCGGGACGCAGGCTGGATGAATTCGTGGACGTGGACCATGGAAGGGCCATGCTTTTGGCGCTTTTGGATGCGTATCGCGGCAGGACAGTGAAGAATGTCCCGCTGACGATCATCACTGACCGCAAGCATGCGACACCGGTGAAGATGAACCTGGAAGGGCTGGTCATCGCGGCTGACGGCAAGGCCGTGAAGCTCAAAGGCACTTTCCAGTTATCAACAGCGAAACGCAAACCACGTGCCTGACCTATGCGCCGCTCCCCTGTTTATCTTATAGCCGTCCTCAGCCTGCTCAATCTGGCCAATTACGCGGACCGTTATCTGATTGCGCCGCTCGGTCCGGAAATCCAGCGCAGCTTGGGGCTCAATGACGCACAACTCGGATTGCTTGGCTCGGCTTTCTTGTGGGGATTTTTGGCCGCCAGCCTGGTTGCCGGGTTCGTGGCGCGAAAACTTTCGAGAAAAACATTGCTCGCCGTAAGCGCCGCGCTTTGGATGTTGGCGACCTGCGTCACAGGCTGGGCTGCCGGACTTTTGATACTGCTCGCCTTCCGCGTGGCCGTGGGTTTGGGACAAGCTTTGTTCACGACCTTGGCGCCCACAGCCATCAACGACAGTTTGCCCCAGGAGAAACTCGGACGTGCGCTTTCGGTCTTCTACGCCGCAGTCCCCATCGGCACGGCGCTGGGCTTCATCCTCGGCGGACTCTTGGGACGCGCATTCGGCTGGCAGAATGCATTCCTGGTCAGCGGCCTCATCGGATTGCCGCTCATCCTGCTCCTGATCCCGCTGAAAGACAGGCAGCAGGAAACCAAGCTCGGGAGCTACTTCAGGGATTTGGCGAAGTTCAAGAAAGCGAAACGCTACTGGCTCACGGTCGCCGGATATGCGGCGCAGACTTTCGCGCTCGGTGGATTCGCTTTCTGGTCGCCGACATACGTAGAACGGAGATTCGCCATGCCGGCCACGCAATCCGGGATCTACATGGGCATCCTGCTGGTGGCCGCGGGTTTCGGCGGCGCGATTTTGGGAGGATGGATGTTGGATAAATTCCACGACAAAGACCGGGTGCGCGCTGCGCTGAAAGTAAGTACGCTCGCGACCCTGGCCTGCATCCCGTTCGCGTTTTTGACTTTGGCCACGACCTCTATCCCCGCCTTCTTTTTCGCCCTCGGCATCGTCGAACTCGCCGTCTTCGCCACCTTCTCCCCCATCAACGCCGCATTCCTGAATTGCATGGCTCCGGCTTTGAGGACCACAGCCATGGGTCTCGCGACCTTTTTCGGAAGATTGTTGGGAGATTTGGTGAGCCTGTGGCTCGTGGGTCTGCTTTCCGATTCATTCCAAGACCTGAACAAAGCCATGTACGTCTTGCCCGCGGCGCTGGTGTTGAATTTGGGGATCTGGTGGGTGGCGAGCAAAGAGAAATGATCTCATAAAAACAAAAACACGACTTGCGTCGTGTTTTTGTGGTGGGCAGGCAAGGATTCGAACCTTGGAAGGCGCAAGGCCAACAGATTTACAGTCTGTCCCGTTTGACCGCTTCGGTACCTGCCCAGTCGCTCGCGAGCGACTGGGCACAGCCCTTTTTGCTGCACACCGATCGCCCTCGAGATTTTTGGACTTCTGATTCCGATCAGGAATCTTTTGTCATGGAGCCGTTGTCGGGACTTGAACCCGAGACCTTCTCCTTACCATGGAGATGCTCTACCAGCTGAGCTACAACGGCCTGAATTTTATAGCGGACCTTCCTATCCTCCCCTTCTTCCTCCCCTTTTTGGTTGAAAGTCCGACGATTATTTTTTAAGCGAGGATGTGTTCGAGATATCCCTTAACGAGCCCCGCAGCTAAAAAATAATCGTCGGATTTTCAACCCATCCCCTCAATTTTATCCTTTATCGCCTGCATCTTCTGCCGATCCTCAGACAAGAGCCGCAGCTTATCATACCGTCTCTGGGCTTCCAAGCGATCGCCGAGGAGTATAGCAGTCTCCAAGGATATTTCAAGGTACTTGGCGGACTTGGGATCCAGCTCATGGGCGCGCTTGGCAAAAGGCCAAGCTTTCTGGGTCATTTTGCGGTCCAGGTAGTACTGTGCCAGCTCGGCCTGGCGGTTGGGCAGGCGCGGTTGGAACTCGACGGCTTTCTTGCGCATGTCCTCGGCGACAGCCCAATTTTCCTCGGCTTCCGCGATATCGGCCAATGAGGCGTAGCAGATGTCGTCAGCTTTTTTCACCTTAAGCAAGAATTCGAAGGTCTCTTTGGCTTGGGGATAAAGTTTTTGCTTGAGGTAGATGGAACCCAGACCCTTGTAGGCGTCCCAGTTGCGGGCATCCATGGCCAGGACGTCGATATAACGTTTCTCGGCATCGGCCCATTTCAGGTCGCGCTGGAGCGAGCGGGCTTCATCGAGCAGGACTTTGATGCGCTCCTTGGACGAAGGCGTGATGAACGAAAATGGAGATTTTGCCTGGTTATAGTATTTCTCTAGGCGGATGAGTCGGATATAGGCAGCGTGGAAGACTGTCTTCACGGCGATGACTCCGCGCTTGAGCAGCATGACGATGGGTCCGATCCTGTCTGACTTCATGCGCTCGAAACGTTGCATGATGAGTTCCTCGCGCTTGCGCCGTTCGCGCTCCTCTTTGATGGAATCCGGATTGATGAGCCGGATCTCGCGCCAATGCCTAAACAACGTCACTCCGATGACGATAAGCGCGATGACAGCCAGAGACAGTGAGATCCAGTAGAACATGTGTTTGGGACGTTGGGCGCATGGCATGCGCCCCTACGGCATCCGGACTACGCCGGTACCGCTGCGCGGCAGACGAGGCCGAAGCTGCGCGGGTCCAATGAGGATCCGCCGACCAGGGCACCGTCCACGCCAGTGGTGGTCATATACTCCGAAACGTTGCGGACGTCAACCGAACCTCCGTAGATTATGCGGATTTCCTGGGCCAAATGGCCGAACTTCTTGGTCAGTACGCCACGGATGAGCTCGTGCATGTCTTTAGTGTCCTGGGGCGAGCACGACTTGCCGGATCCGATGGCCCAGACAGGTTCGTAAGCGATGACGCACGGCGCTTTGCCGTCGCCTTTGAGGTCAGCGATGGCGGTCTGGACCTGGGCGCGGACGATCTTGTTGGCTTCGCCTTTCTTGCGCTGGGCCAGGGTCTCACCGACGCAGATGACCGGAGCGATACCGGCCTTTTGGAGAGCCACGGCTTTCTTGGCCACCATGTCATCCGTCTCCCCCACGTGCGTGCGGCGTTCGCTGTGTCCGACGAGGCAATAGGCGGCACCGAATTCGGCCAGCATGGACGGCGAAATCTCGCCCGTGAAGGCACCTTCGTCTTCCCAAAAACAGTCCTGGGCAGCCAGCGCAGGTATCGAGGCGCGGCCGAGCGAGGCGCGGGCAGCAGCCAGCGAGACGAACGGCACAGCCACGGCGATATCGATGTCCTTAGGCAACCGCTCGCGGCGGAACGCGCGGATCCAGGCCCCGGATTTGATCGGACCGTAGTGCATCTTCCAATTGGCGATAAGCAGCTTTTTCATAACGAATTAGGGGTTTCAGTGATTTATTACCATTTGACGATCTTGGCCAGGTTCCGCTTGTCACCGAACGGGCCGATGACGGCAGCGGCCATGTGTTCCGGCCGGAATATGGACTTTGCCACATTTTTGATTTCTTGTCGCGTCACCTTGTCATACCTGCGCATCCGCTCCTCCGGGCTCTCGACGCGGCGGCGGAACAGCCAGTCCTTGCCGAACCACTCGGCCTGGGCTGCGGAATCCTCGAAAGCCAGGGTCGTGCGGCCGCGGATATGGTCCTTGGCGCGCTGGAGTTCCTCGGCCGTGACGCCGGTCTTGCACACCTTCTTGAGCTCGACCATGATGGCCGTGAAAGCTTCGTGGAAACGCTTCTTGTCCAAGCCGGACATGATGGTGAAGGCGCCGACATCCTCGCGCGCCTGGTGCGAGGCATGGATGGAGTAACACAAACCGCGGCGTTCGCGGATCTGGATGAACAGGCGTGACGACATGGAACCGCCGAGGATGGTGGCCAGAAGTCCGGCCGCCGGGAGCATCTTGTCCTCCATATGCAAGCCATGGAATCCCAAAGCAAGCTGGACCTGTTCCGTGGATTTTTCCTGGTAGACCAAAGGCTCGGGCAATTTCTTCGGGATTTTGAAATTCTCGAAACCGTTATCTTTGCCTGAAGGACGTTTGACCGACCCGAAAGTTTTTTGCAGGAGCGCCATCAAGCCAGGCATGATCTTGCCGGCCACGATGACGGTCATGCGGTCCGGGATGTAATAGGCGTCGCGGTAGGCGGTCAGCTGCTCGCGCGTGACCTGGCGGATGGTTTCGCGCGGGCCGGCGATGTTCCAGCCGAGCGTCGAATCCGGGAACATGGCCGTCTCGAGCAGGTCGTCGACATGCATGCGCGGATTATCCTCGTACATGTTGATCTCCTCGATGATGACGCCGCGTTCGCGGTCGATTTCCTTGGGGTCGTACTTGGAGTGGAACAGCATGTCATGCAGCATGTCGACCGCGAGCGTGGTCTTGTCCGCATCCATCTTGATGTAATAGCCGGTGACGTCCTTGTCGGTGAAGGCGTTGTATTCGGCGCCGTAGCGGTCGAGCTCGCGCGAGATGACCTCGGTGTTCGGCCGCCGTTTCGTGCCCTTGAACATCAGGTGCTCAACGAAGTGCGAAGCGCCGTTGATTTCGCGGGACTCGTAGCGCGAACCGACTTTGGTAAGCACGAGCACGGTCATGGAGCTGGCGCCTTTCTGCGGCACCAGGATGACGGACATGCCGTTTTTGAGTTTGATCGGTTTGGGTTTCATTGGAGTTTTTTTCTTTGGAAAGGTCCTTCGCTGCGGCTCGTCGGACGATCATCCGCTCGAGGACAACAAATTTGCTTATTTGAGTTTTTCCATGACGAACTCGGCGACTTGGTCGATGGCAATGCGTTCCTGGGTCATGGCGTCGCGGTCGCGGACCGTGACCTTGTTGTCTTCGAGGGAATCGAAGTCGACCGTGAAACACCACGGCGTACCGATCTCATCCTGGCGGCGGTAGCGTTTGCCGATTGAAGCGCTTTCGTCGTATTCGACATTTATGCCGCGGGACTTGAGTTCGCGGGAAAGTTTGCGCGCGATGGCCGTGAGTTCCTCTTTCTTCTGGAGCGGAAGGAAAGCGGCCTTGACCGGTGCCAAGTTCGGCGGGAAACGCAACACCATGCGCGGCTCCTTGTCGCCTTCGACCGAATCGGCCTCATCGATATCGAGATGTTCGGACAGGACCGCAAGCACGGAACGCGTCAGGCCCCAGGTCGGTTCGATGACGTACGGGATGAAGCGCTCGCCTTTTTCCTGGTCGAACCAGCGGAGGTCTTCGCCGGACACGCGCTGATGGTTGGACAGGTCGTGGTCGCCGCGGTTGGCCAAACCTCCGAGCTCCTTCATGCCGAACGGGAATTGGTATTCGGGGTCGATGGAACGGCGGGAATAGAAAGCGCGTTCCTCATCCGGGATCTCGCGGTATTGGACATGGTCGTCGGAAATCTTCAGGACATCCTTGACCCAGGCTTTGTATTCGTCGAGCCACATGTCATAAGCGCGCGGCGCATCATCAGGATGGACGTAATATTCGATCTCCATCTGTTCGAACTCGCGCAGGCGGAAAATGAAGTTGCCGGGCGTGATCTCGTTGCGGAAAGCCTTGCCGACCTGGGCGATGCCGAACGGGAGTTTTTGGCGCATGCTGTCGCGGATGTTCTTCCAGGTGGTGAACATGCCGGCCGCGGTCTCGGGACGCAGATAGGCGACGGCGGCGGTATCCTCTTTGACGCCGATGAACGTCTTGAGCATCAAATTGAAGTTCATGACGTCGGTCAATTGGCCGCCGCAATCTGGGCACTTGATGTCTTTGAGGTCGACGGGGATTTCCTTGTCGTATCCGGGTTCGGCCTGGCGCGCTTCGAGCAGATGGTCGGCGCGGAAACGGTGGTGGCAGCGTTTGCACTCGACAAGCGGATCGGAAAAATTCTGGAGATGGCCCGAGGCTTCCCAGACTTTCGGGTGCTGGATGATGGGCGTGTCCACGCCGACGAGGTCTTCGCGGCCGTAGACGAAACGTTTCCACCAGGCGTCGCGGATATTGTTCTTGAGCTCCACGCCGTACGGACCGAAGTCCCAGGCATTGGCGAAGCCGCCGTAGATTTCGGAGTCGGGAAAAACAAAACCGCGCCGTTTGCACAGCGACACCAAGAGATCCATCTTCTGGTCAGCGGATATTGCCATAAATTCAGGTTAGATCGTCATGACTTCCTCTTCCTTGTCCTTGACGAGCTTGTCGATTTTTTCGTTGAACTCCTTGACGACTTTATCGAGATTCTCCTGTTGGCGGAATTTCTCGTCTTCGGAGATGACGTTGGCTTTTTCGTCCTTGGCGATCTGTTCGCGGGCCTGTTCGCGGACGTTGCGCAGCGCGATCTTGGCCTGCTCCCCTTTTTGGCTCACGGCCTTGACCGTGTCTTTGCGCGTCTCTTCGGTCATCTGCGGCATGTTCAGGCGGATGACGGTGCCGGCCACGTTGGGCTGCATCCCGATGTTGGCGGCGATGATCGCTTTTTCGATATCCTTCACCAGGTTCTTGTCCCAGGGCTCAATCTGGATGGTCTTGGCGTCCGGGATGGACACGGCGGCGACACCCTTGATCTCCATGGGCGAACCATAAGCTTCGACCTTGATATCTTCGACGAGCGCGGGGTTGGCGCGGCCCGTACGGATGTTCTTCAGGTCATGATCCAGGCGGTCCACGGCTTTCTGCAGGTCAGGTTTGACGTTTTCGATGTAATTGGCCATATTCGTTGAGGTTAGTTTTCCATTTTTTTGCTTAATCGTCAACTGGCGAGGCATCCGGCATGGGACGCGAATACCGCCGCATGGTCCACGACATGCGCTCCAAGCCCCATGTTATCCGTCTTCAATTTTTCGCCGGCGGGGGCGTGGTGCCCAGATACATGACGTTGCTGTCCAGAGGGTCGATCATGACGACCGAACCGGCCTGGGTCGTCGGGAGTTTCTTGGGCTGCCAATTGACGCCGCCGTCGGTCGAGAACTGGAGAGTGGAGACGCCGGTATAGACCAGGCTCTTGTTGTTCTTGGGATCGATGGCCAACGAATTTATCTTGATGGTGCCCGGCGGCGAGATGAGGTTAAGCGCGGTCCAGGTATCTCCGCCATCCGTGGATTTGAGGATGCCGTAACGGCAGACGTCGTAGACCGTGTTAGCCTCGACCGGATCGAGCACAACCTGGATGACGCGGCGGCCGTCGGTCATGTCGCCGAACTGTTTCTTGATCTGGGTCCAGGTCGCTCCCCCGTCCACGGTCTTGTAGATGCCGTCGGAAGAAGTTCCGACCCAGACGATGCGCGTGTCGCGCGGATCGATGACCAGGCTCTTGATCGGGACGCCGTCGATGCGCTTTATCTTTTCCCAGGCCAGACCGGAATTCATGGAACGCAGGATATCGCCATCAGACGTGCCGGAATACATGACCGTCGGGTTATAGTTATCCACTGCGAGGCGCGTGAACACGACTTCGGTGCGCGGATCGAAGAAGATCTTTTCCCAATCGCGTCCGCAGGTCTCGGTCTTGTAGATCTTATTGGCGCTGGCGGCGTAGACCGTGCATTTGTTCTTGGGGTCCACCGCGATGGCCGTGACTTTGGTCACGGTCTCGATTTTGGCCAACTGCCACGAGTCTCCGCCGTCGAGCGTATAAGCCAGACCGTGGTCGTTGGTCGCGAGGTAAATCGTCTTGTTGTCCTGCGGATCCATGGCCATGTCCAGGACATTGAAGAGCGCAGCCGTAGCCGTGACTTTGATGCCGGACACGAGAGCTTTTTTGCTGGTCCAGGTCAGGCCTTTATCGGCCGACTTCCAGACGCCGCCGTCAGGACCCTTGGACGTGGTCTTGGACGAGCCGCAGCCTTGGCCCATGAGGACGATGGCCAGGCAGGAAACCAATATTGGGAAATGGAGCGAATGGAGTTTCATATGTTTTGGGGTTCAAGGTAAATTCTGGCCATGGACTTGGGCAGATGCCCGGGGAAAAGCGACGGCAAATCAGCGGCCGCATCCTGGCCGAGGCGGACAGCACATGCCTCAAGCGCCAACCGCGGCGAAACCGGACTGCCGACGGAGTGGAGCGCGGTCAGCAGGGCGATCCCGAAGACCGATGCGCGATACGGATCGCGGATGATATTGCCGGATGTTTCCTGCATGGCCGACAAGATGGATTCGCGCCAGGCGCCTTGCACATCGGCCGATGAATCGCAGGCTTTGGCCAGCTCATCGATGAAGGACAGGCGCGCGCCAACGGTTTTTGCCATGAGGAATTGGCGGACAAAAACCGATCCGCCAGCCGTGACCATGGAGGAATCGATGGCTAAACCGGGTCGGCCACGGGAGCTTAAAGCTCGGGCCTTGGCTTCGACTTCGGAAACACCGCTGGCGATCAGGGCCTGTATGATGGTTTGGGCCGGCACGGTCTCGAAAGGGATGACGACGGAACGGCTGCGCACGGTCAAAGGCACGCGTCCGATGTCTTCGGCCACGAAAACGAACACCGCATCAGCCGGCGGTTCTTCGATGACTTTCAGGAGGGCATTCATGCCGGATTCGTTCAAACGGTCGGCGAAGGGCAGGTAGATGACAAGGCGCTTGGCCCTGACCGGGCGCATGGAAACTCGTTCGCGGAGGGAACGGACCTGCTCGACCGAGACCTGGTTCTTGCCTTCCTCAGGCTCGAGTACCACGACGTCCGGATGGGCGCTCAAATAGGCATCCCCTATCTCCAATCCCAACAGACGGCGCACAAACCTTTCGGCCAACGTGCGTTTGCCCAGATGCATCTGGCCGGCGAACAGATAAGCTGGCGCCGGATTGGCTAGCGCGGATTCCAAAAGACGGACAATCGCCCCGTGTCCGACATAGCCTTTTCCCAGCTCTTCCGACATGGATAAAAGTATAGCATGAGGCTTGAAACGTGTAACTCAGGACATCTGACAAAATACTTTCCGTCGTCCTGAGCTTGCCGAAGGACCTTTGAAAGATCTTTCGACTCCGGTCCGCCAGACGGACCTCCGCTCAAGACGACGAAGTTCCCAGATACTGAAAAGCTCCGACGAAGGAATCGTCGGAGCTTTAGGGAAGGTGCGCGACCTGACCGGGCGGTCAGATCTTGAGGACGAAGCGGCAGGCAGGCGGATCACCGATGTGCTCGCCCGGCCAGACTTCCTTGTCCGGGATGACGAGCTGGCCGTCGACCCAGAATTCGGGAGTGCCGATCACCACGAAGCTGTCGTTGGCGCATGACCACATCGGAGTGTTGCCCTGGACGAACAACATCCACGGGTTGATGCGCAGCGTGGAGCCGGCGGGCCGGTGGACGATGCAATCCAAGGTCGAGGAGTTCACGACCCGGCATGTCTGGGCGCAGCCGCAGTCATAGCTCGTGCCCCAGGAGTACATCTCGTCGAACAGGGTCTCACCGCAAGCGACTGGCCGAGGGACGAGGTTGCCGTTGGCATCCTTGCCTTCGTCGTAGATCACGAGTTCCTTGGCCGCGATGTTGTTCGGCATGGTGAAGCGGAAACGGATAGTCCGCCCCGACTGGCCCGTCGTGCAGCCCAGGCTGCCGCAGCTCTCGTCGGTCTGCCCATTGCAGTCGTCGTCGAAGCCGTTGCCGCAGACCTCGGTGCGCTTCGTGCACTGGAGGTAACCACTGCCGTCGGAATTGCAGAACGCATCGCCGATGCAGGTCGGAGTGACGGCACACGGGGCGGGCACGTTGGGTACGCACACGCCGGGTCCGCCACCGGTTCCAGCCGAGCCGCCTGTGCCGGAAGTTCCTCCGGTACCGGAAGTCCCGCCAGTCCCCGCGCTTCCGCCGGCGCCTGCTGTGCCGCCTGTGCCGGAAGTTCCTCCGGTGCCAGCTGAACCGCCGTCGCCGGAAGATCCTCCGATCCCAGCGTTTCCGCCTACTCCAGCCGTTCCTCCGACACCTGCTGTGCCGCCGGAACCGGCCGAATCTGCACCGGAATCGGTGACACTCGAACCGGCGTTTCCGCCCTGACCCGTAGCCGCTTGCGGCGTATGGTCGAATGGCTCGTTTTCGCTACAGGCCACGAGGCCCAGGATCAACGCGATGAAGCAAATGATTCCACGGTATTTGAGAGACTTGTCCATCCCGAGCCTCCTCTGGTCCAGGGTTGGTTTTTGCCGTATGTAAAGGGCTTTTATCCCCTATTCCCTGACAAAATTCGGGAATGTATGACTTAACCACAAAAAGTGGTTCACGTCAAGTAATACGGCTGAAAAATGGAAAATGACGGGTTAACTGAATTCAAGAGACGAATCGTCGTCTTGAGCTTGTCGAAAGACCATTGAAAGCAGTTTTTCCAGAAAGGTCCTTCGATTTCGCTTCGCTCCACTCAGGACGACAGTTTGGCATAAATGAAAACTCCCCAGTCGCGAGATTGCGCTGGGGAGCTTAGGAGGCGGGAGACTCAGACTGGGTCAGTCTGCGTTCTTGACGCAGTTGTAGAATCCCTGTCCGGTCTGAGGTGAACCGTTGGGCTTGAGCTCGATGTCCGTGACCAGGACACCGTCGTCGGTCACCCGGTATTCGATGAGCAGCGGGCTCGGATCGATTCGGCAGGTGTAGTCGATGAGGTTGTCACCGACCACAGCCGTCGAGTTGTCCGAGTTCTCCAGGTAGCACTGCCACTGGAGAGCCGCATTGTCCATCACGGCCACGTCGCAGTCGTAGATGCCGCTGTAGCTGTCGCAGCCGAACGAGTGCCAGTCCTGGTACCACTTGAGCTTTCCATCCTGCCCGACCGACTGGGCCGTGTTCGCGCCCTGGCAGTAGATGTGGTACGCACTCGCCTTCACATGGATGTGAAAGGTGTGCCACCCAGTCGGCGCAGTCTGACCGCCGCCGCTGCCGCCGACCGACTGTCCACCGCCCGATCCGCCGACGTTCGAGCCACCGCCCGATCCGCCGCTGCCGCCCGTGCCCGGATTGTGGTTCGAGCAGTCGAGCTTGCTGGCCATGTCCGGCGTGGCCCACATGCCGCAGGTGCAGGTCAGAGACCCGTACGTGCCGCTGCAGGTGTTGCCGTTGGTGGCGCAGGCCAAGCCGGGGACGCACGACGGGGCAGGCTGCTGACCGTTCGGGCACTGAGCCCTGCACTGGTCGCTGCCGGTGACGGTCCAGAACCCGCAGTGGCAAGTGTTGCTGCCGCAGACGCCGCCTTCGTTCGAGCAGGCGGTGCCGGGGGCCGCGCATCCCGAGGGAGGCACGTCGGCGCCGTTGGAGTTGCCGTCGAACGGCTCGTTCTCCGAGCAGCCAGTGGCGATCACGATCATGGAAGCGAGGGCGAGGAGATTCTTCACGTTCATCATTTTTCAGATTCCTTTCCGCCTGTTTGGCGGCATTGTGATACCACCGCACGAGGCGGCCTGTTCCATGGTTTGGTTTGAAGAAGCGTGGAGCCGCTTGATTCCGTTTTGCGGGATCCAGCGGTCCCATGAGATGACCACTTTTGGTGTTCAGCTCGTGGGATTCCGCTCGAGAGTTTCGAGCGGAAGGTTGAAAGGACGACTGCCTGGTTCCGGCTAGGGATTGCAGCCGGAGAGCGATTTCATCCCGTCCGAGAGAGTCCTCACGGTGCGGTCGCGAACCTCGCGGCACGCCTTGAGGTTTTCGACGCAACTGCCGGTCGTCGCCATGACCTTGATCTTGGCGAACTCCGCGTCGGACACCGGGAACTTGATTTCCGGCTTGTCCTTGAGCCCCGGACAGGACTTCCGCGACTCGTTGAGCGTCGGGTAGGTCTTGGCCGAAGCCAGGACCGTCTCGACGCAGCGCTGCAAGAACTCCTTGCAGAAGGCCTCGTCGAACGCTGGCGCCGGAGGCTGATCCGACTTGGCCGGCGCCGGCGCATCGGTTCCTTCTCCACCCTTGGAGAGGAGTCCGCAGCCGGCGCTGAAAGCAGCAATGATGAAAAGTACGACTGTCAGGATGTGTCTCATGGAATCCTCCAGAGGAGCTTGGAAGCTCCGCAACGACCGTTTGGTTCCCATGAAACGGCTTCGTTCGAAACCGGTTCGTGGGAACCCGAGAACGTAGATTGTTCTCGGGAGATTGGAAGGAGCGGATCCCCTGGACCGGACTATTCCAGTCCAGGGGAGGCTTTTCAGAAGAGGTGGACGGTGCCAGAGAGGCTGAGTCCGGCGCCCCAGACCAGGCCGGGCTTCTTCTCCATGGAGTAGGGCCCAGTCCAGCCGTTGTCGCCCGGAGTGTAGCCAAGCGACACATCGCCACCGACGCAGAACGCGCGACTGTCACCTGCACAGTAGCGGAGCCGAGGGCGAACGCCGACGTCCCAGCCTGTCCAGACTCCAGCACCCCTGTAGTTGTCGGAGTGCTTGGCGAAGCGGCGGCTCTGACCGTAGCCGAGGACATCAATCGACAGATGCTTCTCGTCGTCCAGGAAGAACCTGGGGCCGATCTCAGTGCCGAAGATGTACTGCGTGCTGCGGTTGTTGTCGCCCATGATGCCACCGTAGGCACCGACCACGATGCCGTACGAGGACTTGCGTGCCGGGTAGTACGCGAGCTCGGCCGTGGCGACTACCATTCCGCCAGTCGCTACCGGCGTTCCGATGACTCCACCGCGAGCGCCGAAGGTGGCACTGACCCGCGTGTCCTTGAGGGCATCGATACCCGCCTGGCAGCGCTCTTCCCACGTCGCACCTGACTTGCCGGAGATGGGCGGGCAGTACTTCTCCCGCATCACCTTGAGCGAAGGCAGGTCGTTGTCGAGGAAGATATTGATCCTCAGCATGCGCTCATTCTCGTCGGCGATCCACTGGTACAGGTTGTTGATCATCGCCGCCAGTGCAACTGCCCGTTCGGAGTTGGTCTTGGGCGCATCCACCCCTGGCACGACCGGGTAGTTGATCCGGCCGAGCAGGATGTTGACGCTGGCTGTGGCGTCGTTCCAACCCGGGACCTTCTTGTCCATCATGTCGATGCGAAGCTTCGCTTCCCGGGCCAGCCTGAGCGCTTCAGGGCCACTCACACAGACCACGAGATTCCCTGCCCCGAACTTGCGGACAGGAATCAGCGCGGGGTCGATGTCCCCCGTGCCGTCGACGTTGACGTGACATCCACACCACGAACCCTCGGCGATGGCGTGAGCTCCGCTGCAAGCCGGAGGCGCGGGAGGCGCGGTCTTCTTGACCTTGGGCACCACCGGAACGAGCCTCTCCTGGCACTGGCGCTGCGCGTTGAGGGCCGCTTCGGCTCCCTGCTGACTGGTCTTGAGAGACTCCTCGCACTGCGCGAGGGCCTTCAAGCAGTCACCGTTCTGCTGGCAGATGGCTGCGTTCGTGGTGATGTTGCCCGCCCCCATGGCGGCTGCAGCGTCCTGATCCTGGGCCATGGCGGCCGTGGACGTGAGAAGAGAAATCGCGAGACCGAACACCGTACAGATGATCTTCCTCATGACGAGTCCTTTCGCAGCCGACATGGCTGCATCAGAGTTGATGCGCCCATGTCGGGCGTTTGAATGCAATTATCGAAAGTGCTGCGCAGCTTTTCAGCCGCACCCAGAGTACCGACCCTGGAACCGTCCCGTGCCCGCATTTGGGAGAGGAGGAAAACCCCCAAACCGGCCCGAAACGGTGCCAATGCCCGTCACTTCTGCCATTTAATGAATAAAAGAACATACCATATACAGACGTTTTTGTCAAGAGCCTAGGCTACTGTTTTATGGGCTTAACCCAGCATAGAAAGATGAATCCCCGGCTCAATTGGCTTGAACCGGGGACGAAACAGGGGCCAAACCCTACCTCCGAGCCAGCCGGGTCGGGCCGAAGCCGCGGGTTGGTTCGGGCTTGGGCGGGATCTTTTTGGGCTGGTTGATGAGGCGAGGCGGGTCTGCGCGGCGAATCGGGGTCTGAACTTTCGGCAATTCGCGCCTGACGCAGTCGGTGCAGACCTGGACCGGAGCCTTGGGCCGTGAAATACGCGATGGCGGCCGAAGCTGAACGCTCCCGACCGGATTGGCCGGACGGACAGCGCTGATTGACGGCCGAATCGGCAGGAACGGCGCGGTCGGAGTGACTGACGGCGAAGCCGCAGGCTCGCTCGGCTGGACCGTGTTTTCGGCCACCGGAGCAGGCGCTTCACTGACTGCCGCGACCTGCTGAGGTTCGGGATTGCTCGGGACTGCCGCTCCCCCGCCGCCCAGGTTGATGGTGCAGCCAGTGATGAATGCGGAAAGAATCGCGAAAACAATCAACAATCGGTTCATCGGGAACTCCTCTCGTGGGTAAAGGAACCGGATAATATACGCCAAAATGGCGCTTTTGTCAAGGGATAAGGAAAACGCCCGCGGAAGGAAAGCGAGCGCTTTCGGTCCGACGGGCGTGGAGTCATATCACATGCGACAGTTCCTGTACGCTTGTGCCAGGTTGGCCAGTGCATCTGCGTACTCCTGGAGGCTGCGGGCGAGCTTGGGCACCCTCGCGGCCCACTCTTCAGGCAAATCCTTCATTGCTCTGAGCTGCTCGCAGGCCAACCCAAGGGCTTCCGACTGATCTTCGTGCGAAGACGTGTGGTTGGCGCTGTCCAGCAGATCCATCGCATACTTGCAGATTTCGGCATTCTTGCCGCTGATCTCCTCAGATAGCCTGTACAGTTCATCGAGAATCCTCTGTTCTATCACAGCCATAAAAACCTCCTTGGAAAAAGGACGCAAATAACGATGAACGATACGTCAAAAAGCCACTTTTGTCAAGGCATGAACATGAACAAAAAGACGGACCGGTCGGTCCGTCTTGGAAATATCTTGGAAATTTTTTACGTCACGCTCTTTACACGTCCCAGGACCCAGGCGGCGGACAGCAGGAGGCCGACGATGGCGCCGATGGCGATGTTGCGCAGGAAGTCTGGTTTGGCGATGAAGCGCGACGGCAGCGGGTCGTCGATGATCTGGACGCGGACCGAGTAGCCGAAATAATCCGGGGTGACCGTGGCGAGTTCCTGCGCCACGCCGACCGCCAGGTTGGTGGCCTGGTCGCGCACCGGATGGTAGGCCGTGATGCTGACCACGCCCGTGTTCGGCACGACCTTGGTCTCGATGGCCTCCTGCCACTTCTTACGTTTATCGATTTCGTCGGTCGGGAAATATTTGGCGTCGACCTGGCCCTTGGCCATCACGGCGTTGAAGAAACTCGAGGTGTAGATTATCTGCGACAAATTCTCGGCGATGCGTTCCGTGGATTTGATGGCCGTGTACGGATCCAAGCCGGTGGCGTTGGTCTGGGTTATGAGGATGCGTTCGGTCGACGAATAACGCCACGTCTGGGCCAGGGATGCGGCCAAGGCGACGACGGCACCTAAAACAGTGCACAGGAGGATGAGTTTCCAGGCCCTAAAGAACAGGCGGACGAAATTTTGCGTGGGCATAAATCATTTTAAGACTTCACTCGTCACGACGCTTCCCAATACCACGGACACATCCATATCCGTCTTGTCGCGGAGGATGCGCAATGTGACGCTCGAACCAGGGCGATATTCGGACAACACTTCCCCCAGATCCGCCGTACCATCAAGGATATCACGTTCGACCTTCAAAATCACATCGCCGGATTTCAATTTTGCTTTCGCTGCCGGTGAATTGAGGGCGACGCCGGGCTTTCCGCCTTTTTTCTCGTCGCGGACCAACGCGCCTTGGAGAGGAAGGCCCTCACGATCGCCGCTCAACTTCAGCGCCGCCAGGTCATAAGCGCGGACGCCGAGGTAGGCGTGCCTGATTTCTCCGGTGCCGAGCAATGACGAGAATGAAGCGGCGATGCTGGCGGCCGGGATGATGCGCGCCGTTTCGCCGGGCTTGCTATCCACGATGCCGACGAGCTGGCCATTGGCGTCCCAGACTCCCCCGCCCAAGTCTCCAAGAGCGGACACACCATCCAAAATGACGCGCCGCGCCGCAACTTCGCTCGAAGTCATCTCATCGGCAGGATTCCGCCGGCTCAAATCCAGGATGACATGCGGTGCGATCTCACCCGGTCGGTATTCGGACCAGGCTTCACCGCCGACGACCAGGTCCTGGGCCCGGGTGAAAGATGCGGACTGCACGTCCTTGGCCGAAGTCTTGAGGTAAACGGTGCCGTTGAGACGATCAATGACCCCGCGGTCCACGGCATACGAGGAACCGCCGTACCAAATCACCATATCGGCCGTTTTCAATCCGGTTATTGCGGAAGCGGAGGTGATGAACCAGCCATCGGACGTGACTGCCACGGCCTGGCCCAGCATGCGATCGTTGGTCAAGAAGCGATCTTCGAAAACCCCGACCTTGGGCGTGCGATAGATGGTGCCGAGGAACGAGCCGCGCTGTTTCAGGAACGCCGGAGGCACGACCGAAGTCAGAGCTGGCCGTCCGACTTGGACCAACGCAAAAGTACTGGTCGTGGCCACGACTTTGACGCTCTGCGCCGTGCTGGTCGAGACGACTGTCGGAAGGCGCTCATAACCGGAGTAGGATGATGCATAAAAACCGGCAGAACCGCCGGCGAGGCCGCCACAGACAGCGGACAACAGGATGAACACCAGGTCCCTGGTCAGCCCGGAAATTTTTGGGTTTGGATTCGGCATACCGATTTCTGTACATGATAACCTTAAATCAGGCAATTGTCGCGTGCCCTGCAATTATCAGATATCCGTCGTCTTGAGCGAAGTCCGACGAAGCCGAAAGACCCTTAAAAAGGTCCTTCGATAAACTCAGGACGACGATTTTTACCTAGATCCACTTCGCGCTGACGAGCGAGACTATGAACAACAGGACGCCGACGATTGATTCGGTCCAGGCGAGACGCCGCGAAGGCTTCGGATCATACAGGTAACGCCGGACGCGGAGCGCGCCGCAGATTACGATGGCCGCGACCAGGCCCTGCATCAGCATGCTCACCGGCAAGAGCAGACCTAAAAGACCTGTTTCCGCGCCGACCATGCCGCCGATGGCCATCCAAATCCGGTTCTGTTGGCGTGTGGCTCCGGGATGCCCCGTGGTACGGAAGAGGACGATGCCGAGCACGGCGCAAAGCGCCACATGCCAGATGCCGTCCGAATGCAGGAAGACCAGAAGACCGGTGGAAGTCGAGACCGCGTACCAGATGCTCAGCGGCACATAGGCGATGTTCACGTGCGACAACCCGTTGACCGGGTAAGCCCCTGGGTCGCGCGCCAGGAGGAAAAGCAATTCGAGCGAGACGAACGAAGCGATGGCCGCCATGGCGGTCAGGATGATCGTCTCGGTATTCCCTTCGAGCAGCAGCAAGGCGAAACCGAGCACGGCCACGAAAAGGAAGGTCGGCGCCATCTTCTCCATGAGATCCCAAAACCTGACGCGCCGGCCGGCGATGATGAGAGCGGACAGCGGCAGGGCGACGAATGCCGCGGCCACAAGCCAGGGATATGCGCCGGGTATCTTCTTTTGCCACCAAAAAAGGACAGCCTCGAGCAGGCCCACGAAAAACGGCAGCAACCTGATGAGCAATATCATGGTTTTCATCAGCCTAACACACGGGCTGGACTATTTCAGCTATTTGGCGGCAGTCGTGGAAATTACGGCTTCCAGGTAAGCGTCGAAGAGCTTCACATTAGACAAGGCCAGATCGCCGAATTTCACGTCCCAGGTGCCGAGATCGCGCGAAAAAAGATATCCGAGCACGGCATAGGCGACTGACGGCGGGATGACATAATCGCCGACCTGGGCATAGACCGGATCGAAACTGACTCCCCCGCCTTTTATCACGGGCTTGAAACGGATGAGCACGTCGAACCGGAAAGGTCCGCGCTCGAACTGGCTCAACATCTCGAAATCCGTCGGCCGGATCACGATCTGCGTGAATACCTGTTTCCATTCTTCGTCGCGCAACGCCGTATCGATGGCCGTCTCGAGCGCGCCGGTGATTTCCTTCTCGTTGAGCTTGATGGTCAGGGGCGGTCTCTTGTTGGCGATGCCGGCACTGAAGACGCGGGAGCTCAACAGCACCTTGAACTGGTTGGCCGTGATGGGCTTGGCGTTTATCAGACGCGTCGGGATCGGTCCGGTGTAGAAACGGGAGAACAGCGGCAAACTCACGATGCCTGACTTGGCCACGAGAAGGGCGATGACGGACAAGCCGGCCAGGACCGCGACGGCGATGGAGACGAAACAACCGATCGTATTCTTGCCAATCTTGGGCTTGATGTGGTGCGGAGCGGCGGGACGGGCCTGAGGCGTCGGTTGCGGTTTCGGAGGCGCGGGCGGAGCCATGACAGGCGCCGGCGGAGTGGCCGTTGCCGATGGGACGACCGCTGGAGCTGGCGGCGCAGGCGGGATTCCGGCGGGCGGGGTTTCGATTTTTGGGTTTTGGTTATCCATAATCGATCATCATTCAGCCGGCAGGCTGGCGAGGGCCGATTGCACCTGTGACCAGGCTCCGCTCTCATGCCGTTCCAAAGCCAGGAGCGCCATGACTATCCTGAGATGCTCTTCCTTATCGCCGGCCGTGACCTTGAGCTTCAAAAGCGCATCGATGGTCTGACGGACTTTCTGCGGGTCCGTCCGGCTGTCGATGCCGCGCGTCTGCCTGGCGACTTCGTCGAGCCATGACTGGTGCAGCTGGCGGAGATCCATGGGTTCGAGATAGACCTTCTCATCTTCTGCAGGCGCAACGGCAACCTCAGGCTGCATCCAGGCCATGACCAGGAAAACCGAAATGGCGGCGAACAGCACCAAGCCGATGAGGCTCAGGATGACGAGATTCGTCTTTCGTCTTTCAGTGATGATGATGGATAGGGATTTCATGTTTTTGCCTGGTGGCGCCAGCGATAAAGTTCAGACAAGATAGCGGACACGGCGGTCGCGACCGGGATAGCCAGAAGCGCGCCGATCAAGCCGAAGAGCTTGGCGCCTATGAGCAGGGCCACGATGCTGATGATGGGGTTCAGGCCGACCGCTTTCTGCATGACTTTGGGTACGATGATATGACCCTCGCTCTGCTGGATGACGATGATGACGATCAGGGTAAGCAATGCTTTTAACGGCGATTCAGTCAGGGCCAGGACCACGGGCGGAATCGCCCCCAGGAACGGACCGAGGTACGGGATGAATTCGGTGAAGCCGCCCCAGACCGCGAAGACGAGCGCGCCTTTGGAACCGATGAGCAGCAGGCCGACGTAATACATGACGCCGATGATGAGACAGAGCGAAATCTGACCCAGGAGCCAACGTCCGATTTTCTCTTCGACGCGCTTGAGGACAGATGAGACGACCTCCTGGTATTCCTCGGGCACGAAATCATGCAGAACGCGGCTCGCCTCCTTTTGCTGCACCACCATGTAATACGCCATGACCAGGACCACGACCAATCCGACGACGCCTGAAACGAAATCGGTCACGGTGCCGACCAGGCCGCCGGCCATCCCGGCGAGTTGGGCCTGCAATGATTCAAGCCCGCTCTGGAGATTGTCGCCCAGGCCATAACGGATGGATAATTCCTGCAGCCAGTGCACGCCGCCGGACAACGCATTCCAGGACTGGCGGATCGTCTCCAATATATTCGAGCCTTGGTCGATGAGCAGAGGTATGAAAAGGCTGAGGCACGCCGCGACTACCGCCAACAACAATACGTACAAGGCGATGACGGTCAGGCCTTTGGGGATTTTCTTTGACGAGAAATATTCGACAGCCGGATGCATGAGGGCGGCCAAAAACAAGGCACTGCAAACCAAGGCCAGGACATCGCGGATGAAATACAGGATGACCAGCGCCAAAAGCACCAGGACGACTTTCAAAATCGACCAGGTGTCCACGCTGATCCGCAGTTCCCGACGCGGTTCCATATCCACTCCTATAGGATACTTTGGCCGCGGATTTGGTACAATACTCGGAGAAACGAAAAACTCCTTATGAAAAAGAAGAAAATCGACCTTTTATGCGTGGCTGACGTCTGCGCGCCCAAAGACGTGGTGGACGGTCTGGGCTGGATCGGCGCTATCGCCATCGTCATCGCTTACGGTTCATCAAGCTTCGGCCTGGTGAGCACGGCAGATCCTGTCTACCAGGGCCTGAACCTGTTCGGCGCGCTGGGCGTCGTCATGTCCAGCCTGCCGCGCAGAGCCTACCAAGCTACGGCGCTGAATATCGTCTGGGCCGCGGTCGCGATCATAGCTTTGTTGAAGATGGTTATCGGTAATTAATCCCATACGTCATCCTGAGCGAAGCGGAGCGTAGTCGAAGGATCTTTTTAAAGGTCCTTCGGCAAGCTCAGGACGACAGCCAGAAAAAAATATGATGTCATCACTACCCATCGATCTGAAGAAAGTCCCGGCTGCTGAAATCGACAAAGAAATTTTGCGCGCCGGCATCATCGCCGAGCTGGACGCCGTGAACCTGTACGGCCAGTTCGCGGCCGCGGCCAAGTCTCCGAAGATCAAGAAGGTGTTGGCCGAAATCGCCCGCGAGGAAAAGACGCACATCGGGGAATTCCAAACGCTCCTGCTCGAACTGGACAAGGAACAAGTCGAGGAGATGAAGAAAGGCAAAGAGGAAGTCGACGAGATGTAAACTTCGGAAAAAGGAAAACCGCCCCGATGGCCATCGGGGCGGTTTGAGTTTCGGCATGCCGGAAATCATCGTTCGGCCCGTACATCGGCCACAGCGTGCTTGACCAAGTTCTCGATCAGCTTCCAGCCAAGATCGGACGGGATGCAAACACCCTCCGACTCCGCTTCGCCTAGATTGAAGTCGAGGTTTCGGTACCAGGCACCGGAATGGCGGGGCTTAGGGTCATGGGGAAGTGCCGGGAAATCCGTTTCATGTGCGCAGCGCAGGTCTGCCAGCGAATCCCTGATGATATCGAGCGGCTGAGGTTTCCCGATGAGATCGTACGTCAGCAACATGAGGTCGCTGCCCGCCTGACATCTCGCCAAGACGACCCTTTTCTCGCCTTTAGAACCCAGCTCACTATCCAGGTACAGTGAAAACGTGGATTGGATAATGGCGAGCTGCGAGGGGATGGTTTCGACGCACCAGTTGAAGGCGTAGGCAATCAACTGGCTTGTGGGAGGTCGGTACAACAGGCACTGGACCGAATACTTGGGGTGCGGATTGCGGTACCCTGTCCTATGGAACCGCTCGTGGATGGACGCAGCCTGGATGTCGTTCTTGAAAAAGATCTCCATGAGACGACAGGGATCGGCCGCGACATTAGCCAGGAAAGTGATGGGCTTGTTACCGGCAGCAAATATTAGCATCAGCTGCTCCTTCATTTGTTTTAAAGTTGCAGTAAAAACCTACATTGACTCTGGGGGTGTGTCAATGAAAAACCGCCCCGATGGCCATCGGGGCGGTTGAGTCTAATGAGCAAGGAGGTAGCGCCCCGCCGAGTCGACGGGGCGTATTTTTGAAGCGGACGACATCAAGTCCCGCTACCCACGGCCGAATCTCCGTATGGCTTGGATCAACGGATTGAAGTCCCGGCCTTTATCGAGGTTCATGATGGCGCCGGCTTCGCGCAACGCATGGCCGGAACCGCCGGTGTTGCCGACGAATTCGACTTGGAAATCGGGCTTTAACGACACGATGGCCAAAATCAGCTGTCCGCCGTTGATGACCGGCATACCCTCATCCATCAAGACGATGTCCGGCCGAATGTCGATGACTGACTGTGCCGTGGCGCGCAAGATCTCTTCTGTCCTCTCGGGCGTCGCTTCGCAGTCAGCCTCCGCGACCGTGAAACGGAACGGCGCCACTGTCAGGTTCGGCCACCCGGCCAAAGCGCGTGTGGTCCGGACAATCTCACGCACATCATCGTCGACGATGACGACCTTCAGTTCCCGCGGAGCCGCGAGCCGGCCGACGGCGCCCTTGACCGACATCCCGGAGAAATCCGGACGGATAGTCGGCTTGCCGAGCTTGAGGAGCTGGGCGTTCAACGCCGCACGAAAGACGACAAATCGGTCGTCCCAGCTTCCAGCCAGTCCCGGCATCATCTCGAGACAGCAGGTCAGCGAAAGCAAATCGGACATATTGTCACCGGAGAGGCCTGAGAGCCCGACGCGGCGCCGAGCTTCGCTGACCAGTTCCTTGACGTTCTCCGCTTCCTTCTCCGAACCGGCTTGCGGCCGGCACAACAGGAGCGTCTCGATCTCCAGCTCCGGCGGCCGGATGCCGCATTGTACACAGACAGCGCTCAAGTCTTCGAAGACCTCCAGACGGACGAGCGCCAATCGGCTGGCTTCGGATCCCAGGACCTCGATGACCTTAATGGACAGCGTCTCACTATCCAACAAAGCGGCCAAGTCCATAGCGAGCTTGCCGGTCGCGGCGCCAAACTTTTCTGCGTGGATAGATACGAACGGAGACAGTTCCATGACGAATCCCCTTGTCGAAAGAACGCGTGCTACACAAAAGCCCGGGAACTATTCCCGGGCTTGTGAAGATATCCGAGCCGCGCCTTTTATGGCGTGACAAGTTCAGATACCGGACAAACTCGGGACAGCAAAACCCACGAAGACTTCTCTTCGTGACGGTAGTAGAACTTGCTGACCTGGTTCGCCATAAATTTGGTGATGATTATAGATAACCAAAAACATGGATCCATGTCAAGGGTTTTTGGCTTAAAATGTGCAATTTTTTGTTACATTTTTTTCGGGTAAAATTTTCAGCTACTGAAAACGCCCGGCATTCGAGGATTGAATGTCGGGCGTTCGTGGTGAGAGCTTCTTTAGGGGTAGAACGTGACTAGTACTCTTGATGCATCTTCGCGGTCTGCATCTTCTTCGGGCTGCGGCGTGGCACCGGCTTGCAGCGCAGCGGCTTCGACTCGAACGCCGGTGCGATTGCCGGATTTGCGAAGCTCTTCGAGCTCCGAGACCGGACCCTGGATCTGTTCGCGGTAGACCCCGGCAGTGACGGCCGGCTCGACAGCGGAGAATTCTTTCTCGGCTTCGCTAACTTTCGCGGCAAGCTCCGGAAAACCGACTGCCTTGGTCTTGGCCGAACGGTTCGCGCAGAGGAACGTGAACTTTTTTGCGTGGGCGATTAGCGTCTCCCTCCGCGAGACCAACGTTGCATGTAATCCTTCGTCGTCCCTGGTGACCGACTGCATTCCTGCGGCCAGTGCATCGACATAGGCGTTCCAGCGCCCCAGATCGGAGTTAAGGACGACTACGGCATCGATAATGGCGCAGGCGTAGCGAACCAGCGGATCTACTAGCACCTGGTTTTCCGAGGGCGTACGCCTCTCATCAGCAGGCTTCTTGAGAAACCGTCGCCGCACAAGGCAAAAGATCGCTACCGGCAATGTCATAACTGCTAAGGTCAACAACGCGTGCAACAGATGTGTCTTCAGGTAGAGGTTCGTGCAGCATATAGCAATGTACACAGCCCACATGAACATGGTACCGCCGTAAAACAACGGCGCTATCTTTGTTCCGTAGGCTAGCGACGACTTGGCATGTTGAGCCAGCACAGCTTTCTCGTAGTAACGCTCGACATCACAGAAGACCGAATCGCCAACCATGAAATGCTGAATCGCGTTCTCTTCATCAGAGAAACCGATCGACAGACGAAACGTAGCGATTTTTTTCATTTCCTGCCTCTTTCCGCTGAGCCTTTAGAATCGCACCGTGTGCGACTCGATTTTCAATGTCCGCGTCCGTCGGCTGAAGCGCCGAAAGACGATGGTTGAAAATATCATCAAAATGGGGTTTTGTCAATGGCTGCAGGTCAATAATTTGAACTGAAAAACCGCCGGCGACAGGTTGTCGTGCGGCGGCATCTCGGAGAAGCATATTCACCCAGGTTGGAGAACGCAGCAGTGGTGCTTGTCCTCGCAGCGCGAGTCGTCCTTGCCGGGCTGGGGGTTTGCGTAGACCTCGCGCAAGCAAACACGGTCGAGCGGACACTCGTACCGCACGCGCGTGGCGCCATCGATCCATCCGTGGGCGGGATGTTCGCCGGACCGGTGATAATCCACCTCCAGCTTCATCAACGATACATCGACGATCTTGGACGAGCAGGTCATGACAGGTTGTTTCGCGTTTTCGTGTCCGCCTTCCGGAACGTACGTCACCTCGTCATGAGCGGCGGGTGCCCAATAACTCGAGGGAACCGTTGGACAGTTGCAGGGGCGCGCTCCGCATCCGCTCGAACCGACAATGACAAGTGCAGCAGAAATGAAATGGACGAAATTCCTCATGAGTAACCTCATGCGCCTTTGGCTGACTGAGGCGCAGCAGCTCGCCGAAACAATTCGGCAATCGCTGTATATAGCATTTTCCTCCGGAAAAGTCAAGGATTGGATGCAAGAGAAAACCGCCGGCGACAGGATGTCGCGCGGCGGTATAGGTTTCGGAAGATCAACCTTGAGGCGCTTGGGTATCACGTCGCTTTCTTCAGGCCCGCGTTTTCCGCCAAGCGAGCGATGACCATCTCGACCGGCTCCCGCCAATCGACGCCTTCCCACGAACCGTCGCCCTTGAAGGGAATACCTGGTTCAAGTTCGTTGTACTTATGCCAGAAGGCAAGCATGACGCCCGACAGCAGCGGCTCTTCTTCGTAGTCGAGACCGAAGGATCCGTAGCGAATCTCCAGACTCAACACTTCACGAAGACTCGCCTCAACTTTTTCCCGAGTCGCTCTGCAAAGGAGCTGATAAAAATGAAACTCTTTAGGCAAATACTTCTCGTAGTACTCCGACAAGACACACTCCTTGCCAATGACTCCACGGTGAATCTTGAGAGCACAGAGGAGTGGAAACTTGTCGCCATACTTGTGACCTATCTCCCACTCCAGGAAATACACCGGCATTTCATCCGACTGCCGATCAACTCCGGTTTTTTCTTCGGGGAATACGGCGGTCAACCAGGTCGATTCGCTGTCACTCACCTCTGAGAGCAAACCCCTGCCTATCCCGTACTTGTCGATGAGATCAAGGAAGCACTTGGTCATCTCAGCCCTGACCAACAGGTGGTTGACGTTGCTTTTGCCGAACAGGGTGAAATCTGAATCTGGGTCATACTTCATTCTGCAGCCCTCCTGACATTGAGATTGAAAGAGCGAACGATTCATGAGTCAATCATTTTCAAGGCGATTTGTCAACCGTTACAGCCTCGCGTATCCTGAGCCACGTGAAACAAGAAGCCCCCAAATCGTTCACCGAGAACCGGAAGGCGCGGTTCGAGTATGAAACGCTGGAGAAATACCAGGGCGGTTTGGAATTGAACGGGTCGGAGGTGAAGTCCATCCGCGAAGGCGGGGCCAAGATCGAGGGCGCGTACCTGACGATCATGCGCGGTGAATTGTGGCTCGTGGGGGCGCATATCAAGCCGTATTCAAAGGCCGGGAAGGCCAATCCGTTCGATGCGGTGCGCAACCGGAAAGTCCTGCTGCATAGGAAAGAATTGCTCAATCTAGCCGAGAAAACCTCGCAAAAAGGCTTGACAATCGTGCCATTTTCGCTGTATCCTGCGGGCCATCGGATCAAGCTGTCATTCGGACTCTGCCGCGGACGTAAGGCCCACGACAAGCGGGACGAGTTGAAAAAGCGCGATGTCGATCGCCAAGTCCGCCGCGTCATGCGCGGAGAGGACGTGGAATGACCCCATCGGGGATGCCGAGTTTTGACGGCGATACCTTTCACAATCCGCAGGCTGAGCCGGAACAGCTCATAAAAAAAGTTCCAAACGAAATAACTGCCAACGTTATCTCTAAGGTGCAGTCCGCGATCGCTTCGGCGTTCCGCGTGACCTCACCTGCCATGGCCCTCGCTTAAACCCGACGGCCACGCTCCCCTGCTTCGCGGCCCGACCGGCAGGATGGAGCGCCATATTTCGGGCTTGTCTTCAACCGCTCGCATTCCGGTTGAGGAGACACTGGCGGATGCGTGGGCAACTGAAGCCTCGTCCGCTCAGCCTTCAGCTGCCGACAATTAGAGCGGACCAAGCCTGTGAATGAGGACTGCGATAGACTCGTCCGGACGGGGGTGCGACTCCCCCCATCTCCACCATGCCGTCAGTCGGCCTAAAGCCGGAAGACAGCGAACGCTAGTTTGCATAAACCTTGTACGAGGTACCGAGTACCTGGTACGCCAAGCCGAAAAAATGCGCATCCATTACAGACGGAAAAATTTCCAGAAGCCGACAGGCTTGATTTATCGTGCCAACGAACAGATCCGCGTGCCCGAAGTCCGGGTCATCGACGACCAAAACAAATTCCTGGGCGTGATGAAGACTATCGACGCCATCAAGCTGGCGCATGAACGCGAACTGGACCTGGTCGAGGTTTCGCCCAAGGAAGAGCCGCCAGTGTGCAAATTCATCGACTACGGGACGTTCAAATACCAGAAAGCCAAGGAACAGCGTGTGCAAAAGGCCCACGCCAAGAAGGTCGAGGTCAAAGGCATCCGCCTGTCGGTCAAGATGGGCCAGCACGACATCGACGTCCGCAAGAAGCAAGCCATCGAGTTCCTGGAAGAGGGCCAAAAGCTCAAGATCGAGATCATGCTGCGCGGCCGGGAAAAGGCCCACGGCGAGCTGGCCAGCCAGCGCATCGGGGCGTTTTTGGACGATATCAACACGACTTACGAGCTCTACACCGAACAGCCCATCACCCGCCAGGGCGGCAACGTCTCGACCATCGTGGGACGGAAGTCGTAAAACCCTTGACATAACCCCCGATTTTAAGCTACCTTCTACCGACTACTGACTACCGATATCCATATGAAGACCCGCAAAACCATCTCAAAACGCATCAAAGTCACCAAAAGCGGCAAGATTTTGAAGCGCAAGGCCGGCCAGGACCATTTCAATGCCCGTGAATCAGGCAGCGTGACGCGCAACAAGCGCCGCGACGTGACGCTCGGGAATACGTACGACAAGACCCTGAAATCCCTGATCTAGCCAAGACGTAACCTACCCAACACCGAACAAATACTATGCCTCGAGTAAAACGCGGAACCCATGCCACCAAGCGCCGCCGGAATATCCTGCGCCGCACCAAGGGCATGATGTGGGGACGCAAATCCAAGATTTCCCTTGCCAAGACCGCGGCCGTTAAAGCCGGAGTCAACGCCTACGTCGGCCGTAAGCTCAAGAAGCGCAACAACCGCGGCTTGCAGCAGAACCGAATCGGAGCCGCCGCCAAGCTGAACGGGACGAGCTACAGCCGTTTCATGGACAGCCTGAAAAAGCGCAACATCGAGCTCGACCGCAAGGTCCTGGCCGAGATCGCTGGCCAGTATCCGGCAGTGTTCGCCAAGCTGGTAAAAGCCTAAACTGTGGATAAACCGAACCCCGCTTTGAAAGAAGCGGGGTTTTGTGTTATTATAGCGCATAACTTACCAACTCTTTTTATGCCATACAACCCAAACACAGCCCGTGTCAGTCCGGAAGCCGGTGCGGAAGCCGAAAAACGGCGAAACCGCGACGAAAATCTTGAGATTACCCCTGAGGAAAGGGCCAAGACGGCCGAGATGCGCGAGCGGGACGAAAGCGAAAGCCAAGAAAAAGTCGCCGAAATCCATGCGGCCCTGAGTTTGGAGCAGCTGCAGCGCAAGCTGGGCATAAAGAAACTGAAGGATCCGGAAGCCATGTTGCACGCCGTCATCCTGGACCGCGACGTCACGCCGGGAAAATTGGAGGCGGTCAAGAATTACATGGAGTCCGTGAACCAATCGCTCATCCAGAGCCTGAGTTCGAACATGGAACAGGGCCAAAGGGTCAAGACGCAACGGAAGATCGAGGCCAACTTCAACCTGATCGCCAAGGTCGAAGACGCAATCCACGTGATCGAGAACGAGGCGAAGGACAAGGACGATGCATCCCGCATCCTCAACCGCGAACTGATGCGCGACATGAACATGGAACAGGGCGCGGCAGATGCGATATTCAACCTTGAGAACGAACAGGCCGGCATCAATGCAGAACAGGACGGGCTGGAAAAGAAAGTCGCCGAATTGACCGGCGGCATGTCGCCCAGCGAATACATGGAAGACCTGCGCAACCGCTCCACCGGCCTGCCCATGATCGGCCACCGCGCACGCGCCTGGTTCGCCAAGATTTCAGGCAGCGAGAACCTCCAGTCCATGGTGGAGAAGTGGCGCGAGAACAACCGCCGCTTGACCCAGCTCGAATCAAACCTGTTGGAGATCAAGCCGCCGAAGACCGAACAGGCCCCGATGTACACGCCGGTTTCAGGCGAAGTCGAATACGAGCAGGTCCAGCCCGAAGACGTCATCGAGGAAATCGAGCATCTCGGTCCGGAAGACATGATCAAAGCGCCGCGACCCATGACCCGGGAGGAAATGGCCCAGCCGGGAGTGGCCGCCGAACAATCACGCAAGGCCACGAAGCTGATTGAGGGGCAATTGAAGAAGCTTGAAGCCCGAAAAGCGGAGATCGACGAAGAACTGGCGCTGATAGAGCCGCAAATCAAAGATTATCTCGGCAGGCTGTCCAAGAATCTGACCAAGCAGGAAGCCATCGTCTACAACCAGCTCAAGAAGACCCGCGACGCTTTGCGTGCCGAAGCCGAAGACATCGCCGCAAAATCCTTGAAGCTGATGTCACGCATGCCGAAGCCCATCGCCGAAGAGGCTCCGGAGATTTCCGATGAAGAAATCGAAGAAGTGGAACCAGTTAGTGCCGTACGCCGCAAAGCGCGGGCTACGCCTCCCCCGGCTCCAGAGTCCCCGGCCGTCCGACAGCGCAAAGAAGAAGAGCGCATGCGCCGCGAGGCTGAAGAGGCTTTCGAGGCCAGGAAGAAGCAGGAAGCGGACATGGAAGCCCAGGCCGAATACAACAAGAACGTCAACAAAAGCAAGGAGATATTGGGCGAAGCGCGGGCCGCGGAAATCATGGACGGAGTATTCACCCAGATGGGCTTGAGGCTGACCGGCGAGGAGATCAACAACAAGGAACAGCTCTGGGGCAAGGCTAACCAGGAGCAACGCCTGCAGGCCGTTAACTTCGTGTTCAAATGCTCTGACCGACAAGCCGCCATCATCGCCGGCGAAACACGGCTCCAGAAGAAGATCGAGAAAGAGCTCGAGAACATGGCCAAAGCCATGGGCATCGACGCCAAACTGGCTTACGAGATTTCTGGCCATGCCGGCGCAGGTGTCGCTTTCGAGACCGGTGCCCGCCAGGAACAGGCCCGGACGGGAGGCGTGACGGTCAGCGAAAGAGCTCGGACCAAGGCCCGCCGCACGGTGAACGAAGCCCCGGCTATCCTCGGCATCACGAAAGAGCAGGCCGAAGCCGAAGAGATGCTGGAGAGCGCAATCGCCGCTGAGGAAGCGCGTTCACAAGCGGAGACTGAAGAGAAGCTGATGGCAGGCGCCAAAGCCGCAAAGGAAGTCGTCGCCAAGAATGAAGACAATCTCGCACTGCCGCCGGAAATCATGCTCCAGGCCGAAGTCGGAAAGCGCATGATGAGCCCGATGAATATCGAAGGCGTCTATAAGACGATCAAGCAGAGCGACGCCTCAGAGCTTTGGAACTTGGCGGTCCAGAAAATGGAAGAGAAACCGAAAGCCGAAAAAGTCCTTTCCGGACTCAAAGACGGAAAAGAACAGAATCCGGCGACGCTCTACGTGATGGCCATGGCCCGGTACCTGGAAGCGGCCAATGAGCCGGCTCCGACCGAGGTCGTGAAAGCTTTCGCCAAGCGCGTGGAGGACGCCAATAAAGCGCTGGGACTTGAGGGCAATGCCTTGGTCCAATCCGTCATGCGGAATGCCGAAAGGACTTTCGGCAAAGCCGCGGGCCGCAACAATACACGCGGCAAAGAGACGACCGCCCAACAGGCGCGGAAAGCCTCCAGATACTAAAGCGATATCGAAAACCCAGCCGCGAGGCTGGGTTTTGGTTTGCCGGAACTTATTTCCGGTCTTTGATTTTGCCCGCCACCATGGCGATGAAGTCAGCCTTGGCCATGACATCCTGTTCCTCCACTCCCCTCCTGCGGATCGTAAGGTCGCCGCTCTCCATCTCCTTGTCGCCGACCACGAGCGCCAGAGGCATCTTAGCTTTCTCTGAATTGCGTATCTTCTTACCCACAGATTCGGCGGCATCATCGACTTCGACGCGGATGCCGGCGTCCCTGAGCTCTTGGGCGAGCTTATGGGCGAATTCATTATGCCGGTCAGCGACAGGCAGGACAGCGACCTGGACCGGAGACAACCAAAGCGGGAAAGCGCCGGCGTAGTGCTCGATAAGCACGGAGAGGAAGCGTTCGATGGAACCCATGACAGCGCAATGGATCATTACGATACTCTCCTTTTCCCCCTTCTCGTTGACGCAGTTCAACCCGAAATTGGTCGGCATGTTGAAATCGAGCTGGATGGTGGCCACCTGATGCATGCGACCCAAGGCGTCCTTGCCCATGAAATCCAATTTCGGGCCATACATGGCGGCCTCACCCTTGCCCTCGACGTACGTCGCACCGCGTTTAGCCACCAAACCCTTGAGCTGGCCTTCCGCGTCCTGCCAAATCTCCGGCGTACCGAGATACTTCTCGAAGTGGTCTGGGTCGTGGGTCGACAACCGCAAGCTCAATTCGAAACCGAACGTCGAGTAGAAAGCGTCGATTATGTCCCAAAGGGCGAAATACTCCTGTTCGATCTGGCTCTTGCGGCAGAAGACATGGGCATCATCCTGCGTGATGCACAGGACGCGTGACAACCCCGACAGTTCGCCGGACTGTTCATCGCGATAGACCATGGTCGTTTCGGCGTAGCGCTGCGGCATATCACGATAACTCCGCATCTCCGAGTCGAAGATCTGGGTATGATGCGGGCAATTCATCGGCTTCAAGGCGTATTCATGCTTCTCGCGCGTGACGATTTTGAACAACTCGTCCTTGAACTTAGCCCAGTGGCCGCTGGTCACATAAAGGTCTTTTTTGGTGATATGCGGGATTGCGACCTTCATGAAGCCTTTGGCCCGGCGCAGCTCCCAGACATATTCGTCCAACAAGGTCCGCAGGACGGTCCCTTTGGGCGACCAGAGAGGCAAACCGCTGCCGACCAATTCGGAGAAGGAGAACAAGCCGAGTTCCCTGCCCAATTTCTTATGGTCGCGTTTCTCGGCTTCAACAAGCATCTTCTCATATGCATCGAGTTCCGCTTCGGTGGCGAAACACAGGCCGTAGACGCGCTGCAACTGGGGATTCGTTTCCTTGCCGCGCCAATAGACGCCAGCCATGCGGTAGAGTTTGAACACGCCGATTTCCGAGGCATGTGCCACGTGCGGGCCGCGGCACAGATCCACGAAATCGCCGGTGCGGTAGACCGAGATGGTCGAAGATCCGGCCTCGACATCCCCAGCCTCCTCGGCATTGAGCTTGGTCGTGCCTTTGGTCTTGATGTCGTTCAGGAGTTCGACTTTATAGTCCTGGCCGAGCGACTCGAAGAGTTTGATACCTTCATCGATAGACATCTCCTCGCGGACGAAGCCAGTCTTCTTGTTAACATCCTTGTACATCTCCTTGTCGATTGCCTTGAGGTCCTCGGGCGTGAGCGGGCGACCGATATCGATGTCGTAATAGAAACCGTTGTCGATGGCCGGGCCGACGCCGAACTTGGTCTGCGGGAACAGGCGTTTGACCGCAGCTGCCATGACATGGGCCGCGCTATGGCGGCGTGTCTCGATGGGATAATCCATACTCTTGGGCTTAAGGTTGGTTAGCTATCATTAGATTTCCGTCGGAAATAAAAATCCCCGACGTTCCGCCCCGCAAAAGCGAGACGAGACTGTCGGGACTCCGACGTAAATCGGAGTGGTTCCACCCAACTTCCCCGACAGGACGTCGGGACGCTCTTTTTTCTGGAATTGTCTGACGCCGGTTGGTGAGTCCGGTGGGATTAGATTAAGCCCTGGTGGCAAAAGCGTCAAATATTCCTTGAAATCCATTAAAGGACAATCCCCGTCGATCCTTTGCCTGAAACAGTCTGTTTTTTGATGCTTACGCCTTTCACGCCTTCGACCTTAAACTCTCTGCCATCAGGCGCCTTTATCAAAACCACACCCTTTTCATCCGGCAAACCGATAGTACAGCCGACAATTTCATCGCCTCTCAAAATTCCGTCAGGGCCGAGCGTAAAGCCGAGCTCTTTGAGCTGCTCTTCAGGATTGAAACCTTTCGGTAAATTGGGATTAAACATATTTAATAATACTTCCGATCCTTATTGGATGACCATCTCGATATGGTCCTTCATGCTCGGCAGCTTGCTGATCCAGGACGGTCGGATCTGGATATCCACACTTTCGACGCCGTCGTTGGATTGCAGTTTGGTTTTAGCATCCTCCAGGGACATGCCGGAAATGACGTCCTTTGATAACGCCGGGCTGTTTTCGGTCAGTCTGGTCGCGGCCTGGGCCGAGAAACCGATCTTGGCCTTTTCATTCGCCACATCCACATCCTCGACTTTATAGGTGACGATATTCGGGTCAAAATTCATGAGCTCGCGTCCGTCGGGCAGGCGTTCCTTGAGCTTCTGCTTGACCAGGACCTCCATATCCTTCTGCGGATAGAAGACAGCCGTGACCTGGAGCTTGATGGATGCCAGGAACTGGTCAGACTTCTGTCCGGGCGTGGCATTCACCTTCTTTTCGATGACTTTCTCCTGGTATACGGCCTGCCAATCATCACCGGCTCCGGCTTCGGCCTTCAGGGTTTTCTTGGCTTGGTCAAAAACCGCATCTTCCAAAGCCTTTTGGGCGTCAGAGACATCCATGGAGCTGACGATCTTGGACATCTGCTGGCCGCCGGAGAATCCGCTGACGACCTCGGCGTAGATGAACTTCTGGATATCTATCCACAGCCCCGGGATCGAGAGCTTGGTACCTGCGGACAGGACATAGTCTTTGCCCTTCTTGTCCGAATGGGCCGTGACCGTGACCGACTCCTTGGGCTCGATGACCACGTTCTTGTCGATGCGGTAGAGGCGGCCATCGGTAGTCAGGAGGCGCGTGGTTTTGACCAAGGTCTGGGACTTGGAATAGTTGTTGGTTATCTTGACCGTGCCGGATACCTCGAGATCCTCGGAGACGGAAGAGGCTGCTCCCGAATCTTTTACCGCGAATTCCTGGATTTTTTCGAAAGTCCCCTGCACCACCCGGCCCTTGAGCTGGTTCTGGTCAGGGCTCTTGGCCACATCGATCGTCGATTGGACCTGGGTCGTGTCATGCCTGACCTTGACCGTCACCCTCGCGTGCACCGAAGACACCCATAAAGCGCCGATTACGACCAAGACCGTCAACCCCAAAAAGCTGAATGCGATGTTACGGTAGAGGTTTGACGACGGCGGTCGTGGAAAGGAATCACGCAATGAGGCGTGGTGGGAGCGGAGTCTCATAGTCGTGTGTAAGTATAGCACAAAAGGAGAGCGGGGTGACCTACCCTATCTTCACCGTCCCCTGACCCAAAATGCTTTCGATTTCCTTGACGATTTCCTCGCTCCAACCGATTTTTGACGAAGATTTGATGCGGCGCTGGCCGTCCACGTCGTCGATAAGGAAAAAAACCTGATACGGTCCACGATTTTCGTCGAAAACGCGGCGCAAACGGAGGAGTACGGACTCCGGCATGGTGGCGCGGACATGGACGGAGATGGATTTCTCGCTATTCTCCGGAACAGATTGCGTCTGACCGGCCTGGCCAGGCTCGGCATCAGGATTTTCCTCGTTGATGACCGTCGGATTATGCGAATTTCCGCGGACAATCTCATCGATATTATCCGGCGTGACCTCGTAGGCCGTCTCGACCAGGATCTTGAGCTGGCCGTCCTTGTCTTGCGGACGTCCGGACACGACCAGGACTTTATCCACATCCCAGCGGTCCTGGGTATCGTTGAAGGTCCGAGGAAAAACGATGGCTTCGCATTTGCCTGACAGGTCCTCGATCATGGCGAATACCATGTTTTCGTTATTCTTGGTCCGGATCTTCTTGGACTGGGTCACGACGCCGCCGACGCGGATGGTTTTTGCTTTGAGGAACTTCCCGAGTTCGCTGATGGGCGTGAGCATGGACGAAAGCCTGGCCGCGTACTCCTTGAACGGATGGCCAGACAGGTACAGGCCCAGGAGTTCCTTTTCCCACATCAGGAGATCATGCTGGTTGGCCGGAGGGGAAGCTTTCATCCGGAGTTCCGCGACAGGCGCGGCAGCCGAAGCGAAGAGATTGACCTGGCCGGATGCATTTTCCTTTTCCTGGTTGCGCCGGTATTCGAGCAAAGATTCGATGTTGAACAGGAGCTGGTTGCGTTCGCCGAAGCGGTCCAGGGCGCCGGAACGGATCAGGGACTCGAGGGATTTCCGGTTGACGGCTTTGCCTGGGATGCGCATGAGGAAGTCGCTCAGGTCCTTGAAAGGTCCGGCGTGCTTGCGCTCCTGGACGATGGCATCGACGACATCCTGGCCAAGACCCTTGATGGCGACCAAGCCGAAACGCAGCGTCGGCCGGGTGTATTTGATCTCAGAGGAAGCGGCCGCTTCTTTGTTGACCGATGATTTGACGACGGAAAAACCGGCGAACGATTCGTTGACGTCCGGCGGCAGCACGACCATGCCCATGCGCGAACACTCCTCGACCTCGATGGTGATGCGGTCCAAATTCTGCGAATCGGAATTCATGAGCGCAGCCATGAAACATTCGGGCCAGCGCGCCTTGAGGTAAGCCGTCTGGTACGCGATGAGGGCGTAGCAGGCAGCGTGCGATTTGTTGAAACCGTAAGCCGCGAATTCCTCGAATTGGGTGAAGATCTCATCCGCGATCTCCTTTGACACGCCTTTCTTGACCGAACCCAGGATGAACTTGGCTTTCATCTCGGCCATGAGCTTGGCGATCTTCTTGCCCATGGCTTTGCGCAAAGTGTCGGCCTCGCCGCCCGTAAATCCGGCCATATCCTTGGACACTTGCATGACCTGTTCCTGGTAGACCGGGATGCCGTAAGTGTTGCACAGCGCGTTTTCGGTCAGCGGATGCTTGTAGGTGACTTTTTCCTTGCCGTGTTTGCGCAAGATGAAGCTTTCGACCAGGCCGGCGCCGAGCGGGCCAGGACGATAGAGGGCTACCATGGCGATGACGTCTTCGATGACGGACGGCTTGAGCTCGCGGATGTAGCGCTTCATGCCGTCGGATTCGAGTTGGAACACTCCCGTGGTTTCGCCCTTGCCGAGGAGGTCGTAAGTCCGCGCGTCGTCGAGCGGGATTTTGTCGATGTCGACCGTGGTGCCGTGCACGGCTTCCATGATCTCCAAACATTCGCGGATGATAGTCAGGTTAGAGAGGCCGAGGAAGTCCATCTTCAATAGACCGACGACCTCGACCGGATGGAGGGAATATTGAATGACCTGTTCGACGTCGCCGCCCTGGGCTTTCTGCAACGGGGCGAATTCGATGAGCGGTGCCGGCGCGATGACGATGCCGCAGGCGTGCTGGGAAGCGTGGCGCGCCGTGCCTTCGAGCTTGATGGCCAGGTCGATGAGCTGATGCACGCGCTGGTCGCCGTCGTAGAGAGCCTTGAGTTCCGGGACTTCGACGATGGATTTTTCGAGCGGGATGTGGCGGCCTTGGACCGGCGGCGGGATGACCTTGGCGACCTGGTCGACTTCCTGGAAGGTCATGCCCAGGACGCGGCCCACATCGCGGACCGCGGCGCGCGCGGCCATTGTCCCGAACGTAATGATGCCGGCCACGCGGTCGCGGCCATATTTCTCGGTCACGTATTGGATGACGTCCTTGCGTTGTACGTCGTCGAAATCCATGTCGATATCAGGCATGGAGATGCGGTCGGGATTGAGGAAACGCTCGAACAGCAGGCCATATTGGAGCGGATCGAGGTTGGTGATGCCGAGCGCGTAAGCCACGATGGAACCGGCGGCTGAACCGCGTCCCGGGCCCACGATGACGCCATGGTTCTTGGCCCAGCTGACGTAGTCGTGGACGATGAGGAAGTACCCCGGGAACCCCATGCGCTCGATGACCGAAAGTTCGAAGTCAAGCCTCTCGACCACTTCTTTGGTCGGCTGTTCGCCGTATCTCATCCTGACCCCATCCTCGCTCAGTTTCCGGAGATACGACATTTCCGTCTCGCCTTCCGGGACGACGAAAGTCGGGAGCAGGTTCTTGCCCAAAGTGAGTTTGACGTTGCAGCGATCGGCGATGAGGCGCGTGTTGGCGACAGCTTCCGGGATTTCGGCGAAAGCTTGGACCATCGCTTCTGGTCCGACGAGCGAGTGGTCGAGACCGGAAATGGTATAGCGGTTATTGTCGGACAAGACTTTTCCGTCGTGGATGCATTGGAGCGCGTCCTGGGCGTCGTCATCGTCAGGCAAAAGATAGTGGACGTCCTTGGTACCCACGAGCGGCACGCCTGTCCTCTTGGAAAGCTCGACCAGACGGAAGTTGATGTCGTTCTGGGTGGCCGATTCGGGATGGTGCACGAGTTCGAGGAAAAAATTGCCTTGGCCGAAGATATCCACATACTCGCGGACCAGCTGTTCGGCCTTTTCGATATCGTGCATCTGACAGGCGTTGGGTATCTCCCCTTTCATGCAGCCGGAGAGTGCGATGAGCCCGCCGTGGAGTTCGCGCAGAATCTCCTTGTCCATGCGCGGTTTGTAATAGAAACCGTCGAGGAAGGAGGTCGAGACGAGTTTTAAAAGATTTTGGTAACCTTCGTTCGTCTCGGCGAGCAACGTAAGATGCGAGGCATGGTCATCGATGCGCGGCCGTTTGTCCGTGCGTTTGTTTTTCGCGATATAGGCCTCGACGCCGATGATGGGCTTGATGCCGGCTTTGGTCGCAGCTTCGTAGAATTCGATGGCGCCGTACAACCCGGCATGGTCGGTCAGCGCCATGGCGTCGTAACCCAGCTCTTTCGCTTTCGCGACGATATCTCCGGGATCGCCAAAAGCATCCAACAGCGAATACATCGAATGCGCATGCAGATGGATGAAAGGCGCTTTCTGGATTTCAGGCGCGGCGGCCGGATTGTCGGGCATATCATTCCTGACCTGCGTCCCTATGCGCGATTTGTTCCTTCTTATCGTTAGGTATCTTTTCGTTGTAAATTTCGTCAATTTCTCTCGGTTCTGTAATTAGTTTCTCGGCAATGAAATTGATCAATTTAAATAACTTTGAAGCTGTAACAACATCATCACGTAAATCTAACTGTCCGGGATGAACCGCTTCATTTCCTATAACTCTCATCGCATCCAATGATTGCTGCACCTTTATTGGCAATCCTCTTGCAACTAAGTTCCCTATATCTTCATTAATATTTTCCCCCTTCTCTCCTAATTGGACGCATAATTTTTGGACAGCAAGTCTCAATAATGCGGCGGCACCACGCGGTGAACGCTGTAAAATTTCTGACGCTTCCCTGTAATCTCGTTGAATATCATCATTTAAATCCTGATTCACAGATTCCACACCGGAAAATACAGGATACAGCATCCTATCCTGATACCATATAGAGTGCTCACCGCAATTGGTGCAAAATGAAGCATAAACACCGCCTACTAAACTCTGACGAAAACGACCATCAAAATACTCAAGTTCCCTCCAAACCTGATTCGCAAAGGCATTACACAACGGGCAATTAAATGCTGAGAGTTGAAATTGAGGGGCTCTATATGGAATCTTTTGCATATCGTTTTGAGGAAGTAATCAAGTGATACTTCGTGAGCGTTGACACATCTATAATTTCATGCTACTTTATGTTTATCACTACGAAAGAGACCCCTGTGAGGTTCCGTCCTCACCGGGGGCTTTTTCTTTTTGCACGCATAACAGATGCCGCATCTGATCCAGATAAGTGATTTTTACGTCAGTCCGTTTCAGTAAAATGGAGCACTTCATCGCGATTGATGGCGATAAGACTGCCCGTATTTTTCCTTTTTCCTGCAAAAACTTTACTAGTCCTGCGTAATCTCCATCGCTAGTTACAAGTATGGCGGCATCGAAATCTCCTTCGTACACATCTACCACGGTACGCAGAACTAAATCCGCATCGCAATTGCCTTTTGGCTTACCGTCGCCATCGCACACGGTTTCTTTGAAGATCAAGACATATCCCGCTTCCTGCAATGACGTATACAGCGCCGAATATCTGGGGATCAGACCCAAAAACAGATAGGCTGTCCTGACCGCGTGTTTTTCAGCCAACCAAACACGAAATTTTCGGTAATCCAACTCCCATCCAAGCTGTCCGATGCCTTTATGCAGGTTCGCGCCATCGATATAGGCGACGTTATTCGATTTTTTCTTGTCTCCAAGGTCTGGCATATGTGGTCATTTCCGCTGACGGGGCAAGCCCTGCGGGATGATTGAATTTGACGCTATCTTAGACGGCGGGAAGGAGAAGGGCAAATGTTTTGAAAACAGGCGCGGAAACCGCGCCCCTACGCATCATCGGACACCCATCGTCAGCTCACCCTCCGTGAAACGAACCAGCCGCCTGCGATTTGGCCCAGGAACGGGGCGAGGAGCAGGATACTCAGGTTGAGGAGCGAACTGCGGGAGAAGTCGTCGGAGTAGATTATGGGCGCGGCCGCGATGAGGAAGAACACGGTCATGGCGCCGGCGATGATGCCTCCGCGCAAGGCGTCGGACTTCAACGGACGCAAAGTGAAATCAGCGAAGAAGACCTGGATGACGAACAGGATGGCGGCGGTGGAGATCCAGAACACCAATTGCGGAGACGTGACTTCGTCAGCAGTCGCCTGGCCGACAAGCGCCGGCAAAACCAGGCCGACCAGGATGAAGAACAGGATGACATAGCTGAACAACCCGAATGCCAAATCGAAAATTACGGGACGCGCAAAATCCCTAGCGGAATTCTTCCTGACTATCTCTCTGGGGACATCCATAGCCTACTCTTCGTCTTCATCATCGAAGAGCTTGCTTTTCTTGGTCCGGCCTTTTTGGCGCTTTTCCTCACGCTGGCTGAACATGCTCATGAGCGATTTTCCTCCTTCGGCCAGCATGCCGAAATAGCCCACGGATGTCTCGATGCGTTCTTTGATGGACGTGATTGCCTTCTCCACGCGATTCAGCTTTTCGCGCGTCTCGGTGACCACAGCGTTGGCCTGGTGCAGCATGCGGGCGACTTCGTACAATGCCCAGCAGATGAACACCGCCACCCAGCCCGTGGCGATCGCGAGGATGAGGAAAAAAAGATCTTGGGTCGTATCGAGGGACATATGCACACAGTATAACACAAAGCAGGCCGCGGGGCCTGCTGGAAGTTCCGTCACGTTACCTTTTCAGGTAGGATCGGATAAAAGGACGGACGATGGGATGGAAATCAGTTTCGCGTACCCCATCACCGAGCGACAACCATTCGATGCGGATGATCTCCTCGGGATCGGGCGCGAGCAACATGCGCTCGTAGACGTTCCGGTCCACGAAGCGGGCGCTGAAGACCATGATCAAGGCGTGAGTGTATTCGCCGGTCCACTTGAAGTAGAAGTTGTTCTCCGCCAGGTAATGAGGCATCTGCGGATCGACAACGATTTCTTCACCCAACTCCTCACGACATTCGCGGACCAAGCCGTCGAACAAGGATTCGTGCGGTTCGATACCGCCGCCCGGCAGAGTCCACAGGCCAGGACAGGCCGCGGCCTCCACGACAAGCAGCCGATTGCCGGCACTGATCAAGGCGTATGCCGAAGGCCGCCAAACGACCGGCGCTTCGGGTGGTTTTTTGACGGGGTTGCCCAGATGGTCGATGAAATCTTCAGTCCCGGTCTTGTATTCCATGGTCAGCCTTTCGCGAAAAGAACCCACGGAACTTAAACATTTCGTCGAGGGAAAATCAAGGATTACCGGCAAACTGATTAATTAAAAGCGGACCCGAGACCAGCATTTCGACTTATTAGTCAACTGTCATTAAAAACTACTTTTTCGCTAATTCTTATCGTGCTCGCCTTCGTATGCTTTGCGCTGTGCGTCGCGGCGTATATACCACTCCAATGATTCCTTGCTTTTTTGTGCATGGAGCCGCGCTTTTCTGAAATCTTCCTTAATCTCGTGCGCAAGGGACTGATAATTCTCCTCATCCAATGAGTCACCGACCGACATCTTTAATTCTTCCAACTTTTTCGATATGGCGACGTAACTGCGTTCCATATGGGCGGACCTCTGTACGTTGAATTTGAGAATATTTTGCAGATCCGCCGAATCGTAATGAGCCTCCCTGAATAACCGCTCGAATATATCACCCAGGATGCATTCGCTGTAAATCGGTTTACATTCTTTTAAAAAATCATCACCTAATGATTCAGTTGCCCTTAATTCCAACAGGTGATTTTGATGTTTATTTTTTCCGAAAAATGGCGGGTCTTTAGCCAGTTTCCAATCAAGGTTATTAGCCTGTCGACTAAAGGGATTGAATAATCTCCGCAACCCCTGACAGAGATCCGGTTCACCGTTTATGTGCATGTCTTTAGAAATAAAAAGATGGTTCTCAATTTTGGGATTTTGATGCTCAATCTTTATTTTGACTGACAGACACATGAAAGTATCGCCCATGACTTCAACATCCAAAAACCTCCAACCCTGATTCATCAACTTTTTATATATCGACATCAATTGCGCAACCGTTTCCGCATGCACCAAATCATTTTCAATACCCCTGATGTCGGAGTTAAATGACTCAATTTCCTGTTCCAGGGATTTTTTAGGAGCCTCGCGATACGGCGAACCTTCCATCGACAACATATTATTGGTTTTATGCCCTCACCTCAGCCTTGAACTTATCCTTGAGTTTGAGAATTATGTTTTCCATCAGACCGTCGACTTCCTTACTCTCCAGCGTCTTGTCGGGCGAGGAGAACGTCAGGTGCATGGCTACGGATTTCTTGTCGGTCGGGAGTTTGTCGCCGCGGTAGGTGTCGAACCATTCGGCTTTGGCGCGGATCGGCGTGCCCTGGACGGTGGCGACGATCTCGCGGGCCAGGTCATCGTATTCGACGCGGAAATCAACGACAACAGCCAAATCGCGTTTGGCTTCGGGGAAAGCCGGGAGCGGTTCGTAGGCGCGGGAGACGGATGCCATGGGCACGATGGTCTCGAACGGGATGTCGACCAGGCCGACCGGAGCCTCGAATTTGAAGTTTTTGGCGACTTTGGGCGAAAGTTCGCCGACTGTAGCGACAAGATTCCCCGCGGCGAAAGCCTGGACCGTGTGGCCCGGGTGCCAGAAAGTGTCGTTGTCCAAACGTTTCCATTCGACGTCCGTGATGCCCATTTCATCGAGGAGGTGCTCGACGCAACCTTTAGCCGCGCGCCACGGTTCGGACATGCCGAGGAAGAGCATGCCGAGCTCGAGTTGTTCGTCAGGAAGATCAGTCCAAAGCGTAGCTTCCCTCTCCTCTTTCGCGGTTGCTGTCTTGGGATAGTAGACGTTTGCGACTTCGAAGATTCGCTGGTCCGCGAAACGTTCGGCGTTTTCGGCTGCGACCTGCAGGAGCGACGGCAAGAGCGTGGTGCGCATGAACTCGAAATCCGAAGTCAGCGGATTCTGGACGCGCAGCATGGCGGAAGCATCGTAGTCAGCCTTTGCCAGGAGATCTTTGGAGACGAATGAGTAGGAATAGATTTCGGAAAGTCCGGCGCCCTTCAGGACGTCGCGGGCGCGCTGTTCCCAGACCAATTCCGGATCCATGGGACGCGGTTTGAGACCGAACGGGATGACGCCCGGGATGTTGGCATAGCCTTCGATGCGGGCAATCTCTTCGACCAGGTCGCGGCCAAGTTCGATGTCATGGTCGCGCCACCACGGGACTTCGGCTTTGATGGTCTTGCCCGTGACTTTGATTTTGAATCCGAGACGGCGCAGACGGTCGATCATTTCGGCCTTCGGTACTTTGACTCCGATGAGTGAATCGACTTCGTCGACCGTGGTGGAGAAGACCTGGGGTTTGTATTTGGTTTGACCGACGTCGGCGATGCCGCCTTCGAGCTTGCCTCCGGCGAGTTCGAGGACGAGCTGGATGGTGCGCGCCATGGCGACCGGGGGCGAGGCCACGGACAAGCCTTTCTCGAAACGCAGCTGGGCGTCGGATTGGAGATTGATCTTGCGCGCGCCACGGCGGATGCAGACCGGATCGAACATCGCGGACTCGATGATGACGTCAGTGGTGTTGAGCGTGGTGCCAGTCTTCTCCCCTCCCATGACGCCGGCGATGGCGATTGGTTTTTCGTCATCCGCGATGAGCAGGATGGAATCGTCCAAATCGTACGTCTTGCCGTCCAGCGCCTGGATCTTCTCGCCGAAACGCGCCATGCGGACGTCGATGCCGCCTTTGACGGACGCGGCGTCGAAGATGTGGGTGGGCTGGGCCAGTTCGAGCATCACGAAGTTGGAGATGTCCACGATATTGTTGATGGGACGCAGTCCGGCGGACATGAGCCGGCGTTTGAGCCACCACGGCGACGGCCCCACTTTAACGCCCGTTATCTTCGCAGCCATGTAGCGCGGACATTCCTTTTTGGCGGAAATTTTGACTTGAGGCTTGGAACTTGAAGCTTGAAACTTGGGGAACTTCGGTTCTTTCCAGATGAACGGCCGATTGAGGATGGCTGCGGCTTCGCGCGCCAAGCCGACCATACCCATGCAATCCACGCGGTTAGACGTGACCTCGATGTCCATGGCCACGTCGTCGCTGCCGCCGAGGACGTCGTTAAGCGGAGTGCCGGGAACCGGAATGGATTTTTTGGAATCCTCACCCCAACCGAGTTCCATGCCCAAATCCAAAATCATGCGCTCGGAATTCTGGAAAGCTTCGCCGAGTCCGATTTCGCTCGAGGCGCAAATCATGCCCTCGCTCTTTTCGCCCCGGATCTCGGCCGGTTCGAGAACGATAGGTTCGCCCTGGCCGTGCCAGCGGACTTTGGCGCCAAGGAGCGCGACTGCCACATATTGGCCGACCTCGAGGTTGGAACCGCCGCACACGACACGGATCGGAGTTTTCTCGCCGACATCGACTTCGACAAGCTTGAGCTTGTCCGCGTTCGGATGCTGTTTCAGTTCTTTGATGTGGCCGAGCACGATTTTGTCGCCGAGTTCGGGATACAAAGGCAGGATCTTCTCGACCGCCGGGCCGGAAAGCGAAATCCGCCGCGCGAATTCCTCGGGCGTTTCCTTGAGCTTCACGTATTCCTTGAGCCAATCGAATGAGACGAGGGTGTTCATATGCTTGTCTTTGTGGGTTTATAGACCTTACCGATGACGGCCAAACCTACTCCGAGGAAAACGACCAGCATCATGATTTCCTTGGGGTTGATTTCGGATAATGGGAAGCCTTTGGCGATTGCGACGATATCATCGATAATCCGCAGCAGGGATAATCCGACCATGTAGATACCCAAACCAAGGAGGACTTTCCGGCGCCAAGGCTTCTGCTTGATGGCGAGGTCGAAGTTCAGGCCTGACGATGACCAAGAAATTATCAAACCAGCAGCCACGAAAAAACCGGAAATGAGAAGAATCGGAAAAACGTTTCCGAAGAACGTGTAATCCATTCCGCTCTGGACCGTGGAAACGGCGGTCGTTGTGGTGACTAAGTTGTCCATACATCAGAACTGCTTCAAAAACCTCAAATCGTTCTTGTACAGGATTCGGATGTCGTCGATCTTGAGGCCGCCTTTCATGGAATAGGTGCGTTCGACTCCCCAGCCGAAGGCGAAACCGGAATATTTCTTGGGATCCACTCCCCCGGCTTTGAGCACGTTCGGATGGACCATGCCGGCGCCACCGAGTTCGAGCCAGCCGCGTTTGCACATCTTGCACTTCTGTTTCTCGGCCGAGATACCGGTACCACCGCACACGCCGCAGGTGATGTCGATCTCGAAACTCGGTTCGGTGAAACGGAAGTGGAACGGACGCAGGCGCGTCTTGCGATCAGGTCCGAAGAATTCGCTGGCAAAATAATCGAGCACGCCGCGGAGATGCGCGATGGACACACCCTTGTCCACGTAAAGCCCCTCGAACTGGTGGAACATAGGGACGTGTGTGGCGTCGATCTGGCGGCGGTAGCATTTGGCGATATTGATCATGCGCACCGGGAACTCGTGGCGTTCGAGCTCGCGGACTTGGGCGTTGGAGGTGTGCGGCGTGAGCACCATCTTCCCCTTCTTCGACACCGGGGCGTCCATGAAGAAAGTTTCCCATTCGTCGCGGGCCGGATGGTCCTTGGGCATGTTGAGCGACTCGAAGGCGTACCAATCCCAGTCGACTTCGGGATAACGGGTGCGCACGAAACCGATGCGCTCGAAGATGTCGGTGATCTCGTTGATGGCCTTGGTCATGGGATGCAGATGGCCCTGCGGCGGGCGCGCTCCTGGTTCGGTCACATCGACGCGTTCGGTCAGGGACAACTGCGAATACTGCTCCTCGCCCAACTGTTTGCGGCGCGAAGCGATCATCATCTCAAGCTGGCGTTTGACGTCATTGGCGAGCGAACCCATCTTGGGACGTTCCTCGGCAGGCAGGGACGAAAGCTGTTTCAGGAGCTCGGTCAACGCGCCTTTTCGGCCCAAAAACCTGGTCTCTATCGTTTCCAGATCAGCGGACGTCTTGGCGGAGGCGATGGCAGATTCGACTTCAAGCCTCAAGGCATTCAATTGGTCTTTCATAGAATAGCGTAAGTTTAGATAGAAAAGCGCCTTTCCGCAAGTTGAGAAAGGCGCTGGGCAGAGGGACTGTTCCGCCGTAGACAGCGAAAGCCACGAAGACAGCTGTGAGGGGTGCGACGTCGAGGGACGAGGCCCGTCGCCTCAGGATCAAGGTCGACATGCCATGTCGCCGTTGGCTTGGCGTATCGGCTCGACCTCGCGCTTATCGCACAGGCAGCGGAACGATTCGCCGCCAGGGGCGCTCTTGACTTCGACCTCGCAACCTTCGTAACCGTGGATGGTCACGCCGTTGACCGTGGCCGTGGACGATCCCGCGACCGCACCGGCACAACCGGCACAGATGCAGAGCAGACAGATGACGCTGATTTTTTTCATCGCACTCTCCTACGACTTCCACTGGCCTTCAGCGGCTGGATTTTCCTGGCGAACTCCTCAGGGACTTCGCAGGTGCGAGGATGGCAGGTTCCGTCGCATGGCCACGGGCCGTTGAACTTCAGTTTTTCGATGATCTCCCCGATGGTCCGCTCAGCCGGACCCTTATTACTCATGGAGACTTCGCCGCTAATCTCGAAGTGCTGGCCCTCGCAGCAGCACTGGAAGATGAGGCCCTCCAAATCCCCGGGATAGTCGGTGTGGGACCGAATCGTATTATAGATGGTGGCTTTCATCTCTTCCTCTCTGATACCTTATCAAAAATCGAGCAAGGTAGCTGTCTAACGAACTAGTTTGACCTTAAAACTAAAAGCGCCTTTCCGCAAGTTGGAAAGGCGCTGGGAGTTTGGGGAGCGACGGTTCACTCCGCGACTCGCTTCTCGGGCTTGAACTGCTCGGCCATGGCCATGGCCCACAGATGGAAAAGGAGCGCGCACGGCAAACCGATGAATACGACCTCGGCCGCGGTCCTGAGGCGCGATCGCCTGGCGGTCATGACCGGCCTCGGTTGAGGCGCGGCGGGAAGTAGGCGCAGTAGACCGCGAAGGCCAGGAACACGATGAGGAGGATCACGGTTTCGATGAGCGAGAATGTCTGCTTCAGCATCATGGCTGCACCTCGGGCAAACAGTCGGCGATATCCTGGAACGAAAGGTAGCGGATGACCGACCAGTCCAGTTCCTTGTTCGGCGGCGCCTGTGAGAACAGGGCTTCTTGGAAAGGCTTCTTCAACGAGCCGTGGATGGCCATCACGACCGGCTTGCCGCGGCCGATGAAATAACCGGCGTCATAGCCGCGCCCATCGCTGGCCTGCTGGTCAGGGTAGATGCACAAAGCCATGTCACATGTCTCCATGAGCGGAAACATCCGCCTGACCAGTTCGTCCTTGGGCAGTCCGCGGACGTCCCATTCCTGGATATCCTCGACCATGGTCACCATGACGTGGCCGCGGGCCTCAAGCTGGCGGCGCAATTGCCCAAGCGTGCTCTTCAGGACGTCCAAATCGGCGCCCGTGAATTGGTACGCAACCCAAATTTTCATGGTACGTCTCCTTGCGGGGAATTAACCACAAAAAGACCAAAACGTCAATCGGTAGAAACTTGGCTGAGCGCTGGATCTCCGGCTATTCCGCTTCCGACGACTATACCGACCCGTGAAAGATAGTGTACTATCCTTTCCGAACATATGCCTTTTGAATCCCCAAGCCGAAACAACCAGGAAACCGATTGGGAACGCACCAAGATGGCAGAAATCAGGCTGCGTGCCGCAGGCAAATTTGTCCCTCCGAGGGTTGGCGATAGGCGGGCTCCCTACGGATATTTCTCCGGCCGTCCCATCATCGGCAGCGGCATGGGAAATATCAACGGCGGGGTATATCTCGGCGTCAATGCCAGGGAAGCCGTGGTCGTGGACGATAACCGAGAAAAACCGGGCGGTGAAACACTGCAAGCCCTCTATTCCGAAATTGTACTGCCGAAAATTGACCGGGCGGCTAAAAAATACGGTCGCAACCCCAAAGATGTCGCCATCGCAGTCATCTTCAACGTCGTCACGGAGGTCTTGCCTTACGATAAGGAAAAATCCGAAGCCCTGATCCAACAGCTCACGAATGGAAGAAGCGACGGCAAGGTCCACTTGGCATCATTCCTGAATTTCGGCGCCGGCGTGTGCCGCCACCAGGCGCTGCTGGTCGCATATCTAATCGAAAAATTGATGCAGGAGGACAATCCAGCCTACCGCCTCAATGGCCAGCTCTCGATAGAACGCAACAAGGTCGCGCTAACGAACGAGAACCTTGCCGGTGCCCACGCCTGGGTCAGATACACCAGCACGAGTGGCGAAATCCGCATCATCGACATCGCCCAAAAAAGATGCGGAAGATTGGAAAAACTCATCAATGAACCCGGCGCCTGGGAATACGCGCGTCCCGAGGATCTGAAGAGGCTCAAAAATCAACATAACCCCGGTTATTCTGCCGGGGCTGCGTCCGTCATTCCGTAAACTCCTGATCGATGAGGTCGTCCGGGATGTAGAAGGCGGCCCGCATCATCTCCAACTGATCCTCGATTGACCTGATCCTTGTAACGGAGGCGCCTAACTTGCCCTCAAACTCATCGACGTATTGGTCTTGATCCAAATCTTTTTCGTATTCTTTTCGGTGGTATTCCAGCTTTTCCTTGAGGTCCGGCAAACCCTCTTTCAGTCCGCGCCGTTCTTCCAGGAGCTCGGCGTATTTCGCTTCCGCTTCCTCCTCTTTCATTTCGGCGACGAGCCGGGCCGCGTCAGGCTTGAAACCTTTCAATGCTTTCGCCAAATTCTTGTCGTTGGTGGCTTCGGCATAAGCTTGCAATGCACCCTGTTTCATCGCTACCTTACCGGATCCCAATTCAATGAGCACCTTGGTCCAGCTGGATTGGCTTGGCGGCTTGATGCCGTTCTTTCGGAAATACTCAAAGGATTCCGAGGCTGCAAGCAGACCCGAGGCATCTTCGATGGCTTTCTTAACTTCCACACCGGTTTCGAGACTTGAAGGAGTTGTTTCTTTCATATGGTTGGACAATAAAGATTCGCCCTACATCCCCACCAAACCTTTGACGCTGCCCAGGATCATGCCGCCGTAGCGGAAGAGGTCGCGGGCCGTCACCAAGACGATGAGCAGGATGAGCAGGAGGAAAGCGACGTTGTGGATGCCGACTTCGAGCTTACGGCCCATGGGACGGCGGCGGATCTTTTCGATGAGAAGGAACAGCGCGCGGCCGCCATCAAGAGCCGGGATGGGCAAAAAGTTGATGACCGCGAGGTTGATGGAAAGCATGGCCGCGAACTGCAGGAGCGGCATCAGTCCCTGGCGCGCCACCTGCCCGGTCATGACCGCGATGCCGATGGGACCGGCCAGATCCTGGTTGACTTTGTGCGTCACGATCAAGTCTTTGAAGATATTGCCGAACGCCACGACCACAGCCTTGGTCAGCACGGCGGTCATGTACACGGACTGATAGGCCGCGACATGCACCGGGAACGTCACGAAACCGACGTTGGCCAAACCCACGCCGATACCGGGCTTGTTGATTTCCTTTATGACTATGGGTTTGAGTTCAAGTTTGACGTCCTGTTTATTACGCTTGACCACCATCTCGAAAGATTTCTCACCCTGGGCGCCGATGGCGTCGCGCGCCGCCTGTTCTGAGGCTGGGACGCTCCCGGCGAGGCTGACAATCTCGTCGCCACTCTGGACTCCGGCTTTGTCGGCTGGCGATCCGGGCAGGACCTGGACGACCATGATTGCCCTATTGGATATTTTCGCGCTTGACGGGAGATCTTCCAATACGGCCGTCGTCCCGAATGTGAAGACGGTGAAGAACAGACCGACGGCCAACACCCAGTTGAGACCGACACCGGCTGACATGACGACGAGCTTCTGCCAAAACGGTTTTTGGACCAGCGAGTCGCGGTCTTCATCGCCGTCCTCCACCTCGCCTTTGAGCCGCACGAAACCGCCGAACGGCAGCCAGTTCAAAGACCAAACCGTCTTTTTATATTCTGTCTGGTCGCGCGGTCCGACCCATTTCCAGCGTCCGCGGTCTTTGACCAGGCCGATGGCCCGCGGCGGGAAACCGAATCCGAACTCCAGGGCTTTGACGCCGAACAACCGCGCAGCCAGATAGTGGCCAAGTTCGTGGAACAGGACCAATACCGAAAGCAGGATGAAGAAGATAATGATGGTCATGCGGAGAGGATAGCTAAATTACAGGAGGCTGTCATTCGGTCCCGAGTTCCTTCACCCATTTCGCGAACTCATCGCCTTTTTCCTCGAAGTTCTTCCACAGCGAATAACTCGGCGAAGCGGTCGAGAGCAGGCAAACCTTCCCCTTTTCGGTGTTGGCATATGCGAAGCCTAAGGCCTCCTGCATGCTTTTGGTCCGCAGGATATTCGGGAGTTCGTCGCAGAATTCCTTCAGGGTAGATTCGATGCGCTCGCCCGTGTCGGGGAACAGAACGACATTGCCGATCCCCGCGATGTTGACGGCCTTGGCCAATCCGGAGAAATCATAACCGCGGTCCGTCCCTCCGAGGAAAATCGTGTCCACATCCTTGAGCGTCTGGATGGCGAAGATGGTCGGCTCCGGGGCGGTGGCGATGGCGTCGTCGTAGAATTTGATGCCTTTGAACTCGCCGACGAAAGTCAGGCGATGCGGCAGCGGCTGGAACTTCTCGACGGCGCGCCGGGCGACGTCTTCCTGGACGTTGAAGATCGATGCGACGGTCAAAGCGCCGCGGATATTTTCCTGGTTATGCGCGCCTTCGAGTTTGATGTGCGACGTGTCGAACGGAATAGCGTCGATATATGGAAGCGACTTCGCCTTCGTCTTTGACGTCAACGCCGCGAGTTCGGGATAGCTCGGATTAAAAACGTAAAAATCATCCGCCATTGCCTTGTCCAAGATGCGCGCCTTGGCCTCGAAATACGCTTCGAAAGTGCCGTGATGGTCCAGGTGTTCGTGGAATATACTGGTGATGACCGAGACGTGCGGCGAATATTCGATATCCTCGAGCTGGTAACTCGAAAGTTCCATGACGAAGACTTCATCCGGGTCGACCGGTTCGAGAAGGACGTCGAGCGCCGGATTGCCGATGTTGCCGATAAGCCGCGTTTTGATGCCCGCTTCCTGCAAAATTGCGTGGATAAGCGACGAGGTCGTGCTCTTGCCTTTGGAACCGGTGATGCCGATGATCTTGTTCGGGCAATTCCCAAAGAACAGATTCGTTGCGGTCGTGTGCGGCGCCGTGACTGAACGGAGAGGGATGCCCGGCGTCTTGATCACGATGTCGCAATCTTTCTGTTTGGACAGATAATCCGGACCGTCAGATTGGTCTGCGACCTCGATTTTCGCGCTCGAACATTTGGCACGCAAAAATTTTTCCGTGGACTTGCCCTCCTTGCCGTAACCTAGGATAAGGATTTTCTTGTTTTCGAGTTCGGATAGTTTCATAATTATTGTCGTCTCGACCGAAGCGGAGAGACCTTCCAAATGGAAGATGTCTCGACTGCGCTCGACATGACATCAAGGAAAAACCTTTCTGAATACTTCCGGCAAATCTTCGACGCCGACCGGCGTCATCAGCTCTTTTTCCAGGCGTTTCCAATCTTCGACTGACGACGCGACTTCTTTTTCGAAATATTCCATGATCGGTTCGCCGGCGAACTCACCGCGCTCCGAAGCTTTGCGCATGGCAACCATGGTCTCTTCCGGAGTGCCGACGCATTCGAACGGCTTGCATGAACCGCGTCCGAGAAGGTCTTTGTAGAGTTGAAGCAGCGATACATCGGCGTAAAGGTCTTTACCGAAGATCTTCACGATCTCGTCTTTGGAGATGAATGCGGAAAGCATGGCGAAGACGAACGCGCACTTGGGACAGCCGCCGCACCAATAAGCTCCGCGTTCGGCTTGGGGTTGGACCGAACCGACCACGAAGTTGCGGTTGCAGCTGGAGAATACCGGGAAATATTTTGGGTGATGGGAAAAGCGTTCGACGATGGCGAGTTCGGACAACGGACGCAGGAGAGAGAACGGCGTCACGTCGGGTGAAATATTTTCTTTGACGTAACCGCGGATGAGCGATTCGGCTTCCTCGGATTTACTCCACTGATGGTTAATGCTATGCCCGAGATATTCGAGATTGCCCTGGCTCGCACTCCGTTCGTTGGAAAAAGCGATGAAGCGATATCCGCCAAGCAGCGCGAGCAGGACGCCGGTGAATTGGTAGACGGCCGTGATTGGAATATGACCATTGTAGACCTGGTTGGTTTTGGACAGCTCTAACATCTTCTTGTCCAAGTTGCGCGTCACCACAAGAGGAACTTTTCCGACGGCTTCGGCCGTCTGCTTTTGTATCGTCGACGTACCTAGAGTAAACAAATCGAAATCCAGGCCGATCGACTTGACCATCTCGATCGTGACCAGCGAGTCCTTGCCGCCGCCGATGGGGATGAGACACTTATCATCTGTCGTCTCGACCGAAGTGGAGAGACCTCCGGCTCCAGAGATCTCTCGGCTGCGCTCGAGATGACTGAAAGAGGCGCGTGAGTCGCGAGAGGACGATGGAAAATTCACCAGTCCCCTGAAATCTATCTTGTTCTTGTAGAAAAATTCGCCCATGCCGTTCGTGTACAGCGTCTCCCAGAATTTCGCCTGCTCGGACGAAAGAAAAAATCCATTCAGGACCATGTCCGGAGCGCAATACATCTTCCAATAGCTCAAGCCCAGGACCAGATGCAGGCTGCGCAGGGCGGATTCGAGGGCTGACGGGTCGATCCTGTCCCAGGCTTCGGACGCGACCGGAAAGACCAGGGTCTCGACGTAAGTCTCCAACGAACCATTTTCCAGCTCCTGCGAATACGCGAACAGGACCGTGGAAGTCGCGCGGTCCAGGGAATAGGATTCGAAAATGAAGCGTTTCGCAGCCTGCGGCATAACCTTCAAGCGGTTTGGATGAGTCCGCGCAATTCGGCCACGCGGTCGTTCAGGACGGCGACATTACGCGCTTCGACGATGAGGCGCAACAAGGGTTCGGTGTTTGAGGCGCGGACACTGAACCACCAGTCGGCGTTAGGATTTTTTCCGTCGCGGTGTTCAATGCGCACGCCGTCGATCTCGGAGACGAGCGAGGCGCCGGGCGCATATTTTTCCTTGAGCTTATTGATGGCAGCGGCTTTGTCCTGGATCTCGAAGTTCATTTCGCCGGAATTGGCGTAGCGTTTGAGCGGCAGCATGAGTTCGGACAGCGGTTTGCCCTGGGATGAGATGCGTCGCAGGAGCAAAAGCATGGCCAGGTCGCTGCATTCGACGTTCCACAGGTCGTGGAAATACATGTGCATGGAAACCTCGCCGGCGAAGATGGCGCCGGTGTCCGACATCTGCTTTTTGATGAGCGCATGGCCCACGCGGCAGAGTTCGAACACGCCGCCGGCTTCGGTCACGGCTTCTTGCGCGGCCCAGGAGGCGCGGACATCGAGCAGGACTTTGCCGCCCGGTTTGTCTTTGAGGATCTCCTGCGCCAGGAACGCGGTCATAAGGTCGCCCGGGATGGGCTCGCCGAGCTCGTCGACGAAACCCACGCGGTCAGCATCGCCATCGAAAGCCACGCCCAGGACGCAATTTTCGGCTTTGATCTTAGCGATCAATTCATTCAGCGTCTCGACTTTGAGAGGATTTGCTTCGTGGTTGGGGAATTTTCCGTCCGGTTCGAAGAATAATGGAAGGACCTCGAGCCACGGGAGTTTGGCCAGGAGACGCGGCAGGATGGCGCCGGCCATGCCATTTCCGGCATCAATGGCGACTTTCATCTGCGGCATGGCTTCAGGCAGTCCGGCTAGGCTGATGGCTTTGTCGATATAGCGTTCCAGCGCCTCTGGATCATCCGAAACAGTCCCTTGGTGGTCGGCCTTGATCTCTTTACCGGCCAAAAACGCATCCCGTAATTCCTCCATGCCGCTCCCCTGGCCCACGGGCAGACAATCACCGCGGATGATCTTGAAGCCGTTGTACTTACCGGGGTTGTGCGAAGCCGTGACCATGACTCCGAGATCGAATGCCTGCGAAGACTGCGCCATGCCGGTCAGGACGTAGAACATGGGCGTGGAGCATAACCCGATGCGTACGACTTCGACGCCGGACGATGTCAGCCCCTCGATGAGCGCGGATTCCAGCGAAAATGAGGTGGTCCGCATATCCCGGCCGACCAGGACGCGCCTGGGCCCGAAGTGCGCAGCCAGGGCTTTTCCGAGCTTGAGCGCGAAGGCGGCATCGAGCTGTTCGGGCGCCAAACCGCGGATATCGTAGGCCTTGAAGACTGAGGCAATGGTGGATTCCATATTAAGCTGGACTTTTAACGGGTTTTTAGCTATATTTCGAGCAGTGCTAAGGGTAGCATTTTATACTTAATTTAACCATAAATATTATGTGGATGTGGGTACTCATCGTAGTCGGCGTCCTGGCCATCTGGGCCGTCATGACTTACAACGGATTGATAACGCTTAAGAACCGGACGGACGAAGCCTGGTCAGATATCGATGTCCAGCTCAAACGCCGGTACGACCTGATCCCCAATCTCGTGGAGACGGTCAAAGGTTATGCCAGCCATGAATCGGGAACGTTCGAAAAAGTGACGCAGGCGCGCACCGCAGCCATGTCAGCCCAAGGCGCACATGACAAAGCCGTCGCCGAAAACCAGCTCTCACAGACTCTGAAGAGCATCTTCGCCTTGTCAGAAGCATATCCGGAACTGAAGGCTAACCAGAACTTCCTCCAGCTCCAACAGGATCTGACTGATACGGAAGACAAGATCCAGGCCGCACGCCGCTTCTACAACGGCAACGTCCGCGACTTCAACACCAAGCTGCAGGTCTTCCCGACGAACATGGTCGGCAACATGCTGGGCTTCAAGTCGCGCGAGTTCTTCGAGATCGCCGAAGCCGAGAAAGCAGCTCCGCAAGTCAAATTCTAAGTCCGAACACGGAATCCGACACGTTCGGATTCCGGATTCGAATTTCGAATACCAACCATGTATTCCCAAATCGACGCCAATCGCCGGAACTCCTTCCTGCTGATCACCTTCTTCGTAGGACTGCTGGCTTTCGCCGGTTGGGTTTACGGTTACGTGGTGACGGATTACGGATCCGGCGGCTTGATCATCGCGCTCGTCGTATCGCTGGGGATGACGCTCATCTCGTGGTACGCCGGCGATTCCATCGCGCTCTGGACGGCCGGGGCAGTCGAGCTGACCGAGAAGTCGCAATTCCCCACGCTCTGGAACGTGATCGAAAACCTGTCCATCACAGCCGGCATCCCGCGGCCGAAGATATACATCGTGGAGGACGACTCGCCGAACGCATTCGCCACGGGACGCGACCCGGAACACTCATCAGTCGCGGTCACGACCGGCCTGCTGCTCCGGCTCGAGAGGAACGAACTCGAAGGCGTCATCGCCCATGAACTCTCGCACGTCAAAAACCTGGATATCCGGTTCATGATGCTGGTCGCAGTGATGGTCGGCGCACTCACGCTTTTGGGCGACCAGTTCCTGCGGTTCGGATTATTCGGACGGCGCGGACGCGACAAGGATGGCATCGGCGGCATCCTGGCCATCTTGGGAATCATATTCCTGATCCTGTCGCCGCTCATCGGACAATTGATAAAACTCGCCATCTCGCGCCGCCGCGAATACCTGGCTGACGCTTCGGGAGCATTACTGACGCGCTATCCCGAAGGCCTGGCCAAGGCGCTGGAAAAGATCTCGGCTGCCGGCATACCCATGCAACGCACGTCTTCGGCCACGAACCATCTGTGGATTTCGGAACCGACGCGCAAGAATTTCGGGGCTCGTTTGAGCGGCCTGTTCTCGACCCATCCGCCGATCGAAGACAGGATAGCGAAACTCCGGCAAATGGCGGATAATAAATGAACCACATGCTTTTACCCGACCTCCTCGACCGATTCACGACCCATCTGAAGGAAGCGCTCCAAAAATCGCTGGCTTTTTGCGTAGCCAATGGCCGCGAGATCGTCGAGCCCGGCGATTTGATCGTCGGCCTGCTCCTGGAAAAAGGCGCGATCGCCGGAGACATCCTGGCCAAGAGCGGCGCCAAGCTCGAAAAAGCCAAACTGGCTTTCAGCGGAGTTCCCTTGTCAAAATCCCCGGTGGCCACGCCTGACCTGTCGCCGGCGGTGAAACGGATATTGGAAAAATGCGTCCTGACCGCGCACCTGATGGAGCACAAATACGTTGGTACCGAACATCTGCTCTCGGCTGTCGTGGAAGGAAATTTCCCTGACGTCAATGCTTTCTTCGAAGCTTCAGGCATGGATCTGCAGGCGTTGCGCGAACAAGTGTCGCAGATTTTGAAATCCACATCGCGCTTCCCCGAAATCCTGCCGGATGAAGGAAACGAGATGCCGGAGATACCTTCGGCCGAACCGCAACGGACCCAACCCCAGCGCGCTCCCCGACTTTCGGCGCTGGACGCTTTTACGCGCGAACTGACGCGACCTGAAATCGCCGACGCTCTGGATCCGGTCATCGGACGCGAACGCGAATTGGAACGCATGATCGAGATCCTGTGCCGGCGCAACAAGAACAATCCCGTGCTGCTCGGCGATCCGGGCGTGGGCAAGACCGCCATCGTGGAAGGGTTGGCCAAAAAACTTGCGGCCGGAGATGTGCCGGACGTGCTGCGCGGGAAGAAGCTGCTGTCGCTCGACCTGGCTTTGACCGTGGCCGGAACCATGTACCGCGGCGAATTCGAGGCGCGGCTCAAACAGATCATGGACGAGGTGCGCAACGACCCGAACGTCATCCTGTTCATCGACGAGATCCACAACATCGTAGGCGCGGGTTCGACGACCGGAAGTTTGGATGCAGCCAACATGCTCAAACCGGCATTGGCGCGCGGCGAAATCCGCTGCGTCGGCGCCACGACCTGGGCCGAATACAAGAAACACATCGAACCGGATGCGGCGCTCGAACGGCGCTTCCAACCAGTGGGCATCGAAGAGCCGACACCAGAAGATGCATTGCGGATTTTGAAAGGCATCGAAAAATTCTACGCAAAATTCCACCAAGTCTCTTACGATACGGAAACGCTTCCGGCTGCCGTGAGGCTGGCGGAACGTTATCTGACAGACCGGCTGTTCCCGGACAAAGCCATCGACCTGATCGATGAAGCCGCGGCCAGCGTCAACGCGCGCCGGAGGTCCAACGAAAGGATGGAACGGTTGTCCGCGCTCGAAGTCGCCATCCAGGCGGCGGAAGAGAATAAGGAACAAGCGATCTCACAGGGCAACCTGCCGATCGCGGAAAAAGCGGCCCAGGACGCGGTACGCCTGGCGGACGAACATAAACGCCTCAAGGATTCGTACGACGCCGATCGCGCCCGCGAATGCCCGGCCGTAACCGCGGAAGACGTGGCCCGGGTCGTGGCGCGCATCACCGGCGCTTCGCTCGAGACGGTCATGGCCACGGAACGCGAACGGCTGTCGCATCTGGAAACGAATCTGAAGCGGAGCATCGTGGGCCAGGACCAGGCGTTGAAGTCGGTCGCCGATATCGTGATGCGCTCGCGGCTCGGACTCGGTGATCCTATCCGGCCCAAAGCGGCGCTCATGTTCGTCGGACCTTCGGGCACCGGCAAGACCGAAACCGCACGTCTGCTGGCCAAGGAACTCTTCGGCCGCGAAGACGCTTTGATAAAAATCGACATGTCGGAATTCGCGGAAGGCCATTCGGTAAGCAAGCTCGTGGGTGCGCCGGCCGGATACGTCGGCTACCGCGACGCGAATAAACTTTCGGATTCCATCAAGAAACGGCCGCACAGCGTGGTCCTGTTCGACGAATTCGAAAAAGCCCATGCTGACGTGCAGAACATGCTGTTGCAGATCTTGGAGGACGGCCGCATCACCGACGGCACAGGCCGGCCAGTCACCTTCCGCCATGCCTACGTCGTACTGACTTCGAACGTCGGCAGCGACAGGCTGGGACGCAAGACGCTCGGCTTCGGACAGACTGACGCCGGACAGGAAGCGGTCACCAAAGATGAACTCGGACAACGCTTCAGGCCAGAACTCCTCAACCGATTGGACCGCATCGTGGTCTTCAAGCCGCTGGAAACTGACCATTTGCGAGAAATCTTGCGCCGAGACCTGGATTCGGTCCTGCAACGCGTGGAGACGGCGCAGAGGGTCGCATGTTCTGCCGGAGACGATGTCCTGGACTGGCTGCTCAAGCAACCGCTGCCGGCCGAAGAAGGCGCCCGCGCCATCCGCCACCTGTTGGAACGCGAAGTCACCTCGGCCATCTCGCGTATCCTGGCCGATAAACCCCAAAAACGAAAAATCTCGCTCAAAGCCACGGCCGGAGGACTCCGGATACTCTAAAACCGCCATATGCCCGTACCTTCGCTCTCCGACCTTTCCAGGCAGCATCTCGACGCCGATAATCTCGCCCGTCTTTTCGACGACACCCTGGCCGCGACAACACCACGCGGAAAGGCAAAGCCGACATTGGATCCCGCGGCCGCGAAGAACCGCTTCGAAGACTTGGCGCGGCAGGTGCAGGGCATGGCGCTCACGAACAAAGACAACGAAGAGCTGAAGATCCTGAGCGACCTGTCGGCTGATTTGACGAGCGGCAAACCGTTCGGCAAGTCATTGGGCATGTTCCGCAAAAAATTCGCGGGATGGAAAAAGCAGAAGGATAGCTGGTATCGCGAAGCCCAAGAAAAGAGCAGACTCAAAGAAGAGATCGAGTCGACTTTCGGCGACGTGGCCAAGGAAGCAGACAAAAGCCAGAAGCTGCTCAAGGATGAGACCGGGAAACTGGAGGACGTCGCGGACAAAGACGCACTCAAAGGATTCGAGTCGACCAGCTCGGGCCTGCGCAGCGCCGTCGCCGGGCACACGAAGAAGATCGAATCCATCAAAAAACAGCTGGAGGAAAAGAGCCTGAAGCTGAACGAACTGGAGGATCTGAAGAAACAGCTGGGGCAGGAAATCTCCAAGGCTAAAGAAGCCAGGGAAAAGTTCACCAACGACAGCAAGGCCTACTACAACAAAATCAGCAGCAAGGCAGAGACCTCTAAAGAGAGCGCGCGGGTTGGAGCGACGGAATCAGAGGAAGAGGAAGAAGAGGAAGTTGAAACGCAAAAAGAGACTGAAGGAACTGAAGCCCGGACGGAGGAAAGGGCTGCAGAAGAAGCCGAAACGAAACAGAAAACTGGAGGAACTGTGGCGGCGGCACCCGCACCGGCCGCCCCAACAGCTGTCGCGGCAGGGACTGCAGCGGCCGCGGCGGTTGGCGCTGTTACCGGCGAAGTCGTCAAACCCCAACGCGGAGCCCAGGTCGGTAACGTTGCTCCATCAAGATCCGGCGGTTCTCCGAGCGCCACCGCGTCAACGACACAGGCTACCGCAACGCAAACGACAAAAACCACTGCCGAGGTCACGACGACCGCGACCGCATCGGCGACCGCCCAGGTCTCAGGTGAGATATCGGTAACGGCCCAAGCCACTCCCCCGTCCGTGTCCGCCGAGACGAACGTGACGGTCGAGGGGAAAATCGGACGGGCGGCGGCAGCGCGGAGCATCCCGATCACGGCCGAAGTCACGGCCACGGCGGTCATCAGCGCGGCGGTCGCATCCGGCGCAACCCAGGCCGTGCAGTGGTTCGAAAGCCATAAGAACCTGACGACCGAACAAATCGTCACCCAGGCGCGGCAGGATATCCAGGTTCGGACGGCGCGCGAGACAGAGGCCTCATTCACGGGACGCGGAGAACTGGCCCAGGCGAAAGCGGAGAACATCGGTTTCGCCCGTGGAATCGGCCAGCAGATGGCGGCCAAAGGAAGGCAGACGAATGACCTGAAGATGACTGCGGCGGCTTCCGAAATTTCGGAATTCGCGGAACAGACGGCGCGCCAAGCACCGACCACGCTGGAAACGCCCGGTGCCAAAGCCGTAGCTCCCGGCACTTTCTGGCAACCCGAAGAATTGGAAGCTATCGACCGGGGATGGGATGAGATAGAAACCCAACAAGAATCCGCCCAAGCCATCGCCGCTCCGCTTCCAGCCGCACTAGCCGCCGGCGGTGGGGCTGCGGCAGAAAAAATCAGCACAGCCGGCGCCCCTGGACCGGGACGCGTACCCCGTCCGACCCCCCGGGTCGCGGCGCCGACGCCGATGGCCGAACGGCTTCCGCCGGGAGTGAGCCTGGCCAGAGAACCTCTCCGCTTACCTCCATCGCAACCCGGCTCGCGACGGGCTGCAGGCGCACCGTCCGAAGGAGCCGGAGGAGATACGCCGGTGACCGACCAGAGCATCGGACTGAACCAGGACCAGGCGAGGCCGTCGGTTTTGGATCAGGGGTCCCCGACCTCAGCCGGTTCATATGCCCAAGGCGAGTCCTTCGGACCACCCATGGCAGGCGAAGGAGAGATTGAAGAACCGGGCACGACTGGAGGCGGCACCTTCGGCGAAGCCGAAAGGGCGGCGCAACTCGAGACCCAACGTTCGCGGGATAAGATGCGGACTGCCGAAAGGTTCATGGCTGGCGCAGGCGGTGCGGCCGCAGGCGCCGTCGCGGGCGGATGGGAAAGCCCTTATTCACAGGAGAACCTGCCGCCGGAAGAAGGTTGGGATACTGGTGAGGAGGAGGATTTGGGCGCTCAAGGCCAAAGCCAGCAAGGCGGAGGCGCCTTGGACCAGGGCAAGCAGATGATTGAGGATAAAATCAAGGAAAAACTGGAAAAGGAAGTGAAACAACAGGTAGAGAAAATGATGAAGCAGGCAATGCAGAAAACCACGCAGCAAGCAGCCAGCGGAGGCGCCCGGGTGACCACCGAAATCGCGGAGGGGGCCAACACGCCGGACTCTGTCGGAATCACCTTGGCCATCATGATCGTGCAGATGAACATCCAGATGTTCCTGAAGTACATCCTGAAAGCCGGAAAAGAGCTGGGCGTGGACCAGGCTGAGATCAACGAAAACATGTTGGGCGAAGGCGCCGGAAAAGCCACCAGCGTAGGCCAGTCCTTCCTAGAACAATCATTCATCGAAGATGCGCTGACGATTTTCCTGGACCTGAACCTAATCTGCATGACCAACCCGTGCTGCTGGGTGATCCTCCTCGTGATGCTTATCTTCTTCGCGGTCATAGCCGGAACGGACAAAGATGTGCAAGCCATGCTGGGTTTCGTTTAATCCCGCCTGTTTTTGGCCTATCCGGAATGCCCCCAAACAGATATAATATCGGAGTATGACTGACCGCAATAAAAAAATACTTTTCGCCGTATTCTTCTTCCTTTTCTCGATCGGCATGGGCTACGGCCTGTATTGGATGTTTTTCCGCGCCCAACTTCCCGGCGCGCCGGCTCAGACACCTGAGGAACTTACCGGCCAACTGCCCGGGGCGGGCCAGGGAATCCCGGGCCAATATGCCACCCCGACGACGCCCGGGGGGTTACCGACGGCCGAAGGTACCCTGCCGCTCGTACCCGAAGGACCAGGCACGGCCCAAGAAGTCTCAAAAATCCAACTGCTGCATGACGGCGTAACCCAAGCCGTGAGTCCCCTGCCGGACGGCAATGGCGCGAGATTCTACAATCCTGAAGACGGACGCTTTTACAAGATCTCCCCGGACGGCCAGACCGTGCTGCTTGGGGACAAACAATTCTTCAACGTCAATAACGTGAACTGGGGAAAAACCAAGGATGAAGTCATCCTTGAATTCCCGGATAATTCCAAAGTCTTCTACGATTTCAATGCGAAAAAGCAGGTAACCCTGCCCAGCCACTGGGAAGACTTTGATTTCGCGCCGGACGACAGCCGGGTGGTATCAAAGAGCATCGGCGTTGACCCGAACAACCGCTTCCTTATCACAGCCCAGCCTGACGGCACCGAAGCCAAAGCTATCGAACCGGTGAGCGACCCGGCCCTGGCGCACTCTAGCTGGTCTCCAGCCGGCCAGATCATCGCTTACGGCGAAACAGGGACAACCCAGCCGGAAAACCAACAGGAAATCCTCTTCGTCGGCCAGAACCACGAGAACTTCCCTTCCATCGTAGTGCCCGGACGCGGTTTCACGCCCAACTGGTCGCCGACCGGAAAACAGCTCATGTACAGCGTCTGGAACCAGAACACGAACAACAAACCAAGCCTCTGGATCTCAGCTGCTGAACCGGCCAACCTCGGAGCCAACAGGCGCGCCTTCAACCTGCAGACCTGGGCTGATAAATGCACCTGGGCCAGCGAAACCGACGTCTATTGCGGCGTCCCCCAGGACCTGCCTGACAACGCAGGTTTGTCGCGGTCAGACTTCGCGACCCTGCCTGACGATGTCTATCATCTGGACCTGACCACAGGCATAAGCACTAAGCTCGACCTGCCGGACCTGACGCATGCCATCCGCAGCCCGGTCATGAACCGCGACAAATCCAAACTCATCTTCTCCGACGCCTCGACCGGCAAGCTGTATAGCTATGACGTCAAATAACCCTGACCTATGGACCGCCAACGCCTGACGTTAGCCGCTGCATTCATAGCCATCCTGATGGTCCTGGGCGGCTGGTTGATTTATTCCGCGGTCATCCGCTCGAAGAACACTTTTCCGGTCGGCTCACCGCCTTTGGATCTCAAGAATTCAGTCCCTCGAGTGACCGTGGACATGCCCAAGATGCGGCCACCCGCCATACGACCGACGGATTTCATGCGCTACGGAGGAGCTACATCATCGGCATCCATCGTCCTTTTCGGCGATTATGGCTGCAGAGATTGCGCCCTGATGGAAAAGAGCATCCGGGATATCGTGCCCAAATACCGCGGACTTATCCGCTATGTCTGGCGCGATCTACCCAAGGACAATAACCAACAGGAGCTCAACGCCGCAGTGTTCGCGAATTGCGCCGGGATCCAGGGAAAGTTCTGGCAGGTCCATGACGCGCTCATGGCATCACCCACGCTGGATGAATTCGTTTTCTCCAATCTCACCACCCAATTCAAGCTCGACCAAAAATCACTCAGCAGCTGCCGGCTCGATCCGATGATCGAAGCGTCGATCCGCAGCGACGCCAACGCCGTAGGCGGTGACGGCGTCACCTCGACCCCCATCCTATTCATCGGGACCGAGGCCACGAAAGACATCCCGACGCCGACGGAGCTGGACAGGCGGATAAAAACCTTCCTTGGATCCTGAAAATGATGAATTCACCGACCGTCTCATCGCTCAACAGACTGAAACGCGTGGTGGCGTCGGTTTTATTGGCACTAATCTCATCTATCCTATTGTCCCCGCCCGCTTTGGCGGGCTGTTGCCGTTGCAGCAAAAGCGATCCCGAAAAGACCATCTGCCTGAGCACGGAAATCGCCTGTAACGACGTGATCAGCCAGCTTAAAAGCAAGAATCCGAAACTCGACGGGATAAGCTGCAGCGGCAACCTGAACGAATCGCAATGCCGGACCGTGGCAAACGGCGGCATCTGCAGCGAACAGGCCGAGGCCGCGCTCTACGAACCATCAGGAGGTGGAACTGCGGGCGAAGGCGTACCGAATCCGAACGAAACATTCGTGGTCAAGGCGCCGGTGCCCGGTGTTGCCATACCAGGGCTTAAATTCTCCGAAAACCTCAAACCGGTGGATGGTTATCTGAGCATCCCCTTCATCGGACAGTACATATCGAGCATCTACAGTTTCGCGCTCGGAGCCGCCATGGTCGTAGCGGCGATCATGCTCGTGTATGGCGGCATGCTCTACATCATGGGAGCGACGGCCCAGTCCATAGGCAACGGAAAAGAGAAGATAGTAGGCGCCCTGACCGGATTGATATTGCTCTTCGCCATAGTGCTGTTGCTCCGAACGATAAACCCCGCTTTGACCCAGCCCGCATCACTCAAGGTCAAGGTGGTCGGAAGGAATGATTCCTTCATGAATCCAGCCGCGGAGAAGAAGCGCGTCGAGGAGGCGGCCACGGTCAAAGCACCTCCGACCGAAGAGGTTCCGATAATCGTCGAAAGCAGCGTACCGCCGGCACCCACGAGCACCAAGACATCCCCAATCCCACCGGCACCTGGAACAGGATCCTCGCCCGAGTCCCAGACGACACCGCCTACACCCCAACCAGGTACGGTAGCCAAGGATAATTACGGCAATTACATCGCCCAGGGCGATTGCCCATCGGACATGCGGACGATCAAATACAGCGCCGACTATGAGGCGAAGCTCAAGAAGCATGTGGAATCATTTTGCATGGACACGTACGAAGCGCCGAACCAAAAAGGCGCGCTGCCGTTCGAGGGCGTGACCGAATGGGAAGCCGACCTGTACTGCAACGCCCAAGGAAAGAGACTGTGCACAACGTCTGAATGGTCGAGGGCCTGCCTGGGACCACAAGGCCTGAACACCTACGGATACGGACCGGATTACAAACCAGGCAAGTTGATCAGTGCCGAAGTGCCGAATGAAGGCGTCTTTAAGACCACGAATAACCCACCGGCGCCGTGCAACTACGACTCCAACGCCAAAGGAAGCTATATCGGCGCTTTCCAGAACATCCAGCTTTCCATGGGCAGCAGCGTCTATATCCCCAAGACCTGGGAAGAAAACGCTTTGAACCCTAACAGCACCATGTTCAGCCAGGACAAGGTCTACAAGAGCAGCATCCCCAAACTTAACGGCACATTCAAACAGCGCTGGGACGTGATGATGGGGCTTTTCAACAGCTACAACGCCAAGGAACCGAGCGGGACACGCAGCGGCTGTGCGACCACGGAAGGCGTCTACGACATGAACGGCAACGTCGCCGAAATCGCGTTGAGCGACGCTGGAGGCAAGATGAACATCGACCAGCGCATCGCCATGGGAGTGGTCGCCGGCGCCGGAAAACCCTACCGCTGGCGCGGTTTCTACTGGAGTCCGATAGCCCATCTGGGTTGCACGTCCTGCAAACCGACCTGCAATTCAGAACCAGGCACTGACCATGCGCTTGGCTGGCGCGGATTCGAGAACGGTTTCAGGTGCTGCATGAACCTGAAGCCGAACGAGTAGCCGAAACCTGATATGCCTGACCGGAAACCCAACCGTTGCGCCATAAGCATCAAAAACTCCAAACGTTTACTCGCCGTTTTTCTTTTGAGCTTCTTTTCGTTCCTCTGCCTGCCGAACATCGCTTCAGCCACATGCTGCAAGTGCCTGATATCGACAGGGCAAAGCAGGACGGTATGCCTGAACGGTGACGGCAGATGTGACCAAATCACGCAGCAAGCAAACAATCCTAAACTCGCCGGCATCCTGTGCAGCGCAGAGCTGAGCGCCAACCAATGCAAGCCCGTGGCTGAAAACGGGGTCTGTCCCGAGATCGGTGATGCGGTTACATTCGACCCCGCCGCTTCCGCAGGACGTGTCGCCGAAGATGCCGTTCCGGCCAAAGCCCCAACCCCAAACATCAAAATACCCGGACTGGAATTCGCCCAGAACCTGAAGCCGATCGATAATTACCTCTATCTGCCATACATCGGCCAATACGTCTCCAGCCTGTACAATTTCATCATAGGCGCTTCGCTGATCGCAGCCGCGATCATGATCGTGTACGGCGGATTCCTCTATATACTCGGGTCGACGGCCGTATCTGTCTCGAACGGCAAAGACAAAATCTACAACGCGTTGATCGGGTTAGTCCTGGTCTTCACCATGTCACTTCTCCTGAACACGATCAATCCTGCGTTGACTGGAGGCATGGCCCTGAAGATCAAGGTCGCGGGGCGAGAAGGGGCGATGTCGGCGCCGGAAGAAAAAAAACGCATCGAAGAAGCCGCAACAGTCAAACCGACTGAAGTGCCCGTGGTCCTCCAATCACCCGAATCCGGCGGCTCACCGTCAACCGAGGCGCTTGGACAGGCCGTCGCGCAAGCAAACCAAGAACAAAAGGCGCAACAAGTGGCGCTGGAGGGCGCGGGTGGCGTCCCGGGGATGACTTCACCGCCACCGCAGCCTGGAACGCTCGCCAAAGACAACTACGGCAATTACATCGCCCAGGGCAACTGCCCTTCGGACATGAGGAAAATCCCATATAGCGAAGACTACGAGGCGAAGACGAAGAAGCGCGTGAACTCATTCTGCATGGACGTCTACGAGGCTCCGAACGTCGCGGGAGCGAAACCGATCCGCGGCGCGAACGAATGGGAGGCGGAGTGGTACTGCCAGGACCAAGGAAAAAGACTCTGCAATTATAGCGAATGGGTCCGCGCCTGCCTCGGACCGAAGGGTGAAAACACTTATGGCTATGTCGGGGATTTCGTGGAAGGACAGATCAAGGATGCGGGAAAAACGCAGCAATTCCATGATAATGCGACCGATAAGGACATGACGCTGAACAGGGGCGTCACCACGAACACAGGCAAGCCAGCAGCCCCATGCAACTATGACACGAATACACCGGGGAATTGGAAGGGCTATGAGAACGTCATCCAGCCGTTCAATGGCGTCTACAAGACCAATCGAAAGAAAGAGCTGAGCATCTTGAACCCCAAGAACCCCCTGCTGACCGATCCGGACGCCAAAACACCGGTCGGAAAATCCGGCCAGTGCCCGAAAATAGGTTGTACGTTCAAGGAAGCCTTCGAAAAATTCCAAGCTGAACTGAAACAAGTAGACGGTTCCGAACCAAGCGGAGCCCGCCAAAACTGCTTCACGCCGGAAGGGGTCTATGACCTTACGGCCAACGTCTCGGAAATGACAGTAAAAGACAGCGCAGCCGAAATGGCAATCGACAAAAGGGTGGCATTGCCGTCACAACCAAAATCCTATGTCTGGGCGGGATTCAATTGGAACCCGATACCCCACCTCGCGAGCATCAATGCCAGACCGACCTGCGGTTACACGTCAGGCGGAGCGCATGGCGCCGGTGACGACTGGCGGGACTATATCAACGGCTTCCGCTGCTGCATGAATCTGCAGGAGACCCCATAAGGTCGAATGGCTTAAATATACCGGACCTTGCCTACTGCGCGGATGGCTGGTATTTCGGGGTGCAATTCTGCATCTCCCCTTTAGGTGGGTTGGGCGGAAAGGCGCACTGATAGCAATCTCCTTGGTAAACTCCGACGTAATCATAGTGCCACATCTCCGAACACATCCGACGGAAACCGGCGCGCGCCATGATCGAATCCAGTTTTTTGTGGTTGGCCAAGCCCATCAGAACGGCATTGTCGACCTGATTCGTATTGCTTGATTTATTGCACACCGGACCGCCAGCCGTGATTTGCTTGAGTTTTCCGCTGACCACTTTGCCCAAATAGACGTCCGCAGCTACGCCCATTTGATGGGGCGACGCACCCGGCAAAGCCAGACCGCCCGCGCCCTTCGAACCTTCTTTCTGGGCATCAAAATAACGCTGGCAGAACGGACCTATCTGATCCCTGGGCTCACGGTATATGGGGTAAGCGATCACCACATAACCCTCGGATTTCGCGATTTTCCCGGCCTTGAGCAACGCTGCCTTAGCCTCTGGACGCATCTTCATGGCACCTGGCTGAGCGTTGTTGAACCACAAACCGTACTGATCCCACAAGATACTTTTCTGGTCGGGTTTCAAGGGCTTGAGGAAGTCCTTTGGTTTGACGTCTGGCAATAAATCACTGAAATCCACCAGGTCAGCAGCTGTCGCAATCCCGGGCGGCATATCGCTGCTCTTGATGCTGCAGCCGCCGTCGTTACAGCTGCAATATTTCTCAAAGCAACTGGCCATCGAATTACACATCGCCTTGGGCGGCGGGTACTTGATTATCGCCGAAGTCGCGCACCCCTTATTCCCATGCCTGTCCGCAGCACCGTCAGTCGGAAAACCCTCTTCGTTCAAACCCTGTCCGGCCGCAGCCTGTGCCTGCTCTGGCGATCCCCCAGCCTCCACCGCTCCCCCGGCCTGAGCGCCTCCAGGAGGAAGTGACGGCATCGGCGGCGAGGGGGAAGGTTCGCGATCGTCATGTCGGGCGTGGTGTCACCATTGATGTAATCGGTCCAAAATTTGGTAGTCGTCCTATCGATGAGCAACGGCTTCATCTGGATGGTCGCAGGATTGACGACCGACAGGATGGTATATGCCCCGAACAGCAATATGAGGCCGACCAATGCGTCCACGATCTTGTCCTTGCCGTTTGAGATTTGGGCCATCGATGAACCAAGGATGTATAAAAAACCGCCATACACGATCATCACGGCTGCGACGATGACGCCGATTCCGATGACAGCCCGATACATGGCGCTTATGTATGCACCTATGAACGGGATGGAGACCTTATTTCCCGACTGGACGATGGCATAATCCTTGAAGCTGAAACCGGGGATCGGGATGCTCAACTTCGGCGCGATATAGGTTGCAGCCTCTTCGGCTGAAGCCATCGGTCCGCCAATAATCACAGGCACGACCAAAACAAAGCCCAAGGCCAGCCAAGAGCTGCAGAAGAACATCAAAATAAACTTTTTGAACCCCTGCTTATGCATACGTTCTGGCGATATGATACCAACATCAGCAGATTTAGCCCAATGGAAGTGACCGCGGTCACGAAAAATGCTAAAATGGTGTAAATGCCGACACATGAAACGCCCCGGAGAATAGGCCGAGTATTGGCGGTTTTGGTATTGGGACTGTGTCTTTTTTGGCCCGTCGCGACCTTTGCCGACTACGTCGTGCCGAATCTCAACGTAAAAGTCCCTGGTTTGACGCTGGCCTCGAAAATCACGGTGAAGGACGGGAAAGTCAATCTCCCCTGGCTGAGCCAGTACATCTCAGCTTGGCAAAACTATATCATCGGCATCTCGGTAGTGGCCGCTGCCATAATGATCGTCTACGGGGGTTTCCTGTATATTCTGGGCGCTGATGTCGGGACAATCAAGCGCGGCAACGAGGTCATCAAAGACGCGCTCGTCGGACTGTTCCTTGTCTTCGGTTCCTACATGATCATGAGTCTCGTGACCGGCGATTTCAACAGTAAGATGACAGCGCAGGTCATCCAACAAGTCGTCGGCGAAAAAGCGCCGCTGGTGGCCTTCTCCGTGAATGATTATAAGCAGCTGACGAAAAAATCCAAAGAACCGGGCAGCGCAGGCACCACGCCGAGCGGAGCCGCCGGAGATTACAACCCTTCCGAATGCACCTTCAAACAAAACGCAGTCGGAATCCCGACGCTCGAGTCGATGGTCGATTGCGCCATAACCATCTCGAACAAGTTCGGGATCAATCCGTGCTACGCGATCGTCGCGATGAATTACGAAACGGGCGGCCTGGCGTTGCCGAACATCATCGGCCACGACGAGGACAACTATGCGGTCGGAAATATAAACGGCTTCCTGACGTCCGATCCGATCAACCGCGATCTTCTGTATTTTTGGGTCGATGCAGGAAGGAAATATCTGGAGTCCGGAAAAAAATTCAAGGAAGCGACTTTCTCCCCCTGTTCCCAAACTTGCGGTCCCAAGCAATGCAACACCCCTGAAGACCTGAAGGCTTCGGTCCAGAACTACAAAAGCTGCATGGATACGGCAGGCAGGAACAATGATCGGCCGATCGACCCGTCTAAACCCGATCTTGGCTTGGACTGGCGTTTCAGCCACGGCATAGGACCTGGCCAAGCGACCATCTTCAAAAACTGGTGCCAAAAAGATCAACCATCGGTGAGCATCAAGGGCGTCTGTTTCACGGTGAAACAACTGGTGGATCCATATGGCGGTCTCTACGCCATGTTGTGGATACTCAAGAGTGACGGAGCCGGAAATCCCGGGGATCCGAATAAGGTCTGGGCTGCTTATGCCGGTTCAGCCAGCGCCCAATCGAGCGCGCGGGCCGCTGCGACAACCGCCTGCAATCCCAAGAACCCGATCATGAGCCTCAAGGCCAATGCCTTCACGATCTGCCGCGGAGACTACGGCCTGGACCGCTCAGCCTGCCAAGACATCAGTGACCAAAGGGAAAAGAACAACAAGGGTGCCACTCCGGATACACAACAGAAAACCATAAACTGCAGGGAAACCTGCGGCTCAATCGGGGTATTGAGCAGCTTGGGCATCAAGGGTGCCAGCTGCGACCCGAAGGCAAAGTCTTGTCCCCTTTTGACAATCCCGAAATAATCGGTCACTTTGGCTGTATGAAAGACCGGATTATCTTCACGTGTTCGAAGTGCGACGCTCAGGCAAACAAATGGTCCGGACGGTGTTTGGAGTGCGGTGCCTGGGGAAGCTTGAAAGAAAGCGACGGAGGAGATGCGGGCGAAGCTTCCAACGTCCGGACAGTTGGGAAAGCAGGCGATATAAAATCCTTCAAGGACGAGGTGCCGGTGAAAGCCGAAACCAAAACCATCAACCTGAAAGCCCTGGACAGCGTATTGGGCGGAGGTCTGGTGGATGGTTCGGTGACGCTTTTGGCCGGCGAGCCTGGCATCGGCAAGTCCACGGCCCTGGCCCAGGCGGCTTTGGCGTCGGCGGCAGCCGGGAAAAAAGTCGTATACGTCACAGGCGAAGAATCCCCTGCGCAGATCCACCGGCGCCTGGAGAGACTGATGGACCCCATCCCCTCTTCCTTGTTCTTTTTGGACGAGACTGATGCTTCCGCCATCGCCGCGACCATAGCCAAAGAAAGACCTGATTTGACCATCGTGGATTCCATTCAGACATTGCGTTCGCCTGATGTGAACGGCGAGCCGGGCAGCGTCAACCAAGTCAAAGCGAGCGCTGCGACAGTGACAGAGGCAGCCAAGGAAAGCCGCGTGCCGGTCATATTGGTGGGCCAGGTGACCAAGGACGGCGACGTGGCCGGACCGCGCGTGCTCGAACACCTGGTGGACACAGTCCTTTACCTCGAAGGTGACCGCCAGCACCGCTACCGCATCTTACGCGTCCTGAAACACCGTTTCGGACCAACGGATGAAGTCGCGTTGCTTTCCATGACCGAACACGGGTTGGAAATTGTCGAAGACCCGTCGAGCGAACTTATCCGCGACCGCGCCGCCGGCATACCGGGTTCAGCCATCAGCTGCCTGATCGAGGGACACAGGCCCATGCTCATCGAAATCCAAGCCCTCGCCTCACCCGCAGGTTACGGCACTCCGATAAGACGGGCGACGGGCGTGGATACGGCGCGCCTCGGCATGCTCCTGGCCGTTTTGGCGCGCAGGGCAGGAATCAACGCCATCGATAAAGATGTTTATGCGAATGCCGCCGGCGGCATCGACGCCCGCGACCCGAGCGTGGACCTGGCACTGGCCGCGGCCATCGCCGGAGCGGTGAAGAACATAGCCTTGGACCCGAGGACCGCACTCTTCGGAGAAATCGGGCTGGGAGGAGAGCTGCGTCCGGTCTCCATGCCCGAGATAAGGCTGAAGGAGCTGGCGCGCATGGGTTTCAAGACGGCGATCGTGCCGAAAAGACAGGGAGGAAAAGCGCCTGCAGGCCTGGATATAAAAGAAGCCTCGACACTTGACGAAGCACTGAAAACTTTAGGGATAACCTAACAAACAACCGCCATACCCGCTATTCCCGATGGCTTGTTTCGCGTACATCTTCAACAGCTTTTTTAAGTCCAGGATATTTCTCCAAACCGGGATCGGCCGAAACTAACTCCGCCGACGTCTCGCGAGCAGCGGCCATGAGTTCCAGGTCGTCGAAGCGCGCAGTCCGGAAGATGGGTTGCCCACTCTGTTGAAGACCCAGGATATTGCCTGAACCGCGCAGTTTGAGGTCAGCCTCGGCGACTTCGAAGCCGTCGTCGGTCCTTTCGAGCACGCGGAGCCTCTCGGCCACGCCCTGGTCCTCGGTGGTGAGCAGCAGGCAGTATGATTGGAAGGTGGAGCGGCCGACGCGTCCGCGGAGCTGGTGGAGCTGGGCCAGGCCGAAGCGCTCGGAACCTTCGATGAGCATGACCGTGGCTTCGGGGACGTCCACACCGACTTCCACGACCGTGGTCGCGACTAGGACGTCGGTTTCGCCGCGCACAAACTTAGCCATCTCCTCATCTTTGTCTTTGGCCGGAAGTTTACCGTGCACCATGCCGATATGGAGACCTTGGAGCGGTCCGGAGGATAAGCGCCGTGATTCTTCTTCCACGCTCTTGGCGCCGGAGACATCCGACGGATCGATGAGCGGACAGACCACGAACGCCCGATGGCCGGCCGCGACTTCGCGGCGGATAAGTTCGTACGCCTGTTCGCGACCTTCTTGACCAAGGTAAATCTTAGTGCGGACCGGCAAGCGTCCGACGGGTTTGGTCTTGATTATCGAAACATCCAAATCACCCAGCATGGTCAAGGCCAACGAACGCGGAATGGGCGTGGCGCTCATTGAGAGCAGATGCGGGACCAGCCCGTCTGGACGGGAAGAGACGGTCAGCGCCTCGCGTTGTTCCACACCGAAACGGTGCTGCTCGTCGATGACGACAAGGGCCAGATCCGGCGGACTCGCGCCTTTCTCGATCAAGGCGTGGGTACCGACCGCAATGATCCGTCCTTGGGCCAGGCGCTCGCGGGCCTCGCTCGGCGTGTATTTGGTTTCCGCGTTGCCTTCGTAAAGGATACGCGATGACGAAGTCTGGAGCATGACCGGCATGCGGTGCTGGCCGAGCATGCGCCGCATGGTGGCTGCATGCTGTTTGGCCAGGAGGTCGGTCGGGGCCATCAGGGCCGTCGAATGGCCGGAACGATATACCAAAGCGGCCAGCATGGCGGCCACGGCCGTCTTTCCGCTGCCCACGTCGCCCTGGAGCAAACGGCGCATCGGACGCTTGGCCTCCATGTCTTTGACCGCGGCCCAAACCGCTTTTTTCTGGTCAGGCGTCAGCTCGAACGGGAGGGATGCGGCGAATTTTTTGGCGAACGGTTCGTCGAAATCCACAGGTGGCGCACCGGCGGAGTCAGCTTCGACGCGGGCCAGGCGCAAAGCCAGTTGGTAGACGAGAAGTTCGCCGAAAGCCATGCGGCGTCTCCCCTGTTCCGCTTCGGAGAGCGAGGTCGGCGAGTGGATGAAACGGAAAGCAGCAGGCAAATCAGGCAGGCCGAAACGCGTGACATATTCTCCCGGTATCCATTCTTCCGGAAGTTCGGTCTCGGCCAGCGTCTCTTTAATGAGCTTGCGGACGGCCTTCTGCGTGACCGAACCGGTTAAGGGATAGACGGGCGCGATATTCCCGGCCGCAACGGTCTCGTCGGTCACCGGTTCCCAAAGCGGGGACGTGAAACCACGGCCGAAGCGCGGACGCTGGGTCACGGCACCGGAGACATAAATCTCATCACCCGGCTTCAACTGCTTCAATAACCAAGGTTGGTTGAACCATGTGGCCCCGACCGAACCGGTGTCATCGGAGAGAAGAGCCCGGATGATGGCGAAACGTTTGCGGAATGTCTTGACCTGGCTGATTTCCTTGACCGTCGCTTTGATGGTCAACGGCTCATTCAACGGCAAGCCAACAATCGGAGAAAGTCGCGAATAGTCGTCGTAGCGCCGCGGAAAAATCTGGAGCAGATCGCCGACCGTCTGGACTTCAAGCGCCTTCAAAACACGCCTGTCATAAGCGTTCAAGCCGTGGATAAAAGCGACCGGATCGTCCCAGTGGAGCATGGGTCAAGCGTACAGACTGTAAGCAGAACGGGCAACATCATTTCCCTTCGCCGCGGACATAGCCGTCGAAGTACATGGTCCCGATGCCGTTGACCGTGACCGTGAGGCGGACAAGCGGTCCGGTGACGGCGACGGTCATGGCGTCATGCGAATCCTGGACCTTCAAACCGGCAGAGTATGTGCGACCCCTGGCCGAGACCGTGCCTGATCCGGCGCCGCGCATGTTGAGGCTCCCCTGGCCCATGAAATCAGGAAGTTTCTCCGGCTCGAGGTTGGCCAGACCGTCGTCGCGTTCGACGAGATCCCCGAGTTCGACATACGGCTCGAGACTGAAGCTCACATTGTCGTCGTTGACGGAGGAATCGGCAGTGACGCCGCCATCGCCGATATCCATGTCATTCGCGGTACTGGCGTGGGCATAACCTTTATATTCGCCTGCGATATCGCCCGAGGAGTTGACGGCCTTGAAGTCAAGCTTGACCTTGCGCTTCATGGCACCGGCATCGATGTCGTAAGAGTCCTTGGAATAGATTACCCAGTTGAAGTCGGACGGTTGTTGGGAATCCTTGGCCGAATCAATGGCTGCCGGATCGACAGTCCGCGTACCGTAATCGGAGAAGTGGCTGACTTGCGCAATGAGCGAAGTCTTGCCGTCTTTGGACGAAATGCGGGTCGGGATGACATCGTAGGCTCCGCCTGCCTTATAGCGCACGATCGAGGTGTCTTTCGGGACTTCCTTATCGAGGTTGAAGACCAGGAGAGCCGGATATTTGAGTTTCGGCCCCTCATCGCTCCCCTTGCTGTTCAAGGCGAAGCCATACGAAACCACGCCGTCGCCGCGGTCCGGGCGTTCCGCGACCTCGAGTTCGGCATCAGACTCCAGTGAGCCCTGAGGGAATACGATTTTGATTCGCGAACCGTCGGCCAGCTTCAAGGCCGCGGTCCCGCCATCATCAGCCTTGATGGAGAACTCCTGCTTGGGCATGGGCGGCCCTTCCTCCTCGGGTTGGATGTTGGTTTGGGTTATCTTTGGGGAACCGCAGCCTGACAATATTGCTGCGGCTCCAAGGGCGATCAGCGCGCTGGAGATGAACGAACGGTTGAAGGTTTGCATAGATGTTGTTCAGTTAGTCGACAAAAGCTTATCCGCCAAACAAGCCAAAGGCAAATAACAGAAAATCCGCCGGGTGGCGGATTTTCCATATGGTGCGACCGAGACGATTCGAACGTCTGACCTCCTCCTTCGCAGGGAGGCGCTCTATCCAGCTGAGCTACGGCCGCATCTGGCTGTTTTCCTATATTTTCAGCAGCCGGCCGACAATATCAGAAAAATGCTCTTCTTGCAAGTCCAAGTCCTCTTCGAGGAATTTCTTGAGGTGGTTACGGATGGCTACCGGATCCTCGTCCTCCAGTTCGACCCGCAGCCGGGCCTGGAGCACCCCGTGCGGTTCGAGATACAAAACCTTGGTCTGGGGCGGGTAGTAGATGATGGCGAAGTTATCCAATTCGTCGAAACGCCAGAGGCGGCCGTCGACGACAACCCCGTTACCGCCGATTTGGACCAGGACTTTGCGCGGTTTTTCGTTGCCGGCAAAAACCAGGATGATGGCCATGAGCAGGATGATGAAGGCGAACAAGTAATTCGCCGTGTAGATGGCATAACCGGAGAGAGCTAGCGCCACGAGCGACATCCAAAGGAACCACCTGGGTCCGCGGTCCACCGGCTGCCACGCCGGAGCTTCCCAAACAAAATCATCCTGGGTCTGGGTCAGGTGATCCAAAAATTCCTGTGAATATCCCATATTTGACTGAAGTATAGCATTTCCGAACTTATAGGCGAAACGGATGCCGGGAGCATCAGGTCGCGCGTTTGCCGTGCATCAGCATCTCGACCGCGTGTGCGAACGAACCGGCAGGTTCGACTTGTCCGTTGTTCACGAAAAAAATCTCGTCCGCGTTCTCGATGGTGTTGAGGCGATGCGCGATGATGACCTTGGTCGTGGCGGCCGGCAGCCTCTCCAGGACTTTTCCGAGCAGCTGTTCGGTCACGGTGTCGATGTTGGCCGTGGCTTCGTCCAAAATCAGGACGTCCGGCTTACGCAGCACGGCGCGCACGAAGGCGATGAGCTGGCGCTGGCCCAGGCTGATGCTCTCGCCGCTCGTCTTTACTTGCGTATCGAGGCCTTTCTCGAAACTCGCGAGCAGATCGCCGAAACCGGATGTCTCGAGCGCGGCCAAGCGTTCGCTTTTGGATGCCCGGACAAAATCCGGATGGCCGTAGAACAGGTTGTCGAGCAGGGTGCCCGAGAACAGGAAGGGCTCCTGCAGGATGAAACCGACTTTCCTGGCGCGTTCTTCAGGGGCGTATGAGCGGATATCCCTTCCGTCGAGCTCGACCATGCCTTCCGTCGGATCATACAGGCGTGCCATGAGCGAAGCCGTAGTCGTCTTGCCGCCGCCGGTCGGACCGACAAGCGCATACGTCTTGCCGCATTCGAGCTTGAAGCTGATGTGTTTCAGTACGTCCTGGCCTTCGGGATAGCGGAACGAGACGTTGTGGAACAGGAGGATGGGGCATCTAGCGGCAGCGCTGGCCGGAGCCGACGCAGGGATCACAGCCATGTCTGATTTGAGGCTCAGGACCTCGGAGATGCGGTCAAGGGCAGCCAGGGATTGCTGCAGCGTCGACCAGACGCTGGCCAGCTGGCGCAACGGCATGTAAAAACCATTCACGTAGAACAGGAATCCGATGAGCAGGCCCACGGTCATATCCCCTCCCGCGATGAGCGCGATGCCGTACGCGACCACGATGAGCTGGCCCAAACCGGAAGCCAGGGCGTAGATGGGCGTGAACACATTATTCGCCAGACCGGCGCCGACCGAAGCCCTGAAGTTTTCGTCGTTGGCTTCCTTGAACTTATCGCGGAAATAATCCAATCGGTTGAAGGCCACGATCACCTTGAAGTTACCTAAACTTTCCTGGATCTCGGCGCTGATACCGCCCAGGCTCTTCAGACTCCGCACGTTCTTCTTCTTGACCCATGGCGAAAGCAGCCGCGTCACCACGAGCACGCCGAGGGCCGGCAGGAGCGATGCCGCACCCAGACGGATATTGAAAGTGAGGAGGAGGATGCCGGCGCCAAGGATCAGGAAAAAATTGCCCACGAACTGCATCAGGGCCTGGGCGAAGAACTGGTTCAAGCGATCGGTGTCGTTGTTGATGCGCGAAATCAGGTCCCCGACCTTGTTCTGGTTGAAGAATGCGACCGGCAACTCCTGCAGCTTGAGGAATATCTCATTGCGGAAACCATAAAGCACGCGGCGGCCGACAGAGCCCATACGGATGGTCTGGGTGTAGCCCGCCACCATGCCTACCAGGAAAATCGCGAGCAGGACGAGCGAAGCGACAAGCACGCCGTGGAAATCGCGCGTCTGGATGTAGTGGTCCACGGTGTAGCCGATGACGATCGGCGCCACGAGCGTCGAGCCGGAGTTGAACAGGATGGCGACGAAAGCGATGGCGAGATCGCTCTTTTCCTTGGCCAAGAGAGGCAACAAGGGCTTGAACGCGCGGAGTCCGCTGCTCTTCGGCGCGTCGGCGGATGGTTTATTCAGCGTGTAATTCATAGCTTTCTGTGCTCCGCTGCGATTCATAAATCTGGACGTACTCGGGACACGAGGCCAGGAGTTCGGCATGCGTGCCGCGCGCCAACAGTTCGCCTTCCATGAGCAAGACTATCTGGTCGTAACTTTCGATCGACGCGATCTTCTGCGTGACGGAAATCAGGGTCAGGCCAGGATAGTTCCGTTCCACGTTCTCGAGGATGCGCTGTTCGGTGGCGGCGTCCACGCGTGCCGTGAAATCATCCAGCAGGAGCACGCTCGGGTTGAGCGCCAAAGCGCGCGCCAGCATGATGCGCTGTTTTTGTCCGCCCGAAAGGGATGTGCCGCGCTCGCTCACGACCGTATCGAGCTTGTCCGGCAGGGCGTCGATGAAATCCTGGAGCTCGGCCGTGGCGATGGCTTTTTCAAGATCCTTATCTTTGACCGTCCCGCTGAACGCGATGTTCTCGCGCAGCGTCAGGTTGAAGATGATGCTGTCCTGGAAAACGAACGCGATCCGTCGGTGCAGGCTGACCGGCTCGTAATCAGCCAACGGACGATGGGCATATTCCACGCTGCCTCCGCTCGGTTCGATGAGCCCTGTCAGAAGGTACAGAAGCTGCGTCTTCCCGGCCGCGGTCGGGCCGATGATTGCCGTCTTGGTGCCGGCTGGGACGTCGAACGAGACATCCTTCAGCGCGAATTTGTCGCCGTAGCGCACGCTCACGCCCTTGAGCGAAACGCCGCCGCCCGCCTGGGCCTCGGCCGTGCCCGTCGCTTTCTTGTCTTTCCTTTGGAGCACCTCGTTCACGCGCGCATACGATGCCGAAGCCTGGGCTATGACATTGCTCATGAAGCCCAGCATGATGATGGGGAAGATGAGGATCGTCAGGTAATTGTTGAAGGCCGTGAAGTCGCCCAGGCTCATCTGGCCCATGATCACGAAATGGCCGCCGAGCATCAGGATGACGAGCGTCGCAGCGTTGGTCGCGAAGGCGATGATCGGGAGCATGCTCGCGAACAGGCGCAGGATGCCCATGCCGATATCCTTGGCTTCGGTGTTGGCTGCGATGAATTTTTCGTATTCCAGCTGTTGGGAGTTCAGCAGGCGGATGAGCGACGAACCCAGGATGCTTTCGTTTATCACCCCATTCAGCCAATCGATTGCCTCCTGGGATTTCTTGAACAGCTTGCGCACACGTCCGAAGATCACGAAGAACGTCCCGCCCACGATGGGAACGATGAGCAGGACGACGAGCGCAAGCTTCCAGTCGATGCTGATGAGCAGGATGCTGGCGCCGAGGATGAGGAACACGGACGAGATGATTGCGGCGATCGCCAGAGCCACGAAATTCTTGACCGCATCGATATCGGACGTGAGGTTGGTCAGGAGCGTGGCCGGCGTCAATTGCTGGATGGTCGCGTAATCCTGCACCGAAATCTTGGCGGCCAGCTTGACGCGCAGATCCCGCGCCACGCGTTCCGACGTGTATGTCTGGATGATGCTTTGGAGGTAGGTGAAAATGAAGATGCCGAATGCCGCGATGGAGAATTCGAGGACGAACCCAGACATCACGAAAGTCCCGCCGGAAAAGGCATCGATGCCGCCTGCTATGATCTTGGGGATGAGCAGGTTCAGCCCGTTCGCGACCATGGTCAAGATAACTAGCAGAGCCACCGGCAACTTATAAGGCTTCAGGAGCCCGAATAGGTCTTTACCGGCCGCGGATTGATTTGTGTTTTTTGGTTTAGCCATAGCTTACGCTGCGTGTTCGATAATTTTCCGCTGCAGACGCCGCCATTCGTTGAGTTCCTTTTCAGACAGCGGCGCAAGCAGCCTGGTGAACGCGGCCAAACGGGCCTTTTTGGCTTGGGCAAGCTTCAGCTTCCCCGATTCCGTCAGCGCCAGCTTGATGCGGCGGCGGTCATTCGAGTCTTCGGTGCGCGTCAACATCCGGTCCGCGACAAGGCCGTCGACAAGCTGGGTCGCGGCGCTGGATGACATGCACAGACGCCCGGCCAAGTCCTTCAGGTTCTGCGGCCCTTCGCTTGCGACCAGCGCCAGGACGCCGATTTGCGCCGGCGTGGGCATGGACTGCGGAGATCGCGCGGCGCAAGACGTCCAAATCACCCGCTTGAATGAAGCGAAGTCCCCTGCTATCTCGGAAATTATGTCATAGCGTTCCATAAGTAGACTAATTGTTTAGCACCTTATCGAATTTGAGTCAACGAAAAACGGAGACCTGTGTAGGTCTCCGTATTTTTTGAGGGTGGTTACTTCTGCGGGGGCTTGGGCGCCGCCACATCCTTGGAGGCGGGTTGCTTGGGCGGGTCCTGCTTGGCAGGTTGTGGGGCAGGAGAAGATGCTGCGGCGACTGGAGAAGGCGCCGTCGTCGGAGCAGCAGGGGCGGGAGGCGCGGCCGGAGCGGCCCGTTCAGCCAGTTGCTTCTCCGCAGCCGCTTTGATGGGATCCTCTTCTGGCTTCTCCTTGCCGTCGAGGACGCGCTTGGCCATGTCACCGACGGCGCTGACCGCCGTCCCGACGAGCGACTTGGTCTGGTCGTCCATGCCTTCGAGCAGGCCAGCCAGGCCGGTGCTGAAGCCCATGCCGTTGCGGAAGCTCTCGACGAGGTTACCGACCTGATCCGGCGTGCCGAAGACCTTGGCTTCAATCTTGCCGGAGAACGTGGCGATGGCACCTGCCACCGCAATCTGGACCTCGGCAGCCTTGGTGATGCGCAACTGGGCGAGCTCAAAGTCCTGGGCAGCGCGGCCGAATTCGTTACGCGCCTGGAACTCCGGCTTGAGGACTTCCTCGACGCGGCGCTTGTCCACGTCAACCTTGCGTGCCTCAACTTCGACGGGCACGAGTGCGATGGCCTTTTGGCCTTCGGCATCCGCCAGGGCAGCAACCTTTTTCGCGATAGCAGTCTTCTCGACGCCTTCGGCTTCGGACTTGGCGGCTAGCAGCTTGGCGCTGGCTACGCGCTCGATGGTCAATGCTTCGGCTTCGATCTTCTGCTTCGCTTCGAGCGTCTTCTGTTCCGCAGCCGCTTGGGCAGCGATGATCTGCGTCGCCTTATCACGCTCAGCCTTGGTCTGGACCTCCACCATAGTGATGGCCTGCTTGGCCGTCTCGCGCGCCTTCTCGGCCTCGGCCAGCTTGGCTTCGGCGTTCGCCTGAAGGGCCGACGCTTCAGCAATCTTGGCCTGCTTGGTGCGCTCTGCGACCTCCACGGCCTGTTGCTGTTCGCGCGTGGCGACTTCGATGGCCTTGGCCTTGTCGATGTTAGCCATCTCCACGGCTCGGGCCGTATCTACCTGCTTCACCTGGGACAGACGGCTCTGCTCGGCCTGCACCTGCGAGATGTCAGCCTCCTGCTTTGCCGTGGCTTCAGCCTGGGTGCGCTGGAGGTCGAGCATGCGGGACTTGGCGGCCACGTCCTGCTCCAGACGCGCCTGCTCGCCTTTGCGCTCCAACTCATTCCGTTTGGTGAGTTGCGCCTGCGTGGTCTCGACGATGATCCGCTTGCCCTGGGCGTCGAAGATATTGTCGTCGCGCAGGTTCTTGGGGTCGGTCTGGTCGAGCCGTGAGATGGTCGCAGTCTCCAGGTTCAGCCCGTTGACGTCGAGCGTGGGCTTGACCATGCCCATGACCTCGGTCATGAACTTGTCGCGCTCGGAGTTGAGCTCCTCGAGCGTCATGGTAGCGGCGATGGACCTCAAGGCGGACACGAGCTTGTCCTCCACCAGCTTGCGCACGTGGTCCGGCACACACATCTTATCGCCGAAGGACCGAGCCGCGTTCTGGATGGTCTCGTCCTTAGGCTCCACCCGTACGAAGAACTCGGCGCGCACGTCGGCGCGCAGCTTGTCCTTGGTGATCAGGGCATCGTTGTTCTCGCGGCTTACCTCGAGCCGGATGGTCTCCAGGGTGATGCGCACGATCTGGTGCACCACAGGGATAACGAGCGCTCCGCCGTCCTTGATGATCTTCATGCCGCCCATACCAGTCCGGACGAAGGCTTCCGAAGCCTTGGTCTTGACGTATAGGCGCGTGATGACGAGCAGGGTTATGGAGACGATGGCGATGGTCACGCCGGCACCTGACATGATGGCGCTCGAGGCGAATGGAAGGGCGTGTCCCAAGGCTGCGGCCACAACCGGCGCTGCGATGAGGGCAATAGCGAACAGGAATAGCATTACCAGCATCAGACATCTCCTTTTTCTGTCAGCGGATTTCTTTCCACGAGATACGTGTCGTTCTCCGAGTTGTACTGGACAATCAAGACCGAAGCTCCTTTGGCGATAGCCGGACCGTCTGTCCGGCAGGCAATCTGATGGAGACTGCCCTGTTGGTCATGGACCTGGGCCGTCCCGTTTTTCGCGTCAGCCGGCAGGATGAGCGTAGCCATGCGGCCGACGAGATCCTTGTTGGTGACCGAATATGTTTCGAACGAAGGCAAGAACCGATGGATGGTCCCGGCCACGAGGCGCGCCAGGACGAACGCGATGATGAGCGCCAGTCCCACCGACACTAAACCGAAGTTCTCGCCCGACATGACCTTGGTGAACAACTGGTTGAGCAGGATGCCCGCCAGGCCGAAGAACAGGCAGAACGTCATGAGCAGCACGGCTATCGGCGCTTTGCCGACACCGAGGAACCTCAAGATAATCCGTCCGGCCGAAGTGCGGCGCGCACGTGTTTGTCCGACGATCTCGATTGAATGGGCGGCATCGTGCTCCGCATCAGCATCGTGGTCGGCACCGCCGTCGACGTCATGGTCGACGTCTCCATCCGCATCCGCGTCAGCGTCTCCATCCGTGTCGCCGCCATGTCCGCTGAAAGCAGAGCCAAGGCCGATGACCAGTCCGAAGACGATGGAGATGTAGAAGATGAGGTAATGCCAAGTCAGCATTTCCATGCAGTATCTCCTTTTGTTTAGAGTGAAAAGTGCCGATACCGGCCTAATGCCGGAACGGGCCTAGATGAACATTAATCGGGCCGAATGTCAAGAGATAATCGATAAAGATAATGACTGCAAAAACCAACAAAAGTAGGCATAAACCATACAATACAAAAACCGCAATCTAGAGCCTGGCATCGATGCGTCCAGAGAACTTGATTAAGACCTCGACGGCCGCAGTCCGTACCTGGGCCAGCTTTTAAAATGCGCAGTTAAGGTATAATGTGCTGGCTTTATGGCCAATCTGTCCATCCGGAGTCGCTCCATACATGGATATATCCCGCTGATTTTGGCGATCATATCCGTACAGGTGGTGGATAGAATCTATTTCAGCCATCTCCACCACGGGCTAAAATACCCCGATTATTTCCCAATCATGTTCCTGGCGATCTTCATCGCTTGGAGATATATCGCCGGAAGATCGCTAATTGAACTGATAGGCATCAAATCCTACCGTTGGCAGGACATAAAAAAAGATTTCTTGGAGGGCGCCAAATACGGAACGCTGGTGACCGCCGTGGCCATAATTGCCGGCTTACTTTCTTTCCAGACCAGTTATTCCCCCAACCTGAATTACTTCAAGGCACTGTCCTTTTCCATTTTTGGATATCTGATATTCATTCCCGTTTCCGCATTTTACGAAGTACTCCATTACCGCGGGGTCTATCTGAGCGCGTTCTTTAACAAGCTCCAATATTTATTCATCATCCTGTCATCGACCGTCTTCGCGTTGGTCCATCTTGTGCTGGGTACCAACCCAATTTATTATCCAATCAACATTTTCCTCCTGGGGGCCGTGCTCGCTCTTTTGAGGGTGAGAGGAAAAAGCGTGATTACCTGCACCGGTTTCCATGCGGCTTGGAATTTTATCCTGATTTCACTGGCGCCGGTTTTCGGTGAGAACACGGAAAGATACGTGGAGTTCAATTCCGTGACCACGGCCGTACTGGCATTGGCTTTGGGTTTCGAAATCTATTTGGCAATCCACCAGAAATCCGCAGACGGAAAGTCCACCCCGAAGCTTAAAGAAACGCAAGATTCGAGAAATTTCGAAAGTAAAAAATATTAAAGATTTTTGTCATTGAAAAAAGGCTTTGACCTTTCAGCCAAAGCCTTTTTCCCATGGCGGAGAGAGAGACTCCCCTCGCTCCGACACGGGACCTGGGCGCGGAGTTTATCCCGATGAAAATCGGGACACCGGACCTGCGCCAGCTCGGTCCTCTCGCGCCCTTCGAATCCCTCTTGAATAAAATAACGCCCGACTTGTATCGGGACGTTATTCCATGGCGGAGAGAGAGGGATTCGAACCCTCGCGCGGTTTTACCCGCCTAGGAGATTAGCAATCTCCCCCCTTCAGCCTCTTGGGTACCTCTCCGTGCTCGACCTTGCGACCTGCATTCCGCTAGCACGCGGCGTGCTGGCTGCATTACGGTCGCGGCCTGCGCTCCCCATTCGCTTGAAAGCGAACGGGGGCCCCATCTGAAAAATTTCCAGACGAAGACGATTAATCAAAATCAGCGGGCTAAGATTAGCAATTATGACGTATTTGCGCAAGAATCTGACTTCGGCCTAATTCCGCATGTTTTGGATGGCCGCCCGTTGCATGTCGTACTGGGCTTTCATCACATCCGACATCATCTGCTGCATCTTGGAAAGCTCCTCCATCTTTTGCTGGAGCGCCTGGATCTTTTCAGGTGACTTGTCCGAGCTGTTCTTCAGGGCGTCGATTTCGGCCGTGGTCTTTTCCGTGACTTTGTTGACGCAGGTCCCGACCGCGGAACCGCTCATGGCGCTGCAGGTTGATGGCTTGGTGGCTGTATCCGCGACCGTGCCTTCGCAATCTTCCTTGGTGTACGACATCGCACCGCCCTTGAGGGTGTTGCAGATGGACGGATCCTCCTTGTTGGCCGCGACCATCATCTTGCACTTGTCCTGCGGCGGATTGGAACCGAGTTTCTTGAATTCCTCTTTTTGCGCGACCTTGTTGCAATCTTCGGGGTTGCCGCTTTGGACCGCAGCGTCCTGATAGCAATGCGGCGAGTCCGGCGAGAACTGGCAGGTGAAGGCAGCCAAGCTGGCGACGTAATCACAACCAGGCAGAACCAGGACGGAGATGGCGAGGAGAGGCAGGATGCCTAGGCTATGCTTGAGGTTTGGTTTTTCCATATTTGAATGACAAGAGGAATAAGATGGCGGCGAACCCCAGGGTCGCGAGTGACGCGTACCAAAGCGGACGGCCCACGAAATACACGATGCCGGCCGAGACGGCCGTGTTAGTGTTGGACGAGTACGTAATCCCCCAACCCAGGACGGCGAACGGGATGGCCGAAACCAGCAACGAAAGCGTGGCGCCGAAGGCGAGCTTGGTCAGGCGCGCGATGGCGAACAGGCCGAGCAGGATATAGGCGACGAGCATTTCGAGGAGGCCGAAAGCCAAACCGGCCAGCGCGCCATAGGTCGGAAAATATTGTTTGACCTGCTCAACCGCGCCGGATCCGAAAAGGCGGATGCTTGGGACCTTGGCGACAGAATCGGCGAAGTCCTTCAGGGACTGTGACTTGAAGACATAAAAGAACGCAGCATATGCACCGGCCATGAAGAGGAACATCAAGACCGGCAATAACGCCGATTTGAGGAAGGGTTTTGGTTCAGACATAGTTTGTTGGATTATGGATTGAGCTGCCAGATGGCGAAGTTCAGGACGCTCGCGAAACTGACCCAGGCCAGATACGGGATCAGGAGGTAAGCGGCGGCATGACGGATGCGATAGAACTTCATCACCAGCGCCAGGATCAGGCTCCAAAGCACGATGATACAAAGGAATCCGGCCAATGGGCTGTGCAGACCGAAGAATAAACCCGACCAAGCCGCATTGACCACCAGATGGACCAGGAAAAGATAGACGGCCTCGCGGACCTGGATCTTTTTCCAACCTTCAAGCCAGACCAAATATAAAGCTATGCCCATCAGGACATAAAGCGTGGTCCAAGCAGGACCAAAGAGCCAGTTCGGCGGCGCGAACCAGGGTTTGATCAACACTGGAAACCAATCCTTGACCGAAGAGAAGGTAAAAACAGAACCGACGGCCCCAGCACCCAGGCACACCAAAACACAACCTGCCAGCACGATAGCCTTGCGTAGAGTCTTTTTGTTCATATGCCGCCATTATACCCCATCCGTGACCTGGACCGTAACGAATTCGGCCAAAAACTGACGGAGACTGCCTACTAATAACCGTATCTGGCGTGTGTCTTGATTTTTCCGCCCATAACAGGTATTTTTGGTGCGCCTTACGCAGGCAAACGCCAATCCGACTTTTGGCTGGGCAAGCAAAGATGGAGAGGTGGCTGAGTGGGTTCGGCCCGAGCAGGCGCAGGGCTGAACGGGCGAGAAAACGAGCCCAGGAGAACGCGAAGCTCGAGTTTATGATCGAGGCTTTGCCGAGAAATATGGAGAGGTGGCTGAGTGGTCTAAAGCAGCAGACTTGAAATCTGCCGTAGCCGAAAGGTTACCGTGGGTTCGAATCCCACCCTCTCCGCCATATAAAACGTCCGGTTCCACACCGGGCGTTTTGTTTTGCATCACGCCCCGATCGCCAGCACCAACGCGAAAATCTTTTGCACTCCGGCGTCCCGCAAGACCCTTGCGGCTTCGGACAGTGTGGCGCCGGTCGTGAGGACGTCGTCTACCAGCAGGATGTTGGCCGGGACGGTGGCGCCGGGTTTGATGCGGAAAGAGCCAGCTACGTTGGCGTGGCGCAGGTCGCCGACTGTGAGCTTGGCTTGGGGTTCGAGGTTGTTTGAACGAATCAAGACGTCGGTCTGGCTCGCCCATGGGATGAGGATGCGGTTAACGGACTCGGACAGCAGTCTCGCTTGGTCAAAACCGCGTTGGCGGATGCTTTTCGGTGCGCCCACGGCTGGCTGGATGGCCAGGTCTGACATACCGGACCATGGCCAGACATCCAAACGCTCTTCTGCCCACTCCCCTAACCTGTCTTCGATGGCTGACATGACCACGGTCGCGCCTTTGTATTTCAAAGCATGGAGAACGGAGCGGAGTTTCGGGTCATGATAGAAACCGAGGGCGGCGATGCCATCGAGACCCAGCACTTGAGGACAATCGTGGATTGCCTTGCGGCTGGCGCAGCCGGAACACGGATTTCGGAGGATGAGTTCAGACGAGCCGCGGCATTCGCCGCACCACCAGGAGCCAGGTCTGCGGCAAGAAACGCAACGGACCGGGAAGAGGAGGTCCCAGATGTATGGCAAATAGTTCCCCATATTCCAGAGCTACCAGGAATATCGAGATTGGACAAGTGTGGATTACCTAAAAAAGGTCTATCGACTTCGGCCCGTCGGACGGGCCTTCGCTCAAGACGACAAAAAAACGTCGTCCTGAGCCTGTCTAAAAATCTTTAATGTCTGACAGTCTAAAATTACAGCGCCAAATCGTTCCACTCCATGCCGTCGATGAGGTATGAACCGTCGGATTGTCTGGCGAAGGTGACTACGATCTTTTTGCCGCCCTGGCCCGTGGGTTGGCGCGGATTTCCCGCGTCTATGGTCTGGACCGCTTCGACCGTGGCAATAAGCTTGTCGTCGCCGGGTTGGCCGTTATCGATGTGGGATGATGCGCCGCGCGTCGAGACGCCATAAGCCGGTCCGGTGGCTGGATGCAGGCTGACCATATCCTGTTGGAGTTTGGACAAGACTGTCTTGTAGCTCTCGGTGCTATCCAGCATGGCATCGGCATAGCCCAGGAAGCCGGTCTGACTGGAACCTGAACCAACGCGCTCGACCGCATTCCGGGCACGGTTTTCGAGTCCGCGCAGGATCTCGGCGGCCGTGGGTTGGCGGTTTACGACCGCCTGCGTCCCGGTGACGGGCTGGCCTGAAACAACCTGGCCATTGGCCGGTTTTGTCTGCCCCGGTTTGATCGGCTGCGTAATCGAGGTCTCCCCTCCAGTGTCCGTGACGGCCGCCGGCTGGAAGAGCTGGCTAAAAATGAGATACAGACCCAGCGCCAGGAGCAGAAGGGCGATCAGGATGAGCAGCGCCAATTTAGTGCGTTTCGACATATTTTATCCTCCTTGTTTACCCAGGGCTTCCTGGAAATCTTTTTTCTCGGCTTCGATCTTGAGCAGCTGGCTCGGGTCAGTGGTGACGATCTGGTCTTCGGTGTAGGACGCCACAATCTGGATGGCGGCGTGTTTGTTGCCTGCGAAGAAGATGCCTTCGCCGCGGCCGGATTCGAGGAGCAGATATTTCTCGGATTGGGTAAGCAGGAAGACGCGGGCGATGAGGTCGATGGCGGCCGGCGACTGTTTGAGCAAAAGCTGCATGGACGAGTTGGTCACGATGGCCTGGCCGTAGGGAGAGGTCAAAAAGTCGTTCACGTCCTGGGTGATGGTGGTGATGCCGAGGTAATATTTGCGGCAGCGCTTGACCAGGGCGAACACGAACTTGGCCGAATCCTCGTGCTGCATGAGCCACCAGGCTTCGTCGATGACCAGGATGCGTTTTTTGCGTTCGGAACGGACCACGTTCCAGATGTAGTTGACGATGGTGTAGATGGCCATCGGGCGCAGTTCGTCCTCCAGGTCGCGGACCGAGAAGGTCACGAGCTGGTTGTTCATCTTGACCGTAGTCGGCGAGTTGAGCAGGCCGGCGAAGGTACCTTCCGTGAATTTCTTGAGGCGCACGACCAGGTCGCCGGTGCCTTCCATGCCTTCCAAGATGTCCTGGAAGTCGCGCAAGATCGGCGGTTCGACCTTGGTCAGGTCGGCGCCCGGGACGATGTCTTTCTTGGCGTAAGTCTCGAGCAAGGCGCGGTCGAGGAGCGAGTCTTCGGCGACCGTGAGCTTGCCCAGCATCAGGCGGAGCAGGCCTTTGAGCGTGATGACCGCGCTGCGGATGATATCTTCGACAGAGACGGCTTCGCCGGTCGGACGTGGCAGGTCGAACGGGTTGATCTTGGCCTGCGACGCCAGCGAGATGTTGATGTAGGTACCGCCTACGGCGTCTGACAGGTGCTTGTACTCCATTTCCGGGTCGATGCAGATGATGTCCACGCCCAACATCATGGAACGCAATATCTCGAGTTTGACCGCGTAGGATTTGCCGGCGCCGGAAGTGGCGAACACGATGGCGTTGGCGTTCTGGAGCGAGAATCGGTCGAACAGGATGAGCGACTGGTTGTGCCGGTTGATGCCGTACATGATGCCGTTGTCGGACGTCAGTTCGGCCGAAGTGAACGGGAAGGATGAGGCAAGCGGCGACGTGCTCATGTTGAAGGTGATCATGAGTTCGTCGTTGGCGACCGGGAGAGTCGAATTGAAGCCCTGTTCAGCCTGGAAGTACGCGCGCTTGGTGTAGATGAGCATGCCGCCGAAGGTGGATTCCACGGTGTTGGACAGGCGCTCAAGCTGTTCCAGGGAAGTCGAGTAGAACGTGACGTAGAACGCGAACTGGAAGAAGTGCTCGATGCCCTGGGTCAGGTCGTCGCGCAGCTGTTCGATGTCGCGCAGGGCCGTCTCGGCGATCGGGTCGCGCGGTTTTCCGCCTTCGTTGTCGCCCGTGATCTGCGCCTCCAGGATGCCGACTTTCTTCTTGAGCTGTTTGAGGATGACATCGGCCTTGATGGGATAGAAGAACATGGCGATGTCCATCTGGGCATTCAGGCCGATGATCGGGGAAGCCCAGCCGACCGTCACGTAGCGCGGATAAGTGATGATGAAAAGGGTGCGTACCCAAACGTCGCCCAGGCGCACGAAGCTAGGTTCGACTTTCATCGAACTCGGCGCGATCAGGTCCTTGATCGAGGATATGCCTTTCCTATATATCCGTTCTTCCTCGAGCGCGACCGTCTCTTCGGCCTGTTTGGCCTTGACCTCGGCGGCGGTCGCCGACTTTTTGAGCCCGATGCCCCCGGCCACGAGCTGGGAAGCCTCGAACTTCTTTTCCTCCTGTGGTTTGAATGCCATATGTCAAAATTTTAGCCTTCGAGCTGGAGCTTACCCGTCGTGGTCATGCGCTGGCTCTCGAACAGCTCCGGGTTATAGACCGTGTAGAACAGCTCGATGAGAGACTGGGTATCCAGCATCACGGCGTTCAGCGACATGGACTGCAGGCCGCCCATCACGGCATTGACGCGGAGCATGAGCGACTCTTTGTTCTTCTTGAACTTAGCCTCGGACAAGTGGATGGCCACGGACGGCGTCAGGATCTCGCTCAAGCGCGAGAAGAAACCCTTCTGCTTGTCGGTGGAGGGATCGAGCGGCACGGTGACGAAGAATTTCTTCTGCATGATATCCCCCGTCTCAACCAGCCATTTGACGAAATCGCGGTAGTCGCTGATCTGGCGGCGCAGAAGTTCGTTGGCCTGGCCCTTCTCGGCTTCGCCCAGCTTGCGCAGGTAGTCGTCGATGTTCATGCGGCGCGACTGGATGACGATCTGGATCGGAAAATCGAGCCCGTTCAGGAATTGCATGTAGGCCTGGACGATAGCGTTCTGCTCGTCGACCGATTTGAGCGAAAAGTTGATGCTCGACACCAGCAGCACGGCGCGGATGGTACCGTCCTTCATGATGATGATATCTTCCTTGACCTCGGCGATATCCAGGTAGCGCTGGGCCGGGACGCCGGGTTTTGGACCTGCTAATTTGGGGCTTTGCATAATAGGTTAGAGTTGGTCTTCCGGTTTGTAGACGCCACCGGTGTTGACCACGAGCGACAAGTCACGCAGACGGCTGGAGGCGGGAGGTTCTTTGCGGGTAGAGACTTGGACCGGAGGGGCAGCTTCCACTTTGATGAACGACCGGAGTTCAGCGTCTGTCGGCCGCTTGTCCCAGACGCGAAGGGCCGGACGCGTGACCGTCTGGAGCATGTTGATGAAAAACACATGGAAAGGCTGGCCGTTGATCTTGACGAAGCCGAACAGTCCAGCGAGCACCACGATGATTATCGCGATACCGACGAAATACCAGAAGTTGAAGAGCTTGTAACAGATGAACAGGACGAACGTCGCGACCAGCATGATGAGGAATTGGCGTACCGTAATCGGGCCCAGGATCTGGTCCTCTTTATCGATGAATTGCGGTACGATGAATTTCTCTGGCATGTCAGAAGTGTAGCTTACTGTTCAAGGTAATGACAGCCGAAACTTCGGCCGGGCTCGGCGCGTCCTGGCCCGCGGCCCGCTTGGTTTCCGCCACTTCCTGGACAGATTTGCCGGTGCGGAAAGATTCGGACACGAGGTCGAGATAGGATTTCTGCATGGGCGATTCCTGCCAGGCCTGGATGCCCTGCACGCGCTTCTCGAAGGACTCCCCGCCCAAAGTGTCGAGCTTCTGCATGATCTTTTGGGCCGCCCCTTCGGGATCCTTGGCCAGACGGCGGAATTCGGACAGAGTCACCTGCTTGAGCTCGTCGACCAGGCCCATGAGCCTGGGGCTCGCGAATTTGACATCGTCCATCCGCGGCTTGAGGCCAGGCGCCAAGGGTTGCTTGATGATGGTTTCTTTCGAGACTTTGACTTCGGGCCGGGCAGCCTGGGTCGGCGCTTGTGTCGCGGTGAACGGGCCGGGTGCGGCACCTGCGGCGGCGGGCTTGGCCGGGCTTGCGGACTGGGCTGTCGGCGCAGCCTGTCCGGCATCCGGCGCTTTGGGTCCGGCGATCGGCGCCGCTCCTGCGGCCACGGCCGGCACCATCTCGCCGAAACGTTCCTTTTCCTTCTGCGCTTCCTTTATGTCCATAGGCAGAGCCGCGGCCGGTTTGGCCATGCCTCCGGCCATGAACGACTGCTTCATCTGCTCAGCCATCAGTTTTTTCTGGTCATCCTCCTGCTTACGCACCTGGATCTTGTCCTGGTACCACTTGGCATGCTCTTCGGCTTCGCGCCGTTTGCGCTCCTCGATCTTGACCTTCTGTTCCTGCATCTGGGTTTCGATCTTCTTCTTTTCGTCGGCCAGGATGGTGTCATGCGTCGACTGGTAGGCCGTCTCGATCTGGCCGCCGATATCCCGCGCCTGGTCGGCATTCAGGCCCACTCCCCCGACTTTGGTGTCGCGCTGGAGAAGCTGGACGACTTCCAGCGAACTGCGCACGTCGCGCAGACGGGATGAGATGATATGGCGCAGGCGGTTGACCAGATATTCATCCGTGGGCTTGAAGGTCAATCCGGCGTAGATCTTTTCGACAGCTTCATCCAGGACCGTGGCCGGTTTGGCCGGCATGCTCGCTTTGATCTTGGCGATCTCGATCTCCTCCTCGGTGGTCGGAGCGACTTCGGCCGCTTTCTTGGCGCGCGCTTCCTCTTCAGTCTTTTTGCGCGCTTCCTCGGACAGCCAGTCCGCATACTCCTCTTCGGACATGACTTTGACCCCGGCGATCAGTTCGTTGATGGTCTTGACCGTCTTGTCTGCCGTATTCGAATCCAGGCCTAAGCCGCCGAAATCATTCGGCCTGACCAGGACTTCCTTGACCTGGGCATCGATGCGCACGCCCTTGGCCTTGGTCATTATCAAATCCCGCAACCTCTCGCGCGCCTGCGGGCTCATGAGCGTGAAACCGGCCATGGCAGCTACGTCGCTGGCCGCGGCCGAATAGGTCATGGGTCTGAGGTAGATTTTGGACGGCGGCCAACCGGCGGTGCTCAAACCATTCTCTTCCATGACCCTGGTCAGCTCGCTGCCGAACAGATCGCGCAACGGCCAAGCTTCGACTTTCAGGATATCGGCCAGGAACTCTTTCCATTTTTCTTCAGTCAGGGTCTTGGGCACCAATTCCTGTTTGATGGCCACGACAGCCTCGCCCAATTCCTTATCGCCGAAAACCGCATCCATCATCTGGTCGCCGATGATGATCTTCTGGTCATCAGTGAATTTGTAGGTCTGCTGCAGAAGGTTCTCGGCGCCGTTGAAGTTTTCGGAAAACAAGAAAGTCCTCAGCCCGTCGGGCATGTCAGCGAAAGAAGTGAAGACTTGGCGCATCATGGGCATAGACTGGCGCTATTTCCTTGTCGCTAAATTGCGTAAATCCTTATCCCCGTGGATTTCGGCGCGGAGTTTCTTGGCCGCATCTTCGGCGGCCGACAACGCGGCACCGGTAGCCTCTTTGTTGATGGCGGCTTCGCCGGCCTGGTAGGCGGCTTTCACGACATTCGTCATGCCGTTGACCTGTTCTTGCGAGGCCGCGCCGCTGTTGATGGCGCTGACGATGTTGGACATCTTGCCCTGCATGGAGGTGGCCACGACTTCGGCGGCCTGCCCACCAGTGGCGAAGACCTGGGTGTCTATGGTCGAGATCACCTGGATATTTTCCCGGGCTTCGTCGGGCGTCGAGCTCACGGCACCGCTCATGGCCGAGGACACGGCATTCCCATGCGCGCCGGCATAGGCCGGACCAGCATAGGCTCCGGTGGACTGGTCGTAGTTGAAAGCTGCCGCCGACGGGACGCCCGAACCCTGCAGACCACCCATGACGCGCGATGTCGGATTGTCGATAGCCCCGACGCTTGGATTAGTGTAAACACCTGCGCTTGCGGCCGAATCGACCAAGTCTTGCTGGTATGAAGTCAACGGAGCTTGGAGCTTGCCGGCGAAATTCTGTGATTCCGCTGTGGATGCGCCGCCGAAGGCCGCGTCGACGGTCCGCTGGATCCCTGCCCTTTGGGCGGCAGCCGGATTGACCGGCTGGTAATTCCCGGATGAGTCCCTGGCCGTGACCGTGACGCCTTTTTCGCCCGCCACCATCCTGACACCTCTGGAGATCGGCTTCCCGTCAGGACCAAGAGGCTGGACCGAGCCCGGATTCATTTCCATGTACGAGATGCCGGCCTCAAGCTGCTTGAATTTGTTGCCGCCCTGCTTCTGCATGTTCTCGTAGAACTTGGAACCGCGAATGTTGGAATCAAGCGCTCCGTTCTTAATCAAGCCTTGTGATTTGAGCAGCGCCGCGACGGTATCCAGACTCTGCATGCTCTGGGGCGTGATTTCGCCGGCTTTGCGGTTGCCGATTTCGGTCTCGAGTTTTTCGATATTGACCTGCAGGGACGGATCTTCCTTGAGTTTGTCGCTGATCAATTTCTTATGTTCAGAGTCCGCCATCAGCGCCTTATCCTTGCCCTGTTCTTCCATCATCCTGGCAGTCTCGTCATGATAGAACTGGGCAGCAGCAGTCTTGCTCTCCTGTTCTCCCATGCCCAATCCTTTGAAATGATCCTCATATTCCTTGGTCTTTGAAACCTTGAAGTCAGGCTCGAACCGATCCTTGAGCATCGCCTTCCTGGCCGCCCTTGCCGTGTCGTCATTAATGCTCCCGAGCTGCATCTCGTTGTAGGCTTGGCGTTCCTTGGGGGCCAAGTTCTTCAGGACTTCGCCATGTTCTTTCTCTGCCGCCATTGACCTGCCCGTGCTCACGGCAGCGATGCCGCCGCCTTTTTTGACCATGTAACTTCCAAGCGCGCCTCCTAAAGCGCCGCCGCCTTGGCCCATCTTCAGGCCGGCGCTCTGCATGCCCTGGCCCAGAGATTTGGTGATACCGTATTTCTGGTCAGCGAATTTGATGCCAGCGGCACCGGCTCTGACTCCGGCGGCACCGGCTTTTTTGGCGACTTGCCCGCCGAGCCTGGCCGGATAACCGATGGGACCGCCGGCTCCCTTGATTTTCGCCGCTGCGTTGCCCAAAGCCGTGGATGCTTGTTTAGAGACTTCGACGGCTTGCTTGAGGCCCATCATGAGCAAAGCCACGGCCACGATGAAGCGTGCGATATCCGCCGGGTTGGCGGCTTTGGTGATGGCGGCCTGCAAAAAACCGGTCTCCGAATCATTGGGCATGATGTCGGCGAACGGCGAGTCATTGGCCGCCACGATGGCCATGGTCAGCCACAGGAAGAAAGCCACGATGGGACCGCCGGACAACCAGGATCCCAAACCTTGCCACCACTGGTTGGAGAAGGCTGACAGGGATTTTTGGAGCTTCGGCGGCAGGGCCCAGACGAAGAACGCCATGGGCGAGAAGATCAGCAGGATCCACAGGGCGATGACGCGCGCCACGAAGTAGATCAGCATGATGAGCAGGATGGTGCCGACCACGGAGAGCATGATGACGCCGAAAATCGCTGCGATGAACAGGCTGGATGTCGTGGCGATGGCATCCGCCGCATTCGTCGTGGCGATGGACAGGACGTTCTGCAGGCCGAACATCTTCACGAAATTGCCGAAGGCCGCTTCCTTGAAACCGTTGACGAAAGTCAACATGATGACCTGCGAAAAATCAATGAGCAGACCGACCAGGGTCTTGGAGAAGTTGATGAGCACGGCCATCAGGAGCAGGCGCGGGACGTACTTTTTGTAATCCATCTCCTTGTAGCCGATGATGGTCGAAAAGGCGATGATCAGCAGGACTACGATGAAGAACATGTTGGCCACGTCGCGCACCAGAGGCCAGCCCGTGGCCACGGCCGCCGCGCCCACGAAGTTGTTGTATCCGGCGATGGCGATGAGCAGCTTGGTCAACAGCAGGTCGATGACCATCAACAGATTCATGAAGAGCAGGACGATACCGGCCAGGATGACAAGGAACATCTGGCCCAGCGCGCCGCCGATGTTGACGAAGGCCAGTTCGTCGCCCGGTGCGGCCAAAGCCGTACCGCCCCAGGCCAACAAAAACACCACGGCCAGGCAAGCGCCCGCAACCATGATCTTGGAGCGCCGGTCGAGCCCGTTGAAGCGCAAAATCCGCTTCCCTAAGCTCCGCCAAAACATCTGCCAATTTAAATAAATCCGCATGAGCGCGTGGCGCATATATTCCTTCATCAGTATACCACACCTCCGTCGCTTAACGTAGCGGATAGAACCAAGCCTGTAATATGGCGTCATGACTTTATTACGTCGTCCTGAACGAAGGCCCGACAATGGGCCGAGGCTGAAGGGCCATTGTGGAGAAATGCCTCAAAAAGGTCTTTCGACAAGCTCAAGACGACGACATCCGGGCTTTCCCTAAGAAATTTCCCGTTCTCCGCTGGGTATAGGCAAAATCGGCTTTACCTGCTATATTCATTCAACGATAAGTCAGGCAAACACATGAAGATCAATTTCCTCAATCCCGACGCAGAACGCAAAGCCCGGCGGATCACTTTAGTGGTCGCCGCGGTTTTTACTTTGGTGGTCGGAGGACTAGCCTCGTTGGGCGCCGGCGCTTCATATGGCGCAGCGACACGCGGCACAAACGTGCTGCAGGAAATGGGTCGGATGCTTTCGCTGAACGAGATCACGCGCCTGAACTGGGGACAGCCCGGCGCGTCCGAATCAGACCCTTTCGCCACACCGGACGGAAAAATCAACATCCTGCTGCTCGGCATCGGCGGCGACGGACATGACGGTTCCCAACTCACGGACACGATCATCCTCGCCAGCCTGGACCGGCAGAACAAGCGCATCGGGCTCCTTTCAATCCCCCGCGACCTCGCATACCCGTTGGGCAACGGCCGCTTCCAGAAGATCAACGCCGTGAATGCTTATGCCGAAAAGGAACACCCAGGCCAAGGCGCAGCCTATACGGCCCAGGCTTTCGAGAAATTATTGGACCTGCGCATCGATCGGGTCGTCAAGGTGGACTTCGCGGGTTTCGAGAAGTTCATAGACGCCCTGGGCGGCGTGGACATAACGGTGGAAAAAACCTTTTCTGATGCATCCTTCCCGACCGACGACAGGGGGCCGAACCCGTTCAAATACACGACAGTCACCTTCAAGAAAGGGACCGAGCACATGGATGGTGCGCGCGCCCTGACTTTCGTGAGATCCCGCCACGGTTCCAACGGCGAAGGCTCGGACTTCGCCCGCAGCCACCGCCAACAGCTCGTTCTCGATGCCGTACGCACCAAGATGTTCTCGCTCGGCACCCTGAGCAATCCGCAGAAGATCACGGAGCTCTGGTCCGCCGTCTCATCCCACGTCCAGACCGACCTGACGGCCTGGGACGCGCTCAAGCTCACCCCGCTGGCCATGAATTTCAAGGATACGGCGATCAAGACCAATGTCCTGGACGATGCGGCCGACGGCGAACTCGTCAGCACCAACGTCGAAGGTTCATTCATGCTCTTCCCGCGCAAACCCGACTGGTCGGAGATACGCAACCTGGCGGCCGATCCTTTCACCAGCAAAGAGGAAATCGCCAAACAGGAGCGCCCGGCAGAACCCATCAGCGTGGAGATCAAGAACGGAACCCAGCGCACCGGCTTCGCCTCGCAGGTCTCGTCCAAGCTCGAGACCCTGGGCTACAATGTCGAGGCCACGGGCAACGCGACGAAACGAGGTTACGAAAAGACGGTGATCTACGACCTGACCAACGGCGCGAAACCGAACGAGCTGGCCCGCCTCAAGAAGCTCCTGGACGCCAACGTCTCGACTTCGCCGCCCATCAAAGGCAAGTCGATCACCACCGAGAACTCAGCCGTGGAGAACCTTTACACCACCGCAACGAACTTTTTGATCATCCTGGGCGATTCGAGCCTGGGCTTGATAAACCCTTACGGCAGCAACTAAAAACCAGCAGCCGGCCATTTAAACCAGAAGCCTGATACAATGCTGCTGACGAAAGAATCAGTCCATCTTCACATATGCCCGCACACCGAAACCGCAAACTCCCTATCGTGGCCCTGGTCGGCCGCGCCAACGTGGGTAAATCCACGCTTTGGAACAGAATGACCGAGACCGGCCGAGCCATCGTCTCGTCCAAACCGCACACCACGCGCGACCGCAACTACGGCCGGATTTTGTGGCGCGGACAGTATATCGAAGCCGTGGACACCGGCGGCCTGGACGTGGGTTCAGGCGACGCCATCGCCCGCGGCATGATCGAACAGGTCGAACTGGCGCTCAAGGACGCGGACATCGTGCTCTTCCTAATCGATTCGCGCGACGGCGTCATGCCCCAGGACGAAGCGGCAGCCAAGACGCTCAAGCATCTGAAGAAACCCGTGCTGGTCGTGGCCAACAAGCAGGAAGACATAAAATATTACGGCGACGCGTTCAGCCAGGAGATTTTGGCGCTCGGCTTCGGCAATGCCATCCCCTGCTCGGCTTCGACGGGCCGCGGCGTCGGCGACCTTTTGGACCGCGTCTACGTGGAACTGGAAAAAAAGAACAAACCACCGGTGCCGGCTGATGACGTGAATGAACTCAAACTCGTGGTCATGGGCCGCGCCAACGTGGGCAAATCCTCGATCGTGAACGCGATCCTCGGAGAAGAACGCGTCATCACCTCGCCCATCGCCCACACCACACGCGAACCGGTGGATACGCATTTCGTGTGGAAGGACCAGCCTGTGACGCTTATCGACACGGCCGGCATGCGCAAACGATCGCATCTGGAGAAGGGTGTGGAGACGGAAAGTTTGGAACGCAACCGCGAAGCGCTGAGGAAAGCCGACATCGCGATCCTCGTCCTGGACGCGACCGAAGATGCCCGCCGCCAGGACAAACATCTGGCAGGCCTGATGGAAGACGAGACCAAAGGTTTGATCCTGGTGGCCAACAAATGGGATCTGGTGAAGGACAAGAAAGAGAGTTCAACCCGCGAATATGAGGCCGAGATCCGCTCGTCATTCCCCTTTTTGAAATGGGCGCCGATCATCTTCGTATCAGCCAAGGATAAATTGCGTACCGACAAGATTTTGGATCTGGCTTTCACCATCCGCGAGGAACGCCGTCGCCAGATCGCGTACAACGCTCTGCAGAAATTATTGAAGACGGTCGTGGCCAAAAAGAAACCGCTGGCCGAATTGGGTAATTATTCGCCGTACATCCATGACGTGGCCCAGGTCGGGATCGAACCGCCGACCTTCGTCATCACCATCAAAGGCGGCAAACAGACCGTACACATCAACTGGGTCAGGTATTTCGAAGCCCGGTTGCGCGACAAGTTCGGATACGTGGGCACGCCGATCGTAGTCAAAGTCGAACATGCAGCCATGCCGCAGATCCAGCAACAGGAGGCGGAGCACGGCGGCAAGAAACGCCCGCAGAGACGCAAGCGCCCGATCGGCAGAAAAGGCCTGTACTAGACTATAATCAATCGATATGAAACTCGTCATCGGACTCGGGAACCCGGGAAAGCAATACGCCAGGACGCGGCATAACGCGGGTTGGATGGCATTGGACCTGCTGGCCGAGAAGCTGGGGATTTTCTGGACCAAGGAAGCTGACTTCAAAGCCGAAGTCGCCAAACATTTCGTGGATGGCGAACGCATCATCCTGGCCAAACCGCAGACGTTCATGAACCTGTCAGGACAATCCGTGTCCGCGCTCATGAATTTCTACAAAGCGGACATCAGCGAACTCCTGGTGGTCCATGACGATCTGGATTACGCACCAGGCCAGATGGCATTCATGCCGCAAGGCGGCGCAGCCGGACACAATGGCATCTCATCGATTTTCGAACTCCTCGGCCGCCAGGATTTCGCGAGACTGCGTATCGGAATCGGAAGGCCGGAGAACAAGGAAATCAAAACCGAAGACTGGGTCTTAGGAGGATTAAACCAGGAGACGGAGAAGAAGATCCTCGAAGCTCCGGAGGCGATCGAGGACTGGCTGACGCTCGGTCTGCAGAAAGCCATGACCAAGTGGAACGCGAAATAAAAAAATATGATTTGCCGCATCTCATTGCCAAATTCAAAATATGGCCATTTGATGCCGCCAGAAGATTCTATTCTGGATGGCAAAAACGTCTACGCCGTGGGAGACGGCATCACACGCGACCCCTCATACGACGGCGACTTCAAGAAGCGCAGCCTCGAAAAAATTTTAGCGGATTATCCGAACCCGAGCGGAGCCAGGTGCGCTGCAGATATCTTTTGCGAGACCTTCGTAGAGGCAGGTGACGATTGTGCCGACCCAACGGAAATCAAGGAACGGTTTATCAAAGCAAACGGCCGCATAGCGCGACTTAACAGGAAGAGCCTCAAGAAAGTCGATTACCTGGTCAATGATTTTTACGGTTGCGCCGCGGCAGGCGCGGTTATCTCGGAAGAAAAACTCTGCTGGGGAGTTATCGCAGACTGCGGCGTCATAATCTATTCGAAGACAGGAAAACTGAAATTCCAATCCCCGAATTCGATGACAACATTTGAGCGGTTCACGGCTGAAGGGAAAATCAAATTCAAATGGGAAACCCAAGAAGGACGGAGATTGGTGCGCAGCCAGTACCGGAATAACGCAAGCCAAATGATTGACGGTACCTGCGCATCCTACGGCGCTTTGACCGGCGAAAAGACAGCAGAGACTTTCATGCTCTGTGGGATGGAGAACATCGTCAAAGGCGACCTCATCTTGGTATATTCGGACGGCTTTGAACCTACGTTAAAGCATCCTGATTTTTTCAAGACGACCTACAATAAATCCATCAACATCTTCGAACAAAAGCTCGTGCCCTTCAACCTCAAACTGGCGCAAGAAAAATACGAAAAATTCGGGAAGGAACGGAGCCTGCTTGCGCTCATACACTAAAACCACCCCGCAGAAACCGGGGCGGTTTTAGTATTGACATTTTCTGCCAAATACGGCAGCGGTATATATAGACCCCCTGGATTCTGCCGTCGTCAGGTCATTACAGCCGGGATACTTTCGAAATTTCTCCCGTGACAACCTAGCGACAGCAGAATGCAGAGGGCCGTTCGATGCCCATGTTTTACCAATCCCCCGGCCAAGATGTCAACACCCCCGCAGCCTGGGATGCAAACCGCCTCGGTTGGCTGGGTTTGGCCTGGTTCGACGGTTTCGGGACCAGGACTTTGCATAAGCTGGCGGCGCGCTACGGCGGAAATGGAGAAGCCGCATGGTCGACATCGGCCAGCGTGCTTTTGGAACTGGGGGTGACCGAAAAAATCGCATCTCGCTTCGCTGAATATCGCCGTGAAAAGGAATTGGAGAATCTGGCGGAGAAACTGGACGGCAGTGGCATAGACTTTATGCTCGAAAATGACACAGCTTATCCACCGCTGTTGAAACAGATTTCCGATCCGCCCTTTGCCCTGTTCGTCCGCGGCGACCTCCAGTCGATAAGTCCAGCAGTGGCCATTGTCGGGACGAGGAACTGCACGCCGTATGGGAAAACCGTGGCCACTGAACTGGCCCGCGACCTATCCATCTCCGGCATGGGAATCGTCTCGGGTTTAGCTCTCGGCATCGATGCGTATGCCCACCAAGCGACGCTCGAATCCGGCGGCCGCTGCCTCGCGGTCCTGGGCAGCGGCTGCGACGATGAAACGATCTATCCCCGCCACAACCTGAACCTTGCGCACGAAATATTGGACAGCGGCGGCGCCGTCATCTCCGAGTTTCCGCCAGGCGCCGAAGGCTTGAAACATCACTTCCCTCTGCGCAACCGAATCATCGCGGGCATCAGCCGCGCGACCATCGTGGTCGAAGCAGCCGAAGAATCCGGCTCGTTAATCACCGCCCATCTGGCTTTGGAGCAGAACCGTGACGTCTTCGCCGTGCCCGGACCCATCACCAACGTCCAGTCTGGCGGAACCAACAAACTGCTCAAACAGGGCGCCATCCCCTGCACCGGCGCCGCGGACATTTTGGAGCATTTCGAGATGACGACCGGCAGCCCACGCCCTGGTCCAGCGGCGCCGACGACAGGTGAAGAGCAGGAGGTTTTGGAAGCGCTCGACCGGCCGCTGCACGTGGACGACATCGGTCGGGCATTGGGGTTGGAAGCTGCGTCATTAGCCGGACTTTTGGTGACATTGGAACTCAAAGGATGGATCAAGAATGAAGGCGGACAGATGTACTCGCGGACCCTCCGGTGATTGACAATTTGTTTGACTTCTGGTATTAATCAAAACTCTCTGGTATCTTGCCCCGTATTCAGCCAGCGGACAGGGATCGGACATCGAATACATTCCCTATTCAATCATCCGCCCGAATCTTACGGCAAGCGCCGCACACACATCCATGAAACTCGTCATCGTCGAATCCCCCACCAAAGCGAAAACCATCTCGCGGTTTTTGGGCAAGGACTACACGGTCCTGGCCAGCTACGGACATATCCGCGATTTGCCCAAATCCAAGATCGGCGTGGACGTGGAACATGGCTTCGAGCCTTCCTATATAGTGCCCGTGGACCACAAGGCGAAAGTGAAGGAAATCCAGACCGCAGCCAAGAAAGCCAAGGAGATTTTGCTGGCGACTGACGAAGACCGCGAAGGAGAGGCAATCGCCTGGCATTTGGCGCAGGTTTTGGACCAGGACACGGACAAAGTCGGCCGCATCACTTTCCATGAAATCACGGAAACCGCGATAAAGGACGCGTTGGCCCATCCGCGCAAGCTGGACATGCAGCTCGTCAACGCCCAGCAGGCGCGCCGCATTTTGGACCGTCTGGTCGGCTATGAGCTCTCGCCTTTCCTGTGGAGGAAGATACGGCGCGGGCTTTCTGCCGGGCGCGTGCAGTCCGTGGCGTTGAGGTTGGTCGTGGAACGCGAGCGCGAGATTAAGGCTTTCAACGCCGAGGAATACTGGTCGGTCGAAGGTACTTTCAAGTCACCGGACGATCCGCAGGATTTCGAAGGCAAGCTCCATTCTTTGGACGGGAAGAATTTGGACAAGATGGCGCTCAAGACCGGCGACGAAGCCGCGAAGCTGGTGGATGAATGCAAAGGCAAACCATTCACGGTCACGGCCGTGGAATCCAAGGAGCGCAAAACCTCGCCTCCCCCGCCGTTCACGACTTCGACTCTGCAGCAGGAAGCCAACAAACGTTTGGGTTTCTCGTCCAAACAGACCATGATGCTGGCTCAACGGTTGTATGAAGGCGTGGAGCTCGGCAAATCCGGCCCGGTCGGTCTCATCACCTACATGCGTACCGACTCGGTGAACCTAGCCGACAAGTTCATCAATGACGCCACGGAATTCATCGGCAGCGAATTCGGCAAGGAGTATAAATTGGACGAGCCGCGGAAATACAAGACCAAATCCAAAGGCGCGCAGGAAGCCCACGAAGCCATCCGGCCGTCGGATCCGTCACGCAAGCCGGAAGACGTGGAAGCGCATCTGGAACCGAACGAAGCCAAACTCTACAAGCTCATCTGGCAGCGCGCTTTGGCGACGCAAATGAAGGAAGCGCGGATACTTGGAACATCGGCGGATCTGACGAGCGGCCGCGCCACTTTCCGTTCCACCGGACAGACAGTGCTGTTCGACGGATACCTGAAACTTTTCCCGGACCAAGACAAAGATAAGTTCATGCCGAAATTGGAAAAGGGCGGTAAAGTCGACGCGTTGGACATAGAAGCCAAACAGCATTTCACCGAACCGCCGCCGCGCTACAGCGACGCGACCCTGGTCAAGGCTTTGGAAGAGAACGGCATCGGACGGCCTTCGACGTACGCGCCGACCATCTCGACCATCATCGAACGCGACTACGTGGAACGCGACGACAAGAAGCGTTTGGCCCCGACCCAGACCGGTTTCGACGTGACCGACATGCTGCAGAAGCAGTTCCCGGACATCGTGGATTACGAATTCACGTCGCGCATGGAGAATTCGCTGGACAAGATCGCCGAGGGCGAGATGGAATGGCGTCCGCTGCTGGAAGCGTTCTACGGTCCGTTCCACGCCGTGTTGAAGACGAAAGAGGCGGAGCTTGATGCCGATGACCAGAAAGCGGCTGAAGGCGTCGTGTGCGAAAAGTGCGGCAACCCGATGACGGTCAAACGAGGACGCTTCGGCAAATTCCTGGCCTGTACCAATTACCCGGAATGCAAGGGAACGAAGCCGCTCCCCGGCGAAGCCAAACGCGCCGAACCGGAGCCGACGGACGAAAAATGCGAAGTCTGTGGCGCGCCCATGGTCAAGAAGATCGGCCGCTTCGGTCCGTTCCTCTCCTGCTCGCGCTATCCGGACTGCAAGAACATCAAGAACATCGACAGGTTCGTGAAGGATGAGAACGGCAACCAGATCAAATGCCCGAAATGCAACGAAGGCTTCATCGTGGAGCGCATGTCGAAAAAGAAGAAGATTTTCTACTCATGCAACCGCTATCCGGCCTGCGACCAGGCTTTCTGGGACCGGCCGACCGGCGAGAAATGCCCGCAGTGCGGTTACGCCACGCTGGTGACGAAAGGCCAAAAAGTAACCTGCCCCAACGAAGGGTGCGGGTATAAACGGGAAGCGTAAACGGAAGGCTGAGGAAACTCAGCCTTTCTTCTTGGCCGCACTGGCGCCAGTCTTTTCTCCGCCAGGGATCTTATCCACGGCCCACTCCAAAGCGTCGAAGATCTTGCCGACTGCGCCGAACGCCGCCTCACCGATGTCGTCTTGGGACATCCACTCGGTCAAACCGGCCGCGACTTTGCTGACGCCGAAACCGAGGTTGGCCATGCCTTTCTCGAATGCTTCTTCGGGCGACATGCCAGGCGTACCGCTCGGCCGGGGCTTGATGTCTTCAGCCTCCGGGGGCTTGTCGATATCCCGTTTAAGGCCTTCAAGACCGGTCGTCCCAAGCTTGATTTCCTTATCCAGACCCTTGAGATCCTCCTTTAGCCTATCCCGCGCATTGACATGCTGGACAAGCTCGTTGCCCTGGTGTTCCATCTGTTGCTCAAGTCTCGCCTTGGTCCTCAGGAGATTAGGATCATTCGGATTATCCTCGAGCATGGAGTTGACCTCGACAAGTTCTTCCTGGGTATCGGCGATATCGGCGCTGATCAAATCAATAGCCTTTTGCGCCTTGAACGCCTCATTCTGTTTGGCCCACTGTTCCTTGCGCATGGCCGAAATCTGATTGGCCAGCTTCAGGCAGGCGATCTGTTCATCAATCTTTTTCTTATGCCTTTCACCTTCGGGTTTGACGGCCAAGAGTTCTTTTATCTTGGCGTCGCGCTGACCCATGACGCCGTCGAGCTTCTTCAGCGCAATCCCATATTCAGCGCCGTTATACTCCTCGAAGAAACTCTTGAAGTCCGCCTCGCCGACTTCAGGTGCTGAGGAAGCCAAATCCACCAGGCCTACGATATCGGCCAGTGCTGGGAGTTTCGGGCCTTCTTGCTGGCGTTTCATCAAATCCTCCTGTTTTTTCCTGACTTCGAACGCTTCTTCAGCCTCCTTGGCCAGACGTGCGTTCGTTTCTTCTTCGGTCTCGGCCTTGGGGGCTTCCTGCTCATCCGGATTCTCATTGAAGAATTCTTTGAGTCCGCCCAAACGCGCAGCCTCATCCGGCGACGTCTCGGGATTCATGATCATGCCGAAATGGTGCATCATCTCCTGCAGGTTTTTCGCAGGCGCACCGGCGGTCTCCAGGTCGTCGATCTTATCCCGCAAAGCCTTGAAGCGGTTGGCCATATCATCCGTGATCTTGCCGCCGTTAGCTTCGAGGTCTTTCGCGATGGACATGAGCTCGCTGCGCGCGCTTTTCAACGCTTCGAATTGTTTGGCTTCTGCGCCCATGGCTTCTTCATGCATCTCGGTGAATCCAGCGTCAATCTCGTCCAGCTCAGCCTGGTTCTGCGCCGCCAGGGCTTCCTGTTTCAATTTTTTGATGGAGTCCTGCACCCCCCGGCCTTCGAGGGCCAAAGCCTGGCGCCGCTGCAGCAGAGCCTGCTTGTTGGCCGGATTTTCCTTTATCTTCAGGCGCAAGCCGTCCATCTCTTGGAGTATCTCCGCCATCCTGGCTTGAGCCTTTGCTTCAGCGGACTGAGGCATAGCCTCGGCATGCAGCGCATCAAAACCGGCATCAACGCTTTCTTCTTCCGCTTTTTTCTCCGCGGCCTGGGCAGCAGCCGCTTCAGGCGTCACCAAATCAGGTATCGGCGGCAAAACGGGTTCTGCCGGCAAGGCGGAAGCCTCGGGAACCCTCGGTTTGGGTGATTCGACGACCAAATCCGGGACGACTGGCGCAACCGGTTCAAGATTCGGCATTTCAGGCGCTTTTACGGGCGGTGCTTCGACCGGCTTCTCTGCCGGCTTGGTTTCGGCCGCCGGTGCAGGCGGAGCCTCGGCAGAAGTCGGACTTGCAACATTCCGGACCTTAGACAATGCTTCGTTCATTTTCGTCGCAGCCCATTGGTAGTTCGCGACATCGACTTTCCTGGGCACATACTCACGCGACCCGTCAGGCTTAATCTTGATTCCCGGATATGATGCCTCTTCCAGGAATTTCGTATAATCCAAAACCGTGACCTTGAAATCCTCGAACTTGTCGAATACTTCATCCGGCGCCGTGTCGATCGCCAACAGCAGATCATGGGCTGCCGTCCTTTTTTGCTTGATTAATTCCATCGGATCATCCAAGGCCAATTCAGCCGCCGAAAAACCAACGCTGTCCGCCATGGCCAGGATTTTATTGGTCGCTTGCTCGGCGCTTTCGGCGGCCGACTCAACTACTGGCGGGACAGTCTCGGTCCTCATCTCAGATGCAGCTGGTGCTTCACCGACAACAGACACTTGAGGCTCCCCGGTCGGCGCGGTTCCTGCGGCAGCCGCCCCACTCGCCTCTTGTTCGACCGCTTTGACCTCGGTCTTCGCTTTTTCACGGGCCGTCTCCAAGTCGCGGCTCAATTTGACCTGCTGATCGCTGGTCTGCGCGGCTAATTCCGGACCGGCAACCGGACCGGAGAACTCAGTGAACTCCTTGCCGGCTTCTTCTTCGGTTTTTTCGATGAACTCTTCGATTCCGCCGGGACCCATCTCGACGGCGACATCCTCCGCCTTTTCAGGCTGTTTCTTTTTCTCTGCTGCGACTTCGCCTTCGGGACGTTGGACGCTTTCCTCGGATATTGGGGCCATATGTTTTGTCCATAAGATAGCAATAAATAAGGATAATTTCCAACGCCTCGATGCGGGGAGACAAAGCTTCACAAGCGCCCAAAATCGGGTTAGGATTAAGGGCATGGCCGAAACCGTCGAACAACTCGCCCAACAGCTCGAAGACACGGTCAGGCAATACGACCCGACGGCCGATTTCGTGAAAATCCGGGAGGCTTTGGATTTCGCGGCGAAAGCCCATGAAGGACAGATGCGCGCCAGCGGAGAACCGTACATCGTCCACCCCATCCACACGGCCATCAACCTGGCGGACATGAAGCTCACGCCCAACATGATAATGGCCGGGCTGCTCCATGACGTGCCAGAGGATACGAAAGTGACGCTGGAAGAGATCCGCGAGAAGTTCGGCGAGGATGTGGCCAAACTCGTGTCCGGAATCACCAAAGTCGGCACCATCAAATACCGCGGCGTGGAAAGGTATATCGAGAACCTGCGCAAGATGTTTTTGACCATGGCCGAGGATGTGCGCGTGGTCATCATCAAATTCGCTGACCGGCTACACAACCTCGAGACGCTCGGCGCCAAGCCGGCCAAGAAACAATACCGCATCGCGCTCGAGAGCCTGGAAATCTATTCGCCGATCGCCAACCGCTTAGGCATGGGCGAAATCAAAGGCCGGTTGGAGGACGCGGCTTTCCCTTACGTCTTGCCCAAAGAATACGAATGGACCAAGAACATCCAGCAGACCGCTTTGTTGAAGCAGAAAGATTACCTGGACAAGGTGATGAAACTGACGCGCGAATCGTTGGACGGCGCCGGACTGAAATATCTGGATGTCCACGGCCGGGTCAAACACCTCTATTCGCTTTACCGGAAGCTTTTGAAACATGACCGCAACATGGCCGGCATCCACGACGTCATGGCTATCCGGGTGATCACCGAGAACATCGCGGACTGTTACGCGGCGCTGGGCATCATCCACGGCAAATGGACGCCGCTCAAAGGGCGCATCAAAGACTACATCGCCCAACCCAAACCCAACGGTTACCGCTCGCTGCACACGACCGTGTTCTGCGAGGACGGAGAGATCGTGGAGTTCCAGATCAGGACGGAAGAGATGCATCTGGCCGCCGAATTCGGCATCGCGGCGCACTGGTCGTACGACGAACAGAAACAGGAGAACCGTAACGGCCAGACCACGCCCAAGATCGACTGGATGAGCCAGCTGGCCGACATCCAGCGCGAAATCGCGGACAAACAGCAGTATTTCAAGTCGCTGGAGGAAGTGAAGATCGACATCTTCAAGGACCGCATCTTCGTGTTCACGCCGCAGGGCGACGTCATCGATTTGCCTGAGGACTCGACGCCAGTGGACTTCGCCTACCTCATCCACACCGACATCGGCAACAAATGCATGGGCGCGCGGATCAACGATGAACATGCGGCGCTGGACAGGACATTGAAGTCAGGCGACGTCGTCGAAATCATCATCGACAAAAGCCGCAAAGGGCCGAACCCGGACTGGCTCAAATTCGTGAAGACGCGCCACGCCCGGGCCAAGATCCGCCAATACGCCAGGTCCAGCATCTCGAACTGGATCAGGGACGTGATACCGAAAAAGCTGCTGAAGAAATAAACTGCTACTGCAAATGTAAGACTAACTATGTCAGTCTTTTATCCCTGCCTGCACTAGAAGCTGAACGATATCCTTTCCAAAGTATTGTAGTCTCTGGATGTTTTCAAAATATCCGAAATCTGCGGTAGCAAAATTTCGCCATTCATTAAATTTATTGTGGGCGACAGCATACAACATGATGCCTAGTGGCTTTGGAGAAATCCAAACATTCGGTACTTTTGTTCCATTTTTTAAATCATGCTCTCCTGTTAAAAAATCGCCAATTAGGCCCTTCGCATGCAGTGCATGCAGGTCAGTCCCAAAGTCCTCATTGTTGACGACTTTTATCACCTCATTCATCGAAAGAAATATTTTAATCACTCTAAGCTCCGACTCCTGACCTGGATTAATTTTTTTATTTTCCGGGTCTGAGTTTAACAATTTATTTAGTGATGAATAAATAACATAATGTAAATATAATTGTTTTGATGACAGTGACTTGATGATATCGACAAAATAGACGCCCGTGTCATCTTTTCCATCCGCACTCCTTGACGTAGCCAGAATCCCACCAAAATACTCCGCACAAATACTTTCATCCGTGAAAGAACCATTCCAAAATACATCACGGACGACTCTCAAATTCGCCTTTTTTCCATCGTTGACGTCGGCAATTTTTTTATAACCTGCAATAAATATCTTGTCTCTTCCAATTGAATAAAGCTTTTTCATGTCCTCGCCTAGTTCGTCCAAAGCTGGCCCCATAACTTTTTTCAAGGCCCATTCCCCCGGGAGCGTTATAGCGAGTTGTTTTTCATCAGACATACATGCAACTTCAAAATACTGTTTTTTTGACTGTTATCTCTCAGCAGGACCGGCCTCATTTTCAGAATCAGTTCTCTTCCCCAGCTATCCGTTTGATGATGGACTTGAGGTCTTCGTCGTTCAGGAAGGTGATGCGGACCTCGCCTTCGCCGCGCGGGTCGCGCTTGACCACGACTTTGGTTCCCAGGGCGTTGCGCAGGCGCTGCTCGACGCTGAGCAGGTTCGGATCGAGCAATGAAGGTTGGCGGGTGCGGCGATGCGGGACGCGGGCTTCGGTCTGGCGCACCGTGAAATTGCCCTCCAGCATATTCTGGAAAAGCGCCATCCGCTCCTCGTCCGTGGGCATGGAAAGCAGGGTGCGGCCATTGGACGGCGAAATCCGACCCTGCATCAAAGCTTCTTTGATGGGCTCCGGCAACTGGAGCAGACGGATGGTGTTGGCGACTTGGGAGCGACTCTTGCCGGCGCGCTTGGCCAGATCTTCCTGGGTCAGGTTGAATTCGTTCTGGAGTCGGATGTAGGCTTCGGCTTCTTCGATGGCGTTCAGGTCCTGGCGTTGGATGTTCTCGATGAGCGCCAATTCCAATTTCTGCTGCTCAGTGGCGGTGCGGACGATGGCCGGGATGGTCGCGAGTCCGGCGATCTTGGAGGCGCGCAAACGGCGCTCACCGGCGATGAGCTCGTAACGTCCGCCGTCTTTCGGCGTGACGACTATAGGCTGCAGCACGCCGTGGGTCTGGATGGATCCGATCAGGTCTTCGAGCTGGCTGTGGTCAAAATGGATGCGCGGCTGATGCGGATTGGGATCGATGTTCTCGACCGGGATCAGATTTATCTCGTTCGTGTCCGGACGCACGCCTTCGCCGCTCAAATGCGCGATGTTCTTGATTTCTTCATCAGAAGACGAAGATGGCACCGGCTGGGCAGCTGGTGTCGCTTGGGGTTTGGGCGGTATCAGCGCCCCTAATCCCCTGCCTAAACCTGACTGGCGTGGTCCAAGAATCATAATCAAAGGGCGTACTTCTGCATCTCACCGTCCATTATCTCGCGGGCCAAACGTTCGTATGCCTTGGCGCCTTTGTTGGAGATATCGAAGTGGACGATGGAGCGGCCGAATGACGGCGCTTCGGCCAGGCGCACGCTGCGCGGGATGACCGAGCGGAAGATGTTATTGGGGAAATATTTATAGAGCTCCTGCATCACGTCGTCGGAAAGCTTGGTGCGGCTGTCGTACATGGTCAGGACCGCGCCCAGGACATCAACTTCGGGACGGATACGTTCTTTGACGAGATTCACGGTCTCGAGCAACTGGCCAAGGCCTTCGAGGGCGTAGTATTCGGCTTGGACAGGGATGAGGATCTCGTCCGCGGCCACGATGCCGTTCAGGGTGATGAGGCCGAGCGTGGGCGGACAGTCGATGAACACGTAATCGTAATCGTTGCGGATCTCGAGGAGCGAATCGTAGAGCTTGAATTCGCGCCGCGACATATCCACCAGTTCGATATTAAGGCCGGCGAGCGCGGTCGTGGCCGGGGCGATGCGCAGGGTCTCGTGCGCCGTGGGTTGGACGATCTCGCGCATGCTCACCTGGCCCAGCACGGCTTCGTAGACACCGCGTTCCAAGCCGCGATGGTCCACGCCGAGACCGGAAGTCGCGTTAGCTTGTGGGTCGAGGTCGACGATCAAAACGAACTTCCCGGCTTCGGCCAAATAGGCGCCCAAATTGATGGCCGTGGTGGTTTTTCCCACCCCGCCCTTCTGGTTTACGACAGAGATAATGCGCCCCATATAGCCTTGAATGCGGGGGTAGTTTAACCTTGTACCAAGACTCCGGCAAGGGGCCATAAATATGAAGATATTGACCATTAATGCCCCTTGCGGTAAATTGCTCGCCGTATCGGAATAATAGGAGTCTGAATTTTCCGATATTGAATTCTGTGGCGAGTGGGTGACAAGCGACAATCGGCAGCTTGTCACGGGCGCCAAAGGGCGCCCCGGCCGACACGAGCAACTGATTTTTGACCGAGGCTATGCCGAGAATATACATGGGCGAGTGGCGGAATTGGTAGACGCACGGGACTCAAAATCCCGCGGTCGCAAGGCCATGAGGGTTCGATTCCCTCCCCGCCCACCACGTAAAAATCCCATCTCCAAATGGGATTTTTACGTGCCCCGTGACGCATCAAAACAAATATTTTTCGCGTTTTACGGGGCCACCTATTCGATGTGATTCACGTGGCGCGGCCAACGGATATTCAATTAGACTTAAACGAAATCTTGGGGATACGTTTTCTGAATTTGATTCCTCGTGTCGTGGCTTTGACAACAATCTTTCCAGCAAACCAACGCAATCGAGGGGCGCCCTCCTCGTTTTGATTGTGGTACCACTTCAATCGATTGCACGACCTGCATGCCGCAACCCAGTTCTCAATCCCATGGAACCCTCCGTCTTTCACAGGGATGATGTGGTCTATTACCAAGGACGAAGGCTTTTTTCTGGTCCGACTTATACAGTAGCCACAGACGTAACCGTCGCGCTTCAAAACAGAAAGCCTCTGGCTTGGAGTGATGCTTTTTCTTCGAGTGTCACGATTCGCCATAAATCGATCCCATGATACACCAAAACAACCATCGGAACTCCCCTGGTTTGGTTTTTGACAAATTCTGACTAGTCACGTAAGCAGTTGATAGCCCATTCCAACCATCATTCTGGAGGTCAGTGATGAACCAAACCTTGACGGCCCTGGCAGTCTGCCTTTTATGCAGCTGTGCAGCCCCAACGTCGACGAAAGCCGTCGAAAGCCCTACCACGGAGCAGATTCTCTTGGCGCAAAAGCAGACGGCATTGCGCAGGCTCGGCGAGGAACGCGAGGGCGTGCGCCAAACCGGAGCAGCAATCTTGATCGTGGTCTGCTTGGATTGCAACACAGACAGCAGGTGCGATGAATCGAGCAAGATGCGCGCCCTGGCGATGCAGCAACAAACCTGCCCTTCCGGCAGAGCCCACGTCACGGACAATGCCGCCGGAACCGTCCGCAGCGCCCAGGCGTGCGCAGCCAAGTGTTACCGTTTCGAGATGCCATCCGACAGCTTCGCGTGCGAGTGAAGCGGGACGAGATGCAGGATGATGAATAAGACGAGGATTGCGAAAATCCTGACTCACACCCCCGCCAGACAAAGGCGCGGGGTGTTTTCGTTCATGCTAAGGAGGCTTGACAATGAGCCAAAAATAAGTTATAAAAATTAACCGTACCTTCATATCCATTCGACATACAAAACCCCAAAAAGGAGTCGGACGCATGTATTCCAAAGAAGAACGACTCGCCATGATCTACGAGCTGTCCATGGACAGTACGATCCGTCAGGTTGTCACAGCCGTGTCCGCGGTCTTCATCTCGCATTTTGGGATCACGACCGACGCCAGCAGGCTCGAGGACATCAAGCGCGAGAACCTCGAATTCCTGCGCGCCTTATCCCGGGTACAACGGCTCGGAGAACTGGGCGATGTGGTATGCAGCCTCTTGGCTTTCGTGAGCGAGCAGGAAGTCGACCTCGCGGCCAAGATCAAGCAGACCCTGCTCAAGATCGAGGGACGCGCCGAGATCTACGCTGCGCGCGGCGACAAAAAGAACGTCGCCATCCTGGGCGGCTCGTTCGATCCGCCGACGCGCGGGCACCTCGCTCTCGCCAAGGCCGTGCTGGACAGCACCATCGGGATCAACGAAGTCTGGTTCATGCCGCCGGGGAACTACGAGGGGTCCAAGCGGCTCAGCGACCCGCGGCATCGCGCGGCCATGTGCCGCCTGCTCGAGAAGGTGGACCCGAGGATCAAGTTCTTCGGCTACGAGATGGACCATGCGCTCGGCGGCGAGACCCGCCATACGCTGCTGCGCCTGCTCGAAGAAGTCGAGCTGACCGAAGCACACCGTTTCTACTTCATCGTCAGCACCGAGACGGCCAGCACGCTCACCTCATGGCCGAACTCGGATGAGCTGAAGCGCGCCATTACGTTCATCACGGTGCCCCGGCCGGGATACTCCCCTGACCTGCGCGACCCGTGGTTCATCCAACAGCCGCACGTCTTCCTGAATGACGCGCAAGGGCTCCTCGAGGTCTCTTCGACCGACGTCCGCAAGGCGATCGCCGCGAAAGACCTCGAACTGGCCGGCAAGCTCCTGACCCCGGATGTCCTAGCCTACATCCGCGAGAACGGGCTGTACGTCTAGAGAGACCGACCCCCACACTGCCCCATATCCGACAAAGGTATGGGGCTTTTGCATACAAAAAGACCTGACGGATGTCAGGTCTTTTCCATGGTACCGGGGGCCGGAATTGAACCGGCGACCTCGGGCTTATGAGTCCCGCGCTCTAACCAACTGAGCTACCCCGGCGTACCTGCCGGTCTATTTTGTGGCGAAAATATACTACTTAGATTGGAAAAAAGCAAGCCCCGTCGCTGGTGGCGGCGGGGCGGATTTCAGAAGGTGAAGCCAAGCTCGCGGAGTTCACCGAAGACGATGGCGTTCGCCGCTTGGATGCCGACTTCGTCATACATGAAGAGCAAGCTTTGGATGCCGAGCTCGCGGGCCGCCAGGACATTGGCGCGGAGATCGTCGAGGTAGACGATACGGTCAGGGTCGCTGGCCGCCAGCTCCAGACCTTTGGCGAACATCGCCTTGTCCGGTTTGCGGCAACCCATCTCGTAGCTGGCGACGATGTCGTCAGGCTTGAAGCCGCACAGCGTCATGGAATGCTTGAGGCGCTGCGGATCGGCATCGGTCATCAGGATGATCCTTTTGACTTGGCATGTCCGGCGCAGATGGTTATAGATATCCACCAGCCTATGGTTGACGTCGAAGATGTCGTTGAAGGCCGGCCAGAACTTCGGGGCCGGCAGTTCGTGGCTGAGCAGGAGCTCGACACCCCTGCGGTACGCATCCATGCTCAGGGCTCCGGTAAGGATTTCCCGATGGATCCTTTCGGCCGAGGGGAATCCGTAGAGGCGTCGCTTCACTTCTTCCGGAGCAAGGCCGGTCAAGCCGCCCAAATTCCGGTAATAGCGCTCGAGGAAAAATGGAGCCAGCACGTTGCCGACATCTGACCAGATGACCCAGTCGCGTGAGTTCATCCCGTTACTCCTTATGCGAAAGTGCCTGAACACCCTGACACCCGGCGACGGATCAGTCAAGGGTAGACGACCGGAACGAGAAACCCTGCGCGGGAAGCGCAGGGTCAGGAGGCGGAATCAGGAGAAAAAGCCGACTCGTTCAAGTTCACCGACGAGGTTGTCGGTGGCTTCATCCAGCCCGAGCTTCGGATACTGGTAGAGGAGGCTTTCGATACCGAACTCCCGGGCGGCTTGGACGTTCTCCGCGACATCATCCACGAAGATGCATGTTTCGGGAGGAGCCTTGGCGAGTTCGAGCGCGCGCCGGTACATGTCCGGGTGCGGTTTCAGCTGGCCGACCTCATAGCTCACGGCAGCCGCGTCAGGCGCGAAATCGGTGATTTCCAATGCCCGGGACAGGCGCTTGGGGTCAGCATCGGACAGGAGGATGATGCGCTCGATGCGTCCGCTGAAGCGCAAGCTTTTCCATAGTCCGACGAGCCGCCGGTTGGGTTCGAACACGTCGCGGAACGAGTGCCAAAACAGCGATGGATGCAGCTCGCACTCGAAGCGGCTCTGGATTTCGGAGAAATACTCCTCCGAGCTGACATGACCGGTCAGGATGCCGCGATGGATGCCCTGGCAACCCTGGGAAAGGCTGGTGAAGCCACCCGACATTTCCCGATAGAGCAGGGCGTCGACTTGTTCGATGGGCAGGCCTGTGAGGCCGCTCAGGTTATGCGTGAAACGCTCCAGGAAAAACGGCGCGATGACATTGCCGACATCGGTGAACAGGACGCGATATTTCATCAGGCTCCCCTTGTGGAAGATTCGGTTGGTGGTAAAGGTCGAGGCTATAACCTGTCAAATTATGGGAAGAAAGTCAAACGCTCCATACATCAAATAAAACAAACTCGCCCTTTGGGGGGAAGAGGTCCTTCGACTCGCCGGTGCTCGCTCAGGACAAAACAAAACACCCCTTGTTGGGGTGTTTTGTTTTGGTTGCGGGAGCCGGACTCGAACCGGCGACCTCCAGGTTATGGGCCTGGCGAGCTGCCAACTGCTCTATCCCGCGATGATTTGTGACGGATACTGCCTCGTGCCAGTAGGCGCAATATACCCTAGACCTTGATCCGCGTCAATACGTCCAAAGCTATCCGGGCGGACTGTGCCCAGGAGAAATCCTGGCTGTGCGCTTTGCCGGCGGCGGCCAGGGCTTTGCGTTTCTCTCCGTCGTTCATGATATCGACAAGCGCTGCCTGCCAAATGGAGATATCAGACGGCGGTAAGAGCAGACCGGCACTGCCTACGACCTCGGGCAAGGCGCCGCCAGTGGACGCCGCGACTGCCGTGCCGGCTTGCATAGCCTCAAGGGCCACCAGGCCGAAACCTTCGTACAACGACGGCAGGGCCACGAGTTCGGCGGCCAAGAGCAAGTCCTTGCGATGCTCGTCGGTCGGAGTCTCGATACGGTGCAGATGCGATCTGTCTCCGGCTTGGTCTTTAGCCGTGTCCAGCGACTTCATGATCGGCCCCAGCTTCCATCCGTCGCGTCCGGCAATGACCAAATCGACCGGGCGCTTGAACGATTGGCGCGCGGCTGACCAAGCTGAAAGCAATGTCGGAAGATTCTTGCGCGGCTCCAGGGTGCCGAGGCATAGGATAAAAGGTTGGGTCACGCCGCGTCCGGCCAGCCTGGTTTTGGCGCGCTGTTTGGCGGCCATCAAATCATGGCCATGCAGGTTGCCCAAAAATGAATCACCTCCTTCCAGCGTGACGCTGACGCGGGATGGGTCGAGGGAGAAACGCGAGACCAGCTGATCCTTGGTGAAGGTCGAGACAGAAAGGACCTCGGGCGCCTTGATGACACCTTTGCGGAAGAGGTTCGTGGTCAGCGTACGTTTGAGGATGGACTGCGGAAACCACTCCGGATGGTCGAAGATGGCGATGTCGTGGACCCACGGCACGATGGGCAGGTGAAGTCCCATGGCCACAGCGCCCGAGGGGACCAAAAGTACCTGGCAGGGTTGTTGGGACAAGCCTTTGCGCAAAGAACCGCCGGTAACCGAATCAAGCCGGACGATGCGGCAGTTCTGGCCCTGGACCTCCTGGAACAAAGCTTTCTCATTGCCTGTCGCCGAAGTCTTCGGGAGATAAAGCGACCAAAGATGGCCGGATTTCTGGCCGACTAACGCCCTGACGAGTTCGATCGAGGCGTGCGGGATGCCTGCGCCGCTCTCCCCTTCAGCCGGGATACAGCGCAAATCGATGCCGATATGCATAACGTGACGGACTTGAAGCCAACTCCGAACCGCGGACCCTGATTATCTCCACTCGTACGTATCGAAGGCCCAGTAGGTTAAAGCCTTGATATCCTGGAAACGGGAGAAGTGGTTGTCGTTACCCAATTCCACGGCCACGATCTCGTGCCCATCCTGGTTGCGCGTGACCTGGGCCATGTTGTAGCCGGCTTCGGGCAATGAGCCCGTCTTGGCCATGACCACGGAGTAGGGTTTGCGGTTGATGAATGTCCCGAGCAGGATGTTGGTGGATTTGACCGTATAGTTCTGGCCCGTCTTCAGGCCCTTGACCGTGACCTCAGGTTGGCGTGCCATGTCGCGGATTTCTGGATAACTCGAAGCCTTGGTTATCATGGCGGCGATGTCGGCCGCACTCGCGGTGTTATCCGGATCCAAACCGGTGGATTCGACGAAGTGCGGTGACCTGAGCCCGAGCTCGGCAGATTTCGCATTCATGGCGGCCACGAACTTTTCCTTGCCCATGCTGGCGCGGGCAATGGCGCTGGCCGAAGCGTTGACCGAGCCGACCAACATAGTCTTGAGCAGATCATTATAGGTGAGTTCTTCCCCGACCCTGAACACGCCTTTGCTTTCGTTGTCGAAGTCAACATCCTTCATGACTACGGTCTTTTTGAGGTCGATGCCGGAATCCAACAGGACCATGGCAGTCATGAGCTTGGTCAAACTGGCGATCGGCATGACCCGATGCGCATCTTTGGCGAAGAGCACGCTGCCCGTGGCCACGTCCGCCACAAAAGCCGACGGTGCCGTGGTCTTGATGCCCAGGCTGTCTGCGCGTCGTTTGACGGGCGGCAAGGGCTTGACCACGACTTTGGCCTGGGGCAAGGGGTTGAGTACCTCGATGGTCTGGGCCTGGGCCGGCGCGACCAGGCTCAAGGCGACGAGGGATCCGATGAATGTTCCGAGCATAAAGGATTTATTTTTGTTTTTTTATTCTTGGGGCTTTTCGATTTTTTCTGTTGGGGCAACTTCTGCCGCAGGGACTTCGGTCTTGGTCGTGGCGACCTCGAGCTGGGCCAGCATGTCGGTGATGACGGCATGGCCGCGCAAGTCGGAATATTCCGGAAGTTCTTCGACGCCTTTGACGCCCAGATGGTTCAGGAATTCGAAAGTCACGGCGAAAACGGGTTGGCCCAGACGGTCCTCTTCCTTCTGTTCGATGAGTCCGCGGAGCATGAGGTTGCGCAGGATGATGGAGGAATGGACGCCGCGGATTTGCTCCAGTTCGGCGCGCGTCATGGGGCCGCGGTAGGCCAGGATGGTCAAGGCTTCGAGTGCGGCGCGGGAGAGCTCCCCTTGCGCCTCCTCGGTAACGACCAGGGCTACGGCGTCGGCGGCGTCGGGGCGCGTCACCAGCTCGTATTCATGTCCGTTTTTCTGCAGCATGATGGCGCTTTGCGACGAATCCAGGCGTTCAGCCAGGACTTTGAGCGCGGCTTCGACGTCCGGTGCCTGCGTCTGCGTAACCTCAGCCAACCGCTTGATGGGGAACGGTTTGGCGGCGGCAAACAATACGGCTTCAATGGTTTGGTCTAAGGTCATATGAATGATTCGGCGAAGGGATCGCTGGCCGGGGGTTCGGGATGGTTTTCGATATCGATATCGTCGAAGAGTTCGGATTGGCTGCAGCGCACGAACCGCTGCTTCACAAGTTCGAGCAGGGCCAGGAAACACGCCACGGCCTCGGTCTTGGATGCGGAGCGTCCCACGAAACTTGCGAAGGTCATGCGGGCTTTCTCGCGGACATGCGTGAAAAGCAATTTGATCTTCTCCTGGACCGAGACGACTCGCTCCAACGCCGCTTTTGGCAGCTTGAGGAGAGGCGTGAGGCGCAGGACGATGCGGTTCATGGTCTCGCGCAACAAATCCTGCGTGACTTCAGGCGGCGGCGCGAATTTGACTTCCTGCTGGCGCACGATCCGCTTTGTCCTGGCATACGACCGCAGTTTGGAACGCCAGAGCGAATCGATCTTGCGCGAAACTTTGACGAACTCCCGGTACATGCGGAGCTGGGTCTCGAGGTCCGGCCCTTCATCCAGCTCGGCCTCGAACGTGTCGGGCATGAGGAGCTTGGACTTCATGTAGACCAGCTTGGCGGCCACGACCAGGAAATCGGCCATCTCCTCGAGCGGGATGTTGGGCGTGGCCTGCATGTGGACCACGAACTGGTCAGCGACTTTGGCCAAAGAAACCTGGGATATATCAAGCTGCTCCTGTTCCACGAGCTGGAGCAGGAGATCTAATGGCCCTTCGAAATGCTCGATCTTGAACGTTACAGCCACGCCTGAATATTAGCGCAAGAGAGGCAAAAATGCCAGTTCAGTCAATGTGCCCACACTAACCAAAAACAGCCGAAAAAAGGCTGTTTTTGGAAGGATTGCTTTTTGGATCAGGGAGTCACCAGCTTGGCTACATGGATCTTGATGAACATCTGGTTCGCCTCATCATAAACGGCATACCAGGAACCGACGGTCAAAGGCACGCCGAAACGGTTGTACTGGCCGCTGCTCACGAGCGGCGCAGCCACATCGCCGTTCGCCAGCGGCGCTAAGCCTCCCTGGCCGACGTTATTCCCGTAAAGCCTATACGCGCCTTCGGAGTTCGTGGAGTAGAAAGCTCCACCTGTGTAGCCGCTATATGTCTTGCTGGAGAAATTGTAGCCGCACTTGCTCGAGTTGCAGCCTGCCGGTACGGGGCTGACCACGATCTGTCCCTGCTGCGATGTGCCGACGACCTGGTAATCGAGATAGGCATAGGCCTGTGTCAGGGTCGGCGAATGGTATATCCCCTGGGCCGTAGCCGTAGTTCCGTCCCAATCCGTGGCCGTGACCAGATATTGGTAATCCACATTGGACGCCAGATTGTTCATGAGCATCGCATAACTGTCGCTATAGGGCGTAACGGTCAACTTCGTGACGTTCGAGTAGCCGTTCAGGATCTTTTGTCCGGTCGGCGAAGTGAACGAGAACGCGACTTTTTGCGGCTGGTGGTTGAAGACCAAACCGACTTTCGTACCCAAGTTATCGTTCACCGTGGCGTCTTGGAACAGGACATTCGTGACCTGCAACGTCGCGGCCGAGGGCGCGGTCTTGAAGCTGAAATAGGTGTAATTCGACCAAGGGCTGGTGACGCCACTGGCATCGACGGCCTGGACGCGGACGCGGAAGGTATTATCGCCAGCAAGCGCCGGGAGCGCTTGATACATCCGGTAATCGCTGGCGTAATAAGTCGTCGGGTTGCTGTACAAGTTGGTGACGGAGACGCAGACGTCGCACGCGACTTCGACGTTGTGGCGCGGCTGATTATCGTTAGCCCAAGTCACGGTGAGGGTGCGGGGATAGTTGGTGAAGACTTGGTTGGCCGTGGGTGAAGTGATGGTCGGGGCAGAGGGCCCGGAAGAGGTCGGCGCGGTCTTGAAGCTGAAATAGGTGTAATTCGACCAAGGGCTGGTGACGCCACTGGCATCGACAGCCTGGACGCGTACACGGAAGGTATTGTCACCGGCCAATGCAGGCAGACTATACGACATCATGCGGTCGCTCGCGTAATAGGTCGTCGGGTTGCTGTACAAGTTGGTGACAGAGACGCAGACGTCGCACGCGACTTCGACGTTGTGGCGCGGCTGGTTGTCGTTAGCCCAAGTCACGGTGAGGGTGCGGGGATAGTTGGTGAAGACCTGGTTGGCGTACGGCGCCGTGATGGTCGGAGCGACCGGACCGGACGGCGACGTGTAATTCAGGATGGTGAAGGTCTTCGAATCCGAACGCGTGACCGCTCCATTCCCATTCGTGATCTTCGCGTAGACCGTGACGACCGTGCCGACCGGAAAATCGATGGCATAGACCCCTACCTGGCAGGTTTGGGTACCGCTTTGGGCAGAGCCAAAATCGCAAGTCTTGTAGACGCCTTCATTCTTGACCATCTCGATCTTCCGGATCCCTGATGGATCGCTGGCATTGACGTGGAACTGATCAGAAGTATAGCTGCCATCAGCCATGCGGTAGAGGTTGGTCGAGCCGAACTCGGTCCAGACAGAGGATGTCGCTGAAGATGCTGGCTGCGCGATAGAGATTGTCGGGAACCATTCTTCGGCAACCTTGGTATTCGAAGCATCGTAGCCACGGGCATGGAAGATGACGCTGTTCACGCCTAGGCGGATCTCCAGGTTCAGCGAGACATCACAGCTCGTCACGTTCCAACAGGTCTTGAGCGGTTCGTTAGTCCGGGGATCAAGGATATCGAAATGAGTGATGGCCGGATTCGTGTTAGGGGAATTCAGGACGGCGCTCAGGTTAACCAGATCACCCGAAGTGATCGAGGTACGGCTGGCAGTCGTGGTGAAACGCGCACCCGTGTTGACTGGAGTCGTGGGCGTCGGCGAAGTCGGGCTCGCAGGCTGTTTCTGGCTGTCGTCCGGTGTCGAGACCGCGGACGTCTCGCCTGATGGGCTATAATCTGCGGTCGAATTTATGCTGGCTCCCATGTTGTAGTTCACGAAGAAAGGATCGGGCAGGTCGTCGACTTTGCGCGCCCAATCAGCGCCGTAAAGCTGGACGGCTAGAGATTCGCTCGTGATCCAACGCAACACGCCGTAACGTGCGATGGCGTAAACCTTGGGGTCGGTCGTGACCTTGATCAGGCGGACGCCTGGTTTATAGGTCACGTTTCCACCGATCGGGATGATTCCGAGTTCTTCGGAGGTCAGTATCTGGATGGGCTGCGAGATGTCGCCGTACCAGCTCCGGAACGTGTTATAGGTCGGGAAGACGTAGCGCTTTCCGTCAGTCGACTTCCAATAGACCGTGTCGCCGGGGCCTTTTATCAAACCTACTGTCGCAGCATTGGCTGCGGCCGGCATCGCGAACGAGGAAACCAGCGGCACCAAAGCGATGACCGCTGCAAAAAAAGACGTAAGAAACTTACGCATAGGGAATGGAATTAAGGGCAAATTTAACACAAAGCAGGCCTAGAATATCACGGTTCTCTGCGGAAAGACAGTCTGGCACGGGCTAGCCCCTACTTCTTCTTGATTTGGATATTGGCTTCGTCCAGCTTGGCGGCAGGAAGCTCTGACGGAGCGCCCATCAAAAGGTCGCGGGCGTCGCCGGTCTTGGGGAAAGCGATGACTTCGCGGATGTTCGGTTCGTTAGCCAGGAGCATGACGATGCGGTCGATGCCGGGCGCGATGCCGCCATGCGGAGGGGCGCCGAAAGTGAAGGCTTCGAGCATGTGGCCGAATTGGGATTGGATTTCCTCTTCGGACAAACCCATGACCTCAAAGACTTTCTTGAGCGCCTCGGGCTGGTGGTTGCGGATGCTGCCGCCGCCGGCTTCATAGCCGTTGAGCACGAGGTCATACTGCTGGGTCATGATCTCGGCTATATGCGATTTTTCCATGAGCCAACCCATGTGTTCGTCGTTGGGTTTGGAGAACGGGTTGTGGCTGAAGGTCCATCCCCCATCATCAGTCGGTTCGAAGAACGGGAAGTCGATGACCCAGGCGAAGGCGAGCAGGTTCGGATCATTCTTATCCTCGCGAAGGTCTGGCTTATCGCTGCCATACTTCTCCATTGCCTCCTTGTACGGGATGCGCGGGAACGGGACTTGCTGGATGCGTTTTTCCGGCGACACGGCTTTGACCATCTTGATCATCATGTCTTCGATGAGGCGGAGCACGTCTTCGCGTTCCACGAATGACATCTCGAGGTCGAGCTGGGTGAATTCCGGCTGGCGGTCGCCGCGCTGGTCTTCGTCGCGGAAACAGCGGGCAATCTGGAAGTAACGTTCGAGGCCGCCGACCATCAAGAGTTGTTTGAACTGTTGGGGCGACTGCGGCAGGGCGTAGAACTTGCCAGGATGCTGGCGCGACGGGATGAGGAACTCGCGCGCACCTTCGGGCGTGCCTTTGGTGATGTACGGCGTCTCGACCTCGGTGAAGTCCTCGGCGTGGAGATAGTCGCGGAACGACGAAATGATTTTATCGCGCAGGACAAGATTCTTGAGCATGCGCGGGCTGCGCAGATCCAAGTAGCGGTACTTCATGCGCAGCTCCTCGTTGATGCCGGCCGTTTCCTCGAGCTCGAACGGCGGCGTCTTGGCCGGGTTCAGGATCTCGATGCTTTTGGCCAGGAGTTCGACCGTGCCTGTAGATAAGTTGGGGTTGATCTGTTTCTCGCTGCGTTTCTGGACCACGCCTGTGATACGCAGGCAATATTCCGAGCGGATGCCGCCGACGAGTTCGCGTGAAGCGTCGTCGAGTTCGGACGGGACGATGACGACCTGCAGCAAGCCCGTGCGGTCGCGCATGTCGAAGAAGGTTATCTTACCCATGTCACGGCGCGTATTCACCCAGCCGGAAATCACGGCTTGTTCGCCGATGAGCGGGACTGTCTCCAGGTTCATGATGCGTGGCATATTTATTGGTTGGATTTAAAGGGCCGACGCTTCGGGTCGGCCCCTGTTCCCGAATACGTTAGCGTGTTTATTCCTTGGTGGCAAACGACAAATCCAGGATAGAATAGGAGTCGCCGCTGAACGCCTCGACACGGAATTTTCCGTCCATTCCAGCTTTGACCGTTAAGCCGTCCTGGCTCACGAACGCTCCTCCGGTGTTATTTTTCATTGAGACTTCCATCTGCGCCTCGCCGGTCGAATTCGGGATGAAAAAGACAGCGACCCTGTCGGCATTGACGGCTTGGACGCTGACCTGGACCTTGGCGCCGACTGAAGCAAGATATTTCCCAGCCACCGGTTGGGTGCCCTCAAGTTTCGCTTTCAGGATTTGGGGTGCCTTTTCGTCCATCGCTTTACAGACCCAATTCTTGTTCGATTGGTCACGAGCATCGCAATAAAGTCCTGGGACGCATGGAGCCGCTTCGCACGCCTCGCCCAACTGCGTGAAGGACGAGCCTGGGACGCTCGCGGTCACCGTACCTTTTTCGCAAACCCCGAATTTGGAGAAATCCAGACCGGTGGAGCATTGGAGACCGGGTCTGCACGGCAAATGACCCTCACCGCCGCAGGTGCTGCCCATTTCGCCGAGTCGCCCCTTGATTTCCGGCATGTCAGCCACCGGTTTGGTCGAGGTCGCGGTAGGGGCCAGCGTCTGGGTTCCCATCACAGAGACAAACCAGGCAGCCGGCGCGAGCACCATCAAGACTAGGGCTAGGATGCCGATACCGACCAGGATCTTGAGGTCCGTGGAATTTCCGTTTTGTTTCAACATAAGGATGAGGATATTTTAACCGTTGCGTCGCTGAGCGTCGAGTCAGGGTGCGCCCTCAAATACTTTTATCTCACCTTCCGGCAGCGCGCCGAGGTCCTTTGACTCCATTGTCGCCGGATCGTAGACCAGGACATTGAAGCCGTCACGCAGGATGAACCTGCCGTCATCCAGGATGAGAAGCGGCCGGCGTTTGCCTAAGGCCTGGCGGGACGAGACGTCGCCGATCTTGGTGAAGAAAGCCTGGCCGTCGTCAGTCATGTACATGAGACTGCCTTTGGCGTTCGGTACGGCGATCTGGAAGACGCGTAAATCATCGTGGGCCACGACTTCGTCTTTGCCGTCAGGCGTGACGCGATGCAGGTCCGATGGACCTTGCGGCGGAGTCTCTATCCCCTGGCCCAGGACCGCGGTCGCGTACCAGACGGCACCGGCACGGGCTTCTAGGTAGATTGCATTCTCCGGCAGTGGCGCAAGCGGGACGAAACTACCGTTCAAATCGGCAGAATAGATCCAGCGGCTGCTCGTGGCTACGGCAGTCACGGCCAAAGAACGAGGCGTCAGCCAGCCTGAGAGCATGGCTTCAGTCAGGGCACGGCCTCTGCGGTCGCGCAGGATGATGGGCTGGGGTTTTTCGTTGCCCTGGACAACATCGATGACCGAGGCGCCGTCGCTTTTCGGCAAACCGGGACGCGCTACATACCTGCGGTCAGGGCTGATAAACGAACCGCCGGTGCCGCTCGCGCTTTCGGGAGAATTGAAATCCACAGACGCGCCGCTGGCCGCGGACGAACCCTGGGCAGGCCAGATTTTGGAAGAATACTTTTCAGTGAATTTGTCCCAGGACAAACGCTCTGAGCTGCCGTCGAATTTCAGGACGGTGACAGCTTCGGCGTTAGCCAGCCAAAGCGTTCCGGATGCGACCTGGACGACCGCGGGTTCTGGCGACTTGGTCACCGCTTTGGTGATGGCATTGAGCGGACTTCCCGGCTGTTTGGACGACATGAATGCCGCGCCCACGATGCCGCCTACGACCAAAAAAGTCGCAAAAAGCAAGACCGGAACGTTGGTTTTGCTGAGGTTTTTCAATCTTTTTCCCATGGCAACAGCATACCATGGGATGGGATTTTTATTGTAGGGGCTTGATTCATCAAGCCCTGGGCGCAACCAATCGCGCCCCTACGACAACCATCTACAAAAGCCCGGGGACGTTGGGTCCACCGGGCTTCGAGTGCGGAGATGCTGAACGAGATCAGAGCACTGGCTTCATGAAATGAGGCGTCTGGAGCCAATCTTTCACCCTGCTCCCAACACTTATGAACACCAGACCATACCCTGAATCATAGACTTGAAGAGGCCCACTGGATTCATGAGGTCCGTATTGTCCGGACAGACCTGGTATCCAGATACCATAATATCCATCAGCCCTGATGACACCGGGGTGTTGAGCGACCATGGAAAGGACGGCGCATGCCGGCAGCTCCTCGTCCTCGTCGTAGGCTTGGATCGGTTGGCGATCCTCCGAACCTTCACGCAATTTCATCTGAACCCAGCGCAAGGTCCAGGGCTTGAATTTCAATTCGGGTACCAGACTGATGGACTTAATATCAACCTGGCACTCGAACACCTTTTGATTGTCACCGATCCAGCCGGACATGAAACTGATTGTCCTTTGCAGACTGCCTAGACTCGCGTCTAGCGCAACAATCGGACTGCGTGGATCTGAATCCCGGACGATAGGCGGTGGAGAGCTGCTTCCGAGCCACTTAAATTTGCCGAAATCGATGCCTTGAGCCGCGCATCTTTCTTTGAAATCCGCCAAAACGTCTTCGGGCGGATTTTCGTTCGGGAACATGTCGTGGACTGCAGCCATCCAATACTTCATCGCATGATCGTCCCCCAACAGCCGCTTGAGCTTGGACGAGGTACCGCCGAAACGGCTGAAACGCGAGAAGAACTCCGCCGCTTGATTCACATCAACCTTGATACTAGCCATGGTGCCCGCCTTTCCTTGTGACAAGCCCAAAGCCGCACTGCGGCCATTCTGGACCCGCCATTCTAGGCAAACAGACGTTCTGAAAGAACGTCTATTCATTAGGTCATTTTGGGTTTTTCGTCAAGGTTCCAATCTATTGATCAACCGCGGAAACGGGATGGTTTCTTTATTCCAAAACGTAGTCCCAGCCAGGCTGCCACGCTTTCCGCTTCCGCCAATCGCCGGCGAACGCCTGCTCCCAGGTCATGCTTTTGAGCAAAACGTCGAGCGCGAGTTGCGGAGCTTTATGCGCGACGATGGCGACGCTCTTACTGTCGTAATTCGCCTTCAGAAACTCCAGAAAATCTTGGATACGAACTTTCACATCCTCGTAGCTCTCACCCTCCGGGAACCTTTCGTCGATGGATTTTTCCTGCATAGGTTCCACGATGGCGGTCGGTTTCGCGTTGAACGTCCCATAATTGCATTCACGCAATCTCGCGTCCGGGACAATCGGCACAACACCCTCAAAAGCCAGATGCGAGGTTTCGACGGCGCGTTGAAGGTCGGAACAGAAAACGACGTCAAAATGTTTGTCTTTGACTTGATCCTTGAGGTCCACAGCTTGCTTGCGTCCCAAATCAGAAAGTTCGGCGTCAAACCAACCGGAAGAGACGTTGTTTTGGTTGTCGACAGTCGTGCCGTGGACAAAATAGGTGATTTTGACGGACATGATGTTATGGCTCTGACCTTATCTCAGCCTGAAGCTTAAGGAATGGCCTTACCCGCATCGTCTTACGATATGGCATTCCGACAACCCAACATCTGAGATCCTTTCTTGAATCATCAGGGTCGACAGGCCTTATCACGCAATAGTCTTCCTCGGATTCATAAACGTATTTTTCAGAAACAACTTCCTGTAAATCGCTGTTAGCTCCCATGTTGGGATAATAAAGTTGCCCAAGTACATTCAATTCGATAAACTTGGGAATTTTTGGTTCGACTTTTCCGGATTCGATAAGATTCAAAACATCACGTCTTACGCCGTAATTGGATATTGATCCATCCATGTCCAACAGTTGCTCCCCGTGATCATCTTCCTTCGCACCAACCATATACCAGCCAGGCGTCAGTTCAAAAGTCCTCTCATTCGGTCTGATGATAGAAAATCCTGACAACACACGATTGCCGCTGATGTTTTTTGGATCTAATGTGACTTCCGGTATCCATCCTCTGAACTCCTCGGGCACTTCCCAGCCCGGTACATCTTCCCTGAGATAAAGAACATTGTTTTTACGGCACCAGAGCTTGGCTTCAGGGATATAATGAAAGTCCATCCTGCCTTCAAACTTCTTTATGGCTTCTGGCGTGACCCATTCAGGCATAGCAGGAACTTCTACCGGTTTCCCAAAAAACTTTTGCCACGCTTTTTTCTCGGACAAGACTATCTCCTCTGGTGTCACCATCTTTTCTTGTTCTCTTTTCTGATGCTCCAGCTTCTGGCGCTCTTGACGTCTCGTTATTGAATCTCTCAAGGCCTTTTGGACCTCCGGGTCCATCAAGTCTTCAGGTTCGAAGTCTATACTTTTTGGAACATTCTTATAACCCACATCTTCCTTATTAAAGGGATTTTCGGCTGACATATAGTTAAGACGGTAACATATACTGATACCGTCTACAACTGTTTCAACTCAATATTACGGCTCCAACCTATTGATCAACCTCGGGAACGGGATGGTTTCGCGGACGTGGTGCAGGCCGCAGACCCAGGCTACGATGCGTTCGAGGCCGTAGCCGAAGCCAGAGTGCGGGACTGAGCCGTATTTACGCAGGTCGAGGTACCACTGGAATTCTTTCTCGGGAAGATTATGTTCGCGGACGCGCTTGATGAGTTCTTCGTAATTGTCCTCGCGCTGGCTGCCGCCGATGATTTCGCCGTAGCCTTCGGGCGCGAGCATGTCGGCGTTCAGGACACGCGTCGGATCGGACGGGTCGCGTTTCATGTAGAACGCTTTGACAGCGGCCGGATATTTTTCCACGAAGATCGGCTTGTCGTACATCTGGGTCAGGATGGTCTCGTCGTCGGCGCCAAGGTCGTCCATGTCGCCGATGTCGCTCCCCTTTTCGCGCAGGATGCGGATGGCTTCGGCGTGGGTCAGGCGATAGAACGGAGCCACGACATTCTTGAGCGGCTCGATGTTCCTTTCTAGGATCTTGAGTTCAGCCGCGCAATTCTCGAGCACGGTCTTCACGATGTATGAGATGAGTTCCTCTTGGATTTTCAGGTTGCCTTCATGTTCGACGAACGCGGCTTCGGCATCCATCATCCAGAACTCAGTGAGGTGGCGGCGCGTCTTGGACTTTTCGGCGCGGAACACCGGACCGAAATCGAAACAGCGGCCGACGGATGCGATAGCGGCTTCGAGATAGAGCTGGCCTGACTGCGTGAGATAAGCTTTGCGCTCTTCGAAATACGGGACCTCGAAAAGTTCAGTCGTGCCTTCGCAGGCGTTGGGCGTGAAGATGGGAGAATCGATTTTGATGAAATCGTGGTCGCGGAACCAATCGTAGGTCGATGAAATTATTTGGTTGCGGATGCGCATCACGGCCCATTGCGACGGAGCGCGCAGCCAGAGGTGGCGGTTGTCGAGCAGGAAGTCCGGACCGTGTTCTTTTTTGCCGATGGGATACTCCTCCGACTTCTGGATGAGTTTGACCGAGGAAGCTTGAAGCTCGTACACGCCTTCTTGTTTCGGATGCTTGGAGACGGCGCCGGTGACTTCGACCGAAGATTCGAGGGTTGTGTCGACGGCGGCCTGCCACGAAGCTTCGTCGACATTGGTTTTGACGATCACGGCCTGGGTGAAACCAGAACCGTCACGGATCTGGAGGAACGCGATACTGCCCGACGAACGGACATTATAGGCCCAGCCTTTGACGGTCACGCTTTGGCCGACCAGGTCCGGGAATTTGGAGATGAGGGTATCCATAGGATGGTGTGAACTTTAATGGAAAACCCCCGGCCAGGCAAGATGCTTGGACGGGGGCTGAGGTCAGTCGAGGTAGTTGGACTTGGTGTAGCGGTTGTTGCGGAAGTCCTGCTTCTTCTCGCGAATGCGGCTCCTCTTCCAGTCGTTCCACTCGGGTTCGGTCTGGATGGCGAACACGCGGCGCGTGCACGGTATCCGACGGCCATCGACTTTCTTGGTCGAACGACCCAGGGTGATGAACAGGTACTCGGAGCTGCCGGGCAGGCGGGACCGGACCGTGATGCGGTCGATGCGACGGGCATCCTTGCGGCGCTTGGCAGCCGCTTCGGTATAAGCCTCGCCGCCCTTCTCGCGTGCGTCCCTGGGGGCCATGGGCCGATCCACAAGCTCGCCTTCGTCAGCCATCTGGATGATCAGGGCTTCGCGGCCGGCGACGTGCAGCTCGGCGAAGTTCTTCAGGTCGTCGAGCGTCAGGCTCCGGTATTCCTGCCGGGCCCGATGCACGTATTCCTTGAGCGCCAGGTAGATGTCGATGAAGATGGGATGCTTGCCGCCGTAACGGCGAAGCTTGGCCGCGACCAGACGATAGAACTTCTGGAAGTCGGCGAGACGTCCGACCTTCTCGTCTTCGGACACCGCTTCCCCTTGCGAGTCACGATACTCGAGGTTGTCGAGATATGCGCGACGGCGCTCGCGGAATGCGCTCTGGCGCGCAGCCAACTTGGCGATTTCGCGGATCTGGAAGTCTGACGGAATGTTGACTCGCGGCGGCTTGACCACCTGCAAGCGGCGATTGCCATGCGGTTTCACGGCCTTAGTCACCTGCTTCACGATAGACTGCGCACCTGTGGCAGGTGGAGCCGTTTCGCTGCGGTTGAACTGCCGCTTGGTGAAACCTGCGCCACTGTGGCTTACGCCAATCATGGCTCGCCTCGGCATCCGTTGGTCTCTTGGCATCTAGACAATCCTTTCGTTGTCTGACCTTGAGTCTAAGCTAAGATAAAAAGAGCGCCGAATAGCACTTTCTAGCATAAAAACCCGCGGCTGTCAACGCATCAGCCGAGGAGGGCGTAAATCATCTCGGCGTGGCGCGGTTGGCGCTCGAGATGGGTATTTTTCAACGATTCATCGACGAAGGCGGATGCGGCCCGGAAGATGTCGACCTGGCCCGTGAGCCGCAGGATATCGGCTAACGGCGCGCGGCGCATGAACGAGACAAGAGCCAGGCTTTGCACTGGGGTGGTGAATTCAGGCGATGGATGGACCGGCGGCGCGAAACCCAGGAGGTCGAGCAGTTTGAGGGTGGCTGCGGACAGGATGAGGCGCGAGCGGTCGGCTGACGGTTCGCGCGGCAAACCGGCAAGCGCACTCCCCGCCTCGTGGAACAGGTCGAAGATGCGCTCGTCAGACACGCCGGGGCGCATGAGCTTGATTACAAGATCAGAGAACGAACCCATGACAGCGTAACCGGCGAGGTACGATTCCCCGGGTACGAAGAATGAAGCGCTCATCCTCGCCACCGCCAGCTTGTCGAATGAAGCGCCCTTGGCGATCATGACTTCGGCCACGGTGAATGGTTCAAGATGTCCGGCTTGTTTTGATTTTTTTGATGACGCGCCGCGCGCCACTGCCACGAGCAATCCGTGTTCGCGGCCATAAAGATAATACCGCCGATCATGTTCACGATACGGCTCCTTCTTGAGCACAAAAACCTGGTCACGGAGATAGGGCATCTGCGCGTATCGTGGAACGTAAAGCGCAAAACGTCAAACGGCGCGTTTTCTGTCCAGCCACGTCTGCAGTATCGCGGCGGCGGCCAAATCGTCGCGTTTCCCCTTTTCCCCGGCGGCCGCGACTTGGCGGGCGGCGAGCTTGGATGACAAGGCCTCATCCTCTTCGTGGAGCGGCAGGCCGAAACCCTGGAGTCCGGCGATGAATTTGCGCACTTCGCGGACCTGGTCGTTTTCCAATTTCGAGTCTTTGAGCGGACGCGGGATGCCGATGACGATTTCGGAAACCAGATCGCGTTCCACGATGTCGTGGATCTTGGAGATGAGCGCCAGCGCACCTTCGTTCGGCAAAACCGACCACGGCGTGGCGATCCTGGATTCAGTGTCGCCGAGCGCGATGCCCACGCGCTTGGAACCGTAGTCGATGCCGAGGATGCGCATAGTTCAGGCGTCGGGCCAGGGAGTAATGAGTTCGTAACCGGTATCCGTGACAGCGACCGTCACTTCCCAGTGCGCGGCGATCGAATGATCTTTGGTCACGATGGTCCAGCCGTCATTTTTCTGCGTGACTCGCCAATCGCCGAGCGTAATCATAGGTTCAATGGCGATGACCATACCGGGACGGAGTTTGACTTTGGGGGAACGCGGGTCTCGGAAGTTCGGGATCTGCGGGTCTTCGTGCACGGCATGACCGACGCCATGGCCGACGAGATCGCGCACGATGCCGTAGCCTTTGGGTTTGAGATAATCCTCGATGGCCGCGCTGATGTCGGAGACGAGGCCTCCGGCTTTGACCGCGGCGATCCCCTTCTCGAGCGAGATGCGGGTGTCGCGGATAAGATCCAGATTCCGAGGCGCGACATTACCGGCCGCGACCGTGGCCGCCATATCGGTGCACAACCCTTTGTACCAGGCGCCAATATCCAAGCTGACCACGTCGCCATCTTTGATGATGCGTTCGGGAATGGCCAGGCCGTGGACTACCTCGTCGTTGATGGAGATGCAGAGCGTCGAAGGATAAGCCGGATCTTCAGGCGAGATGCGGTAGCCGAGGAAGGACGGCTCGCCGCCTTTGGAGACGATGTATTCACGGGCGATGCGGTCTACCTCAACGGTCGAGGCGCCGACGACACAGGCATCCATGGCCAAACGCAAAGCTCGCGACAGGATGGCTCCGCCTTGTTTGAGGACTTCGATTTCTTCCGGGGTTTTTATCATGGACATATCAATAGAATCCGAGCTTCGTCACTTTCTTGACCAGGTCGGCGAAGACGTTCGGGATGGTCTGTTCGGCGTTGACCGTGAGGAGCACGCCTTGTTGGCGATAATAGGAAGCGAGCGGCTCGGTCATGAAGTGGAAGGCGGCCAGGCGCTGGCGGATGACGTCTTCGATATCGTCGTCGCGTTTGATGAGCGGTCCGCCGCAGAGCGTGCACACGCCCGTCTTGGCCGGCGGCGCGTCGGTCAGATGGTACACGAACTTGCAGCTCTTGCACTGCACACGGCCTGACAAACGGCGTACAGCTTCCTTGTCGGATATCTTGAGGTAGATCGCCAAATTGACTTTAGCGAGCCGGTCAAGATAACTCGCCTGTTCGACGTTGCGCGGATAACCGTCGAGGATGAAGCCGCGGGTCAAATCAAGCTTCTTGAGCTGGTTGGCGATGACGGCGTTGACGAGTTCGTCCGGAGCCAGGGCGCCGCGGTCGACATAGCTCTTCACCAATTTGCCCAGCTGGGTCTTGGTCGAGATCTCGGCGCGGAACAAATCTCCGGCGCCGATCAAAGGTACGTCGAACCTGTCAGACATGAACTGACCTTGGGTACCTTTACCGCAACCTTGCGGGCCGAACAATACGGCTTTTATTTTTTTCCTCATCATATGAGGGACATGAAGCGCAGGATGACGAACGGGACGCAGGCTCCGGCAGCCAGGGCCGGAAGCGCGGCGCGCGGGTGGAGCATATCACCGCGGGAGAGGAACAGGACACCGACGACTATTCCAGCCAGGACGAACAGGGCCTGATACGTGCCGCCAAAAGCGGCGCGTGCCACCAAAGCGAGAGGCAGGACCAAGTCTCCCGCACCGAGCAGGGCGGATTGGCCTAAAGCCTGGACTTTGATGGGCAAGTTGAAATCGCGTAACCGTCCGACAACCACCAGTCCGGGGACAATGCCGTGTCCGACCAGTTTTCCGGCCAATTCCATGATAGGACCGCCAGGCGGCCCGGCCAAGATATCATACAGCGAGAAAGCAACCAACCATACCAGCAGCACCTCGCCCGGAAGCCACAGGCTCAGGCTGATGGCCACGCCGCAAGCCCCGACAAGGTAAAACGCATCATGGCTCCAGACGCGTGGCACGGCCAGCTGGATGATGGTCATGGCCGCAGCGACGAGAAGCGCGTAGCCCAGGGGAAAAACCAGCAAAGCCGCATACCAGATGCCGAGGAACAGGGTTACGACGAATAGTGCTTCCCAGACAGCCCAGGTGCGGAGCTTCTTGAAGAGCATGAGCACGGTCGCGAGCGCCAGGATGACGACGATCGCCTGCTGCCACGGGGAAATCCCGGCCGCCACGAAGGACAGCGGATGCTGGCGCGCTGCCCAGACGATTCCCGTGACCAGCAGCCCGGCCAAAACGTAACACGCGACCAAAAACAAGCGCATGGCGCGTCTTCGGGACTCCGGTTGTCTGGCAGGGTTTTCCATGACGAAACGAAGGCCAGTATATCACGCCGACCACCGCGCGAAAGGCCGAGCCAGCATAAAAAAACACGAGTCCCGCACGGGCGGGACTCGGATATTTCATTCGGTCAAAGATATGTTGGCATCGTCCTCCAACAGGCACAGGGCCTTCCGAAGGGATTCCCCGTCCGGACGTTCGACCATCACACAGGACAGCCCGGATACCCGGCAGAATTCAGCAAGGTCTTGGGCCAAATCCTTGTCGACATCGGGCATGAGCAAGACGCCGGCGATCGAAGGATTCTTCTTCAACCGCAGACGGACAGCCGCCTGGTAAAGGTCATTCGGCTGGCAAGCCAGCCATTCGATCACGGGCCCCACCGCCTGGTGGCAGGAGGCCTGGAGGTCGACATCCTCTTCGAAACCAACCAGATACAGCCGTTTATTGGTCTTGGCCAAACGCCGCAACTTGGCGAACAGCTGGCGGGGCTCTCCCCGACCGTGCAAGGATTTCGGCGAATCCTGGTCGACGCTGGTCCGCCGCACAAGATCGGCTTGCCGGCGGGCGTTCAGTGCCATGTGGCCCCAATCCATTCCCTGGCCCTGATCGGGTTCAGGATCCTGATCAAAGATGAGCGCGTTGGACCAACTCTCGATCCTCTTGAGCACGCTCGCGACGTCCTGCCGTTTGGCGTGCATCGCCGGCAGGCGCTCAAGCAAGTATCGCGCTTCGGCCGTCCATGCCTGGATCATCCAAAACGCATAAGCGTCGCGTACCTTGAGCAGACGGTTGAAAGCGTGCTCGGTCGTCTGGCTGAGCAGACGCTCTACCAGGACCTCATCAGGTATCGCCGTCTTGGCTCCATCTTTCAGCGTGGACAGGAATGCTTCGATCTGTTTGCCCAAAAGCGCGACCTGCTCATCGTCCAAGCTGTCGGCGGTCTGGATGACTTCGATGCGTATGACCGTCTGTCCGGCACGGAGAGGGCCGGAATAACGGCGGTAAAACCTGCATCCGCCTTGTTCGTCGACCATCATGACTCTGCCTTGTTTGGATTCCAACATGCTGGATCACCACTATGTAAGGTGCGAAGCTGATATCTAAACCTACACCAGGACTGGAAGACGTGCAAGGCTAGGATGTAAAGGCAAAAGCTTACGAATTAGACAAAAAACGACCCCGCCGACGTCCCGCAGGGTTGCGGGAAATCGGACGGGGCACGGGAAGGAAGTCAGCGCGGAAGCTCGCGGAAACCGACGAATTGGATCGGCCCATACCATTCGTCCCCGAGCTCATACAGGACGAGATAGAGTTCGGTCGGCGGCAGATAGCCGAAAGCCGGAATGGAGAGCACGCCGGAAGCGGGGTCGCGCCAGAGCAAGCCTTCGTCGTCCGGGATGGTCGCGAAATAACCCCGGGGTTTGGTTTCCATGCACCAGGTGAGCAAGGCGGCAGTATTGCCGTCAGCCTCAAACCGTTTGAAGTACTTCTTGATCCTGCTGGTCGTACGGTGTGGCCTGGACCTCAAAGTCAGCACTTCGTAGCGCTGTCCACGCACATCGAGGCAGCGTTCAGGTTCTCCATCCGCAGTCCGATACTTGGTGAAGTCCCAGGTTTTGTACGGCTCCCTGAGGATCGAGACCGGGAGGCCGTACTTCCCGAACTCGTGCACGAACCTCGCGACCAGTTCAGAGGGAGGCAAGTCCGGGACGACGATGATCTGATTGCTTTTCTTGGCTGATTTGGACATGCAAGACCTCCGTTGATGGCTTGTGAAAGAATGCAGAAAACGTAACAAAAACAGGCATTTTCGTCAACCCAAGACGACAAAAACGGCCCGGAGGCCGCTTTTGCGATTTTGAAAATTTTATCTTTTAGTACACGTCGTACTTCCGCATGGTCAGCTGAGCTTCGACCTGTTTGACCGATTCGATGACCACCGAGACCACGATCAAGAGCGACGTGCCGCCGATGGCCAGCTGGCGCGAACCGCCGAAACCCTGGGCCAGGAGCGGCAGGACGGCGATGAGGCCGAGGAAGACGGCGCCGATCAGGTTGATGCGGTTGATGATGTTCTGCAGGTAATCGGCAGTGGGCTTGCCCGGGCGGATGCCCAGGATGAAGCCGCCTTGCTTCTGGAGGTTCTCGGCGATGCGGTCCGGGTGGAACACGACCGCGGTGTAGAAGAAGGTGAACAGCACGACGAGCAGGAAGTAGGTGGCGCCGTAGACGATCTGGTTCTGCAGGATGGCGATTATCCATTGCGCGGTCTGGGCGACCAGCGGCGTGCGGGCGTTGACGAAGAACTGGGCGATGACCGACGGGAACAGCAGGATGGAGATGGCGAAGATGATCGGGATGACGCCGGCCATGTTGACGCGCAACGGCAGAGACGTGGCCACGCCGCCCATCGAAGCTCCGCCATGGACCTGACGCGCATACTGGATCGGGATATTGCGCTGGCCCTCGGTGATGAACACGACGCCGACGATGGTCAGGACGGCGATGATGCCGTAGACGATGTAGGAGACGAGCTGGGTCGAGTCGTAAGTCACCATCAACTGGCTGAAAGCCTGGGGCAAACTGGCCAAGATGCCGGCGAAAATCAGGAGCGAAATGCCGTTGCCGACTTTCTTCTCTGACATGAGTTCGCCGATCCATACCAGGAACACGGTACCGGCCGTGACCGTGGCGATGAGGGTCACGATGTGGAGAGGATCGGTCTTGGTCATGATGCCGAGCGAAGATTGGCGCAGGAGCTGGATCAAGGCCAGTGACTGGAGACAGGCCAAAGGCACGGTCAAAAGACGCGTCCACTGGTTGATACGCTTCTGGCCGGATTCCCCGTCTTTCTGGATCTCCTCAAGCCGCGGGATGATCATACCCAGGAGCTGGAAGATGATCGAGGCTGTGATGTACGGAGCCACACCCAAGGCTACGATGGCAAAATTGCTTATCGTGCCTCCGGAGAACATGCTGAGCATGCCGAGCACCTGGTTAGCCTGGAAGAACCGGCGCAGCGCTTCGATATCGATTCCCGGCAGTGGCACGTGCGACGCAAAGCGGAACAGGACCATCATGGCCAGGACGAAAAGCAAGCCGTTACGGACTTCCTTGACGTTCCAGACTTGGTGAAATTTTTCCCACATATTTGGTAGGCGGTAGGCAGAAAGCGGTGAGCGGTAACCAGAGTATAACCGAACCGCGGACCGCTATCTACGGATTAGGCGCGGGCCTTGGTTTTTTTGGCTGACTTGGCTTTCGAACCGGACTTTTTCTTGGGCAGGACGAATGAGCCGCCGGCTTTCTCGACAGCCGCTTTGGCCGTCTCGGATGCCATGACGTTCACGAAGTGCAGGGCTTTGTCGACGTTGCCGCCGACCAGTTTGGCGCGGGTCGCTGACTTGGTGGCCAAGCCTTTGGCCTTCAGGAGGCGCAGGGTGATCTTCTCATCCGAACCGAAAGCCTTCGAGACCTTCTCGAGCTGGACGGTCGAGGCCTTGAGGTACCGGCTCTGGAAACCGCGCATCTTCGGGAAAGACAAGAGCATGGCGCGGATGCCTTTCATCTTGAGCTTGTTGCGGCCGCCGGAGCGGGAGCGCTGGCCCTTGGTACCTTTGCCCGAGGTCTTGCCGCTGCCCGAACCTTCGCCGCGGCCGATGCGGAACCTCTTGACCTTGGAACCCTTGGCGGGTTTGAGCGTGTTGAGTGTCAGTGCCATATGTTTACTCCTTGGCCGCGCCAGCCGCTGCCTGTCCTTCAGCCTTCTCGGCCTTTTCGGGCAAGCGCAGTTTCTTGAGCGCGATGAAAGTAGCTTTGACGTTGTTGATCTTGTTGGCCGAACCCAGGATCTTGGAGACCACATTGGGGACGCCGGCCAGTTCGAGCACGTTGCGGACTGCGCCGCCGGCTTTGATGCCGGTACCTTTGGGGGCCGGTTTGAGCAGGATGCGGGCAGCTGCGAACTTGGCTTCGACCATGTGCGGGATGGTGTCGTTGCGGAGCGGGACGGTGATGAGGGCCTTGCGCGCCTGGGTCGTGGCCTTGGACGTAGCCAATGCGACGTCGATGCCCTTGGCCAAACCGAAGCCCACGCGGCCTTTGCGGTTGCCGATGACGGTCAGGGCACGGAAGCGCATGCGCTTGCCGCCCTTGGTCACGCGGGTGACGCGGGCCACTTCCAGGTTCTTCTCTTCGTAATCGGACTCCATCGGGGTCTCGCCGGGCTTGCCGCGCGGAGGTCCGCCACGACGCATGCCGCCTTTGCCTCCAGGACCGCCGCGGAAGTTACCGCCGCGTCCTCCGCCTCCGCCGCCGCGTCCGAAATTGCCGCGGCCTTGGGGTGCGCCGGGCCTCGAAGCCGTCGGTTTTGCCGGTGCCGGAGACGCTGAAGCCGGTTTGGCAGGAGCTGGAGCCGGAGCTGCCGCTTCCGGAGTCGGTTGTTTGGTTTCGTCAGTCATAAATGCGTTTTAAAACTTAAGGCCGCCTTCGCGAGCACCGTCAGCCAGAGCCTTTACGCGGCCATGGAAGCGCTTGTCGCGCCGGTCAAAAACCGCTGCTTCGATCTTCTTGGCCACGGCTTTGCCGGCCAGAAGCTTGCCGACTTCGGCGGCGACCTCGGTCTTGTTGAACTTGCCTTTGATCTCCTTGTCCGAAGCCGAGGCCAGCGTCTTCTTGGCCACATCGTCGATGAGCTGGGCGTAGATATGGTTGAGCGAGCGGCGGACGGCCAAACGAGGCCGAGCGGCGGTGCCCGAAATCTTGGCCCTGACGCGGATGATGCGTCTGGCTTTGGCGACTGTCTTGAGTACGTCTTTCTTCATATGCGTGGCGTTAGGAGGACTTGACCGCGGCCTTGCCGGCCTTGCGGCGGATTACCTCATCCGTGTACTTGATGCCCTTGCCCTTGTACGGCTCAGGCGGCTTGATGCGGCGGATGCGGGCGGCTGTTTCGCCGACCAGCTGCTTGTCGATACCGGAGAGGGTGACGACCTGCTTGTCGACTTTGGCTTCGATGCCCTTGGGCAGTTCGAATTTGACCGGATGCGAGAACCCGACTTCGATGTTCAGGGCATTGCCTGCCAGCGCGACCTTGAAGCCGACGCCCACGAACTCGAGGGATCTCTCGAAGGGCTTCTGCACGCCGTCAACGGCGTTGGACAGGAGCTGACGGGTCAGGCCCCACAAAGCCCGCTGCTTGGTGTCGTCCTCTACTCCGACCGTGACGACCAGGGACTTGGGCTCGTTCTCCAAAGCGACCTTGACCAGGGAGTTCAATCCGACGGTCAACGTGCCCTTGGGACCTTTGATGGTCACTTCCCCGGCGCCGAGGGTGGCTTCGACTCCGGACGGGAGGATGATGGGTTTTTTTCCTATGCGCGACATATCAGTAGACTTCGCAAATTATTTCGCCGCCGAGCTTGCGCCTGCGGGCGTCCTTATTGGTCATGACGCCGGCCGAGGTCGAGATGATGGCGATGCCGATGTCGGACAGGACGCGCGGCAGCTCGTCGGCTCCGCGGTAGACGCGGCGGCCCGGCTTGGAGATGCGCGTGATCGAGCGGACGGCCGGATCCTTGCCTTTGTATTTGAGGCCGATGGTCAAGGTCTTCTTGGCGCCTTCGCTCTTTTCCGACACGGCTCCGACGTAACCTTCGCGTTCCAAGATCTTGGCCACGGTGTACTTGAGGCGCGATGAAGGTAGCTCCATCGTGTCATGATGGGCTGATTGCGCGTTGCGGATGCGCGTCAGGAGGTCTGCTATGGGATCGGTATGCATAATGTTTACCAGCTAGACTTGGTTACGCCCGGCAGTTCCGCGCGGTTGGCGAGCTCGCGGAAGCAGATGCGGCAGATGCCGAAGTACCTGATGTGGCCGTGCCTGCGTCCGCAGCGCCAGCAGCGGTTCACTTTGCGGGTGCTGAACTTGGGTTTGCGGATCGATTTGTTGATCTGGGCTGTAGTTGCCATAAATTTAGTCTTTGAAGGGGAAGCCAAGGTGCTTCAGGAGCGCGGTGCCGTTCTTGCGGTTGCCGGCCGTGGTCGTGATGGTGACCTGCAAGCCGTGGATCCGTTCGACTTCATCCGGGCGGATCTCCGGGAACGGCAGGAACTCCTTGAATCCGACGCTGACGTTGCCCGTGTTGTCGACCAGCTTGGCGGTCAGGCCGCGGAAGTCGCGGATGCGGGGGAAGGTCACGTTCAGGAGCTTGTCCAGGAAGTGCCACATGCGGGGGCCGCGCAGGGTGACGCGCATGCCCACGACCATGCCTTCGCGGATCTTGAAGTTGGAAATGGATTTCTTGGCCTTGGTCTTGACCGGCTTCTGGCCCGTGATGCGGGTCAGGACGCCCTCGGCCGTCTCCAGGAATTTGGGGTCCTTCAGGCCTTGCGACAAACCCACGGCCACGGTGACGAAGCTGACCTTGGGCACTGCCATGACATTCTTAACCTTGAGCTCGGTCTTGAGCTCAGGTGCGATTTCCTTGATGTAGCGTTCTCTGAGTGTCATAGCGTTTAGGCTTTGGGCTTATCGTCATGCCTGACCGTCGAACCGGCCTGGTCAATGGGCAAAACGTTTGAGGCGTGGATGGGCATGGAAAATTCGATGATCTGCCCCTTGGCGCCGCTTTGGCGGGATTTGAGGTGGCGTTTGGCCACGTTGGTCCCCTCCACCACGACTTTATTCATCTTGGGGAAAACCTGCATGACCTTGCCGGTCTTGCCTTTGTCTTTGCCGGCGATGATCTTCACCATGTCGCCGGATTTGATGCGGAGTTTAGTCATAAGGTTTTAGACCACCTCAGGGGCCAGGGACACGATCTTGGAGTAGCCGCGGTTGCGCAGTTCGCGCGCCACGGGGCCGAAGATGCGGGTGCCCTTGGGTTCCTTGGTTTTCTGGTCGATGATGACGGCCGCGTTGTCGTCGAAACGGATATATGTACCGTCCGGCCGGCGCGTCTCTTTGTGGACACGCACCAAAACCGCATGGACTACATCCGATTTCTTGACCGCGCCGCGGGGGTCGGCTTCCTTGACCACGCAGGTCACGATGTCTCCCAAACCCGAATAGCGCCGTTTGTATCCGCCGTGCAGCCGGATGCACTGGAGCAGTCTGGCTCCGCTGTTATCCGCGACGGCAAGCATTGTACGATGTTGCACCATATGGTTTAGGCTTGGGCCGGTTTAATTACCGAAATCAGACGCCAGCGCTTGTCCTTGGACAGCGGACGCGTCTCTTCTATCTCCACGACATCACCGACCTTGGCCAGGGATTTTTCATCATGAACCTTCAGCCTGGTTGAGACCGTGTAATATTTGCCGTATTTCTCGTGCGGTACGCGGCGGTCGATCTTGATGACGAAGGTCTTCGTCATCTTGGTCGAGACGACCACGCCTTGGAGGAGACGGCGCTGTTTGGTGGTTTGGCTGGTTGCTGAAGTGGTCATACTTTTTCTTTAGTGGCTAACTGGCGCAGGATGGTCTGGATGCGGGCCAGGTCGCGCTTCTTGTGGCGCAGGTCGCGGACATTGCGGGTCTGGCGGGTCCGGACCGTGGACTTGAGGTCGCGCAGGTCACCCATGATCTCGGCTGACAGGGCCAGCAGCTCTTCGCGTGTTTTGAGGCGTAATTCTTTGGCGTCCATATTAGTCGTTGGTGATGTAACGCGATTTGCACGGCAGCTTATAGGCCGAGCTTTCCAGGGCTTCCTTGGCCTTGTCGGCCGGGATGCCATCCATCTCGAACATGACTGTTCCGGGGCGGACCGGGGCTACGTAATGGTCGACTGCGCCTTTGCCGGCGCCCATCGGCACTTCGTTGCCCTTCTTGGTGATCGGTTTGTCCGGGAAGATGCGGATCCAGATTTTGCCTCCGCGCTTGGTGTAACGGGTGAGGACGCGGCGGCAAGCCTCGATCTGCCGGGAGCTGACCCAGGCGGCGGTCGTGGCCTTGAGGCCGTACGAACCGAAAGCCAGCTCGATCTTGTCGGTTGCGGTGCGGATCATGCGGCCGCGGCCCTTATGCCACTTGCGGTGTTTTACTTTTTTGGGGATCAACATACGTGTCAATCAAAGTTAGGCGGAAGCCGTTTGAGCCGGACGCACTTCAGCCGGTCCGCGGTTATCATTGTACGGACGGCGGTCGCGGTTATCCCCCGGCCGGCCTCCCGGTCCCCGACCGCGGTTGTCGCGGGAAGGGGTCGTGGGCTGGTATTGGGCCAAACGGTCCTGTTCGAATATGTCGCCGCGGTAGATCCAGACCTTGACGCCGATGGCGCCGGCCATTGTCCGGGCGCAATCCTGGGTGTAATCGATATCGGCGCGCAGATTGGTGAGCGGGATCTTGCCCCAGCCCAACCATTCGCGGCGCGCGATCTCGGCGCCGTTCAGGCGACCCGAGACGGCTATCTTGACGCCCAAAGCGCCGGCTTTCTTGACGCGTTCGATGGCCATCTTGAGCACGCGGCGGAAAGGCATGCGGCGTTCGAGGTCTTGGATGACCTGCTGGCTGACGATGGCCGACTCGAGCGTAGGCTTGGCGACTTCGGTCACGTTCAGCTGGAACTGCATCTTCTTGCTCGGGAAAAATTTCTTGGTGAATTTCTTCTTCAGGTCCTCGATGCCCGAACCGGAGCGGCCGATGACCAGACCCGGCTTGGCCGTGGCGATGCTGATCTCGAGCGCGCCGCGCGAGCGGTTGATGGACACCTGGCTGACGGAAGCATCACGAAGCTCCTTCTTGAAGAAATCGCGGATGGCGAGGTCCTCGCGGAGTTGGGTGCGGTAAGCTTCGTCGCGGGCAAACCAACGCGACGGCCAGGTCGTGGTCGTGCCGATGCGGAAAGATTTTGGATTGACTTTATGGCCCATAGTTTTTACGCGTTGTTAGCCGCTTCGCTTTTAACCGCAGCTTTCGGCTTGCGGACAGCCTTCTTGGCTTTGGCCGGCGCTTCAGCCGCGGGTTTGGCTTCGGATTTCTTGCCCTTGGACTTCTTGCTGACCGGTTTCTCGTCGGACAAGACCAGGTTGATGTGCGACATCCGCTTGCGGATGGTGGTGCCGCGGCCCATGGCGCGGGGCGTCATGCGTTTCATGACAGGTCCTCCGTCCACAGTGATGGTCTTCACGAACAAACTGTCCTTATCCAATTTGAAGTTGTGTTCCGCGTTGGCCACGGCCGAGTTCAGGAGTTTCAGGACCGGACGGGCGGCGGCCTTGTTGACGAACTTCAGGCGAAGTTCGGCTTCGGCCACATCGAAACCGCGGATCATGTCCACGACCAGTCTGACTTTGCGGGGCGCCATGTGAAGGTGGCGCAATGATGCTTTGACGTCCATATTTATTTCTTAGCGGCCGGTGCTGCGGCAGGTGCGGCAGCCGGAGCGGCAGCTGTTTCAAGAGTCTTCTGCATCTTGCCGCCATGGCGGGTGAATTTGCGCGTGGGCGAAAATTCGCCGAGCTTATGGCCGACCATGTTCTCGACGACCGACACCGGGACATGGACCCGGCCGTTGTGCACGCCGATAATGAAACCCACCATCTCAGGGGTGATGGTCGAGGCGCGTGACCAGGTCTTGACCGGCGTCTTATCGCCGGGCTTGAGCTTGGCGACTTTGGCCAGGAGCTTGGGATCCGTGAACGGACCTTTTTTGAGACTTCGAGACATAGTGTTTATTTGGCTTTCTTGCTCTGACGGCGTTGCAGGACGAGCTTATCCGACGGCCGGTTCTTGCGGCGCGTACGGACACCCAGCGCGTGCTTGCCCCATTTAGTCTTGGCGTATTTCATGCCGATCGGGTGCTTGCCTTCACCGCCTCCATGCGGGTGGTCGACCGGGTTCATGACCTTGCCGCGGACCGTGGGCTTGATGCCGCGCAGACGCATGCGGCCGGCTTTGCCGTAACGCACCAGATGGTAATCAGGATTGGAGACAGTGCCGATGGTGGCCATGCATTCCTTGGGGACGTTGCGGACTTCGCCGGAAGGCAACTTGAGGGTGGCGAAACGGCCTTCGACAGCCATGAGCTGGATGGAATTGCCGGCGCCACGGGCCAACTGGCCGCCCTTCTCGGGCTGGAGTTCGACGTTATGGATCATCATGCCGACCGGAACGACGGATAGCGGCATGCGGTTACCTACCTTGACTTCGATGTCAGGGCTCTTGGAGGAGACGATCTTCTCCCCGACCTTGAGTCCGTCCGGGGCGATCATGTAGCGCTTCTCGCCGTCCTTGTAGACGAGGAGGGAGATGCGGGCGCCGCGGTTCGGATCGTACTCGATGGAATCGACGCGGGCTTCGATGTCGAACTTGTCGCGCTTGAAATCGACGATGCGGATGTACTGTTTCACGCCGCCGCCCTTGTGGCGCACGGTGATCTTGCCGTTGGTGCGGCCGGCGAACTCCTTGCGGTTCTTGATGAGCGACCGTTCAGGCTCGTTGCGCGTGATATCGGAAAAATCCTGCACGGAGGAGATCCGGCGGCCTTTGGTGACTGGCCTGTAGACTTTGATAGGCATAGGTTTAGACGCCGACGAAGAGGTCAATCTTCTGACCCTTCTTTAGCGTGACTACGGCTTTCTTCCAGCGGTTGCGGCGTCCGGCGATGCGTCCGCGCTGGACCGCCTTGCCGATGTTGCGCACCGTGTTCACGTCCTCGACTTTGACGCCATACAGGGCTTCGACGGCTTTGCGGACTTCGACCTTGTTGGCCGTGACCGGGACATCGAAGACGTATTTGCCGGAGGATGACATGACGGCCGCCTTCTCGCTGATGCGGGGCGTGATGGCCACCACATCCAGGCGCTTGCGCGCGGTCTTCTGGGGCTGCAGGACCAGGCCTTCTTTCTCAGCCGAAGTATCAGCCGCCTGTCCGACTTTTTCCTTGCCTTCGTCTTTGGCGTCGGCGGATTGGCCGATCTTTTTGATGCGATTGAAGATTCCCATATTAGGCGTTGCGATACAGGGTCTCGAAAGCCGGGACCGTATCCTTCATGAAGAGCAGGGTCTGGTTGGACAGGACGTCGACCAGGTTCAGCGAGTTGACCGTGACCACGGTGACGTTCTGCAGGTTGCGGACCATGCGCAGGAGCGAAGCATCCGACTTAGGGATGACGAACAGGACCTTGCGCGTGATCGGCAGGTTCTTGACGAGCTGGGCCGCGAGCTTGGTCTTGGGTTCGGCCGGCTTGAACGACTCGAGGACCAGGAAACGGTCATCCGTGACCTTGTCCGAGAGCGCCATGAACAGAGCCTTCTGCTTGACCTTGCGGTTGACTTTAAGGGAAAAATTGCGGACGTTGCGGGGACCAAAAACCACGCCGCCGCCCTTCCATTGCGGTGAGCGGATCGAACCCTGGCGGGCGCGGCCGGTGCCTTTCTGCTTCCACGGTTTCTTGCCGCCGCCGGCGACTTCGCCGCGGTTCTTGGTATGCGCAATGGGACGGCGCGCGTTGGCCTGCTGGGCCACGGTCACGCTGTGCACCAAAGCCGGATCGGGTTTGACGCCGAAGTGCTTGGCGTTCAGCTCGATCTCGCCTGCGACCTTGCCTTCTTGGGTGTAGACTTTGACGCTGGGCATATGGTTTAGACAGTCCTGATTTCGATGATTGAGTTGCGGGCACCCGGGACCGCGCCTTTGATCGCCAAGACTCCGCCTTCGCGGACTTCGACGACCTTCAGGTTCTTGACGGTGACGGTTTCGTCGCCCATGCGGCCGGCCATGCGGCGGCCCTTCATGACGTGCTGGACGCCGCCGGCTCCGATGGAACCCGGCATGCGCTGCTGGTCCTTATGGCCGTGGCTCGACGGGTGGCCATGGAAATGATGGCGGCGGACCACGCCCTGGAAACCTTTTCCTTTGGACGTTCCGGTGACTTCGACCATATCGCCAGTGGCGAAGGTCGTTGCCTCGACGGCTGTACCGCGCTCCAGTTTCGGCGTTTCCTCCAAACGGAATTCGCGCAGGATACCCAATTTGGGCAAATCCTTAAGATGACCTTCCTCCGACTTAGCCAGCTTCTTGGCCGGCTGGTAACCGAGCTGGACGGCATCGTAGCCGTCTTTCTCCTTGGTCTTGATCTGCGTGACGAGGCAAGGTCCAGCCTGAACCAACGTCACGGGGACAACCGTGCCGTCTGGCAGGAAAACCTGCGACATCTCGAGTTTCTTTGCAAGTATGAATTTCATAAACTCGACTTAAGATTCCGGCTCTGTGCCCCGGTAGACGCCGGGACCGCAGACTTAACTTCCGCCGTTCTTGCCCCGCAATTCGTGCAGGACAGTGGAACGCAAAAGCCAGAAGCGTATCCACCTCCCGGAAATCGGGATATGACGACGCTTCTGGCCTCTCTGCGACTGAAAGGCTTGTGGGTTTTAACTGCGACCGATCGGACTATCGCACTGCAGGGAGGTTATGCCAGTCTCACATCGCGGGCGAGGGTTGTCCGGTTTGCACCGGACAGCAACTTACTCCTTGGGGATTGTCCCATCGGGGAACGTTTCGTTTTTTTCCGGCGTCCTAGGTCCTGCGTCCTGGAATATTCCGAGGACGTAAGGCTCAGGACGTCGGGCCTGACAACTACATCTTGATCTCGACGTCGACACCGGCCGGCAAGTTCAGCGAGGTCAAAGCTTCGATGGTCTTGGCGTTCGGGTCGAGGATGTCGACGATGCGTTTGTGGATGCGCATCTCGAACTGTTCGCGGGCGTTCTTGTGGACGAACGTCGAACGGTTCACAGTCCACTTCTTCTTTTCCGTCGGAAGCGGGACGGGGCCAACCACGCGCGCACCGGTCCGGACCGCAGTGTCGATAATCGTGCGGGTGGACTGGTCGATGATCTTATGGTCGAAAGCGCGGACCTTGATGCGGACACGGGAAGCGGATTCTTTGGTCGGGGCTTTCTTGGCAGCTGTATCGGTCATGGTGGTTCCCGTCCCGCCCTCCCCCGTCGCCTTTCGGCTTCGAGGGAGAACGGAACAATTGATTAATTTATTTGATGATCTTGGTCACGACACCGGCGCCGACGGTCTTGCCGCCTTCGCGGATGGCGAAACGCATCTTCTCTTCCATGGCTACCGGGGCGATGAGCTTGATGGTCTGGTTGACGGTATCGCCAGGCTGGACCATGGCCACGCCTTCAGGCAGGGTGACTTCTCCGGTGACATCCGTGGTGCGGATGTAGAACTGCGGCTTGTAACCCGTGAGGTACGGCTTGTGGCGACCGCCTTCTTCCTTGGTCAGGGAGTAGACTTCGGCCAAGAATTCCGTGTGCGGGGTGATTGAACCCGGTTTGCAGAGCACCATACCGCGTTCGACTTCGTCCTTCTTGATGCCGCGGAGGAGCAAACCAGCGTTGTCGCCGGCCCGGCCCTCGGTGAGCTGCTTGTTGAACATTTCGATACCGGTCACGACGGTCTTGCGGGTGTCCACGAAACCGACGATCTCGATTTCTTCGTTGATCTTGATCTGTCCGCGCTCGATGCGGCCGGTGACGACCGTACCGCGGCCTTCGATGGAGAACACGTCTTCAACCGGCATGAGGAACGGTTTTTCGACCTCACGCACAGGTTCCGGGATGTACTCGTCGAGCTGCTTGATGAGCTCCATGACGGGCTTGGAAGCGACCTCATCGCCCGGGTTCTCGAGGGCCTTGAGGGCCGAACCGCGGATGATCGGGGTGGTATCGCCAGGGAATTCGTATTTCTTGAGCAAATCGCGGATTTCCTGCTCGACGAGGTCCAAAAGCTCCGGGTCGTCGACCATGTCGCACTTGTTCATGAAAACGATGATGCTCGGCACGCCGACCTGGTGGGCCAAGAGGATGTGCTCGCGGGTCTGGGGCATCGGGCCATCAGTGGCGGCGACGACCAAAATCGCGCCGTCCATCTGGGCTGCGCCAGTGATCATGTTCTTGATGTAGTCAGCGTGTCCCGGGCAGTCCACATGGGCGTAGTGGCGCTTCTCGGATTCGTATTCGACGTGGGCCGTCGCGATGGTGATACCGCGCGACTTGGATTCAGGAGCCTTGTCCAGCGCATCGACGCGCTTTTCGTCGGCCTTCATGCCATGAGCAGCCAAAACCTTAAGGATAGCTGCCGTAAGCGTGGTTTTGCCGTGATCAACGTGACCGATGGTCCCGACGTTGACGTGCGGCTTGGAGCGATCAAACATTTCCGCCATACCGTTTGGTGAGATTAGGGACCCGCAACGAGCGGGAATTAAGCGTTAATTATGGATTTAAAGCAGGGAGACTATATCAGGTCTTTTAAAACCGCGCAAGAGGCAGGCTACCCCGCCGAACCATCCTCGAGCGGTTCCAAATAAAAGCGTTCATCTAGCGAAATTTCCGGGTTCTGCTGGGTTCCCATTTGGATATCCTCAAAAACCGGTTCCGTCCGTTCAGGCTGCCTCGGGGCATCATTTGCCGGCATTCCTTGGTTGAATACGGCCTCGGGTTGATGCTGGACAGGCCTGGAAGGCTTGCGGGAGGCTGCGGGCTGGATTTCGGCGGGTGCGGCGTCGGACGAACCGGCCATGGCTTCGAATTGCTCCAAAGACACGATAACCAACGGTTCGCGGCCGGCAGGGTCGGTCATGATGACCGGAACGCCCAATTTTCGGGCAGATTCGAAAACACGTTGCAAAGACATATGGCCGTATCTAACAGCAATCGTCTGGCCAGCGCAAGGGCGGAAAAGCACATTGACAAACCGGAAGGACAGGAATAGTCTGTCGGCCAGGAGAGTCGTCGCTTGGCTGCCGTTCCGGTCCGTGAAGAACCCACACTGGCCGTTAAAAGGCGCACCGACAGGCGTAACGCTACCGTCATATACGGTTGCGAAAAAACTGAGCGAAGGCAGTTACGTTCGGACCATTTTCCACTCTCCGCAATTCACGGGGCTCCCCGGATCCGGACTACTTCATGGGTCCGGGACAGCTCCGTCCAATTTCTGGAAGGGACCGGGCGAAGGCCGCTTCTGTCCCCCCAAACCGGTTCAGCCCGGTCCCTTCCGGATCCTATTATCGGGGGTCCCTGGTAACGATACCGCGTGCTCCGTCGGTTGGCTCCAGGTTCTCCCGACCATCTTGGGTCGATGTCCGTCCGTGCTGCTCGCCGCACACTCCCCTGTCAGCGAGTCCAAGTTCCGGACAAAAGCCCAGGCTACTCAAGACCCCGCGTCGCTCGACCGGGGTCTTTCCTTATCATCCGGACTTGACCGAAGAGACTGGAAAAGTTAGGTTGAGACGTCCTTTGGAGAAAAGACATGAAGAACCCGAACGCCGCCCTGCTCCTGTACATCGGAATGGCCGACGCCTGCTGCATGGCCGCGGAATTCGTGGACCGTGAAAAACATCCGGAGCATATCCGGAAAGCCCTGGAGCTCAGGCGCTATATCCAGCACCCCACGCACCAGGACAGCCCGGGCCAATACACGGACGACACCGAGATGTCGTGCGCCATCGCCCGCGTCCTGATCGCCCATTCCCCGCCGTACCGGCCGATTGAGTTTGCGCAGGCCTGGATCGACGAATTCAGGCGCGGCGGGCAGCGGAAAGGATACGCCAGGAAGTTCCAGGCGTTCCTTGAGGAAGTGCGCGACGGCCAGGATTTCCTGGCGCGCATCCGGAACGATTCGGACAAGAACGGCGCCTGCATGCGGGCCGTGCCGATCGGCGTCCTGCCGAAAATCAAGGATGTGCTCGAGACGGCCACGCTCCAGGCACGCATCACGCACGACACCCCGACCGCCATTTTCGCTGCGCGGTTCGTGGCGCTCGCTTCCCACTACACGCTCCACGTGGCCGACAACCTGGACGGGCTGTACGGTTTCTGCCGGCGTCAACTGCCTGAGGCCGACCAGGAGTTCCTGCGCACATTCTCGCTTCCCTGGAACGGTCCAGTGAACGGCAAGCGACAGACGCTCGCGCTCGAGACGGTCCATGCCGCCTACCAAACCATCATGACCAACGACTCGCTGATGTCGATGCTCGAGGAGATCATCTGCATCGGCGGAGACACGGATTCGGTGGCGGCCATCACCTGGGGCATCGCCTCGACGTTGCACCGCGAGGAGTGTCTGCCGGATTTCCTGGCGCGCGACCTTGAGGCCGGAGGCAGGATGCATACCGGCTCCGGTTATCTTCGTGAATTGAGCTTCCAACTCATGCAGGCGTATGCCTGAAAAAAACAGACCCCGCGTCACTCGACACGGGGTCTTATCTTTTTGAGACAGAAAAAGGACCGTCGAGGCACGTCGTTCGAGAACGACGTGCCGAGTTGACGGTCCTTGGTCGAGAGCGAATGTGCTAGAAAAGCAGATTCACGATCTCATATGGCACCGCGTTCTTATGCAAGAGCGCGCGGTCCGGGGGCGTGAGCGGATAATGGAGGCGCAAGGTGCTGTCCGCCAGGCCGACGGTATACGACACTTCGGATGGCCCGGTCCGCTTCATGAAGAGCGTGAACTCGGCCCACATGACCATGGCGTACGAACCGATGGGAGAAGTCGGCGCGATGCCGCAAGTCCGAGCCGTCTTCTCAGGCCAGACAGTACCCAGCCCGCGCGGAGATTCGTCATTCGGCATCTCCAGATTACGCTCCTCGCCGTCGATGTCGCGTACGCGCACATGCGAATCGTCGAGCTTCTTGGCATAGACCATCAGAGCATAGACCATCAGGCCCTGCGAGATTCGGCTAGCCGCGTCAGAAGAAGTGCAGAAGATCATGGCGCCATCGGGTTGGTTCACGAGCGGCAAGCGCAGGGTGACGACCTGTTCGAAGTCGACGTCCGTCTTGGCGCTCTGCGCCGGCAGGACATAGGTGCGGCGCGCGACGCAACCGGAGAGGAAGAAGGGCAAGAGGAGCAGCCAGACGGCAAAAATGATGATGAAGACGACCGACAGGACAGGATGCTTGCGACCTAAATCTTGGATTCGGCAAAGCGCTGCATACATCAATCTTCCTCCAGCGTTCGGCGTTGTTGGGCGACGGGTTCGGGCGCGGCCGCCGCGATCTTGTCGAGCTCTTCGCGCAGCCAGGGCATGAACGTCTCCGGGTCCTTGTGGCCGTGCTTGAGCGCGGCTTCAACGGCGGTGTAAGGCTCTATCGGGTCAAGAATTGGCCCAGGTACAAAGACGTCCGAATGAGCGGGCACGTATCCATCGATATAATTCGACGTGCAGCAACCATGGCCACTGAGTAGGTACATGATCGCAGAACCTCCTACGCGCAGCTTGTAGCCGAAGACGATATAACGGTTGCTCGCCTTGAGCAGTTCCAACGCCTCGGCGCCAAGATCGCTGGCCAGGAAATCGTGGAGTTGTTCCGCGACATGGTTGAGCCTCTCGTCCCGTTTCTCTTCCTCGACGATGACTTGGGCCTGACGGTAGAGTTCCGCCGCTTCACGCCAATTTGCCATGGCGAATTTCCTTTCGATGAAATGGGTTGGAAATGTACAATCTCGGCTTACCAGAAAATGGCGTCTCCGTCAACCGTCGACGGGAGAATATTCTGGATACCAAAAGGACGGACATCGCGTCCGTCCTTCTGTGTATGTTTATTTACTTTGAAGGCTTCTTGGTCCGGCCTTCGACGATCGCGGCCTGGATGTTCTGCGGGGTTTCGGCGTAGTGGTCGAATTCCATGGAGTAGGACGCACGGCCCTGGGTCATGGAACGCAGCGTGGTCGAGTAGCCGAACATCTCGGAGAGCGGGACGAAGGCGTCGATGATCTTGGCGCCGGCGCGGTCCGTCATCTCGTTGATCTGTCCGCGCTTGGAGTTGAGGTCGCCGATGACGTCGCCCATGTACTGCTCCGGGGTGACGACTTCGATCTTCATGATAGGTTCGAGCAACGCGACTCCGCCCTTGCGGCAGGCTTCCTGGAAAGCCATTGAAGCAGCGATCTTGAAAGCGGCTTCGGACGAGTCGACTTCGTGGTACGAACCGTCGAACACCGTGACTTTGACGTCGATGAACGGATAGCCAGCGATGACGCCGCGGGTGAGGGCTTCCTGCACGCCCTTGTTGATCGGCTGGATGAACTCGCGCGGGATGGCGCCGCCCTTGATCTCTTCGACGAACTCGTAACCCTTGCCGCGTTCCTGCGGTTCGACGCGCAGCCAACAATCGCCGTACTGGCCGCGTCCACCCGACTGGCGGATGAACTTACCTTCGGCCTCGGCGGCCTTCTTGAGCGATTCCTTGTAGGAGACTTGTGGTTTGCCGACATTCGCTTCGACTTTGAATTCGCGCTTCATGCGGTCCACGATGATCTCGAGGTGGAGCTCGCCCATGCCGGCGATGAGGGTCTGGAGGGTTTCTTCGTCGGTGCGGACGCGGAATGACGGATCTTCTTCGGCCAGTTTCTGCAAGGCGACGCCCATCTTTTCCTGGTCAGCCTTGGTCTTGGGCTCGATGGCGATCTCGATAACAGGTTCCGGGATGGTGATGGATTCGAGGATGATCGGATGGGCTTCGTCGCACAGCGTGTGGCCGGTGAAGGTTGCCTTCAAACCGACGGCGGCGGCGATCTCTCCGGAGTACACGTGATCCACGTCTTCGCGCGAGTTGGCGTGCATGCGCACGATGCGCGAGATGCGTTCGCGTTCGCCGGTCTTGGTGTTCAGGACGTATGAACCGGAAGCCAGGTTGCCGGAGTAGACGCGGAAGTAGACGAGGCGTCCCACGAACGGATCGGACACGACCTTGAAAGCCAAGGCCGCGAACGGACCGTTGTCGTCAGCCGGACGCTCTTCGATAGCTTCCTCGTTGTCGGGCAGGTAGCCTTTGATCGGCGGGACTTCGAGAGGAGAAGGCAGATATGAGACGACCGCGTCGAGCATGAATTGCACGCCTTTGTTCTTGAGGGCGGAGCCGCACAAGATCGGGAAAAGTTCCTGGGCGAGAACGGCCTTGCGCAAAGCCGTGCGGATTTCGTCGAGCGAGAGCTCTTCGCCGGCCAGGTACTTGTTCATCAAAGCTTCGTTCGTCTCGGACAGGGCTTCGAGGAATTCTGAACGGAGCTTCTTGGCCTTGTCCAGATATTCGGCCGGGCAGTCGGACTCTTCGATCTGCTGGCCCATTTCATCCTTGTAGATCTCGGCCTTCATGGTGATGAGGTCGATGATGCCGGTGAAATTAGCTTCGGCGCCGATCGGGATCTGGATCGGATACGAGCGCTTGTTGAGCTTGGTGCGGATGGATTCGACGTCCTTGTCGAAATCCGCGCCCATGCGGTCGAGCTTGTTCACGAAACAGATGCGCGGCACGTTGTACTTGTCAGCCTGGCGCCAGACAGTCTCGGTCTGCGGCTCGGCTCCGGCCACGCCGTCGAACACGACGACAGCGCCGTCGAGCACGCGCAACGAGCGCTGCACTTCGATGGTGAAGTCGATGTGTCCCGGAGTGTCGATCAGATTGAGGCGGGTCCCCTTCCAGAAACAGGTCGTGGCGGCCGACGTGATGGTGATGCCGCGCTCCTGCTCCTGTTCCATCCAGTCCATGGTGGCGGCACCTTCATGCACCTCGCCGATCTTATGTTTGCGGCCGGTGTAAAAAAGCACGCGCTCCGACACGGTCGTCTTGCCCGCGTCGATGTGGGCGATGATCCCGAAGTTTCGGGTGTTCTCTAGCGTATATTCTCTGGGCATAGTGGTTTTAGTGGTTGTCGATAATCAAAACAAAAACTGTCATCTCGACCGAAGCGGAGAGATCTTCCAATCGGAAGGTCTCTCGACCCTGCTCGAGACGACAATTATTTTTACACGGTCGGCACCATCGTCCATAAAACTGGGCGACGGTTAGCGCGCGAAGTGCGCGAAGGCGCGGTTGGCCTCGGCCATGCGCTGGACGTCCTGCTTCTTCTTGACGGCGTCGCCCTGGTTTTCGGCGGCGGCGAGGAGTTCGTTGGAGAGCTTGATGGCCATGGGCTTGCCCTTCTTGGAGCGGGCGGCGGCCAGGAGCCAGCGGAACGCCAATTGCATGCGGCGTTCGGCGCGGACCTGGATCGGGATCTGGTAGTTGGCGCCACCGACACGGCGGGATTTGACTTCGAGCAAAGGCGAGACGTTCTTGATGGCTTCGTTAAACACGTCGATGGCCGGGGTCTTGGTCTTGTCTTCCATGATCTGGAAAGCTTCGTACACGATCTTCTGGGACGTGGACTTCTTGCCTTCTTTCATCACGTAATTGATGAACTTAGCCACGAGCGGTGAGGCGTATTTCGGGTCGGGCAAAATCCTCCGTTTGGGTGCTTGTTTCTTTCCGCGCATAGATATTATTTCTTAACTTCCTTAGGCTTCTTAGCACCGTAGACGGAACGGCTGCGACGGCGATCTTTGACGCCCTGGGTGTCGTAGACGCCGCGGATGACATGGTAGCGAACGCCCGGAAGGTCTTTGACGCGGCCGCCGCGCAACAGCACGATGGAGTGCTCCTGCAGGTTATGGCCTTCGCCCGGGATGTAGGCTGAGACTTCCATTCCATTCGAGAGACGGACACGGCAAATCTTCCGGAGGGCCGAGTTCGGTTTCTTCGGGGTCATGGTGGTCACCTTGGTGCACACGCCGCGCTTGAAAGGCGCGCCTTTGGAAAGCTCGGTGCGCTTGCGGTGCAGGGTATCCATGGTGAACTGCATGGCTGGACTCTTGGATTTTACTTTCTGCGGACGGCGTCCGCGCTTGACGAGTTGGTTGATGCTTGGCATTTGGGTTGATGGACTTCGCCCGGCACTCCAGCCACGAATGCTCAATAAGCGGACGTCCGACTTAAAATGTGGGCAAAATATAACAATAAAAGGGGTGGAACGTCAAGGGCATGACCCCGAAATCTGACGATGGACTGTTTTTCGAAGAAGATAGTACAAGAGCTTGTCGGGCACCTTCGGCTCAGTTGAGCCAAAAGAATCCTCTCAGAAGGTCTATGACGAGTTTTTCGGCTGCTCAGAAGGTGACCCACGAGGTCGGCCAAAAAACGCTTAAAATCGCCAGGGCGAAAAGCATGACATAGGTCGGCAAGACCATGAATCTCGACCTCCACTCAGCTTTGTAGCCGATGGCGAGCTGGATGAAGACAGCCAGGATTCCGATGCCCCAAAGCACGGGTTGGCGGATGGCCAGAAGCGAGATCACCAGGCAGGCGGACGGCACGGCCATGGCCCACGCCCGGGAAACTATCTGGCTTTTCAGGTCGTTCATCAGGATGACGGAACCGCCGAGCAAAGACGCGCCGACCAAAGCCCAGACCTGCCAACCAGCCAATGTGTAGTTGCGTAAACCGAAAGCCATGCCAGCCTGACCAAGAGCGAAGACGGTCAGGATGTAGAACGTAATCCGGAAAACGATGCCGCTCCCCCAGCCCAAACCGCGGCGCGATGCGCTCCAGGACAAGAACGTGGCAGCCGCGAAACCGGCCAGGACCGGCCAGCCCACCAATGACGAACCGAACAGCGAAATGACCAGCAGGAACATGCCGAGGGTTTCGAGATCATGCGGCGCCACGGCGCCTGACGGCAACGGAAGATGCGGACTATTCAATTCGTCCTGCGGCAGATTCTCGAGGTCTGAGCCGAACCGACGCCAGTAAACCCAAGCCAACGAAGCCAAAGCCGCGACGACCAGCGAAAGCATTCCGGTATATGAATAGTCGCCCGTGCGGCCCATCCAACCCAAGCCGACACCCGCAAAAAAGACCGCAATCGCGACAGCGGACTCCAGCGTGATGAGGCGTTTGGCCAGGGATTTGAAGGCCGGCAGGCACCGCCAAGCCAGGAACACGAGCAGGATGCAGGCGACGATGAACAAAGCCGAACCGCGGGCCGCCATGAGTCCGGTCTCGGCCTGATGGCCAGTGGCGGAAAAGAACCGCTCGGCCTGGCCGCTGACCCAATATCCCCCGCTCTGCGCCGAGACCAGGACGCGATAGACATCCTGGACGTCATCCAATGCCGACTTGCGCGACCAAGCCAGGAACACGGCGGCCCATGACAAGAAGCCGGAGACCAGTGAGAGTCCGAAGAAAACCGTCAGCGACGATATAAGGATGCGGGACAAGGCTTGGCGTTGGCGCCACAAGACGAAAGCTAAGCCAGCCGCGAATACCAGAGGGAAAAATCTGTCGAGCATGGCCGGACCATAATGGAGCGGCCAGAAACCGAGGCTGAATATAGAAAGGAAAGCTTCACCAGGTTTGAGCACCGTGAAGCTGTCGCTCGCATCCCAGAGCTTCGTGAAAGATAGCGCCAGCGTGACGCCGGCTGCCACTAATGCGAGACGCATGGACGTCAGGACCGCTTGTTCGCTCCGGTAACGGTTAAGCAAGACCAGGACTGCGGCGACCAGGACCATACCTAAACCAAGATCAGGTGCCGCATCCAAAAGGACTTCGGACAGCGCCGGCGGGCCGACATGGGCCAGCAATCCGGAGACGAGAGGCAACGCCAAAGACAGGCCGAGCCAGGCGAAAACGAAATCTTTGGCGTCAGCCGAGCGACGCAGTTCGGGCCAGAGTTTCATAGGAAGAAAGCCGGGACGGCGAATATGCCCCCGAGCAGGTTCCAGACCATACGGATCAGCCCGGAGAACAACCCGAGATGCAGGAGCGAGTCAGCGATGATCAGCATGAACAGGAGATACGGACCGCGGTTCTCGAGCGTGTCACGGAAGGAGGCGTGCTGAGGTCCGTCGAGCACGGCCAAGAGGACCTTGGAGCCGTCGAGCGGGGGCAGCGGTATCAGGTTGAACGCCAGCAGCGCAACGTTGAGCTGGGCGCTGACGATGAGGAATATGGTCAACAGGTTATCCATGCCCAGACGCGTGGCCGCCAGCGGCAAGAGCAGGAGCGAAATCGAGGCAAAAACCAGGTTGCTGACCGGGCCGGCGAAGGCGATGGCCACCGGACCCCACTTGGGCCACTTGAGGTTGTACGGGTTGAACGGCACAGGTTTGCCCCAGCCGAAGCCGATGAGTAACACAGCCATGAGGCCGACCAGGTCTATATGGGCCGCGGGATTGAGGGTCAAACGCCCCAGACGCTTAGCGGTCTGGTCGCCCAAAAGCGTCCCTACCCAGGCATGCGAAAACTCATGGATGGACAAGGCGATGAGGAACGCCAAAACCCAGGTGAAGAAGACGAGCGGTTCATTGAAGAAGAGGGTGAACATAAGGCCTTGCCAATCTTACCTGATTCGTGTAGCATTCGGCCATACCTAAAACCACAGTATGAGCAAAATCGACCAACTCACGGGCCGCGGCGCCAATTTCGGCCACTCGCGCAGCCACTCGAACATCGCCAGCATCCGCCGCCAAGATGTAAATCTGCAGACCATCAAGATCGACGGCGTGCGCATCCGCGTCTCGGCCAGGACTTTGAAGACCCTCAAACGCATGGCTAAGGTCATGAAAGGCGAAATCCCGACCCTGAAGCAGAAGAAGCAGGCCAAACGCGACGAACGTGCAGCCAAGAAGGGCGCGAAGTAAATCCATTAAAAAGATGAACCCCTCGGCAGAATGTCGAGGGGTTTTTGGTTTCGCGGGCGCTCCGCGGTGAGTTCTAGTTGAGGAGGTTGTTGCTGGGTTTGCGAACAGCCATCTCGGACGGCATATCCTCTTCCCAGACCTTGCCGCGGCTGTCGTCGACGCCGACCAAGGCATAGATGCTCCTCCATGGCAGGATGCAGTAGAAGGGCGTTCGATTGAAGCTCAAGGTACCCTTGATCCCCTTCTTGGTGATTTTCAGATCCGGAATCGGAACCGGCATATTCCGTCCGATCTGCAGGAGAAGGTGCGGGTCCTGCTTGAGTCCCGGCGGTACGACGACATCACTTCGGCGTGCATCGAGATGGACCTTGATATCCCCGCCCTCCAGAAGGAGAAGGGCGACTTCGAGCTTATCTTTTTTGTTCGACACGGCGACTTACTCCTTGGCAAAAGATCATTGCGAATCTTTGTCAGATAGAATATCAATTAGTGGCATTTGTCAATATCCAAGCCTGAAACGAAAAACCCCGTAACCGGGGTTTTTGATGACTTTTTCCGGCTTCACTTCACGCTCTTGGCCATGGCTTGGTGCAAGCCTTTCTCGAAGATGGAAGGGATGATCTTGTCGGCCGTGGGTTTTTTGACGAAACCGGCCAGGACCTTGAAGACCCTCAAACGCATGGCCAAGGTCATGAAGGGCGAAATCCCGACCCTGAAGCAGAAGAAGCAGGCAAAAAGGTCGAACGCGCAGCCAAGGCGAAGAAATAAGATCAACAGCAAACAAAAACGCCCTTTGTGGGCGTTTTTGTTTTGGGTCAAGGATTGACAAAGTGGCTTATTTATGGTATACAGGTACATCCTAAGAACACCGAAAGGATATACCGATGTCCAAGTTTGACCGCACCTTCTACATCCACCTGTCCGCCATGATTGCGTGCGCGATCTATGTGACGTGTACCGCGAAGACTATCTTCACAACCCATTCCGACCTCGTGCCCTGGCTGTTGCTTGGAGATATGGTCTTTGCCGTCTACATCAGCACCATGGCCGTAGATGGCATCTTCAAAGTCCGCGACCTTAGACGTGCGCTGGCGCACCAGAAGGACTCGAACCGCGAGTTGTCCGCCAAGCTCGACGAGGCACGAGAAGAGGCCAAGGCAGCGAGGGAAGCCAAGGCCAACGCCGTCACCAGCGTCTTCGTCTGGGTTCCACAGACCGAGGAGAAGCCGAACCAAAAACTCATGAACTAGGACCAGAGGTCAAGTCCGCAAATGTCCGCCCGGAAAATCAATCTTCACCGGGCGGTCTTTATTATTTCACGCTGGCGGCGATTTTCTTGTGCAGACCGGATTCGAAGATCGAAGGGATGATGCGGTCGGCCGTGGGTTTTTTGACGAAACCGGCCAGGGCCTGGGCGGCGCGGAGTTTTATCTTGTCGTCGACTTTCTTGACGCCTTTATCCAACATGCCGCGGAACAGGCCGGGATAGACGAGCGCGTTGTTGACCTGGTTCGGGAAATCGCTCCGTCCGCTGGCCACGACGGCGGCGCCGGCCGCCAGCGCTTCGTCAGGCATGATCTCGGGGACGGGATTGGCCATGGCAAAGACGATGGCATGCCTGGCCATGGACTTGACCATGTCCGATGTGACGGTCTTGGGTCCGGAGACTCCGATGAGCACATCCGCACCGCTGATGACGTCGGAAAGTTTCCCGTTCTCGGATTTCGGGTTGGTGAATTTGAGCAGCTCCTGCTTTGACTGATTAAGGCCCAGACGTCCTTTGTGGATGGCGCCTTCGCGGTCGCACGCCACGATATGCTTGAAACCGGCGACGGACAGGAGACGCGCGATGGCGAAACCGGCGGCGCCGGCGCCGTTGATCACGATCTTCATCTTCAGCTTGGAGGCACGGTGCGTGACCTTCATGGCGTTGAGGATGCCGGCCAAAGCCACGATGGCCGTGCCGTGCTGGTCGTCATGCATGCAGGGTATCTTGAGGGTTTCGGACAACCGTTTCTCGATATCGAAACAGCGCGGCGCGGAAATATCCTCGAGCTGGATGGCGCCGAACGAGGGTTCGAGCGCCTGGACGATGCGGACAATCTCATCCGGATCTTGCGTGGCGAGGACGATGGGCACGGCGTCGATTTCGGCGAAGCGTCTGAAGATGGCGCATTTACCTTCCATGACCGGCAAGGCCGCGAGAGGACCGATATTGCCCAGGCCGAGGACAGCAGAACCGTCGGATACGACCGCCACGAGGTTGCGGCGCCAGGTGAGCTTGTCGGCGAGCTTCTGATCCTTGGCGATGGCCGAAGAGACAGCACCGACTCCCGGGGTATAGATGAGGGACAGGTCTTCGCGTTTTTCGATGCGGTATTTAGAGACGACGCTTATCTTGCCTTTGAGCTTGGCATGCAGGGCCAGAGACTTTTTGGCGATGTCAGTGGTTTTCATATTTTTTTATTGGGTTTCAATTGTCGTCCTTGGACAGAAGTTCGTCAAACGGGCTTATACGAAAGTCCTCCCGACTTGGTTCGGAGAGGACTTTTAAGATTTTTGCGATTGTTAACGGATGATGTCGTGTCTTTATCCGAATGCGCGTTCGTGGGTCTTCTTGATGATGTGCATCGCCTCTTCGGCCGTATCCACGATGTGCAGCAGCTTCAAATCGTCTTTCTCGATGAAGCGCTCATCCTCGAGCATGGTCTTCTGCATCCAATCCAACATGGGCTGCCAGAACTTCTTTCCGACGAGGATGGCCGGGACGTCGGATGGGATTTTTCCGGTCTGGATTAGCAGGACCATCTCAGCCATCTCGTCGAGCGTGCCGAAACCTCCGGGGAAGAAGATGTAGGCCTGGGACGAAGCCGAGAGCATGACTTTGCGCGTGAAGAAATAGTGGAAGCCGATGGACTTGGTCACGAACTGGTTGCGGCGCTGTTCGGTCGCAAGTTCGATATCCAGACCCACGGACTCCCCTCCGCCTTCGCTGGCTCCCCAGTTGGCCGCTTCCATGATGCCCGGTCCCCCGCCGGTGATGACCGTGTAGCCTTCTTCGCCCAACCGTTTGCCCAGCTCGTAAGCGAGCTTGTAATACGGGTTGTTCTGCATGATGCGGGCGCTGCCGAAGATCGTAACCTCCTTCTTGAGTTTGGACAGGAATTCGAAACCTTCGATGAACTCAGCCATGATGCGGAAGATGCGCCAGTTGTAGTTGTCGGTGAACGACGGGCCGGTGGTCGGGACGCATTTGTTCCCCGGGGCGCACAACCAATGCATGTAGCGCTTAGCTCCGGTATCGGTGATTTCGACCGTGACTTTCCTCTTCAGCTTAGTGGCTTTGGGTTTGGATTTTTTCGTGGGCATAATTTTAATCGTTGATGGTGGTTATCTGACTTCCTCCAGCAGGTGCGGATCGTTGAGTTCGGCTTCGACCGAACGCATCAGGCTCTCGAGCTTGTTGCGCTGCCAGCATGGACCGAGCGAGATGCGGTCAGGCCTTTTGCCGACGCGCCTGAACTCGATGGACTCGAAACCTTTCTCCAGGTTGAAACCTTCGTGGATCAGGAGCACGGCTTCGAGTTCGGCAAGTTGGTAGAGGCGACGGCGGCTCAGGACGGAACGGAATTCGATGAACTCGTCTTCTAGCCTGAGCTTCTCGGTGACGCTATCCAGGAGATACACCCAGCAGATCAGGGACAGGATCAGGAGGATGACGCGCTGGAGATTCGTCACGGCCGGCAGCATGAGCGACATGGCAGTGACGAGCGACAGGACGATGCAGACACTCAGGATGATCGCGCCACCCAAAGACACGAATTCGGCGTGGACCTCACGCAACGAATCCTCGATCGGGACTGGAGCCCTGGGCCTCCGCGGAGCGAAGGCGCCGATGATGTCAGTCATAGACTTCCGATATGGTAATCGAAGCGACGGAATCCGTCACGTGAAAATATCCATCGGTCAAGGGACGAAGAAAAGCAAAAGACGGCTTGCGCCGTCTTTTGGATTTCTGAATTTCGGATCCTAGAGCACCGCTTCCTTGGCGGCCTTGGCCAGGCGGAACTTGACGACGGTCTTGGCCGGGATGGTGATGGTCTGGCCCGTAGCCGGGTTGCGGCCCTGGCGCGCCTTGCGGTTGACCTTGACCATCTTGCCGAAGCCGGGGACCAGGAACTCGCCCGATGACTTCACCTGCTTGTAGGCCAGGGTGGTCAGCATGTCGAGCAAACCTTCGACGTCCTTCTTTGACTGGCCGCTCTTTTCGGCCAATTCGCGAATTATCTGGGCTTTGGTCATCTTTGCCATATAAAGCTTGGAAAAATGCGGATTTCACGAGCATCCAACGTATCCTTTGGGATAGCGCCGAATGCCGGAATCCGGATGAGTTATTAACGACAAGCAACAGAATAGCCCATTTTCAAAGGGTAAACAAGAATATCCATCCACATGTCAAGGGCTGGCCATAGGGAGGCGCTCCGGACAGACATTTTTTGCCATGCACGATCATCTGCCAGACAGCCGGGTTTTGACCCTCCATGCTATAATCAAGGCCATATGAATTACTACCTCGAGGTCCTCAAAAAGTACGCAGTCTTCACTGGTCGCGCCACCCGGGCCGAATATTGGTACTTCTTCCTGTTCAACATCCTGGCCAGCATCGCCATCGGCATCGTCGTGGCCGTGATCAAGAGCGCATCAAATGATGTCTTGAACCTAAGCTTGCTCGGCAACCTCTACAGCCTCGCCGTGTTGTGCCCGGGATTAGCCGTCGGTATCCGCAGGCTCCACGACACGAACCGGAGCGGTTGGTGGATCCTCATCGGCCTCATCCCGCTCATCGGCACTATCATCCTGATCGTCTTCCTGGCGACCGATAGCCAACCTGGATCGAACCAATACGGCCCGAACCCGAAAGGCGCAAAGGGCGCGACGCCGACCCCAACGGCCGCGAACTAAAAACCGAAATAGCGAAATCCCCGGCCACTAGAGTGCCGGGGATTTTATTTTCCGGGGTTGCGGAACGGACTGCTCGGTCATCCTCCGGCAGGTTCGAAAGGATTCTTTCGGGTCGGGCCTAGATAAAGTTCACGGGCTTTGTGGATCCGGCGGTCGATTTCGTCGATGGCCTCCGCCTTCAGTCCGATGGACACAAGCTCCTGGCGGTCCAAGTCCATACCTTTCCTTATGGCCTCGTAAATCGCGAGGACGAACTTTTGGAAACCGATCTTGACGTTGATGCCCAGATCCTTGAGATCGTCGCCGCGCAGACCTACCTGGGCCGCGATTTCGCGCAGGCGCAGAAGGTCCGCTTTTTCAGACGCCCGGCGCTCTTCTTCTGCCTTGAACGCGGGATAATCTTTTTCGGCCTGCCAGAATTTATGCAGGACCTCGGATGGCAATTCGAAACCGGTGCCCGAGGAGTTCCATTTGCGCACGCCCATCATCCCATCCGTGACGATCCCGGCCTGAAGGCTGAGTATCGCATCCTTGGCGTCGACACCCGCGGCCTCGGCGAGCATGACCAGGCTATGATAATCGCGCGGGCCTTTGTCGAAGGACAACAAGCCACTGACATGGTTCTGAATCGAGAAAACCAGCAGATCGATATCCTTTTGGGAAAGACCCAGGCCGGCCGAGACCCTTTCGATGATGACCCGATTCTCGGGAGTGACATTCTCGTGGCCGATATATGTGGCCGTGATGCCGTACTTTTCGAAGAATGCCTTCATGCGGACCGCGGGATTAACGATCTCCGGATGGTTGGCCGCGAATTCGGCTTCGAGGGCGGCATACTTTTCACGCCATGCCTGCCGCTCTTCGGCTGACATGTCCTTTTTATTGAGATGGAAATCACGCTTGGCCGGGAATCCGGCCTTGATGCCTTCTTCAGCCTTGGCATAGATGCCGAGCGTGTCTGACTTGGCCAAATCATGGCAGATGGAGAAAGCCAGCATCAGCCCGTAGTTCTCACGGATGAACCGGACGACGTCTTCCCACTGTTCGCGCCTGCCTTCGAGATCCAAAGCCTGGGATGTGCGCTCGTAAGTGAAAAATCCGCGTTTGAACAGGACAAGACTGGCCAGGATGTGCTGGTAATGGTCCAGGATGCGCGGACCTTCGCCATGTTTATCCGCGGACTGCGGCGTCTCCATCAGATCCTTAAGCTTCGGTTCCTGGTCGAGATATTGCTTCAGGATTTTCCGCGCCTCAAGCATGGCTCGGGCGACTTCGCGCGAGTCCTCGAAGGACATCTCTACCGTCTGGTCGGGATTCGTGGCCACTACCTCTTTTTTCGGCGCGGCATGCGACGGCAGTCTTTCGAGTCGTGGCATATCAGACGGTCTGGCTTTTCAGGAACTCCAAAGCCTGTTCGCGCGTCTCGATTTCGCCGCGGTCGCGCGCTTCCTCGATCCTGTTCTGCGCCTCGCCGAGGGCGCGGCCTTTGTAGCCCAATGCCATGAGTTCGTCGCCGGACACGAGTTTGAGTTTATTCGGGGCCAACAGCCATTCAGGATGGCGCTTGGCGCAATCGAGCAGCATATCGGCGGGCGGGAATCCGGCTTTTGACGAAGCTTCCCTGCCCTGTGCCGCGGCTTGGCTGACGACAGCCAGGACTTCGGGGCGCAGAGGAAATATCCGCTTGAAGAGTTTCCGGATTTCGTTGTCACGTGATTTTTCGTCCAATTCGCCGGTGCTGAAAGAATCGAAGATCCGCGCGATTTCCGGATATTCGCGCGCGGCATTCGTCGCCGGTTTGCAAACCTTGTCCAGGTTGAGTTCGTGACGCAGGAAAAATCCTTCAGCAAGCTTTTGGATATCAACTGCCTCGACATCTGCGCCGCCGAAGTTGGAGGCCAACGCACCGAACATGATCTGAAGCTTGATTTCATCTTTTTCCTTGGACGTGAAATCTTTGGTCCATGGCAAGTCGCGCATGAGTTTTGCGGCACCGTCGACCGTATCCTTGAGGCGCATCCACTTTTCCTCGTCCTTGGCATCGATCTCCGGATAGTAGCGTTCGAGGATGCCCAGAACCATGGCCAACTCCAGTCCGATGGATGGCTTGGAGGATTTGACCATCAGTTTCTTGAGCTCTTCGGTGATGCGCGGACTGGTCAGCCCCTTCTGCATCTCGCCTTTGTTGATGCCCATGATGTCGCCGCGATCGACCAAAGTCTTGGACAAACTGCCTTTGCGGAGCTCGGCCAGCTTCTTCTGGTCCACGAGCACGGTCAGTTCCCCGCGTTCCACCATCTCACGCATCAAGCGGAGAGTTTCCGGTTCAGGCGTCAGCCCCATGCGCGCCGCGAACTGCAGGCCGCGATAGATGCGCAAAGCGTCGTCCTGGAAACGTTCGGGATCGGTGACGCGCAGGGTCTTGGATTTGAGGTCATCGACGCCGCCGAACGAATCATAGACTTCGCCGATCAGGATATCGGCCGCCAGGCCGTTGAAGGTGAAATCACGGCGGCGCGCAGCTTCGGCCACGCTCATGGTCGGATCGCCGTCCACGCTGAATCCCTTGTGGCCTTCAGCGACTTTGGATTCACGGCGAGGAAGGGAGATGTCCATCTCGATGCCGTTGCCGAGCGACACGCTGAAGATGCCGAAGGTCTTGCCGACCTTGTTGACCTTACCGGGGAAAATTTCGTCCAGGAACTTCTCGAGCCTCTCCGCCGACATGCCATAGACTTCGACGTCTGCGTCATTCGGGTTCTTGCCGAGCAGGGCGTCGCGGACAAAACCGCCGACGACCAGGGCTTGGGGTTTGCGCTCCGTGAACTCTGGATCGACGCGGCATGCCAAAACACGGGTCGCTAAATCGCGCACCGCAGCAAGGATCTTTTTGTCCTGTGAAAAAAGCCGCTCACGCTGGACGACCGGGTCCGAAATATCGTTCGACGCAGCCCTATCCGGCGAGAACGGGTTGATGTCCAATCGCGGCTCAATGTTCATAAAATTAATGGTGAAATGATACCTTTTTTTGGGGAAAAGCACCATTCATCCCAAATGAAAGACCGCACCCCGAGATGTGAAGCGTACGTGGGTACGGTCTTCGTTGGGGTGCGGTCAGGCAGCTTGGGCAGTGGCCGCGGCTTCGGCGCGTTCAGCAATGGCTGCGGCGCGCTTGAGCCACTTCTCTAGGTCGGAACGCATCGTCGGCCGCTTCATGCGCGCCTGGCGAACCACCTCGTTGTAGATGCCGCGGTCAAACTTGCGGCCGGAACGGAACAGCTCATCAGCTCGCTTCAATGCCGATTCCAGCCTCGCCTGAGCCTGGTCGACCGTCTGGCAGAACCGCTGCTCCTCGGCGGCTCGTGCCTGGCAGAGAGCCTCCTGTTCCACGGCGGCGGCAAGCTTCTTGGCCAGGTAGCGCTTGTGGGCCTCGAGCCAAACAACCGTGTTCTGAGTCGTGGACTCAGCATGCTCGCGTGCGCCCCAGTACATGCGACGGAGCTTCAGGTTCTCGAGACTGTACTCGCAGTTCAGATCGTCGCAATCGGTACGGGCAGCAGTGCATCCATACATGAATTGCGGAAGGCCCGTCTCAGGACAGACGCATACCTGGACCTGAGTCACCTCCAGATCGGCATCCTGGATTTCGATGCTCGGCATCTTACGATTGAAAAGTTCGACTTTCTTTGCTTTGCACTCCTGGCACATTTCATTCCTCATGTGTTCGGTGGAAGGGGGGAAAAGAGATGCGAACCGAACGAATAAAGATAACATAAAATGACCATTTTGTCAAGGCATTGATGTGCCTAAAATGATGTTAAATTAGCCAAAAAATAATAGCTTAACGAAGCTAAAAAATGAACTCAAAAAAGTGGGGCCATGACGCGTGAAACATAGCAAAACACACAGCGTTTTGCTGTGTGTTTTACGTGGTCGGGCTAGTGGGACTTGAACCCACGACCTCTTGCACCCCATGCAAGCGCGCTAGCCAACTGCGCTATAGCCCGAGTTGTTTTCGTGAAATTTTCTTGGGTTTTTCCTGTTGGCGCAATGTAGCCTAAAAACAAGAATTGTTCAAGGATTGACAAATCCCTCTATTTAAAGTATGTTTTCCGATTCTTTGACCGGTATCGACGCCAAGGAACCGCAACTTCACAGGAGAAATTGAGATGCCCAACCGAAGCAAGTGCAACGACCTGCGTTTCTGGAACAGATGGCGGCTCGCCGGGGCCATCAACGCCGTACCGCAAGCCCTCGACGCGGACACGCACATCATCAAGGCCATCGAACGGATCAAGAGTGTCGTGGCCATCGGCGGAAAGCTGTACGCGAAGACGCCGAATGCCCTCGATAAGCTGTCCGCGCTCCTTCGCCAGAACGGCTACATAATGCGCGATGAGCGCAGGAGAATTGACCCGATGGCTGAGGATGGCGTCGTCGAAGAGATGGAGAAGAAAGTCCGACCGCTCTGGTACGCCCAATATCCGGGATTCGACCATCCCCTGCGCCCGTCGATGAGCATCCTCGAGGCTTGGCATTGGGCGCCGTTGCCGCAGTCGCCAAAGCTCCACGAGAGAATCATCCACGCAGCGGGCATGGTCAGCCACTGCGATTACTACTACCAGGACGGCAGACGGGCGTTCTACGACGACCATCTCGAATACATGCGGCTGTTCGTCAAACACTTCACCCGGCTCGACCTTGGCGAATGGGATAAGATGATTGGACGCGCCGACCGTTCCGGACCCGGCATGATCAGGGCCATCGCCAAGCTCTGCCATCCGCAGGCCGAAATCGAGGACAAACCGAACATCGGCAACCTGCTGGTCGGCGTCAGCAAGATGATGTCGGGCAAGAGGCTGACCGAAGGTGAAGCCACGGCCATGCGTTCGGCAGCCGCGGACCCCACGACCAGGGAGCAGTTCGACTCGATCCTGGAATCCCGCCCGCAGCGTACCCGCTAGCCTAACGCACCCGCTGACTTGAGCGCACCCGCCATGTCATGCGGGTGCGCTCTTTATTTTCAAGTAGCCGCAGTAGGTTGACAAAACCGCTCAAATGCATGCATATTGGTCTCCGCACTTTCGTCGGACAACGAGGAGGACGGCAACATGATTTCAGACAGAGATATCGACTATTTGAGACGACTCGCCAACGCTACCGACAATGAGAACTCGGGACACTTGGAGAGGATCGTCCGCATGCTGGACCTCATCCAGGGCTCACCAGACTCGCCGTCGGAGCAGGCGCAACGCGCCGAAACCGCAGCCCAAGAATTGCGGGCGCTCCAGGGACTCGATGACGATGCCCACAACGAAGTCTGCTTCATCGCCGAAAGACTCGACGCCGCCCATCGGGATTTCGTCGACATGAGCAATGCCGTGGGATACTGACCTTTCTACGGAAACGACGTCATTTTAGGCCAGAACCTGAATTTAGCGCATCTGCAAGCTTGGCAGATGCGCTTTTCTGTTATTCAAGCCCTAAAATTTAGCTCAACTTAGCAAATAATTACCAAGCGACCACTTGACAAAAGGGGTATTTTGTGTTATCTTAATTGGTCGTAATCGACCATGTCCGATTTCCGGACATGACTGAAAGGACGTATCGATGGGTTGGAAGAAATTCGACGGCAGCCGGGTCCACGGAAATCGCGCCAAGGGAGACAAGACCGTGCCGCCGACGCGTTGGTGGAATCACCTCTACTTGAAGTTCTTCCGCTGGCACAAGGTCACCATCTACATGGTGCCCGACGGAATCGTCTGCTACCGAGTCGGCTACAAGCCTGAGGTCGGTCCGGCCATGCTCAGGGAAGAACTGATGACCTCGCGGAAGTTCGCGGTGCGCAACGGCCACGAAGATTGCGTCTTCTACGCCGTCGGCAGCGATGGCCGCGAGATCATCATCCTCGAGCTCGAGCAGTGCAGCGACACGTTCCTCCCCTCCGACATCCCGCTCATCTAGAGCGCCCGCCCCTTTGCCTCACGCCTCACTCATTCTCGAGTGGGGCGTTTGCGTTATGGTGAAGCTCGAGGCTTGACAAAACGGCCAAAATCGGTTATTTTGGCCAATCCCCACAAACCTTGGAAAGGAAGTGATGAACATGGGAAACAGCGGGAAAGAAATCGGCACTTTGGAGAATCCGTGCACCGGCGAACCCGGCGAGGACCGCAGAGAAAAGTATTGCCGTTGTAGCGACTGCAGCGGCGTCAGTATGTGCACTCCGTCCAACGATTTCTATGAGCACAATGGCAAGCTGCGTTGCGAAGTCTGCAGCCGGATCCACATCAACACCATCCTCGGCTGGGACATGTTCCTCAGCCAAAGGGAGTCGCTGATCGGCGGCGAACTGGAGATGCAGACTCCGGGCGACTACAACAGCGTCAAACGTGGCGTGATCGGCGACATCATCTTCCGTGACGGCGTGCTGACCGTGAAGATGGAATGGCTAGCCTCTCTGGTGCTGGGCAAGGGCTGGAATCGGGTTTCCAAACCCATCACGCTCGTGTTCCACCACCCGCAACCTCCTTCAAGGATGGACGAGGGCCGATCCCATTTCCAGACCACCGGTCCGGACATTCTCGTCGTGATGTTCACCAAGGACAGCGGGAACCTCATCAGCCGCAATGGTTCAAGATTCATCGAAACCTAGAAGACATCCCCCACCCCCTTTACCTCACGCCCCACTCAATCTCGAGTGGGGCGTTTGCGTTATGAGGACTTTTGCCGCGGACGGGAAAACTGCTACCATCCAGACCATGAGACAAAACAAACAACTCATCCCCGATTTCGGCAACATTTGGCGGTTCATCCGCGACCCGAAAAGCGACTGGAAACCGAAGGTCATGGTCGTTTTGGCCATAGTATATTTGGTTTGGCCACTGGATTTGATGCCCGACCTGGTCCCGCTGCTCGGTTGGCTCGATGACTTAGGCTTGGATGTCGTGGCTATCTGGTATCTGATGCACGCCACGAATACCTACATAGAGGCCAAGAGCCAAGAAATAAAATAATCCCGTCATCTCGACCGAAGCGGAGAGATCTCCCATTTCCGGAGATTTCTCGACAAGCTCGAAATGACGCAAGAGAATGAAACTCCTCCATTATTTCCGCATCCTGCTCGAATCCTACGTCTTCATCCTGTTGCTCTCGCTGACGCTGGGGCTGCTTCTGCCGCAGTACGCGATCCTGCTCGCGCCCTACGGTACGTTTTTCCTGGGCGTCATCTTTTTCCTCTCGGCGCTGAAGATCGATTTGAAGGAGTTCCTGAAATACCTCAAGGATACGAAAATGGTCGTGGTCGTGAATTTCATGATGCTCATCGGACTGCCGGTCATCGTGTATTACGCCATGCTCCTCATCTATCCGGACTTGGCCATCGCGTTCCTCTTGCTTGCGTCGATGCCGGCCGGCATGACCTCTCCCCTGCTATCGGAGATCTGCGGCGGCAAACAAAGCCTGGCGCTCGTACTCACGATTTCGACTTCCCTGCTCGCGCCGTTCACCGTGCCGCTCATGGTCGGACTCTTGGCCGGCGCGACCGTCCAAGTCGATACGCTCGGCATGTTCCTGTCGCTGGTAAAGGTCATCTTCGTGCCGTTCATCCTGGCCAACATCGTGAAATATTTCTGGCACCACAAGATCAAAGCCACTTACTTCACGTTCAAGCCGATTTCGACGGTCCTGCTCGGCCTGCTCATCATGGGTATCGTGGCCAAACAGGCGGAGACCATCCTCGGCGGGCTGAACGTGACTTTCCTGATCGAAGTCGCGGCGCTCTTCGTGCTCTTCGCATTCTTCCACGTCGTCGGCTACTACACGGTCTGGTGGCGCAAGCGCGACGACCGCGTGACCATCACCATCTGCCTGACATATCTGAACTTCACGCTCGCGATTTATCTGGCCGGCAAATTCTTCAACGATCCCAAGATCGTGGTGCCAGTCGTGCTCTCGGTACTGCCGTGGAGCTTATTGATCATCCCGTTCAAATACGGGATGAAGAAATGGAAATAACATGGAAAACGAAATGAAACGGCCAAAAGTCGGCGTCGGGGTCTGGATAATCAAAGAAGGGAAAGTCCTTTTAGGTAGAAGGAAAAATGCGCACGGCGAAGGTTCCTGGTGCCCTCCCGGCGGCCATCTGGAATGGCGTGAGAGCATTGAAGATTGCGCGCGCCGTGAAACCGCCGAGGAATGCGGCATTGAAATCGCGAACATACGTTCCGCAACTTTCACGAACGATGTCTTCCTCTCTGAGGATAAGCACTACATCACGATCTGCGCGGTCGCCGATTTCATCGCGGGAGAACCCCAGGTCCTGGAACCGGATAGGATGGAGGAATGGGACTGGTTCGGTTGGGATGAATTGCCGCGTCCGCTTTTCCTTCCGGCGGAAAATCTGCTGAAACAAGGATTTCGACCGGAAGGCTGTTAGAGCTGATGGCATTGACCATTAGTTTTTTTATTGCTTAAATCCATCCGCACATTCAATGGAGGCGGAACATGGGAATCCAAGTCGAATTCAACCCTGATCTGGCGTTGCGCAGCATCGTGGAAGCCGCAGCCGGAAGGCGCAATCCCGCGGAATGCATTCCGAACGGGCTGAAGGCCGGACAAACCCACCCTTTCCTGAAAGAAGGGCAACGCATCTACTGGTTCGGCGGCGAAATCCCGCTTCTCGAGACCAAGGGAGACCAGCAGCTTTCGCGGCCCATAGCCAGCATCCGCATCGTCGAGGCGACACACTACGCCATCGCCAGCGGCAAAGTCTGGACCAGGGGCACGTACGAAGTCGTGGAAGTCTTCACGGACCACGAGGTCCACTTCAATGGTTTCGCGCGGATATAGTGAGGGGGAAAGAAATGGAAGACTGGAAAGCCAAGACGCTGGGTTCGTACGAACGCTACACAGCGCTGTACGACATGCGGTTCGGGGAACATTTCACCAGAGCCGTCATCGGGGACGCGGACCGGTTCGTCCGGCTCCTGCGCGGGATCCGCGTACTGGATCTGGGCTGCGGTTCCGGCCATCACGCCGAGTATTTCCGCAAACAGGGTTGCGAAGTCCTGTGTGCCGACATCTCGCCGGCCATGCTCGACATCTGCCGCGACAAAGGACTCCGGACGCGCCATTTGGACATGGAGACAATGGTCTTCATGGACACGACGTTCGACGGCGTCTGGGCATACTCCTCGCTCCTGCACCTGCCCAAGGATCGTATCCCGAGGGTGATTTCCAAGATCCACGCCATCCTGAAGCCTGATGGCATCCTGGCACTGGCGTTCAAACTCGGCGAGACGGAGGGGCTGGAGGAACACGAAGACTTCCCCGGCCAGCCGCGTTGGTTCACGCGGGTGACCCTGGAGGAAATCATGGGCTGGTGTGAAGACGGTTTCGAACCTCTTTATTCCAGTGAATACAAAGCCTCCGAGAGATCCACTTTCATCCTGGCCATGTTCGCCAGGAACAGCTGACTTCGACGTCCCGGTGGCCACCGGGACGTCTTTCATTTTCGGGCCGCATGGCTTGACTTTCCCGGCTTTTCGTGCCAAGTTTGCCTCGTACATTCAACCTAAGAGAGGAGCTCCGCATGGCGGACAAGAACTACGGAAACATGAACGCCCACGCCATCGGTTTCATCATGAAGGAGATGGTGCGGCGCGCCATCGAAGCCATCCGCGGCCAGCGCCAAGCGTTCGAAGTCACGGCCAAGGAAGGCCACGGCGGACAGATGGACGACATCTTCACGAGCGCGGATAAGGCGGCGCAGGAGATTTACGTGAAGATGATCACCGAGGCTTTCCCGGGCTACGGCATCGTGGCCGAGGAAGACCATCTGCGCGTCGAACCACATCCGGACATCGGCATGTACTTCACGGTCGATCCGCTCGATGGCACCAAGGCGTTCAAGCGCCGCCAGTCGCACGGCATCGGCACCATGATCGCGCTCGTAGATGACGGCGAGGTCCTCGCGGCCTACGTCGGTGACGTCATGACCCAAGAGATCTACGGCTACCGTCCCGGTTCGGACAAAGTCCACCGCATCAGCGAATACGGCATCGGCGAGGTCCTGCATGTGGACGAGAGACTCGAGCTCAGGGACCAGAACATACTGCTGCGCAAACGTCCGGAGAACCACGCGAAATGGACCCGGGACATGATCGCCCCGCCCCGTGACGGCGGACTCTTCAAGGATTTGGAGACGGCCTCGGGGAGCGTGGGCATCAGCACGGCACGGCTCTGGAAAGGCGAGGTCGGCGCCGTCCTGCTCAAGCCCGAGTTCGAGACACCGTGGGATTGCGCGCCGGTCTTCGGCATCTGCCACCAACTCGGCTATGTCATGTACGAGTTGAACGCAGGCACAGGAAAATGGAGAACAGCTTCGATGCTGGTGCCCGACCGGACCGTTCCGAAGTCGAAAGAACAGCTCATCATCCACGAATCGCGCTGTCCGGAATTCGAACGGCTCTTCAGACAGTGAGACCGCTGGTTGGTTGACTCGACGCCCCGCAATTCTCGCGGGGCGTCTTTCATTTCCATGGACGCGGAACGGAAATTCCGCTAACCTCGTCTTTGATATGCCAATCGACATCGAATACGAAGCGACATTCCCCAATGTGGACAAGGACGACATCCGCGGAAAATTGAAATCCGTCGGCGCTGAGCTCATCAAACCCGAGTTCATGCAGCGGCGGCACGTCTTCAAATTCCCGAAAGGGCACGAAATCCCGGGCGGCTGGCTGCGGGTGCGGGACGAATCGGATAAGATCACGTTGAGCCTAAAGGTCGTGAATGGCGACAAGATCGAGGACCAGAAGGAAATCTGCTTGAAAGTCGACGATTATAAAAACGCGGTCGAACTGCTCAAGACCATGGGCTGCGAAGTGAAAGCTTTCCAGGAAAGCAAACGCGAACTTTGGAAATTGGACGGCTGCGACGTGACCATAGACGAATGGCCGTTCCTCGAACCTTACGTGGAGGTCGAAGGACCGGATGAGGCTACGGTCAAAGCTGCGAGCGAGAAATTGGGGTTCGATTATTCCACTGCAGTTTTCGGCGCGGTCGATCTCCTCTACAACAAGAAATACGGCTGGTCCAGCGACCTGATCAACAACTGGCTGCCATCCATCACATTCGGCGAGGAGAATCCGTTCCTGAAGACAAAAACGGAATTGCCGAAATAAAAAATTCCCGACAAAAAACACCGACGAGCAGTCGATGTTTTTCGTATGTCTCTTTGGATCATTGGTACGTCCCGCTGTTCATGATGCAGCGCAGGGACCGGGCATAAGTGGAGGGAACGAGAGTTCTCGACAAAGTGGCGATGCCGGTCTCCAGAAAACGAGTGTAATAGTTAGTGCTATTCATGGTGGATGTCAGATACTGTGCATAAGAACCAAGCTTCGTATAGCTGGAGTCTGTATAGCCACCACCCGGTGTCGCCAGGAACCCGGAGGTATTCAGGCCGGTCCATGGCGGGCTGTCGCCGGAAGTTGCAGCCATCTTGCTAAACCAACTGCTCCCTAAATAACTTTCCATCGTGGCCCACTCAGCATCCGTCGGTACATGGAAATCAGGCGGACAGATACCCTGGACTCCAGGAGTCACAGAATATCCCATGGCTTCATTCGGCTGGTACAGGCCGCCATAGCTGGTGCAGTTCGTAGAGTTGTCGGCATAGCAGCGTTTTTCGACATATCCATTATTTGCCTGAGCTCCGGTAGTCTGCGTCCCGATATTCAAGTTTTTCTTGAGCCAGCACTGCCCGCCCACGCTAACGGTCGGGTAAGTCTGGCCGCCGTAAGAGATGGAGTTGCTCGTGCAGGTGTACTTGGCGATAGTCACCGTGACCGTATATGCCTGCGTCGAACCGTCTTGCGCCGTGACGGTATATGTTGAAGGGCTGGTGAAATCATGCGCCGCACCGTTAACGGGGCTGACCGAAGCTCCAGTGTGGGTTATGGTCGGAAGAAGGTTCGTGACATCGGTTCCATACGCCATCGTGAACGCCACGGTATGGGCGCCCTCATTGATAGTCGTACCACCGATCTGGCTAGGCACGGTGAAGCCAGTGATTGCTTTAGTCGTATTCAAGACGGCCAGGTTAAGGTATCCGGATGTTCCGCCTCCAGGCTCCGGATTCACGACCGCCACCGGAAGCGTTCCGGCGCTCGCCAAATCTGAAGCCAAAATCGTGACCGTAAGATGCCCTGAGTCTGCATAAGTCGTGGCACGAGCCGATCCATTGAATATCACTTGGGAAGTCGACACGAAGCCACTGCCCGTCAAAGTAAGGGTGAATTGGGCACTGCCTATACTCTTTGAGTTCGGAGAGATGCTGCCCAAAACGGGAACAGGGTTTGTGACCACGAAGTTGCCGACCGCCGACGATCCCCCGCCTGGAGCCGGATTCGTGACCGTGACATCGAAAGTCCCGGAAGTAGACATGAGGGCAGCAGGAACCACAGCTGTCACCTGTGTGACCGAGACGAAAGAAGTCGTGACGTCCTGGCCTCCGATGTTCACCTGGGACGTACCGGTGAAACCGGTGCCCGTAAGGGTCATGCCGAATTGGGCATCACCGACATATTTGGTGGACGGCGAGATGCCGCCTAAAGTCGGCACTGGGTTCTCGAGGGTGAAAGTCGTGACCGAAGACGAATTGCCTGATGACGGATTGAAGACCGTGATGCTGGCCGTGCCGCCGGCCGTCAGGTCAGAGGCGAGGATGGTAACGGTCAGATGCGAGGAATCGACGCGGGTCGTCGTACGGTCAGAACCGTTCCAGCGGACCACGGCGCCAACCGGGAAATCAGTCCCGCTGATGCCCAGATCGAATCCCTCGCTTCCCGCGGGAGTCGAAGATGTCGAGAGGGATGCGATTTGAGGAGTCGGGCCGAGGAACGGCGGTGCGAAGGCCGTGAAGAACAACGTATTCGAATAGGTGCCATTGATGCCTGAGGTCGGCAGTTTGAGGAGCAGATAGCCGGGTACCGTGGTCGTGACCGCATCATCCGTCTGCTGGGTCAGGTTCAACTCCATCAAGGTCTGGGTCAGCTCAACCGCCGTGTCCCCGGCGCCATATGTGAAGTTGTTGGCCAACGAATAATGGACCGCGGTGGAAAGGATATCCGAAAATCCAGTCAGGTTCGACCTGAAGTCATGGTCAGCGTTGACATAGGCATTGACCAGGCGATTGCCGGTGTTGCTGAAGATGATGTCCTGCTGGAGGGACGTGGCACCCAATGACAGGCTGCCGTAGTCGATGGCAACGACGGAAAGTCCGAAGGCCGCCAAGCTCTGGGTCTCAAAATCGTTCGCCAGGCTGCCGGCGTTCCCGGAGGCGTCATATGCGGTCGCCTCCGCTTTCCAGGTCTCTTCCTCGTATTGGCTGCCGACATCGGTCGGGTCGGCGAAATATTTGACCGGGATAACGACTTCGAAAACAGCGTCAACGTCGTCCGTGCCTGAACAGACGATGTCACCGTGGGCAAAGGTCGCGGAGTAGCAATCATTCCCGTCCGGCGTACATGCCGCACCCTCGGTGACGCCGGAGCGATATGCTTTGATGTCGATATGGTCCAGGTTGGCGCAACCGTTGGGGTCGGAAACCGTACCGCGGACATACAGGTCGACGGTCGAACCTTCATTCAGCATCAAACCTGCGCTCGGCAAGCTGAGGTCGCCTGAGCCTGACGTATCCGATGGGATCACTTCGTCGACTGAAGGCGCGGTGTTCCCCACCTGGGCAGTTTGGGTCGGCGAGAGCGAGGTATCGGCGACAGACCTGATGCGCACGATGGCCACGATGCAAGCCAGCGATATCAGGATGAAGACGATGCTCAAAATACCGTAGACCGATGGCTGTTTGTTCGGCATGAAATTTTTGGTTGTTGGCTCCTGGATATCCTGCTGGAAAGCCAGTTACTAAATGGAGTATACCACGAAAAAAACCGACGTTTTGTCGGTTGTTTTCGTGCCCGGAGAGGTCGGCGAGATATTCGGTCCGCTCAAGATAGGTGAGCACAACGTCAGAGGGCACGTGCCGGCCAGATTTCTCCGCCCGGCCTTTACCCTATGATTGAACGCCGCGAGGCCGTCATCGCTCCGCCACGGCGGATACCGAAATCGTAGCCTCAAGATCGAATTCAGCCCGAAATCTCGCTTCGACCATTTCTCCAGACTCTTACAGGATGGAACGTCCGAAGACGGCCGTCAAGAGAACGAAATGGCCAATGTTCATCGATAAAAAGAAGACCCCCGCACCAATCGGATTGGAGTGGGGGTCAGGAGAGGAATCAGATCTTGGACAGCAGGAATTTCGTCAGTTCCTGCTCGATCTCCGGGGCATCGCAATCGATGCCGAAGATCTCGGGCGGGAACTCGGCCCTGGCCAGTTTCTTGACCAGCATCCGCAGTTTGTAGATGGAGTGGTTTTCCTGGCCATGCGATACCTGTTCGTTGCGCCAGTCGGTGTAGAGCATGAAGCGGAGCTCGACCGGACTGTTGAGGAAGATGAAGTTGTATTTCCGGGCCCGGTATTCGGCTGCCGAGAATTCGTTCTCGCCGTCGAGCACGCCGGACCGCGCCAGGTTCGATGCCTGTCCGTAGACCGTACCCGGGGCGCGCACCAAGCAGCGGCGCAAGCGATTGACCGCATCGAGCAGGTCTTGCTCATTGAAGTAGACGAAGGTGGCCGCGATGTGGTCGCCGATCTTGTAGTGGTTGCGCAGGCGCTGGCGGATCATCTTCTGCGTCGGATCGCGTTTGACCCGCGCTTCGAAGAATATCGGGATTTCGCGGCCGGCCGTGTTCACGAACCAAAGGTCGAGCGGCAGGACGTCCAGCGATGAAGTCGGGATGACGCGAGCTTCAGGCGAACAACGCGGCACGACCCTGAACATCTTGATCCGGCAATCGTCGCCGGGGTCGCGTTGACCCAAGACCGTCACCTGCTCGCTTTTGCCCAGGCTGAAATAACGCTCCTTCAGCCGGCGGACGAGATGCGCCAGATCCTTATGCAGCCTCTCGGGCGCGCAGTGGTTGAGCCGCAGCTCGAACTCGAGCTGGGCCAACGTCAGCTTGCGCCGCGCCTCGAAGCGCCGGATGCGCGCACTGATGTCGCGGCCCGGCGTGGCACACATGCGCAACAGCTCGACCGGATCATCCTGTGCGGCGACATCGGAAGAGGTCGCCAGGCATTGGCGCAGACGCAGCGGGAAGTACTCGGCGAGCAGACGCTCGATGGTCCCGTCCGCGGCCTGGAGCGATTCCTGGAACAACCGCACGTCGCGATCGTAGGTCGCAGGCGTCAAATCGTAGGTGTCGGAATAGTAGTCCTGCAAGGCGTGCCAGCCGGCGTCGCGTACCACCATGTCATTCGAATCCGGGACTTTGCCGTTCGCGGCGCGGAACCTGGCCCGGGCAATCTCACGGAACAGCATCTGCAACCGCTCGCGTTCGCCATGCAGGATGTCGAACCGGCGCTCGACCTCTTCCTTTTCGGCTTCGGATTCTGGCCTGACGAACAAGTTCGGGAACTTGTTGATCAGTTCGTCATCGTACTGCGCCATCATTCCCCCTTTTTGTCGCATGGATCGGCTTCACGGCCGACGATCGAGTAACACCCGACGACCTCAGCCCTGAGCGCACACTCGACGCAATCGGCAAGGCGCAAGCCATGCTCGCATTTGGTCGAAGCCGTTACTTTCTTGGCCTTGGGTACGCCGGGTTTGGTCGGCGGTTCCTCCTGGAGGTAACGACCGGGCTTTCTTTGCTCAGCGCCTTTGTCGAGCCTGATGTTCTCCAGATGGACCATGACGCCATCAGAAGAGGCGTCTTTGGATTTGCTGCTCATGCGTTTTCCTTTCAGATTTCAAAAAGAACGCAGACCTGAAAGTACATAAAACGGAGAGAGGTGTCAATGGATGGATTGACGAAAAAAACCGGCAACCGCCGGTTTTTTTCTTTGGAATGTAAGTCTATTTCTTAGGCGCGTAGCGCTGGCCGTCGTAGAGCACCGTATCCATGATGGCATTGATGGACATGATCTCTTCCGGTTTGAACCAAATAGCCTTTTCGTTATTAGCTTCCTCGACCGTGCCGGAGGCATGGATGAGGTTGCGGAGCGGGCGGTTCTGGGCGTTGGACAAAGCGTAGGTGTCGATGGAGAAATCACCGCGGATGGTGCCCGGAGCGGACGATGCCGGCTCAGTGGCGCCCACAAGCTTGCGCGTCTGGGCCACAGCCTGTTCGCCTTCGAAAACCGCAGCCACGATGGGACCGGCCTGGAGGAACTCCATGAGACCGTCCTTGATCATGCCGCCGTAAGCCTTGTGGTCAGGATACGGGAAGGGCTGGCCCAGCGATTCCATCTTGGCCTTGGCCTTGTCGTAAACGCCTTTCATCCATTCTTCGGTCAGGGCGTAATGTTTATCGCATTGTTCAGCCGTGGCTTTGGTCATTTTGACGGCCACGAGCTTGAGTCCGGCGCGCTGGAAACGGGCAAAAATCTCGCCGGTCAGCCCGCGCTCCACGCCGTCCGGTTTGATGAGGATGAGTGTTTGTTCCATATGTTTGCGCCAGCTTAACATGTGAAGTCGAGCTGGACAAGATGGCGTCGTCCGATTCCCCTCCTGACGAAGGAGGGGCAAGGGGAGGTGGTGCAGGAGGAGAATATGACGAATTGAAAAACCCGGCGAACCGAACCGCGAGATGCGGAACGGAACGCCGGGAATGGAGGGGGCGGGGCATGCTTCGCCCAAGCGTTTAGCCTTTCAGGTAAAGAGCTCTGGAATGGACGAGCCCTGACCACGCTTGTCGACTTGACGAACGAGACCGAGTTGCACGTCTTTGTGGGGATTGTCTTGACGATCGACGATATTCTTCCTAATCACAGGTACCATGTGACGAGAGGCGGGCGAGCCGCCGAATTGGTATCCAGCCAGCACCAGAGAGGGCAGGACCTTACCATCAATAGCTTTGATCATATCCGGAAACAGCCAAGCGAGCGTCAACAGTTCATCCGCCATCGAATTCTCCGAGCGGACGGATTTGATGCTTTCTCGTGTGCGGTTCACCCCCAGGTCGGCTTTCACCCATTCGATGACGCCTCGGTGGGTATGACTCCCGTTCAGAAGCGTCATTCTGTTGCAGTATCTGAATTTCCAAAACCTGCTCTGGCCAAAAGTCGAATGGAACCTCATTTCGTGCGCATTGAAGGTCTGGCGAACCCCCTCCTCCCCTTCGCCGAAACGAATCCGCAAAGAGCGATAGACATGCAGACCGAGGGGCCAGGGAGGTGCCGTTGCCGCGAGTCGCGCGAAAACCTCTTCCTGGATTCTTTCCCAGTGCGGGTTGAGCCCACACTCCTCGTCGTTCGCCTTCCGGAGACTGGCGAGTTGTTGTTCCACGGTCTGCTCGAAAGGATTCCTTTCGAGACGACCTTTTTTCTCCTCGATGAAGCGAATCAGAACTTCCGCGTTGTCGCCGGAGCGAATCCAGGCGGCATGGGTTTCGTCGCCGCCGGCTTTGGCCAGTGCGACATGCGTGGAATACAGCAAGTGACCTGGAATCTGCTCGAAAGGTTTTGCCATGATGGCTCAGTCTCCTTGCGCCGTACGCTGACCCGGTTCAGCGAATGATCCGCCTCCGCAGGTTTTGCGGTTGAAAAGGGCCCTACTTGGCCCAAGATTTGGGCGAGGAGGGGCCGTTTTCAAGCCAGAACTTTTCCAATGTCCGATGGGATAATGTTTCAGGATTATTCCGTTTTGTCAAGCCTCGGACGTAAACGAAAAACCCGGCGAACCGAACCGCGAGATGCGGAACGGTACGCCGGGATGTAGGGGCGAGGCACGCCTCGCCCAAGCGCTCAACCCACGAGGATCGCAGCCGGGCACAGGTCGCTGAGCCTGTAGCCGAGGGCAATGCAGCCCCAGCCCCACCTGCCGTCGCTCCTCCAAAGCATACGAACACAGCGGTAGCCACCCGGATCGCGATAAACAGTGCCCCAAAAGACAATCCACCGACCAATGCCATAATCGTCGACCATCCACGCCCCGGGGACGAGACTGGTGCAAGCAAGGAGGTAATCAAGGACGTTGGCTTTGAGCAGTGGCTTCCCTACCAATTTATCAACAAGGTTGTACGCGGGAATTCTCTTGACGCACTTCTGGGCCTTATCGATGTAAAGCGAAATCTTGAGTGGGTCATAGACTAGCTGACCATCAACTGCGCCCGGGATTTGATCCTCGGGTCGGATTGACCAGCCTTCCGGGACGAACGGCGTCGCGTCGCAGTCGATGATGATTTTTCCCATGGTTCCCTCCTTACGGGGGCTTAGGTTTCTGAAACGAACGATGGGTGAATATAGCGGAAAAATGGGGTTTTGTCAAGGTTGGCAGTCAAGGCGGATTGGACCGGAAATCGCCGAAAATGGCGAAAAAACCGGTTTCTCCGCGCAGTCTTGCCAAAATACGGGTTTTTTGCTAAACTTGACTTATCATTTATTTTTAGCTTTACGCAGTTCTATGGGTTTACCCGGACATCGCCGAACCAGTTCAGACAAGCGCCGCCGCGCCGCGCATTTTGCATTGGTTGCAGCTCCCGTCTCGAAAGACAAGAAGACCGGTTTGCATCACCTCTCGCACAAGGCCGCACCTGGAGCCAAGGAATACCGCGGACACGCCATCCACATCAAGGGTGCGGAACATAAGCTCGAAAAATTGCTCAAGAAATCCGGCAGCAAGAAAAAAGCCGAAGCCGAGCACGACCACAAACATTAGACCATTGAATTAAATCGTACCTTTTGTCCTTTTATGTCCAACCGCCATTTAGCCCGCGCGTTAGCCCTGCAATCGCTCTATGAGTGGGATTTTCACCATGGAGACAGCCAGGCACCGGAAATCCTGGACCGGAATATTTCGGAATTCGCTCCGGAGTTGGACGAGAAGGAATTCGCCGCCAAATTAGTCGGCGGAGTCATGGAAAAGAAGGAGGATATCGACGCGACCATCACCCAGTTCGCGCCGGATTGGCCGTTGCCCAAAATCACGACCGTGGACCGGAACGTTTTGCGTATCGGGACATATGAGCTGAAATTCGACGAGGGCATCCCGTCCAAAGTCGCGATCAACGAAGCCATCGAACTGGCCAAGACGTTCGGCGGTGAGTCTTCGGGCAAATTCGTGAACGGCGTGCTCGGAGCCGTGTACCGCGACCAGCTGGCCAAGGGTTTGGAGAAGGAAGTGGACAAACAGAAAAAAGAGAAAAAGGAAGATAAGGAAGAAGAAAAGACGGAGGAACCTGCCGCGGAAACCGAAACTTAAATCGCACATCGCTAATTCACATCGGAAACGGCCTCAACGAAGGATACGGTCTAGCCAAAAGCTAACGTTGACTTCATTGACGACGTTCCCGGCCTGAAATTTTTAGGCCAGTATGAGTGACAAAATGCCGATCCAAAACCTGGAGGTTTTGGAGGAACGCCTGGGACACACCTTCAAGGACAAAGACTTCATAGTCGAAGCCATAACGCATCGTTCGTACCTGAACGAACATGCGGATTTTCCGTACACACACAACGAACGCCTGGAGTTTTTGGGCGACGCGGTGCTCGAAGTCATCGTGACCGAATACCTGTTCAAGAACTACGCCAACCCCGAGGGCGAACTGACCAACTGGCGCGCATCTTTGGTCAACGCCAAGACGCTAGCCGGCATCGCGACCCAGCTCGAGTTCGAGGACTTCCTTTTGCTCTCGAAGGGCGAGGCGCGCGACAAGAATTCAAAGGCGCGCATGTACATCCTGGCCAATGCCATCGAAGCCATCATCGGCGCCATCTACCTGGACGGCGGCATGCCGGCGGCCGAGAAATTCATCAACAAACATATCCTGTCGCACCTGGCTTTCATTTTGAAGAACGAACTCTACGTGGACCCCAAGAGTAAATTCCAGGAGACGGCTCAGGAACTTTTGGGCATCACGCCGAACTACAAAGTCCTCGAAGAGAAGGGCCCGGACCACGCCAAGGAATTCACGGTCGGCGTCTATTTGGACAAGGACATGGTGGCCGTCGGACTCGGCAGTTCCAAGCAGGAAGCCCAGGTCGCAGCGGCGCAAGCGGGACTGGAAGCCAAGGGCTGGGACACGCCGATTGCCGGGAAAAAAGAGGAAAAGTAGCACCAAGCATATCAACCGCAAGGCTGCCGTCATCTTGACGGCGGCCTTTGTTTATGACAGGTTATCCATCGCACATTCCAGTGCAGGAGGTACGCATGACCGAGAGCGAATACCGGACTTTCGTCGCCACCCGCTACATCGCAGGCTCGATCGTTAGGCATTTGAGCAAAAACGGCCACGCGCTCAACGACCAACGCCACTTCCCGATATTGCCCAAGTGCAACCAACTTCGGTTCGGGCTATGCGTCTGCCTCGACCATTGCCGTACATCGATCCTGAGTGCAAGACTCTCGCTTTGGACGCCCTGGGGCACCTGGTGCTTCTGCGACGCCCACCTCGGCCACCACGAACTGCCGCTGACCATCGGCGACATGAAGCTCATGAGGGTCACCGAGGATTCGGAGCTGTACTTGACGGACGCGAAGGTCTATACGGTGCACGAGGCCGCCAAGTGGGTTTTCTCAAAACCTAAATTCCGGCCCGAAGGCAGGCTGTTGGGCGAAGAGGCTGCACTGAAAAAATGGGAACAGCTCTCGGCCCGCTACTTCGAGCGCCACCCGCAAGACTGACTCCCCTCCTACAAAGCTCCCCGATGGAAATCGGGGAGCTTTCAATTATTTTATTTTGGCCTGCCAGATGGCGAAGTGCATCGCCGCGTCCTGGACAAGGTAGGTTATGCCATCGGTCTTGAACGACTGATAAGTATATGGCGTGTAGATGCTTCCACCCGGAAGCTTACCATGCAAGAGCAGCTTATCGACATCTTTTTTCGTCGTGTCTATCGGACAAACAGCGGAACGCGTGGCCGTCAGTCCATTCTGGTCCTGGCCGAGCTTGACCGAGACCGAAGACATCAGATCGCAAGCGGTTCCGGCTTCAACTTCCATATAACCTTTCACGCCATCATTCGAAACCCAGTAGCGGACAGATGCAATCCCGTTTTTGGTGAAAACCACACCGTTCTCATCATACGCCTCACCGGTCTCGATGGTTTCAATGACGAGATAACCGTTCTTGATGCGATAGAACGTTGAGACCAAACGCTGACCGCTCTCGAGCTTGACCTGGGACAGGTCGCGGTACCACGGAGGGTCGAGCCTGGTCGGGAATTTTCCATTGTCGAGAATCAGGATTTGGCTGGTACCGGAAATTTTATCGCCATATTTGGCCAACACACCATTGCGTTGGAAAAAGCCGGCAACCAAATCCGAGGCCGCATATGTCGACAGGTTGCCCGGTGGCGTGGAATAGAAAACCTGGCTCACCCAGAGGCTCTTGTCCTTACGGCTTTCGAAACCCGCGTGCATATCCTCGAAATTCTTTTCGTCATAGGAGACGGTCCGCAGATATGAACTGCCGCCGCCGAATGCCGGGCTCGAGCTCCCCCGTTCCAAAATGGCCCGACTACCCGCGCAATACGGCAACAAGCCGAGCGTGCTGCGATAGCCGTAGAATTTGCTTTCGAGCAAAAATGTCTGACGGAAGATGCCGGCGTGATAGGTGGTCAGGTAAACGTCCGAAAAATTTTTGTCATCAGTCCGCGTCTTCATCCAAAGCACGAAGACATTGTCCCCGCACCATTGGACATCATGGATCCGACCTCCCGGATCCTTTATCGGCAGGCTTTGTTTGGTTATGGTCGCGGCGTTCGCGCTCGAGGCCGAAAATACAGCGGGTGCGACCACGGAAATGAGGAGGATTGCGTTGAGGAATTTGTTCATATCCAATCGACCAACATGCCATAAAACGGCATATCAGTCAAACCCCTGCGAACGCGATTGACGGAAATGGAATTCAGCCGTATATTCCGCTAGGTAAAGGCCAATAAGCGCCGGTAGCTCAGCTGGATAGAGCAACAGCCTTCGAAGCTGAAGGTCGGGGGTTCGAATCCCTCCCGGCGCACCACGTAAAAGCCGCAGCAAAAGCTGCGGCTTTTGCTGCGGCTCACGTGGCGCAGCCGTAAGTCTGATTGTCATTCCGAGGGAAGTCGGAGCGACGAGGGATCTTCTTCGTGGAACACCTGCCGAGAGCGTCAAAAGACAATCCATTTTGAAGATCTCTCCGCTTCGGTCGAGATGACATTTCTTTTTTATGGCTTCCTGACCACTCCTTTTCCTTTGGCGCCTTCATCATTCTGTAAATCGGTCGTGAGTTTGGGTTTGGCCAGGACCATCGTCTCGTTGATCATCGTATCCAACGCCTCAAAACGCGTTTCGTTCATGAGCGTGGCGAAGCGGCCGGAGTCCAGGTTGGTCGGGACCAGCGTCACGTCGAATTCGGCCGTGACTTCGCTGACGTCCACCGGCATCTTGTTGAGCTCCCAAGTTATCTTGCGCGAAGTGTCGTCATACGTGATGACGCCGGCCGAGACTGTGCTGTTCTTGGGCCAAGCGACGTTCGCGGGCAGGCTGGCCGTGACGCGCATGTCCTTCAGCTCATGCAGGGACTTCGCGACGGCCCAATTGATGCGATATGTCGTGGCTTGCCCGACGACCGGAGGCAGCGGACCGGAACCTTCGGGTGCGCCCTCTTCGGAAAAGTAGCGGGCCTCGGAAGACAGGCTGGCGTCTGTCTTGAACCGGAAAACCATGGGTTGGGTACGGACCGTGCGGTTGAGTTTGGCGTCGCCGACCATCTCGACGGTCGCCTCGACCACGGCCTGGAAGCCGGAGGTGCCGGTCGCGGTCATGTTGGCGGCGACGATCGGGAGAGTGAATTCGAAAGAACCATCTTGGTTAGCCGGCAAGCGCTCCAGGGCGCCGACCTGATCCTTGTTCCAAGTCAAAACATCGCCAGCTACGGTTCCGGACGAAGAGTCGTCCAGTTCAGACCAATCCACGAAACGCGATACGCCCGGGACGGAAGCCTTTTTTCCGGTCATGCCCGTGGCGGTCGAAGAACTTGCCAGGGGTTCGAGCTTGAAATGGATGGAAATGTTCTGGAGCGTCTCACCGGAAGTATTTTCGTATCCTAGCGCAAAGCGAAGGCTGTCGCCGAACGAAACAGTGCGGTCGCCGTCTGAACCATTGGCCACGAGCTTGAGCGTCAGGTCGCCGGCAAGGACGGAGATATTCGAATCTGTCTTTTGGGCTACTTGGAAAGAACCGTCCGGACTGACGCGGCCGGCTTCGGCATGGATAGGCAGGTTGCCGCCCGAGCCTGAAGTGAAAGTCCCGACCACGGCCACGGTCGCAGAAGCTCCGGCAGCGATGTCGCCCAAAGGAAGCTTGACGAGGTTCTCATCCAACTGGCCGGCAGTCGACGGTGTTTCGCGGACGAATCCCGGCGGCAAAGTCATCCGGGCCTCCAAACCCTTCATGGTATCCGACCCGCGGTTCTGGACCGTGTAGGCTATACGGACTTTGTCTCCAGGCAAAGCTTTTTCAGGCACGCTGACCATGCCGTCCAGGACGCTTTCGGCATAATCAAGCTGCTTGGTCGCCAGCGCCTCGAAATCGCTGTTGAACGATGCTGGACGGTAACTGCCCACCGCCTGGATGGCCGTCTTGGTGCCGAGCGATCCGGTGAACACGCCTTTGATGGTGAAAGTGCCGCGTCCGCCGTACTCGACCGACCCGAGGCGCCAGTCCAATCCTTTTTCGGTGGGCGTCGGCTCGACTTTGGTGATGGAAAAATCCGACGGGAAACTGACCCTGATTTCAGCGGCAGCCAGAGGTTCATTCGAGGTGTTGCGGTAGTTTACGAAATACGAGGTCTCCTGGCCCAAGGCCACGCGGCTCGGACCGTCGATGTTGAGTTCCAGGCCATTGCCGCCGAAACTGCGGAAAGGCTTGAACACCATGAAGCCTGCCCAGACTGCAGCCAAAAGCAAAAGCAGGAAACCGGCAATGCCCGCGAACAGGTAGATGATGAAACGCGAACGGCGCCGGTCGAGCTTGGTCAGGTCCGGCATCTCGCCGCTCTCATCGCGAAAAATGGCGGACAAGCTCTGGTCCACCTCGCCGCTTTTCACCGCGGAATCGCTCTGCGCCGGCTCAATCTGCCCGGGCGGTTTGTGGCGGTTTTTCTTGCCCATGGGTAGGTGTCAGGATGGCGGCCAATACGCGATCACGGTCCCAGGCTCCGCTGAATTTCAGGTCCTCGCTGCCCGGTTTGCTCCAGGAGACTTTCCAGGATTCAGGCAAGGTGACGGATGACGAGATTTGGCGATTGGATTTTCCCGACTGGCTGGTGAGCAAAAGGAGGTAAGCACCCCGGGCCGACTGGTCAGCCGAACCCTGGCCCGAATCCAGTTTGGCCAGGATATCGGAAACGGTGAACGGCAGACGATATTCCAAGGTGATGGTCTGGCTCTGGCCGGGATCAAGCTGGAGCCAGCCGCCGAACACGGTCCGCTCCCCTTCCTGCGTTATCTTGATTCCGTCCGGACCGGTCGCGACCACGGATTCGGCGCTGACCACATCCAAATCAGGGGAATCTTCCTGGCCGACTTGTTTGAAAAGCTTTTCGTCCGGCGCTTCGAAACCCGCGGCCGAGACGAGCTTGCTGCCCTGGGGAACGTAAACGCGCAGGTAAGAGACGTTGCGCACGCCGCGGAACATCTCGCCCTTGATCCCGTTGTGCGTGCGGTTGAGCGTGAGCGAGTCGGTGATCGAACCGTCTTCGGCGATGGCGACATGGTGCGTGACGTCCTCGGTGATGACGCCGTCAGTCTTCTGGCCGGCAACGTTAGCTTCGATGAGCGCCAAGCTGTCGCCAGAGACATCCTTCATGCGGCCGTTCCAGCCGAACTTCTCGGCCAGCGCTTCCTCATCCGCATCGAAGAACGCGATCTGGATATCCTTGGTCTCGATGGAATCTGATACGGAGGCCGCCAGCTGGAGCCAATCTTCCTTGCCGAAGGACTTCATCCGCTCCATGATCTTGGCCATCAGATCGCCGACGAATTTTTTCGGGGTGTTGGCCTGTTTGTCGTATTCGATCTCGACCGCTTCCTGCGTCTCGAGCATGAAATTGTCGGCCGTGATGGTCTTGCCGTATTCAGGCATCTCGATGGGCCCGGTCAGCTTGAGAAGTTTGCCCATGAAAGACGCGTTGACCGCGATGACGCCGTCGATGGTTGGCTGTCCGGCCTTGCTCCAGAACCAACGGATCTTGTCGGCGCTCTTGGGGAAATCCGGGAACCAGTTGGCGTCCTGGAACTGCCACAGCGGGTTGATGAGCTGGAGCGGCTTGGGGGAAGTCACGCGTTCCGTGAGCTGGCCTTTGATGGCGTACGTGCCGCCGGTCGGGACGCTGACTTTCTTGATGGCGCCGCGGTCCATGTTGACTTCGGCGAACGAACCCATGAAGCCGCCGGTCGGACGGAGCTCGGTGTCATTCTGGAAGACCACGAGATAGTTGCGCTGGTGGTCCTTGCCGACCATCTGGGACACGGCATCGGACAGGGCGGCGAATTCGCGGATGGCGGATTGCGATTGGTCGATTTGGGAAAGCAAAGCCGTCACTTTTTCACGCTGGCCTTCCGGAACGCTGTTGGCGTCGACCGTGGCTGCGGCTTTCGAGGCGTCGGACAAAAGTTGGAGGGAACTGCGTGCATAAGCCGACAACACGTCGAGGCGTTCGTCGATGCTGCGGCTGGGGTCGGAGAAGACTTTATCGAAACCTACGGCCAAGAGGCGGGCGGCGGCGCTGGATTTGTCGCCGACTTCAAGCAAAGCCCGGGCACTGCGGTATTGGCTGGGCAAGACAGATGCCAGGCCCACGGCTAAAGCGCTGGTTTGGCTGAGGAACGCATCAGCTTCGCGGAAACGGCCGGAAGCGCGTTTGAGGGCATCGGCGGAATCAGGGATGGACGCGGCTTGGCTGGCGTTGACGAGCTCATCGACTGCCTGTTCGCCAGCCTGGGTCGCCTCGGCTTTGGTCGTGGAGACTGAACGGTAAAGCATGACCGCGTTGGCCGGCAGGGTCACAAGCAGGGTCAAAGCAGCAAAGCCTACGAGCGCCCTGACGAACGAGAACTGGGGCACTTTCGCCACGGCCAGCGATTCCTCGACTTCGTGGATGGCAACGGCTTCGGCTTTTTCGGCGCGGCGGAACAATCCTGAGAAAAAACCGGTGAAACCATAGACGGCCGAACCGATCCAGTCGAAACGACCATAGGCCTGTGCATATGCCTGGTCGAAATCCGGCGGCGTGAACTGGTCGGAGGCTGTCCAGGGATGGGCAGTGCTTCCGCGCAGGTCGTGGGCCAGGGTGGCATAGACTTCGACCGGAGCGCTGGCCTTGGTGGGTAAGGAAAATGCCTGGCCGGTAACGGGTTGGCGGTCTTCTGTCCGGACCGGAACCATGGATATCTTCTGGAGCGAAATCAGATACGGGCTGCGGGCGTGCTCGACGCGGTTGATCGTGACCTTACGCTCCCTGTCGCCCGGGCTTTTGACCACCAATTCCACGGCGGTCTGGTCCATCTCGAAAACCGAATCGGATGAAGCCTGTACGGCCGGGGTCTTTTCCTGATTTTGGACTTCAATCTCCGTGGTTTCGGTATGCCAAGCTTTAGCGGTACGGCGGCCCCGCTTAGGTCCTAACGGCGTCTGCATGATCACGCCCTCGTGTTCGACGACCGAAGCTAACTGGTCGTCCAAATCAGCCATCGGCCGTTTTGCGGCAGACGTCCCTTTTGGCGAAGGATCCTGTTTCCTCTTATTGATCACAAATTATTTTTTTCCGAGAACCTCACGATATGCCTGCAATGTGAGCCGGGCGGTCTTTAACCAAGTATGCCGCTGGACCAAACCTTGGGCGGCTTGCCGGGCGGCTACCTTGGCTTTTTCCGTATCTGCCAGGACTTTTTCGACCGCCAAAAGTATACCACCTGAATCACCTGCACGGAAGTAGGTTGCGCCATTTTTTCCCAAGACTTCGGGGAGCGAGGCGGCGTCAGAGGAGATGACCGGGCAACCGTGGGCCAGGGCTTCGAGCGGCGGGAGGCCAAAACCCTCAAAGTGCGAGGGAAATACGAAGGCTTTAGCGCCTGAATACAGCTCCGAAAGGCGTTCGTCGCTGACCCGGCCGAGGAATTCCACATTTCTGAGACCTTGCGCTTCGGCATCTCCTTTGAGCTTGCGCATAAAAACATCCAGTTCGCCGACAAGGATGAGACGAAGTTCGGGATGGTTCTTTTGGATCTCAGGCCAAGTTACCAACAGGTCATCCAGACCTTTATGGGGATAAGCTGAACCGACATAGAGGAGAAAAGGCGAGGCGCCAGACTCACCGCGCTGGGTAGTTGGCGCTTGGATCTGGGGCATCCCCTCTCCAGCCACGATAATCTTGCCTTTTGACTTCGGATAGAAGGACTCGACGTCTTGTTCCGTGAATTCCGCGGGGACAAGGATCCTTTCGGCGTGCCTGATGGCCCGTGAGATGGTGGCGCGGTAACCGATATTCTTCAGCCAGCGGACAAGAGGACCGCGCGTCGAAGTCCTGGCGCTGGCAGGAAAGTGGCGCAGGATCAAATCATGGATCGTCACGACCAAGGGACCGCGAAAAGACATCGGCACGTTCCAATGCGGGACATGGACGAGGTCGGCCTTGGCGCGCCGGAAGACATCCGCCATCAGCCGCTGTTCGGCCAGGCCGTACCACGGGACGTCAGCGACCAGGGTTTCGACGTTCGGTTCGTCCTTGAAGGGATGGTCGGGTTTGCGGACGATAAGGACGTAGCGGTTTTCCGGTTCCTGGACCAGCATGGCCCGCACAAGCTCCTCGATATAACGCCCGATACCCCGGGTATTCTCCGGACCCATCATCCGGGCGTCGATGCAGATGCGCATCACCCTAAAGTACGGCCTGGTCCAACGGTTGACAAGCCGGGAAAAACGTGTCATTTTCCAAAGGTTCCTTAGGAGGGCAACCCGTGCCAAGACTGGAACGGAATCTCATCGAACTCCCCATCCTCCACAAGCTCCCCAGGCCGGCGACGACGCAGGACAGCGCCGAATGCCTCCATATCATCGCAGCGCTCCGCACCATGGAGATCGTCGATACCCGTTTTGACGAATTCCTTTGCCGACCAGCCGCCTTCATCCGCTTCACGCACGGACGCGCGCCTGAGCCGTTCTGGAACAAGTGGCTGTGGGGCAGGATCAAGCCGACTTGCTCGGAGTTCTCATGGCTGGGTCGCCTGGCCGGGATTAATCCGCACCAGCGCGAACTCATCTTCGTGCCTCGTCCTGACAAGATCGACGAGTCGTTGGCGAAAATGGCAAAGGAAAAAGCGCCGGACAAGCTGATCCAACAAGTGGTGCTGGGCCTGGTCTATCCCCCGCACCAATTCATGCGCCATTTCCCCACCTTCCAATGACGGCCTCGACTCGAGGCCGTCTTGTTTTTTATGCGCGTTTGGTTATTTTCAGGATCCCCTTCTCGGCATCGACCTCGACTTCGTCACCGTCTTTCAGGAATTCAGTCGCGACCTTTGTGCCGATGATGCACGGTTTGCCGAGTTCGCGGGCCACGATGGCGGCGTGGGTCAGGATGCCGCCGCGGTTGGTGACGATGGCGGCCGCCTTCTGCATCAGAGGCAAGAAACGGACATCCGTGTTGTCGCAGACCAGGATGTCACCCAAGGAAAAATCCTGGACCGAAGAAATATCTGACACGATGCGGACGCGGCCATGGGCGATGCCAGGATGCGCGACAGCGCCGGTGATTGAGTCGATGGCTTCGTCGGATTGTCCACTGAGGGAAATCTTTTCCGGCAGATATTTTGACAGCAAACGGTTGTAATCGATGATGTAGGCTTTGCCGTCAGGCCAGATCGTGGCTTCGAAGTAACCTTTGAGATAACCGTGCGAGAAATCGGCACCGAGAGATTCACCGAGACTGCGCTGGACAGCCGGTTCGTCGACGCGAAGCATGGAGATGATGCGTCGGATTTCCTTCTCCGCTTCGGGATCGGACTTTGACCAGGACCAGGAGTCGAAATCCCATGCGAACTGCAGAAGTTCGTCCGTGGTCACGCCGTGGGTCAGCTGACTATGCAGACCGCGGATGATTTCTCCGTAGATCGCCTCATCGGTCACGACGAACGTCGCGGACCAGAGCAAAGTCTCGGAATGCGGACAGATGAAAGCTGAATAATCATCAGGGTTTATCGCTTGTTTCTTGAACCAATTCTCGTAACAGTCGCGGATGGACACACCGCGCTGGCGCAACTTGGGAAGCTCGGGTTTATTGGGAACGAGACGGATGGCGCAAAGCTCATCACCGCGCGTCTCAAGGATTTCCTTGAAGCGGCCAGTGAGGTCGGCCAGTTCGCGCGCCGGCAGTTCTTCGGGACGTTCGTACGGCAGACCGATGGCTTGGAAGAGCATCTCGAGACGCTCGGCTTTCTTGTTGTCCTCGACGCGGAAAGCATTGGACTCTTCGACTTCGCCGATGGCGGCGAGCCACTCTGTGATTGAAGGTTGATTGGATGTGATGACCGGTTGGGACATGTGATTGGTTATTGGTTTTTTCGAACTTCGCCGTTTTCCGTATCGACTTCGACATCATCCCCGTCTTTCAAAACTTTGGTCGCGTTTTTCGTTCCCACGATGCACGGGATTCCCATTTCGCGCGAGACGATCGCGGCGTGGCAAGTGATGCCGCCTTCGTCCGTGATGATGGCTTTGACGCCTTTGAGGTACGGTATGAAGTGCGGCGTGGTCTGGATGGTGGCCAGGATTTTGCCGTCGAGAGAACCGGATTTGGACGGGAGCTCCTCTTTGTTTTTCACCACCACGACTTGCCCCACGACATTCCCCTTGCCGGCGAATGCGACCTGACCTTTGATGTCTTGGGCCTCGGTTTTTTCTTCCTGCGCCGTGAATTGGTCGCCAATCGCGCTGTTGAGTTCCGTATCATCTATGACGCGACGATCTTCGCGAAGGTCGAGATAGACGAAACCGTTGTTCTTCCTTGAGTCAACCAAGGCGTCAACGCCGTCCAAATTCCCATCCAACCAGGCAAAAACCTCGGAAAGCGAGAGGAATCGCATCAAATCCAAGGCTGACGAATGGACCCTCTTTTGGCCTGCGATGAACACGAAAAAGTCATACCATGACTCGCCCATCAATTCTTCCTTGAGCGCGACCGTGTTGCGCCAGACGTCGTGGACCGCGAGCACCTCCTTGGTTTCCGGCGTCACTCCGGCTTCGGTGAGCTTGAGGCCCAGCGAAAAGATGATGATGAAATGCGCGCCATGCATGGAGTACGATTCTGCGGCGGTCTTGTAGGCCTCGATGGCGGCCTTTTCGTCCCCGGCTTTCACCGCGCGATCCAAAGCCTCACACTCGCGCGCGATGCGGACCCAAAGCTTGTCGTTTTCCTTGATGCGGTCTTGGAGGATTTTGGGATTCTCGAGGACGAGGCTGCGGCTGACTTCGTGGAATGCCTTGGCCTGCTCGACATTGATGGCGCGCACCGGCTGGGCACTTACCGGCACGAGCATGGTCTCGGCGAAATCCAGACCATGAATTTCTTTGACGAATTTCCTGACGCCATCCTGCTTGGCGGAATAGAAAAGGATGGATGCGTCTGCCCGCACACCGAAGAACCATTTTTGGGATTTTATGTAAGCGAGAAGTTCGGAAGGTGTCATATCAATTGCGTTTCAGGATCCTGACGATGCCGTTATCCGCATCGACTTCGACCTCATCGCCGTCATGCAGGATTGCGGTGGCATTCTTCGTGCCGATGATGCACGGCTTTCTCATCTCGCGTGAGACGATGGCGGCATGGCAGGTTATCCCGCCCTCATCGGTCACGAAGGCGTTCGCTATCTTCATGGCCGGGAGGAAATCGGGACGGGTCATGGGACTCACCAGGATATCCCCCTCCTCGATTTTGCCGTTATCTTCCTTCGTCCAGACGATTTTCACTTTTCCACGCACTTGCCCGGTTGAGGCAGTCTGTCCGCGTATCTCAACCACATCTGTTTCCGTAACCACGGTTTCGAGTTCGATACCGAATTTCTCCAATATTTTTTCCTGCGGCCCGACATGAAAATCACCGTCAAGGCTGATGAAACCATCCCGATATTTAAGGGCTTCAGCTTTCAGTTCCGTGATCGATTTACCGCCAAAAACGCTCTCAGGCGTCAGGAAATGGACTAAATCGCCCAATTCGGGGAACATCTTCCGCAAATTGAAATCGAACATATCATCACGCTGGGAGCTCAAGTGTTGCGACTCCTCGCGGATAGCCATGGCCCTGGACCTCAATTCCTGGGGCAGCCACTCGATGTGCGGCGCCACCCAAGAGGCAGATTCGCCATACAAGAAATCCAGATACAGCCCATAGAGATACCGCAGCTCCTCGAGATTGCCCGCAGCTTTCTCCTGTCTGAAATACGGCTTGATTTCTTCCACCACTTCCGCCGATCCGGCGACCAGTCGGTTGAAATATCCTTCATCGGACAAAGCCTTGCCGAAATCCGCGTAAACCCTTTTCATTTCTCCCGGAGGGAAATAAATATCAGTCAGCGGACCGCCGCGATAGATGAATAACGGATGGCCGATGTCTATCTCGACGTCGAAGCCGGGTTTAGTCCGTTTGGAGAACTCGCCATAAGCAACGATCTGGAACAGGGAGTAATTCCGGGCAAATTCCTTGACGTATTTCATGGCCATAAAATCACAGCGTGGTTATCGGCCTGCTCTGCACGATGGAGAATTTCCCGCCTTCCATCCCCCATTCGATGTCACAGGGAAATCCGTAATGTTTTTCGATGTTGATGCAGATGTCGCCGATTTCCTTGATCTGGGCGGCGTCGAGTTTCTGTTTTTCTTTTTTCTCTGATGGGACCGCGACTTCTTCGTTGCCGTTGGGGCCGCGGGACAACATCAACTCCTGTTCCGAGACGTTGACGTCGATGAGTTTGCCGTCGCGTTTGTCCACGACGTAGGAATCCGGCGTGACGCGGCCGCCGACGATGAACTCGCCCAGGCCCCAGCAGGCTTCGATGATCATTTGGTTCGCGTCCTTGGTGACAGGATGTACCGTGAACGTGATGCCCGCGACTTCTGACTGCACCATCTTTTGGACCACGACCGCGACCGAGACGTGCGTGTCGAGCATCCCCTTTTCGTTGCGGTACACGATGGCGCGCGGCGTGAAAAGCGAGGCCCAGCAACGTTTGACGTTGTCGAGCAGCGTGGTTTCGGTCGTATTGAGATAGCTCTCGAGCTCGCCGGCCCAACTCGCGACCGAGGAATCTTCGGCAGTCGCGGAAGAACGGACTGCGACGAATTCGGCGCCAAGACTTTTGAACGCGGTACGGACTTCTGCTTCGATGTCGGTCGGGAACTTGGCGTCGTGGATCAAATCATGGATGACGCGCGAGGCGCGCTCGACTGACGAGACATCGTCATAATTGACCTTGGAAAGCTGGGCCGCGACTTCCTGAACCAAATCCGTCTCGGCGAGGAAGCGGTCGAAGGCCGGTGCCAGGACAACGAAGCCCGAAGGGACAGGGATGCCGGCCTGGGTCATCTCGCCCAAAGATGCACCTTTGCCGCCCGCGATATTCACGTCGTTTTTGGCGAGTTCAGAGAAGTTCTTGAGAAACATAGCTTGGACAGAGGTTAGCAATAAATTGGGGAAAAAGAAAACCGCCGGTTAAGGCGATTGATTGGATTCCGCGTCGAAGCCACGCGGTGGGCAAAGGTCAGCTGTCAGGCTCTTCATCGATATCCAATTCGATGAAGTCATGGCTGTAAGAAATCTCAGCATCGTCGTCTTTCGATGCGGCTTGGGCGTCGGCTATCGCCTTGGCGACATCCGATCCCCGGGCTGTCGGGGCCTCATGGTCGGTGAAGACCGGAAGAGGAGCCGGTTTGGGCGGACGGCACTGGGCCAGCAATTCCTCGGACAACCCTTCCGGCACCGGCACAGTCGCCCTTGGCTGAGGAGCGACAAGCGTCGGTCGATCATCAGGCTCGCTTATGTCGGGTTCCATGACTGGAGCTTCTTCGACGGCGGCAGCCCAATCAGTCTGGTAAGCTATCGAACGGGCCAGGCCATTAGCCAGAGCCTGAAGTTCGTGTAGCCGGATTCGGTCCAAATGCTTCCCCATGCTGCGCACTGCATCGACTTCTCCGAGAGCCCAGGCCGACAAGCTGTCCACGACCTCGAGGGACATGGATGGTTGGGGCTTGATCATGGCGCGCAAGAGCCCGCGGAACAGATTCTGCTCCTCTTGAGTCAGATGCAGCCGGCTGACGAACATGGTCCATTCTTGGGTCGAAAGGTGCGCTTGGATGGCTCTTTCCCAAGCGGCGATGTATCTTCGCATGTTTCCTCCTTGCTTGGGATGGGTACATCGAAACGCAAAAACCGCCATTTGTCAATGGTTTGGAGGATGAATCCCGCAACGCAAAAGACGCCGGTTAGGACGTCTTTTGCATGGAGCGGGTAGCGGGAATCTCAGTCGCTTCGCTCCCACGACAACCTTCGGGTTTTCGTGAGCTTTTCTCAAAATGCGAAACCGAACGGTTTCACCCTTCCCTGGTTCGATTCCCTTTCGCTTTGATGCCACAAAACCCGGCGTGAGCCGGGCTTTGTGTTTGGAGCGGGTAGCGGGAATCGAACCCGCCTCTCAACCTTGGAAGGGTCGCATAATAGCCACTATACGATACCCGCAATATTCGATTGTCGAGCCGTATCTTAACGCGCATCAGCCGACTTTGCAAGCCTTAGCCCTCGACAGAACGCCACGGTTCAAATATAGTTCTGCCGACATCGGGCTATAGCGCAGTTGGCTAGCGCGCCTGCTTTGGGAGCAGGAGGTCGTGGGTTCAAGTCCCACTAGCCCGACCAGACGAAAACCGCAGCTGAAACTGCGGTTTTTGTTTTACCCGACCAGCATTGACAAAATCGGCTTTTTGGTGTATGTTCATCAATCGCAATTACCAGTACGGCAAGGAGAGCCGTTGGTTGCACGACCTTTTGAAAGGAGGCCAAAATGGCCGTCGAGATCCAAGATTTCAGCCGTTCTTCGATGAGTCCTCACTGGCACTACCGTCTAGAAGACGGCAAGATGGTATTTCGACTCTGGGACGATTCGTACTACCATGAAGGAGAGAACACCCGCGAACAGGTCATGGAATTCAACATGTTCCAAGCGCTGCGCGGCGCCTGCGAACTGGGCCTATACTCGATAGACCAGTACTTCCGCAACCTCACCAAAACCCACTGGTGGACAAAGCGAAGCCGGCCCAAGGGCAAGGTCGAACGTCATGTCGACGAGGAGCTTCTCGACCGTACGGTCATCCGAGGTCAAGCGGAGAAGATGGCATTGGTCGCACTCTCGGCCATCAGGGCCTACCGGGCGTATGTGGAGGGCGGCGGCGACCCATCCCGACTCCCCGCAATGACCTTCGAAGGCGGTGAATTCAAGGTCGCCATGAAGGACCAGAAGGACATCTGACTCGCGCACCCAACGCGGCAAAGAGCACACGCTCCAGCCGCCGTCGGGTGCGCTCTTTGTTATCCGACATTATTAAAAATACTTTTACCATAAAAACGAAAGCACCCGTCTGTGAACGGGTGCTGGTGAGAATGCCGGCAATCGGCTTAGAGGATTCCAGGCTATGGCTTACTGCAAGCCTGCAGAAGTTGGCGCAGACACTCGTCGACGGCAGCGTCATCTTCATCCCGCAGTTTCTCAAGGATGGAGCAGAACACGTCGGCCGGGAGCGCAGCATCCGGCGAACCGCCGACCTCGTGCGTCAGCTTTAGGCCGCGCGTGCTCTTGAGGAGCAAGAAGGCCCAGGGATTCTGGCGGAAGCTGGCTTCGATGGCGCGGGCGATGAGCTGATGGTGCTCGGCCGAACCGTAGACGATCTTCTCGCCCTTCCACCAGGCAGTGGTCTCTCCCCCGCCATGGGCAAGATCGTAGCCCATCTTCTTGGCTTCGATGCCGGCCAGCCCGAACAACTTCTCGCGCCACGGATGGCCTTCAGGGTACTTGGTCCCCTGGATGAACCCCTCCATGGACTTGAACCACACATCGTCGAGGACGAACGGCCGAATCATGAAGTTGCTCAACTCCCGTCCCCGCACGTCTTCGGACCTGCTGTTAACGTTCAACGTTTCCATCTGTCCCAACTCCTCCCAAAAGGTCTGTTACCTGATTAACATAGAATGTGCGGGTAATCAAGGGTATTGACTAATTCAAATTTTTCCTGTAAGAAAACCGAGCTCGTTCCACCTAAGCCTGGAGAGGCCCATGGCACAACCGGTAGGCACCAAGGATTACAACCAGTTCGTCAGATACCTCAATGAACAGCAGTCGAACTTGCGGAGGTATGCCCAATATGAAACCCGGACACGCGACCAGCAGCTTGCGCCACAAAGAGGGCAGCTCGAAACGATCCTCCAAGCCCTGGATAGCATCGCTTCCTTCATCAACTGCGGCGAGTACTATGCCGCGGGATCGGTGACTGAGAGCGAGCTGTCCAACCTGGCCCGGGAGATGACTGAACATGTGGCGAATGCGCGCAAGGTCCTGAACCAGCCGTTCGGCAAGTATCAGTCTGCACAGCTTTGAACCATCGTCCTCCATTACTTCGTACAGCGCACTAATCCGGTGCGCTGTTGTATTTTTCCAGAAATTTTTCAAGCCTGACGATTTCGCGTCAATATCGGCGCAGTCCCGCGCAGCAAAAAAACGGCTTACGCCGTTATTTTTGTCTGGTGCCGAGGGCCAGGATTGAACTGGCGACGCAAGGATTTTCAGTCCTTCGCTCTACCACTGAGCTACCTCGGCTGATTTTTTATTCCGTCTCACTTCTTACCTTCTTTTTCGCTTTTGAGCAACCGCCTGAAAAAACTTTTCCCTTCGCCTTCTTCGGAATGCATCATGCGGGCGTCCAGCGGGCCGAAGATGGCCAGGAGGACCAGGACGATCAAAGTCGTCGCAAGCGCCGGGATGAACAGGCCCAAGCCGCAGGCGATGCCGATGCCGGCCACGACCCACATGGTCGCAGCTGTGGTCAAACCGTGGACAGAACCGGAAGCCTGGATGATGGCGCCGGCGCCCAGGAAGCCTACGCCCTGGACGACCATCGAGGCCATGCGCGTCGGATCGGTCGTTATCGGGGCGATGTTCCAGATGCACCAGCCGACAAGGGTCATCAAGGCCGAGCCCAAGCCGATCAGGGCATTCGTCCGAACCCCGGCAGGTTTCTGGCGGATTTCGCGCTCAATGCCGATAATACCGGTGAGCAGGGTCGCTACGGCCAGACGGACCACGATTTCAGCAATGGAAAGTTCCATAGGAACGCGGGAATAATAGCCAGAATTACGGAACAATGCAAGCCCCTGCAAGACCTTGCCAAACGCAGAAGCCTGCTGTAACCTACCCGCGCAATCGATACAAACCCTTTCGTGACGGCGGGCGTGCCCCGTCGTTCGCGAACGACGGGGCGTGTAGCTCAGGTGGTTAGAGCGTCACACTGATAATGTGAAGGTCCCAGGTTCGAGTCCTGGCACGCCCACCATAGAAAAAATCCCCAGACCGGGGATTTTTTCGTATTTGATTTAGGGGTTATTCCGAGGCCTCTTCTTCGGAACGGCTCAAGGTGATGAAGGAGCCGGTCTTGCCTTCGTCCTTGTTGGGCCAGACGGAGATAGTGAGCTTCACGATGCCCTTGGTGTAGCTGCGCACTTCGACATCGTTGATGGTCGAGCTGTTGTCTTCGGTCCAGCCTTCGCCCTTGAACTTATCCTCGTACCACTTGGTGATCTTTGTCGCTTCGTCCCCGCTCGTGAGCGTGGCGTTGGCCGTCTTCTCACTGGTCGAGGTCATGATCGAACTGGCTTTGGCGCCGGGGTAGATCGGCACATCCTTGGGGAAATCATCAGGGATGTCCATGTTCTCGCCGATGGACACGCTGCTGCCGGTCTTATTGTCCTTGAAATTCATCTGGCCTTTGTCAGTGTTGACGTCGACCTTGCCGCCCGTAGCCTTGCTCAGGACGCCGCTGGCCACGGAATCCGCGACCTTCTGCTCCAGCTTGTCCTGGGCAGCCTGGAACGGATTGCAACCCAGGCCCATGAGTGAGATGGCGGCGGCCACTGAAACCAACGGAATGATGTGTTTGGTGTTCATAAGTTTTAGGTTAAAACATTTCTTTGCGCAGCTTGAGTGTAACATCAATGCCCATTTTTTCAAGCATATCGGACATGTCGTGGACGAATTCCGGCGAACCGCAGACCATGAAGTCCGGATTTTGTTTGATGGCCCGGAGCTTGTCCAAGACCTCGGGCCGGATCCTGCCGGTCTCCCCTTCCCAGCCCTCGGGAGCGTAGGCAGTGAGGGAAAAGATCGCCTCGAAGTCCGGGTACTCGGCGACCAAGGATTTGAATTCTTCGAGATATGGCATGGCCTCGGCGGATTTGCAGGAATAGACCAAACCGACCTTACGTCCGGTATCGCGCTTCAGTTCTTCGCGAATCATGCCACGGAACGGCGTGATGCCGATGCCGCCCGCCAAGACCACGACCGGGACATCGCTTTCAGGAAAATTGAAGCGACCATACGGACCCTGGACGTTCACCATGTCGCCATCCTTCAGTTCGCTCATCTTGTGGGTGAAATCTTTCTTGAGCTTCACGGCCAACTCGATGGCGGCTTGGGATTCGGATGGCGCGCTGGCGATGGAGTACGCGGCCTTGGCCCAGACGTTGCCGTCGGGTTGGAGGAGATGCAGCATGACGAACTGGCCCGGCTTGAAATCGAACATCGGCTGTCCGTCAGCCGGTTCGAGCCACAAGCCGAAGATGCCCTGGGCAAGTTCGGAGTTTTTGGCCACGCGGAATGGCCGGGTAGTTATGACCGTCACAGCTTTATCTCGGTGCCGTCGTCCTCGTACAGCCGGATGGCCTGGACAGGACAGGCGCGCGCCGCCTCGATGAGGATATCGCGCGTGTCCATGGACGGGGTGGCCGGGGATTTCACGTGCCCTGAAGGGTTCTTCTCTTCCGGTCCGAGCTCCTCGTTGAGGATGTAGCACTTGCCGTCGGAATTGAGTTTAAAGGATTGGCCGGCGATCATGACGCATGAGCCGTCGCCGATGCAGATGTTCTGGTCGATTTCGATTTTCATATTTTATTGCCGTCAGGGTAGCCGAGGATAACGATTCGCGCAAATTGAAAGGCCCCGACGGACGTCGGAGCCTAAGGGGAGTCGGAAGCCGATGGGCGCTCATGCCTGCCTGGCATTGAAGCGGTAGACGGCGAGCCACCAGCGAACAGGTTCGGCCTCGCACAGGTCTGGGAAGAATTCACATCCGTCGATCGGATGGTGCTTAGCCAGGTCATGGGCCAAGAGCCCGTCCAAGGAGTCGTCATGCAGGGCGTCGACCATCTGGATGTGGTCCTCGAGTTCGCGGCGCAAATCACGCAACGAGCCGTATAGGACAGGATCCCTCACGATATCCGGGATGGGCACGCCACGGCGGACTCCCTGCCACAAACTCTCCAGATCGTCGCGAGCCAGGATGACCGCCGTTCCGGGAGACGCGATTTTCTCCGCTCCATCCCGTTCCTTGTAGCGGACGGCGCGGAAGGCGTCGGAGAAAATCCGGGAGATGGCCAGGGAATGATCGAGGCATCTCCGGACGTTCCGGATGTCCGAGAGGACCGCGGCGGATGCGCGGTATGCGCGGCGGCGGCAGGGTGTGCCGATGTCACAGAAACGGAGCAGCCGCCCCATGCTGACCAGGAACTTCGCCGGGTCATCACGATCGACGGTCAGGGCACTCTGCAGTACCCTCCGCATGGCTTTGGGCAAAGACTGGACCTCGGGGAACGAACCGGTCCAAGCGAGCATGTACGGCGGGTGTTGTTCGCCCATGTATTGCCTCCAACTTCGTAATGTACGTCGTTTTAATTACCTTATCGCGGCACTCCGGTCAAGCTTGGATATTTGAAAGGCCCCGACGGATATCGGAGCCTTGGAGGCGGGCTAGCTGGAGTTTTTCCTGAAGGGCAGGACCTGGCAGTCCTGCCGGCCGTCCTCATCCTCCAGGACGGGGCGACGCGTCAGGCGCAACGGGAGGGATGTCGGGATCGTGAGGTGTCCGTACCGTTTCCTGTACTGCTTGCAGAAGGCATTGAACTCAGCCCTTGCGTTGGAAAACGGCATCAGCCACATCCGATTCTGCGCGCCAAGGATCTTGCGCAGGAGAGTGTCCCGCGGATCCTCGGCCGGCTCGACTTCAACCTGCGGCTTGGCCCTGAAGCGCCGGATGCGAGCGCACCTGCTCTCATTGGTTTCGGACGTGTTCGGATCCTGTTCGATGTCACGGGCGGCAGAACGTTTCATCAGTCCTCCCTGGTAGGTGTCTCGAACGGAATTGCTCGAAAGAACATGGGATTAAACCACAAAACAGCCCTTTTGTCAAGGCACGTCGGTCGCGACCGACGTGCCAAGGGTTGCTGTTGACGGGGCTCCAGTCGCGGAATAAGGTAAATCCTAGGTCTTTTCAGGAGCGAACATGGGCAGCAGAACCATCAGCGTCACCGATTACGAGAGCGCCAAACGACGCATGGACTACATGGCAGGCGCCGCGGAACTGCGCGGAATCCGCGCGACAAAAATCGAGCCCCAAGCCAACGGTGGAGTCGACAACTACGTGGACGGCGTCTCGCCGTACCTCGAACTCTATTGGTCGCTCGAGACTGGCGGCGATGAACTGGCGGCTGCAGAACTTTGCCTGTGGTACATGGACAATCCTGACCACGAACACTCGTGCTGTTTCTTCATCAGGTACTCGGCCGCAGAGGAGACGTGGGAATTCGGCTACGAACGCGATCCGGATTCCGGGCACGAGTCGCCCAAGGCAAAACGCCTGGCTGAACAGGCATTCGGTTTCAAGGAACATGGTTCGCGCGAGGTCGGCGAGACCACGGCCATGTCCATAATCAACGCACTTTGCGCAGGCTTCGCTACGACGATGCCGAAAGACAAGAAAGCAACCTGATTCAAAACGCTCCGGTGCCGCCACGAAAAACGTGGTGCGGCCGGAGCGTCTTCTTATTCCGGAATTTGACGTAAAAAAAGAAGACGCCGGCAGAGTACCTGCACGGCGTCGAAAAGGCGGGAAAAGGGGCGGGGTTCAGCGGTCGCTATATAGGACCTCGCGGACGCGCTGGATATTCTTGCCTGGGATAGCGACCGGCATCTTGATCAAAACCTGCATGGCCTTGAGCGCCTGGTCTCCATAGTTCGAGGTGATGAGCACGTAGCCCTTGAAACCCTGGGCCGCTAGCTGGTTGGCGACCCACAACCCGTCGAACTTCTCGTCCGGCGTGAGGTGCATGTCGAGCATGACTGCATCTGGGCTCTCCTTGAGGATGCGGGCGAGCGCCTTCTTGGCGCTGGCTGTCTGGAAGGTCTCCAGACGCGGCACCTCGGCGCCGAGCTCGGACCGGACTGCGGCGATCCACTGTTCGCTGTCATCCACCACGAGCACGTGCTCGTAGCGGAGCGCCCGGACCTCATGGAAGTCGGACCAGTCGTAGAGAGTGAAGCCCGTGTCGAGCAACCTGGTGGCGCTGGGGGCGAACATGCCCAGCGGCTTCAGCTCCTTGCCGTCGTGCGACACCTTGCCGCTGTTGAAGCGCAGGCGCGCGCCTGATTCGGCGGCAAGCCGCAGGGATTCCAAAGCGTCTTCCTTGGACCAGCTGACCATCGGTTGCCCGAAGAAACACCAGGCGCCAGTGCTGTGCGCCACCTTGTCGTCCGCGTCGATGAGATCGAAGAGCAGGCCGTTCACTACGCTGCAGCGCGTGGAGTTGAACTTGTAGCCGCCTTCGATGAGCACCGTCTTGGGCGCGCAGGTCTGGAACATGTCATGCGACATGAGGCGTTCGCCGTCAAAGAAGGCCCGTTCGCCACCGCGGTCGCAGCAACAGCGCATGACCGGCCGGCCGTCAGGCAGGAGGTCGAGATACGGATAGCCATAGACGCCGCGCAGCTCGTAGAGCCGGGTGTCCGTAACGATGCGACGGATGCTGTTGGACCGATCCGCCAGCAAGATCGCGAAGTGGCCGAAGGACGCGCAGACGTTGATGACATCCATTCCCCTGACCGTGCCAAGTATGGCCTCGGGCAAAGCCGGGACGACGTAATCGTTCAGTACCTTGCGCTGCGGCTCGCCGATTTCGCAGACGTCGCAGTAGACCGCTTGGCGCAGCTGCGGATTGTAGTACCACCAATCGTCTCCGCACCAGAACACGAACCGTTCGAAGGGCGAGAGGCCTTCGGTCTTGATGTCGGCGACGATGCGCCGCGCCGCCTCTGCGCCGCGCGACCGCCGCTCATCCTTCGTCAGGCGGTCATGCTCTTCCTTGCTCGCGCAGTCGATCTCGACATGGTCGATGACCGCGGCTTGGGCGAGCCGGATACCTTCCTCAATCTGCTCCGGTGTCCACTTGGCCTCGAAGGCCTGAGGTAATTCCGCGAGTTCGCGGCAGACGTAACCATCGTTGCTCTGTGCGAAGTGCAAACCGTTCTTTACCAATTCCATCTGTGCTCTCTCCGTGTTGTAATGTACAGTCCTTTAAATCTTGACATTTATGTCTTAAATCAAATTTAGTAATTTGTCAAGTCCCACATTACAAAAATTGTAATTATTTTACACATTTGATATCAAAAACCGGTTTAGCGCGTAATTTTACGCGGAAAAACCATCTCAATTGGCGAAATATTCACCCAGGATTTCATCTTTCTTCAGGGCTTCGACGTTCGTTTTTACCTGGGTCCAGAATTTCGGATGGTGGATGACGCGCACGAACCGGAGCCAGTGACGATACAGACGCGGGGGCGACTGGTGGTGAGCGAGTTCGTGGCAGATGACGCGCAGGATGGCGTCGATCTTTCGCGGTTGGCAGGTGCGCGGCGTGTAGAGGTCGATGGTCACGAGCTTTTCACCGAGCTTGGTATAGCCCAAGGCGTACGACCGGAGCTTGCCCACTCCCCTGACCCGGCGGCGAAGAGGACGCATCTCAAATCCGGGCATGCCCAAGACCAGACAAGCTCTTTTGAAGAGATGCTCGGCCAAAGCCTCGTGGCGCGGATCCAAGACGTCTGACATGGGCGTTACGATAGCACATTTGTCGCGCCAATACGGATGACATATCATGCCCGAAGAAAGGAAAACTTTATGCCAAATATTGGCGAAACCATAGCATCGTCATCCGAAAGCCAAAACGCTTCCCCGGAAGAACAAATCGCGACACTTAAGTCCGGGTTGACGGAAGACCTACGGCCCATCCAGGATGCGGTCAGATCCGGCGACGTCGCCGCGGTTAAAAAACTCTACAAGAGGCTTATCAGCAAATACCACCAGGACAAATTCGAAGGCAGCAAGAAAATCAAAGACGCGATGCAGCCGATCAATGTGGCCATCAACTCGATCAACGACATCCTGAAAGGAGACTTGCCGCCTGACCAGCAGCTGGCAGAAGTGCAAAATGCGCTGGAAACGGCCGAAGGGTTGGCCGGCAAGAGTGAAAATCCGACAGAAGAGGCCGGGCCGGAGATCACGGAAGGCGAAATCGAAACCGAGGCCGGGCTCATCAACCTGGAGCTGGGCGAAATCGGACGCGAATGCCAGGCGACTTTCGACGCTTTGCAGTCGGCGGGAATGAAGATGCAGGGGCTGCAGAACCTGCGAGCCAGCCTCGAAGGATTGTCCCCGGAATTCCGCAACGCCCACCGGCAGGAAATCCAAAAAATCAGCGAATCGTATGCGGAACTCAGCTCCAGACTCACAGCCCTGGATGGGCGGTACAGGCAGACCCAGGCTGACATGTCATTCTTCAACCACTACCGTCAAGAAAAGACGAGCTTGGCTGAAGCGCCTGCATACGCCGTCGGCCTGGATAACCAAATGAAAGACATACGGAGGCAGCACGAAAGCAATGCGGCCGAATTCGCCAGGGAAAACACAATCGCCGAAACCTTGAACCGGCAGATGGATAAATTCCAGATGCAATACCAAACCCTACAGGTGGAACGGGCCAATGTGGCCAGATGGCAAGCGCATCTTGACCAACAATACTACGCCATCCCGCCGTTCGACCCGCAGTACCAGATGAAAGCCGACGAGAACCGTAGGCAGATACGGCAATATTATGTCCAGGATGCCCAGTTATACCGGCAGATGGATGACCTGCAGCAAACGATACAGAACCTGAACCAGCAACAGGCGCAAAATACGATCAAGCGGCAAGAATTGTGGCAGGAAAAACTCCAGCTCGAGGCGCGCGGCAACCAGCTTTACCAGGAACAAGCCATGCTCTACGAAGACATGGCCAGGCACCAGGCCGCTTTCCCGAAAGCGCGGGAGAAAGCCGCCAAGATAGTCAGATCCAGGAAACAAAACCGCGCAACCCCTTCACCTGAAGCCCAGGCGTGAACCATATGCCGAAAGAAAAACACACCAAAACCTACGAAGACGCCAGCGAAGCGTTAGGCGACATCTCTGAAGAAGCGAAAAGCATCGAGAAAAAGGCGGCGGCTTTGGCGACGCGCGCCGAAAAACTGATGTCACAGGCCGAAACAGAAGAGGAAGTGAAGAGGCTGAAGAAGAAGATCGAAGACAATTGATCCGAAAAACATCGGATACAAAAGAGACGGCCGCAGCCGTCTCTTTTTTTCTGTTTTTTTAGATCATCAGTGCCACGAGCAGCAACGCCACGATGTTCAGGATCTTGATCATGGGGTTGATGGCCGGACCGGCAGTGTCCTTGTACGGATCGCCGACCGTGTCGCCGGTGACCGCCGCCTGGTGGGCGAAGGATTTCTTGCCGCCGTAGTGGCCGGACTCGATGTACTTCTTGGCGTTGTCCCAAGCGCCGCCGCCGGACGTCATGGAGATGGCCACGAACAAACCGGTGACGATGGAACCCATGAGCACGCCGCCGAGGGCGACCGGGCCCAGGAGCCAGATGACGAGGATCGGGACCGCGACCGGCAACAGGGCCGGGACGATCATCTGCTTGATGGCTGCCTTGGTCACGATGTCCACGCAAGCGCCGTATTCGGGTTTGGCCGTGCCTTCCATGATGCCCTTGATTTCGCGGAACTGGCGGCGCACTTCTTCGACGACCGCACCGGCCGTCTTGCCCACGGCTTCCATGGCAAACGCGCCGAAGAGATACGGGAGCAGGCCGCCGATGAACAAGCCGGCGATGAGTTTCGGATCTTCGAGCGAGAACAGGAGTTTGGTGCCGCTATCCGCGAATTCCTGGGTGTATGACGAGAAGAGGACCAGAGCGGCGAGACCGGCTGACGCGATGGCGTAGCCCTTGGTCACGGCTTTGGTGGTGTTGCCGACTGCGTCGAGCGGATCGGTCACGTCGCGCACGGATTCAGGCAGTCCGCCCATTTCGGCGAATCCACCGGCGTTATCCGTGATCGGGCCGTAGGCGTCGATGGCCACGATGATGCCGGCGAGCGACAACATGCTCATGGCAGCGACGGCCACGCCAAAGAGTCCGCCCCAGTGGAACGCGAGGAGCATGGCGGCTACGATGGCGAGGACAGGATAAGCCGTGGACTTCATGCTCATGGCCAGACCGGCGATTACGTTGGTGCCGTGTCCGGTCTGCGAAGCGGCCGCGATGTTCTGGACCGGCTTATGCGCAGTTGAAGTGTAGTATTCGGTGATCCAGACCATGAAACCGGTCAGAGCCAAACCGACGAGCGAAGCCTTGTAGACGGTCATGGCATCGATGGCGCCGCCGGCCGGGAAGAACCTCTGGGCCACGAAGTAGAACGCGATGGCCGACAGGATGCCGGTGGCGATGAGGCCTTTGTACAGGGCGCCCATGATGTTCTGGCCGCTCAAGCGGATGAAGAACGTTCCGATGATGGATGTGAAAATCGCCATGCCGCCGATGACCAGCGGGAACATGATGACATTGGTGTTGCCCGGGAAGAGCAGACCGCCGAGCAACATGGCAGCGACCGCAGTCACGGCATATGTCTCGAACAGGTCAGCCGCCATGCCGGCGCAATCGCCGACATTGTCACCCACGTTATCGGCGATGACAGCCGGGTTGCGCGGATCGTCTTCCGGGATGCCGGCTTCGACTTTGCCCACAAGGTCGGCGCCCACGTCAGCGGCCTTGGTGAAGATGCCGCCGCCCAAGCGTGCGAAGACCGAGATGAGCGAGCCGCCGAAACCGAGACCGACCAGGGCTTTCAGGTCGCCTGTAAGATAATAGAAACCAGCCACGCCGAGCAGACCGAGGGAAACCACGAAGAGCCCAGTGACCGTGCCGCCTTTGACCGCGACATTGAGAGCCTCCTTCATCCCCTTCTTGGCGGCTTCGGTGGTGCGTACGTTTGCGCGTACGGAAACAGACATGCCGATATAGCCAGCTAGAGCGGAAAGGCACGCGCCGACCAGGAAGCCGAGCGCCGTGTTGGTGCCCAAAAGCCACCAGAGGACGAGGAAAATGACCACGCCGATGTAACCGATGGTCTTGTACTGGCGGTTCAGGTAGGCCATGGCACCTTCCCGAACGGCTTTGGCGATTTCCACCATCTTACCTTCGCCTGCAGGCTGTTTTAGGATCCAACTGACCAGATACGCACCCCAGAGCAAGCCGACGAGGGCGGCAACCAGGGCAAAAATTAGTGCTGGGTTCATAGGTTTTGTGAGCTGATTATACGCAAAAATGCAGGGAAAGGTCAAGAATTAGGCTTATCGGACGCTACCAAAAGCAAAAGCCGAACGCTTGGTCCGGCTTCTGTCTGTATCAGCGTTTTGATTATTTTAGACCAAATCCTTCGCTTTCGCGCCAATCTCCTCCCTTTTCTCGGGTGTCTGCAGGTCCTTCAGGACTTCGTGGTGCATGCTGACTTTGTGTTTGATGCAAGCATCTATGGCTTCATCCAGGTTGCGGCCTTTCATCAAGGCGTTGCAGTCGTATCCGAAATCTCGGCAGGCGATGACTTTCATAATGCATGAATTATGCCATTTATCGGCCAAATAAGCAAGCCTCGTATACGAAGCGCGAAGTCCGGGGTACGATTGCGTCATGCGTCTTTCTGTGGGAATCGACGAGGCTGGCCGCGGGTGCGTCATCGGACCCTTGGTTGTGGCGTGCGTGGCCGCGGACCAGGCGGACAAAAGATGGTTCTGGAAAAATAATGTACGCGATTCGAAGATCGTGCCAGGACCGCAGCGCGACAAACTGGCGCAACTCATCAAAGAACGCTGTTGGTTCCAGTTGAAAATATTCTTTCCTCCGAAGATAGACGAAGCGGTGCGCGACCGATCGCGGACATTGAACGGATTGGAATTGGAAGCGATGGCTGACTTATTGCGCGACTTCATGGATGAACACGCGGAACACGAAGCTGTCGCATTAGTCGATGCGCCGAGCATCAGCGCCCAGCACTATTTGGAAAAACTTTATGTGGCGAGCGGTTGGCCGGACATGGAGAGGCTGAAAGCGAAACATGAAGCGGATCGGACCGATAGGACAGTGGCCGCGGCTTCCATCCTGGCGAAGACCGAACGCGAAAGATTGATCGCGAAACTGAAAAAGGAACTCGGAATCGACTTCGGATGCGGGTATTCGCACGACGAAACGACACGGAACTTTTTGACGACGTGTCCGCGGGACGCGGATTACGTCAGATGGAGCTGGAAGACGGCTTCGAATATTTCGTCGTCCTGAACGAAATCCCGTCGTTTGACGGGATAAACTCCGTGAAGCTGAAGGACCTTTTTAAGGGTCTTTCGACAAGCTCGAGACGACACAAAGAATATGCAAAACGACGCCGTTGCGAGGCGTCGTCGAGTGGGTACCGGAGTCATTCATCGGTCTCGGTGAACGGGACTTCCTGCAAAAGGATATCAGGAAGGGTCACCGCGAGGACGCGCCCGCCGGACTCGGGCGGCAAGGATTGGCGAGGAGCCGGTGGGATCGAAAACGAATTGACGCTTTCGATCAGGATGATGCGGTCCGTTATCAGGTAGCCGCCGCCCAAATCAAACTTGAGACGAAGGCCAAGGGAGATCTCTGCGTTCTCCAAAGGCTTGAGATGATCATCCACGACACCTATCAGTTTGGCGCCGATGACATTGACCGGACACTCTCCGCCATCGACTCCGATCACGGAGGAGATGCGGCCATTGGCCACGGCGAAAAGGTATTTGCTCGTGTGGTAATAATTGACCAAGGTGCGCCTCCTTGTCCGCATCTAAGCCCGAATTCCGCGTTTTGGCAAGCCACGTCGCTCGCGAGCGACGTGGCGAGCCGCGGTGATCACGGCCTAATCCGCGTCACTTGAAATATTGCAGCTTATTCCATACACTCAGCCCCGTCAGCCAAGCGCGCGTAGCTCAACGGTTAGAGCATCTGTCTTATACACAGAGGGTTCCTGGTTCGAATCCAGGCGCGCGCACCATCGCGTCGAACGCGACCAGCAAAGACCTCCGCAAGGAGGTTTTTGCTTTTGCCAGGAAGCCTAGTCCTGATATACTTGGCCACAAAGACTATGAACCACCGAACACTTACTACGATCGCCGCGATGGCGGTGCTGCTGGCTGGCCTTGGCGCGGGCTGCTCCAAAGAGACGCCAAAAGATACGGCTTCAACCGAGCCGGCGCAGCAGAATTCGCTCGCCAACCCGGCGGCCGTGAAATGCAACAACGAAAAACTGGGTTATCGGATGGGAGAGAATGAATTCGGCCAGTACGGCGTGTGCATCTTCGACGACAAGAGCGAATGCGAAGAGTGGGCTTACTTCCGGGGCGAGTGCGAAAAGGCCGACTGCAAAAAATGGGAAGGCTGCCCCAAGATGCTGCCTGGCGGGAAATAATAAATCGGAAACCGAAACCCCGGCGCTTGTCCGGGGTTTTTGTTTTGAGGAAGGCCGTTCAGGGCGCGAGCAACGTCAGGTCATTGCTGTAGATGCCGCACTTGCCACCGAGATATTGGCAGACGCGGTAGTGGTAGGTCTGGCCGGATTCCATACCGTCCCATGAGTCGCTCCTGACCGACTTATCGGACAAATAGTGGTAGTCGTTGCCCGGATAGACCGGATTCGGCGAGGTTGAGCGCACGACCTTGAAACCGAGCGTGGAGTCGAAACCTGACAAAGTCCATTGCAGCTTCGCCTCATCCTCCGACACCGTGCCGCTTAAAGAGATCGAGCCTTGGACGGATTGGACCGGTTGTGAAGTCTGGACGCCGAGTTTGAGCACGACTTCGTTGCTGTATACGCCGCACTCGCCTCCGAGATACTGGCAGGCGCGGAAATGATATTCCTTGCCTGATTCCAAACCGGCCCAGACGAAACTGCGGGCGGACGGATCGGAAAGATACTGGTACTCATCGCCAGGATAGACCGGCGCCGAGTGGTCGGCCTCGACGAGCTTGAAGCCTTGGGCCACGTCCACGCCGTTGACGTCCCAACGCAAGACGACTTTCCCGTTAACCGCTTCGGCGTTCAGTTTGAGCGAACCGTTGGCGGCAGTCGGTTTGGAGATTTGGGCCACGGTCAGGTCCTCGGTATCGAGCTCCGCGAGTTTTTTCACCTCGAGCAGTTGCGGGCCTTTGGACGTGACGTAATACAGCTGGCCGCGGGATTGGACGCGCATCACGATCTTGCCTTTGGTGCGTTTGAGCAAAGTCGCATTCAAGCCTTTGAGGTAGCTGAAGTTCTTTTCCGAGATGCCGATGATCTGCGGGATGCTTTTCGGAAGTTCGACGGATGGGCTGCCGGATTTCACGACCGGCTTTTCTTCCGCCTTGGTCGGCTGGGTTTCGGGCTTGGATTCTGATGCGAGCGCGGCACCGGTCTTGACCAGCTGGCTCCCCATCCAACCTACGGTGTCACCGAATTTGACCTTGTACCAGCCGTCCATCTCGGCCAGGACTTTGAGGCTCGCGCCTGACGGAGCGACCGTGATGATTTCCGAATCGGACATGCAAGGCTGGGTCCGGATGCGGGCGCCCGAGACAGTCGTCCCCGAGACGTTGCGGGTATACATCGGATCGCCGTTGCAGGCATAAGTTTCGGCGCTGACCGGCATGACTGACAGGGCAAGCGCCATGAGGGAGCCGGCGCCGGCCAAATAGAGGGTTTGTGCGTTACGCATATTGGTTGTCATTTAGGATAGCACGATTAACGGCAGATAACCGCCTGCAGGCTATTACACGGTTTCCAAGACAATGTTACCCTAGGGCGACCGCATGTTCATCGCCCATCTTCCAGCAGGCTATTTGCTGACCCGCGCACTTCAACGACGGCTGAAAACAACCAAGTATCTTTGGCTTGGGCTGCTAGCCAGCATCCTCCCGGATTTCGATCTGCTGTATTTCTATCTCATCGACCATCGCCAGACCCTGCACCATGAATACTGGATCCATCTGCCGCTTTTTTGGCTGACGATTTGGGTGGCAGTGATTATCGTGAACGCGGTGGTGAAAAGCCGGAAGTTTTTTCTTGTGTCAACGATTTTCCTGGCCAACATCTTCCTTCACTTGATGCTGGATACCTTCGCCGCCGGCATCCTTTGGTTATACCCGTTCATGGATACGGATTTCGTAATGGTCCATGTCCCGGACCGTTATCCGTGTTGGATCGGGAATTTCTTTTTCCATTGGTCGTTTTTGGTCGAAATCTCCATCGTGCTTTGGGCGGCCATAGTTTTGGTGAGGGGTCAAAAAAATCTCGGGTAGGACAACAACTCGCGCCGCGCCCGCCTTTGGAGGGAGCGATGCAGCTTGATTAACGGCCACTTTCAGGACATCCTACGGGGAAACGCTATGGAAAAATTCATGACCTGGCTCAAACCGCCGAAGCGCGACTACCTGCTCATCGGGGCGTTGGCCGTCGGCCTGCTATCCAATTACGTCTTCTCGACTCACGGCTACGAGCTGCTCGTGATTTCGTTACTGGCCTCGCTTCCGACCTTTTGGGAGGCTTTCAAGTCGCTGCGCCGGATCAAAGTCAGCATCGATACGTTCAACTCGCTGGCACTCATCATCTCGCTGGTCGTAGCCGAATATCCGAGCGCGGCTTTCATCGGACTCATGCTGGCTTTTGCCCGCATCCTGGAGCAGCGGACCGCGGCCCGGGCCAATAAGGCCATCGAAGAACTGCTGAAGCTCAAACCCCAAACGGCCCAGCGCGAAAGCGGTGGCAAGCTGGCCGAAATCCATATCGACCAGGTCAAAAGCGGAGACATCCTGGTCGTGGTCACAGGTTCGCGGGTGCCGGTGGACGGAGAAGTGGTCTATGGCACAGGCCTGGCCAATGAATCTTCTGTCACGGGTGAATCGGCGCCAGTCGACAAGGTGGTGGGAGACACGGTCCTGAGTTCCACCCTGCTGGAATCCGGCACGCTCAAGATTCGCGCCACCAAAGTCGGCGAAGACTCGACAATCGAACGCATGGCCGCGCTCATCCGCGACGCGACGAAACATAAATCACGGAGCGAAAAGTTCGCGGACAGGTTCGCCGGATTCTTTTTACCGCTGGTCGCGATCCTGGGAATCGCGACTTATTGGTACACCCGCGACGCCCGGATGACGGCCGCCCTGTTCATCGTGGCCTGTGCAGACGATATGGCCGTGGCCATCCCTTTGGCGATCACGGCGTCGCTTGGCCGCGCGGCCAAACGCGGAGTGATCATCAAGGGCGGAGAATGGCTGTTGCAGATCGGAAAAATCAAAACCTTGATCCTGGACAAGACCGGAACCCTGACTTACGGCAGTTTCAGCCTGAAGGACCTATCGCTGGAACCGGGAGTGGACGAAAAAGAATTCTGGCTCGACGTGGCCATCGCCGAAAAATTCTCGGAGCATACCACGGGAAAGATCGTCTTCCGCGAGGCGGCCAAGCGCTTCACGAGCGTGCCCGATCCGGACGAGTTCGAGGTCTCTAAAGGCATGGGAGTCAGGGCCGTCCACAAAGGAAAGGAAATCATCCTTGGGAACCAAAGGATAACGGAAGAGTTCAAACTGGAGCTGCCCGAATCCTTCCTCCAGGCGAAAGCCCAGGAAAAACAGCGCTTCAGCCAAAGCATGTTCCTGGTGTTCATCAACCGGAAGTTCGCCGGATCGGTGGTCATCGCCGACATCCCGAGGAAGGAGGCGGCGGAAAGCGTACGGCGGCTCAAGTCATTGGGCGTGGAAAAAGTATTGATGCTGACCGGCGACAACAAACAGACTGCGGCGGATGTCTCCAAGACGCTGGGGCTGGATGGTTTCCAAGCCGAGATGATACCGGAACAAAAACTCCGTTACATCGAAGAGCACGGCAAGGACGGCGTCGTGGCCATGGTCGGCGACGGCATCAATGACGCCCCGGCTTTGGCCCGGGTGGATGTGGGCATCGCCATGGGAGGGACAGGAACGGCCGTGACCGTCGAAACCGCGGACATCGTCATCCTGACCGACGACCTGAACCGGATACCCGAAATGGTCGAACTTGGACGCAAGACCGATGCCGTCATCAAAGCAGACGTCGCCATCTGGATAACGACGAATCTGATCGGCTTCGCCCTGGTGCTGACCGGCATCGCGGGTCCGGCCATCGCGGCTTTCTACAACTTCGCGACCGACTTTTTGCCGCTCCTCAATTCGACACGGCTGTTCAAGAAAGACAAAAAAGACTGACCCTCTCCGGCTCCCCCTTCGTAAGGGGGAGAGCATGGGGTATAATCAAGGCATGGACAAGAAAAAGTTCCAGCTATATTTCTTCCTGACCCTGCTCGGGCTTATTGGGGCGCTGTTTTTTTGGATAATCATCCCCTATCTCGGCGTATTGGTCATAGCCGCAGCCATCGCCATAATCGTCCAACCGATTTTCCTCCGGCTAAAAAACTTCTTGGTGAAGTACGACCGCATCGCGGCGCTGCTGACCATCGCGGTGGCCGCAATCATATTCCTGGCGCCACTCCTATTCTTCAGCTACCAGATATTCCAGGAGTCGCTGAACCTGTACACGCGTTTGAGCGACAATAGCGACGCTTATTCACGCGCGATCAGTTCGTTGGCGACAACCATCCGGAGCTATATCCCGGGATTCGACATAGACTTAGGCATCTACCTCAGCCAAATCCTGAACTGGGTGGCGCGCAACCTCGGAGCCATTTTTACGGGCACCGTCCAGACTTTCCTCAGCCTATTCCTCGGCCTCATGGCTCTGTACTATTTTCTGGTCGACGGAAAGAAATTCAAGGACGCAATCATTTCCCTAAGCCCGCTGAGCGACGATTACGACCAGAAACTCATCGACCGGCTGGAAATCGCCGTGGGCTCTGTCATCAAGGGTTCGCTCCTGGTGGCCATGGTCCAGGGCGCGGTTTCGGGATTTGGGTTCTGGATTTTCGGTGTCCCGGATCCGACGCTCTGGGGAACCTGCGCGGCCGTGGCGGCACTCATTCCGGGAATCGGCACGTCTCTCGTGATAGTCCCAGCCGTCATCTACCTCACGCTGGCCGGACATTATTATGCGGCTATAGGCCTTTTGGTCTGGGGCGCGACTGTCGTAGGCCTGCTCGATAACGTAATCCGGCCGATCCTGGTCGGCCGCGGGGTGAGCATCCATCCGTTCTTCGTGCTCATTGCGGTTTTCGGAGGCATCAGCTTCTTCGGTCCGCTCGGAATAATTTTCGGCCCCTTGGTCCTGAGTTTGCTGTACGGTCTGCTGGAAATCTATCGCATGTTGGTTCTGCACCAAAAGAATAGCTACAAGTCTTTGACAAAAGAGGATAAGGGGAGTTAATTGAAAGCATATGCAAATCGGAAAAATGACACCCGAAGCTTTGCCCTCGGTCCCGAAAAAACCGAAGGCTGAACGCGGCGAAACCAAGAAGACCGGCCAGCAGCTGGCCCACGAGATGCTGGTCAATTTGGCTATGGGCGGCGATGCGCACGAGACCAGGAAGATGCTCGAACTTTCGGTGCTCCAATCGGTCACCGAGCATTTCAGGTACAACCCGAAAAAATATCTGGACATCCTGAAAGAACCGCCGTTCCAAGTCGACTTGAATAACCCGAATACGCCTGGATTGAAAAACCTGGCCCAGCTCGTGAGCAATGAACTCTCGATGCGGCCGGAATGGAAAGCATTGTCGAAGCGGATAAAAGAGGCGGCAGCGAAGGGACCTCTGGGCAGCGACCTCAGCGCCGAGGCCTATAACCTGATTTCCGACGCCACCACTGACGCTATCCGCAAAGCCCACGACCAGCAGACGCGCGAAGCGGCGTGAACGAAATAACCCGAAACGAGCAAACCCTCCGTTGAGCAGCGGAGGGTTTTCGTTTCAGTTGATGGAGAGGAGCATGCTGCCGGCCGTCAGGATGACGTCCTGCGGATGCTTTTCGATCTGCCAGGCCAGGGCGAGCAGGCCGAAGGCGTGGCGGGCCTCGAGGTACGTCTCGCCGTTGCCGGCCAAGAGCTTGGCGGCGAGCGGACAATCCTCCGGCTTCCAGCCCGTCTCGAGCTTGAGGCGCCGGAGAGAGACGACTGCGGCTTCACCGAATATGCTGCTGCCGCTTTCGTGCAGCTCGTCGATCAGGCTCTCGAGGATGTCCATCTCGGCATGGCTCAAGGGCCTCACCGGACAGGCCGGGTCAGCCAGAAGCTGCTTGACGGCTTCCTCGACCGGCTGGTAGAGCGGTTCGTCGACATCGAGCCCGGACAGGGCAAGCCTTACCAATTCTTCGTATCCGATCATTTGTTCGATAGTGACGTTTTCTTCGACCATCTGCACCTCCCAGGGGTAAAAGGACACTCCACTTAAGCAGTAAAAGCCGGTTTTGTCAAGGGATAGCCATTTCACGCCAAGCCCAACTACTGTTATCATCAGGGCATGAAACACACATGGACAGTGGAATCCGAGGATTCCAGGAAAAGGCTGGACATCTTCTTGTCCGAAAAAATGCCTGAAGTCACCCGCAGCCAGGTCGCGAAACTGCTTAAATACGGGGCCGGGAAGGTCAATGGCAAGCCCGTGACCGTGCACCGTTTTTTGAACACGAAAGACAAAGTCGAGTTCGACGAGGGGTTCAAACGGGCAGACGCCAAAGCCGCAAAAGGAGAGGCATCCGGCAAGTCGACGGACCTGCCGCCGCTCGTCATCGTGGATGAGAACCCGGACTATCTGGTCATCGACAAACCGACCGGGCTCTTGGTGCATCCGGACAGCAACCAGCAATCCGGCACGCTCGTAGACCTGTTGCTCGACTTCGACCCCAAGATAGCCAAGATCGGCGAGTACCCGGAACGCCCGGGCATCATGCACCGCCTGGACCGCGAGGTCAGCGGACTCATGGTCGTGGCGCGGACACAGGACGCTTTCGATGACTTGAAAAGACAGTTCGCCGAACATTCGGTAGACAAGAAATATCTGGCGCTGGTCCACGGCGAGATGAACCAGGACGAAGGCGACATCAAATTCCGCATCGCCCACTCAAAGACCAAGAACCGCATGGCCGCGCGACCCAAGCATGAGGAGGAAGGCAAAGCCGCCTGGACGCACTATGTGGTACTGAAGAGATTCCGCCATGCCACGCTCGTGGAGCTTTCGATTTTCTCAGGCCGCACGCACCAAATCCGCGCCCACCTGCTGGCGTTGGGACACCCTGTCATGGGCGACGAGCTGTATGCGCCAAAACAACCGGGAAGGAGCCTTAAGGCGCCGAGGCTGATGCTCCAGTGCATCGAACTCGGTTTCAAGGATCCGAAGAGCGGCGAACCGAAAGAATACAAACTCAAACCCGTGAATGCTTTCGCTGAGATGCAGAAGAAATTAAGCTGATTGTCGTTTCGAGTGCAGTCGAGAAACCTCTTCAGAGATCTCTCCGCTACGGCCGTCAAACGGCCTTCGGTCGAGATGACAGAAATACAATGCCACATCCCCCCATCATCATCGTCACCGGTCCGTCCGGCGCCGGAAAATCCACGGTCGTGGATGCGATTTTGGCCGACACAAAAACAAGACGCATGGTGCCGCTCAGGAAGTTCGTGACGTGCACAACCCGTGAAAAACGGCCGGGAGAGAAAGATGGGCGCGAGTATCATTTCCTGACACGCGAGGAATTCAAGCATGACATCCGCGACGATTGGTTCTTCGAGCATGCCGAAGTCTACGGCAACCTGTACGGTTCATCACGGCGCGAGATGGAAAAACTTTTCAAAGGCAAGACGCCCATCATCGGGATTTTGGACGTCCAAGGTGCCAAGACCGTGAAGAAAATCTATCCTGAGGCGCAAGTCATCTTCATCGACGCACCGAAGAAATCGCTGGTCGCGCGGTTGAAACAACGCCAAAACGATGCCCAGGAACTGAAACGCCGCATCGCCAAGATGGAGATGGAGAAAAAGCTGAAGAAGTCATTCGACGTAGCCATCATGAATCCGGATGGGAAAATCGAAGACACGATCAAGAAAGTCGAGACGGCCATCAAAAAATTCGTGAAATGAAACACCCGCCCCAGGACGTTTGATGTCCCGGGACGGGGTTGAGGCAAGGCCGCGAGGAATCGCGGTCTTTATAAGCTAGAGTTCGAACAGGACGCGGAAGCCGAAGCCGCGGACTTCGTAGCTGCGGTTTACGTACGAAAGCCCACCTGAACTAGCGAGACCCACGACCAGCATACCGATAGAGGGACCATCCTCCAGACACCATTCGCTGGAATGAGTCGAACCGAGATCGGGAAGGTTCAGAGAACGGTGGGCCCTGAGCCAGTTAAACATGTTGGCGATGAAGTTCCATTCGCGAACCGTCGGCAATCGAGCACCGGACTTGGCAAAACCCGTCAAGCTGGCAAAGGTACGGAGCAGTATGCTCCGATGGGTCCAATCAACCGTGAACCTGTTCCCCAACTTCAGGGCAGCAGCAAGTTGATCGTCAGGGTAACCGACGGTATTGAAATTCGGTTTCTCGACGGTCTCGACCGCAACCCACTTGCCCGAGTGGATCCGGCCCTCGTGCCTAGGTTCTTGAATGAACATGCCCCAATTCGGTTTCACGAAAGTATCCGGATAACGATCCTCGATATTCTCCGGTACGTAGACAGGAATCAACCGATACCTGACGATCGACTTGCGCTGCTTGTCCGTGAGCCGGGGAACTGACGGTACGATGATGCGTCCGCCGATCTCGATCGCCAGCTCGTCCCAGACCATCTGCCAGAAAGTCTGGGCATCTTCCGGCCCCGGCAGCCGCGACGACAAGGGTCGCCAGAGATGAGGTCTCTGGTAGAACGCATCCAAGTCCTGGGCCGTGAACTGGCTGGACGAAGCTCGTTCGATGAACTGCTTGATATCCTCTGCTGTTGGGAAGGTACGCATGATTTCCGATTTTCCTCCGCCTGTTGGCCCTTAGCGCCCCAACCGACTTATCGGCCGGGAACGCATCCTCGCCGCGAGGCAAAAGACTCCAGTCCGGTTCCGCCGGACGCGGTCCCTTGCATAAAAGGGATGGATGAGTTAACCAATTTTTGACCGAAATGTCAAGATTATGGTGGGAAATGAAACACCCGCCCCAGGACGTTGGACGTCCTAGAGGCGGGGTTAAGATTGAGTGCTGGTAAACAGCGCTGAAAGCCAATGGCCATTTAAGGACTGGGCCTAATTCGCCTCGCTCTTCTTGAACAGCAGAACTACGACGAGCATGCCGACGGCCCAGACACCGGCGCCGTACATCAATGAACCGGCTAAGATCTCCACGTCGCGCGGAATCGGAATATCATCTCCAGCCGGATTCGCCATTTTTTCTCCAATGGTAAACACTATGCTGGATGTCGATAGGGCGAAAGCGCTCACGATTTTGATTCCCTTCCTCCTCGGCTGCGACATGTCGGACATGAAGAACGCGATAGCTGCCCCGATGAAGCACACAGCTCCAAAGAATATCGAGAAGTCATACCCCAGCAGCCCGATTACCGGGTCGATAATGGGGCAAGGGAACTTCTTCGCGAGGGGCGGCTTGACACCCCTGAAGAATCCGATAATCCCGTCTAAAGGACCGCTCGAGGCTAGCCCGACCAACGGCGCATAGATTTCACGGAACATCGCCTGTATTGTCATGATGCACCTGATTCAAGGTGGAAGGTACGTGTAATGAGCCATTTCAAGCCCAGATTGGCCACCGACTACTTAAGCCGTCAGGGTCCCCTGGACACCATCAGCCTCAACTGAGCCGAATCACAGATAAAATGTCAATATACTGATACATGGCGCTCCTTGACGGATTCCTTAAAATCCCTTAATCTAGCGCCACATCGTAAACATATGGCAGAAACCCAAAAATACCAGGTTCTGGAGCCCAAGGACGTGAAGTCCGGCATGCAGATCCGTGTCCACCAGAAGATCAAAGAGCTCAACACCAAAGGCGAAGAAAAAGAGCGCGTCCAGGTGTTCGAAGGCTTGGTGCTGAAGGCCAAAGGCTCAGGCAACCAGAAGACCATGACCGTGCGCAAAGAGACGGACGGCATCGGCGTGGAGCGCATCTACCCCATCTTCTCCCCCAACATCGCCAAGCTCGAACTGGTGCGCCAATTCAAGACGCGCCGCAACGTGATCAGCTTCGTGAAGAAGGGCTACAAGAGGAAGATGAAGGAAGTGCGGAAGGAAACGAAATAAATCAAAAAGAGGCGCAAGCCTCTTTTTTGGTACCTACTATCTGTCATTTCGACCAAAGGAGTGCAGCGACTGCGTGGAGAAATCTCTGTCTCAAGAGATCTCTCGACTGCGCTCGAGATGACGGGAGTGAAAACCCGAAATGACGAACGTACCGAAATAACTATTCCAACCCCTTATCGACGTTGATTGTCGGATCGCCGGAGCGGATGATGTCCAAGGGGGCGTCGAGGGCGCTTTCGATCGGGTTGCCGAATTTGTAGTTGATGTAGAACGACTCGTTGATGTCGTCGACCATGGTGTTCCAGTCGTTGCCGAACAGGCCTTTGGCCGCGACCTCTGTCTTGACCCAGCGCAGCACTCCCCCTTTGGTCGGCAGGTATGTCTTGGTATCGGTCTGGAATTTTACCAGCTTGGAGCCGGCTTTATAGGTGACGTTCGAGCCCATGGGGATGAGCGACATCTGGTCGAGCGGGATGATCTTCACAGCCGAGAAATCCCGGTACCAGGTGTAATACGCTTTTTCGTTCGGGAACACGTAACGCCGGCCGTCAGCGCCGTAGTAATACACGGCCGTGTCGGACAGGGTCTTGGTGTCGCTGTCGTCAGGGAGCTTGATGAGGTCGCCGGACTTAAGGTCCCAGCTCAAGCCGCCGGAAAAATCGATGGAAGCCGTGCGCTGGAGGACTGTGCCGTCGACGGTCGCGGTGTAGACGGACGTGCCATTCTTGAGCGAGCTGACCAGGAAATAAGCCTTGCCCAGCGAATCGGTCGTATCGCTCTGGACAGTGATCCAGTCCAGTTTGCCGCGGGAGGACGTAAGCGTGACCTTCTTGCCTTCCATGGGCATGAGGTTGGTATCCTTGGCCGTGACCGTGATCTTTGAGTTCGCGATGCCGTCGGCTTTGAGCGTGGTTTTCTCGCTCGAGACGCGGCTCAAGGTCTGGTCCAGGGAAACCGCAGCCAGGGCCATACTCGGGACAAGAAGCAGGGACAAAACGCAAAACATGATTGGACGTCGCATATGCACAGGATGATAACAGAAAATCACGGTTTGGACATACGATAAGCGTTTTGTCGTCCCGGACCCGGAGCCGGGACCTTGCCTAAAGAGATCCCGGGTCTTGGCCCGGGATGACATTCTCTTTGGATATTTCTTACATCGCTTCCTTCAAATATTTTCCGGTAAGCGATTTTTTGTTCTTCACGATCTCTTCAGGCGTACCTTCGGCGATGATTTCACCGCCGCGGATGCCGCCATCAGGGCCCATGTCGATGACCCAGTCCGCGCATTTGATGACGTCCAGGTTGTGTTCGATGACCAGGATAGTGTTGCCTTTGTCCACGAGCGCCTGGAGGACTCCAAGCAGGCGTTTGATGTCGTCGAAATGCAGGCCGGTGGTCGGTTCGTCCAGGATATAGAGGGTCTTGCCCGTGGCACGGCGCGAGAGCTCGGTCGCGAGTTTGACGCGCTGGGCTTCGCCGCCGGAAAGGGTCGTGGCCGGCTGGCCGAGGCGCACGTAACCCAGGCCGACTTCGTGGAGCACGGAAAGTTTTTCGTAGATGAGCGGCTGGTCCACGAAGAAGCGGCGCGCTTCTTCGACCGTCATGTCCAGGATGTCGGCGATGGTCTTTTCGCGATAGTGGATGTCGAGGGCTTCCTTGTTGTAGCGCTTGCCGTGGCACTCGGCGCATTCGACGAAGACGTCGGGCAAAAACTGCATCTGGATCTGGACGTAGCCGTCGCCGCCGCAGGTCTCACAGCGGCCGCCGCCTTTGACGTTGAACGAGAATTTGCCGGCGTCGTAGTTGCGCATCTTGGCCTCCGGGATCTCGGTGAACAGGTCGCGGATGGCGGTGAACACGCCGGTGTAGGTGGCCGGGTTGGAGCGCGGCGTGCGGCCGATCGGCGACTGGTCCACGGACACGACCTTGTCCAGGTTCTCGATGCCTTCGATCTTCTTGTGCGCGCCAGGCAGGTCCTTGGCGCCGTAGAACTGGGCGGACAGGGAGCGACCCAAAATGTCGAGTACGAGCGTTGATTTACCAGAGCCGGAGACGCCGGTCATGCACACGAACTTGCCCAGCGGGAATTTGCAGTCCACGTTCTTGAGGTTGAATTCCGAGGCGCCGCGCACCGTGATGTTCTTGCCGTTGCCTTTGCGGCGGGTCTTGGGTTTGTCGATGACTTTTTTGCCCAGGATGTAAGCGCCGGTCAGGGATTCCTTGTCGCGCTTGATCTCGGCCAGCGTGCCCTGGGACACGATCTCGCCGCCGTACTCGCCCGCTCCGGGTCCGACATCGACGACGTAATCCGCGGCTTCCATGACGGCGCGGTCGTGTTCGACCACGATGACCGTGTTGCCCAAATCGCGCAGCCGTTTCATGGTCAGGATGAGCTTGTCATTGTCGCGCTGGTGCAGGCCGATGGACGGTTCGTCCAGGATGTAGATGACGCCCGAGAGTTCGGAACCGAGCTGGACGGCCAGACGCACGCGCTGGGCTTCGCCGCCCGAGAGCGACATGGCGCTGCGGTCCAAAGTGAGATAACCGAGACCGACGTCGATCAGGTTGGTCAGGCGGCGCTTGATCTCGTGCGAAACCTGGTCGGCGATGAGGCGCTCGCGTTCGGTGAAACCCATGGAATCGGCCTTGGTCTCGGCCTTGAGGCGCACGATTTTGGATGGTTTGGCTTTCGTATGCCCTTTGCCGAAGCCTTCGAAGAAAGCGAAACATTCGTCGAGCGGCAGGCAGACGATATCGGCAATGCCTTTGCCGGCCACGGTCACGAGCAGGGCCTCTTTGCGCAAACGCTGGCCGTTGCACTCAGGACAGATCAGGACGCGCATGTAGGATTCGATCTCCTTCTGCACGTATTCGGAATCGGTCTGGCGGTATTTTTCCTCGAGCATGGCCAGGATGCCGCCGAAAATCTGGGTCTTGCCTTCGACCTGGTATTCGCGGGTGCCGGTGCCTTCGAGCAGGACCTTGATGGATTCCTTCGAGAGCTTGCCGACTTCGTCGTGGATGGAAAAACCGTTGCTCTGGGCGACCACGTCGAGCAGTTTGATGTATGAAGTCTGGTTGCCGGCGATGCGCGTCCACGGCTTGATGGCGCCCTGGGCGATGGTCAGGCGCTTGTTCGGGATGACCAGGTCGGCGTCGAGCACGAGCTTGTTGCCGAGGCCGGTGCAGGCCGGGCAGGCGCCGTGGGGCGAGTTGAATGAGAAAAGGCGCGGTTCGAGCGTGGGCAGGGAAATGTTGCAGACCGGGCAGTAGAGCGACTGGGAAAACATGGTCTCGTCGCCGTTGTCGTCATTCACGACCGAGACCAAACCGTTGCCCAAATCCAAAGCCTGCTTGAGTATCTCGAGCAAAGATTCCAGCACGAGGCTGGTCTTCTGTTCCATCTTGGTCACCACGACTTCGATGGAATGGGCCGCGTTCTTGTCGATGCGGGTGCGCAAGAGTTCGTCGATGTCGACGAGCGTGCCGTCATACCTGACCTGGGTGTACCCGGCGCGGGCCGCCGCCTGGAGCACGACCTTGTGCTCGCCTTTCTGTTCGCGGACCATGGGGGCGAGGAGGATGAGTCCGGACTTCAGGGCCATGCCCAGGATCTTCTCCCCTATTTCGCGCGAAGTCTGTTCGGCCACGGAGCGTCCGCACTTCGGACAATGGGCACGACCGGCGCGGGAGTAGAGCAGGCGCAAAAAGTCGTAGACTTCGGTCACGGTGCCGACGGTCGAACGCGGATTGTGCGAAGAAGACTTCTGGTCGATGGCCACGGTCGGAGACAGGCCCAGGATTTCGTCCACGTCAGGTTTATCCTGGAGCTCGAGGAATTGCCGCGCGTAGGACGACAGGCTTTCCATGTAGCGGCGCTGGCCTTCGGCGTGGATGGTGTCGAAGGCGAGCGACGACTTGCCCGAACCGGACAATCCGGTCATGACAATCAGCTTGTTCTTGGGCAGATCAAGCGAAACGTTCTTGAGGTTGTGGACGCGAGCGCCCTTGATGGAGATGGTGTTGTGGGCCGGCATGGGAGTGGTGAAAACTATGCTAGATACGATTGTGCCGAATGCTAACATATATATCCTGGACGGGCAAGAGTAGAGACTAAAGCCGAAAGCTTACAGGTCTCGGACCGTATGGGCGCACAAACATAAAGCATGGCTTTCCGCCTGTGGTTCCGGGCAAAAGCTGTCAGTCTACGGCCTTAATTGTTTTCGTTGCACTTGGGTTGGAATCCCTCCGGACACCAACCCTTGTCGCATTTGCTCATCAGGTTCGTGCCCGGATCGCTCGGGGCATTCTTGTCGGTCAAGGTGAAATCGCATCTGATGCCTGCATCGCTGGACACCGCGGCCTTGAGCTCTTCTGGCGTCCACATCGAGCCGGTCAACGGCAAAGAAGTGAGGTTGGTATGCACCCCGCCACCCGGCTCGATCCATGAACCGCAATAGAAAGCCGTCTGCATGTCGGTCTCATCGTATGAACTCGCAGTGCCATCAGCATAACCCAGGAAACGGGAGGCCCCGCCATTGCCGCAGTCTTTCTTCGTCAGGATCGCGACGTCATCCACCGTCACGCTGCCGGTGACACCGCCGACGACCGCGCCGCCGCCTCCGCCGAGGATAATACCTACCGGACCAAGCGCCGCCCCGCTGACACCGCCGACTGCGCCACCGGCAATCGCGCCTTTGACGATACCCGGCGCCCGCTGGGTGTCTTTATAGATCATGCCGATGACCACGCCACGCAGACCGCCCTGGTCCTTGCAGGCAACCTGGAGTTTTTGGATGTCGGCTTCGCCCCCTGCCCACATATATCCGATACCTCCGGCATCACCGGAAGTCGCACCGACGATATTGGTCTTGAGGAAAGCCGGAAGGTTCTTTTGCGCCCGGCTGTCGAAACCGAAATTCTGTCCGGTGCCCGGTTGGATCCAGTTGCAGACGGCCATGAGCTCGATCTTTTTCGGGATGCGCCCGTCGGCATAAGTGATGTAGCCGGCAAAATTCGCTTTGACGCAGGCATTGCCGAAAGTCTTATCGCCGCACTCCTTTACCCCGGAATCTTTTTTGCACGGGAAGCACATCTTACCCTTCTCTTCGCATTTCTGGCCGGAACAGCGCTGGCCCGTATAGCCCTCGATATAATATTCTTTGCCGCACAGGGTATCTTCAGCTTTGGTTTCGAGTTTGGATTCCGAGTACAGCAACTGGCCCGGCGGGTCGCCTGAATACCCGAACTTCAAGGGCGTGGCGGGATTCGTCGACTTATAGTCCGGGCACCAGTTGAAGGTAGTGAACTTGACGCTGTTGATCATCTTGAGGCCGAGCTTGTCGTAACGCGAGGTCGCCGGATTCAGGGTGTTGAGGAGCAAGATGCAGCTGAACGTCAGGACCAGTCCGACCAAAGCGTTCGAGATGGTGCTCTTGGCGGTCGCGATATCGCCCATGGAAGCACCCATGATGTACCTGAATCCGCCATAGACGAACATGATGGCCGAACCGATCATGGCCAGGAGGATGGAAACGCGGAGGATGAGCTCGATATAACCGCGGATGCCCGTGACTTCCGCCTTTCCCAGGACGGGTGAAGAGAGTTTGATGGTCGGTTCTGGCGCCAGACAGTATCCCTGGCCGGTCGGGCAGACGGGGTCCACGCCCGTGAATATGCCTTTGGCATATCCGCAATCGTCCGGTTTCCAGCACAAGATGTTGATATCCGACTCGAGCTGCTGCGAACCTTCAGTCTCGGATTTGAAGCGACCGATCCCCTGGGTCACATCCACGCGGCCGCCCTTCGTGTCGCATTCTGCCTGACAGGCGTTATAGGTCGAGCGTCCGCGGTTGTTCTCGTTCGGCGGGACCACGGCTTTATCCACGATGCAAAAGCAGTCGCCGTAATAGATGGGCGGTTTTTTATAACACTCTTCGACGTCTATTTTACCTTTGCCGTCAGTACCCGCTTTGAAGTTGCTGATGCAACAGCCGTGCGGCCCTTTGTCGCAAGCCGCCTCTTTGGCCGCCTGCAACGCACCCTCGGCGATGTATTTGGCGCAGAACGTCGCGACGTATGTCTTGGCCGCGGAACTTATGGCCATCTTGGGATTCGGGAATATCGAAGTGTTCACCAGGTCGGCGATCTGGTAGCACTTGGCGCACGCCAAGGTCAGTTCCGTGACTTTTTTTTCCGGGCTGAGGCCTGCATAACAGACCGCGGCACAGACTTCGGGGTAGGCGCTGGCGTAAGCCATGGTCTGCTGCTCGCCGTTGACGTTCACGGTCGTGTCTTTAAGGCAGCTGTCCAACGCATCGGCCCTGGCGGTCAACGGCAAAAAAATGCCGGCCAGGAGCCAACCCAGAAGGCAGATGGCCATCGGGCGCGTGACTTTTCCGGCAGGCATTCGTCGCATAAGCTTGCGTGAGCGTCCGATTATTTGGTTGCGGCTTTTTTACGCGCTTCATCAGTCACTATCTCGAAGAAATCCTTGTCCATGGCGCCCTCGAAACTGGAACCGTTGAAATAGAACGTGGGCGTGCCCTGGATGCCCAGGCTGTCGCCCAAATCCACTGACGCATTGATTTCGTCGAGCCACTTTTGCGAACGGTAGCAATCCGCGAATTTATTCGTATCTAGCCCCAAAGCCTTGGCTTCCTGGACAAAGCCCTCAAGCGAACGATTTTCGCCCTGGGTCGCGAACAACCTGTCCCGGAACGGCCAATACTTAGCCGGATCCATTTCGAACACGCAACGCGCAGCCAGCGTCGACGCCTCAGCGAAAGGATGGAGCTCGGCCACCGGGAAATCGCGGATGACGAGATAGGTATCAGTCGCGTGCCGGGCCATGTAATCCGAGATGACGGATTCGGTCTGCCTGCAATAAGCGCATTCATAGTCGACGAATTCCACGATGCGCACCTTGGCATCAGGGTTGCCCATGGTCGGATTCACGCCCTCTTCGATTTTTTTCATCTGGGGATCGGCCAAGCGCTTTTCCAGGGCCACGGCCACGCTCAAACGCAGCTGTTCGAAGCGTGTATCAGCCGGGGGTTTCATCTTGCCCATCTTGATGAGCACCATGAAGTAGATCGTTTGGCCGATGAAATAGGCCAAGGCCACGGCCAGGAGACCGCCGATGACGGCAATGACGAGCAATACGGGGCGTTTATACCAGGGTTTGGATGTGACAGACATGCGCACAGTGTAGCATAAAAATGACTCCGTGACTTGACGGGCGGGCTGGGGCGGGATACCCTCACTTCACTGAAATTTATGCGCAGCTTACTGCTTCCCATCCTGCAAATAGCCATCTCCGTCTTGCTGGTCACGGCCATCCTGCTGCAACAGCGGGGCACCGGCTTGGGCGCGGCTTTCGGCGGCGCCAGTGACGTCTTCCGGACCAAGCGCGGCATCGAAAAAAGCCTGTTCTACGCCACCATCGGCCTGTCCGTCCTATTCTTCGTCACGGCCATAGTGAACGTCCTGCTGGTCTGAGCGTTAAAGGTGGAACTAGAGCCTGAAGCCTGAAACGTTAGACGCTTCAGGCTTCACGACCCAAGTTCCACGAGCAACGCTACGCCCATGAATGAAACGACGATTTTCAACCGCTTCAAACCGTTTTTGCGCCGGTTGGCTTTTTGGCGCAACAAACAGCGGACCGAGGAGCAGCGGGGCGAAATCGGGCCTGACCATGCCCTGGTGATGGCCGTGACCTCCCCGGAGCGCATCCCGCGCTTCAGCCAACTGCGTTACGCCATGCAACTCCTGTCGCTGAAGGAACGGCGCGTACTCCTCGGCGCCGGACTGGTCTTCTTCCTGTCGCTCGGCATCAGCGCCGCATTCTTCATAAAATCCCATACCGGCATGAGGCCTGCGGTCGGCGGCACATATACCGAAGCGCTCATCGGACAGCCCAAATACATCAACCCTCTGGATGCCCTCGCGAACGATCCGGACCGCGACCTCGTCAAACTCATCTATTCGGGATTATTCAAGCACCAGGGAATGGACACGGTCCCCGACCTGGCGGAAAGCTCCACCTGGGCAAACGACGGCAAGACGCTGACCGTGAAACTGCGGCGCGATGCTTTTTTCCATGATGGCCAGCAGGTGACCACGGAAGACATCCAGTTCACAATCGAATCGATACAGGATCCAGCGCGCAAGAGCCCACTCATGGCGCAATTCCAGAAATTGAAGATGGAGACCCAGGACGACCAGACCATCATCTTCACACTTGACCGCCCGGACACGAATTTCCTGTCACTGCTCACGATCGGCATCCTGCCGGCACATCTTTGGCAGGACCTTCCGGCCACGAGCGCCCGGCTTTCGGACCTGAACCTGAAGCCCGTGGGCTCCGGCCCATACCGCGTCGGATCGTTCACCCGCGACAGCCAGGGCAGCATGCATTCGTTCACCCTGGAAAGGGACAACCGGTATTACGGACAGAAGCCATACATCCAAACCGTGGTGTTCCAATATTATCCGGACAGGCGCCAGGCCCTGGATGCCTTCAAATCCGGTCTGGTGGATTCGGTCGCCTTCATCAATGCAGCGGATATCGAAAAGATCGGCTCCTCGCAACGCCTCAAGAACATCAGCCTGGAGCTGCCGCAGGTAACCGTGGCGTTCTTCAACCTCAAGAACAAGACCCTGGCCAGCAAAGACGTGCGCCAGGCGCTGGCCTTGGCGGTCAACCGGACGGACATCGTGGCCGCTTTCAACGATTCGGCCGTGGCGGTCTCTGGCCCTTTCCCATTCGGTCAGGTGGATGCGAGTTCGACGGCCAGCGATTTGGACAAAGCCCGCGAACTACTGACCAAAGCCGGCTGGGCCATGCCCCAGAACGGGAACATCCGCACCTGGGTCGGCGTCAAGAAAACAACGGCACCGAAGACCAATACAAAGAAAACCACCACCCCAAAAACCACGGCGGCGAGCCCTTCGGCAGCAGCCACGACCACGACCGCCACTTCGACAGCCATCACCACCGCCAGTTCGACCGAATTCGCGCTGGAGATAATCTTCCCGGACGATCCGGACCTGCAGAATGCCGCCGAGACGCTGAAGCGCCAGTGGTCGCTGATCGGCGCCCGCGTCACGGTCGAATCGGTCCCCATGGAAGAATTGCTGCGCCGGGCCACGCGCGAACGGACCGACCAGATCGTGCTGCTCAATATCTTCATCGGACCGGAACAGGACCTGACGCCGTTCTGGTGGAGCGGCGATGCGACCGTGCGCAGCCTGAACATCTCGGGCCTGGCCGACCGGAATGTGGATGAAGCGCTCCAGGCCGCCAAGACCGCGACCTCGACCGAAAGTTTGGCCGTGGCGCGCAAAAAATTGACGTCCGTGCTCTCCGATGTCCTGCCCGCCATCTTCCTGGTGCGGCCGATCCAGCACTACCTGGTTTCGAACTCGGTCCACGGCGAAAGCGACAAGCTGACCATCGCCGAACCCTTCGAACGCCTGACGGATCTGGTGAACTGGTATACCAAGACGGGTTGGCAATGGAAGTGAGATTGATAAAAACAACAAGGGCGGCCGAAAGGTCGCCCTTTTGGTTTGATTAGGATAGAATGGCGGCATATGAAAAAGATTCTCCTCGCCGGGTTGTGCGTCCTCGCTGCCTGCGGTGCCGGATGCGCGCCTTCAAAACCCTCTGTCCAGTTCACGCCACCCACCGTAGCCCCGTCCCGCACTACGCCGCCCATCCCGCAAGACGCGTCTGCGACGGAACCGACCACCGAAACCCCGTCCGCGCGCTACAGCATCGAGACGAAGGAACTGAAACAGGCGGACAAGCTCTATGACGTGAACGTGAACTATCCGGTGATGAGCGGGCTGGCCGACGCCAAAATCCAGGATACGTTCAACCGGACCATCAGCCTGGACGTGGCATCCGGCGTCAAAGCTTTCGTGGATTATTTCAAGGACGTGGATCCGGTGGAGTTCGCCAAGATATGGCACGGAGACTACACCCTGGAATACACGACCGCCGAGCATGGCCGCTACCTGAGCGTGGTCCTATCCGGCGATGAGTTCACGGGCGGCGCCCACCCCATGAGCATCTACAGCACCTATGTCTTCGATATGGTGGACGGAAAATTCCTGGCCTTAAAGGACCTCTTCCGGCCCGGGACGAAATATCTGGACAGCCTGTCGGCCATCGCATACGACGAGATATCCAAACGGAACGTCGGCGAACCTGAATGGAACAAGACAGGGACCGCTCCGGACGAAAAAAATTTCAGGTATTTCTGGCTGGATGACACCGGCCTGTACCTCATCTTGCCGCCATACCAGGTCGCTTCGGGCGCTGAGGGCGAACAGGACGTCATCATACCCTATTCGAAATTGAACCAACGTCTGGCTCCCGGAATAGCTGAAGGCAAATAAGGTCAAACCCGTTTTATCCGACGGATTTCGCGGAGGATGGCGACAGAGTGACCAAGTTTCACCCGGCTTTCAGGACCGTTGCGCCAAGTCACCGGGATTTCCTTGATGCGATAACTGCTATGCAAGGCGCGATAAAGAAGCTCGACGTCGAATGCCCAGCCGAGGGATTCGAGATCTTCGAAAAGCGGAACGGTGCGGCGATGGAAGAGCTTGAAACCGCACTGCGTGTCGTGGAACGGCAATTTGAGATAGATACGGATGCCTAAATTGAAGATGCGGCCGAGCCAATGGCGGTGGACCGGCTGGCGTTCCGCGATGTCGGCTCCTGCTACGCGCCGCGAGCCGATCACGACGTCGCAGGACCCCAAAAGCGGAAGCGCTTTTTCGATTTCGGACGGATGCGTCGCCAAATCGCAGTCGAGGAAGACGATCCACTCCCCTTGCGCGGCCAAGACGCCGGTCTTCACCGCCGCGCCTTTGCCTTGGTTCGTGGCGTGACGGATCAACCGTAGGGGCGGACCGACGTGCCCGCCCTGTTCCAGAGATAGACCGTCGACGATATCCGCCGTCCTGTCCGAAGAACCATCGTCAACGACGATGACCTCGAATATCTTGCCCAAGCCCCCAAAAATACGCCGTGTCTCCAAAACCGCCGCTTCGACGGTCTTTTCTTCATTGAATGCCGGGATGACGACGGAAAAGTCTGGCATGCCGGGATGGTAGCATGTCGCATAAAAAGCAGAAGCCCCGGACCAGGATGGTTCGGGGCTGTTGAGAGGCGTCAGTCAGTGACTCTCAAATCGGTCTCGATGGCAGTGACGACCTTGTGCTCAAAAAGGAGCTGCTGTTCCAGGAGCGTCAGATGGACAAGTTCATCGTGTCGCTGCCTGACCCAATCTTCGACCGCATGGCCGAGCATGAACCACAGGGCGCCGTAGCTCACCTCCGCCATCTCGACGATGTGGGATGGTGGCGCGCATTCGAGGCGGGCATGGTCGACCCGTTCGCCCACTCCAGGAACCACGCGTTGTGCCCAGATGGAGACGATGACCCACGACAATTCGCGGGTATACCCAACGACATAGGCCGTGCAATCATCCGCCTGGCTGCGCGGCTTCACGCGCTTGAAGATGCCGTAAGGATTACGCTCGAACTCGTCGACAGGACGGCCGGTCTCCGCCACGATGGACTGCGACGCAAGAGTCCCGTCCACGCTGAGCAGGCATGGGAAATCTCCCAACCGCTCCAAAGGCGCACCTGCCATCAGGCCTCCAATGGTCAGTTGCCGCTCCAGCAACAGATCCAACCATTCACGTTCCTCCAGATGCTTTTCGCGCAGGGTCGTTTCAAAGAACTTGCTGACCATGACCTTTCTCCTCCACGTTGACATCAGTCTCTTAGCAAGAAACTGCCCGAATGTCAACGGTGAATGCATAAAAAGAAAGCCGCCCCAGTGGTCACCAGGGCGGCGATGAGTTCAGTCCTTCTCGTGCGCGGACCAGATGTGGTCGAAGAGCTCGCGTTCGATGGCGAAGCGGCGGTGGAGTTCCTGCGCTTCCTTGAAGCGCTTCTCGCGCTGGCGCATCCACTTCTCCACGGCCGTGCCCAGGAGATTGAACAAGCGACGGTAGCTCAGGTTGAATCCTTCGAAGTACTCCGGGATGATCATGGGCCAAACCTGGACGCAACCGCGCTCGTTGCCGTCGATGGCGAGCTTCCCGTTCATCCAGATCTCATCGCAGGTCAGGCCGAAGAAATGGAGACAGCGCTCATCCCTTGGCTTGTCCCGCGACCGGGCGATGCCGAAGACGCCACGCGCCTGAAGGTGCTCAACGCCCTCACACATCTTCAGTTCCTCGACGAACTTGAAGAGCGTGAACGATAGACCAGGCGATGTGTAAAGCGTATGTCCCAGCTTGGCGTTCGCGACCTGCTTGAGCCGCGGACGGATGAGCTTCTGCCTCTCCTCGAGCAAACCCTTCCACTCGGAGTCAGTGATTGGCGTATTGCGGAGGGCGATATCCAACACTTTTTCGCTGATCATCTCCCCTGCTCCTTCGGTTCGGCGCTCAAAGCGTCGATGATGCGGTCGTCAACCGCAAATTTGGCCTGGACGCGCTGCATACGCTCGAAGATCTCGCGCTTCTTCTCGACCCAGCCGTTGTACTCATCAGCCAGGAACGACAGGATGTCGCGGTACTCGATCCGGAAGTGACGGACAGCTTCCAGCGGACCGGTCGGCAGGATATCTATCGACTTGATGAACCCCATGCAGCCGTCGGTGCCCTCCAGGATTTCGGCAAGTCGCCAGTCTCCGGCACGCGTGAGGCCGAGAACATGGTACCAACGTCCAAGGCGATCCTCTTTGCTTCGACGGGTGACGCTGCGGAAGATGCCTTCAACATGGATGTCATCGCCGGGCTGGATGACGGTCCGTTTATCCCTCAACCCGTTGATCGAGACCGTGCAGCCGCCGCCGAAGTCGCTCGGCGCATAACCGAAGTCGCTGAGCTTGGTCAGGCGGACGCGGTCCATGAACAATCGGATGAGTCTGGCGCGTTCATCGATGAGCGAGAGCCACTCTTCCCTAGTCAAGTTCTTGCCAGGCAGTATCTTTTCAAAAAGTACGGATTCAGGCATGCCTTCTCTCCTTATCAAGCCCTTCAGGAACTCCTTCCGGGCATGTGATTCTTAGCTTTTTTTGGCGGTCAGGTCAAATCACGAATAGAAAACGCCGGACCCGAGAAGCTTGGGTCCGGCGTCATTCAGTATGGATAGGTCGTGCAGCCGTAGAGGGCCATGACGAACTCCTGCTCCTCTTTCACCTGATCGGCTTGCGAGCGGAGTGATTCGAACTCCTCGGCTTTGCGCTTGTAGATATCCAGGATGGAATTACCGAGGAACTCCCAGATGGTCCGGCGGTCGATGGCGAACTCCTGGACCACTTGGTCGACGGCAGTTTCCTGGACCTTCAGATCCTGCAGCTCGTAAGAATAGCTGCTGAACCAGAGCTTGGCTTCTGCGACAAGCCATTTTCCGCTGCGCGTGAAGCCGAGCAGATAATACGGCTGCTGCAGCCGATCCCATAGCCGGAAACAATCGCCGAGACGGATGATGGCCGGCGTTTTGAGCAGACGGAAGACCCCTTGGGAGCTCATGGAACAACCGTCGGAATCCTGGATCGTCACATTCTGCGCTTTGGCCATATTCCAGAGGCATTGGCCGTCGTCGCCAAGCCCCAAACGGAAACGGCCGAGTGTGCTTGGCGTATAGCGGTCCATGAGGTGAACCATGGTGAACTCGCGCTGGCCGATCAGTTCACGCCAGACATCATCAGACAATTCACCTTGCGGCAATACCTTCTTAAAGAACTCATGGTCGGGCATACCCTTCCTCCTTTGTTTCCCTTCGGGCGCACCCTCCGGGTAAGGATGTCTTAACTTTTTTTCGATTTTCCGTCAAAAATAAATGCCGGTCCGAGGAAGTCGGACCGGCGTGTTCACTTTCCGGCAAATAGGATGAAGATGGCGCCCAGGCACATGAGGAGCGCGGCGCCGAAACGCATGCCGATTTTCTCCTCCTTGAAGATGGTGCGGCCCCAGGCTACTCCCCACAGTACTGACGTGCGTTTGATGCCGATGGCGTAGGGCACCATGATGCGCGAGAACGCTACGAACTGGGTGAGCGTGGCCAAGGCCGAAGAAATTCCCAGCGGCAAAAGGAGCAGCATACCTCTGGCGCTCATGATTTTCTTGGACTCACCGGCGCGGATGACGAACGGCAGGAGCATGAATCCGAGGATGATGTTAATGAGCGCCGAATACCAGAACGGATCGGCGTGGCGGATGGCCAGCTTATCGAGCGGCGCGCTCACGGACCAGAGCATGGCGACAATCAGCATGCTGCGCGTCCCCTTCTCTTTCCACAGCAACCTGATGGGTTCGAACCAGCCTTGCTTGGCGCGGTCAAAATTCAGGGCGTACGTGCCGGCCGTCGTGACGAGGATACCGACGGTCCCCAGGATGCTCGGGAATTCGCGGTTGATGATGGGCGAGGTCGCGAGCAAGAAGACCGGCGACAGGGTGACGAGCGGCAGGACGAGCGACATGGGCGCGGTCTGGAGCGCTTCCATGTACAGCACCGATGCCACGAGATTGATGACGGCACTGCCGGCCGTCGCGACCCAGAACATTCCGGAGTGCGGGAAGGTGTGCGGATGGATGACCATTGCGACTACGAGCAGGATCGGCGCGCACATGGCGTGTCGGCCCCAGGCTGCGGTCCACTTGCTGAACTCGGCTCCACTCCGCTTCCGGGCTACGTCCACGAGGGACTCGAAAAAGGCGCTGCCGAATGCGGACAAATATCCAAAGAGCATGCATTCTGCTTAGCAAAGAAAGGGACTTCGGTCAACCGCCGGGGGTTGACTTTTCCGCGAAAATATGGTTATTTATACGGTATTGGTCGCTATGGAGCACCTTTTACAATGCCTTACGGTTTCCGGATGAGCCGGAAATTGAGGGAATCCTGGACTCCCCGACCTATGAGAGGCGGGGCAAACCAAAGGATGTGCAGTAATGAGCAAGATCATTCTCGTAGTTCCCGGCAACGCTACACACTCGTTCCTCCTCGGCGAGCGCTGGGACAAGATGTATCGCGAGGAACTCGGACTGAACGCCATCGGACGCTCCGGCGTGCCGGTCACGGTCAGCCACCAGGGGCTCGACTACGAGCTCTACCCGTTCCTGCAGGATGTGCTGGCGCGTTATCCATCGATCTCGGTGGCCAACGCGCAGTACGGACACAGCCTGCTGGAGTTCACTCCGGGCAAGCACCAGAAGATGGAGGTGGCCAAGGTCCGCGGCAACGTGCCCGTGACCTTCTTCTCGGAGTTCTACGCTCCGGAAGCGGACTTCATCCCCACCGAGTTTTTCTTCCACCTCAAGGCCCAGACCTTCAGCTATTCGTTCCAATTCGGAGTCCGCGATGCGTCTGATGCGGAAGTGCTGGGACAGCCCCTCCCGGCCGACGCCATCTCGGTCAACTACCAGGGCCGCATCGGCCTGGTCATGGACGGGTTCGACAAGTTCAACAAGGCCTGGTTCGCCTTCGCGTCTGATCCGAGCGCAACTAAGCTCGAGACCCTGATGGCCGAGTTCACGGCGCTGACCCAGAACCCCAAGCAGTACATCGTGCTGCCCATGGATTTGGAGCAGCCGTACGTGGGTTCGGTGCTGGGCGAAAAACTCTGGACGATTTTCTTCAACGAGCTCAAGCGCCGCGGGTTGGCCGAGTACATCGTGCCTGTCATGGACATGCTGGAAGCGGCGCGCGCCTCGGCCGTACCCATCAAGCGTCCGCACCGCATCCTGACCAAGTGGACGGTGCACGCCATCCAGATCGCCCACCTCCAGCGCATCGCCCGACTGGATCCGCGCATGGGCCATCAGCTCTACGCCCTGGCTTCGGACTCGGACCTGCTCTCGTCCTGGAACCGCTACGTCATGAGCAGTAACCAAGCGGCGGCAGAAATCACGTGCCGTGACTTGGACGGGAAAGAGAGCAAGCTCCTCCAGGGCCACAACAAGCCCCTGCAGGAAGCCTGCCTCGCGGCCTGCAACGTCCTGGAATACCAGGACGAACGCTACGCCGACAAACTCGCCAAGATCGCCTCGCCCAACGGGTTGATTACGCGGCTCCACGACTGGGCCGTGAAGAACAGCCTCTAGCCTACGACGACCGTCCCGAAGTACTTCGGGACGGTCTTTCTTATTTTTGGAGCCTTGACGGAAGCGGAACATTCCGGCATCATCTGGAAACAAAATTCAATTCCCGGGCGAGTGGCGGAATTGGTAGACGCACTGGCTTCAGGAGCCAGCGATCGCAAGATCATGAGAGTTCGAGTCTCTCCCCGCCCACCATGCAGAATCCCGCGCAAGCGGGTTTTTGCTTTTCTGACGCCTTCAGCGTTTAATATCCCTATATCAAACCTTTAACCGAATCCATATTATGAAAATCCCAGTCCTATACGGCACATTCCGCGAAGGACGGAAAAGCGAAGCTGTGGCCAAGTTCATACACGCAGAGCTGGTCAAACGCGGCATCGAGAGCGAGTATGTGACGCCGGAAAACTATTTGAAGGGCAAACCGCTGGAGAAGAAATTCCCGGAGCCGTGGAAGACGATCATGTCCGAAGCTGACGGCCTGGTCATCGTCTCGCCGGAATATAACCATGGTTATCCAGGTGCGTTGAAAGAGATGCTCGATTCGCTCTACGAAGAATACAATTTCAAACCAGTGGGCATAGTGGGTGCGGCCGGATTCCTAGGCGGCGGACGGATGGTAGAGCAACTGCGCCAGGTGGTCATCGAACTCAAGATGGTCAACATCCGCGAGGCGCTCTACTTCCCCATGGTCTGGGAACTTAACGATGAAAAAGGCGAGCTTAAGAACCCGGAACAATATCTCCCCCGCCTCGAACCGTTCTTCAAGGAACTATTCTGGTATGCGGAAGTCTTGAAGGAAGGAAAAGAGAAGCATCCGTGGGGAAAATAATGCCCTGCGCGCAACCAACAATATGTTCGAAAGCAATGCACTAGGAAGAACGGCGGGTGATCCATTCAGGCCATCCAAGAAATCCGAAACCGCCGCCGAGCAATATGCCGACACGGTGGCTTCGCTGACCCAGCGTTTCATCTATGACGAGGGTGAGCTCGAAGCGGTCGCGATCGAAAAGGCCATCAAGCGGGCGTTGAGCATCCCCAGGCTCGAGCAACTGGAAAAGGAAAACCGCGGCCTGGAAACCTTGCTGCATCTGCTTAAAGGCATAGAAGCCCACGAACGCGCCAACCTGATCCACACCGGGGCGTGGCAGGATGCGCTCGTCAACCAGCCGGGACGCGCAGGGTCATCGGACAAAGCGCCGGAAACCCTGACCCGTGACGAAGTGGCGCGTGAATTGGATATGTTTGCTTTCAGGCAAAAATTATTGGACGCCGAAACGCAGGCACTGGAACATTACACGAAACTGTTGCAGCTCAAACAAGACGTCTCAATCAAGCTGACCCCGAACATCTCCATCGAGCGTTCGGATATCGAAGTCTTGGTCAATGACATCCGGGTCCGGAGGGCAGAACGCGAACCTGACGATGCGAAACGTAAAGCGTCCCTGGCGGCGCTCGATAAGGAGCTGATAGGCATCATAAATACCATCCCGGACGACCAGCGCGGCAAGCGGTTCGAGATAGAGGAGATTTACCTGCTGCGCCGCTTGATCCACGCGGCCGACACCGGGCATCTGACTTCGGTTTGCCACGGCACACCGCGCCAAGACTTGCGCCAAGACCAGGGCTCGGTCGACATCGAAATCACAGCCGCAGGCGACGTCATCAAGTTGCAGTTGAAAACCTTCAAATACGGCGTCAGCAGCCAAACGCGGGCGAAACAGGATAACATCTTCGAATTGAGCCGGCGGAAACTTGCAGGCTCAGGAACCCAGCTGACGGTGCTGGAAGCTGAGGCTGTCCAAAATACCTACGAAACGTCGCTGCGCCAAACACTGGGGACCAACACCAGCCGCGAAGACAAGTACGCGGCTCTCGAACCCATCGCCGGCGACTTGAGTCCGCAAAAACGCCACCGGCTACTGTCGCTCCTCGGCCTGACCGAAGAAGATTTGCGGCGCGAGCAGGAAGAGTTCGCAAACAAGGTCGCGGAACGGCGGAGGCATGAGGAAGAACTGCGGCTCAAACGCGAAGAAGAAATCCGGCGCGAAGAAGAAATCCGAGAAAAGGAAGAGCGGACAGCGGCAAAAGAAAAAGCCAAGGCCGAGTCGCTGGTTGAACAACAGCGCGCCGCAATCGCCCAAGCCCAACGCGAGCGGGAAGAGACCTCAAGCGCCAAACTCGCCAGACAACAGGAGCGCCAAGAGGCCAAAGCATTAGAAACGAAACAGGCGCAAGCGCGGCAAGAAGAGGCTGACAGGCTCGCCGCCTTGGAGGCGGAAAAGGAAAGAAAACGCCAAGAAAGAGCGGCCAAGAAGAAAGAGGCTCCAGACTGGCCGCCTAAGACCATGACCGGATTGTGCACTCCCCAACTCCTGAAAGCACTGGGACTCTTGTCCGAAGCATGGAAGGGCGACGCCCGGGATTTGCTTACGGCCAAAAACGAATTTTTCAAAATATTCGGCAAACCAAAACGCGGCGCAGCCCAAGCTACGGAGACAGACAGACCGAACGACGAACTGTTCGCCCGGGCTTTCCCATCCAAAACCAGCCTGAAGGAGCCGACGGACGAGGACATCGCCCGCTGGCAGGCGCTCGGCTTGATAAAAAAATAGCGGCCACGTTTTCACGAGGCCGCAGCAGCGACAAGATAGTCTGATTCGGTCACATACGACCTTTGTTTTCGCGTTCCCAACGCGCCTCATCCGCATAGAGGCGTTCGGGAACGGGCCAACCGGCAGCCTTATATGAGGCTATCGCCCGTGAGTAGATATTGACCAGGCTGACCCTGATCATCACCTTGGTCCCTGGCGATGTATCGGCAGTGACGCGTCCGGGACGAATGTCCACCGCTTCGGCACCAGCCTTCAAGGCCAGCACCGCCGCAATATAGGTCGGCAGCTCCAATGAGTCACTGACCGCAGAAAGATCGACCACACCTCGGAATTCCGAATCATTAAGCGACATCTGATCCAACTTTCAAGTTGATTATACACAACATCCCGAAAGTGTAAAGGGGCTGACACTTGGTACGGTTTTTTTGACCTTCCGGTATTGACAATCCCTGATTTTTCGGCTATATTCGGCAATCGGTCCGAACTTTCAAAGGAAAAACACATGGACCAGGAAACCGAAAAGACCTGCCGAAACGCCTACCCGTTCGACTCCAAATCCTGCAGCAAACACAAGCAGTCCCGGACCTTGTCCAGGAATGATAAGTTCGTATTCCTGGGAATCAACGTTTTGGTCTGGTTCATCTTCTTCGCCTTCGCGGCGATGCGCCGACCAGGCGACGGCATCGGCCTCGTCATCGACTCCAGCTTCACCGCCCTGAATACCGCGATATCGCTCTATGTGCTGATGGAGGATTATTTGCGCCCGCGGCGCCTAGAGGCCGACATCCGGCGTTTCCCGCACGGCTGCAGCCCGCAGGACGACGGCGATATCGCCCTTGCGGATCCACCCGCCCTGAAGGTCGCGGCCAGGCATCGCTGCCAGCCGGAAGAGTCCTTCGCAAGATATGAGTCCATCAGGCGATCCGAAGCGAAGACCGAAAGGACCGTCATCTTGGCCATATACGGTTCATTCGCGCTGATCTTCGCCGGCCTGGCCTGGTGGGTCATCCGCGATATCAACGCCGAATACGTCCCGACGACCTGGGCCGAACGGGTCGCCCAGAGCCAGCAAACCGAGTCGCTCATGCTCCACGTCCTGGGATATGGAACGCTGGCCGCGGTTACGGTGACCATCTTGGCCATCTGCATCCGCGCGGCACTGGCCAGCCGCAAAGCGCGGGTTGAGGAGAGGAAGCGGGAAAAAGCCCTCGCCGCCCTGGCGCGCCTGCCGACCGGTTACCGGGTCGCCGCCGAGCAAGAGGACGCGGAAGAACCGCTAGAATGCCGGCTAGCCCGCATCCAGAGGAAGATTCGCTGCCCGGACATAGACAGCTACCTGGCTTACGTCGATCCTTCCGGAGAGGCATACCGAAGCTATCCGACACAGGATTGCGGCACCTGAACCCACTAAGCCCTGGAACTCTCCAGGGCTTTCCTTTTTGACAAAATTCCGTTTTTCCTGTATAGTATCCGTATTCAGGTTGAGATTCGTCGCAGATTCGCGTAGATTTACGCCGATTCCGACGGTTCTAAATCACCATAATAAAGATTGAACGAGTAAACTTTTAAGGTTTTTCGTTTGTCAGCAAGGTCATTAGATATGACTTTTTCCGCCAAAAACTGAACCCTGCGTCGACCGGACGTCACTTTTTCAGTCAGGCGGACACAACCAACGGATCATCACCAGATGCGTGAGTCCAAAGATTCTATGGAACCATTCAGACGTTCAGGTGGAACGACACCGCCCAGCGGCGGATCGCGCCCCTTCGGTTTCCGCCCCTATCGTGGGCCGAGGAAACCGCACAAAACCCCGGGACAGCCTTCAACGCAGTCCCCGCAGACAGCGCGCCAACCCCAACCGGCGCGGTCTTTCGGTACGCCGTACAAGACGCCGTTCAAACGCTACGACCAGAAGCCGACGGCTTTCCAACAGCGGACCAAGTCGGTCCAGGGCAAGACCGAACAGGTCAAGTCATTGATAGACAAAGCCATCGCGCGCAACGGCAAGAAAGAGCCGACCATCAAGGAAGGTTTGCGCCGCGAAGAAGGCCATAAGCCCAAGAAGGGTCGGCCGCGCGGCCGCATGGGCAGCCAGGTCGCAGCTCCGCGCTTGGATACTTATAAGCATAAACCCTACCTCAAGACCGGCACGGACACGGATAAATTGACCGTGAGCCCGAAACAACGGCTCAAGATCATCGTCCTGGGCGGCAACGAGGAAGTCGGGCGCAACATGTCGCTCATGGAGTACGGCGACGACATCATCCTCATCGACATGGGCCTGCAGTTCCCGGACGAGGACATGCCGGGCGTGGATTACATCATCCCCAACGTTTCCTACCTCAAGGGAAAAGAGAAGAACATCCGCGGCGTGATCATCACCCACGCCCATTTGGACCACATCGGCGGTGTCCCCCACCTGGCTTCCATGCTGGGCAATCCGCCGATCTTCGGCACGGATCTGACCTGCGCGCTCATCAAGAAGCGCCAGGAAGACCACCGCGACAAACCGCCGCTCAACCTGCACACCATCAAATCCGATGACGTGCTCCAGCTCGGCGTGTTCAAAATCGAATTCTTCGGCGTAGCCCACTCGATACCGACGGCCATGGGCCTCATCGTCAACACGCCGTGCGGCATCGTAGTGCACACCGGCGACTTCAAATTGGATTCGGCCCCGGGCGCGCAATCGCTCCAGGAGACGGAGAAGATAATGAAGCTCGGCGACCGCAACGTGCTGGCGCTCATGATCGACTCGACCAACGCCTCGCATACGGGCAAACAGCTGCACGAGTACGAGATCCAACACAACATCGACGACATCATCGCCAATTCCCAAGGCCGCGTCATCATCGGCACGTTCAGCTCGATGATCGCACGTATCCAGCAGATCATCTTGGCCTGCGAACGGCAGGGGCGGAAGATCGCGGTCGAAGGTTTCTCGATGAAATCCAACCTGCTCATCTCGCAGGAGCTGGGCTACGTCAAAGTCCAGAAAGGCACGCTCATCGACACCAAGGACATCCATAAATATCCGCGCGACAAGGTGGCCATCGTGTGCACCGGCGCCCAGGGCGAGGAACGGGCCGTGCTCATGCGCGTAGCCAACCGCGAACATCCGATCATCGAGATCGAACCGGGCGACACGGTCGTGTTCTCGTCATCCGTCATCCCGGGCAACGAACGCTCGGTGCAGCGCGTGACCGATACGCTCTACCGCGAAGGCGCCAATGTGGTCCACTACAAGATGATGGACGTGCACGCCGGCGGACACGCCAAACAGGAGGATCTGATCGAGACGCATCGCATGATCAAGCCTAAGTATCTGATCCCCATCGAAGGCCACTACTCCTTCTTGGTCGAACATGCCAAAGCGGCAGTCCGCGGCGGGTTCAACCAGAACAACGTGATGATCGCGGACAACGGCCAGATCATGGAATTCGACCATCATGGGCAAGGCCAATTGACCAACAAGAAAATCCCGACCGAATACGTCTTCGTGGACGGCCTGGGAGTCGGCGACACCAACCACATCGTGCTGCGCGACCGCCAGGAACTCTCGGGCGACGGCATCGTCGTGGTGCTGGCCGTAGTCTCTGACCGCACCGGCAAACTCCTGCAGATGCCCGAGCTCATCTCGCGCGGCTTCATCTACATGAAGGACCAGGGCGAACTCATGAGCCAGGCGCGCAAGAAAGTCGCAGACACTTTGCGCGACGACGACCCGCGGAGCGGCGCCAATGCCGTTTATCTGAAGGAGAAGATCCGCAACGACTTGGGCGAGTTCCTGTACAAAAAGACGGAACGCCGGCCCATGATTTTGCCGGTCATCGTGGAAGTCTAAAACACAACAATAGAAACAAAGGGGCGGACCGAAATGTCCGTCCTTTTAGTTTGACAAAACGCCATGCCACGATTAAGTTTTACCCAGTCCTTTCCAGAAAGAGGCCAAGACATGGGTAAAAGAAACGACAGCGACAAGCTGACGGCTCTCAGGGAATACGTCAAGTCGCACTGCGACGGCGACAAGAAAATATTGGGGCAGATGTTCGCGCTCCAGGAAGAACTCACAGACAAGACCGGACAATTCGTTTTGCTGTTGGACCACGAAACGAGCGGCCCGGCGCGAACGCCGATGCAACGCGGACCGTTGTGCGGCGACGTCCTCGACGTGGAGCCGCCGCGGGAGACCAGCACGACCAAATTCTCCCTCTCCGTGCTCAAGGGCGACACCCTGCGTCTGGGCGCGAACGAGTCCGTAGGCCTGAACACGGGTAAAGTCGCCACCGGACAGCTGCCGGACGGAAAGATCGAGGTATCGAAAGATCCTCTCGCTTTCTCCGAAAGCCAACACTGGATCATATTTGGTCTGGATGGCGGAAAACGGGAATATGACGACGGTTATGTATACAGATGCCACGTCGTCGAAATCTTGGTCGGTACCCACCAGATCATCCGCCGATTCAGTTCCCGCTCCGACGGCCCATACAGCAGTGATGCACGGCTGTATCTCTCTTACATCGTGGGCCTGGCCTGGGCCCTCGACCATGAGCTGGGAGGAGACATGGCTTTCTTCGCGCTTCGCAGGAATTTGAAGAAAGACATCAACGACCATCTCCTGTTCAGCGAAAAATTTGCTGTCGCGGGAAACGACGTGAGACCGGAGATGGCCAAAAGGGCCACGGCCGACATGCGCGCAGCCGTCCATTTGGCGACCATCCTCGGTTATGGCGACGACCCGTACGTAGCGGACATCAAACGCCGCTATCTCGACAAGACCTGACGACCTAAAACCCCTCGGTGGATTCTCGCCGAGGGGTTTAATCGTCTTTACCGATCCTTTACTTCACCTTGATGCTTTCGTAGATGGCCTGAACTTCGGCTTTGGCGGCGGCATCATCTTGTCCGTAATAAAGCCAGACGTCATACGTCCCTCTGGTGCCGGTTGCGGTCACGGCTTGTTTGGGCACATAACCGTCGAGTTGATGCTGGTTGACGGGGCCACTGTCCGGCTCAAAACCGAACGGCCGGTCGCCGCCGAAATCCTTCATTTTGAATATCTCGACTCGGGCATTCGTGCCCCGCACAACCGTCGCCTTGAACGAGGCGCTGGGAAGTTCGACCTTGAAGTTCGCAGGATACTTAAGTAGAAAATCGGCGGATGAAAAGTCCTTCCAGGACGAAGTGTCGAAGGCCGGGGCCTGCACCGTAACCGATTGCGTGACTGTGGACGGCGCCGTTTTTCCCGCGGCCTCTGACTTGATGACACGCCTTTGGAGTTGGTCGATCTGCTGGGAAACTACGGCCAACCCGGCTTGCTGCGTACCTGTATCCAAATCGATCTTGATGTATAGGACGAACAGGCCAACTGTCAGGAGGATCGCCAAGGCGACCAGAAGTTCCGTGGTCGGGCTGGTCTGAGGCGTTTTCTTTTTGAAAAGCGGCATAAGGTTAAAAAGCAATAATTATTTTATGCGATAAGCATACCATCAACCAGGTAATCTGCCGAGATTTGATGGAATCCGGCTCTTCAGGCACTCTAGTGGAGCTATGCCTGAACTCCTCTTCTCCGGCGTGAAACCCACGTCCACTCCTCATCTCGGAAACTACATCGGCGCGCTCAAGCAGTGGGCCGAGATCCAGCACCGCTACCGCTGCCTATTCTGCGTCGTGGATTTGCACGCCATCACGGTGCCGCAGGACCCGAAAGAAATGCTGGAACGCACGCTCGAGATCGCGGCCATCTACCTGGCGATCGGGTTAGATCCCAAGAGGTGCACGCTTTTCGTCCAGAGCGAGGTCCATGAACACACGGAACTGGGTTGGATTTTGGGCACCTTGGTCAAGATGTCGGAACTGGAACGCATGACCCAATACAAGGATAAGGCCAAAGCCAAAGGCGAGAACGTCGGGGCCGGGCTGTTCAATTACCCGAGCCTGATGGCGGCCGATATCCTTCTCTACGACACGACGGTCGTGCCTGTGGGCGAAGACCAAATGCAGCACGTGGAATTGACGAGGATGCTGGCGCGGCGTTTCAACTCGACTTTCGGAGAGACATTCGTGGAGCCGCAAGCCCTGGTGCAGAAAGTCGGAGCGCGCATCATGAGCCTGCAGGATCCGACCAAAAAGATGAGCAAGAGCGACGAATCGGCAGCCGGGACCATCATGCTGACCGATTCACCGGATACGATCCGGAAGAAAATCTCGCGCGCCGTCACAGACTCGGGCAGCGATATTTCGTATGACGCCATCGAACGGCCGGCTATCTCCAACTTACTGACAATCTACCACCACGCGACCGGAAAACAGATAAAGGAAATCGAAGCCGAATACGCGGGCAAGGGTTATGCGGATTTCAAGAAGGGTTTGGCTGAGGCTGTGGTCGAGATGCTTTCCCCCATCCAAAAAAAGCTAGATGAGTTCAAAAGCGATCCGGGGGAACTGTCGAGGATCCTCGATGCCGGACGCGATGCGGCGCAGGAGATGGCGGCGAAGAAGATGGAGGACGTGAAGAAAAAAGTCGGGTTGGGCCGTTAACTGTAAAAAAAATCCCTCCGCTGCGGCGGAGGGATTTATTTATTTCTTCAGATACACCCAAGTCCCGTCCCAGTCAGCTGGCGGGGGTTCGGCGACGAAATGTGCGGCGCGTTCCTTCAATTGTTGGGCCGCGAAATCGTCGGCTTTGAGCTTGAGGACCTCATCGCAAGCCGCGGAACAACCGGTGAAATCCTTGGCCAGGTATTTGGCGAAAGCGGCATCGAAGAGCTCGGCCGATTTCTTCTGTTCCGGCGTCGCTGCAGCGGTTTCAGCTATGGCTTCGAAGATGACGGCCGGTTCTTTTTTGCCTTTGACCGCGACTTTATCGAGGTGGCGGAACAGGATGCGTTCGCCGACTTCCGTGGCTGTGGCTTCGGTCACGATAACGCCGACTTTGTACTGGCGGGTCAGGGATTCGAGGCGCGAACCCAGGTTCACGTTGTCGCCGATGACCGTGTAGTCGAAACGCGCTTCGCCGCCCACGTTGCCCACGACCATGTCGCCGGTGTTGATGCCCACGCCGATACGGATCTCGACATCACCGAATTCTTTCTTGGAGTTCATCTCGTCCAGGACGGTCTGCATCTTGAGCGCTGTGGCCACGGCGCGATAGGCGTGGTCAGGCTGTTCGAACGGCGCGTTCCAGAAAGCCATGACTGCGTCGCCGATGTACTTGTCCAGCACGCCGCTCTCTTCGAAGACTATGGCCGTCATGCGGCTGAGATACTTATTGAGGACTTCGACCAATTTTTCTGGCGTCAGCTTTTCCGAAATGGAAGTGAAGCCGCAGATGTCGGAGAAAAGCACAGTCATGCGCTTGCGTTCGCCTCCCAATTTGAGTTTGGACGGGTCGGCGATTATGACATCAACCACGGACGGCGAGACGTAGCGTGAAAAGGCTGTCTTGAGTTCGCGGCGCTGGCGGTCAGATGCGAGACGACGTTCGAGCGTGACTGCCGCATAAGCGAAGATGATGCAGAAAGTGGGCCAGAGGACGTCGAGCAACCAACCGCGGTCAAAAGCCACGAAGGCGGCGGTTACGAGGGCGGCCCAGATCGCGATGGTCACGGGAACGCTCCACCTGGCGCGTATCCTCGGCACCATGAAACCGATGAGCAGGCCGGCCAGAAGCAGCAAAAGGAATTGGATCCAGTCCGGAACGGGCTGGAGCCAGCGGCGACCAAGAATCGTGTCGATGGCCGAAGCGTGCACTTCGACACCGGGCATAGGCACGCCGCGCGAGGTCGGGACCAGGAGCGTGTCATGCAAATCGAAGGCAGTGGCGCCGACGAGCACGATTCCGTCCTTCAACGATCCAAGGTCAACTTTATCCCGGAGTATGTCGACGGCCGAAACGGAGCGGAAGGCCTGGCCCGGAGCTCCGGCGAAATTAACCAACATCCTTCCGTAATAATCGAGCGGTGCCGACTTGACCGCACCGGACTGGCCGGCCAAACGGAGGACTTCGGATTCGAATGAGGAGACGACCGAACCATCCGCTCCCCTGACGGCCAGGGGCAAACGGCGGAAGACGTTGTCCGCGTCCGGCGGTGAATTCACGAAACCAGTGGACTTGGCGGCCGCGGAAAAAGCCGCGATAGGCTGGAGCACATTCTTCTGGTCATAAGCCAAGCCGTTGCGGCTCTTCAGCAAAGTCAGTTCCAACGGCAGGACCGTGTTGCCTGACGCCTTGAGCGCGGCAGCCAGCGCGTCATCGTTCGTCTTGTCGGATTTTTCCGGGAAGCTGACATCGTAACCGATGACCTTGGCGCCGGCGGCCGAAAGTTTCTGGATGAGCTCGGCGTGGACCTGGCGCGGCCACGGCCAGCGTCCGATCTGCGTGATGGAAGCGTCATCAATTGCCACGAGCGTGATGCGCCGATCGGACTGGTGCGGCAGGAACAGCAGGTCCAGTGTCGGATTACTCCAATTCTCGAGGACGCCGCTCATGAGACCGAGCCCGGCCATTAAGCCGACAAGGCCGCCGATGGCTATCGGGCGCAGGGATTCACGGGTAAGTTTCATAAAATAGATCCAATTTTCAGTTCGCGATGATGTTGAAAACGCGGGCCGACGTGACTGTCTTGCCGTTTTCCGTAAAAGTCCCGACAACGTTAGCCTGCCCGATGGCGTCACTCCCTGCCGTGAAGACATTTCCCATGACGAAACCCAAACGCAGATTGGACGAGGTGAAGACGGTCGACGCGGTCACATCCTTCGAAGTCCCGTTGGAGTAGACGGCTGTGGCGGCCAGGGCGGCTGTGGCGCCGAAGGCCAAGTCCGCAGATCCGTTAGTGGTGAGCTTAAGCGATTGGAGAGTGACCGGGACAGGCTTCACCTGCAACTGCATGCGCGCCTCGAATTTGTCCGCACCGTCGGCGAACAGCGCATCCACCGTGACCGTACCTTCAGCCGTAGGCGTCAGGATCGAACCATTGAGCGTGGCCGGACCGGAAATCTCGAAGCTGCTGCGGGACGTCACGATCTCTTTTTCGCCTCCAGCCCGGATGGCCAGGACTTTGAGCTGGACCTTGTCGCCGACGAACGGGCTGCCAGGCAAGGCCGAAAGTCCGATGGTCTCGAAGCTGCTCGTGGCCACGGTCAAATCTGACGGCAGAGGAGAAGTCCCGCTGGGTGCCGAAAGATCCGTGATATCGGTGGACGTGGCAGCAGTCGATGTCGAGGATTCGGTGATCTCGCTTTGGGGCGGTTCGATGGCAGTGGCCAAGCGGACGCGGTAGGCGGCTTCGCGGGCTTTGAGCACGTCGAGCTTGCCGCGCAATGCCGACAGGCGGTCGCGCGGCGAGGAATCGGGCAGATGGTCGATGTCGCGCTCCACGTTCGTGAGGCCTTGCCGTGCCGCATCCAAAGCGGTACGCGACTCGTCCAAAGAATTTTGGTTGATGAGCATCAGAGCCTCGTCCAAGCGGGCATCGATGGCGCGCATCCTGGCATATGCGACTTCAAGCTCGTCTTTCCCGGCCAGCATCACCTGCAGGTCCTCCACCTTCTGTTTCATGCGATAAAGCGGCGATGACGGACCGATTTGCCCCATCAAGGTCGAGGCGTCGAACAACGCGCGGCGCAAGACGCCACGATATCGTTCGGCATCAGGACCGGAGAGCTTGGAGGTGATTTCGTTCTCGAATGCAGTCAGGGCGTTGAACGCTGCCCCGGATTTTCCGCGTTCCACCGATCGCTTGATGGCGAACAAACGCCGTTCGGCATAAGCAGCATAGAGTTCAGGTGCTTTGCCCGAAGCAAGGGCCAAGTGCAGCTTCTCTGACATCTGGGTCAAACCGTCCAACAGACTGTCGGGCTGGGCCACATCCAAGTTGCCGAGCCTGGTCAACATCCGTTCCTGAGCCCCCTGACCGAAGACTGCGTCGCGCTGGAGGTTGCCGTTGGTCCAATCGTCCTGCTTGAGGTCGTCGCTCACCGGAAACGTGCCGACCAAACCGCCTTTGCTGTCGAAAGATATGGAAAAGCCCTCGCTGACCACCAGAGGATGGCTGAGGGCCGGATCGGTCGAAGTCGGTTGGGCGTTGACCTGGACCGCTGACTCGGAAACCGTGATGACCGTGCCAGTGGCACTACCCGACATGTCGAACGCAGTGCCGCGGACAGAAGCCGTGACAGAGTCGGTGGAGACGGAATAGGCATCATCCAATTCGAACAGACGCAGGATGCGCGACCAGATGCGACCGGCGACAAGATGCAGGTTCACGGAAAAAGGCTGGCTGGATTCGTCTTTGGCTTGTACGACTTTGACTTCAGTGTGTGGCGCCAGGCGCGTCTGGCTAAGATCGAAGAAGGTCAGGGTCGCAGCGCCGTCGTTCGTCCGGACCGAATCCTCGGCTTGTATCTGCTCGCCGCTTTTGGCCTTCTGCCAAGCACCGGTCCCGGCCTTCTGGAATTCGACGCCGTCATCGTCAATGGTCAGAACCACGGTTTTTTGGGGAACGGCCGGCAGGCTGCCCAGGGACCAGAAATACCAGGCTCCGCCGCCCAGGACTAAGGCCAAAACCAACAGAATTAGCCATTTCCGCATATTCGAGACTTAGCATAGCATGATAAAACCATTGACAAAAGCGCATTTCACTGCTATATTCGGCCATGTTTGGGCTGGACAGATGGCTGCTCTGCAAAGGCGCAAGCCTGAGCGGAGAGGAAAGTCCGGACACCCGTTCCGCAGTAATGCGGAATGTCGCGAGAGCCGCTAACGGCGGCCAGGATATAACGGGGTGAATGATGACATCGTGGCGTCCTGCCAAAAGCAGGAAATCGCGTCCAAAGTTCCTCCGCAAACCTAGGGAAAGTGCCACAGAGACTATACTAGCCGTCGCAAGACGGTGAAAGGTGAAAAGTGAAATGGTGTGGTTGGATGCAAATCCGACTGCTACGTTTCTCGGCCGGCGGCAACGCCGGTTCGTGGCAAACCCTCTCTGGTGCAAGAGCAAGATCCGATTTCCGCGCAAGCGGGATGAAGAACTGGTAGCTCGCACGAGGTGATGAGCAATCATCATCCCAGATAGATGGCCATCCGGTCCGGCGCGAGTCGGGCCGACAAAATTCGGCTTATCGTCCAGTCCAGACATGAAAACACCCCGGTGAACACCGGGGTGTTTTGATAAATGGAACAAACAGACCAAAAAAGCTATAATCCCCTCATCTTATGCGTATCCGACGAATGGACCTGACTTTCACGGCGCTTCTCCTGCCGTTAGACGCTTTGGCGCTGTATGCAGCCGCGGTTTCGGCGTATGCGCTGCGCTTCTCGCGGTATGTGACCGAGGTCAGGCCGATCCTGCAGAACGTGAACTTCACGGAATACATCTCAGCCGCTTCCCTTTTCGTCCTGGTCTGGATCGCGTCGTTCGCGTTGGCCGGTCTTTATTCCCCGCGGCCGCGTAAAGCCTGGAACGAGTTGGGGCGTCTGATTCTGGCGTGCGGTGCCGGGACCATGGTCGTCATCGCGACCGTATTTTTCCGCCGCGAGATCACGACTTCGCGCTTCATCATCCTGGCCGTGTTCGGATTCTCGGTCCTATATGTCTGGCTCGGACGCCTGGTGCTCCGCACGCTGCGCCATATGCTTTTGTATTGGGGCGTCGGCCACAGGCTGTTCGTGGTGGTCGGGTCCTCAGCGGCGGCGAACGATTTGGCCAGGACATATAAGTCACGGCCCGTGCTGGGGATCACTGTCGTCAAACAGTTCAAAGATTGGAACGATGAAGCGCGGAAAGCCATCAAGGCACTGAAAGAGAAAGATGCGATCGACGGCATCATACTAGCCGAACCGGACATGGCGAAAGAGGATGCTTTGGACTTGATTGCCTTCGCCGAGGAGAACCATCTGACGTTCCGCTACCTCGCCGACCTGTTCGCGGCCAAGTTCACCAACATCATCGTCACGACCGACACCGGCATCCCGGTCATCGAGGCAAAAAGGACGCCGCTCGACGGCTGGGGCCGCATCGCCAAAAGATTTTTCGACATCATCTTCGCGATCTTTTTCCTGATACTCTTCTCCCCTTTCCTGCTCATTTCGTGCCTGATTCTGCTCATCGAAGACGGTTTGCCCGTATTCTTCCAGAACGAACGCGTGGGCGAACAAGGACGCAGCTACATGCTCTACAAGCTCCGCACGATGTGGCGCAAATTCTCCATCGGCCCGCAGTTCAAGGAAAATTCGAAGGAAAAGCTGGAGATGGAAAAGAAACTCATCAAGCAAAAAAGCATCAAACAGGGTCCGGTATACAAAATTGCCAACGACCCGCGCGTCACGCCCATCGGAAATTTTTTGCGCCGCTGGTCCATCGACGAACTGCCGCAGTTCTGGAACGTGCTCAAGGGCGACATGTCCATCGTGGGCCCCAGGCCGCACCAACCGCGCGAAGTCGCAGGTTATGCGCCGCACCATCGGAGAGTCTTCGCCATCCGCCCAGGCATCACAGGCATGGCGCAGATTTCCGGCAGAAGCGACTTGGAATTCGAAGACGAAGTCCGCCTCGACACGTGGTATATCGAGAACTGGTCGTTGTGGCTGGACCTGTACATCGTCCTGAAGACGCCGTTCGCGGTGCTGTATAGGAAGGGTGCGTATTGAATAAAACAGCCTGTAATCCTTGACAGACAGGCTGTTTTTTGTTAAACCGATAAATCCGCAAAATCGTCCTTCACAACCGAAAGGCATCGTAATGGGCAAGACCGTACATCGTCTGGAACAGGCGCTGTGCGTCTGGGAAGACTTCTCCTACCTATCTAGGTTACGGCACGAAATCAGCCGCATATCCGGATCCACCCCTGCGTTTCCGTTGGCCGGACCGATCGCGAACTACCATAGATTCCGGCAATTCCTGCTTTCGTTGGGTGACGCTTCATCGCTAGCCAATCTGGAAAAGTTCTACGAAATATTCATTGGCCCCAGGGACTTCGAAAGGGCGTACGGCTGCCTCCAGCTCTTACCGGCTTTCATCCTGGCCTGGACCATGAATTCGCGCAGGGTCTTCAGTCTGAGCGGCGACCTCCAGCGCCTTCTAGCGGCGACTTCACTCGAGGATGTCACCTTCGGTGAGATACCCTACCCCTTCAACAGCTTCGCCGTGTCCCTGGAGACTCCGATTATCGGCGCCGATGGGGCGGAGTTCGACTTCCTGGTGTTCAGGACCGGATCAATCCCGGGCGATAAACGGGAGATCGGCTTGTTTCTCCTAGACAGGAGATACGGGAACTACAACAGGATCTCAGGCTTCGACAAAAAGGCAATCGAAAAATCGATGGCCAAGGGAAGCCTCCAGGCCTATGAATCAGCCTACCAGAGATACGCGTCGGTCGCCGGGAGCTGCAAAAACCGCATGCGCCTTGACTTCGACGCGGAGGCATCGCTTGTCGAATACGTTCCCACTACAGGTTGGGCAAACGGCATCAGGGTCACAGAAAAAACCCAAGAGCTCGCCCCGGAAATCATCACCGCCCAAAGGCTGACCGCTGGTCTGTGCATGTATCTGGCAACCCTTCCCTCCACGGTTAATCAGCACAGGTCCGGCTGGATGCCGCTTTCCAAAAGCAGCCGGCTCGATCCGCGGGCAATCACCAACGCCGCGCAAATCTGCACGGTTACATCGCAGCATGTGCTGACCGCCGAAGAGCGCCAGACATACGACATTGCATCGCGCGGCATGACCGGCTACGAGCTTTCAGCCCACTTCCGCCGTGGACACTGGCGCCGCCCGCCAGGCAAAGGTGACGATCCCCTGGCGCTGAAAATCGTCTGGGTAAGACCAACACTCGTGCGTCGCGACCGCCTAGGTCCCGGTGAATTACCCGGCGGCTCACAGACCAACCTCCTCTGATATTTCAAAGCCCACCGTACTCCCGGTGGGCTTTCCATATGGCAAACCCCCGATCGAGCGATCGGGGGTTTTTAGTTCAGGACTTAGCTTCGTTCCAGACCCGTTCTATGCACGCCTGGACCGTCTGGCGTTCGGTCGTGTAGAGGAAGAGCCACTGCTGGAGGATACTGCCGCGGACCGTGACCCTCAGGCCTTTGGGTACAGGGGCGAACTTGATCCGCTGCTTGCCCGGGCCGACTTCCACAGCCTCGCCGATGACGACCTTGGTGACGCACTCGAGGTCCTTGGCCGCGCGGACCAAGGGCTTGGACGCATCGATCTCGTTTTGGCTGACTTCGTCGGTCCTGGAACGTTGGGTGCGGTTTCTTGTTTTTCCTGGCACGCTCATTCTCCTGACAAAGGTCGAAGACATTCCCAACTAACCAATAAACGAGCCGCTTGTCAATCCCCGGGGTCCGGGATTGACAATTGCTGCCGACAAAACCCGAACCGCCCCCTAAAATGGGCGGACATGGGGCAGAAGATAGCCTTGGTCCACGATTACCTTATCCAAGACGGCGGTGCCGAGCGGGTTTTAGGCTCTTTGCAACGGATGTTCCCGGAGGCGCCGACATTCACTATCCTTTACGATCCGAAGCATCCGCAGGCCAAAGGGAAAGTCGTGCGCAGTTCTTTTTTGCAGAAATTCCCCTTCTCGCGAAGGTTGGACCAGTGGTACATGCCGCTCATGCCTATGGCCGTGGAGCAGATGGATTTTTCCGGATACGACCTCGTCATCTCTTCGTCGAGCTCATTCGCCAAAGGCATCATCACGGCGCCGGAGACCAAACACGTCTGCTACATGCACACGCCGACGCGGTTCCTGTGGCATGACCGCATCGGTTATTTGAATGACTTGCGCCAGCCGCGGCTGATACGCACGGCGCTCCTGCCTATCCTCCACCATCTCCGTTTGTGGGACAAACAAGCCGCTGACCGGCCGACACATCTTTTGACCAACAGCCAGACCAGCCGCGAACGCATAAAAAGATATTACGGGCGCGAAGCCGAAGTCATCTATCCGCCCGTGGACGTGGCGAGCATCCCGTTGTCGCAGAACAAGGGTTCGTACTGGCTGGCGAGCGGCAGGCTGGTCGGTTACAAGAGATTTGATTTGATCGTGAAGGCTTTCGCCAGATTGCATCTGCCGTTGAAAATTTTCGGCATCGGACCGGAACTGCGAAGGCTCAAGAAGATGGCCGGACCGGAAACGCAATTCCTGGGACACGTCACGGACCAGAAAAAAATCGAGCTGTACCAGAACGCCATCGCGTTCCTTTATCCGCAAGTCGAGGACTTCGGCATCACGGCCGTAGAAGCCATGGCCGCGGGCAAACCGGTGGTTGCGTACGGGGTCGGCGGCGGTGCGGAAAGCGTGATCAACGGCGTGACTGGCGAGCACATCGAGACGCAATCCTGGGAAAATATCGCGGACGCCGTGATTCGGTTCGAGCCGACAAAATATGAGCCGACAAAAATCCGGGCGCGAGCCGAAGAGTTCTCGGAACAAGCTTTCAAGGAAAAGCTGAAAAGTTATCTCGCGACTGTCTCAAACACCTGAAGCCATGCGCCTCATCGTCGATGCCAGACCATTCGTCGGACCGCACCCTGGCGGCGTGAGTCGGGTGTCTTTGGAACTGGTCGATGCGTTGGCCGCGGATAATCCGGGGATGGAAATCGTGTGTGCGACCACGGGAAGCAGGCAACCGCAGTTGCCGACACGGCTGGCAGACAGGAAGAACGTGAAGCATGTCCATCTGAAAATCCCGAACAAAATCTGGAGCGCACTTTCGATCGTCGGCGCGGTTTCATTATTTGAACAGACCGAGAAACGTTGCGGGAAAGCAGACGCTTTTTTCATGCCCAATTTGGGATTCGTAGGACGTTTACCGAAAAACGTGCCGACGGTGCTGCTGTTGCACGACCTGTCATTTTTGATCGAACCGTCATGGTTCAAGCGCAAACAACGCTGGTGGCATGAAGCCGTGAAAGCAAAGGAGCTGATCCGCGGAGTGTCAAGATTGTTGGCGGTTTCCGAAACCACGAAACGGGATGCGATGAGATTGCTCGGAATTAAAGAAGAAAAAATTTCTGTAATACCAATTGGTTCAACGATATCCGTAGCGACTAATCCGAAACCTACTACTACCCCGCCCCGATATTGTCTTGCGCTAGGACTTGGCGATGCTCGGAAGAACACGGCGACTGCGATTGAGGCAGTCGAGCTATTGAGAAAGGAAAACGGATTCGGAGATTTGGGATTGGTTCTAATCGGATGCGAAATAAAGGAAAATGTCATTTCGAGCTTGTCGAGAAATCTTCCAATTGGAAGGTCTCTCCGCTTCGGTCGAGACGACAATTTCATCACATATTTAAAAAATCCCACCGATACCGAACTCTCTTCCCTCTACGCCAACGCCGCCGCCTTCCTCTATCCTTCTTGGTATGAGGGTTATGGCTTACCTTTGCACGAAGCCGCTTCCTTCGGAGTCCCGTGTATCGCTTCGACTTCCGGTGCCCTGCCCGAGACCGCGCCCAAGGGGACGATCTTCGCCAATCCGGCAAAACCACAGCAGTGGGTGGAGGCGATGAAGCTCGCTTTTTCCATACCTCAGACACCCCAGGCCCCAAATCCAGCTGCCTGGCGCCAAGCTGCCGCAGTTTTAGGCAAATCCTTCAGATGACCGATTGACAGTCGGGTCAGGTGGGCTATATTGACAAATAGGCCGATTTCTGGTATAAAACTCAATTCGATAATCAATCGAAGTAATTGCAAAATTTAGCTCAACCAAGCCAAATATACTATGAAGAACTTCATTGTTCGCTTTTTCGCTGCCGCCGCCATCCTGGCCTCGGTAGCCTTTTCCGTACAGCCGGCTTTGGCCGGTGGAGGCGGTCTTTGGACCGACATTTCCGATAAGATTGCGGAACGCGCCAACCGCCCGGTCTGGGCCATGGCCTATGCCGCGCCTTATTGGTTTTTGACTGATGGCCAAGAACTCTGGTCTGGCGGTCACGTCTGGAAGACCGAGGGTTCAGCCATGGCGGATGCGACGGTTGATGTCAGAAACGCTGGTTTGAACCGCGTTGATGACATCGTGTCCGATGGACAAACCGTGTTGTTCTTGAAGAACGTCGTCAATCGGAACAATAATTTTGAGATCGTAGCCTACAACGGCAGCTACTCAAACTGGACCAGCCAAATCCGCAATCTGGTAAATTCTGATGAAGGTCTGGTTTCTATCACCGGAAAAAACGGAATCTGGACAATCGTCACGACCAAGGGCCGTGTCATCTATTGGAATAAAGCTACCCTGGCAACTGGCCAATTCACCAACCAGAGCGGCAGCCAGTACCTGAACGACATGGCATATTCGACCCGCCACGTTTCACCGGCTGATAACTATTCATATATCCCTGTCGCAGCCCAACCGATCTCGAACGGCTGGTTCGTGGCATACCGCGACACCAACACGGGCTACATGCGCTTCTATCGCCAGGAAACGGGCGGTTACTCCACCGAAATCACCGGCTCAATCAGCCAGACGCGCTATCTGCAATTCCTCGCCTCGAACGGTTCAAGCGTCTTGCTGGCCACGGGCGATTCCAGCGCAACCTATACTGATCACGTCTATCTTTATGACGGCGTGAGCTTCAAAGCTGTGACGAACTATTCAGGCTCAGGTCCAGCCAACTGGAACCGGGCTATCGCCAGCTGGGATGGCTACCACTGGATGGTTATGGTCAACAAACAGCACTACTTCGTAGACAACACGCTCCTGTATTCATCCGACACGGAAACCGATTATTTCATCACCGTGGCCGGCAACTCGAGCGGTTCATACCTGGTCGGCGGCGCAGTCTCCGACAGCTATCACGGCAACTCCCCGACTTCACCCTTGACGCTAAAGCTCGTTAAAGTTGATTTGGGCACCAGCAACTGGAACAACGGATATACCTCGGGCAACGGCTCGACCAACTCCGGTTCCTTCGGCGGCGGATCGACGTATTCGTCTTCTGCCGGTCCGAACGTGACTACGGCAGGCAACCCTTCGAACTACACGATCAACAACGGCGAGACTTTCATCTACCGCGCCACAGCTTCGGATCCGAACGGCGTCAACCGCGTTAGCTTGTATGTCGACGGCAGCCTGGCCAAGACGTGCTATTCGGACACTTGCGAATATTCCAACATCTATTACTCGAACAGCTTGTCCACGCGCAACATCCCGGTCTATGCCGTCTCCATGGACAACAACGGCTACACCACCCAGACCGCGAACGAGTCCATCAAGGTCAACGGGACGGGTTCAAGCTCCAACCAGTACGGCAACAACTCGGTCCAGAACAGCTCGAGCGGCACGTATTACTGGAGCTACTTCGACCCGAACCAGACCACGCTCCAGCGCGGCAACACCATGACCTACAACGTGGGCGCCAACGACTCGGACGGCATCAAACGCATCGAGCTCTACGTCAACGGTCAGCTGAAGAAGACCTGCGACCTGGGCCAGGCTTACGGCAACCAGCTCTGCAGCCAGACGATCTACGGAACGGATTATCTTTCAGGCGCCAACCTGGCCGTCAACGCCCGCATCATGGATTACCTGAACAAGGAAACCTGGGTGCCGGTGCAGACCATCTATGTGAGCGACAATGGCAGCAACAATAACAACAACGGCAACGACATCTCGACCTGGACCTGGCTCGACCCGAGCGGTTCGACTTTGGCCCGCACGAGCAACACGACTTTCCGCGTCCAAGCTTCGGCCACGCAAGGTTTGAGCTTGATGGAAGTCTACGTCAACGGGAATCTGAAGCGGACGTGCTTCGGCCAGCAAAATACGATGGCTACCCGTTTATACGGCACGCAATCCTGCGACCTGACGATCTACGGCACCGACTATTCCAACGGTTCGGTCTTGAGCTTGAATGCCCGTGCCACGGACTACAACGGCAAGACGGCTTGGAGCGACAACAAATCGCTGACTGTGCAGGATAACGGTTCGACTTCAGGCGATATCTCGACCTGGACCTGGCTCGACCCGAGCAACTCGACTTTGGCCCGTACGAGCAACGCCACTTTCCGCGTCCAATCCTCTGCATCGCAGGGCTTGAACACCATGGAAGTGTACGTGAACGGCAACCTGAAACGGACGTGCAATTTCTCCCGCGTCTACGGCACGCAGTCCTGCGACCTGACGATCTACGGCACCGACAATTCCAACGGTTCGGTGTTGAGCCTTAACTCGAAGGCCACGGACTACAACGGCAAGACGGCTTGGAGCGACAACAAGTCACTGACCATCCAGGACAACGGCAGCAACTCGAACACCAACGCCAGCGTCGGACTGCAGGCTAGCCCGAACCAGACCACGTTCAACAACGGCGACCAGGTGACGTTCAACGCCACGGCCCAGGATTATGATGGCTTGGCGCGCATGGAGGTCCTGGTGGACGGCACGGTGCAGAAGACCTGCTACTACAGCAATTCGACCAACTGGGAAACCTGCGCTTACACGACCAACCTGTACTCCAACGGCAGCTCGAGCCGGACCTACAACGCGTCCATGAATGCGTTCGACCGCTATGGCAACAGCCGCGGCATCAACCCGATCAGCTACACGGTGTACGGCAACGGCAGCTCGAACAACAATAACAACTACAATTCCAACACCAACCCGACGACCTGGGCCTGGTCAGAACCGAACGAGAACATGACCATCGCGACCAACGGTTACGCCACCTACAACGTCGGCGCCTGGGACCAGGAAGGCCTGAAGCGCATCGACATGTACGTGAACGGCAGCTTGTCGCGCACCTGCAACTTCGGTTCAGCCGCTTACGGCAACCAGCAGTGCTCGATCACTATCAACGGCTCCAGCTACTCCAACGGCAACCAGCTGTACGTGAACGCCAAGGCCGTGGACGCCTTTGACCGCGAAGGCTGGTCAACGCCGAGGACCTACACCATCCAGGGCAGCACCTCGAATGGCGGCGGCACCAACCAATCCGGTTACACTTGGGTCTGGGCAACGCCTGACGTGACCGACGTCTATTCCAACAACAACGTGACGTTCAATGTCGGCGCCAATGATCCGGACGGCATCCGTAAGATCGAGATCATGGGCAACGGCAAGGTGTTCAAGACCTGTGACTTCGGGCTCGTCTACGGCAACCAGCAGTGCTCCATCGCCGTGGCCACTACCTATCCGGGCACGACCTACGCCAACTACTACGGCCGCGTCACGGACGGAAACTACGCGACCATGAACTCAGAGACCAAGAGTTTCAAGATCATGAATCCGACGCAGTCGCCTGCCGACCACACCGGCACGGTCAGTGCCTGGAGCTCGCGCGACAACGGTTACGGCGCCAAGGATAAGATCACGTTCTCGGCCAGCGGCAGCGATGCCGACGGCGTGGACAAGATCGAACTCCTGGTCAACGCCAGGCTGGTCAAGACCTGCTACGGCTCGACCACAGCCTCCTGCAGCTGGATCGGCGGCCCCTACGCCGACCGCAGCACAGTGACCTACGCCGCACGCCTGGTGGACAAGGCCGGCCACAGCTACACCACGGGTTACAAGACCATCAACAAAAAATAAAAGTCAGAGAAAAAACGCCCCGGTGTCCACCGGGGCGTTTTTGGTTCGCAAGAGATTTCTCCGTTTCGCTCCGCTTCAGTCGAAATGACAACCCAGTCGTCTCGACCAGCGCGGAGAGACCTCTGTCTTCAAACAGTCCCTCCCAGATCCTCATCCGGCGCGAGTTCTTTTTGTTCGGCGTAGTACAGGATCTCTTCGTCGAGTATTTGGAGCGGCACGACTTCGCCTTCGAACAGGATACGGTCCTCGAAGCGTTCGATCTTGGAAAAAATCTCACGCTGTTGGTCAGCCGGCATGTCGACGGCAAGTTCGCGCAGCTTGTCGAGGCGTTCGATATATCCCTGGAGCTCAAGCTCCCCGTCTTTGACGAACACACCCAGGGTCCTGTACTTGTCGCGCCAATAATCGTGGCGTAGTTGTTTGCGTACCTCGTCGATCTCGTAGCGCTCGGCTTCCTGGAAAGCGATTTCGGATTCAGCCTGGCCCAACACCTTGTCCAACGAATGGTCCTTGCGGCCGTTCCGGGATCGTTTAAGCAGGTGGGCGGTGGACGGGCGGACGGCGGCCAGGATGCGTTCCCACTCGACCTCTTTGCCCTCCTCGGCGAAATAGCGGTTGATGGCGAACCGCGCCGGCCAGGCGGCTGTGGCGAATTTGCGCACCGCATCGGCCAGTTTCTCGACAGCCAGCTTCTTGCCGTCGTGGTAATCCTGGATGATCTTCTCGGCTGCGGCTTTGTCTTTGGCCGGGGCGTAGTCCAGGTATTCGACCAGGAAATCTATGACCCGCGGCTTGTCCTTGAAGTTAAGATAAAGGTCTGACATGGCGCTAGTTTACAATGTAACCATTGATTATACCAAAAATCGTCAGCTCTCTCTTGATCTCCGCCTCATGTCTTCCATTTCCTCATCCTCTTTAAGTTCTAACCATGTTGGATAATTATCCTCTCCCCAAGCAGTGCCCTGTCGTTCCAGTTCCTCCCAAGCTTTCAAACGCCAGAATTCCTTGTGTTCAGCGGGGGTCAAATGCATATCTGAATTATTCTTGATCAATAGAACATTCAACCTATCCCGTTCAGTCGGAGTCAATGAGGTCCTGAGTTCGGGACGGTCTTCTGATTCGGCCCTTGGTGCTACTTTACGCTTTAGCCCCTTTTCGGTTGCATGAGGAGACGGTGGTTCACTTGACTGGATGGGGCGGTTTTTTCGGGGTAAGCCTTTATCAGTCCCTGAAGCGATCGATTCTGCTTTAAATGTCATATTTTTCAGTATTTTAGTGATTCAAGTATACCTGTTAGCCACCTACCCGCAAACACACCTGGGAGGCTTGCCAAAATCCCAGGTTTCCTATAAAGTGCCGGGGATTGAAAGATTCGGCTGTATTAACCGCGTTTAACCTTAATTCATGCGGGGACAGCTCGAAAACACGAATATACACTCCCGCCTGTTTTTGCCATCGTGCATTGTCGGCAGGCCGGAAACCAACACGGGATTCGTATTGGAGTCTTTCAAGCCAAAGCAACAAATATATGGGTAAAGCATCAGCCATCGACGAAACCGGCAAATCAGCCGAAGTCGGACAGCTCCTTCTGGACGAGACCAACGCGCCGTTCACCCGCTACCCGGCGGTCGGCGAGGTCATCAAAGGCAAAGTCATCGCGGTCGGCCGCAACGAAGTCCGCGTGGACATCGCAGGCTTGGCCATCGGCCTGGTCCGCGGTCCGGAACTCGACCCCAACGCCCACCTCGCGGTCGGCGACGAAGTCGAAGCGACGGTCATGGAGTTGGACAACGAATTCGGCGAACTCGAATTGAGCCTCAAGGGCGCAGACAAGAAGAAGTCCTGGGACAAGCTGCGCGAACTGCAGGCCTCTGGCGAGATCGTCTCGGTCAAGGTCCTGGAAGCCAACAAGGGCGGACTCATCGTGCGCATGGAAGGCATCTCCGGATTCCTGCCGGTGTCGCAGCTCTCGCCTGAGAACTATCCGCGCGTGTCCGGCGGCGAAAAGGCGCGCATCCTCGAGAAGCTCAAGTCATTGGTCGGCAACGCGCTCGACGTCAAGATCATCGACGTGAACGAAGACATGGGCAAGCTCATCGTCTCGGAGAAATCCGTTTGGGAAACCAAGCAGGAAAGCGTCATCTCGAAATACACCGTCGGTACCCAGGTCGAAGGCGACGTCACGGCGGTCACGGACTTCGGCGCATTCGTCCGCTTCGACGCCAACCTGGAAGGCCTGGTCCACATCTCGGAGATCGCCTGGCAGCGCATCGACCATCCGCGCGACGTGCTCAAGGTCGGCGACCATGTGCGTGCCGAGATAATCAACATCGAAGGCTCCAAGATTTTCCTTTCGATGAAGAAGCTCGTGGATGATCCTTGGAAGAGCGTGGGCGACCGCTTCAAGGTCGGCCAGATGATCAAAGGCAAAGTCATCAAGATCAACCCGTTCGGCCTGTTCGTGGAGCTCGACCCGGATATCCATGGTCTGGCCCACATCAGCGAACTGTCCAACAAGCCGGTCAAGGACGTGAACGAAATCGCGCGCATCGGCGACGAATTCGACTTCCGCATCGTGTCCATCGACCCGGAGAACCACCGCCTCGGATTGTCACTGCGCAAGCCGAAGGAGGAATAAAAGAAAAATTCGGACACAAAATCCCCCTTTCCGGGGGATTTTGGTTTTAGGGAAAAAGAAAACCGCGTGCGGTCCCGTCGGATGACGGGACGACGCACGCGGTGTTGAGGTCAGATGGCCACGAACAGAATCCGCGTCCTGCGATTCCGCCTGCGGCAGAACCAGTGACCAAGTCGGCGTTGCTCATTGTCCCACCACACATACGCGACGCCGGGGCAGCCATCTGGGAGCACCGCGAAGGAGCCGAGGCCGAGGAAGTCCATGAATTCGGGAAGTGCCTTGGCAAACTCGTAGGTCTCCTCGTGGGTCGCTGGCCGATAGCCGTTCGGAGCCGCCGCGTTGCGCTGCACCATACCCCACGCAATCCGCTCCTCGCGCTCCCAGTCACCACCAGGGTTGTGGACATAGAATGTCTTCTTGCCTGGTGTGCGGTCCATGCCGACGCAGGAAGCGTGGAAGTGGAGTGGCCGGCCGTCGAAGATGATGTTCGAAACGTTGTGCTCGCCCCACTCCTTCTTCAGTTCTTTCATGGAGGGCAACGGCGCGTAGCTGACGAAGACATGATAATGATTGGCAGGTAGTACACGGTCCTTGATGCGCGATACCGCCATGACAATACTCCTTTTGAAGGAACCTGCCGACGCCCTGACCACCATGGCCGTGACATCGGAATAAGCCAATTTGGCATAAATTACGCAAATCGTCAAGGATTCCTGGTGCCAGTATCCACTCTCGACAAATCTCGCTATTTGGCGTAATTTAGGCTAATCTTGTACCAACCTATACTTATGAACCAGACAACCAAAACCATAGCTATTTTCATCGGTGCGCTGATTGTCGTAGGCATCGGGCTGTCGTTCGTGTCTTTGGACACCAGCCAAAAAGTGGACATCACGACGCTGGCCAGCGACATCCAGAGCGGGAAGATAAAAAGCGTGACCGTGCAGGGCACGGAGATAAAGGCCGTGACCACGGACGACAAGAAAATCACGAGCACCAAAGAATCCAACGAGTCGTTCTCCGAGATCATGAAGAACTACAACGTGGACCCGGAGAAGGCGCGGGCCGTGCCGGTGGAGATAAAGGAACCGGGAGGCGCGGCGTATTGGGCCGCGGCTATCTTGCCGACATTGATTCCCCTGCTATTGGTCGTGGCGCTCATGTGGTTCTTTTTCCGCCAGGTCCAGGGACAGAACAACAAGGCTATGATGTTCGGGCAGTCCGGGGCGCGCGAATCGGGCAAGGACGACAAGGATAAAGTTTCGTTCAAGGACGTGGCCGGCGTAAAGGAAGCGAAAGAGGAACTGGGTGAGATCGTGGAATTCTTGAAACAACCGGACAAATTCACGGCACTGGGCGCGAAGATCCCGAAGGGCGTGCTCTTGATGGGAAGCCCTGGAACCGGCAAGACGCTTTTGGCGCGCGCTGTGGCCGGTGAAGCAGGTGTCCCCTTCTTCCACATCTCTGGTTCGGAATTCGTGGAGATGTTCGTGGGCGTGGGCGCCTCGCGCGTGCGAGACCTGTTTTTGAAAGCCAAGAAGAGTGCGCCGTGCATCATCTTCATCGACGAAATCGACGCCGTGGGCCGCCAACGCGGTTCAGGCTTGGGCGGTTCGCACGACGAACGCGAACAGACATTGAACCAGATACTCGTGGAAATGGATGGCTTCGAGCCGAACTCGGGCGTCATCGTCATGGCCGCCACGAACAGGCCTGACGTACTGGATCCGGCTTTGCTCCGCCCGGGACGTTTTGACCGCCGCGTGGTGCTCGACCCGCCGGATTTGAACGACCGCGAACAGATTTTGAAGATCCATGCTTTGAAGAAACCGCTGGCCAAGGACGTGTCGCTCCGCCATCTTGCGGAACGCACGCCAGGGTTCTCGGGCGCGGACCTCATGAACCTGATGAACGAAGGCGCCATCACGGCGGCACGGCAGAACCTGAAGGAGATCCCGATGCAGATTTTGCTCGATTCCATCGAGAAGGTCTTGCTCGGCCCGGAACGCAAGAGCCACGTCATGAACGAAGATGAACGGAAAATCACGGCCTATCACGAAGCTGGCCATGCGCTCGTGGCCCATCTGTTGCCGCATGCCGATCCGGTGCAGAAAGTCTCGATCATTTCGCGCGGCCGGGCTGCCGGTTATACGTTGAAGATGCCGATCGAAGACCGGACTTCGCGCTCGTCAGAGGAATACAAGGAAGACATCGCTGTATCCATGGGCGGTTACGCGGCCGAGAAGATTTTCTTCGGCGACATCACGACCGGCGCCACCCAGGACATGAAGAACGCGACCAAGATCGCGCGCAACATGGTCACGCAGTGGGGCATGAGCGAAAAGCTCGGGCCGCGGACGTATGGCGCGCAGGAAGACATGATTTTCCTGGGACGCGAGATCCACGAGAACCGCGATTACTCCGACGACAAGGCAATCCTCATAGACGCGGAAATCGATCGTCTCATCCACGAAGGCCTGGAGACGGCCAAGAAGCTCATCTCGGGACACAAAGAAGCCATGGAACGCGTGGGTGACAAGCTGCTGGCGCAAGAGACGCTGGAGCGAGACCAATTCAACGAGACGATCGGGTTGCCGAGGCCCAACAAAGCGTAAACAACGGACAAGAAGACAAAAAGTGCAGCCATCCCGGCTGCACTTTGTTTTTGGCGGAACAACCGCCTACAGCGTGCCGCATGAATCGTGGTATAATCGCATCATTATGATCCGCACAAATACCCCGTCAAAATCACGCGCCACGGAGCCGGTGTACCGGCATGTCTTGCGCCAAGCCTGGCATTTCGCCTGGCGTGAAAAACGCTATTGGTTCCTGGCGTTCTTCGCTTCTTTCCTGCTCACGGCCGGGACGTACGACATCATCGGAAATTCGTACTTCCATGTATTGCAGCAGAACGAGATCATGTCGGGCGTAGCCGGGCCGATGTTCAACGTGGATTGGAACGGCATGGGCGGAATCATGAACATACTTTCAGCTTTCGAATGGGTCATCCTGATCTGCGTCGTCATCCTGGCGGTCCTGGCTTTTTCCTGCGTCGCCCAGGGCGCGCTGATTTACTGCATCGGCGCGGCCCGCCAAGGCGAAAAGACGGCGGTCAAGAAAGCCCTGGGCATCGGCGCACGCGCCTTCTGGCCCATCGCAACCCTTAACGTCCTGGTATTGCTGGTCTACGCCGTGGCCAAATTCCTGATTGCCGCTTTCCTCAATATCGCCCTGGCTGACGGATCCGTGCTCATGGGCCTGATTTACGTAGCCATCTTCGTCGTGCTCATGGCCGCGGTCTTTGCCATCACGATCATCCAGATATTCGCCCTGAACGCCATGATCCTCCAGGGAGCTTCGGTATCGGACGCCATCCTGCGTGGCTATACCCTGTTCGCGCGCCACTGGGTCGTGAGCGTGGAAACGGCCTTGCTCCTGGCCCTGGTCTCGATCCTGTTCAACTTCTTCATCACCTACGTACTGTTCATCGGTGCTGTCCCGGTGGTCCTGGCTATCGTCACGGCTTCGGTCGTGCAATCGCCGATTATGTTCTGGAGCGTCCTGGTCCTGGCCGGCATCGGCCTAGCCGTCATCATACTCGCCTCCATCGCCTTCATGGCCCAACTCCAGTACGCCTGCTGGACGTTCCTGTACCGCAGGATCGGAGAAGGCGGAGTCTTAGCCAAGCTCCATCGCCTGGCCAGATCCATCTTCAGCAGCTACTCAGTCCCCCAAAACTAAACTATGCCTAAATCGGCGTCGCCCACACCGCAGCGGGCCCAGTCCATCGAGGACCTGTTCAAGAAATCAGGAGGCGCACCGGCTGCAGGAACAGGCGGCCAACCGGCAGATGCCGGCGCCAAACCGGCGAAAAGCAAAGGACCTGCTGAATCGACGACCATCGAAAAGCTGGAAGAAAAAATCGGTGACGTGCGCTTGAGGGAAATCGAGAAAGCGACCCGCGAAAAAGCCGCCATCACGGGTTTGCCGTACATCAACTTCCAGGACGGTTATCCGATTCCTCCGGAAGCCATCGCCGTACTGCCGCGGGAGCAGGCGGAGAAGCTCCAGGCCGTGGTCTTTTTCCGCGGCTCCGACCAGCTCCGTATCGCCACCACCGAACCGTCGGACGAGGTGCGCGCCATGGCCGAAAAGATGGGCAAGGATTTCGCCTCCACGACGGCCATCTACATCGTCTCCCCGACCTCGCTGAACATCGCCCTAAAGCTGTATGACGCTCTGCCTGAAATCAAAGAAGTCATCTATGGCGTGCGCATCGACGAGAAGACGCTCGAGAAATACGCGGCCGAGATCACTGACCTGAAGAAGCTCCAGGAGACGATCACCAAGGTCTCGACCTCCGACATCGTGGCGCTGGTCATCGGCGGAGCGCTCAAACTGGACGCCTCGGATATCCATATCGAAGCCGAAGAGAACGACGTCAAAGTCCGCTATCGCATCGACGGCGAACTGCGCGATGCCGCCCGTTTGCCGCGCGAAAGCTGGAAGCAGATGATCGCCCGTTTCAAGCTTTTGGCCGGGACCAAAATGAACGTGGACGACGTACCGCAGGACGGCCGCATCACCATCTACCTGACCAACGAAAAAGTCGATATCCGCGTCTCGTTCCTGCCCACGGCCTTCGGTGAATCGGTCGTCATGCGTCTATTGCGGCCTAAATCCATCGCCCTGGAATTCGAACAATTAGGCGTCCGCGGCCGGGCGTGGGAAGCGCTCAAACGCGAAATCGAGCGGCCCAACGGCATGATTGTCACGACCGGTCCGACAGGTTCAGGTAAAACGACCACGCTGTACGCGATCTTGAAGAGGTTGAACACCGAGGACGTGAAGATCATCACGCTCGAGGAACCTATCGAATACAAACTGCAGGGCGTGAACCAGAGCCAGATCGACTATTCCAAGGACTACACTTTCACCAAAGGCCTGCGGTCCATTTTGCGCCAGGATCCTGACGTGGTCATGGTCGGCGAAATCCGCGATTTGGACACGGCCGAGATCGCCATCCAAGCCGCTTTGACCGGACACCTTGTCATCTCCACCATCCACACCAACAGCGCGGCTGGCGCCATCCCCCGCTTCCTGTCCATGGGCGTCAAACCGTTTTTGCTCGCGCCGGCCATCAACTGCATCATCGGCCAGCGCCTGGTGCGCCGCATCAACCAGGAAGTGAAGGTGCCGGTGGAACTCTCGGCCAGCGTCATGACCCAAGTGCGGACCGAACTGTCCAAGCTCCATCCGGACGTACTCAAGGAATACAAAGTGGATCTGGACCACCTCCAGTTCTACGGACCGAAAGAAGGCGCGGAAATTCCGTACAAAGGACGGCTGGGCATTTACGAGATTTTCAGCATGAACAAGGAAATCGAGAAGATCATCCTGTCGGGCAAGGTCTCGGAATACGACATGATCGACATCGCGCTCAAGACCGGGATGATCACCATGGCCCAGGACGGCCTGCTCAAAGCCTTGGACGGCCTCACGAGCGTGGACGAAGTGCTGCGCGCGGCCGAGTTGCAGGAACTAGAAGAAGAACCGGAAGAGCTTGTGCCCAAACCGGTTACACCGCCGCCGCCAGCAGCCTAAACGAACTGAAAAGAAAAAATCCCCCGGTGTCCACCGGGGGATTTTACTATCTCGAATTCACTGTATTTTGACCTGGATGACAGACTTTTCCCTTTTCGCCAACCAACCTTCGATACGTTCTGGCCATTCGACCACCAGCAGGCTTTGGCCATCAGCCAGTTCCTCGTCCAGGTCCAAAACCTGGAGTTCGGTTTCGTCCTTGAGACGGTAAGCGTCGACATGGACGAGACGATTGATGCCACTGACTTTCTTCGGGAGTTTATAGGTCCGCATGATTGAAAAAGTCGGACTGGGCACGAAGCGTTTGACGCCCAATGCCGCGGCGAGCGCCTGGATGAAGGTCGTCTTGCCTGCGCCCAGATTCCCCTGGACCGCGAGGATGTTGCCGGGACGGAGTTCCGGAGAAAGTTTTTCGACGACCAAACCCCAATCCTTTTCGGACGGGACTTTGACGCTGGATTTTTTCTTGGCAGAAGAAATTTCGACTTTCCTCATATGTCGAGTTCGGGTTCGGCATCCAACTTCTTCCAGGTATCGACCTTACCGAGGCGCAGACGCCAGAGTCCGGCGGCGGCGATCATGGCGGCATTGTCGGTGTAGAAACCGGAAGGCGGTTTGAGCAACCGGACAGCCGGAAGTTCGGCTTTGACTCGCCTTGCCAGCTTATCCTGGAGTTCTCCGTTGGCCGATACGCCTCCGACCATGATGATGCTTTTGGGTTTGGAGTGCTTGGCGGCGCGGATAGTCTTCTCGACCAGGACATCGGTGATGGCGGCTTGGATTGAGGCGCAGAGGTCGGAGAGTTTGGTTTCGGCATCGAGCTTCTCGACCAGGACGCGGACCGCGGTCTTGAGGCCGGAAAAGCTCATGTCCAACGATTCGTCCTTGAGCATGGGACGCGGCAAAACAAACGCTTTCGGATCGCCATCTTTCGCATGTTTGGACAGTTCAGGACCGCCAGGATACGGGAGACCGAGGAGCTTGGCCGTCTTGTCGAAGGCTTCGCCAGCGGCGTCGTCGCGCGTCCGTCCCAAGACCTTGTATGAACAGAAATCTTTGATGAGCACGAGTTCGGAATGGCCGCCCGAGACGAGGAGAGCCAGGACCGGGAATTCCCAATGCCGGCGATTCTCCGGGACGAGCCAGGCCGAGGCCAGATGGCCTTCGAGGTGGTTCACGCCCACGACCGGTTTGCCGGTGAGCATAGCCAGGGTACGCGCCCCTTCGACGCCGACGCGGAGAGCGGTGGCGAGTCCTGGTCCTTTGGTAACGGCAATGGCGTCAAACGCCGAACGTTTTCCGGGACCGATGACGCGGGCGCGTTCGAGCAGCGAGACGAGCTCGGCGACATGGGTGCGTGCCGCGACCTCGGGGACGACTCCGCCGAAGCGCCGATGGATCGGGATTTGGGTGGCGGTCTCGTGATGGGCCAGACGGACCTGGAACTTGTCGCCCGATTTCCGATAATCCAAAATGGCGACTGATGTCTCGTCACAGCTGGTTTCGATGCCTAGAACCCTGATATGCTGATTTATGACTTGTCCGGCCATAGATACTTTATCCTAATACGCCACGGGGAAAATGGCCATACCGTTCCCCCAACCAAAACCCCCGCGGGGAAGCGGGGGTTTTCCTGACTGACGGTTATTTGGTCGTAGCCGGAGGGAGCGCTGCTTTGGCGGCTTTGAGTGCATCCCAGGCGGTTTTCAGAGACGTTTTGAAAGTGTCGTTAGTGGCTTTGACGGCGGCATCGCGCGTGTTGCGGGCCGTCTTCATGCTGGCGTTATAGGCGTTGAATGCGGCGGCGACCGAGGTCTTGTAGGTCGAACGGGCGGCGGCTACGGCGTCGCGGAAAGCCTGATTGGCGGATTTGATCTCATCAGACGTCCCGGCGCAGCGCGTCTTCCAGGTCGCGAAGGCGGCGTCAACTGATGCCTTACGGGTCGCGATGGCGGCATCCACGGCGGTGCGGCGGGTCTTGAGAGCGGCGTCTTGCGTGGTCTGGAAAGATTTGCGGGTCGCCTCGACAGAATCCCGACGGACCTTGATGGCGGCATCCACGGCGGCGCGGTAAGTCGCGACAGCCGATTTCAATGCATCGGATTTATAACCCGCCAGGTCGCGCTCGGTGCGCTGATGCTCCCTGGTCGAATCGCGTTCCGTCCAGTTCCTCAGCAGCCTGGAATCGGTATTGGAACGGATGCCCTGGAGTTTGGCGTCATAGTCGGCGCGGACCCTGATAAGCTTGGCGTCGCTTGTCACCCTCGCCTGTTCGATTTTAAGAAGTGATTGCTGCGAGCGAAGGTCGCATTTGGCGCCGTTCACGCCCTGGTTCGTCAATGCGGAGGTAGTTATCGACGGCTCCATGGCCAAGGCCGTTGAAGGAGCCACGACGGAAAAAGCCAAAGCCAGCGTGGCGATTTGGGCGAAGGTTTTGTTCATCATAATCCATCAAATGAATAATTAGTCGTTTCTGAGCCGAATCCATCGGCTCTCGGACTAGGATACAGCGACTTGAGCAAGATGTTACGGTATCCGTCGAGCCGAAAGACCCTTATTAAGGTCCTTCGACAAGCTCAGGACGACACTTATTTCAGGCCTTCCGAATAGCCTTGTCCAGCCGCTGCAAAGCCGTGATGAAGGCGGCTTCGCGCTGGGTGACGCCGAATTCTTCGGCTACGCGGATGACGGCGGAGGAAGCATCATCCATCATGGGTTTGAGGCGCTGGAAGACGTCACCCTCGCTCCAATGTTCACCGATCTTGTTCTGTTCCCACTCGAGGAAAGAGGTCGTCACGCCGCCTGAGTTGGCCAGCACATCCGGGATGACGGTCACTCCCCGCTTGGCCAAAATCATGTCGGCCTCGGGCGTGGTCGGTCCGTTGGCGACTTCGAGCACCAGCTTGGCTTTGACCTCATGCGCCACTTCGGCCGTGATGGCGTTCTCCAGGGCTGACGGGACGAGGATGCCGCACTGGAGGCGCAGGAGTTCGTCATTCGTGACTTCGCGGGAGTCGGACGTCCGGACGATATGCCCGGTCTCGTTCTTGGACTTGATGAGCGCCGGGATATCCAAACCGTTCTCGTCATGGACGCCGCCTTGCGAGTCGGAAACAGCCACGACCTTGTAGCCGTGATGGTGGAAGAGGCGCGCGATCTCCTGGCCCGCGTTGCCGAAGCCCTGGACCACGACCGTGGAGGTCTCAGGATCCAGTCCGAGTTTCTGGCTGTACGCTTCGTAGACATAGTACGCGCCTTGGCCGGTCGCCGTGCCGCGGCCTTCGGAACCGCCGTGCGCGAGCGACTTGCCGGTGACGACTGCCAGGCTCTCTTTCCCGACATACTTGCCGTATTCATCAGCCAGCCAGTCCATGATCTGAGGCGTGGTGTTCACGTCCGGCGCTGGCACGTCCTTTTCAGGACCGATGACGTCGGCGATGGCGCGGGTGAAAGACCGCGTCAGGTTCTCGAGTTCGGTTTTGGAGAGTTCCTTCGGATTGACGGTGACGCCGCCTTTGCCTCCGCCGAACGGGATGTTGGCCACGGCGCACTTGATGGTCATCCAAAAAGACAGGGCTTTGACCTCATCCAAATCGGTCTGCGGATGGAAACGCAAACCGCCTTTATATGGCCCGCGGGCGGCATTCCACTGGACGCGATAACCGTGGAAAAATTTTACCGAGCCGTCATCCATGGATACCGGGAAATCGACTTCCACGATGCGCTCAGGATGGCGCAAGCGTTCGAGGGTGAGCTTATCCAAATGCATGGCTGTCGCAGCCAGATCAAGCTGGCGCATGGAGTTCGTGAATGCGGACATATTCGGAAGATTAGAAATTAGTGATTTGGGATTTTTTCGGTTTAGCCGAGAGACTTGCGGATGAGTTCGGTCTCCTGGTCGATGATGCGCGACATGGCCGGTTCATCCTGCCTTCTGGCGGCGCTGCGTTTCTGCAGGAAAAGTTCGTGCAGGCGAGGCATGAGCTTGAGCACCTTCTCGAAGATGCCGGACGGCGGGTCGGGCAGGTTCCCCATGATACGGAGGAAATCGGGATCGGCGTTAGGCACGGCGTGGTTCAGGATCTCTGGTGACATATTTGTTTTATAGTTTTGAAGTGTCGGGATCGTCCAGGACGGCGATGATCCGCAGCGTCTCATGCGCCTCATCGAAACGGATGTAGAACCTCAGCTCATTATCGTGGATGAGCGGGATGAACTTGACCAAGGTCTCGCCTATCCCGGAAAGCCTGGCGTTATTGAAAGACGTATCGATCAGATTGGTCAGCCTCGTTATCTCGGATTGGAGCTCGGCTTTCTTCGCACGATGGCGCACGATCTCCGGCGGGCTCATCGAGACTTCAGACTTAGGCAAGGCTGCTAACTGCCTTTTGCTTTCAGCCAACAAAGCCTGGGCCTGATTCCACTGTTCCAGGACTATCGGCTTGGAGACGAACGCAGCCTGGGCTGGACGCAGCGGGAACCTGCCGGATTTTTCCGGTGAAAAATACAGTTCTTTGCCTCCCAAGTTGGCCCAAACTGCTTGGTTGTTGCTCAAGACATCATGCTCAAGGCTATGTCCGGTGACGGGTTTGTTGGAAGCTGATTCGACCGCCGGTGCGGCCCAAGGCGATGTCCGGCACGAGATGATGAGCTTCGGGGTCTGGCCCTGTTCCGGTCTCTGGACCTCCTGCCATTCGAGGCGCACGCCCCAGCGGCGATCCGACATTTTAGGCAAAAGCATTTTGACGGCCCGGGCCGCCACCTCTTCCCTTTCGATATAAATATCCAATGGCTTGATTGTCGTGCGCATCACATCCTTCAGCCTTTCTTCGTCAGAGACGCCCGGCTGCGCCTTCATGCGCTTTTGGGCTTCGACGTCCTCTTGCACGACCAACGGCTGGCCAAAACGCAACAGCCTCGGGTCGTCCACCGTGACAGCCATCCTCCGATTGCGGGGTTGGCCATGGGCCACGGCGAAGATGGAATCAGGATTGGAACCGTCAAAGCCTTCAGGCAGATGGTCGATATCCGGCCTGGCGACCGGTGGGCCGAATTCGAGGTAGGCGCGCGGCCCGGTATACGCGACTTGCTCGCGTCCAGGTCCTCGGCTGCCTTGAACCGTCGCTGCTTCGCGTTCAGACCCGGGCTGGATCTCTTGTGTCGACTGTCCGCGGTAACCGACGTCCCATTCCATGGTCGCGCCTTTCTGAGGCTCCAGCCCCAGCCAGCCGAACTGACGGGGCAATTCGGCGCAGCCCTGGTTCTCCAGGGCCATGACCGCCATCAAAGCCCATTTCCACGGGGAATCAACAAGTTTCTCCATCAGCTTCTTACGCCGTCCGCGGGCGCCTTCGAGGCCGCTCTCCACGGGACTCTCCCGCATTGAACGTTCATTCATATGGACATATTAAACCACGCAGAAGTCCATAAATCCAGGTAAGTAAAGACGCCAAAAAGGCGCTATTCAGGCGCCTTTTTTCTCGCTTTTTTGAAGCTTATTACCCAGCCGATTCAGCCAGGAATTTCTCGGCCTCAAGGGCCGCCATGCAGCCTGTGCCGGCGGCAGAGATGGCTTGGCGGTATTTGGCGTCCTGGACGTCGCCGGCTGCGAATACGCCGGGGACATTGGTGCGCGTGGAACCGGGGACGGTTTTGATGTAGCCCTTCTCGTCCAAATCCAATATGCCCTTGAAGAGCGCGGTATTGGGTTCGTGGCCGATGGCCGCGAACACGCCATCAATGGCCATCTCGCGCACTACGCCTGAGACCGTGTCTTTGAGCTTCACGCCCGTTACGTGACCGACTTCGGTTCCGAGGATATCTTCGACCGCCGTGTTCCAGATGACTTCGATCTTAGGATTGGCGAACGTGCGTTCCTGCATGACTTTGGAGGCGCGGAAGGCGTCGCGGCGATGGACCAAATAAACCTTAGCCGCGAAGCGCGTCAGGAAATTCGCCTCCTCCATGGCGCTGTCTCCCCCGCCCACGATGATGACGTTCTTGTTTTTGAAGAAGAAGCCGTCGCAGGTGGCGCATGCCGACACGCCTTTGCCGTAGAGCGCCTTCTCGGAATCGAGACCCAGGCGGCGGGCCGTGGCGCCGGTCGAGACGATGACTGTTTTTGATTCGTAGACGGTATCGCCGACCATGACCTTGAGCAGCGAGGACGAAAAATCAACGGCCGTGACTTTGTCGGAGATGATTTCCGTCTCGAAGCGCTTGGCCTGCTCGCGCATGTTGGCCATGAGTTCTGGGCCGAGGATACCTTTGGGGAAGCCGGGGAAGTTCTCGACCTCGGTCGTGGTCGTGAGCTGGCCGCCCGGTTCTGGTCCTTCGAAGAGGACCGGCTTTAGGTCGGCGCGGGCTGCGTAGATGGCTGCGGTCCAGCCGGCCGGACCGGAACCGATGATGATGACGTCGCGTGTTTCCATATGGTTTTATATGCAGAGGGGCGCAATAATGCGCCCCTTGATTCTATGCCTTATCAAGAAATTAGCCAATCGTCTTGTCCAGTTTGTCCTTCATCGCCTGTTTGGCCATGCCGCCCACAAACGTGTCCACGACTTTGCCGCCCTTGAAGACCAGGAAGGTCGGGATGGACATCACGTTGAACTGACCGGCAACTCCGGGATTCTCGTCCACGTTGCATTTGCCGATCTTGAGCTTAGCCCCGTCGATCTCGCCTGCGAGTTCTTCGATGACCGGAGCCATCATGCGGCACGGACCGCACCAGGGCGCCCAAAAATCCACGAGCACCGGCACGTCTGATTTGAGCACTTCGTTCTGGAAATTGTCGTCGGTGAAAGAATGTTCCATAAGATTTTGGATGGGTTATTAGCCAGAAAAGACTATCTCGCGGTCAAGGGAGATGCAAGCCGGGAAATTTGACAAAACCCTTCAACGGTTCTCCACGGGCTTGGCGGCGAAATACTGCGACGCAGCCTGGATGTTGGCGAACGAACCAGTGTCCCACCAGATGCCGCGCACGGGCTTGGCAGCGAGACGATGCTCTCGTAGGAAGTAATTGTTCACGTCCGTTATCTCGAGTTCGCCTCGACCCGAAGGCTTGAGCGTCTTGATGACCTTGAACACGTCCGGCGAGTAGACATAGAAACCGACTTGGGCGAAATTCGATTTCGGGATGAGAGGTTTTTCTTCGATGGAAATGGCGTTCCCCCACTGGTCGATCTCCATGACGCCGTATGCTTCCGGGTTGCCGACCGGTTTGTAGAAACCCATGGCGCCGTCCGTGAAGCTCGAGATGTGCGGGAAAAAATTCTCGTCGAACAGGTTGTCGCCCAGGATGACGCTGCAGTTGTCGGTGCCCACGAAGTCCTCGGCCAGACCCAAAGCCTGGGCGATGCCGCCGGCCTGGTCCTGGATGCGGTAGGTCAACCGGCAACCAAGCTCGTGGCCGGATCCCAGGAGCTTCATGAATTGGTGGGCGTAATCCGGACCGGTGACGAGCAGGATGTCTTTGATGCCCGCGTCGAGGAGCGTCTGGAGCGGATACATGACCATGGGCTTGTTGTAGACGGGCAGGAGGTGCTTGTTGGTCGTATCGGTCAATGGCGCGAGGCGCGTGCCTTTGCCGCCGGCCAGGATGACACCTTTCATGCGGCGTGGTCCTGAGGAGGTCACTGGAATCTGAAAGCCGGCTGCGCGGTTCTCGGGATTGGTTTCCTGTGGCTTGAACTTCAGGCTTTGGGCTTTGACCTTGGCCGCGTATTTTTCCATGGTGTCGCGCAAAGCCACGTCGACCGGGCGCATCTGGATGCCGAGTTCGGCCAGGCGTTTGGATTGCAGGATGCAGTTGGAGCGGGCTTTGACGGCCAGGCCGCGGGTCACGAGCTCTTCGGGCTTGATCCATTCGCAAGTGTGGCCGGGGTCGACCAATTCCTTGTAGAGCGACAACAGTTCGCGGTGGCGCATGGTGCTCGGGTTGACGACGTGGAAGATGCCGACACCTTTCTTCTCGATGAGCTGATGCAAGACCGAGACCAGGTCATCGACCACCGTGACGCTGTTCTCGACGTCCACGATCTGTTTGTACTTGGCGAGTTTGTCGATGAGGTTGCGCGGACCGGGCGTGTTGTCGATGGGCATGCGCAACCGGGCGATGGCCACGTTCGGGAGCTTGGAGAGCACGAGGTCGGCCGAATATTTGGTGCGCGAATAGAAAGCCGACGGATTGGCGAAATCGTTCTCACGCCAACCGGCCGGGTCAGGCGACGGACCGTAGAAAATGCAGCCTGAACCGAGATGCAAAAGATAGACGCCCTTTTCCTGGCACGCTTCGGCCAGGACCATGGGCCCGATGGCGTTGGAGCGGAACGTCTCGGCCTGATGCGATTCGCACCAGTCCACGTTCGGGACGCCAGTCGCGCCAGCGCAGTTCACGACCGCGTCAGGCTTGTGGTCTTCGATAGACTTCAGGACCGCGGCTTTGTCGTCGATCCGGGCTTTGGACATGACCGCCTCGGGCCAAGCCTGCAAAAGCCGGTTTCCCAGGTACCCGTTGCCGAAAATGAGGATTTTCATATCCAGGATGTCTTACCATATTGATTTTCAGTTGTCATTCCCCTGCATTTTTCCAAGTCCAGAGAAGCATCAATCGGCTACTCCATAAAAAAGAGCCGCATGCGAACGATGCGGTCTCTGAGATGGAAATCCGGCTGACGTCGGACGCATTCCTAGCGAAAAGGGCGCTGCGACTCAGGTGCCGGATCAGGCTCCTCCTCGGTCGGCGGCACCGGACCGTAGAATGGGCAATTCTGCTTCCAACCGGCTTCAGCCAGCATCCTCTGGCCTGCCTGCAGGGCCTCAGGAGTCATGCGGGCGAGCTGGGCTTTGAGGAAGGGAGTGTTGAACCGGGACTTGACCGGCGGCCTGTCGGAAGAATCCATTTTTATGACCAACCTTTCCTTGGTTCCAAATGAACACAACAAAAAGAGCTGCCCCGAGTTTAGGCGAGGTCGCGGTTTCCGTCAAAACCCAATCATCTCTTCAAAAGCGGCTCCCACCAGGCGCGGTTCTCCACGTACCATTGGACGAATTTTTCCAAACCTTCTTCGAATTTGACTTGCGGCTCCCAACCGAGTTCTGCCTTGGCTTTGGATGAGTCGATGGCGTAGCGGCGGTCGTGGCCTTTGCGGTCTTCGACGTATTGGAGGAGAGTATGCGGCTTATGCAGGATGTCGAGGATGCGTTTGGCGATTTCGATATTCGGCCGTTCGGAATCGCCGCCGAGGCAATATGTTTCACCGACTTTCCCCTTTTCCAGGATGGCTTCGATGCCGCGGCAGTGGTCGTCGACGTGGATCCAGTCGCGGACATACAGGCCGTCGCCGTAGATTGGAAGTGGGATATCGCGCATGGCGTTCACGGTCATGAGCGGGAAAAGTTTTTCCGGGAACATGTACGGTCCGTAGTTGTTGGAGCAGTTGGAGATGGTGATGGGAAGCTGGTGCGTATGGAAATACGAACGGACCAGATGGTCAGCCGCGGCTTTGGACGCCGAGTACGGGCTCTTGGGGTTGTACGGGGTCGTCTCGCTGAACTTTTTCGGGTCGTCGAGTTTCAGGCTGCCGAACACTTCGTCGGTCGAGATGTAATGGAAGCGCTTGATCTGTCCGGCACGTTTGCGGGCTTCCTCGAGCAGGCGGTGCGTGCCCATGACATTGGTCCGGAGGAAAACCTGGCTGTCCGCGATGGAACGATCCACGTGCGACTCTGCCGCAAAATGGACCACTGTCTCGACGTCCTGCATGGCTTTGGCGACAGCTTCGGCATCACACACATCACCGTGGATGAAAGAGTAGCGTGATTCGTCGATACCTTTCAGGTTCTCGAGGTTGCCGGCATACGTCAGCGCGTCGAGATTGACGATTGAATCCGCCGGATGGCCAGCCAGCCAAAAACGGATGAAATTGGAGCCGATGAACCCGGCGCCGCCGGTGACGAGGAGTTTCATATGGCTAAGACATTAAAGCCGAAGGGAACGACGGTCAAATCATCCTGTCGTCTCGACCGGAGCGGAGAGACCTCGGAAATTGAGATTTCTCCACATTGGTCAAAATGACATTCGGGTACCTTTGACTTCCCCGCCTTGAACCTCTAAAGTCGTCACGGACATTCAACCCAGAGGTTTCATGGACGAACCAGGCCGACCGCACTACGACAGCCTGCGACCGGTCGAAACGCCGGTACTGCCCGAGACGCTGCCGCCGAAGCCGATACAGAGGCGGTATGCGTTGATATTCAGCATCATGATCCTGATGAGCGCGGGCTTATTCGCCAGCATGCTCACCTATTGGCTCCTTCTCGATCCGGTGCTCGGCGATTACCGCTTGTACGGCGCCTTGCTCGCGGGTTGCACTCTGCTGACCCAAATCGCCTCGCTGATCGTGCACGTCCTCATCTTCAATGAGGTCAGGGCGCGCCGACGCTGAAAAAAAGACCCCCGATGGTCATCGGGGGTCTTATTTATTTATGCGGCTTGTTTCATTTCCTCTTGTCCACTGGCCCTGCCTTGCCAACTCTCCTTATCCGTCTCGGTCCTGACCACGAGCAGCTCATCTGCCGTGAGTTCGATTCCTTTGAGGAGCGGCGAGGCGTTGAGGCGCTTGAGCAGCTCGCCGTCGGTCATCGGGACAGGGGTTTCGTCACCGACCGACGCATCCAGCTGGATGACGACAGGTTTCTCGCGGAGTTTGACATGTGAGTGTGTCTTGATGACACGGACGGCCAGAGCCACGCCTTCGAGAAGTTCCTCGGCTGGCATGCCTGGGTGGAGATGATAGGCGGCGTTGCGCGTGGCTGACCAGGCGCGCGGCATTTCGCCGACGTAGATGCGGTTGCCGGCATGGACGCGATCTTTCGGACCCGAGCCATCGGCACCGGAAATCCCGACAGACTCGACCAAACGGCTCTTGGCATAATCGGCAGCACCCGGGATCTTCGTATCGCCGATCGCCTCCAAGCCGTGGTCGTCCGTGTCGTAGAAGGCGGTCACGAAATTCACGCCTGCGAATTCGGGACGCGACTTGAGGTCAGCCGTCAGACCGGAAAAATATTCGGTCAACGCCTTCTCGTCGTTCTTGAAAGCGGCGCAACCGGCATGTCCGTCGCCGCTGCATTTGTGCGGCAAGAGATAGAGATTGATTTCCTTGCCGGCTTTGCGGGCTTCTATGATTTGCGGACCATAGAGCCTGATAAGCGTCTCGGCTGTGACGCGGCCGCCGGGCGAGGAGAATGACTCGACGGCGCCGAGCGGCTCGCCGGTCGCTTCGTTCTGGAAGGTGTTGCGCTCGTCCATGCAACCGACGACCACCCCGAAGGCCTTGGCTTTCCGTGCCTCCCGGGCTTCACGCTGTGACGAGAACTCGGCAACGGCTTTTTCATGGTCATGTTCGAGCAATTGGAGCTCTCGCTCTTTTTGCGCTTCCCTCTGTTCATGCGACGGCTGCAATTCAACCAACTTGTAGCCCAATGTTTCGAAGCTCATATGGCCGATATCCTACCACAAACCCCGGCGGTCTGCCGGGGTTCGTTTGTTTTATCTCGGTATGGTGACTTTCCGTTCCTTGATCTCTTCGTGGTAGACCTCGAGGCGGTCGCCGACTTGGATTTTGGTCTTGCCTTTGAAGCCGATGCCGCATTCCTGGCCTCCGGCAGCTTCTTTCATGACCGATTTGCCGACCTGGACCGTGTCGATGAGGCCTTCGCCGATCGGCTCTTCACCGCGCCAGACGCGGACCTTTTCGCCAGCCACGACTTTGCCTTCCTTGACCTTGCCGCCGACCACCATGCGTCCGGTTTCGGTGCGGAAGATGGCCACGGTCTCGAACGTGCCGAGCGGCGTGCGGATTATCTCGGGCGGGACCAGTATGTTCAGCCGTTTGACCATGTCATCGAACAGTTCGTAGATGATCTTGAATTCCTTGATGTCAACTCCCTTGTCGCGCGCCAGGAGCGAAGCCTGTTGCGTCGGGACCACGTTGAAGGCGTAGACGACCGACGGTTTGGAGTTCTCGGCGCGGGTCACGTCGCCTTCGTTGACGTTGCCCAGGCCTTTCTGGATGACTTCGATCTGCACGTCTTCGTGACTGATCTTCTCGAACATGCCGAGCAAAGCTTCGAGCGAACCGAGCACATCGCATTTCAGGATGATGGACAAAGAGATCTTTTTCTTGACCGTCTCACCTTCGGCCGGAACTGATTTGGTGGCCGTGAGCTGCTGGGCGACCTGCATGCTGGTCTTGGCTTTCTTGACCTCGAGGGAATGGAAATCTTTCGGAACTTCGAGGATGTCTCCGACGGCGGGCAGGACCTTGAAGCCCAAGATCTTGACCGGAGTACCAGGCAAAGCTTCGTCCAGATTCTTGCCGGTCCACTCGCGCATGGCGCGCACGCGGCCGTAGCCAGCGCCGGCGATGCCGATGTAGTCGTTGCGGTGGAGCGTACCGGCCTGGATGAGCACGGTCGCGACCGGACCTTCGCCCTTATCCAAATGCGATTCGATGATGGTGCCCACGGCCAGGCGGTCGGGGTTGGCGCGGATCTTGTCAGCGTTCATGTCGGCCACGAGCAAGATGACTTCCAAAATTTCGTCGATGCCGATGCCCTGCTTGGCCGAGACTTTGGCCAGGGGGACGGTGCCGCCCCAGGCTTCGGTGGTCACGCCTGCGTCAGCGAGTTGCGCCAGCACGCGGTCCGGATCAGCTTCGGGTTTGTCGATCTTGTTCAGCGCCACGACGAACGGGATGTGCGCGGCTTTGATGATGTTGATGGCTTCCTTGGTCTGGGGCTGGACGCCGTCGTCCGCAGCCACGACCAGGATGGCGATATCAGCGACCTTGGCGCCGCGCGAACGCATGACCGTGAAGGCTTCGTGTCCCGGCGTGTCGATGAAGGTGATGGGGCGGTTCTTGCGCACGACCTGGTAGGCGCCGATATGCTGGGTGATGCCGCCGGCTTCCTTCTCCATGACGTTGGTGCGGCGGATGGCGTCCAAAAGCTTGGTCTTGCCGTGGTCCACGTGGCCCATGACCACGATGACCGGAGGCTTGGCCTTGAGGTCCTCTTCTTTTTCGGCTTCGAACAATTCCTTGACCCGGTCCATGGCCTGCACGGTCTCCAGCGCATCTTCTTTCTTGCCTTCTTCCGGTTTGGCCCTGTAACCCAGTTCCTCGGAGATGATGGCTGCGGTCTCGAAGTCCAGGCGCTCGTTCTGCGACGCCAGGATGCCGGCCTTCATGAGCTGTTGGATGACTTTGGTGACCGGCAGGTTGAGCTTGCCGGCCAAATCACGGACGATGATGACCTGCGGTAGGATGACTTCCTTGAGCTCGCGCGGCGCGCCAGCCTCGCCGGGACGAGAGACGGTGTTGGAGAGCAGGGTGTTGCGCAGGCGTTCGCGGCGTTCGGCCTCATACCATTTCTGCGCGATGCGTTCGCCGACCGCGTCGTCGATCTTTATGGCGCGGGTGCCGATATCGAAACCAAGCGCCGGGAGTTTTTCCAGGAGCTCATGCGGGGTCGTCTTCAGACGACGGGCCAAGTCGGATACGTTCATGAGGCGCAGAGTAAGGAATTTTGGCTAAAAAGTCAACTAATCCAAGCTGGGCACTAGGTTCTAGGTTTTGGGTTTTAGCCCAACACCCAACACCAAAAACCAATGACCTCGTATTCCTTGACTTTTCCCCCAAAATATGGCTAAATGACCAATCCCTTAAGGAGGGTTTGGACATGAAGAAGAAGGAAGAGAAGATCCTTTCCTACAGTTTGCGCGAATATCCTGCGCTTTGCGTGGCCATGGTGTTCGTGGGCATCTGGGAGCTCGAAAAGCTCGCCAACCGCATCCGAGGCATCGAGGAGCCTCCCCGGCCCAAGGCTTCGGTGCGGAAACAGAACAAGCTCATCGGCGAAATCTTCGGCTGAACAACTCGAGAGAGGAGGTGGCCCATGGCCAACAAAATGCTCGTTGACATGATCAAGCGCTCTGTCGTGAAATTCAACGCGTGGAGAGCGAAAGAACGGGGACGCAATCCCGAAGCAGTCATCGACCTTTCGGGCGCCGACCTGAGCTGCTGCAAGCTGGACGGCATCGACTTCTTCAAGTGTGTCCTCGAACACGCTTCACTGAAAAACGCATCGCTCGTCAAGGCCAACCTGATGGGTGCGAGCCTGACGGACACGGTGCTGATCGCCGCCAACCTCACGGATGCGCAAATCATGGGCGCTTGCGTGGCGAGTGCGGACTTCACCGATGCGGACCTTACCGGAGTCACGCTCCGCGGCGTCGAGGGCCTGGAGACGGCGTGCTTCAATGGGGCCTTCGTGGAACCCAAAGCACAGCAAGTCATCCTGGCCGCGGTCGCCGAATCCATGCGCGATCCGGAACCGAGGGAGTAGCTCTTTGAACATAACAACCGGCGGACGCACCCAGCGCCGCCGGTTTTCAATAGCAAAAAGACAGGGATTTAATATTGACAAGGACGGTAAAATGTGGCTAGATTGCCAATCCTGCGAACTTAAAAAGCAGGACTCACACTACCTTACAAAACCGAACATTACTTACAGCTGGAGGTAAGCACCGATGAAGAATGAATTCCGGACTTTGGAGCAAGCTCTCCAACTGTGGGAGGACGTCTCAATTTTCCTGCGGCTCGGATATCGAATCGAGGAAGGCCACAAAGGACATTCCCGAATCGACATGACCGGTCCTGTGGTGCATGCCCGTGAACTTCGCGACGTCCTGCTGAACACCAGCGCCGGGAAGTGCCTCAATAAGGAACAGATTGAGGAATTCCAGCGGAAATTCAGCGCGAGCGAAAAGCAGAAGACGTATTACGGACCCATCAGTCTTCTTCCGAACTTCCTGATGGACTGGAACCTGTCGTCCAGACGGGTGTTCCATGTGGCCAACGATCTCCAGCTCCTGCTTGAAGCGACAGACTTGGATGAGGTCGTCCTGAACGAAGTCCGTTTCCCATTCGAAGCATTCGCCGTCAGACTCGGAAGGCCCATCGAAATCGAGGGCGGCATCAAGTTCGACGCTTTCCTGTGCAGGATCCTGCGCGACGAAGGCGGCATCCACACCTTGCTTTTCGACTCACGGTTGAATTCCTATGCCCGCTACAGCCGGGAAGACACGCAACGTTGCAGCAAGGCAATCGAAAAGAAGGAATGGGTGCATGCCAACAAGCTGCATCGGAAGCTCGAGGGGAACATCCTCCGGCCGCGGCTCGAATTCCGTTATACCGGAATCCTGGGGCTTAACGCCAAAAAACGCACGTTCAAAGAGCAGATGCTGTCCGTACCGATCGTCACGGACGATGGAGTCATGGATGGGGTCAGCTACGATGAAGCCGCCGGTGACTACAAGGGAAGGCTCATGCGGATACTCATCGGCTTGAGCCTCTACATCTCAACGCTGCCTCCCGGCAATCCTCAAGCATCGGCTTGGGAACCGGTTCCGCACCGAGGCAGTCCTGACCCAAGGGCGATGACTAGCGCCTCGCGGATTTGCCTGGTCACGAGCAGCCACACGCTGACCAGCGAAGAACGCAACGCGCTCGAACATTCGAGTTCGGGTATCGGCGGATATGAACTCTCGGCCCATTTCCGTCGCGGCCACTGGCGCCGGCCGCCTGGGCAGGGCGACGATCCCTTGGCGCCGCGGATCATCTGGGTCCGACCGACCCTGGTGCGACGCGATCGCCTGCATACCGGAATGCAACCCGGCGGATCCGAGGCAAAAGTCACTACCTGAATCTTCACCTCTACAACCGGCGGACGCACCCAGCGCCGCCGGTTTTCTTTTTTGAGTTATTTCAGCCAACGATTTGAGCAACGACCACCACGTAATTCTTGCCGTACTTCTTGGCGCACTTCGGGCAGGTCGTGTACCACATGTATGTCTTTTTCACTTCGACGTTCCGGCCTTTGGCGTATTCGGAGAAATCCTTCATCCATTTTCCCGTATCCTTGAATTCACCTTCGTAGACCTTGCTCAGAAACTTCCCGGACAAAACGACATTTTCAGCATCCGGAATTTCCTTATCGACCGCCAGGAACAATTCCATCTTCCACATCGAAACGTGGTCCGACAGGCAGAGCCAATCCGGCATTTTTGCCCCGGCCTTTTCGACTTTGGCGTTCAGCCTCGTCATGGCTGAACCGAAATTCAACGGCATGTAAAAAAACGTGGACACCTTGTCTTTGATGAACCTCTTGTCCTGCCAGTCAAAGACTTTCCCGTCCCAAGGAGTCGGGTCAAAGCGCGGACAGCACTCGGCTTGATTGGATTGTTCGGTCATAAGGAATGGATTAAGTCTTTATGCCAGAAGGTTAGCACAAACTTCGAAGACGCAATACTTCACAAAACGGTGAAAACCGGTAGACTAAGCCAATGGACGGAAAAATCATCCTGGTCGACAAACCAGCGGGAATGACTTCGCATGACGTGGTGGACCGCGTCCGGCGGATCTTCAAGACGCGCAAAGTCGGACATGCCGGGACTTTGGATCCGTTCGCGACCGGGCTTTTGATTATCGGTATAGGTTCAGCGACGAAGGAACTTTCAAAATATGTCGGCCTGGACAAGTCTTACACCGCGACCGCGAAACTGGGTGCGACGAGCACGACCGAGGATCCGGAGGGCGAGATAACGGAACGGAACGGATTCGACATCCCCGAAGCCGCAGACATCGAAAAAGCCTTGGATGAATTCCGCGGAGGCTATCTGCAGACCGCGTCGGCATTCAGCGCCAAGAAGGTCGGCGGCAAAAAGCTCTACGATCTGGCACGCAGCGGAAAGCTTGAGGGCGTGGAGATACCGAAGAAGCAAGTCGAGATCACGGAGCTCAAAGCTTTGAAATATGAATGGCCGTTTTTGGAGCTCGAAGTCGCCTGTTCCTCCGGAACATACGTCAGAGCCTTGGCCCGTGACATCGGCGTAGCACTCGGTTGCGGCGCATATCTAACGGAGCTGCGGAGGACGCGGATCGGCGAATACTCCATAAAGGACGCCAAGAGGCTTGAGGAAATTTCGGAAACCTCTTGACCTTCCAGGATTGATATGAACCGAATCCCTGCCTATACTCGTAGAACCATATAAAGATTAACCGATATTAAGCTTACCTATGCGAAAATATTTCCTCGCGACAGCTTCGCTAATCGCCCTCTTGGGTGCCGGCTGCGCTTCAAGCGCGCCTTCGACCAGCCAACCGCAAACCGGCGCGGACACGGCAAAGCCAGCCGTGCAAGCTGAACAAAATGCCACAGATTCGGGCTACGGTGCCTACGGTAAAGACGAAAACGGTGATGTTCCTTCGGCTTCGCTCGGTCAGACCATCGAAGCAGACATGACCTATACTTTGGATGACGTGGCCAAGCACGCCAGCGAAACGGATTGTTGGATGGTCGTCGACGGTAAGGTCTACGACGTGACGAAGAGCATCGATAAACATCCAGGCGGTCCGGCGATCCTGAAGGGTTGCGGCAAAGAAGCCACCGCGATGTTCGACGCCATCGAGAAACACACCGGAAAGGCACGGGAGTTCCTGGGCAGCCTCCAAATCGGGGCCTTGAAATAATCCTTCCAGTCCTGCAGATAGAGGCAAATACCCCTGACTTAGCATGTCAGGGGTTTGTTTTGGGGACGGCCGTCCCCTGGACGGGGCGACCTGTTTCTGGTATCGTCGGAGTACCGACCAACCAATTAACCCGTTCCGGACTTTCAGACGGCAGCGCATTCGGGTCGGATCTTCCTGTCATCAACCCTTTAATCGGATAATTTAGCTCAATCATCGAAGTTTCCGGCTGAAAATACGACTTCCCGGCTTATTTCCGATAGCACAGGCGAAGACCCAAATACCCGATTCGGATCCGTTCCGTCGTGTCCGGCGTATAAACACTTATGGAATACGCACTGTTAGGCGTTATCCTCGGTGCGCTCCTCGGATTCCTGGCCGCCAACTTCTTCGCGTCGGAGAAGGCCAAGAAGATGAAGCAGCGTGTCGCGGACGCCGAAGCCGAAGCCCAAAAGATAGTCACGTCAGCCCAGGCCAAAGAGCAGGAGATACTCATCAAATCCAAGGACAAGGCGGTCAAGATTCTGGAAGAGGCCCGCCTGGAAGAGAAGAAGTCGCTCGAGGAAATCAAACAGCAGAAGAATGAACTCGTGAAGCGCGAGAACGAATTCGCGTCCAAGCTTTTGTCATTGGATGAAGACCGCAAAGCCGTGGAGGCGAACAAGGCCAAGATCGCCGAAGAACTCAAGAAGACCGAAGACCTCAAGATGGAAGAGAGCAAGAAGCTCGAGGAGGTCGCCAAACTCAGCCGCGAGGAGGCTTTGGAACGCATCATGAAACTGGTCGAGGAACAGAGCCAGGATGCGCTCATGAGCCGCATGCGCAAATTGGACCTGATGGAGACCGAAGAAATCGAACGCAAAGCCAAGAACGTCATCGGAGTGGCCATCCAGCGGCTGGCCTCGACCGTCGTGGCCGAGACGACCACGACCTGGGTCGAACTGCCGTCAGATGACATGAAGGGCCGCATCATCGGCAAGGAAGGCCGCAACATCAAAGCCATTGAGCTTTTGACCGGCTGCGAACTCATCGTGGACGACACGCCGGGCATGATCACGGTGTCAGGCTTCTCCCCCATCCGCCGCCAGGTGGCCAAACGCGCCCTGGACAAGCTGATCACGGACGGCCGCATCCATCCGGGACGCATCGAAGAGACGGTGGACGAAGCCAAGCGCGAACTGGCCATCGACATCAAGAAAGCCGGCGAAGACGCGCTCTACCAGCTCGGCATCTCCATGGCCGGCATCGACCCCAAGCTCATCCAGATTCTGGGACGATTGAAATACCGCACGTCATACGGCCAGAACGCGCTCCAGCACTCCATGGAAGTCGCCAATTTGTCGGCGCTCATGGGCGAGGAACTCAAAGCCAACGTCACGGTGTGCAAGAAGGGCGGTTTGTTCCATGACATCGGCAAAGCCGTGGACCACGACCTGCAAGGCGGACATCCGGAGCTCGGCTACCAGATCTTGAAGAAGTTCGGCATGCCGGAAGAGGTCTGCTACCAATCCATCGGCCACCACGAGGACAAACCCAAGACGCTCGAAGCCGTCATCGTCAAAGCAGCGGACGCCATTTCCGGAGCCCGTCCGGGTGCGCGCAAGGATTCGTTCGAGATGTACGTCAAACGCTTGGAGGAACTCGAGGCCGCGGCCTCTGGTTTCCCGGGCGTGGACAAGGTCTATGCCATCCAAGCCGGCCGCGAGATTCGCGTGTTCGTTAACCCGACCATGATGGATGACTTCTCCGCCGCCCAGTTAGCGAGGGACGTGGCGAATAAGATCGAAGCGGAACTGAAATATCCGGGCGAAGTGAAAGTCACGCTCATCCGCGAGACCCGCATCATCGAGTACGCAAGGTAAAATTCAAGAAATAAATAAGCGGACCGCAAGGCCCGCTTTTTTATTGTTGTTTGCTTTTAAGTTTATAGAGGCTCTTTCCCAGGGGCTGGGGACGCAAGCCTTTTCCGGTATATATGTCAGCCTCATCAGCTTGCCGATGGAGAGTCCCGTCCGGCCAGATACGGATTCCCGACATGCACGACATGACATCGTGGTCTACCTCATTTTGACCATAATCCTGCGCGGCGCGTCCAGAGTATCGAGAGACGGCGATGCCGTAACCAGGCCAGCCGTGGATGACTGAAGATCTGTCCTTGGCTGATTCATAGAGCTGTTTCAGCACCGGACGGAAGGCTTCGTGCTCGGGACTGAAGACTTTTTCCATATATACGACCTGCGGCTTGATAGGAGCCAGGGTCGCCAATACATTCTCCATGTCCGCCGCGTATTTTTCCGGATCACCCTGGCTAGTGCCTTTTTCGTATGGATGCAGGCTGATCCGCGGGCTACGGAGATTTTCCTTGGGCATGCGGGCGATTTTTTCGGCTGCGCTCTGGGCCACGGCATCATTTTTAGGATAACCCGCGGTGGTGAATTCGACGGGGCGATGAGCACTTGCCAAGGCAGCGGCCACATCACCGTAATCCGCCGGCTTACCGTCCTGGTGCAGGAAGGTCGTATCGCGGTAATCGAACGGGTCGCTATCGTAATAATTAAGTAGCGAGCGTCTCATCCCCTCATGGAGGGCATACAATATGTTGGAAAAATCATTATCCACGATCCGGTATACCCGCTTGACACGGCGCAATGGAGGCAGGTCTTCTATGTACCTGAAGAACTTATTCAGCTCATCGATGATTCTTTTATCACCGGGACCCACGCGATAAAAATCCCACCAATCATGCAGACTGTTGATTTTTGAGGTATCCCACTCCCGTTCCAAAACGTTGAGCAAATGCTTCATCTTGCTATTGGACCGGTAGGCGCTATCCTCGGTCAGGCGATCTATCTGCCTGGCCAACGCCAGTGCCTTTGCGTCGCCGCCAAGATCCTTAAACGCCTGGGAAACCTCTTGTTCCAATCGGACCATCTCCTGCTCTCCCAACTTGGCTTTCTCTGCGATCTTCAGGACGGCCGCGAAAGGCATGACTTGGACTTTTTTTGCAGCGTCGGCGGCGCAGTGGTCGCATTGGTGCCTGCAACCTTTCGTGACTTGCACGACTTTCAGATCTGCGCCGAAAAACCTTTCTTCGTCCTCGGATGAAACCTCAAGTTCCGCGAACATCTCCAAATGAGGCTCTTCGACAGTCGGAAGTTCGGACTTGAGTTCCTGTAATTTTTCCAAAGATTCTTTATCCGATGGATTATGTTTCAGCGCTTCGACTACATCTACGACTTTGTTACGCAATTCCTCCCCTTTTTCGCTTAACGGATACTTTTGGTACAGAAAAGCCTTGGCGATTTTGAACTCGACCGGCAGTTCCTTCTCTTTGCTTTCGACTTTGGGTTCGAAAGGATTGGCTTGCAGGATCGGCAAATGGAACTTTTCCATGTCGGAAGTATAGCCCACGCTTCGAACGGCAACCAATTTGCCAAAATCCCCCAGCCCGGCATAATGCGGACATGAACCAAATCAAGATACTGTTCTTCGGCGATATAGTGGGTGCCATCGGGCGCAAAGGCGTGGTCGAGGCCATGCCGATGCTTCGCGAAGAATTTGGACCGGACATGATCATCGGCAATGTGGAGAATCTGTCGCACGGACGCGGCATCACGGCCAAGGCGCTTTTGGAATTGGACGCGGCCGGATTCGATGCCTATACCTCGGGCAACCACGTCTGGCAAAACGAAGCCGGGTTGGCGTGTTTTTCGGACGACAGATGGAAGGACCGGTTGGTAAGGCCAGCCAACATCTTCCCCCACTATCCGGGGCGGGGGTTCACGCCCATCACCAAAGGCGACAAGACGATTTTATTGGTCAACATCGCCGGACAGCTGTTCATGAAGGAAGAAGGCGAATCTTTGTTCAAAGTTTTCGACCGGATCGCCAAGGAGAGGCCGGAGTTGCCCATCCTGGTGGACCTGCATGCCGAGGCCACGAGCGAGAAAGAGGCGTTCGGGCATTACGTGGATGGCCGGGCCATGGCCGTTTTAGGCACCCACACCCACGTACCGACTGCGGACGCCAAGATACTCGATGGCGGTACGGCCTACATCTCGGACGTGGGTAGGTGCGGGGGTTATGATTCAGTGGTCGGATTTGAGAAAAACGCGGCCATTAAGCGGTTTTTGGAGCCTGGAGAACGCGCCTACGACCCCACGCCAAAGGGTAGGATTGAGGTGAATGCCGTGCTCCTGACTGCTGACCTTGACAGCCGGAAGGCGCTGGCCCTTGACCATATCCGCAAAATTCTTGATAATTAAGCCCTTTTCATGTAGTGTATTGACGTAACATTCATCATTTGAGGCTTTAGCGGACATGTCGCTTCTTTAACCAGACGCCACATGTCCATGACTGAATGCCTCATGACCATATGAACAAAGCAGATCTTATTTCTTACTTAGCCGAAAAAGTCGGCATCACCAAGAAGCAGGCCGAAGACATGGTCGAGGCTTTCGTCGAGGTTGTCACCGAGACCCTCAAGACAGGCGGCGAGGTCACGATAGCGGGCTTCGGCTCGTTCATGGCCAAGACACGCAAGGGACGCACCGGCGTGAATCCGCAGAACACGTCGCAGAAGATCGAGATCCCCTCGGTCACGGTGCCCAAGTTCAAGGCCGGCAAAGGCCTGAAGGACGCGCTCAAGCGCATCCAGATGCCGGGAGCGGTCGTGACGCCCCCGCCGACCCAGCCCCAGCCGTAATTTCCCGAAACAAAAACCATCCGCCGCAAGCGGGTGGTTTTGGATTGTGTTATCCTATGTCTGAAATATGCCGAACGAAACCCAGTTCCTTGATCAGGTATTCGCCCAAGCCGTGAGCCTGGGCGCGTCCGATATCCATTTGGCGATCGGCTCCACGCCTGTCTTCAGGATAAACGGCAACCTGCAGAAAGCCGAAGGCCAACCTGTGACGCAGGAGGCTTTGCTGCAGGATCTACAGAAGGTCCTGCAACCCGAAACATTCAAACGATTCACGGTGGACAAACTGGATGCGGACTTCTCGCATTCTTTGCCGACCAAGGAGCGTTTCCGCGTGGATGTTTATTGGAAGATGGGTCTGCCGGCCATGGCTGCACGCTATATCCCGGCGCGCATCCCGACTTTGGAGGAACTCGACGTGCCGGATGCTGTCTATGATTTCGTGGGATTGTCGAACGGCATCGTGCTCGTGACCGGCCCGACCGGCGCGGGCAAATCGACGCTGCTCGCGGCCATGATCGAACATATCAACCAAACCCAGAGCGAACACGTCATCACGCTGGAGGACCCGGTGGAGTTTTTGTACGAACCCAAGATGAGCATGATCTCGCAACGCGAACTGGGCATCGACTTCCCCGATTTCGCGTCAGGCCTCAAGCATATTTTCCGCCAGGATCCGGATGTAGTGCTGATCGGCGAGATGCGCGACCCGGACACTATCATCACGGCGCTGACCTTGGCCGAGACCGGGCATCTGGTCTTCGCCACTTTGCACACCAACGGCGCAGCTTCGACCGTGGAGCGGCTCATCAACTCGTTCCCTGCCATCCAGCAGCAGCAGATTCGGCTCCAGCTCTCGCTCGTCTTGAAGGGCGTGCTGTCACAGCTCCTCTTGCCGACCGTGGACGGGAAACAGGTCGCGGCGCGCGAGATCATGGTCAACACCGCGGCCGTCGGCAACATCATCCGCGAAGGCAAGACTGAACAGCTGCAGAACGTCATCTTCTCGTCGTCGGCCGACAAGATGGTGGATTTGGACCAGGACCTGTCGTCACTGCTTGAGGAAGGGAAGATAACGCAGGAAACGGCATACGATTACGCGAGGGCCAAGAAGAAATTCATGTGACCCCGTCGAACGGGGTCATCCTGAGCTTGTCGAAGGATCTCTGGATTTTGACAAAGGCGCGAGAAATCGCGCCTTTTTGATTTTCTGGACAACAGCTGTTAAGGTCGCCTGCATGGATAAAATCCGCACCTTATCAAGCAAAATCGTCCATCGTAATAAGTGGTACCGCATCCGCCACTATAAAATCCTGAAGCCCAACGGCAAGCGCGGTAACTACTTCATGATGGAACGCGAATCGTTCAATCTGGTGGTCGCCTGCCGGAATGGAAAGTTCCTCTTGGTTGAGGAGAATCGGTTTACGACCGGGACCCGCGTCCTGGATTTCCCGGGCGGATGGATAAACCGCAAAGAAGACCCAGAACTCTCGGCACTCCGGGAGTTCGAGGAAGAAACCGGCTACCGCGCCGAGGGCATCGAACTCCTGTGCGCGCCTTACGCGGCGGTCGGCATCGCCCGCTACCGCTGCTACATCTACCGCACCGTCGGTAGACTGAAGAAGGTCGGACAGAAGCTCGACGACACAGAAGCGGGACTGCGGCCGGTTTGGATGACGCGCAAACAAATCGCAGCAATCTGCCTAGGCGAGCCCGAAGTTTCCGGCGACCTGCTGCGCGGACTGGCCGCGTATGACCTTTGTCGCTAATCATAAGACCCGCACACTCGCGGGTCTTATCTTTATCATCGGCTATCAATTTATTCCTTCAATCAAACCCACGGCCTCTTCGATCTGCTTTTCCAAATCAGGTCGTGATGTGTCGAACGTGTAGAGGAACGGCATATCCAGATGATCATGAAGCGGTTTGCGTCGGAAATAATTGGCGATAGCCTCATCGGCATCCTTGAATAGCCAGGTGTGTTTGAAGTTCTTGAGTTTATTCAAAATGAATTCCTCTGGAGGATTAATGTGCAACCAGACGATTTTGGCTTTCGGGAATTTTTGCGGCACTTGCTGGATGAATTTTGAGGCCGAACCGGCGCAATCCGCATCGATGGCCACACTGAAGCCAAAGATCAGGTTTTTCTTCAACAAATACAACCCGATTTCCTCAACTAACGCAAACGTGAAGCCGCGGTCCTTCAGGAGGTGGCGGATTTCGTCCGTCGATATGCGGACCAGCCCCAACTTATCGCTGAGCGGCTTGATGACTGTCGATTTTCCGGCGCCGACCAAGCCAACCGGACAGACCAAAAGCTGCGGCTTCCGGATGTCATCCGGAAGAGAAAGGGTCTTCTCATAATCCGTAATCAATTCCGCGAGCTCCCCTTCAGTCGGGACCCTGCCGTCGGCTGATTCCTCTTCTGCTTTGGCTAATTTATCATCAATTTCGCTCATAACTTTTTTGCGACTATGACCAGATTTTTTCCTTCAAGAATCTTCACCACCCCCTGGTTATCCCAAGCTTCGCATCTTTGGACTTCCCAGACTTTTTCGTCGAACAGCGATTTCAATTCTTTCAATGTGAACGCGTGGACATAACGGTGGGCGTCCGCGCCTTCGGCTTTCCAGGAGACCCAGACATCTCCCCAACCTCCGCCGCGGACCATGGGGATGCGGAGCCAGGCGGCGGTGAGTATCTTGAGACGCTCGAGCAAAGGTTTATTCTTGAAGAACCTGGGGCTGCGCGGGTTCCAGACGGAGAGGACGAGCGTGCCGCCGGGCTTTAGGATGCGCGCCAGCTCGTTGACCGCGTCCTGGCGGTTCTCAGGCGTGGGCAGGTGATGCAGAACGGCCAGGCAAGCGGCCGAATCGGCTACGGCATCATCGAGGAAGGTGTCGGGGAAACCGCCGGCCAAAATCTCTTTGTTCGGCCTTTGCGCCAATAGCGTCTGAGCCGCCTCGCGGAGCTTGGATGACGGTTCGACGGCGATGTATCTGACGCTTGGATCAAGCTCGAGACCGAGACGGCCGTTGCCGGCGCCGACGTCGACCAAGATATCCCCGTGTTTTACCGAATCCATCACCAATCTCATCACTCCCCATGGCGCGTGGCGGGTGGACGAAAAAGCGGCGCCGAACTCCTCGTAGAAATCGGCAACCGACTGCGACAGCTTGTCTGATGCGTCTTTTTGCTTCATGCTAGAGGGCACGTTAGCATCAGCTTCATCTACTGTCATCCCGGGCTTGACCCGGGATCTGGATCCCGGCTCCGGGGCCGGGATGACGAAAAATCATGCAACCCAAACCACCGGTCAAACTCGTCCAAGACGCCATCCGCAAACTGGCGGTTTTGAAGGAACCTACGCGGCATGATTTGACCGAGGTCCTGCGGAGCGTCTGTGCCGGGACGGCTTTCCGCTTCCCCACTTCAATCGAACTTTGGGTCGCATACCGCGAGCTGTTGAAGAAAAAGGCGGTGAAGCTGAATCCGAGACTGGAGCGAGTGCTGCGGGTCAAAGATGTGCGGACAGATTCGGGCGTGGCACCAATCACGGTGCTGACCAAGCCCTGGGCGTGCCCTGGCAAATGCGTCTACTGCCCAACCGAAGCGCGCATGCCCAAAAGCTACATCTCGAGCGAACCGGCGGCGGCACGCGCATTGTCGTTGGACTTCGACCCGTATGACCAAGTGACACAGCGCATCGGTGCCCTGGAACGGAACGGACATGGGGCAAAAAAGATTGAACTCATCATCAAAGGCGGGACGTGGTCGAATTATCCTTGGAAGTACAGGCAGTGGTTCATCAAACGCTGTTTCGACGCAGCAAACCACGTCGGTCGCGACCGACTTGGCAGGCCACGTTATTCGACGATGTTGGCCACGCAGAAGGCAAATGAGAAAGCGGGTTACCGCATCATCGGATTGACCATCGAGACGCGGCCGGATTGGATCAATGCGGAAGAGATAAAACGGCTGCGCGAGATCGGCTGCACCCGCGTGGAGCTCGGAGTACAGACTTTGAGCGACGAGGTATTGAAATTGACGAAACGCGGGCACAAGGTCGAAGACGTGATTCGCGCCACGGCCCTGCTCAAAACCGCGGGCTTCAAAGTCGATTACCATATCATGCCCGGCCAGCCTGGCATGACGCCCAAACGCGACCTCAAGGATTTCCAACGCGTGTTCGCTGACCCTGATTTCAGGCCTGACATGGTCAAAATCTACCCATGCGTGGTCATGAAGGGCTCGGTACTTTTCGAATGGACAAAGTGTGGCGATTTCAAACCGCTTGAAGGAAAAAGGTTGCGCGGTTTGCTCATCGACATGAAGACGCTTGTCCCCCGTTATTGCCGCATCTCGCGCATGATCCGCGACTTCCCGGCAAAAGATATTTCATCTGGGACGAAAATCACGAACTTGCGCGATGAAATCTCCCGCGAAATGGAAAAACGCGGTTTGGCTTGCGTCTGTTTACGCTGCCGCGAAGTCGGACATGTTTCGGCATTGAAAGGTTCGGATTACGACATCGATACGTGCTTGTTTGAGGAGTGGTATGACAACGCCGGCGGGCGCGAGGTTTTCTTATCGATTGAAGACAAGGAACGCAAAGCAGTTTTCGCTTTCTTGAGGTTGAGGCTTCCGCAATTGTCGTCTCGACTAAGCGGAGCGCACGGAGAGACCTCTGTTTCCGGAGACCTCTCGACTTCACTCGAGGTGACGAAAATATTGGAGGATTTTCCTGTCTTGAAAGATTCCGTTATCGTGCGCGAATTGCACACTTACGGCACGGCATTGGACTTGAAACAGACGCGGAGTGACGCAGCCCAACACAAGGGTTATGGCAAGATGCTGATGCTGGAAGCGGAGAAGATAGCCAAACGCGAAGGCTACGGCAAAGTCGCGGTCATCAGCGGCATCGGCGTCAGGGAATATTACAAGATGCTGGGGTACAGGCTGAAAGACACTTACATGGTGAAGAAGGTAACATGACAAAAAATCCACGCCGCGGCGTGGATTTTTGGTTCAAGGCCTCTTCAAGATATCTTGTACCTCTGGCTCCTTGAGCAGACGAGGAAAATGAGACAAAAGCCTAAGCGTGAATTTGAAATCCTCGATCGGTACGCCGTGATATCTCTTCGGGATTTCCAAGCTCCGCAACAAAGTCATCTTCGCCACCTTCTCGATATCGGGATCGCCAGCCCATTCCGGGTAAGTGTCAATGAGCTCGACGGCGGTCTCCAACGAAACCTTGACCCAAGTCCTGCAGATGGCGGATTTCAAGATTTCTCTGGCATGGGGGTACCCGTGGAATCTCCTGAACTTCGCCCTCATGTAATCATCGTCATGAAAGGGATGTTCAAGCAGTTTATCCAGGAACGCCACAGCTTCCGCGTCGCGCTTATCGGAGGCCTCCATGCCCGAAGCATCTGGATCGTTACTGTATGGGTTTCCGCCTTTTCTGGCGGCCCTCAACTTCAAGGCTTCTCGGATTTCGGGGTCCTTGGCGAGTTCGGGCATGTATTTGACCACTTCATTGTAACCAGGCCCGCGGATGGCGTCCCGGGCTAAGATTTTACGCGCGAAAAGTTTCATCGAGCTCCGGATTTCGTCATCCTTGAGCAGTTCAGGGAATTTCTTCAAGAATCCTTCCGGCATTATCTTGCCTTCCAAAAGCGCAGCATTCGCCCCGATCTTGGCCCAAGCCTGCAGGTTTTCATCGTTGGTTGGGACATCGTATCGAAGAAGCATGCCATTCACCTTGGCATAGTGTTTGGCGCGGATATAATCGGTGATGATGGGCACCAAACCTTCAAGGAACTTCGAATCATGAAGCAAACCGAATGTATCCTCGAACCTTCGGCTTTCCGCCTCGGTCCACGTGGAAGTCGCGCGCGTCGATCGCCGCATCTCAGCCAACATGAGCTCGCATGCTTCTCGCCTGACCGTATTGTCGATCGCCGCCGGGAACTCTTCGAACAGGACCAATGCGCTTGCACTCTGGCTTTTGTCGAAATATTGGAGCGCAACCGTCCGGACATGGGAGAGGACGGTCTCATCGATCTGAAGTTTGGCTTTGTAGGGACTTTCTTCGACAAACTTCCTAACAGTCGCCGCCGTGCTTGTACCGAGTGCCTCAAGCAAATCAGCCTTCTCTTTGAGCATGGCCGCGGATTCTTTACTTGGCGGTTCAGGCTCTATTGGCCAAGGATTACGGAATACAGAACCTGACTCTTTGGGCATATTGGGCGGGATATTTTGTTTCAGCATATCCTTTTGGTCCCTTATAGGGAATATCCGAGAAGTGACGGAGTTGTTTTTGACGCGCCTCTGGAGAATCTGTAAGATTCCGCCCAGCACATTAACACCGGAGGCAAGGATGCTGATTTCCCCACCCAAGATCAAGTACCCGCCGTATCCCGACGGGATGCCGCACTGGCGCCAGCACTTCATCTCGGTCGAGCAGATCCGCGACCGCAGAGACCTTGATGAGGTCATCTTCCCCAGGGCCAAGCGCCTGCAGTACATGGCCAACGAAGAAGGCGCCTCAGAGGCGCTCAAGGGCAAAGGCCTGGCCCTTTTGTTCTATGAGCCGTCCACGCGCACCTCAAGCTCGTTCGTCATGGCCATCCAACGGCTGGGCGGCATGGTGGACAAGAACAACGGCATGGACTATTCCTCGGCCGCGAAAGGCGAGAGTTTCGAGGACACCATCAAGACCATGGCGGCCTACACGGACGCCATCGTCATCCGCAGCAAGCAGGAAGGCCAAGCCAAAAAGGCCGCACAGATCAGCCCTGTGCCGATCATCAACGCGGGCGACGGCAAGGGCGAACACCCGACGCAAGCGGTGCTCGACCTCCTGACCATCCAGCGCGAACTCAAGCGCATCGACGGGTTGACCGTTACGCTCGTGGGCGACCTGAAGCATGGGCGGACCGTGCATTCGCTGTCCCGCCTGCTCTGCCTATATGACGGCATCAAGCTCAATCTGGTGTCGCCGAAAGCCCTCAGCATGCCGGAGCCGCTCCTGGCTCGCTTGCGCGGCCATGGGCTCCAACCATACGAACACGACCGGCTGGACGAGGTGGTATCGGAGAGCGACGTCATCTATATGACGCGCGTACAGCTGGAACGCATCCCCAAAGAGGAGCGGCCGGACCAAACACCGTACGTGGTCACGGAATCAACCATGGCCAAGGCCAAGCCGCGCGACCAGATGATCCTGATGCACCCTTTGCCGCGCGACAGTGAGAACGGCACGCCGGAGATCGCGGTGGAGGTGGATGACGATCCCCGCGCCGCGTATTTCCGCCAGACCGAATACGGCATGTACGCCCGCATGGCGCTCCTCTACCTCATGCTGCACGGCGAATGACCCGCAGACAAATACAGCCCATCTTGCTCAAGATGGGCTGTTTCTATTGGAAACTGGGTGTAATTACCGTCTGGGTATTGCGTTTTAGAGTCATAACCAAACTAAATCTATGCGTAAATTCCTCATTATTCCCCTCTTGGCCGTCCTCGTGACGACCGCAATCCCAGTCCACGCCGGCAATACCCCGGCATTAAGTTCGGTGACTAATGCTGCCTGCGACGCCCAATTCTACGACGCGTCTTTCGACATGAAAGCCGCCGCCAACTGGCGCTGGCTCAACCTCGGCGGCGTCAACGTCAAAGTCCCGTACAGCGCCAAATGGAAAGTCATGGCCAACAAGCTCCCGGTGTTCGAGAAAGAGACGGACGGTGGAACCAAGACCTATTTCTTCGGCCGCGCCTACAGCACATCGTTCGACGATTGCGGCGCTTTCCGCGGATACTCCTTGGAAGTGAAAACCGGGACTTCCTACAAACCGGGATTCCAACCGTATGAAGCCTGGGTCGAAAAAGTCGGCAATAATGTCGTCACTTTCTACCAAGCCACCGGCGACCGCGACACCCCGGGATCCCTGGCCGTCATCCTCAAAAAAAATAAGGTCATCGTCCTGCACGCCAACGCCGAAGGTTGGAACAAGGAAGCTAAGGCTATCCTGGCAAGCATAAATTAACAGAAAGAAAACTCCCCCGATGTTTATCGGGGGAGTTTTTTATTCTTTGACGAAGGCTTGGACTTCCTCCATCACGTCCTGGAGTTTAACAAGTCTGGCGTCTTTCTCGGCGCGCGGTTTCCATTCGACTGAATCTTCCTTCAATGATTTTTCGGAGATGAGGATGCGCAACGGCATGCCGAGCAGGTCGGCGTCGGCGAGTTTTTCGCCGGGACTGGCATCGCGGTCGTCCCAGACGACTTCGATCCCCTGTTTCTTCAGATCTTCATAAAGCGATTCGGCGGTCTCGAGGACTTGGGCTTGGACCGCTCCGTCCTTGGAGTTCAGGTTCACGATGTGGACCTGGAACGGCGCGACAGACTTGGGCCACATGATGCCACGTTCGTCATGGAGGGCTTCGACGACGGTGCCGACCAGGCGCGTGGTGCCGATGCCGTAACAGCCCATGAGCGCGATCTTACGTTCGCCATTTTCGTCGGTGAAAGCGACTTTGAAGGCGTCGGAATATTTGGTGCCGAGATCGAAGATGTTGCCGACTTCCACGCCTTTGACGGTCGAGAGGCTGCCGCCGCAGTTGGGGCATTTGTCGCCGTCTTTGAGCGTCGCGACTTCGGAGTTCTGGGCGTAAGTGCAGTTGGGGCAAGCCAGGATGAGGTCTTCGCCGGCCGGGGTCACGACCTGGAATTCGTGCGAGACGTTCTTGGTGAAGATGCCGCCAGAAGCTTCGGCGACTTTGACGTCGAGACCGCAGCGCTGGAAGACGCGGATGTAGGCTTGGAGGACTTTCTGGTAATACTGCTCCAGATCTTCCTGCGTGGCGTGGAAGGAGTAGAGGTCCTTCATGCCGAACTCGCGGCCACGCAGGACGCCGGACTTGGCGCGCAGCTCATCGCGGAACTTTGTCTGGATCTGGTAGACCGCGACCGGCAAATCCTTATACGACTTGATGAACGAACCCACGAGCGGGGTCACGAGCTCTTCGTGGCTGCAGCCCAGGGCATAATCCTTGTCGGTCTGGCTGTGGAGCTTGAACAGGATGTCCACATTGTCCCAGCGGCCAGTGGTCTCCCAATTCTCTTTCGGCTGGAGCGCGGACATCAAAATCTCCTGGCCGTCGATGGCATTCATCTCTTCGCGGATGATGCTCACGACTTTATTCAAAACGCGCAGACCGAGCGGCAGCCAGGAATACACGCCAGCCATCTCTTGGTGCACGAACGAACCCTGGATCAGGAATTTGGCATTGGCCGTATCCGCGTCGTGCGGCGCGGTCTTGGAGGTCTTGGCGAACAGTTTGGACATCTTCATATGATTCGGCCAGATTAACGGAAATTTGGGTTTTTGTGAAGCAGCATAAGCAAAGCCCCGACAAGATTCGTCGGGGCTGCGTTTCAGAAGTTGTCAGACACCGGCATCGGGAGTCTTCGTGAGCGGCTTCTTGCGGCCACGCAGGACATTCCTCCTGTTGCACGGTTTGCAGACTTGCCAGGGCAAGGAGTTGTGCGCCGATATCACGGTACCGCAGACCGTGCCGTCATCCTTGAGCGCCAGGCACTTTTGGCCCGCAAAGTCGGCTTTCGGCCGGTCTTTCTTTTCGGCGGCGGATGCGACCGCGAATCGGCCAACGAAGAGCCCAGCATGGCCTGATGAAAATTCGTCAAAGAACATTTCCTGCTCCTGTCCGGACTTCAGCCCGCGATTTCCTTGGCGACAGCCACGGAGACTGCAGGTTTCCCTTCGGTGCTGCTGGACGGCGCCACTTCCCTGACTCCGGACGGACGGGATGCGAGCTCACTGGCTTTGGCTGCGGATTCGCGCCGAGCCACCAGCTTCTTCCAGATCTTTTCGAGATCCGGCGCCTGGCCAGACTCCCTCGCCTGGTCACGGAGACGGCCGGCGCAGGGCTGGCAAATCGGGATATCCTTATATGGATTGCGCGCTGAGATGACGGCTCCGCAGATGCCGTCGCCTTTGGGCGCCTGGCACCTCTGTCCGGCTAGGCTGTGGCCGACGTTTTTGACCTTGGCGCTGTTGAGGTCAGCCAACGAAGCGGATGTCATGCCCGCACCGGAAACCGTAGTCGGAGCCGCTTCAATCGGCTCCTCCAAGACTGGCGTCAATTCGACCTTCTTCCTGGACTTGTACCTGAACGCGTTGAACTGCCCGGGCTTGTGGCCCCCGCTCCCTGCTTTTGATCTTTCGGCCATATCTCACTCTCCCGTGTTTTGCGGCACCCTTGCCGTAAAAAGGACAGAAGGCAAAAGTAACACAACTGGCACAGATGTAAAGGCAAGCAAAACAAAAACATCCGCAATGGCGGATATTCTTGCTGGTGCACCCCAGACGATTCGAACGTCTGACCTCTTCCTTCGGAGGGAAGCGCTCTATCCAGCTGAGCTAGGGGTGCTTGGATTCAGGGCGATGATAGTCTGCTTAAGCCTTTTTGACAAGGTTAAACGCACTGTCCAAACGCTTGACTTCATTCGAAGAGTTGGTTATTATCGGGCCACAAATCAAAGGATTTTTGCGACGGTAGCTCAGCCGGTAGAGCAGGGGCCTCTTAAGCCCAAGGTCCCGGGTTCGATCCCCGGCCGTCGCACCAAACAGGAAGTCCCGAACCAATCGGGACTTTTTGTATTCCGCAGGAACGGACAACGCCTTTACAGACAAGAAAGATTGCCTTAACCTCCGGTCAACGCTCATTACCCTAACCAGAGGAGAATGGCCATGGCGCTTTCGATCCCATTCGCGACGCGTATCCTGCCGCTGACCAAATCGGCTTTCCGCGACCTTCTCGCCACGAGCCAGGTGGAAGGCAAACTCCGCGCCCGTTGCTCGAAATACATGTCGCCCATCAGGGATCCTGGAATCGACTTGGAAGCAAAAATCCATGCCGCCGAATTCCTGCTCCATCCGACGGCACCCGACACTGCCCGCGAGTTCGGCCCGCGGTTCATGACATTCTTCCATCATCCTGAGCTGATCGCGTGGATCGGCGTCCTTTCCCGCGGGAGGGATTTGAGCCTGATGCTGGAACTCATTGGCTACGAGGATAAGCTGGACGCACGGATCATTTCGGAATACCACCCGGAATTCAGGGACTTGAGCTTCAGCACACCTTATGCCGCTGAGACCGAACCTGAAATCCGCTGGACCAAACCGCCGCATGATCCGGATTTCCTGCGCCGCGCCATGCCCGTGCTCTACCATGACCAGGAAATGGAGTTCACGTCACCCCATGGGGAGTGGTTCATGAATTGTGCCGCGTCGTCATGCGACGGAGTGTTCATCTTGATCGGAGATTCGCGCATCCTGGCCGTCGTGGACAAGGACCGCTATCCCGTGAACGGGGAACGAGTCCGCGTCATGGAAGCTGCACGCATCCTGCTGTACGACATCCCGTTGCAAGAACGTGACCCGTTCGACTTGAGGCATGATGATGAACTTCTGGGCGAGCACGTGGAGGTGACCCTGCGCGAGAAAACCGGGATTTGCGTGCCGCGTGAACATCGTCTTTTCTTCTGGCAAACGTACCTCGAAGGCATCAAGCCATCCTGATGTTCCGCCGACAGGACTCAACGCCCCGACTGCGCCACGCACTACGTGTTGGCCAGCGGGGCGTTTTCCGTCCGGTGCACCTCTTGACAGCCTGAGCATTTTGGCCTAACTTTATCCATCAAGCCACAACCCCGAAAAAAACCCGTGGCAAGACGACCATGAAACCCAACCAAACCAACTTTGCTACCTACGCGAACGGCGCCTTGAAAGCGCCGCAAATCCGCATGTCCGTGCTTCGTGCTTTTGTCACGAATGCGCACGGTCTGTTTGGGCACGATTTTAAGAGATGTTGAAGTAACCCCATTTACTCGACAGTTCAAGAATCTTGCCCAAAAGGCAAGATTTTTAGTCCTTTACACGGAGGTCAAGATGTCCGATCCGCTCGAGAACAGGAAGATCGCCAAGAATTGGAGAGAGTATCTGGCCCAGACCAGGGAAAGCCTGGGGGTCTTCGCCTGGGTATGGCGGGACCTGATCAACCGGCGGAGCAAGAAGCTCGCGCTCCGGATGGTCCTGGCCGGCCTGGTCGCGACTTTGCTCGCCATCGGCCAAGCCTGGCCGTTCGCCTGGATCATCAACGGGGTCGTCGCCCGCGATCTGCGGAAGACGCTCATCGCTGTCGCGGCCTATACCGCCTGCATCGTGCTGAGCCAGCTCTTCGTCTATCTCTTCATGATCTGGCGCGAACGCATGATCGGCGAGAACATCACCCAGCGCGACCGCCGGATGAACGAGCTGTTCTTCGCCAAGTCGCTCGGCCAGCACATGCGCGATGGCAGCGTGCTTTCGGTCGGCGGCATGGAGAAGGCCAAAGGCAAGGTCAACTTCATCCAGGACATGATGCTGTTCAACGGCCTCACGGCCTTGCTCGACCTGCTGGTCGTCTACGTCTTCATCTGGACTTTCTCGCCGGTGGCGGCGCTGGCCATGACATTCCTCCTGGTCGTCATGGTCGTGAACGCGCTCCGCTTGAGCCAGCGCTGCGTCGTGGTCTGCACCCCGATCGAGATCGACTACAGCCGCTACAACCGCTACCAGGCGGAACGTTGGAACAATGTCGAAAGGGTCAAGACCAACGGCCAAGAATCGGCCGAAGTCGAACACACGACAAGCTGGTCAAAACGCATCTTCGTCGACGACCTCAAGTTCTGGTCGTGGTTCATCCGCATGTGCAACTGGCGCGGCCTGGTCGAGAAGCTCGTGCTCATCGCCACGGTCGTCTACGGCGTGTGGCGCGTGTGGCGCGGCGATTGGACCGTGGGCCTGCTCTATCCGCTCTTCAGCTGGTGCAGCATGTTCGCCAACAACCTGTGGCGCATCGCGGCCATCGAGCGGGAGATCAACTGGGCCCTGCCGTCGGTCAAAGCGATGAAGGATGCGTTGACGCTCGAGCCGGACATCCTGGACAAGCCGGATGCTGTCGAAGTTGCGCTGAGCGGATCCCTCAAGATCGAGTTCCGGGAGGTCAGCAAAGCGTACGCTGCGGGCTGCCTGGACACAGAGGCGGCTGGCAGCGAGAACGCGGAGCTGGTGCTCCGGAACGTCAGCTTCACGATCGAGCCAGGCGAAAAAATCGCGCTCCTCGGACCGAGCGGTGCCGGTAAGACGACCGTGGTCCGCCTGCTCCAACGCTACATGGACCCGGACAACGGAGAAATCCTGGTCAACGGCCGCGACCTGCGCGACTACCGGCACGCGTCGTGGACCCAGGCCCTGGCCTACATCCCGCAGCAGGCCCAGGTGCTCGACGGTACCATCCGCTCCAACCTCATCTACGGACTCACGAAAGAGCAGCGCGAAGCAGTGACCGACGAGGAGCTCTGGACGCTGATGCGGCGGCTGCGCATCGATTTCGGGAAACGGCGCCTGACCGACGGCCTGGACACCAAAGTCGGCCGCAACGGCATCAAGCTCTCGGGCGGCGAAGCCCAGCGTCTCATGATCGGCGCGGCAGCCATGCGCGGACCGCGCTTCATGATCATCGACGAGGCGACCTCGAGCCTGGACTCGACGACCGAGAAGGACGTCCAGCGCGGCCTGGCCGAAGTCCTGGCCGGCGACATGGGCGCACTCATCATCGCCCACCGCCTGAGCACCATCCGCCACCTGTGCACCAAGTTCGTGGTCTTGCGCAACAGCGACGGTCTCACGAACGGCACGCCCCAGGTCGAAGCCGTCGCTGATTCATTCGAGGAGCTGTACCGCATCTCCCCGACCTTCCGCTCCTTGGCCGACGACCAGGACATCGCCATCGCGCAGCCAAGCGACCGGCTGTGCCGACAATCGCCCATTTCCTGCGCCAGCCGGACAAGCTGACGAAAAATCCAAACCCGCATCGATGACTTTCGGTGCGGGTTTTCTGTTTGGTGTGAACGGAAAATTTCATAAAAAAGAAAAAAGAGCAGTTTCGTGACTTGCTCGGGTCGAAGATTTCAGAATGGCAGGGTGTAGCTGAGTTTGGGCCCAGCCGTGAAGCACCAAGGACCTGGCTCGCCGGATACGACTTTGCCGAAGCCGATGCGGGCTCTTTGACTTACCTCATGGACAAGGCTATCTTTAGCGTAATCTATGCCCTTAACCCAACTAGAGAACAGTTCTGAACTCCAAACCGTGCTCGATTCCAACGAAAACGTGGTCCTGGATTTTTACTCGACAGACTGTCCGCCTTGCGCGGCGCTGGCTCCGATTTTCGAAAAAGTCGCTGCCGGATATCCGGATGTCATGTTCCTGAAAATGATGCGCCAGGACAACCGTGACTTAGCCGAAAAATTCAGCGTCATGGGTTCCCCGACCGTCCTGTTCTTCCGCGCCGGAAAGTTACTCGATAAACGCTTGTGCGGCAGAATTTCGGAAGAAGAGCTGACCCAAGCGGTTGATGGATTGCTGAACAACCGTGCCTGAAATCTTGCGTAAATGGACACTTACGACAAACATTTAAATGCCCCCTAAACAAATGCCCGGTATGCAATGTCCCACACCCAACGAAAGCATCCTGGATCGAACCATCCGCGCCATCTTGGCCGATTCCCTATTCATCCTCGGATTTTTCTGGCTGAGCGTTGGCTGGCGATATTTGGCATACGCAGCGGCCTTCATCCTTCTCTTCACGGCCTTGAATGGTTTCTGCTTCATCTACAGGATGTTCGGTTGGAACACCCTAAAGCTGAAACACCAACCCGACAAAAAAATCACGCTGGCGGTCGGTGCGGTGCTATTCCTGGCCATCGCCATCGCCGGAGCATACTACAGCAGCTTCTTCACGCGTAAATTCTTTTTGGAAGACTTCAACCGGATGAACAACTACTACAAACAGACGCTATTCACGACGGGACAAGGACAGCGTGATGCGTCAATCGAGAACTATGGGGAGCTGGCGGACGAATACGCGAAGTTCGAGGATAAGTATTCCTCATATCGTCCATACTCGCTGCGCAGCGACCAGATGTTCGCGAACGACCTGAGCGAGATCGAGAAGCTCATCAGCGGGCAAAAAGCGGCGGTCACATCCGGAGACCTGAAGGCTTCGCATCTCGAGTTCGAGAAGATCCGGGCCATCACCCAAGACATGTTCAAACGGAACGGCTTCTCTATGCTGGCCGTCTATCTGGTGGATTTCCATGACGCAATGGAGAAAGTCATCGCAGCCGCCGATGAAAAAGATGCGACGGGCGTGAAAGCGGCGTATCAAGAGGCCGATCTGAAGCTGAAAAAGGTTGAGGGTTCAGCTAACGACCAAGAAATCCAAGACATCCGAAAAAACCTAGAGAGCGTATTGAAACTCGCGGAGGACGGAAAAACGGAGGAGCTCTCGGCTAAAGCCGCGGAACTGAAAAGCAGTTTCGTAAAAGTATATCTGAAAAGGGGTTGAGGAAATCTCGAGAGAAAGACGCACCTGCTTAAAGCGGTGCGTTTTGATAATCCGCGGTGAATCAAGCATGGGACGAAGAGCGCGGTTGTGCATTATGGCAGGATGCTATATGTTGGATAGCAATCATTGTATGCACGCCACATTCCTGAAAAGCGCCGTCAATATCGATGGGCTTCCGAAAAGCGACAAACCGCAGATTGCCCTGCTGGGGCGTTCGAATGTGGGGAAATCATCATTGCTGAACAACTTGATGGACCAGAAGGGGCTGGCCAAAGTCAGCGCCACTCCCGGCCGGACGCAGATGATCAATGTGTTCGACGTGGATAAGAGATTCTTCCTCATCGATCTGCCGGGCTATGGTTTCGCCAAGACTTCGAAGGTGAAACGCGTGGCGTTCGAAGGACTCCTGAACCACTATCTGAACCGGTCGGAGAACTTCAGGCTGGCATTGGTCATAATCGATGCACGACTGGGGCCGACCGACATCGACCGGGAGATGTTCGCTTTCTTGGAAGATACCCGTAAACCTTTCGCGATAATCGCAAACAAAATAGACAAACTGACGAAGAATGAAGTCGGACAACTGACCAAGATGCTGGCGGATGATTATCCGGGCGTCACAGTCATCCTGCATTCGAATGTGACAAAAGCGGGAGCCGGCGAGATCAGACAACTGATAGAAAAGACGATTACAAAATAAAAAAAATGAAGAGCCCCGGCGAACCTGCCGCCGGGGTAAGGAAGAAGACGCTTTCTCGTAAGTCCGCTAATCCAGGGTCCAGACCGGAGCCGGTCCGATCAGCCCCTTGGCACCAAAACCCGTTTTCCGCCGGAGCATTGTCCGCAATAATCGACCCAGAATCCGTATGCAGGATCCGTGTATCCGCAACACCCGCGGCACAAGATGCAGACAGACACGAGACCCATGCCATCGCATTCACGGCATGTCCAGAACCGAGTCGGTCCATCGAGCTGTTCGTATTCGTGCGACCCCGTGCCTCCGCAGGATGCGCACTGTTTGACCTCGAATTTTTGCGGCCCATCATAGCTGCCTCGGCCGCGGCAATCCGGGCATAGGTAGCGATAGCAGCGCGGACCCTCGCCGTCATCGTCGCCAAAGTTGTCAGTGACCGTGAAGCGACCTTCGAGGTACCCTCGGCCTTCGCAAGTTTTGCATTTCATGGCCACGCTCCTTACCGATTCATTCGCCCCATCCCAACATGTTCAACGAACCCATCATTTGATGCAAAGGCAGTATTCATCTTTCAGAAGTTCTACCGAACAGAACCCCGAAGGGATCCGGCTTGGGCCGGACTATCACCTCTGCCGCCAGCTCGGCGAGTTTGGTGAAATCCAGGTCATGCCCTCCGAGCCCTCGGCCGTGGGTGTTATTGTAGACGCGCAATTCCTCGAACTCCGAGAACAATCTCAGGAGCTCTTTCAGGATGTAAGCCCTGTGCTGGGAGCAATCGCAGCTCAATCTTGAGCCGGACGCTTTTAGGGCAGAATGGAGATAGGTATGAATCAAGCGCAAACGTCCCATATCACGTTCGTTCGCTCCGATATATCTACCCCAAAAATTCACAACCGCTTGCGAGTCCTCTTCATGCCGCGAGACTTCACGCCGCAGGTCACTAATATTTTGACAGACTCTGAGCCAGTCGGCGCGCTCATTGTCCGTGAATCTCCAAATCTGGCCCCAGCCATAACAGCTCCTGCAGGCGACACAACAAGCGGCGTAAGCTATAGGGCTGCCAGTTTCGGTCCTCTCCATTTGGTGCTTCGCACACAATCCACCGGATCCGCGGCAAGCAGAACATGTGATTTTGGTCGGCATCTTGTCATCTCTTCTGTTGTAAGGTCCGTCTAGCCCCACCAACCTACATGCGATTTAGTAATCTGTCCTATCTTTTTACAAAATGTGTAATGGATTTACACATGATATGGTAAAACCCTTGACATTCTTAGACATTATGTGTATTTTGCAGGTGTAAATATTCACTACACTTATGCCTAAGAACAACCTGCTGCAGACACTCGGTCTCTCTTCCGAGGAAGGCGCGGTCTACCTGGCGCTGCTCGAGCACGGGGCCGGGAACGTGTCGGACATTGCGCGGCGCGCCAAGCTCCACCGGCCAGGCGTGTACCAGATACTGCCGGTGCTGGTCGAGAAAGGATTGATTTCGCTTGTGCCGCACGGCAAGCAGAAGTGGTACGCAGCCGAACCGCCTGACAAGTTACTAACCCTGATCGACGACGCGCGAACCGAGTTCGAACGCCTACTGCCGGAACTGGAACGCGCCTACGCGGTCAACTCAAAAAAGCCGCTCGTCAAATCCTTCGACGGCATCCAGGGCATCCGCTTCGTCTACGAGGACCTGCTCAGGACCCTGAAACGCGGCGACATCTTCTACCGCTACAGCGCCCAGCATGAGCTAGCCGAAGGTGAACGCTACCTGCCTCCCGACTACCGCGAACGGCGCGACGGCAAAGGGTTGCAGCGCTTCGTCATCACGAGCTCCTCAGTCATGAAAAAGAAGAAACCGCGCCTCGAACGCGCCATCAAAGTAGTACCGCAAAAATACGGACTGTTCGACTTCGGCATCACCCAGCTCATCTACGGCGACAAGATAGCCTTCATCGACTACAACACGGATACGGCGACCATCATCGAAAACCCGGTCATGGCAAAATTCCAAGCCACCTTATTCAAGATCATGTTCGACCAGCTGACATAACCACATGACAAAAAACCAACCTCTGATCCTCGCCTCGAGCTCGCCACGGCGGCGCGAGCTCTTGGAGCGCTTGCACATCAAAATCGAAATCCATCCGGCTGACGTGGATGAAACGCCGCTAAAGAATGAACACGCCAAGGCCATGGTCCTGCGCTTGGCGAAAGACAAAGCCGCGAAAGTCGCGGAAGAACATCCTGGGCGATGGGTGTTGGCTTCGGACACGACGGTCGCACTGAAAGGTAAGCCGATCGGCAAACCGACGAGCGAAACCGACGCGAAAAGTACGCTGAAGAAGCTCCAAGGCAGGAAGCATCAAGTCTACACGGCCATCTGCTTGCAGAACGGGAAGAAAAAATTTGCGCTTGCAGACACGACCGACGTCATCTTCCGCAAGATGACAGAAAAAGAAATCGCCTGGTACGTGAAGACCGGCGAGCCAATGGACAAGGCCGGCTCATACGCAATCCAGGGCGTGGGCGGATTGTTCGTCAAAAGCATCAAAGGCAGTCACTCGAATGTCATCGGACTGCCGGTGGAGAAACTGGTCGGTACATTGCATAGACTGGGACTGTTGAAAGAGCTGCTATAAGGAAGCAGAATGACCGCCCCGTGAATGGGGCGGTTATGTTATCATTGGACCGTAAATGCCCGGAATCGTCCTGACATTCCCCACGACCGCGCAACTCATCGGCCACGCCGTATTCGCTGCCTGGCTTTTGATGGCGCTGAAGCTGACCTGGCCGCTGTACATCGCATTCCGGCGGCGGCGGAGCGGTTTCGGCATGGTGTTCAACAGCGTCACGGAAAAAGCGGAGGCCCTGGCTTCGGTCAGCCTGCGCGACCTGCACGGCCGGACAGTCAGGACCACGGTCTCGGACAAGGACGGACGTTACCGGCTGATCGCGCCCAAGGGCGAGTACACGGTAGATGTGGTCAAACACGGTTACACCTTCCCCTCGCGTTTCGTGACCAAAGAAAAGAACGACACACTGTTCGAGAACATCCTGCCCGCCACCCACATCATCATCAAGGATTACGGTGCCATCACCAAAAACATCGCGATTGACCCGCCGGCCGGTACGCGCAAGCCATCATTCTTTTCGACGCGTTTCCATCTGAGCAAAAAAGCCATGAACGTGATGGCTGTGGCCGGGCCGCTGGTCGGCGCCATCGTGGTTTGGGCCGAGCGCGATTCGATCATCGTCTGGACGCTCTTCGTGGTTTATCTGATCATCCTCGGCGGAAGGGTCTTCTCGTTCAAACCGCCGGAACCGCCGTTCGGGACCGTGACGGACGAAGAAACGAAGAAGCCGCTAGGCAATGCAGTGGTGCGCATCTTCGACAACCGTTTCAATAAGCTGATGGAGACGCAGATCACGTCAGCGAAAGGACGCTACGCCTTTATCGTGAACCGCGGTTCATACAAAATATATATCCAGCACCAAGGCTATCGGAGCCTGATCATAAAATTCCCCAACGTGGACAAGGACGGCGTACTGCTGGTCAAAGACGTGAAGCTGAAGAGGCTGAAAAACAAACCGGCGCCGAAACAAGGATAAGGAAAAGGCCCGACGTGAACCGTCGGGCCTTGTGTTTTTGATCAGGTCTCCAGGGAATCGAGTTCGGCCTGGAGCTGGATGATCGCGGCCGACTTGGCTTCGGCCTGGGAGCGCTTCTCCGAAAGAAGACGCTCAAGCTCGGCGACTTCCTTCTCGATGGCGTCGCGTTCCGCTTGCCTCTGCGTCAGCTCGCCGGAGAGCGACCTGGACCTCTCTTCGCGGCGGCGCGATTTCTCGGCTTGCGCGATGTTGATGGCGATGGGCAAGTCCTCCATCATCCGATGCCACTCCGCAAGCGACCTGGCGAGCTCAGTGTCGTCCATCAAGCCGATGTCCGCGGGCACGACGGACGAAACAACCGACTCGGCGATTTTCGGAACCGCCGCAGGAGGCGGGATGGCGGGCTCAGCCACGCTGACGGTCGTCGGTGGCGGCTCGACGGCAGATACTGTCCCGCTGTCCGATGCCGCCGGTTCGTCTGCCTGTTCGGCTAGCTGCTCAGGCCCAGTCTCTTCCTGAACAAGAGGCAGTGGAGACGGAAAGACAGATCCAGCTCCCGACGCAAGTACTTCCTTCGGGCGGAAATCGTATGCGTCGAAACCGGGGATGCTCATGTAGGTCTCGACCTCGTCGAGCCTGGGTCGTCCGATGTGGGCGCCTTTGCGGAAAAAGATCCCCCAGCCCTTGTACCGATCGCCCGGCCGATAGCCGACGATCTTGCTCCTCCAGGCGCTGATGTTTAGCTTGTCGCCGAACCTGGATTCGGCCCAAGCATCCAACGCTGGATTGAAGTACGCGCCCTGCGGAATCGTGAATTCGGTCTGGGCTGTGCGAATCGCCTCGAGCTCAGGCTCCGGGACTGCCAGCACCGAACGTTCGGTGATCTTTTCCACATGGTAGGCCAGAGGATGCCTGGTGAAGCGGAAGATCGCACGCTCATCGGCGGTCTTGCCGAGCTTTTCGAGGATCTTGGCCTCGACCAGACGCTGCACGACGCAAACGTATTCGGTCTCGCTGCAGCTGAGCGACTTCTTGGCCCAGGCACAACGGACGTCACCGGCTTCCCACGGCACTGTCACCTGGGCACCTGACGGAGTCTCTTCGGCTTCGGTGCACAACGCCGTCCAGACATCATCCTCGCACGGCGTCAGGTACAGGACGTGAGTATGGCGAGCCTCTGTCTTGAGAAGGCCTGAGGACACCTCACGCACACCTGTCACGCCACCAGAAGGAAGCGTGGGCCGCGCGACTTCCGCATCCGGCTCGGCAGGTGTCTCCGGATCATACTTCTGCTTGATGGCGCTGATGCGCAAATCGACGTTTCCCGCAGGACCCGGCTCACACCGCGCGTCACAACAACTGAGAAGAAGGATGGCGCGATCGGCGTCATAGAAGAGCCGAGCATCATCCCCGCCCGACGGGCTGATGAGGACGCCCGCATCCCGGAGGAAGCCGACCAACTCGTTGGCCCGGTTCTTGTTGTTATACTCCCTGAATCCCCGGGCACAGGCGTCAACGGCAACCTTCTTCTCCTGGAAGAAGCCCTTGCCGCGGACCGACTTGGAGAATTCCCTGAACACAGCCTTGAGGCCCGGCGGCTGCTTGCCGGAACAATGGTATCTGGAGTTCCGCTGCTGCGTAATCGTCATCGGATATCACCTCGTTTTTTGCTCAAAAGAGCGATATATCTATGTATCAAAAACCGGCCAGAATGTCAATCCTGAAACCACACGGATATCCGGATATGGAAAGGCCCCGATAACGTGTATCGGGGCCGAGTGAATCAGCCGAGGACGGTTTGGCTGCCGCCGGGGATGGAGCCCGGGGCCAGACGGTCGCGGCAGACCAGCGTGGGGCGGACCCAGACGGTCTTGGCCGCGGTCGGGTCATCACCTTTACCCGGCGGACGGCGCCAGTGGCCGCGCCGGAAATGGGCGCAGAGTTCGACGCTGCCGCGGTTCGCCCGCCTGTGCTCTCCGATGATCTCACGTTCCTGGGCGGTCAGGCGGTAGACGCTCGAGACCGTGCAGATCTCGGCGTCGTTGGTGATGGCTTTTGGATCCTGCAAGCGCTGGCTGCGCGACAAGGAGCGGACCGGAGAGACCTGGGGCGAACCCGACGGGAGGCTGTTGAGATACAGGCACAGACCTGCGACCAGGCGGTTGGCCAGGATAATCTCCGCCTGGTTGTCGCCGTCGTAGGATATCCAACCTTCGGGCATCTCCTGGATCGGAAGATCTTTGACGAGCTTGAAGTCCGAGGAATAGACCACGCTCTCGAGGTCCGGATTCGTCCTCTGCAGGACGCTCTCGATGGCAATGGCTGCCTTGCGTTGGCAGTTCGGGATATCTCCCCTGGCCCACAGCTCCTTGAACTTGCGCCGCTCCACGTCATTGAAGAAGATCCGCATGTACGCGGTCTCGGAGAACAAGTAGGCCTGAAGCTGTTTGCCGATCGGTTCGGGATAATCCACGACGCCGAAGAGCACACAATCGTAGTAGCAGCTGCCGTCAGCCGAGGCGAGCGGGCTGTCTTCGAACGTCAGTACGAGCGTCTCGAACGGCCACCTGATCTCGCCCCAGGTTACGCCTTCAAGCGAGGTCTGAAGCAGCAAGTTGGTCAGGTCGCGGTCCAGCGAAAAGACGCGGCGCGACTTGCCCATCCAGCTGGCCAACATCGGAGGGAAGAAAACGTCCAACCGATGGAGGATTTTGCCCTCGAACATGCCGCCGTCATCAAAGTAACGGTCGAAGTCGAACGGGCCGCCGCGGTAGCTGCGCAGGTACTGCCGGAAACCGGTGTAGCTGCGCAAGAGGTTGCCATTCGGCTCGTATTTGGCGGGGTAGATATCGAGCGCATTCCTGAGGTTGCCGAGCATCAGGGTATCTTCCCAGCGGACCAAGGCGGTCTCGAGCTGGTGGATGGGATGGCGCTTCATTTTCTGCCTCTCGGTTGTGGAATGTCCGGCGATCCGACTATCGGACCGATGGATTGTGGTATCAAAAAACCGGCTCTATGTCAACCGGTCGACCGCGTCAAAAAAAGAAAGCGGTCCGATGAGTATCGGACCGCTAAGTTACCTGGCACTTGAGAACCATCAACCGACGATGGTCTCGTTGCCGCCTGGCAGGGTACCGGGCAGCAGCCGATCGCGCCTGACCAGGGTGGGCCGCACCCAAATCGTTTTGGCGGCCGTCTGATCATCACCTTTCCCGGGCGGTCGGCGCCAGTGGCCGCGACGGAAATGGGCGCAGAGTTCGTAGCTCGGTTTCTGGCTGGCGACATGCTCGTCGGCGACCTGGCGCTCCTCCACGGACATGCGGTAGACGCTTGAGACCAAGCAAACCTGCGCCGCGTTGGTGATGGCCCGGGGATCGAGCCGTTGCGATTTGCTCAGTGGCGACCACTCCGAGCGATGACTGGATCCCGGAGGCAGACTCGCCAGATACAGGCTGAAACCAGCCGCCAACCTGACCATGTAGTCCCATTCGGGCCGTTCACCTTCTTGGTGCGAACCGCCGAAGGCCTGATTGGCGAGCAGCGTAGCTGAAGTGCCAAGCGAAGCTCCGGCGACTTCTTCGAGAGGCAGCAGATATTGCGACATAAATATGCCCTCAAGGCGCCGCTGCCATTCATTCCCGAATTTCGCCGCCTGATCGGGCCTGCCCTGGGCAATCAGCCTTTCCCACTTGGCGGCCTCCGGCGATCGGAGAGGCTGGAATCCTTCCAGTCTCGCATCCAACAATCTGAAGTAAGCCATCTTCACGACCTTGCCGTTCAGCGTCCTCTTTTCGGCACCGAACATCAGGCAGCTGTAGGCATGCCCCAAGGCATCGATGATCGGCTCGGCCAAAAGGATGACGAACGAATCGTGCGGCCAGGGCACGGCATCCCAACTGACACCGTCCAGGGATGTCTGGCCAAGCAGCACCTGCAAATCCCGATCCAGGTGATAGCCCGGCGAGAGTGCCGGCACCACAACCAGAAATCGCGCGGCAAATCCCTGATTGCCCCCAACCCTCTCCCGAGCCGCGTCTGGTAGGGCAGTTCGAACCTAGATCGGTCGAAAACCGCCTTTTCGCCAATCGCTTCGAGGAGATGGCCTCGGAAGTCGCGGAAGTGCTTCAACGGACCAGGCAACTCCGCCGGAACTTGGCGCAAACGGGCAAGGTGGAGTTCCCGCAGACGGAAGCATTGGCAGGACGACTCCCAGAACAACAAGGCTTTCTCAAGATAATGCACAAGATGCGCCATGTCGGCCCTCTTTCTGTTTGAAAAGTCCATCGCTTTCGCGATGGACTAAGTAACCACATTTTGGGTCCCAGGTCAACCCCTGAAGAACTGTTTGATGAATGCCAGCCGATACAAGACAATATTGAAAGGCAAGTCCCAGGTGCCGGCCAAATCGAACTGGCGGCCGCCCCAGCCGCGCTTGAAACGGGTCACGCCGTCCCATGACGGCTTGTAGTAATACATGGATTTGAACTCAGGATTGGCGCCCCAAAAATCGTAGATCTTGAAACCGCGGTTCCGCGCGTCCTGGATAGCGGCCCAGTGCAAAGCGAACGGCGCCATGACATTGCGGTCCTCGGAAGATGAAGCCCCGTGGAGGTAAGTGACCGTGTCGCCGAACGACAGCTCCATGTTGGCGCACAGGATTTTTCCGTTCCGTTCGGCCAGCCTGATTTCGGCCTGGCCGTTGGCGTGCATCACGAGATACGTGTCTTTGAGGTGGGCGCGGCCATATTGGACAAAGCCGTCGCGGCGCGCCGTCTCTTCGGCCAGGTCGAGGAAGGCTTCGATATCCTTAGGCTCTTTGGCGAGACGGACGGTCACGCCGTGCTTGGCCGCCACGCGGATGTTGTAGCGCGTCTTCTCGTGCATGCTACGCAAGAGTTCGTCCTCGGACTTGTCCAAGTCCAGGAGGATCGTGGAAGTCGGGTCGCCGGCTTTGGCTCGGCGGAAAGAGAGCGGGATCAGGCCTTCGGGACGGGAGAGTTCGGAAGTCGGCTCCATGCGCCAGAACAGGGAGTTCTTTTTCAGCTCCTTCACTTTGAGAAGACCTTCGCACAAAGCCATCATCAGGTCAGGACGTTTCTCGGGATTAATTTTGGACGAGAATACCGGGCCGCGTGGCGCATACCAATAACCGAGACCGAATTTTTTCTTGCGGTATTCCATCTGGAGCGCGGCCAGCCACTCTCCTGCTTCATTCCGCAAAGCGAACCGGCGGACTTTGGAACCGTGGGATGCGCGGAATTCACCCCAGGCCCAGGATTGTAAAAACTGCGCGTAGGTCTGCGCGCTTTGCCAATCGTCCCATTCGGGACGCGAGGTGATTTCGAGGATGTCCATTTTGCTCTGATGTCATTTCGACCAACGTGGAGAAATCTCTGAAAAGAGGTCTCTCGACTTCGCTCGAGACGACAAATATTTATTTCCCTAAATATTTCAGCGCTTCCCTGATGCGTTCCGGTATCCCGATGGTCGTGCCCGGAAGAACTTTGAGCGTTTCGCGGACTTGCTGCGCGGAATATCCGAGCGACACGAGCGCATCCACGACTTCGGAATCCCCTGGCACCGCGTCTTCGACATCCACAAGCTGGCCTTTGAGCTCAAGCACAATTTTTTGTGCCGTTTTTTTGCCTACGCCAGGCACGGAAGTGAGGAGCGCCAAATCACCCTGCATGACCGCGGCTTTGACCTGGCCGATGGAACCGGATGACATCAAAGTCAGCGCGACTTTGGGACCCACGCCAGAGACGTTGAGGAGTTTCTCGAAGAATTCCTGCTCAGACCAGGAGCTGAAACCGTAGAGGTCGCGCGAATCCTCGCGGACGTGGTCGTGGATGTAAAAAAGGCTTTCGTCGCCTGCTTTGACCGATGACAGAACTGACGACGACGCTTTGACCGCATAACCAACACCGCCGACTTCGAGGATGAAGAAGGTGGCGTGGACCTCGAGCACGCGGCCGCGGAGTGAACCGATCATACGGCCACAGGGTAGCTTGAATGACGGACGGTCGACAATAGCGCGAAACCGAAAAGCACCCGCCAGGTTTGGACCTGGACGGGTGCTGAGCTAGGGAGCCGGATCCTACCTGTGCTTGAACTCCTCGAGTTCTTTGGCGAGGAGGTAGGAACCCTCCTCCATTGCCTTAGCGTAGGCCTCAGATGTGGTGCCGAGGTGGACAACACCGCAGGGTCCGCCGGTGATACAACGGACGGACGCTACGAAGCCCTTGCCATGAATGGAGAGGACGTGGTGGATGATCAACTGGAAGATGTCTTTTTCGCAGATCACATCTCTGGCACAAGTGACGACACTGCGGACCGTAGGTTGCTCATCCGGATGGACATCATCACGCCACTTCTCCAACGGACCGAGCAGCCGAGTGAGACTATCGGGCAAGCGTGGTTCAGGCAGGGTCTCGGCGAACCGGCTCAAGACGCTGGCGAGTTGGTCGGCTGTGTAGACACTGCTCGACAAGGTTCTGAAGACAGCGCGCGCCTGCTCTGCGACCGGCAGCAAATCCGATCCGCATACTGTCGAACCTGCGACATGGAAAGCGATTAACCAAACGGTAGCTACGCTGTCGGCTACGGCCAAAATCCGCCGCTCAACTTTGGTTGGGTCGGTGTCCTTGGTTACGCCACATCGAGAAAGGCACACCTCCTCAAGCATGGCGTTTGCATGCGGCGCGAGCATTTCCACCAACTCGCGGTACAGACGTTCGCGTTCGGTTTCGTCCACCATTTTCTCGAGCTTATTGGCTTCGGAGGCGCTTATTCTCATCCATTTTCTCCGGTTCGGGTTTAAGGTTCGTGAATCTGATATGAACATGTCTCCTGTCTTTTTGTCAAGCCACGTCGGTCGCGACCGACGTGGCAAGATTAAACCCCCGGCGCGGAACGACGGGGGTCTAAGTGAGTGGCGGGAAGAATCACCGAATCAGGCAGAAAGCTCGAGCAGCTTGATCATGGCGTTCGGCAACTGCGGTTCGGGCAGTGTCGCGGCATATCGGCGCAGGACCTCGAGAAGCTGCTCCTCCGAATAGCCGTAGTTACACAGGTTGTTGAAGTAGATAGCACGCGCCCTCTCGACCAGGGGCAGGAGGTCCGGGCCGCAGTCGGTCGCATCGACCGCCAAGAACGAGCAGTGCCAGGCCGTGACCGCACCGCGGGACAACAGGGCGACCGCACCATCCAACATCTCCTCGTAGATCTTTCGCTCGGCGCTCGACATCGGAGAATCAGCCGGCGCCAGACCGTCCTGACGCATTTCGCGGGCGAAGACCTCTGAGAGGACGCTTCTGACATACGGTTTGAGCAGGTCGACCAATCCCATGTAGAGATGCTCATGGTATGCGGCGATACTCAGACGGGCCGGCACGAACTTGTGGCTCTCGGGAACGCTCGTTTTCATCCATCTTCTCCATTCGGGTTGAAGGTTCGGGAATCAAGGAACATACATGATTCCGGCCTTTTTGTCAAGATTAAACCCCCGGCGCGGAACGACGGGGGTTGTAGTAGCGGACCAATGTGTCCGCCCCGAGGCATAGCATGCAGTGCTTCTACGGGTTAGCCATGATCAGGCAAGCGTCCTCGCCGGCCAGGAAGTAGATGCACTCTTCGCCGATGAGCGCGGCGGTCCGGGCGAGAACGCCCATGAGATGCGGGATACGTTCCTGGCCGACGAAAGAAACTTCGTAGCGCAGGCAGCGGTCGCAGATCAGGTCCCTTTCGTTATTGCGCCACAGGCCGACGTAGGGAAGCTCGGTGACCGAGAAGGCGCCGTACCCCTTGAGCAAGATGTCCTTGAGGTGTTCTTCGAGCGTAGTGCCGCTGGGCAGTGCAACTTTGATTTTGGTGACCGGAATCAGGAAGACCGCGGGGCGACCCAAGTCGATGATTTTGAGGTTGGCTTCATCCCTGAATTTCTGCCATGGATCCTTCATATCTTGAATCCTTTCCAAAGTTCGGAATCAAGAAATGTATATGATTCCAGCCTTTTTGTCAAGAATAAACCCCCGGCGCGGAACGACGGGGGCAATGGATGGGGCGGGGTGCAGGAGCTACCTCGCGGCCCGGGGCGGGGGCTTGATCAAGCAGGCATCTTCACCGACTTTGAAGTAGATGCTCGGTTCGTCCATGATCACGGCGAGGCAAGCCAGCTTGCTCACGAGCTGCGCGATACTTTTCTTGCCGGTGATCATGACTTCATAGCGCTCGCAGTTTTCGACCACGAGAGACTGTCCCTGGTTGTACATCAACCTGAGGGCAGGCTGATGGTTGACCGAGAACGCGCCGTACTCCTCGAGCAGGAACTCCTTGAGATGCTGTTCGACTGTCTTTTCCCCGACCATGCTCTCCATGAGCTTGAGCTGCGGGAGGAAGAAGACGACGGTTCTCCCAAGGTCCACGATCTTGAGCGCCAATCCCCTGACATCTTTCCATGGATCACTCATGCTATGGGTCTCCTTCTGAAGGTGCTGGAATCAGGAAACATAGACGAATCCGAATATCCTGTCAAGCCACGGCGGTCACCGTAGAGGCAAGAAGAAACCCCCGCACCTGTTCGCTTGAGGCGAAAGATGCGGGGGTAAGATTCAAGGATTGACGAGTTTCATGGCTTCGGGCGGGAGAGGCTCCACGCCTTCGAAGCTCAGGTACTTCCCGTAATTCTTGCGTGCCCCTTCACGATCGCCGGCTATCCGGGCGCAATCGCCGAGGATCTTGAAGGGTTTGGGGAAGGCCGGGAAGACGGCGAGGACGGCGTTCATGTCGGCGATCGCACGGCGGCAATCACCTGATCGCGCCGCTGCCGCGCCGCCCTGGAATACGGTGTATGACCTTGTGCCAGGCACCGGACCCGGATCCGGCTTCTGCTTGTCCGACATGGCCGAGGACTGGAGCGGGACAACCGGCCCGGATTCTGTCGACGGCGCGGGAATCGCTTTGGCCGAGGACTGTTTGCCCGGCTGATGCATGGCAGACGATGTCCACCACAGCACCCCACAGATGGCGCCGACGAGCAGGAGAGAAGCCACTGCCCAGCTCATGGGGAAGGATTTTTTCTGGGTCGTGGCTGCGGGCTGCGGTTCGGCTTTTGGCAACGGAGCTTGCTTGATGTTGACGCTTGAGGACGATCCGCTCCTTGAGTTCCGTGACTGCGCAGCCGGGGGCACTGAATCCAGCTGGGTCGGCGCAAGGGCGAGCTCACCGCTGACCTTGGCCCCAAAGTCCTGGGTCGTGGCTTGGTCGGAACGGTCTTCGCGCGTTTTCTCATATTCTTCGGCTTGGTCGAGGACCTCCAGCAGGACCTCGCAGCTGGCGGGCCTGTCCCATGGCCCCTTTGACATGCAAGCCTCGACGAGTGCGACCATGACCGGATTCGGATCCAGCAGGAGATCGCCCAGCGGCTTCGGCTTGAAGTGGTCTGTGACCACCCTGCCCAGGATGAGCGAGGCTACGAGCTGGTTCTTCGTCTGGGTAGATCGGACGGAACCGTCCGGCAATTCGCTCTCATCAGCATCGAACGGCAGAATGCCGCTCATGAGCTCGTACGTCACGACGCCCAGCTGATAGATATCCGAGAGCGAACTCACATACCAGGCTTTCCCGGTGCGCGGATCGATGCGGCACTCGCTGGCCGCTTCGGGCGAGACGTATGACGGCGTACCGACCACGCGGCCTTCGACGGTGAGCGACGGGCCCTGGCTCATCTCCGAACCTTTGGAGATGCCGAAGTCCGTGAGCTTGACCGTCCCATCCTCGGTCACGAGAATGTTGTCCGGCTTGATGTCCCGGTGCACGATGCCCTTGGCATGGACTTCGCGCAAAGCTTGGCACGTCTGGCGCAGGATCGGGATGAGCGTACCGAGCGGCACGAGCGAACCGATGGTTTTTCCGGTCGCCGGATCAAGCCTGGGGTTGTGGTAGGCGCTGACGTCGCGCAGTGAGGCGAGCGATCGCGCATTCTCGACCAACTCCATGGCGATGAACGGCACGCCTTCCTGGTCGATGCCCAAGCCATGGATGCGCACGATGTTGCGATGGTGCAAAGACTGGAGGAGCAGGGCCTCACGGACGAACCTGGGCACCGCTTCATCCGAAACCCGCATCATGTGCCTGCTCAGATATTTGACGGCAACGATGCGCGGCTTGTCGCCGAACTTCTTGACGTACGATTCTGGCGGGTTGAGGTGGCGGGCGCGGAAGACCGTCCCCATGCCACCCGAGCCGATATGGTCCAGGAGTTCGAACTCCAGGACCAGCACACCGCCGCGGCCGTCGGGAAGACGGCTCGTGATGCGGCGAGGGAGAGACTCGTTATCTGACATGGTTCAGCCTCCGGTGAAATTGTCGAAATTGCATCCTGGAACCCTTTCCAGGAATAGCTGAACTTAGCGCAAAAAAGCCGTTTTGTCAAGGGTTTGGTAAAGGAAAAGCCCGCCGGCGAGCGCCGAACGGGCTTATTTTGGCTCAATACAGGAAAGTGTTACCGTGGAAGCCGAGACCGCCGAAGATGACACCGGAATCCCTGCGAGGCATCATTGGGGGCGGTCCGATATACGGCGGCGGATACCCGCAACCGTCGCCGCCCAAGACGAAGACGTTCTCCGAACAGCGCGACTGCCTCAGCCACAACGGAATAAGCCAGAAGGGCCGTGCCATCCACGGACTCGGAATCACGTAGCCGTACTCGAGGCCGAAGAATGGGCCGTTCGTCAGGAAGCCTGACATGCGGAGTCGCATCGGCTTGCGCATCATCGTTCCAAGCGGCGAACCATGAACACGGCATTTCGGACCGCGAACATCGTGATACCCCTGGTCGTACCCCAGAATATCCAAGTCGGAACTTTCGGTCTCCACCTGGAATCCATATCGGCAGTGGTGGGCGTAGGCGTCACGAACAGAATTCGCGGAATCCTGAGCGTGCGCCCGACCGACGAACGCGAACATCAGCGACAAGACCAGAAGAGAGGTGATTTTCTTCATGAGCGGAGATCTCCTGTTTGGGTTGGAAGGATTGATGAACATAGCCGAAAAAGACGGTTTTGTCAAGCCTGTCTGGACACGAAAAGACGGCCGCCAGGGCCGTCTTTATCCTTTCTTTTTGGCTTAAACTTTGGTTATTCCGATGGAAATTTCCTGTTCGTCGAGCTTCACGTTTTCGGCCATATCCATGCCTTCGGGCAGGACTTCGCCCACTCCGTGGGCCGTGGCGTGGAACGAATCGGCGATGCCTGGCAGGACGGATTCGATGGTGTCGCGCAAGCCCAGATCCACGGAAGCGACGTTGAGGCGAATCCCGTCCTTGGGCGTCAGGCCGAGCTTCTTGCGCAGGTTCATGACGTGGCGCGAGAGCTCGCGGGCCAGACCTTTTTTCTTGAGCTCGGGCGTGATGACCGTATCGAGTTCGGCGATCCAGGATTGGTCGCCGACTTCGGAGCCGCCTTTGACGAGGACCTGTTCGACGTTGAGTTCGTCGCGGACCAGATTCGTGAGCTCAGTGCGTGACGTCAGGCGTGAGGCCAGGGACGCATCGCGCATATTGACCGTGAGCGAGGCGAGCGCCTGGCGCACCGGGATCTTGTGGCGGGCGCGCAACTCCTGGCCGGCGGCCGCGACTTCGCGCACCCATTCCATGTCCTTGAGCAGCTGCTCGTCGGAGATGCGTTCATCGACTTTGGGCCACTTGTCCAGGTGGACCGACATCTTGGAACCGCCGACTTCCTGGTACAGCTTTTCGGCGAAGAACGGGGTGAACGGCGCCATGAGCTTGGACGTCTCGAGCAAGGCTTCGCGCAAGGTGCGCAGAGCGTCTTGTCGGTCGTACTGGTCCGCGCCCTTCATGCGTTCGCGCGAACGGCGGAGCCACCAGGTCGACAGGTCGTCCACCCAGGCGCGCAGCGGGCGCGTGGCCGCGACCAGGTTGTATTCTTCCATGCCGCGGGTGACTTCGCGCGTCACTTCGGACAGGCGCGATGCGAGCCAGCGGTCGAGCACGTGCATGCTGCGCGGTTTCACGATTTCGGGATGGCCCTCGGCCGCGTACATCTTGTAGAAAGCGAGCACGTTCCAGAGAGTGCCGAAAAGCGTGCGCTGGATGACCGTGCAATCCTTCTCCGAGAAATTCAGGTTGTCGGCCTGGAGCACGGGCGATGACAGTAGATAAAAGCGGAGGGCATCGGCGCCGAGTTTCTGCATCAGGTCCCACGGATCAGGATAGTTCTTGAGGCTCTTGGACATCTTCTTGCCGTCCTCGGCCAGGATCATGCCGGTCACGATGACGTTCTTGAATGCAGGCTTGTTGAACAGCGCCGAGGACAGGACATGCAAGGCGTAGAACCAACCGCGCGTCTGGTCCTGGGCTTCGGCGATGAAGTCAGCCGGGAAGTTCTCGTCGAACCATTCCTTGTTCTCGTGCGGATAGTTGACCGAGGCGTACGGCATGCTGCCCGACTCGAACCAGCAATCAAAGACTTCGGGGATGCGGCGCATGGTCTGGCCGCATTTGCATGGGACGGTGACTTCGTCGATGAACGGACGATGCAGGTCGAGCTGTTTGCCGTTACCTAGCTTGCGCCCTGAAGCCTGTTCGAGTTCGGCCACGGAACCGAAGATGCGTTTTTCGTCACAAGCAGCACAGACCCAGACAGGCAGAGGCGCTCCCCAGTAGCGGGTGCGCGAGATGTTCCAGTCCGGTGCGGTCTCGAGGCCGTTGCCGAAGCGTCCGGTCTTGAACGTCTCGGGATGCCAGTCGATTTTCTTGGCCGTCTCGAGCATCTTGGGCTTGATTTTGGTCACGTTCACGAACCAAGCAGGCTGGGCTTTGTAGAACAGGAGGGTGTTGCAGCGCCAGCAGGCCGGGACGCTGTGCTCGATTTCCTCTTCGCGATAGACCAAGCCGCGGGCGCGAAGATCTTCGAGGACAGGTGCGTTCGAATCCTTGATGTACATGCCGGCATACTTGCCGGTCTCGGGCTTCTGTTTACCTTCCTCATCGACCGTCACGACCACGGGCAAATCATGCGACTTGGACGCCATGAAATCCTCTTCGCCGAAAGCCGGGGCCGTGTGCACGACACCGGTGCCGTCGGATGTCGTGACGTAACCCATGGCCACGACCGTATAGATGTTCTTGCCGGCGCGCGCCGTGAGCTTCTCCAGGTCGGCCGGCGGCAAATCAAACAACGGTTCGTATTTTAGGCCTTCGAGCGACGAGCCTTTGACCTTTTCCAAAACCTCGAAGAGCGGGTTGGCGTCGGACAACGGATAGTATTGTTTGAGCACGGACGGCATCAAACTTTCGAGCATGATGTAGATTTCGCCGGTCTCTTCCATCTTGACCCGGACATACATTTCTTCGGGATGGACAGCGAGCGCGACGTTGGCCAAAAGCGTCCAGGGTGTGGTGGTCCAGGCCAGGAAATACGTCTTGTCTTCGCCGACGAGCTTGAACTTGAGCGTGACAGCCGGATCTTTGGCGTCGAGATACGAGTTCTGCATGGCGATCTCGAAGTTGGAGAGCGGCGTGGAACAGCGCGGGCAATATAAGGAGACGCGCAGGTCGCGGTACACCAAATCCTTTTTCCAGAGTTCACTGAAGGCCCACCAGACAGATTCGGTGTAGCCCGCGTCCATGGTCTTGTAGGCATCATCGAACTCGACCCAGCGGCCGATGCGTTCCACATACTTTTTCCATTCGCCGGCGTACTCCATGACCGAGGTGGCGCAGGCGGCATTGAACTTGTCGATGCCGTACGCTTCGATGTCGCGGCGCGAGTTGAGCTTGAGCGTCTTCTCGACCAGGTTCTCGGCCGGCAGACCGTGGCAATCCCAGCCCCAGCGGCGCGGCACGCGAAAACCCTGCATGGTCCAATACCGCGGCACGGCGTCCTTGATGATGGATTGGAGAAGATGGCCGTAATGCGGCAAACCGTTGGCGAACGGCGGACCGTCATACGCCACGAAAGTCTTGGCCTCGGGACGTTCGTCGATGGAACGGCGGAAAATATCTTCCTTTTTCCAGAAAGCCAGGGTCTCCTCTTCCATCTGCGGGAAGTTGGGTCGCGACGGCGCTGCGGGTTGTTCGTTTTGGTCTGACATATATGATAATTGAGTGCGTCCATCATGCGGTTTTCGACGGTATTCGTCAACCGTCCGGACGAACTGTTCCAAAAGAAGAAGCCCGGCCGGCAGGACGCCGGACGGGCTTTGGATCGAGGGTGTGTGTCAGGAGGGGTCAGATGAGACCTTTGCTGCGGAGCAGGCGTTTCGGCACATGCTTCGGCGGCGGGGGTGCACTGAGGATCTTGACGCGCGGCTTCCGATGTTCGGCGCGAACTGGTCCGACCAGCCCGAGCCTAAGCCGCTGCTTTCTCGCGGCACTGAATATCTTGGAGCGGATCCTGGCATGCGAGTCGCTCGGATGGATGACCACACCGAACACGTTATCCGGAGGATTCGACTCGAGAAATGTCCTAAGTCCCTGCACCGAACTCTTGATCTGGAGGTAGATTTCGGCTGGATCGTCGGTCATGACGATGACGTCTATCTTATCCCACCTGTCCTGTTTCTTGCTCGGTCGGCGGAGTCCGATGAACCAAGGCGGTGTATCTTCGAAGTCGACGGAGAAGGCTTGGTATACCAGCTCTTCAGTCCGGCGGCCGCGGCGGGTGCGAAGCAACTCGAGATGCCGCATTTCGGCTTCGGTCAAAGCAGGTGAGGTCTTCCCGCACGTTTGGCTGGCCGGCGGCGGAACCTGGCCATTAGTCCGATCGGCCAAAATGATGAATTTGAGATCCTTGGCCTCCTTTTCCGCAAGCATGGTGGCGGCGCGCTTGTTCGCATGCCGCCCAGTGCCCTCGAAACCATCGATTACTGTGAAAATCACCCAGATGAATCCGTTACCTTTATTCGGTGTCTCGAGGACGGTCACTACAGACTTCGATTCGGCTTTGGGCTGGACCACCTCTTCCTCCTGAAGCGGGTTTTGAGCTATCAAAGACCAAAACAAACATGGCAGATTCAGGCCGCTTTGTCAACCCGGCCAGAGCCAATGCTGAGACAAGAAAAGCCCGTGCCAGCTGGTTGCCGGTCGGGCTTCGGGTAGGTAGGACTAGCGGCGCAGTTCCTCGACGAGGGTGAACTTGCCGTCCACGTAGTCGACGATGGCGCCCTCGCATTCGAGGAGCGGCTTGAGCAGGACGCCGGTGAGCTTATGGATGAGCGCTTCGAGCCGGCCGCCGTAGCCCACGGCCAGGACCTGGCTCGACTCCGGGAAAATGGCGGATTCCCTGACGATCGCGGACGCCATCGTTGCAGCCTGGGCGGCGACAAAAGGATTGGTTGGATCAATCTTACCGTCATTCGCCAGGAGGTATTTGCGCCACCGTCTGTCGGGTATGCCTTTTTCCCACCACTCATCCACGCTATCCAGCGACGTCGATCCATCAGACCATAGGTTTGGGGATCCGCAGCCGCTCTCCGTGATGATGGGGATGGAAGTGAACGCTGACCAGTCACTCTGCGACCTCAGTACCGCATCCAGTCGCCGGCCATGAAAATGACGCTTGGCCTGTTGCCAGATGAGCTCGGCGCCCGCTGGCCCGGGATCGACTTCCTGGTGCAAGCCGTCAATCCGGCCCATCGCGTGTCGAAAGAAATAGAACCTCATCTTGCCCTCCAAAGTACTGGATCACGTTTTTCGCGATTGCTGAATATGCCACATTTTGCCCTTTCCGTCAAGGATTAGGGCTGTCCGTGCAAAAGAAGAAGCCCGGCCAGCTGGATGCCGGACGGGCTTCGGAGATGCGGAATCGAAGGTTAGATCTTCCTAATTCATCTCAGACTGGATTACTACCTGTCCTTTTTTCCGGAAGATCGAGTGCGAGAAGGGATTTCGACTGCGGGTGCACCGACTCCGCGCCGCAGGGACATCTGTAGACTACATACCTAGGATAGACGGTGAGATCCGGAGGATAGCCAGAATGACCCTGACCCCGGATTACGTACATATCGGCTAGCGTGATGCGAATCACTGCACCGCATCCTGGCCGGAAGTTGATGACGTCATTTCCCACGCACTTTTGCTCTTCGGACCAGGCCGGATCCCGGAAACCGGGACGAACGATTTCTGCCATGGTGAATCTCCTCTCCCTTTGATGAAAATCTTCTCAGCGTACAGAATGTCGAATAAGGAATCCGTACCATCTTTTGCCCAAATTGTCAACGGACTGTACACTTCCAGGCATGAAAAATACCACCATTTATTTGGGCGCTGACCATGCGGGATTCGGGCTTAAAGAAGAACTGAAGCCGTTCCTCCAGAAAATCGGCATCATATATATGGACCTGGCGCCGGTGTTCACGGATGAGGACGATTATCCGCAAATCGCGACGGCCGTGGCCAAACGCGTAGCCAAGACCAAAGATGCGCTCGGCGTCCTGGTCTGCGGCAGCGGCGTGGGAGTGACCATGGCGGCGAACAGGGTCAAAGGCGTGCGCGCTTTCGATGCTTATGATGAGCAGACCGTGAAATTGGCGCGGGAACACAACGACGCCAACGTCATCGCGCTGTCGGGCTGGAGGCAGTCGGCGACCGAAGCGAAGAAACTTCTTAAGACATTTTTCGCGACCGAATTCTCGAAAGCACCGAGGCACCATCGGAGAGTTAAAATGCTCGGATAAAAAATATGAATGAGATTATCCCCGCCATCCTGGCCCAGGACGAACAGACTTTCCGCGAGCGCATCGACGCCGTGAAAGGTTTAGCGAAGACCATCCAGATCGACGTGCTGGACGGCACGCTTTACCGCGAAACGAGCTGGTTCGACGTCGCGGCGATAAAGGCCATGGATATTTCCGCTGATCTGGAACTCCATTTGATGGTCAACCAGCCGAAGAAAATCATCGAAGCTTGCCGCGTCCTGACGAACGTCAAACGAGTCATCTGGCATATCGAAGCGCACATCGACCACGCCGAACTCGTACTGCTGTGCGAGGACTTCGGGCTCAAATCCGGGTTGGCCATCGCGCCCAAGACTCCGCTGGACGAAATCGAACCGTTCGCTGATATGGTCGAGGAGATTTTGGTGCTGGGCGTGGAACCGGGGAAGTCGGGGCAAAACCTGATTACGGATACGATCGATAAGGCCCGGACCATCTCGATCGCCTGGCCGAACGCAGTCATCGGATTCGACGGCGGAATCACTGTCTTGAACTTTGGACGGCTGCGCGACGCAGGCGTTTCCCGCTTCTGCATCGCCAGCGCGATTTTCGGTGCGACGGATCCGAAAGAAACATTGATCAAATTCCAGAACACATGAAAGTCACTCCCCTTTTGTCCGAAACCTACCTGGCCGTCATCCAAGGCGCAGTTGGTTCACAAATGTTCAACCGAGCATATGCTCTCGTAGACGGGAAAAAGAAAGAGGTGACGGAAAAAGGAAATCTGTCGTGCGCGCTGTTCCCTTCTTTCGTACTCAAATATTTCGATTTGATAAAAGAGGGACACTTCACGGTCTCGGGTTTAGTCCGCGACCTGGAAGCATCGGGCTGGAAACAGATACGGAAGCCGAAGCCCGGCTGCATCCTGGTCTGGGGCGCGCAGGACGACAAAAAGGACAAGAATTATTCCTTCGGCCATCGGCACATCGGTTTCAATATCGGACATGACAAGGCCATCAGCAATCTGTCCTCGAAAGGAACGCCGGGAAAGCATCATTGGACATTCGGCATGAAGAACGGGAAACCCGTGAGGAAAGTCGAGGCCATGTATTGGAACGAAAAATTGAAAACGTAGGGGCGTCGCGGACGTATCGCCAAACATGGATAATCTTGGTATTCTAAGGCCAAGATTCTTTTAACCATCTATGAAAAAACGCACACTTTTTTTCGCTTTGGCCCTTGTCTGCGGCCTCGGACTGGCCGCGTCCGCCAAAGCGCTCTCAGTCACGCCTGGAGACCTGATCAAAGGTCCGGGCGATACGGTCTATTATTACGGCGCGGACGGCATGCGCCACGTGTTCCCCAACCTCAAGACCTACATGACATGGTATCCGGATTTCTCGAACGTAAAATCCATCCCCTTGTCCGAACTCCAGGCTATCTCATTGAACGGCAAGAATGTGACCTATAAGCCGGGGGTGCGGCTGGTCAAGATAACGACTGACCCGAAAGTCTACGCAGTCGGCGCCCACGCCACATTACGCTGGGTCCAGACTGAAGAACTCGCCGTCTCGCTCTACGGCGCGGATTGGAACAAGAAGATAGACGATGTGGCTGATGCATTCTTCATCAATTACCAGGTCGGCTCGCCCATCACCTCGACCGCGGATTTCAATCCGAGCGCCGTGAGTGCGGCCGCGACGGACATCGGCACGGACATGCAAACGCCGACGGTCCCGACGACGCCCACCACGCCGACAACTCCGACGCCGACTTCGACCACGCCGACAACTCCGACGCCGACTTCGACCTCGAACGTCACATTCACGACTTCGGAAATTACATACCAGGGCGGAGACGTGGTGACGCTTAATGCACAGGCACAAGACCCTTCGGGCATCTACAAGATCGAGCTGTACTTCGACGGGCAACTGCAGAAGACCTGCTTTTCAGCCTCCTGTTCCGGAGACACACTGATTCCGCAATCAGGCACCAAGCAGAGCTATGTGGCAGAAGCCCGCGTCACGACTGTGAACCAACAGTTACTGAACAAGACCGTTACCATGACGCAGGCGACTGACGGTTCCAAGAAGATCACGGTCCGCGTCGGCCAGATACAGATCACGCCCAGCATGTACGCCTCGGCCGTAGCTGACGTGGATGCGAGCGTCGGTGTCCAGCGCATCGATATTTACGTCGACGGCAATATCGTCAAAGGTTGTGCCACCGGAGCGCGCCAATGCCAGTGGACCGATATCCTGACCAACAACCAAATCGGTTCAGTCCACCCGGTAAAGGCGACAGTAACTGACACCATCGGCCGGGTCTACACCTCGGACACCACCAACATCACGGTCGCGAGCACGGATGCCCCAGCCGTGACTGTCACCCCGGCCAAAGACATGATCTACACCGGCGAGACGGTGGATATAACCGTATCGGCTTCGGACAACGACGGCATCACTTCGATTGACGTCATGCAGAACGGAGTTGTCCTCAAGCACTGCGTGGGAGCATCCCCGTGCACGGCCACGACCGGCCCCTGGAACACGATCGGCAGCCAGATATTCGCCGGACGGGCATATGACACCCAGAACACGCTCGGAACCGGCACATCGACAGCGGTTTCCGTGACTGCACGGCCTTAAATCAAGCCTGAATACCGTGCTTGACGCTACGCTTTGACGTTTCAGCCAAGCATGGCATAATTGAACGACGTAATTCTTAAACAGCAACAAAGTGTTATGCGCATGAGCAAACTCACGAGCGCCCTGGCGCTCGCCACAACGCTGGCCATGTCCTTCGCCCCGATGGCCACGCACGCCGCCACGACCACGGCTTTCGGCCCCGGCGATCTTATTAAGGGATCAGGCGATACGGTCTATTATCTCGCGAGCGACGGACACCGCTATGTGTTCCCGAACTCCAAGACATACTTCACCTGGTTCAAGGATTTTTCGGCCGTCAAGACGATCCCCGACGGCATGCTTTCCACCATGCCCCTGGCCCGCAACAACGTCACCTACAAACCGGGCGTGAAGATGGTCAAGGTCACGACCGACCCCAAGACATACGTGGTCGACCAGGGCGGCATCCTGCGCCATGTCGGCAGCGAACAGTTAGCCGAGACGCTCTATGGCTTGGCTTGGAAGAACCGGATCGATGATATCCCGGATGCCTATTTCGCCAACTACAAAGTAGGCACGCCGATCCAGACCGCATCAGACTATAAACCGGCTGACGTCGAGACCCTGACGCCTACGATCGCCATCGACAAGCAGATGGACAACACGAGAGTCACCATCACGATCGGTACGGTCGACAACGGTTTCGTGCCCCCGACCGTCACGATCAAGAAGGGCTCGACCGTCACCTGGACCAACAACGACGGCACGGATCGCACGGTCGTCGGTGGCTGGGGCCAGTCGCAGTCGCTCAAGTACCAGGGTACGTATGAGCACGTGTTCAACACCGTAGGCTCGTTCGACTACCATGAAGCCGGCCACACGGTGATGCAGGGCACGATCAACGTGGTCGAATAATACAATCGAGAGACAGATCAAAAGCAAAAGGGCCGACCATAGGGTCGGCCCTTTGATTTTTCTCACCGAATTTTTACATATGGAAAACGCCGTATGCAGGTCGCACGCGGCGTATGTCGGTTCCGTGAATTCAAGATTCTGACCGAAGATGTATATGTCCGCAACGGCAGGTACATTTTGAGGGAGCATTCCGATAAGCGCTTCCGTTGGGGAGGACGCTATCGCTCGGTTTCCGCCGGGGACGAAATCTTTCCCATGCATGGAAAGCGAACCTCGCGCACGACAGGATAAGTGCCGACCAGACGCAGGTCCAGGCGATAGCATTCAGCCGTGAGACGTTCCGTTGGTTGGTCCAGGAAGGCGGCGGCGAGGAAGGGACTTGGGTGACAACCCTGTTGAACTTCGGAGGTTCGACTCCGGGGTTCGCAGGAGCATCGCCGATTCGGGACACATCTGCAGGAATGACTGAACTGACCTCAGGATTCCCCTCGAGAATCTTGGCGATCAGAGCCCGATCGTTCAGGAATGCGTAATCGCCGACATAGACGCACTTGCCATCATGGCACTTGGCCAGGTGCGGGTAACTGGCGTACCAGTGGCGAAGAGCCTCATCGTGGAGAGCCAGTTGCTTCATGAGAAGGCTGTCCAAGACATCAGCCGTACGCTGGAGCGACGGACCGGACTGGGCCAGCCACATCTGCCTGAGCTCAGTGAGGTACCGCTGGAGACTGCATTTATTAATCCGCAAATCCCCCGCTTGGTGCAATTCTTCTATCTGTTTCGTATCAAGCGAACAGACGTCAAATAAGGGGCGTCCAGCCATGATGTCACGCTGCCACTGGACAAGCTCCAGCCGGCGGAATTCAGGACTGGCACGCCAATCACTTTTTTTCCTTAGCCAATTGGCGTGAGACTCATCCTTGGCTCGCCACGATTCCCATTCAGGGTTGGCGACATAGCTTATAACGCTGACCGTAGGATGATCACGATACGCCTTTTCGAGCCTCGAGGCGTAATTCATCGTGAACTGCAGAACGATGTAGACCGCGGTGAGCAAGGAGATTATCGACCAGAATGCAATCTTGGAGCTCTTCATGCATGCCCTCCGTAACCTGTAAGGGACGATGGCAAAAAATAGCAATAAACAGCCTTTTTGTCAATGGTGTACAATAACCCCATGATCACCGATAAACGCATCGCGGAGCTTGAAACGGCCGCGAACCAGATACGCCAGGACATCATCGAGATGTTGTTGGCCGCAGGCAGCGGGCATTCGGCCGGACCGCTCGGCATGGCCGACGTGTTCACGGCGCTGTATTACGAAATCGCGAAGTTGACGCCTGAGACGCGCGGAGAACCGGACCGCGACCGGGTCGTGCTCTCGAATGCGCACATCTGCCCGGTGCTGTATGCGACCTTGGCCAACCGCGGATACTTTCCGCGAGAGGAGCTGAAGACTCTACGCAAACTCGGTACCAGGCTCCAAGGACATTCGAACAACCACTTCAGGCCTGAAGTCCCGATCGAGACATCGGGCGGACCTTTGGGACAAGGCTCTTCGCAGGCCGTGGGCATGGCCATCGCGGCGCGGGCGAACGCGAAGCGGAACGAGGTTTCACCGAACGGGAAGGAAAAGCTCCCGGTCTGGCATACCTGGGCCCTGCTTTCTGACGGGGAATTGGACGAAGGTCAGAGCTGGGAAGCTATCGCTTTGGCCGGGAAGCTGAACTTGCGCGAACTCACGGCGTTCGTGGACCGCAACAACATCCAGATCGACGGCTTCACCGAAGACGTGATGCCGCTCGAACCGCTGGCCGACAAGTTCAAAGCCTTCAACTGGAGCGTCATCGACGTGGACGGACATAACATCCGCGAAGTCATCGAGGCGGCTGACAGGGCGCGCGCCATCGCCGAGAACCCGACGGTCATCATCTGCCACACTATCCCGGGCAAAGGCGTGGATTTCATGGAGAACAGGTATGAATGGCACGGCATCCCGCCGAATGCGGAGCAGGCAAAGATCGCTTTGATGGAATTGCGCACGCTGGGCGGACAGATAAAGAGCGAACACCAATAGACTATGCTGAATCCGACATTGAATCCCCAAATCTTCGACCCTAAAGTCGAGAAGATCCCGACGCGCAACGGTTATGGCGAGGCTTTGGTCGAACTGGGCGAAAAGAATCCGGATGTCTTCGTGCTGACCGGAGATTTATCCGAGTCCACGCGCGTCCTGGCTTTCCAGAAAAAATTCCCGGCGCAGTTCGTGGAGTGCGGCGTGGCCGAGCAGAACATGATGGGCGTGGCCGCGGGACTTGCCTTGGCCGGGAAGATACCGTTCGTCTCGTCGTACGCCGTGTTCGTGCCCGGACGCTGCTGGGACCAGTTGCGCGTGTCGGTCTGCTATTCGAACTCGAACGTCAAAATCGCGGGTGCCCATTCCGGCATCTCAGTCGGGCCTGACGGCGCCACGCACCAGGCACTGGAAGACATCGCCATCACGCGCGTCCTGCCTGGTCTGACCGTGGTCGTACCTTGCGATGCGGAGGAGACACGGAAGTGCACGCACGCCGTGGCCGAGAAGGTCGGGCCATGCTATTTCCGTTTTGCGAGAGAAAAGACGCCGGTCATGACGACCAAAGAGACTCCGTTCGAAATCGGGAAAGCGTATGTCTGCCGTGAGGGGAAGGACGCGACCATCGCGGCCTGCGGTCCCCTGCTCCATGAAGCTTTGCTCGCGGCACGGGAATTGGAAAAGGAAGGGGTGGAAGTCGAGGTCTTGAATTGCCACACACTCAAGCCTTTCGATGCCGAGACACTCGTCACCAGCGTGAAGAAAACCGGTAGCTGCGTTACTGTCGAGGAACATCAAATCACCGGCGGACTCTACGGAGCCGCATCCGAATGCTTGGGACGGAATTTCCCGGCGCCGCTGGAACCGATCGGCATGCCGGACAGCTTCGGCGAATCGGGAGAGCCGGATGAGCTCCTGGAGAAATACGGGATGAAGGCGAAACATATCGTCGCGGCGGTGAAGAAAGCGATGGGCAGGAAAAAAAATAGATAGGGAAAACGGCAGCCGAGGGGCTGCCGTTCTTGTAGGACTGGGTGAGGCGGACTTGTTCCGCCTCTTTCGTCTCACTTGATGAGACCTGACTCGACCATGGTGCGGGCGTTCTTGAGGATGCCCACGAAACGGTCGACGTCTGGCATCTCACGCAAATGCGGCATGAGCGTGAAGACCATGCTGAGCAGGGCTGCGCCCTGTTCAGGCGACATGCCATCCACGGCGCGGGCCGCTTTGACCAAGTACTCGGGCTTCAACATGAGCCTGGACCAATTGACGTACGGTTGGAGAGACCGGATGCTCTCGGCGCAGGCACCAGCCAGCTTTCCGATGAGCTCCATGTCCGCCGCTTCGTCCAGATCTTCGGCCTTGCCGCCGGTCAGGACCACGAAGAACGTGGATGCGACCGAAGCCAGGTGGCCGCCGCACGTCGTGCAGCGCTTGACGTGCTCCTTGTCGATCGCGCCATCCGGGAAGCAGGCAGACAGCAAGTCGACGAAACGCGAAGGCGTGGCCTCCTGAGTCGCATCGTCGAAGATGGCCTGCTTGTCCTTGGGCGCGTATCGCTTCAGGGCCTGGGCCGCACGCTTGAAGGCCTCGGGGTCGAGCAGGGCATCCCTGTATTCCGGATCCTGCCTGGCGGCCTCGACGTTCGTCACTTCCAGCACGATGCCGAAACGCGAACCGAATTCCTTGGCGCATGCAGTGATGAAATCCAAAATTTTTGTCTTCTCCATCCGACTATCTCCTTGGGAAAAGGGCCGCTATCTTCTAACATGGAACGGGACAAATGTCAACGGCAGCCGAGGGGCTGCCGTTATTCATCGAGGCGACTGACCCCGCCTTTCAGTTCAGGGTCCTGGTTCGCTTCAGCATGACCAGAAGCTTGCGCAGACCTTCTTCATCAAGGCCTTTTTCGGATTCGACCGCGGCCTGCATGATGCGGAAATACCACATCTCGTGCTCAGCCGGACCGACGGTCCGCAGGAAATCCGCGATGACGGTGAAGAGCGCCGGTTCGCAGATGACCGTGAACCAACGCTGGAGCGCGATCATGTTGAAGCTGACCTTGCCGGGAGAATGGACGACCGACGGCTCACCCTGAGGGAATCCTTGACCATCGTCCAACGGCATATCACTTTCCGAATAGCGATCGAGCGTCAGGAGGCGGAGGAAGTAAAGGAAGATGGCCTTGAAGAGGACCAGGTACATCTCACGGTCCATGATGGCCGGAGTCCCGCTGACGTCCAATCGCGAACGGCTGACTATGCCGGTCAGGATGCGGGCAGCCTTACGGACCGTGATCGGACCCTTAGGCATGAGGCTTGGCACATCTTCGGGACGCGCGATGTCGATGATCAGATGCATAAGCGTCTTGTATGGACGATATGGATCCGAGATCTGGCGCAGCGTGCTTTCCTGGCTTTCGACGATTTGCGGCAAACCGATCTTGGAGCCCCGGTCCATGATGCGGGCCAGACCCCGGGCGAATTCGTAGGTATCCAATTCCTCTGCTCCTGGGTTTAAAGGACATCAGAATCTAGCGCCTTCCGCGAACTTTGTCAATCCTATATCCTTAGACCCATATGGCGACCAAAACCAAATTCGATTTCCTGGCCGTGGGCGAATCCCTGCGCGACGTGTTCTACCACATCGACGAGGCGACCCTGAGCTGTCAGATAAACAAGGAACGCTGCCTGCTCTGCCTGGAATACGCGGACAAGATACCGGTGAAAAACGTGGTGAAGGTCCCGGCGGCCGGTAACTCAGCAAACGCCGCGGTCGGCGCCTCAAGGCTTGGACTTAAGTCCGCGCTCCTGACCTGGATCGGCAACGATTTCGCCGGACGGCATCTGAGGGAGGCTTTGAGGGTCGAAAAGGTAGACCTCAGGCACCTGGTCACGGACATGAAGCGTCCGACAAGCGAGGCGACCATCATCAACTATCAAGGCGAAAAGACGCAACTCGTGTATTTCCAGCCGCGTGTCCACAAGTTCCCCGCCCTGTCCCCGGCGCGCTGTCTATACTACTCGGCGGTCGGCATCAAGCACGCGGACTGCGACACCCACGTCAAAGCGCACCTCAAGACGCATCCGGACACGTTTTTCGTATTCCAACCCGGCACCACCCATATCCGCGCCGGCATCGAGGCAAACAAGCCGCTCATCGCGAAATCCGCTGTTTTCATCCTCAACAAACAGGAAGCCTACCAACTGTTGGGCGATGGCGAGCGCACCATCTGTAGCCTGCTCGAAGGGTTCCATAAACTCGGGGCCAAGACGGTCATCATCACGGACGGTAAAAACGGCGCGGACGCGTACGATGGCGCTGCGCACTGGCACATGTCGGCATTCGACGGCACGCCCGTGGAGACGACCGGCGCCGGTGACAGCTTCGCGGTCGCGACCACTGTGGCATTGATGAAGAAACAACCGCTCGACGAAGCTTTGCGCTGGGGCTCGGCCAATGCCTGGAGCGTCATCCAGCAAATAGGACCGCAGAAGGGATTGATGGACGACAAGCAGATGAGGCGCACGCTGAAGAAGTTCGCGAAGGTGAAGGCGACGGTGCATAAGCATTAAAAAATTGTCGTCTCGACCAGCGCGGAGAGACCTTCCAATTGGAAGATGTCTCGACGTTGCTCGACATGACAGTTTTTTAGATTCGGAAAACGCCGCATGCAGGTCGCACGCGGCGTTTGTATTCTTGGAAGCTATCAGTCCGCGACATGGACAAGGGAGTTCTTGTATCCCTTGTCGAACGCCTTGGGACGGTTGCCGGCACGCCAGAGTTCAAGAAGGGGCTTGAACTCCGTTGCCTGTTCCGGCTCCCCAAGTAAAATCAATGAACAGGGGTAGTGGAGAATGGAGCCGATCTCTATCCCTCCATCCGGGTCATAAAAGACGCCACCGAACGCCTCATCACAGGCTTCGCCGAGGGCATCTCCGAACGTGAGCTTCATCGATTGCCCGACCCAATTCCCGGGACCCCAACACGTCTCATCCAGTGCGCCATCGAGCGTATCGTAGAACAGGTCCCAAAACTCCTTGTCGCGCGATTTCGGAAATGCCTTCACGCCGAAACCAAGGATGAACCAAGGCGACAATGCCGCCTTGACCCGCGCTTCCAGATCCGGCAACGCCGGTTTGAGCTCGGGCTTCCAGCCGTAGAACGGTCCGAGGATATCCAGCAGGGCGGCGCCCTTGCCAGGGAAACGCTTTTCCCAGAAGGCCAAACGCCCGGCGAAATCTCTATCTGTGCTTTCCATCGTACGAACTCCTTTTTTCCGCGAACCTCGCGGACGGATGCGTCGAAATGACGATTGACGAACCTATCACATTCAGCCCATTTCGTCAATCTCTACGGGGCTGATATGATGTGGGCCATATGTTGGTAACCACCAAAAAACTGCTCGTGCCGGCGCGGGCCAAGAAGTATGCGGTCCCGGCGTTCAATGTCAACGATTTGGAGTTTTTGAAAGCCGTGATGTCCGCGGCCGAGAAGATGAAGTCGCCGGTCATCGTGCAGACTTCGGAAGGCGCCATTGAATACGCGGGCTTGGATTATCTGGTGGCCATGATACGTGTGGCGGCCAAAGGAAAAATCCCGGTGGCCATGCATGTTGACCACGGTAAGGATCTGAAAACGATCAAAGCTGCGCTCGATGCCGGTTACAGCTCGGCTATGTTCGACGGCTCCTCGCTCCCCTATGCCGAGAACGTGAAGAAGACGCAGCAGGTCGTGAAATGGGCGCGGGCTAAAGGCGCATCCGTGGAAGCGGAGATCGGCGCCATCGCGGGCATCGAGGACTTCGTGAGCGTGGAGGAGAAGGATGCGCACCTGACCAATCCGGCGCAGGCACTCGAATTCGCGAAGGCGACGGGGTGCGATTCCCTGGCAATCGCCATCGGCACGGCGCACGGCGCGTACAAATTCAAAGGCAAGACGCATCTGGACATCGATCGGTTGAAGAAGATCGCCAAGCTCGTGAAAATGCCACTCGTGTTGCACGGAGCATCTGGAGTTTTGGAAGACGTGGTCAAGATCGCGGAACACCACGGCGCCAAACTCGGTTCGGCACGCGGAGTCTTGGACGAAGATCTCAAACAAGCCATCAAGCACGGAGTCGCGAAGATAAACATCGACACGGATCTGCGCTTGGCATTCACGGCCGGCATCCGCGAAGCCGTGGATGAGATGCCGAAAATCATTGACCCGCGCAAACTCATGGAGCCGGCGAACATCCTGATGCGCGAAGTCGCGATGCGGAAGATGAAACTGTTCGGGAGCGCGGGAAGAGCGTAATCATAAAATCAAGAATCCAAACCCCCTGCACAGGGTGGGTTTTCTTTTCCCGATTCCCAGTCCCTTGGCATATGCGCCGATACTTGGTATGTTGGTTCGGCTCTTTGCATGTGAAAAGGAGAAGAATGAGATGGCAGAAGATGCGCCAAGACGGACCACGCTCCATGCGGCCAAGCAGGCCCTGACAGAGCTCAAGGACGAGTTCCCGATGCAAGGGACTGACCGGGAGCGGTCCAACTATTTCTCCATGGCCTTGCGCTTCGGCATAGAGGTCCATGCAGCCTACGGACTGGACGAAGCCGAGTTGTTCGAGAGAATCGGCAACACAATCGGGGTCTCAGGCATCATGCTCGAGGCCTGGCTGACTTCGGAGGTCCAGGTCCATCCGGATTTCCAGTTCGGGGTGCTGGCAACGCAAGCCGCACTCATGGACGAGAATATCCATGCCTGCACCTTGGTGCTCGACCGGCTTAGGCTCAACCTGGACGCCACCGATTGGCGGTCCGAACTCACGGCCTTCCCCCACCTGAAGGACATCGGGCTGGAAGCCTTGCGGCGGTTCGGGGGAGAAGAAGCGGAAGAGCTCGCCAAGCAGATCAGCATCTTGGAAGAGGACTGCCCGGAAAATCCGTCCATCGAAACACGGCGCTTGATACTCAGCGTGATCGCCGATGCGCTCAAGTTGGCCATCGGCCAGCCCGGCAAACAGCCGACGGACGACCGTGACGACGATTCGGCTCCCCAAAGCCAAACCGTTTGGGTCAATTGACTCTCGGCCCCCACGCCAATCCGATTGGCGTGGGGGCTTTTCTTTTTGCGAAATTAAGGTTAAGAAGGCCATATCGGGTTGACATTCCGGTTAAATCCTGGAAAGCTGACCTATCGCCCCTTGAAACCCAAACTTTGCTCAACTGAGCGGAGGAATTGCCAGCCATGACAGAGCGAAAGACATTGACCCACGCCGATTGCAGCAAAAAGACAGACGAACAGCTGGCCCAGGAAGCCAAGGCCCACTTGGCCAAACTTCCCGAGCTCCAAGTCGTCGTCGAATTCATCCAAGTCGTCCGGCGGGTCGACCTGCCGGAGCTCAAAGCCGAAAAACGGCGCGAGACCTTGACCGCAGCCGATCGCATGGACGCGTTCAAGGACCGGCCCGACCTGCGCCAAGCCGTCACGACGGCCATCGCCGGCGTACCCAAGAACGCAGCGCGCAAGATGGCACCAGATTTTCAGGCGTCACTCATCGACCAGGTGGTGGACGCCGAAGACAAGACAGCCAAGGAATTCGACGAGGCTTTCGCCCCAGAAGATTTGACCGTGTACCTCGACGGCTCGTTCATCATGAGCCACTACTGGGAACCGTTCAGATGGGAAGACGATGATGATCCGCACCGCGACGTCATAGCCAGCTTCATCGAATCTCTCCTGGCCGACCGCGAAGCGCATATCACAAACGGGATCGCCAAGCAGAACCACCCCATCCTCATGCCTTGGGACGTGCTAAGCGCCATAGACCCGGTCATCGAAATCGTGTTGGATAAACTTCCGAGCGACATCCAAGTTGCACTCTTCAGGGCGTGGCACGACAAAGAGCGGAAGAATCGGGACAATCCGTATCACGCCAAAGATTGGCTCGAGATCGCGACGCCGCGCATACTGGCCAAGCACATCCCGCTAGCCAACCTGATCGGCGTAGTGAAACTCGGCCTGGAGCGCATGAAGTTCGCGGCGCCGCTGATCTGGGCGGTCGAAGGGAAACCGGAGGAAAAGGACGCATCCCCAAAAGCCTAGAGGTGCCTGACGTCGAAAGTCCGGGGCCGCCAAGCGTGGCCGCAGAGACTGAGACGGAAGGCACCCAGCGCGAAAAACCGGCCGACGACAGCGTCGAGACGGTGAGGCCGACAGCCGGGGAACCGGATGGGCCGAAGCAGGACGATTGGGCCTCTCCTCCGATCACACAAGAAGAATCTAGCGGCGTCCATGACGGCACATCGCACCGGGTGCCGGGCGTCGACCCCGAAGTGAGCTCCATGGTCGATGTCGCGATCGAAAACGCGGTCAAGCGTCCAAGCACATCGCCCGAGACATCGGCGACGGAGATCGACATCGACGAACTGGGGCTGGACGGAACCGAGGAAGAAGGCGGAGAGGTCCTCCAGTCCCAAAGCGCCCCGCATATCTCGGATGACGAATTCGACCAAGCGCCCAGGGCTCCAGGAGTCGTGACTGTTCCGCCGCCCCCGGGCGAAAAGCAGTCGGGCTCGTCGCTCCTGGCCATCTCGACCTTGATCAAGCTCGGCGAGATGCTCGGCCACGATCCCTCAGAAGAAACCAAGTCGCTGGACACGAATCAGGCGACGGCGCTCAAGACCGTGCTCAGCGGCAAATGGCCTGACAACGAAGAGCTGACGCGACGCATCATCATCATCGTGCTCAAGGAAGCACTTCCCGGCTACACCAAGTCCAAGCGCTGGCAGAACATGCCGTTCAAGGATCTCAAGAAGCTGTTCCTGGACGAGCTCACGAAGAGCGAAATCCAGCCGCTCGTAGAGCTGGCCATCCTGCTCCGCTCAGCTCCGCCACCTATGCCAAGAGTCCCACGGCCAGGGTGGTAGGATTCTTCACCTCACACAAAGCCCCGTCAGCAATCTCGCTGGCGGGGCTTTTCCATATGCAAAAGCCCGACAGAGTTCCTGTCGGGCTTGGGTCAGAAGAGCAGGCGGATGGCTTCGAAGTGGTCGAAGCCGATCTCACCGGCCGAGAGAGAAGAGAGGGAGCGCCAATGGAGCGAAGCGGCGTCGCTGCCGGCGTGACAGAGACGAGCTTCGTCCGCGGAAGAAAGTTCCGCGATGAAGACGATGGAGACGCGGCGACCGGGACGCGGGTCACGGTCCGGAGCGTCGAGCGTCGTGAGCTCCCGCAGACTGGAGGAGTCGACCCGCAGACCGACCTCCTCCTCGAGTTCACGCACAGCAGCGACGAGAAGGTCCTCACCTGCTTCGACGTGGCCGCCGGGCAGGACGAGCTTGTCCATGAACGGAGCCTTGGTCCGCTTGATGAGCAGAATGGAACCGCGGAACGTAACCGCGATGTCGACCGTGCGGATGATTTTCCCATTCATGATTGTCTCCTTTGGTTGCGTCGCGACTTCACCACCTCGAGCGGCCCGTCGCCGATTTGCCAGCGCGGGTAGAGTTTCTGCCCGCAAGCCGGACAGATGACCCAGAATGACCAGTCCCCTTCGTAATCGCGAGAAGATTCGATGTCGTCCAGACCGATCTCGATCAGAGCGAAACATCCATCCACCCGGCCTCCACCGTACACAGACTGGGCGCAGCGGATGACAGCCGACCACTCGCTCGAACCTTCAACGATCTTAGCCATGACATTCCTCCTTTTGGTCCCTAACCGAAATAATTCTTGATTTCGGTTCTTACGCCGCACTCTGGGCAACGAAAGTACACATTGGTCTCGCATTCATCGAAATAGTAGAGCGTCTCGTGACGGACATCGCCCTTCTCCACCAAGAGCTTGGCACCGCAACCACCGCCGCCATTTCCTTTACACGTGCAGACGAATTCCTTAGCCCAACCCTTTTGCGCCCGACCTTTTTTCAACACTTTCATGTTCGCCTCTCTTCTTTTGTCCAAGGTGCTTTGGAGGAGAGGAACATCCCCGCCTCACGAGACCAGAATGCCAAACATCGCAGGAAAGGCACATAAAAAATCGTCTTTGTTTTAAAGAAAATCTTATTATTGGCTAAAAGATGGGTACTTATGTTAAACTATAACTACGAGAATCTTCGTAAATAAATATGACCAGCGACCAAAAACAGGAAATCACTGAGATATTGGAACAATTCGGCTTGGGCACGAAAGACCGCGAGGCGTATCTTGCGCTGTTACGCCGCGGGCAAACGACCATCTCCCCACTCGCCGCAGACTTGCGCGTGCCGCCGACCACGGCCCAATCCGTGATCCAGCGGTTGACCAAGCTCGGGCTCGTGGAAGTCACGAAACGGAAATCCCGGAGCGTGTATGCGGCGCATGACCCGATCCGCCTCAAACGCCTGGTCGAGAAACAACTGCAGGAAGTCACGCGCATCGTGCCCTGGCTCCAGGAATTGCGCGGGGAAACCGGAGGTGCATCAAAGATTCGCGTCTACCACCGCGAACGCATGACCGACATCTTCCATCAGGCGCTGGCGGCGAAGTCGAAACAGGTTTTCGAGATCGTGGCGGCCAAAGACCTGCAGGACATCCTGGGCGAGAAATTCCATTTCACCAAACGGCGCGTGGCCGCTGGCATCAAACTCAAAAGCCTGCGCATCGAAGCGCATGAGATAAAAAAATATTCACGCTCGACCCATGTCCGCGAACTGCGCGAAGCCAGATTCCTGCCGCGGGAGATGGATTTCCGTTGTTCCGTCATGTTCTGGGACGACACGGTCGCGTTCTTCACGACAAAATCCGAAGGTTTGGCCTGGACGGTCTGGAGCCCGGAACTCCGGAAGATGCTGGAACAGATATTCGAGATGATGTGGAGCGTGAGCCGCAAAATGGAGACGGCGACGGATTGACGGCTTAGGCTTTTGGTGCTTATCTGGATCCAGAACATTCGAAAGGCAGGGATGGATGCTGACATGGATTTTGGCCAATATCCAAGCAATCTTGAGGCATCTGAGCTTTTCCAGGAGCCTCGGGAGTACTTTAACGACACATCCGTACCGTAGCGCGGGCGACAAGAAACAGCCCACGCGTCGTGAGCTGAAAGCGCAAAGGGAGGCCGAGCGGCGGATGCTCGAACAGTTTCTGCAGACGCAGATTGCCGAGGGCGGATACAGACCGGCTAAAGAGACGGCCGCGAAGCTCGGAAGGAGACTGAAGCGCAAAGAACTCCTGGCCATATATCAGGTTGTCCTGCAGGAGGCTTGCGCCATGCATGTCTACGACGGACCTATAATCGATGACCTGATGGACCTTTGTTACGTACTCGGTCTTCCCTCGCCGCCCCATGAGCTTGCCGCATCGGTCCTACAGGCCGAAGTCGGAAGGCAACAGGAATATCTCCGGAGAAAAAGGGGCATGAGGTGAGAAGTATCCGACAGTCAAAAATAAAACCCCGCCGGCAATCTCGCCGACGGGGTTTTTCGTTTTACCAGCTTCCTCCACCGCCGCCTCCGCCACCGCCGCCGGAGCCGCCGCCGGAGAAACCCGAACCGCCGGAGCCGGCTGAGGACGGGGGCGAGAACGCGGATGAGGATGCGGCCGAGTGGAGCGAGTTGAGGCTCGAGGCCAGCATGACCGTGTTCATGGATGAGACATTGCCCGTGGCCCAATCCGGGGGCGGGATGTTCATGGACGCGAACTGGGCTGCCCACTTGTTCTCGACGCCGAACACAATGGCATACGGCAGGAGCTCCTGGAACTGTTTCGGCGTGCGTTCCGGCGCGTTATGGAAATCCATGCGGTCCTTCTCGGTGACTGACAAAAACCACTTGAAGCCCAGGATATCAGTGTAGATTTTGATGCCCTCGGCCGTGCGTTTCGGCATGAACCAGCCGAAGGTGCAGATGACGAGGCCGGTGACCACGGCGCAGAATGCACCCAAGCCATTCGAGGCGGTGAAGACGAAGAGGAGTGTGGTGATGATGATTCCGAATATGATGTAGAGGGTCCGCACTCCACCGGGGTTGGCATGGAAAATCTTCATGCCGCTTATCCGGCGCGCCACGTCGCTCGTGAAGGTCGTGACAGTAGTGTAGAACTTGCCATCCGAAAGCTCGGAAACGGATTGCTTATCGCCGCCTTTGAATAAGCCTTCGAAGATGTGCCTATCATAATCCGGGATATCGACCTCAACGTCCTTTTGTTTGACGAAAGTGAAGGTCTGGGACGTGCCAAAGAGGCCTTTCTTCTCGCCGAAATCGATCTTAAGGTATCCGCGACGCGCCAGGTCGATGATGGTTGCCGTGACCGTGCGCTGCGGAACAGATCCGTTTGTCATGGATGCGCCGATGAGCGCCGGAGCGAGTCCCTGAGGAGGGTCATATTCCGGGATGACGGTGCCGGGCTGGGGATCGCGGCCGCGGGTCCACCACAGATAGAACATGATGGCGAAGGCGATGATTGGGAAAAAGAGTGGGAGATTGTCGCGGACCAGCATCATGATCTTCTCCTGGGTCGTGGGCGCAGGGAACGTGCCTTTGGGGAAACCATAGACCACGGTCATGCCCTCGTACGGCTCGAGCACGCGGGTGGAAAGGAACGCCAAGTCGCCGCCCGTCGCCTTGGTCTTGCAAGACGCCTCGGTCGAACCATATGCGCCGGTGAAACAAGCGGTCGTGACTTTCGTCGCCTCGACTCCGTTGGGCAAAGCGAACGACAGGCTGGTTTGTTCGATTGGCACTTCCCAGCCATTGCCGGTCACGTTCCAATACAGCTCATCGTGGTCGTCAAAAAAACCGATGGCGCGGTCTGTGGCGTAGCGGATGGTATAGGTGTGGGCTCCGGCCATGGTCACGTTGGCATCACCGATCTTGATGTCCACGTTGCCGCCGCCGCTCGAGACTTCGTACGGTTCGGCTTTGCCATCGCGCTGAACATCCAGGACATCCAGATGGTAGTTATAGGTCGCGTTGTCGCGATCATATACTTCGGGGATGTAGCGGTAGATGCCGTGGCGTTCGGTGTCGCCGAAATCGTAATTGATGTTTTCGGTGATCACGAGATGGCGGCCCTGGTCAGCCGCGACTTTGACGTCAAAGCTGCGGATGACTTCGGCGGCCAATACCGTCCGCGGCAGGATCAGGCAGAAAGCCACGGCCAAGAGGGCAAATAAGCGTTTATACATAGGGTTTTATATTCTTGCGGACATGGTAGAATATGCGCATGAAACAAGCCAGAAAGTCCATCAAAGGTCCTTCGCGGAGTTTATCCCGTGGCCGACGGGACTCGAGGACGACAAGCCGATTCGACGTGGTGACCATCGGGGCGGCAACGCGCGACGTGTTCGTCAGGAGCAAGCACCTGGAACGCCGGAATGACGTGCGTGCGCCGGATGGTTTCGACACCTGCCTGCCCATGGGCGCCAAAATCCCGGTGGACGAGCTGGTGTTCGAGACCGGCGGCGGAGGGACGAATGCGGCCGTGACTTTCTCCCGCTTCGGCCTCAAGACGGCTTGCGTGACGCGGGTCGGAGATGACTTGGGCGGACATGAGATAAAGGACCAGCTGAAACGCGAAAAGATCAACACGTCCGCTGTGCAAGTGGACAAGAAGGACAAGACCGCCTACTCAATCATCCTGCTCTCAGGCCATGGCAGCCGGGCCATCCTGGTGTCGCGCGGCGCATCCAGCAATCTGGACGCGAAATCCATACCCTGGAAAAAACTGGATGCGGAATGGATTTACCTGACAAGCGTGGCCGGCAACAGCAAGGCGTTGGACGAAATCTTCAGACACGCCAGGACCAGCCGGAAACACATCGCCTGGAATCCGGGGAATGGGGAAATCGAACTGGGGTTCAAGAAGCTTTTGCCACACCTGATGCAGACCGACATCCTGATACTGAACCGCGAAGAAGCAGCGGCCCTGGCAGATACATCTTCACGCGACCTGAACGGAATATTGAAGATGCTCGGCGCCCTGCCGCGCCTCTGCCTGATCGTGACTGACGGGGCCAACGGCGCCTACGTGAACGCCCGGGGAACGGCCTGGTCCGCACATGCGCTGGACGGCAAGGTCATTAACACGACCGGGGCCGGCGATGCCTTCGGCTCGGCTTTCACGGCAACCGTCATCATGACCGGTGACCTGGTGATGGCGCTCAAAGCCGGGACGCGGAATTCGTTCGGCGTGGTGACGCACATGGGCGCCAAAGCCGGCATCCTGAAGTCATTCCCTTCATCGAAGGAAGTCAGTAAAGTAAAAGTGAAGCAACTGCCCTGACATGCCAGCTTTTGAACGCCTGAAACATTTTCTCGCCGACAACCAAATCATGGTCGTGCTGTTGGCGATCGTGGTCGGCGTGATTTTCCCGCAACGCCTGGCTTTCCTGAATGCTTTTTCGACGCAGCTCCTGATGTTGATCTTCTTCGTTTCGAGCCTACGCTTGAACCTGGGAGAACTCACTTCATACGTCAAAGACTGGAAAATGCTTTCGACGGCCAACCTGATAATGCTGATCCTGATGCCTTTGGCCATGTGGTTGCCGTGCTGGATCTTCGCCCCGGACTGGGCATTGGCTTTCCTGATCGTGGGCGCGGCGCCGACCGGATTGACTATCGCGCTCGTCGCCGACCTGTTCGGCGGCAAGCAGTCGCTGGCCATGCTCATCGCAGTCACGACTTCCCTCCTGGCCCCGTTGACCATGCCGTTCGTGTTGTGGCTCGTGGTCGGCCAAAACGTCGAATTCCCGATCCTGAGCATGTTCACGAACCTGCTCCTGACCATGGTGGTCCCGTTCTTCGTGGCCATGCTGATCAAGAGCCGGGCGCGCAAGTTCATCGAGCATTACGATATGGTCTGGCGTGAAACTTCGCTTCTGATTTTCGGCGTGCTCGTGGCCGGCATCACGGCAGCCAGCCTGATCGGCTCAGATTACACCTTCAATCCGCACGATTTGGGTATCGTGGTCGTGATGGTGGCTTTCATGGGTGGCGTCGCCTGGTTCGGGTACACTTCGACCTATTGGCGGACCCCGGCCGAACGCATCACTATCGCGCTCTGCCTGGTGTACATGAACAACACGGTCGCGCTCTACATCGGCGACAAATACTTCGCGGAGACCAACGTCGTACCCAAACTCATCATCATCCTCGGCGCCGTGAACCTGCTCCTGCCGCCGCTCAAATGGATAGCGGCCAAGGTAATCAAAAAAGAAACTCAACCTAAACGAGAAAAATATGCCAAAAGTCTACGTCACGCGTAAGTTCGCGGAGTCGGGAGTCAAGGCCCTGAAGGCCAAAGGTTATAAGGTCGAAGTCTATGCCGAGGACAAGGTGATCCCGCGTAAGACCTTGCTCGAGAAGGTAAAGGGTTGCGATGCCTTGCTCTCGCTGTTGACGGACAAGATCGACGATGAGGTGTTGAATGCGGCCGGTCCGCAACTCAAGATCGTGGCCAACTATGCCGTGGGTTTCGACAACATCGATCTGGCGGCCGCCAAGAAGCGCAACATCCCGGTCACTAACACGCCGTCAGACAAAGTGAACGAAGCCGTGGCCGAACACACGTTCGCGCTCATGCTGGCGCTGGCCAGGCGCATCCCGGAAGCCGATAAGTTCGCCAAAGCCAAAAAGTATACGGGCTGGTCGCCCACGCTTTTGACCGGCACGGACCTGTACGGCAAGACGCTGGGCATCATCGGCGCCGGGCGCATCGGCGCGGCCGTGGCGCGGCGCGGAGTGCTCGGATTCGGCATGAAGCTCGTCTACTCGGACATGCGGCAGAACGTGGATTTGGAGCGCCAGTTCAAGGCTGAATACATGAGCATGGAGAAACTCCTGCAGGCCGCGGACTTCGTCTCGCTCCATGTCCCCCTCCTGCCGTCGACGCGGCATCTGATTTCGACCGCGGAATTCTCTTTGATGAAGAAGACGGCGTTCATCGTGAACACGGCGCGCGGTCCTGTGGTGGACGAGAAGGCACTGCTCCGGGCATTGCGGACCAAGCGCATCGCCGGCGCCGGTATCGACGTGTTCGAATGCGAACCGGCCATCGACTGCGACCTGACCGACAACCTGGAACTCAAGAGTTACGACAACGTGATCCTGACGCCGCATATCGCCAGCGCCACCATCGAAGCGCGCGAAGCCATGAGCATGGTCGCGGCCGAGAACATCATCGCGGTATTGGAAGGTAAGGCGCCGCTGAATCCGGCGAAATAAAATGGACAGACGAAAAACAGCCGAAAGGCTGTTTTTTCTTGCCAATAACGCCGCTAAACGATACGCTTCCAACCAAGAAGCTATGCCTTGCCTGACATTCTGGCCCCTATCCATAAAACCAACGACTATGAGCGATGTCCAAACCATCTATTACTTCCCGACCGATGCCCAGGGCAACGCGACCGGAAAGCCGATCGCCGTAAGCCTGAGCGACGATGGCTCGGCCGACATCTCGGCATTACCGGCTGCACTACAGGACAGGTTGTCCAGGCTGGGCACGCCTGACGAGTTCCATCTCGAATTCCTGATGCCGAAGGACGGCGGAAAATTCTTACTCGCGCTCGTCCGCAACTCTAACGGCTATACGAACTTCAGCCTGTCGCCAGACGGGAAAAAATAATATGCGAAGCCCTGATTCCACACCCAAACCCTTGAGAGGACCGGAGATGGCGCCGCCGCCGGGAGCTGAACGGCGGACTTTCGTGCCCCGGCCAAAACCGAAAGCGGACAGGATGCTCATGACCGAAGAGGAGCTGCGGGAGTCTTTTTTCAAAGGCACTATCGACAGGGTCGCGGATTTGGACAAGCACCTGTTTGCCCGCGTCATCCAAAGCGGAACGTATGACCTGGCAGGCAGGATCCAGGCTATCGACAACCTCGAAGTCCTGCAGAACGGGACCGAAACGGACAGATCGAATTGGACCGGAGGCGTGAACGAGACGACCTTGCGCACGATTTCGTTAGGCGGCGAATCGATCCGCGTCATCGCCAAAGCCCAACGTGGCGAAACAAGCTTCACGGTACGGGGCGGCGAGGCGGTCAGGATATACCGCCAATGGAACGCCAGTGCCGGGAAGATGGAGACTCTGGAATCACCTTTTGACGCCGCCGGAGTCCCCTACTCTGAAGATGCGGCCAAAGCCTTCGAGTATATCCTGACTGAGGCGCCCAAACTGCGCTCGGAAGTTGCCGAATATTACGGTGTGGAACCGGAAGAGGTGCCGCTCAACGACCAGGAATCGTCCACGCGGCGCGGGATCGAAGCCGGCGACCTGGCTTTCCGCGAAGTGTTCGCCCACCGGTTGGACCTGATGACCGGATTGGACGTCGTGACCGAGACGGTGCTGTTGCCCGATAATGCGGTCAACCCGGATACGGGCAAAGTCACGCACAAGAACATCGACCTCATCTCGGCCCAACGATTCGTCACTCCGGAAGTGCCGGGGGTGAGCAAGGGAGAGATAAAGAAAAAACGGGAAGAGCTCTTCACCTTGATGGCGCGGGATGCTGGGGCTTACGCCGAAGCCATCGAAGACATTAAGAACGCAAGGGACGGCAAATCGACCGAAACAGTCGATGAAGAGTATGCCGGATGGTCGGTGCGCGACCTGAACAACCTGCTGGTGACGATCGGCGAGGAAGACAACTCGAAATTCGAAGAAAAAGCGATCCGGGAAATGACGGCCAAGGAATTCGAGGAGCTCCTGGAACAAGGGCCGAAACATAAATATGCGAAATCGGCCATGCGCATCGCCTGCCTGCACTACCTGGCCAAAGCCTTGGACGGCCACACCGGGAACATCATCGTGGACACGACCAGTCCGAAGGGCAAGCTGCATTCGGCGGATAACGGCCTTTGCGCGGGGCTCAGCAAGAAAAGCGACAAACGGAACGAATACGGAGAATACGAAGAGCCGACCGATCCTTACAGGTCAGCCATGTGGGAGGCGGTCGCGAAACATCCGAAATGGGTGGTCGACGACGAGGCCAGGGAGAATTTCCGGGGTTTGCTGTCCCGGCTCCAGGAAGTCCAGCAGGTAGTCAATGAGCTGAACGCGAGCGGCGCTTCCGAAGCTGCGATCAAAGAGAGGCTCGATGCGGAGATGAAGAGCAAGAGCGGCGGAGCCGAATACATGTACCTGCAGGAGATGTATTCCATGCTCTACAAAAACGGCAAAATCGCCACCAAAGAGCTTTCGTCCCTGATGAAGAAGCTTGAACTTCTGGTGAAGCACGGACGCCCGCCCAAACTCCCGCCCCCGACGAGCGCGCTCCTGCCCGGCAATAACCTGATGCGCTACGAAGCCTATCTCTCGGAACTGAAACCGGATGAGGCGGCGGAAAAAGAAAGGTTCAAACAAGCGATGGAAAGGTTCGAAAGCCCAGACGGAGACGACAAACCATTGTGAACGAAAAACATCCCCCGGTGGACACCGGGGGATGTTTTTTTAATCCCTTGATTCTCCTGCCGGGATTGACAAAACTGAATAAAAGGTATAAGTAGGCCAATCCTATGTATGCTTATACCGACAAATATTCTGATTATATTCAGCCCAGCCCTCTTCTTGCTCGTCAACCGGGAACCAGCAACGAATATATACAGTTAGCGCCCAACTTCCTGGAATCAGTAACTGCATCTGGGTACCCGGAAAGGACTGACACGACCTATGTTGATTGCAGAGGATATTTGCGGTTCAGCGATAGCCGAAGGTTAGTGCATCGTTGTGTCGTAGAGAATTACTTGGGAAGGAAGCTCAGACGATCTGAGGTCGTTCACCATATCAATGGAGTAAAGTGGCATAACAGTATCGAAAATCTGCTTGTTTGCCAGTATTGGCAACACAAACTTATACATTTGGAGAATATGAGGAAAACAGGTAACTGGCACGGAAGAATAAGCTATTCGTCGTAAACAATAAATCGCCTACCAGGCGATTTATTGTTTGGTGGACCGTGCCGGATTCGAACCGGCGACCTCCGCGTTGCAAACGCGGCGCTCTACCAACTAAGCTAACGGCCCTTATTCGTCTTAGTGAAGCTTCAGCCACGAGCTGATCAGCCTTGGGCTGAAACGGCCCAAAACTGACCGAATCCTACACTGGTTTACTTAAAAAGACAACAATCAGCCTTTGACGGATACCTCTGGCCTGTGCTTAATTGGGTGAAGAGGAGGTGGAAAATGGCCGATATTTCCATCATCATCCGCACTTTGAACGAACGCCTCCAACTCTTCAGCCTGCTGGGCGCGCTGAAAGACCAGACCATGTTCGACCGGGCAGAGATCATCGTGGTGGACAACGAATCCACGGACGGCACGGTCGAGACCGCGCTCGAGCACGGCGCCCGGGTCATCACCATCAAACGGGACGAATTCAGCTTCCCCCGTTCCTTGAATATGGGCGCCGAAGCCGCCCAGGGTAAATTCCTGATCTTCACCGTGGGCCACGCTTTGCCGTTCCGCAAGGATTGGTTGATATCCGGACTGGAACATCTGTCGGATCCCAGAGTGGCTGGGGTCTATTCTCCGGTCATCCCGCACACCGGCTGCAGCCTGGCCGAAAAGCTCTTTTACTGGCCGAACTACCTGTGGGCCAAATTCCGCGGACCGCATCAGGTCACGCACCACAGGATGGGAGTATTCGGAGCCACCAACATTGGCTTGCGCAAAGAGCTCTGGCTCGAGCATCCGTTCGATGAACGCTACGGTTTGGGCGGCGAACACGGCGAATGGGCCGCCTGGGCGATCAACGAGAAAGGCCTATGCCTGATGTGCGATGTGCGTTTCAGCGTGCGTCATTCGCACGGCCTCGGTTGTCTCGGCATGCTGCGGCAAATCTTCTATTGGTCAGCGCGGCTCGCGAAGCCCATGGCTTTCGACCGCAAACGCCTCTCTTTCCGCAAGGACCTCAAGTTCTGACCCGCGCCCCGAAGCCAAAACTTCGGGGCTTTTGCTTTTTCCAGGATTAACCGTAACATATAGGCCTGATATGAACCCAAAGAAAATACTCAAAAAATTGGCTCCGCAACGGGCCTTGTCTGCTTATCACCTGTCGCTCGCCTATCTGGCTGCGGCGCGGTATGGCTTTCCGTCGAAAAAGATGGCGATGATCGGCATCACGGGCACGAAAGGGAAAACCACGACCGCGAACTTCGTCTGGGCGGCGCTCCAGGGCGCGGGTTTCAAGACCGGGCTCATCGGCACGGCCAACATCCGCATCGGGGAAAAGGAAAAGATGAATGAATTCCACATGACCATGCCCGGTCCATTGGTCATGCAAAAAATCATGGCCGATATGGTGGAAGCCGGATGCACGCATTGCGTGTTCGAGACGACGTCCGAAGGCATCAAGCAGTGGCGGCACAAAGGCATCGCTTACGACATCGGCATCTTCACGAATTTGACGCCCGAGCACCTGCAGTCGCACGGCGGGAGTTTCGAGAACTACAAGAAAGCGAAGGGCGAGATGTTCGCGGCTTTGAAGCAAAGCGCCGTGAAGAAAGTGGCCGGACAGGAAATCCCCAAGACCAGCATCATCAACAACGACAGCCCGCACAAGGATTTTTTCCTGGCTTTTCCGGCGGACAAAAAAATCACCTACGGACTCTTGCCGGGCGCGGATTTCCAGGCGCAGAACGCGTTTTCGACGCCGGCCGGCGTGGCTTTTTCGGTGAACGGAGAGAATTACACCCTGCATATCGTGGGCGAATTCAACGTCATGAACGCATTGCCGGCCATCATCACGGCCAAACAATTCGGCGCATCCAGGGACGCGATCCAACGCGGTTTCGATTCGCTGGAGATTATCCCGGGACGCATGGAGAAAATCGACTTGGGCCAGCCGTACACTTTGTACGTGGATTATGCGCATGAGAAGGAAAGCATGACCGCGGTGCTCAAGACGGCACAGGCCATCACGCAGAACACGCACGGCAGGATAATCGTCCTGCTCGGAGCCGAAGGCGGAGGGCGCGACAAGGCCAAACGGCCGATCATGGGTGAGCTGGCCGGGAAAATGGCGCACTACGTCATCTGCAGCAATGTGGATCCGTATGAAGACGATCCCCTGCCCATTGCCGAAGACATTGCCGTGGCGGCCGTGGCGGCGGGCAAGATCCGCGGGCAAAACCTGTTCGTCATTTTGGACAGGCGCGAGGGTATCAAGAAAGCCTTGGAGCTGGCCCAGCCAAACGACGTGGTGCTCATAACCGGAAAAGGCGCAGAACAATCAATCGTGATCGGCGGAAAAAGCGCCCCTTGGGATGACCGGTCGGTGGTCAAGGAAGAGCTTGGCAAAAACCTTAAACTTTCGGCCTGAAACCCAAAGTCCGGAAGACCGGGGTTTAGGCGTTGATATTTCCGGATAGACAGGCTATGCTTGGATAGATATGACCCAATGGAACACATTGCTTAAAACCCTGGGCTTTACCGAAAGCGAGGCCAAAATCTACCTCATCTCCCTTGAGATGGGTCCCTCATCGGTCCAGGACATCGCGCGCAAGGCCAAAGTTTCGCGCGTCACCACGTATGCCGTGATCGAGTCATTGACCGAACGCGGACTGATGAGTTCTGTCCAGAAAGGGAAGAAGACCAATTACATGGCCGAAACCCCGGAACGCCTGGTTTCATTCGTGCAGACCCGCATGCGCGAGATGGAAAGCACGCTCAAAGAGGTCGAGGCCGGCATCACAGACCTGCGCCTCCTCCAGCGCGGCGAAAAACCGGTGGTCAAGATCTACGAAGGTCCGGAAGGCATCAAAGCCATTCTGGACGACATCACCTCGAGCATCGACGACAAGAAGAGCGTGATCATGGAGGTCGGCAACGTCGATTCGATCAAGAACATCTTCCCCGGGCTGGAGGGACTTAAGCCGTGGCGCACCGAACTCGCGCGGCGCAACATCCCATCGCGCGGCATCTTCCTTTCGAAGGAAGGCTACACTCCCCGGCCGGGCGCAAACGTAAGGATCCTGCCGAAAGAGAAGTTCAACTTCACCGGCGACGTGACCATCTACAAGAACAAAGTCGCGCTGTACACGTTCAAAGGCAAATTGGTCAGCGTGCTGATCGAGAGCGAAGAGATCGCCGAGACCCTGCGCCAACTCTACGAGATGGCATGGCAAGGCCAGAGCGCGACGAACGGAAAATAAGAAACAGAATCCCCCGATGTCCATCGGGGGATTTGATTCAATAGAAGAGCCCTCCGCCGATGGCGAAGGGCTCAGGAGATTTTCAGGGTCCGTAGGGACCCGATGGTTAGTTGTGCATTCTCCCACACACCTTTCCCTATTCGGGAGAGGGCAGGGGCTGAAGTCCGATCGTGAGACCGGTGGCACTAAAGGTACGATTGGCACGGATCCTTCGAGGGCGGCTGTGCCCCATGGATGCGAGTGCCGTCGCGCGAAGCAAGCTTCGTGCGGTCGTCTTCGTACCTAGGTGACACAGATCCGCGTCATCCCCAAGCGAATTCTGTATTGGTCGTGCGGTGAGTGTTACCAGACCGCCGAAAGAATTTTGAATCGCCTGCGGACGCCGGACAGTCTTACGCTCGAACTCCCGTTCCCGTCTCTCTCCACCTGACGCGGATTACTCTCTTCATGCTTTCCGCTCCTTTTGATCCTCGTGGACCCTTCCCGAGGACAGCTCAAACATACCGCACGACCAAGAGTTTGTCAACGGGTTTATTGACAATAGGAAGGAAAGTCAGAGGCAAATGTAAAATACCTTGTCACATTAAAGATTCCAATATTTTTTGCTGAAATTAGACAAAATTGTCGTATTTATACTTTTTTGTTCATCTGACAATTGACAGAATTAGAAATTACTGGTATTGTCTCTCGTTCTGGAGTTCCGGAATCGCCAACCGCAACCTGCGACATGCTTGTCTTCAGATTGCGGTCCCTTCCTGAAATGGCTGCAGCCGGCAGCCGCTTGAGGAAGGGACGAAGGCCACGGAAAGGTTTCCGCAGCCGGGCAGCCCTTGTTCACTTGAGAGGCATACACCATGCAGCAGATCCCACAGATGACGAAGTCCGAGGCGACGAGGGTGGTCCAGAAAGCGTTCGAGGGCCGGAGGCCGGAGGATGAAATCCTGGATGCCGCATTGGCGATGTGCGGCCTGACTCGTCCGCAGTACTTTTCGCTCAAGTGCGAAGTGCGGAAGGTCACATCCGGGGTTCTCCACGTGCTCGGCACGCCGTGCGTCCTCGCTCCCTCGGGCGGCAGGCGCAGGCGCTAGAAAGCCTCGACGCGATACCCGCCAGCCGTGGCGGTAATAGGAATCAAGCCCGGGGCTGAACTCCCGGACAAAATAACGGCGGACCGTTCAAGGCCCTTTCGGTCAGACCTTAATCTGGACCGGACGCATAGGCGGAACCCTATGGACTCGGGCAAAGCCACTCGACTTTGCCCAGTTTCCCGAAGTCGCGACATCAGTCGCACCTTCAGGAGACGATCCCGCAAGGGAGAGTCGCCCCGGTCAAACGGGATCATGGAGACAGACGACGTACTTTAAATATTCCAGCGGCTGTCTCCGCGCGATCGCAAAGAGGTTCCCCGGTTATACCGGGAAACGACATGTGTGCGATGGCGTGGAGATATCTGAAGCCAACAACCAACCAGGAGGATGCATGGATAACGTCATGGTCTGGGTCCGGTTTTTCGTCGGCACTCCCCGCCGGTTCCTGGCGTGCGCGACGGTCCTTGCCCTCGCGTTCGTCCTCGCCTTCCCCGGCCTGCTCAAGGCCGCGGCGTTCCAGTTGGTGGAGGAGCTCGGACCGATCTGCGGACTGGCGATCCAGATTGCCATCGTCCTCATCGGCCTGCGCCTCCTCCTCTCCCCTTTCCTCTCTCGAGGGAAGAAATGACCCTGCCCTTCCGACTCCGACGACGAGACGCCCGTAGCTCTTACGGACGTCTCTTTCTTTTTATCCCGAACCAATCGCCCATGACGTCCCTTCCAACCTCAAGCCCGTTAAGCTAAACTGCCAACCATGAAGCGTATTTCGTCGGTCATCCTCTCCATCCTGGTCGGCGCCCTGGCAGTGGCCGTCGGCATGGGGATTTATCTGCAGAAAGCCAACCAGGACAGGCTGCGCCTGGAGCAGGTAGCGAACGAAGCGCAAGAGAAATCGAAAACCGCATTGGACCAGGGCCAAAAAGCGATCCAGGAAGCTAACGACAAACTCAGAGCAGCGAACGACGAGGTCATCAAAGCCCAGGAAGCGCTGAAGGCGATAGAGGATGAGCGCGAGCAATTGGCCAAAGCCGACGCCTTGGTCGAGCCGGAATCGAAGTCGCTTAAAGGCTGGCAGGAAACCGTGAGCCTGCCCCAGGGTCTGACCATGAAATATCCGCCCACCAGCGTGGTCGAGCATAACGACGAAAAAGCGCTGACATTCGCGACAAAACCCAAGCTACCGGATTTCGGCTATGCGACGTCGGATGCGCGCTGGCTGTCCATCACGCCTTACGACATGCGGCTCGAGAACGAGCTGACCGCGACCGTCGCCTCATCGACCTCGGTCGCCTATTCGGTCAAAGGCCGGCTGTTGTCAGGGATCAAGGGCGTTAACCTTGAAAGGAACAGCGACCTGTTCGTACTGCGCGTCCAATCCATGGGAAAGATAACGCATCTCATCTGGGGCAAGAACCTGATCCAGAAGAATGGCCAGGATATCGTCCTGCAAGCTTTATCGACTTTGACGTTCCAGAAATAAACCTTGTTTTTCTTTACCAGATTCCCAATCCATCTTCACTGCAGGAGATCCAATTTTTTATTGCTCCTGACCTACGGTGTCTTACTTTTGGCAGCAAAAGTAAGCAAAACTGCTGGGGCTTCGAATTCGCTTCTTGTATGCGGCTACTCACTTCAATCCGGTCCGCTCAGCTCTCAGCCCCAGACCCCAGAAGGATACTAAAACCAACCGCTATCCAAATAAAAAACTCTCCCGATGTTTGTCGGGAGAGTTTGAAATCCATTTGAGGATCAGTAACGCGCTTGGCCAGCGGGGCGATCTTCCTTGGGACGGGCCAGGCTGACTTTCACCTGACGGCCGCCGACATCTTTGCCCTCGAACATGGCTATGGCCTTTTCTGCCATTGCGTCATCCGCCATCTCGACGAAGGCGAAACCGCGGGGACGCTGGGTCTCGCGATCCATGGGGATGAAGACCGAGACGACTTCTCCAGCTTCCGAGAATACGGCCTTAAGCTCGTCCTCGGTCATGCTGTAAGAGATACCACCGACAAACAACTTGGTTGGCATGCGAAAAAATTTACTTTGAATTACACGGATCCCGTTTGCGCATGACCCTGTCTCGACCTCCCGGTGGCCACCGGGACTGTCCCGCCGAATGCGGGACTACTGACGGACCCTGGCACGGACTATCCGTATCCAACATATCTTCTTTATACCTCCATGTAAAGGCCAAAACGCGTAAAAACGCCTCTTTCATTGTGGATATTCAAGGCAAACGGTATGCGGCGGGCTTCAGACGCGCAGTTTCGGACAGGAGTTTTAGGATTTGCTTGCGTTTGAACTTTTTTCCGTCAGTCAAACCGTAGCTGCCGGGCAAATCGGGGGTCTGATATACCCAATATTGCCAGCCCAAGCCGGCTTTGCGGGCCGCGGCCAGGACATCCTCGATCCAAAAATACTGGCCGCTCAGTTCGGTATGGAAGATGGCGCCGAACTCACCGATGACGGCCGGCACGCCTTTGGTGCGGGCCGCTTGCAGACCTGCGGTCTGGAGTTCGTCAGAGATACGCGTCGCATCCCATGCGCCGTCAGTCGATGTGGCCGCGGGATAGCGTTCGATGACCCGGTGGTCGTTGATGCCCCATGGCACGTTCTTGACCGTGAATCCATATGGGCGATAAAAATGGATGGAGTAGGCCAGACGATTGTCTTCGACTGGAGGATAGACGAAAGATTCGCGGTAGGTTTCATCGTAAACCTGGACAGGCTGCAAGATGATGATGTGGCGCTTATCTTTTTCGCGGATAGCGTCGCGCACGTGCTGCATGAGCGACGAGACGCGGTTGACGTCACGCGAAGCCGGCTCGTTCAGCATGTCATAAGCCCAAATCGCGGAAGAAAATGCGTATCGCTCTGCGATTTTTCCCCAGACGCGGATAAAACGCGTTTGCAGATCTTCGGAGAACCAAAATTTTTCGTTTTCCGAATTCGGTTGGTAGTCCTGCTGCGCGCCACCGCTTGGGATGTGCATGTCGAGGATGATTTTGTAGCCGTACTTTTCGGCTTCGCGGACGCGCTTATCCAACCAAACGAAGCCCTGGGGCGATTCAAAGTAATCGGACTTGACCGCGAGCCTGATCGAGTTGAAACCCAATGACTTGAAATCCTTGGCATGGGCAGTGAATCCGGCCTCATTCGGCAGTTTGCGGCTGCTGTCCCAAAGGCTCAAAGCGTCGTGGTCATTGACTCCGCGCGGGATGAATTCGCGGCCGTCCAGGACGAAAGACGTTCCGCTGACGTCGACGAAGCCGGGTAACTGCGCAGCCTGGACGTCATGCGCCGAAAAAAATAACGCGCTGGTCGCGGCAAGGAAGAAAAAAATGTTGCGCATATTCGCTACATACACTAGCGCGTCCGCCGAAGAGCGCAAGTTTGCGATGCGGACATCCACCGCTTCACCCCTTGACAGGTCTTGAGAACTACTTGACGTAAAAAATATGTGGTATACTGGTCTTGTGTTCGTCGGTTGCGTGTCGTAGCGCAATGCGCGACATCGATCCCGAAAATCATCGGGGCGAACCCACAAAGAAAGGAGGATGATATTATGGCAAAGAAGAAAGTCGCCAAGAAAGTGACCAAGAAGAAGGCAACGAAGAAGAAGAAGATATAATATCTTCGACTTGAAACAGGAGGAAACACCCTGCGACGATCGTCGGGGTGTTTTCGTTATAGGGGTCTCGTGTTCGGCGAACTGCTTCGTTGCCGTCTACGGTACTCATGACAGCGTATGTCCAATACGCTTTACTCCGTTCCTCGACGGCGCCTCGCATTTCATCCAAACACGAGACCCCTTTTCTTACGTTCAAAAAAGTTCCGTCTGTTTCTTTTTCAGCATTCCGCTTGTTTTGACCACGCCGAATTCCCCGTCGTAACCCGGACGGATTTCGACCTTACCTTCGCGCATGTTTTGGATGGCGGCCGCGACCTCTGGCGGCCCGGTTTTAAGGAGCTCAGGATAAGGCATTTCCAGCAATATATGGAATTCGCTACCACCAGCCTGCAAAAAGCCGTCTAAAGCCGTTTTAACGCGTTTAGAGGCCTTTCCGACGCCTAAAGCATCACCGATAACCTCGGCAAGCGGCACAATGGACCGGAAGGGCGGCGAACCTGGCGGGCGGGGAGTTTGGGACGGGCGGTCCGCCAGTTCGGCGACCCGGTAAAGCACGCCGACCGTGAGAGGTTTGCCGCACTTGGGACAGATGCTTTTCAGACGTTTGGTTTCTGCCGGGTCGCACCAGAATCCGCAGTCGCGATGGCCGTCGGCATGGTACTTCCCCTCCTCCGGGAAGAACTCATATGTCTCCAGGAACTTTTCCGTGTCATGTTCGGCCAGGATGCGGCGCATCTCGAAATACGACGGTTGCGGCATGTCGAATACATTGGCTTCGCGTCCCAGGTTATCGAGCGAATGCGCGTCGGAATTTGAGACTAAAAATATCTCATCGAGCGCCGAAAGACGCCAGTTCATGGCCGGGTCAGACGATAGCCCGGTCTCGATGGCAAAGATATGCTTGGACATGTCGCCGAAGCATTCTTCGATGGAATCGAAGCCTGATTTTGATCCGAAGATGGAAAACCACGGCGTCCAGGCGTGGGCCGGGATGAGAAGGCATTTTTCATCCGCATCCAGGACGAGCTTGAGCAGCTCCTCGGACTCGAGGCCGATGATGGGACGACCGTCGCTCTTGAGGTTGCACTTGCGTTCGGTGAGCGAAGCGATGAGCTTGTCGAGCGCGGCCAATGACGGGAACAAGACCACATGGTGCAGCCGCCTGACTTTGTCGCCGCGTCTGTAGATGCAGGAGATCTCGGTGCTCAAGATGAAGCGGGTCGGCGAAGAACCGTCGCTCAACGCGAAGACGCCCTCCCCAGCTTCGGACAAATCTTCGCCGATGGAGGCGCGCCAGGCCGGATGCAGGGCGTCAGCCGTCCCGACAAGCTGGATGCCTTTTCGTTCACAGGCTTTGGCGATATTGGGCAAGGTCAGCTCCTTGGAACACGACCTGGACCAACGCGAATGGATATGGAAGTCGGTCACGATACGCATGGCCACAGATTACCTTTCACCGACTCCGTCGGCAAGCGACAAAAAACTCCTCCGAGGTTCATCGGAGGAGTGTTGGTTCTGTCTATTTTTTGTAGTCCTGGATGGCTTTCATCACCCGACCGTCGGACTTGAGCTTTTCCACGAACAGGAGCTGACTCTTGTTTATCTCCATCATGTCTTCCGGGCCATGCACCTCGTTCCCCAGTTTGAGCAGAGTGATATCGCTTTGCGCCTGGCTATCCGGGCTCTTCTGGATATAGTAGATATTGTTCAGCACCATGCGCTTGTCATCCTCCTTACCGATAGTGCCGAAGTAGGCCTGGCCATTGGTCAGGAAAACGGCATAGTAGCCACTGCGTGACGGATTGCCGGCCCAGCGCGACAAACCTCCGGCAGTCAGGTCAGCCAACACCAGGACGATAAACGACAAAACGAACAGGGAAAGCACGGCTATGACGGATTTCTGTTTGAGGGCTTCGAGCATATATGTAGGATGCGGCGGATTGCCGCTGCACCATTATTTCAGGTCAGCACCCACGATGACCAGGAAGTCAGCCTTGCTGGCCTTCTCGCCTTCCGGCATCGCCACGACCGCGGCGTTTTTCGTCGCCGTTTCCAGGCTCTGGAGCGTCTTGGGCAGCGCCTTATCGGTCAATTTGATGATGACGGTCTTGGCATAATCATCCTTGTCGGCGGCAGCGGCCGGCAAGACATTCATCCCTGAGGATGTGAGGCTTTGGGCGAACGTCTTGGCCAGCCCCGTGATGCCGGAACCGTTGCGGACCTCGATGGTCGCGGTTTCGGCGGTGTCCGTTGCCGATGAGGACGGCTGGTTCAAGGCCGAGGCCGGCAAGCTGATGGGCAAGACCGCCAAAATTATGTCCCGGGTCGTGGAATAGAGCACGGCTTTGTCGGACCAGACCAAGAGGCGGTCGCCGTTCTGGGCGTCTTTGTAGAAAGTGGCGTTCTGCTGCTGCAAGACTTTTATGTCCTGGATGGTCGCTACGGTCGGAGTCTCATCCTGCTTAATCGTAATGTGTTTCGAGACCCTGCTGATCAAGTCGGTGATGTCAGAAGGCGCCGAGGCGGAGATTTTCTTGGATTCAGCCTGCTCTTTACTCCCCTTGTCCGAGAACCAAGTCTGTTTGATGCCGAGAACGACTCCCGCAAGCAGGACAATCACGATGATGGCGATGGTCAAAGGCGACATGCGAGAAGCGCCGGGTTGTTTGGCGGATCGGGTTTCCATAGGCGTTGGTTCGGCTTGCTCTGGCTTGGGGGAAGACGTACGGGTGACGGTTCGTTTGATTGGCATAATGGCGTTCTACAGTATACACAAAAGGCTCAGGATGAAACAGGCCATTGAATCACAGGACGGGGTCGAAAAACCATCATAAAGGCCCTTCGACAAGATCAGGATGACTAATAATCAATCAAAAACGTCCGCTTGAGGCGGACGCTTTTTCTTTAGGGATTTGCTGGCGGGGTCTCCGCAGGAGGTGTTTCCGCGGGCGGCGTGACGATTTCCGCAGGAGGAGTCTCGGCTGGCGGAGTCTCTGCGGGTGGAGTCACTGTCTCCGCAGGAGGTGTTTCCGCGGGCGGCGTGACTGTCTCGGCCGGAGGTGTCTCAACCGGCGGATCCTCAGCAGGTGGAGTCACCGTCTCCGCAGGAGGAGTCTCGGCTGGCGGAGTCTCTGTGGGTGGCGTGACGATTTCCGCAGGAGGTGTCTCAACCGGCGGATCCTCAGCAGGTGGAGTCACCGTCTCCGCAGGAGGCGTCTCCACCGTGGGCGTTGATGTCGGCACGACTACTTCCGGTTCAGGCTGCGGAACTTCGGCGGTCGACGTCGCGGTCTTGGGGATGCCGACGGCCATCCAGTTGAAGCGCAGTGTGCGTCCGCAGTTGGAAGGATCGATGCAAGCGCCTTCATCGACTTCGATGCGGAAACCGTCGACTGTCTTTTTGGCCACCCGGAACTTGCCCAACCAAGGCGTGAAGTATTCCTGGGCATCGGATTCAGGCGTCACGACAACGACCGGGACATCTTCGTAGGGTTTGGTGAACTTGACTTCGACATAGGACTCGCCGATCGGCATGTCAACGACGCCGGCAGTGTCGCTCGAGACGACCATATGGCCTGTCATGCGGACCAGCCCGCCGACCGTGAGGTCGCCGGCGATGACCGCGGCAGTGCGGACGACCAGGACGCCGATATTGGCGAAGGCGACATCTTCGAAAGTCTGGCTGCCGGCCGAGACCTGCGGGTTGATCGTGCCTCCGACAGACTCGAGGATGGCCTGCAAATCGCCGGAAGCGGCTTTTTCGAAGAGTTGCGTGGTCCCGGTGCTGCCCATGAATCCGGCCATCTGGCCAAGCGTATCCTTGCCGTTGGAGCCGAAGTAATAACCGGGCTGGACGAACATCATGACACTGCCCATGGCCGAAGAGGTAGCTGTGCCTTCTGGAACTTCCAAGGTCTGCATGGCGCGGCCGATGATGGCTCCGGCGCTCGTGGCTTTCATGGCATAACCCGTGGTCGAGGCGCTGGTCAGCGGATCACCCTGCATGATGGCACCATTCTCGTTGGAGGCTTTTACCGGAACGCGGCCAGTCAGGGCAACGATGACCGGGGACGTGCCCTCTTCCAGCGGCGCGGCCGACATGACCTGGCCAGCCTGGGTCGAAACCACGCCAATCGCCTGTTCATCATACTGGACGTCAGTCCGCTTCACGCCATCCTTCATGGATGGATCCAGGCTCACGACCGTGCCGGGCTGGAGGTTATTGTCGTGCGAGTAGTAGACTTCGCCCAAGTCCGCGCCTGTCTTGACCTCGTGGGCCGTGGCTTGGGTCGGTTCCGTGGTGGGCGAGCTGCCGCTTGTCCGCATACACACCACATAGCCGACGGCTGTGGTCGTGGCCGGACTATCCACGAAACTCGCAGTCATGGCCATGCCCTGGGCGCTGCGCGAGACGTCTCCGGTCACGTCGGTTCCGACCTGGACTCCGGTGGTGCAGACTTTACGACGTATACGCAATGTTATTGTGATATTGGCTGTTGAAGGCATCGAAACACCAGAATTCACAGTGACCCAGACTTGGTTGTTGACAGAGGAGGGCGTGGAGGTGACGGTCAAGATGAGTTTTTCCGTCGTTGTCAGTGTAATAGCCGCGGTAGTGGAAGAACTCCAGATGGAATTAGGCTTACAATTCGTCCCGTCATCCAAACATACCTTCTTGCCTCCGACCAACAAATCCGTGAACGAACCGGTGCCCGAAACCGACAACGGGTAGGTCGGCGTGCTGCTCGCGATGCCGATAAATCCGTTGCTGCTGATGACCATCCTTTCAATAGGTGCACCGACGGCATCGGGTGCCGTAAGGAACGTCAGCTTGGTCGGCGTCTGATCGACCCCAATCGTACCCGTATCCACGGTCGCCCTGATCTCCGCGCCATTATGGAAGGTGGCACCGTCGAAGGCCATGAAGTTGAACGAGCCTTCGATCATCCCATTCGGAACAACAGTCGGCACCGCCAATGTACCGTCCGAACGAGAGAACGTCATGCTGGGATACCCAGCAGCAGTGCTGGATGACAAGCGGAAAACGAAATCCGACTTCGTCCCGTCATCCGAATCGATTTCGAAGGCCGAAAACGGATCGGTCAGGGTCGGGATGATGTTGCTCGTGTTTATCTGGAAGATATTATTTCCGTTCACGACCGGGTTTACACCGACGCCGACGCTCCCCAGCACACGCCAGTTCGTAGCCGTCGCATTGATGAAGCTGAAATTCGTCACATTCAGGTTCGTACCGGAAGCAGTGGTGAAGTTAAGCGCCGTTGTCGTTACGTTGTTCGCGACCAGGTTGGTCGTCGTAACGCTTCCGAAATTGCCGTTCCAGCGCAAGGCCGAGGTGCCCAGTGCCAAGATGCTGTCCAGGCGCGGTATGAGGCTGGTTCCGACCAAGCCGTTCACGGCCAAACCGGTCGTGGTCACGTTAGTACCTGTGGCGTTGCCGAAGATGAATCCGTCGCCGAAAGCCACGGCGCCGCTGACATTTAACGTTCTGGCGATAAGCGAGGTGCCCGAGGCAGTCGTGAAGCCTAGCCAGTTGGAGGAAGTGCCGTTGACGAAGGTCAAGCCTTGGAGAGAGGTATTCCCCAGGACCGTGAAAGTTGAGGTGACCGTGGAAGATGCGGCCAAGAAGCCACCAAACAAGCCGAGCGTCCTGGTCGTAGTGGACCCGTTATTGGTCACGGTTTGGAGCGTGGGGTTGGTGTTAGCCGGACAATTAGTGCCGTTCAGGAGACAGACGCTCGAGCCGTTGACCGAGATGGCTGCAGCATTGAGCGTCGTGCCCGAAGCGGTCGTGAAGCCGAACCAGCCGGTGGAAGTCGAGTTCGTGGAGGTGACGTTGGTGAACACGCCGGTGGACGGAGTCACGACGCCGATGGGCGAGTTGTTGATGGTGCCGCCGTTGATCGTGAGGTTGTCAGCCACGTTTGTGTCGCCGAGCGTGCCGGTGATGCCGCCGAAGTTGCCGAGGGCCAGGGTCACGCCGCCGTTGCCGAGCGTGCCTGAGTTGATGGCGCCGGCGTTGATGTTGCCCGTGGCATCGATGGTCAGGGTGTTGGACACCATGGCGTCGGTGACCGAGTTGTTGGGCAGGGAAAGTCCGCCGGTCACGGCCAAGTTGGTGGTGGTGACTGAGGTGCCGGTGGCGACCGTGAAGGACAGGTTGGTGACTGTGCCGTTGGTCATGACTCCGTTCGTGAACGTGCCGTTGGTGGCGAAGAGGTTGGTCGAGGTCGTATTGGTGCCGGTGGCGTTGACCCAAACCAGGTTATTCAAGTTGGCGTTGCGGGCATTGAGCGTCGTTCCCGAAGCGGTCGTGAAGCCAAGCCAGCCGGTGGAGGTGACGTTGGTCAGGGATCCGTTCGTGCCTGTGAGGTTGGTCGCGAAGAGATTGGTCGAGGTCGTGTTAGTGCCAGTCGCATTGGTCCAGATGATGTTGGTGAAGTTGGAAGGCGTGGTGCCGTTCAAGGTCAGATTGGCGATGGTGGCATTGGTCGCGAACAGATTAGTGGTGGTCGCCGACGTCGAGGTGACTGTATCAAGATAAGCATCCCAGCGGAAAGCCGCTGAGCCGAGGGACAGGACGGCATCGACCCGCGGGATCAAATTGGTGTTGACGTTACCCGAGACAGCCAGGTTGGTGGTCGTGGCGTTGGTCGAAGTCGTATTGGTGAAGATGCCTGTGGAAGCGACGGTGCCGCCGATGGCCATGCCGTTGATCGTACCGCCCGAAAGCGTGGCGTTGGGCGAGTTCAGGCTGGCGAAGAAGGCGTTCAGAGCGTTCACGTTGGTGCCCGAAGCGGTCGCGAAGCCGAGCCAGCCGGTGGAAGTCACGTTCACGAGCGTACCGTTCGTGGCCATGAAGTTGCTGGCGAAGAGATTGGTCGAGGTCGTGTTGGTGCCCGTGGCGTTGGTCCAGGAAAGGTTCGTGAAGTTGGACGGCGCAGCGCCGGTCACGGTCAGGTTCTGGATAGTGGCGTTGGTGGCGAAGAGGTTTGTCGAAGTGGAGTTGGTCGAGGTCGTGTTGGTGAAGATGCCGGTCGAGGCCACGCTGTTCCCTATCGGTGTCCCGTTGATGCTGCCGCCGGAGATGGTGGCGTTAGAGGAGATGAAATTGTTAACCGTGCCGTTCAGGACATTGAGCGTAGTGCCGGAGGCAACGGCGAAGCCGAACCAATTGGAGGAGGTGCCGTTGGTAAAGGTCAGGTTCGAGATTGTGCCGTTGGTCATGACGCCGTTCGTGAACGTGCCGTTGGTGGCGAAGAGGTTGGTCGAGGTCGTATTGGTGCCTGTCGCATTGACCCAAACCAGGTTATTCAGGTTGGAGTTGCGGGCATTGAGCGTCGTACCCGATGCGGTCGCGAAGCCGAACCAGCCAGTGGAAGTCGAGTTCGTGGAGGTGACGTTGGTGAACACGCCGGTCGAAGGCGTCACGGCGCCGATGGGCGAGTTATTGATAGTGCCGCCGTTGATCGTGAGGTTGTCAGCCACGTTGGTGTCGCCGAGCGTGCCGGTGATACCGCCGAAGTTGCCGAGGGCCAGGGTCACGCCGCCGTTGCCGAGGGTGCCTGAGTTGATGGCGCCGGCGTTGATGTTGCCCGTGGCATCGATAGTCAGGGTGTTGGACACCATGGCGTCGGTGACCGAGTTGTTGGGCAGGGAAAGTCCGCCGGTCACGGCCAGGTTGGTCGTGGTGACTGAAGTGCCGGTGGCGACCGTGAAGACCAGATTGGAGATGGTACTGTTGGTCACTATTTCGTTGGTGGCGCGGAAGTTGGTGGCGAAGAGATTGGTCGAGGTCGTGTTGGTGCCGGTAGCATTGGTCCAGAGCACGTTGGTGAAGCTGGAAGGCGTCGAGCCATTCAAAGTCAGGTTCGAGATGGTTGCGTTGGTCGCGAAGAGGTTGGTGGACGTCGCGTTGGTCGAAGTCGTGTTGGCGAAGACCCCATTCCAGCGGAGGGCTGATGAGCCCAGGGACAAGGCGGCGTCTGCGTTCGGCAAGAGATTAGTGCTGACATTGCCCGAGACGCCCAAGTTGATGGTCGTGGCGTTAGTCGAGTTCAAGTTGGCCAAGAATGCGTTCAGGGCATTTATGTTCGTACCCGAGGCCGTTGCGAATCCGAGCCAATTGTTTGAAGTCCCGTTCGTGAAGGTCAGGCCCTGGAGCGACGTCGAACCAAGGACCGTGAAGGTGGATGTGACCGTGGAGGAAGCTGCGATGAAGCCGCCATACAGGCCGAGCGTATTCGTGGTCGTGGCTCCGTTATTGGTCGCGGATTGGAGCGTTTGGGCGCGGCAATTGGTGCCATCCAGCAGACAAACGCTCGAACCATTAACCGAAATGGCCGAGGCGAAAAGCGACGTGCCTGAAGCGGTCGCGAAGCCAAACCAGCCGGTGGATGTCGCGTTAGCGAGCGTGCTGTTCGTTGCTGTGAAGTTGCTGGCGAAGAGATTGGTGCTCGTCGTGTTCGTTCCCGTAGCGTTGGTCCAGGAGAGGTTGGTGAAGTTGGACGGGGCCGCACCCGTTACCGTTAGGTTGGCGATGGTGGCGTTGGTGGCGAAGAGGTTGGTCGAGGTCGAATTAGTGGAAGTCGTATTGGTGAAGATGCCGGTGGACGGGGTCACGGCGCCGATCGAGATGCCGTTGATGGTGCCCCCAGTCAGGATCACATTATTGGAGGTGAAGTTATTGATCCTGCCCGTGATGGCATTCAGCGTGGTGCCCGAGGCGGTGGCGAAGCCGAACCAATTGGAGGAGGTGCCGTTGGTGAAGGTCAGGTTCGAGACCGTGCCGTTGGTCATGACGCCGTTGGTGAACGTGCCGTTGGTGGCGAAGAGATTCGTCGAGGTCGTGTTGGTGCCGGTGGCGTTGGTCCAGGAGAGATTGGTGAAGTTGGATGGCGCGGCTCCCGTGACGGTCAGGTTATTGATCGTGGCATTGGTCGCGAAGAGGTTGGTGGACGTGGAGTTGGTACTTGTCGTGTTGGTGAAGATGCCGGTGGACGGGGTGAGGTTGCCGATGGGCGTGTTATTGATGGTGCCGCCGTTGACGGTCAGGACGTCCGTGATGTTTGAATCCCCCAGCGTACCGGTGATGGAGCCGAAAGAGCCGATGGCCAGGGTCACGCCGCCGTTGCCGAGGGTGCCGGAATTGATGGCGTTGGCATTGATGCTGCCGGTCGCGTCGATAGTCAGGTTATTGGCGACCATGACGTCAGTCACGGAGTTGTTCGGCAAAGAGAGTCCGCCGGTCACAGCCAGGTTCGTGGTCGTGACTGAGGTAGCGGTAGCCTGGGTGAAGGTCAATCTTTGGAGCGAGGTATTGCCGGTGACGGTCAGTGCCCCCAAGTCAGCTGTAGCGGCGTCAAAATTGGCGGCTGTCAGGTTGATGGCGTTCAGCGTGGTGCCTGAGGCGGTCGCGAAGCCGAACCAGGATGTGGACGTGCTGTTCGAGACGACACTGTTGGTCACGACCTGGTTGGTGAATATTCCGTTGGTGGCGAAGAGGTTCGTGGACGTCGTGTTCGTGCCCGTAGCGTTGGTCCAGATGATGTTGGTGAAATTCGAGGGCGTCGTGCCGGTCAGGGTCAGGTTGTTGATCGTGGCGTTGGTCGCGAAGAGATTCGTCGAGGTCGAATTAGTCGAGGTGACGCTCGTGAATACGCCGGTGGACGGGGTGACGGAGCCGATGGCGATGCCGTCGATGGTGCCGCCGGTGAAGGTGACGTTGGGCGAAGCGAGGTTTGCGGCATTGACCGTGATGGCATTCAGCGTGGTGCCCGAAGCCGTGGCGAATCCGAGCCAGTTGGTGGAAGTGCCGTTCGTGAAGCTCAGGCTGGTGAGGTTCGCGATGGCGGCGAACAGGTTGGTGGTGGTGACGGAAGATGCCGTGGCATTGTCCAAGGTCAGGCCCTGGAGAGAGGTCGTGCCGGTGGCCGTCAGGTTGGAGGTCGTTATGCCGCCGTACACCGCAATCGAATGGGTCGTGGTGTTGCCGGTATTGGTCACGGTCTGGAAGTCCGGCGAGGCAGTGGACGGGCAATTGGTGCCGTCCAAGAGACATACGGCCTTGTTATTGATTTTGGTATCGCTCGGCAAGCGGGCGATGGCCAAGACCGCCAACTCAGTAGAGGTGGTGTACGTGCCGGTGGCGTTGATCCAGATGACATTGGAGAAGTTCGAAGGCGTCGCGCCGGTCAGGTTCAAGTTCTGGATGGTCGCATTAGTGGCGAAAAGATTGGTCGTGGTGACCGAGGAAGCCGTGGCGTTATCCCAGGTCAAACCCTGGAGCGCCGTCGTGCCGGTGGCCGTCAGGTTGGATGTCGAGATGCCGCCGAAGACAACGATGGAGTTCGTGGTCGTATTGCCGGTGTTGGTCACGGTCTGGAAAGAAGGCGTCGTGCCTGACGGGCAATTGGTGCCGTCGAGGAGACAGACGGCGGTGTTATTGATTTGGGTGTTGGAAGGCAGGCGCGCCAAGGAGGTGGCGTAAAAATTGGCGGCGTAGAGGCTGGTGCCGGTCGCGTTGCCGTAGAACAGGACAGATGAGGAAGCTGTGCCGACGGTGAGCGCTCCGGAGACGCGGGCATCGCCGACGACATCGAGGGTGGTGGATGGCGCATTCGTCCCGATACCGAGGCGATTATTGGCGTTATCCCAGAAGAGATTGGCCGCATCATCGGTCATGAAGCTGTTGGTGCCGAAGGCTAAGCCGCCATTTTCGATTTTCCCGTTGGTCGGGGCAGCCGGATTGATGAGAATGGATCCGTCGGTCAAATGCTGTTTAGTGACTTCACCGACCAGGACCGTGACGCTCGGGGCAGAAGGTCTGACTGTGGTCACGCCGCCCGCGACTGAATCGGACAGGTACAATTGGACCCCCGGACTAAGAGCCGACGTGTCCAGGTTATGGACGATACCGAAACGGGTGACGTAACCCTTGGCTCCGGGCGCGATGTTCTGGGTCGCCATGCCTAGGACGAATGCGGTCGAGGTGGCGTCAGCCTTGGACAGACCCACTCTAGGTGCATATCCCCCGTCGGCGCCGCTGACATAGACCAGCTGACCGTTAGTGATCGTCGAACCCGTACCGTTCTCTACCCGGACCAGGGTTTCCTGGCCGATATCCAGGGTGATGTTGGAGGTATCGTTGTAGTAGGCCAGTGAATGTTCGGCAACGTCGTAGAACAAACGACCCTCGAGATATGACGGTGCGGCCGTGGAGGTCGTGAAATCCATGTACTGGCCCGTGGCATTCACGAATGCCAGATCCTTGAGATCGGTCGTGCCGGTGACAGTCAGATTCGCGCCAATCACGAAGCTGCCGGTAGATGTTCCTCCGTTGAAGACGATAGCATTGGTCGTGGTATTGCCCGTGTTGGTCACGGTCTGGAAAGAAGGCGTCGTGCCTGACGGACAGTTGGTGCCATCGAGGAGACAAACCGAAGTGTCATTTATCTTCGTGTCTGACGGAAGGCGCGCCAGGGCATTGACCCACAGGTTGGTACCGGTGGCGTCGGCCCAGAAGAGCTGGGTGGCCGAAGCCGTGGTCACGGTCAACGTGCCGTCGATGCGCGAATCACCGACCACGTGGAATGTAGTGGAGGGGCTGGTCGTTCCGATGCCGACATAATGGTCGCTCGTGATACGCAAGACTTCGTCGGCCGCGGTAGTGCCGCCGGCGTGGAAGATAACGGCTGTGGAAGCCGAAGCTGTACCGATGGTCAGATTATTGCTGTTGGCTACGAGATAAGCGTCGTTGGGACCACCGATGCTGAAATCCAGGTTATTGTAACCGGAACTGTTGATGCCAAGGTCGACATAATAACTCGAGTCGTCACCGATGTCGTTGGTAGCCACGAAGTCAGTCGAAGCATTGGTGCCGTCCGAGTGGTTCTGCACGTTCACTTGGAGATAGGTGTCGGTCGTGCCGCCGAACTGGGCCACGGAATTACCGATTATCGGGAAGCTGCCGACACCCACGCGCAAAGACTCATCCACGACCATATTATGGGCCGTGGCGTCATTCATCGTGATGTTGCCGGTGCGTATCAAGGAGGAAGAAACCGTCCCGAAGGTGGTGAGATTGCCGCCTGAGGCGTTGTTGAAAGTCAGGTTCTGGATGCTGCTCATTCCGGTGACATCCAAATTCGTGGTCGTTGAATTGAGCGCGACCAGATCCCCGAATCGACCCAGCGTGGCGTAGAGATTCGTGGACGTCGTGTTGGTGCCCGTGGCGTTGAGCCAGGTGAGGTTGTCGAAATTAGAAGGCGTCGCGCCTGTGACGATCAGGTTTTGGATATTCGCGTCCGTGACATAGAGGACGGACGAGGTCACGTTGGTGAAGATGCCGGTCGAAGGCGTGATGGCGCCAATCGGGGTATTGTTGATCGTCCCGCCGTCGATGGTCAGGGCGTTGGCGACATTCGCATCACCGAGGGTCCCGGTGATCAAACCAAAGCTCCCGATCGCCAAGGTCACGGCTCCGCTGCCGAGGGTGCCGGAATTGACGGCATCAGCGGCGATATTGCCTGTCGCATCGATAGTCAGGTTGTTGGCGACCATGGCATCGGTCACGGAGCTGTTGGGCAAAGCGAGCGTGCCGTTGACCGACAGATTCGTCAGGTTGGTGTTGGTGCCGGTGGCATTGGTCCAGGTCAGGTTCGTGAAGTTGGAAGGCGCCGCACCGGTCACATTCAGGTTCTGGATGGTGGCGTTGGATGCGTAGAGGTTGGTGGAAGTGGAATACGTGAACACGGCGGTTGACGGGCTGACTGAACCGATAGCCGTACCATCGATGGTGCCGCCAGTCAGGGTTACGTTGGGCGACGTCAGATTAGCGGCGTTGACCGTGAGGGCATTCAACGTAGTCCCTGAGGCGACGTTGAAACCGAACCAATCCGTGGAAGTGCCGTTGGTGAAAGTCAGGTTCGAGACCGTGCCGTTGGTCACGAAGGAGTTGGTGGTGGTCGCATTATCCATCACGCCGTTGACTGCATATAGGAAGGTCGAAGTCGTGTTGACGCCGGTAGCGTTGGCCCAGGACAGATTCTGGAAGAAGGAAGGCGCGGTCGAGGTGACATTCAGGACGCCGACCGTCAGGCTGTTGATGGTGGTGCTTGCCGAAAACAGGCCATCTATGTTCGCATTCGTGGCGTAGAGATTGGTGGAAGTGGAATTCGTGAAACTCGAGTTCGTGCCGGTCAGGTTGTCGATGGTGCCATTTTCGGCGTAGAGATTAGTGGAAGTGGAATTGGTGGACGTCAGGTTCGTGACGTTGGCCGTGGCTGCGGTGAACAGACCCAGGACTTCCAGGTTAGTGCCTGTCGCGTTGATGAACAGGACATTCGCCAAGTTGGAGAGGCCGAGGACAGAGAGGTTAGTCGATGAGACATTGGTCGAGGAAACGAAATTGGAGACAAGCGTCCCGGCAAAGACCTGGTTCCAACGGTCAGCAGCGCTGCCGAGGTTGCGGGTGAGGTCCAAATCAGGATTGAAATCGCCGGTCGAAGTGCCACCCGCGAACTGGATGGCATTTGTCGTGGTGTTGCCCGCGTTGGTCGCAGCCTGGAGGTTCGTGACCGTGCCGGACGGACAATTGGTGCCGTCGAGGAGACAGACGGCCGTGTTGTTTATCTGGGTGTTGGCCGGTAAGCGCGCCAGGGTATTGACCAACAGGCTAGTACCGGTGGCGTCGGCCCAGAAGAGCTGGGTGGCTGAAGCGGTGGTAACGGTGAGCGTCCCGTCGATGCGCGAATCGCCGACCACATGCAAAGTCGAGGACGGTGCGGTCGTGCCGATGCCCACGAAATGGTCGGAAGTGATACGCATGACTTCGTCGGCCACAGATGCACCACCAACGACGAACTTAGTGACCGTACCGGAGCTGGCGGAACCGACAATCAAATTCGCGCCGTTTGTGAACATGAAGCCGTCATTCGGTCCGGCGATCGGGTACAAGGGACTGCTAAAATTAGAACTAGTGATACCCATGACGGTGTAGTACGAGCCATCGTCCCCGTTGTCCGCTGTGACACCGAACTCCCCGCTGGCGTTTGTCCCCGAAGAGTGGTTCTGGATGTTGACCTGAAGGGTGCCGTCGATATCCCCGCCGAACTGGGCCACGGAGTTGCCAATCACCGGGAAGTTGCCGGCCCCGACCTTAAGCGCCTGGTCCACGATCATAGTATGGGCCGTGGTGTTGCCCAGGACCGTGTCGCCGGCGTTGATGAAGGATGAAGAAACGGTGCCGTAGGTATTAAGGTTCTGGCCCGTGGCGTTGACGAACGTCAGGTTCTGAACGTTTGCGTTACCGGAAGCAATCAGGTCGCTGGTCACGACACCATGGGTGAGCGTGGCGTATTCCGCAACCAGGTACGTCAAATGGGTATTTGTACCCGTGGCGTTGAGCCAGACCAGATTATCGAAGTTGGAGGGCGCTGCGCCGGTCACGGTCAGGTTCTGGATCGTGGCGTTAGTAGCGAAGAGGTTGGTGGAGGTTGAATTAGTGAAGACTGCTGTAGACGGTGTTACCGCGCCGATTGAAATGCCGTTGATCGTACCGCCGGTCAGGGCGACGTTCGAAGAGTTCAGGTTATTGAAGTTGCCGGTCAGGGCGTTGACTGCTGTGCCAGAGGCCGTCGCGAAGCCCAACCAGTTGGAGGAAGTGCCGTTGGTGAAGCTCAGGTTCGAGACCGTGCCGTTGGTCATGACGCCGTTCGTGAACGTGCCATTCGTGGCGAACAAGTTGGACGAAGTCGCGTTGGTGAAGACGCCGGTAGACGGGGCGATGGAACCGATAGGGCTGTTATCAATGGTACTGCTGCTCAGCGTCAGGATGTTGGAGATATTGGCATCAGTCAGAGTGCCCGTGATGGTGCCGAAGTTGCCGATGGCCAGCGTGACTGCGCCGTTGCCGAGGGTGCCGGAATTGACGGCGTCGGCGGCGATATTGCCGGTGGCATCGATGGTCAGGTTATTCGCGACCATGACATCGGTGACCGAGTTGTTGGGCAATGTCAAAGTCCCAGCCACCGAGAGGTTGGTCAGGTTGGTGTTGGTGCCCGTGGCGTTGGTCCAGGTGATGTTAGAAAAGTTGGAAGGAAACGCACCGGTCACGTTCAGGTTGTCGAAGGTTGCGTTGGTGGCGTAGAGGTTGGTGGATGATGAATCAGTGAAGACTCCGGTGGAAGGCGTGACATTACCGATGGCGACGTTGTTGATGTTGCCGCCGGTCAGGTTCACATTCGAAGAGTTGAGGCTGTTGAAATTCCCGGTCAAAGCGTTGATGGTCGTACCTGAAGCAACATTGAAACCGAGCCAGTCCGTGGACGTGCCGTTGGCGAAGGAGAGATTCGTGACCGTGCCGTTGGTCACGTAGGAATAGGTGGAAGTCGAGTTGGCAATGGTGCCGTTGACCACGTATAGGTTGGTGGAAGTGACCGAAGCACCCGTGGCGTATGTAAAGGTGAAATCCCGGAGCTGGGTCGTGCCGCTGACGTCCAATGTGAAGGCCGGGGTGTTGGTGCCGATGCCCAAGCGCTTGGTGGCATTATCCCAGTACAGGTTGGCGGCGTCATTGGTTATGAAGTTATTCGTGTCGCCGAACGTCACGGCCCCGGTCGCGATGGCGCCGAATTTTGGCGTAATGAAATGGACCAGTATTTTACCCTGCGTAGCATCAGCATCGGTTATGATGCCAAGCTCAAGCGTGATGTTCGGTGTCGGGGGTCTAACGTTAGTCAATCCGCCCGGGACGGTCGCAGAGAGGTAGACTACATCGCCATCCGAGAATGCGGATGTATCAAAATTCGTGATCGTACCGACGACGATGATGTCTCCAGTGCTGCCATTCGGGATATCCGTGGACGCCAAACCGGTGGCATTCACGGTAGAGGTAGCATCTGCCATCGCGAGTTCGATGGTCGGAAAACCAGAACCATCATTACCCACGATTCTTACGACCTGACCGCGCGAGATGCCGGAACCGGAGAGATTGCGGACATGGAGCGAAACCTCGCGCCCAATTTCAATCGGTGAGCTTGATAAGTCGTTATAATACGCCAGGGCATCCTGTACATCGTCGTAGAACAAGCGGCCCTGCACGAGAGGTGGCGAGGATGTAGTCGGGAAAAAGTCGATGTAGTAGCCGGTAGCGTTGGCGAACGTCAGGCTCTGGAGCGCGGTCGTGCCAGTAACGGTCAGATTACCCTGGATGGTGAAAGAACCGGTGGACGTGCCGCCGTTGAAGGCGATGTCGCGGGTCGTGGTATTGCCGGTATTCGTGACGGTCTGGAAGTTGGGCGAGGTGCCCGAAGGACAGTTTGTGCCGTCGAGGAGACAGACTGCCGTGTTGTTGATCTGGGTGTTGGCTGGCAGACGGGCCAAGGAATTGATCCACAGGCTCGTACCGGTAGCATCGGCGAAGAACAGCTGGGTGGCTGAGGCTGTGGTCACGGTAAGGGTGCCATCCATGATTGAATCGCCTACTACATGGAAGGTCGAAGACGGTGCGGTCGTGCCGATGCCGACGTAATGGTCGGTGGTGAGACGCATGACTTCGTCTGCCGCAGTAGTTCCACCGGCGTGGAAGATGACGGCTGTAGAAGCCGAGGCCGTTCCGATGGTCAGGTTATTGCCGAAAGTGACGAGATACCCATCGTTTGGTCCGGATATGGAATAGCCAGGGACGTTGTAGTTGGAGCTATTGATGCCCATGTCGATGTAATAGCTCGAATCATCGCCAATGTCGTTGGTGGCAACGAAATCAGACGATGCACTGGTGCCGTTTGAGGTATTCTGAATATTGACCTGTAAATAAGTGTCAGTCGAGCCGCCGAATTGGGCTACTGAATTTCCGAGTACCTGGAAGTTTCCCTCACCAACTTTAAGCGTCTGATCCACCACCATGTTATGGGCCGTGGTGTTGCCGAGGACAGTGTCGCCGGCGTAGATGAAGGATGAAGAGACGGTGCCGTAGGTATTCAGGTTCTGGCCCGTGGCGTTCATGAACGTCAGGTTCTGGATATTCGAATCCTGCATGACGACCATGTGGGTGAACGTCGCGCTGTCGGCGACGAGATCCCCGAACTTGCCGACCGAAGCGTACAGATTCGTAGAAGTGGTGTTGGTGCCCGTGGCGTTGAGCCAGACCAGATTGTCGAAGTTGGAAGGTGCAAGACCTGTGACCGTCAGGTTCTGGATTGTGGCGTTGGTGGCGAAGAAGTTGGTGGACGTGGAATCGTTGGCAGTCAGGTTTGAGATAAAGCCATTGATGCCGAAGAGATTGGTGCCGGAGGCCGTCGCGAAGCCGAACCAGTTTGACGAAGTTCCGTTGACGAAGTTCAGGTTGGTCGGGTTGGAGGTGTCGATGAATAGGTTGTCGAACCGGCCGTTCGTGGCGAAAAGGTTGGTGGCGGTCGCATTGGTGAAGACGCCGGTGGACGGGGTGATGTCGCCGATGGGCGTGTTATTGACGGTGCCGCTCGTGATGGTCAGGGCGTTGGCGATATTGGCGTCGCCGAGAGTGCCCGTGATGGTGCCGAAGTTGCCGATGGCGAGCGTGACAGCGCCGCTGCCGAGGGTACCGGAATTGACGGCGTCGGCGGCGATGTTGCCGGTCGCATCGATGGTCAGGTTGTTCACGACCATGGCATCGGTGACGGAATTGTTTGGGAGGATCAGGTTACCGGAAACGGCCAGGTTGGTCAGGCTGGTGTTGGTGCCGGTCGCGTTGGTCCAGGTGAGGTTCTCGAAGTTGGATGGGGCAGCGCCGGTCACATTCAGGTTCTGGATGGTGGCGTTCGTGGCGTAGAGATTGGTAGAGGTGGCGTTGGATGAGACGAAATCACCGGCCGTGACGTTGGCGGCATAGAGGCTGGTGCCGGAAGCGACACTGAAGCCGAACCAATCCGTGGAAGTGCCGTTGGTGAAAGTCAGGTTCGAGACCGTGCCGTTGGTCACGAAGGAGTTGGTGGAAGTGGAGTTGGCGGAGATCAAGTCCGTGATATTGGCCGATGCGCCGGTGACCGACCCCAAATACGCGTTCCAGCGGTTCGTGGCGATGCCCAGACTGCGCGCCAGGTCTGAATCCGGATTAAAGCTGCCCGTAGAAGTGCCGCCCGCGAACTGGATGGTGTTGGTCGTGGAATTTCCGGCGTTGGTCACGGCCTGGAGATCAGGCATCCCGCCGACAGGGCAGTTGGTTCCGTTCAGCAGACAGACGCTCGAACCGTTGACGGAGATGTTGGAAGCGAAAATCGAAGTGCCGGATGCGACATTGAAGCCGAACCACGAGGTCGAGGTAGTGTTGGTACCGGAAGCATTGGTCCAAGCCAAAGACTGGAAGACTGAGGGGATCGTACTGCTCACCGTGATGCTCGTGAAGGTGGCGTTGCTGACGCTCAAGTTGGTGAAGTTGGCGTTCGTGGCGAACATGTTGCTCGAGGTCGCATTGACCACCGTGACGTCGCCGAAGTTACCGTTGAATCTCTGGCTGACCGTACCGAGGGTCTGGCCCAGGTCGGTCTGCGGGACGATGAAGCCGCCTGAGGTCTGGAGGACGAGGTTGCCGTTGTTCTTGGTGATGCCGCCATCCGTATATAAGGTAGTACCCGTACCGACAGCCACGCCGTTCGGGGTGTAAAACCAACCCATGACACCGACGCTCCCCTGGGCGAAGACACTCTTACCGTCCATGACAAAAGCCGGATCCAAACCACCGCCGTAGGTCGAAGTTCCGACGAACAAGTCAGCATTACCGGAACGGCCGATCTGGAGCGACGAGCTGGGCGCGCTGACATCAAAGTAGAAAGGAGCAGTTGCCGTGGCCGAGGCGCCGATGACGACGTCGCGGGTCGTGGTCACGGGACGGATGAAGCCGAAGTTGGCGCTGTCGAACCAGGTGGCATCCGCTCCCCCGCCGCCGCTGGTCGGGCAATTGGTGCCGTCGAACAGACAGACCTGGGTGTTGTTTATCAAAGTGTCACCCGGCAGTCGGGCATAGGTCGAGACCGCCAGGTTAGTCGAGGTCGTGTTAGTGCCGGTCGCGTTGTTCCAGGCGAGATTGTCGATGTTGGATGGTGTGACTCCGGTGATGGTCAGGTTCTGGACGGTCGCGTTGGTGGCGAAGAAATTGGTGGCCGTGGCGCTCACGGAGTTGATGTTGCTGCCCGTGAGGTTCAAAGCGTAGAGGTCAGTGCCCGAAGCTGAAGCGAATCCGAACCAGGATGTGGAAGTGCCGTTGGTGAAGGACAGGTTAGTGATTGTGCCGTTGGTGATGATGCCATCGCTGATCGTGGCATCGCCGATAGCGGCATCAGTAAACGTTCCGGTGTTGGCAAAGAGGCTGGTCGAACTGACTGCTCCGAGATTAGCATTCCAGCGATTGGCGGAACCGCCCAGGCTATAAGCCAAATCGATGTCGGGATTGAAGTCACCCGTCGAAGTACCGCCCGCGAACTGGATGGCATCGGTCGTGATGTTTCCGGCAGCAGTCACATTTTGGAAAGTGCTGCTGGCTGAGCCTAACTGCCGCCACACGCTCGCCAAGCCGTCGAAGAAAAACAGGGAGGCGCTCGAGGTGTCGTAATACATCCTTCCTCCGGTGGCCGAAACCGGGGCAGAGCTGAATGCGTTCACGCCGCCGGATGTGTAAGCATAAGCCACGCTGTTGATCGGCACGCGGGGCGCCATCTCTCCGTCACCCGCGACTTCGGTCGTGACATACAAAGGCTGGTTGAAGTCGAGCGTGGCCGGGAAAGGCGTGACCGCACCAAGTTGGACCGCGAAGAAACTCTGGTCAACCGAAACGCTCTGGGTTTCGTTCCAGACAGGTACGCCGCCAGTGGACGAGGCGTACATGCGGAAAATGAAGTTGTACGTGCCAGTCAAAGCCGTGCCTGAGGCGTTCTTGAGGCGCCCCTGGTAGCCGAGAGTGGTGGGGATGGCGGCATTGGCTTGGTTGACCGAAAAAGCGTTCAGGAGAAACCCAAACAGGCTCGTCAAAGCAACGAGAAAAATTACGACACTTGCGTGCCAACTTAAGCTGAGTTTCTTATCTCCAGTCATACGACCGGGTCTTTTCTTCCTCCCTGGGGACGTCTGATACCCCTTTATCGTTCAAGGAGGGATAAAAGATTTCAAACGGAATCGGCTGAACCAATTCCCCATTCTTTTATGCCTCCTCAAACTCCTTATATATCTACCGTTGAGAAGATTATACACGATTATCGCCTCTCGCGCACCGGGCAGAATTGTTTAAACTGAGATGAACTTTTTTCAGAATCAATAATTTTTCATGCGCGATATTTCAGCAAGAATTAGATAAAAAAGCCATGTCAAGAGGCGAAACAAAAACAGAACTTGCCGTGTTGGCAAGTTCTGTTCGGATTAAACTGTGGATAATTATTTCCGCTTAAAATGGAACCTGCCTTTTTTCTCTTCTTTCCGACGGCGCCTATCCCAGAGCAAGAGGAAGATGATGAGCAAGACCGCGAACAAGGTGAAGAACAGGACCTTGAGCTGATCCCAGAGGCTGGGTCCGGCGGCAGAAGGGGTCACGGCCGGTTTTTCTGCACTGATCAGGCTGAAGCTGGCACCGCCTTCGACGTTATTTCCTGCCTGGTCAAAAGCTTTGACGATAGCCTGATGCATTCCCGGCTGTAGGTTCTCAAGTTTCCAGGCGTTGAGCTGGGTCGAAGTTACCAGGTTGCCATCGATGTAAATATCGTATTTGGCGATACCGGAGACGTCATCGAGCGTACCGAACCTCAGGAAATTCGGGATTTGCGGCGTCACACCGGTCTGATCCACGACAGGAGAGAGGGCATGCGGCTTGCTCTTATCGACTTGGACCCTCAAATCCGTGCGCTGGAAGGTCTTGTCCTTGAATTCCACGCCCAAGTGGACATACCAGACACCGTCGTGAGCCGCCGTAAACTTGGCTAAACCATCAACCGGAATCTGTTCGGCCGGACCTTGCGGATCCTGGTCGAAACCGACGAAGACTTTATTGACCTCTTTGCCTTCGATTTTCCAGCCGGTAAGCACGATATCATTGGGATACCAGGCATTCGGGTCAGGATGCGAGGTGCTGGTAAGTGAAATCACAGCCTTCCCTGCCGGAATGACCGGCGGGATGGGCCGCGGCTGTTCAGGCTGGACCTCGGCAGCCTCCGCTATCTTGATGTTCAAGCGGCCGACTGAGCCGATTTGTTCCTCACCTGCGGACAGGATGTGCGAGCTGGTGCCCAGCTGGACGAAAGCGTCTCCGGCTTTCTTGGCCCTGAAGGTCAGGACGGCCAAACTGGAGTTTCCGTTAGCTTTGGAGCTTAAAGTGAAGGCACCGAAGGAGAAGATGCCTTTGACTGCATCCGTGAAAGTGCCAGGTGAGACGTTCTGGAACACACCGGCAGGCCGGGAAGACTTCAATTCCAGCAAATCCTGGCTGTAATTGCCGTTGGCGCGGATGGTATCCACGTCTTTGGCGCCGCTGACCGTGATGGTCACATTGAAAGTCTGGCCAACGTTGACCTGTTTGGGTCCGGCGGGCCAGATATTGGCCGCAGCCAGCACGGACGGGGCCCAAAGCAGGGACAGGGCCAAGGTGATGAGGATTCCGCTTTTTCGCATATATTTAGTAATTTGCGGTCATGTTCCAATGGCTGGCCAAGAGCGACAAATCAAAGTCGTCTATCTTGCCATCCTCGTTGAAATCCGAATAAAAATCGTATTTATGCCAGGCGCGGGTGAAAAGTGAGATATCCACGTCATCCACGGTATGGACCATCCCTTTATCCGTCAGGCGGCTGCCATTGCCGACCAGCATGCGCTCTATCATGCCGCCTATGATATCGGATTTCAGGCCGCTTTTGTCGGTAACCTGGATCATGACCTGGTTATAGCCGACAAATAGCGGCAAATCATACTGCCAGCCCAGGTCAGCCAGGTATTTGACGCCGTTTTGGCTGCCGTTAACCATCAAAACATCACCAGCAGCACCTAATTTTCCGGAAATGACACGGTGGGAGAGGTATGTCTGGGCGACATAGAGCAGAGTCGGAGCTTTGGCTTTGCCTGTGGGCGTGACGACAGGCGGGGTCGTGGTTGCCGGCGTAGAAGTCGTTGCCGGAGGCGGCGTAAAGCCTCCGCCACCCCCTCCACCGCCACCACCAGGACCCGGAGGTACCGGGGGCACAGGCGGGACAGGTGGAACCGGGTTGATGGTATCTTTGACGGCCACTCCGGAGCGGACATTGAAGCTTGGGCTATTGGAATATCCGACCATGGATTCGACCGAGGCGTTGATCCGGAAGTTCGGCGAGCTGGCGTCAAATACCGCGGGTACGAAAGTATTGTCCAAAATCTGATAATTACTGCTCCCCTGGTTATCTGCGGACGCAATAAAACAGTTCCAACCAAAAGAAATCGTGACTAATAATATTCCGATAGCCAACCTGCGCATGCCGGAATATTAACACACATGTCCTACCGTCGTCTTGAGAGGAGCGGAGCGGAACCGGAAGACGTTTTTGGGAGATCTCTCGACTGCGCTCGAGATGACGAAAGGCGGGGTCCTGGGACGGCCAGACGGGATAACTAAAACCACCGTCCGGAATTTTTCGGGCGGTGGTTTCAGCGGTCTGGTTGACCCTTTTGTTTTTGTTTTTCCCGCGAACGGGATTTTTACTTTCGGGTCCGCCCAAATGGGTTGGGGTGGGATGAAAGAGCGAAGGCGGACTCTGCAATACCATTGTATAAGATTTTGTATCAATAAACGAAATCAGGCTCAACACAAACAAAAAACGGGCATTAGCCCATTGTGGATAAATTGACGAAACCTGTGGATTACTTTGTCTCAGATCCTTCCGGTGCTTGAATAGCCGATATACAAGAAAGCGACTACGGCCAGCAAGAGAAGGTGCCAATGCAGGACGTGATGGGCCCAAAATTTCCAGTCAGCCGCTACCGGTTGATGGTCGTTATCAAGGCTGGCTAAACGCCGGGAGCGTCCGACGTTGCGGGTCCTGGAAGTCTTCATGGGGTTGGGGTAGCAGGGGCTTCAGGGAGGGGCGGATCCTCAACCGGCGATTCAGCCGGAGGTGTGACTTCGGGTTGATCCAAGGTCGTTGGCGGAACGGTTTCGGGTTCGACAACCTCGGGGGCAGGTTGGACCGGTGCTGGTTCCTGGACCGGCGCCACAGGTTCCACGACGGTGGATGTCGCTGCCGGATCGGATGCGACGGATTCGACGACAGGCGGGGTGGATGATACAGCCGTTTCCTCGGATGTGGAAGATGCGCTGACGATCGGCGAAACCTCGGTCGGAGTCGCTGATTCGAACCCTACGACGAACCAGTTGAACCATAGGGCTATGGGACACGGATTGATGTTGACCGTCGGGCAATAGCCGCCGCGCGGGAGCCGGATTTCGAAGCCCGTGGTCGTGACGTCCGTGAGGAAGAAGCCGCCATCCCAGATGGAGTGGTCATATCCCAAGCCATTCGACAGGTCCTCGACCTCTGGCGAAGCAAAGACATGGGGCGGCATCGGATACTTACCCTCGAATTGGACTGTAACCTCAGTTTGGCCAGGTTCGACCTTGATGCGGCCGGAGTTAGAAGTGCCGAAGACGACCGGCCCACGGAAGGTCGTGGTGCCCAGGACAATGACTTTGCCGGTGAATGTGGCATCGCGGACGACCAGGGTGACGACGCCCATGCCTTGGGAAATCTGGCTGCCGGCCGGCAATTGGACTTCAGGGGTGTTCTCAGCGGATTGCAGGCCATCTGAAGTTCCTGTGGTGTCGTTAATGGAGATTCCGACATCATCGGCACCTGGCAGATAATAACCGTTCATGACCGACATCATCACGGTTCCGGTGGACACAGTGGAAGAAGCGGCATCGTCAGGCAGGCTGAAATCCTGCAAAGCCCGGCCGATCATGACGCCTTGGCGCGTGGCTTTCATGGCAAAACCGGTGGTCGAAGCGGCGGTCAGGGCATCACCGACCTTGATGGTGCCGTTTTCGGTCGAGAATTTTACGGGAACGCGTCCGGCCAGGGCGACTGCCTTGGTCCCCTCCTTTTGTTCAGAAGACAATGTGAAGCCTGGCTTGGTGGAAATCACGCCAAGGGCACGTGGATCATAAGCTCCGCGGCTTCTGATGACCGAGCCTTTGATGTTCTGATCGAGCGAAACCACGTCGCCGGCCTCCAAGCCTGTTTCGCTGACCGGATATTGCTCAGCCAAGTCATAAGCCCCGGCTTCGGTGATGATGCCATGCGAGAATTTGAAGGCACCGCTCATGGCATCGTCAGGCTGGCCTTCGCCCAAGCTGTTCAGCGACTCCTGGGAGAACCAGACGTCTCCGGTCGATGAACCTGCCTGGAAACTCAATACATTCGACGTTTGGCGGGCCCGTTTGTAGTACCAGACTTGCCCATTACCCGCAGCGTTACCGCGGCCGGAATAAAGCACACCGTTATAATTGGCGAAGGCGTAGGTCGCTTGGAAACCGACTCCACTTTCAGTCGTGGTCGCATAACTCACGCGGTACTCAAGGATTTTTCCGTCTCCGGACGCCGTACCTTCACGGCCGATCATGAGGATGCCGTCATAATCCATCATGGCCGGAATGCCTGTGATCGTCCCGGCTGAAGTCAATACAGTCCTGATGTCAGTCAAACCATCACAGAGCTGGTTGTCGGTGACGAATGTCGGATTACATTGCTGCAAGGTCCCGCCGACGCCGGCTGTACCGCCGGTTCCCATGAAAAGAAAACCTTTGTACACAGAAGCGCTCCGGTAGTCGGTGATATTCGCCGTTGCGCTATTCACGGTACGCGTCCAATCTGCGGCGGCATCACACGTTTCAGGATTACCTGCTGTCGCCGGGTTGCACGCGAACAGGTCGTTATCCAGACTCGAGATGCCGGTCATGGCGTACAGACGGCCGAGGTAGACAGACAGGGTCGGGATTTGCTCGTAGCCCGTGCCGTTAGTGACCGCGGAGAGGTTGAGGCGCGACCAATCAGCCGTGTTATCGCAGTCGTTAGTGCTGCCACCCAAGGCCGGATTACAGGTCAGGAAGATGCCGGAATCGGCGACATTGCTATCTGCTGAAGCGACCAGATAACCGTTAAAGATCACGAAGGACCTGACGTTGTTAAGGCCGGTGGAGGTCGCCGTGGCCCAGTCGCCGCTGTCGCACATCGTCGCAGAACCGGTCAATGCAGGGTTGCAGAAGCGGATTAAACCGAGTCCGGCGCCGCTGCCTTCAGCGGTATACAACCGATTCTGGTACACGGTCATGGCCGTGACGACGGAAGCGGTGGCGCTGTTGGTCGAAGTCGCCCAATCGGCCGAAACATCGCAAAGCGTCGCATCTCCGCCAAGGGCCGGGTCGCAAACCATGACATCACCATCTCCGGCGCTGTCTCCGCGGCCGGCATACAGGTAGCCGTTATAAGGCTGCAGGGAGCGGATCGATTCGATGCCTCCGGAAGAGATGTTCGAGCTTGTCCAATTCGTACGTGCATTCGCGGTGACGCTGCCCAGAGTGACGGTGCCGTCGAAGCGCGACTGGCCATCGACCTCAAGCGTGCCCTGGACGTAAGCGTCAGTTCCTGACAGGGAGAGCAGGGCGGTGGCGGTCGAATTGCCGACGATCAGGTTGCCGGTCGCGACCTGAAGATAGGCCGTGCTGGTGGCCAGGGTGAAGATGGCCGACTTGGTGCCTGTGGCGTTATAGACCAGGCCGGTTGCGGTCCCGATGGCGAAATTAGTCACGCCGTTGTCGCGGATGAGGAGGGCTGCACCGGTCGTGATGGAATTGGATATGTAATCGATGACCAAGCCGTTGCCTGAAGTCGGGCTGTCAGCCAGAACTGAGAGCGTGTTTCCGGTCGCGTCAGTGGAGGAGGCGGTCAATAAGTTGAAGCGGCCGTTGGTGGAGAAGAAGTTGGTGGTCGTGGCCGAAGTGCCGGTGCCGTTGGCGAAGGTGAAATTCTGCAATCCGGTCGTGCCGGTGACGGTCAGGTTATTGATCAAAGCCAGATTCAGCACACCCAGGTTAGTGGAAGTCGTGTTCGTGCCCGTGGCCGATACCCAGGTCAAACCAGCCATGGATGAGACGCCTGTGACAGACAGACTGGCGATGCTGGCCAGGCCTGTGACACCCAGGTTGGTGGAAGTCGTGTTCGTGCCCGTGGCGCTGGTCCAGACCAGATTGTTGAGATTGGAGTTCAGGGCATTGATAGTGGTACCGGAAGCGGTGGCGAAGCCGAACCAGGAGGTTGAGGTACCGCCCGTAAACGTGAGGTTCGTGATCGTGCCGTTGGTGATGACGCCATTGGTCAGCGTACCGTAGGTCGAGAAGAAATTAGTCGTGGTGGCTGCTGTGCCGGTCGCAAGCGTAAAGGTCGTGCCGCCCAACGAAACCGTACCCGAGGCCGTCAGGTTTGAGGTCGTGATGCCGCCATACACGATGATGGCATTGGTCGTGGTATTTCCGGAGTTGGTGACGGTCTGGAGGTTGGCGCTGGTGCTCGACGGGCAATTGGTGCCGTCCAGGAGACAGACCGCCGTGTTATTTATCTTGGTGTCGCTCGGCAAACGGGCAGAGGTCAGGACCGCGAAGTTAGTGGTCGTAGCATTCGTGGAAGTCGTGTCGGAGAATATGGCCAACGACGGCGTAGTCAGGCCAATGGCCGTGCCGTTGATTGAACCGCCGGTCAGGGTCACGTTGCCCGAGACGAAATTGGTCGCCGTACCGTTGGTCGTGAACAGGTTGGTGGAAGTGACGGACGTGCCGGTGCCATTCGTGAAAGTCAAAGTCTGGATTTGGGTGGAACCCA